>Ga0226835_1000003_pt1 | contig 867667 bp, 804 predicted proteins | sample LAC_MetaG_1_FD_163627 | JGI IMG/M metagenome (GOLD analysis project Ga0226835, IMG submission 163627) | Anaerobic ammonium oxidizing microbial communities from anammox membrane bioreactor (MBR) in UC Berkley, California, United States -... | ecosystem: Engineered > Bioreactor > Anaerobic >... | reverse complement strand
TTGCTGCGTTCTTTCTCTCGGATTTTGTCGGGTGCGCTTCGCTTGCTCATGAGTGGGCGCAGTCCCCTGCTCCCCCTCATGCGCTTCGTTGGCTTGTTCTGTCACATCTGCAGTTGTTAAGGTGCCCCACGGGATCTTCGTCTCAATACCCACTGAGACACAAACTCCGCCGACTTGGCTGTGTCGACGGAGGGTAGACGCAACGGAAATTAATCAGCCTTGATTTCTCAGGAGCTAATTAGGGAAGATACGTCTACCAACCTCCGTGTATATGATGTAATGTTATCGTACCACCAGGTTAAGCCCCCAGTGCACTGAACAGTATAGCATTCTCCCATACAGAATGCAAATAATTCGTAGTTACAAGCTACATCTCTGGAGGTAGATGACCTGCAGGAAGCTCTGCCCGGCGGTACAGATACGCACGACCACGCATATCCGCAACCTCGATCACTCCCATCTGGCGCAGGCAGTAGGCCATTTTCTGAACCAGCGCGCGGCGCTCGCCGAGCGCTCCGGCCAGATCAGCCGTTGTGAAAGGGTCCGGGAGATCGACGGGAAGTAGCCGAGCATAGTCCCCAACGCCGTGCAGCACAACCCGATCCACAACCCCCAATAAGCGTTGATCGGCCAGACTCCACCCCTGGCGACGCCAGCTTCCCTGGCCATCATTGCGCCAGACCTGCTCCAGATTGATCAACAGTAATTCCAACGAAAACCGCTCTCTCAGCGGCAACATCGGCATGCGCACCAGCTCTTTGAACAAGTGGATAGGTGTGCCACGCAGCGGCGAGCGACGCCGGGAGATGGGCTCATCATCTTCACCTGATAGTCGCACGATCCACTTGCGGGCGGGTATCGGATAGACTAAACGGACGCTGTAGCGCTCAGTGAGGTCAAACAGCTTGCGGCGGATGGCCGTGAAGTTGCCGGTCTGAATCTCGATGATCAGGCCGCTGCGCAGCACATCCACTACATAGCTCTCTACGGGGACTTCGAACCTATCCCCCGGTTGGGCAATCCACTCTTTGAGGGCCGCATGTAGCGATCCTTCACTGAGGGTGCCTATCTGGTGTTCCGTCATAAAGGAATCATAGCAGGGCTGACAAGCCACCTCGCGCCTTCAGCCTCGCCTCACTCTATTTGTCGCCCTTGCTGACGATAGTGCCTACCCCTGAATTATCCTGGGTGACAACCGGGTCACCCCAATATTCCACCGACCCGGCACCGGCAATCGAGATATCCAGCGTATCACTGGCCCAGACCTGCGCAGAGCCTGCGCTGCTGACCTTTACCTGAGCAGCACGGCAGGCCAGGTCTTTGCCAACAAAACCCCCTACTCCGGAGATCTCCACAAACAGTGTGTCAGTGCTGCCAGCTACATTGATGCCTCCGGCACCACTGATCGATGCGCTGATTGATGATGCAGATACATCTCTGAGGGTAATGCTGCCCGCGCCGGGCACACTCAGGCTGAGATCGCCCACGCTGAGGGTTTCTGCAGAAACCGAGCCCGCACCGCTCACCTCGATCTCCCGAAGGCTGTCGACGGTAATGTAGTATTTGATCGGCTTTGTCGGCCGCAGAAGCGAGCTGTTGCCATCCTGGAAACTGAAGGCGTTGCCAGTGAACTCAATCACCAGGGTCCCATCGCGCGTCTCTGTCTTGATGTACTGCAGCAGGTTATCCTCGGCCTCGACCGCTACCGCGTCAAAGCTGCCCTGCGTGATGATCACTTCGCCAAAAGCCGCCATGCTGATGCTGTCGAATGATGCAACCACGCGATCTTCAGTTACAACGTTTCCCGATCCCTCAATGATATTCACCGTGCATGCACTCAGTAACAGTACCAACCCCACTGCAAGAACTACCCACATCTTGCTCATCCTGCTGCTCCTGAAGGTTTTCGTGTTGATATCTGCTTTGATCTACGCGATAAATCGTCCCCAGTTGTATAGCTGCTGCTCTGAACCTATGCTCATTCGTACCCGCTGAGTATGCCCATGCTTGCAGCCGCACCGATACTGGCAGCCAGGCACAGGACAAAGAACCCTACAATCAGCCCAATGATGGCAACGAGGCGCGTAGCCGCCGGGTTAGCGGGAGCTTTGTTGCCCATCCGATCTACCCAGGCACCTCCTTGACCAGTTACCAGTGCGTACCCGCTCAGCCCAACCGCAAATACCCCTGTTAATGCCATCGGCACCACACAGCAAACAAGTGGCCTGATCACGAGGGGCTCCTTGAGGTGAAGCAGGGTCTATGAATCTCATTGTACTACGAACACGGACGGTGTTCGCGCTAGGTCTCTCGCAGCGCCCGATCGATGTCGGCCAGAAGATCATCAACATGTTCAATGCCCACAGACAGGCGCACCAAGCCAGGGTCTACCGCGATTTCACTGTCTGCGGTGGATGCATGCGTCATGCTGTAGGGGTGTTCGATGAGAGACTCGACTCCGCCCAGCGATTCCGCGAGGGTGAAGACCCTTGTGCGGCTCACGAATGCACGCGCCGCGTGGTCGCCGCCCTTCATGATCAGCGAGATCATGCCGCCAAAAGCCCGCATCTGGCGGATGGCAAGCGCGTGCTGGGGGTGAGACTCCAACCCGGGGTAGATCACCCGGCTGAACGCAGGATGGCCTTCGAGGGCACGGGCGATCTGCAGCGCGTTAGCACAGTGTCGATCCATGCGCACGTGCAGCGTCTTGATGCCTCGCATAGTCAGCCATACGTCCTGGGGACCGGGCACCGCTCCGACGGCATTTTGAAGGAACTTGAGGCGGTTGTAAAGGTCCTGATCATTCAGGACAAGCGCGCCGCCCACTACATCTGAGTGACCACCGAGGTACTTAGTGGTGCTGTGCAGGACGATATCGGCGCCCAGACGCAGAGGCTGCTGCAGGTACGGTGACGCGAAGGTGTTATCCACGACCATTCGCACATCACGTGGAGCGCGGGCTGATATAGCCTCGATATCGGCAAGGGCGAGCAGTGGGTTCGTGGGTGTTTCAAGCCAGATCAGGCGCGTTTCAGGCCGCAGGGCAGCGGTAATACTGGCCGGATCAGAGAGATCAACGTAGCTGAATTGGAGGCCGAAGCGTGTATAAACTTTGTCAAACAGGCGGTAGGTCCCCCCGTAGACGTCATTCCCCACTATCACATGGTCACCAGGGTTGAACAAGCGCAGCACAGCATCCGTTGCTGCCATGCCTGAGGCAAAGGCAAGCCCGAAGCTGCCCCCTTCGAGCGACGCGATCAGCGCCTGGAAGGCTGTCCTGGTTGGGTTATCCGTGCGGCTGTACTCGTACCCTTTGTGCTGTGCCGGAGCACTCTGAGCATAGGTCGACGTCTGGTAAATAGGTGTCATCACCGCGCCGGTGAGCGGATCAGGCGGCTGCCCGGCGTGGATAGCTCGTGTCTCAATATGATGGTTATCCTCAGTCATGGTCCCCCTACATACAATGGTTAACAATATAGTCGAGTACGTCGATCTTGCTCAGGATACCGGTCACCCGATCCTGATCTGCCTCGCGTTCGACGACAAGCGCCACATCCCCCTCCGAGATCATGTTCATGAGCGTTTCGATTGACATCTCCGGCGAGACAGTCATGACCGCGTTGGAGACGATGCCGGAGATGGTTTCATCAGGCGAATGACCGTGCTCGGAGCGCAACAAATGGTCCAGCAGGTCGACTTCACGCACAATCCCTAGCAGATGTCCGCCGTCCATCACAGGTGCCTGAGAGATGCCGTTGCCTTTGAGCACCTCGATGACCTCGGCGATGCGGTCACTTGGCGAAACTGTGATCAAGGCACGCGAGGTCTTGGCACCCAACACGTCGCCCACAGAGGCCTCGCACCAATCGCGGGTAAAAAAGCCGTTCTCCCGCATCCAGTCGTCATTGAAGACCTTGCTCAGATAGCGCGATCCCGAATCAGGCAGCAGTACTACCACCCGTTTATCCGAACCAAGCTGCTCACGCCGGATGTATTTAAGCGCCCCCGCCAAAGCAGAGCCGCTCGAACCCCCCACGAAGAGACCTTCTTCACGCACAAGGCGGCGGGTCATCAGGAAGGACTCCTGATCGTTCACGCGGATGACATCATCGACGTAGCTGAAATCCAATGTCGATGGCAGAAAATCCTCGCCGATGCCCTCTACTCGGTATGCATGAGCAGGGACCTCCCTGCCTGTATGGAACAGATCATAAAGCATTGAACCTTCGGGGTCGACGCCGACGATCTGAACTTTCGGGTTCTTCTCCTTCAGATAGCGCCCTACCCCGCTGATGGTCCCCCCGGTGCCCATGCCTGCAATAAACACGTCAATGCGACCGGCGGTTTGCTCCCACAGCTCAGGGCCTGTCGTCTCATAATGCACCTGAGGGTTGACCGGGTTGTGGTATTGGTTTGCCAGGATGCTGTTGGGCGTGTTCTCGACAAGCTGGCGCGAGACACTGTAATAACTGCGAGGATCATCCGGCTCAACGGCTGTGGGGGTAATCACCACACGGGCCCCGAATGCCCTCAGAAGCTGTATCTTCTCTGCAGACATCTTGTCGGGCATCACAAAGACGCAACGGTAGCCTTTGATAGCAGCCGCGATAGCAAGCCCGACACCGGTGTTGCCAGAGGTTCCTTCAACGATCGTCCCGCCCGGTTTAAGGCGGCCGCTGCGTTCCGCCTCTTCGATGATGGCCAGGCCAATGCGATCCTTGACAGACCCACCCGGGTTAAAGAATTCGACCTTTGCCAACACCTCCGGTGCCACATCGCGCGCGACGCTGTTCAAGCGTACCATAGGTGTGCTGCCCAGCGTCTCCAGGATATTGGCAGCGACCCGTGCTCGTACCCCCTCCATTGTCCCCCCTCGGTCAGTTGACTGCTCGCCGGCGCTCCACCGCGGCGATCAGCTCCTCAAGAGACTGATCTACCAGCGAGTTTATGATCAGATTAGCGTGGCTGAGATCATAATGCATAGTCAGCACATTCGGGATCGCCACGCTGAACACCCCTGCGCGATTCGCCGCCAACACCCCGTTTGGCGAGTCTTCCAGCGCGATTGCTTCCGCGGGCTGCACCCCCAGCGCCTCGAGCGCTGCAAGGTACAGGTCTGGTTCTGGCTTGACCCGCTGCACCCACTCCCTGCAGCGTATCACCGGGAAATACTGTGTAAGTCCGAGGCGTTCAAGATGCCCCTCAACCCAGGCACAGGACGATGTCGAAGCGACCGCAAGCTTCAAGCCAAGCCGCCGCGCCGCGTGAATGGTTTCTAATACACCAGGCAGCAGGGGTTGAGCACGAATGGCAGCGTGGGCCTTGCTGTAAATGCGCTCACGCATCTCGTCGCGGTCAATACGCTGGCCTGTCAACTGCTCAAAATGCGCGTACACATCAAACTGTCCATGTGTTCCAATGTATCTCGACCAGGTCTCGACACTCAGGTTTTGCCCATGCTGGAGAAAGGTCTCACGCCAAGTTTCAAACTCGGGGGATTCGGAGTCAATAATGGTGCCATCGAAATCGAAGATGATGGCGCGGATGTGTTTGGTCACGTGTTTTCTCCATGACGGATGAGTTACCGGCTGCACAGAGTATACCGGAAGCAAAAGCTGACGCACATGCTGTGACCCGTTATACTTCGATGCTTGAAGCTGCTCAGGGTTCAGTAGAGGTATCGTGATTTTGCAGAAGTCGACTATCAGGCAAGTGGTATGAAAGTGTACGAAGAAACCTAAACAGCAGGAGATTGTGCATGAGCCAACGAGTCGTCATCGTAACGGGGGCAAACAGCGGGATCGGCTTTGCCATCACGAAAACACTTCTCGAGGCAGGTTACAACGCAGCGGGTATCGACCTACAGATTGGTCAGCTAAGCTCATTGAAGTCCACGTACAGTGATACCCTGCTGCCCTTAACCTGCGATATCACCGATCCCATGCAGGTCGAACAGGCAGTGAATCAGGTTATCGATCGCTGGGAACGGGTCGATATCCTGGTCAACAACGCCTGCCTTGCCTACTACACACCGTTGGAAGAACGCACGGTTGAGGATATCCGGCGCGAGGTGGAAGTGAACCTATTTGGCGCGCTGAATATGATCAGAGCTGTGCTGCCAGTCATGAAGAAGCACGGTGACGGCATCATCCACAATTTGAGCTCAGGCGTTGGTCTGACGGGCTTCGTGGGCATGACAGGCTACACCGCCAGCAAAGGGGCTATCGAATCCCTGAGCCGCACCCTCGCGCTGGAGTTCGAGCCGTATGGCATCTCCGTGACAATCATGCACCCGCCGCTGACCAATACACCTTCCGCGTCGGGGTTGGGCGTGCCCGCACAGATGATGGCCCGAGCTGCAGATGTTGGGAGAAACCTGGCGAGAAAAATCGAGAGACGCAAACCAGTGATCACCAGTGATTTCCAGACCGCGCTCTTTATATTCATGGCGCGCCTGTTTTCAAGGGGGCTGGGCAGATTGTTCAGCCGCCTCACCCTGGCAGAACGTGAGAAGCAGCGGGTGAGCGCCCCTCAATAAACCCGAACCCGGGTGCAGCAATTTGCACCCGGGTTCGCGATTGTCTCTTTTCTGTTATTGCTACGAGCCAAACTGCATTACGGTCCTGATATACCCGAATACGTCCTCGCGGCGCAGCAGTCCACGCACCTCGCCATCTTCCATGACGGCCAGCTGATCGACTCCGGAGCCGTCCATCTGTTTGAGGGCGCTCCACAACCCGGTCTCCAGCTCGACACGATGCTGGGTATCAATGGGATGCATGATCTGCCCCGCAGTGGTCAAAGGCCAGCGTTCGCGCGCCAGCCGGTGCACATCGGATGCTGACAGCAATCCCGCAGAGCCATCTGCAGCGCGCACTATAAAGGAGCGCCAACCCGCCCCGAGGATATGGCTGTCGACCAGACGCTGCACACTGATCTCGGCCGGGATAGCCGGGAAATGTGCGCGCATGGCCTGGGCAACCGTGCGCCGTGAGAGTATCTCACGGATGCGCAGCGACTGCACCTCGGCGCCTGCTGCACCCTGCAGGAAAATGCCGATAAAGGCTGTCCACAGACCGCCGCTCAGGTTGCCCGTGAATGCCTGGAGTACACCAACGCCGATAAACGCATACGCGATTAGGCGGCCTACACCCGCAGCAATCGTAGTGGCGCGGGTCAGATTACCAGTCAGACCCCACACTGCTGATCGGAGCACGCGCCCGCCGTCGAGCGGAAACCCCGGCAGCAGGTTGAATACGGCAAGCGACAGGTTGATGATCGCCAGGTAGCCCGTCAGGGCTATCATCTGCTCCAGCGTGGGTGCAAACAGCTTCATGACGCCCCAGGCGAACCCTAGTGCAGCCGCCAGCAGCAGACTCACGGCAGGCCCCGCCAGCGCGATCAGGAATTCAGCCCCTGCATGCGGAGGTTCATCACCCAGTTCGGCAACGCCACCAAAGACCATCAGGCGGATGCGGCGCACCGGGACTTGATACCAGAGCGCAACTCGTGCGTGGCCAAGCTCGTGCAGCAGCACACCCACGAAAAGCCCGATCGCCGTGATCGCGCCGATCCCCCAATACAGGGTGGTAGACCAATCCGGGAAACGTGCAGGGAAGTAGCTGGTCGCCATGGACCAGGTAAGCAGGGCGAAGATCAGGAACCACGACAGGTCCAACCCGATCGGGATTCCGAAAATCCTACCCAGTGGAATTGAGTTCCGACCCCTCATCATGTTTGTTTATCCCAACACCACGCCAACTTAACCCTTCACTTCCAGCCTAGTATCACTCAGGATACCGGCCTTCTATGAAGTATGGTGATATACCTGTAAACGCTTTGTAATGTGATCATAGCTCAGGTACGTGATCCGGGTCTATTAGAACGGCCTTAGAATGGCCAGGGGTGCGTCCGTAGAGAGGCGCACCCCTGGCATATATACTGCGAGTGGTGCTGCTTAGCCAAGCCCGCCGCGGATCACTGTCTGGCTCTGCTCACGTACATAATTGAACAGCGAATACAGTCCTCCGATGTTGCGGCCGGATGAGCCGCTGCCCTTCCATCCGCCGAACGTCTGGTATCCCGGCCATGCACCGGTTGTTGCACCACCAGGGCGGTTGGCATAGACCACACCAGCCTGGATATTGTCCATAAACCACCGGACTTCGTCCTGGTCTTCGCTGTAGAAGCCGGCTGTAAGCCCATAAAACGTGTCGTTGGCTTTCTGCATCGCTTCGTCGAGGGTTTTCACCTTGGTTACAAACAGAATCGGGACAAACAGCTCCGTTTTCACCAGCTCGTGATCTTCAGGCAGATCGGTAATGATGGCAGGTTCGACGAAGTACCCATAGGCCATCTCCCCTGAGTCCAGCACATTGCCACCATAGACCACGGTGGCAGAAGCGCGTGCTTTCTGCATAAAGCGCTGGTAATCCTCAAAGCCGCTTTTGTTCGCCACCGGCCCCATGAACGTACCCTTCTCAAGAGGATTGCCGATCTTGAGTGTCCGGGTTTTTTCGAGCAGCACAGCCATGAACGCATCGAAGACCTGCTCGTGCACATAGACGCGTGAGCAGGCCGAACACTTCTGGCCGTTCAGCCCGAAGGCTGATCGCATGACACCTAGGGCCGCTTTCTCCAGGTCTGCCTTCTCGGAGATGATGGTTGGATTCTTACCGCCCATCTCCACCACGATCGGTTTGGGATAGTGTCGTGCGAAATTCTGGTAGACCTGCTTGAAGCCGATCTCATACGAACCAGTGAAAGTGATGCCGTCTACGTGGGCGTTATCGATCAACTCGGCGCCAGCTGAGCTACCAGGCCCCGTGATGAAGTTCAGCACGCCCGCCGGGAGACCAAGCTCCAGGTAGTAGCGCACAACCTCATAGTTAGTCCAGGGGGCATCGGACGATGGCTTCAGCACCACGGTATTCCCGGTTACCAGGGCCGCAGCCACCGGTGCGGCAGCCAGCGCCAGCGGGAAGTTAAACGGCGAAATGACCGCCCAGACGCCGTAGGGTTTTAGCAAACTCAGGTTGGTATCAGTATCGCCAAACGATGCCATCTGCCGCACATAGCCATTGTTCTGGCGCATCTGATCAGCATAATACCGCAGTAGGTCCGCGGTCTCTGCGACCTCCCCGAGTGCCTCAACTCGGTTTTTGCCCATCTCCAGCATCATCATCGCGGATAGCTCAAAGGCAGTCTCCGAGATGCGGTCGGCCACTTGGTCCAGATAACGGCAGCGCTCCTCATAAGGGGTCCGGCTCCACGCTGGAAAAGCCGCCCGCGCGGCGGCAATAGCTGCACGCGCATCTTCGCGCGTCCCTTTCTGGAAGTACACCAACGGCTCGCGCACGTCGATGGGGCTGATAATGGGCAGCTTCTCGGCCGCGTGCACTTCTTTCCCGTTGATTAACATCGGGAAGGTTCTGCCGCGCAGTCCGTTGACATGCTCAATCGCCCTGTCGAACTGGGCATCCATCTCCGGATCATCAACCGCGAGCGTGGTGTAAGTCACCTTGATCTTAGGCATAGAACTCTCCTACTGTACTGTGAGCTTCCATCAGTGGGGCCACCAGACACGTGCTGGCAACCATTCGTCTGGGGCGCCGGGCAGCGGCCCAGGTATCCCCATTATAAACGATGCCCTGCCGCTCTGGCAGAGACAGAAGTCAGCGAGAGGGCGGCGATTCGTCAACGGGGCGTGGTACAATCAATGCCGCGGGGCGGTGCTCGCGCCTGACTCTGCCATGTAAAGGACCCGGCATGCCTGAGGAACTCGCACTTGACACCACGTCCTATCGCAAGACAATGGGCTTGTTTGCCACGGGAGTTACCGTACTGACCACCTATAACGCACATGGCGAGATGATCGGCATGACGGCAAATGCCGTGACCTCCGTCTCGTTGGAGCCGCTGCTCCTTCTGGTATGCGTCTGGAAAGCGGCCAATATCGCGCCCCATATCCTGGAAAGCAACGTATTTGCCTTGAACATCCTTGCCGAGAACCAGCGCGACCTATCGCAGTACTTCGCAGGGTTGTCGGATGGCCCGATACCAGAGTTCGCGATAACTGAATGGATGGGTACCCCCTATCTGCATGGCACACTCGCCGCGCTTGCTTGCCATAGATACGAGGTGCTGGAAGGCGGCGATCACTGGATTGTGATCGGTGAGGTAATCGGCCTGCAGCGTGAGAACACCCCCCCTGCCCCGCTGATCTTCTACCGGGGTGAGTATCACGGCCTCCAGGCCTGACGCAGGAACTGCCACATGAAACGCATCGCACTGCTTGTATCAACCGCTGTTCTGATCCCTGTGTTGGCCTGCGATGGAACCCTGGCGCTCACGCGGGTTCCCGCTGCTGAGGCGCAAGCCTTTGCGGAACAGGTTGAGGGAATGGTTGAGGATACCCTGCAAGGCTACAACGATCACGATTACGCAGCCTACACGCAGCACTTCGATGAGGCAATGCATGAGGCGTCAACCGAGGAGACCTTCGAGTCGGTCTATACACTGCTGCATGACCGCCTCGGAAGCTATGAATCACGTGAACTGGATTATGCGTTCGATCAGAACGAGTTCCGGATTGTGATCTATCGGGCTGAGTTCGAGCACGAATCCGGCGTGATCATCCGGGCCGTCTTCTGGCGCGACGACCCTGAGCGGGGCATCAGCGGCCTGTGGTTTGACTCGGAGCGACTGCGTGCGGACCAATAAAACGGACCTGCCCTAGCAACTGGCTCCAGACACGTTACCCTGCAGCATGCGGCCTACCCAGCAAGCTGTGTACGTGCCTGCGGATAGGGACCGGTGTCTGTCCAGGTGCCGTCGGGTAAGCGCCCGCGCGCGAAAAAGCTGTATGTGCGCCCTACACCGCCCACGAACAGTGCTTCCCCCGGTGAAGTGGCCTCAAACCAGCGCACCCACTCACCCCCCAGCGAAGTGTCGTCGCGATACCACACCTCATAGAGGTTGACTGCCGGGTTGCTGGAGCGCCAGCGGACCAGAGCGGCCTGGCGGCTGACATCCGGCAGGGGCACAATACTGACCAAGGAGCCTGCCACTGCCTCGACGAGGATCACTGGTGATCCTCCGATCATATAGCCGCTGATGCCTACCCCATTGCGATTGGTAGCCGGATCGAGGCTCAGCAGATACTGGCCTTGATCGTTGGGGGTGATCTCCTGAACGGCCCCCGTCCGATCATAAAGTAAGGCGCGGTCCGCCCGGGCGTTGAGCACCACCTGGCCGGGCTGACCCCCTGTATCCCAAACTACGCTGATGACTTCCCGTGTATTAGGCCGTGCGAACACCAGCACGATCTGTTTGCCACCTGGTCCGGTACGCTGTGCGGTAATCGGCACGGCCTGCTGTCCACCAAATACATTGGAGACAACTTTCAATGCATTGTACGCAGGGCGCGGTGTTCCCGGGTTAGGGTGCTGGTTAAAGCACACATTCTGCCGGGTATTGCGCATCAAGCCCAGCGCATCACCCCAGCAGGCTGCCCCGCTGTTGCAGAGTGAGCCATCATGCGGCGCGAAGGACGTGCCACGCGGCTGGTTGCCGCAGTCGTCGTATAACTGGAAGTGAAAGACTGCTTCGGCGCCCGCCATGAACGCATAGGCCGCATTCTGGATCACATAAGCGGCCTGCTCGTCGAGTGTGGCCCGCCAGACAATCTGGTCGGGACGGGTGGCCCAGCTTGGCCCAGGGTAGTCGTTCCACACAGGGACGCCGGTTTCATTAAGCCAGATCGGGACGCCGCTCAACCCGTAGATCGCAAGCAGTGATTTGTGCCGCGCCACGATCTCGAAGGTGTTGGGCGGATGGCTGTAAGAGTGGATCGCCAACATATCAAACGGGTAGCGGGCAGCGACGGGGTTGGGATCGTTCTTGTATATGTTAAGCAGATCGACAAACCAGCCCTGCTTCTCCCAGACCACGAGACCGCCCACCATGATGCGCGCCCCGGAGTCTGCCTGGCGGGCTGCCAGGTAAGCGACCTTCAGCAGCCGAGCATAGTCGCTCACCGAGCCGCCCCAGAAGGCTGAGAAGTCAGGCTCGTTCCAAATCTCCCATACCCGTATGCCTTTGCCAGAAGGCCAGCGGCTCACTCGAGCCAGCTGGCCCCCGGGCTTGTAACGATTTACCGCTGCGTAAACAAACTCAGCCCAGGGATTGTTAGGATTAATCGTCTTGGAGCCGCCCGGAGTATCGGTGCCATCAGAGAAAACCGGTTCATACAATCCAAACGGCACCCCTCCCTGGCCGTAATAGATTCCAGGTGTGCCGAGCAGGATCGCATTCGTGCTCAGCCCGTTATCGATATCCTGCTGCACCGTTCGATCATAGAGGCCCCACACGTACTGGTCACGGGTTTGCTCTATGTCACTCCAGTAGATTGCGAAGCGATCCCAGCCAACGCCTGTGCCGATCCCGGCGGCGAAGCGCGCTCCATCAGCTTCGTGCTGCGCGCTGCTGATGAAATTCAGCCCCAGATTGGGCGCAAAGGAAACGTCGCCGGGCGCCGCCAGCTGCGGAGGGACGGACGTTGCGGAAGGCGCAGGCGGCAGCGTGGCGGTGGGCGTCGCCGTGCTTGATGGTGGCAAAGTGGCTGTAGGGGTCCCGGGCAGCGTGGTAACCGTCGCTGGTGCGGTCATTGAAGGCGTCACACCAGGGGCGAGCGTAGGTGCCCCATCGGCTGTGGGAACCGCTGTAACTCCGCTCAGGTCAATGGGAGGTACAGTCGCAGGAAATTCCAGGGGAGGTGCGGCACCCGCACCAAACGGCCCAATGGGCTGCTGCGAAGGTGCCGGGCTGGCATCGACGGCGGCAACCTCGCCGGGCGGGGTGGCCGTGACGTACACGATCCAGGGTGTGGGTGACGGCTCACCCCCGATCATCTGCTCCAGAGGTGTGCAGGCAGCCAGTGTCGATAGACATGCCATCAGCGCCACTATGGCTGCGCTGTTCCTGAGTTGTGCATTTCGAGGGATGCGCATCGGCTACCCACCAACCTCCAAAGCAAGGGTTTGCAGAGCCGATCATAGCACATTCTGCAGATCGCGCTGGCCCCTGCCAAGCCCTGGCAGGGTAATCACCCGGAAGCAAGTGGGGGAACGCCTATCCAGCGTGCCGATGAGCGGACGACGGCGGTATCCCCGATTATAATCAAAGAGGGCATATGTTAGGTGCACAGACGCATGACAGACGAGGAGCATGTGCAATGAATTTCCCGGCGTTTTACCGACCTGACAAAGTAGGGACTCTGTATGTTCCCAATACTGCGGAGGCCATCAATGAAGGCCGTGAGGCAGACACTCTCCCTGCACGAACTGACCAGGAGCGCAGCATGCTGCTGATGGTTGACGCTCAGGTGGACTTCGTACACGAAGACGGGGCATTGAGCGTTCCGGGTGCGGTGGAGGATACCCGCCGCACTGTTGAATGGCTGTTTCGTAACCTGGGCAAAGTGACCACAGTGGCGCTCTCACTAGACAGCCATATTCCGCTGCAAATCTTCTTCCCCACATGGTGGGTGTCACCCGAGGGCGCACACCCTGACCCATTCACGCTGATCAGCGCTGGCGATGTGGACGCGGGGCGCTGGCAACCAGTGTTTGAGCCAGAGTGGTCGCGGCATTACGTGCATACCCTCGAGGAGAGCGCCAAAAAGACGCTGACCATCTGGCCGTACCACACGATGATTGGGTCGGCGGGTCATACCATTACGCCCGCCCTCTATGAAGCGGTGGCCTTTCACTCCGCTGCGCGCGAGGCACAGCCCCAATTCCTAATCAAGGGACTGATCGCTAAGACTGAGCACTACTCAATCTTTGAACCAGAGGTGAAGGTGCCGGAGGAGCCGCAGGGTGTGCTCAATACGGCCTTTATTGAGATGATGCGAGGATATGACCGCATCTTCATCGCCGGGCAGGCCAAGAGCCACTGCGTGCTGGAAACCGTTACCTCCCTGATGCGCTATTTCGAGCGAAGCGATCCGGAGTTTGTGCGCCGCTTCGTCGTCTTGAGCGACTGCACCTCGTCGGTAGTCCACCCGGCAGTTGATTTCGAGGCGCTGGCCAACGCTCAGTACGCAGAATTCATGGCACGCGGGCTGCAAATGGCTGATTCTGTTGACTTGCAGCTGTAGAACCCTGCAACGGTTGTGTCTCCACGCTGTTATATCATGGTACAGATCAGGCTCGCCGGTCTGTACCATGATTGGAGGAGACACCTACACCAGGGGAAACGCATGAGCAACCAGCGAATAGCAATCATTACAGACAGCACGTCAGACCTCTCGCCAGAGATGCGCGAAAAATACGGGATTACTGTTGTACCACAGCACATCATCTGGGGTACTGAGGAGCTGCTCGACGGTGTGGATATCCAGCCTGAGACTTTTTACAAACGTCTGACAACCGACCCGGTCCATCCCAAGAGTTCACAGCCAACCCCCCAGACTTTCTTGCGATATGTCAATGAGGCCAAGGCGGCCGGGGCTGAGGAGGTTGTGATCCTGACCGTCAGCAACCAGCTCAGCGGCACGATCCTCTCCGCACAGGGGGCTGCTGAGCAGGCAGATATCCCGGTGCATGTGATCGACTCAATGTCGGCATCCATGGGGCTGGGATACCAGGCAATCGCTGCGGCGGAAGTCCGCGCACAAGGTGGCAATGCAGAAGCCATGCGCGCTGCAGCGGACAAAGTGCGCAGCACCATGCAGATTTATCTGACCGTAGATACGCTTGAATACCTGCATCGCGGTGGGCGCATCGGCGGGGCTGCGAAGCTGGTGGGCACTGCGCTGCAGCTTAAGCCGATGCTGATGCTGGATCACAGCGCTGGCCGCATCGAGGCGGTTGAAAGAACACGCACGCGGGCGAAGGCCGTCGATGCAATGTATAACACTTTCTTCAGCAAGCTCGACACGTCGCGCCCGATGCACCTATGTGTGATCCACGCTGACAGCATGGGGGACGCGCAAGCGCTGGCTCAGCGCGTCAAGAGCGATTACAACCCGGCCTCGTTGCAAATCACGAACGTTACACCAGTAATCGGCGTTCACGTAGGGCCAGGCACCCTGGCGTTGGTTGGATATACTGCCTGAGCGTTTTCCTCAGGGTTCAACCCACTATGACATAACAGGTACCCGGCAGCGGGTACCTGTGCTTTCCTGGTGCTTGTATTGTGTATAATAGGCACACAGCCGCTTTGAAGGAGGGAACATGCCGGAGCGTACGCCTGAAGATGTTCAACGGGCGCTTGATGCGCTGGGTCTTGAAATCTATGTATCATTCTTTGATGATTCGACCGCCACAGCCCCAGAGGCTGCCGCCGCGATCGGTACGGAATTGGGTGCCATCGTCAAAAGCCTGTGCTTTATGGTGGAAGGCTCTCCGGTAGTCCTGCTGGTGGCAGGCGATCAGCGAGCTGACGACCGTAAAGTCGGCGCACTGTACGGGGTTGGCCGTAAGAAGGTCAGAATTGCCGATCCCGCAGCCACCATAGAAGCCACAGGGTACGCCCCGGGTGGGGTGCCGCCGGTAGGCCATGTGCGCCCACTGCCGATCCTGATCGATGAGACGTTGAGTCGTTTTGAGACCGTCTTTGCGGCAGCGGGTTCCCCTAACGCCATTTTCCCGATTCCTTTCAAGACGTTGATCGATGTGACCGGCGGGCGTGTCGTGGACATCGCACGCGATGCTGAGTGAGCACGCGGTTAAACGTGCTTGTTTCGCATACACGAACTTTGATTTAGAATAGAAGGCGTACCCCCATCAGGGGACGTGACACTAGACTCTCAGGGGAGAACATACCATGGCACTAGGCAGGGGAACTCGCAGGATCATGAGCCAGGCGGCGCTGCTCGTAGTCTTCCTACTGTTAATGACCGCCTGCAACCTGGGACAGCAGGCCCCATCTGAGCCGATCACAAACGAGCCCGCTCAACCGCAGGACGTCCCGGCACAGGGCGCCACCGCGACCCCGCTGATCCAGGTGCCGCCAACCGACACGCCTGTCCCACAGCTCCTGCCTTCAGAGCAGATCAGCGCGATTGCCATCGATGGCACAGAGCATCGTGCACTCGAACAGGTCACAATCCGCGTGCGGCGCGGCACCGCGGTGAGCAGTTTGACCTGTTCATGGACACTGCAAGATACAGGCCAGACCGCACCGCTGGGTGCTGCGGCGTCCTCTACTCAGGTTGACGGCAACACGTTTGAGGATGTGTTCAGGTTTACACCAGACACCGGCGGGACGTTTGTCGTGCGCTGCAACGGGCAGGCTGCTACCGCCAGCGGCGTGCGAATCGTTGAAGGCAGCAGCGCGCCATTCACCGTGCAGCAAAAAGGCTGACCTTCTGTCTTAATCTCCTCCGGGAAGATACGTGCGGCGGCGGAGGCACTGCCCTCTAGCCGCCGCACGTTTGCGATTATCGACTGCGTCTGCGCAGCGCGGCAACACGCAGCCAGGTCACGGCCTCGTAATACGCCATCAGGAAGCTTAACCTGAACCCGTGCCATCCAAGGCGCCAGCCCTCTAAAGTTACATAGCGATACCAGAAGTGGCGCACAGGCCCTGTGAAGTACGTCCAGGGTTTTGGCAGATTGCCTGCGCCACAGCGGATTTCTGCTTCGAAGCGCGTGTACCGGTCCTGCTTGGCGCGAAATTGTGATACCGTGTCGTAGTTGTAATGAACAAGCGGATTCTGAAGATAGCCAGCATCGCCCTGCAGGTTGACCACCTCATGCACGGGGCGCCCCGGATCATAGCGGGCACTGGCGCGATGCAGCAGCCGGAGCTGGTAATCGGGCCACCAACCTGCCCCGGTGGTCAGCCGGTTGAAGATGTAATTATGGCGCGGCACCCACCAGCCGCGCTGAGGGAGATCCAGGCAGGCACGGATTTCGCCGGCGAGCGCAGGCGTGGCGCGCTCATCAGCATCGAGGAAGAAGACCCACTCGGCATCGACAGCATCCAGCGCCGCGTTACGCTGTGCCCCGTAATCCACAAAGCGGTGCTGCATCACACGGGCCCCGGCTCGTGCAGCCAGTTCAACCGTGCGATCTGTGCTGAATGAGTCAAACACGACCACCTCATCAGCCCAGCGCAGGCTTTCAATGGCATCCTGGATGTGCCGCTCTTCATTAAGAGTCAGAATGACCCCGGCAAGGTGCATGATTCCCGCTTTCCCTGGCTCAGATGTGCCCACGGCGGCTGGCGCGGATCACATCCCAGCACGCCTGTACGAGTGCCTGCCGCTGGTCTTCTGCAAGCGTTGAGTCTCGCGCGATGCGCTGTATCATCCTGTTCATGCCCAGGCGAACCAGCCACAAGGCCAGCGCCCGCTTCAGCGGAGGATAATGCTTGTGATAGAGGCGCAGGCGGGCTTCCCAGAGCCTGCGCAGCGCGTCAGGGCGAATCTGCCCGGTGCTCTGCCCGGCAAGATGGACGACCTCCGCAGCGGGCACGCAAACAACCTGCCACCCCGCCGCCCGGATGCGCATCGCCCAGTCGATCTCCTCACAATAGAGCCAGAACCTCTCATCAAACAACCCGGTCTCCGTGATCACCTCGCGGCGCAGCAAAAACGTCGCGCCAAGTGGGTGATCAACCGGGAAGGGCTGCCCAGAATCGTATAACGCGCGCGGGTAGCGGCCGTTCAGGCGGCTTTCATAGACTCTGGCGGGGAACGGGAACAGATCAAAGACGAGTTGGAGCAGCCCCGGAAAGCGAAAAGCACTATGCTGGAACGCACCATCGCCGTATACAAGCCGGGCCCCGGCAAGCCCCGCCTGTGTTTGCTCAAGGCCGCCAATCAGGGCAGCGACAGCCCCGGGGCGTACGAGCGTGTCAGGATTCAGCAGGAATACATAATCAGGCAGGTCAACTCCATCTGGGAAGCCGATCTGCCTAAGCGCCAGGTTATTCCCCGCTGCAAACCCCAGATTCTTGCCGGGCTCCAGCAGCTTTGTCTGGGGGAATCTCGCGCGCACCGCCTCTGCTGTGCCATCCTGAGAGGCGTTGTCCACCACCCATACGTCACTGTGGAATGGCAGGGCAGCCAGGTCTGCATAAAGAGACTCCAGGCAGCCAAGCACGAGTTCACGGACGTTCCAGGTGACAATGACAACTGAAAGTCGCTTCGGAGCGCTCATAGGCACCAGTATACCTCGCCCGACACTGGAGCATCCAGGCCGGGCGAGGCAGATTGAACGATAGGATAGGTTGGCAGTCTAAACGAAGCGCTCGCGAAGCTGCGCGCTCGCATAGTCCATGACGGATACCGTGATCGCGATCAGCCACACGGCCATCCCAGCGGAGCTCCAGCGTGACTGGTTGATCCACTGGAACAGTATCTGGCCGATACCGCCACCGCCCACAAAGCCGATGATCGTGGACATACGTACGTTGATGTCCCAGCGATAGATCGTGAAGGACAGGAAAGGCGGGATGATCTGTGGGACAATCGCGTAGATGATGGTCTGCAGCCGGTTAGCACCGGTCGCTGTGACAGCTTCGATGGGGCCAGGGTCGATGCTTTCGATGGCCTCCGAGTAAAGCTTTCCGAGTGCCGCTATCGTATGTACGGTGAGGGCAATCACCCCTGCGAATGGGCCTAACCCAACCCACACTGCCGCGATTACCGCCCAGATGATAGGCTCAATCGATCGTGTGATATTTAACACGAATCGCACCGCATAATAGATGATACGAGTTGGCACTGAACTCCACATCAGATTGCGTGCAGCCAGGAAGCTGAATGGAACCGCAAGCACAATGCCAAGCGTTGTCGCCATTAGAGCCTGGAAAATGGTGACGATCATGCGCCCCACCGCCAGGTTGAGGTCATCTGAGAGCAGCAATGGCCCTTCTGCGACGATCTGGCGAGCCTGCACTTGGTGCACATTGACCCCTACGGCGGCGGCCGGAGTCAGGTATTGGGGTGCACCAAACGTCACCTCAAAGTCCCCGTTCTCATCCGGCATCACAACTATCGTGCTGCCCTGGTCGAGCGGCCGGAACTCCTGGCCAATCGGGTCCTTCCACCAGATCTGGATCTCAATCTCGGGTTGGAACCCACCGCCACGCACAGTGAGGGTAGAGCCCGGCAGAACGGAACGCGACTCGAGGTCGTAGACGGCGAATTCACCGCAGGCCGGGTCTACAACCACCCATGGCTGGGAACCATCCCCCTCCACCTGTTCAGGAGGTGCTTGCTCATCGGAGCAGGGATGTGCGAACGGTGTGCGGGCGATATCGACGTCTAACTCACGCTCAAAGGCAGCCCGCCACGGCCACATCACTGCGGTGAAGATGCGAAAGGTATCACTGAACTCCGTAAAGAACTTGACCAGGTTCACTTCCGTGGCCTGCCAGCCCAGGATGTACGTGAAGCCCAGCACGATGACGAGCGCCAGCGCGGGGGAGATCGTCCTGCGGCTGGCACGCATCACAGCGGAAAAGATGACCCAGACATAGAAGACAGCCAGCAAGACAATCAGGACGGGCACTAAGAGCTTCGGAACAACGAACTCGTGCGTTGTGCTTGTCCACCAGATGAGCAGCACCATCATTACGGCAAGCCCAAAATAGCTTAAGCCACGCGACACAAGGCCGAGATAGACATGCCCAGCGCCCGGTAATATCGCGGAGAGGATGCCTGCGAGCACCGGGGAGCGACCTTCGGGGATCGGTTCCTGCCGGGGTGGTGGAACAGTATCGCGCTTTTTCTTAATATCGAGCGGTTCGCTCATCGCATCCCCCTAACCCACTAGACTTCCTGCATCAATTCGTTCAGCCTCCTCACCATAGATCTCTTTGAAGCGCTCGTCGCTCATCTCACGGATGGCCCGGTTATCGCCTTCAAAGACCAGGCGCCCATCACGCAGCCCGATCACATGGGTGCTGTAGCGCTGCACCAGATCAAGATAGTGAAGACTGCATATCACCGTGATGCCATCCTTTTTGTTGAGCTTCTCGAGCTGGCCCAGAATCGAGTGGGCAAGCACCGGGTCAAGGCTGGCAACCGGCTCATCCGCCAAAAGCAGATCTGGTTCTTGCATCAGCGTGCGGGCGATCCCTACGCGCTGCTGCTGGCCCCCGCTTAACGCATCGGCGCGGTTGCGGGCCTTCTCGGCGAGGTCCACCTGTCGCAATGCTTCCATAGCACGCTCGCGCTCTTCACTGGGCCAGCGGTTGAAGAGGCTCCACCACGGGGGCACATAGCCCAGACGGCCGGTCAGCACATTCGTCAGAACAGACGATCGGCGTACGAGATTGAACTGCTGGAATATCATGCCGATCTTGCGGCGCATCTTGCGCAGGTCCTCGCCCTTGAGCGCAGTGATCTCCACATCATCCCAGAAGATGCGTCCTTCGGTCGGCTCGATCAGGCGGTTAATGCAACGCAGCAGGGTAGATTTGCCGGAACCACTCAACCCGATGACCACCAGGAATTCTCCGGTCTGTACCTCGAAGCTGACGTCGCGCAGCGCTACGGTTCCATCATCATAAACCTTGGTCAGGTGTTCTACTTTGAGCATAGAGGGTGGCCTCTCAATTGCGATGCTGCAGGGGCATCGCCGGACGTACATCCCATGATGGGTAGGACTGCGGGGAGCTCTGGCGAGCCCCCCGCTGCACTAAACGCGTTGTACACTTATTCGACAAACTTGTTGATGTCGATCCCCGATGCTTCGAGGACCTGCCGGAATGGATCGTAGAAGCTGTCCTCGACTTCGATTAGGCTTTCCCAGCTGTAGAGTTCCTGCAGGATAGCGTTCTCATCCGGATTCGCAGCCATCTCTATGAGCGCGGCATCGACCTTGTCACGGATCTCAGTCGGCACATCCGTTGCCCAGCTCATGGTGTCATTCGGAATCTCCGCACTGGTGGCGATCACGACGACCACGTCCAGCACGTCAGGAGCTTCCTCCTGGATGTTCGTGCGGGCATCGACGAAGGTCGCGCCAGCATCGCAGTCACCGTTGTAGACACCGCGCACAACCCCGGTATGACCACCCGCATCGATTACTTCAGTAAGGTCGGTGTCGGGATTCACACCGTTGGCGGCCATCGTGATGCTGGGGATGATCCAGCCGGAAGTGGAGAACTCGTCAGGACGGCAGAAGCTCTTGCCTGCCAGATCGGCAATTGAGTTGATGCCACTGTCAGCACGGGTGATGATCTGCCCGGTGTAGGTTGCGCTGCCAAAACGCACGGAGGCCAGGGCTACATCGGCACAGCCGCGCTCGTGGGCTACGACATAGCTGAAGGTGTTGAGTGCCGCGGCCGCAGCTTCACCATTGCACATCGCCTCGATTGCGCCTACATAGCTGGTAGGCACAACGGCCGTGATTGTCAGACCGGTCTTCTCTGAGAGGACATCCGTGATTTGTGTTGCGCTGGCGAGCACTTCTGCTGCATCAGCCGAGGGAACAAAAGAGATGATGATAGGGTTCTCGGCAGAGCCAAGCTCCGGCTCCTTCGGCGCGCAAGCAGACAGAGCTAACGCAACAATAATCAGGCTGATCAGAGCAAACCAGCGAATCTCGCGATTCATTCTATCTCTCCTCACTTGTGTGGCTCACTGTTTTGACTTGGTCAACGGCTGAAAGATCGTGACTGGCCATTCTGCAGCTGGCATCACCCCCTTTCATCGCACGCGGATTAAACGCTACCTGAGGCTTCTTCCTCAAGCAGTGCTGCTTTACATCGGCCTGTGGGGCACCAAGTTGTATCAAATAGTACGTTCTCGGATTTCATGCAATAAATGCTGGAGAGATGATTGCTGTCGTAACACACAGGCTGCTCCCTTCCCATTATAGGGGATTCGGCGGATGCAACAAGTGATCTAGCTCATATGCAAAAAGGAGGCGGCGCACCCTGCACAACCGGTGCACCGCCCTGCGCAGCAACTTGCCGCACAGTGAACCACCCGCAGTATTAGCCAAATCGCCCTGAGACGTAATCTTCCGTCTCCTGGCGAGTTGGTTTGGTGAAGATCTGTTCGGTCACGCCATATTCAACAAGGATGCCTATCCGGTCATCTATGTGCTCACGATCGACCGAAAGGAAGGCAGTAAAGTCGGAAACACGTGCAGCCTGCTGCATGTTATGCGTGACAATGATGATCGTGTACTGCTCTTTGAGCTCGTACATCAGTTCCTCGATCTTCAAAGTAGCAATTGGGTCGAGGGCTGAGGCGGGTTCGTCCATCAGGATCAGATCGGGTTCAGTCGCCAGCGCACGCGCGATACACAGGCGCTGCTGCTGACCACCCGACAGAGCGAGACCACTCTCGCGAAGCTGGTCTTTGACCTCATCCCAGAGCGCAGCCTGCCGCAGACAACGCTCAACCAGTTCATCCATATTGCCCCGGTAACCGTTGATGCGCGGGCCAAAAGCCACATTATCATAGATACTTTTCGGGAATGGATTTGGCTTCTGAAAGACCATCCCGACACGGCGCCGTACATCTACAGGGTCTGTCCCAGGAGCGTATATGTTTTCGCCGTTATACGTAACACTGCCTTCAACGCGCGCACCTGGAATCAGGTCGTTCATGCGGTTGAGACAACGCAGCAACGTGGATTTGCCACACCCAGAAGGCCCGATCAATGCGGTGATATGGTGGCGTTTGAAATCGAGCGAGATATCACGGACAGCCAGTTTTTCGCCGTAATACACAGCCAGGCCATTTACTGAGATGATGATATCCTGATCGGCTGCCGGTGTGCTGCCGTTTGATTTGAGTGCTTCTTGTGCCACAGGCTGTGCCCCTCACTATTGCCAATCGATCTGGAAACGGTTGCGAAGGAAAATGGCGATACCGTTGAGAGTCAGCAGGATCGCAAGCAGCACGATGATCCCAGCGGCTGCCAGATGAACGCGAAATTCATCCTGTGGTAATGTGATCCAGTTATATATCTGGATAGGCATTGCTGTGAAGCGATCCCAGACACTTTCCGGCAAAAAAGCGACAAAAGTAAACGCGCCCATGATGATCAGCGGGGCCGTTTCACCGATAGCCCGGCTGATAGCCAGGATCATGCCGGTCATTATGCCCGGCATCGCAATGGGGATCACCGTCCGCGAGACTACCTGCCACCGTGTAGCGCCCAAGCCGTAAGCTGCCTGGCGCACAGAAGCAGGGACCGCCCGGATGGCCTCCTGCGCGGCAATAATCACCACAGGCAGAATGAGCAGTGTCATAGTCAGGCCGCCAGCCAGAATAGACCGGCCAAAGGGCAACCGGATGCTCAGCCAGGGGATGTTAAATAACTGCGCCTCGTAGTAGTTAAGCCCCCCGCTTTGGAACTGGAAACCGATAGAGGTCAGGAAATCCGCAAACGCGCTGCCCGGTTCCAGCAAACCAAATAAACGGCCGAAGACTGCCAATCCCAGCATCCCATATACGATCGAGGGAACTCCAGCCAGATTGCTGATATTGACCAGGATGAAGTTCGTGAAGCGGTTCTTTGGTGCGTATTCTTCCAGGTAGATTGCTGCCCCTACCCCAAGGGGGAAGCTGGCCAGCGCTGTGATCCCGATCACGATCAGGCTGCCCACGATCCCGGAACGCATGCCTGCCTTCTCAGCGTGGCGAGACGGATAATTCTGCCACAGTGACGGCGAAAGCCAGGGTGCGCCTTCAATGGCGATGTCAACCAGCAACGCAGCCAGCATCACCAGCCCAAAGAGCGTGCACATGAGGAGCACCACGCTGAATACTCGGCCAACTATGTTACGCCGGGCTCGCCGGCCTTCTATGCCGATATACCCTGAGACCTGCCCTTGTGCTGTCCCGGCCATCATTCATACTCCTCACGGAAGCGGCGCACGACAATATTGCTGACGATATTCATGAAGAGCGTCATCAGGAATAGCAACGCACCGACCGCGAAGATCGACTGGCCATTGATCGAGCCGCTGGGCGCATCACCAAAGCTTACCTGGACGATGAAGGCAGTCATTGTCTGGACGCTTGTGAGCGGGTTAAGCGTCATCTTGGGGGTTGCACCTGCCGCGATGGTCACCGCCATCGTTTCACCCACTGCACGTGACAGCGCGAGGATGAATGATGCAAGGATGCCGCTTAGGGCCGCCGGCACAACCACGCGCGTGGCAACCTCAAAGCGAGTTGCACCTAGTCCATAGGCTGCCTGCCGTAAGGATGTAGGCACTGCCCGCATCGCATCCTCGCTGATCGAGGCCACCATGGGGATAATCATGACTGCCACAACTACCGACGCACTGAGTGCATTAAAGAAATCCACGCGTATGTCGGTGCCCACAGTCGTGTTCAGCCATTCGACAAAGCTGCGCAACTGTGGGGTGATAAAGGTGATCGCGAAATAGCCGTAGATCACCGTGGGCACGCCTGCCAGGATTTCGAGGATGGGCTTGAGCACATTGCGCACTTGAATGGGTGCGTACTCGCTGAGGAAGATAGCGGCGCCAACACCCAGTGGAATGGCGATCAAACCGCTGAGCGCACCGATCATGATGGTACCGTTAACCAGCGGAAGCACCCCGAAGTTATCGGGCACAACCGGCTGTCCGAGCGGCCTCCAGGTCGTCCCTGTAAGGAATTTCCAGAGCGTTACCTCTGGGCGCTGGAAGAAACCTACTGCATCCACAAACAGAGAGAGGATAATGCCAACCGTCACCAGAATCGAGAATGCACCGGCGAAGAAGAGCAGGGCATGGATTATCGACTCGCGCAGATTGCGCACCAACCTTGATTGGCGGTACCCTTGTTTTCGGCGTGTGCGTGGCGGGTTCAATACCGCCGCTCCGTCGACAGAAGATGTAATATCTGCCATCTGGCTCCCTTTAGCAGTGTGACGGACTGGGTTTTCAGACACAGACTACAGAGCTCCCACTGGCTCACGAGTGAGCCCGACTCAACAAGATAATGTTACTTCCTTAAGTTTAAGAGAAGGTTAATTACGGGTGGACTGTTGTGACTGCTGCAGACACCACAAAACGGGCCTGCTTGTGGAGACAAACAGGCCCGTAAGAAAAACCGTGATACCACGTTAGCGGGGGAGCGAACCGATTTCGACTCCTGCTGCAACTAGCAGTGCCACGAGGTCATCAAACATCGCATCATCAGGCTCCTGCAGCGTATCAGCATCGAACAGCGCAGCAAGCTCGTCGCGCTGCCCGCGCAGCAGATCGGCCAGCAGTGCCTGTGTGAAGGCGTCGAGATGTGATGAAAGGACGATCAGATCGTTGGGTACTGCAGGCAGCTCCTGAAGCACCTGTAACCTGTCTATGCCAGGAATATCCTGCAGATCGGCCTCGGCGCCGAGGGAGGTTGCGCCCAAGCCGCAGGAGAGATCGAGAATCGCTTCCACGGTAGCACGATCTGACTCTGTGTCCACAATGGACGCGAAATTCACGGCTGGGTCCACACCACGCGCAAGCAAGAACAGGCGTGGTATCACCCAGGTATGCAGAGATTCTGCATCGAGACGGCAGTAAGCACCGCGGAAGAACTGGGGTGCAAAAACATCGCGGGCGACAAGCTGGCCCTGTGTGAACGTATCGCCGTTACGCTCGAGCACATAGATAGGAGTCCCGCAGCTCTCCTCGCGTGCCGCCAGGTAGGCAAACGCATTTAAGGAAACCACGCTGGCCGTCCCGTCACAAAGGGCTCGCAACGCCTCGCCATAGCTCTCGATCAGCGCTGCACTGACGGTGACTTCTCCCTGCGCGGACATCGCATCCGCGATCGCTTCTGCATCGGATGGGGTCCCGTCGGGCACAACAAACAACATGGTCAGGGGGTTCGTCTCCGAGCCTGGGACCGGCAGTGTGGGCAGTGGTGGGAGTGGTGTAGGCGTCGGTGCCCGGGTTGGTGTGGGCACTATCGCGCGCGGAGCTGCGACTTGACGCCCTCCGCAGGCGGCAAACAGCATCACCGATGTGCCTACCAGGATCGCACTTATAAGGAGATGGCTCTTGCGCGCTATGGCTCACTCTCCTGCGATACAGCGAGGGATTTTACACGCCGTCCATCATACATGAGCCCCACCACCGGGGCAAATGCATTCTTTGTTCTAGCCCTGCGTTGATCGCGGCACAATTTCGATCCAGTGCGGATCAACACGGTTATTCTTGGAGGTAATCCCAACATCCTCGTGGATCAGGCCGACCCAGAACTCTTGCGGGTTGCGTGACTCAACAATATCGGTCAGGCGTATGCCGCCGGTGACCACCACCCGCTGTCCGGGCATCAGATAATATTGGGTTTTACCATCCACCTCTACGGCGGTCAGCTCGTCACGCCGGCCTACTGACCAGCGCCACGGATAGTCGTTGATGCACGTGTCACAGTGGATGCCGATGCGCCAGGCACCAGATTCGACATAGAAACCGGAGCTGGCAAAGTATTCATCCTGTTCGTAGACATAGCCCGGCTCGGGCCCGGTAGTGCGGATCGGTGCGACACCGTAGTTCCACACTGTCACCTCGAAATACAGGGTATCGCCCTGAATCACCGTTTCGGATGAGAATTTGAGTGTGTCGCCAACCGGCTGTGCGACGATTTCCGCGAGGGGCACCCCCCCATCACGAATCTCCAACATGCCGGTTCTACGCACACGCTGCCCCTCCGCGTCCTGTGCCTCCACAAGCACCTGGTAGCGCCCATCCGGCGGGGGGTCTTTCCCCAGGTCGACACCACCATCCCACTCGAATAGGTGACGACCTTGCTCACCGGGCGCGCGGTCCTGTTGGAATTGGGGGATAAAGTATTGTTCCCCTTTGTTATCGATCAAGTAGACGGTGAGGTCTGCAGCTTTAGGCACGTATACGTTAATGAAAACACGATCGTCAAGCCCATCCTGGTTGGGAGTGAATAGTTCGGGAGACACGCTGAACTCCCACAGGTCAGGAAGCTGGGGATCGGCACCCTGCACAGTGAGGGTTCCGGTCTGGCGATCTGTGCGCTCCGTCTGTGTGTCACGTGCTTCGATCACCCAGGTGTAGGTTCCATCAGGCAGCAGCCGTGCGAGAACCTCGCCCTTCACATCCTCGCCTTCGCCTGAATAACCCTCGACAATGCCGCCAAAGAGCACTTCGTATTCGCCGCGCGGGCGAATCTGGTCCCGCCGGAAATAGTACCGCTGGCCATCCTGGCCTTCGAAAAAGACCGAGACAACCGCCTGTCTGCGCAGCCGGTAGCGGATGAGGGCCGCGTCACCATCGCCGTCCGCATTCGGAGAGATTGCCTGCAAGCTCACACTGGCCTCGGCTATCGCCGAACCGCGTGGACGGGATACGACATATCCAACTGCCAGCAGGGCAGCCAGTATCACCAGACTGATAACAACGGTAAGGCCTCGCGGGATTCGCACAGTGTGCTCCTGTCTCGAAGAACCGGTGCGACCGGTCCAGACTATGCGTCACGCAGGCGAGTCTAGCAAATAGGGGCGGGGCTGGCAAAGCACGCCCTGCCGTCGGCAACCGCATAGACAGCTTGGGTAGATGCAGAAATATGGATATACTCCGGATCACAATGACTGGATGAGGTGCGCACATAAACTACATGCCCATAACCTACCATCAGGCGATGGCGTACATTGAGGCCTTTGGTGACCCCTATCTGCAGGCCATGACGTCCAACGCCGAACCAAGCTGGGGACTGGAGACCACTCGCGATATCCTGCACGCACTTGGCGACCCACACCTGACTTACCCCGTGATCCATATCGCAGGTACGAAGGGCAAAGGTTCAACGAGCGCACTGATTACCCAGGGATTGATCGAAGCGGGTCTCAAAACAGGCTTATATATATCGCCCCACCTGGAGGACTTCCGAGAGCGCATGCAGATCAACCGCGTGATGATCCCGGAAGACCGCCTGGCGGCGTTGGTAGAGCGTTCAGCGCCGTATGCCGATCAGGTACAGGGGTTGAATAAGTTCGAGTTCATCACCGCGCTGGCGATGCAGTACTTCGCAGAGGAGCAGGTCGATGTCGCGGTGATTGAGACAGGCCTGGGCGGGCGGTTGGATGCGACTAACCTGGTCCAACCGCTGCTTTCGGTGATCACCAACATCAGCATGGACCATGTCCAGCTACTCGGGCATTCATTGGCTGAGATCGCGCGTGAGAAGGCCGGGATCATCAAACCCGGTGTCCCGTGTGTATCCGCACCGCAGCGCCCTGAAGCATTGGCGGTGCTTAAGCAGGTCGCGGAAGCCCAGGCAAGCCCGTTTTACGTGGTTGGGCGTGACTGGCAGGTCGAGCCAATGGAGACACGTCTCACCGGCAGCAGCTTCCTGTGGGGCAGCAACGGCGATATGCGTGCCTATGAGGTTGGACTGGCGGGGGCCTTCCAGATCGAAAATGCATCGGTCGCACTCGGGGCCCTGGAGCTGGCCAGAAAGCTGGGCCTACCCGTGAGCAGCACCGCGGCTGCTGAGGGCGTGCGGCGCGCGGTATGGGCAGGGCGTATGGAGGTTGTGCAAGAAAGGCCTTTGTGCATCATTGATAGTGCACATAACGACTATTCAATCGCACATCTCACGCGTGCGCTGCGCGAACTGGTGCTCTACCCTGCTGTCGAACGCCCGGAGCTGTCGATCGTTTTTGGGTGTATGGCTGATAAGGACATCCCGGGGATGCTGCGCTATCTGGTGCCGATCGCCGATCACCTGTTTCTGACCTCTATTGAGCACCCGCGCGCTGCCAGCGTTGACCTGCTGGTTCACCTGGCTAATAAGGCCGCCAGCCAGTCTGGCAACGGCCACCGGGATCACATCATCGAGATCGTTGCGGCACCCAATCTGGCAGCTGCTCTGGAAGACGCACGTGCCATCTCAAGACCCGGGGACGTCATCTGTGTGACCGGATCACTGGCGCTGGCAGGCGCAGCGCGAACCCTCCTGCGTGGCCACCCCAGCAGTGATGGATACCAGGATGAAGCCGCACCCATGAGGAGGGCGATTGGCGAGCAGGCGCGATAGGTTCGCAAACGAGAACGAAAACGGGGATGTGATGAACTCGTTTGATGAGGAGCTGGCCAGTATGCTGGGTGCGCTGCCAGATTTTGACGACGCGCCTGAGCCCCGGCTGCACCCGGACGGGACGTTTGATGCTCCATTGATCCCGCTGCGTGACCTGGTCATCTATCCTCATATGGTCACCCCGCTCTTCATCAGCCGTGAATCCTCTCTTGCGGCGCTGCATGCGGCTCAGGAGTCCAAGAGTCCGATCGTGTGTGCCACGCAAAAAGACTCGGACATTGACCTGCCTGCACCGGGTGACGTATACCGCATCGGCATTGAGGCGGTTACAGGTCGCGCCATCCGCATACCCGATGACACTACCAGTGTGCTTGTGCAGGGCCGGCGCCGTGTGGAGATCGTTGAATATATCCAGACGCACCCTTACTTCCGGGTGCGTGTCCGACCCGTTGAAGAGCAGCTGGATCGATCCAATGAGATCGAGGCGCGCATGCGAGCAGTGCTTACCCTGTTCGAAAAGTGTGTCCAGCTCGATCGCAGCCTCCCGGAAGATGCATACCTGTACGCATTGAACATCGACGAGCCGGGCTGGCTCGCTGACCTGGTCGCCACAACGCTCGACCTGAGCACAGCGCAGCGCCAGGAGCTGATGGAGGTTTTTGACCCCGCAGAACGTCTGGCCCGGATGAGCATCCTGCTGGGTAAAGAACTGCAGGTGTTGGAGATCGAGGATGAAATCCATCACCAGGTGCAGGAGGAAGTCGACAAGACACAGCGCGAGTTGTTCCTGCGCGAACAGATGCGGGTGATCCAGAAGGAACTGGGGGAAGGCGATCTGTTCCAGCAGGAGGTCGTCGACCTGCGGGACCAGATCAGCCGCAAAGCCCTACCAGATGATGTGCGAGCCCGTGCCATCAAGGAGATGAACCGGCTGGCCGAGATGCCCCCCATGGCGCCTGAGGTCGGCATTATCCGCACCTACCTGGATTGGCTGCTGGAGCTCCCCTGGGTCGAGAGCAGCGAAGACAATATCAACATCAAGCATGTTGCCGAAGTGCTCGATGCAGAACATTACGGGTTGGAAAAGGCAAAAGAGCGCATTGTTGAGCATATGGCAGTGCGCAAACTCGCGCCTGACCGGACACGGTCACCGATCCTGTGTTTTGTGGGCCCACCAGGCACAGGTAAAACGTCGCTTGGCCGGTCAATTGCGCGGGCGCTGGGGCGCGAGTTCGTACGCATCTCGCTGGGAGGCATCCGCGACGAGGCGGAGATTCGGGGGCACCGGCGCACTTACATCGGTGCGATGCCGGGTCGCATCGTGCAGGCTATGCGCCGCGCCGGGACGGTCAATCCTGTCTTCATGCTCGATGAGATCGATAAGCTGGGGATGGATTTCCGCGGTGACCCATCCTCAGCGCTGCTGGAAGTGCTTGACCCCGAGCAGAACCATGCGTTCTCCGACCACTACCTGGAGGTCGACTACGACCTCAGCCGGGTCTTTTTCATCACCACAGCCAACTATACCGGCCCGCTGCAGGAAGCCCTGTTGGACCGGCTGGAGATCATCGAGTTCCCGGGCTACATCGAGGAGGAGAAGCGCGAGATCGCGCGGCGCTTCCTGATCCCAAAGGCGCTGGGTGACAACGGGATCGTAGATCGGGGCATCCGCTTTGAAGACGCTGCCCTCAATATGATCATCCGGGAATACACGTACGAAGCAGGGGTGCGCAACCTCGAGCGCGAGATCGCCAATGTCTGCCGTAAGATCGCGCGCCGTGTCGCCGAGGAACGCCCCTACCCCAAGCGCATTACCGCCGCCAGCCTGTTAAAGTACCTGGGACCGCCGCGTGTGCCCAAACCGCTGGTCAACGAGCAGGACGAGGTCGGGGAAGCCCTAGGCCTGGCCTGGACCGGCGTTGGCGGCGATATTTCGCCAGTGGAAGTCAGTGTTGTGCCAGGCAAGGGCAACCTGACTCTGACCGGCTCGCTGGGCGATGTGATGCAGGAGAGCGCGCAGGCAGCCTTGAGCTATACGCGCTCAATTGCCGCGCAGTACGGCATTGAGGCAGAGGATTTCGAGAATATAGACATCCATGTACACCTGCCAGAGGGTGCAGTGCCCAAGGATGGGCCATCCGCCGGGGTGACACTGGTCACTGCGCTTGTTTCTGCCGTCACCAACCGCCCTGTACGGCGTGACATCGCCATGACAGGTGAGATCACCCTGCGCGGGCGCGTGCTCTCCGTGGGCGGGATCAAGGAAAAGGTCCTCGCTGCACACCGGGTAGGAGTCCGCACGGTGCTGATCCCCGCAGAAAACGAACAAGACCTTATTGAGATCCCGAAGCGAGCACGCAAGGATATGATCATTATCCCCATCAAGCGTATTGAGGAAGTGCTGGAGCGCGCACTCCTCGACCCACTGCCGGGTGAACTGCCTTATCGCCGTCCAGACAAGGGCGATTCCCACCACGACGAAGAACGCGACTAATCTGCCCGATCTTCTTTCCCGCCGGTACATGCTTCGTATGTATGTACCGGCGGTTTCGTGTTCCCCAGAACGTCACGGAATTGGACCGGGCATGTGGAAGGCGATAAACTATACTTTCGGTTTGTGTATGAAACACCACAAGAGGTGGCGGAAAACATGCGCAAGATCGCCTTTATCCCCGGCCTAGCCGTGATCGGGCTGGGGTTGTTGGCCGGGATGTTTTGGCCCGCTCACGCGGCGGCTCAGGTTGAGACGGCCGTAGAGATCAGCAGCCCGGCCATGAACGATGTACTGACCGGCATCGTCCGCGTCACAGGCACAGCAGTCGATCCTGCGTTTCGCTTCTACCATCTTGAGTACGCAATTGACCCGGTGACCAGCGGCTCTGTGTGGGGCCAGGCGCAGCCTCCAGTCAGCCAGCAGGTACGGAACGCTGTGCTCGGGTCATGGGATACACGCCTTGTCGCCGACGGGCGCTATGTGCTCAGGCTGCGTATCGAACGCACGGATGGCACAAGTGTAGAAGATGCGATCCGGGTCACCGTGAGCAACGCCACACCCACGTCACCACCGGTTCCAACAATGACGCTGCTGCCCGGCACAGCGACGCCCGGGCCTTCTCCCACACCGTTAATACAGCAGCCACCCACGCGCACGCCGCGCCCCACTCTGACGCCGGGTGGGCCGACCGCGACACCCGATCTCACTGGCGTATCACCGTTTGACCGGGCGGCGATCGGGCAGGCGGCTCGGCTGGGAGTACGTATAACGCTGGGGGCATTCGCCCTGATGGGGGTATATGGGCTTCTGCGTGCGGCGGCCCGCGGGCAGCTTCGGCGGGGGTGGAGGCGCTTCCGGAGTGAGGTGCTTAACCCATTGTTGGATACCTTGCGCCGCAGCAGAAGATGAGGCAAGTGACTGGCAACCGATGATGGCTCGAAGCCTCTTTGCACGCATATTTAGGCGGACTGTGATGGATGACCGCTACCTGCTTGTCGGCTTAGGTAACCCAGGCCGGGAATACCAGAAGAATCGCCACAATGTTGGATTCCAGGTCCTTGACTACCTAGCGAACCGGCATGGCCTCGCATACTCGCGCAAGAGGAACGATGCCTTTATCGCTACAGGTAGCGTGGTTGGCAGGCAGGTGATCCTGGCCAAACCGCAGACATACATGAACCGCAGTGGACGCTCGGTGAGCGGCCTGATGCGTTTCTATAAAATACCGGCAGAGCGGCTGCTGGTTGTTGTGGATGATCTGGACCTGCCGGTAGGCTCACTACGCTTACGCGGTTCGGGCGGGTCGGCTGGACAGAAGGGCATGAAGGACATCATCGCACACCTCGGCAGCGAGGATTTCGCGCGCCTGCGGGTGGGCATCGATCGACCCCCTGGTCGCATGGACCCCGCCGATTACGTGCTGCAGGATTTTTCAAAGGATCAGCGCGCGGTAATTGACGAGACATACAGCCGCGCTGCGGACGCGATCGAAACTTGGCTGCGTGATGGGATCGAGCTTGCGATGAGCCGCCATAACGGCCCAGCCCCGGAGTAAAAGGACTCTGATGAACCTCTCCGGATTACTCGATATCCTGCGAGAGCAGGAACAATACCGGAATCTGCTTGAGCGCTTCACCGGCCGGCAGAAGCCTGTCGATTTGTCACTCGGGTTGATTCGATCTGCACGGCCTTATGTGCTGGCATCTCTCGCCCGTGAAACAGGCCGTCCGCTGCTGGTGATCAGCGCCCGGATCGATCACGCGAACAACCTTGCCGAACAACTGCTCGCCTGGGACCCGGCGCTGCAAGTGCTCACATTCGCAGAACCCAATGCCCTGTTTTACGAACCCGGTCCCTGGGGGCCGCAGGCGCAGCGCAGTCGACTGCAGGTGCTGGCGACCCTCGCGGACAGCCCGGGACCAGGGACCGTTGTAGTCACTTCCGCCCGTGCCTTAATGCAGATCACCCTGCCACGCGAGACCCTGATCGGCAACAGCCTGCTGCTGGAACACAGAACGCGCATCCCGGAAGGGCACACGGATACGCTGCTGCATCGCTGGCTGGCAATGGGCTACCAGCCCGCCAGTGTCGTCACGGAACCGGGCACATTCAGCAGACGTGGTGGTATCATCGATGTATTCCCGACTGCCTCAGCACGCCCGGTGCGCATCGAGCTGTGGGGTGACGAGATCGAATCACTGCGCAGTTTTGATCCTGCCACACAGCGCAGCCTTGAGGCGATATCCTCGTTGCGAATCACGCCCGCCCGGGAGGCGCTCCCCAAGCTGGGGCCGCAAGCAGCCCGCCTGCTTGAACCCTGGTTTCGGACCGGACGCCCAGCCCCGACCTCGAGCGAGGACACCGGCGCGGATGCAGTCGATCCACGGTTGAGTGACTTCGAGGCGCTGCTGGCCGGCGATACATTTGCGTCACTGGAATTCTATTTACCGTGGATGGTAGATCAGGGTGCCAGTCTGCTGGAGTATCTGCCAGAGAACGCCCTGGTTTTCGTCGAAGATTGGAACGCCTTGATGGAAACCATTGCTGACCTGGAGGAGCAGGCTCTTGGACTGCGCCAGGTCGCAATCAATAACGGCGACATTCCACCCGACATGCCCATCCCCTACAATACGTGGTCCCAGATCAACGATGAGCTGGGGCACGCTGGAGCGGTGGAACTTGCCGGTCCCCCGGATGCCGCTGACCCGTTGGGCGACCTGTTCCAGCCGGGGCCACGCTTTGCGGGGCAGCTTCGCCTGTTCCTGGATGCCCTGGTCGACCAGACCCGTGCCAGTCGTGACCGCGCCATTGTTGTCTCGCGCCAGTCAGGCCGTATCGCCGAACTGTGGCGGGAGCGTGGCCGCGATCGCCGCCCCGGGCCCACCGAGGATGTCCTGGAAGACCCGGGGGGCGGGCCGCCGCTCTTTGTGCTCGGGGCGCTGGCTGAGGGCTGGGTGCTGTCTGACCCCGTTCATCCTACGTCACTGTACACGGATGCGGAGATCTTCGGCTGGAAGCGCCCTGAACCACGCCGGAGGATGCAGCGCCGCGCCGTTGCTCCGGAGAATTTCTTCAGCGATCTCGAGCCCGGCACGTATGTGGTTCATGCGGATTTCGGTGTTGGGCTGTTCAAAGGGTTGGAGAAACGCACCCTTGCCGGTGCCGAACGCGAGTATCTGCTGCTGACTTATGAGGGTGGCGACGTACTGTATGTGCCGATTCACCAGGCAGACCGGTTAAGTCGGTACGTGGGTGTCGACGATGCCCCCCCCGGCCTGTCGCGACTGGGCACCCAGGAATGGGCGCGTACGCGCAGCCGTACGAATGAGGCCGTCGAACAGATAGCGCGTGACCTGCTGGAGTTATACGCCATGCGTGAGACGGTGACCGGGCACGCCTTCAGCCCCGATTCGGCATGGCAGGCGGAGCTGGAAGCCTCGTTTCCGTATGTCGAGACGGAAGATCAGCTCAAGGCATTGGCTGAGGTCAAAGCGGACATGGAGAAGTCTCAGCCCATGGATCGCCTGATCTGCGGGGATGTTGGCTACGGCAAGACGGAAGTGGCCCTGCGCGCGGCCTTCAAGGCAGTGATGGATGGCAAGCAGGTCGCGGTGTTGGTGCCTACCACGGTGCTTGCCCAACAGCATTATGAGACCTTCAAACAGCGCCTGGCAGCGTTCCCAGTTACTGTGGAAATGCTGTCGCGCTTCCGGACGCGGGCTGAGCAGGAAGCCGTCATCGCCAAGCTGGCCGCAGGTTCCGTCGACATCGTGATCGGTACACACCGGCTTCTGAGCAGTGATGTGCGGTTGAAAGACCTGGGCTTACTTGTGATCGATGAGGAGCAGCGTTTTGGTGTAACCAGCAAGGAACAGCTCAAGAAGCTGCGCACTGAAGTCGATGTTCTGACAATGACAGCGACACCGATACCTCGCACGCTGTATATGAGCCTGACCAACGTGCGTGACATCAGCATCATCAACACGGCGCCTGAGGAGCGTCTGCCGGTGATCACGTATGTGATGCGCCGCGATGAAGATGTCATCCGCCAGGCCGTGCTGCGCGAGCTGGATCGTGGGGGCCAGGTATTTTTCGTACATAACCGGATTCAGACCATTTACACGGAGAAAGCCCGCCTTTCGAAGATCATCCCTGAGGCCAGCATCGGAGTTGCACACGGCCAGATGAACGAAGCAGAGCTGGAAGCAGTGATGCAGGCCTTTGCCGAGGGCGAGATCAACGTGCTGCTCAGCACGAACATCATCGAGGCCGGGCTGGATATCCCGAACGCGAACACGTTGATCGTCGACCACGCCGATCGCTTCGGACTGGCCCAGCTCTACCAGCTGCGCGGGCGCGTAGGCCGCAGTGCCTCGCGGGCGTTCGCCTATTTCTTCCACCCACCACGCCACCAGCTTACTCCAGAGGCTGCAGCACGGCTGGAGACGATACAGGAATACAGCGATCTGGGTGCGGGGCTGAACATCGCCATGCGCGACCTGGAGATCCGAGGGGCGGGCGATGTGCTGGGAATCCGCCAGAGCGGCCATATTGCCAGTGTTGGATTCCATCTGTACATGCAGATGCTGGCCCAGGCTGTGAAACGCATGAAGGACGAGCGAGATGGCCGCACCTCAGGGACGGGCGAAGCCGAACCTGCGGGGGCCCCGCGAGAGATGGTCACTATCGAGTTGCCGATCCCGACCTACATCCCGACCGATTTCGTCGCAGACATGGCCCTGCGCATCCAGATTTACCGGCGCATGGGTGACCTCCGGGACGAGGCAGATATCGAGGCCCTCGGTGAGGAGCTGGCAGATCGCTTCGGCCCGCTGCCCCCGCCTGTGATCAACCTGCTTTATCAGCTTCAGGTTAAGGTGCGGGCACTGCGCGCAGGTGTGGACGCAATCGTCAGCGAAGGCGGCCAGATCAGCATCCGAGTGCCGGGGCTGGCTTATGCGGATCGAGTTGCCCTGCAAAAGAGGTTGGGGCATAACACACGGGTCAGCCGTACGGCCGTATGGCTGCCACGCGAAGACGCATGGCAGGATGCCTTGCTGGGCATCCTGGATGCACTCATTTCCAGCCCGGTGGCGGTGTCCCCTTCCACCATCATCGAGACTTCACCGTAAGAGGGTGATGGCTGGAGACTTCCACGGCCGTTGAACTGGCGGAAATCCGGCAACACACTGCCTGTGATTATGCTATACTTCTGAAGGTGCGATACTAGCCCGAAACGACCAAAGGATGTGGCTGATGAAACAGCGAGTCACGCTTGTCGCAGTGGCCCTGGCGCTGGTCGCCATGGCCTGCGGTGCCCAGGCTGGTGGGCCTGCCCCGGTAATGCTGACGGCGGTTGCGTCTCCCACCCCACCCCCTATCCCCACCCACCCCCCGGTCACGCCAACACCACGCGCGTTAGAGGAAAGCACCGGGCCGGTGGAAAGCGGCCTGGTCGCGATGGCGGATGTCGTCTTCAGCTCACTGCGTGACGGTGTGATTGGCATTAACTATTACTCGACATCCAGCGGGCTGATCATGCCCATTGCGCTTCCGGCCGATGTTCCCAACGCCATCTGGCCAGCACTCAACCGGGACAGCTCGAGGCTGGCTTTCGTTTCGGTGCAAGGCAGCTCCGGGCTGCGACCTAATGGCATCTATATAGCGGCCCCGGACGGAAGCGGCGCAGTTCAGATAACTTTCGGTGAAGGGAACCATCCACAGTGGTCACCCGACGGAACGCAGCTGGCCTTCACCTGCAACCAGGGCACGGATATCTGCCTGATCAATGCGGATGGAACCGGGCAGATCAATCTGACTGAAGGCAGTGATTCACGTGATATGTACCCGAGCTGGACGGCTGATGGGCGCATCGTCTTTATGTCCAATCGCGATGTGGACCCGGACATCCTGGCAAGTGAAATCTACATTATGGATGGTGATGGCGACAACGTGACCCGGCTCACCGACGATGAGGAGGCCTACAATGCAAACCCGCGGGTCTCACCCGACGGGCGCCTGATCGCCTACGAGTCTGACCGTGACGTGGAGTGGGGTTCCGATATCTATGTGATGGATATCGATGGAGGTAACGACCGCCGTATCACCACGGATGCTGTGTGGAACCAGAACCCAGTCTGGACAGCCGATTCAAGCAGTGTGGTATATGCTGCCAACAGCGGTAATGGGAACATCGACTTGTATGTCACACAGGTGGATGTACTCAGCCCGCCTACCCGTATCACGGTCTTTCCGGGCGAGGACGGGGGTCTGCGTTTTGGCCAGATGGCGCTTTACAACCCCATCCAGCTTGCGGGCTTCGTCGCAGAGCAGTCTACAGCACCGGGCTTCCGCAGCCTGCCCACTGGCAGCCAGCAGCAATCGGGGATTCTGTTCGCAGCAAACAATTTCAACTGCGAAGGCTGTCTGGAGTCGGGCATCTACATTGTCAATCCGGACGGAAGCGAGCTGAACCGTTTGCCCATTGAAGGGTTGTACCCGGCGTGGTCACCTGACTTCCGGCGAATTGCATATACCTTTAATGGTGAGCTGTGGATCTCCAACGCGAACGGCGATACGGCAACGCAGGTTACCCGTTTCCTGAGCGGCCTGACAGCGCCGCGCTGGCGGGATGACCGCAACGCGATCCTGGCGGATTGCACACCGTATGGCGTGTCGGACGTATGTATCATCGATCTGCGCGCCGGCACCCTAAACAATATCACCGCCCCGCTCAACGCAGGCACAAATGTCCCGTTCCCCGGCTGGTACCTGGGTAACATCGTATCCGGCAATAAGGTACTTGATCAGGAGGGGCGCCAAATCGCAGACCTGCCTGGAGCTGGCAGCATCTCACCCAACACGCGCTTCCTGGCGACGATCGTCGGCAGCCAGATTGCAGTGGTAGCTCTCGACTCAGGCGATACCACGGTGCTGACCAATGATGATGCTGCAAAAGGGCATCCTATCTGGTCGCCTGATGGCGATGCGCTGGCATACTTATCTGCACCAGGTGATGGCAAGTTATACCTCAATGTGATCAATGCCGATGGCACCAACCAGCGTGCTGTGAGCCCTCCTCTGGCGGTTGATCCCGGCTCTCAGCGGGGTGTAGTGACTGCATATCTGGGCTACAGTTGGGCGCCCTAGCGGTCTCAAACCTGGTTACCACGCCTCGCGAGTTACAGCCGCGAGGCGTTTTCGTCTTACCCGGCCCAATTGCATGGCCTTAAGGGGGGTGGTAGAATGGCGCGGGGTTCCTGGCTAACGAGAGCGTCAGTCGGTTCCTAGGGGGTCACACCGATGCTCGATACACCCGTACTTGTGCTCAACGCCAATTACGAGCCTCTCAATGTCTGTACCACCAAGCGTGCTATGGGGCTGATGATGTCGGGTAAAGCTATCCCATTGGCAACGCGCAGCGAGGATATCCGCACAATCAATACAGCCGTACCCTGTCCATCAATTGTCCGTCTCGCCTACATGGTACACCGTCCACGGCCACGGGTTAAACTCTCCAAGCGAGAAGTATTCCGACGGGATAACTTCACCTGCCAGTACTGTGGCAAGACGGGATATCCACTCACCCTGGATCATGTAATGCCCCGCAACCGGGGCGGAGGCTACAGCTGGGATAATCTGGTCACCGCGTGCCCTGTATGTAACCGGCGCAAGAGTGACCGAACCCCCGAGGAAGCCGGGATGCCGCTGCGCCATCGACCTTTCGAACCACATCCCTCGGCCGAATACCTCTACGGACGGATGGCTGAGGCACACGATGAATGGGCCGGCTTCATCCAGGGATGGTAGGAGCTAATGTTTAAGACAAGGGATGGCTGGCCAGCCATCCCTTGATTGTCTCTAGAATATCGTTGTTGGACCAGACAGCGGTTCGTTTACGCGATTTCGGGCTCCAGCAAGCCGTAGTTGCCGTCACGGCGCCGGTAAAGTACGTTGATCTCTCCGGTTCCTGCGCTGACAAACACGAAGAAATCGTGTCCCAGAAGCTCAAGCTGGTCGATCGCTTCTTCATCGCTCATTGGAGCCACGGAGAACCGTTTACGACGCACAATAGTCCCCTCGGCCAGCTCGGTTTCCGGCAGATCAACTGCCGTCTCCAGGCCTACGAATGCCTCGTTCGGCTCACCGCGGCGGCGGCGTTTACCTTTATACTTCTCAATCTGGCGATAGAGCTTATCCACGACTGAGTCTACGGCTCCGAGCAAGTCGTTTGTGCGCTCCTCAGCGCGCAGGATTTTACCGCGCGCATGCCGCACTGTGATCTGCGCGGTGCGGCGGTTACCTCCTTCATCAGCCAGATCAACACGGACATCATGGATATCGGGAAGATAGCGATCCAGCCGCGCGACCTTCCGCTCTATGTACGACTCCAGGCGCGGGGTAACCTCGATATTGCGCCCCTGGATCTTGATGTCCATACATGAACTCCTTTCAACAGTTAGGTGAACCTCTGGTCCGTTAGGGATGCAGCCGGGCGCGTGCAAGCGTCGCTCCGGCTGTCAAACGGGCACCCGCTGCCCTCAGTGCTTCGGAGCAGGCATTGAGCGTCGCGCCCGTCGTACACACATCATCGACTACAAGAACGGACTTCCCCTCTACTCCCTGAGCTATGAAAGCCCCGGCCACGTTCTGCCAGCGTGCCTGGTAATCCTGACCGACTTGGCGGTCGGTTGGCCTGGCACGGCGAAGGGCGCCCGCCGGTAGAAGCGGAATCCCCCAGTGACGCGCAAGTTCCATGGCAAGCAGAGCCGCGTGATTGTAGCCGCGCTCCCGTTCGCGTTCGGGGTGCATTGGAACTGCCAGCAGCGCATGGTATTGTGCAGGATCAGGCTGCACATGCACAGCCATCGCGTCTGCGAGCGTGCTGGTTAACCCGCGCCGCCCTTTGTACTTAAATGCAAGAACCGCCTCGCGTAGCGCCCCCTCGTAAAGAAATGCACTTAACACACGCTCAAAACACGGCGGATGCTGCAGGCAGCGCACACACAACCCCGGAGCAGGCAGCGGCTCTGCACAGCGATCGCACACGCACGACCCGAGCGGCTCAAAGGTAGCGCGGCAGTCAGCGCAGAGGTTGCTGCCAGGTATGCCACAAGATGCGCAGCGCGGGGGAAACAGCAAGTCCAGGCCAGTTTCCACGAGCCTGTGTACTTGCTCCCACGTACGTTCTCCAGCCGTCTTGCCAGCGGACATGGGGCGAAGGAGCCTTTCATATTCGGATTGGAGAACGACGGACGCTGTGCGCTATCCGCCTCCAAGGAACAGAGTCTTGTAGACCTGAATCGCGCCGGGCCCCAGCAGAACCATCCAGATTGTCGGGAAAATGAAGATCACCATCGGGATCATCATTTTTACCGGCGCCTGCTGAGCCTTCTCCTGCGCGCGCTGCCGGCGTTTTATGCGCATCTGGTCGGCCTGAATCTTCAGGACCTTGGAGATGCTGACACCGAGCTGGTCAGCCTGTATGATCGCACCCGTGAACGATGTCACATCTGGCACGTCCATGTTGTAGGCCATATTGCGCAGGGCATCACGGCGCGTCTTGCCGATCTGGATTTCCCGGATCACCCGGTCGAACCCACGTGAAAGCTCGTTATCCTTCCACTTGGTCGCCACCTGTGACATCGCCTGGTCAAAACCAAGGCCAGCCTCCACACAGATCGACATCAGGTCCAATGCGTCTGGAAGTGTCTTGATGATCTCATCCTGGCGGCGGCGAACTTTACTCTGCAGCCACATAAACGGCAGGAAGTATCCCAGGACCGCGCCGACCAAACCACCCCCCACAATCCAAACAGAAGGACGTCTGGCAATGCTGAACACTATAATCAGCAGCAGAGAGAGCCCGATAGCGGCGCCGAAGCGCATCGCCCAGAAGACTGAAGGTGTTAACCCACGCGGGCTCCCCGCCAGCGTGATCCTGCGCTGCGTGTTCGAGAGCGTTTCCTGCGGGGTGAACTGTGTGGTAAACCTGGCAATCTGGTCCATTAACGGCAGCAGAACACGCTGCGAGAAAGGCACAGACATCTCGATCTGTTCGAGGTTGGCTGCGACCTCCTGCGTACCCCCGTATTCTTTCAGCCGTTCTTCCAATGGGTCCACGCGGTTGCTGTTAGACACACCTACCGCGATCAGGCCGATGGCCACGAACAGTGCTATAGCACCCAGCACCCAAGGTAGAACTGTGAGCAACATATCGTTTACTCCACTACCGATTATTGCGCGTTACACTTCGATATCGACAATGCGACGGATGATCGCCAGGCCGATAGCCATCATGATCAACCCCAGCGCGATCAACGGCCACCCGCACGGAATCGGCAGCCCGGGGATGTACGCACCCCCGCGTGCCGGGCCGAAGAGCAGGTTGCGCATGTAGGACGGGTTGATCATCATCACCAACAATGTGACGATGAACGGCAGCAGCCCGATCGCCGTGCCTGTGAAACGCCCCGAGGCGGTCAGCGTACGGATTTCACCTTTGATGCGAACCCGCTCGCGAATGGTCTCGCTGATCGTATCCAGAATCTCGGACAGGTTACCGCCGACCTCACGCTGGATATTCACTGCAGTGAATACCAGGTCCAGGTCTTCGCTTTCTACGCGCGAGAGCATGTTGGCGAGGCCGGTCTCAAGGGGCACGCCAATGGCTATCTCCGCAACAACCCGTTTGAACTCCTCACCGGATGGAGAGGGCGCCTCACGCGCCACAGCCTCCATGGCCTGCACAACGCTGTAGCCCGCCCGCAATGAGTTCACCCACAGGTTCAGGACGTCACCGAGCTGGTTGTTGAAATCTCGCAGACGTCTCTGCTGGCGAAAACCCACATACAGGCGCGGGACGAACAACCCGGCCAGGAACCCGATCGCAGCGAGCGCCCAGTTGAACAGGAAGCCGACGAAGCCCAGGCCTGCGGCTGCGACCAGGTGCAGCAGCAGGTATTCAGTTACGGTCAACTTCAGATTGGCTTTACGCAGTTGTGCGCGAATACCACCGGCGAACCCCTGGTTAGCAAGCACGTTATCGAGGCGCTCAGCCATCGATTCGCGCAAGCTCTTGCGTTCAAGGGCCTCCTGCTCAGCAGCGTCGGTAACCGAAGGCCGCCAATCGCTATCGATGAACGTCTCGAGCTGTTCAAGGCGCTCGGTTTCTTTGCTTTTACCTAGCAATGGCATGGCTCTTATCCTTCATCCACCGGTTCCGCTACCCCCATTATACAGCTTCTGGCGATTAGCGGCGGCCCACACCGAACACAGACGGTGGCAGGTTGAGGCCTGCATCAATGATCTTATGCATATTCTTCGGGCGCAGGCCTGTCGCGCGGTGCCGCCCGACGATCTTGTCACCGTCCAGGCCGGTCTGCTCGAATTCAAACAGGTCGGCCATGGTGATTACGTCACCTTCCATCCCCTGGATCTCCGCAATCTTGGTGATCTTACGGGAGCCGTCACGAAGGCGGTCGGTGTGGACGATCATATGAATGGCCGAGGCTACCTGATCGCGGATTGCGCGCACTGGAAGCTCCATCCCCGCCATCAGACACATAGTCTCAATACGTGCCAATGTGTCGCGTGGGGTATTGCTGTGCAGAGTGCCCATCGAGCCATCATGGCCTGTGTTCATTGCCTGCACCAGGTCAAGTGCCTCACCACTACGCACCTCACCGACCACAATACGGTCGGGCCTCATTCGGAGGGAGTTGACGACCAGATCGCGGATCGTAATCTCGCCCTTGTTCTCAATATTGGGCGGGCGGCTTTCGAGTCGCACCACGTGCTCCTGGCGAAGCTGCAGCTCCGCAGCATTCTCAATGGTTACGATACGCTGGTCGTTAGGGATAAACCCCGACAGCACGTTGAGCAGGGTGGTTTTGCCGGAGCCAGTACCGCCCGAGACCAGGATGTTGAACCCAGAAATAACGCATGCCCGCAGGAATTCGAAAATCTCCACTGTGGCAGTGCCAAAGTCGATCATATTCTGTACGGTCAGGGGCACTTTGGAGAACTTACGAATAGTCAGGGCAGTGCCGTCAATCGCGATCGGAGGGATGACCGCGTTTACACGAGAGCCGTCTGGCAGACGCGCGTCGACCATTGGCGAACTCTCATCAATACGACGTCCCAGCGGAGCAACAATACGATCAACGATCCGCCGGAGGTGGCCCTCATCTTCAAAGTGCACGGGTGCTAGCTGGATGCGCCCGAACTTCTCGATATAGACCTTCTCGAAGCCCACGGCCATGATCTCAGTGATCTCGGGGTCATCGAGCAGCGGCTCGATAGGGCCGTATCCTAACAACTCTGCCACAATCTGTTCATGCAGGCGGCGGCGCTCATTGCGTGCCAGGACGATGTTTTCTTCCTGCAGGATGGTATTAAACAACTCATCGATGCGCGCACGCATCTCCTCTGTACGGCTCAGGTCAAAGGATTCACCGGGGCCCAGGTCTTCAAGCAGACGGCGCTGCACACGTTCCTTGATATCGACGCCGCCGGCCATCCCGATGGCGCCATGTACTGCCTCGCGCCTCTGCCGCAGCTGGGCGCTGGGCTGCATGCCGGCCGGCTGGTCGGAACCACCTTCGCCAGATTGGCCTCTCTCAATTCGTTTTAGCAGTGACACCGTTAACTCCTCTCTTTGGTGCTTGCGCTGCACGCAAGCGTCAGGCTACCAGCACGCTTCATTACCATAACCGGAAGCTGCCTCGCGCGCGCTCGCTTTCCTCATCCGTGGGCTGCGCAGTGCGCGCGAAGCTGTCAGTGAGCAGTTCAACCAGGTCGAGTATCGGTTTTACTGAGATTACCCGCCTTGGGTCTAATGACGCCAGCGCGACACCGCGATTGAGGGCTTCATCAGCCGCCGGGTCATCAGGGATTTGCATGGAGATTGGGTGACTCAGGAAGGTGCTGATCTGCTCTGGTGTGATGCGGCTGGTCTTGGGCATGCGGTTCAGCACCAGGAACACGTTATTACGCGAGTACTCCAGGGCATTCAGCTCATTGAAGAACAGCCGCGTATTCTTTAACGACGGCATTGTGGCTGTGGTGACCAGCACAAGGCGATCCGAGGCTTCGATGGTCCCTACCAGCGCCTCATCGAACTGCGTAGCAGTGTCAACCACCACATAGTTAAATTCGCGTTTCAGGACACGCAGCAAGTTCACCATCAAGCCTGACTGGACAGGCTGTGCATCGCTTGGGTTGGCGGGGGCAACCAGCATTTTCAAGCCCGACTCATGCGACACAAGTGCGGACTCGATTGTCTGCGGGTCGAGCTGGTCAGGGTCCTCAGCCATCAGAGCAAGGTCAACCGTGCTATAAGCGCCGCGGGTATTGAGAAACACTCCCACGTCACCGAAGAACAGGTTGCCATCTACAACTGCAACACGCTTATCAGAGTGTTGGCGCAGCAGGCCGATCCCCAGGTTTACGGCCAGTGTAGTCTTGCCCACACCGCCCTTGGGCCCCACAATGCCGATTACATGTCCTTCTTCGCTTGGGCCCCCAAACGCATACCCCGGTGCCCCGGGCTGCATCCCGGGCCTGCCTGGGGCTGGAACCGGCACATCGGGAGGTATCTTATTGAAGGCACGTTCAATAGCAGCAGCCAGTTCCTCTGAGGAAATCGGCTTAGCCACGAAATCGACTGCACCGGCCCGGAACGCCTCGCGCATGTAAGTCGGATCGTCCTGCACAGAGACGATGATGACCATCGAGCGGGGTGCCTCTTCATGAATGCGTGCCGTTGCTGTCAGGCCGTCCATCACCGGCATGTTGATGTCCATCAGGACGACATGGGGGTTGAGATGTTTAACCTGCTCGATGGCTTCCAGACCGTTTTCAGCAATCCCTACGATCTGGATTCTGTCGTCCTCGACTTCGAGCAGGCGCTGTGTCCCCAAGCGGGTATCTTCGTTATCGTCAACGAGCAAAACCGTAATCTTCTGCGCCATTGACACTTCCTCATTCCGGTGCGCCCGTATTTATACCATCAACCAAGACTATCGCGACTCGATTCGGTGGTACATAGACAGCAGTCTGGAGCCAGCTTTGTAGGCCTGCAGCGTGACGGCTGAGTTTGAACCCTACTATACACGAATCAATAAGAGTGTCAAATGGGGTGTTGCCCCGCCCACCTACCCCGCGAAGCACAACAGGGGCCTTTGCGGGGCCCCTGTTGGCTTTTGTAAAAATGGGATGAAAATACTAGATTGCGCTGATGATGTTGCTGAACACGTTTCCGATCGCGGGACCCAGCAGCGCCAGGATGATGATCACGACAACGGCTACCAGCACGAGGATTAATGCATATTCAACCAGGCCCTGGCCTTCTTCACGCGGGATAAATATCATGGTGCAACTCCTTCGTTGTGTATAGTCTCCCGTGCGCATTGTATCAGGCCGAGGGTTAAAAGTAAACAAGATTTATACAATTTGGATCACTTTTGATTAGCTCACGCAGCAGCGGCGGAGTCTGCCGGTACCTCGATCTGGATTTTAGCCCCCATACCACCGGCGCTATCTATGTTGAGCGTGCCACCCACCAGATGCACCCGCTCCTGCAGCGCACCGAGACCGAGAGCCTCACTGTTATTTGCGTCGAGAGTCAGCCTACCGGTGCCAAACCCGCGCCCGTTATCCTCGACTGTGGCACGGATGGAACTCTCATTCATCTCGAGGGTTACGCTCACCATCGTGGCATTGCGCTGGTCACGCGCGTTGGAAACCAGCGCCATGATGCCCCGGAAAATCAGCACCTCAAGATATTCGGCATAGCGCATCTCGCGGCCTATCATATCAAACTGCGTGTCCAGCTCGGACTTCGTTTTGAGGTCTTTGAGATAGCGCTTGAGAGTCGGCGCCAGGCCCAGATCCCCCAGCATCATGGGGCGTAGATCAGCGATAAAGGCGCGTACGTTCTGGAAGGAATGGTTCGCTGCGTTCTTGAGCTTGATCAACTCCTCGCGCGCACGCATGGGGTCTTTTTCAAACCATTTCAGGCTGATCTCTGCCTGGAGGATGAAGTTGGTCAGCGAATGGGCCGGGCCGTCGTGCAGTGCCCGTGCGAGGCGCTCGCGTTCCTCCTCCTGGGCATCGATTACGCGGATGATCATCTCCTTCGCATTGAGCAGTTCTTCCTGGTTGGGGTCTTTTCGATTGAGCAGCTCGATCAGCTTCTCCGCCGTATCATAAGTCCTCTGAGCTACCTCACCCTCTGACTGCAGTTTCTGCATCTGGCTACGCAGCGTCAGCAGGCGCTGTTGGGTGTTCAGCGCTTCTGTATAAGCGTCTTTAATGTTGATGCGCGGCGTTGTATCGAGCGCACTCTCGATACGGCGCACTTCTCCAATTACGGCAGCGTTATGCTGCGAGAGCTGCTCAACCTGCTGCTGGGAAGCCTTGAGCTTCTGCTGGATGTCGTGGACTTCGGCAGCAAGCCGTTTCAACTCTGCACGCAGCAGATCGATCGCTTCATCCTTACCGCTTCTGATTTCCTGTTGTTGTTGTACGACCATTGCAGCCACCACCTCGATTGAGGGCAGGCGCCCTCATCAACTCACGCAGTTATTCGTCATCCGGCTCTTTGGAACCCGTCTCGCGCAGGCGAACCCACCCTCTGCGCAGCGCAAAAACGGCTGCTTGAGTGCGGTCCTCCACGGCCAGCTTGCGCAGTATGGATGTCATATGATTCTTGACCGTTTGATGGCTGATCTGCAGCGCACGGGCAATTTCCTTGTTGCTTAACCCATGCGTGACGAACTGCAAGATCTCCATCTCACGCGGAGACAAGGGTGAAAATGTGTCAGCAAGGTCAGCATAATACTGGCCGGCGATTGCCTCCACGCCGCTCGACAGCCAATCCTCCAGACCCTGGCGGTCAAACACCTGTTCCTGGATCACATAATGCCCCCCCATGACCAGGCGAATCACCTCCACGAGCTTGTCGGGGCTGATTTCCTTGGCACAGTACGCTGCAGCGCCGGCACGCATGGCGTGGATCACTTGCTCTGCATCATCATAGCCGGTCATGAGCACGACACGCGTGGGGACACGCTCAGCTACAAGCTGGCGGGTTACCTGTATCCCATTGATACCCGGGATGTTGATGTCAAGCAGCACGACTGCTGGCTGCTTGTCCATGATCGTTTGCAGCGCCTCGGGGCCGTTTGAACACTGCCCGATCACTTCAATATCCGCATGCAGGTCCAGATTCATCTGGATACCCTGCCGGAAGATCGAGTGATCGTCAACGATCAGGACCTCGATCCTCTGACTCCCGTCCTGAGCGTTCGAATGCTCGGTCATCAGCCGCCTTATCCCTTAATAAGGGTTTTAATGCCAAAATGGACCGGACGAAGATCAGTCTACCACAGCCCCAAATGGTGAGCAAGCACGCTCAGGGCGTGCTGCACAGTGAATAAACCGTCATAGGACCAAGGCCTGAACGCATTACGTACCCAGCTTCCTGGCTGGCATCCCACACAGGGCAGAACATAGGATCGGAGGCTAACATCCTGTACGCGTCGCTCCAATTGGGGAAGATGACGAGGTAGTCCGCACCGCGCGCTTCGATGAATAATGCGAGGGCGCTCGGATCGTGCATGATCGGGATCACAGCGGGAGATACCAGGCCGGCCAGGTCGATCAGCGGGCGGGGTGCGAAGTAGCCCAGCGCGCCAATATCGTGCGCCGCGACCACGTCAGTGGAGGATGTATTCGCTTCGATCCAGCGTGCGGTGGCAACCATCTCATCCTCGATGAACGCGGTGTCGGCGACATAAGCGGGTGCGCCCAGCACGATCAGCACTGCCAGGTGGCTCGCAGCAAAGGCCAGCGGCCAGCCCAGGCTGGCCACCCGTGTAATGAAGCGCTGCGCCGCAGGCTGGATCAGCGTGAACATACCATTGATGCCCAGCACCAGGATCACAGGTACAGTTGGGATCGCATACCGCCCGTGCTGGTATATCACGGGCAGGCGGGCTGCATAGAGCATCCAGTGCAGCCCAACCCAGGCCAGCGGCAGCACCACCAAGGCTTTGTCGGCCTCCTTGATACCGCGCCAGAGCAGAATGACAAGGCCAGGAATCAGCAGGATTTGCGCGCCGACCATGCTCACCCCAGCTTGCTGGAACAGCCTGAGTATATATGGGAGTTCATAGAGGGCGGCATATTCTGTCTGCTTGGCATAGAAGGTGTTGGGCCACCATGCGCCGCTGATCGCATAGTTCATCGCGAAGAACGGAACCAGAATCAGTGCGAATCCCAGAGCCGCCATCAACCCCCAGCGCACAAGTCGTTTCCACTCTGACCGCAATACCAGCACCCCGTACAGGCCGGCTACCCCGGCAGCCAGCACACCTTCGGGGCGGGCCAGCATCAGCACGCCGCACCACAGGCCGAGCAGCAGACCGTCGCGCGAACGCGCTGCACCGGCTGCAGGCTTATGCCGAGTAAACCAGACCCAGAACCAGAGGATCAGTGCGGCAAATAAGGCTGTCTCCATCCCAGATGCTGCCGCCCATACCACCTGCCAGGCTCCTGCAACGGCTAACCCGGATACCAGCGGTGCCGGTGTCGGTCCTCCCTCAGCCAAGCGTGCAGCGCCCAGCGCGGCCGCCATCAGCGCACCCAGCCCGGCAAGCTGGGTCCACCAAAAGGGATGAATGGGCAGCAGGTATCCTGGCACTAAGAGGGGGGTCCACAGCAGGGATGTAGAACCCGTGCTTGGCACTCCCGCGATAAACGCCCACTGCCCATGATGTGCGAGATTACGTGCGTAGGTCTGGTAGATCCAGGCATCATCGAGCGGATAGCCAGGCCCCCCCATTTGGGACCATGACATCGCGATATAGAGGGTCAATGACAACACACAGGCGGCGATAATGACCAGGTCACTCCAAGGCGGGCGCAGCAGCCTATGCAGTTTAGCAGGAGACACTGACTCGGGAACCATTGGCGCTTTCCCTACGTATGAATCAGTGAGACGAAAATGAGAGTCAAGATGTAGAGAGAGGGTACAACAACCATGCAGAAGACGCTATTCACTGGCCTGATCCTGCTGTCCCTGGCTGCAGTGATCTGGACCGGCTGCAATCCGAACAGTGCGCCCACTCCTGATGAAGGCGTGGGCGGCCAGACTGGCGCACCCGATCCGGATAGCCCGGTCAGCTCAGACGACTCCCCGCAGGAGCCTGCACCAGCCGGAGAGGGGGAGATAATCGTCAGCAATGCCATGGTCAGTGGGTTCGACATTTTGTTCCTGGAATCCTGGCCCCTTCAGGTCAACCTTGTGATCCGCGGCGACATGCCCAACGCATGTGCCATGCCTGAAGTGCAGGTCGAACCACGGGCCGAAGATACGTTTAATGTGCATGTGCAAGCTGTAACCCCTGCTGACCAGGTATGTGCCCAGGTGCTTACGCCGTTCGAGACGACTGCTGCACTGAACGTCTACGGCCTGCGCGCGGGGACCTACACGGTGAATGTCAACGATCAGACCCAGACTTTCACCTTTGAGCAGGACAACGTGCCTGCAACAGACGAGAATTACTAACAATCGGACAGAGCCTCAACCTTGGGGAGGTGCATTACAGTTGCAATCGCCCGGCATGAAAAACAGATAGGTCGGGTTCGCCGGGTCGCCGAATGCCTTCATCAGGATGAAGGCCTCGCTCGATGCCCCTCGCTCATACAGCGCGCGCAGCCCTTCAGGGATATTCTGGTCGATAACCAGATAGTAAACGCCATAATCCCGGGCTGCGCGCAGCACTGCCTCCTCACCGCCGTTCGCAAGCGGGATGCCGCCGCGGCCGGTTCTTGCATAAAAGCCCATCGGATTGTTGGTCATGACCATCAGCTCGCGGCGCAGGTTGAGCGAGTCCAGGTAGGCCCCTGCTTCAGCAAATTCGCTGCCGGAGTTGTTCCAGGCTACCACACCGCGCCAGGGCAGGCCGACCACGCGCCCTGCGACGATATACGCAGTCAGCGCAGCTGCAACCGCAACCAGCAGGGCACCAAACATGCGGAAGGCCCTCGGCGGGTCCCAATCAGGGCGCCGGCTGGCAGCCCATAGAATCGCTCGGTCGAATCCCACCACCCCCACCGCCACGATCCATGGGAAGAGGGCTGACCCGGAGTGCATCCAACCTCCACGAGCGCCGACAAGCGAGAAGCCGAAGGTCATCGCGATAAACAGCAGCACGCTGTATGCAAAGAAAGGCCGCAGGAATGTGCTGCGACGCAGGCCCCATGCCCCAATGAAAAAGAACGGAGTCAGGATGACCAGGTTCAGCGCACCGATCAAGGTGGCGGTGTTGGTGGTAAGCGCCTGCCATTTGGAGCGCAAGATCGCCTCCCAGCCAGCAGCAAAGAAACTGGATGCGCTCAACGAGTTGGGATACGTGAACAGGTCGTTGTAATCGACAAGCCAGAGCGCACGCAGGCCGCCTGGCGCCTGGATGCTGCCGAACATCACCAGGTTACGTGCGAACCAGGGAGCCATTACCAGCAGATAGCCCAGAACAGCGAGGCTCGCGTGAGCCAGCCGTCCGCGCGCCCTCCCCGCCCCGGACAGTGCCACGGGCACAAGTACGGCGATCAGCAGCAGTCCATCGGCGCGTGCCAGGTGCGCCAATCCGGCGCATGCTCCAGCAGCAAGCCAGAGCCGTGCCCGGCCATCCCGAAGGGCTATCCCGGCCAGCAGCAGGGCTCCCGCCCCGGCCAACGCAAACGGGGTGAACGACTCCGGCAGGGACCAGTAAATCGCGTAGAACCCGCTGAACGCTGCCAGCACACCGGAGAGCAGCGCGTGACGACGCTCTCCAAGCTGCGCTGCGACAAGGTAAGCCAGCACAGGCACCGCGGACCCCAGCAGCGAGAAGACGGCCTGAGCGCTGCCGAACGCTGCCTGCGATCCGAAGGCCCAGATGCCCAGCGCCCCTATGAACGAGGGCAGGGGCTGCCAATAAGCGAACGCCGGAGTGGGAAGTGCGGCGGGGGCTGCGGCGTAGTTCCAGAAATACGGTTCAACCAGGGGACCGCCGCGTGCCACCAGCAGCGCCCCGTTAAAGTAGTAATCCGCATCGGGGTACCCAGGCACATTGACCAGGATGGCGACCAGCCCGTTAACCGCTAACGCCAGCAGGTAGACCAGCAGCAGATCAACGAAACGAGTTTGCTTTTGAGAGCCGGGCTCAGCGGGCAGCATGATTACCACCTGGCCAGTGCTGTTGAGTGAGTACTCGGAGTCGTGCAGCTAATTACGGGCATCCTCGCGCACATAGATCACCGCGATGCTGCCTGCATAGTCAAGCCGCCAGCCAGGCATCAGCGCAAGCACTTTGGCCAGTGGCGCCCCTGGCTCGATCAGCACGGTGTTGATCTCGTGTTCAGCGAGAATGTCTATCCAGCCTTCATTGGCGAAGTATGCTGTGAGATACTCGCGCAGGAGTGAGTCGTCGTACAGGTCGGTCCGGCCGTCCACAAAGACAGGGACGTCGCGTGCCGTCCAGATCAAATAGCCCCCCCAATTGTAGCTGTTAAATAACTCGCCGGGCAGATTAGCCCCAGCTAAATAAGCGGCTGCATCGACAGGCAGCACGGCTGCGCGCGCGTCCTGAAGGGTGGCTGGGTTCAACGCGTAAATGCCTTTGATTACCACCCCTGTAATTGTCAGTGCCAGCAGCAGCCAGTTCGCCGCAGCAAACACCCCGGTTGGCGGCCTGCGCCAATCCATGTGAAACCGCAGCGTTTTGAACCATGAATCCAGATGCAGGGCCAGCACAGGGGTGCAGACGACCGCGAATATGGACATGTTGCGCCCCGCCAGCAGGGCCGCATAGGCAAGCCCGCTGACATTGACCGCATCCCGCCAGTCCAGGCGCAGCGGGGAGAGCCCCACCGCCACGAACGTCCCCAGCAGCAGCCAGATGAAAGGCCAGGTGGCTTTCAAATGGAAGTCGGGCGCTGCCCATTCCTGGATGTAGTCCCTTAACACGCCGATACCCACGGTCTGGAACGGGTACAGCAGCATGCGGATGCCATAGGGATTCACAGCGATGGCCAGCGCGGAAACGAGACCAATCAACACAAGGCGCAGCATCATGCGCGGCACAGAAGGCCGCTTGCCCTCGCGCAGGGCAGGCAGGGCTTCTTCAAATGCCCAGCGCAGGCCTTCCCCAAGCACGGCCAGCACCAGCAGGATAAAGCCAATAGCGAACCCGCCGTGCAGGTTGGCCCACAGGATCATCAGGAGCGGGATCAGCCACAGACGGTCTCTACCGCCGCGCAGAGCCTGCCAGAGCAGAACATAGGTCAGAGAGCCCAGCAGGAACGACAGCATCTGCGGACGCGCTGACCAGAATACCGCCGCAGTGGCTGCAGCGAGAATCACGACGCCGGCCCGCACCAGCGGATCGCCCTGGATGGTGGTCATCAGCAGGGCCAACGCCAGGGCAGCGATCAGCGCCACATAGAGCGCCAGCCCGGCGTCCCCCAGGACTGCATAGAATCCATACAGGATGAGCTGAGCGAGCCAGGAGTGGTTGACCCACTCTTCACCCGTACGGCTGAAGGAGAAGATATCCCGATCGAGCAGGCGCCGCTCGCTGAACTGCCACTCACCTGCCCGCAGATGCCAGTAGGTATCGGTGTCTAACGGTGCACGCAGGGCGATAGCGAATACAGCCGCCAGGGCAATGATCGACAGCAGGCGAGACAGCGTCAGCCAGCGCAGTACGCTGCGCATAGTCACTCCCCATTTCCTTCCGGATACTCTTGGGTCATCGCACCAAAGGGCCCGATCTCACGCGGCGTGATCGGGCGGCTCAGGTTATAAAACACTGTATAAGGCCCGATTTCCCTTACCTGATAAGTCACTGCGTGCTGCTCCAGACGCTCAGAGAGCGCTGCGTCAAGCTGTGGGTGATTACTGGTGATATACACAACTCGATCCGCCTGCCCCACCAGTTCGGTGTAGAGCGGGTAGCGATCATCGCGGTATGTGTAACTCATATTCAGTTTGTACGGAAGCTGCGGGGATAACAGGATGCGCTCGTGCGTCAGAAAGGCGAAGCGGTAGGCTACCCAGTAATTGCTGTAGCCTCGCTCGACACCGATACCATCAAGAAAGCTGATCAGCTGCTGGTCATGGTCGTGAGGAATGTGCGTGATCGGATCGAACTGGGTGGTTAGACCTGGGGGATCGGCGAGCGCAGCCTGTACGTTTCCAACAAGGTTATATCCAACCAACGCTGCAAGCAGAATGCTGACAGTTGACCCCGGCAGGTTTCGGTGCAGTGAGGCAACCTGCAGACGCACATGGGCAAGCCATACCCCGGTAATCACTGCCAGGGGGGGGTACAGCGGCAGCAGGTAGCGGCCGGTTGGGTCAATTCCAAAGCGAGAGAGTAAGAACAACGCCAGCAGGGTGGCCCAGATGCCCAGCAACATCTTCAGCCCGGTTCCTTCCGCGCTTTCAGTCGCATCGGCTTTCACGCGACGCAGCGAAAAAACCAGAACCCCCAGGTAAAGTACCACCACCAGTATCCCTGCAGGTGGCACAATCCAGTCCGCTGACCAGGGAGGGCGCAGCCCAACCAAAGCGGTCAGATTGAACAGCAGCAGCGAGACCAGACGATCCAAAAGCGCAACACCTGTGATGCTGGAACTGGCCGTCAGTGCTATCACGCGCGCGCCAGCCAGATCGTCCAGGACTCCATTAAGGTTGGTTGCTACAGCAGTCAACCAGGGCAGCGCCCCAACCAGAAAGCCGAGGAGCAGCAAACCCGCCCTGCCCCATGGGATGTGCCGCCAGAATACCCACATCCCGACGAACGCCAGTGGGAGCAGTGCCACGAGAATGAGGGCCATACCCCACCAGCCTACTCCTCCCAGCAGCCCGGCTAACAGCCACCAGGTGGGGCCATCGCGCCGCCCGTTGAACAAATCGATCGCGATCAGTACAAGCAGGTTGTTGATCAGCAGGGTTTCGACATAGTTGCCCAGCGCCGCACTGGTATAGGTGCTGAACAGGACCGGTGGCACGGCAATCAGCAGGGCAGCGGCCAGTGTGGCCACACGGTCCCGGCTGATGCGCCAGGCCAGCATCCCGGTCGTGATCAAGACACCCGCGTAGAGCAGCATCTGGACGAGCCGCAGCACCAGCACTGTCTGGCCCAACAGAGCAAAGAACGGAGCGATCAGGTAGGCGTGCAGCGCACCCATGTAGCTCTGACCGTAGAAAAACACAGGCCACTCGCCCTGCAGGATGTGCCGGGCCATTAAGCCAAGAATCGCTTCATCTGCGTTGAAAGTGACGTGCCCCGCCAGTTCCAGCGAGGTTTTCAATGCGAGGCCGATCACCAGCGGTATGATCAGGGAAGGCCACAGCCGCGCTCGCTGCACGGCTGCTGTTTCGCCAAACACAGATAGGGTGATTGTCTCTTGATGGGCCATGCCGCTATACTACACTAGTCCGTGCGTGGCGGACAATAGACAGATCACCTACCGCACTGGTAACAGCATGTCCAACGATACCCATCGAACAACGGCCAACACACGATTAGTGATTATACTCATCGCCCTGCTTGCGTTCGGGCTGCGCTTGCTGCCCGGGCCGCGCATCATTGACGATGCATACATCACCTATCGCTATGCAGCCAACCTGGCCGCAGGGCATGGCCTGGTATACAACGTGGGCGACGCCGTGCTTGGAACGACAACCCCGCTCTACGCCCTGCTGATGGCCGCACTGGCGGGTCTGGCGGGTGCCGGGGCGCTGCCCGCGCTCTCGCCCATAGTCAACGCGATGGCAGATGCGGTGAATGTGGTGCTGCTGTGGCTGATCGCTAGGCGGCTGTTCGACTCCGATCTGCCAGGCTTTGCCATCAGCACGTTGTGGGCCCTGGCACCGCGCAGTGTCACGTTTGCCGTCGGCGGCCTGGAGACGAGCGTCACGGTGATGGTGATGCTCGGTGCATTTGCTTGCTGGCTCAGCGGCAGATCACGCGCTGCGGCAGCGCTGGCTGGACTGGCCTTTCTGGCGCGGCCCGATACACTGATCTGGTCAGGACCGCTGGCGCTGGCCATGATCGCAGAAGCATGGATAGAACGGCCTGATCTACCGCTGTTGAGGCGCCTACCCTGGAAGGAGCTGGGGGTATTTCTGCTCGTCACCACACCCTGGGTTGCCTATGCCTGGCTGACCTATGGAAGCCCCCTGCCTCATTCCATCGCAGCCAAGGCAGTTGCCTATCGACTTGCCCCTACTCAGGCAGTCGTTTCCCTGATCCAGAACCTGGCTGAGCCCTTTTTTGAGTTCGACGCGTTTGGTCCGTCAGGTGCGCTGGCAGGCCTGATTACGTATACCTCCCTGAGCGTCGTCGGCGTCATCGACCTGCTGCGGCGGCAGTGGCGCGCTTTTCCAGTTGTACTTTACCCGTGGCTGTTTTTCGCAACCTATGCGCTGGCCAACCCGCTGATGTTCCGCTGGTATTCCACACCGATCATGCCCGTTTACTTTCTGGTGCTGGTTGGCGGCCTGTGGGCGCTTGGCAGGAGCTCGGGGCGATCTGCAGTACGCCTCTGGCTGGTCGGTGTGACGAGCGTCTTCTGGGCTGCCCTGAGCCTGAACGCCTGGACTCTGCACCCGGATCACGGCTCCCCGCGCCCAGCCCCGCGTATGGCCTGGATCGAGCTGGAACTAGTATACGAGCGTGCTGGAAGATTCCTCGCCCCGCATGTGAACGCGGATACTGTGGTAGGTGTGGCAGATATCGGAGCAGTAGGCTGGTATTCAGGTGCCCGGATACTCGATACGCTGGGCTTAGTCTCTGCCGAGGCGACCGCGTACTATCCCGTAGATCCAGAGCTGATCAGCGGGATGGCGTATGCAGTACCACCCGATCTGATCTTTGATGAACTGCCGGATTATCTTGTCTTGCTGGAAGTCTATGTACGACGCGGCCTGCTGACCGATCCCCGGTTCACCGAGCAGTATGTACTGCTGCGAAAGGTTGAAACGACGATCTACGACAGCGACGGCCTGTTGATCTTCGCCAGGCGCGATGTGCCGTAGCACTCACCCGGTTGGCTTGCGAGCATAGGCTGTGACCAGATCGCCGAAGTTGATGGGCACAGCCACGTTGAGGATGCCCAGCAGACGGGCAGCGCGTTCGACCAGCTGGGCGACAAACGGGCTGTATGGTTCCAACCGGGTGATCAGGTATTTGAGGCGCAGATAACGCCCTTCGGGCTTCAGGCTGACCACCTCGAACCCAGCCTTCTCAAGCATCATGCGCAGCGTACGCCGGGAGAAGTAGTAGATGTGCATCTCCATCAGCCAGGGCCAGCGCCTGCGCATCAGCCGTGCCAGCAGGCTGTCCACGTCCATGGTATGCACAGCGATCCAGCCGCCCGGTTCAAGCAGGGTATAGGTGGCTTCAAACACCCCCATCGGGTCGGGGACATGCTCTATCACATCCCACATAGTGACGGCGCTGAAGCTGGCCGGTTCCAGTTCATTTTCCGCGCCCGGCAAGGCACCTTCAATGACCTGCAGGCCGCGCTCGCATGCCCAACGGGCAGCCCAGGTTGATGGCTCCAATCCCCATGCATCCCAGCCGGCCTCATTCGCGACCTCCACAAATACGCCGATATATGCACCCACGTCGAGCAGACGCCGCCCCGCCCCCACGCCGCTGAAACGCTCAAGGTGACGCAGATGATGGCGGAAGGTCAGGCGGCGGCCTTCACTTTCCTCCACATAGAGGGGGTCTTCGACGGTCGCGTAGTTCTCGATCAGACGCGCCTGCTCGCGGCGAGGGTTTGTATAGATCAGGCCACAAGAATTACAGCGCACGATCTGCCCGTGAACACCATAACTTGGGCTGGTGCAGCGGTAAGCCAACCACTCTTCCTCAGACGCGAATTGCGCGCGTGTAGCCGGGTAGACGAGGATATAGGCATCACTGCCACAATAGTTGCAAGGGATATGGTGGGTGCGTGGGTCGGAGCTAGGTTCTGCCAATGGGAAGCGCCTTCTATGTATTTACATGGGAGAGTGGCGGGCGAAAAAGCGCGCATCACGCCCGAACAGGCGCCGCCATGCGAGACGCAGCACTGTATACAAGGCTTTCTTGATCTCCTGCTGGGAGATTTTCGATACGCCCTGTTTACGATCTTCGAAGATGATCGGCACTTCGCCAACTGAAAAGCCCGCGCGCTGTACGAGGAACAGCATCTCGATCAGAAACGAGTATCCGCTGGAAAAGATATTATCCAGCGGCAGCGCTTCGAGTACAGCACGCCGGTAGCAGCGAAAACCCGCCGTGCTGTCATGGGCGCGCAGTCCCAACATAGCCCGTGCAAATGTGTTCGCGCCGGAGCTAAGCAGGATGCGCTTCAAAGGGAAATCCGGTGTGCCTCCACCCCGCACATAGCGAGACCCGATCACCAGGTCATACTGTTGGCTGGCATCGACCATCGCCGGTATATAGCGCGGATGATGCGAAAAGTCCGCGTCCATGGTCATGATGCGCCGGGTAGCGGGCCGTGAAAGCGCCTCTTTGAACCCGGCGATATAGGCTGTCCCCAGGCCCAATTTACCGGAGCGGTGGATCACCGAGACACGCTCCGGATGCGCCGCCGCGAATTCATCGGCGAGCTGGCCGGTGCCATCGGGCGAACTGTCATCCACCACGATCACTCCCAGATCAACCGGAAGATCCAACAGCATGGGCACCAGCTTCTGGAGGTTGTCGATCTCATTGTAGGTTGGGACGATCACCAACGTTTCGGACACGGGGATATGCTCTCAATCCGAGTTCAAGGTAACTGCGAAGTAATATGGGTCGACCGCTGCCAGTGCATCACGCACCTGCGCTGCTTGCGAGAGCCCCTGCGCCTCGTACAGATCGACCAAAGCCGACCACGACGCCAAATCATACCGGTTAGGCCAAGGCGCGTCAAGAAAGGGGAGCGGCGCCAGACTGCCACGACGGTTGAACACAGCAACGTCATAGCCCTGCGCCTGCACGATCAAGGGGCCGCCGTGGAGATATGCTTCCGCGGCCTCATCAAGCCTGCCCTGTGCTTGGCGGACCTGGCCCAGGGTGTAAGAAGCAAGCTGCAGCCCGCTGCCGCCCAGGAAGATCGCTGTACGGGCGTCGAGCTCGGCGGCAGTTAGGTCTCCAACCTCGTAGTGCGCACGAGCCCGCCAGGCATAGGGGAGATCAATACCAGGGTTGCGGCGCACAGCCTGGTTCAGGTACTCCAGCGCAGCGGCTGCATCGCCCTGCGCAAGCTCGAACTGGCCCGCACAAAGAGGGTCCTGGGTTTTCCAGTAATCAGACGATGTAGAAAGGTACACCCAACATGCCGGGTCAAGGACAGGAAGCAACTCTCCTGCAAAAGTGTCCCATGATTGATTCACCAGGAACTCAGCTCGAACTGCCTGCCGGAGCGCGGACCCGTCCCAGAACTCTGAGAGCACCCAACCGGGTTGATCCTGCAACGCATCCAGATATGCGCTCCGCGCCAGGCTCTCCCGTCCGGCTGTTTCTTCCATCTGACCTGCCCAAAGGCGGTAAATCGGGCGGTGAGGGGCAGCAGCGGATGCGGCTTCCATCGCCTGAGCCGCATCTTCCAGGTTCCCGGAGGAACGCAACAACGCGGCCCGGTTGGCCAGCACCAGTTCGTAGCTCGAGTCAAATGCCAAGGCCGTGTCATAAGCCGCCAGGGCCTGATCCAGCAGCGCCGGGTCATGCGCCGCCGCCTGCCCCAGGAACTGTGCCTCTTGGAGCACATAGAAACCCTGACCTGGATCAAGGCGGCGCGCTGCTTGGAGGCTTTCGACCGCACCTGCCAGATCGCCGGAATCGGCACGGCGAATGCCCTGCTCGAAAAGTACTTGCGCTGCATCGGAGACGCCCCAGCCAAGAACCGCCAGTACAAGCAGGGCAAGCAGAGTACCAGGGACCAAAACCTGCATCCATGGTTTCACCCGTGCGCGCTCAGGTTGGAGGGGTGCGATCAGATAGGCCACCAGCACCAGCGCAGGGAGCATGACAGTTGTCGATGTAAAGCTGTCAAACAAGTTGTGCACAGAATATCCAAGCAGCCCGGCCAGGGCACCCGCCACACGCGTCTTTTCGCCTTCCGCCGCGCCTCGCCAGCGTTTGACCGCCCCTGTCAGGGCGGCGCCCCACAGCACAGCCAACACGATCACTCCAGGCAGGCCGCCCTCAGCCCAGGCCATCAATGGGATGTTGTGGGGAGTATATTGATCGTCGCGTGTCAGCAAAGGATCGCGGTATTCGCGTAACGCACGTCCAAAACCGCGAGGGCCTGTACCGGTGAGTGGGTCCGCGAGGCCGGTGCGCCAGGCGGACTGCCACAGGTCAAAGCGTTCGCGGTCACCTGCCAAATGCCCCGTGAGATCGCGGCCCACCCACAGGACACCCACGACGACTGCTGCGAGCACACCGACGGCCAGCAGAAGACGAAAACGCCAATCCGTGAGCAGCGACCTGACCCGTGCACCCAGATCGGGACGCCCGTAGAGGGTGAGAGCCACAAAAACCGGCAGCGACACGGCCAAAGACAGCAGTCCCCCGCGTGAGAAGGCCAGTACTTCCACTGCGAATGCCCCTACCACCCATAGTCCAAGCGCCTGGCGGGTCTCCCGGGAGCGCGTTGCCAATATGGCGCCTAAGGCGGGCGGAATCAGCAGTGCAAGATATCCGGAAAGGAATGTTGAGACTTCGAGGGTAGCTGAGAGCCGGTAGATGGCAGGTGGCAAGGGGTGTGCCAGGCCGCCAATCGCAGGCCAGCTCTCGCGGAAGATGGGCAGCCAGCCGATTCCGAAATACCAGGATACAAATTCAAACAGGCCCATGATCACTACGACTGCGGCGGCAAAGTATTGGGCGAACAGAATCTGGCGGCCGTGCCCCACACGATTCCAACTTACCAATACATAGAACAGAAGGACGTGCACACCAATCGTCCAGAGCCACTCCACGCTGATGCGTGGGTCCACAGCGAACAAGGTCGCCACGATCTGCCATCCGAAATAAGCGGCCAGAGGAAGGTCAAGCGGGGTCGGGCCGGGACGGTGGCCGCGCAGCCAGCGCACGAGCCAAACGGCCAGCAGAGCCGCCAGGATGACGTGCTGGACGATGCGCAGGGCAGCCCGCTGCTCGCTGAGAAAAGTGCCACCCAGGAAGGTGAAGTACACAACAAACCCGATCAAGAGGCGTTGGCGCCACCGAGATGGATTGAGATCAGGAGTGGACATGATGCGGCCTTCCAGACGGTCAGCGGCCAACCAGACGCACAACCTGACCGACGGTACGCAGAAGGATCAACATATCAAGCAGCAGGGAGCGATGCCGGATGTAGTACAGATCATACTTGAGCTTGGTGAGCTGGTCCGCGTCGGTGCTGCCATATCCGAAGTTCACCTGCGCCCAGCCGGTCACACCCGGCCGGATCGCCAACCGGGTACGATAGAATGGTATGCGTGCCTGAAGCTGCTCAACAAAGTACGGACGTTCCGGGCGCGGCCCCACCAGGCTCATCTCACCCCGCAATACATTCACTAACTGAGGTACCTCATCCAATCGGCTGCGCCGTAAGAAAGCCCCAACCCGTGTCACACGCGGGTCGTCCTGCGCCGCCATGATCGGCCCTGTGTAGTTCTCGGCATCCGGAACCATCGTGCGCAGCTTGATCATCCTGAAAACACGCCCGGCACGGCCTACCCGCTCCTGGGAGAAGAACAACGGCCCGGGGCAGTCGAGGGTCATCACCAGCCCGATAGGCGGCAGCAGCACACCAAACAGCATCAGCCCGAACAGGCTGAGGAGGATATCGATCATCCGTTTGATCAGCGGATAAGGATCGAACACTGAGGACGCCGCCAGCGGCAGCACCACATTCCAGTGACCACGCACGTGTTCTACAGGCACCATTCCGGTGAGTTGTTCGTACAGGATGGGCATGGAGGTGACCGGGATACCCAGCTCATAGCAGTCCATCACACCCTGGAACAACTCGCCCCCTACATCACCCCCGGTAGCCAGCACGATCTCATCCGCTGCGAGGGCCTGGCTTATGCGCGCCAGGTCCGGTGCATAGCCGATAGCCTCGGCATTAACCACGATCTCCTCATGATGCAGGGGCCGTCCCTCGTCCACAATGCCGACCACAGTATAATCGGAGGCTGCATACTGCTTGATGGCATCGAGGATGGCCTGTGCTTCCCACCCTGTACCCACGACAAGAACACGGCGGCGCACGGGGAGCCAGTCAAGCCAGGTGATCCGCATGACGCGCCAAGCAGCGATCAATACGGTTGATAACGCCGCATGATAGAGGACAAACAAGCGGGGCAGTGCATCGCGCGGGGAAAGAAAGAAGATGAACAAATACATCACGACAAGCTGCAGCGTGATGGGGATGAGCCGCATCAGGCTGCGATCGGTGCGGGATGCCAGGGCCAGATCATAATAGTTGTTAGCCGCCGCGAGCGTCAGCCAGAGGATGCTCAGCAGCGGGAACCAGAAAGCCTGGCTGATCAGAAAAGGCGGTCCGAAGGCGCGCTCACCGACCAGCGCCCAGATGCGCAGCGCCACCAGCACCGACAGGTTGACTGCCACCAAATCACCGAGCGCCAGCAGCACCCTGCGGTCAGCCAGACGCAGACGTGTCCAGATCGGCTGGGAGGGCAGCGCATCTCGCTTACGCTGGTTCACGGCTGCCCTCCCCTCTCACCCACCAGCGCCATACGCCAGCCCAGAAGCCGGTTCCCCAGGCAAGGTGCAGCGTCAGAAAAACCAGGGGGATTAAGGGCAGGTACCGCCAGCCATGCCGTGCGGCCTGACGCAGGCTGAAGTACAGCGCCATCAGTCCGTATACAGCCAGCCCTACCAGATACACCCAACGCGCAGGTGCCCAGACGAACGCCAACGGTGCCCCGCTGACCACCCCGGCCACAAACAGCGGCGCCGCGCCGTGCCGCGCCTGGAATGACGCCGGATGCTTCCTGAGCACCCGCGCCTTCCACTGACCGTAGCGGAAATACTGCTTCCAGAGTGAGCGGAGGTCCTGGCGCGGCAGGTAGAGTGACCGGATTGCCGGCGAGTAAACTACACGCCCGCCTGCCTTGCGGAGCCGATAGCACAGCTCGTAATCCTCGTTGATCAGGATGCTCTCGTCAAAACCACCCAGCGCCAGCACCCTCTCGCGTTTCCACAGCCCGTAGGGAACCGTGTCAACCTCTCCTGCAGTGCTCCGCCCACGCCACTGGCCTGTGCCTACCCCGAAGCGCGACTCCATTGCTGCGGCGATTGCGCACCCGCTGTACGTCTCGCCCCTGTACTCCCAGCGCCCTCCGACGCATTCAGCGCCGCTGGTTTGTAAGGCTTCGACACAGCGACGCAAGTATTCCGGAGGTGCAAGGGTGTGCGCATCCATGCGCGCAACCAGCTCATACTTTGCAGCACGGAAGCCAGTGTTGAGCGCTGACGGGATCACACGCTTTGGGTTATCGATAAGCCGCAGGCGCGGCTCCCTGGCAGTCAGTTCCATGATGACATCTCGTGTGCCATCGTCACTCATCCCGTCGATGCAAAGCACCTCGTACATCCCCGGATAGTCCTGTTCGAGCAGCGCGCCCAGGCTGCGCCGGATAAATGCGACTTCGTTATAGATTGGAACGATCACCGACACGGGCGGCCAAGCTCCGTCCGCTGCGCCGGGAACTTCCTCCTGTTTCCAGCCGCCTTGCACTATAGTCCACCTGTTCCTGTTAGGCCAACCCGATCCGCGAGAGACGCCTGGTATACATCCAGTGTGGCGCGCGCGGCAGCTGCCCAGCTGTAGCGCTCCTCTGCCAGCTGCGCTGACCGCGCACCGAACGCCGCGCAGCGTGCCGGGTCGGCCAGCAGCGCCTGCAGCGCTGCAGCCAGCGCCCCAGGGTCGGTTGGTGGTACGAGCAAACCGTTCTGACCATGCTCAACACTCTCTGTGAGTGCGCCCACTGAAGTTGCCACGACCGGTAAGCCGTACCGGTAAGCGGCCAGCAGCACAGCGCTCTGGCTGGCTTCGCGATAAGGCAGGCAGATGATGTCAGCGGCAGCGAAGTAGTCGGGCACCTGCGAGTCCGGGATATAGCGGGCATGAAAGGTCACCGAGGGAGCAAGCCGGTGATCCCGAACGGCCTCTTCATAGGGCTGGGTACTCGACTCAGGACGCCCCGCTACCAGCAGGTGCGCATCTGGAAGCTTCTCACGCAGCCGCGCAAACGCGTCGATCAGGTCCAGCAGACCTTTATAGGGCTTGATCACCCCGAAGAACAGGATGACTTTCGCCTGAGGAGGGATATCCAGCCTGGCACGCGCTTCTGCTCGTGGCGGCACAGGTTGAGCTTCGAATGATGGGCCAAGCATCACTACGTGGATACGCTCAGGATCGATATTAACCCGGCTGAGCACAGCCCTGCGGTTCTCCTCCGCATGGACGATGATACGGTCCGCCAGCATGAGGAATGGATACATATCAGCCATGCGAGTAAGGGCCGACCTGCGCGGTGCCGTATCGTGCATGGTCAACACCAGCGGCACCCGGTGTGCCAGCCGCTTGAAAAACCCCGCGTCTATGCCGGGCAGCAGCGTCCACTGAACGTGCAGCAAATCGGGGGGCTCACGATCAAACGCGCGCTTGAGCCGGGCAAGCCCTACTGGATACAAGGCCAGGCGCGCGGCGCGGCGCAGCGCGTGCTGGCGCGTGAGCAGCCCGGACAGCGGCTTCAACCCTCGGAAAAACAGGTGGTGGACGTTTCCATCCTCCAGGTTGGTGCTGGGATCGTAGAGGAACGGTGAAGTCATCCAGCTTGCATCAACACCTGCTTCACGCAGGGCATGCAGCAGGGCCAGATCATAATGCGGTGTATTGGCCGCCGGGTCAACCAGCCAGACGCGCATCAGTAAACCCACACCTCACGCAACGTCGAAGAATATGCTTGCAGCCGTCGCTGTGCCAGTTCGTCGCGGCGAATCAGGAACTGTGCTAAGCGAACCAACCCCTTGATTCCCAGTTCCAGGGTGAAACCAAGCTTCAGGGTCAGCACAGCGGCGTGCTTGCCGCGCTTGCGGAAGTAGTGCAGCGGGCTCAGGTGATGGGCACGCACCTTGATTGCCGGATACTGGCTGACTACACTCGATTCGGCATGGGTGACAGCCGCCTGCGGCACGATCATGGTATGCCATCCAGACGCGCGCGCACGCTGGCAGAAGTCAGCTTCTTCCACGAACAGGAAGAACCCCTCGTCCAGTCCTCCAACCGCCTCGAATACCTCGCGGCGCAGCAGCAGACATGATCCCTGCGCCCAGGCCACTTCGAACGGCATGTCACCTGTCCCGAGCGCACGGCGGTATACACCAAACACGCGGTTTGGGAACAGGCGATCCAGCCCGAGGTACTGCCACAACACAAGTCCTACCGTGAACTCAGGGTAGGCGTTCAAACGGGTCTGCCCTTGCGGGTCCACCATGCGCGGCGCGGCGATCCCGGCTTTCGGATCATGGTCAAGATAGTCAACGAGCCTGCGCAGCGCCCCCGGATGCGGCTGAGCATCAGGGTTGAGCAGCAGCAGCAGGCGCCCCTGCGCCTGTGCCAGCCCGGCGTTGCACCCGGCAGCAAAGCCCCGATTCTGGCCAGCTTCGATCACCGCAACATCAGGGAAAGCGTGGCGCACGCGCTGAGGTGTGCCATCACTCGAGGCATTGTCGACAACAATGATCTCGTGGGACAGACCGCCCACGCCAGCAGGGATGCTTTCCAGTGTTGCCAGGATATGATCCCCACTGTTATACGTCACAATCACGATCGACAAATCCATCTTTATGGCCTGCTAGACATCATCATAAGGGATTCCACGCTTTGCTTTATACGCGATCTCCCACAGCTTAATGCGGGTGGAGAACACGTAGGCAGCCATCAGTCCCGCCAATGCAATCCCATGCCCGCCATCGCGAAAACCCTGGTACACCCCATACTCTTTCATAAACTGAACCCCGGCATGAATCACTGCCCCGGCGGGTGTAGCGCGTTCGCCTGCTGTGAACCGTTCGTGAGCTTCCACACTGGTATAGGTGTTCATTTTCGCAAGAAATCGTGCGATTGTTGTATGGGAATAATGATCCAGCGGGTTAGCCAGAGTCCCGATCTGCCCATCGACCTGCATCTGCTGGTGAACCGCGCCCGACCATCGCCCTATGCCCCGCTTGACCAGCCGGATCAACTTCTGATACTTCCAGTTGCCGTGCCTTACCCAGCGCCCGAACATGTAATCGCGGATAGGGATGCGGAATGCGACCATCTCACCAGGGTTGGCAGTGACTGCTTCAAGCTCTGCGCGCAGTGCCGGAGTGATGCGCTCGTCGGCATCAAGGATCAGCAGCCAATCGCCTTTAGCCTGTTTCATGGCGTAGTTGCGTGCTGGTTCAACGTATCCGGATCGCTCATGCAGAAACACCTTGTCTGTGTACTGACGGGCAATTTCGACTGTACGATCGTCACTTTGCATGTCCACGACAACGATCTCATCTGCCCAGGTCGCAAGATCCAGACAGGCAGCTATGTTGCGCTCCTCGTTAAGTGTATTGACAATTACCGAGAGGGTCATCCGCACTCCTTGAGCGTTGCCGGATGCGCTGCCGGGGAGTACACTCGCCCCGGTGTGAGCACAAGAAGGGAAGGCCATGCCGTCATTTCAAAGGACAGTTCTGGTTAACGCCGTTTCGCAGCTCATCAACTATGGCCTGCCGCTGGTAACCTTCAGTGTTCTGACGCGGGCCTTCGACCTCCCATTATACGGCATGTGGATCGAGGCAAACACCGTCTCCGGCTTGCTGGTCACGTTCGGAACCCAGGGCTTCGGAGACGCGCTTGCCGCCATGCTGGCAGGCCAGGACGACCAGGAGATGCTGTACAGCGCAGCCCTACTGCTCTTTCTGGCTGCGGCGGGGGGGCTGACCCTTGCCATGCTCGCTGCCGCCCCGCTGATCAATGCCATCACCATCCGTGACGCCGCCGGGACTGCCCTTCTGCGTACTGTGGCGCTGGTTGTGCTGATTATGGCACTCAACTGGCTTGCCTCTCAGGTTTTTCGGCTGCGGCTCCAGCCCGGGCGCGGCGCAGCATTCGACATTGCCCTCGCCGTAACACGCCTGTTGGTTGTCCTGCTGGCGGCCCGCGGCGATTTGCTTTCATTTGCGCGCATTTTCGTTGCCAGCCAGCTCGCCCTGACAGTTCTCCAGATCACCGTCGCCTACTGGGGTATGCGTCTCCGGCAGCCAACCTGGGATGTGCTGAAACGCATGTCCCGCCATGCGGTGAACCTGTCGGTGGTAACCCAGGCGCGCTGGTTCGTCATGTACGGTGACCGTCTCCTGTTATCGATCTTCGCAGCCAGCACAGCGGTCGCGATCTACTCTGCCTCATACCAGATGGCGCTAATCCTGCTTGCGCTCGGTTGGCCGTTCGTCTACGCAGTCCTGCCCCTCATGACTGCCCAATGGTCCAGCGGTGATCGTGCCACGATGTTAGCTACAGTGCGCCGCAACACACGCTTCATGTCAATTGTGCTGATCCCCGCAGCGGTTGGGTTGGCCGTAACAGGGGGATCGCTGCTGCGCGTGATCGGCACGGATGAGTTCAGTGTCGGGGGATGGTTGATCGCGATGATCGCGGGTGGTATCGCTCTCGACACGGTGGGAGTAAACCTCCAGTACATTTTCCAGGTACAGGGTCAGACCCGAGTACTGCGCAAATTATACGTCAGGGCAGCCATTCTGAATCTTGTGGCGAACCTGATCGCTATTCCGCTGTTCGGCTATCACGGTGCCGCCGCTACGACACTGCTTACCTTCATCTATCTGCTGGTCGCCTTGCAGCGCGCTACCGGGATCGCTGCAGGTGCTCTGTTTGACCTCTCGACGGCAGCACGCAGCCTCGCAGCCAGCCTCGGTATGGGCGCATGGGCCCTGGTGTGGGCTGCGCCCAGCGTGCCACGCCTGGCCATTGCCATCGGCGGCGGCGCGCTGATCTACGGGGCGCTTGCGCTGCTGCTGCGCGTCATGACCCCACACGAGCTGCGCCACATCACCCGGACATTACTGATCCGGCAGCCTTCAGGCGACGCTCCCGGCTCAGCACCCACAGCATGATGATCCCGAACAAACCGACTGCGCTGCACACAGCCCCAATCCGCAGGCTGGCTGGACGATACTCGAACGTTACCTGGTGATTCCCGGCGGGCACTGATACGCAGCGGAACGTGATGTTCGCCGGCCGGATCTCCACAGGTTCGCCATCAACACGTGCCTCCCAGCCTGGATAATAAGTATCTGACAGCACAAGGCACGCTGGCTCGCTCGCATCGACGTCAATCACCACGCGCTCTGCCTCATCGACGACGACCTGCGCGGCACCGCCCTCTGAGGGGGCGCAGACCAGACCGTATCCCCCCGGATCACACCTGGCAAGGTACGCGCGGGGCCAGGGATCAGGCACCCGGCAGGCGTGGATAGGCCCCTGCAGGGTGATCTCAGCCAGCTCACCACAGCCCAATGGAGTGAGCACAACGCTGATGTGCGCCTGACGCAGTGCATCTACCCCGGCCTGTCCCTGCTGGTTCAAAGTCCAGGCTAACCAGAGAATATGCACATTCGGCTGGAGCGGGTCAAAGTTGCGCGCACCTGGCACACCATCCAGCATGTTGATGTTTGGGAGCAGTGAAGCTCGCAGGCCCGCCCAGTGCGAAAGATCCCCCGGTTTGAAATCATGGAAGTCCAGATAGATTCCGAATTTGACGGCATCTTCTGCCTCGAGGCTGTAAAAGACACGAGGGGACTCCATCTCCGAGTGAATCGCTGCAGCCAGAGGCGACGGCTGCCTCAATATGCTCACCAGCACGGTTGGGTTAAGGCCCCAGTGGGCGCTGACCAGGTCGACGCTCAACAGCAGCAGGGCCAGCGCTTCCCAGCCGGGGCGCAGCCGCTTTCTTGCGGGAACCAGCGCCAGCCCCATCACCAGCAGCCCGACCAGCGCAAGGCCTCCCCCTGTCCGCGCGATGCCGCGCAGCAGCGGCGCAGGCAATGCGGTGCCGAGGGTGAAACCCGAGACGGCAGCGCCGATCAGGATTGCCAGACCAACTACCAGCATCGCGGCACCACGTTTACTAGTATGGTTATCGGCTTCCCAATGGCTGGCCCCGATACCACCCAGCGCGCTCAATGCAAAGACAGCCAGCAGCAGCCAGCGCACAGGCGCCTGGAACAGATCAAACGTGGGAACATGATCGTAAAAGAACGGGAATACCGGTGTGTACTGGCCCATTGCAAGCAGAAATATGAGAGGCAGGCTGCCCAGCAGAAAGGGAACGGGCCGGTCGATGGGTGCTGCCTGACCCGCGCGCCGGGTGGTCCACCAGCGTACAGCCGCCCGCAGCGCGGCTACCAGGGTGAACAGGCCCACATAGGCAGCATCTTCCCAGTACGCCCCGGGGGTGTAGTAGTCACCACGAGCAGGGGTTCCAAAGAGGTTGGGAGACAGCAGTGTCAGAGCACGTGCTGGCGCGTAGGAGAAGTTCAGGGCGATCTGGCGCGTCACACCCCCGGCACGCTGCGAGACGGCCATCAGCTCGTAGGTTGGAACCAATTGGATCAGTGCAAGGGCGACGCCCAGCGCGACCCCGGCCAGGGACAATCCCAGCCCAACAACGCGTGTGCGCAGCGACCCATCTGAGGTACCTACCCGATAGATCGTGTAGGCCCCTGCCATGACCAGACAGTAGTATGCAGACTGGGCATGGCCTGCCAGTAGAAGCATACCGGTGATCGCCGAGAGAACGGCAGTCCGTTTGAGGCGCTGGCGCCCTTCGACAGCCAACAGACCGTCAACAGCCCACATGAGCCACGGCAGCCAGGGCACTGTGCTGGTTATGGACATGAAGCTGAAGCGGCTGATCAGGTAGCCGCTGAGGGCAAAACTCAGCGCCCCGACGCCCTGTCCAAGCGTGTCAGCACCAAGCCTGCGTAAATAAGCCGCCATACCAAGCCCTGCCCAGATCACGTGCAGCAGGCCGATCCACCCAAGCGCCAGGTCGGCGGGCAGGATCATGTTCAGCCAGTTAGGAGGATAGAACACGGCGGTCTGGTAATTAGCCAGCAAGGGGGCACCGTTCCCCACCAGGGAGTTCCAGAGAGGCAGCCTGCCGGAGCGCAGCGCATCGAAGGCCGCCTGCCGCCAGGGGATGAACTGGAGCATCGGTGTGCCCCAATAGATAGCCTCGCCCAGCAGGAGACGGTAAAACAGCACGAGTGCCGTGGCAGCCAGCATGACCAGCGGCAGGCGGCGGCGCAGTGTCTCACCCATGTTGCCCTGCCCGATAGATCACAACTTCACCCCAGTCATAAATAGGCACCAACCCTAATGCAGAGGCGTCAAAAGGTGTGCCGCCCTGCGCTTCACCACGAAGGGCACGCTCGCGCGATCCCATGTAGACCAAATCCACGCCATACCGCGCAAGCAGGTCCAGGCGATCTTGATCACCCATCCCTGCCCCGAAGAAGCGTTCGATTTCCGATCTTTTTCCCTCGAAGTACGGCGTTTCAAACCCGTGACCGATCAATGCACGCACGGGGGCCGCTGCCGGCAACCGCTCTCCCGACTCAGCTGCCGAAAGCACCACGACGCCGTCTGTGGCAGTATGTCGCAACCATTCGAATGCTGCTGCCTCGTCTTTGGAGAGATAGGCCGGATCCGCGCCGTAAAGGGCCAGGGCAGTGCTGCCGATCACCAACAATAGCGGTGACGGCACGACTAGTGCCAGCCAGCCAACCCGCGCAGCCTTCTGCCAGCGTGGTTGCCAGCGACGGCTCAACCACTCCACGGCGTCCATAGCCAGCACCACCAGGGGGAAGAACAGCCCTTCGATCAACCGCAGGCTTACAGAAACTGGCATCCAGGGCAGCACAAGTGCGGAGATGGTCCAGCCTAGCAGCAGTGCGCGCCGGGCGCGCCCATGGCGCAGCGCAAGCCAGGCTCCCCCAATTCCGAGGACAAGTGACACCCCATATCCAACCAGCAGGGGCAGGAGACCCGTCAGCTTGAGATGATTTTGCACCTGCCAGGATTCATACACGGGCGAACCAGTGGTCGAAATCAGCATGAGTGCCATACAGACCACCCCAGGCAGCAGTGCAAAGGCGCCCGAACGCGCCAGTGACACCGGGAAGTGCCGGGTTTCCACCCACCGTAAAATGCCCCAGCCCGCCAGGATGCCCCCTGCTACCACCGGGTGGAACGGCACCAATAGAGCGGCCAGCAGCCACCATAATGCAGCAAACGAAAGCGTCCGATCGGTTTCTTCAACGCGGATGACTGCCAGCAGCCCACCCAGCAGGCAGGCACGTCCGAGCGCCACATGCGGGAGCGCCAGCAGCGCTATCGCATTGGAGGCTTCCCCCAGATAGAGGTCCAATGGCCCACCCAGCACTACCGGGTTGCCCGTCAGTGCAACGGCCAGCCAGCCAAAACCCCCACCAAATACCAGGAGCACCCAGGCCAGACGGCGCTGCCGCACATTGCTGAGGAACTCGCACAATAACCGGTAGGTGGTTACAAGCAGCGCAGTGTTGGTCACCAGACGTGCCAGGTGATATGCCCAGGCTATAGTGGTTATTGACACACGGCTGCCCTGACCTGTGACCAGTGCGGCGAGCTTGCCGAGCATGATGTAAAAGATGTAGATAGGGCTGGCGGGATGCGGCTCAACTGCATACATGTTCTGATACAGCCATCCGCCCCCTGCCCCGATGCGCATCTTGGCGTAATATGAAAACAGATCCGATACACCATACACAATCCCGGTAAAAGGAGCAGCAGAGCTGCTGCGGAGCGCGCCGATCAGATAGGGAAGGTTGAAGGCGAGCAGTGCGAATGCGCTCGCAGCGGTTAACCAGCAGCGTTCGTCGCGGCTCATCGACCAACCTTAAAGATCGTATAGTCGCCCTGGTTATAAACCGGGCGCAGCCCAAGTTCATCCAGGTTCAGGCAGGTCCCCGGACACAGTGCCCGTTCAAGTGGGCCAACCCATACATACGCTGCATGAATATCCTTGAGCAAAGCAGCCCGCTCAGAGTCGGTCATCTCCGGTCCGAAGAAATGCATGGCAGTCTCGCGCTTGTGCGCTCCATTAAGCGTCTCTGGGCCGTGTCCGACGTATACACGCACCCCCGCGTAGGCTGGCAGCAGACTTCCTGAATCGTTGGTGGACAATACCACACTGTCCATAGGCGCCGTAAGGCGCATGTAGTCTAAGGCAGCGAGTTCACCAGGCGTCAGGAAGATCGGCGCAGCAGGGTGCGCGGCGGCCAGAACAGAACCAAAATCCAACAAGAGGGTCGAAGGCAGCAGCATGACCAGCATGAGGGTAAGCCCGGCCCCGCGCAGGCTGCGCACTCGCACCTGTTCACCCGCCAGTGAAGAGACACCTGCTGCTGCAAGCACAGCAAGCGGGACGATCACCCCTTCCAGCAGACGCCGCTGCACGTTGATCGGCGCATACACCAGCAGCAAGGCAATCATAGGCCAGGCGATCAGCAAGGTTGCCCGCCGAGTAAGCCCTGCGCGAGCCAATCGTACTGCGCCCGGTAAGGCAAGCAGGAACAGAGGCCCAAAGGCCAGCGCGTAAACGCCTGGCGGAGGAGAGGGCAGTGTGTTCTGGGCAGACCATGCTGCGTAGATGGGGTTAGAAGTGAACAGCCAGGTGTTATAGAGGAGCAGCACCACGGGGAGCAAAGTGGCCAGGATCGCTGCGACGAGAGGTTGTGCCGGGAAGCGTCGTTCAATCACCCAGCGCGCGCCCAGCCAAGCGGCGATCAGGATGCCCAACAGTGCGACATAGAAAGGCACAAGCAGGCCCATCCCTAACCACGCCAGCCCGGCCAGCAGAGCGCAGCGCACGCGCTGCCCCTCAAGTGAGCGGAAGAAGGCCAGCCAGCCGCTCAGCAAAAGTGCACGCGCCAGCAGCAGGTGCGGGAGGCCCATTAGGGAGAGGAATGTGAAGGCCTCCGGAACGTACAAGGCCAGGGGCTCTGGAGCCAAATCTGCCCCTTGAAAAAGCAGCAGAGTCCAGTCCAGCCCGCTTGCCAACGCTGCGAGCGCCCAGGCAAGGCGGCGCAGGCTCCGTTCGGGGAGGTAGGAGGCAATGAAGCGATACATCACGAGCAGCAGCAAAAAACCACATACAACACGCGCTGCGTGGTATGCAACGATCAGTGCGCCCGCACTGACCAGCGCCCTTTCGCCTGTGATCAGCCCGGTTAACCAGCCCAGACCCTGGTGAAACAAGAACACCAACCCGCCTGAATCCTGCGGCTCGTGGGTGTAAACCAGCTCGAAGAAAGGACCAGCCCGGGCACCAAAGCGCATCTTGGCCAGGTAGGAGTGCATATCATCGAGGCCGAATACGAAGCCACCAAACTGCAGCTCCGGAGTTGAGGACAGCAGCCCGACCAGGTAGGGAGCACTGGCTGCCAGTAACAGCAGCGCGCTGGCAATTGTGATCCAGGCCCATTCCTCACGTGAGACGCCCAACTGTTTCTCAGCCATCCCGCCCTCCAGAGCGCCGACCGGTGATCAACCATGCGGTGATCCACGCCCCCAGGCTCAGCAGCGCTGCCGCGATATCGGGGACAGGTCTGTAGATCAGTTCAACATGTACGGCGTCTCCTGCAGGAAGGTCTAACCCCACCAAACCGCCATCCGTGCGATGGGCCGGGACCCTCATCCCATTCACCCGGGCAACCCAACCGGGCAGGGCTGGGATCACTACCGTGAGGCGTGCAGGCACGGGCACATCAATGCGGCGATCAAATGGGCGGTTGGGAGCGACACTGCAGCCGGGGACCGCCCACCAGGACTCACGTGGGCGATCCAGCCTGTATACATACAGATCGTTATCCCGCAGATCAAGCCGCAGGCCTTCTCCATGCATGGGAAAAGCGGCTGCAATCCACCCCACACCCAGGTTTGCCAGCTGCTCCAAGTCGGGCTGTGCAGTACGAAGGGCCATACGGACGTTTTCTCCCTGGCCGGCAGGGAGCGCGGGCACCACCACACTGTACCCATCCGGGCTCACACCGGCTGCCTGAGCGATTAATTCAGAGCTGCTTTGCAGCTGAAATGGGTCGACGCCATGCAGCGTCTTGATCCCGTTTTCCGCTGCCACGGTGCCGATCATGAAGAACGAGGGGGAATAAACAATGCCGCACTGCCTGCCAAGCAGAGTCATTATGGCCTGATCCTCCGGCTCGGCAGCATTCGGCGCGCGCCCTTCTACCAGTGACACAGCAAGCCACACAAGCGAAGAGGCGAGAATTACAATCACCATACCGCAAAATAGAGGTCGCTTACTGTCCAGTCGAGCAACCCCACCACCCGCAAACCAGACAGACAGCGCCGTAAGCGCCAGCACGAAACCAGAGCCCATGACGTTGATGGGAGGGGCGGGCACGAGGAGGACATATGCGAAACCCCAGAGCACACCAGCTCCAGCCGCCCCTAATGCGAGCAGTTTTCCGGCCGGGCGCAGCCCGTGGGCCAGCAGGGCATCAAAGCCATAGGCTGCCAGGATGGTCAGGCTCAGGTGGAAAACCACCAGCGCGCGCGCCGGCACGCGGAACCAGCCCAGCACAGGCAGCAAGTGTGCAACCGGCATGAACAGTGGTCCGTGTTCACCGAATGCCCAGAGCAGCGACAGGATCGCTGCTGCTGCGAAGGCAAGCACCTGCCCCGTGCGGCCCTGCCAGCGCACGATGCCTAAGGGGGCCAGCATCAGCACTGCAAGCCCGGTATAGGTCATCCATTCGTGAAAACCGCCAACATCCGGCAGGAATAATCCAACCAGATACCCCCGGGGTAAAGAAAACACCGCAGCCTCGCTGGCGGTGATCTGCGCCCGAGTCAATGCGGAGGATAACGCCAGCAAGGGTACGATCTGGACAGCGACCAACAGCACCAGTGCGCCTATCGCGATAGCTGCAAACCCCACAATCTTGCGTGGATCGCGTTCCCCGCTTTCGCTGCGCTGGTCGATCACGCGAGCCAGGCCGACCAGCGCAAACAATGGAAGCAGGTAGAAGGCCATGCGCACGTCGGCCAGCACCAGCAGTGCGGCCAGCATGGCGAGTGTCAGAGCACGGCGCAGCGATGGCTGGTCGATCAACCGCAGCCCGGCCCACAAGACCCAAGGCGCCCAGGCCAGCGCATAGACGATATCCAGGTGGCCCGCACCCAGATGGGCCATGAGTTTGGGGTTCAGCCCCCACGCCAGTGCTGCAAACAGGCCCGCATATGCGTTCAGGCGTTCAGCACGTGCCCAAACAAGCATCCCAGAGGCCAGCAGAATCCCGTGCAAGTAGATCAGCACATCAAGGTGCAGAGTGGGCGGCAGCAGCAGGACCAGCCACTGCGGAGGGTACCAGACTTTGTTCAGGGGGTTGGCTGCAAACGGCTGGCCCAGCATGCGCATATCTGACCAGAGGGGGACTGCCGAATGCTGAAGCAGGCTTTCACGCAAATAATTAGCCGCTGGCCAATGAGCCAGCGCCGCATCAGAAAAGTCACTCCCAGGGGGATATGGGATTGTACCGGGGGGGATCAGGATCAGGGCAGCAGCAAGCAGTACTGCCGGAGCCAGCCAATGTACCAACTGCCACAGGCCAGAATCTTCCGCGCGCTCATTGGCTGGTAACGGCATAGATTGTGACCTCTCCGCCGCTGGAGGTAAAAACCGGTTCGCCGGGAATCTCACATACTTTTCCCCCGGCTGCAAGTGCACGCTCGCGTCTACCTACGAAGACAAAATTGACACCTTCACGGTCGATCACGCCACACGACACACCCTGGTAGAAGGCCAATACTGTCTGCCTCCGGTGGTCGGCATCGACCGTTTCCATCGGGTGGGCGTAGACCACGCGCCCTCCATAGAGGGGGACACGCAGGCTGATTTCGGGTGAAGCCAGCACCAGGGGCGCATCGATTGGCTGGTCTGCAATCCACTGCAGCGCTTCGATCTCCTGGTTGCTGACAAAATAGTAATCGCCTGTTGGAAGCCCCTTCACCACCAGCACGCCAGCCAGGGGCAGGAGAACCGCGATTAATGTGGTCGGCACGCTGACTGCGAAAGCGCCCAGCACAACCAGCGAACGCATGCGCTGGCCGACACGAGGCACCACCACCCGCCAGAGCCCGATCCCTGCGAAGACCGCCAGCGGCATGATCAGGCCTATGCTGAAACGGCGCTGCAGGCCAAGAGGGGCATACAGCAGCAGTGCCCCGGCAGCGAACCATACCAGCAGGAATATCTGATCCTGGGCCAGTTGTTTACGCCCGCCCCAAATGCCCACTGCTGCAAGGATAAGCAAAGGCGCGAACGCAACCAGGTAGTGCCAGACCGGCGGTGAAAGCGTGACATTAGCCGCGTACCACGCAGAGAAGACCGGGCCTCCTCTGGTAACGCCCCAGATATTATAGGCCATCGCCAACCCGGCGGAAACCAGCATAAATGCCCCCCACCCCAGCGCGCGCAGAGGGTTAATATGCAGCCAGCGCCAGCGGGCAATACACCACGCTGCGAAGCCAATCCCGAGTGGTACCAGGATGAACGGCTGTGTGAATCCGAGGAAAAGCCCGGCGGCCATCAGAGCCAGGGGATAGATCGACGGCAAGCGGTCAGCCTGTGGGAACTCCGTGACGCGGACGAGCACATGCGCAACGAGCGCCCCCGCGGCTATCGACCAGGGGAAATGTACGTTTGTGTACGCAGCCTGCAGCGGGAATGCCTCAGGCAGCACGAGTAAATCAGGGGTGGCAACGTTGAACAGAAGGGCAACACATCCGAACCCACTTCCCAAAGCCGCCAGCGCCCAGGTGACATGGCGCTGTGTGACATCGTCAGTCCAATCTGACACGAAGCGGTACAACGCCAGCAGCATCACCAGCGCGCCAATCAGCCGCGCGGCATGAAATACCAGCATGATCTCGATTTGAAGCAAGCGGGCGAGGTGACCCAGTGCTACATAGAATGTGGAAATCAGGATGCCATGGTGAGGCTCTGGTGTGAAGGGCAGCTTGACCAACCAGTCTCCCTGGAGACCCTGATACATTTTGGCCGCATACGAGGCACCATCGATGGGATTGTTCAGGATGCCCATGAAATGTGCATCTGGTTCGGCAACGGCATATGCCCACACAAACGGCACTGAGATCAGAACGAGCAGCACCGCACTCGCGGTGAACACCCAGTACCATTCGGCGTTGTCGATCTCGCCGTGACCGATCATGCACGATCCTTCCACATTGGCTTACAGTGTCGGCGGCTCCTCACCTGTCCGGAGAACAACCCTGTGTGCTGCTGATCTCCGCCCGGCGCAAGCTGAACCTGCTTTTCCCTCAGGTACGCAAGTAGTATAATGGGCGGCACAGGTCGCTGTAAGTAGGGATTCACTTGATTTCGCAGTAGAAATGCATGGCAGACAGGATGGCTCCTTGAACCAGACCGCGGCGCTTTACCAGCTCCAGCAACTGGACTCGCAGATCGATGCGCTTGCAGCACAGATGGCGGAAATCGAGGCGATTCTCGCGTCGGATGAGATACTGCGAGCAGCGCAGGAAACCTTAAAGGCTGCACAGCAGGCGCACCTGCACTGGCGTGCTCGCCAGTCTGACCTGGAGCTGGAGCGCCAGCAGCTTAAGGAAGAGGCAGATGCTATCGAGGAGCGCCTGTACTCAGGACGCGTCCTGAATCCTCGGGAGCTGACCGACCTCCAGGATAAACTTGCCGAGCTGCGCCAGCGGCATGCAGCCCGTGAAGAGCCTCTTCTTGCAGCCATGTTTCAGGTAGATGAATGCAGTACAGCCGAACTTGAGGCTGCTTCCAGGCTGGAACAGGTCAAGATCGAGCGGGCCGATGAATTCGGTGCACTAACAGACAAAGCAGTACAGATCGACCAGGAGAAGAGGGCGCTGCAGGCGCGCGTTGAAGAGCTGCGCAAGCAAGTCACACCTGCACATCTGGCCCTTTATGACGGGCTTCGCAACCGTCCTGGTAAACTGGCTGTCGCCAGCATCGAGGGTGACGAGTGCGCCGTTTGTGGAGTGGAAATCAACTCGCGCCTTGCGCAGCAGGTACGCCGCGGTGAAGTCCGCCAGTGTACCACCTGTGAACGTATCATGTATCATCCATAGCCGAAAAGGGGGCGTTCATGCTGGATCCCCTCTCCCTACTAGCTGGAGCTATTGTCGCTGTCGGGCTGGCTGTCCTGATCTACACCCAGCGCGATCGCATCCGGGCGCTGCGTGACCGGGCCAGCCAGCAGGTGCGTTCCACCCGCGAGCGGCTCTCACGCAGTGCGGAAGGGCGCTATCGTGAAGCAGTGGCGGAGGTAGCCAATACTCGACATCTGGCCGGGATGCTGGTGCCCTTCGAGCGCGTGGCCATCCTGCCCCAGTTTTACACACTGCCCCCGCCCTTTAACCCGCAGGAACATGATCAGGAAGGGCAGCATAATCCGCTGAACATGGTACCGCGCTTCCCCGATTGGCCCGCGGCAATTGCCCCATATGAATATCCCGGAATTCCCTTCAACCATTTACTACGCGGCGCCCGGAGGATCGCTCTCCTGGGGTTACCGGGAAGCGGGCGCACAGCGACTCTCAACCTGCTGGCGATCACGCTGTGCCGCCAATCTGAAGCCAATCAGCCTGGCGGCCTCCTCGATCAACCACATTTACCTGTGCTGCTGCACCTGGCAGACGTAGACCTGAGCGTGCAGCGCTGGGGGCCGGAAGTTGATGTGCTTGATCCCTTGTTCACCGCAGCAGGCGAGCAGATTGAAAAGGCTGTTGGCGCGCTGGCAGGTATGCGAAGCACCCTGGCCGAGGGTGCCGCCGTCATCCTGATAGACGGGTGGGATGAAGTACCCGTGATGCAGCGGCGGCAGGCGCTCACATGGCTGCAGGCATTAGAGGAAGCCTACCCTGGGAATTACCTCGTCGTAGTTGGTCCGGCAGTCGGGTATGAACCTCTTCAAAATGAACTGGGCTTAACGCCGGTATTTATGATGCCATGGGGTAACACACAGCTTAGTGAGATCGCTGAGCTGTGGGCCGCAGCCTGGCCCCAGATCGCGGCCGCCCAGCAGGGGCAGGCCGAACCCCCTGGTGCTGCACAAATAGAACTAGCCCGCCTTGGCGCACGAGGTCGCAATCCGCTTGAAGCTGTCTTGCAAATCTGGATGACTTATACTGCGGATGACCCGGGGCTTGGACAGGTTGGCTGGTTCGACTCCTACCTCGCGCGCGTGGTGCCGGGGCTTGAACTGCGGCCCGGCCTTGAACGCATCGCGCGCCACGTTGTAGAGCATCCCGAGGAGAACGGAATCCCCGTCGCAACCGCGCTTGAGTATTTGGATGCCGCGCGTGCTGCCGCACGAGGCCGCGCTTCTGTGAGTGCCCCCGATTTCCTAGGGCATCTGATCGGGCGGGTTGGCCTGCTGTCTGAGCGCCTGGGCGAACGCCTGACGTTCAACTACCCGCAGATCGCCGCGCACCTGGCAGCCCATGCATACTCAACCGGGGGGTTTCAGGAGTCGCTGCTGCTGCGCCGCTCGCCCACCAGCCGGATGATCTTGCCTTTCCTCGCTCAACTCACAGACCTGACCGACTACGTTAGGTACAGACTGGCACAGGAACCCACTATTGGCCGTGAAGAACTGCTGGACATGGCACTGTGGGTCACAGACGCCGACCCACGTGCGGCTTGGCCTGGCGAGGTATTCAGGGAGCTTGCTAAGGTTGCGCTCGATGCGGCAACGTATCCGCTGCTGCGCGAGCGTGCGATGGCTGCCCTGGTGTCCACCCGTAATCGCAACGTGAGTGCGATATTCACGCGAGCTCTCAGGCACGGCGAGGTGCATATTCGCATGCTGGGTGCGCTTGGGCTGGGTGCACTCGGCGACCCGGAGCAGGTTGGCACACTTGGCAGCGCACTGCACGACAGCAATGCCGCCGTTGAGACCGCAGCCACCCTGGCACTGGGCGCAATTGGCACGCGTGCCGCGTTGAACTACCTGATCGATGTGCTGCTCACCAGCAGTGAGATGCCCCGTAGAGCAGTTGCCGAGATGCTGTCGACAAACACAGCTGGTGAAGGCCATGCGATTCTGCGCGAGGCCATGGACGAGGAAGACCCGCTGACACGCCGCGCTGCCGTGTTTGGCCTGCACCGCATCCACGCCCCCTGGGTTACGGAGGCGCTGGACAAAGCCCACCGTCTGGACAGCCAGTGGGTGGTGCGCAGTGCTGCCGCTGCTATTCTGGAGGAAAGGCGCACAGGGGCTGTCCAGCCCATTCCGACCGTGCAGCCCCCTCATGAAACCCCCTGGCTTTCGACGTGGTTAGCTAACCGTGAAGAGCGAGTTGAGCGAGGCCAGCGTGGTTATGAGCAACTTGCACGCGTTCTCGCCGAAGGAGAGGCACAATACCGCCTGGCTGCGGCAGAAATGCTGGGAGCGCTGGTGCACGCGGAATCTATCGGGGCACTATACGATGCACTATCCGATGAACATCCTGATATCCGCGACGCTGCGTACAGGGCGCTCAGCCAGATCAGCCTCGCTATCGGCCACAGGCTTCCAGCCGCCGCCTGATAGGCAGGCGCATGCCGGAAGATAGGGGGCTGCAGCCCCCTTTTCTGGTTATGCAACGCACAGCCGGTTTGTACGTATTTGGACGTAGATGGACTCTCAGTACGTGTAACCCCATTGTCCGTGGAAGGTCATCATGTCTGAACCAAAGAACCGCAGTGCAAGCATTGTATTTGGCCTGGTGCTGATCCTGGCGGGATTGGCTTTCCTGCTCGTGCAGGTATTCCATGTCGGGAGCGGCGTCCTCGGCTTCGGCTGGCCGCTGTTCGTGCTCTTGCCTGGCCTTCTGCTGTTCCTGGTTGTGCGCCGGGGGAGTGAGTTCGCGGAGCCGGCAGCCATCCTCGGTGGGATCCTCACAATAACCGGACTGGTGCTGCTCTACCAGAACATCACCGGCCACTGGGCAAGTTGGGCTTATGCCTGGGCGCTGATAGCTCCAGGCGGTGTTGCACTTGGCGAATGGGTGTATGGCACCCTGCACAACAAAGCGGCCTCTCGCGAGTCTGCGCGAAGCCTGGCAGGTGTAAGCCTCTCGATGTTTCTGATCGCAGGGCTTTTTTTCGAGCTTGTATTGAACATCAGCGGGTTTACGCGAGGCCTGGGCGGCTTGGGCCTGCCGATTGTGCTGATAGTGCTGGGAGTGCTGCTTTTCGCCCGGAGTCTGCTGGGCGATGGCCGCTGGCGTCGTCGGGCATCCGCGCGTAAGTACGCTGCACCAGAGGCATCCCACGAGGAGATCAAACAATAGGTACACCAGACTGCCGATCTGCGTGCCTGCCTGCTTGATCTTGAGAATCACCCTGGGGGCCGCTATGCTCTCTGTCATGTTGAAAAATCAGTTAGGAGGGAGACCTGCGTGAGCAAAGCACCTTCGGTAGGCGATTATGCCCCCGATTTTGAGCTCATCAGCGACGCCGGCACGAAGGTCAGGTTGAGTGACTTCCGCGGCCAGCGCGTTATCCTGTATTTTTATCCGAAGGACGACACACCGGGATGTACGACCCAGGCCTGTGGTTTTCGTGACAGTTACCCGGCTATCGAGGAGAAGAACGGGGTAGTACTGGGGATCAGCCCCGATGGAGTTGAGAGCCACCGCAAGTTTAAGACCAAGTTCAACCTGCCCTTTTCGCTGCTTGTGGATGAGGATCACAGCGTCGCCGAACTATACGGCGTCTGGGGAGAGAAGACCAACTATGGCAGGAAGTACTTCGGGGTTATTCGCAGCCACTTTGTGATCGACGAGAACGGCCGGATCACAGAGGCTCAGATTAAAGTGAGCCCGGATTATAGTGTGGAATCAGCGTTGAAGGCGCTGGGTTAAGCGGCCAGTTGAGATCGCAACAAGTGAAAAGGGCGCCGTGCGGCGCCCTTTTTGCTGCTTCCAGCATGGCACACTAACCCTCAGGATTCGGCCCACAGTATACCATCCGGTCGCGGCCGGTGTGGTACAGGTGCCGTTCCTCACCCGCCGCAAGGATTATGGTATACCCATCCTGTACACCTTCCACGACTGCTTCGCCTGCCTGAGGACACCCCAGGCCTGAATCGGTCCAGGTGACTGCTTCACTGGAAACCAAGGTAATTGCCTCAAGCGCCAGCCCGAGCCGCTGCGCCAGGTCAAAACGGGCCTGTGCAATAAACTCCGCTGCAACCGGGTCTGAGGCCGGTTCGACTGGCAGAGGCACACTGGACCCATCACACAGCACCCCATTTCCACCTGCATCAAGATGTACCTCGTAGGCAGTCCCGTTCGCATCGATCCGTACAAGATACCCTGGTGTAATGACCTGCGCGTACATCTCACCGGCGCGGGCGCAGCCCAGGCTGGCGTCCGGCCAGTTGACCTGAAGCACATCAATCACTGTGATCGAACCTTCAGGGATATTCAGTGTGGCTGCCAGCAGCTTGATCGCAGCCTGTTCTGGCGCAGATGAACCGCCCAGGTCACCTGGTGCAATCGCTTGGGCCTCTGGCGATGCGGTATTGATGGGGGTATTGGGCGTTGGTTGCACAACCTCAGGGGTGCCAGGCTCCCGTAATACGGGCGTCGCCCCACCTTCGACACCCGTATCAGGCTGGATCGGCGCGGGCACTGCCGATGGGCGGCAGGCCGCCAGTCCAAACGTTATGCCTGTAAGCAACACAGCAGCCAAAGCGGATAGACGCACGATACGGCTCCCATTGGTGACCGTGACTCAGGCAGCAGGCGTGCCAAGCAGAGGACGATCATCCCTCATCGTCGTCAAGGGCGCCCGCAGGCACCGCGGCACGTACTTTCTCCTCCACCTCTTCAGTGCCTATGTTGTAAACGCTGATCAATTTGCGGCGGCTGTCAAGCCCGGCCACAATCTCAATATCATCACGACTGATACCCAAAAACTCAGCCAGGAAGCTGATTAGCTCGGCATTGGCCTGTCCCTCGACAGGAGGGGCCATCAGTCGGATTTTTATAGTGCCGTCTTCCTGCAGCCCTACTATCTCAGTACGGTTCGCCTTGGGCACAATGCGAACGGTGAAGGCAGCCCCTGACTGGGCATCGGTGATATTGAGATCTCCTAGATCGCGCATGGTAGGGTATCCTCAATGCTTTTAGTTGGTCGGAATGAGTCCCCATGTTCAATATGATAGCAGACTACCTGAATTGCGAGAAATCATGCAAGTCTGATTTGTATCACCAGTAGCTGCTAGCGAGTAGCCAGTTACCTGGATCCCGCCCTAGAAACTCGCTGCCGCGACGCGCACAAGCTGCTGTAAAAAGGAGAGCAGCAGCAGCGCAACCAGAGGGCTGAAATCCATCATTCCGATCGGCGGTAGAATACTGCGGATAGGCGCCAGCACTGGCTCGGTCAGATCATACAGCAGCCGAACAACGCGGTTATACGGATCGATCGGGAACCAGGATACCAGAACGCGGATCAGCAGGATTATCCAGTAAATCTGGAGCAGTGTCCCCAACAAATAGAAGAAAGTCGCCACGGTTGTAATCCATCCTCCTCAACGAGTGCCGCGCCAGTTCACCAGCTAACGCGGTCCGAAAATCGCCGTACCGATACGCACCAGGGTTGCCCCCTCCTCCACAGCCACTTCGTAATCACCGCTCATGCCCATTGACAGATGGGCCAGCTCCAGTTCTGGCAAGCGAAGCTGGAGCGCGTCGCGCAGCTGCCGTAACCAACGGAACACAGGCCGGATACTTTGCGAGTCCTCGGTAAATGGGGCCATTGTCATCAATCCACGCAAGCGTACTCCATTGAGTGCGGCGATTTGCGCTACCTGGCCACAGAACATCTCGAATGCAGGACCGCTTGGTTCTCCGACCAGTTCAAAACCATATTTGCTTTCTTCGCCGCTGACATTGACCTCCAGCAGGATGTCTAGAGCGCGCCCCAGAGAGACAGCCGACTCGGCCAGACGGCGTGCGATCTTGACACGATCCACCGAATGCACCCAAGGAAACAGTTCTGCTACGGTGTGTGTCTTACGGCTTTGGATATGTCCCACCATGTGCCATGTGACATCACCCGGCAGCTGCTGCGCCGCCAGCGCGATCTTGCCTTCAGCTTCTTCTACGCGATTCTCGCCGAAATGTCGCAGCCCTACCTCGTAACCTGCCGCGACTGCCTCTATGGGAAAAGTCTTGGTGATCGCTACCAGCGTCACCGCGGACGGGTCGCGTCCGGCGCGCTGTGCCGCGTCTGCAATGCGCCGCCGCACCTCTCCAACGCGGTCTGAGAGCTGAGCCACCCGCTCGGCCATCACTCAGCCCCTTTCCTCCAGCATGGCAATCATACCAAAGCGCCCAGTTTTGCCATGCTCGGCCCGATGCGAGAAGAATTGGTCGACGTGGGTAAAGGTACACAGGCCCGAGACTTCGACCTCCTGGACCCCGGCATCCTCGAGCACCTGTCTGTTGGCCTCCCACAGATCCAAGCGAGCGTGCCCGGGACGCTCCGTCGGATGCAGCAGGCGATCCGCCTGCGTAAACGCTTTATGTATAGCCCGCACTACCTCTGGTCCCACTTCGTAATGGTCTGGCCCAATCGCTGGCCCGATCCCTGCGAGTAAATCAGCAGGGCGTGAACCAAACGCATCGCGCATGGTCTCCACGGCCGCCTGAGCAGCCCGCATCGCTGTGCCGCGCCACCCGGCATGCACCATCCCCAGGGCATGCCGAACAGGGTCATAGAGCAGAATTGGGGCGCAGTCAGCGAAGCGCATTGTCAGCGGAACTCCCGCATCCGGAGTCAGGATGACATCCGCGCGAGGCGGTGGGTAGGGCTGCTTTTCACCGCGCCGTACGATCACCACATCAGCACTATGAACCTGCCATGTTGTGCGTACATCCTCATCGCGCAGCCCAAGCGCACTAGCTGCTCGAGCGCGATTCTGGAGAACCCGCCCTGGATCATCACCGACCGTGGACCCCACGTTCAAGGAAGCATACGGAGCCGGGCTCACACCGCCAAGCCGGGTGAAGACGCCATGCCGCATCCCACCTGCCGCTGCCAGGCTGTCAAACTCGTAATAGTTTAAGCCGTTCAGTGCAATCCTGTGCATGCCTCGAGTTTAACGCAATCACCTAGGGTGAACCAGCAGTTCCGGCTGATCAAACCCCGCCGTCGTACTTACGGTGCGCTTGTGGTAGCCCTGAAACACCGTCTACTCGTATAATAAATAATCTACACCGGAGAAACGGCTGAGAAATGGGGCATCTCACCGGCTCGTACGAGGACGAGCACGATCGGGAACAGGTGGTATATCGCCTGGGCCAGGCGCTCAATGCCGAACTCAACCTGCCCGAATTGCTATTACGAATAGTTGACGCAGCCATGATGCTGGGCCAAGCCAACGAAGGATGGGTGATCTTACCCGATCCCGCCACAGGTGAGCCACGCATCCGCGCACGCCGCCGAACAGGTGCCCAGCAAACTGAACCGCTGGATTCCATCACTGCGGACCCAGCGGCTCTGCAGGTGCTGGCCACTGGGCAGTCGATCCGCCTGCCTACAGGCAAAGGACGCGTGCCAAGCAGCCAGGCAGCCCCTCACCTGTATACGCCTATCATTCATAAGGCGAACATCCGGGGGGTGATTGTGCTGCGCCGAGCCCCGAATACGCTGCAGTTTGCTGACTTCGATGAGACCCGTTTGGCCGGTCTGGCAGGGTACGCGGCCATCGCGATCGAGAATGCGCGGCTTTACGAGCAGGCACTCGAAAGCAACCGTGAGCTGAGCATGCTGCTTGATTCGGCAAGTGCTGTGTCATCTTCCCTGGATACTACCGAGGTCCTTGCAGCCGTCAGCCGCCAGATGATGCGCGCTATCAACGTTCAGTGGTGCATCATCTCAGCGTACGATTCCTCCACGGGGACGCTCCGCCGGATGTCTGAAAGGTTTATGGCAGTCGATCGGCTTGTTAGCCGGCCGTACCTGCTGCAGAGCGACGCACCCATGCGCCTTTGGGCACTCAAGCAGGGCCGTGTGACTCAAGTAAACGCTCACAACCCCGAGCCACGCACGCTCGCACGTGAGCTGCTGGAACCTGCCGGGCTGAGCAGTATGCTGCTTGTGCCATTGCAGATACGGGGGAGCGCGCTGGGGCTGGCAGAACTGTTTAAATTCTATGATGCCGCCCACTGGAATGAAGCAACCATCGCCCAGGTTATGCGGGTAGCCCTGCAACTGGCTTACCTGATTCGCGGGGGTCAGGGCCAGGGTGGGTTGACTGGCAGTGTTCTGGAGAACCAGGGGCGTGCCTTGCTGGCCGCGGCAGGTGCGGACGGCTGCATCGTCTACGTGCTCAACCCGGTTGATCAACGCTTCGAGCGTGCCCTGGCCCTTGGCGGAGGTGACTGGCCAGACCAGAGCGGACAGTCAATTGCAGCAACTAATCCGATGCTGCGTGTGGTAGCCGAGGAACAGCGTATCGCGATTACCAACCACCAATCCGCACGGCTTGAGCCTGACAGCCCTGACCTGTTTGCTCGCATTGGGCCTGGCACCATGCTCGGAATCCCGCTGATCTTCCAGAGTAAGACAGTGGGGATCGTTCAGCTGTACGATCTCAACCCGTTGCGCGAGTTTACCCCGAGCGACCTGCGTTTGGTGCAGGCAATGGCTATCCAGGCAGCAGTTGCCCTTGAAAACGCCGGGCTAGTCAGCGATCTGCAGCGCATGTTGAACGAACAACGTTCGCTGCAGAGCCAGCTTGTCCGGGCTGTGCGCTTCTCCGCATTGGGCGAGATGACCACCATGATCGCGCATCAGGTCAACAACCCCCTTACCACGATCCTTGCTGACGCCGAGATGCTGGTCCAGGACCTGCCTGTCGAGTCACAGCAGGTGGAATCCGCTCGGGCAATCCTGCGAGCGGGCCAGCGCGCGAAATCCGTGATCGACCGCTTATTGAATATGGCACGCAGTGAAAGCGCACCAGACCGTGTAGATGTCAATGCCACACTGCAGGAGGCCATTGCTCTGATACGTGGGCGCCTGGGGCAGCATCGCATTAAGCTTGATCTGGCTCTCGCCGAGGGTCTTCCACCCGTTCAGGGTGTCAGCGGCCAGCTTGAAGATGTATGGCTGAACCTGATCTCCAATGCAATTGATGCAATACGCGTTTCATCCGCACATGAAGGACACATTGTGATCAGGTCTGAGGCTGTGGATCATGATCAGGGCATTCGTGTTACTATTACAGATAATGGAATCGGCATCCGCAATGAAGACCTGCCACACCTATTCAACCCGTTTTTTACTACAAAGCCGCCCGGAAAGGGCACTGGTTTAGGTTTGTACATATGTGAGCAAATCATAGGGGATCACGGTGGTGATGTCAGAATCACAGGGGCGCCAGGCGAAGGTGCCACAGCCACGGTCCATCTCCCAACCATGCACAAAAACGGCACGGCACATCAGGAGGGCTGATGTCTTACATCCTGCTCGTTGATGACGACCCCGAGGTACTTGGCACAGTTTGGAGGGCGCTGACGCGCGAGGGACACGATGTGACCCTCTCAGAGTCAGCCCAACAGGCACTCGAAGCCATCCAGTCGCGCCGCCCGGACTTGATTTTGCTGGATATCATGATGGCGGATCAGGATGGACTGACTTTCTGCCGCGATTTGCGTGCAGACCCGCGCTACCGGACGATCCCAATCCTCTTTCTCAGCGCCCGCTGGCATACTGATGACATCGTCGAGGGGTTGGATGCGGGCGGCGATGATTACCTCGCCAAACCATTCCAGCTCAAGGAGTTGAACGCCCGGGTTCGCGCTCTACTCCGGCGAGCCGCATTACCCAGCGCAGGCAGCCGCTACCTGAAGGTCGGCGGGCTGCAGCTTGACACCAATACGTTCCAACTCGAAATAGACCAGAATGACGAAGCGATCCAGCTTACCTCCACCGAGTTCAGGTTGTTGTTCCAGCTGATGAGCACCCCCAACCGTGCGCATTCCGCCCAGGACCTGCTGAGCAGTGTCTGGCACTATCCTGCAGGCACTGGCGATCCAGACCTCGTGCGGGCACATATCCGCAATCTGCGTGCTAAAATAGAGCCAGACAGCGGCAACCCGACCTATATCCAGACCATCCACGGCGTTGGGTATATGTTCAGAGGATAGGCGTTGTTCAGGAAGACCCCTCGGCAGTCGAAGTGGGATCCTCTGCAACTAACCGCAGATCGGACAGCGTGACCATCTGAAAGCCGCGGTTGCGCACAAACTCCACATAACGCTCCAGCCAGTATTGATCCTGCCAGCGCACATGGAAGAGCGAAATTTCCCCGTTCTTGATCGAATCTGGAGCCTCCAATGGGCCAAAGTTGGCGTGACTGGGTATCGTGCTCCAGAGCGCCCAGGTGATACCAAACTCCTCCCCTACCCTGGCGAAATGCCCGCCTTCCCCGTAATTTCCAAATGGGGCACGTCCCCAGCGGATTTGCAGCGACTCGTCACCCAGCACATCCCGGAATGTCTTGATGTATTCGGCTACGTCATCATGCAGTTCCTGCTCGGACTTGCTGCCGAAGTCATCATGGGTCATGGAATGCCAGCCGATCTCATGCCCCATCTCTAACCACTCCTGCCAGATGCCGGGGATCAGATCATCAACCGCCTTAAGGCGCGGCCCAACCGGAAACATCGTGAGCTTGACGTCGCGGTTTTCGCGCAGGTAGTCGACCATCCACCAGTAGATCACGTCGTCCCACAGGAAGTCATCAATCGTGAGGGCGATTTTGGTCTCAGCGAGATCGCCATGCCGGGTAAAGCGCACCTCTGAGTTCAGCTCCGCCAGCGTCTGCGTGGCTGTCGCCGTAGGTTCAGGAGTAGCTGACGGGGTGGGGCTTGGAGTGGCCGTGGGGAGCGCAGTCGCGGTCGCCCGTGGGGTAGCGGTCGGGGTAGGCAATGGCTGCGGCGTTGCCGTGCAGCCGCTTAAGGCGCTCAGAGCCAGACCGGACGCTGAAGCGACAAAGGCACGCAGAGCGATCCTGCGCGGGATCGTTAGCTGGCGCGAATAGACACGATGGTCAGGTATCTCTGTCATTGCTGCCGCCTAACCTGTGCAGGCCCCGGTCTCATCGAAATACCACACAGCGACATTCCAGGTCAGCGGCGCATAGGGTGACAGTGCATGCCCGCACAGGTAATCCCTGGCCACGAAGACGCGCGGTCGCTGAAACAGCGGAAGCTCCGGCACATCGCCGGAAACAGCCGCCTGCTGTTGGGCGTAATATGGCTGGCGGGCGGCAGGATCAAGGCGCAGGGCGGCCTCCACAATGGCGACATTCGCAGCCTCATCACACCAACCTGAATAGTTCTGGCCTGCGAAGTTATTCTCGGGCCGTGGTGTGTTGTTGTACGCGAGTGTTTCTACAAGCTGCTCTGTGGTCAGCCAGCGGTCTTCGAGCTGCCAGCGATATACCACGCTAAGGTCCAGAGGGTGGCGGTACACATCCTGCCCCACCCAGCGGTTTATCCCAGCCGGGTCCGGTTGCGCTATCGATGCAAGCAGCGCCATATCGAACTCGCGGCGCTGCAGCGGCCCGGTCTGGCTGAAATACGCCCCTGCATCCACAGGCTGCACCTGCACCGCGATCCCGATCTGAGCCAGGTCTGTCTTGATCTGTTCCGCTTCATTGGCGCGGGCGCTGTCATTGGCGGGAATGATCAGGACCGGGCGCAAGGCCGTATCTTCGGCGACTGCCCACGGTCCCCGCTGGCAGGAATACTCACCACTCTCCGGGCCGTGATACTCGCGCACGCCGTCCCCATTCCCATCACGCCAGCCGGCCTGATCCAGCAGGTTGTTGGCCGCGGTCACATCCGGCGACCAGAGAGTCCCGGCGGCATGCGCCCAGTGAGTAACGGGCAGCCAGCTGTCCATCAATGTTGATACCCCCCCACCTTGCGTATCGATCAATGCTGCCCGGTTGATCGATAGCGTCACGGCCTGCCGTACACGCGAATCCGCGAAGAGGGGTGTGCGCCCGAACTGTCCTGTATATGTGTTCAGGATCAGGGTTTCGATCACCGGGCCGGGGCTGGTATACAGCCGGAGCTGGCCCGCGTTCTGCGCATCACGCAGCACAGGTAGATCGCTGGCACCCAGCCCGTCATCAAAGGTTGCATCACACCCACCGGAGCCAACCTCGGCAAACATTTGTGAGGCATCGGTGAAGAAACGCACCCGCACCCTGCCGATCCGGGCGGACTGCGGGTAATTCACGTTGGCTGTATAGAGGTAATCGCCACCCTGGATATCCACCAGGGTGTAAGGGCCCAGCGCCGGATAGCCGGGCACCGGCCCCTGAGTCGGGTCTTCCCCGGCCACTACGTGAGACGGAAGCGGTGGCTGCGGCGGCACATAAGGGTATGCAGCCCCTTCCGCCAGAGTCACCTTTAACCGATCCTCACCCACCCGCTGCACATCGATCACCTGGGCAGCCGGTGTACTATAAGAGGAAGCGCTTAGACCAAGCACCGCATCGTCAAGCGAGAAGGGAGTGCCATCCGACCATGTCAATCCCATGTTGTAGACAAGCGTTGCCGTGACTGTGCCGTCCTCATTGCGGCGCAGCGTGCCCTCAGCTTCCGACGGCAGTGCCGCCAGCAGCGGGCCGGGGTGGGCTACGTAATCGGGGGTCAAAACAGTAGGAGCCGCCTGCGTCAGCGCAGCAAGCGCGGCCCCGCTGGACCAGGGCGGTCCGTACCCTGCATCCGGAGTCCCTACGGTGCAAACCACCAGCTCCTCTTTGAACGGAGCAGGGGTCTCCGTGGCACCTGGGGTGCTGTCCTCAGGGGTGGTGGGACTGCCAGCTTGCTCCCCACCGGGGGTTTCCACCACAGGCGAGGGTTTGCACGCCCCCAACAGCAAGGCCGCCAGCATGCTGGCGGCAGTCAGTGTGATGCGCGTCCACTGGCGCGACATAGGCACTCCTACTGATCCAGGCCCAGGCGCTCACCGTACTGCGCCCGGTAGTATTCGAGATACTCGCCACTCTTGATGCGGCGCCACCACGCCTCGTTCTGAACGTACCATCGCACTGTGTTCTCCAGCGCCTGTTCAAAGCTGGAGTGGTGCGACCAGCCCAGCGCCCGCAGTTTGGAATTGTCAAGTGCGTAGCGGAGATCGTGGCCGGGCCGATCCGCCACAGGCGTGATCAGACTCTCTGGACGACCCAGAAGCGCCAGCATTTGGCGCACTACATCGATATTGTGGCGTTCGTTTTCACCACCCAGATTGTAGGCTTCGCCCGGTTGCCCGTGATGGAGCACCGTGTCAATCCCCGCACAATGGTCATCCACATACAACCAGTCTCGCACCTGGCGGCCATCACCGTAAAGGGGGAGGGGCTCCTCATCGATTGCATTAGTGATAAACAGCGGAAGCAACTTCTCTGGATACTGGTAAGGGCCGAAGGTATTGCTCCCCCGCGTGATCACCACGTCCATCCCATACGTGACATGATAAGCCCTGACCATCAGGTCGCTGCTGGCTTTGCTGGCTGCATAGGGGCTGCGCGGGCTGAGTGGATCCGTCTCTTTGAAAAAGCCTTCGTGGATCGAGCCGTACACCTCGTCCGTGCTGACGTGGTGAAAGCGCTTCACGCCATGCCTGCGTGATTCATCAAGCAGCACATAGGTACCCGTCACATTAGTACGTACGAAGGCATCAGGGTCCAGGATGCTGCGATCGACATGAGTCTCAGCCGCGAAGTTCACCACCGTGTCGATCTGGTAATCTTGCAGTGTGGAGGCAACTTCACTACGGACAGCAATATCCCCCTGCACAAAGGCGAAGCGTGGGTGCTTCGCCACATACTGCAAGTTGTCCAGGTTCCCTGCATAGGTCAGTTTGTCATAGACGACCACGCGGTATGCATCGTACTTCTCCAGCATGTAACGCACGAAATTACTGCCGATGAAGCCCGCACCGCCTGTTACCAGGATGTTCTGCATGAGCGTCAGCCCCCTGCTGGTGTTGGTACAGCACCGGGCAATTGTAACCGGAAACAACCTGCTTGGCACATGGTAGGTGTCCGAGCCCCAGTCTTGCCGAATCTCAGGAAAAAAAACAAGGCCCGGTTTACAGACCGGGCACATGGATGGATCACAAGAGGGATGACCGCTCAGCTGCCGCCGGCTTCGCTCATCAAAGCAGCCTGTTCGACTAATGAACTGCCGCTGAGCTGCGCCTTCGCCTCAGATCGGAAAGCATTCACATCAATGCTGCCCAGCAGCATCAGAGATGCTGCCATCATCAATGCCATTGCGCCGAACACCACCACATATCCAACGACAGGGCTGTGAGCTGACATGGACACGAGATCGCGGACGCCGCCTGCCATCAGTGATCCGAGCAGGCGTGACAGGGCGTTCGCAACACCCCATGCACCAACAAACAGCCCAGCGTTGCCCTGTGTGGTCATGTCCAGCATCAGAGACAGGTTCGATGTGGTTGCCAGCCCGGTTCCCAGCCCAAGCAACGAAACACCCGCATAGAATACCCCGGTCTGGCCGGTCAAGCCGCTGATGGTGATCAACAGAAATCCGAGCAGGGCAAGCACAGCCCCCACCCGAGCCACACTGCGCTTACTGATCCAGCGCTGCAGGAACCCTGCTGTGACCAGTGTAACCAGCATGAACGTCCCCCACAGCGACGTAATACGTGTGGTTTGCTGGACGCTCATGTTAAAGGCTTCCGCCGCGTACGGCTCCAGGAGAACATCCTGCCCGAGGATGGCAGCGAGCAGCACGACCAGGTAGACGAAGAAACGCCGCACCTGCGGATTACCCGTCAGTGCGCCGATCATCTGCCGTGTGGTAGGGCGTTCCGTCCAGCCAGCAGCCGCCGGATCGAAGCCTGGCTCCAGGCGGATCAAGCCGAGTATGCCCAACAGCGTCGAGACGCCAGCCACCACCCAGAACGCGCGCTGCAGGGCTTCGGGAGAATACGGTTCGACGATGTGCCCGATCACTACCGCCATAATGATAATGCTGATGATCATCAGCGAGAACATCACAGCGATTGTCCGCGTGCGACCCTGTTCATCCCACAGCTCGGAGGCTAAAGAGAGATAGGATACTGCCGAGAAATTGTAGCCCATGCCCCACGCCCCGAAGGCAAGAGCCGCCACCAGCAAGCCCAGCGGGAGGTTATCAGCCAGGATGAACGCTGCTTGTGGAGCCAGCAGCGCCCCGAGAACGCACAGGATCAACCCAAGAGCGATGTAGGGCGTCCGCCGGAGCCCAAATATGGGATGGCGATCTGCGTGGGTGCCAATCGCAACCTGGATCGGTGAGAACAGGTAAGGCAGTGAGGCCAGCACCGCTACAAGTGTGGCCGAGACTGCCAGCTCCTTGATCATAACCCGGTTCAGGGTGCTGTTAATCGGCAGCAGGGTCAGTGTTACTGCTACATGGACAAGAGCAAGCTGGATGCGCTTGATGGTCATTGACCCTCACTCTAAGATGTACTAATAAAACCTAAGTTTTACTAAGATTTAGCAAGGTTAAGGATAGCAGGCCGGGCGGCAGGTTGCAAGTATCCGCCAGAGGCGGTGCTGTTTGGCATCGTGTTCCAGATGCGCTACGCTATGCGCTGGCCACTTGGTGATCGAGAGCACAGATATGGGATTCTTCAAAAGGCTGTTTGGCGACCGGCCTCCGATTGACGATGGAGTGTACTTGTACATACGGCTTGCCCGGCGCGGTGAGGTAGTACGCCTGCGCCTGAACCCGCAGTCTGATTTGAACCCGGATTACCAGCGTGGCCTGCTGGTCAGCAGGAAAGATATCATTGGTCCGCGCACCTTCGAACGCGCATTCGCGCAATTTACGTTCAACCATTCCCTGGAGCTTGTAGAACACGAAATCGACGGTGGTGAGCTGGCCAGTCTGGAGGACTGGGAATCTCAGCAGCCTCCCCATGGAAGCGAAGAGGACGCCAGATGACGCATTATAGTGTTCCTTTAGAAGATGGTGGTGACCCGCTCGAACTGCGCATGAGCATCTGGACGGGTGCGCATCTCGTTTATCACGGCCAGCGCCTGCGCCGGTCAGGCCTGATGCCGGTATTTCGGCTGCAGGACGCGCAGGACCGTGAGCGGACAATTACCCTGCGCAGCAGGTTCTTCGACTCGCTTCCGCGCGTGCTGGTGGATGGCAAAGAAGTGGAATATGTAGAACCGCTGCCCTGGTGGGGCACAATGATCACCGCTACCGGCCCGATCCTCGTGCTCGTCAGCCTTTTTGGGATTGGCGACTTGGCGGGTGCCACTCTGGGGCTGGTCGCCTATTACCTGGGACAGAATGCCATCCGCTCTGCCGAGAATCCGGCCAGCGGCGCCATGGTGGCCGCGGGGCTGGCGGTGCTGGCCTGGGGGGGATGGTTGTTCGCAGTGCTGGCTGCCTTCACACTGGCCGGGACCCAATGACATCCTTCCGCGTGAGCGATGACAGCACTCACTGGTAGACAACGGTAAGGGGCACGTACACTGGATATATTCCCTTACCAGAGCCTGCGCCCGCGAAGGAGCCAGACCCATGGTATGCCCGTACAAAAGCCCCGAGACGCGCCGCAAACAGCAGGAAGCGGCCGAGAAGGCAGAATCAGTCGGCAACCCCGAGGATGTGCGCGACCTGCTCAAGGCGCTTGCCAGCGCCGACCCTGAAGTGCGCCGCCGCGCGGCGTTCCTGTTCGAAGTCAGCTCACTCGGCGCAATAGACGAAGCTCGCGCCTGGCAAGAGCAGAACGCGAACGACGGCACGTTACTCCCCGACACCCACAGCGAGGAATAAGTGAACTCAAATCCAACCGTATACGTCGAGCAGATTGCTGGTCAGCGTGCACTGCGTATGATCTGGCAGCAGACGATTAATCCCGCCGATGTTCCTTTAGCATTTGAAAGCATTGTCCATTACCTTGATATGGTGGATGGGCCAGTTGATATCCTCGTTGACCTGACTCGCAACCCCGCTATTCCTCTGGCAACTACTGTCCGCCACACCCTGATGGGCCCGCAGCGGCACCGCAAGATGGGCCGCTGGCTCGTGGTTGGTACAAATCGCACGGCTGAAGCCGTGGCCGACGTTATCTCACACATCGGGCCACGGATCGCCATCCACTGGTTCTCGACCGAGGAAGAGGCGCTGGCAGCGCTACCAGAGGCACATCCGGAGCCCGGCATTTAGCTGCGCATACTCAGGCCAATGCGCCCGCGTTCGTGATCGACGGTGATCACGGTTACCTCAATCACGTCACCTACGTTGACAACCTCGTAGGGCGAACCGATACGGCGGTCCGCCATCTCGGAGATATGCACCAATCCATCCTGCTTCACGCCAATGTCAACAAATGCACCGAAGTCGACTACATTGCGGACGGTGCCTTTCAGCCGCATGCCAGGCTGCAAATCCTCCATCTTGAGCACATCTGAGCGCAGGATCGGTGCAGGGATATCCTGGCGCGGGTCGCGCCCTGGCCGCTGCAGCTCATTGAAAATGTCTCTTAGCGTGGGCACGCCCACCCCGATTGCCGCCGCGAGTTCCTCCATGTCTGCATAACGCGCCCGGTATGCTATCTGCTCCGCAAACTGCGGGCTGTCAACCTCAATCTCGACCATCCTGAGCAGCTTCCGCACCGCCAGGTAGCTCTCTGGATGCACTCCGGTGTGATCAAGCAGGTTGTGGCTTTCAGGCACACGCAGGAAACCGGCGGCCTGCTGGAAGGTTTTCTCCCCCATGCCCTTGACCTTCTTCAGTTCTTCGCGAGTCTGGAACAACCCTTTCGCGTTTCTATGTGCAACGATACGCTCGGCGAGTGTAGGCCCCACGCCAGCGACGTACTGCAGCAGCGCCGGAGAGGCGGTATTGACGTCCACTCCGACCAGGTTCACCACACTCTCGGTCACACGTGCCAGTGCATCGGCCAGCGCTTTCTGATCAACATCATGCTGGTACATGCCCACGCCGATGCTCTTGGGGTCAATCTTGACCAGCTCAGCCAGCGGATCCTGGGCGCGCCGGGCGATGCTCACAGCCCCCCGCATGCTGACATCCAGGCCGGGCAGTTCCTCGCGCGCCAGCTTGCTTGCTGAATACACGGATGCTCCTGCCTCGTTGACAATCATGTATTGGACGGGGGCACCCTCGAATATCAACTCAGCTGCCAGTTCCTCACTTTCGCGGCTGGCGGTGCCGTTGCCAATCGCTATCAGGCGAACCTTATAGGCATCAACGAGCTCGTGCAGGATATCCAGAGATTCGCGCCACTCGCGCTGCGGATCGTGCGGGTATATTGTGATCGTATCGAGCACTTTGCCCGTCTCATCGACCACAGCCACTTTACAACCAGTCCGGAAGCCCGGGTCAATCCCCAGGACCGAGACGCCCTTGATTGGCGGTGTCAGGAGCAAGTTGCGCAGGTTGGTAGCAAAAACCTCAATGGCGTGTCGATCAGCGTATTCCTTCAGGTCGCGGCGCACCTCACGCTCGATAGCCGGGCCAAGCAGACGGCTGTACGCATCTTCGACAGCCAGGATGAGATCATTGGAAAAGGGGGATTCACGGCGCGGCTCAAAAAGGCGCCGCAGGACGCGCGTCATCCCTTCCGGGTCGACATCCACTTTGACGCGCAGGGCGCCTTCTGACTCGCCCCGGTTGAGGGCAAGTATCTGGTGGGCACGCAAATCCCTCAACCCGACGTGAAACTCATAGTACATCTCGAAGACCCGCTTTGGGTCTTTAGCAGCCTCAGCAAGCCCGGCGACGACAGCTCCGCGTTCCCAGGTAATTTGACGGGTAGCGGCGCGCGCCCTTGAGCTTTCGGCGATCACCTCCGCGACGATATCTCGTGCGCCCTGCCATACCTGCTCAGGTGTCGCGAATGCCTCTGAGAGGAAGGCTTCGGCCAGGGATTCAACTTTCTCATCAGGCACCACCTGGCCGAGTATCAGGTCGGAGAGTGGTTCAAGGCCTGCCTCCCTTGCGACCTGCGCACGTGTACGGCGGCGCGGTTTGTAAGGCAGGTAGATGTCCTCCAGTTCCTGCAAAGAATCGACTTCCTCAATAGCGGTTTCTAGATCAGGAGTTAGTTTGCCCTGTTCGCGGATGGACTCGAGCACGGTCTCCTGGCGCGCTGCGAGGCGCCGCAGCGCGTCGAGCTGCCGGTGCAGCTCTGCAAGCTGCTCCTCATCTAAACCTCCGGTAACTTCCTTGCGATAACGCGCGATGAAAGGCACCGTGTTCTCAGTGTCGAATAGGGTAACAGTGCGCTCAACGCGGGCACGTTCCAGGTTGAGCCGGTTCGAGAGGCGTCCAATCAGATCTCTCACAGTACAGCGGTCCTCGTCTCCAGGAATTGAGCTAACAAAAGCGGGAGCGGCGCCTTGAGGCCGCCCCCGCCTAAATTGTAACGCATCGAGAGTACGAATTCAGTCCGGCATTTGTGGCACTCAGATTAACGCACGATTAGCGCCGGGCACGGGGCATGTTCGGCAACCTCATTGGTGATATTGGGCGTAAACTGCGGCCGCAGCCCTGCCCCCGAGTAATGCGATCCGAGCCCGATCAGATCGTACATACCGCTGTGCACCTCTCGCATGATCTCCCGGTGAATGAAGCCGGTTCGAACCTTCACGTTCGCTTCAAGCCCGGCAGAGCGCAGTACATCTAATGCCTGGCGCAAGTTACGCGCCTGAGGTGTATCGGTTTCCAGCAGCTCCTGGTTGACCCGGAGCGCCTCAGTGACCGGGTAGTGGTAGGTGGTGGGCTCAACCACATGCAAGAGTGTCAGTTGAGTCCCGCAGCGCACCGCAATTTCGCGTGCTCTCTGAATCATATTGTGGGCCATCCCCAACCCACCCATACACAGCAGCGCGTGTTTAAGCTGTTCGCGGGCAGCAGGCACGAAGATCACAGGCGACTCGATAGCCACCAACAGCCGCCGCACTGAAGGGCCTCTCGTGCGGCGCACCCAGGGCGGCCGCTGCAAGCGTCCCACTATTGTGATGCATTTCTCACAAGCCGCCGCGGCCGGTATCACACGCTCGGCACGTCCCTGGGCCACTTCCAGGGTAAAACGGGTGCTCTGCGCTCGCAGACTCTCCGCCGACTCCTCTAAAACCCGCTCAAGAGTAGCCCGTCGGCGCTCGCGTTCCAGAACACCAAGCAGCAGCACCTCTGCACCGAGCTGAGCTGCCAGCCAGATCCCGTATCCTACAGCTTCGCGCGAGGCGGGCCGGCCATTTGTACAGATCAACAGCTTCATCCCAGCCCCCCGATCAGCGCAGGAAAAGGACGCCAGCGATTCCGGCTAATAATACCACAATGGCTGGATGTACTTTAAGCAGAAACAGCGCCAGGCTGCCCCCGGCGATGAGCACGGTCACCCAGTCACGGATGCCGCGCACCTCGCCCACAAGCTGCCAGGCCGTCAGCACAAGCAGTACGGCTACCGCTGGTGTGATCCCATGCACGAAGTTCGTGACAATAACATTCTGTTGGAAGCGCTGGAGCACCGCCACTATGATCAGCATAATGATAGTCGGGGGCAGGATTGAACCGATAAGTGCCACCATTGCCCCCGGTACACCCATAGCTGCGTACCCAATGAACATTGCCAGTTGGAGGGCGTCAGAGCCGGGCAGAGCACTGGACAGGCCAACGGCCTGCACGAATTCCTCCTCGGTCATGATCGAGCCGACCGTTTCGGTATAGAGCAGCCCGACGGAAGCCGGGCCTGACGTGCTGAGCAAATTCACCTTCAGGAAGATCCAGAACAGCGCCAGTAGCTCTCGCACCATGGAGATGCCTCCCTCACAGACTTCGCTAAGGCAGCCACAGTCTGCTGTGATCACCCAGGTTCATCTTGATCGCTTTAGGCTTGCGCTTGTCATGCTTGATCTTGGCATACCGTCCGATGAGGCTGTCCTGGATGCGGGTCTCTACGTCGTAAATTGCACTGTGCTCCAGCACAATGCAGCGCTCCAATTCGCTGTTTTCGATCACGCAGTCGTGATAAATGCTGGTAAATGGCCCCACGAAACTGTCCTTGATCACCGTGTTCTCGCCGATAATGGTGGGGCCGCGCACTACACTGTTGATGATGCGTGCACCTTTCTGAATCGTCACACGCGGCCCGATCACGGATTCCGCATCGATCCCACCAGCCACATAGGGCTTGATCTCCTCCAGCACCCGCGCATTGGCATCGAGCATGTCGGTCGGCTTGCCAGTGTCGATCCACCAGCCTTTATGCACATAGGGAAACACGCGATACCCATGCTCCACCAACCACTGGATGGCGTCCGTGATCTCGAGTTCACCGCGCCAAGAGGGCGTGATCCCCTCAACAGCATCAAATACATGGTGATCGAACATATAGATGCCCACCAATGCCAGGTTGGATGGGGGGTTTTTGGGTTTCTCGATCAACTGCTTGATCTGCCCGTCGCCGTTCAGCTCCGCCACACCGTAATGCTGTGGTTCCTCCACGGCAGTCAGCACAATCTGGCTGTTCCAGTCGCTGTCGGCAAACTGGCGAATCAGGTCGTTGATCCCTCCCTCGATGACATTGTCACCCAGAAACATTACAAAGCGATCATCACCAAGAAATTCCCGCGAGATCTTGACAGCATGAGCCAGCCCAAGAGGTGCCTCCTGGGGAATATAAACAATCTGCGCCCCCCACCGAGAGCCATCTCCTACGGTATCGCGAATCTCCTGGCCAGTATCCCCAATCACGATGCCGATCTGATCGATGCCCGCTGCACGGATCGTCTCTATCACCCGAATCAAGACCGGTTTATTTGCCACAGGAATGAGCTGTTTGGCGCGGGTATACGTCAGGGGATAGAGGCGTGTACCTTTGCCCCCTGCGAGGATCAAGCCTTTCAATGGGACCTCCTGTTGTGAATCTGTTCAATTATTGCAGGCGCGCCACAACCCACATTTGCGAGGGCGTGGCGCTGCCTTCCTGGACAGGATCAAACCTCACCAGGCTCGTCGATGTGGGGAGGTGTATCGGTACCCGGTCGGGTTTGCGCATCGGCCTCTGAGAAATCCAGTATCGGCTCGGTGGGATGCTGCTCTCTGGCCTTGCGGACAGCATCTGCTGAAAACTGCATGGCTGGTTTGGACTCGATGAACGGCCCGGCAGCGCGCAGTTCTTCCTCAGGGGGAGCATCTGAGATCAGGCTTTCATCATCGCTCACCCAACGTGGATGGCGTGGCAACCCTGACAAATCTTCCCCTGCTATCGCCCGCTTGATCAGCGCCCCGGCGCGCACTCCGCGCCAGCGCAGCATCGCCGCGCCGATCTCCGGGTTGGCATGGGCTGGGCCTGCGCCAATATAACCCGGCCAGTCTTTCATTGAGTAGAGTTGGTTCCACTCAATGGTGCGCAGCCCCTTATAGGCAGGGTCTACCAACTCAGGATTCAGGTGCAGCATCACCGATGTCTCATACATGGATGCGTGAATGCTCCCCTGCAGAGCGACCTGTTCCGTGGTGGTCAGCGGGCGCCCCAGCAGAGTAGCCAGCCCTGGTTCAACATCCTCCTCGGCACCGACCATCACATACCCCATAGGCTCGTATGTATGCAGCCCGGGATGCCGGGCACGCAGATCAGCGCAGATCTCATCGAGCGCGATGCTCTGGCCCGGACCGCCGTGATAGCCGATCGGGAAGATGTTCATAAAACCGTAGCGTACCATGTGCCCGATCACGTCTGAGACAACCTGCTTGAGCGTTTCTGCGCTCAACCACACGCTGCCCGCTTGCTCGAACAGCTCAGGACGGCGCAGGTCCACAGGGTCAGTGCCATACGGGATACCCGGCATCTGGACGACGTGCAGGCTCTTATCGTGCTCAAGCAGCCAGGCAGCCGCAGCCAGGCTCAAGGCCATTACGGAGAAAGTGTCTGTGCCAAGAGGCAGATGCCCGCCATGCTGCTCCAGCATACCGATGGGCAGCAGCACCACGGTGCGATCGCGGTTGAGTGCACGCAGACCGCGCAGGTTCATATGATCGAGGCGGTGAAAACGTGCATGAGTCATTGTGGCGGTCATCATAGCCCCCTTTGCAGCGGCATTGCTCACGGATGCACCGACTCTATTCGCCGTAGTAGCCCCCCACCCCGGCGTCAACGTGTGCATCCAGAAGGGCAACGCCTACAACGCGCACTTTAATGCGCTCCAACAGTTCTTTTGCCTGGTCTGCGTGATCACGACGCGTCTTGCCCGCGCGCATGATCAACAGCGCACCATCTAGTTTTGATGCCAGCAGCGCAGCATCCGTGACAGCGATCACCGGCGGTGCATCAAAGAGTACTATGTCGGCTTTCTTAGCCAACGAGGCGATCAGATCATCCATACGCGCCGAGCCGAGTAAATCTGCAGGGTTGGGGGGGAGCATCCCGGCAGTCAGCACCTGCAGGTTCTCCACGCCCACATCCTGCAGCGGGATATCTTTGCGATCTCCGAGCAGGTAGTTGGTAAGCCCAGGCTCCCGTTCAAGGCCCCACAGTGTGTGTTGGCTTGGCCGGCGCAGGTCGCAGTCTGCGAGGATTGTCTTACGCCCACCCTGAGCCAACGTCACTGCCAGATTGGCCAATGCCGTGCTCTTACCTTCCTCGGGCGCCGAACTGGTAACCACGAGTGTATGCAGCGGCTTATCCAGGCTGGAGAACAGCAAATTCGTGCGCAGCGTCCGATATGCTTCGCTGGCGGCTGAACGCGGATTAGTAAGCGTGATCAAGTTCGCCTTGCTCATGCGTTTTCCTTATTATTCGTATTATCATCGAATTCCAGGGGTGCGGCCAGCATCACCCTGGTCCTGTCAGGTCTCATCGACAGGTGGCACAGCCCCCAGCACAGGGAGGCCGAGAAAACGGTCTATATCCTCCGGCGAGCGGATAATCCCCGACTCAATGTATTCCAACGCGAACACAATCGCCACACCGATCAGGAACCCAAGAATAGCGCCCGCCGCCGTATTGATCACGCGCTTGGGCGACGACAGCACATAACGCGGCTCATCCAGCCGGATGGCGTCAATGCGATCTTCGCGGTAATTTTGCTGATTTTGCTCATTGCGCCACTCGATCAACAGATCAGCCCAGGTGCGCGCAATGTCGTTTGCGAGGTCCCCGTTTTCGTTCTCCACATCCACACGGATCACCAGCCGCAGGTCGTCAGCGGCAAACTTCACATCGTTGCGCAGCTCCGTGGGCGTCATGTCGAGACTCAACCGGTCGATCACTGCTTGCGCGCGGTAGTTGCTGTCCATCCACGCAACATAAGAGTTAAGCAGCGTCTTGGCCGCCTGTGCCTGCCCGAAGTCCGAGCGTGCAGGTTGGATCAGTATCTGCACCGTGGATTCATATACCGGCGCACGTTCGAGCATGTAAGTGCTGAAGCCAAAAGCAGCGGCGGCTGCGATCACTGCCAGGAGCAGCATGATCCAGCCACGTCGGATAAGGATTCTTACATAGGTCTGTAGCTGCTGCATCGACCCTCCATTTCAGGACTGCGGCGGAGGCAGGCTTAAGAGCCCCGCTCGCGAGGTACTTCGGCCAGTACGGTTAACCCAAGCGCTTCAACCTGGCTGCGCTGGCGTAGGGTTGGATCAAGGTATTCAACCAGGAACGCCAGTGCCACCCCGGCCGCAACACCCAATCCGAACCGCACGAGCGGCTCCAACCGGCGGCTTAGAGGTGGTGGGACGGGCACTACCACCGGTGTATCCAGCAGAACTACCTGCGTACCACGGCTGCCAAACTGTGGGAAATAGGCAGCGGCTTTCTCCTGCAGCACCAGGGCTGAGGCCTCAGCGATCTGCTGGACAAGGGCGGCATCCTGCCCGCTGATGGTAAGCGCCATCACACTGCGCTCATTATCCGCGGTGATGCTCCCCTGGATCGCTCCGGCAGGCACCTCGATATTCTGGGTGGCGAGCTGTGCACTGACTTCCTGCGCGAAGGAACTGGTTCTCACCCAGTCCGTCAACGCGTTGACCACGTATTCAGAAGTCAGCCAGGGATAGTACAGTGAGTCTTCGTATCCCTGCCCTTCTGACGGTGGTGTGGCGGCAGTCAGCCGCGTCCCCGCGCTGTAACCGCCTGCCGGTGGTGCTTTGAGATATCCGTATGCAGCGACAGCCAGTGCTGCAATACTGGGAAGCGCTACCAACCACCAGCGCCGTCGTATGACCTGCCACAGGGCTCTTAGCTCCATGTGCATTCTCTTTTCTGAGTCAGCCCTCGTTGCGAACCAGTTCGCCGATCTTTGTGGCTGTGAGCGTGTTGAGATCCAGCCGGTAAATACCCGCCGGGTCAGGCTCACTGGCACACGCCCAGCTCAGGCCCACCTGGAAGCGCGTGGCGCTCTCCCATACACCGGGTAACGGGACACCGTCCTGATCGAAGGGATAGCGCGATCCGTCGTTCTCAGGCGGGAGATTAGCAAATTCATCTGCTGTCACCGTATCGATCGCTCGCAGGTCTGCACCGAGCCGGATGAAAGCGATATCCAGGTCCACACCGCAGGCATCGCCATATCCGGAACCCTGCAGCACAGCAACGGTCCTGCCATCGGGTGCTACCGAAGGATGGAAGTAAACATCCTCAGGGTTTGCGATCGCCCACTTCTGGCCTGTTTGTACATCCACAACCCACAACGTGTATTTGATCCCCACCGTCCCAAACTGGATGCTCGACCGGTCTACTTCGGTGAAAACCAGGTGTTTGCTATCAGGGAACCAGGCCAGCCCTTCTATCTCGGCAACTTCCAGCAGGTGTTTGCTAGCACTACCTGGGCCATCGATGACCAGCGCACCAACACCCTCGACGCGCGCCGTTAACTGGCCATCTGGCGAACGCCGTGGTGCCGCCGCATTGCGCGGCGAAACTACGAATGAGCGGGCGTTCACATTCTCATCAAACTGGGCAACCCCGTCAATGTACAGGCGCAGTTCGTAGTTACCCGAGGGCAGCCCCGCGTCCCGGTCAAAGACCGAGACATCTGTGACTGTGCCACTTTCGCCGTACCGCGTGAAATCCCAGGGTTCCTCGCGCTCCAACCACAGAACGCCGTCCAGATACCACTCCCGGCGTATGATGAGGCCTTCGCGCATGTTTGCATAGTCCCAGATCGCGAAAACCTCCTCAACGGCTGGCTCAAAGTAGCGCTGTGCCGCAGCCCTGTCTGCGAGAGGTGCAAACAGGATTTCTGCGGAGAAAGACGGCTGTGCATCCCCGCTCCCTGCAGTCGGCTCCGCTGTGGCAGTTTCCGGTGCCGGTGTCTGAGTCACCAGGGGCTGGCTTACCTCCAGTGTAGCCGTCGCCATTGGCGCCGTCTCACCGACCGGCAGGCTGCAGGCCAGCGTAGAAAGTATCAGAACCGTGAAAGACAACCAGAATCTCACACTTCCCAGCATGTATCTCCCCCTCTGAGATTGCTGATGATACCCCCATGCCACAGTGTTCAGCGGCGCGACTCATCGTACCGCGCCTGAATGAATGATGCCAGTTCCCGGCGGAAGACCGCTGTATCAAACTGGAGTGCATGAAGGCGTATGCGATCTACATCAAATCGCAGCCCTTCAAGGCGCTCCAGCGCGTCACAGAGGGCGTCTACCGTCTGGGTATCAAAGAATACCCCTGTCTCACCCTCAAGGACGGTGTCAAGTGCTCCACCGCCGCGGTAGGCGATCACCGGTCGGCCTGCAGCCTGAGCCTCGACCGGTGTAATGCCAAAATCCTCCAACCCCGGGAACAGGAAAGCCTTACAGTGAGCCATCAGGCGGGGCAGGTCTGCGTCAGGGACGTACCCCAGGAATTCCACCGTGGGCCCTGCCAGCGACTCGAGTTTCTCCCGATCGCGCCCGGTGCCTGCCACCTTGAGCGGCAGGCCTAACCGAGTACAGGCTTGGACGGCCAGGTCAACGCGTTTATATGGGATCAACCGCGATACGATCAGGTAATAGCCCTCATGGTGATCCGCAGGCTGGAAGCGTGCCGTTTCAACCGGTGGGTAAATAATAACTGAATCGCGATTGTAGAATTGGGCGATGCGGGTTTGAATCTCTGACGAGATCGCGATGAAATGGTCCACGCGCTGGGCAGCGGCGTAGTCCCAGCGGCGCAGCAACCCGATCACTGGGTGCAAGGCTGCAGCGACTGGCGGCGAGATGGCCTCCCGTTCGATGTAAGCCTCGTACTGCCAGAGGTAGCGCGTCGGGGTCAGGCAGTAGCAGATGTGCAAGGCCTCGCCCACATCAACCCCGTGACAGAAGCCGCTCTTGTTGGAGAGCACCACATCGTACCCCCGCAGGTGGCGGGTGCCCCAGGCTAAGGGATAGAGTGGCAGGTAGGGCGTATGGCGGCTGTGAATCCCCGGCAGACGGTCCATCCACGAGCTGCGTATATCCCAGGCACGGTAAGCCTGGGGCATACGCTCAGGTGCGTAGATCGACGTAATCACTGGGGAACCGGGGTACATATCGACCAGCGCTTCCAGCACGTTCTCAGCCCCGCCGTGCTGGTTCAGCCAGTCATGCACCAGTGCGATCTTCATGCGGAATCTCGTTCAGGAGTGTGGCACGCATCGGGTTGAAGCTGCGGCGGTGCACAGGACACAGTCCCAGTTCCCTGAGAGCGGCCCGATGCTCCGGCGTACCATACCCTTTGTGGTGGGCAAATCCATACTCGGGATACTGCGCATCCAACTCGATCATCAGATGGTCACGCGTGACCTTAGCAAGGATGCTGGCCGCCGCGATGCTCAATGAGTGCAGTTCACCACGTGTCAGGCTGCGCTGCGGCAGAGAAACTTCGCGCAGACGCAGGTAACGCCCATCGATCAACAACGCCTGCGGGCGCGGATCAAGCTTCTCCAGCGCGCGGCGCATCGCCAGGCGGGTGGCTGGCACGATGCCTAACTCATCGATCTCTTCTGCGCTGGCGAAGGCCGTGCCGGATGCCCGGGCTGCACCAACAACCTGTTCGTAGAGCGCCTCGCGCTGGCGCGGGGTGCAGAGCTTGCTGTCACGCACATCTTTCAGCTCGGCAGCCAGGTCCCAGTTATCGAGGGGCAGCACGACGGCGCCAGCGCTGACCGGCCCGGCCCACGCACCGCGCCCGGCCTCATCCAGCCCGGCGATGACAAACAGGCCGTCCTCAATAAAGGCAGCTTCAAAGTCCAGGCCAGGGGCCTTATCACGCACGACGATCTCCCGTATACAGGCCACGCAGGCCGTTCCAACGCACCTTGAGCACTTCGATTAGCATGTTGATCGAGTCGCGGATCGGGCTGATGCGGCTCTGAGGCATGTAGTACCAAGTGATCGGGATCTCGCAGAGCCGGTAACCCCGCTTGCGCGCGATGAACAGCACCTCTACGTCAAAACCCCAGCCGTCGATGGTCTGCAGGGGAAAGACATCAAGCGCCACCTCGCGCCGGAACGACTTAAACCCGCACTGCGTATCATGGATGCGTGGGATGGCCAGGATGCGCACAATCAGGTTGAAAACACGGCCCATCAGGTGCCGATACTCCGGCTCGTCGATGCGGCGGGCACCCTCCACCTCGCGGCTGGCGATGGCAATGTCATAATCTGCCAGATTTGGCGGCAGGAATTTGCTGACTTCCTCGATAGGCATGGAAAGATCAGCGTCACAGATGAACAGGTAGCGGCCATGCCCGGCCAGCATGCCCGTTTTGACTGCGATCCCCTTGCCCTGACGCGGTTCGTTGAGCAGGCGAATGTAAGGGAATCGCTCCACGTATTCCGCAGCAATCTGCGGCGTGCGGTCACGCGAGTTGTTGTTGACAACAATCACTTCCGTTTTATAGCTTTGTTCAGCCACAAACGCGGTGATTTTGTCCAGGCTGGAAGCGAGGCGGCCTTCCTCGTTATACGCCGGGATGATCAAAGAAAGGAGCGGCCGGTCGGAATCACTCATAACATCCTCGATAGGGGTAAGGTCTTGTGCAGCGCCAGATTGTGCCGCATTCTGGCGTGCCTGACCAGTACCCATGAACGGCGAGGTTCCTACGCACGGACACCGCTCCCGCGCAAGGTGGGCGGGCTAATCCACTCGTTCGAGGAGCACTTTCGTGCCGCCTGTCACACCCTTGAACTCCGTGGCATCACCCAGCACCTTGCCCAGCAGGTTTACCGGGCTGTATGCACGAGGGCGTTCATCGCGGCTGACCGGCGTGCGCCCGAAGAAGATGCAGAAGGCATGGCCAACCGGCCAGTAGCCGAGCGTCCCAACCTCGACGATCTCCTGGGCATCTGGCTCCTCATCCGTTTTAACCGGGATGCCGAAATAGATCTCGTCGCCCCATGTGTTGGCCGCACCTTCGATTGGTAGGGCGTCCCAGATCATGCGGGCAGTAGGTTTGTCGTTGAGTTCTGCCTCCACGGAGACGTGCCCGGCAGTGATACGAATCTTGTTCATGATGAGTGCTCCTTTGGATTAGAAGGTTTCGCGACGCAGGGCTGGCGCCCTACCCCGCGCGATTAACAGGTGTCAGGATTGCCTCAAGGTCTTCAATGCTGACCTTTCGCCCGGCCTGGATCACGCGCCGCTTGCGCAGTACGCGGGGCAGCGTGACCAATCCGGCCAGTATGCCGCGCAGTTGAGCGCGCGCTGCTTCGCCGCGCCAGGCGCGCAATGCCGCCCAGGCACGCCGCCACTGCCCACGGACGATCTCCGGCCAGTATTTGCGCAGCAGGGGCGTAGGGTAGTTCTTCGCGATCACCCACAGGGTGTTGCGCCCATCGTAGTAGCTGGCGGTCTTGCCGCCGCCTGTGGCCGCAAGCTGGTGGTATACCACAGCGCGGGGGGCATAGATGCACTTCCAACCTGCAAGCTGGGCCCGCCAGCCCAGATCAACATCTTCCATAGAGAAGAAGAAATCGTCATCCAGCAGGCCGATCTCGTCCAGCGTGGAGCGCCGGTAAGCTGCGCTCCCACCACACGCGCTGAATACAGCGATCTCCTCGTTGTACTCCGGGTCATCCGGTTGCCATACCCCGCGATTCACCGGGAGACCGTCAACACGCACCAGGTCACCTGCTGTATGCAAGTGATCGCGCCGGTCAAAGAGCAGCATCTTGCTGGCCACTGCACCGGCCTCCGGATGGCGTTCGAAAGCCGCTACCACCTCATCGATCCAGGCCGGGTCCGCTTCCGTGTCATTGTTTAGAAGGATCAGGAGCTCACCGCGCGCACGGAGCAATCCCGCGTTGCAGGCCCCGGTGAAGCCCTGGTTGGTAATGAGCTGCTCCAAACGGACCCAGGGGTAATACTTAGCGAGCAGCTCCTGGCTGCCATCCGTCGAGGCGTTATCCGCGACAATCACCTCCACATGCTGGTAGGTCTGCGCTTTGAGTGCATTCAGGCAGCCGGGCAGGTGTTTGAAGCCGTTCCAGTTGGGGATGATCACCGATACCAGCGGCTGATCGGTCACACAGAGCCTCCCGACGCGTGGTCGCGGATATATTCCGCCAGCGCCTGGCGCCAGCTGCGTAAGCGCACGCCCTGAGCCGCCGCAAATACGTTTGCCAGAGGTGCAAACGGCGGCGGTGTTGAGGCTCGCTGGAATACATCGCTCGTGATCGGCTCGATCGGCACATCATGACCAGACAGTCGCAAAATCTCCTGCGCAAACTCGTAGCGCGAGCAGTAGCCCTCATTGGTCAGGTGAAAGACACCCGGCCTCCCGACTGAGATTAACCGGGCGATGCCATCCGCCAGGTCGTTTACATATGTCGGCGAGCCAACCTCGTCGGTCACCACACGCAGGGGGCCGCCCGTCTCAGCCCGCGCGATGATCTTATGGATGAAGTTCGTGCCGCCCGCCGCGTAGAGCCAGGATGTGCGGACGATCATATATGCAGGGGCATACCGTTCAACGACCTGCTCGCCTACCAGTTTGGAGTACCCGTAAGGGTTGATCGGGCTGCGTGGATCGTATTCCTGGTAGGGACGATCTGCCCGGCCGTCAAAGACCTCATTCGTGCTCACCGCCACGCACATAGCACCTATCTCGCGGCAGGCGAGGGCAACGTGATATGTACCCACCCCATTTGCCCGGACTGCCTCCTCGGGATGTTCGGCGCAGTAATCAACGTGCGTCAAGGCAGCCGCATGCACCACAATATCAGGGCGGAAATCACAGATCGCCCCGATCGCGGCATCTGGGTCGGTCATATCCCATTCGGGCAGATCACCTGATCCAAGCACATGCTCAGCCAGGCGTGTTTCCAGGGCGCGGCCTAACTGGCCACGATTTCCGGTAAGGAAGATACGCACAGGTCACTCTCCCCGAGTCGTTGGGGCGGTGGCCAGCCGCCGGCGGGCCACATAGATGAACAGTGGAGGAAGCGCAATTTGCAGGCTCAGGTTTAAGCCGATCAACACGGCCAGCGCGCGCATCGCGTTGATGATGCGGGTTACGGCCAGGTTCGGTGCCACGGTTGAGATCAGGCTCTGAATCGACCATCCCACACGCGCTTGGAAGGCGCTGTCATACGCGTAGTATATCAGAGATGCCAGCGCAACTCCCCACAGCAGCAGCAGTGACGCCAGCACAGTCAGGCCCAGCCGTGCGTTAATGCCTGCCCAGGCTCGATCCATACGAGGGCGCGACCAGGTAGCCGCCACAGCACCGAGTGCGGCACTCACGCGCACGTACAGGAAGGGACCGAAAAGTGCCTGGATCAGAAGCAGCAGGATGCAAGCAGCTACAGGCAGCAGCGCAGTACCCGCTGCCAGTGCAAAGTCTGTTGTGGAAGACCAGTTGATCGGCGGCCCAAACAACGATGTGTATGCAAAAATCAGTGCAGTGACAATGACCAGGGCTGCCATCAGCCGCATTATCAGAACTGTCCACACCAGAAAGCGCATACGCCTGCGAACCAGACACAGACGCAGTGGGAGCAGTGTTCCACCCGGGCGCGGCCCGTGCCGGGCTGCCTGTACGGCACTGCTCAACCCTGCGGTTGCGATCACAACCGTTTGAACGAATGCAAAGACCCCAAGGACGATCGCTAAGCGCGATCCGATCACCTGGCCGCGCGGGTCAGTGACCCAGAAGCCAGGCTGCTGTACAAAAATGACGCTCAGCGCGGCGGCAGCACACAAAGCGAAGGCCACCATCGCGGGGGTGAATGCCGCGCGCAATACACGACGCCTGATCCGGAGAGTTCTGCGATCACGTGTTGAACCCTGCTGAACCTCGGCCTGTTCAACAGGTGCGGAGGACCCATCGACCATCATCATACTTCCAGACGCCGTGCGCGGCGTTCCGTGAGACCCAGCAAGAGCATAGTCAACCCTGCCTGCGCAGCAAGGACCATCAACGCATAGGTTGCAATCAAGCCTCCGACCACCCAAGTTGCCTGCGCAGGTGTGGGCTCGGGCAGCGACCGAAATGCGGTAATGGGCGCGTACCTCGGGTCGAGCCAATTGCCCAGAATCAGATATCCAAGCCCGAAGATAGCTGCGCCGTTCAACATGATGGACGTAATCCACAGAACCAGCCGACCGGCCAGCGCCATCGCCAAAGCCTGCCCACGCGTGCGGCTCATCGCTGAAGAGAGCAGCGCAAGTGAGCCGTTCAACGCCATCTGCAGCAGCGGTTGGGCGATCCAGAACAAACTCCCGGCCAGAACAGCCAGGACGATCGGAATCGCGCGCCCCTCATACCAGAACGCCAGCAGGTCCTGCCTGCTGGCGTAATAGAGCGCTTCATTGACAAACATCCACAGTACCAGCAGCAGGCCGGTGATCAGGCTGATCACACGAACGATCAGTAGAGCACTCAGCTGATCCCGCAGCAGATGTCCTGCAGCAGCCAGTTTCGCGTACAGCACATCGCGCAGTGACACCAGCGTTGTACGCAGCAGCCGCCAGCTCTGCAGCTCAATCTCCATGCTGATAGTTGGAGCGACCTGGGCAATCGTCAGCACATTTGCGAAAGCGCCAACGGCAAGCTGGATGATGACGAAAATAGCCAATGCCAGGCCAAGCAGCGTGCTCGGACCGTACTGGAAATCACCCAACACAACACTGGGTAAGCCGAACACCAACAAGATGGGCAGGGCTACGCTGAGAGTTCCCAGGACCAGCGGGCGGAGTGTGGCTTGCATCACACGCAGCACCCTGTTAGGGGTGCGCCGCCCGGCCTCTAGTTGGAAAACCGGATGACTCGGGCGTGCCCATGCCGGGAGCACAAGCCACCTCTGGCCAGTGTTGTTGAGGGTATCTCGCAGCATAGCTTCCGATTCTACAGACTCAAAGCGCAGTGCCCAAGTAGCTCGTGAGGCGGCGTCTCACCTGTTCGCCAACGCTTCCCCTATCGGGGGCCGAGCGGTGGCTCGTTAATTGTGCCCAGGAACAGCATGCTGGCGATCTGGCGGATGCTGTCATCCCGCACATCGATCTGCCAGGTATCGTACAGGTCTGGCTCGCGCGTGGTTAGCAGGATGAACCCCCCTCCCGTCCATCCGAGGGGGTAGTGAGGATTCGCGCCCAGGTCGACCAGTTCGCGCTGCTCACCCGTTACAATGTTGGCGAACACCAGACGATAGCTGGTAATACCTGCCTGAATAATGGCTTCACTGTATACCAGCTCCCCGCCCGGCGTGAAGAAAGGGTTGCCAATGTCAAACGCTGTATCTGCGGGGATACCCGGAGGCACAAAGCGTGCGATCGCAGCGCCGCTGACCAGATTGGTGACCACGACCGGTGCAGGAGCAAGCCCGGGAGGCAGTGTCCGCACCAGATACGCCCCATCAGGCGAGATACGCGCCGAACAGGTGCGGTTTCCGCAGGGGGGCTCACCCGGCAGGTGGGTCAGCGTACCATCGGATACCGCGACCGCATACAGATCATAGTTTCCAGGGAAAGTTGGAGAAGGAGCCATTTCAGGAGGCTGGATATCGATATATACCGTAGTACCATTATTGGTAACCCGCACGATCTCCACAGCGCTTCCCGCAGTCACACTTGCACTAGTGACAGCACGCGCCCCTGATCCATCGCGATAGGCAATCTCGATCTGGTAGGTCCCGGCTGCCCTGTCATGTACCAACCAGGCCAGCCAGTCACCGTTCGCGCTGGGTACAAACTGGTATGTCCCATCAACAGGCAGCTGGCGCTGGGCGAACGCCAGCGTCTCCACGCTGCCCGCGGTATTCGCGCGCTGGGGTACGTGATCGGGGGTCACCCAGTATACATACTGGCCGGCCCGAACGATGGAATCCGCAAGAGCCGTGACACGCACTTCTGTAGAACGCTCTCCGTTTGCCAGATTGATCCATCGGATCAACTGGGTGCCATCTTCCATCGGCGCGCTCACATAGACATCAAAGGTGCCCTGTACGGGCGGCACTGTGGGTGCTGGTGTGAATGTAGGGGGCAGCGTGGGCACCGCGGGCTGTGGAGTAGGTACGCTTGTAGGCGGCTCAGGGGTTGGCGCCGGCGGCTCTGTAACGGTCGGCGCAAAGGTTGGTGCAGGCTGCTGGGTCGCTGTAGGGGCAGTTGTTGCCTGGCCGAGCAGGTTCCCCACAAAGGGCAGGCCGCTGCATCCCGCAACAGCCAGTAAAACGATCACCAGTGCAACAGCGGTTCGCGTCAACCTCATACTTCATCACTCCCACCGCGTATGGCGGCGATCACGTCCGGCAATACCACTCCCGCCGGGCCGCCCAGATACAGATCGGCCAGCGCAGTGATCGCGCTGGGTTGTGGATTGACCTCGATCACATAGGCCCCATGGCGCTTCGCTTCATGGGGCAAGCCTGCAGCCGGATAAACCGCGCCGGACGTGCCAATTACGAGCATGACATCACAGGCTGCGGCGACCTCAACCGCACGCTCCAGGGCTCGAGCGGGCAGTGTTTCTCCAAACCAGACAACATCCGGGCGGACAAGCCCAACACCACAGTGCGGACATACCGGAGCGTGCTCCTGATTATGGCTCAGAGTGTTTAGGTCCACGAGTGTAGGAGCCCCCCGACAGTCTCGGCCGCACTTAAAGCGGGTCAGGTTGCCGTGCAGTTCCACCACATCCTTGCTGCCCGCTCGTTGATGCATACCGTCCACATTCTGGGTGAGCACTACCAGACCACGAACCATGCTCTCCAGCTCGGCCACCGCACGGTGCCCGGGATTGGGCTGCGCCCGTGTCACCAGATCCAGGCGCCACATATACCAGCGCCAGACCAGGTTAGGGTTGCGCCTGAATGCCTGCGGTGTCGCCAGCTCTTCCGGAGAATACTGCTCCCAAAGGCCGGTCTGGGCCTCGCGGAAAGTCGGCACTCCGCTTTCTTTGGACATCCCGGCGCCACTTAATACCGCGATCAGGCCTGCGCCTTTAAGCACATCAGCGGCATCGTGGATGTCAGTATGCAGGCTCATAAAGCCGATTGTACCCGCGTTGGGCGGGCAGGCAAACCGGCCTTAAGTTGGTGCCTAGTGGGTTACACAGCTGATCAGGAGCGCCCGAGGCGGTTCACTGAGCGCACCTCGATCTTCATCAGGCCGAACTCGAGCTGGTCGCCTCCCTTGAGGGGATACTGCTGGCCGGGGTCAAGATACAGGCCGTTGAGCCATGTACCATTCTTGCTGCCCAGGTCTACCAGAAACAGCCCCTCGGAGGTAGGGATGAGCGCGGCATGCTGGCGGGAGACACCGTACTGCATGGCCATGTAGGGAGTCAGATCAAGATCGACCAGTTCGTTCGTGTCGGGGTTATTGCGCCCGACGGTCATCGTTTGGCGCACATCAAGCCCAATCGTCGAGCGTACCGGGTAGGTCGCATGGAAGATCACCCGCCAGGGCGGCGGAAGCGGCGTCTGCGGCACCAGACGCACTCGGCTGGTCTCGCGGTCGGCAAGGTCACTATGCCCACCTTGCGGGGCATCGGGCCCGGCCTTCTTGAGCACCGTCGCAGGTGGTTCCACCTCCGGACGCAGGCGGCGGCGCAGGTCGCTGGTTCGCAGCCTGTCCTTCTTCACCCGGCGCTCAGGTGGCACAGCATCGCCGGTTGGAGGATTTTCATCCTGGTTGGGAGGTTGTGGCGGTTCACTCATCTCTTGCCTCGTTCAATCGGGCTTATTTCAACTTTACACCAAACGGCGCCGAGAATAAAGACTCTGGCACTGGAATTCATCTCAAATCCCCTGTGCACAGCCGTCCGCGCGCGGGTCCGAGCCCCCGCACAGCACGCCGGTTGTGGAGTCACGCAGGATGATTTGCCCGCGCCCGAACAGTGCTCGACCATGCCCACTGACAGGCCGCACTGTGTGCCCCAGCTCTGCGAGGCCCGCCATGACCTGGACAGGGATGCCATCCTCAAGAGCTACGCGCCCGCTCGCCGTCCCATCTTCGATGCATATGCGTGGGCGATCCAGCACAGCCTGTGGATCAAGGCCATCATCCACCAACCCCAGGACAACCTGTACATGTCCCTGCGGCTGCATGAAGCCACCCATCACACCAAATGGCCCAACCAGCGCCCCGTCGCTCTCACGAGTCAGCAGCCCGGGTATGATGGTGTGGTATGGTCGTTTGTCCGGCGCAAGTGCATTGGGGTGCGCCGGATCCAGGCTGAACCCCCTGCCCCGGTTCTGCAGCGAGAAGCCGCAGCCTTCCGGCACAATGCCCGTTCCAAACCCCATGTAATTGCTGTTGATAAACGAACATGCGTTTCCGGCGCTGTCCACAGTGCAAAAATAAACAGTATCGGCCCCGGCTGCGGGCACACCAGGGCCGTGTGTAAGGGTAGCCTTGTGCGGGTCGATCAACCCGGCGCGGCCTGTCGCATACGAACGACTCAGCAGCTCATCCAATGGGGCCGGTTGGTGCGCTGGATCGGCTACATAGTGAGCGGCATCGGCGAAGGCGAGGCGCAGTGCCTCGATCAGCAGGTGCAGCCGTTCCACGGAGAGTGGATCGCGCGGCAGGTCAAACTCCGCCAGGATATTCAGCGCGATCAACGCCACCAGACCTTGTCCGTTGGGTGGGCACTCGTGGACACGCCACGCACCGTAGGGCACGCTGATCGGCTCCACCCACTCGGAGTGGTGCTGGGCCAGATCATCAGAAGCCATCACAGAGCCTTGCGCCGTCAGCACGTCCACGATGCGTTCCGCGATCCAGCCTTCGTAGTACACGTGCTTGCCTTCTTCCGCCAGCGCCCGGAGCACGCGGCCAAGCGCGGGGTTGCGCATGATCTCGCCCTCCCGAGGCGCGCGCCCTTCGATCATGAGCTGGGCGCCCCCCGGCTGGTGACGGAGCTGCCGCTCAGCCCCGCGCTTCCAGTGGACGGCTGTCAAGGGCGCGACAGGGAACCCTTCCTCAGCCAGCTGAATGGCAGGCGCAAAGATGCGTGAGAGAGCCAGCGATCCATGCCGGTCAATGAGATCGCACCAGGCTGCTGCTGCCCCTGGCACGGTGACCGTATGTGGGTGAAAGTCAGGGAGTGGTACCTCCCCAGGCCCCACTCCAAAGCCTTCGTTGCTCAAGCGTTCCAGACTCAACGCCATCGGCGTGCGCCCTGAGCCATTCAATGCAGTGATCTGCCTACTTGCGGAGTCATAATACAGGACAAATACATCACCACCCAGCCCGGTGCTGGTGGGTTCTGTGACGTTGAGTGCCGCCGCCGTGGCTACGGCAGCGTCTGCTGCGTTACCTCCGGCTGCCAATATTGACAACCCGGCCTGCGTCGCAAGCGGTTGGCTGGAGGCGACCATACCTCCCCGCGCGTATACAGGAGATCGCCGCGAGTTAGAGAGGGCTGGATGCATAGCGCCTATCCAAAGAGTTTCAGGAAGCCGCGAGCCAGCATGGCTCGGCGAGGCAGGTGATAACCTAAAAACCTATGCCGGTTACCGCGAGCGCCAGTGCTGCAGCCAAGTTCCAGGTTGCGTGGGCAACAATGGACGGCCACACTGAACCAGTAGCAGTCCGCAGCGCCGTGATGAACGCGGAAAGCACGAACACCTGGATGATCGCACCTGCCGTTTCAAATCCGGAGAGCAGGTGGACCGCACCAAATAGAATCATCGTCACCAGAAACGGGGTGATATGGCGACGCAGCCTGGGCTCATCCTCTCGCCGGGGGCGGAGCAGCGCCGTATACAACCCACCCCTGAATGCCAGTTCCTCTGAGAGCGGCACCAGGGTGCTGACCAGCAGAGTTGAGAAAACACGCAGAGCAGGGGTGCGGAACAGCATCAGCTGCACCTGGACTTCCGTCTCCCCGAATAGGTAGCTCAGGCCCAGCCCGCCGATCAGCAGCGCCCCCAGTGTCACGATCGGGACCATCCACAACTGCAGATAGCGGGGCCTGCGCCAGGCGATCCATTCCGCCAGGTCGAAACGCAAGTCGCTGCGGAACCACCCGATCAGGCGCGGCCAGAGCAGCGCCGCCGCTACAGTCACCGCACCCGCAATCCCCGCAGCAGCCAGTGCCAGCCAGATCATCCAGTCCGAATCGATCAGCAGGTCAAGTGTGGTAGTCATGTCCGCAAGTGCCCGGGCGTCCTTGAACTGCACTGCAAAGAACACAAAGAACAGCGGCACGCCAATAATGATCTGCAGAGGCAGCAGCGCAAACAGCAACGTAAAAGCAAGCACCCAGCGCAGCCCACGTGGCGGCGCAGTGCCTGGCTCAGGCGCTACGGTAATCTCAGCTTCCATCTAACCCTCGCATATTACAAACCTAGTTCCTGCCTCAATCGCTTGAGGTGCCAGATTGCCTGGTCGATATACCCCACATTACGCGGGTCCATGTGCCAGCGCGATGCCCCCGAAGGGTGCGGCAATGGTACGATATGCCGCCCGGCTTCATCAAGGATGCGCTGGCCGATCACCTCGTCCATCTTCGTATCTGGGGGGAAGAACAGGTTGATCGCCAGTTTGCCAACCGGGATAATCACCTCGGGCTGCACTAGGTGCAGCTCCCATTCCATCCACGGACGGCACAGATCACGTTCTGCAGCGCTGGGCACGCGATCGCCGCTGCCCTTCTCCGCTTTTCCGGGGAAGCATTTCGTGACGCTGGTGATGTAAAAGCGCTCGCGAAACTCCTCCTCCGTCCAGCCGACTCGCCGCAGCCAACGGAACAGGCGCTTGCCTGCATCGCCGCTGAAGGGTTTACGGGTGGGCACCTCCTCCTGCCCCGGTGCCTGCCCGATCAGCATCAGGCGCGCGGCGGCCCTGCCGGAGAACACCGGCTGTGATTGGATGTCATAGTGTGCCTCCGCACACAGACGGCAGCGGTCCAGGTCGTGATGCAGTGCTTCCAGCGTCTGGTATTCCATCATAGCTCGAGTGTACCGGGTGGTTGCCCGTGTGGTCAATGGTACGAGAGGGCCGTTCGGCTGCGTCAAGGGATTGTAGGGGATGTTATAATGTAGGCATTGTGGCAAGCACAAGTCAGGCATAACCCATATCCAGACGGATGTGATATGTAGTTCCACTTGATAAGGAGACACCATGAGTGACAAGATTCGAGCACTGTACGAGCTGGGCCAGAGCCTGTGGTATGACAACATCGCACGCGATCTGCTGCAGGCGGGTGCGATCAAGAAGCTCGTCGAAAACGGCATCACCGGCCTGACTTCCAACCCCGCCATCTTTCAGAAGGCGATCACCAGCGGCACAGCCTATGATGAGCAGATACACCAGGTAGTTGCCCGCACGACGGAGCCGAAAGCGGTGTATGAAGAGCTGGCTGTTGCAGACATACGGGCCGCCGCGGACATCCTGCGACCGGTATTCGACCGTACCGACCATGCAGACGGGTTCGTCAGCCTGGAGGTCTCTCCCTTCCTGGCCAATGAGACCGAGCCTACCATCGAGGAGGCCGCCCGCCTATGGGAGTGGGTGGACCGCCCCAACCTGATGATCAAGATACCAGCCACCCCGGCAGGCATCCCTGCCATCGAGGAGGCCATCGCACGGGGGTTGAACGTCAACGTAACCCTAATCTTCAGCCTCGACCTGTACGGGCAGGTGATCGAGGCTTACATCAAGGGGTTGGAACGCCGTGCCGCGGCAGGGCAGCCGGTGAGTAATGCCTCGGTCGCTTCGTTTTTCGTCAGCCGCGTCGACACGCTGGTTGACAAGCTGCTCGGTGAGAACAATACGTTAAAGGGCAAAGCGGCCATCGCCAACGCAAAGATGGCCTACCAGTTGTTCAAGGAGAAGTTCCAGGGGGCCCGCTGGGAAAAGCTGCAGAAGCTTGGTGCGCGTGTCCAACGCCCGCTGTGGGCCAGCACATCCACCAAGAACCCCGCCTACCCCGACACGATCTACGTCGATACCTTGATCGGCCCGCACACCGTCAACACGGCACCGCCAGAGACCATTGATGCGTTTGTCGATCATGGCGTGGTCGCACTGACCGTTGAGCAGGATGTTGCGGCAGCTCGTAAGGCGCTGCAGGACATCGCGGCTGCCGGGATCGATATGGCCGCCGTCACCGATGAGCTGTTGGAAGACGGGGTCCAGAAGTTCGCACAGGCCTTCGAGAAGCTACTGGCTGCCATCGGAGAGAAAGCCAGTGCCCTGGCCGCAGCAGGTGACTGATCAAGTTCGTTAAAGCCGTATGCCGTTCAGAGGCATTCTCCGTCACACTCTGATATTTGATAGGTCCTGAGAGGGCCTGCTGGTTGAACACGCTATACTTCGTCTGTTGATTCCGGAGAGGGTACCAGACGACACGCACCAGAGGGCATCTCATGCAGGATGTGTACATTATCGGGGTCGGGCAGACCCCCATCGGGGAATGGTGGGACCGCAGCCTGAGCGACCTTTCGACTGAGGCACTTCGCGAGGCCATGGCCGATGCAGGTATCGAGGAGCAGCCTGACGCGCTGTTTGTATCGAACATGCTGGCAGGACAGCTCAGCAAGCAGAAACATCTGGGCGCTTTAATCAGCAGTGCAGCGGGCTGGGATGGCATTGAAGCGCTGGTCATTGAAGCTGCCTGTGGTTCAGGTGGCGCCGCCGTGCAGGCAGGCATCACCGCGATCCGCAGCGGCGCTGCCAGGATGGCTGCAGTGGTCGGCGTGGAGAAGATGACCGACGGTGTGCACGGTGAAACCATTACAGCCGGGCTGGCCACAGCCGCCGACGCGGAATACGAAGTCGATCAAGGGGCTTCATTCGTGGCGCTCAACGCACTGGTCATGGCACGCTATATGCACGAATATGGGATAGATCACGAAGCATTCGGGGGGTTCAGCATCAATGCGCACGCCAACGCGACCAACAACCCCTGTGCCATGTTCCGCTCGCCAATCACCCAGAGAACCTATGCCAAAGCGCCCATGATCGCGCCACCGGTGAACCTACTCGACAGCTCGCCGGTCTGCGATGGCGCCGCGGCTTTGATCTTGGCCTCAGCGGATGGGCTGCGCGACCTGCCTCAGGCCGATCCCGTGCGTGTGCTCGCGTCCGCCTCAGCAACCGACACGATCAGCCTGCAGGAGCGCCGCAACCTGATTGAGCTGGACGGCGCCCGCTTAAGCACTCAGCGGGCGTATGAGCAGGCGGGCTTGGCGCCACAGGATATCGACCTGTTTGAGGCGCACGATGCCTTCTCGATCATGGCAGCACTCAGCCTGGAGGCAGCCGGGTTCGCGCAGCCAGGCCGGGCGACCATGCTCGCGCGCGAAGGTGAGATCACGCCCGATGGCCGCATCCCGATCAGCACGATGGGTGGGCTCAAGGCGCGCGGGCACCCTGTGGGAGCAACCGGGGTCTACCAGATCGTCGAGCTGGTTAGCCAGCTGCGCGGGCAGGCCGGGGCGAACCAGGTTCTGCACGCTGAGATAGGCATGGCTCAGAACATCGGGGGGTCGGGGGCAACTGTGATCACCCATATCCTTTCACGCGGCTGATAGATGTGATCGGGGATCGTGAATCACATCCCCTGGTGCTATACTGGGCCCAGTTGGGATTCGGGGCATAAGGTATAGGTAGGCATGCAGAACCGCAAACTCGGACGGTCTGGGCTGTTGGTCAGCGAGATCTCGCTTGGCACGATGATCTTTGATGAAGGCGAGGCGCGCAGCACCCCATTTGAGATTGCCCAGCGCATGCTTGACATGTATGTGGAAGCAGGCGGCAACTTCATCGACACTGCCAATGTCTACGGCGGCGGCCGCTCAGAGACAGTCATCGGACAGTGGCTGCCAGGTAAACCGCGCGACCGGCTGGTGATCGCCACCAAGGTGCGCTTCGCGACCGGAGATGGCCCGAACGATGAAGGGCTGTCCCGCGCCCATATCCTGCGCGAGGTGGAGCACAGCCTGCGCCGCCTGGGCACGGACTACATTGACCTGTACTATACACACAACTGGGACCCAGTTGCCCCTCTGGATGAAACTCTGCGTGCTTTCGATGACCTGATCAGTGCAGGCAAAGTGCGCTATATCGGCGCGTCGAACTTCAAAGCCTGGCAGCTCATGAAGTCCCTGGCGATCAGCGATGCGAAAAACTATGTGCGGTTTGTCGCCGCGCAGTACCAGTACAGCCTGGTAGTGCGCGATATTGAATACGAGTTTCTCGACCTCTGCGAATCCGAGGGGTTAGGCATTCTGCCCTGGGGACCGCTGGGAGGCGGCTTCCTGACCGGCAAGTACGTGCGCGGAGATCGCCCGGAGGATGGCCGCCTGGCAACCACGCCGGATCACGACGAGGAAGCCTGGGGGCGCCGGTCCATTTCGCGGAACTGGGCAGCGCTCGATGCCGTCCAGGAGATTGTAGCCGCACGCGGCAAGACACCCACACAGGTGGCGATCAACTGGCTGCTGCAGCGCCCTGCAGTCTGTTCGGTGATCATCGGGCCGCGCACTCCCAAGCAGCTTATGGATAACCTGGGGGCCAGTGGCTGGTCTTTAAGTTCTGAGGAAATGGCCCGCCTTGATGCAGCCAGCGACCCGGGGGAGATGTACCCTTACCGTATGATGTCTATATACGGGCGGCGCTCCAACAGTTGAAACGGGTGCCCTGGATCCGACTGCTCACCGCCTCACCCACCAGTGATAGGTCCCTTGCAGCGCCGCAATAGTCCGCAGGTCGGGCGCCAGGAAGCGTTCCTGTGCAGCCGGGATCAGCGCGCCGGTATTGAAGCGGTCTTCACGGCCCGCCTGTACGCGCGCTGCTTCCACCACGGCGCGCTGAGTGTCAGGACCCATGCGCTGCGGCTCAAGCCCTTCAATCCATAGCCCGCGATAAGTCAGCGTGTCCACCGGTACCAACCCCACCCCCAGGGGGATCTGCATCCCCGGCTCATCGGCATCAACGGGCGACCACAGGAACAACTGGTATTTGCGGCGGTCACTGGTATAGCCTGCTGCCGCGAAGGCACGCTGGGCCGGCAGGTTATCCGCACGCAGCAGGGCGCGTGCATAAGCCGCATTGAGCGCCAGTCCATCCGCCCAGATGGCTTCGATCAGACCGCGTCCGAGGCCGAGGCACTGGTATTCAGGCAGCACAGCGAGCAGGTCGACCTCCCAGCGCGGCACATCATCTAGGCCGACGGTCTGGAACCCTGATGCGAATCCCACGACCAGATCGCCCTGCTCCGCCACCCAGATCGAAGCCAGCCCGTCATCCAGGGCTGTACTGGCTGTGTCGACCAGCAGCCGTTCCTCCCACACATCAGAGAGCACGGCCCCGATGCTATCCAGGTCGCCGATATGTGCCCGGCGGATCGTTGCCATGGTTCAGCCTCTATCCCCGTCAGCTTACAGTGGTAAGCACTGCACGTAACTCGCTGTCCACCGTCCAGATCTCGTGTACGATGCCACCGGTCAGCAGGCAGACATCCCCGGGCCGCACCTCGGCGATCTGGCCGCCGGAGCGCACGCGGCCTTCGCCAGAGATCACCACCAGAAGTACATCGCCGGGAACTTCACGCTTGCCAGTATCCCCGTCGCGGGTCAGGTGCAGCAGCATGGCCGTCAGGCGGTCACCGCTGCGCACCGGCATATAGGTCGCGCGGACGCCCCCTGGCAAGGGTCGGGCCTGCTGCGGATCGTAGCGAACAAACTCCATCGCAGAGCCTCCTGTAGTGTGCGATGTGCGATACTACACGGAGATCAAGCCAACTCGAAGCAGAATCAGGAAAATGAGGGCCAAGAGCATTACGACCAGGATGATCAGGTTGACCCGCAGGCCAATGCGCGCCTTACGCTTGAACGCCTCCGGCACCTGCCCACCACGCCGGAAGTCGCTGCGCGCCGCAATCGCCAGGAACAGGCCAACGCCGCTTGTGATCAGTGCCAGCCACATCACCTGCTGCAGGGGTGAGAGAAAAGCCCCCATGCGGCCAGGCACAAGGCCGAGCAGGAGGACCAGGGCCACAATCACGGACGATGCAATAGCGAGCCAATAACTGAACTGTGCGAAGGTCGTTGGATCGGGGCGATTCATCGCTACCTCGTTTGTTATATGGTGCTGATGCTCCCTAGAAGCACATACGGCATTATAGCACGACCCCTGCACGCGGGGAACCTCGCACAGGGTCCATTCTGCCATTGATCAACGCCCCGGTTCATCGCTCTGTCTGGAAGGGTAATCCAGCATCTCATCGATGCGATCACTGACGATATCCAGCTCGCGGCGCTGGTGCTCGGGGATGTGTTCTAACAGTGCCCTCCGGATGATCTTGCCGACGAAGGACTTGGGCATCTCGTCCACGATCACAACCAGTGCCGGGACGAGCTCTTGGGGCAGGCGCCGCGCGCAGTATTCGGCGATGGTGCCCGGTGCTACAGGCCGGTTAATAGTCACAAAGGCAACCGGAAAATCCTTTACACCGACTACCGCCGCTTCGTTGACCTCCGGGAGCTCGTAAATAACTTCCTCCACGTCACGCGGGAAGGCCAGTTCAGGCTTGCGGTCGGCGCTGCGGAAGGTCCACATATCTTTTTTGCGGCTGATGATCTGGAAGTACCCCTGCGCGTCCATGCGTGCCACATCGCCGGTGAACAGCCAGCCATCATGCAGTGTGCGGGCAGTCTCATCAGGTTGATCCCAATAGCCGTCCATGATCTGCGGCCCACGTATGATCAGCTCACCCACCTGACCGGGCGGTAGTTCGTCACCTGTGGTGAGCGATACCACACGCGCTTCTGTATTGGGCAGGGGCACCCCGATCGTACCTGTGCGCCGCGCACCGATCAGTGGGTTCGCGTGGGTCACCGGCGCTGCTTCGGTCAGCCCATAGCCCTCGACGATGCGCCCCTTGGTCAGCCGCTCAAAGGCTTCCTGCACCTCGACCGGCAGTGGGGCCGCCCCTGAGATGCAGGCCTTGACACTGCGGATGTTGAACCGGCGCACGCCTGGATAATTGTTGATTGCAACATACATGGTGGGCACGCCCGGGAACAGCGACGGCCGGTAACGCTTGATTGTCCTTAATACCTCGCCAGTCACGAAGCGCGGCAGGATCACCATCGCCGCCCCCAGAGCAATCGCCGAGTTCATGCCCGCGGTCATCCCGTAGGCATGAGCGAACGGCACAACACACAGCATCCGCTCGGAGCCTTCCTTCAAACCGGGCACCCAGTGGCGCGTCTGGAAGGCATTGGCAACCAGGGCGCGGTGGCTGAGCACCACGCCTTTCGGTTCGTCGGTGGTGCCTCCCGTATACTGGATCAGCGCCGGGCTGTGCGGGGCTACCTGGACCTCGGGCTGGTTAGCTTGATAGTCTTTCATCAGCTCCACCCAACGGCGCTCGGCGGGGCGCAGCTCGACAGGCCCATGATGTGTTTGCGCTGCTTCGCGGCTGAGTGAAAACAGGGTCCGCTGCATAGTCCCTGCGTAATCGGTGATGTGGGTATAGATGACGTGCTGCAGGTCCGCAGCATCCAGCGCAGCGCGCGCACGGTCCGCCAGCGCCGTCAGGGTGACCAGGAAGCTCGCTCCGGAGTCGCGCACCTCGCGGATCACCTCCTCCGGGGGTGCGATTGGGCTGGTGCTCACCACTACCCCACCTGCTTTGAGCACCGCGTAATAGGCGATCACCCACTGCGGGCAGTTGGGCATCAGCAACATCACCCGCACGCCGCTGTCGACCCCCATGCTGCGCAGTGCATTTGCCAGCCGGTTAGCGTGACGCTCCACCTGGCGATAGGTCAAAGTGCGGCCCATGAACACCGTGGCAGGGCGGTTTGCAAAGCGCCGCGCCGCGCTATCCAGCAGGGTGTAGACAGGGCGGTCCGGCACGCTGATCGTGAAAGGCACTCCCTCATCGTAAACCTTGAGCCAGGGCCGCTCGCTGAGAAGCTGCTCGTGCCGCTCGCCAGCCTGGTCACTCGACCGCCACGAGGCATGCCCCTGTCCAAGAAAACGCTCTATGGCACGTTCTACCGCTTCGCTGCGTTCCAGCAGCACCATATGGCGTGATACACCGACGTTGATCTCTTCGGCACGCGGGACCAGCCGTGCCACTTCTGCATAGTTTGCCTGAGGAAATACGAAATCGCGGTCCCCTCGGATCACGAGAACCGGCAGTGTTAAGGCGCGCAGCATGCCACGGCCGTTCCAGCGAGAGAGGGCGTTGGCGGCAAAACGTTTGAGCACGAACGGCGGCGCGCTGAGCTGGCGCCGGACAAAGGGCTGCAGTACGTTGAGCACAGGAGTTGGCAGGCGCAGGGCAGCCTTATTGTAAAATGGCAGCTCGAAACGGTCGGCGGTGGCGATCAGCACCAGACGTGCTACCCGCTCGGGGTAGCGGTGCGCAAAGGTGGTTACCAGGGCACCGCCGAACGAGTGGCCCATCAGCACGCAAGGTTCTTCAACGCCGAGCGCCTGCATGACCGCGTCGATATCGGCCACAATCTCGTCCATGGTATAGGCCGAGTTAGGTTTGTCGGACTGGCCATGCCCGCGCTGGTCAATGGCGATGCAGCGGTTGGTATCGGCAAGCGCGTACAGCAGGTACTTCCAATGCCGGGCGTTGCCCCCATAGCCGTGAACCATCACGATCGTGCCAGCTGGCCGTTCAGGGCACACATCGATCACGCTCAGGCGCACCGGCGGGTCATTCGAAACGGTCACACTCCGGCGATATAGTTCTATGTCAAAGTCCATGCGCTCCCCTCGTTTCGCATTGGTTCCCCCTCGACAGCTGGATGGACAGGATACCACCCGCTCACCATTTCATAACCCCGACGGCTCAGGAAAGCAACTCACGCACAATCCGGTGTGCATATTGTGGGGGCAGATGTGCTGGATCGGAACGTAAGGGCGCGCACTGCTGCTCACCATCCTCCCAGAGATTCGACCTGGTAAACCCCTGTTGACCGCCGCTCCTCTGCCAGCGTAAGATAAATGTGTCAACCCATGCCTCCTGGGGAGAGCACCATGCGAATACCAGTCTGGCGTTTGTCGCTGCGCGTTCTCGGCCTGTTGATCCTGGCGGCCTCGATCGTCTGGCTCGTGCTTCAGCCGGGGTTCGAGCCGCTGGTCGGCTTTCTGACAGCGCTTGTTTCGCTGTTGGGATCGTTCGCCCCAGGTGAAGGCGTGGGGTTTCCCGGCCAGATGGGCTTCATCGACCAGCACAACCGCCAGACCCTACTCAACCATGTGCGCAGCTTCTGGGTAGATGGCGTGCTCAAAAGCTCGCTGCACGGAGCGGCATTAATCGACCTGGGAATGGAGGAGCGCCCGGACGTCGTTGCCACGCCGTGGGAGATGGTGCTGCAGCTGCCCAATCGTGAGCGGCACCCGCTGCCACCGGGCACACAGGTCACCGATGTATTCGAAGATCGCGGACGATCCCTGTTGATACTGGGCGCCCCTGGCTCCGGGAAAACAACCACCCTGCTGCAGCTTGCACGCGACACCATCAACCGCGCCGAGCAGGACACCAGCGAGCCAATCCCGGTGGTCTTCAACCTCTCGGCCTGGGGGGATGGCAAACAGGATATCAAGGGTTGGCTGGTCGATGAACTGAATGCCAAGTACCAGGTGCCCAGGCGGATGGGCAGTGCGTGGCTCGATCAGAACCAGCTTCTGCTCCTGATGGATGGGCTGGACGAGGTCCGTACAGACCTCCAGCCTGCCTGCGTCGATGCCATCAACCGTTTCTGTGCCGAGCAAGGTCTGACCGCGCTGGCCATTTGCAGCCGGATCAGTGATTATGAATCGCTCAACAACCGGCTGCAGCTCAGGGCAGCCAGCCTGCTGCAGCCGCTCACACCCGAACAGATCGATGCCTATTTGGAACGCGGCGGGGAAAAACTGGCGGGGGTGCGGCAGGCCCTCCGGGATGATCCATCCCTGCAGGAGCTTGCACAAACACCGCTTATGCTCAGCATCATGACGCTGGCCTATCAAGGCCTGCCTGTCGAGTCGTTCCCTGTGCTTGGCCTTGAAGAGCGCCGCAGGCACCTGTTTGACGCCTATGTGCAGCGTATGTTCAAGCGGCGTGGTGCCGACCAGCGCTACCCAACTGATCATGTGCTGCGCTGGCTCTCCTGGATGGCACGCCAGATGTCCACGCAGGCGGAGACCATGTTTCTGATCGAGCGACTTCAGCCGGGCTGGCTGGATACACCAGGGCTGCGGCGCAGCTATGCCGTGCTGACCCGTGTGATCGGCGGGCTGGCCACCGGCGCGGCAGCAGGCTTACTGGGGTTTGTGCTGCAGACCCTGGCGATGCTGCCGCTGCTCGGAACGCGCGGTGCGTTCGTGCTGGGCGGGCAGGCGGGGGTGATCATCAGCCTGGGCTGCCTGGTAGGCGGGGCGGTGCTGGTAGGCCAGAATGCGCACCGGTCGATCCAGACGGTCGAGTCACTGCGCTGGTCCTGGGCACGCGCCTGGAACGGGCTGTTCCTCGGCTTGGCAGGCGGGCTGGTCGGCGGGTTGGTGGGCTGGCTTTTTGAGGGAAGCGTGGCCGCGATCATCGGGCCGATCACGGGGCTGAGCTTCGGGATCAGCCTGGGACTGGGCAGTGGATTGAGCAGCATGCAGATCGAAACCCGGTCCACGCCAAACCAGGGCATCCGGCATTCGGTTCGTAATGCCCTGATCATCGGCGCCGGCAGCGCGCTGCTCATTGGCCTGGTTGGTGGCCTGGCTGTCGGGCTGGTGGCCGGGGGCGGCTCCACCTGGAAAACCGGCCTCATCATCGGGCTGATTGTCGGCATCGGCGGCGGTCTGATCGTCGGGACCTTTGAGGCCCTGATTTATGGAGGGCGTGCAGCGATCCGCCATCTGATACTGCGTGGTATTCTGGCGCGCAGCGGGCGTTTACCCTGGCGGCTGGTCGAGTTTTTTGACTATGCCACGGATCGCATCTTCCTGCGTAAAGTGGGTGGAGGCTATATCTTCGTACACCGCCTGCTGCAGGACTACTTCTCTGGCCTGGAGCCCGGTGATACACATCCGGAGCGCTAGGACATAAGCGAGGACCCGTTATGAAGACGGCAATCTGGTGGGTGCGCCGCGACCTCCGTCTGGCCGACAACCAGGCTCTTTACGCAGCGCTCAATGCAGCCGAGGAGATTATCCCGTGCTTTGTGTTTGACCCGATACTGGAGCAGTCGCAGTACAACGGGGAGAAGCGCCAGGCTTTCATGCTTGGCGGACTGCGTGTGCTCGATGAGCGCCTGCGTGAACTTGGCAGTCGGCTGGTTATCCGGCGTGGTGCTCCAGCCGAACAGCTCAAAAAGCTGGTCGAGGAGACGGGAGCCGCAGCCGTTTATGCAGAGGAAGACTATTCGCCGTATGCCCGTCAGCGCGATGCTGGAATAGGCAGCTTGCTGCCTCTGCACCTGCAGCCGGGAGTCACTGTCTATCCTCCGGATGCGGTCAAGAAGGGTGACGGAGACCCATTCGTTGTATTCACGCCCTTCAGCAGGCGCTGGCGCCAGCTCAATCCACCGGCAAAAACCGATTTACATCCTGCACCCCTGCACATCAAAACGCGCGAGAGATTGGAATCCCTGCCCGTCCCAGACTCTCCTGCGCTCCCCGCTGTATTCTTATTTCCGCCCGGCGAGGCCGAAGCAGAACGCCGCCTATCCGCTTTTACCCTGGCGAACGGCGCCCGAGTTTACCGGTATAAGGACGATCGCAACAGCCCCGCACTGGATGGCACTTCCGGTCTGTCGCCCTATTTACGCTTCGGGATGATCTCAGCACGCCGCGTGGCCATCGCTGCGATCCACGCACAGGCTGCTGCGCCGGATGACCCCGCCCAGGACTCCGCGATCACATGGCTCAGCGAGCTGATCTGGCGAGAGTTTTATACCAGCGTCCTATATCACTTCCCACGTGTGCGGAGTGAGAGCTTCCGCGCACAGTACCGGCACATCCGCTGGCGCAACAACCGGTCAGAGTTCGAGGCCTGGTGTGAAGGTCGCACCGGCTATCCATTTGTTGATGCGGCCATGCGCCACCTAAGGCACACTGGTTGGATGCATAACCGGGCGCGGATGGTCGTTGCCTCATTTCTGGTCAAGGACCTGTTAATCGACTGGCGCTGGGGGGAGCAGTTCTTCATGCAGCACCTCATAGACGGTGACCCCGCCGCCAACAACGGCGGCTGGCAGTGGGCAGCAGGCACCGGCACCGATGCTGCACCGTATTTCCGGGTCTTCAATCCCAGCTCACAGGGGAAGCAGCATGATCCGGAAGGCCAATTCGTGCGGCGCTGGCTGCCTGAGCTGGCACGCGTGCCTGACAACACCGTTCACGAGCCGTGGAAGATGCGCGAGGCGGAGCAGCGTGAGGCAGGCTGCATCATAGGGAAGGATTACCCTGCCCCTATCGTCGATCATGCGCTGGCGCGAGAGCGCTGCTTACAGGCGTTCCGGGCCGCCCGCGAACGATAGGAAAGAAGAGGGCGGACTCAAAACTTGAGCACCCTGTTTTGGCCTCAAATGACGGAGGATGTTTGCCCACTTTTTCTCGCAGGTGCATGTTGCTCAAACGGACGCTATACAGAATGGGTGCGATGAACCTGGCGTGTGCCGTTTGGCTATGCGCTGGGTGTCATTCTGCCTCTCTGATGGTTGATTCCCCAGCACACAGGCCGCGCAGGTCCACCAGCCATTCGCGCTCGGCAAGCGTGGTACCGTAAGGCCTGCGAGGCAGCGGGGCTGCGAGAACCTCGTCCAACAGCGCCAGCGCTGCGCCGCTGTGACCTTCAGCGATCAGCGTGGCGGCTAACCCCCGCTTGAAGGTTTTGGTATGGGCCTGCTGCGTTTGCGGAACCCGTTCGATCCAGGTACGGGCTGCTTCTGCTTGCCCCAGCCAGCGCGCTTCAAAGTACGCGGCTTCGGCGTACAGCTCCAGGCGGTTGGGTGGAGTAAACAGGCGCTCCAACTCGATCATGCGTCTCAGATGTGATTCGGCATGTGCAGGTGTTCCCTGATCCAGCGTGTGTACATAGGCAAGTGACACCGCCGACAGTTCAAGCGGGGTGCTATCACGGATCGCCGCCGCGCGCGCGAGCGCCTCGCCATCCAGTGCACGCGGGCGGGTGCCGCTGAACACCTGGCTGAGCGCGATATTGCTGACCAGCACGCGCTCGGTCCGCGCGTCATTTCGCAGCAGGGTCAGCAGTCTCAGGCCGTCGGTATCCATGCCCCCCGTGCGGTGTGGGATCAGAGAGGCGATCAGCGTTGACGAGGCAACCAGCGCGGTAAGGCCAAAGCCAATCCGCAGCGAAGGGGAAGCATCTGCTGCCAGTACTGCTACAAACCCCCCGGCTGAGAGCAGCGCAACAAGCAGGTTCGCAACCAGGCCGCCCAGCACTACCCACGTCAACCGCCAGACCAGCCTGTCCTCACCCACCGGCACCAGGCTGGTCAGGCCGCGCACCGGCTGCAGCAGGTTGATCGAAATCTGGAAGCCGTTCTCCCCATTCTCCATCTGAAGGGGGCCAATCACCAGGCTGTGTACGCGAAATCCGCCCAGCCAGCCTGCCAGCAGATGCCCGGCCTCATGGGTCACGATCACGGTGGCAAGTGCAGCGCATCCCAGCCCGAACAGAGTCAGAATCAAATTGCCCGGCGGCACGCGAGGGAGCCAGGTATCTACAGGGAACTCGATGAGGCGCGCCGCTAAAGAAATGATCTGGCAGGCCACGATGACCAAAATCAGGTTCACCACCAGCCTGACGATGCGTGCACGCCTGACGCTGCGCCCAGAGCCTCGATCAGCCATCACTCCCTCTCAGCGCGATCCGCCGGTACCCAGCGGCGCAATGTGTTTAACAAATGTGTGCTGGGTTTTCGTGCGGACATAGCCAAGCCCTTCATAAAAGTGGTGGGCTTCTTCACGGATCACATTCGACCTGAGGAAGACGGACCTGGCCCCGCGATCACGGGACCATGCCTCAACAGCCTCGAGTAACGCGGATCCAATACCCAGACCGCGTCTTGCCTCGTCAACCACGATGCCACCCAGCTCTACATGCAGATCATCAATCAGCAGCCGTCGCAGGTAGCCATGTGCCCATCCGGAAACCTTGTCTCGGCTGTCCACTGCGACGAACACCACATGTTCCCCACCGGCCTGCATCGAGGCCAGACGCTCCCGTATCTCGTGCGGCTCGCAGGGATAACCCAGCTGGCCTGCCAGCGCGGCCAACTGCTCTGCATCGCTGTTCAGCGCTGGCCTGATCGACACGCGCGGTCGGTCCATCTCATCTACCCTCACCCGCACCATGGTGAAAAACGGGCACGACCTCAAGGATCGCGCCCGCCCATTGTACCATCGCTGCAAGCTGCCGCCCCAGTATGGACGACACACATTCAGATGCGCGGCCTGAACCAGGGCTATCCGGCCGCTGTTTGTAACTCAAGGTTCAGTTCATCCAGCAGGGCCAGCACCTCGGCTGGATCAGGGATATCACTCATGGCATGCCCATAGTGCACATAACGCACCACGCCCTCCCGGTCGATCAAAGCCTGGGCGGGCATGCGCCCCAGCTTGAACAGTTTGACCTGCTGGCCGTACAGCTTCAACACCATGTGGCGCGGGTCGGGCAGCCCGATGAATGGCAAGCTATGCTGCATCCAATAGCGCGCGAACTCAGCGCGACCCTCAGGGCCCACTACCATGACCTCTGCCCCCCGGGTGCGATACTCAGTATAACTGCGGCGCAACTGCGCCATGTGCCTGCGGCAGTACGGTCAGGCGAACCCCCGGTTGAACACCAGGAAGATATGCGCCCTGCCTTGAAAATCACTCAGCCGTACGCGCTCGCCGTTGATATCCTCCAGCTCAAAGTCGGGAGCCAGCGCATGCAGCTTTACAGTCTTACCCATGAATTTCCCTCCAACGCAGTACTTCATACCAATACTCGTCCAGTAATGGGGTGCACGCAGGGCCGGTCGAGGCTTTAAATAGGACGCCGGCGGCACACTTCTATTCAGCAGGACTCGGGTTTTTCGCGCGTGCGCCTGCAGCCTCCTGGTCGATTGGCATCTTAGAACTGCCCGGCCATCGAAGTCGCATAGCCGGTCATCTCAACGTACCCTACGCCGGAGACAGGCTGCGCCGCGCGCTCACCGGCAACGCTGACTGCTCCCTCCCAGTACGCAAAGGACAGCCGGTTCTCCTGATCGTCAAGCAGGGCTTCTATGTGCAGGGTCATATCCAGCGTGGGCAGCAGCACCTCCCAAGCGACCGGATATTCTCCCCCGGACTGTGTACTGCGCCAGGTCCGGCCGGGATCGATCCGGAAATCACCGTCGGCGTAGATCAGGGGCTGTGAGGCCCCGTCTGCAGTGACATAGGTGCCTTGTGACAGCGAATCGATGCTGCCATCCTCGCGGCGCAGATAATACAGCATGAGCTCGGTGCCATCATCAAGCTGGATCGAAAACCAGTCCCAACCAACCTGGTCCTCGGCCAGCGCACTGGTGGAATATTCATGATCCATCCAGCTTGTGCCGTCCACCTCAAATACCATCCCGCCGGGCAGCGTCACACGCCCCTCAGCAGCGATACGTGTCAGGCTGTAGTAGGTGGATGCACTGCCCGGTTCTGGGCCTTTCTGGCTGTACCCCTGATCGCCCTGAAGCACGGGCCCTTTCTGATCGACTAGGCGTAGATCCAGGTGGATGCCTTCCTGAGCTGCTCGTAGGTGCCAGAGACCATCAGGCGTTTCCTCGATAGACCAATCCTCAAGCCAGGCCCGAAACGGTTGCGCGCGCACGCCCGCCAGACCCGCCGCTCCGCGCGCAATACGCTCAAAGGCATAGTGCCGGCGCCCGTTAATATCCGAGAGCGTGAAGTGTGCCATGTACACCTGGACGGTCGCCCACTCAGATGGGCGTTCGACAACCTGGTTAGCGGGAGCCAGCGCCCGCCGGAAAAGTGTGAACTGGTAGCCAAACCGACGGCCGTTCACGTCCCGCAGGTTGCCGGTGAAATACCACCACTCGGTCTGGTATTCAGGGTGCGCGCCATGGGCTTCGGGGAAACGCATGCGGGTTGGACCGGTTACCTGCTCAAACCCGCTGCTGTCCTGAACCGCAGGCGCGGTCACCTGAGCCTGTACACCTGACGGTTCTCCCCGGATCAAAAAGGCCGCCCCCGCAGCGATCCCGACGGCGACCAGCCCGATCAGTCCGATTACCGTTTGACGAGTCATCGAGCAGTTGCCTGTTCCTGCTGTTCCGCATGGAAGCGCCGGTTGATCTGGGTGATATAGACACGCAGCGGCGGCAGACCTACCTCAGCCCGGCGTTTATCCACATTCACCTCATCTTCAATGGGCAGCGGCTGAAGCGGCTGGCGATTGCGTATGGACCCCTGGATGCGGTCCATGGCATCCACCAGGTGATTGCCACTCAGACGGTACAGCACGTCGAGCTGCCGTACATCGAAAACCTGAGTGCCATATACCTGAGCGCGCCCTTCGGCGACACGCACCTTATCCGTTAAGTAGGCCAGATCGCGTGGTTTGGCTTCGCCCATCTGGACAGCCGTTTCTAGGTGCTTCAAGCACTTCCGCTGAAACATATGATCATGATCGGCGTGGTGTACGAGCAACCAGGCAGCGCGAGCGGCTTTTGGACCTACATCGGAGACTTTAGGCCAGCCATGCCGCTTGATCAAACGCTTCATGCGCCGCGTATTGGCCTTATCGATACTCAGCAGCTTCTCGACCTTACGTGCATCAGGATGGTCGACCGGCAGCACCGCGTGGCGGCAGAAGATCTCGCGCGCCTTCTTGCGTGAAAGCTGGTCGCGATGCCCCATCCATAAGAGCTGCGCGCACAACAGTTTCTTTCGCGCATGCAAGGCATGCATCGTGTCCTGGAACAGCGGCTTCGTGATCAACCGGTGTGCCAGGCCAACTATCTTCTCCCTGGACAATGCCCTACGCCATCCCTTTGCTTCCAAGCTGGGTCATAAGAAACAAGGCAGCACTTCGGCCAACACGCGCCCCGGTGCCGCCTATCCGACTGATTTGATTGTAGCGGGTGCGCCGGGCAGGCTTCAACCATCCCACAGGGGTGCTCACTCAAAGCGGATGGACTCAGCGGCTGCTGCCTGGCTCATACGCAGGGCCGGGTAAACGCCGGCCAGCAGGGCTGCGGTGACGGCTACTCCCAATGCAGCCAGAAAAGGCCCTGGTTCAACCTGCATTTGCAGAGTCCAGCCAAACGAGCGCCGGTTGATGATATAGACCAGGATCAGTGACAGCACATACCCTGTAGGCATTGCCATGAACCCGGCCACCATGCCCATCAGGCCTGTCTCAAGCATCACCATGCCCCACATCTGGCGGACCGTCAGGCCGATGGCACGCAGGATGCCCTGCTCGCGGGCTTTTTCAAGCTGCAACGCCAGCAGCGCGCTGAGCACGCCAATGAAGGCGACGATCGTTGCCACCAGGTTAAGGGCTCCGGTGATGGCGAAAGTCTGGTCGAACACTGCCAGTACGTCGGTGCGCAGGGCACGGTTAGGCCGGATGGTCAGGCTCTGGATTCCAGACAGCTCCTCTTGCATGGCCGCCGCAAGCGCATCTGGATCGATGCCATCGTCGAGTGACAGCGCAACCGCTGTGATGGTGTCATCACCCCATAAAGCACGATAGGCTGCCTGGTCCATCGTCACGGTGCCCTGCACGCGGCCATAGTCGTAATATATACCCGCCACCTGGAAGCTGTGGGGGCCTTGCGGTGTCTCAAAGGTCAGTTCGCCTCCGGTCCGCGGAATCCCATAATTGCGTGCGAATGGTTCCGAGACCACCACGGCATCCCCTGCCTGAACACGCGCCCAGGCAGATTCTGGTGATCCGTCAACAACGAGGTACTGCCGCGCTGCCCCTGCCCCACGATCCTCTACAGCGACGATGTGCACCTCGCCGACCTCGGAATCCACAAACGCGGAGCGCACTGTAGCAACATCCCGCACGCCAGGCCATGCTCGCAGCCGCTCAATTGCCTGCGGGCTGACAGCCCCGCTGGGCGAAACCTGTGTGCCACCTGGAACGCTCACATAGATATCCCCTTGCAGGGTTTGTTCCAGCCAGATTTCCACCGTATGCCGGAAGCTGCCCACCATCACGCTGATGCCAATTGTCACCGAGACCGCAACCATCAGGGCCGCCACAGCGACCGAGGTCCTGCTCAGGGCAGCGACGACTGCACGCGGCGCCATGCGGCCCAGCGCCCCCCATAATCGGGCAGTGACCGGCGCAGCAAGCAGCATGAACCATTTCATCGCCACAGGCGTCAGCATGGCACAGCCGACAATCACCGCGAACGTGCCCAAAAAGCTGACCAGGAGGCCCGGCACCGGCAGCATCAGCATGATCGTCCCGACGACTACCGCAGCCAACCCGAACAGCGCAACCCCGTTCACCGCCTGCCCGGCCTTGCTCTCCAAGCCGGAGCGCGAGAGCGCCGCCCGAGGGGGCACAGCAGCGGCCTCCCAGGCAGGGGGTGCAGCGGTCGCCACCGTTGCGATGATCCCCAGCGCGATCCCTTTGAACAGACTCTCCGTGGGCACGCTGATGCTGTGCACCGTCAGAACAAAGAACAGGTCATTGATTGTGCGGGTCACCATCTGCACGGCCGCCTGCCCCATCAGCACACCCAGGCCCGTCCCCAGCAGCGCTCCGGTAAGGCCCACTATGAGCGCTTCGCTGACCACCATGATAAAGACCTCCCGGCGTGTGACTCCCAGCGCGCGGAGTGTGCCGAACAGCGCGCGGCGCTGCACAACCGAGAATGTCACGGTGTTGTAAATCAGAAACATGCCGACTACCAGCGCCAGTAGACTGAGCGCAAGGAGGTTGGTGCGGAACGCGCGTGTCATCTGATCAACCGCCCCGGCACGTGCACTGACCTCGACCACGCGCAGTCCGGCAGGCAGTGCGGCGTTGACGCGGGCCAGTGCCTCCTGATCCCCCTCTGGCAGGATCAGGTCGATGCGATCGAGCCGTCCCAGCCGCCCGGTCAGTTCCTGTGCCGTGCTGATGTCAGCCAGGATCAAACCGCTCAGGGCTCGTTGGCTCAGACTGTTGGCGGGCTGGATTAATCCGGCCAAGAAAGCGTCATGCGTCTGCCCGGCGATCTCCAGCGTAAGCCGATCACCGACCGCCAATCCGTACTGATCTGCCAGATCACTTGAGATGAAAAGGGCACCAGGCCGGGTCAGGAATACGGCCAGGCGGTCAACCGGCACGCCGTTTCCACCGGTGAGGTAATCACGAAACGGGGCTTCTGCAAAGGGGTCCACGCCAAGCATCTGCAGGGTACGCCCGCCTAGTTCCTGCACGGTCACATAATCACTCACAACCGGCGCTGCTGCCCGGACAGCACCCACTGCCCGCAAATCGCTGTACGCTTGCTCTGGGAAGCCCTGTGGAGCGCTGACCACCTGATGGGTGGCCCGACCTGCGATAGACTCTACACTGAGGTCAAACGCGCGGCTGGCGCTGGTGTTTGCCAGATCAATGGCCACAACCACCGCAACACCCAGGGTGATGCCGGTTACCATCAGGATGGTTTGCCATGGATGGCGCAGCAGGTAGCGCCATCCAACATGCCATAAGACGCGCAGGGCGGCCTTATTTTGCAAGGTTCCTCCCTGCAGGCTCAACAAACGGTGCCCCGTAGAACATGACAGGATTAACGCGCACCAAGTGCCACACTGATATCGAGTGACGCATCATCGCGGAACACCGTCAACAGCACTGTGTCACCAGGGCGATAGTGTTCGTCCAGGTATATCAGCATATCGTCGCGGCTGATCACTGCCTGCCCGTCCAACGCTGTGATGATATCCCCACCCTGGAAAAACACCCGGCCACGCTGCCGTATCATCTGGGCAGGCCGCAGCCCCGCTTGATCCGCAGCCCCACCTGAAACTAACTCAATGATCAACAGGCCAGTCTGGGGCGTATCCTTGGGCGGCGTTACCTCTGAGCCAAGCTCGACCACGCGCACGCCAAGGTCAGGATGATCGTAGTGCCCATCAGCGATCAGCGCCGGGACCACGCGCGCGATCACGCTGGACGGCACAGCGAAGCCGATGCCCACCGACCCGCCTGACGGTGAGCTGATGGCCGTGTTGATCCCAACCACCAGGCCGCGCGTATCCAGCAGCGGCCCTCCGGAGTTCCCCGGGTTGATCGCTGCATCGGTCTGGATCGCCTGTCCCACCAGCGCGCCGTTCTCCGTTTCAAGCCTGCGCCCCAAGGCACTGACCGTCCCGGTGGTCAGGGTGCGTTCCAGCCCGAAGGGATTGCCGATAGCAATCACCGTCTGTCCCACACGCAGCGTATCCGAATCGCCGAGGCCGAGCGGGGGTGGCAGCTCCTGCACACCAATAACGCGCAGCACGGCAAGGTCGTAGTACGGGTCAACCCCTACCACCTGTGCGGGCACAGACTCACCGTTTGCCAGCAATACATCCAGCTCATCCGCACTTTCAATCACGTGGTAGTTGGTGACTATGTGCCCCTCCGAGTCGAATACAAACCCGGACCCGGTGCCCTCGCGATTGGTAACGCCGCTGAATAAGGTTTGAACCTGGGTGCGGCTGATGATGTGCACCACCGAAGGGCTGACCTGCTCGTACAGGCTGATGATCACCTGGTCTGCTGCATCCTGCTGGGCTAGAGCCTCTTCGGGGACCGCTGGGATCATGGGACTCTCCTGGATCACAGTCGCAGCCGCAGGAGGCTGGGGGGCGTCTTCAGCGAGCGCTCGCGGCATGATGTAGGCGAAAAAAACTACCGCGCCTCCCAGGATTCCCCCCACGGCGAACATCGCCAGGAGCGCCAGCATGAGACGGAAGGTAGAGCGTTTCATCACATTTCCTCCTGAAGTCCCCCACTAGTGTGCACCGTGGACCTCAGAATCGCATTAAACCGGGAAATCACCGCTGTTCGCACCCGTTCAACTGCCCACCCGCCAGGCACAACACCCGGTCGGCACGCGCGGCAGCTTCACTGCTGTGTGTCACCATGATCAGGTTCTTGCCGGCCCGGCGGGTCAGGTCGTCGAGCAAGCCCAGGATGCGCTGCCCGGTATTCTCGTCAAGGTTCCCTGTTGGTTCGTCAGCCAATACAAGCAGCGGATCATGCACGAGGGCGCGGGCGATGGCAACACGCTGCTGTTCACCACCTGACAGACGATCTGGAAATGTTTGTGCACGGTCAAGCAAGCCTACCTGATCGAGCAGCGCCTCGGCATAGACGCGCCCTGTATCATCTAAACCGCCGGCCAGTTCGAGCGGCAGAGTCACGTTCTCCCAAACGGTCAGCGTGGGGATCAGGTTGAAGAACTGGAACACGAACCCGATCTTCTCACGCCGGAACAGGGTGCGCCCACGCTCATCCAGCGCCATCAGGTCCACCCCGTCGATAATCACCGTGCCCGCGTCCGCGCGGTCGATCCCGCTGATCAGATTAAGCAGCGTGCTTTTACCGGTGCCGCTGCGCCCGATGATCGCCGTCAGTTCCCCGCGCGAGAACGCAGCACTGGCGCCATCCAGTACAGCTCGTGGACGGCCTCCTTCGTAGTAACTCTTCTTCAGGTCCACCAGTTGAACGAACCCCGGGGCAACCTCAGGCTGCATGTCCGCTGTATCTGTCTGCTGGGGTGATGCTAGATCCAGTTCCACTCTCTATCTCCTCAGGATACAAGTTTCCCCGCGCCGACACATCCCACTGAGTATAAGTGAGTCCAGGGTGCTTTTCATCTGTCGAGCTGCCCCTGGTACGAAAGTAATCCACAAAATGCTTGCAGAGCAGCGCCGAAAAACCTATCTTCATTGCAGGGGTGTGGTACATGAGGGGTAGATTTGCTTCTTCCCTCGACTGACGCTTTGTGCCGCGCCCACCGAGGGGACATGACCACGAGTGTTCAGGGTATGGCAGGGCCTCTGCCTCCGGTTGATCAGGACCGTGCACGCATATCAAGGCTGGCATCCATAAACCTGGATGACCTGTTCCAGTCTTTCAAAATCGACCATCTCCGCTATGGGCGGGGCCTGCTGCGCCTGCTGTTTACGATCCCGGCCCGGCGCTTTGCCCGTATGGTACTTGGTTATGATCGTCGTGTTGGGGAGCAGGGACTGGCACAGGGCGCTGCATGGATTTTGCGCCGCATGAACACCTCGCTCGAGGTGATCGGCGCCGGGAACGTCCCTGCAAGCGGCCCGGTGCTGCTTCTGGGTAATCACCCGGGCCTGACGGACACAATGGCGCTGTTTTCTGCCATCCCGCGTCCCGATGTGCGCGCGATTGCAGCTGAACGGCCCTTTTTGATGGAGCTGCCGCACACTTCTCGCCAGATGATTTACGTGGACGAACAGGATTCTGGCCAGCGTATGGGAGTGCTGCGCAGTGCTGTGCGCCACTTACGCGAGGGAGGTACTCTGGTTACCTTCCCCGGCGGTGCCATTGATCCTGATCCTGCCCTGGTACCCGGCGCAATTGACAGGTTGGAGCGCTGGTCCCCCAGTGTAGCACTGATCGCATCGCAGGTGCCGGATACAATCATTGTGCCGGTGATGGTCAGCGGGGTGATTTCCGCACGAGCCCTGCGCAATCCGTTGGTGAAACTCTACAAGGAGAAAGCGGACCGTGAGTGGGCGGCGGCTACACTCCAGCTGCTCATCCCAGGATACCGGCGCGTCAGGGTCAAAGTGGTGTTTGGAGCGCCTGTACAGGCTGGCGATCTAGCAACCGCAGGTCGTGCCGGCATCCTCGCACAGTGCAAAGCGGGTATGGCTGCCCTGATCCGGGAGCACGGGCATCCAGGCTATCGCGATGGTTCGTTTCCTGGTTGAAGTACACCATGCCCGGGGCTATTCGCCGCATCATCTGGCTGCACGCAGGCAGCGCAGCAGCAGGGTTTCCTGCATCCAGGCTTTATCCCGGGGCTCCCATCACTTACGTTACTGACCCGGCATACGGGGCATTCTGCCCAGATGTTGGTAAGCTGACCTGGCCTGAAGGCGTCACGATCACGTACCAGCGCGGCGCTCTGGTCGAAACCCTGTTCGATTTCGCGCTGCAAAACACCGCCAACCAGATCGTCACCGAGATAAACGATGCCCCCGGGTTTGACGAAGTGCTGAAAATGCTGAAGAAGGGGCTGTTGGTGCGTCTGATCAGGGGTTAACAATGCCTTGCGCGAACAGAACCCAGTATGGGAAAAGTATCGTTGTGATTAAGAAGACACCCATAATCATTATTGGAACAACGAGGCGATGTTGATATACTCAATAAATATACGAGTGAGTTGGTAGAGTTACTGCATTTCATCGGGGTATAAGTATCACCCTACCCCCACAGTCCATTGAGCGCTCAGTGGAAGGTAGCTATGGCTGACAACGACCGGCTTCATGAGAACGATGAGCAGCAGGATTTTGCTGCTCTGCTCGATGAGTTTTACGAGGATTTTGAGGAGCCGCAGCGCGGGGACATTATCCGCGGGGCGGAGATCCTGCAAATCCGCGAGAGCGAGATTATCGTCGCCCTGCCCCGCTCGAAACGCGATGGTATCATCCCATCCAGCGATATCGAGCGTATGGACCCCCGTATGTTCAAGTCGCTGCGCGTCGGCGATCTGATCTCTGTCTATGTGCTCAATCCGAGCGACAAAGACGGCAACCTTCTGGTATCTCTCAACCTGGGCCTGCAGGCCGCGGATTGGGATCGCGCCTACGCGTTCCTTGAATCAGGCGAGATGGTCGAGGCGGTCGTGACCGGCTACAACCCGGGCGGGGCCTTAGTGCGTTTCGGGCAGATGGAGGGCTTCGTGCCTAACTCGCACCTGCTCGATGTGCCCCAGGGGCTGACCGGCCGAGATCGTGACCATGCCATGGATGCCCTGATCGGCGTGTCACTGGGTCTCAAAGTGATCGAGGTGAACCAGCGCCGGCGCAGATTGATCCTCTCGCAGCGCGAGGCTCAGAAGGAATGGCGCCAGCAGCGTAAATCCAACCTGATGAAAGACCTGACCGTTGGTGATATCGTGAGTGGGCGCGTTACAGGTATCCGTGATTTCGGTGTCTTTGTCGACCTGGGCGGTGCGGACGGCCTGATCCATGTGTCGGAGATCGCCTGGCACAGGGTGCCGCATCCGGGTGACGTACTTTCGATTGGCGATGAGATTGACGTCTATGTGCTGGAGCTGGATAAAGACAATCAGCGCATCGCCTTGAGCCTGCGCCGCACCTACCCGGACCCCTGGGAGACCGTGCACGATACCTACCAGATCGGCCAGATCGTCACCGGTAAAGTCAGCAACGTGGTGGATTTCGGCGCCTTTGTTGTGCTGGACGATGGGATCGAGGGGCTGCTGCACCTAACTGAGATGGGGGATGGGACACTCAGCGAGCCGCACTCATATGTGAAGCGCGGCGATCAGGTGACCATGCGCATCGTGAGCATTGAACCGGAGCGTAAGCGCATTGGTTTCACACAGAAGGACCTTAGCGAAACGCCCCCAGTCGATGATACTGCAGGGATCGAACCTGTCGTCGATGAGGATGTACGGCGTGTAGCGGCCAGCGCCGGCGACTCAGAGCAAACCATGCCGCTGCCTCCGGAAAATCATGAAGGTGATGGCACCAGCCAGTAACCGGTTCTTCGGCTTGATCAGACACAACGACGTGGCAGGTGTACGCCTGCCACGTTTGATTCACTTCTCATGTGGTCTGACCGTTATAACTAACGCCGCCGCTCAGGACGTTCTGGGGGTGTCAGACGCCCGGTTTCGTGGGCTGCTCGTTTTTGTGGCGCCGAGGGTGGCAGAGGGGGTTCTGAACCGCTCCTGGATCGCTGCTGGGCAGCGCTGAACATCTCGCGCAGAAGATAGACCACTTCCTGCCCGATAAAATACATAAATAACAGGGTAATACCTACCAGCAACGCCGGGACGATGATCAGTACAGGTGCTTCCACGTTTTACCTCAGTTCCGCCCCACTCGCAGACGCTGTCGCGTGCCCGTACAACTCATCTCCAGGTCACCCAGAGCAGCTCCGTGGCACGACTTGCTAGTTGCTCGGAGGGGGGCTGGCGGTGATGCGATCTACCCCACGGTCCAGTTCCCAGGGATAGACAATCCACGCATCTGTGATCGCTGCGTAATAATCGGGCTCCGCCTTGGAGAACAGCGACCGGTATGGATTGAAGTGCATCACACATGTATAGGGCTTGCCACCGGCAGCTTCCACACGCCCACGCACAGCCGTGCTGGTGCGCCCGCTGCCCCACACATCGTCAACAGTCAAAACCCGGCGGCCAGACAGCAGCCGGTTGTCAGGAAACTGCAAGAAATCCGGCCAGACAGCCAGGGGTTTGGCCTCGATGAAGGCCGGGAAAGCGACCGCTGCAGTCAGCACATCCTTGATGTCAAGCGCCTCAGCAACCATGCCACCGGGGATGATCCCACCCCGCGTGATCATGATCAACATGTCGAAAGACCCTGTGTTGCGCAGCTGCCCCACCAGGATTTCGATCAGTTTGTCCACATCAGCCCAGGTTAGGATTTCCTGGCGTAACGGTCGGCGTGGTTCCTGCATGGCATCCCTATATCAGACTGAGCCCAAACAGCCCATCATCGCTGATGCTGCGGGCGGTGAAATCAGCAGACACGCTGCTCAACGCAGCTGTGTATAAGCCACATAGATGACGATAGCAACCAGCACGACCACCAGAATCGCCAGCAGCAGCCGCCCTACGTTCACACGCAGGTGGCGCCGGTGCTGGTTCACCAGCTGGCGCAGCTCTGCAACTTCCAGATCGGAAGTGCCCGTCGCTTCGACCGTCTGAAGCTGCCGGTCAGCCCAGCTCCAGCTCGACTCGATGCCCCGCTCGGCGACCCGTGACCGTACACGCCGCACAACATCACGAATCTCCAGCCAGGCCTGGCGGCCGCGGTCGCTCACCAGTTTGATCGTGTCGTCGTTCTTGATCCCTTCCTGGGCAAGTGTACTTTTCGGGTCCAACGGCGCGTAATGATGTTTCTGGATCAACTCATACTCGATCGGGCGGCTGTTGGGTGGTGGAGTATACAGCGGGAGGCGATACTGGTTGATCAGCATCTCGATCACTTTCTCAACCCGCAGGTCAGCATCGACCCGCAGTGTGGCCTGCCGCTTGCGGATGTAATCCTCCAACTCCAGATGGATCTCCCGACCCATGAAACTCCCCTTGGCACCTTGCCATTGCAGCCGGAATACGTACCTGTTGATATCCCACAGTATAGAGCGAACAGCAGGCTCCGGCAAGGAATACCAGCCTGAAGTTGACCGTACAATTCGGACAGAATCTGTCTCATAGCTTGACATCCCGACCTGACTCTGATACACTGCCCACAACTGACCAAAATAGAAGACGTTGATCTGGAGTAGTAGGCGCCAGATGCACTGCTCAGAGAGCCGCCGGCAGGTGTGAAGGTGGTGCAGATGCGGGTGTCGAATGGACCAGGGAGTTGTCAGGGCAAACAGTGGAGTACCACCCAGTAGTCCTGACCGGAAAGCGCCACCGTTACAAGGCGCGGGGTATCGACCGGATAGTCTGTCTGTACCTCACTGAGGGAGGTTTTCTGAGCAGTGCGCAGGAAACCTAACCAGGGTGGCACCGCGAGTGAATCAGCGCTCGTCCCTGCAAGGGGCGGGCGTTTTGCTTTGTAATGCGAATCCTAAAACTAGACAGAGGTTACTTGATGACGACCAACGGCAAACAGAAGAAGGGACGTATCCTAACCGGCGACCGCCCTACGGGCAAGCTGCACCTGGGGCATTACGTAGGGACGCTGCGCCACCGCGTAGCCCTGCAGGATGAGTATGAGCTGTTCCTGCTGGTTGCGGACTACCACACCCTGACCACCCACCCAGAGAGGGAAGACGTGCTTCGTACGCGTCAGAATGCACTTGAGGTGGTGATGGATAACTACGCGGTGGGCGTTGACCCGAAGAAAGCCGTCCATTACCTGCAGTCGGATGTGCCAGAAACCGCTGAACTGACCCTGCTGTTCTCAATGCTCACCACTGTGCCGCGCCTGCAGCGGGTCCCTTCTTTGAAAGACGTGATGCAGAATCTGCACATCAGCGAGCCTTCGGCAGGGCTGCTCAATTACCCCGTGCTGCAGGCGGCAGACATCCTGATCGTCAAGGGCAACCTGGTTCCCGTAGGGAAGGATCAGGCCAGCCATGTTGAGGTGACCCGTGAGATAGCCCGGCGCTTCAATACACGCTTCGATGAGGTTTTCCCGGAGCCTGAAGCGCTGATCATGGGTGACACCCTGATCGGCACAGACGGCCAGGCCAAAATGAGCAAATCACTCGGCAACGCGATCCTGCTCTCCGACGATGCGGAGACTGTCCGCAAAATGGTGATGAGCATGTATACCGATCCCAAACGCATCCACGCGACGGATCCAGGCACGGTGGAAGGGAACCCGTTGTTCATCTACCATGACCTGTTCAACCCGGACACCGCACAGGTACAAGAATTCAAGGAACGCTACCGCAAAGGCACCATCGGGGATGTTGAATGCAAGAAGGTGCTTGTCGAGAAGATCAACGAGTTCCTTACCCCCATCCGCGAACGCCGCCGCTATCTTGAGGCACGCCCGGATGATGTAATCGACATCCTGCGCATGGGAGCTCAGCGCGCCCGTCCTATTGCTCAGGAGACACTGGCGCGTGCCCGCGAGGTGATGGGTTTGACCAGCCCGCTGGTCAAGAAGATGATCGACCTGTATCGCGCTTAAGTGTGTCGGCGGATGCCCTGGGGGGCGGTCTTTGTAACCATTCGAGAACGGAGGTGCCCTGCCAGTTTAGCCCATGCCATCCTGCTCCTTAACCCCGGCTGATGTGAGCGTTGCGCAGGCTCTCATCGAGGGGGCCGAGTGGTATTGAATTTGGAGTTCTATCAGGAGGAGTCACGATGGCCGACAATAAAACACGCAAGTACGTTCTGCCCGAGAACGAGATTCCGCGGGCGTACTACAATATCGCCGCCGATCTGCCCACCCCGCCCCCAGCGGTGCTGCACCCAGGCACGGGCCAACCGGTAGGACCGGATGATCTCGCGCCGTTGTTCCCCATGGCCCTGATCATGCAGGAGGTCAGCACCGAGCGCGAGATCGAGATCCCCGAGCCAGTGCGCGACGTCTACCGCAGCTACCGCCCGACGCCGTTGATCCGTGCACGCGGCCTGGAGAGGATGCTCGACACCCCCGCGCGCATCTACTACAAGTACGAAGGCATCAGCCCGGCAGGCTCGCACAAACCCAACACGGCGATCGCCCAGGCCTTCTATAACAAAGAGGAAGGCGTTAAGAAGCTGGTCACCGAGACCGGGGCCGGGCAGTGGGGCTCTGCCCTTGCCATGGCCTGCGCATTCTTCGGTATGGAATGCGAGGTCTTTATGGTGCGTGTCAGCTACGACCAGAAGCCGTACCGCCGCGCACTCATGGAGACCTTCGGCGCTGCTGTCCACGCCAGCCCCAGCAACCTGACCAATGCGGGCCGTGGTATTCTGGCTGAACATCCCGACTCAAGCGGCTCGCTGGGTATCGCCATTTCGGAGGCCGTTGAAGTGGCTGCCACCACCGACGGCGTCAAGTACAGCCTGGGATCGGTGCTGAACCATGTTCTGCTGCACCAGACGGTGATCGGGCAGGAAGCGCTCAAGCAGTTCGAGCTGGCGGACGATTACCCGGATGTGATCATCGCCCCGACCGGCGGCGGGTCCAACTTCTCCGGGATCAGCTTCCCCTTCATCGGACGCAAGCTGCGCGGCGAACAGGACGTGCGCGTCCTGGCGGTCGAACCCGCCGCCTGCCCAAGCCTGACACGTGGCAAATACGCCTATGACTTCGGCGATACTGCGATGATGACGCCCCTGGTCAAGATGCATACGTTGGGCCATACGTATGTACCCCCCGGCATCCATGCGGGCGGGCTGCGCTATCATGGCATGGCGCCGCTTGTGAGTCACCTGCTCGAGCTGGGTGTGATCGATGCCGTTGCTGTTGAGCAGCTTGATACGTTTGCAGCGGGCGTGACGTTTACACGCGCCGAGGGTATTGTCCCGGCTCCGGAGGCCAACCACGGCGTTGCGGTGGCCATCCAGGAAGCCCTGCGCTGCAAGGAGGAAGGCATCAGCCGCACCATCTTGTTCAACCTGTGCGGCCACGGTCACTTTGATATGCAGGCATACATCGACTATAACGCGGGCGTACTGCAAAACTACGAGTATCCCGAAGAAGAGATCGCCATGGCGTTGGCTGGACTGCCTCCGGTAGGGGCGGCACAGGCTGGCGACTAGCACTAATCGGCTGCACATTCTTGGTTGGCGCTCAGCCAGAAACTCCTGGCATTCTGAGTCCCTGCTAACAGCACAGGGCGAGCCATCCGGCTCGCCCTGCAGCATTTTTCGGGACCCTCTCAGCAGATGCGCGGCAGCAGCTCCCCGGCAGGCAGGTCGACAACCCGCGTGGCACCAATGCCTGTGCGGGCTACCACCAGGCCGGGATGTCCCTCAACCACCCGCCCGATGATCGTGGCATCCGTGCCGCGCGGATGTGTCCGCATTGCGGCCAGGACCTCATCGGCGTCCGGCTCAGGCACAAAGGCCACCAGCTTGCCCTCGTTCGCCACATAGAGCGGGTCCAGCCCCAGAAACTCGCAGGCGGCCCCGACGGCCGGTCGCAGCGGGATCTTGCGCTCGTCAAACTCGATACCCACCTGTGCAGTCATCGCGATCTCGTTCAGCGCGGCGGCCAGGCCCCCGCGGGTCGCGTCGCGCAGGGTGTGAATGCGTGGAGACACGGACAGCATTGCCTCGACCAGCCCGTTCAGGGGGGCGCTGTCACTGACGATCTCCGTCTCAAACTCCAGGTCATTGCGCACCGACATAATCGCCACGCCGTGGTCGCCCAGCGTACCGCTGACGATCAGCATATCGCCGGGGCGGGCTTCACGCGGCCCAATCTGGATACCTGTGGGGATGATCCCGATCCCAGCCGTATTGATATACAGCCCGTCCCCATGCCCCTTATTGACCACTTTGGTATCACCGGTCACGATCTGGCAGCCTGCCGCATGGCAGGCCGCAGCCATCGACGCCACCAGGCTGCCCAGTGTATCCATCGGCAGCCCTTCTTCGAGGATAAAAGCCGCACTGAGAAACAACGGGCGCGCGCCGCTCATCGCCAGGTCGTTGACCGTGCCGTGAACCGCCAGGCTGCCGATGTCACCCCCAGGGAAAAACAGCGGGCTGACGGTATATGAATCGGTGGAGAAGGCAATGCGCCCCACCCCACCGCTTATGGCCCCCAGATCGATCACAGTGGAGTCGCCCATCTGGGCCAGCAGCGGATTATCGAGCGGCGGGGCAAACAGGTGAGCGATCAGGTCCGTCATCATTTTGCCACCGGAACCGTGGCCCATCACAACTGTGGGGTAATTACGCAGGGGTGCGGGGCAGACCCACCCGCTGAAGCTCGTTACTTTTTCGGTCATTCCTTATTAAGAATCCCTCTGCTCAAAACCTGCCCGGCCTAGTCGATGGCGGGCTCAGGTGTGGATTGGCTTGCCTGGTAACGCCCGAAGCGATAATAGGCAGCGCAGGCCCCCTCACTGGAGACCATCGTCGCACCCAGCGGCGTTTGCGGGGTGCATTCGCGACCAAAGGCCGGGCACTCGCTGGGCTTGCGCCGGCCCTGCAGGATCAAGCCGCTGATACACAGGGCCGACTCGCGCGTGTCAATCGCCCGGACCTCACTGAAGCGCTGCTCTGCATCAAATTCGACGTAGGCTGGACGCAGCCCGTAACCGCTCATCGGGATCACCCCGATGCCACGCCAGGCACGATCGCACAGCTCGAACACCTCACTGATGATCGCCTGCGCAGGCTGGTTGCCCTCGCGTGTTACCCCACGCGCGTAGGCGTTTTCAACCTCAGCCCGACCCTGCTCAAGCTGGCGCACCGCCATCAGCAGGCCCTGCGCCAGATCGACTGGCTCAAAGCCGGTCACGACCATTGGCACGCGGTACTTCTCAACCAGGGCTTCGTACTCCCAATAGCCCATCACGGCACACACATGGCCGGGTGCCAGGAAGCCGTCAACCTCTACATCCTCCGACTCAAGCAGCCCGGCGATAGCGGGGGGCACCGTCACATGGGAGACCAGCACAGCATAGTTCGTGATGCCGAGCGCTTTTGCCTGCTTGATCGCCATTGCGTTAGCCGGAGCCGTTGTCTCAAACCCCACCGCGAAGAACACGACCGTTTTGTCGGGGTTTTGCTGGGCAACCTTCAACGCGTCAAGCGGCGAGTAAACGATGCGCACATCTCCGCCTGCTGCCTTAACCGAAAACAAGTCCTTGCCGGAGCCTGGGACACGCAGCATATCGCCGTAGGAGGCAAGGATCACATCTGGCCGGGAGGCAAGCGCAATTGCCTTATCGATCAGCTCCAGCGGGGTCACACACACCGGGCAGCCAGGCCCGTGGATCAAATCCACCTCAGCAGGCAGGAGCTGATCAAGGCCGCTTTTCAGAATCGAGTGGGTCTGCCCGCCGCAGATCTCCATGATCTTCCACGGGCGGGTTACGGTCGCCCGGATTTCCTCAACCAAGCATCGGACAGCCTGTTCGTTGCGATATTCCTCAACATACTTCATCGCTGAATCCCTGACCCCAACTACATCACGTCAGTACGGTGGCGTGCCCCGGCGATGACTGCCTGGCCCAGCGCCAGCCCACCATCATTGGGTGGAACCAGATGATGGGTCAGCACCACAAAGCCTGCATCACGCAACAGGGGCAGTGTTTTACTGAGCAGCATCACGTTCTGGAAAACACCCCCGCTTAGAGCTACTTCATGCAGTCCGCTGCGCTCGCGGATCGCCACGCATTGGGCGTGGATCAACCGCGCCAGCCCATTATGGAAGCGTGCTGAGATCGTGGGCAGGGGGACGCGGGCACGCACGTCTGTCACGATCGCACGGATCAGCGGGGCGGTGTCGATGGTCGGGCCTGGAGTCAGGTCATATGCCCCTTGTTCGCCGGGATCGGCCAGTGCTTCCAGTTCAATAGCAGCCTGACCTTCGTAATTGACTTCCTGGCGCAGCCCGGTGATCGATGCGACAGCGTCAAACAGGCGCCCCATGCTGGAGGTGGGCGGGGCATTGATCCCTTTCGCCACCTGCTGCTGTACAATACGCCACTCCGGCTTGGACAGGGCGATCAGCGGTGACAGGCCGCGCGCCTGCTCTGGCTCAAGCCCGGCGGTCAGCAAGTAGGCCAGTCCAACCCGCGCAATGCGCTTGGTGGCGGCGTCGCCACCGGGCAGCGGCACATAGGCCAGGTGTCCAGCACGCTCGAAGGTCACGTAATCCGCAACCAGGAACTCGCCCCCCCAGATCGCGCCATCCATCCCGTAGCCCGTCCCGTCGAATGCGACACCGATCACGGGCCGGTCCCCGCTGTGGCCGTTTTCCGCCATTACCGCTGCGATATGCGCATGGTGGTGCTGAACGCGCACCAGCGGCACCTGCAGCACCGCCGCGCGGGCATCCGCGTAGCGGGTAGCGAGGTAATCGGGATGCCGGTCACAGACGATCAGCCCGGGCTGGACTCGGAACAGTGTCTCAAAATGGGCGACCCCTGCCTCAAACGAGGTCAGTGTCTCCAGGTTCTCCATATCACCGATATGGTGGCTCAGGAAAGCCAGCCTTCCCTGCGTCACGCAGAACGTATTCTTTAACTCGGCGCCGACGGCAAGCAGCGGCACAACATCGAAAGGCAGGTGGACCGGGTACGGGGCGTAGCCGCGCGAACGCCGGATGGGCAACTCTGTGCCCTCAAAAACCCGTGTCACGGAGTCATCTGTGCGGATGTGAATGTCGCGGTCATGCAGCAAGAATGCATCCGCCAGCTCCCTGAGTTTATCCAGGGCTTCGCGGTTCTCTGTGGCAATGGGCTCCTCAGCCAGGTTGCCGCTGGTCATCACCAGCGGGGGCATGTCGGGTGCGTCAAAGAGCAGGGCGTGCAGCGGTGTATAGGGGAGCATTACCCCCAGCGTGTGCTGGCCTGGCGCTACGGAGGGGGCAATCCCGTTCTCTGCGCGCTCCCAGAGCAGGACGATCGGGCGCTCTCTACTCTCCAGCAGTGCCCGCTCGGCCTCGCTGACCAGACAGTATTGTGCGGCCTGGTCAACGTCGCGCATCATCAGCGCGAAAGGTTTATCGCGGCGCAGTTTGCGCTTCCGCAGCTCAGCGACTGCGTTCTCGTTGGTCGCATCGCAGGCCAGGTGAAAACCCCCCAGCCCCTTGATCGCCACGATCTTGCCTAAGCGCAGCAGCCGTATTGCGGCCAGCAGCCCGTCTTCGCCAAAGGTATTGGCTGGCAGCGGCTGCCCATGCTCATCGATGAGCTGGTCGCTGTACTGCACCAGCCAGAGCTGCGGCCCACAGTTCGGGCAGGCGATAGGCTGTGCGTGAAAGCGCCTGTCCGCTGGATCTTCGTATTCCCGAGCACAGTCATCACACATCGGGAAGATGGCCATGGTGGTGTTGGGTCGGTCATACGGGATGTCTTTGATAATTGTGAAACGCGGGCCGCAGTTGGTGCAGTTCGTGAACGGATAATGATAGCGGCGGTTCGTGGGATCCTGTATTTCACGCAGGCAGTCAGCGCACACACAGACATCGGCGGATATTGGCACGAAGGCGCCTTCCAGCGCCTCGCTTTCACGGATTTCAAATGTGGTGAAGCCGTCGCGTGGGGCTTCTTCAACATGCAGGGTCTCGATGCGTGCCAGCGGCGGTGCTTCATCCACGAGAGCTCGCACGAATGCGTCCACCGAAGGGACCGGGCCCTCGACGCGAATATCCACGCCCGCTGAGGTATTGATTACCCAGCCAGCCAGCCCAAGACGTTTTGCGAGGCCGTACACAAACGGCCGGAAGCCGACCCCCTGTACCACGCCATCAACGTGGATACGGATGCCGACGCCCTCATCCTCCATGCTGGTGCGCTTTCACCTGCTCCTTCAGCCACGAAACCCAGTCATCAACCCCCTCCCCCGTCCTGGCCGACATGGGGAAGGTCACCAGGCCCGGGTTGAGAACCTCAACCCCCTGGATGAAATAATCCATCTTAAAGTCAATATAAGGCGCTAGGTCAACTTTGTTGATGATCAGAGCCTGTACATTGCGGTACATGCTCGGGTATTTATAGGGCTTATCGTCGCCTTCAGGCACGCTGGCCACCAGCACGTTCAGGTGGGTGCCCAGGTCCCAACCGGCGGGGCATACCAGATTGCCCACATTCTCCACGAGCAGTAGGTCAATCGTCTTCAGGTCGATCTGAGCCAGCGCGCCGCGCAGCATATTGGCTTCCAGGTGGCAGTTGCCACCGGTATTAATCGCCACGGAAGGCATCCCTGCGTCAGAGGCTTTGTCTGCATCAATGCTGGTGGCGATGTCCCCGTTGATCATGCCCAGCCGCAGGACTTCCTTGACCCGTTCAAACGTCGCCAGGATGACACTGGTCTTGCCGGCCCCTGGCGATGCCATGATGTTGATGGCGTAGGTGCCTGCCTCGTCCAGGATCAGGCGGTTCTGCTGCGCTATCTCGTCATTGGCGGAGAGGATGTGCTGAACAATTGGCACATGTCTGGTCGTGCCGCTCATACCGGTTCGCCCCCTTCTGACAACTCGGGCAGCTCGTCGCCAAGCATCTCCAGCTCGTTGAGCAGCCGCAGTGTCTCTTGCGCTTCCTCCTCGTTGAGGCGTGTCAGCGCAAATCCCACGTGGATGATGGCGTATTCACCAACCTGAATCTCCGGGACATATGCCAGGCAGGCTTCTTTGATCGCCCCACCGAAATCCACCTTGCCCATCTTCAGGCCTGACTGTTCGTAAATCTCGATGACTTTACCAGGCACTCCGAGGCACATGGTTTACTTCCCTTCATCACCTTCGATGTCGATCGCTTCCAGCCGGAAATCATCTCCACCGACGATCTTAACTTTACTCCCCCCACACTGAGGACACAACAACTCACCTCTTCCCGGGGTGTATTCCAGCTCACAGTCCAGGCAGCGCAGCCGCGCCGGGATGCGTTTGAAATGCAGCGTTGAGCCTTCTGCAATGGTGCCTTCTGTCAGCATACCCCAGAAAAACTGGATGGAGTCATCCACAAACGAGGTTAGATCGCCGATCACCAGATACAGGTCTGTGATGCGCCTGGCATGGGCTTTCTCGGCGTGGTCCAATGCGATGGAAAGCAGGCTTTGTGTAACAGACATTTCGTGCAAGGCAGGTCCTTTTCGGCGGTGTGCCACGCTGGTAGTTGGAGCCGATTCGTACCTGAATTTTACCCTGAAACCATTCTAGATTTCGGGTCTATATAGTAAGTGTAACGTTCTACACAAGTTATAGATGACCTTTATCACTTCTCCGTCCTTTGCCGGAAGGGTATACCCTAAGTGAGGTCTCTCTGTGTGGTCACGTGGCCAAACAGACTTCTTCTTTTTTGTGCAGCAACAGCCTGAGAACTGAGGATTGGAGATACCGCAGTGACACGACTACTCAAAACCCTCGACGGCAATGAGGCTGCGGCTTATGTCGCGCATAAGTCGAGCGAGGTGATCGCCATCTACCCGATCACACCGGCTTCGGCTATGGGCGAATGGGCGGATGCCTGGACCGCAGCGGGGCGTCCAAATGTCTGGGGCAGCGTCCCGCTCGTCATGGAGATGCAGGCGGAAGGTGGCGCGGCCGGCGCGGTGCACGGTGCACTGCAGGCGGGTGCACTCTGCACGACGTTCACCGCCAGCCAGGGCCTTCTGCTGATGATGCCCAATATGTTCAAGATAGCCGGTGAGCTGACCAGCACTGTTTTTTACATCGCCGCACGCTCGGTCGCAGCACAGGCGCTATCTATCTTTGGCGATCATTCGGATGTCATGGCAGTCCGTGGCACCGGCTGGGCGCAGCTCTTCGCTGGCTCAGTGCAGGAGGTCCACGATTTTGCGCTGATCGCCCACGCCGCAACGCTGGAGGCGCGCGTGCCGTTCCTGCATATTATGGACGGCTTCCGCACCTCCCATGAGATCAACAAGATCGAGATGCTGACTGACGAAGACATCAGCAGCATGCTCAACGATGAGCTGATCGCAGCGCACCGTGCCCGTGCACTTACCCCAGATCGCCCGGTCGTGCGCGGCACTGCCCAGAACCCCGATGTATTTTTCCAGGCGCGTGAGACCGCGAACCCCTACTACCAGAAAACGCCGGGGATCGTCCTCAAGGCGATGGACCGCTTCTATGACCTGACCGGGCGCCGTTATCACCTGTTCGATTACGTGGGTGCGCCTGATGCTGAGCGTGTGATTGTGGTGATGGGCTCAGGCGGCGAGGCAGCCGAAGAAACCGTCAACTACCTGGTTGACCAGGGTGAGAAGGTTGGCGTTCTCAAGGTGCATCTCTACCGTCCATTCTCAGTCGAGCATTTCCTGGGTGCGCTGCCTTCGACCGTAAAAGTCATTGCGGCACTGGACCGCACAAAGGAACCCGGCAGTGCGGGCGAGCCGCTTTACCAGGATGTGGTGACTGCGGTCAGCGAGGCGGGGCTGTCGGGCAGCTCGCCCTTTATCAGCACGCCCAGGGTAATCGGCGGGCGCTACGGTCTCTCCTCCAAGGAGTTCAACCCTGCCATGATCATGGGCATCTTTAACGAGATGGCCAAGGATCAGCCCAAGAATCACTTCACAGTAGGCATCATCGACGACGTTACGGGCACAAGCATCGAGTACGATCCGGGCTTTACCCTTGACCCCGGCGATATGACTCGCGCCATGTTCTGGGGGTTGGGTGCGGACGGCACGGTGGGCGCCAACCACAACTCGATCAAGATCATCGGCGAGGAGACCGACAACTTCGCCCAGGGGTACTTCGTCTACGACTCGAAGAAGTCAGGCGCCCGTACCATCTCGCACCTGCGCTTCGGACCCCGGCCGATTAAGTCCACGTATCTGATCCAGAAGGCGAACTTCGTGGCTGTGCACCAGTTCGGCTTTCTGGAGCGGTTCGACACGCTCGCCAACGCCGCGCAGGGGGCCGTGCTGCTGCTCAACAGCCCATATGGCCCCGACGAAGTGTGGGATCAAATCCCGCGCAGTGTGCAGCAGCAGATCATCGATAAGCAGCTCGACCTCTACGTGATCGACGCCTACTCGATTGCCCGCGACCTCAACCTCGGCTCGCGCATCAACACCATCATGCAGACCTGCTTCTTCTATTTGAGTGGTGTGCTGCCGCAGGATGAAGCCATTGCCAAGATCAAAGAGGCTATCGAGAAGACCTATGGCAAGCGTGGTGAAGCCGTTGTAGAAGCGAACTATGCCGCCGTTGACGCGGCAATCGCGAATCTGCACCGCGTATCCATACCCGATGCAGCAAGCAGCAGCATCGTGCTCGCTGACATAGTCCCATCAACAGCCCCGCAGTTTGTCCGTGAAGTGACCGCCGAGATCATGGCGGGCCGTGGTGACCAGCTGCCTGTCAGCAAGCTGCCTGTCGACGGCACCTACCCAATGGCAACCACGCAGTTCGAGAAGCGCAATATCGCCCTTGAGGTGCCTGTCTGGGATCCAGAGGTCTGCATCCAGTGCGGCAAATGTGTGCTGGTCTGCCCGCACGCGGTGATCCGCGCCAAAGTGTACGACCAGAGCTACCTGGCGGATGCACCGGTAGCCTTCAAGTTCGCTGAGAACCGCTTCCGCGAGATGGACTCCAATATGAAGTACACCCTGCAGGTCGCGGTTGAGGACTGCACCGGCTGCGCCATGTGCGTGGAAGCCTGCCCGGCCAAGAACAAGAGTGCGGCTGGCAAGAAGGCCATCAACATGGCCGACCAGCTCCCCCTGCGCGAGGCTGAACGCGACAACTGGGCATTCTTCCTGAACCTGCCCGACTACCCACGAGTGGACGGCCTGAACTTCACGAACGTGAAGAACGTACAGCTGCTCCGCCCGCTCTTCGAGTTCAGCGGCGCATGTGCAGGCTGCGGCGAGACACCCTATATCAAACTGCTTACCCAGTTGTTCGGAGATCGCACCATCGTCGCCAACGCAACGGGCTGCTCGAGTATCTATGGTGGCAACCTGCCAGCGCATCCCTGGGCAGTCAACAACGAAGGCCGAGGCCCTGCATGGAGCAATTCCCTGTTTGAGGACAATGCCGAATTCGGCATCGGTATGCGCCTCGCTGTAGAGAAACAAAGCGAGTACGCGTTCGAGTTGGTCAGCAAGCTGCAGGATGTCATCGGCAAGGACCTGGCCGACGCTCTGTGTGAGGCCGACCAGTCGGATGAGGCGGGGATCAACGAGCAGCGTGCGCGTGTTGAGGTGCTCAAAAAGAAGCTCGCCGGGCGCACGGAGCCGGAGGCGAAAGCACTGCTTATCGTGGCCGACTATCTGGTCAAGAAGACGATCTGGATTGTTGGCGGCGATGGGTGGGCCTATGACATCGGTTACGGCGGCCTCGACCACGTGCTGGCAAGCGGCCGTAATGTGAACATCCTGGTGCTTGACACCGAGGTGTACTCGAACACCGGTGGGCAGTCCTCCAAGGCAACGCCACTGGGTGCCGTGGCCAAGTTCGCCGCAGGTGGCAAGCCAACACCCAAGAAGGACCTGGGTGCCATGGCGATGTCCTACGGCAACGTGTATGTCGCCCAGATCGCGATGGGCGCCGGGGATGCTCACACGGTGCGAGCCTTCCTGGAGGCGGAATCCTTCGATGGCCCGTCCCTGATCATCGCTTACAGCCACTGCATTAACCACGGCATCGATATGGCCAAGGGACTGGAGCAGCAGAGCCTGGCAACCGAAACCGGCTACTGGCCGCTCTACCGCTTCGACCCACGCCTGAAAGCAGAGGGCAAGAACCCCTTCCAGCTCGATTCAAAACCGCCGCGCCGCCCGTTGAAGGACTATATCTATAACGAAACGCGCTACCGGATGCTTGCGCAGAGCAAGCCCGAGGTGGCTGAGGCCTTCCTGATTGCGGCACAGGCTTGGGTGAATGACCACTTCGCCAAGTACGAAGAAATGGCCCAAGGCCCTATGGTGGAGACGCCTGCAGGTGACTAAATCAGATGCACGGACGCTAGGCGACCTGCATCGTTACAATTAAGTATCGCTGGGGGCGAGCGCCGAAAGGCCTCGCCCCCACCCCACGCCATGCGGCGCCCAAAGGGCGTCCAGTTAAGGGAGAATGAGACGATGGAATTGACTACGAAATATTTGGGGATGACCCTCAAAAACCCGCTTGTACCCTCCTCCTCCCCGCTTACGGATGACCTTGCCACGATCAAACGCCTTGAAGATGCCGGTGCCGCTGCCGTTGTGCTCCCTTCGTTATTTGAGGAGCAGATCCGCCTGGAGCAGCACCAGCTCGACCATCACCTTGAGTACTTCACTAATGCTTATGCCGAGTCCCTGACGTTCTTCCCCGACATGGGGCAGTACAGCATCGGCCCTGAACAGTATCTGGACAAGATTCGCGCGGCCAAGGAGTCGGTCGAAATCCCGGTCATCGGCAGCCTGAATGGCACCACGACCGGCGGCTGGATCGAGTATGCCCGCCAGATCGAGCGCGCCGGTGCAGACGCGCTGGAACTGAACATCTACTACATCCCCACCGACGCTGAGATCACCAGCGCGGAGGTCGAAGCCCTCTATATCGGCATTCTTGCCGCAGTGAAAAGTTCTGTGTCGCTGCCAGTTGCCGTCAAGCTGAGCCCCTATTTCAGCTCCACCGCCAATATGGCGCGGAAACTGGTTGCCGCGGGCGCCGCGGGGCTGGTGCTGTTCAACCGCTTTTACCAACCCGATATCGATATCAACGAACTGGAGGTTGTACCGCGGCTGACGCTGAGCTCCTCCTATGAGATGCGTCTGCCTCTGCGCTGGGTTGCTCTGCTCTTCGGGCAGGTTAAAGCCGATTTTGCCATCACCGGGGGCGTCCACACGTATGAGGACGTGCTCAAGGGGATGATGGTGGGCGCCAAGGTCACTATGATGGCATCTGAGCTGCTGATGAGCGGGGCTGAACGCATTAGCACCATCCTGCGGGAGATCACCCAGTGGATGGAGGAGCATGAGTACGAGTCTATAGAGCAGATGCAGGGCTCGATGAGCCAGCTCCATATCGCCGACCCGAGCACATTTGAGCGCGCAAACTACATGAAAGTTCTGGCTTCTTGGCGTCCTGATCCTGCGGGACGGGGCTATCAGAGGTAAACTATACCGTCGGCAGCGCATTGAACCCGCTGCTGTATCACCAACGAATCACACGACTGATCAGGTTTCGGTTCGCTCGAAAGGATATCAATTCATGACTGCTAAGAAATGGGTCTACGCCTTCGAAGAAGGCAACGCCAAGATGAAGGACCTGCTGGGCGGAAAAGGCGCCAACCTCGCTGAGATGATGAGTATCGGGCTGCCAGTTCCTCCGGGGTTCATCATCACCACCGAGGCATGCCTGGCCTACCTTAACAATAAAGAGCAGTTCCCAGAAGGCCTGTGGGATCAGACCCTGGCCGCCATGGCCGAACTTGGTAAGAAGATGGGCCGCCCGTTTGGCAATAACGCCGACCCGCTGCTGGTATCGGTGCGCTCCGGCGCCAAGTTCTCAATGCCGGGCATGATGGACACCATCCTCAACTTGGGTTTGAACGACGAAGCCGTCGAGGCCCTGGCTGCCAAGACAGGCAACCCCCGCTTCGCCTGGGACGCTTACCGCCGCCTCATCCAGATGTTTGGAGATGTGGTGCTGCTGGTTCACGCCAGCAACTTCGAGGAGATCATCCACGAGATCAAGGCGGAACAGGGCATCAAGTCCGACACGGATGTGACCTGGCAGAACTGGGCAAAGGCTGTGGAGAGGTTTAAAGCCTTGCTCAAGAAGCACGGCACCGAGTTCCCCCAGGACCCCTGGATGCAGCTCCAGCTTGCCACCGAGGCCGTTTTCAAATCGTGGAACGGCAAGCGCGCCATCGATTATCGCAACGCCACCAACATCCCCCATGACCTGGGTACAGCAGTCAACATCGTGGCGATGGTCTTCGGTAATACCGGCAACTTCTCCGGATCTGGTGTAGCCTTCACCCGCAACCCCGCAACGGGTGAAAAGGACCTATACGGCGAGTATTTGGTGAACGCACAGGGTGAGGACGTCGTGTCAGGCGCCCGCACTCCTGCCGAGATTCACCATCTTAAGGATGAGATGCCTGAGGTGTGGAAGACCTTCACGGGCATCTGTGCGATGCTGGAGAAGCATTACCGCGATATGCAGGACCTGGAGTTTACCATTGAAGATGGCAAGCTCTTTATGCTCCAAACACGCAACGGCAAGCGCACCGCCGCAGCAGCGGTCAAGATCGCTGTGGACATGGTGGAAGAGGGCCTGATTTCCAAAGACGAGGCCGTCATGCGCATCACGCCGGAGCAGATCGACCTGCTGCTGCACCCGCAGTTCGACTCGGCCATCCAGTCTAAGACTGCTGTGCTGGCCAAAGGCCTGAACGCTTCTCCAGGTGCAGCGGTCGGCATTGCGGTGTTTGATGCGGATACCGCTGAGGAATGGGCCAAGCAAGATGGCAAGGCCGTTATTCTGGTACGCCCTGAAACCACGCCGGACGACGTGCACGGCATGCTGGCAGCAAAGGGCATCCTGACCCAGCACGGCGGCGCCACCAGCCACGCAGCGGTGGTAGCGCGCCAGCTCGGTGTGCCCTGCGTGGCAGGCTGTGAGGAAATCAAGATCGACCTCAAGGCCCGCCAGTTCGCAGTCAACGGCACCGTGGTGAAAGAGGGCGATACTATCTCCATCGACGGCACCAAGGGCACTGTGTATGTCGGTGCGATCCCGACCGTCGCCCCCTCTTATGATGAACTGCAGGACCTGCAGACCCTGCTCGGATGGGCGGACAAGGTCAGCCGTCTGATGGTGTGGGCAAACGCAGATGATCCGGAACAGGCCACCCGCGCGCGGAGCTATGGCGCAAAAGGCATCGGCCTGTGCCGCACGGAGCATATGTTCCTGGGCGAGCGGACCGCCGCTTTCCAGCGGGCTATCCTGGCGGAGACAGATGAGGAATTCCAGAAGGTGCTGGATCGGGAGCTGCTCCCACTCCAGCGCGGTGACTTCTACGGCATTTTCAAGGCGATGGACGGGCTGCCTGTCATCATCCGCCTGCTTGATCCGCCGCTCCACGAGTTCCTGCCCTCGAAAGAGGAGTTGATCGAAGAAGTCGCCACGCTGCGCGCCAAGGGCCAGACCGGCAAGGAGTATGACGAGAAGGTCAAACTGCTCAAGGTCGTGGCGGATATGTCCGAGTTTAACCCGATGCTTGGTCTGCGCGGCTGCCGCCTCGGCATCATGATGCCGCCGCTGAACAAGATGCAGGTACGCGCCATCTTCGAGGCAGCCTGCGATGCAGCCAAGGAAGGTGTCAAAGTACACCCCGAAGTCATGATCCCGCTCACAGCCCACATCAATGAGTTGAAGGTCATCCAGCCGCTGCTGGTTGATGTGGCTAAGCAGGTCATGCAGGAGAAGGGCATCGAGATCGAGTACAAGTTCGGCACCATGATCGAGATCCCGCGTGCTGCCCTGACCGCCGGCGAGATCGCCGAGATGGCCGAGTTCTTCAGCTTCGGAACTAACGACCTCACGCAGATGACCTATGGCGTCAGCCGTGACGACGCGGAGCGCAAGTTCCTGCTCTCTTACGTCGAAAAAGGCATCCTGCCCGTCAACCCGTTCCAGAGTATTGACCAGATCGGTGTTGGCCGCCTGATGGAGCTGGCTGTGGATGAGGGCCGCAAGACTCGCGCTGACCTGGAGGTCGGCATCTGCGGCGAGCATGGTGGTGAACCCAAGTCGATTGAGTTCTGCCACAAAATCGGCTTGAACTATGTGAGCTGCTCGCCCTTCCGTGTACCTATCGCACGGCTGGCTGCAGCCCAGGCTGTCATGAACGGTAAATAAGGTTTTTCAGGCTGCTGCATGCACAGGGGGCAGCGCGCGGCGCTGCCCCCTGTGCGCCTCTCTCGGGGAAAACCTGGAGCCCTTGCCGGGATATATGGTCGCAGGGGGTAGTGACAAAATCACGCGAATTCGTGTACGATGGTACTAGTTGAAGCTCATGAATATGGTCGCAGTGTGCCAACTCAGTTGGTATCACGGCGGCCTGGGTATCTTCAGGACTGCTTAAGCTAATAACAGTCCCCAAATAATGCCGACAGTGAATTCCGCGTTGTGTACGAGCGCCCGACTTTCGCCCCCCGGATGTTATAGCCCCAACATGGCATAACCGGCGCGCGTGTTTCAATAGGCTGGATCGCCGGTACGCGATCCCCTACCCGGTTTGGGAGGTATATGATAATGACTCAACCCGCCGACGATACATTCGACTTCGCAGCCATGCTCGAAGCGTCGTTCGAGGAAATGGAAGAGGTCCGGCGCGGCGACATCCTGGAAGGTGTTATCCTGGCTATTGATGACCAGGGCATGATCATTGATGTCGGCTTGAAGCGCGATGGTGTGATCTCCCGCAGTGAGGCTGAGGAGATCCTTGTAGAGGACGATTACCGGGTCGGGGGTCGTGTGTTGGTCATGGTCATCGATCCTGAAGACCGTGATGGTAATCTCTCGGTGTCGATCAAACAGGCGCGTGCCAGCAAGGACTGGGCGTCAGCACTCAAGCTGATGGAGAATGACGAGCTGTACCTGGGCGACGTGATCGCCGCAAACAAGGGGGGATTGATCGTCCCCTTTGGCGAACTGCGCGGCTTCGTGCCCGCCTCGCATATCGCGGACATGCCGCGCGGCTTGGACGATGAAGAACGGATTGCTTTCCTACGAGATTTTGTTGGGCGCCAGTTATCGCTCAAAATCATTGAAGTGAATGCCCGCCGCCGCCGCCTGGTGCTTTCCCAGCGACAAGCGCAGAGACAGCGCCGTGAGCGCGCCAAAGAACGCCTTATCGAGCAGCTTCAAGAAGGCGATATCGTCAAGGGCCGTGTGCGCAGTCTGCGTGACTTCGGGGCTTTTGTTGACCTGGGCGGCGCGGACGGCCTGATCCATATCTCGGAGCTGGCCTGGCGTAGGGTGCGCCACCCCAGCGAGATTCTCTCAGTCGGGCAGGAGGTGGAGGTGTTTGTCCTGCAGATCGACGAGGATGGCCATCGCATCGGGCTCAGTCTCAAGCGGCTGCAGGAAAACCCCTGGGAGACGATTAAAGCCAATTACGCGCTTGAGCAGGAGGTTGAAGGCTGCGTATCACGCCTGGTCGCTTATGGCGCGTTTATTGAGCTGGACAATGGCATCGAAGCGCTGCTGCATCTGAGCGAGATGGGCACCCCGGCGCCGGAGCTGCCGGAGGAGCTCTTTGCTGTCGGCGACCGGGTGCGGGCACGCATCATCAGCCTTGAACCTGAGCGCCAGCGCATGGGCCTCAGTATCAGCCATATACGCACGGCGGATGGCGAGTCCTGATCCCTCGCGATCAGACCCTACCCCTGGCCCAAAATGCGTGTGTTGGACCATACGTAGGTGATTTGTTATAATAAAGCGCTCGCATGAATTGTGAGCAATTTACAGGCAGAAAGGGGTGAGGCAGGCTTGCCAAAGGTAAACATTCGTCCCGGCGAATCTCAGGAGCAGCTCCTGAAGCGCTTCCGCAAGGAGGTTGCCAAGAGCGGAATCCTGAGCACGGTGCGCCGCAAACGCTGGTATGTCAGCAAAAGCGAACTGAAGCGTATTCAGAAGAAAAAGGCGCAGCGCCGTATTCGCCGCCGGATGGCCAAGCTGCAGCGCCGCATGCGCTAGATACGGGGTAACCTGACGCGTCCGCAACGTCACCCCGAAAGGATTGTATGAGTTCACGAGATAAGATCGAGGTCGAAGGCACAGTGATCGAGGCGCTCCCCGGGATGATGTTCCGGGTTGCGCTGGATGATGGTCATTCGGTGCTGGCCTATCTTTCAGGAAAAATGCGTAAACACTACATCCGCATCCTGCTGGGGGACCGAGTTCGTTTAGAACTCACACCCTACGACCTGGAAAAAGGCCGCATCACGTACCGCTTTAAGAAAGCTGGCCTAGGCCAACCTGAAGAGGAATAACTTCCTTTACAATATCCAACCATGAAGCGGAAGCCCTGCTGTCCGCTTTTCTGTTGATTCTGCAATAACAGAACTGGCCTGGGTAACTCCACACTCAGGCCAGTTTCTTGTCGTCCTCATCCCTGTCGCCCTGTTCTACACGGGCCTCACGCGATGTCAAATCCTCGATGGTCAGGTTCTCCAACCGCTCCAACACCCGCTGTAATGGCTCACTGATGTCCGCTGGCGGATCCCCCTCATAAACCAGGTGGGCAGCAGAGTTGAGCCACTCCCCCAGTGAGGCCGCGCCGTAGGCCAGCGCCTCCTGATCCTGCGCGCGTGTCATCCGGGCCGCCCAGTGGGCGGCAATACCCAGATAACGCAGCGGTACCCAGATGCGCATGCGCTCGAGGATCGCTTTGGGCTCGGCCAGCGGGTACTCCTCCAGCAGCCTGACGTGATCCTCAGGGGCCACATACCAGTCAAGGAATACACCCAGGTCGGCAACCGGGTTGTTGAGGGCCAGCCCTTCGAAATCGATCATACGCAGCGCGCCCTGCCGGTTGACCATGAAATTCCCGTGGTTTGGATCGTTGTGACAGGGTACAACTAATCCCATCCGCTCAGAGGGGGGTGGCTGCTCCTGCAGGCGGTTCATCAAATCCCCCACGACAGCGGTCAGGTCGCCGATCTCGCTCAGCCCCAGTTCCAGCCAGCGCTGCACCACAGCATCAAACCAGCGCTCGCGAGTCTCGCTGAACAGGCGCGCCAATGGGCTCAGCCCGAGTAAATCAGCCTCCGTCTCATCGGCGCTGAGCGCCTCGTGGATGGCAGCAGAGCTGTGCAGGCGAGCCAGCAGCGCAATCGCCTCCCCGGACCGCGCAGTCAGTTCCTCCCGCGTGATCGGGCGCAGCGCAGCCTCGACAATCGCGGCGCGGCCCCCCAGCGCAGAGCTTTCCGGGGTCATCCCGAGCACCCGTGGGCCTACTCGCGCCTCATGGACCAGTTCACCAAGCCGGAAGTGGCGCCAACGGTCTGGAAACATGTTGGCCGGTCCCAGCAGGTAGCGTATGAAGGCGAAAGGCTCCCCATCCACATCTACCTGCACGACATGTTTGCCCGCCCAGGTGCTCACGAAGGTGTATTCGACCTCGCCAGCAGGCAGGCGAACGCCCAGTTCCTCGAGAAGGCCATCCAGCGAGCCAACTTCTGCCGGCCGGCGCTGAACGCCACTGGGGAGCTGCGGTGTGCGCGGGGTCTTACCCGTCCCGAATTTCTTCATGCGGGTGGCCGCCTTGTCGTAATTAACATCACCCAATCGCCCATCTGCCGGCGGCCCTGCACCTCCAGGTCAATGGTGTCCAGGGCCGCGATGACTTCGGCGGCCTGATCTTCAATGATGCCAGAGAATATGAACCTGCCCCCCGGCCAGATCAGGTGCTGCAGCCCATCCGGGATGATACTGAGGATTATGCGAGCAGTCAGGTTGCCGAAGGCCAGGTCGAAATGACGCGCCGAGCTTACGATCCCCTCGATGGACCCGTGCTGGATAGTCACTATGTCGGCCACGCCGTTGCGTATGACATTCTCTTGCGCCACTCCGACGGCGACCTCGTCGATGTCACGCCCCAGCACATGTGAGCATCCCAATTTGGCTGCAGCAATCGCCAAGATCCCTGACCCCGTGCCGATGTCCACCATAGTCGTTGCCGGGCGGCAGAACCATTCGCACGCCATCAGGCACAACTGTGTGGTGGGATGAGTCCCGGTACCAAAGGCCATCCCCGGATCAAGATCGAGCACAATATCATCTGGGACTGTCTCGACCTCTGCCCAGGCGGGTTTGATCAGGATGTGTTCGCCAACACGGATAGGGTGGTAGTTTTTCTTCCAGGCCTCCGCCCAATCTTCCTCATGCACAACGCCGAAGCGAGGCGCCGGGATCGCGGGGTAGAGCCTGCTGAGCTGGAACGCCGCCTCCTCGATCAGGCGGCGGCGTTCATCAGCTTGGCTGTCATCTGGGTAATAAGCACGCACCATCAATGGGCCAGCGGGCAGCGGCTCGTCGGGCCACGCTTCGCCGGGGAACGCCTGCTCCACTGCCACGCCCTGATGCACGTAGCGCTGCAGGACATCACACAGGGCTTCGGCACCCTCACCATCCACATGAAACGATACTTCGATCCAATTTGCCATAATGTTGATTGTACAGGCAGTCTTTATAAACACCAAAGCAACGGAATTCCAGCGTTATTTACACCTTGCAAGACTTCTGGGAATGGACAAGGGCGGGTTGCTCCCGCCCTTGATCGGAATTCAATATTTCTCGGCATACGAGGAGGTTTATTCGCCTCCCAGCCAATCTAGCATCCGTTCAATAAAACCCTTCTCGTTGGCGGGTGGTATGATGGCCTCGCCCAGTGTTGTGCCTAACTGCTCAAACAGGATGCGCTGCTCGGTCGTGAGTTTCTTGGGGATGACCACCTCGATCATCACCTGCAAGTCCCCATAGCCGCTGTGTGAACCGTCTTTACGCAGGCGGGGCACGCCGCGCCCCTTCATGACCAGAACGGTGCCGGACTGTGTGCCCGCCGGGATTTGGAGGGGCTCGGTGATCTCGCCTTCAGGCGTCAGCACCGGTACCGCCAGTATATGGCCTAATGCCGCCTGCGCTACATTGACTCGTGCCTTGATAAACAGATCGTCCCCGCGACGCCGGAAGAACTCGTGATTGCGCACCGAGATCGCGATGTACAGATTCCCGTTCGGTCCTCCGAACGCCCCCGGCTCGCCCTCGCCACCGATGCGAATCTGTGTGCCGTGGTCAACCCCTGCCGGGATACTGACTTTGAGCCTGCGCACATTGCGAAGTAACCCGCGCCCCCCACACTGTTCACACGGCCTGGTGACGACTGTCCCAGCTCCCTGACACTGCGGGCAGGTCGTGATGTTCACCATCGACCCCAGCAGTGTCTGGCGTACCTGGCGGACTTCCCCTGTACCGCTGCATGTCGGGCAGGTCTCGGGCGCGTAGCCCGGCTCAGAGCCGCTTCCCTCACAGCGGTCGCAGCGCTCAGTGCGCTCGAACTCTATCTCACGCTCCGCACCGAAGACAGCCTCCACAAAGTCGACCGTCAGGCGATACTGTAAGTCCTGGCCGCGCCGTGGGCCGCGCCGCGTGCGGGTACGGAACGGCGATCCGAAGAACTCGTCAAAAATATCACTGAAGTTTGTGAAATCAACAAACGGGTCTGAACCAAAACCGCTGGCCCCTACCCCGGCATGCCCGTACCGGTCATATGCGCGGCGCTTGTCGGGGTCGCTGAGGATGGCGTAAGCCTCGTTAACCTCTTTAAAAAGGTCTTCGGCGTTGCTCTCAGCACTCACATCAGGATGGTACTGGCGTGCTTTCCGGCGGAAGGCACGTTTGATATCGTCCGGCGATGCATCGCGTCCGACACCCAGTACTTCGTAGTAATCACGCTTGGCTGCCATTCAACCCATCCATCGCAGTGTTTCGCTGTGCAGTCCTTGATTATAGCCCTCTCGTGACGCCCCTTCCATCCCAGGGCACGCCTGCCTAACAAAACCGCGGAGCAAGCCGCGGTTCGAGGAGATCAATCAGCAGTAGACCAGTTTGGCCTAGGCAGCATTCGGCACGGCGGGCAGGGTTACGTAGAATGTGCTGCCCTTACCCGGTTCGCTTTCCAGCCATACCTGGCCGCGCATAAGCTCAACCAGCCGTTTGACGATTGCCAAACCGAGGCCGGTCCCTTCATATTCGCGGGTTGACGTGCCGTCCAGCTGGCGGAACGCTTCAAAGATCACTTCGTGATCAGTGACAGCGATTCCGATCCCTGTGTCTTCCACAGCGAACAACACCGCCGGAGTTTCAATCTCCCTGTACGGGAAGTCCGCCTCGTCACCTGGCATCAACGTGCGGGCGCTGAGCTGCACGTAGCCGTTTTGCGTGAACTTCACCGCATTGTTAAGCAGATTGGTGAAGACCTGGCGCACACGGCTCATGTCGCCCAATACATCAGGCAGCCGGTCAGGGAGCTCCTGTTTGAGCACCAACCCCTTCTGGATAGCCATTGGCTCAACCATGCTGATACATTCATGCAGGATCATGGTGGTTGGCACAGCCTGCAGCTCAAGCTGCGTCTGCCCTGCTTCGATCTTCGAAAGGTCGAGCACATCGTTGATCAATGCCAGCAAATGCCGCCCATTGCGTTCCACACTGCGCAGGCGGTCGCGCTGGCGGTCGGTCAGTTCACCATAGGAACCTTCGAGCAGCAGCTCGGTATAGCCGATCACGCTGTTCAGCGGGGTGCGCAGTTCGTGGCTCATGTTGGCCAGGAAGAAGCTCTTGGCCTGGCTGGCTGCCTCGGCTGCTTCCTTGGCGATCTCTAGCTGAGCCTGGGTGCGACGGCGCTCCTCAAGCTCGGTTTGCAGCGCTTCAACCAGCCTCTGGTTATCAATGGATTGTGCGATAGCCGCGGCCGCTTTCTCTACCAGTGAGATGGTGGCGCGATCGAAGCTGCGGGGCAGCGGTGATTCGAGCTGAAAAACACCCAACAGGCCATCTCGCACAATCAGCGGCGCGTCGATCACGGCAGCCACGCCGCGGACGGCAAGGCGATCACGCACTTGTTCGGCCAGCGGCTCCGCCTCAACATTCTCCACAGTCACAGTATGCCCGTTGCTGAATGCATGCTCGATGATTGGGTTGTTGACCACTGACATGGTATGTCCGAGTGTGCTGATGCGGCCTTCACCGACGTACTCGGCCACGACCCGCAGCGTCGCACCATCGTCACCGAGGACTGCAATCGAAGCCTGCGGCAGCCCCATGGAAAGTGCTACTTCCTCGCACACGATAGACAGTGCGGTTTCGGGGTCCAACGAGGATGTCACCGAAGCTAGCACGCGGTTCAGCACGACCGTTTCGCGGATGCGATACAGGCGCTCCTGCTGCTGTTCCTTATCCTCGGTGATATCGCGCATGATGACGAGGCTACCCGGCACATCTTCCGGGCCAACCTCTACAGGCACGAGGCGAACTTCATAGATGCGACGCTCGCCGCGTGGAGCCATCTCGATCTCATCCACGACCTCGTTAAACTCGGCGACGAGTTCCACCAGGTCTCCGCGCCCGGGCACCACCGCATCAAACGGCTGGCCTAAGACGGCGTCAAAGCTGCGCCCAACCATGATCGCTGCGTGCGGGTTGGCTTCAACCACACGTCCACGGGCATCCAGCACGAGCATGCCCTCGTTCATGCCCTGGATCAACACGCTGTGTGCTTTCGGGATGACACCGGAGGCTGCCTGCTGCAGCCGCCCTCGATCTACTGCAAGCCAGGCGATACCAATAGCCAGCACGATACAGAGCCCGATCAGGACGCTTACGAATAATGTCATCATTGGGCAAGCCCCTTAACCTGGCCCGAGGAGTGATTCTGCAGCCCCACCTGTTGGAATGGGCGGGGCTGTGTGTTGCTACCTGGGTTCAAAGCTTCCAGTGCTCCACATGCTCATAATAGGCAGCGGCGCCACCCGGCGGGTTGCACCTGGTCCTGCACAGTTGTCCGTACCATTGTACATCGAGAATGGTCATTCGCGCACGCGGGACAAACCCGATCAGGCAAGGCGCTCCTCCAGCCTATCCAGCACGGCAGTGCCAAGCGCTTTCAATTCATCGCCGGTCAGATTCCCGGTCGCCGTTACACCGACGGTGGTTGGGGCAATCATGGAACAGCGCGTGTTGATCTCAACATCAGCGCCGCCGGCACGGCCTTTTGCCATTAGCAGGTAGGCAACAGGCCGCTCCTTCCAGAGCTTATAACCGAGGTCTGCCAGTGCAGCCTTCAAAGCGTTGAAGGCCTCTTGAGGCGCTCCCTCTACACGGCGCTCCACGGTCTCAGACGCCATGGTACTATCCTCCGCAAGGTGATTAGGTTTTCCTCGATTGTAGGGCTAGAACTAGTGATCGGACAACCGGCCCAGATTCAAGCCGCACATGTGTGACCGCGCTTGATGATCCAGCGGGCCAGCGCGTATGCGCTGGCCCGCTGCAATCACCACCCAAATGCGCTAGTCCACCACCTCACCCTCGACGACGTCCTCGCCGCCACTGGGTTGGCCTGGCTCCTCTGAGGTTTGTTGGTACATAGACGCCCCCACCTCGGAGATCTGGCGTATCAGTTCCTCCGTCGCATTACGGATCGTTGTTGTGTCGTCGCTCTCAATAGCTGAGCGTACTGCCGCGATCTTCTCATTGGTCAGCTGTTTGACATTGTCAGGGATTTTGTCCCCGTAATCGCGCAGCAGCTTCTCAGCAGAGTACACCGTGCTGTCAGCGTTGTTCCGAACCTCCTGCTCCTCGCGGCGCTTTTCATCTTCCTCGGCGAACTTCTCCGCATCCCGGACCATGCGCTCGATTTCCGCATCACTCAAGCCGCTTGAAGCTGTGATTGTGATCTTTTGCTGGCGGCCGGTTGCTTTGTCTTTAGCGCTTACGTTCAGGATGCCGTCCGCGTCGATGTCAAAGGCCACCTCGATCTGCGGGATACCGCGCGGCGCAGGCGGGATACCGTCCAGGATGAACTTCCCCAGGCTCTTGTTATCTGAGGCCATCTTACGCTCGCCCTGCACCACGTGAATCTCTACCTGAGTCTGGTTGTCAGATGCTGTGCTGAAAATCTGGCTACGTGTAACCGGAATGGTCGTGTTGCGCTCGATCAGCGGCGTCGCAATGCCACCCAGCGTCTCGACACTCAGGGTCAGCGGCGTCACATCCAGGAGCAGGATGTCACTTACATCACCACCTAGCACACCCGCCTGGATTGCGGCACCCAGGCCGACGACCTCGTCCGGGTTCACGCCTTTGTGCGGCTCTTTCTTAAAGAACTTGCGCACCGCTTCCTGAACCGCGGGCATGCGCGTCATGCCGCCAACCAGCACTATCTCGTTGATCTTATCCAGTCCGATATTGGCATCGGCTATCGCGCGCTTGCAGGGCTCAATCGTCCGGGCGATCAGGTCCTCGGTGAGCTGCTCAAGCTTGGCGCGAGTCAGCGTCATCTGCAGGTGTTTTGGCCCGCTTGCATCGGCGGTGATGTACTGCAGGATGATCTCTGTTTGGGTTTTGCTGGACAGCTCCTTCTTGGCCGTCTCTGCCGCCTCTTTGAGACGCTGCAGTGCGGGCTTGTCGTTGCGCAGGTCGATGCCTTCCTGTTTCAAATACTCATCGGCCAGGTAATCGACCACGCGCTGGTCAAAGTCATCACCACCCAGGAAGGTATCACCGTTGGTTGAGAGCACCTTGAAGACGCCCTCGCCCACATCCAGGATCGAGATGTCGAATGTGCCGCCGCCCAGGTCATAGACAGCGATTACTTCGTCGCCCTTCTTGTCCAGCCCGTAGGCCAGCGAGGAGGCGGTTGGCTCGTTGATGATGCGCAGCACCTCCAACCCGGCGATCTTGCCCGCATCTTTGGTTGCCTGGCGCTGGCTGTCATTGAAGTACGCGGGCACCGTGATCACAGCCTGCGTGATGGTTTCGCCGAGGTACGCCTCAGCATCCCGCTTCATTTTCTGCAGGATCATCGCCGAGATTTCCGGAGGCGAATACTCCTTACCTCCCATCTTCACGCGTACATCACCATTGGGGGCTTTAGTCACCTTGTACGGTACATGCTTGATAGCCTTCTGTACCTCAGGATCGTCGTACCTGCGCCCCATGAAACGCTTGATCGAGAACAGGGTGTTCTCGCTGTTGACCTCAGCCTGGCGCTTCGCCAGACGCCCAACCAGCTGCTCACCATCTTTGTTGATGGCAACCACCGAAGGGAAAAGCCGCTCCCCTTCTGCAGACGGGATGACAACTGGATTGCTGCCTTCCATCACTGCTGCGACCGAGTTGGTCGTTCCCAGGTCAATACCAAGAATCTTACCCATATGCTTTGTCCCACTCCCTTTCCTGTCTGAGTCTTGATTTCTCGGAGGCGTCGCTGCCTGCTGTTTGCTGCAGCGCTACTGTGCTACCCTTACCAGCGCCGGCCGGATGACCTTGCCCTTCAGCGTGTAGCCCTTACGCAGCACGTCAATAATTTCGCCGCTCTTGTGTGCATCGCTCTCCGCCTGCATCACAGCCTCGTGCAGAGCTGGGTTGAAGGGCACCCCCTGTGCTTCTACTTCACGCACCTCCAGGTCCTCAAGCTGTTTGGTCAGCTTGCGGTGCACCATCTGCACCGCCTGAGCCCACTCTGATTCGGCCAGTTCAGCGGGCAGGTTGGCCAATACTAGGTCGAAATCATCAACAACCGGCAGCAGCCGCAGGATTGTCTCCTCACGCAGTTCCGTCTCACGCTGGTGGCGCTCCCGATCAACGCGCTTGCGATAATTGTCGAGCTCAGCGCGGGCTCGCTGCCAGCCATCGAGATACTGGGCTGCGCGGGCTTCAGCTTCCTCCAAGCGGGCTGCCAGATCAGGCTGTTCGGCTGGTTGTTCTTCGACCTCAGCTAACTCCGGTCCTGCCTCGATCACTTCACCTTCAACCACCTCACCCTCAGGACCTGCAGCTCGTGTGTTGTCCGGTGCCTCCGCCTCTGGTTGGCTGATCGTGTTCTTCTTCGTCACCGTGTCCCTCGCCTCTTCTTCGTCACTTCTGGGATCGCGTGCTGTAACAACCGGATCAGCACGCAGAGAATTGTACATAAGCGCCATTAGAGATGTATTAGAGAACGTGTTCTCAGCACCTGTTCTAACGTTTCTTTTACATTACTGGGAGTCAGTTTGGGAGGCGGGTTTCCCCGTCCCCATATATCTCGAAAAGCATATCCGTCATCAGCCCGGCGACATACCGCACCGCCGAGATCGCACGCCCATAATGCAGGCGTGTGGGGCCAAGCACACCGACAGCGCCAGTCACCTGGCCGGTGACGCCGTAGCGTGAGAGCACCATGCTGGTATGGCTGAGGGCTTCCCAGCGCCCTTCCCCGGCAATCATGACCTGCACGCCGCGCACCTCAGGCAAAAGCGCCTCACTGAGCACTTCCTCAAGCAGGCTCTGTTCCTCCAGAAGGTGCAGAGCCTGGCGGGCTCCTGCGCTGTCCGCCTGCGCCACCGCGCGGCCCAGTTCCTCACGCTCCTGTGGGTCCGTGACGTCCAGGCGGTCCAGCAGAGTCGCCGGGTCGAGAATATGCACCAACCCGTCGAAGATGATCTGAGTACGCTTTTCGGCACGTGCCAGCGCGTCTGCCACGAGCTCCATGATCTCTTTTTCAAGGGTATCCTGGCGCGCTGCGAGCTTGCGGACTCGCTCCGCACTGGCCCCCAGGCAGAGCTCTGTGATACGCATGGCCACATGGCTCAGGCGTTCCTGCTCCAATGGCTCCGCAAGGGTCAGCATCTGCTGGCGTACATCACCGCCTTCGAGCACCAGCACCATCAGCACGGTACGCCCCTGCGTGCCGATCAGCTCCATGTGCTTGAAGGCCACTTTTTTGTGCTGGGGCGGCGTCACCAGTGAAGCGCTGCGCACGGTCTGGGCGAGCACCGAGGCAGCCAGCCGCAGCCATTGATCGGTGTCAAAGCGCGCCTGGTGGAACTGGTGGCCGATCATGCGTTTCTCAGCCTGGCCCAGTTCGGTTTCGCCCAGCAGCTTGTGGACAAAATAGCGGTATCCGTCTTCGGTGGGCACACGGCCTGCAGAAGTATGGGGGGCGTAGATCAGCCCCTCTTCTTCCAGCACTGCCATGTCATTGCGTACAGTAGCCGAGCTGACATCCAGGCCATAAGACTCCACCAGCGCCTTTGAACTGACCGGGGTGGGTGTGTGGACGTACTCGCGCACAATCAGGCTGAGGATGGACTCCTGGCGTCTGGTCAGTACTGTCAACTCTTATTACACTCCTTTAGCACTCTCGCGCGGAGAGTGCTAACACACCCATTCCCTGAATCCTAGCATGCGCATGCATGCCTGTCAAACCCCCTGCCCTGGCTCTGATCCGCACCGCCGATGTTTGAATCACAGGCCAGAATCGATTACATTCGGAGGGCTTTCCTTAGCAGCCGTTTTAACCCTGGAGCCTGCTGCATGACGTGTCATTCCTCTCCCTCTTTTCGGCTGAAGCGCCGCTCGGCCCGCCGTGCCGTTTTACTGATTATCGGTGCCGGACTGCTGCTTGCCCTGCTGCTGGCTGTCGCATCACGCCCTCGTCCACCCCGCGTGTTGAGCATAGTGACAGCAACCGCACTGGATGACACGTACCGCCCGATCGCCACCACGGAGGTTTACGGGCCAGAGGATGTGTTCTACCTTTCCGTAGAGCTGCAGGGCTACCGCCCCAACCCGCCGATCCGCGCCCGCTGGCTTTATGGAAGCCAGGTGATCACCGAGATGGACCTAGCAGGCTCGAGCAGCGGCGATGGCTTTGCTGGCTTCGAACTGCGCAACGAACGCCCACCCTGGCCCACCGGTGAATACCGGGTAGAAGTCTGGTGGAAAGAACAGAGGCTGTCCTCGCTCAGCTTCCGCGTGGAGGAATGAATGATCGGTGCCTTCAACAATACACTGCTGCTCGGGCTGGGCCTGTTCTTTCTGGTCGTCGCGCTGGCGCTGATGCTGCGCGTGATGATCCTGCGCAGCATATCGGGCCAGCGCCAGGCTGCTTTTCTGGATGCAGAAACCCAGCGCCTGTTCGGTGTGGCTTTGCTGGCAGGCACCCTGCGCGTGGAGCGCCACAGGCCCAACCTTGCTGTGCTGGTCGGGCATACTGCTGGAGGTTTGCCCCTGTTGATCACGCTCGAGGTGTACAGCACCCTGATCGGGGCGCGCAGCCTGCGGCTAAATGCCCAGGTGCTCGCGCCTGTGGAGCCTTCCGCCGTGCGCCTCGCAGACGCCCACACCCTGGCCCGCCGTTACGGCGGCTCAGCTCGCCTGGGCCGTGGCGCCCTGGAAATCCACATTCCCCGTGCCCAACACAACGTGGACGACGGGGGTATGCTGCTTGAGGAGCTGGCCACCCTGGCCTTGTGACCGGCAGTGTGTCCGTGCTACAATCCGCGCCGCTGAACGTTTCACGACTTGAGGCGATACCTATGGCACAAGACAGTTCCACACCGGCCAGGCGCCGCCGCTTCCCAGGGTGGCTGATCGTCGTACTCGTGCTGGTGATCCTGCTGGCAGTGGGGGCACTCTGGCTGTTCGGGCCCCGCATCCGGGCGGCGCTCGCCCCTGAGGCGACCCTGCCTCCCCAGGTCTCCGACAACACCCCGGGCGGTGTGCTCTATGAAACCACTTTCGACACGCTGGAGAGCTTCGCCGACTGGGAGGTCTTCAACGATGGGGCGATCGCTGCCGAGCCGGGATCTGGACAGCTTGTTGTGTCAATCAATGCCCTGACCGACACGGGCACCTGGTCGGGCTTGAATTATACCTTTGATGATTTCTCGCTCAGCGTCGATGCCACCAAGCTCGATGGCCCGGATGACAACGGCATCACGATCGTCTTCCGGCTGACCGATACCTCCAATTACAACCGGTTCGACATCTCCAGCGATGGTTTCTACTCGCTGAGCATGGTACGCGGCGGGCAGCCAGCCATCGTCAGCGACTGGACGCGCTCGGATGCAATCCTGACCGGCGCCGCCACGAATCGAATCACTGTCACGGGGGTGGGTGATACCTTCCGCTTTGCAGTCAACGGGACACCGCTGCCGCTGTGCATCTCCACAGACCCTGCTTCCCAGGCTCTCTGGGACCCCTTTGCCAGCGAGCCAACCTGTCTGGGCGGCAATGTAGTTGACGCCTGGACCAATGCCGACCTGCCGCGTGGCAAGCTCGGGCTGGGCGCGCAGGGCTTCTCTGGCTTTGACGGTGAGGCTGAGACGCCCGCTGTTGCTATGATCGGTTTTGACAACCTGGTCATCACTGCACCTGGCGGTTGAGAGTTACAGGGATGCTGCGATGACCGATCGATCCCCTGCACGGCGCGTCTACCTCGATTTCACCGGCTGCCGGCTTAACCAGGCCGAGATCGAGCGCATGGCTCGCGAGTTCGCCGCACGCGGGGATGTGCTGGCGAGCGACCCTGCCGGGGCCGACCTTGTGGTGATCAACACCTGCGCGGTGACCCGTGAAGCGACGCGCAAGAGCCGCCAGCTAATCCACCAGGCGGGCCGAGCCAACCCACAGGCCGCCATCGTTGCCACCGGCTGCTATGCACAAATCGCCCCCGACCAGCTCAGAGTGCTGCCTGGTGTGCGGTATTTGATCGGCAACTTTGAGAAAGACCAGCTTGTGCCCATGGTGTCAGCGGATAGACCGGTGTTTGAGCTGGAGCCGGTACAGCGCGACCCGCTGCCGCCGGGGACACTGGGGCGCACACGTGCATTCGTCAAAGTGCAGGATGGCTGTGACAACCGCTGTACATTCTGCATCACCACGCTGGCGCGCGGGGCCGGGCGCTCACGTCCTCTGGATGAAGTCCTCTCAGAGATCAATCTACTGGTCAGCATGGGCTTCCAGGAGGTGGTGCTGACCGGAGTACACCTCGGCTCGTACGGGCATGACCTGGGCGACCGGGACGGCCTGTCGGGGCTGGTGCGTGCGGTTTTGATGCACACCGGAGTGCCGCGTCTGCGCCTGTCCTCGCTTGAACCGTGGGACCTCTCACCGGCCTTCTTTGACCTGTGGGCGGATTCGCGCCTGTGCCCGCATCTGCACCTGCCGCTGCAATCGGGCTGCGACCGCACCCTGCGCCGCATGGCGCGCCGCACAACGATGGCATCGTTCATCGAGCTGGTGGAGGCCGCACGCGCCCGCATCCCCGATCTGCTGCTCACTACCGATGTCATCGCCGGATTCCCCGGTGAAACGGATGCCGATTTCGCCGAGTCCCTGGCTCATGTGGAGTCGGTCGGTTTTGCACGCCTGCACGTCTTCCCCTACTCGGCACGCCCTGGCACAGCCGCGGCAACGCTGCCGGACCAGGTGCCGCCTGCCGTGATCCGTGAGCGCAAAGCCGCCATGCTGGCCCTGTCCGAACGGCTCTGGGAATCGGCGCAACGCGCGCACATCGGCCGTACATTTGACGTGCTCTGGGAGTCAGCACACGGCGCGTCACCCGCAGGGTTTCGCTGGGTAGGACACACACCGAACTACTTGCGTGTGATGACCACCGCAGCGGAGCCGTTGGGTAACACCATCACCCGCGCACATATTACCGGCTTTGATGGGGCTGCGCTGCAGGCAAGGCTCGTCTCTTAAGACGCGGCAGTTCCTTGACACACCCACCAGTCCTCAGTACGATTTGCTCAATCTTCCATGCCAGCCCGATCGGAGGAAACCTATGTCCGAGGACCTGTTCCTCAAGATCATCGCCGGAGAGATACCCAGCACAAAAGTCTACGAAGACGAGTACGTCTACGCGTTCCGTGATATCAACCCCGTAGCACCCACCCATGTACTGATCGTGCCGCGCAAGCACATCCGTGATGTGGATGATCTCACCCCAGAGGATGCCGAGTTGATGGGGCGTATCCTGCTGGCTGCGCAGAAGATCGCAGCCCAGGAAGGTTTGACCAACGGCTATCGCATTGTGGTCAACACAGGTCCTAACGCCCAGCAAAGTGTGTTTCATATCCATTTCCATCTGATAGGCGGACGCCAGATGAGCTGGCCGCCAGGTTAGGTGTCCTCCAGAGTGCTGGAGGCTTGACATCGTGCCTGTACATCCCATAGCATCAGGGCAGCATTCACCCGGCCACGGCAGCGCGGAGCTGCTCGAGCAGCAGTTATCAACTAATCAAGGGGGCTTCAATGAAAGTCAGTCAGCGGATGACACCCAATCCCGTTACGGTAACACCTGACACCTCTCACCGAGAGGCTGTCAGCCTGCTGCAGGAGCACAACATCCGCCGCCTGCCTGTACTTGATAATCGCGGCAGGCTGGTAGGTATTGTGACCCAGGAGGACTTGCTCAGCCATGCACCCTCCAAGGCCACTACTCTGAGCGTCTACGAGGTATATACCCTGCTCGACAAGCTGAAAATCAAGCAGATCATGAGCAAGCCCGTCTTTGCCGTGGAGGAGAGCTGCGGCCTGTCTGCGGCAGCGCGCTTCATGGTAGACAATCGGGTCAGTGCCCTGCCGGTGATGCGTGGTGAAGAGCTGGTGGGCATTATCACGGAGACGGACATCTTCCGCAGCTTTGTCGAGGTGCTGGGGGGCCGCAAAGAAGGGCTGCGCATCGACCTGAGAGTACCCAACCGCCCGGGTGTGATCGCCGAGATCACCCGTACAATCGCCGAGGCGGGAGGCAATATCAACAGCATCACAACATTTGATGCTCCTGACGGCGAGCACGGTGAATTGAGCATCAAGGAGCAGGGCGCCGACGCGACCCGGCTTGCTGCAACACTGGATGCGCTGCCCGATGTGGACGTGCTGTCCATCAAACCGCACCAATCCGATCGTCTCCTGACCTTCGGGGGATAAGCCTGAAACATTTGCTTTGAACAGGCTGCCGGGCATGCTCCTGGCAGCCTGATTTCCCTCTATCGAAGAACCCCAGCTACTCCATCCCCACACGTCGCGAGCACGCTGCCCTTCGCAGCGCGGCAGCCGATGGATCGATCTGTTATACTCATGTGCCGTTTATCTCGTACAGGGACTGTGAGGGAGCCATGGCAGACCAACCGCCCGCCGGGATCGTCACGCCCCGGCGCCGCCAGAAGATCGCTGAGGCCGCCGCATCCCGCCAGTACGGGATGTTAATCCTGGAGGATGTACACGACCCACATAATGCCGAAGCTGTCTTTCGTACTTGTGAGGCGTTAGCAATCCAGCACGTGGGACTCATCTTCGATACCCAGGAGCCGTTTGATCCGTACCGTTACGGTAAGGCGACTTCATCGTCGGCGAACAAGTGGCTGGATTTCCACATTTACAGATCGACCGGGGAGGCCCTGGCTGCCGTCCGGGCACAGGGCTATGAGATAGTGGGGACCGTGATCAGCGAACGTGCAGAGTCGATCTACGAGGCCAACCTGACCAGCCCACGGATCGCCCTGCTGCTTGGCAACGAGCATCGCGGCCTTTCACGCCAGGCTATCGAGATGGCGGACCGTCACATCACCATCCCGATGAGCGGCATGGTTCAGAGCCTCAACCTCTCCGTCACCGCCGCTATCTGTCTGTACGAGATCAGCCGGCAGCGCCAGGCAGCGGGCATTGAACGCTATCTGCTGAGCACGGAGGAACGGGATCGCCTCGCTCGCGCGTTTTTACATCGGTAACTCGGTAACAAAGGGTGCGGGTGTGCATTTTGCCCATTTCTTGTATACTGTGGTTGCCTGACACGAGAGCTAACAACATCGACACTATAACGAGGTAAACCGGTTTATGAGTTTGCAAGAACAACTGAGCAGCGACCTCAAAGAGGCGATGCGCAGCGGGGACGCAGTGCGCCGTACCGTCATCCGATCTGTGATGACCGCCATCAAGGAAACTGAGCAGCGCCGCCGTGAGGAGCTGGTTCAGAAGGCGCTCAAAAAGCATAACGTCATCCGCCCGGCAAAACTCGATGACGGCGCAGCGATGGCTGCCTACGAGCAGGCGGTCGATTCCGCCGTTGCGGCCGAAAAAGTGGCCGAACAGGCGGCACTCGATGACGCAGAGGTGCTGGGGGTGATTCAGAAGCTCGTCAAACAGCGCCAGGATTCCATTGCAGAGGCCGAGAAAGCCGGACGCCCTGACATCGCCACCGCAGAAGGGGCGGAGCTTGCCATTCTGGAAGGCTACCTGCCAGCCCAGATGAGCCGCGAAGAAATCGAAGCAGAAGCCCGCGCCCTGATCGCGCAGGTTGGTGCTGCCGGTGCGCATGATATGGGTAAGGTGATGGGGCCGTTGATGGCTAAGCTTAAAGGGCGCGCTGATGGCAAACTGATCAGCGACGTGGTCAAGGCCCTGCTTGTCGACTGATCTGTTTGCCAGTCGGAGGAAATATGGCTAACCGGCCAGCGCAAACTCGCCACAAGCGCCGGAGCCCCGGTGAGGGTCTCTGGGGTGTTGTGCGTTTGCTGCTGATCGGCGGCCTGTTCGCAGTGGGCACGGCATCTATGTTGATTTTCCCCCTGCGGCGCGGCGGCGCGCTGGCGGATGTGAAAGTTGGAGACATTCTCTCTGAAGATGTTGTCGCCCCCCGTGAGGCCACCTATGTGAGCGCGATCGAAACGGAAGCCGCACAGCAGCGTGCACGGGCCTCAGTGCAAGACGTCTACGACCCGCCTGATCCACGCATCGGGCGACAGCAGGTGCGCCTGGCCGGGCAGATCATGGTGTTTATCCGTGATGTGCGTGCTGACACCCTCGCGTCTGATACCCTGCGCCATGAGTATCTGGGCAAAATCACCGCGCTGAATCTGGATGAACAAACGCGCGACGGCCTGCTCACCATCAGCGATACGGACTTCGACGCGCTGGAACATGAGGTCGTCAACCTGATCAGTGAAGCGATGGGTGGTGCGGTCCGTGAAGGACAGGTAGCAGATGCCGTCAGCCAGCTTGAATTAAAGGTCTCCGCAACCCTGCCCGAGCCGTTGATTCCGCTTTCCGTGAATATCGCGCGTGACCTTGTAGAACCGAACAGCGTGCTTAACGTGGCGGCGACCACCGCAGCCCGTCAGGCCGCGGAGCAGTCGGTGCCGGATATCATGACCACATTCCGCGCAGGGGAAGTGGTTGTTCGCGCAGGAGAGCCGGTTACCGAACTGGATATTGAGGCTTTAGAACAGCTCGGGCTGCGTCGTGAGGGCGCAACACGAGGTGACGTCCTGAGCGCCATACTGGCCAGCTTGATGTCCACAGTCGTATTCGGTGTGTACATCAGCGCGCTGCGCCGCCCCTGGCTGGAGCAGCCCGGTTTGCTACTGCTCTTCGTGCTGCTGTTTCTGATGTTCCTGGGAGCCGGGCAGTTCATCATCCCGAGTCAAACACTTACTTCGTACCTGTTCCCGGCAGCCGCGCTCTCACTGGCAGTGACAGCAACATACGGGGTCGAGCTGGCCGCCCTCACCGCGATTGTGCTGGCGGCTCTGCTGGGTTTTCTGGCCAATCGTTCCCTTGAGATGTCTGTTTACCTCGCTATGAGCGGGATGCTGGCAGCAGGCGCCCTGCGCCGAGGCGGCCGTCTGAACGCGTTCTTTGTGGCCGGGATATTCGCATCAGCGGGCAGCATCGCCGCACTGCTAATCTTCCGGCTGCCCTCAGAGCTGAACTCTGTGCACCTGCTGCCGCTGATGGGTATGGCGGCGCTCGGCGGGTTGATCTCCGCCGGGTTAGCCCTGGTAATCCTTTTTGTCGTGGGCAATGTGACGCCGATCATCACCACATTACGGCTGCTTGACTTGATGCGCGCTGATCATCCATTGCAGAGGCGGCTCCAACGGGAGGCGCTTGGCACGTACCAGCATACCCTGGCAGTCGCTGCACTGGCCGAGGCCGCCACCGTAGCCACAGGTGCCGACACCCTGCTGACACGTGTTGGTACGCTTTACCACGATATCGGCAAGCTCAATAACCCTGGTTTCTTCACCGAAAACCAGGCAGAGGGGGTGCCCAGCCCTCACGATGGACTCAGTCCGCTTGCCAGTGCACGTATCATCATCGCCCACGTACCGGACGGCATCAAAATGGCTGGACGCCACCATCTGCCGCCGCGCATCGTGGATTTCATCCGTGAACACCACGGCACCATGCCGGTGCTTTTCTTCCTGGCACGCGGGCGCGAGGAGGCCGCCGATGCCGGTATCAAGCTCGATGAAACGGAGTATTATTATCCGGGCCCGCGCCCGAAGAGCCGTGAGACGGCGATCTTGATGCTGTGCGACAGTTGTGAAAGCGCTGCACGCGCAGCGCGCCCCACCTCGGGGGATGAGATCGAGCAGATTGTAGATCGCATCTTCCAGCAGCGCATGGAATATCACCAGCTTGACGATTCCGGGCTGACCCTGGCTGAGATAAACATCCTGCGCGACGCCATTGCGCGCACGCTCAAAGGCATGTACCACCCGCGAATCCAGTATCCTGATCCCGCGCAGGTGCGCCCGGCCCGGCTCGGGATCGGGGCGGCCGGGAAGCTCCCGGCAGTTTCCGGCGAGGCAGTCGAAGCCGGACAGGGCCCCCAGGTGCGCCGCCCCACCCCGGTGGAGATTCAGGAGGGCGAAACCCGCCCCCAACCAGGAGATGATCCATCATGAGTGAGGGGGTCTCCGTCTTTGTCGACGTAGACGAGGATTACGCCACCATTCTAGGTGCATCGGGTACTGCTGCCATCGAAGCGGCTGTATTCAGTGCGATGCGTGCTGCCGGGGAGCTTGGCCCGGCCGCTCTGTCTGTAGTGGTAGGCTCCACAGATGGCATCCGCGCACTTAACCGCGAGTACGCAGGTAAGGACGAGGAAACCGACGTGCTCTCCTTTCCTGCTGAGGATATCCCCTATGCTGTGGAGCCCGGCGAGCCACCTTATCTGGGCGACATCTATATCGCCTTCCCGGTAGCTCAGGCACAGGCGGCTTCAAGAGGACTCAGTGTTACGGCTGAGCTGCAGACGCTGGCTGTACATGGCACGCTCCATCTACTGGGCTATGATCACGGGCAGCCTGACGAAGAAGCAGCCATGATGGCCTTGCAAACATCTGCGCTGGAAGCTCTGTGGGGGGCATCCGCATGAGCAATGACCTTCCATCACATCGCAATTCCTCGCGCCGTGCCAGCTTCCGCCATGCATTTGCCGGGATGCAGTATGCCTTCCAGACCCAGCCCAACACGTGGATTCATGCCGTTGCAACCCTGGTAGTTCTGTTTGCCGGGCTGTGGTTGGGCTTGTCCATGCTGGCCTGGGTTGCTATCGTGCTTGCAGTGGGCATCGTCTGGGTGCTTGAGTTCATCAATACCTCGATTGAGGCAGCGGTCGATCTGGCCCAGCCAGAGATTCACCCGCTGGCCAAGGCAGCCAAGGATACTGCAGCAGCAGCGGTGCTCACAGGGGCGATCACCGCTGCACTGGTAGGGCTTTTGGTGCTCGGGCCACCCCTGTTGGAGAAGCTCCGGCTGCTGGGCACGCCGCCCGGCCAATGAGAGTGCTGCCTACCTATGAATTGAGTGAGGGATGGCTATGAAGGTGTTCGTGACGGGAGCAACTAGCGCTGTGGGGCGCGCGCTCGTGCCGAACCTCATCAAGCACGGCCATGAAGTAATCGGCCTGGCCCGCACAACTGCGTCCAGCGCGATGCTGCACGCCATGCACGCTCAGGCGCTCCTGGGGCAGGGTCGTGACGTCATGGCGCTGGCTGAGGCTATCGCCGGGACCCAGGCAATCGTGCATCTTGCAAGCTCCATCCCAACCAGCGAATCGGCGAGTGAGGACGAGTGGCGCCCCAGCCCTGAAGTCACCACTGCCATGCTGCGCTATCTTGTTGAAGCCAGTGCGCGTACACGGGTGCGTACCTGCGTGTTCGTCAGTTCTCCGGAGGTTTACTCGCGCGAAAACGGCGATGCATGGATAACCGAGGACTCGACGCTAGCATATAACCGCTATTCACAGCCCTACCTGGAAGCCGAGGACATGCTGCTTACCCAGACGCGCGGGGGCAGGGTTGCGGGGATAGTGCTGCGCTTCGGGCTGGTTTACGGTCCAGACCTGGCCAAGACACGCGGACTGTTGTACGCCTTACGCAACGGGCTGGCCCCGCTGCTGGGCAATGGAGAGATTTACTGGCCGCAGCTTCATGTGCAGGATGCCGCCGAGGCCATTCGCCTGGCGCTCACCGCGACACCTTCAGGACAGATTCTGAATGTATGTGATGACGAACCCGTGACTCAGCAGCGCCTGTACTCCGATCTCTCGCGCTGGATCGGCGGCCCACCCCCGGTCTCAAGCACCGATCCGTACCGGCCGCGCACGGGCGGTTTGCGCCTCGTCGAGCTGACCCACTCGGTGCGTATGAGCAACGCCCGCGCCAAGGACGTGCTCGGGTTCTACCCCCAGTACGCCACCTACCGCGAGGGGTATACATCCGTAATCCGCGAGGTCAGCAGCATCCTGTAATCCCACGTTCAGCCACCCAGCCGGACGCTCACGACCATATCCCGATAGGTGGAACCCAGGGCGCTCCAGTCACCGCTTCCGCCGTGCCCGGTGATCAGCAGCACACGATCAGTTCCTGCTATGATGGCGACCAGGATCGTCTCGTTGAACACGTAGTAATCCCCCTCCACCAGCCAGGCATCGCGGCCTTCGACGGTGCGGATAGATACCGGTTCTTTGAAATCGCCGTCTTCACGCAGCCCGACCAGCATCTCATCGATCAGCGCGCGGGCATCTTTCCCCGGTGTATACCCATCCAGGCCCCAGCGGCGCGCATTCTCTGACGTGACCTGTGTAATCTCCAGCCAGCCTTGCCCCTCGTCCTGGCGCACGTCTACTGTATCCACGTCGCGCGGGACAGCCTCCCACCCCAGTGGGTAAGCAAACCCGACATCCTGGGCTGATTCCGGTACGTAGGTGACCCAATTGTCCGGGATGACCGGTGTTGGCAGCACATTGGTTGGTGTAGGTTGTATGGTCTGGTCTGGCTCAGATGCGGACGGTGGAAGCACAGCGGTGCTCTCCGGGCCTGCCGAGCCGGGTGATCCACCGGGACCGCCGCCCGCCCTCGGCAGGTTGCACGCTACCAGCAACAGACTGAAAAGCACAACGGTGATGAGCATACTAAGACGCTGCATTGCTGATCTTATCATGGCAGCGATTATACCGTGCGCAGTGGGTATCGGGCAGCCAATTCGACTCGATCTGACGTCTGAAGAGAGTCAGAATCTGGATAACGTTTTACCGGAACTGGAGGATTTAGTAATGCCTGTTCGTATCCCGACTGAGTATCGCGAACTGCTGGATGGCCCTTATGTGGTGACTCTGGCGACCGTGCTACCTGACGGGCAGCCGCATCTCTCCGCGATGTGGTGTCTGCTGGACGGGGATGATGTGCTGTTCAGCACGATCAAACAGCGCCAGAAGTACCTCGATCTCTCGCGCTGCAGGCAGGCGACAGTGCTTGCTTTCCGGCCTGATAACCCGTACCGGTATATCGAAGTGCGCGGTGAAGTAGTGGAGATCACTGAGCAGGGTGGGATAGAGCTGATCGACCGGCTGGCGAAACTCTACAGTGGTGTCGACCGATACTATGGGGGCGTCCGATCGCGTGAGGCCTTGAACTACGAGACACGTGTAGTGATCCGGCTGCGCCCACATAAGGTTGTCACACGGGGTTGAGGGCCCCTCTTGACCGAGATCAAGGCACCTGGAGACAGTTCACACTATACATGATTGAAACTATAAGGAGATCCTGGTGGAGCAGCCTTACTTCTTTCTCCCTGATCTGGGTGCAGCGATTCAGGTGCCAGAGGGTGGCATTCTCAGTAAGCCGGTCTTCGATGAGGGCGGCCTGCGCGCCGTGTTGTTCGGATTCGATGCCGGGCAGCAGCTCAGCGAGCACACGGCTTCGGTGCCCGCTGTGATCCACATCCTGAGCGGTCAGGCGACGCTGCAGGCGGGCTCACAGACGCTGAAAGCCGGGCCCGGCGCATGGTTATATATGCAGGCAAACCTTGAACATGCCGTCTTCGCAGAGACGCCGCTGACAATGCTGCTGCTCATGCTGCGCTGATCAACAAAGGGGCGCGTGGTAAGTATCCCGCGCCCCTTCTTTACGTGTGCACGCCGTCACGCAGAACGGCGGTCCAGCAAGAGCACTGCGATCAGGATCACTTCGATCGCCTTGGTAATCGGCCCGAGCGGCAGCGTCCAGGGATTGGGCCCGCCGCTGGTAATACTCATCACGACGTACAGGATGATGGTCACAGCCGTGTAGGCGATCAGCACCCAGCGCAGCCAGCCCGCACCCCTGAAGGGTGAGAAGGGCAGGTAAAGCGCCCCGGTCAGGCCCAGGTACCCCAGACCGTTCAGGATGAAGATCGGGTCGGGGAACAACAGGGTCAGATGAATAATGCCTGTTGCTGCAGCGAGCAGCAATGCAACGATAGCAAGTCCCCCCATCTGATTCTTTGATTCTGCCATGAATACCCCCTCATAACTCAACCCGTAACGTTTCTCGCCCCGGGCTGCAGCCCGGTTGATTACCTCGTATCATGACCTGCCGTTGGCCTGGCGCAGCATACGCATCCCGTTAAGCGTCACCAGCAGCGAGGCACCCATATCGGCGAAGACGGCCATCCACATCGTCGCCCAGCCCGGCAGCGTCAGGAGCAGGAAGGCACCCTTAAGAGCCAGGCTGAAAGCGATATTCTGGGTGATGATGCGCCGCGCGCGGCGGCTGGCTTCCACAGCGTCGGGTAGATGGCCCAAGTCATCCTGCATCAGCACCACATCGGCGGTCTCCATTGCTTGCGCGGTGCCCGCTCCCCCCATCGCTACCCCCACGGTCGCGGCAGCCAACGCCGGGGCGTCGTTGATTCCATCCCCGACCATCGCCACGCCGCCAGGCTGCCCTGCAAGCGCCTCGATAGCCTTGAGCTTGTCGGCTGGCAGAAGCCCCGCGTGCACCTCGTCGATGCCACCCACCTGTGCCGCAACGGCTTCCGCTACTCGCGCGTGATCACCGGTCAGCATCACGGTGCGCGTGGATGAACCGGTGCTGCGCAGGCGCTGCAGCGCGGCTGCACTGGATCCGCGCGGCTGGTCGGCGACCCCAATGAAGCCCAGCGCTCGCCCATCCTGCCAAACCAGCACTGTTGTCTGCCCGGCATCCTCTGCGGCCACAATGTGGGGATGCAGCGGCCCATGCTCGCTGAATTCGCTGTGGTAATAGGCATGGCTGCCAATCGTGACCGTCCCCTCGGCCACACGCCCCTGAACGCCCCGCCCGGCGAGCACATGGACATCCGCAGCCGCCGGATAGCGCTCCTTTACTCCGCGCTCGAGCGCCGCATGGACTATCGCCTGGGCCAGGGGGTGCTCTGAACGGCGTTCGACACTGGCGGCCAGCGCCAACAGATCGTCACAATCAGCACACCCACCGCCGTTGTGATGGCAGGTCTTTGTGATCACCTGGACCACCCCCGGATGCCCCTCAGTTAGCGTGCCGGTTTTATCGAAGGCAAAAGCACGCACACGCGCGAGTGCGTCGAGTGAGGCACCGCCTTTGACCAGCACACCACGCCACGCCAGGGCACTTAATGTGCTGACAACCGTCACCGGGGTGCTGATCACCAGCGCACACGGGCAGGCGACGATCAGCAGTGCCAGGGCGCGGTACAGCCAGCCGTGCGTGCCGTCAGGCAGATCGAAGAAGGGTGCTCCAAAGAACAAAGGAGGTACCACCGCCAGCAGCGCAGCCAGGGCGACAACAGCCGGGGTATACCAGCGCGCGAAACGATCGATGAAGCGCTCGGCAGGCGAGCGCCGTGATTGGGCTTCCTCCACCAGGCGGACGATCTGACTGATCGTTGAATCGCCAGCGGCACGGGCTGTCTCGATCTCCAGCGCCCCTGCCCCGTTGATGGTTCCCGCAAATACCTCATCGTCAGGCCCACGGGTGACGGGCACACTCTCCCCGGTGATTGGAGCCTGGTTCACATCCGAGGTTCCGCGTACCACGCGCCCGTCTACCGGGATGCGCTCACCGGGCCGCACAATAACCGTATCTCCAACCAGCACGTAGGCGACGGGCACCCGCGTTTCATGCGCCCCACAGAACGGGCATGGGCCGCCTGTATAGCCGTCCTGTCCGAGGTGCTCCTCACAGTCAATACACTGCCGCAGAACCGTCGCTTCATCCGGGCGCAGCGCGAGCAGGCTGCGCAGAGAGGATCGGGCACGTTCGGCACTGTAGCCTTCCAGAGCCTCACCGATGGCGAACAGCACGATCACCACGGCCGCCTCGCCGGTCTCGCCGATCAGCAGCGCCCCGGCCGCGGCGATCCCCATCAGCAGGTCGATTGTCACCTGCCTGCCGCGCAGCAGCGCACGCAGCCCTTTCCAGGCGATAGGGCCACCTGCCACCAGTGTCACGACAACATGCACACCCAGGAGAATGGGCGATGTTTCGGAGAGAATGCCAACAGTCTGGGCAGCAAATGCGACGATCAGGGCTAACGCACCGCCTGCTGCGACAGCTGTTGGGCGAGCGGACAGCATGAAGCGTACAAACCCGCCTACCCCGCCACGGGTCTCGGCCTGGGCGGCGGCATCCGGGGATTCCTCAAGAGGCAGCGGCTGGTAGCCCATCGCCCGCACGCGCTCGGCGACAGCTTCCAGGCTGGCTGCCCCCTGCACGACCAGCCGCGTTGTGGCAAAGCTGACTTCTACCTGCTCGACTCCAGTGATGCCGGCGATACTGCGTTCGAGCGTCAGGGCGCAGTTAGCGCAGTCCATTCCGCCCACGCGCATTTGAATGGTGTCCGGCTTTTTCTGGACCGCCTCGCTCATGCGGTAACGCCCTTTCTCATACCCCCTGACCGTTAGATGGTTCACAGAGTATAGCATGCGCGCAGCGAAAATGGTCTGCAGCAGGCTGGCCAGGTTACCCGAGCGCGACATCCAGCAGCATCATCACGGTAAACCCGAGAATCGCCCCCATGGTAGCCAGGTCGCCGTGCCCTCCGTTCTGCGCTTCCGGGATAACCTCCTCAACCACCACAAAGATCATCGCGCCAGCAGCAAATGCCAGGGCGTAGGGCAGAATGGGCCTTGCGATCAGCACTGCACCGGCTCCCAATACGCCCGCAACCGGCTCGACCACCGCAGACAGTTGACCGTACCAAAATGCCTTGAACCGTGAAATGCCTTCACGGCGCAGCGGCATGGCAACGGCGATGCCCTCCGGGAAGTTCTGCAGTCCGATACCGATAGCCAGTGCCACCGCCCCTGCGACACTTGCTGACGGCAACCCTGCGGCGGCAGCCCCGAACGCGACACCCACAGCCAGCCCCTCCGGGAAGTTGTGCAGCGTGATTGCCAGCACAAGCAGGATCGTGCGCCCCCAGGTCGTCTGCACACCTTCTGCGTCACTCAGCGGCGCCCCGGGGTGCAGATGCGGTAACACCATGTCAATCCCGCGTAACAGCGCCGCACCGGCCAGGAAGCCCGTCACCGCCGGAAACCAGGCAGGCAGCAGACCTCCCTCAGACATCTCGATGGCCGGGGCAAGCAGCGACCAGTAGCTGGCTGCGATCATCACCCCGGCAGCAAACCCCAGCATAATATCAAGCACTTTGCGCTCGACCTGTCTGGTCAGGAATACTGAGGCGGCCCCCAGGGCCGTGACCGCCCAGGTGAATCCTGTAGCAAGCAGCGCTTGGACAATAGAGTTGAGCGATTCTATATATGCCAGCATAGACACCTCGTTGGGGTGAGAACAGGATCAGGGTTGAAAAGCTGGCGCATTTTGTTCAGTTTACACCAAAATAATTGTTTAGGCAATCCTAAACAGCGATCTGAATTAAGGGCGAACCACTACCGGTTCGCCCACGCTCTTAATGTCCGATGCTGGTTAGTTTAATCTTGCCATTCAGCGGGATCATAGGCTGGCAGCTCGCAGCGCAGCGGACGATCCTGGCGGTAGCCCAGCGCGTAATCCGCCTGCATAAGCTGGTGGATCTCGCTTGTCCCCTCGTAGATCACCGCACCTTTGCTGTTCCGCAGGTAGCGCTCCACAGGGTATTCGTTGGAATAGCCATAGGCACCGTGGATTTGTACAGCCTCCAGCGCGGCCTGCACGCTGTGATCGGTAGCGTACCACTTGGCCATGCTGGTTTCCTGTGTATTGCGCTTGCCCATGTTCTTCAGCCAACCCGCACGGAGATACAGCATCCGGGCCACTTCATACCACTGCTTCATATAGGCCAGTTTCTGCTTGACAAGCTGGTGATCCGCGATAGGCACCCCGAAAGTATGGCGGTCCTTCGCATAGGCGATTGATTCCTCAAGGCACGCACGGATCAGGCCGGTGGCGCCCGCCGCCACCGTATAGCGCCCGTTGTCCAGCGAGGCCATCGCAATTTTGAAGCCCTCGCCTTCCTCACCCAACCGGTTCTCGAGCGGCACTTCGACATCCTGCATGGCAATCCATCCGGTAGACCCTGCGCGTACACCCAGCTTGCCGTGAATATCGCCGGTTGTGACCCCCTTCATATCACTGGTGATCATGAAGGCTGTCAACCCGGATGCCCCTTTGTTTGGATCCGGGTCTGTGCGTGCGACCACAAGGAAGTTATGTGCCTTGGTCGCCAGGCTGATCCACATCTTCTCACCATTGAGGATGTACACATCACCCTCACGCCGCGCTGTCGCGCGCATGGCGGCCACGTCCGAGCCTACACCCGGCTCGGTCAGCCCGAAGCCTGCATAGCGCTCCCCTTTGGCTTGTGGTACCAGGAAACGCTGTTTCTGCTCCTCAGTCCCCCACTGCAGCAGTGACATGCTGCACAGCCCCATATGCACCGACATCACCACGCGCAGCGTTGTATCGCAGCGCTCCAGTTCCTCGCAGACCAGCCCCAGAGTCATGTAATCAAAACCCTGGCCGCCGTACTTGACCGGGATGTTAATGCCCAGAATGCCCAGCTCAGCCATGCGTGGCAGGATTTTTGGGTTCATCTCCTGCTTTTCATCCCACTCCCGGATGGTCGGCGCAACTTCCTCGGAGACAAAGCGCCGCACCATATCGGCTGCCGCAAGCTGTTCTTCGCTGAGTGTGAGATCCATGTGGTTTATTACTCCTGTCTAGTCTCTGTGCCCGCGTCCTGATTACCGGGCTCGAGGAGGACAAATTCCGTGATGGTTTTACAGAATAGACACCTGAACTGCCGGTCATCAGACTGCACGCTGCCAAAACGCCCGCAGCACATGCACTGGTGCACCCGCAGCCCACCATGCACTCCATGCCGCGCCCTCGCAGGCGGCGGATACTCGTATTGGATGTCACGCCGTGCCATCATACTATCCTGGGAATGTTGTGCGATGCTGACTGCGCCAATTATACCCTGTGCCATTTGAACATACAGCGCGCACGAGGCTTTTAGTGTACGCGCTGCCGTCTCCCCGGTTGTGGGTTTGACGGCATCCCTAGTATAACAGAAACGAGCGCAGGTGGTGCCTGCGCTCGTGCTGTGAGAGGGCAACGAGATCGCCCGCCGGCGATCAACGCCCGGGTATCGAATAGACCCGTGCTCGGGCCAGCAGCTCGCGTGTGGCCTGTTCCACCATATCGAACTCGTCCATCCCCTGGTCGGTGTAGCGTGCTCTGAGACGATCCCAGTGCTGCTCGATAAACGCTGCGATCCGGTAGCTGATGGCATCCGCCCGGTCGCGATCGAGACCTGTCTGGTGCAGCACAGACTGCACACTGCGCACTACCCAGATTGTGTTTTTGGTAAGTGCTGTCATCCTTATCTCTCCCCACCTGCAGCTCCGGCGGACCAATTATCCCCTGCCTCGGCTGCGAGTCTCGATCTGTATAACGTACAGAAGGACCCTCCGGTTCCAGAGGGGAGACAAACAGCAGGGCGGGCCTTGAACAACCCGCCCTGCACGATATGCTATGGAATTGGATGATTGTTTAGCGCGGCGACAACATCACAGCATCCCACACTACCGTGGTAGTGCGGTCGGGTTCCTCGCTCACATCGGATAGCGAGACGAACTCCCATGTATAGCCCCGGAAGTTATAGGTACCCAGCGATACCCACTTCCCGACGTTTGCGCGCTGATCCACGATCACCTTGGTGTAACCGCTGTAAGTACGCACCCAGTAGCGCGCGTGGGTGGTCAGGTTGGGCAGATCGGGGATATACACGAATACCTCCTGCCGCCCGGCCTTCGGGGCACTGTTGAACCAGCGCGCCCAGTTATAGTCCCGCCGCTCCGAATCGCTGTTAGGTGTCGTCAGGGCGTTGCCGCCATAACCCACATTGACTACCGTCCAGTCAGCACGCGGCCCGCCAGAGAGCCACAAATACGCACCATTATCGTATATTGCGGACTCGCCCGTCGGTGCCTGCGGGGTGCCGGTTGTGGGTGTGCCTTGCAAGGTCCAGGACAGCTTGGCCACTGCGGCTCCGACGGCTTCATAGTAATCCATTCGCAGCGTCGTCGATCCACCCGGCACATTGACCGTCGCTGTATAGCGCGTGACTTCCTGGTTCTTCCAGGCGTCGATTACCAGCTGCCCGTTGACCCACAACCGCCCGCCGTCATCGGTCGACATCTCAAACAGATATGTGCCCGGTGACAGCGTCAGTGTACGGGTGAAACGCGCCGAGAAGCCGTCCACCGGGATCTGTGAAGCTGGCGAGCCTGAGCCCCAGTTGAAATCCACCTTGTCTGCATTCTGTACAGCCAGGGGGATTCCACTGACATTCTTGTTGTTGAAGTACTCCGCCAACCACGGGCCGCTGCCTGTAGGGGCCGCCGTCCAGTAGAAACGCGCTGCCGCGACTCCGCTTACCTCACGGTACTCCACCTGGATGTAGTATCGCCCGGCGGTCAGCGTCTTGTCGACATAAGTGAGCTGCTGGGCATGCGGGCCCCAGTCGTCAATGATCTTCTGGCCGTTGAGGAACACACGCATGCCATCGTCACTCAGCGCGTAAAAGCGGTAAGTGCCCGCGCTGAATTCCACATTGCGCACCCAGCGCGCGGAGAAGTTATCGGTTGGGAAGGATGCCCCCGGTCCACCAGAACCCCAGTCATGGTAGATTTCATTTTCAGCCTGGTACAGCGTGGCGGCCCCGGTCAGCGAATCGTTTGGCCAGTAGGCAGCCTGCCATACCGGGTCGGTAGCAGCCTGGGCTACCCCGGAAACACTCAACGCGAGCGTCAGGACAGCCATCAGAACAAGTAAACGCACAAGTTTCATAGTCCAATACCCTCCACCATCCGCAAAAATCGCGGCCATTGTCTCTTAGTAATGACGTTTTGATCATAACATAAGGTTCCAACAAACCGGTGGTTTTTAAAAGGAAAGGCCGGATCGCTGGGATCCGGCCTGCCGGGTTAAGCTGCGGTGTGCGCTGGTTATTAAGGCTTAGGTACGAACTGCACAGCATCAAATGCTACATACCTGGTGCCTGTGGGCTCGAATGTCACCGTGGAGAGCGACACAAACTCCTCACCGGTGCGCCCGAACTCAAACGTACCCAGAGAAACCCAACTGTTGGCAAACGCCGCCTGGTTGATATACCTGGGCGTGTAGCCGCGTGCGTGATGCACCCAGTAGCGCACATTCTCAGATGCATTGCTGACCGCAGGGACATACACCAGAACTTCGTAGTTACCTTCTGCCAGGTTAGGGAAGAAGCGCATCCAGTTGTAATCGGTGTTGATCGAGGCCATGTTGCGGGCATATAGGAATGATCCGTTGTGACCACCCGAGCCGGTCTGCCAGGCGGTTGAGGGGCCGTCCTTCTGCACGTTGCGGGCCGTCTCATCGATCACGATTGCGCCGGCTGTTGGCGGTGTGCTTGGGCCAGCGACAGGCTGCCCGCCGCCCCCCTGCCCACCTGATCCAGTGCCGCCGGTTGGTGTTGGCATGGCGGTTGCCGTGGGTTCGTCGATTTTGTCGGGCGGCGCCGGTGGCAGGGTCCCTGGAGCACCCCAGGTCAGGGTCATCTCCGCGTTGGCCTGGTATTCGAAGAACTCGACCTTTACGATGGTCGGGCCACTGACGGTCTTGGTAGCCTCGAAAGTCTGGCGTTGGCGCAGTCCCCACTGGTCGATAATCTTGTCATTGCCGACCCACACCCGCACCCCGTCATCAACGGTCGCGCGGAAGGTGTAAGTCCCCGGCGTGAAGTTCACCAGCCGCGTCCAACGCACAGAGAAATAATCCTGGCCGATGATCAGCGGGTTAGGGCTTCCACCGCCCCAGTTGAAGCGCAGGTCCGCATCGGTGCGCGTCATGGCGGGCAGACCGCCAAACACCACGCCATTATAATACTCACCATACCACCCATCCCCGACGATACCCGCGCCGCTGGAGATGGGCTGGATGGTGAACACCGCAGTGGCGTCGCCACCTGCGTCATAGTACTGCACTTCAAAGGCATAGGTGCCCGCACTCAGCGTCTTCTCAATGATCTGAGTATCGACTGGGTGCTGGCTCCAGTTGTCAAGAATCTTCTCACCGTTGATGAATACACGCATGCCGTCGTCGGCGGTAGCTGCGAAACGATAGGTCCCGGCTGTAAGCTGGATATTGCGCGTCCAGCGCGCTGACCAGCCATCCGCAGGCATGCCGGTGAAGGGTGCAAGGATGCCCCAGTCAAAGGCGATAGCTGCTTCTGGGAAGACCGCAAAAGCGTTTCCTGTCAAGTCCGGGCTCTTGAAATAATAGGCGGTCCAGGTGGCGTCAGTCGCCGCCTGAGTGACGCTCGGTGCTGCGAGTAGAACCACCAGCAGCGCAAGCAGTCCTACGATGCGCAAGGTTCTCAGCATGACAGCCCTCCGTATGCTTAGTACTGTTTCTGGCATAATGACTCTCTCTATCATAGCATGATTCGAAATCGTGCACCTGATGTACAAGGACGGCCTTCTGCAGCAGACACAATCACACTCAAACTCCCAATTGGTCTGCCGTTTTATGGCTGGGTGATCCGCGCGGCTGCAAGCTCTGGGACAGCCTGCGGTTGTTCGCAGGAGCTACGCGGGTTTGCGGCGCGCCCCGATCAACCCGGCAGTGACCAGCATCGCCCCGATCAGCGCCACCACCCCCGATACAACAGCTATCGGGACCCGTGGCAGGCGCCTGCCGAACGTGATCTCCAGGTCAGAGGGGGTCGGTTTCGCAGATATGGGCTCCTGGGCACCAAGATCGGCAACCAGGGTGCCCGGGGTGCCGGTGCCGCGCGGCCCGGGTGTCCCGGTGGGGCCGGGTGTGGGTGTCAGCGTTGCGGGCGGGGTGGGAGTATAAGGGCTTGGCTCTTTGATGATCAGTTGGTCACCGGGATAGATCACGGAGCTCTCACTGAGGCCGTTCAGCCGCAGCATGGCATTCAAATCCACCCCATACGCTTCCGCTATACGGATGGGCACTTCATTATCACCCACGGTATGTACAACCGAGCCGTCCGGGCCGGGCGTGGAGAGCGGGATCAGGCCGGAAGGCACCAGGCCGGGTTCCGCCGGGGCGGCAGGCTGGGCGTTAGCAGGCTGTCCGACGGGCGCCTCCTCTGCTGGGGACGAACCAGGGTTGCCTGTGTCCAGCCCAAACAGCAGTGTAAAGTAACCGCCTGTATCCGAGTAGGCAACACCCGCGCCGATCTCCTGGTATCGTGTGGAAGTCATCCCCTGGAAGTGGATCGACGAGTTGCTCCACCAGGCCAGCGCGCTTTCAGGACTGGCCATCCCGCCCCAGTAGATATTTTCTGAGACCCAAATCTCACGGCCGCCCCCATACCCGGCGCGCGCCGCGCGGTCACGCGGGCGTGAGCCGTCAGGCCCTACGTGGCTGTGGTAGCCGACCGAAGCAGCCCATTCGCTGTGCAATTGGGCTGCCGTCATCAGAGCGGCGTTGATCTGGTACGGTGGTAAACCATACTGCGCACGGAGGCCGTTGACCATCTCCACCAGAAGGTACTGCTGGTCGGACTGCATGGACGTGCGTGCGCCAGCATCCGCCCAGGCTGTGTTAAGCGGAGAAGCCAGCAAGAATACCAGGGAAACGATGATCGTGGAGATTCGCATGTGCGCCATAGTCTCACTATAGCGCAAACTACCGTGCCTGACGACAACGCGAGGCGTGCGTTTTACGCACTCCCTGCATCCTGGCTGCTGGAACCTGTGGGAGGCAGGGGAAGTTTCACCCGGAATATGCTGCCCTCTCCGGGGGTGGATTCGACATCGATAATACCGTCGTGCCCATACACAATAGCCCGGGCAATGGCCAACCCGAAGCCCGCCGACCCTCCGCGCACGGGCCGGGATTTATCGGCGCGGTAGAACGGCTCGAAGATGTGAGGAAGGTCATGCGCTGCGATGCCGATCCCGGTATCCTCAATCTCTATGATTGCGAATGCGCCTTCGGCCTGAATGCGCACCGTGATCTCCCCACCCGGTTCTGTGTACTGCACCGCGTTTTCGATCAGGCAGCCCAGCGCGCGGCACATCTCGGTCGCGTCCACGGCCAGCAGGATCGGGGTCTTGCTGTGCAGAAAACGCACTGCCAGCCGTTTGCGGGACGCGATGGGCAGATAACCATGCAGACAGCTCTCCATCAGGTCATTCAGGTTTGCGGTGATCCGGCTGTAAGCCGGGTTCTCGCTGACCTTCAACAGCACCAGCATGTTCTCAATCACCCGTTGTAGGTCGCGGGTGCTGCCCAGGTAGGTCGCCTGGTGCTGGCGGATTTTCAGCGCCGACTCAATAATGCTCCCTACGTCTGCCTCCAACAGCGGGTGTCCTGTCACTTCAGAACGCTGTTGGAGCCGTTCAGCATCGCGGATCAGCCGGTCAGCAAGTTTATCGACAAGGTGCGAAGATACATTCTGCGTCGTGATCAATGTCTTCAGGTCGTGCGATATGTCCCCAATGAAGTCCCCTAGCAGGCGCACGCGCTCCTCGAACAGCATCTCCCGGATTTGCTGCCTTTCTGCACCGCGCTGCTGTGTCATATCAAGACCGATGCAGACAAGAAGGGGTTCATTGTGCCCGGCGACCACTCTGCAGGCAACCAGCATATCCAGGATTTCGCCGCGTGCCGTACGCCAGGCTGCGTTTCTGATTGTGGGCTCGGCGCCATCCGTCACCGCAGACAGCAGGTCATAGTACTCACGCGCATGAACCCAGAGCTGCAAATCCTCCAGTGTGACTCCCTGTACTTTCAGATGTTCATAGTGCAGCTTCGCCAACCCGAACTGGTTGATATAGCGCAGCCGTCCTCCACGCAGCGTGCTGGCCAGCAGGACGGCAGGCACACTTTCCACAAGCGATGTATGGAGGTTGGGGTCTACTAATCCGGTCATAAGCGAGCTCGTTTTCAGGCTGGCTGGCCCTTCAGCAGGGAGTATGCGTGCTCAGAGAATGATGGCAGAGCTGGCCGTTTGCGCTGGGGGGCCACAATTGGTGTTCAGAGGGCTTTGTTCACAGAAGGCATCTCTCTCCGTAGGGGGCATTGTGAGAGGGATTAGGGTGTCTCCGGAGCTGCGAGCGCCCCACATCAATGGTTGGATGGACAAGAGATGCCATATCGTCTTTTCATTATACCACCGTCAGCCGGTGTGGGCGTCAGCCAGATGGCTGATTGTAGGACAGTGTGTCAGATGCCGGTCAGCCAGCACTTGTGGTGCAACAGATAGCAGAGTTGACACTTTTGCCCACCCATCCTAGCATGAAGGTAGTGGTTTTTAGCCCGAGGAGAATACACTCATGAAGCGCACACGTGTGCCCGGACTTGCAACGACTGCTGCAGGTGTGCTGCTGGTGCTTGTCTCGCTGCTTGCTGATGTGATCGGGATCGGCGCGTTTCCGGCGTCGATTGGCTGGAAGCAGTTCCTCGGCGCCGCCGTTGGCCTTGTGGTGACCGTTATCGGGGTCTATATGCTGCTGGCCGCACGCCCACCTGCCTGAGCCACACAGCAGGTTCAATTGCTGCCCTTACCGCACCCGGTTACAATCCCCGGTATGGAGCTTATCCTCACACACGAACACAGTGATTTTGATGCGCTTGCCGCACAGTTAGGTGCGCACAAGCTCATACCAAGCGCTGTGCCGGTGCTGTCGAATAACCTGCATCGCAACGTGCGGCACTTCCTGGGACTGTACCAGGACGAGCTGCCATTCGTCGATGCACGCCACCTGCCCCGTGAAACTGTGACACGTGTTGTGCTTGTCGATACACAGACGCTCCCCAGCGCACGCGGTATCAACGAACAAACCGCAGTCACCGTGATCGATCACCATCCGGTGCGTGAGGACCTCGATCCGTCATGGAACCTGACCAGCGAGCAGGTCGGTGCGACCACCACCCTGCTCGTTGAAGACATTCGCGATCGCGGCCTAACCCTGACGCCGCTCGAAGCCACGCTGCTGGCGTTGGGCATTCATGAGGATACAGGCTCGCTGACCTACGGCACTACCACAGCGCGCGATGCCTACGCCACGGCCTGGCTGCTCAAGCAGGGCGCGCTGCTGGACGTGATCAGCCGCTTTTTGCACCACCCGCTGGCACCCGATCAAAAGGAACTCTACGAACGGCTGATCGAATCCGCTGAAGCAGTCAACATCGAAGGCTATACTGTGGTGATTGCCACTGCCAATGCGCCCGATCTGGTCGAGGAGGTCGCCACGCTGGCCCACAAAGTGCGTGACCTTCTGGAGCCCAGCGCTTTGTTCCTGCTGGTGGATCTGGGCACCCATATCCAGCTTGTCGCACGTTCCAGCGTGGACGCCATCGACGTGGGCGCCATCGCGCGCCGCTTTGAAGGGGGCGGGCATGGGCGGGCCGCCGCCGCGATCCTGCGGGGTGCCACGCTCGAGAGCGCCCGCGCTGCTCTGATCGATGCACTGGAGGCAGCCGTGCGCCCCGGCGTGACCGTCGCCGACCTGATGTCAGTCGGTGTGCAGACACTCGCCCCCACTGCACGCGCGCGCGATGCAGATCGCAAGATGCGGCGCTATGGGTATGAGGGTTTCCCGGTCGTGCGTGCCGGGCATGTGGTCGGCCTGGTGACGCGCCGGGCCATCGACCGTGCGCTCGATCACGGCCTGGATGGTGTGCGTGTTGAGCAGCTCATGGTGGCCGGAGAGGTCACCGTGCAGCCCACCGACTCGATTGCTACCCTGCAGCGCCGCATGATGAACAGCGGGTGGGGGCAGGTCCCGGTTGTGGATGAAGCGGGCCAGATCATCGGCGTAGTTACCCGCACCGATCTGATCAAACATCTAGGGCACAGCGCACCCTCCGGCTCGCGCCGTGACGCCATTGAACGCCTGCTGACTGCGGCATTGCCCCCCGCGCTGCTCGCGCTTACCCGTGAGGTCGGGGCACGCGCGGCTGCGCTGGACTTCCATGTGTACGTGGTGGGTGGCTTTGTGCGCGATTTGCTGCTTGGCCGCCCAAACCTGGACATCGACTTCGTGATTGAGGGCGACGCGATCACCCTGGCGCGCCATTTGTGCGCGGCGTTCGGCGGCGAGACACGCCACCATGAGCGGTTTGGAACGGGCAAATGGCTCCTCAATCGCGATACCTGGCAGGTTGTAGCTGAGCATTTGGGAGTCACCCTGAACGGGACAGACCTGCTGCCTGCCCACATCGACTTCGCCACTGCCCGCACGGAGTTTTACGACGCGCCTTCGGTGCTGCCCGAGGTCGAGCGCGGCTCGATCAAGCACGACCTGCACCGCCGTGATTTCACGATCAATACACTGGCTCTGCGCATCGATCCGCCCTTTTTTGGCCAGGTATTGGATTTTTACAACGGTGAAGATGACCTGCGCGCGGGCGTGGTCCGCGTGCTGCACAGCCTCAGCTTTGTCGATGATCCCACACGCATCCTGCGGGCGGTGCGCTTCGAACAGCGCTTCGGCTTCCGCATCGACCCGCGCACTGAGGAACTGATCGTCAATGCCCTGCCGCTGATCGAGCGGTTGAGCGGTGACCGCATCCGCCATGAATTCGAGATGCTGCTCGCCGAACCAGCGCCAGAGCGGGCATTTCAACGGTTGGAGCGGCTGGGCGTGCTGCAGGCCATCCACCCCTCCCTGAGCTTCGACAGTTGGACAGATGCCGCATTCCTGGCGCTGCGCTACGCACTTGGCCTGCCTCTCTGGGCGGGGCTGGATGAGAACTTTGATCCAGCGGTCTCCTATTTTGCGCTGTTACTTTACCGCCTCACCCGCGACGAAATGCTGGCAGTGGGGTCCCGCCTGCGTGTGCGCCGCCGTACCCTGGATGCACTAGAGCGGATCGTAGCTATCCGCGCGGCGCTTCCACGCCTATCCGACCCCGACCTGCCCCCCAGCGAGGTTGCCGCCCTGCTCAACCATACCGACGACCGGGCCCTGCTGGCTGCCTGGGCCGCAGCGCCAGATGCGATCGCGCGTTCCAACATCCTGGCGTTCGCCTCACGCCTGCGCAATGTCCGTCCCGGCATCTCCGGTGAAGATTTGATTGCACGGGGGCTCAAGCCCGGCCCGGCCTTCAAACGCATTCTGACCGATCTGCGGCATGCGTGGCTCAACGGCGAGATCGCCTCCCCAGAGGACGAAGAAGCCCTGTTGGAGCAGCTCATCGCGCATCACAAGGAACGCTGATCAACGTTTGATAGCGCCCCGGCCAGAGTGCTATAGTTACGTCTCTGTTCGTTCATATGCCATTCGCATTAGGGGAGCAGCAATTCTGTGAATAAACCGCGCTATCTGGCTCGCCTCATCGCTGCCCTGTTTGCACTGCTGCTGTTAATCCCCGCTTGCAGCACTCTGCGGGGGTTCCTTCCGGAGCCAGAGCTTGCCACGCCATCTCCAGCAACCTCGAATGATTTCCAGTTCCAGACGCCTGATGTAGCGTTATTACCGCCCACTGCCACCACACGACCGTTTGTGCTGCCCACACCCCTGCCCGCAACCGCTGCGCCCCCCACCCCAACCCCGGCACATCCCTGGGCTACAGGAGACATCCACCTGTACCCTGGTCCACGCCATTATGCGGGCGACATATTGAGCATCGAACTGCGCGTGGAGAACTTCGAGCCAGGTCTCGCCAGAGGCGTTCGCCTGTTTGTGGATGGCATAGAGCTGCCAACAACCGAGGGCTTTGCGTTTACCAGCCCCTGGGAGGAGTCGTTTCTGGTCCTGCCAGAGGTGTGGGATACCACAGGGGATCCGGGGATTCACACGGTGCACATTGAGCTCCCACCCGGCAGTGACGGTATCCAGCCCGACCCGCTGGTAGTGAGCATTGAGGTGCTGCCTGCGGATCAGAAGCCAGCCCAGGAGCTGGCGGCCCGGTGGGAGCAGCGTGATCTGCCCTGTTGCACGCTTTTCTACCTCACAGAGACCGCCGCTGCGCGCGATATCGATAAGATCACCCCGCTGGTTGAGCAGGCTTTTAACGATGTTGAACGCCGGTTGGGCCTCCGGATCACGAACCGCCCGATCCCAATCACCCTGATCGATGTCGTGTGGGGTCATGGTGGCCTGGCGACTGGTAACAGCGGCATTGTGCTCAGCTACGTGGACCGCGCCTATATAAGCCAGGACCTGCCCGTCACGCTGCGCCACGAGATCGCCCACTGGGCGGCGTTTCAGGTTACACAGAACTATCCCACGATCCTCTCTGAAGGCCTTGCCACGTATGTGGCAGGCGGGCACTTCAAACCCGAGCCGCTGCCCGCTCGGGCAGCCGCCCTGGTGGCGCTCAACAGATACCTTCCTCTGGGCGCACTGGCTGACGACTTCAGGGGTTACCAGCACGAAGCTGCCTATCTTGAGGCCGGAGCACTTGTCTATTACCTGATTAACACGCATGGGCTGAACAGCTTTCTGGCGATGATTGGCCGCGAACAGGCGGGGGCTGGGGCCGAATGGCTGGATGCAGCATTCCAGCAGCAATACGGCCTCACCCTGGCGATGGTCGAGCGTGATTTCCGGGCCTGGCTTGCTGAGCAGGACGCAGCCACTCAGCTTGACGACCTGCGCGTGACTCTGGCCCTCTACCCTGTACTGCGGCGCTATCAGGACCTTTACGCGCCGTTTGAGATGGCCCTTCCACTGGCTGAAGACCCGTACGCCAGCAGCCTGATCAGCAGTTACATACGCGAGCCGACTGATCCCGAAAACGCGGCGATGGAGGCCATGCTGTTTGATGCACAGCGCGCTTTACGTGCACAGAAATACGATAGTGCGGAGGAGTTCATCGGCACTCTCGAATCTGCACTGCGCAGCGGGGATTTTACATTGGAGCCGCTGCGCTCATATCTGGGCGCAGCATACGCACTCCGTGCAAATGGGTACGAGATGATCGATGTCACCTTTGAGGGAGATCAGGCTGCAGCGCATGCCACGCGCCAGCCGCCGCAGATCGAGCTGGTTACTCTGATGCGGCAACCTGATGGTACCTGGCAGGTCATCAGCAGGCCCTAAGAGAGCCGCGAATCAAAACAAGGCGGGCACTCAGCCCGCCTTGTCGTCGTATATAACGTTCGGTTAATGCGCGCAAGCTGCAACGCAGCATCGGCGCTTACATTTTCAAGCGGGGCGAGCCATCCGCGCCCGCCCCGCCGGGTGCGGAGATGCGGCTCTCCGCCGGCCGGGGCAATGCCCCTGAACACGCGCTTGAGCAGCACCGGCCTGCGCCGGTGTAAGCTCCCACCTAGAGCATAACTATTTCAGGCGCTCACGCGCCACTTTCGCCAGCGCAGGCACAATCTGGAACAGGTCACCGACCACCCCATAATGCGCCAGCTTGAAGATCGGGGCATCGGCGTCCTTGTTGATCGCCACGATCACTTTGCTTGTGCGCATACCTGCCTGGTGTTGAACCGCCCCGCTGATACCACAGGCGATGTACAGGTCCGGCGAGACCACCTTACCGGTTTGCCCGACCTGGTGTTCATAAGCGATCCAGCCCGCATCCACCACCGCACGGCTGGCGCCTACGGCCGCGTTGAGGGCGTCCGCCAGATCGCGTATCGGCTCGAAACCCTCTGGCCCGCCCACTCCGCGCCCACCGGAGACGATGATCGAAGCGTCAGTCAGGCTGACACCGCTGTCCGCCGAGACGAAGCTCTTGACGGTTGTGGCAATGTCACCCGCTGCCCGTGCGGCACCCACCATCTCAACCTCGCCGCTGCGGCTTGCATCTACAGCCGGTGCAGGGAAAGCCCGGCTGCGTACGGCGATCATCTGGGTGCCCTCCGGCACCATCACCGTAGCCAGCAGCTTCCCTGAGTAAACGGGCACGGTGGCCTTTACCACAGCACCGTCCATCGCCAGGGCCGTCACGTCGGAGATCAGCCCGGCCTCCAGGTCGACCGCCACAGCGGCCATCACATCCACGCCGTCGGTGGTCTGTCCGGCCACAATCGCTGCAGGGCCGCGTTCTTTGGCCAGGCTGCCCAGCAGATCGGCATAGGGCTCCAGCCGGTAATTTGCCAATGTTGGATCCTCGCAGGCAATCGCCTTATCCGCGCCGCGCTGGATCGCTTCCTGCGCGACAGTGCCTGCACCGTTTCCAAAGACCACGGCGGTCACCGGGCCGCCGACTCCACCTGCGATGGTCTTTGCCACGCCCAGCGCCTCCCACGAGACACTGGCGCCTTTGCCATCCTTGCATTCTATCCAGGCCCAGACTCCGCTCATGGTTAGATCACCTTTTCCCCAAGCAGCTTATCCAGCAGCGTGTTGGCGATCGCCTCCGGCGAGTCGCCCTCAATCAGCACGACTTCTCCTTCACGCACGGGCGGCATACGCAGTTCTGGCCAGCGCGCTTTTGCCGCAACCCCTGCATTCAACGCAATATGCGCTGCGCCCCATTCCGGGATCTCAGCCCTGGATGCCTTGCGGATGCCCATAAAGGACGGGTAGCGCGGCTCGTTAATGTCCTTGACCACGCTGAGCACAGCGGGCAGCGTGCTTTCGACTGTTTGCTGACCACCGTCCACCATGCGCTCGACGGTGATCCGGCCAGCGGCAAAATCGATATCGACGATCTTGGAGACCTGTGTCAGAGTTGGCCAGCCGAGGCGCCGACCAACCTGTACACTGGTCTGCCCGGTGGCGCCATCCGTCGTCATCTTGCCGAAGATCACCAGCCTGGTGTCATCCAGCTTTTTGATCGCCTGCGCCAGAGCATGTGAGGTTACCAGAGTATCGGCACCTTTGAGCGCCATGTCCTTAATCAATACGGCCTCATCGATGCCCATTGCAAGTGCATGTTTCAGCGCTTCTTTGGTGGTGTCGGTGCCCATGCCGATCGCAGTCGTAGCTGTAGCACCGCGATCTTTGAGCAGGAGTGCTTCCTCAACCGCGTACTCATCCCACGGATTGATCACCAGGGGGGCATCCCCCCAGGTGGCCGCCCCGTCGGGCCCAATCTCGATTTTGGCCGCGGTGTCGGGTGTTTCCTTTGTGCATACAACTATGCGCAACGTAGTACCCTCCGTCTTTGAGCTGTTTCCCGATTGGTGGATTGGTTTCCCCACTCATTGTAACAGAAAAACCTACCGAGCGGTAGGTTTTTGTTGATACACCGTGATGAACAGGTCAGGGTTGCTTGATGGCATGATCCCCGCGTACGAGCAGCAGGCTCCCCACGGGAGCTCCCGCTAGGCGCGCTACTGCCTCACATTTCACCGGCATCAGAAAGAAAACGCGCGGGTCACCTGTCTCGAACAACGTCTCGTAATTTGCCATGCCTTTGGCGATGATCAGGTCTGCGCCCGCATATAACGCCCGGAATTCCTCGGGAGAGCGGTCGATCTGGGTGCCCAGCATATTGCTGCCCGAGTCGATCACGTCCGCCACCTGATCCACACCCGCCAGCTCGGCGTCGCGGCGGGTGGCGTCATTCAGTGCTGGCGACGCCTTGACCACATAACGCACCGGCACATTGATCAACCCGTTCAGAGCTTCGATGAACAAGCGGTCGAAGACGGTCTCGCCAGCATTATCAGCCAGGTATAACAGGCTGCGGGCCTGCTTCAGGGCATCGCGGAGCAGCTCCAGGTCATCGATGGCAAGCGGCCCAGCAAGTACACGCTGTACTGTGGCCTTGAGATCATAAACCATGCTGACGCCCAGGTCCATGATATTGCCCGCAATCGCCAGCCGCGTGCCTACCCTGAGCGGGTCGTCTGCACGGACCAGCATGGCGTGCAGCTCGTCATAATGAGACAGTGCCTCGTAGGTGCAGGCATCCTTGGCCTCCATATACGGGTCATGCATACCCACACGCTCGCGTAGCATGCGATGCATTTCGTCCGCCAGTTCGGCCTGTGTCATAGTGGAGTTGGTATTAAGCAGCAGCGCTGCCACCTCCATCAGCAGGGGAGTCTGCTGCCCAATGGGTATCCCGCCCATACGCGCAACGTCGAGGGCCTGGCGCTGGAAGCATACAAAACACTCTGGGGACATGTACATGCGCGGCACCTTTGCTGATCAGTGACTTTACGTGTCAGAGCATACGCGCCGTAGGCCCGCTCACCTAGTGATGTTCTTCACCACGCAGGCTGCTATCCCTCACATGCTGCTGGCCTGGCCCGCCTTATCGACCACGCGCAGCGTCGTAAAGAAGCTGATGGATAGGAAAGCCCCTGCCTGACGGATCAGACAGGGGCGGTTACTTGTCTGGACGAGGATGACGACTTAATCCGCGGCCTGATCTGCCTCGCCTTCTTCGACGGCTACCGGCACCGTGAAGTTGAACGTGGTGCCTTCGCCGGGCTGGCTGGTCACCCAGATGCGCCCGCCGTGCCCTTCGACCAGGTTCTTGGTGATGGTGAGCCCCAGGCCTGTGCCCTGTGCCATATCCTTGGCACGTTGAGACCGGAAGAACTTGGTAAACAACTGCTCCAGCTCCTGCTCATCCATACCGATGCCGCTGTCAACAACACGCAGCTGCACCATTTGCTGGTCCGCATTGATGGTCTGGTTGTGCTCGTTGACGCACTGTACCTCGACCCGTATTGCGCCTTCCTCTGGCGTGTACTTATGGGCGTTGCTGACCAGGTTGGTCAGCACCTGCACCATGCGTGTGTGGTCGGCCATAATCATCGGCAGATCGTCCGGCATGTCGATGGTGAGCATCTGCTGCTTTTCTTCGATCTGCCCCTGCAAGCCCCGGATGGTCTCGTCCACGACGTCCTGGACACGGATTGGGGCTAACTCAAGCCGCATGTGCCCCGTCTCGATGCGTCCCAGGTCAGAAAGGTCTGACACCAGGCGGGTCATACGGTCGACGTTGGAGCGGATGGTCCCCAGGAACTGATCCTGCATATCGCTCATCTGACCCATTGCACCCGAACGCAGCAGGTCAGTGTACCCGCGGATTGAGGTCATCGGGTTCTTCAATTCGTGGGCAACGAACGAGATGAACTGTGTCTTGTCCAGGTTGGCTTGCTCGACGCGCTGCAGCAGGCGCGCGTTCTCAATCGCCACAGCCGCGTGTTCGACCAGGCGCTGCAGGAAGTCGAAATCACTGGCCGTCAGCAGGCCCGGCACATGGCTGTCAAGGGCCAGCGCGCCGATCGGCTGGTTGGCATGCAGGATCGGGACCACGATCTGGCTGACGCTGGGCAGCAGCGCCATCTGCACAAAGTCCGGATCGCTCTGGGCATCCTCAACGAATTCCGGCGTACCGCTGGTGACCACGCGGCCAATCACGCCTGCCAGTTTGAGGGGGAGCGGGTCATCATGATGGGCATCGGTCAGTTCGTGCCTGTAGCCGCTGGCCGCCAGGAAAGTCAACCCCTCGCCTTCGCCATCAAGCATGGCGATGGTGCCCGCTGAAGCATTGGTGATACGCAGTGCCCAGTTCAGCGTGACCTGGATCACGCCTTCGAGCTGCAGTGTGCGGTTCAACTCGCGGTCAATGCGTACCAGGTTTTGCAGCTCATCCACGCGCGCAGCGAGCTCAGCGTCCGTTGCTTCATATAGACGCGCGTTGTCGATGGCGATGGCCGCCTGCCCGGCGAAGGTTGCCAGCAGCGATGCATCTTCCTCGTCAAAGCGCGAGCGGTCTATCTTGTTGATCACCTCCAGCACGCCGATGGTGCGATCTTGCACACGCAGCGGCACTGCCAGAAGCGCCTGCGTCTGGAATTCCGTCTCGCGATCCACATCGCTGAACCAGCGCGGGTCCTTCAGCACATCGTTGACAATCACTGGGACGCCGCGCTCGGCTGCCTCACCAACAATACCTCGCCCTGCCGGGATACGTGTGCCGATCAGGTCCTGAACCCCGCCCTCGACAACACGGAACACCAGCTCGCCGGATGCCTCGTCGATAAGGAACAGAGACCCGGCCTCGGCATGAGTCATCTCGACGGCGCTGCGCATAATACGCACCAGGAGGTTTTCCAGGTCCAGTGTGGAGCTCAGCTCCTTGCTGATCTCGTTCAGTGTGGCGAGCTGCCGGGCACGGTCCTCCGTTTCACGGAACAGCCGCGCCTTCTCCAGCGCCGTCGCTGCCTGGTCAGCGATTGACCAGAAGAACTTGAGCTGTTCGTCCGTGAACGTGACCCCCTGTGTGAAGCTGGCAACGACCATCGCGCCCATCGTACGCGCACCTGCGTTGAGCGGCACTCCCATCCAGCCGTAGTAGCGGTCTGGACGTGCTTCAATGCCGCGCCGCTTGCATTCGGCCATATAATCTGCTGTGCGGATCGGGCGCCCTGTCCGGATGATTTCCGCTTCCAGCCCCATGCTGTCGGGCCACACCTCGCCGAGCCGGTCTTCATACACCTCGCTGCCTTCGATGCAGTACGCATAGGACAGCGTTTTGAGCTCATCGTTATGTAGGACGATGTAGAAGTTGGTCGTATCGATCAGCTTGCCGGCCTGTGTGAAGATCAGTTCCATCAGCACATCAGGATCGGTGGCGAAGTTGACCGCCTGCGAGACCTGACTCAGCACGTCCAGCTCGCGGACACGCCGCTCCAGGTCGCCCATGGCCTGCGCGCGTTCGACAGCCAGAGATGCCTGCTCAGCCAGCGTCTGAATGAAGCGCAGGTCGCTGATCTCAAACTTCTCCCCTGAGCGTTTATTACCGACTGCTACGAATCCCGCCAGACGCTCCTGCCCCATCAGTGGCACGAGCACCGGTGTGCGCAGGATCGCCAGCCGTGCGTGCTCATCGATCAGCTCCGGGGGCAGCGGCTTGTTCAATTCAAGGAAGATCACATCACGCGCAGTGCTCAGCGCGTGGACCAACCCGGATTGTGCCTCAAAGCGCACGTCCGTATCCGGCCTTGTCCCTTCCCCAGCCGCAATAAAGTCGCCCAGCTCCGCATCGCGCAGAAATACGTAGGTGTGGGTGGGCATCAATGTCTCGCGGAGCTGCTGTTTGAGCAGCCGCACGATCTCTCCCAGGTTACTGGCAAGCGTGAGGCTGTGCCGGAAGAAGGTCAGGCGTTCTTCATAGCGCTCATTGGACCTGAAGAAGTAGCGATCCAACAGGGTTTGCAGCCGATTGCGCACAGGCTGGAACACCAGCACCAGCACAAAAGCCAGCACACCGACCAGCACAGGGTTGGTGATCAATTCCTGCAGGGTGGCGGTGGTCACCATGCTCAAACCGGTCACCAGCAGCGCGTACCCGAGGGCGACCAGCACACCCATTACGCCGTAAGTTGTGGCAAAGCTTGCCATCCGGCTGGTATCGAGCAGGTTGTACTGCAAGATACTGTAACCAACAACCACCGGGAACAGCAGGAAGGCCACGGCCAGCCAACCCAGCGGCACTTCGAATAACTGAAATGCCCACACCATAAAGGGCGTGAATGCCAGCACCGCGCCTCCCAGGATCACCCGGCTTTGCTCACGCACTACCGGTGAGACCGACAGGAAGCTGCGGAATATGAAAACCACAATAAAGGTGATCAGAGCCAGCCCGGCCAGCAGGTAGCCTGCCCGCCAGGTCGCCACAACCTGTGCATGTGGGCGGTTTAACCAGAGCTGGCCCCATATCATGACAGCCAGCGCAGGGATCAATGGAAGCCAGCGCAAGGGCGGGCGGCGCGCCACAACAGGCACTTCGCTGGGGAAAATCAACGCGAAGTTGACCAGAAGCCCGGCAGACAGCGGGATTGATGCTGCCCAGATCGGCGTGAAAACATGCGTTGTCCACAGATCGAATGTGGTAATGAACAGAATGGCTATGCTGGCGCACAGCATCAAAAACGTACGTCCCACCGCCTGCGTGCGCCGCCTGCGATATACCCACAGCCCAACTGCGACGTACGTAAGGCCTGCTGCATAAAACACCAGGTACATGGGGATCACGACGCTGAGTGGCAGGCGGCTTAACAAGACACCTGCCTCACGAACCTGGCCATCACTGCCCTGCACGTCCAGCAGCAGGCGATCCCCGATCTCATACCCGCGCAGCAGGCGGTACAATTCCGCGGCTTTGGAGACGGGCGTTCCATCAATGCTCAGGATCAGGTCATCCTGCCGCAGCTGGTATGTCGTCCCAATGCGCATCTCGGAAGGCATGAACGGCTCGGCGACTTTGAGGTTGGCGTTCAGCGGGTATTCCACGAAGGTGCCCAGGTAGGGCCCACGCATCCACTGGAATGCGATAACAGGCCCCACCAGATACAGCGCTGCCGTCAGCGCCAACAACACAATCAGGGCCAATCGCCCCGCCTGGTTGACGAACTGCCGCTCTCGGAGCTGCTGGCCTACCACCCCGCGCGGCCTCGATTGAACTGAAACGGCACTCATACAGATGCCTCCGCGACCTGTGGTTGCATGGCTCTATTCCCGCCCAGATTGTACCATCTTCGCAAACCTGCGACACCAAAGCATGTTATGCAATAGTTGGAGAATGGTTTGTCAACCGCTTGCATGGATCACCTGCTCCCCGCCAGCCGGTCGATCTCACCGCGAGCCAGTGCCCCGAATGTGCCCTCGGGATCCAGTGCCTCAGCCTGCTGATAGTGCCACAGCGCAAAACTGGCCTGGCCTTCTGCCTCATAGACGCGCGCACGGTGATAGTGAGCGCGCGCCAGGTCAGGGTCAAGCGCCAGAGCCCGGTCAAGTGCCATGACAGCGTCTGTGGTCTCTCCGAGCAAGAAGTAGGCCCACCCCAGCGCATCGAACACTTCAGCACGGTCCGGATAGCGCATTACCAGTGCCTGTGCCAGCGGGAGCCCGCGTTCCTGCACCCGGTATCCTTCATCGATGTAGAACTGAGCCAGCAGGATCGAGAACCGGGGATCATCATGTGCCATCTCGGCGGCCCGCAGCATCCACCCCTCAGCTTGCGCTAGATCATCCTCTGCGGTATAAGTGTGCGATATCTCCACCGCAAACGCAGCATTCTCCGGATCGAGCGCCGCCGCTTCGAGCAGGCTTGCGCGGGCCATCACAGGGCGGCCATAAACCAGCCAGACCACCCCATTCAAGTAATGTACAATCGGGCTTTCGGGCGCCAGCACGCGCGCCTGCTGCGAGGCTGCCAGCGCAGGTTTTCCCAGCCTCGCCTGTACAAACGCATAATATGCGAGTGCCTCCCCGTACCCTGGATTGATGGTCAGAGCATGCCCCAGCGCGGTTTCCGCCAGCAGAAGCTCCCCCACCCCCAGATAGGCCACCCCGAGGCGCGCATAGCCTACGTCACGAGCCTCGCCCATACGCGCATCAAGCGCCTGGATCAAAGTCCGTGTAGGGGACATATAGCGCGCATCTAACGCCGCTGCCAGTTCCAGCGCACTGCGCGCGGCAGCAGGATCGACCAGCGCCCGGACCAGGCCAAGATGGTACAGGACCGGCGCGTTCGTTGGGGTCAGGGTCTGCAGCGTCGCAAGTGCCGCAGAGGCCTGGTCCCACTCTCCACGATCCATGTAGATAGATGCCAGTTCGGATAAAGCGCTGGCATCACCGCCCCCGGCCGCCCAGGCGGCCTCCCAATCCTCGACAGCCGTTTCGAGCTGTCCTAGTGCAGCATAAGCCGATCCGCGCAGGTTGATTTCCTCCGGCGAAAGTGGGCGTTCCTGGGCGAGGTTTTCTAGGGTGAAAAGAACTCCCGCATAGTCGCGCTGCGCTGCGTAGGCCTGTGCAAGCGCGGCCAAATGGTCAGTGTTCCACGGCTCATACGCATAGGCCGCTGCAATCCGCTCAGCGGGCTCATCCGTGCCGCTGTCACGACCGCCAGCCTCGAGCGTCCGCAGCACCAGCGGCGCCGGATCAGGCTGGAGCAGCAGCAGTACCAGCCCTGCCCCCACTATCCTGATCAGGGCCGCCGAAGTGGATGATTTCGATGATGGATGTGCCCGCTGTGCTGCCATTCGTCTTCGCTGAATACCGTGGATTACTGCCTTACGGAACCGGTTCCATAAAATCCTTGACCCGCCGTGATCTTTCATACTATACTTGGTGTGGATGTTGCAGACCACCTCCTGGCACACCCACCCGATTTGTCTACTGAATACTACCGGTGTGGCTCTGACACATCGCTTCACACGCTGCGCTGTCAAATCGCACTGATGATTATGAGGAGGCCTGATGGCTAGTGTAACCTATGAACACGTCACTAAACGGTGGGGTGATGTGGTGGCTGTCAACGATCTCGACATTGAGATTGAAGACAAGGAGTTTCTGGTCTTTGTAGGCCCATCGGGCTGTGGTAAAAGCACCTCTTTGCGTATGCTCGCCGGGTTGGAGTCGGTGACAGAAGGCACGATTTACATCGGCGACCGCATTGTCAACGATGTTCCCCCTAAAGATCGCGATATCGCGATGGTGTTCCAGTCCTACGCGCTCTACCCCCACATGACGGTATATGACAATATGGCATTCGGCCTGCGCCTGCGCAAGACGCCCAAGGATGAGATCGACCGGCGCGTGCGCGAGGCAGCCGGTGCACTGGGCATTGATCACCTGCTGGACCGCAAGCCAAAGGCACTCTCAGGAGGCCAGCGTCAGCGTGTGGCGGTGGGCCGGGCGATTGTGCGCGAGCCCTTTGTCTTTTTGATGGACGAGCCGCTTTCCAACCTGGATGCCAAGCTGCGCGTGGAGGCACGTGCACTGATCCAGCGCCTGCACCAGCAGCTTGCCACTACGTTCATTTACGTCACACACGACCAGACCGAAGCGATGACGATGGGGTCACGTATTGCGGTCCTTAAAGACGGCATCCTGCAGCAGATCGACACGCCGCAGTCCCTCTATGATGACCCGGAGAACGTGTTTGTGGCGGGCTTTATTGGCAGCCCAAGCATGAACTTCTTCGATGGCACCATGGTTCGTGAGGACGGCAAGCTGTTTGTCGATACAGGGAGCTTCCGCGTAGAAGCGCCCGCCGATAAGGTCGCCACCTGGTCAAAGGCCCCCAGCGCGCGCGTGGTGTTGGGCATTCGCCCGGAGGATATGCACGATCCGGAATTCGCGCCGCCCGGAATCCTGCCGTTCAGCGTGAACGCCCAGGTTGATGTGACCGAACTAATGGGCAACGAGGTATTTGTGTATTACAAGCTCGGCAAGGCCGAGTTTATCGCCCGCCTCGACCCACGCACCAAAGCGCATATGGGCACAGACATGCAGGTCGTCTTCAATACCGAGCGCATGCATCTCTTCGATGCGGAGACCGAGCTGGCGATCCGCTAGAACCCCGGCTTGTTCGAACAGCAAGGGGCTCCACTGCCAAACACAGTGGAGCCCCTTTTACAGTACAGCGCAACTGCCTTACCGCCCGACCATCTCCTGGATTTTGTTGACGATCCCGGCGAAGTCAAACGGCTTCGGCATGAATGCCGCGTCCAGCTCACGGAGCTGCGCCAGCGGCGGCGGTTGGTAAGCCGAGACAATCAGGATCGGGCGTGCCTCCCCGGCGCCGCGCAGCTTGGCAGCAAGTTCGAGGCCTGTCATTCCCGGCAGGCGGATGTCGAAGATCAACATGCGGCAGTTCCGGATCAATGGGTCGCTGCCTTCGATGATCTTTCTGAATGCATCCTCCGCGTTGCCGTAAATCGGACTGACGGTGATCCCGAACAGGTCCAGGCCGCTGCGCAGCAGCTCGGCGATGGCAGGCTCATCTTCCACGTACAACACCACAATGCCATCACTCATAAGCCAGTGACCTCCCCTTGGGTCAGGTTGTACCCTGTCTGAAGACATCCCATGCCAAAGCTGCAGCACATTCAGCTTCCAGCATCACTTATTCTAGCACGAATTCGATAGGCTGCCTGCGCGGCTGGGCCTGCCGCTCACGAATCCGCAGCACAGCGGAAGCCAAGCCCGTAATTCGCGTGTGTATCTTCATTGGCGAAGCGGTAGGCACCGCGAATGCGCAGTTCCTCGTTGGTCCACGACCCGCCGCGCTCCACCTTGTCCCCGGCGCCTGAGTAAAACGGATCAACAGCCGGGGCGCTGCTGTACGCGGTATAGGTGTCAGCAACCCATTCCCACACGTTGCCCGCCAGGTCCATCACCCCGAACGGGCTGGCTCCGCGTGGGTAGCTACCCACAGCGGTGGTGTCCCCGGTACACGAGACGTTATTCGCCTCGTCAGGCGCGTAGTTAAGCAGGTCGCAGCTTGGCGCTGCGTTGCCCCACGGGTATTCAAAGCTCTGGGGGCCGCGGGCCGCATACTCCCATTCAGCCTCGTAAGGAAGACGTCCACCCACCCACCGGCAGTAGCTTTGTGCCTGCTGCCAGGAGACCCATACGACAGGGTGGTTGGAAAAGGCCGGGTTACCGTAGTAGTCAGAACGTGTAAACGTGCCCGGGTCATGGGGAGGCGCACACGCGCCCGCGCTGACACATGCCGCGTACTGCGCGTTGGTCACCTCGGTCACGTCAAGCCAGAAGCTGCGGGTGAGAGTCACGCTGTGTGCAGGCTGCTCGCGTTCATGCCGCGTGCCGCCCATGTTGAAACTCCCGGCCGGGATCAGCACCTGGACTTGCCCGTTATGAGTCTCGCGCAGCGGGTACCCCTGTGCGTTGACCAATTGCGTGGGCTCGGGTGTAGCCGGTTCCGGCGAGGGCGGCACGACTTCTGGTTGCTGTGTAACACCGCTGGCAGGGGCCGGGGTTCTTGTGGGCACACCGGCAGGTTCGTCTGTGCTTCTATCGACTACCTCTTGTGTGGGTATCTCTACCTGGCTGCCCCCTACCAAGTTGTCAAAGGCCCCAAGCGCATACAGGGTAACCACAGCCACCACGCCGACGGCGAATAGGGCCACCAGAACGCCCACAACCCACAGCCACCCACGGCCTCCTTCACGGCGGCGCGAAGGTGCCGGTGCAGGGGCGGGCCCTGTCCGGCGGGGCGCCTCGGCGGTTGCGGCGTATGGAGTCTCCTCCTGCAGCGTAGCTCCCACCGCAGCGGACTCCGGCACTGTGCGCAGGGGTTCTGGCTGCTCCGCACGTCCCGCAAGCGCGGCGTCGAGGGCATCGACAAAAGCGCTGCAGTTAGCATAGCGCCCTTCGAGATGCTTTGCGGCTGCCCGGACGAGGACATGTTCTACACCACGGGGGAGATCGGGGCGCAGGGTATGCACAGAAGGCAGGGGTGTCTCGATCTGCTGGCGGAGGATCGCCAGTGGGGTATCCGCGTTGAACGGCAGTTCCCCGCTCAGCATCTCGTACGCGACGATACCCAGCGAGTACTGGTCGCTTGACGGAGTAAGCAGTTCGCTCTCGCCCATGCACTGCTCAGGGCTCATGTATGCAGGCGTCCCCAAGACCGTGCCCGAGCCGGTGAGCTGCGTGGTCGTTTCGAGTATGCGTGCGATGCCGAAGTCTGTCAGGTAGGCATTACCCTCAGCGTCCAGCAGGACGTTCCCCGGTTTGACATCACGGTGCAACACACCCCGCTTGTGCGCATAATCCAACGCGCTGGCCACCTGACGCAGGACGCGTACGGTCTCCTCCCCGCTCATGGGCCCCCTGCGGATGCGGTCGCTGAGCGACCCGCTTGGCATATAGCGCATCACGATGTATGGGATACCCGCATCCTGGCCGAAGGCATGGACCGGGATGATGTGCGGGTGTTCAAGCTGCGCGATGGCCTTCGCCTCGCGTTCAAATCGCGCCTGGAAGATCGGCTGATCCGCAAAGGTCTCCGGCAGCACCTTGATCGCCACATAACGATCGGCATCCGCGTCGTACGCTTTGTATATAGTTGCCATACCCCCGCTGGCGATCTTCCCCTCCAGGCGGTACCCCCCCAATGTCTCGCGCTGCATGGTTTGCCGGCTCCTTTGCTGGCTTGCCGAATAACTCCGGATCTTGCGGTATAATCGGGTGCGTCAGGTACGCCTAGTGTAATGGAAAGTTGGTTGAGGGGAAAATCAGCCTTATGACCGATCACCGTGTGACCCTGGCGCGCCGCACGTTCCTGGCCCTGGCAGGAGGCGCCCTGGCGGGGTTGGCGCTGCCTCCCCACGTGCTGCGCGCGCTGCGCACGGAGCTGGCGGCTGGCGATCCGCCTACCCCGCAGGAGTGGGATTTCGTCCAGCCCCGCCCTGCCCGCCAGGAGCTGTGGGCGCGTATCACCGCCTGGACGCCCGTGCGTGCCAACCCGATCTCCGGGGATGAGCTGACCAACCAGTACCGCGAGGAGACCGTGCTCCCGCTGCTGGAGATCGTCGAGGGGGAAGCGCCGAGCTGGAACCCCAATAACAACCGCTGGTATCGCGTGCCGGATGGCTACATCTACACGGCAACAGTCCAGTTGATCGAGCCGTACCGTATGCCGGTCGAGCTGAGCGAGATGCCGGACATGTTCATCGACGAAGAACCCGGCTTCTGGGCAGAGGTGATCGTGCCCAGCACACTCGCGCGCACAGAGCCGAGCGGCCCGGCTGCCATCTCGGATTTCGACCAGCGCGTTAACCTGTATTATGGCTCTGTACACCGCGTCATCGCCGTCGAGCCGGACGAGGCGGGGTTTCTGTGGTACAAGCTGTTCGACGACAAGCCCAAGACGAAGCCCTTCTACGCGCTGGCACGCCATATGCGCATGATCTCGCCAGAAGCCCTGGCGCCGATCAACCCCGGGGCACCTAACAAACGCATGGAAGTCTCGCTGCGCGAACAGCGCATTGACTGCTACGAGGGAGATCGCCTGGTGCACTCGGCCCTGATGTCGTCCGGTGCAGGCGGGTTCCCCACCCCCGCCGGGGAATGGTCGGTGGTGTATAAGCAGCCTGCCCGCCATATGTACTCTGGCGATGGCAGCGAGGCCTCCGGGGGTGATGCCGAATCCGATTTCTTTGACCTGCCGGGGGTGCCCTTCAACGTCTTTTTCACGACGCTGGGCCACGCCATTCACGGCACCTGGTGGCACGGCGATTACGGCCGCCCGCGCTCGCATGGCTGCTTGAACGTCACCCCCCAGGACGCACGCTGGATCTGGCGCTGGGTGGAGCCTGCTTCACTGTACACAGTGAGCGCTGCCGGGTCCTCTAAAGAGCCCGGCACCCCGGTGATCGTGACCTGAATCAGCATGAAGGCTGGAGCGGCGCGGTGTTGAAAGAAACGCCGCGCTGTTTTGTTTTACCCGGCCGGTGTACAATGCCCGCTGGATGAGGAGTTGTGATCGAATAATGGCGTTGTCAGGTACCACGCAGACTGCCTTCCCGCGCCGGGCGGCGCTGAAAAGCGCCGTGGCGGCAGCCGCCGCCTGCGCGGCCGTGGGCCGCGCCCCGGCGCTCGCCGAGTCGGCTCCTTCTGACGAGACAATCTCCTGGGCCGAGCACTTTGATCACCCGCCGCTGCTGGGCCGTGTCGCCGAGTGGGGACAGCGCATTGTGTCTGCACCCGGCCTGCTTGACCCCGTGCTGCGGGCACCCGACAAACACGAGGTGCTGCCCATCCTGCGCGCGTTGTACGCGGCCCCCCCTGCCCGCCACGCGCACAACCCGATCTGGTTCGATGTGGGTGAGGGCTTCATCCACGCGGCGTTTGTGCTGCCCTGCCGCGAGGTGTTCCAGCCCGTGCAGGATGTACCACCGGAAGGTTTCTGGGCGGAAGTGACCGTGCCGCTCACCTGGCAGCACTGGCGCCCGGGCCTCAACTGGGACCGCACCTATGCGATGCCCTACGGGGCAGTGTTCTTCGTCATCGAGCGGGCCGATGATCCATCAGGCCGTGCCTGGTACCGGCTCTTTGATGATCGCAGGCCCGGTAATCCCTGGTGGGTGCAGGCCGCCCACCTGCGGCGCATCGAACCGGCCGAGTTCGCCCCCATCTCCCCACAGGTGCAGCCCGCTGCCAAGCGCATTGAGATCGACCTCACAGCCCAGGTGCTGACCTGCTTTGAAGGCAGTGTGTCCGTCTTTTCAACCCGCGTTGCCACAGGCGCGGTGTTTCGCGGGCATGATACCAGTACGCCTGCAGGAAACTACCAGGTGCTCGCCAAAACGCCTGCACGGCACATGCGCGGCGGTGAGGAAAACGATGCCCCCTATGATCTGCCGGGGGTGCCCTGGTGTACGTACTTCAGCGGCGCCGGGTTTGCCATCCATGGCACCACCTGGCACAATGATTTTGGTGCTTTCCGCAGCGCGGGCTGCATCAACACGACTCCCGACGCAGCCCGCTGGATTTACCGCTGGACCACGCCCTCTGTAGGTCCCGATCACGGCATCCCACCTGACGTCTGGTTCCCGAACGAGGAACTGGGCGAGCCCACACGCATCGTCACCTACTGGTAGGCTGCCCGTTGTATCTTCCAGGCGCCCCTGCGTTATAATACGCCCTGGAAAATATGTACTGCCGGATTCACCGGACTGATTAGAAGGGCGAACCACGCCACATGCGTATGCAGACACCCCAGCAGCGTTATACACGCGCACTGACACGCCGTGCAGCGCTGAAATCGACCGCGGCTGCTGCCGCAGCGCTGGCAGCAGGGGCACTTGTTCCGCGCGCTGCTCGCGCTGATGACGACGGGCCTGGCATCGGCCCGACCGGCGGTGGGCGCGTCAATGTGATGTATGACGAGATGCTCTCGTACAATGAGCTGTACGGCAACCCGCCCCTGCTCGGCCGTGTCGAATCCTGGAGCCAACGCATCGTCACGGAGCCGAATGCCGGGGAGCAGGGCATCGTGCGCTATGCGGATTACAGCGACGTGCTGCCCATTTATGGGGCGGTCCATGCGGTCCCGCGCTACGGCTTCCCGCATAATGATGTCTGGTTTAACGTCGGCGAGGGGTATATCCATTCCTCGTGGGTTGTTCCCTGCCGCGAGGTGTACAACCCGGTGGAGGAGATCCCCTCAGACGGCTTTTTCTGGGGCGAGATCAGCGTCCCAACGTCCTGGCAGCATTGGCAGCCGGGCCTGCGCACAGCCCGATATTACGACATGGCCTATGGCGCGGTCTATAAGGTCATCGACAAGACCCAGGACGAGGACGGCATCTGGTGGTACCGTATCATCAACGATCTGGCACGCGATGATCCCTGGTGGGTGCAGGCCGTCCATGTGCGCCGCATCCCGCGCCGCGAGTTCCTGCCCATCTCGCAGAACGTGCCGCACGACCAGAAGTACATCATCGTGAACCTCAGCAATTACGTCCTCACCTGTTATGAGGGCGAGCGCCCGGTATTCTCTACGCGGGTGTCTACAGGGGCAACTTTCTTCGGTGAGGAAGGCGAGCCTCTGGAGTTCAGCACGCCAATCGGGCGGCACTGGGTGGTGGGCAAGACCGCCTCGCGCCACATGGTAGGTGGAGAGGCTGCCAACGACGAATACGATCTGCCAGGCGTGCCCTGGTGTACCTATATCACGGGGAACGGCGTGGCCATCCATGGTACCTACTGGCACAATGATTATGGCACGCGCCGTTCGCATGGCTGCATCAATGTGACCAGTGATGCCGCCAAATGGATTTACCGCTGGGTGACGCCCTTCACAGGCTACGATTACAACCGCTTCTGGATCGGACGTGAGAACTGGGATATAGCAACCCGCGTGGCTGTGGATTACTTCGATTAGGACGGGCTGCAGCGGGTAGCTCGCGGCGTGTGACGATGGAAGCGTGGAGACCTGGTGAAGAATGTGCCAGGTCTCTTGGCTGGTGGGATACGCGAGGTAATTGCCAGGCGCCGGGTGCTTTCGCTATAGTTAATGGGTTGGTTTCCGTAAGGAAGCACCACCCGGGGGCGTCCGAAAGGCGCATAGGGTACTGGTTCCGTTGAGGCGATGCGCCCGGATTATTGGAGGAATGGTATGTACATCGATCCGTCGGCTGTGACAATCCCGCTTGCGCTCGCGGCGGGCGTCTTCTCCTTCGTTTCGCCCTGTGTGCTGCCCCTCGTCCCTGCCTATATCGGCTACCTGGCGGGGCAGGCTACCAACACTATCAGTACAGAAGCCGTCACTGCAGGGGGACCTGCCAGTGCAGTAAGCACGAAGCCGTCCCGCTGGGCGGTGACCCTGCACGGCCTGTTCTTCGTGCTGGGTTTCTCGGTTCTGTTCGTGCTGCTGGGCTTCGGAGCAGGTGCGCTGGGCCAGCTCAGCCTGGGCCTCAACCGCGCTTCCGATTGGATTTCGCGGGCTGGCGGCGTGCTGGTGATCGTGCTTGCTCTGCACGTGATGGGCGTTATCCGCATCCCATTCCTTTACTACGATACGCGCAACCAGGCCCGGCCGCGCTCAGAGCTCGGGTATCTGGGCTCCTTCCTGATGGGTATCTCCTTTTCGGCGGGCTGGTCCCCCTGCCTGGGCCCTATCCTGGCTGCCATGTTGACGCTGGGTCTCAGTGCCGCAGATGCAGGCCGCGCTGCCCTGCTGCTGACCTTCTATGCGCTGGGGCTGGGTATCCCGTTCCTGCTGACCGCCCTGCTGCTTGACCGGGCATCTGGGCTGCTGCGCAAAATACAGAAACATATGAAGGTGATCGAGATTGTCAGCGGCATCCTCCTGCTGATTATCGGTGTGCTGCTGCTCACAGGCAGCGTGCAGCGCCTCTCGACCTTCCTGTCTGCCGGATCGGACCTGACGATCGCACTGGACGAATGGCTGGTGCGCCTGGCTGGAGGCCAATAGCCCGCATGGGAACACCGCCCACCGAACGCCGCCAGCGCATTGAGGTCACGCTCAACCGGGGTGTGTTGTGGTTTGCCCGTCACTGGATGGGCGCGCTGACTGTTGTCTTTCTGCTGTACAGCGGGCTGCCTTTTATGGCCCCTGTGGCGATGGAATTGAGAGCTCCGGGCGTGGCGACGGCGATTTACCGGTTCTACCAGCCGCTGTGTCACCAGTTCGCGTTCCGTTCCTGGTTCCTGTTTGGCGACCAGCCTTTTTACCCCCGTGCGCGTGCAGGGGTGCCCCAGGAAGGGACTTTTGAGCAATACGCTGCTCAGGACCCGTACTTTGAGGGTGTCGATCTGGATACGCTCGATGCCCGGCTGGTGGCGGCAGCACGCGGCTTTATCGGTAACCCGCAGATGGGCTGGAAAGTCGCCTACTGCCAGCGTGATATCGCCATCTACGGCACAATCGGGCTTGCCAGCCTGGTCTATCTGATCCTGCGGCGCAGCGGGGTCAAGGTGCCATATCTTCCGTTCTGGGCGTACATCGCGATCACCCTTTTGCCTATTGGCCTGGACGGGTTCAGCCAGCTTCTGGCTAACCCGCCCTTCAACGGGTTTGGGCTGCCCTTCTACCCCCTGCGCGAAAGCACGCCTTTCCTGCGCACGCTGACCGGGGCGCTGTTCGGCCTGGGCAATGTCTGGCTGGCATATCCCTACATCGCCGATTCGATGCAGGAAACCATCACATTGATCGAGAGTAAGTTCGAGGCCGCAGGCGTTCCTTTCAGGCGCTCCAGCGCCCATTGAGGTGATGTCCACGACCTTACAGGGCGGCAGTGGTGCCGCCCTGTTGTATTTCAGATGCACCGCATTAGGAACAGGGTGCTATTGATGGCCTGCCTCGCGTTAGACATACTCCGGTCACGGTATACTATCCTCCCTATGCTGGTTGCCGTAATGGGATGGCCTTTCGGCCATCCCATCCTTTTTCGTTAACGCCCTCTTAACGCTCCCTTGAGCCATGCTTAATAGGGCCGCTCTATGGTATAGGTGTTCGACCGATTAAGTCCTCCTTTCTTCAACCCCAGTGTGAGGGTAGGCCGGCACCTCGGACCGGCCTCCCGCGCTTTTTGCCCATCTTCCGCTTCCCGGGACGGCCCTGGCCAGCGCCGGTTCCGCCGCTGCGCGCCTAGCCTAGCGCCACCGCGCTCCCTCATTTATACTTGCATGGAAGCATCCGCCGGGTATGCGGAGCCAGGACCGCCTCATCCCACTCACGGAAGCGAGGACTACCCGTGCAAGAATCCGACTTGATTGGACGCAAGCTGGGCCCGTACGAGATCACCGCTCTTCTGAATGCGGATGACTTCGTGGAACTGCTGCACGGCCAGGCCGAGGATGGCACACCTGTTGACATCCTTATCGCAGGCCGGCACCTTGACCTGGACCCGGCGTTTACCGCGCACTTCCGCCAGGATGCCCGCGTGATCGCCGGGCTTCGCCACCCCAACATCGCCCGCATTCTCGACTTCGGCGCAGCAGAAAACGGCCATTACATCATCTTTGAGCATGTCGAGGGAATCCCGCTTTCCCAGGTGATCGAGGAACTGCGTGCCGGGGAGCGCTATGCAGCGCCCGATGATGTCGCTTTCCTCGTCCGGCAGATAGCCGCTGCCCTCGACTATATCCACCGGGCCGGCGTGGTGCATGGCGCGGTCACACCCTTCAACATCCACATCACCCGGTCTGATCAGGCCATCCTCACCAACTTCGGCGTCTCCCTGCTGTACAGCCGCGCGCTGGATTCCGACCTCAACCATTCGATCATCGGCGGGACGGCTTACATGGCCCCGGAGCAGGCTGCCGATCCCTTCGCAGTAAGCCCTGCCAGCGATATTTACTCGCTGGGCGCCATCACCTACGAGATTATCACCGGTGAGCGGCCTTTCGAGCCGGGGTCTGACGTCGACGAGGCGCTGCGGGCATTGAACCACACCGCGCCCGACCCGCGCATCCTCACGCCTGAGATACCTGACCAGGTGGCTGAGGCCGTGCTGCGGGCGCTGTCCAGTGCTCCCCGCGAGCGCTTCCGCTCAGCGATGCGTTTTGCCAGTGCGATCGAGAGTGCCTACCGGGTGCCTTCACGCCCGCTGCCGCGCGCCCTCCGCGAGCAGCCTGAGCAGCGCAAGCCCCCTGCTCCTACACCGCGCCCTCCGGCCGGTGAGCTGGGATCACCGCGCCGCCCAACCGAGGAACGGGTAGCAGGGCAGCGCCGTCCCGCTTCTCCACGGGTTGAACGCCGCGAACAACGCCGCCTGCGCGATGAAGCCCGCAAGGTAACCGCTGCCCAGGCACGCGCGTTGAAGGAGCAGGAACAGGCCCAGCGCGACCTTGCTCGCGAGATTAAGATGAAGCAGGATCGCCTGACCCGCGCTGAGCGGCGCCGCGCACGGCGCGGCCTGAGGGTGCTGCTGCTCCTGCTGGTATTGATCGTTGTGGCGGGCGCCGGGGCAATCCTGCTCAACGCAGCAGGCATCCTGGACGTGCCGTACCTCGACACGCTGCCGCTGCCACCTGCGCTGGCTGGGCTGGTGCGTCCAACTGAGGTTGCCGGCCCGCTGGTGATCACCGCAACGCCCGCGCCGCCCACCAGCACCCCCACGCCTCAGCCGACTGTGCCACCCACCATCACCCCCACGCCACTGCGCCCCATCGAGGCAACTCCGGTCCCGGTTGTAGTCGTGCCTCCCCTTGACGTGGGCTCCAGCGCCTTTCGGGTGCCGGATGGCGCCGTCCTGGTCTTTGTGCCCGCAGGCCAGTTCCAGATGGGCACCGACGACCCGGGCCGCAACGCGGCAGCCCGTCCGCGCCACACGGTTGATTTGAGCGCTTACTGGCTCGACGAGACAGAAGTAACCAACGCCGCCTACAACCTGTGCGTGGAAGCAGGGGGCTGCCAGCCGCCAACGAACCGCCGTTTCTACGACCTGGCGCGCTTTGCAGATCATCCTGTCAATTACGTGCGCCATGCGGATGCCGCTGCATACTGTGCCTGGCTTGCCGCCGAAACAGGCCTGTCGATTGCCTTGCCCACTGAAGCCCAGTGGGAGAAGGCAGCTGGCTGGGACCCGCTGGGCGGGGTGCAGCGCCCCTACCCCTGGGGTGATGCCGCTCCCTCACGTGACCTGCTGAATTACCTGGGCACCGGGCTTGGTGAGACCGCTTCGGTTGGATCATATCCGGCGGGCGCCAGCGCCTATGGCGCGCTGGACATGGCAGGCAATGTCTGGGAATGGCTCGCGGACTGGTTCGGCTTTGACTATTACAACACGCTCACCGGCGTCACCAGCGATCCGACCGGGCCAGAGACCGGCACCTTCCGGGCTGTGCGCGGCGCCGCCTACGCCTCCGAAGGGTTCCTGGCGTTGGCCTCGTCGCGCAACTCGGTTCAGCCTGATCAAGCCAGCGACGAGATCGGCTTCCGCTGCGCCCTGGCCGGGGAGCGCCCGCCAGTAGACAGCGGGATACTCACACTCCCCACCGATGTGATCGACGCACTGGCTGAGTTGATCAATGATGCTGCATCCTCGCCCGATACGAGCCCGGCGCTCGCTGCTGCGCTCGCATCCAGCCTTTCCAATGCGCGTACGGCGCTGGAGACAGGCAATGCGGATGCAGCACTGTTAGCCCTGACTACGGCGCGCGATGCTCTGGATTCAGCCACACCAGGGGATCTCCCTGCAGGCGTGCGGTACAGGGTAGACCGCGGGTTGCGCTGGCTGCAGGGCCAGGCTGCACCCCCCGCGGAGAACGAAGGCTAAGCCCAATGCCAGGAGAACGCACAGCCGCCCCCACCGGGTCGGGCGACAGCGATATCACGCTGCTGTCCCTCGATTCGGTTGCGGACCATACACTCGCCAGCCTGTCCCAGCTTTCCAATGATGAGGTGCGCAGCCTCAAGCACGAGGTGTCCACGATACTGCCTGCAGGCAATCTGCCGGGCTTGATCCTCACCGGTCTGGCCGGGTTGAAAAGCCGGCGGGTTTCGGCCCGGCGCGTCGGTGAGGACATCACCTACCTCTTCCGGGGCGCCGATCTATTCCCGCAGGCGCTGTATGCCATCATGTACGGCGGGCCTGCCGTGGTGTTGTCGGCATACCAGAGCCTCCTGGCGCTAACCGGCAAGGACGTTGACTCCGCCTTCCCCGAAGGCACCTGGCAGTTCTATTTACAGTTCGGCCTGCGCGAGGATACCGGTCGCCATACCTGCGAGACTACCGCCTACGCCGGGGGCCGTCCACAGGATGCATCCGAGGTGGACGATATCGCCGCCTGGATTATGACGGCGGTCTACACCTTGTTTGACAGCGATGACCTCAACGCCTGTGTGTGGGATGAGTGGATCACACTGCGCCTGCTGCGCGAGTCCGCCGCACGGTCCGGCCTGCAAAATTCAGCACCGTTCAATACGATTGTGCGCGACTGGGAGCTGAAGCGCCCATACCGCAGCGCGCCCGGCGAATCCTACGCGGCGGCACGCCGTGCCGCCTTTGAGCGCTTTGTACGCCCCTGCTTCGAGATTCTGGAGGACGTGGAGCTGGAGCACCTGGCCGCGGAGCTGGAGCACCTGGAGCCGGAGCGCGTGGATTACCAGCGCCAGATGCGCCTGCACGCCCGCCTGGTACCCGGGCGTTATGCGGACCAGCGCGAGGAGGTGCCCCTATGGGAAGCCTCAATCGCCCTGGTATGGCGCGGCGAGCTGGTTCTGTTCGACGCCTGCGCACGCGACTCATCCGGCCACGTCTTGGCTGTCACACCCGAAGGCGAGGAATGGCCCCTACGTTTTGACAGCGATGGAACCCCGTTGGCACCGGATGGTACGCCCCTGGAGGTGCGCGGCCCACGTCTGTACCGGATGCGTGGACGCGCCGGTGAGCTGACTGGGTTGCTCAAACCCGCTGATCCTGCCGAGATACATGGTATGCTGACCACTCTGGCTGCTGAGGCACCCACGGCTTCAGTCCCCGAGGTGGATCAGGTGCTTGTGCAGATGCCGCGGGCTGTCCAGCCGGAACTGCGCGGCCTGCTCCCGGCTGGCACGCGAGCTGCCCTCGACGCGCTTTCGCGTGCCCCTATCCTGATCAACTGGGATCCAGCAGATGCAGACCAGCCGCTGGGTGAGCTGCGCCGCGCTGTACGTCGGGGTATCGGCGATCACCCGCTCACAGTCATCAGAACGGCTTCCTCGTTTGTCTTTGACCTTTCACATGTCTTTTTTGACGGTCTGTGGGGTATGGCTATCGCCGAGGTGATGACCAACCAGGCGGTGATCTGGTGCCAGCATCTGGCGGGGCTGGCAGCCACCCTGGTGACACCGCCCGCCCGTGTACACCTCTCAACCTCCCCGCGCTTCGATGAGGTGGCGGCCGCCCGGCGTGGGGCCGCTCAGGTGGCTGAGGTCAACGCCGAATCCAGCTCGGTGGATATGGAAGCCCTTACGGCTGCGCGTGCGTGGCTGAGCCGCCGCGGCGTGCAGGTCACCATCAACGATCTGCTGCTGCTGGCGCGCGTGCTGCATGCCCCCGGCTACCGTCCCGCGCCTGCTCTGCGGCGCGAGTTGAACGGCCTGCCTCCCGAACAGGCTGTCGAGGTGATAGGAGCGCTGGAAGCACTGGAAGATATCAACCCCTCACTGCTGATCCCGATGAATGCTTCCTATGTCTCCCCGCGTGAGCGCATCTTCCCCACCACCTTTCGCAACCCGCTCGATGGGCTGCACCGCGCATATCAGGCCGCCCGGGAAGCCTACGCCGTGTACCATCGGCAGGCCAGCGATCCCAACTGGTTTGCGCTCGATGAAGCGCGGCGCCGGTTGTTCCTGTATGTCATGCACTACGGGGACACCCTGGCGGCGATCAAGGCAGTGGCCATGCGAGGTGAGAGCCTCAGCACGGGCACGCTGCGCATGCTGGCCCATCTGCCACCTGCCATCCAGAGCATGCTCGACCAGCTCCCCCAGCGCATCGGCTTGATGAACGAGGTGATCAAGGGCGAGGAAGTCTTCTCCAACGTGGGGCGTGTGGCAGCAGGCTCATCGCTTGTGCGTTTTATGAGCGCCAAAGACGACGGCCGCGCCAAACGCCTGGTGTGGGGAATTCTCACCGACGATATCGGGCACATGCACATCTCACTGCGTGATTTCCGCCCACACGTGCCCATACTGCTGGCGGCAGGCCGGTCTGATCTGGCCCACGCCCTGGCAGTCGATCTGGTGGAGAGCTACGCTGCAGCACTCAACGATCTATCCTCAACCCTGATCGGCCTATCTGCCGCAGGCAGCCAGCCCCCTACCCGCCCGGCTTCTTCCGCGTTTGACCGTATATAAACAAGGGCGCAGCACGGGTCACCGGCTGCGCTCCAGCGATTCAGAGTGTGCGCTTGCTCAGGCGCTTTGACGCCGGGTTAGCGACGCCGCCTGCGGCTCCCGCTGCGGCGCTCCCCACGGATGCCAAGCTGCTGGCCCGGGAGCACCAGTTCCGCGATGATCAGGAGCACCACCGCCCCGATCACCGCGTGCACGATGCCGTTCAGGAAGCCCGCCACCGGCCCCGTGCCGAACAGTGCAAATAACCCCGGCAGGAACAGCCGGATCAGAAAGGCACCGACAAAAGCCCCGGCGATACCAATTGCCACGTTCAGAAAGCAGCCCTGCCGCTCGGCGCGCAGGACCAGGCTGGCCAGATACCCTGCGATGGCCCCGGTGATAATCCAGCCCAGGATGCTGAACAGTGTGGACATATCCATGCGTCTCGTCCTCCTCGTTGCTTGCCTTGATTATACCCGAGAGTGAGCCGGGCGCTGGCCGCGCGGCTAGTTGAAATCGCCGATCAGGTCCTTATCCATCTCGCCCACACTCAACCCCAGGTGCGCTCGCCGGATCACCTCGCCCAACAGGGCTGCCACCGAGACGATGGTCATATTGGGCAGGCGCTGTTCCTTCGTAATAGGTAGTGTGTTCGCAAAGACGATGTGTTTCAGGCTGAGGCGAGACAGCCGTTCGACTGCCCCGGCAGAGAAGACCGGGTGCATGAAGGCCAGGTAGATGTTGCGCGCTCCATACTCGCGAAGCGTATATACGGCCTGCTCAATCGAGCCTCCGGTGTCCACTTCATCATCCACCAGTAGCACATCCCGCCCTTCCACCGTGCCTACCAGTGACATCGCCTGCACGGATTCGCCGTTGCGTTTTTTCTCGATGAAGGCGACAGGCGCGCCGCCCAGAGCGCGACCCCAGTTGCGACACTCTTTGGCAAATCCCAGGTCTACAGCAGTGACGGTCAGGTTATCGAGCGGGATGCGCTCGCGCACTGCCTTGGTGAGCAGGCCAAATGTGCTGAGCACATCACCTGGGATTTTGAAAAACCCCTGAATCTGTGGCGAGTGCAGATCGAGCGTGATGTAGCGGTCCGCCCCGGCCGTCTCAATCAGGTCTGCGATCAACCGCGCGGTGATCGCCACGCGGGGCTCGTCTTTCTTATCTGAGCGGGTATACGCCATATAGGGGAAGACCGCCGTTATTCGCCCCGCTGAGTCCCGCCGCACTGCATCGAGCGTGATCAGCAGTTCCATAATGCTCTCGCTGACCGGGCGTGCCATGGTCTGGATAATATAGACATCCTGGCCCCGCACACTGCGCCCCAACCGCACATAGATATTGTCGTTCTTAAAGTTATAAATATCACGCGGCAGCAGCGGCACTGATTCCTCACAAGTGTCGCACAGGCGATCGGAAATCTCCTGCGCCAGCTCCGGGCATGAACGCCCGCTGATCAGTTTGATATCACCATACATCCCGGGTACTGCCATCGCGCTAACCTCCCCAACTGCTCGCGGCAGCGTCATGCCGCCTTCATCCCCACGTGTGATCATCCCAGTAACGCCCGTACAGCCGCGTGCGGCTCTAATTCCCGCGCGGCAATGCGATCGATCAACCCGGCCACCTGTGCTCCATCCAGATCGCCAAGCAGGCGCTCCAGCAGCGCATCACGCAGCAGGCGATCCAGCTCAGCAGCCAGCCGCGCCCGCTCGCGGCGCCCCAGCTCCCCGCTGCGGTCCAGATACGCCCGGTGCGCACCGAGGGCATCCAGCAGCGCTTCCACTCCCTCTCCCGTTGTTGCTGTCGTCTGGCAGATAGGCACGTCCCAGGCCGGATCTGCCCCGTCGTCACCCTGTGCCTCAGGCAGTGCAATCTCCATGATGCGCCCGTGATGCTGCATCGTGCGCGGGGAGTCGCCTGGATGGGCCAGCTGCAGCATCTGGCGCAGCACGCCTACCGTGTTGCGAGCGCGCGGGTCGTCGGATTTATTGACGACCAGCACATCGGCGATCTCCAGAATACCCGCCTTGATCGCCTGCACATCATCACCCATCCCCGGCGCTTCTACCACAATGACGGTCTGCGCGTAGCGGGCGATCTCCACCTCGGCCTGGCCTGCTCCCACCGTCTCGATCAGCACCACGTCAAACCCTGCCGCGTCCAGCGCCTTGATTGTGTCTCCCGCAGCGCGGGACAGCCCGCCCAGGCTGCCTCGCGAGGCCATCGAGCGGATGAACACACCAGGGTCACCACTCAGGTCACGCATGCGGATGCGGTCGCCCAAGATGGCCCCGCCCGAGAACGGGCTGGTCGGGTCAATCGCCAGGACCGCCACCGTGCGCCCCCGACGGCGCAGGCCCAGTGCCATCTGGTTGACCAGCGAACTCTTGCCAGTGCCGGGTGCCCCGGTGACTCCTACCAGGTGGGCCCTGCCGGTGTGCGGAAACAGAATCGCGAGTGCCTCGCTGGCACTCGCCGGGTCGTTCTCGATATGGGTGATGAGTCGCGCCAGCGCACGGCGGTCACCGGACAGCAGGCGCTCTACGAGGTCCACGGCGGTTAACTCTCACGCACAGCGCTGCGGATGGAGGCCACGATATCCTGCATGCTGGCACCGGGCCCAAACACCGCGTAAACACCCAGATCTTTGAGTGCCGGGATGTCATCGTCAGGCACGATACCCCCCAGGAACAACGGCACATCAGTCAGGCCGTTGGCCTTGAGCAGTTCGATGACACGCGGGGCCAGCGCCATATGCGCCCCGGAGAGGATGCTCAGACCCACGGCATCCACGTCTTCCTGCAGCGCGGCTTCGGCGATCATCTCAGGAGTCTGGCGCAGGCCGGTGTAGATGACCTCAAATCCGGCATCGCGCAGCGCGCGGGCGATCACCTTCGCGCCCCGATCGTGACCGTCGAGGCCGGGCTTGGCGATCAACACCCGGTATTTACGTTCACTCATAATGGATGCAGCCTCGGATTACCCCGTGTTGAACGTCTCTTTCAGCCCCATTATAGCTGAGTTTCTCTAGCGGACCAATGGGCCTTCCCCATCCAGCGAGGACCTTTTTGCTGCCACCTAGCGCGCTTATCCATCTAGGCAAAAGATAGGATGACAGGCATCTGATAAAAATGAACGGAAAGGCTTTGAAAATCGACCGGCAACGGCCAGCATCCCCGGCGCGGACAGAGGGCTGCGGTGTCCACCTGGCAGGCTGCGGTAATCAGAATGCGGGGGCTATTCGCAGCCTGGCCAGTTTTCTTTCCACTTTCTGGGCAATTTGCGCTACACTTAAAAGCCACGGGGCGCCCGGGGCGTCCCTGCTGCAGATACTGTCCGAGGAGAAGGGTCCACATGTCCCAGGGCGTCACCCCCCAGAAGGAAGACTTCGCGCAGTGGTACCAGGATGTTGTGCGCGTGGCCGACCTGGCCGAGAACTCGCCGGTGCGCGGCTGCATGATCATCAAACCCTACGGCTACGAGCTGTGGGAGGCCATCCGCGCGGCACTCGACAAGCGCTTCAAGGCCACAGGCCATAAGAACGCCTACTTCCCGCTGTTCATCCCGATGAGCTTCATGCAAAAAGAGGCTGAACACGTCGAGGGGTTTTCACCGGAGCTGGCGGTGGTGACCATCGGCGGCGGTGAGGAGCTGGCTGAGCCGCTGGTGGTGCGCCCAACCTCTGAGACGATCATCGGGCATGCCATGTCCAACTGGATCCAGTCCTACCGCGACCTGCCGCTGCTGCTCAACCAGTGGGCCAACGTGGTACGCTGGGAGCTGCGCACGCGGCCGTTCTTGCGCACCACCGAGTTCCTGTGGCAGGAAGGCCACACCGCCCACGCCACGGAGGCTGAGGCGCAGGCAGAGACAATCCAGATGCTGGACATCTACGCCGATATGGCCTATAAAGACGCCGCAGTGCCGGTGATTAAAGGCCGTAAATCCAACCAGGAGAAGTTCGCCGGGGCTGCTGCGTCCTATACCATCGAGGGTATGATGCGAAATGGCTGGGCGCTGCAGTCGGGCACGTCGCACAACCTGGGCCAGAACTTCGCCAAGGCGTTCGATATCAAATATGTCGATGAGAAGAATGAGCTGCAGCACGCGTGGACAACCTCGTGGGGTCTGAGCACACGCTTCGTCGGTGCAATCATTATGACACACGGCGATGACGTGGGCCTGCGCATGCCGCCGCGCCTGGCGCCGATCCAGGTCGTGATCGTGCCGATCTATAAGACGGACGAGGAAAAGAGCAAAGTGCTCGACGCAGTAGGCCGGGTGGCCGATTCACTGATGAGCGTGGGCATTCGACTGCATGTGGACGAACGCGACGATAAAAGCCCCGGCTTCAAGTTCAACGACTGGGAGCTGCGCGGAGTCCCCGTCAGGATGGAAGTAGGCCCTAAAGACGTTGAGAAGGGCCAGGTGGTGCTGGCCCGCCGTGATATCCCCGGCAAAGAAGGCAAGCAGTTCGCCAAGCAAGAGGGCATCATCGCCACAGTGCACAACCTGCTCAATGACGTGCACAACAACCTGCTCAAGGAGGCCATCGAGTTCCGCGATTCGCACCTTCATGATGCCAAGTCGCTCAAGGAGCTGGTGGAGATCGTCGAGGCGGGCGGCTGGGCGCTGATCCCCTGTGATGGCAGCCGTGAGGGCGAGGAGCAGATCAAGGAGGCCTGCAAGGCCACCAACCGCTGCTTCCCGCTCGATAAAAATGAGGGCAAGCCGCCCAAGGGGCTGAAGGACCCGGTCACGGGCAAGGCGGCGATTGGCTACGCCTACTTCGGGCGGTCGTATTAGATCGCTGGCCTGGCAGGGTACGGGGGCAAGGCGGCGAGTTGATGCTCGCCCTGCCCCCTCTCTATATAAGTGGGCCAAGGGCAGGAAAACGGCAGCCAGGCAGGCTATACTCCCCGCATGGACAAGCCAATTACAGACATCCTATCCGAGATCATCGCGAGGACACCCACCACGCCAGACGTGCGAACCCGCCACACCGAGCGGCTGGCGCAGGGCCGCCCAACCCGCGACGAGGACCCGGATACACATTTCTGCGTCTACTTCCTGCCTTTCAACCCGGGCACAGGCGAGGTATTCCTGGTGCACCATCGCAAGGCCAACCTGTGGATCTCACCCGGTGGGCACATTGACGCGGGGGAGACTCCGCTGGAGACTCTGGGACGCGAGGCGCGTGAGGAGCTGGGCCTGCCCTACAACCCACCGCGCAACGAGCAGCCCTTCCTGCTGACCATTACAGAGATCAGGACACCATCCCATCCTTGTAGGCGGCACTATGATATCTGGTACCTGATCTGCACAGATGGCGATGGTTTTGTGGTTGATCCGGCGGAGTTCTACGAAACGCGCTGGGTGGGCCTGCCGGAGGCTTTAGAGCTGGTCAGCGACCCGAATAACTGCCAAGCGCTGGCAGAGGTCCAGCGCAGGTTCGCGCCATCCGGGTAAGGGGTGTGGTGAAGAAAACCCATTCGGCAGGGTGGCCGCGCGGCTGCCCTGTATAGTCAATCGGTCTTGCTGTTCTGGGTCGGGCGCTTGCGCGGAGCCTGCTCCAGCTCGCCGGGCTGCCAATCACCGGGCCGCTTGACCACACGCACGAGCAGCAGCAGATTACCCAGGGCGATCATATCCTCATCGTTGACGGGTGAGGCCATCCCGCGCCCGGAAGGCGTGCCATTGAGTGTTGTGCCGTTCGTGCTGCCCTGGTCGATCAGGAACAGACGGTTGACTGTCGGACGCAGCATGGCATGTTCGCGTGAGACACCGTGCTCCTGTGCTCCATACTCCTCCAGATTGAGGATAATGCGGCCGGGGCGGCTGGGACCGCGCCCCAAGATCGCATCCCCGTAAAGGTCAAGCCCCATTACCATCGGCTGCTCACCCTCATAGAGCTCCAGCACAATGCGCCACGGCTCCTCCAGTAGCAGCCGATCGCCGGGTTCGGGGCGGTAGGGCAGCGGGTGGAACTCATTGGGGTAGCGCGCCTTACGGAACCCAAACGGTGAGCGATTCGCCAGGAACCGTTCAAAGACCATCTTCATGGCGTCCAGAGCCGCCGATCCGCCCAGCACAAACGTATCGCCGGACTCGTCCTCAGGCCTGGGGTGGGTGGTGCTGTTCTCATCGGTCATGCTGATGGCTCCCCGTATCATTCGGGCGCATTGTGCTGCCCATCCTTGATTATAGTAGCAAACGCCAGACTGTACAGAGAAGATTTGTCACAGTTATGTAACAACAGAACGGTTCTGCCTCGCAAGGCACCGGGCAGGGCGCATGCGTGTCGGGGCATGGGGCCAGGCACACTCCTTGCGCCTCCCCTGTCATCAGGTTATACTCTTTCCGTTACCAATCTTGACCGCCGGGCCTATCTCCGGTCCGGCCGGTGTCACATGTGAGGGAGATACATGGCACTTACCAAAGAGCAGAAGGCACAGATCTTCGCCGAGTATGGCACGCATGAAGGCGATACCGGCTCTTCGCAGGTACAGGTCGCAATGCTGACCACCCGCATCCTCCAGCTCACTGAGCATCTCAAAGCCAACAAGCAGGATCATCATTCCCGCCTGGGCTTGCTCAAGCTGGTAGGCCGGCGGCGGCGCTTGCTGAAGTACCTCCGCGATAACGACCCGGTGGCATACGAGGAGCTGATCCAGCGGCTGGGGTTGCGGCGCTAAAGACGCACCCAGCGAGGAAACAGTCCCGCGCGATAGTTCCTGTGCGAGTAGAGTGGGAGTGATCCAACGGTCCCCTCTACTCGTTTCTGTTATGGGCCATGTGCTGTTGACGGTGCCTGGGGGAACAGGAATTGGGACGTGCGATTGAGCGAATGGTGTTCGATCCTACTTCCCAGTCCCTGACCTCCAGGCGGTAAGTAACACGCCCAAGGAGGCATGTAGTAATCTGTATGAGCAAACGAACATTTATGACCCACGTCGGCGATCACGAATTGATCGTCGAGACCGGGCTGCTGGCCCCACAGGCCGGCGGCGCCGTGACGGTGCGCGAAGGAGACACAACCCTGTTCGCCACCGCCACAATGTCCCGCAACGTGCGTGAAGGCATCGACTTCTTCCCACTCTCGGTGGATTTCGAGGAGCGGCTGTACGCTGCCGGACGCATCCCTGGTTCGTGGTTCCGCCGCGAAGGCCGCCCGACCACCCAGTCGATCCTGGTAGCGCGCATGGCCGACCGCCCGCTGCGCCCGCTGTTCCCCAAGGACCTGCGTAACGAAGTGCAGATCGTGCTGATGTCGCTGGCGCATGATAGCGAGCATCAGCACGACGTACTGGCGATCAACGCCGCCAGTGCCGCGCTGCACATCTCGGATATCCCGTGGGCGGGGCCGGTGGCTGCGGTACGCGTAGGCCTGGTTGACGGCCAGTTTGTGATCAACCCCACCTATGCCCAAATGGCCGAATCCACGCTGGACCTGCGTCTTGCCGGTTCCGCGGATGCGATCATCATGGTGGAGTGCCAGGCGAATGAGGTGCCCGAAGATGTGATGGTCGAGGCACTGCGCTACGGTCACCAGGCGATGCAGCCCTTCATCGAGCTGCAGGAACGCATGCGCGAGGAGCTTGGTAAGCCCAAGCTGCCGTACACCAGCAAGGAGGTCGATGAGATACTCCAGCAGGCCGTACACGAGCGTGTCGAGCAGCAGATCGCAGACATCCTCAGCAACTACTACGACCGTGACGGCCGCAACGAGGAGCTTGAGGACCTGCGCGAGCAGATCATCGTGGAGTACATGGACGAGCAGGAGGAGGCCGTCGCCGAGCGGCTCTCGCGCGTCAAGGAGTATTTCAACGACGAGATCAAGAAGAAGGTCCGCGAGCGCATCCTGCATGACGGTGTGCGCCCGGATGGCCGCGACTATGTGACCATCCGCCCGCTGACCGCCGCCGTGGACCTGGTGCCGCATACGCATGGCACCGGCCTGTTCCAGCGCGGTGAGACGCAGGTGCTGTCCTTCCTAACGCTGGGCACGCTGGGCGACTCGCAGGAGTTCGACGGGCTGGAGCCCGCAGAGAACAAGCGCTACCTGCATCACTACAACTTCCCGCCCTTCTCAACCGGCGAGACGTGGCCGCTGCGCGGCCCGAAACGCCGCGAGATTGGCCACGGCCAGCTCGCCGAGAATGCCATGCACCCGGTTATCCCGGATAAGGACGAGTTCCCCTACACGATACGTGTTGTCAGTGAGGTGATGAGCTCCAACGGCTCAACCTCCATGGCCTCGGTATGCGCCTCGACACTCGCGCTGATGGCGGGCGGTGTGCCGATCACGAAGCCCGTCGCGGGGATCGCGATGGGGCTGGTCACCGACGGCGAGCGCCATGCGGTGCTGACCGACATCCAGGGCATGGAAGACCACCTCGGGGACATGGACTTCAAGGTAGCAGGGACCCGCGACGGGATCACCGCGCTGCAGATGGACATCAAGATCAAGGGTCTTACCGACCAGATCATGGCCCAGGCGCTGGATCAGGCGCGGACGGCACGGATGCAGATCCTGGATGTGATCCAGGCGACCATCCCCGAGCCGCGCGCCGAGCTCAGCCCGTGGGCGCCGCGTATGACTGTTGTCAACATCAACCCGGACAAGATCCGCAACGTGATTGGCAAAGGCGGCGAGACCATCCGCGCGATCCAGAGCGAGACCAACACCGAAATCCACATCGAGGAAGACGGCACCGTCTACATCGCAGCGGTCAAGGCCGCTGATGCAGCGGCAGCCCGTGCCCAGATCGAGGCGCTCACCGAGTCGCCCCAGGAAGGCCGCATCTACACCGGTGTGGTGCGCCGCGTGGAGGACTTCGGCGCGTTCGTCGAGATCCTGCCCGGCACCGAAGGTATGGTCCATATCAGCCAGCTTGACACGTTCCGGATCGAGAACATCCACGACACACTCAAGGTGGGTGACGAGATCATGGTGATGGTGACCAATATCGGCGGTGACGGCAAGATCCGGCTCAGCCGCCAGGCTGTGCTCGAAGGCTGGACGCTCGAGGAAGCCAAGATGAATGATCGTGCCAACAGCGGCAGCCGCAGCGGCTCCGGTGGGGGCCGTGGCGGACGCGGTGGGCGCGGCGGCTCCGGTGGGGGCCGCGGTGGTGATCGCGGCGGTTATCGCGGAGACCGCGATCGCTAAGCCCCGCTGAATACGTACCTCAAGCCCCGGCTAAAGCGGCCGGGGCTTTTTCATAGGCTGCACCCTGAGTGGGGTTAATTCTGTATTCGCATGGACTCCGATTGTGCTTCGTGGTACGATCAGACAGGCTGCGTAAGGAAGTCCATCCTGACCGCGTCAGGGTGGGTGCGACGCGATAACGACTGTGAACTACTACGAGGAGTAATGTAAGATGGCAAAACCGTTCCCGGTGAGCGACAGCAGCTTCATCGAGCAGGTGCTTGACTCGCCTGAGCCAGTCCTGGTGGACTTCTGGGCGGAGTGGTGCGGCCCCTGTAAGATGATCGCGCCGATCGTGGATGAGCTGGCCACGGAATACGACGGCAGGCTCAAGGTCGCCAAGCTGGATGCGGATGAGAATCCCAACACGATGCAGGCTTTTGGCATCCTGGGCATTCCCACGCTGATCCTGTTCAAGGACGGTGAGGCCGTTGAGCGCATTACAGGCTACATGCCCAAGGATAAGCTGCTCGCGCGCCTGGCCCCACACATCGGCTAGCTGAAAAGCTCTGTGCCGCAACCGTAGGCAGGCTGCCCGTCTCCCTCACCACAGGGGGACGCGGGCAGCCTGCCTGCGCGTCCCCTACTCAACACCACACTGCATGCAATTCCTCTCTGTGCTATCATGGCACAATCCACACCAGCAACAGAGAGGATCGCATCCTATGAACATCCTGAATCTGATCCGTGAGCGCATTGCAGCCATGCTGGGCCTGGTTGTTGTAACGATCTGCTTCGCGGCGATGGGGGCATTTCTCGCTTTCTATGTATCCCCGCAGCAGGCACTGGAGTGGCGGCGCATCAACGCCCTGCCAGAATTCACCCCGGCACTGCTTGACTCGGCAGCGCCGGGCGCCGACGTCGTGTTCACAGGTACGCTGACGGATAACCCGGCGCTGGTCAATGACCTGGTGGCATACCAAACTTCCGTCTGGGAAGTCTCACCGCCGGACAACTCGAACGATTCGCCTGACGGCTCCTGGCAAATCACCGAAACGGTGATCCCTGCCCTGCAGGTGAGCTTCCAGGGCGCCGTCATCACCACGGTCCCGGCCAACTCGGCGCGGCTGGGCGGCCAGTGGCGCGAAAGCATTGAGGAAGGCTCTGGCAGCTTGAGCGATTCCTATAACAACCGCGAACTGCCCGACGGCTCGATCCGCACGGTGGGGTTTGCAAACGGTGACCTGGTCACCGTCTTCGGGCAGAAGGCCAGCACCGGCGGCGTGATCCCGGCACACCTGTTTGGCGGCGACCGTATTCAGCTGGTGGACTCGGTGCGCCAGGGGGCGCGTACGGCCTTTCTGGCAGGCATTTCCTTCATGGCCTGCTCGCCGCTTATGCTGCTGATCGGCGGGTTTGCGATCCTGCGGGGCCGCGCGCGCGGCGGGATCAACATCCGGCTGGGATGATCACCACGCTCGGCCTCCCTTTAGCCGCCGCTGCCTTACGGCCCGGCGGCTTTTTTGCTACAATCCTCCCGGCCGGCCTGCTGCTGGCGTAGGCCGCCGCCTGATTTTGACCGCGAAACCCTGAAAGGAGCAGCGCCCCCACTCCCTTCTGCTGGTGGGGGTCTGAACAACCGCGTATGGAAAGCAAGACCTGGCTTATCACGGGAGGCTCCGGCTTCCTTGGCATCAATCTGATCCGCTACCTGCTGGAGCGCGGGCAGAAGGTCGTATCACTTGACCTGGTGGCCTTTGACTATCCCGACTGCAAAGACCGAATCACCTGGTACCAGGGCGACATCCGCCATGCGGAGGATGTTGAGAAATCCATGCAGGGTGTGGATATTGTGGTGCACTGCGCCGCTGCGCTGCCGCTTTATCCCCCCGAGGAGATTTTCTCCACAGACATCGACGGGACCCGCCTGGTCTACGAGCATGCGCTGGGCCATAACGTCCAGCGTGCCATCCACATCTCGTCGACTGCCGTGTATGGCATCCCGGATCACCACCCACTGTATGAGAATGACAAACTCGAAGGTGTTGGGCCATACGGCATCGCCAAAGTCAAGGCTGAAGAGGTTGTTCAGGAGTTTCGGCGGCAGGGTCTGGTCACGCCGATCCTGCGGCCCAAGTCCTTCATTGGCCCAGAGCGCTTGGGTGTGTTCGCCCTGCTCTACGATTTCGCGCTGACAGGGCACAATTTCCCGGTGCTGGGGAAAGGGGAGAACCCTTATCAGTACCTCGACGTGGAGGACCTGTGCGACGCGATCTGGCTGAGTGCAACACAGCCACCGGAGCGCGCCAATGACACGTTTAACATCGGTGCACGCGAGTTCGGCACCCCCAAGTCTGACTTTCAAGCGGTGCTTGACGCTGCAGGGCACGGTAAGCGCATTATCCCGCTGCCTTCTGGGCCAGCTATTTTCACACTGCGCATCCTGGAGAAGCTGGGCCTCTCGCCGCTCTACAAGTGGGTTTACGAGACCTTCGATAAAGAGTCGTTCGTCTCGATTGAGAAGGCTGAGAAGCAGCTTGGCTTTAATCCTAAATACTCCAACAAGGATGCGCTGCTGCGCAACTACGAGTGGTATGTCGCCAACCTGGACAAGTTCAAGGGCCAGAGCGGGGTATCGCACCGTGTCCCGTGGAAGCAGGGCATTCTGGCGTTTGCCAAGCTGTTCTTTTAAGGGGCAGACGCCGCCGCCCGTTATGCAGGCCCGGCACGGTTCATGGTATCATATGGCAGCGGCGCCCACGCCGCCCCACTCGTGAACGAAGCACTGAGGGAGAGAGATGGTAAACAACAAGCTGCTGTGGCGCACTCTGGCCATCGTTCTGATCATGGCCCTGGCCGTGCCCCTCACTGCGGCACTGGCCGCGCCCGATGCCCAGTCAGGGGTTACCGCGACCGCCAATGCTAACCTGAACATGCGCTCCGGGCCTGGCACGCAGTACCAGAAGGTGGGCACTTTCACCTATCTGGCCACCGCTCCGGTGATCGGGCGCAACCAGAATAATCTCTGGCTGCTGATCGACTTCAACGGGCAGCGGGGCTGGGTTGCCGCGTGGAATGTACACCTGGTTGGTGCATTAAATACCGTCCCCGTCACCAATGAGATCATCACGCCGGGCGGCGGCGGAGGCGGCGGCTCTGGTCTGCCTCCCACAGGTGTGATCGCCACCCCGGCCTATAATCTGCGCCTCCGCGCCGGGCCGGGCGGCTCGTTTGCCACGCTGGGCACGGTGCCCAGCGGCACCCCGGTGGATGTCCTGGGCAAGAGCAGCGCGGGTGACTGGCTGTTCGTGGCCTACAACGGCGGCGAAGGCTGGATCGCAGCGTGGCTGTCCTTCATCAGTGGGGACCTCGGGATTGTGCCGGTCACCGACGCATCAGGCAACGTGGGCGGTGGTGGGGGCGCACCCGCACCCACACCTGCCCCTGGACCGGCCCCGGCCCCCCCACCCCCCGGTGTGCTGACAGCCACCCCGAACAATACGCTCAATTTCCGGTCGGGGCCCGGCACCAACTTCCCGGTGATCGGCTCGGTGCCCCGTGGCACAGCCGTGCCGGTGCTCGCCCGCAACAGCGCCGCGACCTGGGTTAAAGTGGAGTACGCAGGCAAGCAGGGCTGGCTGGCTGCCTGGCTGACCACGCTGAGCGGCAGCATCTCAGGCGCCCCGGTCGAAGACCCGGCGCCGTCCGCAGCCCCGCCGCCTGCTGCGCCACCGCCTTCCACGGGCGGGGCGTTCCAGCTTGGCGGGCAGACACACACCTTCGCCAACCCGGGTGTGATGCGCTCCGCGGGCATGACCTGGGTTAAGGTCCAGCAGAAGTGGTCGCCTGGCATGAACCCCGCTGACCTGGCCACCATCATCAACCGGGCGCATGCTGAGGGCTTCCGGATCCTGATCAGCATCCCCGGGCAGCTTTACCCGTCAGCCATTGACTACAATTCATATGTCAGCTATGTACGCGGCGTGGCCGCCCTGGGCGCGGATGCCATCGAGGTGTGGAACGAGATGAACCTCGACCGCGAATGGCCCGCCGGGCAGATCAGCCCCGCTGCCTACGTGAACTTCATGCTGGCCCCTGCTTACAACGCCATCAAATCGGCTAACCCCGGCACGATGGTAATCGCCGGGGCGCTGGCACCGACCGGTGTGCACAATGTGGTCACTGTGTGGGCCGATGATGTGTACCTGGCCGGGATGCGTGATGCGGGTGCGGCGCGCTATATGGACTGCCTGGGCGTCCATCACAACGCAGGCGCAACACCGCCATCGCAGACCTTCGGCCATCCGGCGGACGGCGGTGGTGGGCACTATTCTTGGTACTACAAGAAGACCTTCGATGTGTACGCCAATACATTCCGCAGCACACCGCTGTGCTTCACCGAGATCGGCTACCTCAGCCCGCAGGGCTACGGGTCCGCACCGCCCAACTTCTGGTGGGGCAATAACACGACGGTGGCCCAGCACGCGGCGTGGCTGGGCGAGGCCGCCCGTATGGCGCGCCTGTCGGGGCGTGTAAGGCTGTTCATCGTCTTTAACGTGGATATCACCACCTGGGGAGACGACCCCCAGGCAGGCTACGCCATCATCCGCCCCGGCGGATCATGCCCGGCCTGCGGCTCGCTGGCGGCATCGCTGTCCTGACCAGGCTGGTATCTCAATCAAGCAAGCAGGGCGCCTCAATGAGGCGCCCTGCTGCGTTTGTGCACATGATCGGTCGGGAGTCTGGCTACAATTCCGCACCCAGCACCTTGGGGCCGGTGGGGCCGGGGCTGCCGCCAGCAGGCTCGATCGTGATACCGAATCCACTGTACCCTAACAGGGGGGCGGGCGCAGTGATCTCCAGGGTGCCAAAACCACCCTGATCTACCGAGAAGACCCCGCCATTCGTGCGCTGGTCGTCCTCGATCAACCAGAGCTGGTACTGCTGCGACGGGTCGATCTGTGGCAGACCGCTGACAACCAGCGTTCCGACGCGGCCAGTCGCGCTGACCGTGAGCACCCCGAGCGCCCCCGGCGCGTGCTCCGTCCCGCCAAATGCCACGGTGACCGGCTGTGTGACCTGGCCAGCGCCCAATCCCCGCCATAAGGCAAAGGCCAGGCCGCCCAGCACGAGGATCAGAACCAGGGAAACCGGTACCCAAACAGGCGCGAGCTGCCGTGTGAACGCTGAGAAACGCTCCCAGAGGCTGCCTTCCGGACGCGTCTCAGGTGGTTCCTGCAGCGCAGCGATGCGCGCATGCAGCCTGTCCCGTAGATCAAGCGCCGGCTCGGCAAGGGGGCTGGTCAGCACAAGCTGGTCACTGATCTGCCGGTATTCCGCCAGCTCGGCACGGCATTCAGCACACCCCGCCAGATGCGCCTCCACGTGAGCAAGTTCGGAGTCGTCCAGACAGCCCAGGGCGTATGCGGGTATCAGATCATGGACGTGCGGTGGTTGATCGGCCATTGATTCTACCGTGTTCATCTTCACTACCAGGATTCTACGCAGCAGCTGCCTTTTCAGATCTTCCCCTGCAGCAAATCGCGCAGCTTCGCCATGCCCAATCGGATGCGCGTCTTGACCGTGCCCAGCGGCAGATCAAGCGCGGACGCGATTTCGCTCTGAGTGTACCCACCGTAATAAGCCAGAGCCAGCGCCTGGCGCTGTTCAGGTGGCAGGGTAGAGAGGGCACCGCGTACCTGCTCGCGCTGCAGCGCCAGTTCGGTGCTGATCTCGGGGCCGGGCCCTTCGGCTGCGGATGTCTCGAGCACGTCCCAGGCCGCAAGATGGCCCTCGGGGCGAACCTTGCGGCGGCGCAGGCGATCAATGCTGCGGTAGCGCGTGATGCTGGCCAGCCATGTGCTGACGCGTGCTCGATCGGGGCGGTACGATTTGGCCTGCTTCCAGACATTCACGAACACATCCAGCGTGACTTCCTCAGCGGCAGGGCGTTCCTGTCCGAGCATGTGCAGGGCAACACCGTATACCAGACGATGATAGCGCTCGTACAGCTCATCGAGTGCCTCATTCTGCCCCAGTGCGATCAGGCGAATCAGGATGTCGTCCGCGTACCCGGAATAGTCTCTGGCTGAACCCATACTGCCTTGTCTGGTCTGGTCCCCCGCGCTCAACCGGCCCTGAGAAGTATCGAGCGCTGTGCGGTTTCAATCAAGGATAGGTTCTTGCATTATAGACCATTCACGGCTGCTCATCATCTTTCCCTGCCAGCCAGGTTGAAGCAGATACCTGACACAGCAAGGCCGCGCTGCGCGCGGCCTCGTCGGAGAGGGAGAGCTGGTACTGCTGAGTGTGAACTAGCTCAACCGACTATTTGGGTCCATCGGGCAGCGGCCGGATCTGGCCACAGGCAACAGGCATCGAGGCAACATAGGTGCCATTCACGGTCAGGCCGTGCAGCACCATTGCGCGGTTCTGCAGCGGGCCAAGTCCCTTGGGGTCTACCGTAAAGGTCTGCTGGAAGTTCAGTGTGCCATCAGCGGCCACCGTGTTGAAGGGCAGCAGGTTGAGGAGCACCGGGCCATAGTTGGGCAGGCCCTCCCCTACATCCACAAATCCATCCCCATTGGCATCAGCTGCCGGGGTTGGGCAGGTAGCATTCCCCTTATTGGTCGGGGCGCCATGGATGTGCTGCGGGTGAACCTTGCCGGGCTCAAGACCGCTGGCATTGATAGTCACCGTGAGCTGATCCCCCTCAAGGTGCAGGTGGGCGGTGCCCGTCACACCGGAGTTGTTAAGCGTACCCAGGTCCACGTAGAAATCCTCAACACCTTTCGCGCTGGCCGTCATGACACCTACCAGCGACAGCACAATTACCAACAGAATAACGGCCTTTTTCATTGTGTCGACTCCGTCCTTTGCTTGTCACTTCACGCGCCAGACCTGGTCCGGCGCTGATTTCTATCTCAATCTCCCTCGTTTGTAATTACGTAAAGCGGCTGCATCTGGATCTCCAGCCAGCGCATTTGTCCCCCGGCAGGGGGCGCAGACAGCCAAAGACCTGCCAGCTCCACGCTCCGGGTGCTGCCGGCATCATTGAGCGGCCTTATGTAGAGGATGGGCGGAAGTCCTCACTGTTTGCAGTGATCGGGGAAGTCTCCCGGGTCAGGCAGGAGGCCCCTGTGCGATGCGTGCGCGCATCCCCGCGAGCACATCCCCGCTGAAGCGCGTGGGAAACAGCATCTCGCGCCACCAGGTCGCGCCCGCTGCCTGGTACGGGTTGATGATCTCTGCGGCGCCGGAGGCGTCGGTCATACCGCCCATGATCACGTCAAAGGGGGCGTTTGACTGGCGATGCTGCAGGGTATAAGCGAGGCAGTCGCGCAGCTCGTCCGGGCTCAGGACGCGGCGATGCCCTCCCTCAATGGAGATGGGGGCGACACCGTCCCAGCGCGCGGCCCGCCGGAAGGGGGGGTTGTTGGGCCAGCGCCCGGCCACCCAGATCGGGATGCGCGGCCGCTGGACGGGCGCAGGCCGGAAGGTGGCTTCGACCAGTGTGTAATGCTGCCCGTGATAGGTCACCGGCTCAGCAGACCAGAGTGCAGCGAGCACTTCAAGTGCCTCGTCCAGCATCTGGCCGCGCTGTACGGCATCGCCGGCTTCACCCAGGCGGTCGAACTCGGCGACATTGCCCCCGGTGCCAACTCCCAGCACCACCCGCCCCCCGGACAAATGGTCGAGGGTAACCAGTTCGCGGGCCACCTTGTGCGGGCGGCGGCGCGGCAGGGGCGTCACCATCGCCCCGAAGCGGATGCGCTGCGTGGCGAGCGCAATCGTGGTGAGCAGCACCGTCACATCGTGGTTAGGTTCGTGCTCCGGGCGGTCAATGTGGTCCCAGATGAAGAACCCATCCCAGCCAGAGTCCTCGGCTTCACGGGCCAGATCGGCCAGCGTGCTGGCATCCATCCAGCTTCCGAAGTTGGGGATATCGATTGCATACTGCATCACGTGCTCTCCTTGCCCCGTGCAGGTGTAGTGTCGCAGCGGATGGTACCCTCAGGCAGTGGGGATGAGCAAGCTGCAGGCCGCAGGACGCAGCGACCCGAGCCTGGGAGGGCAGTTGTGTATTGTGAGCCCCTAACCTTTCTGCTACCATGTGCAGGATGGTTTGCCCGGTACCAAGGAGCAGCATATGCACGACACCGACACCACCCCCGACCGTTGGGTGCCCGGCTGGGCGCAGGAAGCGATCTTCTACCACATCTTTCCGCTGGGCTTCCTTGACGCACCCGCACGCAACCCCAACGAAGGCGATCCGGTGCCACGCCTGGGGGCACTCTCCGGCTGGCTCGATCACATCGCCGGGCTCGGCGCCACCGCGGTGTTTCTCGGGCCGGTTTTTGAGAGTGAATCGCACGGGTACAACACTATTGATTACTTCACTGTGGATCGCCGTCTGGGTACGCTGGACGACCTGCGCAGATTCGTCCAGCATGCACACCTGCGCAACATGCGCGTGATCCTCGACGGGGTGTTCAACCATACAGGGCGTGAGTTTTTCGCCTTTCGGGACCTGCGCGAGCACGGGCGGAATTCTCGCCATGCAAACTGGTACCATGTCAACTGGGAAGGGCGCTCATCCTTTGGGGACCCTCTCGATTATACCGGATGGGCGGGACATCGCAGCCTGCCGCAGCTCAATCTGGGCAACCCCGAGGTGCGCAATTACCTATTTGAGGTGTGCCGCTACTGGCTGGGTGATGTGGGCATCGACGGCTGGCGGCTGGATGCCGCGGACTCAATCGATCCGTCGTTCTGGTGGGAGTTCCGGCGGGTGTGTAAGGATATCCGGTCGGACTGCTTCCTGGTCGGAGAGGTGGTGGGCGGGGACTACCGCAAATATGCCGCACCAGACCTACTGGATTCGGTGACTAATTATCAGCTGTACGAGTCGATCCCACGCTCCTTCAACACCGGCAATCTGTGGGACTTGCGCGCCGCATTGGAGCGCGCTGACAACCCCGAGTGGGGCCTGTATCGCGAGCTTCTGCTGTTCAATTTCATCGGCAATCATGATGTGGAGCGCATCAACACGCGGCTGGAGAATCCGCGCCATATCTACCCGGCGTTGATCCTGCTGTTGACCATGCGCGGAATCCCCTGTCTGTATTACGGCGACGAGATCGGCATGCAGGGGCGCAAGCAGGACGGCGACGCTGCCCTGCGCCGCCCAATGCCGCCACGGGACTCCTGGCCGCAGGGCGCAGGAGAACTGGTGCGTTTTGTAACCAGGTTGGTCTCAATTCGCAAAGGGCACCCGGCCCTGCTGCGTGGAACCACGCTGCGCGTCGATGCCACGGATCATGCGCTCAGCATGATCCGGCGCTACCACGAGGAGGTTGCCGTGGTGGTGATCAACGCCGCCGAAGCCGCCGCCTCCTTCGAGGCCCCGCTGCATCATACAGGCCTGCCTGATGGCCTGGTGCTGGAAGACGCCCTCGAGCCCGGTACATCGGTCAGCGTGCATGGGGGTAAACTGCACATCGAAGCGGTGCCTCTCTGCGGGGGTCGAATACTGATCGGGCGCACCGGCTAACAGGCAGGAGGCCCCGCTGTGCGGGGCCTCCTCATTATTGTGGCTTCTGCCGTGAGCGTCTAGTCGAATATGATCAGGCTACATATCTTCAACAAAGCGTGTCAAAAGCCGCTCGATCTCACCTGAAAGGACTTTGCCGCTCAGGCTGCGCAGCGGGCGACCTGCAGCCAGTGTGCCCACCGCCTCGCGATAGGTCTCGCTCAGCGTGGCCTCCCACTGGGCAGTCTCAACCCAGATGCCTGATTGACAGCGCAGCAGTGTGAACTCGTAGGTGATCTCGCTTCCGGAGAAATGCGCCTCGATGCGCAGATGATCGTGAGGGTCCTGCTTATTCAGCCAGCCATTGATCTCCGTGGCGAGTGCTCCTGCTGCCTGTGCTACGTGCTCCTGCAGCCTGCGGCGGTCGTCGCGCGCACGGTGGATGGCAACTGCCTGGTTGAGGCTGTTGACGGGCTGGCCACCTGATACAGACCTCTCCGCGCGGTGCTCCGCCCCTCCAACGCTCGTTGTAAGCGTCAGCGCCTCAATCGTGGCATGCTTCAAGCTGACTTCTGACAGCCGCTTCTTAACATAGCGCCCGCCCTGCTGGCATTTCTTGGGCGGATTTTTCTCCCTGGCCTCCTGCTGGAGTTGTTCTGCATTGGCGGGCTTACCACCTATCTGGGTAGGCGTGACCGTCGCTGTGGGCGCAGCTGCCCCTGCACCGCTGCCGCCGCCTGCCATGCCCATCAGAAAGAGCAGCACAACAGCGCCGCCCACCACCCACGGCCAGTTACGCGCGAACCAGCCGCGCTCCTCGCGTGGAACAGGCTGCTCCGGAGGGCGCGGTTCCTCCGGGCGTGGCTCATCCGGGGGGTTCTCTACTTCTCCGGGTTCTGCGGGCTCGCGCCCAGGCTGCTCCGGCACTGCCGGTTCCTCAACTGCCGGCCTGCCCTCCGCCTCGACGATCACCTCTTCAGGAACCGGCACCGCCTGCGCGCTGCATGCGCCCAGCGCAAGGCTGATCAACAGCACAAAAGCCAGCCCTGCGCGGCTGACCCTAATCCTCCTTCGCATCTCCTTCTCTCCTGTGTAGCACACTGAACATCCCGGCTCGGGTGTACGTGTGAGCCTGATCTTATAGTAGCACACCTTGCCAACGGCCTGAACCACAACAGCCTGCGCCATGTGACTTTTGTCACTATACCGCCTGCGCAGACGGCCCTATGCTGAGCGTAGTGATCCTTCGCTGGGCCGCTGCACTTCTACTCCCCCCTGTATACCGTCCCTGCCCGCAACACCGCACACAGGGACTCTGCACCTGCCCCGTGCGGTGGCGACCCACCCTAGCATGGAGGAGATTTTTCCATGAGCACGCAGCGTGCGCTGCTTCTGGTTGTCACGGCGCTGCTGCTGGCTGTGCTGGCCTGCAGCCCATTTGGAGGTGGTGAGTCCACACCTGAACCGCCCGCCGTCGATGCTTCAGGGGCGGGCGAACAGGGAGCCGGAGACGCAGCAGCCATCCCGCCGCCGCCCCCCAAAGAGATCAGCAGCGCGGATATCCCTGTTTACCCCGGCGCTGAGCGCAGCGCATCCGAGGAGGCTGAATGGGTCTGGATCGATGTACGCACTGACACTCCCTTCGGCGGCGACACCCGAGTCTACTCCACACCGGACCCGATGCCGGACGTGCTCAGCTTCTATGATGCCACCCTACCCCAGTTCGGGTGGACCCGCTCCTTCGAGGCGTTTGGGGATTCCGGGGGCTTGGTGGTATGGACACAAACTACGGCCGCCGGCAGCTACGAGCTGGGTGTGGCGGTGCGCTCCTATGACCAGTCTGGGGTGCAGGCTCCAACCACCCTGGCGTTGATGCTCAAGACGTTGGGCTCCAGCGGGCAGGATCAGGCCCAGGCCACCCAGCCGCCCCAGGGCACCGATGTAACCGGTGCGCTGGTCACCCCGGCGCCTGACGGCAGCACCATGCCGCCTGCCGGAGAGGGCCTGCTGACCACGGCAGCGCTATCCATGGGCCTCGATAGTTGGAACCAGTGGCTTCAGGGGGGGAGCAGTGTGCCCGGCAATAACAGTGTTGAGATGGTCGATGATCAGATGATGTATCGCGTCGTGGAGTTCACGCGCAGTGAGGGTGGGCGTGATGGCGGTGCAGCGGGCATCACGCAGCAGCCCAATCTCGATGTGTCAGGCTATCCGCATCTGTATGTGTGGCTGGTGGGAAAGGTGCTCTACGAGGAGGGTGGCAACATCGCTAACAGCTCCCCCGCCTGGTTCCCCGAGGGCGCCGTACAGGTGCGTGTGAAATACATCGGGCAGAGCGGGCAACAGCGTGAATGGTATCACGGCTTCTACAGCGGCCGGGTTTCCGGCGCGGATGCAGTGCATTTCACCCAAGTGCCGCAGGGGGAGTGGTTCCGTTATAACGCGGACCTGATGGCCCAGCCCGACCCGCCTGTGCGTATCACCGACCTGCAGGTGTATGGCTTCGGCTGGGAGTTCCGCGGGCAGGTCGCGGAAGTGAATCTGATCGGGGCGATGCAATAATACACCCTGAGGGGGTGCGCGTTTTCCACACCAGGATTGCCCCGTGACGCGATACAGGGCGGGCTGTTTAGCCCGCCCTCTGCGTGGTTACAGGTTCATTGTGATGTGTGCCCGGCGCTGGGGCCCAGGCACATATCACAAGAACTATGGAGAGAGAGCACCTTTAGATCGGTGTGGGCAGTATTACAATGGGGGAGAGCAGCAACACTGACAGGGAGAATAAGGATTATGCAGAAGCGTGTCTGGTGGAAGTACCTGCTGGGGGTCGTCCTTGCGCTGGTGGTGGGTGCCTACTTGCGCTACTGGGCCGCACTGATGCTCCCCGTGGATTTTGACGAGCCGATCTACCTGCGAGCGGGGCAGGACTACGCCGCACTGATCGAGGCGCGTGACTGGCAGGGCATCCGCGATTACGCCTACAACTACGAGCATCCCCCGTTCTTTAAGCTGGTCTACGGGGCCACACTGACCACCCGGCCGCCGATTGAGGATATGGAAGGGCGGCTGATTGCGCCGCTGGAATACGCGCGCCGCATCGATGCGGATGAGGTGGTCACCTTTGTGCAGACCCGGATGGTGTCGGTGCTGCTCGGCACGCTGAGTGTGCTGCTGGTAGCCCTGGTCGATCCACTGGCGGGGTTCTTCCTGGCGGTGCACACCTACGCGATCAAGTATTCGGCGCAGATTTACCTGGAGGCTCTCCCGCTGCTGACCAGCACGGTTGTGGTGCTTGCCTATATCCGGTCGAAGCGACGCTGGAACGGCTGGCTGGCGATCTCGGCGCTGGCGCTGGGCCTCACCGCGGCGTCGAAGTACTTGTACTGCGTGGTGGCCTTTCCCGTGCTGATCGATTGGGCGCTGGCGGTGATCGGGGAGCGGCGCTCCAAAGACCAGGTTCCGCATCCATTGCTGCGCATCGCCGGGATGATCGGCTGGGGGCTGCTGGGGGTGGGTGTATTTGTGCTGGCCGATCCGTACTTGTGGCAGAGTGGCACCGAGCGGTTGGGTGAGTCGTTGTTCTTCAGTGTGTTGTACTCACAAGGCGCACACGTGGCCGAATCCGGATATCCGTTCTTCCAACCTTTCGTGTGGCTGCTGATGCCGGTGCCCTGGCACCCGATCGCGATCTATACCGCGCTGGATGGCTTCACCACCATACTGGCATGCTTCGGGGTACCCCGTATGTGGAAAGAGCGGCGGGTGATCGTGCTGTGGTGGGTGCTGGGTATGCTGTTCCTGCTGGTGTGGAGCACCAAATGGCCGCAGTACATCCTGATCGTCACGGTGCCGGTGACGCTGTGCGCGGCGGAGGGCGCCCGGCAGGTCTGGGCCTGGATTCCCGACTCTGTGCGCAAACGGTCGACGGCGTAGACACAGACGGCAGGCTGTGAAGTTCATCGCTCAGGAATCGATCTTTGCCTGCTATAATACGAACAAACTCACGCGGGGCCGCCCGCACTACCCAGGAGGAACAAGTATGAACGCACCCAAGGGCAGCAGCAGCAACGACCCTGATTTCGAACTGCTGGCAGAGACGGAGAGCTTCGCTGTGCTGCGCGGCGAGGACATCGATGACGAGCCGGTCTACAACGTGGAATTGGGCCTGGTCACCTTGCACCTGTTCAAAGAGGAGTGGGATGAGCTGGTCGCGCTAATCACTGCTGCAGCGGAAAACGCCTGAGTTCTGCTGCCGAGGGTTTTGAGATCGGGAAACCCATCATGCTGCGGCGGGTATCTTTGCCACTGATCTGCCGGGGTGCAATTAGGCTATGCTAAGGCTGTTACAGGGCGCTGGCGCGCCCTGCCAGCGGCGCATTGACGGTTGAAGGGGGGAGCGGTGCCGGGCTGGCCTGCTGCCCCCTGTTGCGTCAGTGAACCGCCCCACACTTTTCCAATCGAAGGAGCGTACACATGTCGGTAGGCGATAAAGCGCCTGTCTCAACGGAGGAGCTGCTGGCTAAAGCCAAGAAACCAGCGGCGGATGCCATGCGCCTCCACCCGTTCTACCGTGGTAAAGTGCAAACTGCACTGCGCTGCCGCGTCCGGGACTTCGACGACTTCGCCATCTGGTACACACCGGGGGTTGCGGCCCCTTGCCGGGCCATTGAAAAAGACCCCGAACTCGTCTACGAGTACACCAGCAAATGGAACACCGTGGCTGTAATCTCCGACGGCACGCGCGTGCTGGGGCTTGGCGACATCGGCCCCAAAGCCGGGCTGCCGGTCATGGAGGGTAAGGCGCTGCTCTATAAATATCTGGGCGGCGTCGATGCGGTGCCGATCATGCTGAACACCAAAGACCCTGACAAGATCATCGACACAGTGCTGATGCTGCAGCCTGCGTTCGGCGGGGTCAATCTGGAGGATATCGCACAGCCCAAGTGCTTCCGCATCCTCGACACCCTGCGCGACCAGGCCGAGATCCCGATCTGGCACGATGATCAGCAGGGGACAGCCTCCGTCACCCTGGCGGGGCTGATCAATGCGCTGAAGGTGGTGGGTAAGAAGATCGAAAACGCGCGCATCGCGTTCATCGGCGCGGGGGCTTCCAACGTGGCCTGCGCACGGCTGATCTTTGCCTACGGGGCCGAGCCCGCCAACTGCGTGATGGTCGACAGCAAAGGCATCCTCGGCAAACACCGCAAGGACATCTTCGACCGGCGGCGTGACTACATCCAGAAGTGGCGTATGTGCCAGGTCACCAACCGCGCTGAGCTGCAGGGCGATATGCCCGAAGCCATTGCGGGCGCGGACGTGGTGATCGCGCTGTCCCAACCAGGGCCAGGCACGATCAAACCCGAGTGGATCAAGAAGATGGCCAAGCATGGCATCGTGCTGGCGATGGCCAATCCGATCCCCGAGATCTGGCCGTGGGAGGCCAAAGAAGCCGGGGCCGCCGTGGTGGCCACCGGGCGCAGCGACTTCCCCAACCAGGTAAACAACTCGTTGGGGTTCCCCGGCATCTTCCGGGGTACGCTGGACGTGCGCGCACGCACGATCACGGATGAGATGGCAATCGCGGCGGCGGAGGCGCTGGCCGGGATGGCCGAGAACAAGGGGCTGGACGACGAACACATCCTGCCCACGATGGATGATTGGGAAGTCTTTCCGCACGAGGCGGCGGCGGTGGCGATGAAAGCCATCGAGCAGGGCATCGCGCGGATCCAGACTACCTATGATGAGGAACTGGAGCGTGCCTCGGAGATGATCCGGTCGGCCCGCTCGATGACAAAGCTCTTGATGGACGAGGGATTCATCCCTGCCGCCCCGGAGGAAGAAGGAGAGGTGCAGGGCCATGCCGAATAAGAATATGCTGGACCTGATCGTGATCGGCGGGGGGCCTGCCGGGCTGACCGCCACGATGTATGCCGTCCATAAGAAGCTCAATGCGATGTTGGTGACCCGTGACTTGGGCGGGAAAACCAACTACCGCCTGCAGCTCCCCTTTGTGGAACGGCACATGGTGATCAACGGGGATGAGGTGGTCAACCGCTTCTCGCGCGAGATCGAGTACCTGGATTTCGCCCGCAAGATGGATAACGTCGAGGCGGTCGAAGTGATGAATGGGGGCTACAGCGTAAGGCTTTCCAGCGGCGAGCTGCTGGCAGCCCACGCCCTGATCATCGCCACCGGCTCCAAAGCGCAGCTCCTCAACGTGCCCGGAGAGCGCGAGTTCATGATGCGCGGGCTGTGCTACAGCGCCACCAGCTATGCCCAGCTCTTCATCGACCGCACTGTGGCCGTGATCGGCGATGGTATGTTGGCGCTCAACAGCACCGCCGAGCTGGCCCGGGTAGCCAAACACGTGACACTGATCGCGCCGACCAAGGGGCAGTTGGACTCGCCGCTGGGTGCGCGGCTGGCTGCCCAGAAGCACGTCACCATGCTGCGCGGTTATACGGTGAAAGAGGTCAAGGGCGACACCTACGCCCGCGCCGTCGTGGCGGCCTCGGCCAGCGAGGAACACGAGGTGGAGGCTGACGGCATCTTCGTGGAGCTGGAGCTAATCCCCCGCACGGGGATGGTCGCCCACCTGGTGGACCTCGACGAGCACTACCGGATCAAGGTCAACTGCAAGAACGAGACCAGCCGTCGGGGCATTTTTGCGGCGGGTGACGTGACCGACACCTACTCCGAGCAGGTGCTGATCAGCATTGGCGAAGGGGCCAAGGCCGCCCTCAGCGCCTACGAGTACCTGGTCCACGAGGGGCTGATCTAGCACAGGCATCCGGCAGACCCGCTGAAGGATATGAAAGCGTGCCACAACCCTGTGCGCGCGCACTGATTACCTCACCCTCAGGCTCTGCAACCGATCCAGGGAGTTCGTAGTAAGAACACTCAGGGAACGGGTGAGCCGGGGGTGAGGTTGACACTGGTTCTTCCCCCTGCCCTCGTGGTATCATCAGCCCGCACACAGCATCAGCGGAGGAGCCGCACCATGCCGCATGTCCCGGTTGTCAGCGTGTACGGAAGCGCCGGAGTCAGCCCCGATCACCCCACCTACCGCGAGGCCGAGCAGCTCGGCAGGCTGCTGGCCGGTGCAGGGTACGCCGTCCAGACGGGCGGCTATGCCGGGGTCATGGAAGCCGCCAGCAAGGGTGCGCACCTGGCCGGGGGCCACGTCATCGGTGTCACCGTCGGCCTGTTCGAGCGCAGCGGGCACCGCTCCGGCCCCAACCCCTACATCGACGAGCTGGTGCGCTACGACCTGCTCTCCGAGCGCCTGCTGCACGTGGTCAAACACTGCGATGCCGCGGTGGCCTGCGGCGGGGGCATCGGCACGCTCAGCGAGATCATGCTGCTCTGGTCGCTGGTGCAGACCGGCGAAAAGCCGCGCGTGCCGATCGTGCTGCTTGGCGAGCGCTGGCGGCAGACGATTGAGACCTTCATCGGAGACGGCGCCTACATCCGCGACGGGGATCTGTCACTGGTCAGCTATGCCAGCACCCCCGCCGGCGTGCTGGACATCCTCAACGGGTCGCGGAGGTAGCCATGCCACAGCCGCGCCGTGCAATTGGTCCTGTGCTCATGGCTCTAGCAGGGATCGCCCTGGCAGCCTGCACCCCTGCCCCACTGACTCCCACCCCCGGCCAGATTCCGGATACTGAGTCTCCCATCTCGCCCACTGAGCCGCCGCCGACTCAGGTCGATGCCACCGCCGCTCCGACGGAGACCCCGGCACCTACCCCTACCCGCACCCCGGATCCCATGCTGGATTCGCTGCTGGCCACCCCGCTGGCAGATTACGCCAATGCCCGCCTTGAAGAGTCTGCTGCAGGATACGAATCGCTGGTCCGTTCCTATCCGGATCGCGTGGAACCGCTGCTGGGGCTGGCCGCTATTGCCGCACGCCAGGATGATTTTGAGGGCGCACTGGGCTACGTGCAGCGGGCTACCGAGGCAGAGCCAAGCAACGTGGAGGCCTGGCGGCAGTTCGCCGTGCTGCTGGACCAGGCAGGCAACATCGAAGGGTTGGTCAACGCCTACAGCGCGCTGATCGCGCTGGAACCGGATAACCCGGACCTGTATGTGGCGCGTGCGATCACCTATGCCCGTGAGGGCCAGGCAGAGAGCGCTGTCGCCGACCTGCAGGCAGCAACCTCCCTCGACCCATACCGGCGGTATGCATGGCTCAATGCAGCGGCTGCGGCTTCCGGGGCACGCTCGTATGACACCGCAATTGCCATCGCCAGCGCGGGGCTGGGCCTGTATCCAGACGAGACCGGGCTGCTGTTGGAGCGCGGCACGGCGCACCTCTCTCTGAACGATCCGGGCGCCGCGCTGACAGACTTCGATGCGGCTATCGCACGCAACCCGAGTCTGATGCAGGCTCATCTATGGCGCGGGCGCATCCTGGCCGATCGCGACGAACGGGTGGCTGCGCTCGAAGCATTGGAACGTGCGGCCAGCCTGGGCATTGAGTCGGGCGTGGCAACTACCACGCTGGGCCTGGAGGCGATGGCCGACTACGCGGACGTGCTGGCGCGTGACGATCCCGGAGCAGCTTTCCAGTACCTGGCTAACCAGGTATTTCAGTTTGGCAGCCGCGATCCGCTGCTGATGGGCTATGCCCGCATTGACTGGCGGCGCGGCAGCACTCCGCAGGGTATTGACCGCCTGGAAGGGTTGATCAAGAATGGGTACGTGCCAGCGATGTACTGGCGCGGCGTGATGCTGGCCGAGACCGGCGACGAGGCCGGTGCAGCCGAGAACTTGCGTATGTTCATCGAAACCCGGCGCTTTGGCCCGCAGGTGGAGGCCGCACAGCGCCTGCTGGTCTCGTTCGGGAGCTAGGGCAGCCTGCGATCAAGCTGCCCGGTCCTATGTGATGTGGGTTGGCCATGAACGGGCTGCTTGATAAGCTCAATCGTCTGCTGCCATTCGATCTCCTGCCACTGCTGATCGGGCTGCTGCTGGGCCTCGCGCTGGTGATTGTGCTGCGCGCACGCCAGGTATGGCGCCAGCGGCGATCACTCGGCTACAGCCCGGAGCGCGCCTACGGGGCACGCGCCAGGCTGACACGGCTGGCGCTGTTTGTCTCGGTCGTCGCGCTGGCGACTGGCGGGGTAATCCTGTGGCGGGCGATCAGGCCCGCGGACCGGGCACCTGCCGAACAGGTGGACGAGGAACAGGCCCCACGCAATCCACTGGAGGGGATGAAACTGGTCATCCCCAGCCTGGGGATTGAGACCGAGGTGATCGAGGCGCCATTTGCCGGGCCCCAGTGGGACATCTCAAACCTGACAGACGAAGCAGCGCACCTGGCCGGGACAGAGATCCCGGGAGAGCCAGGCAATGCTGTTCTGGCCGGGCATGTTACCATTCCGAACGGCGGATGGGGGCCGTTTCGCGAGATCGAATCGCTCCAGGAAGGCGCACTGGTATTCATCGAACAGGGCAGCAGCACCTATACATACGAGGTGCGCGAGGTGTTTCGCGTCGAGCCAACCGATGTTGAGGTAGCATTCCCTACAACGGATACACGCCTGACGTTGATCACCTGCACCGGGTGGAGCCTGCTGCTCGATGATTATGCGCAGCGCATTGTGGTGGTAGCATATCCGGTCGAGTCTACACAGTAATCCCCGTTGTGCAGCGTCAGAACCCGGCATACAATAAGTTGGTGCATGCAAGGGAGCCGGGCACGTTGAACAACGAAATATACACACATACGACTGAAGTAGCAAGGGGCATGGGAGCAGAAAACAACCCACTGCAGCTCACCTTCAGGGAGGGCAGAGGAGTCGACTGGCCACAGCAGCTTGAGGCACTGGTGCCCAAGGCTGTGGTCCGTTCCGGGTCGCTTGAAGAAGACCAATGGTATCAGTGGGTCGCCTCACCTAACACCTTTCCGGTGGTCGCGACAAGGAACGAGCAGATCGTCGCATCTGCTACTCTGCGCGAGCTGGGCCCCGCCGAGTGGTGGATTGAGGGCATCATCGTGGGACCGGGAGTGCCCAACCACGCCACCGCCCAGGCGCTGCTCTCACACCTGTTAGGAGTCTTCCGCGAGCAGGGCGGTGGTATTGTACGCACGGCTGCGCAGCAGGGTGATTCGGTCATCGATAATGCACTGCGCGCACTGGGGATGCGTCACCGAGGCAGCTTCGCTCCTCACTTCGGGGAGGCTGTGCATGGTGATCTGGGTGCGTTCAGGCAGCTCGGACCCCAGCACCAGGAGCTCGCGTTCAAACATCTGCGTACATCCCCGATGTATCGCACCAATCGCTTTGCCGAACACTACGGGACGCTCTATGCACTGACCGAAGAACGCCTGGGCGAATGGCTGGCGCGGCCAGAGGAGTACCCGGTATTGGGTTGGCGTCAGGACAACCAGCTGCGCGGCATGGGTGTGATCGCCCTGCAGCCGCCCGTGCTGAAGCGGCGGATTGAGAGCCGCCTGTACCTTAGCTACCTGTCGGCTTCGGATGACACGACTCTGTCGGGAATGCTCTCAGCGCTACGAGCGCTTGCTGTCGTGCGCGGTCTGACCGGGGCATACTGGCAAATGCCGCTGGGAGTGGGGCTGGAAGATATCGCATCGCGAGCGGGGTTCGCACCTGTGGTGAGCGACGAAGAACTGTGGGTGTACGAGCTGCCGCTGCGCGGATTGCTGGCCGAAACCACCCCTCTATAAGCGACCCCTATGAGTTGAGTAGGGCAAGCGCCTGTTGACAGGCAGGTGGCCGCGCGTTAAACTCGCCAGCGTACACTGACAACCGCATATGGGTAACGAACGTCCTCTTATCCAGAGAGGTGGAGGGACCGGCCCTGTGAAACCTCGGCAACCGCCGGCGCCTGTGCAAGCACAGACCCGGTATGGTGCCAATTCCGGCAGAGGAACTGCTGACTCTGGAAGATGAGTGGAAGACGCGGCGTCCAAATTGTGACCATAGCGCCTCCTCTCACCGTGTGAGCGAGGCGTTTTCGTTTGCCCAGGCGAAACCAAGTACAGGAGGACAAACGAAGTATGAGTCGCAATATCCATGTGGTCGTATCCACCGAAATGCACATTAACGCTCGCCCGATCGAGATCGTCGAGCGTAAAGGCATTGGTCACCCGGACTCGCTGTGCGACGGGATCGCCGAGCGCATCAGCGTGGAGTACACCCGGTGGTGCCAGACAAACCTCGGGGCGCCGCTGCACCACAATTTCGACAAAGTCCAGCTTGTCGCCGGCGACATTGATGTGTCATACGGGCGTGCCGAGCTGCTCAAGCCAATCCGCATCCAGATCGCTGGGCGCGGCACCCCGATTGCCCCTGACGGACGCAAGATCCCGATGGATGCCATCGCCATCAAGGCCGCCAAAGACCACATCCGCGAGACGATGAAATATCTGGATCCCGATGTGCACTGCGTGATCGACTCCTACGCGGGGCGTGGCTCCAGTGAATTGGTGCACGCGGTACACGAGATCACGGCGAATGACACAAGTTTCGGTGTGGCGCACTGGCCGCGGTCTGGCCTGGAGCATGCCGTCTACGAGACCTGCCAGTATATCAACTACGACCTGCTCAAGCAGTTCCCGATCGGCGAAGACGTCAAGGTGATGGGGTTCCGGAACGGCGATGATGTGACGCTGACCTGTGCGATCCCGTTCATCGCCCGCCAGATCAAGGATCGTGGGGAGTATCTGGAGGTCAAAGGCGCCGTGCAGCAGGCCGTCCAGGCCTTCGCTGACAAGCTCGACAGCCGCCGCACGGTGGTGCATGTCAACACCGCAGATGACGTCGACAACGATGCGGTGTATCTGACCCTGACCGGCACGAGTGCCGAGATGGGTGATGATGGTTCCGTGGGGCGCGGCAACCGTGTCACCGGTGTGATTGCCCCGTTCCGCTCCGCATCACTGGAAGCGGCAGCAGGCAAAAACCCAATCAGCCATGTTGGCAAGCTCTACAATGTGCTCTCCCTGGAAGCCAGCAAGGACATCATCGCAGAGGTAGATGAGGTCGAAGCCGTGCAGATGTACGTGCTGAGCCAGATCGGCAAACCGCTGGACCTGCCTCTTGTGGCGACCGCTTCGGTCGACTTGAAAAATGGCAACAAGCTGACTCCTCAGGTTGAGGCCAAGGTCAAAGAAGTGATCGACCGCCACCTGGCCGATATGGAAGGGCTGCGCGCCAAGCTGATGCGTATGGAAGTGCCGCTGTACTAAGGCGATTACGGGCGCCGGATTTCCGTCCTGCCCCGTGAGGACTCCTCGGGAACCGAGGAAACCAACCACTGCCGCCACGCGGCGGCCGCAGCCCCCTGTCACACTCTGGCAGGGGGTTGTTGGTATCAGCGCGTGTGTCCTGGGGAATGATCAATGTCAATGAGGCCGATGCTGAGCGCATACTTGACGAGATCGGTGCGCGTATGGAGGCCAAGCTTACGCATGATGTTTTCACGGTGCCGTGCGACCGTTTTGGGGCTGATAGCGAGCTTCTCCCCAATCTCACGGTTCAGCAGGCCATCCGCAACAAGAGCCAGTACCTCTTTCTCCCGTTCCGTAAGGGCAGAGCTGCCAGGTTGATCGCTTTCACCCGTACGCAGGTAATCCTGCAGCATCAGCGAGGCAACCGATGAATGCAAATAAACCTCGCCGCGAGCTACGGCACGAATGGCGATTATCAGCTCCTCTGCGGGGGCACTTTTAGGGATGTACCCCGCGGCACCGGCATTCAACATGGCAAAGAAATATTCTCGCCCTTCATGGATGGTTAAAGCCAGTACTGCCACCGTGTCACAACACTGCTTAACGTGGCGGGTTACCTCGAGACCATCCATGTCTGGCATGGTGATATCCATCAGGATCACATCCGGGATAATCTCGCCAACCAACTCGATGGCTGTTCGCCCATCCGATGCTTCACTCACGACGTGCATATCAGGTTGGCCTTCTACCAGCACACGGATCCCAGCGCGCACGACTTCATGATCGTCTACCAACATCACCCTGATCATAGGACCTCCCGCGAAGCTGTCTCATCACCACATACAGGGACCACAGCCCGCACCTTGGTACCCTGACCAGGCCTGGATTCGATTACCAAAGAACCTCCCACAGCCGAGGCACGTTCAGCCATCCCCGCAATCCCCCATCCTGCGGTGTGTGATTTCTCGATTGAGAAAACCTGCTGGTCAAAACCGATCCCTGAGTCGGAGATAGTCAGTTCAACCTCCTCAGTGCGATAGGTTAGCTGGACGGTGATCTGATTGACTTGGGCGTGGCGAGCTGTATTTGTTAACGCTTCCTGTGCGATGCGAAAGAGCGCCGTTTCAGCATCGCGGCAGAGGCGCTTCTGTTTGCCTATCACCTCAATACGTGTATCCAGACCAAGCCGTTCGCGGGCCTGATCACCCAGCCAGTAAATGGCTGCCACCAGGCCAAGGTGATCGAGTTGGGCCGGGCGCAAGTCCGTGACAAGCTTTTTTAGTTCAGCTAGCGCCTGGCGGGCAAGCCGATGCAGCCCTTCTACCTGGTCAGAGGAGACTGCTGTGCCCTGGGCCACCGAGGTTGAAAGGGCGTCTACACCCATACGTAGGGCCGTAAGAGTCTGCCCGATCTCATCATGCAGCTCCCTCGCAATGTGGGCACGCTCTTCTTCCTGGGCAGCGATGGTCCGGTGCAGCAGTTCAGCCTGCAGCGCCTCCCGCCGCTGCAGCTCCAAACTGGCCTGTTCCTGAGCTTCCATCCGGGCAGTATTGGCAGCTTCCAACTGGCGACGGCGGCGTTCTTCAACTGCCCGCAGGCCTGCAATCAACCCAGTAGTAATCATAAGGGCTGACGCAGCTCGGAAGACCTGAACCCGGATTCCGAACATCCGATAAAACACGTCAGTATTATAGACGGCGGGCAGCAACCACCCACCCGGCGCCACTACTGTCTGCCCCACGAGGCCATACAGGATGAACCCAATCCCAGCCAGCCGCCACCCGAACGCCATCAGCCGCTCATGTTCTTGTGCGCGAGCATGCCCGCTCTCGAGCATAGCGATCCCGCTCAGCACAGCACTTGGAAATGCGAGCGAGTAGCGTGCCCAGCGGTCTACTTCCGCCAACCACAGGTTCCAATGCAAATCAGTATGTATCGAGGCAGCAAGCAACCCGACCGCAAACAGCCCAGGAATGGCGAAACGAAGCCCCTTGACTATCCGAGGCCAATACCGGTTGAGCATGATAACACTGAAGTAATAGAGTGCGGTGAACGAGGTAACTAGTGTCAGCACCCGAAGCACCGACACCGCAAGCGGCACAGCGCGGTCTCCCCCCATACCGGCCAGCAGCAGGAACATCTCGTACCATTCATGCAGGCCATGGACAACGCCGAAGAAACTCAGCGCAGCGACCGCACGGCGGACGGCGGCGTCCTGAACATGTCCGGCAGCCTCGACACCAACCGCCAGGCCCAGCGAGAAGAAGCTCAGTCCATAAATGAAATACACCACGATGATAGGTTCGAGAGGCATTGCCGACTCCGCGAAGCCGGTGAACCCAGGCTCCACCTGCCCCAATTGTACACAGCAATGCAGCGGTCCGCGAGGCCTGGTACCCATGAACAATGTGGGGTTAGATACCCACACCGCTTCTGGCAGGCATGATATCTACCATTAGGTTTATGACATACGTCACGTTTATGGGTGATGAATGTCACTGAGGGGCGCGCAAATACCCATCGATAATACTAGTGTTACCCATCGCTGCGATGGGTCGTATACCCCATATTGGTGCCGGGTGTTGCTCCTGGCCAAAATAGGAAATAAGAAAAGGAGTCGCGTGCCGTGGTTAAGGGAACCAGATACACCCTCTTTGTGGCGGCGCTGATACTCCTGGTGGCGCTGACCCTGACCGCCTGTGCAGGCACACCCGGGCCAGCTGGTCCGCCGGGACCTGCAGGGCCAGCCGGTCCAGAAGGCCCAGCAGGACCTGTAGGCGAACCAGCCGAAGCCGTCAGCCTTGAGCCGGAGTACATCGGCAGCGAGGTATGCCAGGGCTGTCACGAGGATACGTTTGCTACATTTATGCAGAGTGGACATCCTTACAAGCTGATTGCCGTCGTTGACGGCCAGCCCCCGGAGTACCCCTTCTCGGAGGTCCCCGAGCCGCCCGAAGGCTATACGTGGGACGATATTACCTACGTCATCGGTGGGTATGGCTGGAAGGCTCGTTTCATTGATCAGCAGGGCTATATCATCACCGGTGACGCAGAGGCCACCACGCAGTACAACCTGTTCAATGAAGACCTCGGCCAGGGAGACCGCTGGGTTGCCTACAATGCGGGCAAGGAGAACTACGTCTACAACTGCGGATCATGCCATACAACCGGTTATTCAGACTGGCCACCTGATTCGCACCAGAACGATCTGCCCGGTCTAATTGGCACATGGGCACTGGACGGTATCCAGTGCGAGGCGTGCCACGGTCCAGCCAGCCTGCATGTTGCAAACCCAGGCAACGAGCTCCTGAGACCAGAGGTAAACCGGGACTCACAGCTGTGCGGCAGCTGCCACCTGCGCGGTGACCCGGCGCAGATCGACGCGAAGGGCACCTTTATTCAGCACCATGAGCAGTACGAGGAGTTTTACCAGACCAAGCATCGTGCACTCGAGTGCGTCGACTGCCACAACCCGCATGCCACGACACTCTATCGCAATAATCCGGATGTGACCGTTTCTGGCATTGCAGTAGAGTGTGCAAACTGCCACTGGGAGCAGGCGACATTCCAGCCCGAGGGGCATACTGCACCCACTTGCCTTGACTGCCACATGGCACGGCTCGCCAAGAGTGCAGAAGGGAACGAGGCGCGGCTGAGGGCTGATGTGCCAAGCCATCTGTTTTCGATCAACCCCTATGCAACCGAGCAGTTCTTTGCGGGAGCCAATGACACACTCTTCTCATATGGGTTCATCACACTGCCATACGCATGCTCATCGTGCCACTATGAAGGTGGTGGTGCCCGTACCCTCACGTTTGAGCAGGCACAGGCGTTTGCGATTGGATATCACGATCGCGACCGTTAATCCATCTCCTCAACAAACTTCATAACCTCCAGGGAAGAGGGTGTTCATCAGACACCCTCTTCCGCTTATCCTTTTTGCTGTTGAACCTGCGGTACGCTAGAATCGCCGCCATGGATCTGGGGATCGTCATCGTCAACTGGAACACGCGCGACCTGCTGCGGCGCTGTCTGACAACCGTGTATGCGAGCAGCGGTGACATCCGCTACCGGGTGGTTGTCGTGGACAATGGCTCGGACGATGCGAGCGCCGAAATGGTGGCAGCCGAGTTCCCGCAGGCGGCTCTGATCAGCGGGCATGGCAACGTGGGCTACCCCCAGGGGAACAATCTGGGCCTGCGTGCACTGGGCTTTCCCGGGGGCGCTGAAGGCCCGCGTGGACCGCGCTATGCCCTGCTGCTTAACCCGGACACCGAGCTGCCCGCGGATGCGCTGTGCCGGGCGGTCCGCTATATGGACGAGCATCCTGAGATCGGGGTGCTCGGCCCACGTCTGGTGCTGCCGGATGGTTCTCTGGACCTGGCCTGCAGGCGCAGCTTCCCCTCCCCCACGGTATCTATGTGGAGGATGCTGCAGCTGTCACGGCTGTTCCCACGCAGCAGGGTGTTTGGACAATACAATCTCACCTACCTTGACGACAGGGAGACCGCCGAGGTGGATTCCGTCGTCGGGGCGTTTATGCTCGTCCGGCGCGAGGCCATTGAAAAAGTTGGCCTGCTGGATGAGCAGTTCTTCATGTATGGGGAAGACCTGGATTGGGCCAAGCGCATCAAAGAGGCAGGTTGGAAGATCATTTACTACCCGGAGATCGAGGTGCTGCACGTCAAACGGGCAGCGAGCCGCCAAAGCAAGCGCGCGCAGTTTGAGTTTGTGCGGGCCATGCTGCTGTTTTATAACAAGCATTACCGCGCCAGCACCGGGCCCTTGATGCACACAGCCGTCCTGGCCGGGCTTGCTCTGCGCGGTGGACCACGTCTATGGCCGGAACTCAGCGGGCGAGCGGGTGCCAAGCATGGCAGCGTACAGGGAGGCTGATAGACAGATGTCACAGCGGCGCAGCAAGACACTGTACATCCTCACCAAGATCGGGCTCGATGCTCTGACCACCATACTGGCCTTTGTGCTGGCTTATTATCTCCGCCTATGGATCCCATTCCCCGCACTGCCAACAGCCGTACAGAGTTTCCTGGTATATGTGCCCATGCTGGTTGTACAGGTGCTCAGCGTGCTCACCGTGTTCTACCTGAACCGGCTTTACCATATCTCCCGCTCCGTGTCCCGCGTGGATGAGCTGACACAGGTCTTCGGAGCAGTCAGCGTCGCCACAATGATGGCCGTCGCGATCTCGATCCTCACATTTAAGAACAGCGTATTTGAGCTGGACTTCCCACGCGGGATGATTTTGTATGCGTGGCTGCTTGGCGTGATCCTGATCATGCTGGGGCGCGAGATCCACCGGCGTACCTGGCAGCGTCTGCGCATGCGCGGCATTGCCCGCGACCGGGTGCTGGTGGTGGGTTCAGGGGATGCAGCCCAGGCGATCATCCAGAAAATCCAGTGGTCCCCCTACCTGGGTTATGAGCTGGTGGGCGTGGTAAACGGTTCAGATGGTATGCCGGAGGTAAGGGGAGCACCTGTGCTCGGCGAGCTGCAGGAACTGACTGAGATTGTCGACCGCTACCACATCGACGAAGTGATTATCGCCCAGCCAGAGGGAACCCCGCGCCGCGATATAGCCCAGTTGGTGAGTATGTGCCAGCGCGGCAGCGTGGCGATTAAAATCTTCCCCGACCTGTTCGAGTTCATCACGACCGGTGTTTCAATCGATGACCTGGGCGGCGTGCCGCTGCTCAACGTGCGCGATATCCAACTGCGCGGCTGGAAACTGAGCCTGAAACGCGGCCTCGATCTGCTGGGTGCTGCCATCGGGCTGGTGATGCTGTCACCGCTGCTAATGCTCTTCTCTTTGATCATCCGCCTCGAGTCACCTGGTGCGGTGTTCTACTGCCAGGAACGGATGGGGCTGGACGGGCGCCCGTTCCAAATGGTGAAGTTCCGTTCCATGCGCAAGGATGCCGAGGCAGCAGGGCCGGGCTGGACTGTTAAGGACGACCCGCGCGTAACCCGCATCGGCAAGTGGATGCGCGCTAAGAATATCGATGAGCTGCCGCAGTTGATTAATGTCCTGCTCGGAGAGATGAGCCTGGTAGGGCCGCGCCCCGAGCGCCCCATATACGTCCAGAAGTTCCGGCGAGGCATCCCGCGCTACATGGAACGCCATCGTGAAAAGGCAGGCATGACCGGCTGGGCGCAGGTCAACGGGCTGCGCGGTGACACTTCCATTGCTGAGCGGACCAAATATGACCTGTGGTATGTTGAGAACTGGTCGCTGTGGCTCGATATCAAGATCATCGTCCGCACTATCCTTCAGAGCCTGGTCGCCTCAAGTAAGAATACCAACGCCTACTGATCCCAGCCCGGGTCTGCCATCTAACGTAGATTCTCCTCGAGATTAGCCCCCCATTGGTCATGTGCAACAGAGTGCTTACGGGTCGCTTTACGGCACCCTGGGCTTATGTTATGCTTCGATTATAGTTGGCTTTGTCGCGCCAGATGCGAGGGGACGCTGCGCCACCATGGCGCCAATACGCTGACACTTCGGAGCCACCCCGTCACACCGATTCGACGGGGATACTCTCACTTAATCGCCAGCGCCAGGGGGCAGGTAGCTGGGTGTAGCAGAGGCCAATGGTGACTAAACTACTTCCAATCAGAATGCTCTTCGTCAGCGACAGGCCGGAGGAGACCACACATATCAAGCAAACGCTCGAGGATGCCAAGGTCCCTTTTACGTTTGCTGCTGTCCGGGGTGAGGCCGACGTGCTGCCGACGCTGCGCACTACTCCTTCCGATGTGATTGTGGCCGTACACAGACCCCCGACAATCGATGCGATCCATCTGATAGCTCAACTGCGCAGCACCGGGCCTAAGCTGCCGGTGATCGTGGTAGGGGATCTCGACACACCCACGGCCATCGCCTGTATGCGTGCCGGGGCGAGCGATTGTGTGCTGTTCAGTGACCTGGGTCAACTGGCATCTGCTGCAAACGGTATAGGTGGACGCCCCTCTGACGCCCTGGATCGCTTCGAAGTGCTGTTTCACGAGGCACTTGATGTGATCCTGGTCGTTGAAGCTGAAGCTGGCATCATCATCGACGTGAACCAGAGTGTCGAGACAGTCCTTGGGTACCACCCCCGTGATCTGTATGGCCAGCATTTCAGCATCCTCTTCCCCGACATGGACAACGCAAGCCGTGAGGAGATCCTTGCAGAGCTGCGCGCGTACGATACCACCCTGCTTTCGCAGCAGTTTCGGCGTAAAGATGGGACGTTAACGTCCATGGACCTGACCGCGACGCTGATCCGCTGGGGAACTGGAAAGGCGATCCTCGCGACACTGCGCGATGTGAGCGCCAGGAATGAGGCTGAAGCTGCTCAGCGCGAAGCGGAAGACCTCTTTCGCGCCCTTCAGCGCGAGCGCGCGATGCGCGAGCTTAAGTCGCGCTTCGCCTACATGATCACCCATGAGGTGCGGAACCCCCTGGCTGTCATCAAGATCGCCGCCGCAACACTGCGTGATTATGAGAAAGTGCTTGACGATACCAAACGCCATGAGAAATTCGAGACGATCTTTCGCGAGATCGATCGCATCGACAACCTGGTGGAAGAGGTGCTCGAGTTTGGTGTCGGTGAGAACGAAATCGCCCATTTTCACCCGCAGCAGGTTGACCTTGCGCTGTTTTGCCGTGAGATTTTCGACGAGGTGCACAGCACAATTGGCAGCAAACACATGATGATTTTCGGGGCACATCCCCCTACCCTGCGTGCGTCTGTGGACGTCAAGCTGATGCGCCGGGTCCTGCTGAACCTGTTGAGCAACGCGGTGAAGTATTCACCGGTCGGCAATGTGATCGAGATGCGGGTCACCGGCCTGGCCCAGCACGTGATGATCGAAGTCGAGGATAACGGGATCGGTATTCTGGAAGCCGATAAGGACCGCATTTTCCAGACGTTCCAACGCGGGCGCAATGTCGGGCGTGTACATGGCACAGGTATTGGGCTGGCGATCACACGCCAGGCGGTCGAGCTGCATGAGGGAACGATCAGCTTCACCAGCAAAGAGGGTCAGGGCACTATCTTCACAATCATGCTGCCACGCATCGACGAATGAACCCGCGAACCGGGTAAGAGGACGGGGCGGCCTGCAGGCCGCCCCGCTGTTTTACTTCTTCATGGTGCGTGCCGACGCAGGAGCTACCCAACGGGCCACCCCCCGCCAGAGCCGCCGGAACACGCGCGGGGTAAAGCGATCTGCAAAGCTGCGTGCCGCCGCGTTCAGATCGACGCCCTGCCCATGGCGTTCGCGCAGGTAGTGAAGATGTTCCGCTAGCCACAGGTACAGGTCCGCCTCTGTGCGGTTCGGGAAATCCCGCAGAATCCCTGTCGCCCGGATCACCCCGACAATGGGCTGATACACGCGATCATGCCAGCTCTCAGCGGCCTCGGCGAAGCTGAACTCGCGGCTGTCCTCGATGGAGCGGAAGTAACGGTGGACCTGGATATGTTCGAGAAGGCGTGTATAGTTCTCAACTTCGCTCAGACGCAGATCTGACTCGGGCCGTGCCTCGTCGAGACGGGTCGCCGCCAGGAATCCAGCCAGCGTGTTAGCTGTGGTCAGCTCTTCGGGCTCCATATCCGGCGTGATGGGTACCCGGGCGTGGAATTCGTACACCTCCGCGTCAATGAACTCGCGGCCCAACTCGTGGGCAACACTGATGCGGTGGTTCCCATCGATCACAAAGTACGCATCCCCCAGTTTATAGAGGGTCACCGGGGGAAGTTGGATGTCATCGAAGTATGCTGAACCTACCCGCTGCCAGCGGTCCCGGGTGAACTCCTGGATCGGCATGAAGGCACGGTCGAAATCGGTATAGCGGTCGACACTACCCACGATCTTGCTTAACTCGACAGCCTGCAAGCCGCGGTAAACCGGCCCGCCAACGCGCGTCTCGGTCCCGATGTCGCTGAAAGCCAGCAGGCGGTTGGACCTTCCGGTGGTCGCTGCCAACACGCGACCCAGAAAAGCCTTCCGCCGCGCACGTTCGTATGCTTCTGTCGCACGCTCAAGCGCTCTGCGTTCATGCATGGGTCCCTTCCTCCCATTCCACGATACGCACCGGGTAGGCATTGATCACGTCTGTTTGCCTGTAACGCGTCCGGAAGGTTGTATCCAGCCGGTACAGGTGCATGTGACCGTGAATCAGGTAGCGCGGCTTGAACAGCCGCATGAATGCCCGAAACACGCGAAACCCGGTGTGTGGCAGATCGGAGCCGTCGTGGATGCCCAGCGGCGGTGCGTGGGTGACCAGCACATCGAGATAGCGGCCGTGCAGGATGCGGTTGACCAGCAGCCCTGGCAGCAGGCGCAGAATACGCGTCGCCATCTCGAACTCGGTGTACTGGTTTTTGCCCCGCGGACGATAGCGGCGTGAGCCGCCCAGCCCGGCGAGCAGCAGCCCATTGACACGGGCCACGCGACCGTCGATCAGCAAACACCCTTCGGCAGCCTGGAGGGTGCGGCCATCCGCCGTATACTGGGTGTCATCGTGGTTGCCATATACATAGGCAACCGGCGCTGTCAGCGCCGTTGCGACGAACTCGAGATAGTAATATGGCAGATCGCCACAGCCCACCACCAGGTCTACCTCTGCGTAGCGGCGGCGGATATTGGGGGAGTAAACGCGGTTCGCAACCTTGTCAGTCAGGGCAAGGATCCTCATGCGGCGTCGGGCTTCCCGTCTCCTGTCAAAATAGGGAGAATCAAGTGGTCCAAGTATACCGTAGTGAGACCTCGCCCAACCGGAACTCTACCAACATCCGCCACGGCCCGGCTTCCAATACCACAAAAAGATAAAGCAACTGCCCACTCTGAGCAGTGCCAGGCCAGATCATAGCGCCCGCCCCAGGCTGAGTCAAACTGGCCCATGCTGAACCCGTGCGCATATGCTACAATTCGTGTGCCTTCTGGGGGTGCCAGAGCCTCCGGTTAATGAACGTCTGACACTAAGAGGTTACCCGCATGCGCCGTCACTCCTATTACTGGATTCCAGGTTTGCTGGTGGTGAGTGGGCTGCTGCTTGCAGCGTGCACGCAATCGGCCACGCCTACCCCGCTGCCGTTGCCCGAGGTCACTGCCACCACGGATGCGACACCCGACGAATCCCTGCCCGAGGCCCCGACACCGACACCGGATGAGCCGCCGCTGCCTGCTAACGTGGTCGATCTCCCGATCCCAGGGGCCAGCAGCGATCTACAAAGCACCTGGGATGCCTATCTGGCGGACAGCCTAGCTTTCCAGGTGGCCCGGATGCAGGACAGGCTGCTCTTCCTGGGGCGCTACCAGAACCCTACACACCTGAACCAGAACATGAGCGGGTTGATGGCGAACATCGATCTGCTGGAAGATCGCACCACTTTTGTGCTGAGCAACGGCCGCACCTTTGCCTCCGCCACTGCGGATTTTGACATACGCATTACCTTCGCCGATGGCGACACAGAGCGCCGCACCTGCATGTTCCTGGTGCAAATGGAGGTTGACCCGGGTAACGGGCTGTGGTACGTGATCAACCCTGTCCTGCTTGATCCTTCATCCCTGTGCCGGGAATGATCAACTTTTCCTTACAAAAAGAGGCGCCGCCCTGGAACCTGGACGGCGCCTTTTTCGTTATAGATATATGGGAATTAGGTCCCAAATAAGGGACTCACCGTATCCTGCGGCAACACGACTCGTTTATACTGAATGATAGAGGCGTCTGCGATCCGCGTCACTGCAAGCCAAAAGCAGAGTATTAGCGAGCGTAAACGTATTAGTGCCGCCGGACTACGGATGCCCTAGATACTGGTTGGACGGGTTGGTAGTGAGAGGAGTGGCACATGGATTTCAGGGAGCCGCGTGATCGGATGGACAAGGTTGATGACAGCGGTTTGATCGCCGGATTGGCCTTTGCGCTGCTCATGCTGTTGAGCATTCTTGCCGTGCTGGCCGTGTACGCCGGGCTGCTGCCTGCAAGCTGATCCTGTCCTACTCAGGAGGTTCTCGGTCAAATTGATTGACCAACATCCAACCTAGCGCGCCGGATGGCAGTGTCCACCCGGCGCGCATCGTTTTATCCCTAAAGTACCATTGGCACAAGGTCCCTAAACGTGCTAGGATGCCGGGTGAGAGCTTAATCATATTCATACAGAAAGGATAAGGGTGTCATGGGCGCTTTTCAAACATCGCCGCGGGGGCGCGCGGCGCACAGATTGCTCCTGGCTCTCCTGGTGGTTGGGATCACGGTTGCACTGACAGGCTGTGACCTGTTCGGCACGAAGCCGGTACCTAACCCGATCCCGGAGCCTATCGAGGGTGAGGAAGTGGGTGCGGAAGCGCGCGGTGCTGCGGGCAAAACCCCCGAGGCAACCTGGGAAGACTATCTTCGTGACAGCATCTCGTTCCAGGTGGCGCGGCAGGGTGATAAAATCACATTGGGAGAGCGCTACCAGAACCCGGACCATCTGGCGCAGAACCTGGGCGGCCTGGTGAGGGATATCCAGCTTGTTCAGGATCGTACGATCTTCAGCATCAGCGGACAGGGTACAATAGCTTCTGCCACCACGGATTTCGATGTACGTGTCACGTTCGCGGACGGAGATTCGGAAACGCGAACATGTGTGTACAACGTCCAGCTCGAACTGGATAAAGAAGACGAAGTGTGGTATGTGATCAACCCGGCCGCCCTGGACATCTTCACGTTCTGCGGCTAGCCACATACGTGATATAAAAAAGCCGGGTCTACCGACCCGGCTTTTTTATTGTTGCTTATGGCTGGGAAGCCGTGGGGAGGGTGCGCAGCGGCACGCCGCGCAAGGCTGCTCGCATGGCCTCACGGTCATCCCAGGGATACTCGACCGTGCCGAAGCACATGCTCTGTTCGTGGCCCTTGCCACACGCCAGGACGATGTCACCAGGGCGCGCCAACGTGGTTGCATAGTGAATAGCCTCACCACGGTCGGGCACACGCCAGAAAGTCTTTCCCTCAATCCCTCCGGCAGCTGCGGCGGCCTCTGCGCTCGCCGCTATGATCGTGTCGAGATCCTCTGTGCGCGGGTCCTCGGCAGTGATCACCGTCAGGTCGGCAAGGCGTGCGGCGATGTCACCCATCATGCGGCGCTTCTCCGGATCACGCAGACCTGCACTGCCAAATACGACGATCACGCGCGCACCTGGTGCGATCATGAGCCGGGCAGCTTCCAGCGCGCGGTGTAATGCATTGGGTGTGTGGGCAAAATCCACGACGGCGAGGAAATCCTGCCCTTCGTCGATACGCTCCATGCGGCCAGGCACACCTCGTACGGCTTCGATCCCAGACCGGATGCTCTGCGAGTCGATTCCTAATCCGCTGGCCGCAGCAGCCGCAGCCAGGATATTGCTCACGTTGAAGCGCCCCACCAGCGGTGACACGACAGCCAACGGATCACGACCTGGAAGGTGCAAGTTAAACCGTGTGGATACGGTGCCGAATTCCAGCGCACTCACATGGACATCGACTCCGGCAGCAGGGTCAAGGGCGTAGCGCAGGTGGCGGTCAGCAGGGATCCCCAGCAGATAGTGGGCACTGTTCGCGTCGTCCAGGTTGATCACGGCCAGCTTGGGCACGCCGGGCTTGGGCACCCCCGCGGACAGCGCGCGGAACAGCAGTGCTTTCGCGTCGCGGTAGCTTTCCCAGGAACCGTGAAAATCGAGGTGCTCGTGCTGGATGTTGGTCACTACCGCTACGTCGAAATCACAGGCGGCGACGCGGTGCTGGGCTAACCCGTGGGAGGTAGCCTCAAGCACACAGTGGGTCAGGCCAGCAGCAAGCATATCGGCGAGGTATCCCTGCACCTCAGGGGCTGTGGGTGTGGTGACATGCAGCCCGGTGGGGACCTCGCGGTCCCCAAGAACAGCGCTGACCGTGCTGATCATGCCGGAGGCCAGCCCCGCTGCCTTCAGGATGTGGTAGATCAACGTGCTGGTGGTTGTCTTGCCATCGGTGCCGGTCACCCCGATCATCACAAGCCTGCGCGCCGGAAAACCTGCCAGAGCTGCCGCCAGATGCGCCAGCGCCAGAGCCGGGTCATGGACCTGGACATAGGGGACTGCTGCATTGACCTGATCGGGCGGCAGCGCCCCGACGATCAATGCAGCGCCCGCGGATGCAGCCGCAGGGATAAAGCGGTGGCCGTCAACGGTAAGGCCGGGGCGGGCCACAAAAATGCCCCCCGGCTGCACAGCCCGGCTGTCTTCAACCACCGGCCCGCTGACAGGTGGGTTGCCTTCAAACCCGGCGGTGGCGATTACGCCGGGGATGTACTGCACAAGTTCATCCAGTCGCATAGACGGCGCTGTTCACTCCTGTGGCGGGATTACTTCCTGTCGAATGGGTAGAGATCCATTATACCCCGCAGTGCGGCAGCGAGGCACGCAAAACGGGCAGGAACGCGGCGCATCCCTGCCCGTCCGAATGGCGTCTGTCGATTGGCCGCTCTACGTGTTGCTACGACGCCAGCATGCTGGAGCGTAGCTCGGCGAGCTGGTTGGCATAGCTTGCGTCGATCTCGCGGGCACCAGAACGCACAATCACCCCGCCCAGGATAGACGGGTCGGTAACGAACTCGATGGCGTCGACGCCCAGCTTCTTAACGATATTCTTCTTCTCTGTCTCGGTCAGCGGCACTGCTGTGACGATGGTGTAGAAATCGCCCAGCCCCTTGGCCTCAGCCGGGAGCTCCGCAAAGAACGCGTTGACGCTGTCTTTGCCCTTCTTCTCGTCCACGCTGGTGCCGATCAGGTGCCCGGCGGCCGCGATGCTCAACGAGATGATCTGGTCGCGCATGTTGGCGAGCTGCTGTTCACGCTCGGCGGCTGCCTCTTCCTGGGCACGCTGGCGTGTGCGGCGGGCATCGTCCGATGCGTCCGAGAGAATCTGTTTAGCCTGCTCATCAGCACGCATGCGGGCCTCAGCCACGATCTTCTGCGCTTCAGCGCGGGCTTCGGTCAGGATGGCCTCGCGCTCTGCCTCCGCATTGGCGCGGGCTTCCTCGGCTTCACGCGCGGTGTTGAGTCCCTCAGCGATGCGCTCGCGGCGCTTCTGCATCATATCCAGGATGGGCTTATAGGCGGCCGCACGCAGGATGATGATGAGCAGCAGGACATTCGCCGTATAGGCGATCAGCAAGCCCAGGTTGATCCCCAGCTTATCAAGTGCTTCTGCCACTGGTCCTATCTCCTATCTCACAGCTCTAAGCTCGTTCGGGAAGGCAGCGGGCAGCCCATCGGCTGCGCGGCCGCTGCAGCTACCCCACACCGACGAAGATGAGAACCAGCGACACAACCAGCGCGTAGATCGCGATGGCTTCGGTCAGCGCGATGGCGAGAATCATGTTCGTCTGCACCAGACCGGTGGCCTCGGGGTTGCGGCCGATTGACTGCATCGCACCAAAGGCGAGAATGCCGATTCCGATCCCGGGGCCAATTGCGCCAAACCCCATCGCCAGACCAGCGGCCAGAGCACGTGCGGCTTCGACTGAGAACTCCATCATGCCTCCTAAAGATTTCGTAGCTGCTTTGGTAGTGCCAACAGGGGAAACATCCCCTCACACAAAAGCCCCGCCCCGCACGTGAGGCGGGGTCGGGGATGTTTCAACAATGCTTAATGATGCTCCGCTTCCTCTTCGTGATCGCCGCCGTGACCGATCATCGCCAGCGAGATGAAGACCAGTGTGAGCAGTGCAAACACAAAGGCCTGGATGGCGCCGATCAGGACTTCCAGCAGGAAGAAGATCAGCGGCACCCCGACCGGGATCAGGAACATCATCACGAACAGAAGGATCGTCCCGGCAAACAGGTTACCAAAAAGACGGAGGGCAAACGAGACGATCTTCATGAACTCACCGACCAGCTCAATCAGGCTGACCGCCAGCTCGACATAGCCCAGCGGCCCGTGCTTGATGGCCGGGATGTTGAAGAACTTGGTGAAATACCCGAGGCCCAGCTCGCGCACCCCGTAAACCTGTACGGCCACCATTGCGATCAGTGCGATGCTGAGCGTCAGGTTCAGGTCTGTGGAGCCGGTACGCACGAAGGGCGCCAGTGTGAAGAGGATGTCCGGCGCTTCACCGGCTTCCTCGGCATGGCCTGCCTCAACTTCGTGCAGCCACTCCTCTGCTTCTTCGCAGGCGTGCGGGTCATATTCCGGGGCAGCGCCAGTCGTGGTAATGCCCGCTGCTGGGTTCGTGGCGAGCCGGTAAACGCCCGAACTGCCTATCTCCACGGCCTCAAAGCCCTTGGAGACACCGGGCTTAGCGCAGTGCATGATGCCCACACTGTCGACGCCGGGCACGAAGTGCAGCCAGTTCACGGACAGCACAAACAGGAAGATGGTCATGATCAGTGGGAATACCGATCGCGCCCACTTGCTGCCCACAACCGACTCGATCAGGTTGAAGAAATACTCCAGGATTGCTTCGAACGTATTGTGCCATCCTCGAGGCACCATGGTGTCCTGGCCATCCTCATCGACGGCACGCGGGTTGGCCTCGTACATCTTGAGGCGCCTGCGGGCAGCCCGCCCGGCGGTGATCGCCGCGATGAGCAGCAGGATATCCGCCATGATGATAGCGGGCATGGTGTTGAACAGGTACAGGTCAAACCCGCCGATGGTCAGCGGGTTGAGCCACACCTTCTCGGCTGGCATCTGCACATGCGGGAAGGTCACCGGGATGCCCGCCTGTGGCAGCAGCACTGCTGGCAAAATGCACAGAACGACGCCAGCCGCCAGCACTACAAGGAATTGAACAAGTGGGTTCTTCAATTACCAGTCCTCCCGGTTCGTATCGAACGGACTCTGGGATTGTTTGGCTGCCCCGCGCCGTGACGCCGCTAACCGTGCCTGCTCCACGCGCGAGGCATCGAGCAGGGCGCGTACGACGACCAGCAGGCTGACGGGAATGCTGGATAACACCAGCACCAATAGTATCAGGGGTTTGGTGCCAAACTGAGCATCCAGCCAACGGCCGAGCAGGATGGCACCCAGGACGATGGCAGGGGTCAGGCAACCAAGGCCAGTGGCACTGCTGCCGAGCATCAGCAGCCCGCCCGCGGACGCCCCTTGATCCTTGTCATCCATGGATTGTTCAGGTTCCAGAAGGTTGGATCAGCAAGCGTGAGTCTAGCGTATAAACTGAATATGGTCAAACTTTGTCTAAAATTTCACTAGAAAGCACACCAGGCTCCCCTGTCCCATAGAGATCGGCAGAGGGCGGTGTCGCAAGCAGGTCACGATCCCGCCAGACGCAGAACCAGATCGGGCAGCGCACTGATGCTCTCAAGCTGGTGATAGGCAGCGTCCGTCAGCGCCGATTCCACCGGCACCTCGTGGTTCCAGGTAGTATGATACGGGATGTAAACGGCATGGCCGCCGATTTCCAGGACCGGCAGGATATCGGATTTGAGCGAGTTGCCCACCATCAGAAAGCGTGAGGGGGCAACAGCGTGCCGGGCAAGGATCGCCGCATAAGTTGCGTCCGTCTTGCTGCTGACTATCTCCACCTGTGTGAGGTATTGCTCCAAGCCGGAGCCTGCGATCTTGCGCTGCTGGTCCAGCAGGTCGCCCTTGGTGATCAGCATCAGTCGGTATGACGGAGCAAGCTCGGCAATACACTCACGGGCCCCTTCAAGCAGCCGCACCGGGGCCTCCAACATTGCATGGGCAAACCCGATGATTTGCTGGACCTCGTGCGCGGTGACGCGCCCTTTCGAAACCAGGACAGCGGTCTCGATCATCGACAGCGCGAAGCCTTTGATCCCGTAGCCGTAGGTAGGCAGGTTGCGCTGTTCTATAGTATCCAGCGCTTGCTGTACTGCATCCGGCGGCGCGTAGGGTGCAAGCAGCTGCTTGAGCCGGTCCTGCGCCTCTACGTACAGGGCCTCATTGTGCCAGAGTGTATCATCGGCATCAAATGCAATCAGGTCGAACATAACTCTCTTAGCCACACCGGCAGCAAACGGGCGCGCTGGCAGCGCGCCCGGACGTACTCAGGTCAATCCCGTCGTGGGGTATCAGCGCGTCATTGCCGTCAGGCTGCTGGCGGCATTGAGCGCCCAGTTCCACCACGGAGAGGCCAGGGTGCCCATCACGACAATAGCAACTGCCGAGAAGACCACCACGAAACCATAGGCCGGGGTCAGGGTGATGCGTGTCATATCCTCGTTGGAGTCCACATACATGACCTTGATCACGGTCAGGTAGTAGTAGAGCGCCACGATGGCATTCAGCACACCGACAATCGCCAGCCACACATACCCGGCCTGCACCGCTGCAGCGAACAGGAAGAACTTGCCAAAGAAGCCCGCCAGTGGTGGGACGCCGCCCAATGAAAGCAGCGCCAGAACCATCGCCAGGGCCAGATAGGGTGCGCGGCGCCCGAGCTGGGCAAAGTCCTTGATCTCATCGGTGCCGACATGGTTGCTGACCACGATCACAACGGTGAAGGCGAGGATGTTGGTAAAGACATACATCAGCATGTAGAAGGCCACCGCCGCGGCTCCCAGGTCTGAGGAGGTCAGGGCAACTACCCCCATCAGGGTATAGCCCGCCTGCGCAATCGAGCTGTAGGCCAGCATGCGCTTCATGTTGCGCTGCACCAGTGCCAGCAGATTGCCGAGCGTCATGGTCACAACCGAGATGGCAGCGATCAGACCGACCCAGTACGGTGCAACATCGGCAGGCCAGACCGCATCAAAGACGCGCACCAGCAGCGCGAAGCTGGCGGCCTTGCTGGCTGTGCTCAGAAAGGCAGTGACCGGTGTCGGCGCGCCCTGATACACGTCGGGTGTCCAGAAGTGGAAGGGCACTGCCGCGATCTTAAACGCGAAGCCGGCCAGCACCAACAGGAGCGCCACGACTACGCCAAAGGCGCCTTGCGCGCCGCGCCCGAATACCTCCGCCAGCGGGGCGGCGATGTTGTACAGGTTGGTGGTGCTGGTGTAGCCAAACAGCAAGCTCAGGCCGTAGAGCAGCAGGCCCGATGTGAAAGCCCCAAACAGGTAGTATTTAATGCCGGCCTCGGCGCTGCGGCGGCTGTCACGCAGAAAGCCCGCCAGGATGTACAGGCTGATCGACGTCGTCTCGAGGGCGATAAAGAGCATCACGAGGTCCGCGGAGGCGCTCATCAGGTTCATGCCAAGCGTGGCGACAATGACGATGGCAAAGAACTCCCCGCTGCGCCCCACCCCCTCAACATCCAGGGAGATGAAGCAGGTCAGCGCACCGGCGGCCAGCAGCATACTGCGGAAGATCAGCGCGAGCATATCGTAGCGCAGCATGCCTCCCAGCAGCGAGCCCTGGAACTCGGGGCGGCCCACGTTGAGCAGGCCCACGGCGACCGTGGCAGCGAGGATCACCAGCATCCCGATGCCGGTCACCATGCCCGCCGCGCGGCGGCGGCGTGTGAAGAGATCGAGGGCCAGCACGAGCAGCAGCAGCGCCAGCAGGCCGATCTCCGCCAGAATCGGGATGATTACCTCTAGTGCAGGAACGGTTCCGGACGAGAACACCTAGGCACCTCCAAGGAGCTTGGCGATCGGCTCCATGCCGTACTGGATCATCGGCTGCATCATGGACGGATACACGCCCAGCGCGATCAGCCAGAAGGAGAGCAGCAGCAGGGCAGCCTTATCCTGCAGTGTGACATCGGTAATCGGGTCGTGCCATTTGGCTTCCTCAAACTGGCCGAAGAACACGCGGCCCACGACACGCAGCACATACGCTGCCGTGATCACGATGCCGAGTACTGCAATTACCGCGATGATCGCGTAATAAAAGGCCCCTGCCCCGTTGGTCAGCTTGAGGGTCTGCGATGCTTCCCACAACCCGATGAAGATCGGGAACTCGGCGATGAACCCTGAAAACGGCGGCATGCCCATGCTGACCAGGCCGCCGAGGACGAACGCCAGGGCAACCAGAGGCATACGCTGCCAGAATCCGCCAAGCGTTGGGATATCGCGCGTGTGAGCCTGGTCATACACCATGCCGACGCATGCGAAGAACAGGGCCGTCATCACGCCGTGACTGAACATCTGCAGGCCTGCACCGGTCATCCCGTGGATGTTCATAGTAGCGAACCCCATGCTCACCAGGCCCATATGCGAGACCGATGAGAAGCCAATGACATACTTGAAATCACGCTGCACCATGGCGATGGCAGAGCCATAGACAACGTTGATCAGGGTCAGGAAGACGATCCAGGGCAGATGGATGCGGGCAGCCTCGGGCAGCAGGAACACGCCGACGCGCAGCGCGGCGTAGGCACCCAGCTTCATCAGCACACCCGCGTGGATCATCGACACAGCGGTAGGGGCAGCGACGTGCCCATCCGGGCTCCAGTTGTGGAAGGGGAACACGCCCGCCAGAACACCGAAGCCCATGAAGATGAACGGGAACCAGATCTTGGCGAAGCTGGCCAGCCCCAGGCCAAAGGGAAGCTGCACCGGGGCGTCGAAGACGCCTGCGTCACGGGCAGCAATAAAGTCGTAAATGTTGAAGCTGGCGTTGATGCCGGGGGCATTGAGCATCAGGAAATACATGGCGATCACGCCGACCAGGGCCACTACCGAGCCGATCAGGATGTACAGCGTCAGCTTCATGGCGGCGTATTCACGGGTAACCTGCCAGCCCCACACTGCGATCAGCAGGTACATCGGGAAGATGGCCAGCTCATAGAAGAAGAACAACTGGAACAGGTCCAGTGACACGAAAACGCCGTACACACCTGCCACAAGCAGCATGAAGAAAGCGAAAAACTCGCGGCTGCGGTCGTCGATGCGCCAGGAGATCAGCACGCCGGCAAAGGAGGCCAGGCCGGTCAGCAGCACCATGGGCGCGCTGATACCGTCCACGCCCATGTGGTAGCTGATGCCGATGGCAGGCACCCAGGCAATCGGCCCGTCCTGGAAGAAGAACAGGTCATTGGCGCCGATGTTGTAGATGATGTTGGTGCCAATGAACACCCACAGGCCGAGGGCCAGACTGATAAAAGTGGCTATCCCAGCGATCACCTTGATCGTCGTGTTGTTGCGCTTGATGCGCGCCTCATCACCCACTTTACCCGGATCAGGAAAGGCGAAAATGATCAGGGCCGCCAGGATCGGCGCGAATACGATGATTGTCAGGAACGGAAAGTCCATGTTCTCTGCCCTTGGTTCACAGCATTAAGCCGGGGGCGAGGCTGTGCATTCGGCACGCGCACTGGCCCGCGGCAGCTCCTTGCGGCGTCAGTTAAACAGCGCCGTGATCGTCGCGTTGATGACACCTGTTATCCAGGCCGGGTACACCCCGATGGTCAGCATCAAGACCAGCAGCGGTGCCATTGCGATCACCTCGCGCCGGTTGATCTCCAGCGGGGCGCCGTGTGCCAGCGCGACCGCATCGTGGTTGAGCGGGCCGTACAGCACGCGCCAGATCGCCTTCAGAATATAGGCGCCGGTAAACAGCAGACCGATCAGGCTCAAGACGATCATCACCGTCAGGAACGGCGAGACCGGGAACACCCCTCGCACAACCATAAACTCGCTCACAAAACCGCTCAGGCCCGGCAGGCCCAGCGAGCCCATGGCTGAGAAGATCATGATCCCCCCGTAGACGGGCGCCTTGACCCACAGGCCCCCCATCTGCGTGAGATCGCGTGTATGCAGGCGGTCATACATCATGCCCACCAGCGCAAACATCGCCGCTGCGCTGATGCCGTGTGTGAACATTTGCAGCACCGCGCCATTGGTAGCGATGATGCCATTCAAGCGGTTGGCGCCCGACGGGTCAAAGCGGCCATCCAGGCCGATCCAGGCTGCGGCGGCCACTGCCAGGATCACCCAGCCCATATGGTTGACAGAGCTGTAAGCCACCAGCCGCTTGAAATCGTTCTGGGTCCACGAGGTGTAAGCACCCATGACCACGGCCATCATGCCCAGGAAGGCCAGCACCGGGGCGAAGTTGTGTGCCTGCTCCGGGAACAGTGGCAGCACAAGGCGCAGGAACCCGTAGGCTCCCAGTTTGAGCAGCACGCCCGCCAGGATCATCGAACCGGCGGTCGGGGCCTCGGTATGCGCGTCGGGCAGCCAGGTATGGAATGGCCAGACCGGCACTTTGATGGCGAAGGCGATGGTGAACAGCCAGAAGGCGATGTTCTTGACCACAGTGATCGATACGCCCGCGAAAGTACCCGCTTCGCCAGCGAAGGCAGGCCAGTTCGCCATGATGGTCTGCAGGTCGAAGGTGCCCATGCTCCAGCCGATGATCTGGATGCTGAGCAGCAGCCCCAGGGACCCGGCCATCGTGTAGATAAAGAACTTGAAGCTGGCATACTGGCGGTTAGCCGAGCCCCAGATGTAGATCAGGAAGTACATGGGGACGAGCCCAAACTCCCAGAACACAAAGAAGAGCAGCAGGTCCAGCGATACAAACAGCCCCAGCATGCCCATCTCAAGCATGAGGAACAGCGCCATGTAGAGCGGTACGCGATCCTCGATGTTGAACGAGATCAGCACAGCCAGCGGGGTCAGGACGGCAGTGAGCAGCACCATGGTCAGGCTGATGCCATCGACGCCTACATGATAGCTGGCATTGAGCAGAGGGAACCAGCTCACCTGCTGCTCAAAGCAGGCCTGCGCGGCGATATCCGTGCAGGGGCTGCCCTGGAACCAGACCCACAGTACGACTGAGAGCACCAGCGGGATCAGGCTGACAGCCAGCGCAAACCAGCGGGCCGCCTGTTTCGCGCCCCGTGGGAAGAGCAGCAGGATCAGCGCGCCCGCCAGCGGGGTGAACGTGATCAGTGTGAGGATGTTGTTCTGCAAAAACGCTTCAAGGGTCATCGAAGCTGTCCCCTAACGTCACATGCGAGTGGAGTGCTCTGCCCTAAGACAGGAACAGGCTCCACACGAAGATACCAGCCAGCAGCAGCACGCCCACAATGGCGACGGTCAGGTACTGCTGGATGCGGCCAGACTGAACATACTTGAATGAGTCACCCAGGTCACCCACACCGCGTGCGAGGTTATCTCCACCGCCGTTGACCACATGCGTGTCAAAGTCCTTGGCCCGGAAGGCGGTCCACTGCGTTCCGAAGGCGATGGCGTGGAGTATGCCGTCGATAATGCCGCGGTCGATCACCTGGTAAATCTGGGCGGCCAGCCACTGCGACGGACGCACAAACAGGAAGTTATAAGCCTCGTCGAAGTAGTACTTATTCTCAAACAGTGTATACAGGGCGCCCAGCGCGCGCTTGAGCGGGTCTTCCTGGCCAGCCTTGAGCGGCTTGCGGACATAGACCAGCCAGCCCACAAACAGGCCGCCCAGTGATACTAGGATCGACGCGATCACGACGATCCAGGTGAACTCAGGGGTTTCAGGCTTCTCCAGAAGCGTGGCACCCACGAAGTTCTTGAAGGGGTTGCCGCCAAACAGCGTGCCAAGCACCGGGAAATCCTTGTGGACGCCCACAAAGCCAGCCGTGATAGCGAAGAAGGCCAGCACAACCAGCGGCAGGTTCATACGCCAGTCCTTCTGGGTGGCCTCCTCGGCGGCGGATGTACGCGGCTCCCCGGCGAAGGCCAGGCCGATCTGGCGCATCGTGTAGAAGGCCGTCAGGAAGGCAGCCGCCGCCAGCATCCAGAAAACAACGGGTGCGTGCAGGTAGGCATCGAGCAGAATCTCGTCCTTGCTCCAGAACCCCGCCGTGATGAACGGGAACCCGGCCAGTGCCAACCCGCCGATCAGGAAGGTCCAGGCAGTCACGGGGATGCGCTTCCACAGACCACCCATGTTGAACATGTCCTGCGCGTCAAAGTCGACCGGGAAGTGGTGGCCGTGATGGTGCGCGTGCTCCTCACCGTGCTCCACGGCATGGATCACCGAGCCGGAGCCCATGAACAGCAGCGCCTTGAAGATGGCGTGGGTCATCAGGTGAAATGCGCCCGCGATGTAGCCCCCGATGCCGACCGCCGCGACCATGTAGCCCAACTGCGAGATCGTCGAATAGGCCAGCACCTTCTTGATGTCGCGTTGGGCCAGCGCGATGGTCGCTGCGAACAGCGCCGTGAATGCCCCCACCCCGGCGATGATCTGCATCTGCAGGGGGAAGCCATGCTCCTCGAACCCCACACTGATCAGCGGGTAAAAACGCAGTACCAGGTACACGCCCGCGGAAACCATCGTGGCGGCGTGGATCATGGCGCTGACGGGCGTCGGGCCTTCCATCGCGTCGGGCAGCCAGGTGTGCAGCGGGAACTGCGCGCTCTTACCCACGGTGCCCAGGAAGATCAGGATGCTGATGGCCCCCGCCACGCTCAGGGCAGGGATCAACGCCCAGGGCTCGCCGAGCATCTCCAGCGTGGCTTCGTTGTAGAGGATCGCGCGGAAGCTCAGCGTCCCGGTGGCAGAGTACAGCCATACGATGCCTGCCAGCATGAACATGTCACCCACGCGGGTGGTCATGAAGGCTTTGATGCCCGCGCCAATCGGGGTGATGCGGTCAGGCTGGTTGGGGTAGATACGGTTGTGCCAGAAGCCGATCAGCAGGTAAGAACAGAGGCCCATCAGCTCCCAGCCGATGAACAGCAGCAGCAGGTTGTCGGCCACCGAGAGCAGCAGCATACCCCCTGCAAACAGGCCCAGGAAGGCCATGAAGTGTGCCTTCCAGGCCGTCGCATCGGTCTTGGTCAGCCTGCGCCCGGCTGTATCGACGACTACCTCATGTGCATCCTCATGGCCGTGAGTCTCGCCGTGACCGGCGTGACCGTGGGTGTCCCCCTCGCCTTTAACCTCGGTCCAGTAATGCCCCGAGGCCATATAACCCGTGCTGTAGATGAAGATCATGCTGGCGGTGAGTGGTACAAAGAACAGCAGCACCGCGCCCAGCGGGTCGATCAGCGCGCCCATCGTGAGACTGGTGGCTGAGGACCCCCCAAACGGCAGCCAGACAAAGCTGGCTTCGATGGGATGCTTGCCCAGCTCTGGGCCCATGCCGATCGCACTGAAGAACACGATCAGGGCTATGACCCAGGTGAGCAGAATGGCGGTCACCGCCACGATGTCACTGGCGCGCTTGCTCTGCCGGGTAAAGAGCAGGATCGCAAAGAACGCCACCAGCGGCGGGACCGGGATCAACAGGGCGAGCAATTCGAGGTTCATCGGCACCCCCGCCTACCACTTGAGCATGTTGATGTCTTCAGCAATGACGGTCTCGCGGTTGCGGTAGATCGAGATGATCAACGCGAGGCCGACCGCTGCTTCAGCAGCGGCGACGGTGAAGACCATAATCGCGAACATCTGCCCATTGACCTGCAGCGGCGCGAGATAACGCCAGAAGGCCACCAGGTTGATATTGACCGCGTTGAGCATCAGCTCGATGCTCATCAGGATAGCCACCGCGTTGCGCCGGGCCAGGACGCCGTATAAGCCCAGGGCAAACATGGCTGCGGCCACAAGGAGATACCAGTGCAGTGGGATGGTCATACCAACTTCCTTGCGTCGTTACTGCGTGCTTGAGGCGTCACAGCGCCGCGCACCCTGCGCGGCACCGTGCTGCCCTCCCCCATTCAGGAACAGGCCCACGTCGCTAAGCGTCGCGGGCCACGACAATCGCGCCGATCAGTGCTGCCAGCAGCAGCACCGAGGCCAGCTCGAAGGGCACCAGGAAACCCTGGTGTGCCACGAAAGCCCGCCCGATCTGCTCGACCGTGTCCGGCGGGACCTCAGCCAGCGGTGTCACTCCACTAAAGGACCCCATCAGCGTGAAGCCCAGCAGCGCGAGCACGAGGGCGGCTGCCAGCAAGCCGATCGGCCAGTTCCGGTTGACGTTTTCGGTAATCCCCATAATGCGGCGCGTCACCATAATCGTGATGGTGATCAGCACGGCGATGGCCCCTACATACACCAGGATCTGCACAATCGCCAGGAAGGGTGCTTCCAGCAGGATGAAGAACCCTGCCACCCCGAACAGGGCGAGCACCAGGTACAGCGCCGCGTGCACCAGGTTGCGGCTCAGCACCACGCCAAGCGCACCGCCCAGGCAGAAGATGGCGAAGACTGCAAACGCGATCGTGATGGGCGTGATTAGCATACGCGTCTCTCCACTCCGTTAGCGAGCCTGCCCCGCGGCTTCTTCAGCCGTGGGGATCGGCTGGGCTGTGCCCGGCTCGATCACTGCCGCGCTTGCCGCGCGGGCCATCAGGCGCTCGCGCTGGCGGCGGCCCTGGCGCGCAACCAGGCCAAGCACTGCTGCCCCCACCACCAGGTTAATCACCAGCAGGACCGCTGCACGCGGCACAGCCGCCACCAGATTCTCAGTCGAGAGGTAGTTGGGGATGAACTGCGCTGCAGCCTTATCAACCACCACGATGGCTACCAGCAGCACCAGGATCATCGGCACCAGCACCTTCCAGCAGAATGACATCACCTGGTCGATGCGCAGGCGTGGCAGCGTGGCGCGCACCCATACCTGAAAGGTGTAGATCAGGCCGGTTTTCAGGCCAAGATAGACCAGACCCAGCGTGGGCACCTGCTCTACGAAGGGACCCCGCCAGCCGCCGAAGAAAACCACCGCCATGATCGCGCAGATGGTGAAACCATGTGCCCACTCTGCTGCATAGAACATGGCGAAGGCAAAACCGCTGTACTCGATGTTATATCCCGCGACGATCTCCGATTCGGCCTCCAGCAGGTCGAAGGGCTGGCGGCCCACCTCGGCGATGTTGGCGATCCAGAAGATCAGGCCAACGAGGGGCGCCATGAAGAAGAAGGCGATGGGCTGTGCTTCGACGATAGCCGTCATCGACAGCGAGCCGGTCAGCAGCACCGGCACAAGCAGGGCCAGCACCAGCGGAACTTCATAGCTGACCAGCATCGCCACCGCGCGAAAGGCGCCCAGCAGCGCATACTTGTTATTGGAGCTCCAGCCTGCCATCAGGACCGCCATCACACCCAGCGACCCCACGGCAAGCAGGTACAGGATGCCGATGCCCAGGTCGGTGCCAATGGTGCCCGGTGTGATCGGGATGACCGCCCAGATCATGACCACGCTCATCACGGCGATGACTGGCGCCACCATGAACGGCAGGAGGTCCGCCCCCGACGGGATAATGATCTCCTTGGTCAGTAGCTTGCCCAGATCGGCTACTGTCTGGAGAATACCCCATGGCCCAACCCGATTGGGTCCAGGCCGGTCCTGGATGCGGCCCATGAATTTGCGCTCGAACCAGATGGTCAGCACCAGGTTGAGCAGCACGAAGTTAGTGATCACGAAGGCGCCGAGGAAAATCATAATGCCCTGCGCCCACGGCTCCGCGATGCCGAGCGTGTCCGTCAGCAAGCTGAACAGCCCGAAGCGGATCGCCCCGAAGATATCCGCGATGATCTCCGGAAAAGTCATAGTGGGTAACTCCTCCAGCCGAAAGCGCGCCGGTTGGCAGCGCGCTGACATAGAAGAAGCCGATAAGCGCCTCTTACCGGCCTCCTCATCATGCTTCCCGCGCGCGCTACTGCCACTCCAACGCGCCCTTGCGCCAGGCGTAGATCAGGGCTTCGGCGAGCGTCACAACGAACACCACACCCATCACTACACCGAACAAATCGAGCTTGTTATATGCTACAGCCCAGGGATACAGGAAGAGGACCTCAATATCGAAGACGAGGAAAACGAGGGCGAAGATGTAGTATTGGACTTTGAATTGAACCCAGGTATCTCCGACGGTCTCAACACCGCATTCGTAGGTGCTGTTCTTGAGGGCATTGGGCTTGCGTGGGCCCAAGACACGGCCTGCAAGAATAGGGATGGCGGGGAAACCGAGCGCGATAATGAACAACAGCGCGACAAATGCCCATTCGCTCACGAGAGGCGCTCTCCCTTATCAACTGGATTGGATTTATCTCGCTTCGGATGCGCGCAATTTGTGAAGCAAAGCGCTTGCACAGTATAGCATCCGTATGCTGAAAACACAAAACAACTCGCGCGGATGCAAAGAGTGTCCTCTGGTTGTGAAAAAGGCTCTGTCATGCTTCGCGCGCCCCCTGCGCCATGCGGATTCGTGCCAGCAGCGCCGCGTGATCGCCATGATCGGAGGATACCACAAACGCGGGGGTGAAGCCCGCCCGGTAATACGCGGCAGCCAGGCGGAATGCAATGCCCAGGCCCCGCACATGCACCAGGTAGACTTCGTCATCCTCGTGCTCCGGGCGGAAGGTAGGGCGCGATTTGACCCGCCCCAGGCGGCCTGCCGCGATGTGCTCCCAGGGCACCATACGCGCCCGGCGCCCCAGCACATACAGCCGGACCCCGTCCTCCGCCGCGGTGATGTCCGCAGATGCTACAAAGGTCGCTGCCGCGTTGACCAGCGAGCGCAGCGTGAAGTACAGCACCGCCAGGGTCAGCGCCAGAGCGACCAGATCATCCCGCTGGATGCCCTGTTCCGTGATGCGCCCGCTGGCAAGCAGGAAGGCGCCCGCCAGCACCAGCAGCGACAACCCTCCGATTATTCCCCATACCGCACGAAAGAGGCGGCGCAGCGGCCGGCGGTCGGGCATAAACTCGTGGCGTGTCTCGGCTGTCTCGAGCAGATCAGTCCCCATCATTGTGCGCTTTCAATATACGGCGGAGCCTGCGTCAGCCTGCATGGAGGACCACCTTGCGGATCAATCGCCTGTGCGGGCGGCCGCAGCCAGCGCATAAACCCGGTAACGCAGCGGTGCATAGACGCGGTCCCACGGCCCGACTGCCCGGACCACCTGCCCGCCAAAGCCGCGTTTGAAGCCATAAACGCCCCACAGGCCGTCGGAGCGGGATTCAAAATGCGCCTCCAGATCAGCCTCGTCCGTGTCAGGGATGCCCCACAGGTCATACTCGGTGCAGCCGCGCGCGCGTGCCCATTGGATCGCCGCCCACTGCAGCCCGTAGGTCGGCATGCGGCTGCGCTCCTCGTCCGAGGACGCCCCGTACAGGTACCAGGCCCTGCGTCCCACTGCGAAGACCATGATCCCGGCGATGTCGCGCCCGGCATGGCTGGCCATCAGCAGGACTACCTGATTGTGAGGGGCGAACAGCTCATACGCGGTGTTGAAATACTCAGGGCTGTGCACGCCGAAAGTGTTGCGTGCGCCCGTAGTCTGCATCATGGCGTTGAAGGATGCCAGATCGGCAGGCCCGCCCTCACGCACATTTACGTCCTTGCGCTCAGGGGTGCGCACCTTGCGGCGCGTGCCCTGGTTCATGCGGGCAAGAATGTCCTGCTCGCTGCCCGTGATGTCGATCACGATGGTGCGCGGCGGCTGGATCGCGTGTGCCGAAGGCCGGAAGCCCAGTGCCAGCAGGCGGCTTTGCATCGCAGAAATATCAGGTACGTCTGGCTCCAGCTTGAGTGCGACAGCGCCCTGCTTGCGGGCAGCGGAGTCCAGCGCGGCAACCAATGCCTGAACGGCTGCCTCGTCATCCCAATCAACCAGCGGGCCGCGCGGAACGTAAGCCAGGGCCCCCAGGCGCAGTGGCAGGCGGCGCACCAGCAGCAGCGCCCCGGCCGCGATCTGCCCATCCCGGGCCAGTGCCACAAGGCGGTCCGACCAGCCGAAGCGGCGCTTGTGTGCACCCCAGGCTGCTGTCTGCAGGATATGCCCACCGCGCGCCTCGACAAAGGCGTCCCAGATTGGAGCATCCGGCTCAATGGGCGTGAAACTCAATGGAATTCCCTCCGCATGGTGGCTGGGCCGACGCAGATTATACCACCCGCGCGGAGGCTGGCGAAGCGCAGTGGGGGGCAGTATGATGAGCGTACCAACTGCAACAGGAAGGATACCCATCAATGGCCTTCGATACCGGCGTGCTTGCAGGCATCCCCCGGGTGCCGCTGGCCCAGCTCCCTACCCCCATCAGCCCACTGCCCCGTTTGAGCACCGCACTGGGCGGGCCCGCGCTGTTCATCAAACGTGACGATCAGACCGGGTTGGCGACCGGCGGCAACAAGACCCGCAAATTGGAGTATCTGATGGCAGACGCCCTGCAGGCCGGGGCCGACTGCGTGATCACTGCCGGGTCAACCCAGTCCAACCATGCCCGACAAACTGCCGCTGCCGCGCGCGCCTGCGGCCTGGAGCCGCACCTTGTTCTCTATGCGCCGGGCGGCACTGCGCCGGCTAAGGTGCAGGGCAATATCCTGATCGACCTGCTGCTGGGCGCTGTGATCCATTGGACGGATGAGCGCGCACCCTATACGCGCACCTTGCAGCGTGTGGAGGATGATCTGCGGGCTGCCGGGCGCAGACCTTATGTTGCACCCTACGGCGGTTCCAACGCGACCGGGCTGCTGGGCTATGTGAATGCGATGTTCGAAGTGGCGGCCCAGGAGGCGGGCCAGCCTTTCGACGCGCATGTCTTCGCCACCTCGTCGGGCGGCACCCAGGCGGGGATGCTGCTGGGAGCGGTGCTGGCGGGCGTGCCCGGACGCCTGATCGGGATCAGCGTGGATGAGCGGCGAGCAGACCTCGCACCCCGGGCCGCTGCGCTGGCCAATGCTGGAGCCGAAAAGCTGGGCGTAAGTTGGCGGATCAAAGCCGAGGACCCTCACATCATTGTCGAGGAGGGCTACCTGGGCGGCGGCTATGCTGTAATTGGCGAAGCCGAGCGTGAAGCGATCCGGCTGCTGGCACAGTCGGAAGGCATGCTTGTCGATCCGGTGTACACAGGGCGCGCGCTGGCCGGTTTGATCGATATGGTGCGCAGAGGCCGCTTCGGGCACTCCGAGCGCGTGTTATTCTGGCACACAGGCGGGGCGGCAGCGCTGTTTGCCTTTGCCGATGAGCTGGGCCTGTAGGGTCAGCGGGCCGCCGGATGGTAGGCTGAAATGTGCATTTTGTTGACGAACGCCAGGTCAGCCGAGCCGTTGACCTCGGTCATCAGGGTGCGCAGGTTGTAGATATCGATGTTGGTAGCGGGAAAGAACGGGCCGGGTGGATCGAAAACCTGCGCTTCACGGAACTCCTGGCCCGCGTAGAACACACCGCGCACGGCGAAGGCAGACGTCATGCAGACCAGGGCATGGCGGCGCGGCAGCAGGTTGGCATCTCGTGGGGAGAAATCACCAACCAGGAAGACATGTATCTCGCTGCGCATCACGTACAGTTCGGGCAGCTTCATCTCCCCCAGACGGGCGCGGTACATGATGGGCAGCAGAGTGGCATCGGTGATGCGAAACGCGCTGATGATCGGATCGTTGATGTAGGCGGCAAAGTTGCCGATCGGTTCCATCAGGCCGCCGATGGTGTAGTGCGCTGTGTAGATCTCAACCGGGTGGGTGGTGGTTTGGACCTGCATGCTTATCACTCCCTGGCTGTGCGTGGCAGACATGTCCATTATCGCACCGCGCGGCGGGCTGGGCAAGCATCTGCACAGAAAGAGCGACCTGCGCGAAGGGTCGGAGTATTCCCGCTCCAGGCCCGGGCGATAAAAAGAAGGGGCGGCCTGGGGCCGCCCCGTATGTGCTTCTCCGCGAGCGCCTAACGTGGGGGCAGGATGGTAAACAACGACCCCGACCCGCGCCCGTTCACCTCGGGCAGGTAGAATTCCTGCGCGTGGGTTGGGATAACGCGGTAGGTGCCCACCAGCCCTGCCCTGATCTGGTACGTGTACTGATAGGTGCCCCCCGGGAGGAAGTCGGCGTAAAGCACGGCTTTCTCATCGCGGAACTCGGTGCGCGAGAACCACCACCAACCCCAGCCGCGCGCCAGCGGATCATCCGGCCGCAGCACAGGCCCCTCGCTGACCACGCTCTCGGTGAGCAGGCTGGTATCGATGGCCTCGGCGCCTGCCGGATAGGGGTCTTCCAGTACCACATAGTACAGGTCGTTCGGGGCAACCAGTGTCACCTCGACGGTGATCACATCCCCCACGCGAGCCTGGTCGATCACCCGGCCATCGGCATCCAGATAGCGGCGCGAGACGATGATGCCACGCGCCAGTGCCGGGACCTCCTCGACGGGCAGGAAGGCCGTCAGGTGCGCAGTGTAGTACATGCGGCCCGCGCCCTCCCCGCGCTGGAAGCTCAGGCGGTTGACGCCGTTCGTGACCACCTGCGCGATGTCAATCACGAACACCTGGGCTTCGGTGAGATTGTCGCGGCTCACCTGGCCGGTGCCCTGCTGGATGCCGTTGAACGCAAAAGTCCAGTCGTAGCTGGCATCCAGTTCGCTGGTTGCAACCATGTAGTCAGTCAGCCCGATCAGCGCCCATGCGGTTTCCTGGGTGGTTTCCCAGTGCGATCCGCGCCGGGCGATCATCAGCCAGCGGACGGCCATCGGCAGCAGGTCACTCTGGGGCCACAGCTTAGCCATCGTATCAACGATGATGGCTGTCGAGCGCGTATCAGTGTTCCAGTTCCAGGAATCGCCGTAATCCTCTTCCCAGTGCGCCCCCGTTGCGCTGAGGATCGCGTTGTTGATCAGCCCGGCTTCGAGCGTCGCCAGGCGCGGGTCCGCCGGATCGACGGCTGCCATTGCTTGGGCCAGCAGTGCCCAGGCGAAGTGCTGCATCCCGCCGCGTGCTTCATACAGATTGCTGTTACGCGAGGCGTCCGGCTGGCCTGCCTGAGCGAGCACATACAGGATGTACGCCTGGCGGTGCAGCGCGGTCTGCTCGCTGAGCGTATCCAGCTCGAACAGGCTGTTCTGGAGGAAGCCCAGGCCGCGCTCCAGCACGTTCGGGTCGACGGTCAGCCCGGCATCGCGTACTCCCACCAGGCCCTGCACAACGTACGCCGTCACCAGCGGGTCGGAGTTGCTCTCAACAAACCAACCCCAGCCGCCGTCCTCGTGCTGCTGTGAGTAGAGCCTTTGCAGCCCGTTGGAAACCTGCTGCTGCAGGCCCGCCTCAAGCTCTGCATCCTGCAGGCCAAACGTGCGGAAAGCGCGCAGGGTCAGCACATTGGGCAGGAAGCGACTGACGGTCTGCTCGGTGCACTCGTAGGGATAGTGTTCGAGGAACTCGAGCGCATCGAGTGTAGCTGCCGCCAGCGAGGGGTCGATACGCACGGTCAGGTCACCCGCCTTGATGTCGTAAGTGGGCGGGCGCACAACCCCTTCCAGGCGCTCGCCGGGCCCATCCAGCCGCCCAGCCGTCCCGACGGTTTCGGGCACCTCATAGCGGTAAACAGGCAGCATGCGCCCGTGATCCGGGTCGCCCAGCGGCGGCTTGGAAGAGTCGCTCAGGTTGTTGTCACTGACCGCCTTGAAGGTCAGATCCACCCAGTCGGTGTTCTCGTCCACCACAACTGACCAGGCCACCTGCCCACGCCCGCCCGCAGGCAGGCCGATGATCTGGCTTTCGTCGTTGACGATGGAGATGCCAGTGCCCTCCAAAGTGACGGTCACATTGACATTGGTATCGGTGGTGTTGTTCACCGCGGCCAGCAGCGTGACCTGGTCACCCGCGACGAAGAAGCGCGGCGTGATCGGCCGTACGATCAGCGGGCGTGTTGCGATGATATCACGTTCAACCTGGCCGACCAGTGTGTCGGCGGTAACCCCACGCGCATCGAGGCGCCAGGTGGTCAGGTTGTCCGGCAGCGTGAAAGTGACCTGCGTGGAGCCTGTTTCCCCCGTGCGCAGACGGGCGACCCAGGCGGCTGTATCCTGGAAGTTCTCACGCAGCTCAAAGAAGCCGTCGCCGCCGCCGCCGCCACCGCCCTTGCCCTGATCGAGCAGGCTCTGTGTGAGGCGATCCACCAGCAGGGCCAACGGCATGGCAGTGCGCACCCCGAGGCCCTGCTCGCCATAGAAGGCGTCGACAATCGGCCCGACGTTCGGCGGGGCGAGCTGCAGCACCGCCAGGTCCACCAGCGCCAGCGAGACTTCAGCGTCAACCGGGGTGCCCGCGAAATCGCGGGTTTCGACGGTGTAGGTCACCTGCTCGCCAGGGCCTACCTGCTCGCGATCCGGTGTGACGGTCAAGTCTAGTGTTTGTTCGACAGGCTCCACCGCCAGCCGGGTGGTCCCGATGCGGAAGTCGGCCACCCCCTCCGCCCCGCCGCCGCGCACAATCAGTGCGGTTACGTAGACGGTGGGCGCCAGTTCGCCAGTAATCGGGACACGATATACATAGGAGTTAGTGGGCATTGGCACCACTACAGAGCTGAGGATGCTGCCGCGCTCGATGGTGATCAGCGCCTGCACATCCTCACCTGCCCACGGTGAGGTAATCAGCACTTCGGCTGTATCACCGGGGCTGTAGCTCGTCGCATCGGCGATCACGTCGGTGATATAGGTATTGGTCTGGCGCCAGGCGATGTAATTCCCGCTTGACACCCACAGGTAGCCAGCGCTGCGCTGGCGGCGCCCTGCGTCATCCTCAACAGTCGCCTTGATGACATACACCCCACCATCCGGCGGTGTGAAGCTCACCTCGGCATGGCCCTGCGAGTCAGTCGTGACCACGATGCGATCGCTGACCGGCGTGTCTTGAGCAACCCAGGTGTAGGCGGTGCGCCCGAACTCATCCTCCTCCAGCACGCTGTTCCAGACCCGGCGCACGAGCTCCACCGAGACTTCATGGTTGACAACAGGCTGGCTGTCCCAGTCGACGACGATCAAGTCGGCGAAGGTCTGCTGCCCTGCCATGCTGACGTACTCACGCGGCTGCACGCCCACGTAGAACTGGGCCGGATGGACGATCACGGAAGTGCGGCCGGAGACCGGGCGGCCTTCCAGGTCGGTGACGGTCGCTTCAAAGGTCATCCTACGCGGCGCGCCAGTATCGCCAAGCCGGGCGGGCGGGCGGATGCTGAACTGGCCATCCTGGTCCGTCACGCCCGATCCTGAGTCGACCAGAGCGCCAAAACCGGGAACGAACTGCGCAGAATACAGGTATTGGTCGTAGGTGTAGTCAAAGAAGCTGTACCGCCCAGGACCCTGGTAGTCGAAGTAGTAGTCCTCGGCCAGCAGGTTCCAGCTCACCTCCGCCTCGCTAACCGGGCCGCCAAAGAAGAAGGAGGCGTCCACGGTCATATCGAGCACGTCACCGGCCACCACCTGATCGGAGGCAGCGGTCACCTGTACCTGGAAGTCTGGCGGGCGGTATTCGGCCACCTGGAAGCCAATCGAGTAGTACTGGTCGCCCAGCAGAGTCTGGATGCCGTAGTAGCCCAGTCCGGCCTCGCTGCCAAGCGTCAGCGTGCCTTCGAAGGTGCCCATCTCGTTGACGGGCAGATCTTCCTCGTAGATGATGTCGCCGCGCTCGTTGTAGATGGAGATGGGCACGCTGGCATCCGGCGCAATGCTGTACGTCATGTCATTGCGTGCGCGCAGGATGCCCTTGAAGTGGACCTCCTGGCCTGGCCGGTAGATCGGGCGATCGGTATAGATATAGGTCGTATAGTGCTGAGTCTCAAACCGCCCGTTGTAGCCGAGCACCCAGGGATCCAGGTCATCTGACCATGTGCTGAGCGCAAGCGCAAAACTCCCCTGCTCCTGCCAGAGTGCATACTGCACATCCCACAGGGAGCTGCGCGAGCCGACCGGGGCGATCAGGACGCCATCTGCTCCGGTTCGCCCACTGCCCACACGGTTGAACTCGTCATCGTAAAACTCAACCGTAGCGCCTGCTACCGGATCGGCCCCATCGAAGGTGGTCAGCCAGACCAGCGACTCGTCGAAGGTGGTCTTATAGGCCATGCTGGCACTGCTGACCACCAGGAAGTGCCGGATCCACCCCTCGATCTCCGGCGCGTCAACGACAAGCGCATAGATACCCGGCGGCAGAGCGCCACCGTCTTCAGCCAACGCCACCCGTGCGAAGGCCTGCTCGTTGCGCGGCGCATCCGCCTCGATGGACCAGCGGCGAATGACATCGTTCTCGTTGGGGAGATAGTCGCCGATATAGCCCCCGCTGTCCGGATTGAGCAGGCTGGCGAACTGGGGGGGAGTCAGGCTGGCCAGCGTAAAGTCAATGGTCGAGACGTTGCGATAAGTGACGAATAACTCGGTCGGGACGTTTGCATTGTAGATGCCGTAGAAGCCCGGCGTATTCAGGGTTACCCCCGGGTCCAGATCGCCGGTCGTGAAGCTGAACGAATACGGCGTGCTGATCACATTGCCAAAACTATCCGAGATACCCGGCTGCACCGTCACCGTATACTGGGTCTGCGGCTCGAAGTAGGCGCTGATCACATAGCTGTTATCCCACGTGCTGAAGTAGCCGTAGGTTTCACCCTGCAGCGGCGGGTCCACAGTCACGCGATCGGCTATCGTGTCGCCGTCCACAGGCGCGGTGAAGTTGATCGTGATACCCTGCCAGACCGGCACATCACGCTGGCCGTTAAAGGGGACCGTTCCGCTTACGGCTGGCAGTGGGTAGGTATTGATAGCCCAGCTCACCGGCTCAGGGAGCGACATGCCACCGACACCCTGGGCGCTCGCTGCAATAGTGACGGTTACCGTCTCGCCAAATGGCAGACGCGGCGCAGGGGTCACCGTCAGCAAGCGGTCGCCTTCCGACCATTCAAAGCGCGCGTTCACGCGCTGTGTCGGGGTGGTCAGGCTGAAGGCCCGCTCCACGCTGCGGCGGTCCATCGGCTGATTGAACTCGACGGTGATCGTCTGGTCCACCAGGTAGATGCCATCGCGTTCGGGGGTGATGTTGGTAACCTGCGGGACGGCCGTCGTAAACTGCCAGGCATAGCCCCCTTCGAGGCTGCCGCCTGTCTGGTCGCTCAGCCCCGGGTCAATCGACACGGAGTAGGTCTGGCCGCCTAGCAGCGGATCGGCGGGCGTGAACTGGTAGATGGATGTGTTGATCCATTCACCCTCGCCGCGCACCGCGGGCTGGAATGTGAGTGGGTCTGGCCCGGAAGCCGCCTCGCCGATGGTGAGTGGCACAACAGGCCTGTTGAAGAACACTGTGATCACCGAAGTCGGGTCGATCTCGATGCTGTCGGGCCCGGGCACTACCTCGCCCACGCTGAGGTTGCCCACAGTCACCACTTCCAGCTTAGTGAAATCCTCGGAGGTCGTACCGGCCTGGCTCTTGACGCCTGCGGCCACCGTCAGCGTATAGGTGCTGGCACGCTGCAGCGCGCCTGGCTCCGGCTTCACCCGCAGCGTGGAATCATCAACCCACTCAACGCTGTAGGCGATGGACGGTTCGACGCTCAGCGCCGATTCGACGCTGGCGCGGTCCATAGGCTGGTCAAAGTATATGTCGATTGCACCATCCAGGGGCAGCTCCTCACCGGGCAGCGGCCGCTGGTACACGATCTTGGGTGCGGTTGGCGGCAGCGTCGAGACATCCACCGTGGGCACCACAGGGATGGTCGGCTCGGGGGGCTTTTCACCACACCCCGGGAACGTGCAGGCGACCCCCGCCAGCACCACCGCGATCAGACAGGCAATCAGGGCACGCTTACGTGTGCCGGTCCAACTATTCAATTTGACTGTTTTCATCACTGGTAGAGTCCTCTGCCGTTGCTCGGCTCACCACAGGCAATGAACACACCATCCCCTTTGATGTGCAGGTATGTCTGTGCGCCATTGGCAGGCCCGTCGAGGTAGATCGAATCAACCGCCGCCGGATCGATGCTGAACACATCTTGCGCGATGAACTGCATAGCCCACTCGCGCAGGGCGGGGTTTTCTGAGAGGTGTGTTGTACGTTCGTCAATCACGAACAGCAGTGATTCCGCGGCGTTGATCTGGAGGGTGACATGCAGGGGCTCCAGGTGATAGTGCCCGCGCACGATGCTTTTGATGAGGCTTTCAAAGATGACACCCATGGCCAGGTCGTAAAAGACCATCTCATCTTCGAGGCCCAAAATGATGGGGCGGTCAGGTCTCAATGCAGCGCACATACAGCCTGCCCTTCCATGGATCAGGCGGCACGCTTCGCGCGGCCCGATCCGCCTGCGTACGAGCTTCATTATAAGGCGCGCCGGGTTATGCGCAAAATCTGGCGCTCACAACAAACCGCCCCGGCTGGCGACCGGGGCGGTAATGCGGTGTCCTGTAGTGCGGCGCTGGTTACGGAGCGACGACCTGGTACTCCATGGGCACACTGAAGAAGGCCTGCAGGTACAACTGGTCGTAGGACTGATCGCCTATGCTCACAGAGAAGGGTGCTTTGTACGTGAACCCACCGGTTGGGGCACTCGCCGACGCACTCGCGCATACAGTAAACGAGACCGATGTGCAGGTGGTCCCTGAGCAGTTGGCCGGGGTCATATCGCCTTTGATGTACACCGTGACAAAGGAGGGAACCTCGCCTGCGTTGAACTGGAACGCTTTGACAGGGGTAACCACCGTATCCGGACGGTTATACTCAAACGGCTTGATCGGCTGGGTGCTGTTGGCAACCGGATAGGGCGCACTGGTGACCCAGGTCATGGAGCGGCAGACCGGCTCGCCTCCCGCGGTCATCTTGATGAACAGGTCGCCCGTGGTGACTTCCGTGCTGGTTTGTGTGGCCGCCGTGCCAGTCACCTGAGGTGTAGCGGTCACGCTGCCAGGCTCGGCTGTCGGGATATCCTCAGCCAGGCCAATACGCGTTACATCCACAGTGCCTTCAAGCTGGCGCAGTGCCACCCAGCCCTGCTCGCCGGAGAAGGTCGAAACCAGCAGCCATTGGCCGATCTGATCGCGCCCTTCAACCAGCAGTAGTTCGCCTGCAGGCAGGCGGGTGATGATCTCATAGCTGGTACCCGGCCCTGAGCGCAGGTTCGAGCTGAAGGCCAGCGTCACCTGGAGCTGGCTCGGCGTTGGCGTTGCGGTAGGCCCTTCAGGAGTGGGAGTCTCGCTCGGCAGCGGCGTGGGTGACGGGAGGAACGTCGCTGTGGCCGTAGGCGCCGGCGTGTTGGTCGGGAAGGGCGTATAGGTCGGATATGGTGTATATGTTGGGTATGGCGTTGCAGCCAATCCGCTGCAGGCACTTAACAGCATAGCTAATACTGCAATCGCCAGAAAGTTCAAACGGTTCACCGCAGGCTCCCCTTATGTTCGCACGTGATATTCGGCAGCGCGCACCATCAGGCGCTGCCCGCGAGGATTGTACCCTGACCTCTATCACCCGCCAAGTCAGCGCCATTCAGCACCTCAAAGATACGCACGCAGCGCATAGATCACGCAGGTAAATTGACCGGTAAGTATGCACTGGGCAGGCCAGCACGTTAAACTGGATGCTGTGTTACCGTCTCAACAGAGGGTGGAAATCTGATGCAGATCGTATTAGAGCTGATCCTGATCGCCGCGCTGGTTTTTGTGAACGGGCTGCTGGCGATGGCTGAGCTGGCGGTGGTCTCCGCTCGCACAGGGCGATTGCGCCAGCGCGCGGACGTGGGGGACGGGGGTGCGGCAGCAGCCCTCGAACTGGCAGCGTCGCCCACACGCTTCTTGGCGGCGGTGCAAATCGGCATTACCCTGGTCGGTATCCTGGCAGGCGCCTATTCAGGTGCGACCCTGGCAGAGGAGATCGCACGGGCTCTGAGCCGGATCACGCTGTTAGCCCCGTATGCGGAACCCATCGCATTAGGCCTGGTCGTGATCGGGATCACCTATTTATCTCTGGTGTTTGGCGAACTCGTGCCCAAACGGCTCGCGCTGGGCAACCCTGAACGCATCGCGGCCGGTATCGCACCAGCAATGCGCATGTTGACCAGGGTTGGCGGGCCGTTCGTGCGCATCCTGAGCGCCTCGACCACCGGTGTGATCCGTCTGCTGGGGGTCAACCCCAGTGAACAGCAGTCCATCACAGAGGATGATGTCCGGCTGTTCATCAGGCAGGCCATGCAGGCTGGGGCGCTGGAAGCTGCCGAAACAGAGCTAGCTGAACGTGCCGTGCTGTTTGATGATCGCAGTGTGGACCTGCTGATGACCCCCCGCGCCCGTGCTGTGATGATCGATGTGGATGATCCATTAGATGAAAGCTGGGCACGGATGGCAGCCTCACACCATACGATGTTCCCGGTCTATGAGCGGCGTGCTGACAACGTGATCGGTGTGGTGGCGGTTAAAGACCTGTGGGCACAGGCTGTTGCAAACCAGCCGTTCGACCTGCGTGCGGCGCTGGCTGAGCCCCTGGTGGTGCCGGAAACGGCCAGTGCCCTGAGCGTGCTTGCGCTGATGCGCCAGCGGCGCTCCAACATGGCATTGGTGATCGATGAGTACGGCGGGCTGGAGGGCGTGGTCACCCTGGACGACATGATGGCCGCGCTGACAGGCAGCCCGATTGACCGCACCAGGCCCGTGAGGCGCCCTGATGGGTCCTGGCTGGTGGATGCAATCACCACGCTGGATGAGCTGGCGGAGGAGGCCGGTATCAGGGACCTACCCGGAAGCGATCTGGTGGATTACAACACTGTGGGTGGACTCGTGCTGTCGCTGCTGGGCCGTGTGCCTACAGCCGGGGATACTGTTGATGCGGCTGGCTGGCGCTTCGAAGTGCTGGATATGGACGGCCGGCGTATTGACAAGGTGTTGATCAGCACGGCCCCATCCTCGGGCGAAAATGAATCAGGTCACGCGGAGTAACCCTCTCAGATCGCGGACCAGTCTGACCAGGCAGCGCTGTGCTCCGCAGCAGCCAGTGTCAGCAGGGTCAGCTGCTGCATCCCGGCAGTGATGCTGGCCAGTTCAATGAATTCTTCCGTGGAGTGAGCGTTACCGCCTGTGGTGATGCCGATGCATACCGACGGCACGGCCATGGCGAGCAGGATATTGGCGTCCGTCGAGCCCATCTCAGGTTTCGCATCCTCAAAACCAAGCGTTTGCAAGACCCCCAGCGCCGCCCGCACGAGTGGATGGGCTGCCGGGAGCGCGGCGCATGGCCGCTCACCGATCACCTCAACCCGCGTTTTTAAGTCAGGCTCACCGTTAAAGCGAGCGATGGTAGCCAGAACCTCGCCGGCCAGCGCCTCAAGCGCTTCCGGGCGTTCTGAACGCAGGTCAATGGACAGGCTGGCCTGCGGTGCCCGTGTGTTGATCGAGCGGCCCCCCTCGATCAGGCCGATGTTAAAGGTGGACTGCGGGCTGAGCGGTGGGCGAACGCCTTCTACCAGCGCTGCCCCAATGCGCAGCAGATGGTGGATCGCGTTGGGACGGTCAGCATGCAGCCAGGAATGCCCGCCCGGCCCCAGCACGCTGACACGCAGGCGGCGCACGCCAAGCCCCGCGCTGTAGACACGGCTGATGCCGATCCCTTCAATGATGACAGCCAGGCCCAGGCGATCTGCCAGGATGTCGCGTGCATGGCGCATGCCGCGCAGGTTGCCTAGCCCTTCCTCGCCCACGGTGGCAACCCACCAGATATCCGCCGGATGCTGGACACCGGCTGCCTTCAGGGCCCCGGCCAGGCTGATCATAGCAGCCAGGCCGATGGCGTTGTCGCCCAGGCCGGGCCCGTAGATACGTCCGCTTTCGCCGTTTTCACGCGTGGTGAGGTCTGTACCCGCCGGGAAAACCGTGTCCAGATGCGCGCTGACCATCACCGAGGGAAGTGATGCGTCCGTGCCTGGCGAACGCCCGTATACGGTATTGAGGGCATCATGCTGTACGTCGAAAAGCCCCAGGTCGCGGAAGCGCTGCTCTACATACTTGGCACGCTCACCTTCCTCAAATGTTGGGGCAGGGATCGCCTGGATCGCAAGCGCTTCATCCAGCAGGTCCGCCCGGCGGCCCGGCCATGCCTCATTGAGCATATGGATGGACGGGCGGCTGGCCAGCTCGCGGATCAGCTCTTGCATCCGGCTTCGTCTCCCGGTGATGGATTTTGCAGGGGGTTCACCGCACCATCATAGCACCGCTGCGCCAGACTCTCAAACCGAACCCTCACCAAAATAGCAGGACGTGACGGTGCAAGGAGCGTCATCCTGGTCTATAATGGGAGTATTATGTCTGAGGGTGCCATTTTAGTCATCGAGCGAGCAAGTAATAAAGAACAGGCCTTTGCCCCCGCGCTGGAACGCAAGGGCCTGGTTCTGGATGTGGTTAGCTCAGGGCGTGCCGCGCTTGAGATTCTTCAGGCTGGCACGCACGACCTGATCGTGTTGAATGCTGCCTCGCTTGGCACCAGTGGGCTGCGCATCTGCCAGAAGCTCACGGAGCAGCCCGGCGCCCTGCCCATTATCCACATTTTCCCGGAGCATACCCCCGACCGCGAGGCGGCCCGCAGCCCGGCCAACATCACCTTGAGCCTGCCTTTCACGCCGCGCAAACTGATCAACCGCGTCCGGCGGCTGCTGCCGCAGGAGATGAAGGACATGATCGAGGTGGGGCAGGTGCGCTTTGCGCCGCGCGCACGGGTCGTGCGCGCACACGGCAAAGAACGCAGGCTGACCCCCAAAGCCGCCGCCCTGCTGGTGCTGTTCCTCAAGCACCCGCGTGAGACACTTCCACGCAGCTTTCTGATGCAAGAGGTGTGGGACACGGACTACGTGGGGGATACACGCACACTTGATGTGCACGTACGCTGGATCCGCGAAGCGATTGAGCCTGACCCTACCCGCCCGCATCACATCCGCACCGTGCGCGGCAAGGGGTATCGCTTTGAGCCGGGTATGGACGGTGGAATCGGCGGCAAGGCCCGCGATCGCTGATCAGCCTTTATTGAAAACAAACCTGCAACTGGCTGCGGCCTGCGATGGATGGTGTGAGCCAGGCTGTGCCTGCGCCATGAATCACAAACCGGCCCTGCGGCCGGCCTGATGATCCGCGATAGGACTTGCGGCTGCATCCCCGGCTGTCGGGGATGCCCTTCGATTGAGCTTAGCTCTTAGCTTCGAGCTGCGCCAGGCGCTTCATCAAGCGCCCCTTGCGACGCGACGCGTTGTTCTTGTGGATGACGCCGCGGCTTGCCGCCATGTCCAGCGCCCGCACGGCTTCGCGCACGGCTTCGACCGACATCTCAGCATCGCCCTGCTCCATCGACACGCGCGCTTTCTTCACCATCGTGCGTGCTTTGGCACGATGCACGCGGTTGGTCTGGTAGCGCTTCGCGCTGCGACGCATGCGCTTCTTAGCTGACTTCGTGTTGGGCAAGAGAACCTCCCATCCTGCTCGTTAATTCCAGCACACAGTGGTGCGGGCCGAGATTGTACCACAAGGGACATCGCTTTGTCGAGAGGATGCCGCGGCAAGGGCTGGCATACCAACCTGGAATAGACTATAGTTAAACATAAAGCACGTCGTGGCTTGCTGCCGGATTTTGATACTTCGTTTACAATAAATTAGAAAGTATTATTACATTGACGTGGCCGGAAAAACCCTTTCCGATGGGGGATGATGCCACCGCTTTTATTGCAGGGAGAAGCTCATGAAGCGCATCCTGGTGATCGATGACGACCGCACCATCCTCGAGATGATGGAAATCGCGCTCGGGCGGAACAACTTCAGCGTGCTTTCGGCTGCCGATGGAGATCAGGGGCTGGTGCTGTTCAAAGAGCAAAAACCCGACCTCGTCATTATCGATATTGCCATGCCCGGCATTGATGGCTACGAAGTGACCGAGCGTATTCGTCGCACCGACGGCGAGCGTGTTACCCCGATTATTATCCTCACTGCGCACGATCAGCCCGTCATGCGAACCTACGCTGAGGAGCTGGGTGCTGACCTATACCTGACCAAGCCTATCAGTCCCTCTAAGTTGGTTGAGCACATCAACAGCCTGCTGGCCGATTGATCGGCGTGGCACGCACAGCAGGCTCAGGCCCATGCACTCGTCTTGCTGATCACCCATGGCTTTGACACGCGGGCAGATTGCCCGCCGCACGGTGCGCAGCCTGTTGTACCAGGGTGCGGGGCAGTATGCAGCGCTGGGCATTGGTGTGATCAAGGGCATGCTGTTGGCCCGGCTGGTAGTGCCCGCTGTGTTTGGTCAAGTTGCGCTGGGTCTGTCGTCTGTCTCGTTCCTTAACCTGTTCAAAATGTACCTGCGTGAGGGGGTCACGCGGGACACCAACAACAACCCGGTTCGGCTGTTCACCCTGTATGCTATCGAGGTATTGAGTGCGCTCCCCGGCTTTGTGCTGGCAGGAGCGTTATATTTAATTACACCGGGCCTGTTCTCACTGCCCGTCTGGATTGTGATTGCAGTGGCGCTGGTGGTGCACCTGATCAGCGCCCTGGCCTCTGTGCCACAGTACCTACTCGAACGCGACCTGCGCTATGACGTGCTGGCCCGCCTGACCCTGTACGGCACGATCATCTCGCTGCTGGTCTCCGTGCCTTTGGCGGCTGCGGGCCAACCGCTGACCGCGATATTACTGGACCAGGTCGTTGTAATCCCGCTGCTGACTGCAGCAGGCGCCGTCATCGCAGCTCGCTGGCGCCCCCGTATCGCCTGGGATGCGGCTGCCGCGCGCGAAAATATGGGGCTGGCTGCCACGCTGTGGGTCAACGGGTTGTTCAGCAAAGTGACTTTCGAGTTCGATGATCTGCTGGTCGGCAAAATCCGCGGCGAGGGGCCGCTGGGTTACTATGCCAAAGCCTACACACCGCTGGCCAAGCTGCCTCTGGATGTCGCCGGGGGCATGATCGCGTCGGTAGCACTGGGTGTCTACGGGCAGAGCCGCGCAGCGGGGCGCGAAGTGCTGGCACGCGCCTACTCGCTGATGACCTGGCTGCTGGCCCGTGTGATCGCACTCTCCAGCATTGTGCTGCTGGCAGCAACAGAGGAGATCACGCTGATCCTGTACGGTGCGGATTGGCTGGCAGTGGTGCCCCTCGTGCGCCTAATGGCACTCTACGTGATCGGGCGGCCTTTCTGGCAGAACGATGCCCAGGTCCTGATCTCGGTGGGACAGGAACGGCGTGTGCGCACGCTGCAGGGATTGCAAGCGCTGCTTCTGGTGGTGCTTGGCACGCCTGCAGTGCTGCTGTGGGGCGCAGAGGGCGCGTCATTGGCCGTGAGTGTGATGATGATAGTTGGCATGGCTGTGACGGCGATCTTCACCGCCCGCACACTCGGCGTGCGGCTTGCCCCGCTCTACGCGCTGCCGGGACTGCTGGTGCTGCTGCTGTCGCCGCTGTTGTGGAGTTTCGGCCTGCTGGTGCCGCTCCCGGCAGTCCCCGGATTTCTGGTTAAGGGGGCGCTGGCGGCTGCATTGGGCGGCGGAGCGATCCTGCTGTTCGAGGGCGAGCGCGTCAAAGAAGCCGTGGCGCTGCTCATGGATAATCTGAGCGGCGGCGACTCCCCTGCCCCGGGCTCCGACTCTGCGCCCTGATCTGACAACCACGTAAACCATGTATCCCTACCTGAGGCATTCTCCTCCTGATAGGACACGAGTCGTATAGGAACGCATCCCCGAGCGGGCTATACTACCTTTGTACAGGGAGGCACAATCTCGTATGCGCTGGCTGCTGCGCGCCATCTGGCGCACCCTCTCGATTGCCAAGAAAGAATTCGTCCACGTCGGCATGGACCCCGGCGCTCTGTTCCTGTCGATCTTCGCGCCTGCCGTGGTCTTGGCCATGCTGGGGCTGGTGTTCAACTTCGACGTAGGTGATTCGGTGATCGCGGTCGTTGACCAGGATCAGAGCCCGCGCTCTGCCGAGTATATCCGCAGCCTGACCAGCGACCCACTGATGAAAATCGCAGGTTACCCTGACAATTACGCCGAGGCCGAACGTCTGATCCAGTCCGGGCGTGTGGATGCTGTGGTGATCATCCCGCCGGGCTTCGGCGCGGACCTCGCGGCAGGAAGAACGGCGCAGGTTCACACAGTGATCGACGGGGTGAGCGCCACCACCGCACGGGGCACCATGGCCGCGCTCGATGCGCGGACCCGCCTGTACGTGCAACGCTCCGGGCTGGCTGGTCCGGGCGGCATCGAGGTGCTGACGCGGGCCTGGTTTAACGAAAACCTGACCACCCAGCACAGCATGATCCCCGGGTTGATGGCCCTCGTGCTGATCCTGCCTGCCATGGCCGTAGCGCTGGGCATGACCCGCGAGAAGGAGACAGGCACGCTCGAGACGCTGGTCACCACCCCGGTGCTGGCCTCCGATGTGCTGACGGGCAAGATCATCGTCTACATGATGACCGGGGTAGTCAGCGCGCTGGTGGCGCTGGGCGCGTCGAGCCTGCTGTTTGGGGTGCCCTTCCGGGGCAGCATCTTCCTCTGGATCCTGGCCACCGCCTGCTACCTGCTGGCCGTCATGGGCTTCAGCCTGATCATCGCCCATTTCACAAAGTCCCAGCAGACCACTATGATCATCATCCTGCTGACCTTCTTTATGCCGGGCTTCCTGCTCAGCGGCCTGACCGACCCGGTGGAGACCGGCCTCACTCCCTCTGCCATCGTCTCGTTCCTGCTGCCGATGACGCACTATATCACCCTCTCGCGTGATATCGCGCTGAAGGGGCTGCCCATCGCCCTGCTCTGGAAGGAGCTGGCCGTGCTGGCCGGGATGGGTCTGCTCGGGTCCATGGTTGCTGTTTTCCTGTTCCGTAAGAAAATCGCGTAGGGGGCTGCCATGTTCAACCGCCTGCGATCTGTTGCACTTAAGGAACTCATCCAACTCACCCGCGATCCGCTGCTGCTGCTGTTCGTGTTATTCGCCCCGCTGGCCGAGCTGATCCTGGTGGGGGGAATGGGCGGCGGGGGCGGCCCGGCCGGGCTGCGCGCGGCGCTGATCGACCGCGATATGAGCACGCTGAGCCGCGAGGTGGCACTGGCTGTGGAGAACACGGGGGACCTCGATATCCGGTACTACCCGCAGACCCTGGAGGAAGGCAGCCAGCTGATCGATGAAGGCGCGGTCACCGCGTTGATCGTGATCCCGGAAGGGTTTGAGGCCGACCTGCGGGGCGGCGGGAACGCCAGTGTGCAGCTCATCCTGGATGGGTCGAATGTGCTGGCAGCGGGTGAGGCGCAGGCTGCTGCGCAGGGCGCGATCCAGTCCCTGGGAGGACGTGTCCTGCTGGAGCAGGTGCCTACCGGGGCATCGGTGGGAGGTATCGAGCTGCGCCAGGAGGTGCTCTATAACGCCACGCTGGACGGCCAGCCGGAGGAGATTACATCGCTGTTCGCGCTGATCGTGTTCCAGATCGTGACGCTCTCAGGTGTGATGACCATCGTTCGCGAGCGCGAGGTGGGCACACTCGAGCAGGTGCAGGTCACGCCGATCCGGGGGCTGGAGTTCATTACCGGCAAGGCCATCGCCCCGGTGCTGGTTACGCTGGCGGATTACGTCATTATGCTGGTCGTGATCTGGCTGCTGTTCGATGTGCCGATGCGCGGCTCGCTGATCCTGCTGACCGTGCTGACGGTGCTCTACCTCGTCTCCGAGGTGTGTGTCGCCCTGCTGATCTCGGCGGCATCGCGTTCGCAGGGCCAGGCGATCACCATTGTATTCGTGTGGGTGATGTACGCGCTGACCATGTCGGGCTTTCTGGTGCCGGTCAGCGGGCTGCCTAAAGTGCTGCAGTGGGTAGCCTGGGCGCTGCCTGTCCAGCACTACATCACCATCGCGCGGAGCCTGCTGCTGAAGGGCGCCGGGCTGGGGGTGCTGTGGCCCAACGTGCTGGCGCTGCTGGTGCTGGCCGTAGCGATGGGTACGCTGACGATGGCTCTGCTGCGGCGTATCGGGGAGTGACCGCGCGCTCGGCGAAGCGGGTGGCTTGTGCGGTGTGCAGGGCGGCGGTATAGTGAAGACAGACCCTGACCCGGTTATCCTCACAGGGGGGAGAGGAACGGCCGCCGTGAGCATTCGTCCCGGACTGCGGATTTACGCACCCGCGCTGCTGGCGCTCGCCATCAGCGGGTGCAGCAGCGTGCTTCCACCCTATCTGCAAAAGGCAGCATCGACCCCTAACGCGGACGAAATCCGCACCCTGGCAACCCCGACGCCGATCCCGACGCCTGTTCCAACCGGCACACCTGTACCTCCATTGGCCGGGGCCCCTGTGGGTCGCGGTGAGATCGTCTTCCTGCGCAACGGGCGTCTGTGGGCTGCCCAGCCGGATAGCTCCGGCGAGCGCCCGGTGGTGACCGCTGGCAGCGGGTCGATTGGGCGGGGTTTCGCCGCGGCGCCCTCGGGGGATTATGTAGCCTTTGTCGTCGATGGGGACACTCTGGCGCTGCTCGATACCGCCAGCGGCCAGGTCCACGAGGTGGACAGCGCCCCCGATGACCTGATCGGCGCCCTCACCTGGGCCAGCGACGGCAGCTACCTCTCGTACTTCATCGTGAAGTACAAGCCGGATGACCCCACCGTGGCCAGTGTACAGATCTGGCAGGTCGCCATGCCGCCGGGCGGCCCGAACCTGCCGATTGCCAACAGTGTATTCGGGATCACCCCGAACGGGTTCATGCCCGTCGCCGGACTGGACGGCCAGCGGGTGATCCTTACCCAGTTCAGCACCAACGATGTGATCTACAGCCAGGCCCTGATCCTCGACCCGGCCTCTGGCTTCAAACAACTGTTCCCGCCGAATGTCGCCGTGCGGTACAAGGTGTGGGACGTCACCCGCGACAGGTCGCAGGTGCTGATCGGCGAGGATAACGCCCTGTTAGTTGCCCCGCTGGGCGCCTCTCAGACCGGCTCGCTGCGCCAGATCAGCCCGTGGGATGGTGCCGTGTACAGCGCCGCGCGCTTTGCCCCGGATGGCGGGCGCGTGGTGGCGCTGAGGACGGTGCTCAATGCTGGCGGTGAGGAGGTCACCAGGGCGGTGCTGCTGGCGCCTTCTGCACGCAGTTCATATCCGATGATCATCCTGGGAGCCGCCGATCCCGGCTCGGATACTGCCCTCGCGTGGCACAGCGAATCGGGGCTGGTGGTGCAGCGCGATATACCCGATGAGGATGCGCCCAGCCTGTGGTTCGTGCCGCTGGATGGGCAGCCCGGGCGGCGTATCACAAGCGGCTCTGACCCCGTGGTGCTGCCCTAGACTGCATCCCTGCTGAGTACGGGGCGGCAGACGCCGCCCTTTTTGATTCGGGGCGGAGGGGGCACCGCGCTATAATGGAACTGCCAGGTTGGCCGGGCGGTCGCGGCCCGGCGCTGCCGGGCTGAGGAAAGTCCGCGCTCCGCAGAGCAGGGTGCTGGCTAACGGCCAGGCGGGGTAACCCGACGGCAAGTGCAACAGAGAGGCGCATTGCCTACGTCTTTGCTGGTTTTTCCAGCGGAGACCGGCGAGGGTGAAACGGCGAGGTAAGAGCTCACCGGCGCTCGTGGCGACACGGGCGGCCAGGCAAACCCCACCCGGAGCAAGGCCAAGCAGCGGTGAGGTGCTGCTCGCACCGTTTGAGCCGCGGGTAGGCTGCACGAGGCGTCTGGCAACAGGCGCCCTAGAGAGATGACCGCCCAGGGGGCGCGCTGTGAGCGCTGCCCCTGGACAGAACGCGGCTTACAGGCCAACCTGGTGCTTATTTCGCTCGGTGTTTATCCGGCGCGGGGTGGGCGCATATAGATCGAATCCCCGAGCTCGCGTGACGCACGGTAGACCCACAGCGCCGCCAGAGCAATGGTCAATACCAGCCAATAGGTGAGCGCCAGCGGCAGGGCGAGATCCAACCAGCGCCCCGAAAGCAGATAGAAGCGGGCATCCGCCGGGGTAAGCACCCAACGCCCCCGGATGTGCTCGGTATGCAGGGCCAGGCGTCGGAATGTCTCCTCATTGACGGATACGTATGTGATGAAATCGGCCTCTGGCTCCAGTGCCCGCCATCTCGCGTAGGGCGTTTCGAGATAAAGGTAGGTGCGGTAGCCAATGTTGATCTCCCAGGCAAAGGCAACCGACAGATCGGGGTCCTGTTCGTAGGATACGGGCCTGCGGCGGCCCTGCAGCTCGGCCAGCAGCCGATCATCTCCCAGGCGAATCGCACGCTCGGTGTCGATCATCACCTGACCGGGCAGCGCATAGCGTATCTGGTACTCAGGGCCAAAAAACGCGGGGTCCCAGCGGTTGATTGAAGAAAGCAGTGCCAGCACCGCATAGAGCGCAGACAGGATCAGCGGCAGCGCATACAAAAGTCCCACCTGGCGCAGATTCAGATGCGCCTTGAGACGTCCAAGCAAACCGCTCATGCAGACCGGCCTCCGGCAGTAATCACGCTAATCAATGCTGCGCTGGCGAACGCGCGCAGCGCGCTGCATAACCCGGATCACAACGGGCATCGCGCGCGTATAAAACTGGTACAGGCGGGGTCGTGCGGGGAAATCCCAGGCGCCGATGCGGCGTACCGTCAGCGCGCCAAAGCCCTGTTTGAAGCGGAACACCCCGGCCAGCGGGTCGTCCGGGTCGTCGAAGTCGCCCGGTGCACCCCAGAAGTCATAGGTCAGCATACCCTGGGCCTTCGCCCAGCGGATCGCCGCCCACTGCAGGGCATAGGCGGGCATGCGCTGGCGCTCGTCATCGGAGGAAGCCCCGTAGAAGTACCAGGCGCGGCGCCCGAACCCGAAGATGATCACATGGGCAATGGGCCTGCCTTTGTACTCAGCGATGATCGGCTGCGCCAGCCCAGCCTGCATGAAGTCCGCCCAGGCACGCCGATAATAGTCCAGCGGGCGGATGATGAAATCATCGCGGCGGGCTGTTTCCGCGTACAACGCATACAGCATGTCCAGGTCTGAAATGTCACCAAAACGGATGTCCAGGTCCTTTTTCGCGGGGCCCAACCGCACGTTATAGCGCGTCTTCTGCTTCATAGCGGCGAGCAGAGCGTCCTCATCCTGGCGCAGGTCAACTACCAGCGAGTTGCGGAACTGCACCTGCGTCGCGGAGAACTTCCAGCCCGCCGAAGCCCACTCACCCTGAACCAGCTTGCCCGCGCCATCATCGCGCGCGTCTGGATCACCGGGCACGCCCCAGCCAACGGGTATATCAGGGTCGATCTTGATGAAGATAGCGCCCGCCTCGCGGGCATGGCGCTCCATCTCGCGCAGCATGGCCTGCCGGAGGTCACGGTCGGCGTAATCCAGCACCGGCCCTTTGGGCACATACATGATGCGCTGGCCGTACTCCTGGCGGGTGAGCACCTGGGCCATGCCAACCACATCACCGCGATGCAGGTAGGCAATGCGTTCGGGGCGCCAGCCGGTCGTGGCAGCCTTGAAATCACCCCACTCCCAGGATTGCAAGACATGTGTATATGGGAGGCGCGCCAGGGTAGTATTCCAGGCCGCCCGATCATCGATTTTCTGCGCGTGGAGCTGCATGCCCATAGTGTACCGCAATCCATGCGCAGGCCACAGGGCGAACCGCGCGCATCGCCGCAACTCATGGTAGACTATGTCAACCGCTGCCTGCAGGCAGGAGGCAAGGTCCAAGCACCATCCATAAGCCGCCTGAAACACCCGCACACCAGGAGTACGCATGCCTGAACTACGCATTGGCACCGCCCGCGCCCAGGCGGGAGCCATTACTCATGGCTGGTTTGAAGCATTCCGCCTGCCCACCGGTGAGAGCGAACGCTTCCCGATCACCATCGCATGCGGCCAGGCCGACGGCCCGGTGGCCTGGATCACTACGGGCATCCACGGAGATGAGCACACCGGGCTGGCCGTGCTGCACCATCTGATCACACCGGAGCTGGTCGAGAGCCTGCACGGCACCTTGATTGCGGTGCTGAGCCTCAGCCCGGCTGGGCTGCGCACCCGCAAACGCATCCCGTATACCGCCACAGAAGACCCGAACCGGTTGTTCCCTTCCCCCATTCAGGGGAACGAAAACGAGCCGCTGCGCCGCAAGCCGCGCGGGTTGGAGGGAGCCTATGCACGCCTGTACCAGCTTATCGTTACCACGGCGCCCGCCTGCCTGGTGGACCTGCATAACGCCTGGATCGGGTCTGTGCCATTCGTGTTCCGCGACCCGGTCTTCTTCGGCAAAGATGCCGGTGGGCGCACGCGGCGTGATGCTGCACGGCTGCTCTCCAAGGTTGACAGCCTGATCGAGGCAACCGGCCTGACGCCTGTCAATGAGTTTGCCGCTTCCTCATACCTGGATATGAACCTGCACCGCTCAGTCAGCGGCGCAGTCCTCAACGGAGCTGGGATTCCCGCGGTGACAATCGAGCTCGGGTCACGTATGTATATCGACGGCGGGGTAGTCGAAGCGTGCGCGGCCGGGCTGCGGAACGTCCTGCGGGCTTCGGGGCTGCTGGAAGGCCAACATGAGCCGGTGACGGGCGTCCCGGTGATCCGCCCCGGCTACCCAGTGCGGCGCCACATGGGCCCCACTGCACCCGACTCCGGCATTGTGCAGTTCCTCGTGCGACCCGGCGATGCAATCAGCGAGGGCCAGGTAGTGGCGCGGCTGGTGGATATCTTCGGAGAACCGGTGGGCCCTGACAGCGGCCTACTGCGCAGTGAGCACGATGGCTTCGTGCTGGGCTGGCCGCATGGCGTGGTTCGCTACGAAGGGGAAGCAGTGCTCGCCCTGGCCATTCGCGATGAAAGGGACCTGCTGGTGCCCGCCTGATCCGCCCCGCTGCCTCGCTGGAAATGCCGCCCTCGATTCGTTAGGATCAGCGCGGTTCCAGGCCGGTTTGTTCCACGTAAAGGAGGCAGCATGCAGAACATCCTCGAATTCTTGAACCGTGACTTCCTCGGCAATGAGGTCTGGCGCTGGCTGATCACTCCCTTGATCATCCTGCTGCTCATGGTTCTCCTGCAGGTACTCCGGCGTGTGTTCGCGAGGCGCATCCGCAAATTCGCTGAGCACACAAAAACACAGGTCGACGATCTGGTTGCCGACCTGCTTGAGAGCACCAAACCCCTTTTACTGGCGTTCATTGCACTGTATGCAGGCTCGCTGGTGCTGACACTCGAGCAGGGCCTCAACGATGCACTCCGGACGGCAGCAATAATCGCTGCGCTGATCCAGGCAGCGGTGTGGGCAGTCAAAATCCTGTTGTTTATGCTTAGGACCTACGTCGAAGGCACAAACGAGGACAAGGCCAGCACACAGTCGGCGATGGCCACGCTCGGATTCATCGTGCGGATTGCTGTATGGGCGGTCATTGGTGTGCTGATCCTAGATAACATCCCCGGGGTAGAAGTCAGCTCCCTGGTAGCCGGGTTGGGCATCACCGGCATCGCTGTGGCCTTGGCCATGCAGAACATCCTGGGGGACCTGTTCGGCTCGCTGTCGATCCTGCTGGATAAACCGTTCATCGTCGGAGATGTCATCACGGTGGGCAGCATGACGGGTACGGTCGAGCATGTGGGGTTAAAGACCACCCGCGTGCGCAGCCTGCAGGGTGAGGAACTGGTTTTCTCCAACAGTGACCTGCTGAACAGCCGCATCCAGAATTTCAAGCGGATGGAGGAGCGCCGTGGGGTGCTGCGCCTCGGTGTGACGTATGAGACACCCTATGAGAAACTGGAGCGGCTCCCGGCGGTCATCCAGGAGGTCTTCGACAGCCAGCAGGATGTGCGCCTGGACCGGGCGCACTTCGCTGCGATGGGTGATTTCGCTCTGGAATTTGAGATCGCCTTCTATGTGCTCAGCGCTGACTACAAGACGTTTATGGATATCCAGCAGGTGATCCTGCTGGCGCTCTTCAGGCGGTTTCAGGAGGAACAGGTGGAGTTCGCGTACCCGACGCAGGTGCTGTATGTGAACCAGAACAGCGCCGGGTAAGCGGCCTGCCTGTACATCCAGTTCACAGCGCGGGTGGCGTGCACCGCGCAGCGCGGTATAGTGGAAGTAGCGGGATCAGTCAGGAGGTCCCTGCATGCGGCGGGCGATGTGGTTAGTCCCTGTGGTGATTATCATGATCGGCGTGCTGCTGGTGCTGGTGGCCGTGCTCGTGGCCCTGCCCCTGATGAACGCGGAGCGCTCGATGCGCACAACCGGGGCCGCGACGCCGCCAGCTATCCCAGCAACACAGGACTCCGCAACCCGCGAGCCAATCGAGCATACCGCGACGCCCACCCGGGCCAGCACCCCCACCAACGAGGCTGCCCTTACCGCTGCCCCCAGCCCGTCCCCCGCGCGGACTCAGACACCTGCCCCTGCCCCAACCCGGATGCCACCCAGTGTTGTGCCGGTATCCCCCACGTCGACTGCTTCGCCGCCCAGCGCACAGCCTACACTGCCCGCAGCAGCCCCAACCTCCCAGGGAACTGTACCCAGCGGGGCGGACTTCCAGGTGATGGCGCTGTCCAGCGAGATGGCCCGCGTGATCAACCGGGCCCGCTGTGACAGTGGGCTGACGCCGCTGGTGACCAACGATGTGCTGGGGAATACGGCGCTGGTTCACAGCATCGATATGGCGGTAAACGACTTTTTTGACCACGTGGGGTCGGATGGGAGCCAGGTATCTGGCCGGGCCAGCGCGCAGGGCTATCCCTGGATCGCCATCGGGGAAAACCTGGCGGCAGGCTCCAGGAGCGTGGAGCAGACCTTCAACCTGTGGTGGAACTCGCCGGGGCACCAGGCCAATATGCTGGACCCAGATTTTGTCGAGATGGGCTTGGGCGTGGTGGTCCGCGAAGCGTCTGAGTACGACTGGTACTGGACGCTGGTGCTGGGCAGCCGGGGCACCACACCACCTACCTGCGCTGAACTGGGCTATTAACCTGCCAGAATCGAGAAGGGGGCAGCTCTGCACAAGCTGCCCCCTTGACACCCAGTTCACAATCTACTAATCGAATTCCAGACGCACCCGGGCATCAACAGCCCAGGCCCCTTCACCCTCAGGCATCACGATCACCGGGTTTACTTCAATCTCGCTCACCTCGGGGTGATCCAGCGCGATCTGCGCCAGCGCCAGCATACAATCAATCAGCGCCTCACGGTCGGCGGGCGCACTGCCGCGCCAGCCTTCCAGCAGGCGCCCGGCCCCGGTCCGGTCAAGCAGGGTGCCCGCAGCACGGCGCGTGAGCGGCGCAAGAGCAAAGGCCACATCGCGCTGCAGCTCCACCCGCGTGCCGCCGATTCCGGCCATCACCAGCGGGCCAAACGCCGGATCACGCACCACACCAACGATCACCTCCGCGGCGCCTTTGACCATGCGCTGGATATACAACCCGTCGACTACAGCCAGGTCGCTCATACGCTCCGCCGCACGGTCCATGATCTCCTCGTACGCGGCGCGCAGGTCCTCCGGGGAGCGAATGCCCACGACAACCCCGCCTACATCCGTTTTGTGAACAAGGCCCGGGGCGGCCAGTTTCGCCACCAGCGGATACCCGACCGTCTCAGCCAGCTTCAGCGCATGATCCATGTTGGGTGCCAGCCCGATGGCCGGAACGGGCACCCCGTACGCGTTAAGCAGCGTGGTGACCTGGTCGGGTTTCATCCACGAAGCGTCTGGCTCGCTGACCGAGGCCGCCTCCGAGGGCAAGTCACGCACCACGCGCGCCGCGTCAATCGCCATGCCCGCCACCTCGCGATCCGCGCGGGCCTCGTCAAAGCCGTCGCTCGGCTCTGCCTGTGCATCCAGCCAACGGCGCCTGCGCCACATGGCCCCCAGTGTGGACCCCAACCGCTCCGGGAAGGCATAGTTCGGCACGCGCTTGCGGCGCAGCACTCCGCTTTCGGTGGTGTTCGGATCAAGCCCCTGGATGACCGCCAGGACCGGCTTCTTGCGCCCCAGCGGGCTGGAGGCCGCCTCGCCGACCACCTCGGCCAGCGAGACCGGCGCGAACCAATCCTGCGGGGCGGTCATCACCACCACCGCATCGACCGTCTCGTCGGAAAGCAGCGCATCAAGACACAGCGCGTAGGTTGTCGGGCCTGAACCGGCCAGCACGTCAACAGGGTTCGCCACGCTGGCAGCGGCCATCACACGTTCGCGCAGATACTCGCGCGTTTTGTCGGTGAGCGACGCCAGACGCAGGCCGTTGGCCTCCAACGATTCAACAGCCAGAATACCCAGGCCGCCCGCGTTGGTGAGCACCGCGACGCGGTTGCCGCGCGGCAGCGGCTGCCAGGCCAACGCGCGCGCCAGGTCGAGCATATCTTCCATACCGGCGGCACGCGTCACGCCTGCGCGCTCAAAAGCGGCGTCATAGGCAGCAGCCGATCCGGCCAGTGCGCCGGTATGGCTGGCAACGGCTTTGGCCGCCCCCTCGGAGCGCCCGGCCTTGATGGCGATCACCGGGCGTTGGCGTGCAATGCGCCCCGCCGCTTCGACGAAGCGCGGGCCGTCTGAAACACCCTCCATGTACAGGGCGATCACCCGGGTGTTCTCGTCGTCCTCCATCGCCTCCAGTATGTCCACCTCGGTGATATCCGCCATGTTGCCCAGGCTGACCACGCGGCTCAGGCCGATCTCATGACGACGGCACCAGTCGATGAAGGCCGCAGCAAGGGCGCCGGACTGCGAGATGATGGCGATATCACCCTGCGGTGGGAACAGGGGGATAAAGGTCGAGTTGAGCGGGGTATGCGCATCGATGGTCCCGATGCAGTTGGGGCCGAGCAGGGCCATCTGGTACTGCTCTGCGAGGCGGCTCAGGGCCTCCTCGCGGGCAGCACCCTCAGGGCCTGTCTCGCGGAAACCGCCGCTGACCACCGTTACAGCGGGCGCGCCGCGCTTGCCGCAGGCTTCAACGGCAGAGGCGACATATTCCGCAGGCAGGACGATCACCACCAGGTCGAGCGGGTCTGGCACATCGGCGATGGACGGGTAAGCCTGCAGCCCGGCTATCTCGCCCGCACGCGGGTTGACCGGGTATATCTTGCCTTTGTAGCCGTTCTGGATCAGGTTGTGGACAACAGCGTAGCCCAGCTTTTCGGGGTCACGCGAGGCACCGATTACGGCCACTCCGGCGGGGTCAAAGAACGCCGAAAGATGAGGTCGTGGCATGGGTCAAGGCCTCTCACAGGCCGGGCAGGCGCAGGCCCGGCTTTGAATGATAGAGTATAAGGTCGTGATTGCATTGTACACCGGCTGGGGCAGCCGGTCTACAACGGCTCCAGCTCACGCTCGACGCGCGCATCATACGCAGCGCGCAAAGCCGCGAAAACAGGCCCCGGCTGGCCCGCCCCGATGATCTGATCACCGATGGCGACAATCGGCACCGGCCCACGTGATGCACTCGACAGCATGGCCTCGCTCAGGTGGGGAAGATCCTCGACGCGGACCGGCTGGAACCTGACCGGCAGGATCGCCGGGGCCTCCTCCAGGATCAGGCGGCGCGCCACGCCCCACAGGACGCCCTCAGCCGCGGTGAACAGCGCTCCATCCAGCACAGCATAGAAGTTGCTGGAAGTGCCTTCGAGGATACAGCCCTGCTCGTCCTGCAGCAGAATCTCGTAGAAGCCATCGCCGAGGGCGCGCTGAAGCTCGATGCGCTTCTCAATGAAGCGCGAATCCTTCACGCGGGCGCGTTCACGGCGGTACTGCGCCAGACCCACCCGCACACCCTGCGCATACAGGGTCGGGTCAGGGCGCTCAAACGGCTCCAGGGCGATCAGGGCAGTCCCGGGATCGGTGTAGGGCACAGTGATGCGCACCCGGGCATCCGCCAGCCCGCTGGCCTGCATCGCCCGGCGCAGCACCGCACGCAGCCACTCATCGGCGAGCGCGTATGGCTGGCCAAGCAGCGCAGCCGACTCGCGCATGCGCTCCAGATGGCGGCCCAGGTGCAGCACACGCAGGCCGGGATACACACGAAATACGGCATATACGCCGTGGCCGGTCTGTAGGGTCGCGTCGTCCAGCGAGCTGGCCTGCACCGGCAGCAGCTCCAGCTCGCCATTGGTTGCATGGAAGATGGTGATGGTGCTCATGGGGTTAAGCCTAGCGGATGATCGGCTGAATTGCCATACCACTTTGGTTTCTCGCGCCTCAGGGAGCGGCTTCACCGCGCTCTGCACGCAGCAGATCGATGGTTTCGACAGCGTGGCGCAGGTGGGGGACGACGATGCTGCCGCCGATGATCAGCGCCACGTTCAGCGCGTCGATCAGCTCGTCATCACTCCAACCCGCCTCGACGCACTGGATCAGGTGGTAATCAATGCAGTCATTGCAGCGCAGCACCGCCGAAGCGACCAGGCCGAGCAGTTCCTTGGTGCGGCCATCCAACGCCCCGTCATGATAGGCGTTGGTGTCAAGGTTGAAGAAGCGCCTGACTCCCAGATGATCGATGGCGAAGATGCGCTCGTTCATGCGCCGGCGGTACTCGCGAAACTCATCCAGCCGAGATGGCATATGGGTCCCTCCTTGCAGGCAAAATCGCAGGGGATTGTGCCATGCCATACAGCGTATCGCCACCTTTTCAGCGCGGGTAGATGCTGATCACCGAGGGAATGATGTTGATCGAGTCATAGCTCAGGGTGAAATCCCCGGCGGTGATAGCCACCCCGGTCGAACCGCCGCCGTCCAGGTTGAAGGCTACCCAGAAATCGGCGATATCGCTGGTGGCCAGCCAGTCGCGCAGATCGTAGAGCGAGACGAGCGGGCCATCGACCACGATGAAGTAGAGCGTGCCCGCGCCGTCCTGGGCCACTGCGGTGCGGCGGCTCAGGTCGGTGGGCAGGCTGAATTCGACGGGATAGCGCCCGGGGTACAACAGCATCGGACGGCCCTGCACGGCCTGGTCCAGCGGCTCGCTCGCATCGTAGGGGAACTGGCCCAGCGAGCGCAGCGTGATGCTGCCTTCCACCTCAGCCAGCATCCCGGCGTTGGCAGTAGCCGCGAAGGTCTGCCCATAGGGTTGCCCATCTGACACAATCAAACCCAGGGTGGTTTTATCAGGGAGGAAGAACCCGCCGTTCAATGTGACCAGCGCACCCATCTGGGCATGCCATGTGCTGACCTTCGCGCCGCGCCCTGGTGTATAACTCATCCGGAAGGTATAGCGCGCCGGGTCCACCCGCAGCACCAGCGCCTGGGCCGGGAAGTCCAACCCATCGATGGGGATCATCTCGAAGCGCAGGTCCAGGCCGGGCAGCAGAGGCTGCCAGCCTTGCGGGAACGCAGTTGCCGTCGGCACAGGCGTCAGTGTGGGGGTGGAGGCAGGGGTTGGCGCAGGGGTGGAGGTCGCGGTCGGCTGCGCTGCAGCTTCCACGGGCAGGCTGCAGGCCACGGCGGCGCAGCCGAGCAGCGCCAGTATGATCACCGGCCTGGGTCGCGCATTACACACGGATCAACATCCTGCCCTGCACAGATAGTGGTTGATCACGATCTGAGACCAGCCCTCGTAACGCGTCAGGTGGGCAGCCAGTTCGGCCAGCGGCAGGAAGCTGTGCTCGGCGTGTTTGCCCGTCTCGCCAGGATAGACCACGGGCTTTACCAACCGGTATTCGTAGACGACGCCAAAGTGGACCAGGCTCACGGGGTCATGAGTATCGTTAAGCAGCCCGGCAAGGCGCGGCGGCTCTGCGGGTTCGAAGGCGAATTCCTCGGCCACTTCGCGGTCACGGCCGGCCAGCAGCGCGGCACGCGGATCGCTGCCGTTGCTGTCCAGGGGGTTGATATGCCCGCCCACCCCGATCGAATACAGGTCGTGCAGGCGGCCCTCACTGCCCGCGCGTGTGCGCCGGTAGCTCAGGACCGCGTCCCCACAGCGCAGGATGGCATAGGGGATGATCTGCTTGAAGGTGGGGTCGGATTCTGCCCGGCTGCGATCCATGAAGAACGACCCGGTGAGCAGGCGCTCCAGCAGGGGATCGTCCGAGAAGAAGGCCTGCGGCGGCAGCGGCGGCAGCAGGCCGGAAGGAAAAACAAGTACCTGTTCGGCCATCGAAGCATCAATCCTCACGTTCAGAGCGGCGTGTGCGCTTGCGCTCGAGCAGCGATGAGACGGTTGCGCTGCCCGACGCAGGCTCGCGGCGTGGCTGCGGGCCACGTTTATCCGCGGGCGGCTCGCGGCGGACAGCCGGGGTGGGCGCTGCACCCGGATCGGGCGGAGCTGCGTCCTCCAGGTCAGCCAGGCCCGGCCCGCTGCCTTCGATGCGGTTGGCGGCACGTTCCTTGGCTGCGAAGAGGACCCCCGCACGCGAGGTGCGCACGCCGGAGGGCACCGGGCGGCGCGTCAGGCCCAGCCAGCGCGCAAGGCGCTGTAGGTCACTGCGGGTGATCACCAGGCGGCGCACGGCAATATCGAAGGGCAGCAGGATCGCCGCGAACAGGAGCAGCCAGGGCCAGACGGGCTGCGAAGCACGGTCCACGCGCAGATCGTGAGTGAAGGCATTGCCCGGCGTGTCGATCAGGTAGCCGTCCGTGAGCCCGGAGACAAACTGCAGGTAATCAGGGTCCCCTTCGAAGGAGCGGTACTCCGGTGAATAGGCCAGCACCCAGCCGGAAGTCTGCGCGATGGCAACCTGTTCCTCACCCGATTCGGGGTCGGTGCCTGCCACACGCACGAAATAGGCGCCCTCTTGATCGGGCGTGAAGGTGCCCTCGTAACGCCCGGGGGCCACCTGGACCAGGGCCAGCGGCTGTGAGGATACGTCGGGCTGCACGACGCTGGCTTGCAGATCGAGGCCGTTCAGGTAGGAACCATCGTCGGCCAGGGCATCGACGATCACACGTGCCTGTTCACCTTCCTGCAGCACACGCACTTCGACGTTCTGGCTGGCACCCTCGGTGATCGTCCAGCGCACGGCTTGTGACCAGAAGCGCGGGTAGCCCTCCCAGTTGAGCCACTCCGCCGCCCAGCGCCCGCTGGCATCTGAGGTAAAGGCCACCGAACGGCCTAATCCGTACTGCCAGGCAGCCAGCAGCGGGTCGCGGTTTTCGGCCACCAGGATCATCTGCGCGGCAGGCTTGATGGTCGAGCCGACGTAGCCTCGCAGCAGGGGCGCGCCGCTGATGCCGGTCAGGATCGGGCTGGTGCTGGCCAGTGAGGGCACAAACTCATGTTCGATCACGTAAGCCCGCGTCGCGATCACCGTCTCCTCGGAGAATATCTCGGGGATGGTATCGACATTGTAGGCGTAGTGGAAGCGTCCCTCGGCCAGCTCCGGCAGCGTCTCGATGAACTCAGCATAGCCCTGCCCGATAGCGATCACGGAGAACGTGATGCCGTGCTCCTGGTACATCTGCTGGACCAGCTCGGGAATACCGACCGGGCTGGCGCCGCCGTCGGTAAGCAGTACCACATGGCGCAGCTCGCCCGGATCGTCCGGCAGCACCTGGCTGACCGCCAGCACCCCCGCGTAAATGTCGGTGCCGCCCGACGCGCGCAGCCCGGCCACCTGCATGGCGATCTGGGTGCGGTTGTCAGCGGGGCTGATCGGGACAAGATACGAAGCGTTTTCATCAAAAGAGATCACGCCGACCCGGTCAAGTGGGCTGAGCAGGTTCACCGAGCGCAGGATCGCCTCTTTAGCCAGCTCGATCTTCTGGATGCCGCCCAGGCTCGTATCAGACATCGAGCCGGATTTGTCGATCACGTACACGACGGTCAGGCGCGGCAGGCGCTCCTGGTCCTTGAGCTGCATCTCGACGGGCAGCACCTCCTCCAGCGGCGTCTGGAAATACCCGCCCGGGGCAAACGAGTTCGGGCCGCCGATGGCGACCAGCCCACCGCCCAGATCGCGCACGTAGGCTCGGATCACGTTCATCCCTGCCGGGCCGAGGTCACGGGCGGGCACGTTGGCCAGCACGATGCTCTGGTAGGCAGACAATGTCGATAGGTCGGCAGGAAATGCTGTGCTGGGCACCCGATCGACGACGAGACCCTGCGCCAGCAGCGCGTTCTCGAGGTTCTCAGTCTCCAGCGGATCCCCCTGCGAAACCACCAGGACGCGCGGCGGCCCGACAACCTGGGTGAACGCTGACAGCTCGTTATTTTGGTAAAAGCTGTCATCCAGCTCGGGGATGATCTGGGCACGGAAACTGGTCAGGCCGGGCTCATCGGCCTGCAGCGGGAAGGTGAAGCGGTTCAGGCCCTGCACCAGCGCGACGTTCTCCTCGACGGCCACCTCACCGCCGCTGAAGATGCGCAGCAGCGCGGTTGTCTCCTCGCTGCTCTCAATGGTCACTGTGACGTCAAAGACCTGCCCCTCGTTGAGGCGTGTGGGCACATCGACATCGGCGACCAGCACTTCCACACCACGCGTGCCGATCACCGGCACGGCCAGCAGCTGCACCCCGGAGGCCGCGGCGAGCCGGGCGGCTTCCTCTGCATCGCCGACGTTCGCCAGCCCGTCGGAGAGGATCACCATGCGGCGGGCAGCGCCGGGCGGGAAGAGGGCCATGCCCAGGCGGATCGCCTCGGCCAGGTCGGTGTTGAGCGTGATCACACGCGACTCAATCGGGCCGACCAGTTCCGAAGCGGACATAGGCCGCTCAACAACGGCATCCGAGCCGTAGACAATAATGGCGGCCTGGTCGCCGGGCCGCATCTCACGGATCGCATCGGCGGCGAAGGCGCGCGCCTGTTCGATGGCCGCCGGGGGCATCGAATCAGAAGCGTCGATCAGAAACACCACCGCCAGGCCCTCAGCAGCCCGCACGATCTGCAGCCCCGCCAGGCTGAGCACCAGCGCCAGCACGATCAGCAGGCGCAGGACCAGCGCAGCGATGCGCCGGCCGCGCCCCCACACGCTCAGCGGGCGCCCCAGCCAGAGGATATACGGCAGGGCCAGCAGGCCCAGCAGTGCGATTGGATAGGTCAGGCTCATCCTATTTGCCTGTTCATCTGCTTACTGAGGTCCGTTGTACCATACACCGCGCCGTGCTGCGAACCTCCAACCATAGTCCATCCCCTTACTGGCGGCGTCCGAAATAGAGCAGGCCGGGCCGTTTGCGCCCTTCTTCGCTGCGCTCGTCGCGCTCGCGGCGGCTCATGGTGCTGCCCCGGTGATACACCCACCACTCCGTGAGCAGCACCGCCAGCGCTGCGACCGCCAGCCACGGCCACAGCTCGCGCTGGCCGAGATCGTCGACGGCGCCGGTCTCGCGGATTTGCGCGCCGCCCAGCGCGATGGCCTCACTCGGCAGGATGCTGCTCTCGCCGTCCGAGAACAGGTTCACGGCAAAGGCGGCCTCGAGCTGAATATCGAGGCCTTCGAGCAGTTCCACGCCGTAGACCCCCACCTGCCCTGTCTGGGTGAAGGTGAGGGTTTCTGATGCAGCAGGGAAGCGCTCCACGCTGCCATCCGGCAGGGTGATGCGGTACTGGGTGGTGAGCGGGCGTGGGCGGATCACCAGCGGGTCACCGGGGCTGAGGCCCTGTGAGGCATCAAACGCCTGGGCGGGCGCGTACCAGTCGATCAGGTTGGCAAGCAAAATCGGAAAATCGATGCGCAGCGGCAGGTCTGAAGCACGCAAGTCAAAGGGGATGATCGCCACACGGCGGCCCCCCACGGTCCCGGCCAGCAGCAGCGGCCCACCCTCGGATTCAACCAGGCTCTGTGCCCAGCCCGCCGCCTGCACCCCGCGCGCCTCACGCACGGCCACTGTGCGGAAATCGACAAACGAGAGAATCGGGTCATTGGCCTGGCGCAGGAAGCGCGTGTTCTCAAACGTATCGCCCACCACAAACAGGCTGTTGGTGCCGGTCGGGTCGATGATCAGCAGGTTTGTCTCCGGCAGCGGGTCAGGCAGCCAGCCATCCAGCACGATCAGGTCGAAGTCACGCGCAGGCAGCTCGCCCGGTGCCACGCGGAACGCCTCCAGGTTGGGCAGCGAGGCGAAGACCTGCTCCAGGAAGATATTGCCATCCGTCACCAGCAGTACATCCCCGCTGATGGGCGGCGCAAACACCGCGTAGGCCACATCATCCAGAGGGAGGTAATCCTCAGATGCACTTCCGGCAGGCAGTTCCACCTGTGCGCGGATGACGCCGGTGCCGAGCGGAAGCTCGCCGAAGGTCAGGTCTGTTGTCCCACCGGCGGGCACTGTGATGCGCTCGGCAGTCTGTAAGGTGCCATCAACGGCGATGCTCAGGATGGCCTCAGTATCAGCGGGGCCATAATTGGTCACGGCGGCGAACAACTGGGGCACGCCTTCTAGCGGGCGCACTGCCAGCGCACTGATCGCCAGGTTCTCGCCGCGCTCACCAACGCGCACATAGCGCACATCACCGGGCAGAGGCGGGATGTCAGGCGGCAGGCCGCCGTCGGAGACGATCACGATCGAGGCGTTTTCACGCCCTGCGATGCTGGCAGCAGCCAGCGCCAACGCGGCCTCCCAATCGGCGGAAGCCTGGCTGGGCTGCGCCCGGTTGACAGCTTCACGCAGCGCCGCGCGATCGGATGTAGGCGGGGTGAGCACCTGGGGCGCAGGCCCGGCAGTGACCACGGTCATCACCTCGCCTGCGGCCAGCTCACCGATCAGGCGGCGAGCCTCTTCCTGGGCCACCTCGAAGCGCGTGCGTTCGCCGGGCATATCCGAGGCATTCATGCTCGCTGAGGCATCGATCAGCAGGGCCACACTGCCTGAGGCCACGCTGGGCACCGGCAAATAGGGCCGCATCAGGGCGATGACCAGCGCAGACAGGATCAGCAGTTGGAGGAGCAGCAGCAGGTTGCGGCGCAGACGCTGCCAGGGCATGTTAGCTTCGCGGTCCTGCATCAGGCGCTGCCAAAGCATCGTGCTGCTGACCGGCACCTCGCGGCGGCGCAGGCGCAGCATATACAGCACGATAATCGGGATCGCCAGGGCGGCGAGGGCCGCCAAAGCCGGAGTCAGAAAGCGCATGGTCAGCACCTACCCTGCATCACACCTAATTGCCAGGCTGCGCGGGGCTGAGCAGGCCATCGGCAGCCAGCGCAGCGTAGACCGTCCGGGCGGCCAGCGCGTGGCCTTCCGGATTCCAGTGATAGTCCGAGACGCGGAACAGCGGTGCATCCCCCTCAATAGTCTCGCGGAACGCGGGCAGCAGGTCAACATACGGCACGCCATCGGCAGCCAGCACTGCTGCGAGCCGCTGGTAGCCGGGGACGCTGTCGAGGCAGTACGAGGCTGCATCGGGTGTGCTGTTGAGCACCGCCGCCTGGAACTCGCCGTCTGCCTCGTGGTAAGCAGGTACGCTGAACACTACAAACTGCGCCCCCGCTGCCTGCACGTCCGCAGCAAAGCGCACCAGGATGCGCTCTGTAGCACCCCAGGCCCGCTCATACTCCGGCAGAGGTGCGCAGGCATTGACGCCCAGCCACGCCCGGCGGTCGAACCCCGGCACCGCCGCTGCGCGATCCACCTGCTCGCCCTGCGAGGCTCCCAGCGCTGCCAGCGAGACCACGCCGCCGAGGGCAGTCCTCTCGTACCAGCGCGGGTCACGCCCCTCGGCGGCGGCACGTGCGACGGCCAGGGTTACCCACCAGCGGCCCACGTCATCGGGAAGCTGTGCCTGGTAGTGTGCGTATTCAGCCTCGGCTGTTGCGTAATCCGGCGGGCTGACCGTCCACGCCCCCTGATCGAGTGGCAGCAGGAACGGGCGGCCATCAACCTTGGAACCCCCGTAAAGCCGGGCCGACAGGTCGTGGTCGTTGTCAGCAAGATCATTCGCTACATAAAAACCAACCAGCACCAGATCGGGGTCATACTGCTGCCCGTATTCGGTGTAAGCCAGGTATTCCTGCAGCGTCCCATAGCCGCCCACGCCCAGGTTGATCACCTCAACGCGCTTGCCACGCAGCTCAGGTGCCCGCGACAGGAGAAGCTGGAGCTGCTGGGCGAAGGTATCCTCCAGCCGGACGGAGTACGCTTCCATGAACGAATCACCGAACACGAGCACACGATATGTGCCAGCCGGTTTGGCGATCTGGTGTTCGGCATCGCGCCAACCCTGTGTGTTGATCTCCACAGGCACGCTAAACTCCCAGTTTTCATTCTGGATGCGGGCGCCGGGCTCCAGACGCCAGCCCAGCACCGGATCGGGGATGCGGTAGCTGAATGCGGAGGCGACCGGCGGCGGCGCAGGGAAGGTCGTCCGCACCAGCAGTTCGGCCAGCACCAGCGCAAGCAGCACCGCCAACAGCACCAGCGAACCATTGATCAAGAGGTCACGGCCAAGGCGCCGGAGCGCCAACCGATCTCGCTTTTGCTCGCTCATCGGACCACCCCGGCACGGCGCAGCGCGTACAGGATCACCTGTTCCCAGGGGGTGCCCGTTTCGACGGTCACATAATGCACATCACGGCTCAGGCAGTGCGCGCCAATCTCGTCGCGCCACTCGCGCAGGCGGCGCTCGTAGAGGGAGCGCATCGGCGCGTCGATGGTGACGTCCTGCCCTGCACCGGTCTCGCTGTCCAGCAGGCGCAGGTCTCCCGCCAACTCCGGAGCAACCTCGTCGGGCGCCAGCAGGTGGATCAGGCCTGCCTCGTAGCCGCGCGCCTGCAGCGCCGTCAGCCCGTCCCGGTAGCCACCCGGGGAGAACATATCTGTCACGATCAGCGCAAGCCCCGGCCGGCCGCCGCGCAGGGCGTAATCGGAGAGCGCCTCGTTGAGCTGCGTGGTGCCGCCCGTCCCCAAGCCCTCCAGCCAGTCGAGCATCGCCAGTGAACGGGCCCGTGCCCGCGAAGGTCCCCAGCGATCCACAACACGGCGCCCGGACAGCAGGGCAATCGTCACCCGGTCGCCCGAGGCCAGCCCGATATGGCCCAGCGCCCCGGCCAGCCGCCGGGCATAGCGGAACTTGTGCTGCTCAGTGCTTCCGTCGGGCCAGTTCATCGACTTGCTGGCATCGAGCAGCACGTGCACCGTCAGGTCTTCCTCCTCCTCCAGCAGCTTGATGAACGGGCGCTCCAGCCGTGCATAGACATTCCAATCAAGGCGGCGCAGATCATCACCGCGCGTGTAATCACGGTAATCGGCGAACTCTATCGAAGTGCCGCGCTTGGGTGAGCGGCGCTCGCCCTTCATCACACCGGCCCGAACGCGGTGGGCGATCAGGGTGAGCTGCTCCAGTTTGCGCAGCGTTGATTCATCGAAGAGGCGTTCGCTCACGGGCATCTCATCCCATCCACACGTTTGACGTAGCTGGTGTAGCGCCGCACCAGCCGGAACCCAATGCGCTCGTATACGGCGCGTGCCGCCGGGTTATTGGCGTTGACCTCCAGGTAGGCCCGGGCCAGGCCCTCCGCACGGAAGCGCCGCAGCACCTCGGCCAGCAGCCCGCCGCCAAGGCCCCTGCCGCGCTGGTCCACCCGTGTGCCCATCTGCACTACCCAGCCCACGTGAGCGCCGTCCAGCTCATCAACCGCGCTCAGGGCATAGGCCACCGGAGTTTCGCCCGCCAATGCCAGCAGCGAGAGGTCGGGACGGAATTCCGCGTTGGCGGTGTAGTTATGCACCCATACCTCCTGAGACCAGGCAGGGAAGCCCGGACGCGTGCGGAAGGCATTGTCGTACACCGTGTAGAAATCGCGCGCGCGGTCGTCGCTCCATGGGACGATCTGCACATCGGCCGGCAGGGTGCCGGGCAGGATCGTCCAGTCAAGCGAGAAAACCATCTCATCCTCGGCGAAGTTGTATGTGAAGCCCTGTGCTTCCAAAAGGGCCACGGCGTCCGGGCCCCGCTCGTAGAAGTCCACACGCAGCACACGGTCGCGGCCATTCGGCTGCACGTCAAGCAGGGCGCAGCCTCGCGACTGCATCCAGCCAAGCAGAGCTGCCCCAATCCCCCTGCCCCGCCAATCGGGGTGGACCAGCCCTTCCAGAAAGGCGCGCAGCTCATGCTTCAGGGCATCAATCACAAAGACAACGGCGTAGGCCACGCAGCGGCTCGCAGCATCAAAGGCTGCGAGAGTATTCGGCGCATACTCGATGCGCTCAAAGTCGATCACAGGCGAATGGGCAGCACTACCCAGCTCCAAGCAGGCCGCTTGCAGGCTGAGCACAGCGGGCAGATCGGCACGCGTCAGAGCGCGCCAGGTCAGGCCCGGCAGATCAGGAAGATTCATCAGATTGGCTGACAAACTCAGACCCCCCATACCGCACGTGCAGATCAACCAGGGCAGCCAGAACTGCTTCGTAAGGCAGCCCCAGGCGCGCCAGCCTGTATGCGGCTGTCGCCAGCCCGGCACCCGGCTCCTCGGCCAGATACGCGCTCAGCAGCAGCCAGAGGGTCTCGCCCAGCCGTCCCGACACGTCAGAGCCAGGCTCAGCGCGCACGTAGGCGACAAACGCATCGTAGATGGCCAGCAGGTCCTCCGGGCGTGGCAGCAGGGCGTAATCCATATCCATTTACCCATCACCCTGCAGAGCGCTCAAGCGGGCTTGCGGAAAGGCCAATGCCATCGATCCCTCGATCATAATAGCCAGCATGGCCAGAAGCGCTTTTCCCTGCAAGCAGATCACCCCTGGTTACCGCGCTTCAACACAAAGAAGAGCACACCACCTGTAACAAGCAGCAGGGTTATCACGCACAAGGCGATGATCATTATCTCCGCTATGCCAAGACTGGAAAACATGGTCAGCCCCCTTTCAGCGGCTTTTATCCTGCTTGTGGCGCGTGCGGACGAGCAGGCCTGTGCCGGTGATGCCCAGGCTCAGCCCAATGCACAGGCAAACCAGCCCGAGCATCGCGAGTTCCGAGAGGCCTATCCGGAACACGCTTACCTCGCCGGGACTTCGTCAAGCAGCGCCGCGATGATCGCGTCGGGGCGCACAGCCTCCGCCTGCGCCTCGAAGTTGAGGATCAGCCGGTGGCGCAGCGCCGCAGGGGCCACCGCCTTGACGTCATCAAAAGCCACATTGTAGCGCCCATCGAGCAGGGCGTTGGTCTTCGCACCCAGGATCAGCGCCTGGGCCCCGCGCGGGCTGGAGCCGTAGCGTACGTAGCGCTGCACCATCTCCGGCGCCTGATCGGACTCCGGGTGTGTGGCGACCACCAGGCGCGCCACGTATTCGCCGACATGGGATGGGACCGGCACACGGCGTGCCAGGTCACCCATGGCGATGATGGCCTCGCCGGTCGCAGCGATCCCCGCGCGCGCCACGTCCGCGCCGGTGGTGCGGGCCAGTATCTCGACCAGCTCCTCGGAGGAGGGGAAGCCCACATCAACCTTGAACATGAAGCGGTCGAGCTGGGCCTCAGGCAGCGGATACGTGCCTTCCATCTCTAACGGGTTCTGCGTGGCCAGCACAAAGAACGGCGGGTCGAGATGGTAAGTACGGTTGGCGACCGTCACCGACCGTTCCTGCATGGCCTCCAGCAGGGCTGACTGTGTCTTGGGGGTGGCCCGGTTGATCTCATCGGCAAGCACCAGGTTGGCAAAGACCGGCCCCGGCTGGAACAACCGCTCCTTGTGGCCGGAATCGGCTTCCTCGAGGATGTCGGTGCCGGTGATGTCGGCGGGCATCAGGTCAGGCGTAAACTGGATGCGCGAGAAGCGCAGTTCCAGCACGTCCGCCAGGGTGCGGATCAGCATGGTCTTGCCCAGGCCGGGCACACCTTCCAGCAGGGCATGCCCACCGGCGATCACACACATCAGCACCAGACGCACCACCTCGTGCTGCCCGACGATCACCTGGCCCACCTGCGCCTCAATGGCTGCCGCCGTCGCGCGGAAGTCCTCAGGGCTGAGCTCGGTTGTGACGGTTTGAGCGCTCATAGCCATCCTTTTCATTCACGACTTACTGCCGGGCTCCCCCGGCTCGTTCTGGTCGAAACTTCTGATAGGCACCCTGCTGCGCACACGCCAGCGCAAAGGGCCGGCACGGCAGCCGGCCCCGCAGGGAGCGCCCCGTGCTCACTGGTTCGGATCGAGACGCGAGAAATAGCTGCGGATCAGGTCGCGCATGCCCAGCGGCACATAGCCGCTTTCCAACGCCTTGTTGACCGTGCCCGCATAATCGGCGAAGACCTGGTTGTAGGGCACGCTGGACTGGCCGGTCGGATTCTCCACGAAATCCCCCTCCCGGCCCGTCGGCATGCCCGGCTCCGGGCTGCCGGGTACATCCACCTGATCGCCGCCCTCTCCACCCACACGCTGCGGCGCGTAAAGCTGTTCAAATTCCTGTAATCCCCCATCGCCGGGGTTGTTATCGGTGGGCATGTCTGCGCCAGCCACACCGCCCTGAGCAGGCTGATCGCCCTCGCCGCGCCCGGCCCCGCTGGAGCCCGGCACCGTCCCAGGCTGGCTGCCCGGCTGCTGTCCCTGGCCCGGCTGGGCCTGGCCCATACCATCCTGCCCCGGCTGCGGTGCGCCCGCTGCGGCTGCACTGCGCTGGGCTTTGCCGACCTGCTCGGCCAGTTGGTCAACCGTCTCGGTGTTCTGGCTGTCGGCCAGCTCCTGGGCAGCCTCGTCGAGCGCCTCCTGCGCCGTGCTGATGTCTCCCTGTTCCAGCGCCTGCGCAGCATCTTCCAGCGCCTGCGCCAGATCCGGGTTCTGCGCGGCTGCCGCCTCCGCCGCCTGGCGCAGCGTCTCGGCCAGCGCCTGCTGTTCCTCCGGAGACAGGCTGGACAGATCGAGATTGCTCAACGCCTCGGCTGCACCCAGGGCATCACCTGCCTGCAGCGCCAGGGCGGTGTCGGCCAGCGGCTCGCCCTCCAGCGTGTCGGCCAGCCCGCGCAGCGCCTGCTGGCGCTCGGCGGCAAACTGCTCGGAGAGATCACGGAGCTGCTGCTCTGCTGATTCAAGCGCAGCGACGACCTCCGCCTGGGATAGATCAGGTGTTTCGAGGGTCTGGATGGCGTCTTCCAGCACTTCGACCACCCGGAACTGCTCATCCTCGCTGAGCGTGTCGAGGGCCCGCACCTGATCGGTCAGGCTTTCCAACTCCTCCACCTGCTCGGCGATCATCTGCTGCAGCTCGGCCTGGGCCGCCAGCACGGCATCCTGTGGGTTGGGCAGGATCACCAGCAGCGCAAAAGCGCCCGCCAGGATACCCGACCCCAGCCACGCTCGCGGGTCGCTGCGCAGCGGCATTGATGAATCCGCGTGCACACGACCAACGGCCAGCGCAGCCTGTTCAAGCTGGGCCCGCGCCAGCACCCTGGATTCAACCGGGATCGCCCCGCTGTGCAGTTCCAGCGCCGTGGAAGTGCGCTCCTTGAGGCCCAGCAGCAGGTCAAAGCGGCGCGCCAGGTCGATCAGCGTGCGGCGCCAGGCCCAGACCAGCAGCAGGGCGGCCACAACACCCAACCCCCCCAGCAGCAGGCCGATCCGCAGAACCTGTGCCGCCATCAGCAGCGGCCAGATGCGTGCAGCGACCGCCAGCAGCACCGCGAAGGCCAGCCCGGCCAGCAGGCCGCGCGGCAGCCACAGTGCACTGTGCTGGAGCCGCAGGCGCGTATCCCAGCGGCGCAGGGAGCGCGCCAGCGTATCCACATACCCGATCTGCGCATCCATAAGCTCTACCATCCCATCACAACCTGACAGCCCTGCTACTCGTCGATGCGGCTGACCAGCCGCACGCTGCGCCCCAGCAGAAGTAACGAGCTGAGCAGGACAATCACCGAATACACCACCCAGGGCGAGACCAGGGGCAGCGGAGTACCGTTGGAGAGCGGGATTGTGAAGTAGAAGATGCTGCCCTGGTTCAGCAGCACGGTCTCTGTGACCACCGCCGCGCTGAGCGGATTGGTGGACACCAGCAGCCCGAACAGATACAGCAGCATCGCCTCCAGCGGCGGGTTGTTAAATGTCGCGGTACCCAAAGGCGCAAATGCCGCCGCTCCCAGCGATACGAGGGGCAGGGCGACAGTGGTCAGCAGGGCGAAGGTATAGGTCAGCACGCTGGCATTGAGCGTGCGGCGAGTCAGCGCCGAGGCGAAAATGCCCACCGTGCCATAGCCGACCGCAGTCACCACCAGCATCCATAAGGAGAGCAGCACCTCTTCGAAGGTGACGCCGCCCATCAGGAAGGCCAGGCTCTGCAGGGGGATCGCCACCACCAGCAGCAGCACCACATAGGCCAATGCCGAGAGCAGCTTGCCCCAGACGATGCGCCGGGCGGGCAGCAGCGTGGTTTTGAGCAAATCGTAGGTCTGGTGTTCGCGCTCGCCGCTGATCGCCCCTGCGGTGAAGGCGGGCGCCACAAAGCACACCAGAAACAGCTCGACGGCAACCACCCCGGCGAAGATCAGCTTGCCGACCACCCCACCCGTCGCCGTGACGGCAACCGTCGACGACGCCGTATAGATGGCGTACAGCGCGATGGCAAAGACGCTCATCAATGTGATGTAGATAGTGAGCACCACGAAGGCGCGCGCACCGCGCATGCGCCCGCGCAGCTCCTTGAGCGCCACTGGATTACGCCGGATAAAGGCCCCCAGCCAGCTAGGCGGGCGGGCCGCCGGGGTCTGATCGCTCATCAGCCTCCCCTGTCTCCTTCATTCTACCCTTTATTGTACCCCTCAACCCGGCGGGCCATCAGGATGTCGGGCCGTCCGGGGCCGTTTGCGTCGGGCACCACGCCGACAATCGTGAAGCCCAGCTTCTGGTAGAACTCATACGGGTGCCTGCGCAGGTTGCGGATCGCCCGGATATGCTGCCAGGGGTCCGCATACAGGTCGGCGCCCGTGAGCGTCGTCATGCCTGTCTCATCGTCTGTGCCGAGTAAGACGGTCAGCGCGCCGCGCTGCGCTGCCTGCCCGCACAGGTCCTCGACCAGTGCCCGCCCGATGCCGCGCCCCTGCCAGGCCGGGTCAACGGCCAGCGGGTGCAGCTCCCATACACGCCCGTCGTAATCCGGGATGCCGCCGACCCAGCCGGCCAAATCATCCCCGATGAACGCCGCACGGCACAGGCAATCCGGAGCCAGCACTTCGGCCACTTCCGCGCGGGCCGACTCCAGATCAGGCCAGGCGGAAGGCCAGCCTTCGGCAAAAGCCGCCACAAGCACCCGGGCGGCCTGCTCGATGCGGCGTGTGTCAGCGGGCAGCAGCGGTTCAATGCGCAGATCAGGCAGCGGCATTGCCGTCTCCGGCAGGGTTATCAACCTGCTGGCGCGCCAGCAGCGCCGCATTGAAGGCGGTGAGCCGGTGCGCGGCATACCCGAGCCCGCCGAACAACCCAACCACCAACAAGGCGCGGATCAGCTCGTAGGGCCCGGCCAACAACGCCAGGCGCGTGAGCAGCGACCACAGCGCTGCCAGCAGCCCCATCACCACCACCTGCCCGATCAGTGCGGCGAGCGAGCTGAGGCTGACGTCCTCGACCAGCAGCGCTGCCGTCACACCGCCCACGGAAGCCAGCGGAAGCAGCGCCCAGGCCAGCAGCCCACCGCTCAGCGCCCGCACAGCGATCCGGAACAGCGGGATATGCCCACCCGGCGGAAGCAGCGAGCGGCCTGCAGCCGCGGCATCCCCCAGCGCGCGGGCCGCATCGCGCCACGCGCTGTAATCGGATACTTCCAGGCGCAGCACCCCGATCACCAGGGCAGGGGTCAGCGCCAGTGCCACCACGATCATCCAGCGCAGCCCCCACAGTGTGACCAACGCCAGCCCCCAGGCAACCTCCACGCCTTCCAGCCCCTGAAGCTGGCGAGGGTCCTGACGCTCACGGCGAAGCTGCCGGGCGACACGATCCGCACTGGCAACCGGTGCTGTCACCACGGGCAGCGCCACTCCGGCCAGGCTGATCACGATCAGCGCCGCACCAAGTACGCGGACCTGCGCGATCCAGGCCAGCAGCGCCAGCGCAGCCAGCGCTGCCATCGTGATCCACAGCACGCGGCGAACAATTGTCCAGAGCAGCGGTTTGAGACGCCGGGCATGGTGCAGCAGCGGGTTGCGCCACCAGCGACCCAGGACGGCGCGCAGCCGGAGCTTGAGGGCAGCCAGTACCTGGCTTACCCGGTCCGGGATGGTTTTCGCCTGTGGCTGTGCGCTCTGCCTGGGCGCATCCTCCATATCCAAGCCCCCTGCGCCAGGGCGCCGTCAGGAAACAATACCGCGTGTCGCGCGCATGAACACCGATTCGAGATCGCGCGTTTCCTCGTTAAAATGCAGCACCGGCACACCGCTCCGGACCAGCGTGACCAGCAAATCACTGACTTCGGCGTCTTCACCCAGCAGGCTGACGTGCAGGCGCGACCGCCCGTTATCCGGCTTGAGGTCCTCCACCGCCTCCACACCCTTGACCTTGAGCAGCACCTCGCGGGCTTTCTCCGGGTCGCCAAGCAGGGTGATGATGATCTCACGGTAAGCGACGAGCTTGCGCTGCATCTCCTCCAGCGATCCCTCCATCACCAGGCGCCCTGCTTCGATGATGCCCACCTGGGTGCAGATCTCCTCGACATCGGCCAGGATGTGTGTGGAGAAGAAGATCGTCTTACCCATGCCTGCCAATTCAACCAGCAGTTCGCGGATCTCGATGCGGGCGCGCGGATCAAGGCCCGAGGCAGGCTCATCCAGGATCAGGATGTTCGGGTCATGGGCCAGCGTGCGGGCCAGACACAGGCGCTGTTTCATGCCGCGTGAGAGGCTGTCGACCATGTCATCTGAGCGGTGCCCCAGGTCAACCAGGTCAAGCAGGTCACTGATCAGGTTGGGGCGCTGCGCCTCCGGGATGTCATAGCAGGCGGCAAAGAAGTCCAGGTATTCCCAGACCTTCATATCATCGTAAACACCGAAGAAGTCGGGCATATAGCCGATCACACGCCGCACATCGCGCGGCTGCTGGGTAACCGAGTACCCCGCGACGTAAGCCTCACCGGCGGTGGGCTGGAGCAGCGTGGTCAGGATATGCATGGTGGTGGTTTTACCCGCCCCGTTCGGCCCGACGAAGCCGTAGATCGCGCCTTCCTCGACGTTGATCGTCAGGTCATCCACCGCGAGCACTTCCTTATAGCGTTTGGTCAGGCCTTTGGTCTCAATAATGGCTGCCATGCCCTTCTCCTGATCCTTCTTTCCACGTAGGTTGTGGCACCGTCAGTCGCCCGTCAGCAGCGTTACATCCAGGCGGTTAACCGTGATGCCGTAGCCATCCGGGTCGCTGGTAATGCGCAGGTTAACCCCACCAGCCTCATCCACATATTGTGAGCCAAGCACACTGATATCCCCGATCTCGACTTCCAGGTCCACCCAGCGCTGAGCCTGGTAATCCCAGATGCTGAGCGCCCCCAGGTCGGCGAAATCGTAGGAGTACATATCGAGGTGAACGATCGCGCCACGGTACTGGCTCGTAACGGGCAGAAACGGCTCGAAGCGGAAAATAACGGCCTGGTCCGTGTCCATATACAGGTTATATGGGCGTGCATCGTAGACGCCGTTGGAGCGCTCCAGCACACGCCAGGTTGTCAGCCCCGGCGGAATCTCGGCCAGGGTGGCGCTGGTCGCGGCGACTTCGGCACGCAGTTCAACGATGTGCAGCGTCAGGTCCACGATATCGGCACCTGCGTTGAGTACCCGTGTATCGAGCAGGGCCTTGTTGCTCCACCCTGCCAGATAAACGCCGCGCCCTGGGGCATCGGAGACCAGGATAGCGGTGGCCAGATTGCAGCGCCGCAGGTCGGGCGCGGTGTCGTAGTTGTAACGGAAGCAGTCCTGCTGCCCGGCCAGCTCGGCAGCCATGGGCACATCCACGTACCCGAGGTTGACGACCGGGCTGAGCGGGTAAGGATCAAGCGCGTTGGTCGCGGGAAGACTGTACGCGTTGTACAGGATGGTATCGACTGCCAGCACCTCGCCCGCAGGCAGGTCACCGAGCAGTTGTGCGCCGCCTGCCAGCAGAATGGATACGTTGGTCAGATCGACATCGCTGAAATTGATCACGTCGCCAGTAGCCCGGATGCCTGTCGGCACGGGCTCCAGGCGCAAGTCGCCTTCAATGCGCGGTGCGTTATGGGTGAACCCCTCGACGACGAATGGCTGGATCGACCCCACATCAACACGCACGTCCCGCACGGTGACTGCCGTGCCCTGCTCAACCGTCATGCTGCCGCCTGCCGCCACGAACGTGCCGCCCAGCTCGCGCGGGACCGGACGGGCCATGAAGCCAGGTGCCAGCTCGACATCGTAGCGGGCGCGGCGTGGTGACCAGATGCCAACCAGCCCATCGACCCGGGCGGCCTCATCCCCAGACCAGGACTGGACGACCGCCAGACGGTGCACAATGATACGTGAACCGCGCAGCGAGAATCCGGTCACGTAGGCCAGCAGCGCGAACAGCACCACCAGCGCCGGGATGGTGACCCAGGCCAGCTCGCGGCGCTTGAGGCGCCAGAGGATCAGATAGTTGATCGGGCCGATCAGCAGCACATAGAGGGCCAGGAAACCACACAACTGCAGCACCGAAGGCAGGCTTACCCCCGGGATGGCGGCCACCGCCTGGCGCGCGGATTCCCACTGCTCAGAGAAGCCGTAAGACCAGCCGGGCCGTGATTCCGGATTGACCATCACGGCGCGCCACAGCTCGTCGATCCCGTTCCAGGAAGCCAACGGCTCCAGGCCGGGGTCGGCGCTGATGAAGGTGACACGGCCCTGCCCCAGCTCGCGGGCCACAACCAGCGGCGTTTCACCGGCTGAGACCAGCACGCTGGCATTGCCCGTCAGCACACCGGTAGTGACCAGCGCTTCCTGAACTGTCTGTGTTTCAAACGGCACGCCTGTGTAGCGGACCAGCGGGCCCAGGTCGACCTGCCGGGAATCACGTGCATCGAAAGGTACCAGGTCGGTCAAGCCTGCCAGCGTGCGCTGGTAAGCCGGACCCCCTGCAACGATCAGATGGCCTCCTCCGGCGACCCAATCGCGCAGGGCCTCGCGCTGCTCAAAACCAAGCTGGCCCGAGTCGACGTTGTAGACCAGGAGGGCATCAAGCGCCGTCCACCCTTCGCCTGTTCCTGGAAGATCATCAACAGTCAGGCGGGCGATGTGCGTGATCCCGCTGCTCGGGCGCACGCCAGCAACCGGGCTAAGCACACCAGGGGTATCGCTCCACAGGCCGATCAACAAGGCGGTGTGCGGGACCACCTGGACCGGCACCACCTCACTGATCAGAGTTCGGTTGTTGCGCAGCAGCTGGATGGTCAGCTCAGAGGTAAAGCTGGGGATGTCTGATACGTACAGGGTGATCTGCTTGCGTGATCCCTGCGGGAGATCGATGGCCCGCGAGTAGCGCGCCGCCGTGCCACCGAGCCCGGCCACATCGAGCACGATCTCACCCCGAAGGTCGGGGCCATCGTTACTGGCTGTGATGAAAATGGGGTTCCATTCGCTGGATTCGATGTAGCCACCAAAGCCGGGCCGGATATCGAGCCGCAGGCCGGGTGGGTTCTGCGGGTTGGCCTCAGCGCGCGCCACCGCCGCAGGGACCATCGCCATCAGCCCCAGCAGCACGAGCGCCATACCAACCACCAGTCGCTTGCTCACTGCACGCACCTTACACCCACCCTCTGCTTACCAGACCAACCCTATGTAACCGGATTAGTGAAATTTTAGCATAAACTCAGGTATTGCCAAACGATCAGCACTGCCCGATAACGAAAGCGACCCGGCGAGCGGGTCGCTGAACCAACGGCCGCTTTGAATACCTACTGCCTGGCTGCGTCGCAGCAGCGTGTTCTACGGTGTGACCGTAGCCGCAGGCCCGCTGCCACCCTGAGTCTGTGTAGGTAGCGGCTCGCCTACCGCCCCACTTGACTGTGCCCCGGGCCCTGGCAGCGATCCGTCCGCCATGCGCACAACAAACTCGGTCAGCGGCAGGGACCCCTGGCAGTTGAGCTGGCTGAAACGGACCCAGCCAATGCCTTCCAGTGTATCGGGGCTCAAGAGACCTGCACCGAACGGCGGCTCAGCCACGTACGCCCACTCCGGGGTATCTCCAATCTCGCGCCCGGCGATCATCACCGTCTGAGGCGGAGTGCCCGTAACAGGCTCGCCATCCTCGCCAAACTGGTCCAGTATTTCTGCGCCACGGCCAATACCGCACAACACCGGATTGACCGTCACTGTGACAAATTCCTCATCAAAGCCGCCGGGGTTGGACACCAGCAGAGTCAATGTGAGATCGCCTGCAGGCAGGCGTTCCACGTTGAATTGAATCTGGTTGACTGAGGCCGAAGCCGGGTCGAGCACATTCTCGCCGTCCCAGTCAAACAAGTAGATCTCGTCGAAATTCTCTGCCTGCCACGTCAGCGTCAGCGATCCACGGGTGGCAAAGGCCATCGCAGGGGGGTTGGCCTGCAGGCTGGTGACTGCCGCAACTGCTGGCGGAGCGGTCGGCGTGCCCTGCGGAAGCAGAGTGAGCGTGGCCTGGGGCACCTCTGACTCGATTTCCTGTGCTGTAGGGGTCGCAGCAGCCGTGCCGAATAACTGGAACGGGTCCACGACGCGCAGCACAATGAACGCTACCGCAATCACGATCGCAAGGACCCCGATCAGGATGAGAGGCAGCCCCAACCCCGTGAACAGCGACGGTGCAGCCGATGACGGGCGATAATACCCCATCACGGGAGCTTGATACCCCGACTCATCGGATGACTGCGCCACGGCGGCGAATTTCAGAGTCTGGTTCCCATTGAGCTTACGCGCCGGCCGTACAGTCAGCGCAACCTGCCCGGTCGCACCCGGGTCCAGATGCAGGCGGCGTGGGTTGAACTGGCCAGCCAGTGCGCGTTCGGCGCTGTACAGCGCAAACTGCACATCGGCAGGCAGATTTCCGTAGTTCTGCAGGGCAAGCTGGTACTGCCCGCCCCGCCCGGCCGGGCGCATCACGATGCCCAGCCCTGAATAGCCCACCACATCGATCTCGCGAACACCTTCCAGGTACGTGCGCGGCTGGTCGACCATCTCAACACGCACGGTCAGTGCATAGCGGCCCGGGCGAGTGGCAGTCATCCGGGGTGGGCGCACGGTGACCATCACCTCGGTGACTTCACCGGGGTCGAGCTTTACTTCACGCCGGTTCAGGCTGACCCAGTCGGGGTCGAGGCCGCCCAGTGTGACGCGGTAACCTTGTTGGATATCCGAGGCATTCTCAATCGAGAGCGCAAGCTGCAGCCGGGCGCCAGGTGCCACCGACTGCTGCGGCTCGTCGAGCACCAGGCGGAACGGCACCCCCTGCTGCGCAACCAGCGCCGGGCTGGGTGTCAGGCTGACATAATCCCGCGTATCGGGGGGATAGAACGTCAGGCTCACCTCGCCTACCGTGATCACATCCCCCATTTCCAGCAGCACCGGCTGCTCTGGATTGATCTGTTTATCATTGATGAAGGTGCCGTGGACCGAGTCAAGATCGACCAGGTACACACCACCTTCCGCCACATCGAAGCGCGCATGGTAGCGGGAGACTGAGCTGGTTTTGAGGACAATGTCGTTCGTGTCCTGCCGCCCTACCGTAGTGGAGGGTTTGGCCAGCTCGAAGCGTTCAAGCGCACCATCTTCCGTCTGGATTGTTATCAAGCCAAAAGCCATCGGCGCACCCCAGCGTGTGTTCAGGTGAGAAACATCCACAGTCTAGCATAGGGACGCCGGGCGGTACAAGTCGGGTAGCTGGCGCGAATCCCATCCCCTTCCGACGCTGTGCCGGATCAGGTATACTGCCCGTGCAAGCGGCGAATTATCCTGGCTCCGCCCCGGAGGCCCTATGACTACAATCGAGATGAAGCGCGTCGAGCGTGCTGATCTCGCGATACTCGAAAACCTGCTGCAGTTTTACCTGTACGATTTCAGCATTTACTTCTGTGACGACCCCGAGGAACAGATCGGCCAGGATGGGCGCTTCCCAACCTGGTTCGACATCGCCCGCTACGTCGAGGAAGAGAACTTCTGGGCCTACCTGGCGCGCATCCAGGGACGGCTGGCCGGTTTTGCACTGATCAGCGACCGTATGCGTCTGCGCGATGCGCCGGGCCGCTTCGTGGACGAGTTCTTCGTGCTGCGCTGCGAGCGCCGAAAAGGCATTGGGACGGCGCTGGCTCACCAGGTCTTCAATACCTATCGCGGCTACTGGGAGATCACTGAGGTCATGGGCAACACCCCGGCGCAGGCTTTCTGGCGGGAGGCAGTTCGCCGGTACACCCGTGGGCGCTTCCGTGACTTCATCCAGGAAGAAGACGGGGTTGAGTACGCCTGGCAGACCTTCGACAGTTCCCAGTGGTAGCTTCATAAATTGTTGGGAAAGACCACTTCCTCCTTCCCGGCCAGCTTCTCCTGGATGCGGTCGATCACAATGGCGATGTGCCGTTCGTTCTCGACGAAGTTCAGGTCGCTGGCAGGGATGGTCAGCACGGGGCATAGGTCGAAGGTGGCGATCCATTCCCGGTAGTAGCGTTCCAACAGCGCGAGGTAATCGGGGCTGATTCCGCTCTCCATGGCACGGCCCCGGTTGTGGATGCGATCCATCAGCACCTGCACGGGCGCGTCGAGGTAGAGCAGCAGGTCAGGGCGCGGCAGCGAACGCACGACCAGCTCGTACACGCTCCGGTATGCGTCGTATTCACGCTGAGTCATATTGCCCAGCTCTAACAGCGCACGGGCAAAAATGTGGAAATCCTCATAAATGCTGCGGTCGATGATAGCTGACTGCGTCTGTGCAGCCATCTGGATATGCTGATCGGCGCGGTCTCCGAGGAAATACACCTGCAGGTGGAATGACCACTGGCGCATATCCCCGTAGAAATCGGCCAGAAATGGATTGTCACTGACCGTCTCATGCGCGGCCAGCCAGCCGAGCCGGTCGGCAAGCGTACGGGTGATCGAAGTTTTGCCGGCACCGATGTTCCCGGCAACGAGCAGGAAGCGTTTGGTCATAAGCGGGATGCCTCCTCAGGCTCAGGGTACGTTCAGGAAGGCTGGCTGCGGTACCACCAGGGCCAGTCCGGTTGAAAACCAGGCCCGCGTTAAAGCGGAACGAGTCAGTAGGAGTAAGCTGCCAGAAAGGCTGCGCGCGCGTCCTCACTGTTGGAGGATAACACAAATACCCATGCACCGTTGCCCCAGGCAGCGTGGTACCCCCCTGCGAAATTGAAGAACAGGCCGCTGCGTGGGCCGAGCCCCGGGTCGTAGCGCACATCCGTAGCAGCAAGGGGGAGCTGGCTCAGCGCATGGTCGATGTTCTCCTCACCCACGCGCCGCGCGCGTAAAGTCACTTCGCCTGAGCCGCCGCGATAAATGGCGAAGTCAACGCCCGTTTCCGGATCGTGGGACGGCCCCGAGGAGCGCTCGAAGTTGCCGACCTGCGCCACGAGGATATCTTCCACCTGGGTTTCGCGAGCAGCGCACCCTGTGGCGCCCCACAGCAGCAATGCGGCTATCAGCAGAGCAGCCAGGCGTTTGAGATGCATCATCGCCCTTCCTCCCTGCGGCTTAGAAGCGCCGCCACCAGATGCCAGTACATTCGGGCAGGATGCGTAATTGCTCACGCTGCACGCGCTGCGCCAGATCCTGCCCGAAGAAAAAGCCCACCAGCTCAACAGCCTCCTCCAGCGACTCGAAGGCATAATCCGTGCGAACCCAGGTCTGTTCGAAGCCGCGCTCGTCTACTAGATAGCGGTAGAATGCGCCGAGCGCCGGTGTGGGGGGCTGCGGCTCGCTGGAGCCGGTGCCCAGCGTCTCGATCAACACAGCTAGGCCGCCTGGACGCAGTACGCGCTGCATCGCCGTGAGGGACAGCTCCGCCGCCTCACGCCAGCGTGCTGAATCCCAGAAGTTAAAGTGCCCGAACGACCAGCCTTCGACGACCAGGTCCGCGCAGGTGGCGGGCAGCGGCACATGGAGCGTATCGGCAGCGGCGAACAGCACGCAGGGATCCAACCCGCCGAGTGCCGCGGCCAAGCCCAACATATGCGCTGACTGGTCCAGGGCGATCAGGCGGCGGGCGTGGGGGGCCAGCAGGCGTGTGACGCGGCCCGTGCCCGCCCCCAGCTCGACGATGTCCAGGCCCGCGCGCATCCCCCCGATCCCCGCGAGTACCCGTGGCAAGTTGCGCTGGTGATCCTCACGGGCAACCAGTCGCTCATAATCGGCAGCGCGGCCCGCGTATATGCTCTGGAAGTCCATCGCCATATAGCCAATCACCTCAACGCGCGCCAGGCAGCGCAGGCAGATAGGTCAGCAGGAGCCAGGTGGGTACATAAAACGCCGCAATGATCATCAGCATCAGCCCCATGATCACCGCAACTGCACCGCGCAGCTTGATGCCCTGGCGGCGCATCGCCACCACGCTGAGCAGCGAGCCCAGCGTGAAGCCAATCGCCGCATCCAGGTAGATGGTGATCATCACGCGGGGCGGCAGGTTCAGCGCCGGTGCAGCCCCTGCCACCAGCGAAAGCACCAGCAGGCTGACCGCCAGCAGGACAATTCCCACGAACTCCAGTGTGTTCGTCACAGCGTCCCTCTCAGAACAGGTCGTCCGCAGACGTCCTCTAGCTTACCTGTGACCGGGCTAGCAGGCAACACCGTTTGCTCCGGCTTGTGCTGTTAATTATGACAACTATAATGCGATTTCGTGGGTTATCACTTGATAGAGGGGACACAGCACCATGAACCTGAACGATATCTTCCATGCGCCGGGCTTCCTGGGGACCAATGGCAATTTCCTGGCCGACATCGGCCTGTTTCTCGTGGTGGGCGTGACCGTGCTGTTCACCATCGGGGCGGTCCTGGCGCGCGCGGGCAAATACGAGGCGCACAAGTGGGTGCAGACAGCGGGGGTGGCCCTCAACCTGATCTTTGTGCTGTGGCTGATGGTTGGCCCGTTCATCGGGGAAGTGCTGCTGAGCTGGGGCCAGCCGCCCTACCCCGCGTCCTTCTACCGGGTGCCGTCGATCCACGCCGCCTTCGGGCTGCCCTCTGTGCTGTTCGGGGTGTTTGTGGTGCTGCGCGGCCACAACCTAATGATCCCAGCGCTGAAGTTCAACAATTACAAGCCGTTTATGCGCGTCGCGTTTGCGCTGTATGTGATCACCACGCTGCTGGGCATCGCTGTCTATGTGACATGGTTCATGATCTCGCCGGTGGCGCCCAGCTACGAGTAGGCAGCGGTCTGGATAGGCTCATGCAGGGCGTTCTGGTATGAAGTGCCGCCAGGCAGCACCCAGCAGGACCAGCATCACGGCAGGTGCGAGCACGGCCGGGATCGCCAGGGACCAGCCCAGGAAGGGCAGCCCGGCGAAGAAGGACTGCTCCGCGGGCGGCAGCGCCAGAGCAATCAGCAGGTCGTGCAGGGAGAGGCGCGAAAACGTCACGAATGCGGACACACCCAGCAAGGCGAACGCGGCCAGCGATCCCCAGTACGCCCAGCGCCAGCGGTTCCACAGGCCCCACAGCAGGATCAGCAGGGCAACGATAGTCAGGTCAAGCGCGGTGAAGCCCGGCTTGCCGGTCAGCAGTGTACCAAACCAGGGATAGGCCCCATTGAGCAGCAGCGGGACGTGCAGCGCCAGCACATTCAGGAGCAGCAGTGCGCAGATGCCGCGCACGGGCAGGGGTACCGCCTCCAGCGCAGAGGGATGCGGGTCGTGGGCCGCGTAAATCTCCGCGACCGCATCATGCGCATAGAAACGGCGCAGCAGCAGCGGGGCAGCCGGGTAGGCGATTAGGCTGAGGATCAGCCCCGTGATCAGCCCGGGGACCGAGAACGCCTTGGTGGTGATCAGCATGGCCCAGCCCACCAGCATCAGCGGCAGCCCGGCGACCAGCCACAGCCACAGTGCGGTCTGCATGAGGGCCAGGCCCCAGCGGCGCAGACGCAGGCTGCCCAACCCCAGCGGGATGGCAGCCGCGGCGACCAGATAGTAGGCGGCCACCTGCGCCGTGATATTGGCAAACATGAACGAACCAAACCGGAAGCCCGGGTAGTGAAAGCGGCCGCCTTCCACAAAAAGGTAGTAGGCTGAGACCTCCAGCGGGCCGATGTACAGGGCGGCCAGCCCACCGACCAGCAGCAGCGCGCCGATGCCGCGCAGCGCCCAGGCCAGGCGGCGTGTTGCAGGAGGTACGGTTGGGTGCATGGGAGTCTTCCCCGAGTCAGGTGCAGGTCATGCAGCTATCATACCACGCGGCAGGGCCGCACAGGGGATGGGAATGCAGCGCGCAGCCCTGGTTCGGTGATAATTCAGCCTGATTAGAGCCAACGCATCCGATTAGCAACTGAACCGGATGCGTTCGCAAGAGTTCTCTTAAGAAGGCCTTGCTGATAACTCAGCACTCACTGTACCCGCAGCTGTAGCATTTCATGCAGCCCTCCTCGCGGACCAGCGAGGCCATGCCGCAGGAGGGGCACAGCTCGAAGGTGACGCCGCGCGGGCGCTCGCCCAGCGGCAGCGGCGGCTGCGCCGGGGGCGGATCGGCCTCAGCCTGCCCCTGGCGGGCTTCCTGCTTCAAGGCCAGGTATTCGTCCAGCACCTGGGCCACACCGTCCGGCAGCGAGCGTACGCGGTTGGGGCCCAGCCCCAGCGGGCGATCCCCGCCGATGCCGCCCAACTGCCGCACCACCTCCTTCATCCGGTCGGTGGGCGAGACGGGCGAATTCAGGCGCAGCACGTAGCTAATCAGGCGGCCCATCGCCTCAGAGACGGCCGCCGTCTCGCTGCCCGCCTTAGATGTATGCAGGAACACCTCAAACGGCTCGTCCCCGCCGTTCTCATTGACGGTCACAAAGGTGGTGCCCAGCGGCGTCTCCACACGGAAGGTGTGGCCGGGCAGCACGCGTGCGCGCGGCTTCTTCGGGTCGTGGTATAGGGGGAGCTGCTGCGGCGCGGGCGCTGCAGGGACCGGCTTAGGTGAGTCTCCGATCGGCCTGGTCTCCAATGCCGGTTTTTCGTCCACGGGCTTCTCCTCTGCGGACCGCTCAACCGGGTCCGCGCCGTTGGTTCGGGCAGCCTCCTGGCGCTTCTTGGCCGTCTCGGCGGTCTCCAGCACCACTTTCTCACGCGATCCGGCCACATAGACAGTCAAGCCCTTGCAGCCCTGCTCCCAGGCCAACATGAAGGCTTTCGCCACATCGTCTTCACTGGCACCCGCCGGGAAGTTGCAGGTCTTGGAGATCGAGTTAGAGACGAAGCGCTGCATGGCGGCCTGCATCATGACGTGCTCTTCAGGTGTGATATCGGACGCCACAACGAAGGCATGCCGGATGCGCTCGGGCAGCTCGTCGACGCCCTGGCAGGTGCCCGTCTCGTTGACCCGGCGTACGATCTTCTGGCGTGCGGCCTCATCCAGCCCCGCCTCGATCAGCGCGCGCTCAAAGAGTGGGCTGGTATACTGCAGTTCACGGCGCTGGTCGCCGTCGTTGAAGTAGCGGGTGTAGGCCAGCGCAAAGACCGGCTCGCAGCCGTAGCCTTCGCAGCCCGCCACCGTCGAGATGGTGCCGGTGGGGGCGATAGTGGTCTGCGCCCCGTTGCGGATGCCGTGTTCCTTAATGCCTGCGGTCACGGCCTCCCAACTCAGCGCCGGGCGGCCCCAATCCCGTGTGTAAGGCTTGAGCGGCTGTGGAGGCTGCCATTTGAGATCGTCGGGATCGTAGATGCTGCCGCGATGGGCCAGGAACGGCCCACGCTCGCGGGCAAGCTCGACGCTGGACCGCATGCAGTGATAATGCACGAACTCCATCAGCTGGGCGGCGAACTCCTGGCCTTCCTCGGAGCCATAGCGAACGCCCAGCCGGAACATCAGGTCGCCCAGGCCCATGATGCCCAGGCCGATGCGCCGCACGCGGTGTGCGGCCGCTTCAAGCTGGGGCACGGCAGGCACATAGGCGTTCGCGTCCACCACGTCATCGAGGAAACGTGTGGCCAATTCGACGGTGGCAAGCAGTTTGTCCCAATCAACTTGGCCATCCGCAGTGACGTGCTCGGCCAAATTGATCGAGCCCAGGCAGCAGTTCTCGTAAGGGCCCAGCCACTGCTCGCCGCACGGGTTGGTCGCTTCCAGCGTATACAGATGCGGCACAGGATTATCGCGGTTAGCAGCATCGAGGAAGAGCATACCGGGCTCACCGTTATGATGTGCGTACTGCACGATCAACTTGAACAGCTCGCGCGCCCGCACGGTTTCCCACACTGCGCCCGTCGATGGGTCGATCAGGTCAAAGTCCGCGTCCTGCTGCACAGCCTGCATGAACGCATCGGTGATGCCAACGGAGATATTGAAATTGGTGATCTGGTTCTCATCGACCTTGCAGGTGATGAACTCGCGGATGTCCGGGTGATCAACGCGCAGGACGGCCATGTTCGCGCCACGGCGGCTCCCTCCCTGGGCGATCTCTCCGAAGGCCTGGTCAAACACGCGCAGGAAGCCCACCGGCCCGGTGGCCTTGCCGTTGCTGGAGCGGACGATCGCGCCTTTGGGGCGCAGGCGGCTGAATGCAAACCCGTTGCCGCCACCGGTCTGCTGGATCAGGGCGGCGTTGCGCAGCGACTGGAAGATGCCCTCGGGCTCGCGGCCCATATCATCCTTGATGGCCAGCACAAAGCAGGCCGCAAGCTGGCCCAGCGGCGTGCCTGCCCCGGTGAACGTCGGTGAGTTGGGAAAGAACAGGCGTGCCGCAAGCATATGATAGAACTGCTCCGCGACTTCCTGCTGGCTGCTGCCATAGCGCGGCTCGTGCTCGGCGATGTTCCAGGCAACGCGCCAGAACATCTCCTCAATCGTCTCGGCGGGTTTGCCGTTCTTATCCCGGCGCAGATAGCGTTTCTCCAACACTGTACGCGCGTTCTCCGAGAGCGTAATAGGCTGGTGCAGCTGGGGGCGCGTCCCGCCTACCCGGATGCCCAGATCATCAAGGTGCTGTTGGGTGTTCTTGTCCTGAACCGGGTCCATGTGCTGATCCTTCTTCCACTTCCAGTGCGCGAACATATCCGGGCTGGCCCGGAATCCCTTCCTGATTCCTCTCTATCAGCGGTTTGCTGTGCCGTTCTGGCGGTTGGTCCGCTCGAACAAGAGCCTGTCAATCTCAGCCTTCACGGCCTGCAGATCACGCAGGTCGAGAAACACGGCCGCATAGCGAATATATGCTATGCCGTCCAGCTCACGCAGGGCCAGCAGCACCATCTCACCGATGGTATGGCTGGGCACCTCCTCCGCGCCTAACGCCTCCAGGCCAGCCTCGATCCCGTCTACCACCCTGTCGATGGCTGCCGGGGAGATGGGCCGCTTGGCGCAGGCCACGCGGATCGAGTGGAGCAGCTTCTCGGCGCTGAACGGCTCACGGCGCGGCGGCAGGCCTTCCACCGGGCTGGTTTTGACCACCAGCGGCAGCGCCGAGCGGATGCGCTCCACCGTGGTGAAGCGCCTTCCACAGGACAGGCATTCCCGGCGCCGTCGGATCTCGCCCTGATCCGGATAGGATGACGTATCGACGACGCGCGAATCGCTCGTGCCGCAAGCCGGGCAACGCATACTCTTGTCCTGTGTTCAGCTCTTCTGACAACCACACCCCGACTGTGCACGGTCGGGGCGCCTGGTTGCCAACTTGAGAGGGGCGGAATGTGAAGCCATCATAGCACGGGCTTTGACTTTACTGCAACCGGGCTCAGGCACAGCAAACCTTAAAAACTTAGCGGCCCAGAAAGTTTTAAGGAACGCTTAACAAACGCCCAACATTGAATAGAGGGATCCCTGTCGGGTGGTTGGAGAACCGCTTGTGGGCCTGGGGGACGCTCACTTCAGGTTGAAATGGAGCACCCAGGTTGTGGTATGATTGGCGGGCGGTAGACCAGTTTGATTGGTTGGAGAATTGCAAATGGCCATCAAGGTTATGTTTGTATGTTCTGGCAATATCTGCCGGTCACCCATGGCAGAAGGGGTATTCAGACATCTGGTGCGTGAGGCCGGGCTGGGTGACAAGATCAGCGCAGACTCGACCGGCACAGGCGGCTGGCATGTTGGCGAGTCGCCGCACCCCGGCACCCGCCGTATGCTGGAGCGCCACGGCATCCAGTACCACCATCGCGCCCGCCAGCTCACCCAGCAGGATGTGCGCTCGGCAGATTATCTGATCGCCATGGACAGCAGTCATCTCGCACACATCCGCCGCATGCGGCCCGATGGTGCTGAGGTGGGCCTGCTGCTTGACTATGCCCCTGAGATGTATGTTGAGGAAGTGCCAGACCCCTACTATGATGGCAACTTCGAAGAGGTTTACGAGCTGGTGGAGGCAGGCGCGCGCGGGCTGCTCCAGCATATCCGCCAGAAAGAAGGGCTCTAGCCATGCCCGACCAGCTGCCTCCGGCGCTCAGGACCGCCATTGAGGGGGTGCTGAGCGCTTCCGGCGACCAGACTCCGCTGCAGGGCGCGACGCGCGTCGGTGGGGGTGATATCAACGAGGCAGCCCGGATCCATACGATGTTGGGGACGTACTTCGTCAAATGGCAGAACGGGGCGCCGCAGCGCTTCTTCGAAAGCGAGGCAGCGGGGCTGCGCCTGCTTGGTGAGTACGCCCCCACCCCACTGCGCATCCCGCAGGTGATCGGGCATGGGAGCGCAGGCCGCGTCGATTTCCTGGTGTTGGGCTGGATCGACCGCGGCCCCGGGCGGGGCCACGAGGCAGCGGAGGTCTTAGGCCGCTCGCTGGCCGGGCTGCATCAGACGCACCAGCCCGCCTACGGGCTCGATCACGATAATTTTATTGGGCGGCTGCCCCAGCCCAACAGTCGTTCAGACTCCTGGATCGCCTTCTACCGCGACCGGAGGCTGGGCGCCCAGCGCGACCTCGCGGCGCGTAACGGCCTGCTGCCGCCCAGCCGCGCCGAGCGCCTCGACCGGGTGATGGCGTCATTGGAAAAGTGGATCGACGAGGAGCACTGCCAGCCGTCGCTGCTGCATGGAGACCTGTGGGGCGGCAACTGGATGGTTGACGCGCAGGGGCAGCCGGTGCTGATCGACCCGGCGGTGTATTACGGCGGCCGCGAGGCCGACCTGGCGATGACCGCGCTGTTCGGGGGGTTCCCGGAGGCCTTCTATGCGGCCTACCGCGAAGCCTATCCGTTGGCGCCCGGCTATGCGGAACGCCAGCTCCTCTACCAGCTTTACTATCTGCTGTGCCACCTGAACCTGTTCGGCGAGGGCTACGGCAGCTCGGTGGACAGCATCCTGCGCCGCTACGCCGGTTGAATTCAGCGGGCCAGTGCACGTACGTGGTACACTGTCAGCGGCTCGTCAATGCCTTTGAAATGCAGCCCTTCGATTGGCTCGGCAGCCACTTTTTCACGGACCAGGCCGTAGGTGTGCTCGCAGATCAGGACCTGATCCGCCAAGGCTGTAGAGCAGATGCGCGCCCCCAGGTTAGCCGCGTGGCCGATCACCGTGTAGTCTGACCGGATCGACGAGCCAAACTCACCGACGATCAGCTCGCCTGTGGCGATGCCCACACCGATGGGCACCGGCTGCACACCCCGGCCCTCCCAGGCGCGCATCACCGTGTGATGCTCATGGACCATCTCCAGGCCGACACGCACAGCCCGCAGGGCATGATCAGCCTGCGGCACCGGCGCACCGAACAGGGCCATCACCTCATCCCCTACAAACTTGTCGAGCGTCCCATCGTGGCGCAGCACCACCCGCGTCATATGGCTGAGGTAATCATTCACGAACCCCACTAACAGCTCAGGCTCGGTGCGCCGCGCCAGCTCGGTCGATCCGCGCAGGTCGGCATACAGCACGCTCAGGGTGGCGCGCTCACCTTTCAGGAACTCGGTATCCGAGGCCCGCAGCAGACGCTCCATCACGTTCGGGCCTACCGAACGCCCCAGCAGGCGGCGCAGGCGGCGCGCTTCCAGGCTCTCGAAGATGGCGGTGTCCATCTGGCTGGCGATGGCGCTCAGCATGCGCCGATCATCCTCGCCGAAGCCACCCGGGCGCGGGCTGTTGGCCAGCCCGAACACCCCGATGATCTCGTCGCGCAGGATCAGCGGAACGCACATCACAGAGCGCAGTTCCGACTCGGGATCGGTCTCAGAGATCAACTCAGCACGCTGCAGCGACTGGTGGGCCAGGGCTTCTACCTGCTCGTAGAAACGCGACAGCCGGAACAGGTCGCTTTCACTGACCGCGCGCAGCTCTAGGCTGCCGCCTGCGGCCCGGTTGTACAGCATGATGAAACCCACCTCAGATTCGATCACAGCACGCAGCTCGGCCAGCACTGCATTGAGCATCTGGTTAAAGGGAAGCTGGCGGTCGCGAATACGGTCTACGTTGTAGATGACCTGCAGCTCCTTGTTGCGCTGGGACAGGTCGTGATAGGCATACCCCTGGATCACCGCGGAGTCGAGTTGGCTTTCTGCAGTGGCCAGCAGGTCCAGGTCTTCGGCGCCGAACGGCCGGGGGGCACGCCCCAACAGCAGTGCACCCAGGCGTTGAGCAGGCCCCATGATGATCGGCACCGCTGCGAGGTGCTGCCCGGCCAGCATCTTGAGACCCTCAGGTGGGGCGGCCCATGCGGTGATCCCCTCGGCGGCAGCGGCATGTTCACCCAGTGCACGCACCTGCTCTGCACTGAGACTCGCCAGCGCGCCGCTGCGGTCAACCATGGCTTTCATCTCCAGGCGGCCTGTCTCGCGGTCGTGCAGGCACAGCAGGCAGAAGTCTGTGCTGAAGCGCTCGGCCAGCGTGGTGACAATGGCAGTCAGCATGGCAGGTGGATCGGCAACCCCATCACGGATGGCATCGAGCGCCTCGATCAGATCCAGCTTCTCCTGCTGACGGCGGGCACGGTCCTCCAGCAGACGGATGGCATCCTCGCCCATAAGCCTCCTCCAGGATTACAGCGTGCAGATTATCGAACAAACAGGCGCAGCGGTATTATCAGACGGGCCGGATAAAAACGCCAGCCTGGGCAGCTCGTGTTATAATCGGCGCCCAGCGCCCACAGAACCAGGGAGGACCGCCATGAGCCAGGATGCAGGCACCGGCCGCCGCTCACTCCTGAGGCCGCGCAAACCCCGCCAGACCCGCCCACCCGAATCCGACGGGGCTTTCCCTGATTTACCTGAGCCGTTTGTACCCCAGCGCGTAGATGGCACCGGTGCTCTCGACGAAGGGGATATCGAAACACTGCAGCGCACGGGCAGCGCCCAATTGGTGGCGCCCGAATCGCGCAAGAGGGCTGGCGAGGGAGCCGACCTACTGGCGCAAAAACTGCGCCAGCTGCAGGCTGGCTACAACGCCGGCATCATCAACCAGGCTCAGTTTGAGGCGCTTTCTGAGCGCTATATCCGCCAGAAATCGGTGATGGAGCTGATCGCTCAGAACCCCTCAGAGGCTACACCTGACCTGGACAGCAGCATGCTTTCAACAGATAAGCTGTGGGACGAGCACGCCGCAACCCCTCTGGGCATGGTGGTGATCGACCAGCGCACGCGGCAGACGCTGCGCGAGTTTGGTCTGTTCCAATTACCGGCGGGGCTGCTGGGCCCGCACCTAGAGGGAACCGAAGATCCGGCCGGGGCCCCAGGCATCCATACCACGCAGATAGAGCGCGGGCGCTGGCTGACTCTGATCTGCGGGGCCTGGACAGTGTCGGCGGTGATCTTCTCCCGCGAACCTGCCGCACGGCAGGAGCAGCAGTTCGCCATGCTGCACCAGCAGATGGAGACGCGCAATTCCGCCATCCTGTCTGATGCGCCTGTGGATGTGAGCCTGATCGTTTTCCCCCAGGCTTCATGGTTTGGGGGGTAAGCAGCGCTCTGGGATTTCCGAGAGAATCAAACAGACGGGCCAAACAGCCCGTCTGCTGTTTAATTCAGGCAGGAGAAGCCGACGCAGGCGCAGCACCTAGTCCTTGTCGGTGCGGTAGCGCCGGAGGAAGGCAGGTACCTCCAGGTTCTGTTCACGCGAGACGGTGGCCTGGTCATCGATCGATGCCTGGCGCGGGGCCTCGGCAGGGGTCGACTCGCTCATCGTGAAGCGCGGCCGCGACGTGCGGATCTGCCCGAAGCCTGTGGCGATCACGGTGATGCGGATGCTGTCGCCCATCGCCTCATCGATCACCGCCCCGAAGATCAGGTTGGCGTTCGGGTCTGCCGTCTCCTGGATGATCTCGGCAGCCTGGTTAACCTCGTACAGCGACATATCGATGCCGCCGGTCACGTTGAACAGGATGCCTGAGGCGCCGTTGATCGTCACGTCCAGCAGCTCGTTGGTGATGGCCATCTGAGCGGCCTTGCGTGCGCGGTCCTCGCCCGAGGCTGTGCCGACAGCCATCAGTGCCGCGCCGCCTTCTGCCATAATCGTGCGCACATCCGCGAAGTCCAAGTTGATCAGGCCGGGGATGGTAATCAGCTCGGAGATGCCGCGAATGCCCTGGCGCAGCACATCATCGGCCACGCTGAAGGCCTCCTGAATGCCCGCGCGCTTATCGACGATCTTGAGCAGGCGGTCATTCTGGATCACGATCAGCGTATCGACGGCGTTCTTAAAACGCTCGATGCCCTCGTCGGCCACACGCTGGCGCTGGCGGCCTTCGAAGCTGAATGGGCGTGTCACCACGCCGATGGTCAGTGCGCCGGTCTTCTTGGCAATATCCGCGATAATGGGTGCGGCGCCTGTGCCGGTGCCGCCGCCGATCCCGGCGGTGATGAACACCATGTCGTACTCGGCAAGCGTGTTGACCAGCTCCTCGCGTGATTCCTCGGCCGCCTTGCGCCCGATCTCAGGGTCACCGCCTGCGCCCAGGCCGCGGGTGAGCTTCTTGCCGATCTGCACCTTCTGTTTGGCCAACGTGTGATCAAGGGCCTGGGCATCGGTATTCACCACCATGAATTCGACGCCCGAGATGCCTTCCTGGATCATGCGGTTGACGGCGTTGCTGCCGCCGCCCCCCACCCCAACGACCTTGATCTTCGCGTAGGATGAGCTGTTGTATTGTTCAGTACCTGCGGTCATGCGGATCTCCTACCCTCTACTCTGCCAGTGGTCTCCTGCTGGTGCCAGGGAATCGTAATAAGAGGGGTCCCCGGCTCCCGTCTACCCCTATTATGGATGAAGTTCAAAAACGTGCAACTAGGGCGAATTCCCCATCTACTTCTCGTCGTCAGGCAGCAAGCGCCCTAGGAAGTCGGTAATCGTCTTGCCAATCTCGGGTCGGGGGCGATCGCGCCGGTCGCGGCGCGCACGGCGGCTGCGCTGCGCGGACGTATCGACATTGCGCGCGAAGCTCAGCAGGCCGACCGTGGTCGCATAAGCCGGGTCACGCAGCTTATCAACCATGCCGGTGATCTGCGATGGCGCACCAATGCGTGCAGGGAGGTGCAGCACGCGGCTGGCGTTGCTGCGGATATTAGGCATATTTGCCGTGCCGCCCGTCAGCACCAGGCCAGCGGGCAGCAGGCCATCATACCCTGAGCGCTTCAGCTCCTGCAGCACGTGGGTGAAAATCTCATCGACTCGCGCCTCGATGATGCGCGCAAGGTCGTGGACGAGCACCTGCACCGGGCGATCTTCACCGAACGGCTGCACGGTGAAGGCCTGTTCCTGGGTGATGGTCCCCGGGTCTGAGTTGCCATACTCAACCTTGATGCGTTCCGCCTCAGCGGGGGGAAGGTGCAGCACCTGGGCGATGTCGCTGGTGATGTGGTTGCCGCCCAGCTCGATCACAGCCGTATGCCAGATGGTATCCTCGATCAGCACGGCGACATCCGTCGTCCCGCCGCCGACGTCAACCACAACCACACCGGATTCGCGCTCGGCTTCTGTGAGCACTTCTTCTGCTGCTGCGATCGGATTCAGCACAAAGCGATCGACGATCAACCCGGCTTCATTGACGGCTTTTTCCATGTTGCGCAGCGTCGAGGACGCGGCGGTGATAATGTGTGCCTCAACTTCCAGACGGTAAGCGTGCAGCCCCAGCGGGTTGCGAATGCCCTCCTGGCCATCCACGGTGAAGCTGCGTGGGATCACGTGGATCACCTCGCGGTTATGCGGGAGCGCCACAGCACGGGCCGCCTCAAGGGCCCGCTCGATGTCCTCGGCTTCGACCACTCCCCGACTGGAGGTCAGCCCGGTGACTCCGGTCGAGTTGATCGACGAGATGTGTTTACCCGCCACGCTGACAAAGGCACGGCCCAGCTCAAACTGCGAGGCCCGTTCCGCCTTACGCCGGGCTGCTTCGATGGCCTTGGTCGCCTGTGCCACATCAATAATCGTGCCGCGGTTGATGCCGCGCGATTCCTCAATCCCCGAGCCCAGAATCTCAATGCGGCCTGCGGCGCCGACGCTGCCTACCAGCGCGACCACCTTGCTCGTGCCAACATCCAGACCGACAACAATGCGTTCCTCGCTCACCTGATACCCCACCTGTTCGATATGAAGTTACATCGCGCTCACTGCGCGATGCGATAAACCGGCGCCTCGGGGTTGCTGACATCGATAGCCGCCGGGAAGATGCCCTGTCCTGTCAGGCTGGTGATCAGCGCCTCATACACCTGGAGCTTGCGCGCCATATCGGTGCCGATGCCAAACCATCCACGCCAGCCGCGCGGATCGTCCAGGCTGAGGCCACGTACCGGATCATAGTATAGCACGTTGATATCGGGCCGCAGTGTTTTAAGCTGTTGGGCGCCCTGCACCACCGCAGGCTCTACGGACAGGGTGCCTTCCTCGCTGCAAGCCGGCCCCGGGCAGCGGAATGGGATGCTGGTGCCCTGGTTGACCACACGCACCAGATCGGGCAGGTCCGCACGCTGCAGCATCAGGTGGCCGTTCACATCGACCCAGTAGGGTATGCCCTCCTGCTCCCACACCAATGCAGGCTCGCGCTCGCGGACCACGATCACCACCCGGGCAGGCCAGCCTACCAGCACCTCGGCAGCACTGATACTGGGTGAATCGACCAGCCGCTCGGCGACCACCTCCGGTTGAACCCACAGGATGTGGTAGCTCGCAATACCGCTGAGCGTGTAGATCTCCTCTGGGGAGATGTAGCGCACCCCGCCGATCTCCGCGCGGGTCACGTAAAAGGCCGGGCTGGCGAAAATGATGATGCCCATGACAAGCAGGATCAACACAATCGCTGCGCTGGCCAGCCGCCAGTTTGGCCCACGCCATCCACGTGCCCGTGGTAGGCGCACACCCAAACGCCGCTGGCGTCGTGCAGCGGGGCCGCGCGGATCGCTGCGGCGCGGCGTGGTGATCGAGCGAGACATAACGGCGGGCTCCCCTTTCCTCCGGGTGCCTATTATACCCTGATCGGCGCCCGTGCGCGCAGGCCATCAAACCACGAGGGCGCCATATGGCGCCCTCGTGCTGGTATCTCTGGTAAGCAGCAGCTACTCCAGCTCAAACGTCGTCTTGTTGCGGGATTTATCGGCGTGCCGTTCCAGTGCAAGCTGGATCAAGCGGTCGATCAGCTCCGGATATGGGATGCCGCTGGCTTCCCACAGCTTGGGGTACATGCTGATCGACGTGAAGCCGGGGATCGTGTTCAGTTCATTCAGCCAAATCTCCCCCGTATCACGGTCAATGAAGAAATCACAGCGCGCCATCCCTGCACAATCGATGGCTTTATATGCGCGAATCGCGATCTCCTGGAGCCGGGCCAGCGTCTCAGAATCAACTGGTGCAGGCACCAAAAGCTGGGCATCGTCGGTGATGTACTTGTCTTTGTAGGAGTAAAACGTGTCCCCGGGGATCACCTCGCCTGCCACCGAGGCGACCGGGTCATCATTGCCCAGCACGCTCAGCTCAATCTCGCGGGCGTGGATACCCTGCTCAACCAACACGCGGCGGTCGTAGCGTGAAGCCTCGTTGAGTGCGCTGTGCAGCTCCGCGCGATTGGTGGCGCGGCTCACCCCTACCGAGCTGCCCAGGTTGGCAGGTTTGGTGAACAGGGGATAGTGGAAATCACGCTCGATCCCATCGAGCACAGCCTGTGGGTCTTGCTCCCAGTCTGCGCGCAGGATCAGGCGGTATGGCAGCACAGGGATGCCCTCGGCACGCATCACGGACTTGAAGACGCCCTTATCCATGCCCACCGAGGAGCCAAGCACACCCGCACCCACGTAGGGGACGTCGGCCAGTTCAAACAACCCCTGAATGGTGCCATCCTCACCGAAGGGGCCGTGCAGCACCGGGAACAGCACATCGACTGAGGCGATCTCACTGAGGCTGGCAGCACGCTCCCCGGCGGGTTCAATCGCGCGGATCGCGGATTCACCCGGCTGGCCCAGCAGCGCAGCAGGGCGTGTGTCATTCTCACCGGAGGTCAGCGCGCGCAGGGGATCCCCCCCCGCTATCCAGCGCCCCTGCTTGGTGATGCCGATGGGCAGCACTTCATACTTCTCTTTGGGGATCGCATCCATAATCGAGCGGGCCGAGCGCAGCGATACCTCATGTTCGCCGCTGCGCCCACCGAAGATGATGCCAACCCGAATCCGCCGTTGTCCGGCCATAAGCAACCTTTCATTACGTGAGATGCAGGAATTGTGCCACAGGATGCGGGATTCGTGAAACGCGATCCGCAGACGGTCCACCGGTGCCCAAGCAGACTAGAGATCGCACCGTGCGGCTCTTAAGGCTACCGGCCGGGCACAAGGTTTGTTTGGAGCAGCCAATCATACAACATGGCAGCGGCCAGGGCATGCCCCTGTGGATTCCAGTGTTCAGTGCGGGCCCCATAGAGCGGCTGCCCATCCGCTGCATACTGCTCTGCAAAGCCGGGGCGCAGGTAAAGGTATTGAATGTTATGGCGTTCGAGGATACCGATCAATGCCTGGTCAGGCTGGTCAAAGTCCATCGCCTCGAGCATCTCAGGGTAAAACAGGGGGTAGTGGTTGATCAGGAGATCGGGCTGCACCTGCACCCAATCGGGGATGATCAGCACCACGAAACGCGCCCCGTCTGCTCGAACCGCTGCATCCAGCCGCGCGATCAGGGCATCCTGCAGGCGCCAGGCCTCTTCAAAAACCGGGTCCACAGGCACTGCATACTGCTGGAGTACCGGGTAGGGATTCCCGACCACCCCCATGTTGTACAGCAGCCTGCGCACTGGGGGCACCTGCTCGGTGAGCAGTGGGCGCAGGTAAAAATACAGCCGTGAATTGGCGAAGAACACCGCATCGAGCCTGCTGACCAGTGAGGCATTCTCGCTTAGCCTGTTCGTGGGGGCATCCAGATCGCTGGCGGCAGCCTGTACTTCGCGCAGCGCGCCATCAGGCCCCACTTCAAAGAACTGCTGGCGGCGCAGGCCGGGCAGCACATCGATCTGTGCCAGCGCCGGGTGATCGTCGCGCATATCGTTGCCCATGTAATACGCCAGCAGCACGAGATCGGGTTCGTACCGGCGCCCTTCTTCTTCATACCAGGCAGTGGCGCGTGTCACCCCGTAGGCAGAAACACCGCCGTTCAACACTTCGATATGCGGTTCAGCGCCGGTCGCGTTCAGCCGTTCTTCGAGGATAGTGTGGTAAGCCTGTTCCAGATTGACCTGCACTGCCTCGGTATAGGAGTCGCCCAGCACAAGAATGCGGAATGTGTCAGGTGGTTTCGTGTACTCGTACTCGATATCACGCAGCCCGTGGCCGTTCGTGCTGATCAGGACCGGCTGGCCTTCAACCTCAACAGTAACGCTCCGGTTGGGTGCATGGGTCCACTCGAGCTTCTCGTCAGGCTGGAAGATCACCAGGTAATCGGCGTCCGCGTTGGACCGCTGTTTTGAACTGTACAGCACACGCGCCCCGATCTCCAGCAGAAGCAGTGAGAACAGCACGCTCAGCAGGACCACGAACAGGCGTGCCAGACAGCCGGGGCGGCGCGTGGATCGGGTTTCCTGGTCAGTCATAGCAGTTATCCTCGTCTAGCCCCGGAAGTCGTAGATAGCTTCAATCACACGCGCCTGGTCATCCTCGCCAAGCGTGTTGTACATGGGCAGGCGCAGCAGACGGTCGCTAACATCCTCGGTCACCGGGCAGTCACCGGGCTGGCCGCCGAACTGGCGGCCCATGTCCGACAGGTGCAGCGGCAGGTAATGAAACACTGCCAGGATGCCGCGTGCCTTCAGATGGGCAATCAGTGCTGAACGCATCTCCAGGGAGGGCAGCAGCAGGTAAAACATATGGTATGGCTGCTCCACGTGATCGGGCACAAAAGGCATTGAAACATGCAGCTCCTCCGCCCAGTCCGCCAGGCCCTCGTGGTATGTTTGCCAGATGGTGCGGCGCCGCTCCTGGATCAGGTCGCGCTGCTCAAGCTGGCCGAACAGGATCGCTGCCAGCAGGTCCGATGGCAGGTAGCTGGAGCCGATGTCGACCCAGGTATACTTGTCCACCTGGCCCCGGAAGAAGCGGGCGCGGTTAGTGCCTTTCTCGCGGACGATCTCGGCGCGTTCCACGTATCCCGGATCGTTGATCAGCAGGGCGCCCCCTTCCCCGCACGAGAAGTTCTTGGTCTCGTGGAAGCTCTGCGTGGCGAAGGTCCCGAAGGTGCCGAGGTTGCGGCCTCGGTACGTCCCGAACAGACCGTGAGCATTGTCCTCCACCACGGCGATCCCGCGGCGGTTGGCGATCTCCATGATCGCCTCCATCTCGCAGCCCACGCCCGCGTAATGCACAGGCACGATGGCCCTGGTGCGCGGCGTGATCAGCGCCTCCAGCTTCGACTCGTCCAGGTTGAGCGTGTCCGGGCGGACATCGATGAAAACCGGCTTCGCGCCGCGCAGCACAAACGCATTGACCGTTGAGACGAAGGTGAAGTCGGGGATGATCACCTCGTCACCGGGCTCAATGCCCAGCAGCAGCGCCGACATTTCCAGCGCATGGGTGCATGATGTGGTCAGCAGCGCCTTGCGAACGCCGAGCGACTCCTCCAGCAGTGCGTGGGCCTTGCGAGTGAACGGCCCATCCCCGGAAGCATGGCCGTTCGCCATCACCTGTTGGATGTACTCTGCCTCGCGGCCCATGAAAGCTGGGCGGTTGAAGGGGATTGCGTATGTAGTCATCCGTTCCAGTCCGGTTGTATGCTAACGACCTAACGTGAGGCTCAGACGGTTCAGTACGTCACCTGCCGGGACTTCAGACCCACCCTCAACCTGCACGCTCGTTAACCGCAGCGCACCTTCCCCGGCTAAGACAACGGCCTCCCCACCCGGTTCGAATGCGATGACACGTCCGGGCACGCGCCCGACATATTTAGGTGCAGGTTCGAGCACGTGCGCCTCCCATATTGTGAGTTTGTGTGCTGTCAACGTGGTGAAGGCACCCGGGTATGGGCGGGTTGTGGCACGCACCATGTTGGCTATCCGCCGGGCAGGCCAGTTCCAGTCGATGCGCGCATCCTCGGGCAGCCACTTGCTCGTGAAGGTGGCCTTGCTGTGATCCTGGATGGTGCGTGGTGCCGTCCCGTCCAACAAGGCATCCAGGTTAGATTCCAGAAGGTTGAGATAGGTAACCGTGACACGTTCTATCACTTCGGCAATCGTGTCCTGGGGGCCAATGGGTACACGCTGCTGGTCAACGATAGCGCCGGAATCCACCTCGTCAGCTATTTCAAACAAGGTCACTCCGGTATGGTCCTCCCCATTGATCATCGCCCAGACCGTCGGGCTGAACCCGCGATACGCGGGCAGCAGTGAGTCGTGGAAAACAAATGTCCCGCGCGGAGGGCAGGTATACACAGAGCGCGGTATCAGGTAGCGCCAGTTTACGCTGAACAGCAGGTCGGGCGGAGACTCCTTCCAGAACGACGCATACTTATCCGAGTGCACCTGCTTGGTCTCAACGAACTGCGCGCCGTGCGCTTCCGCCAGGGCACGTATGGCGTCGAGGAAGGGCGGTTCATGCGCTTCTTCTCGGAAGCTAAAAACCGTCAGTTGTGCCTGTGGCTTCAACCTGGCTAAGCGTTGAACGAAACGAAGCCCCCGGTGTGTTGCAGCCAAGACCGCGATATGCGTCATCGCTCACCCTCTGAGCCCGGCCCTACGGTTCCACGAATGGTATAGGTGGGCCGGTCCATCACCCGCAGGTACATCCGCGCGAAATACTCGCCGATGATACCCAGCGCAAAGAGCTGCGCCCCGCTGAAGATCGCGATGGTTGACGCAGTAAAGGCGAAGCCCTGGACCACCGCGCCACCGATCAGGAAGCGGATCAACACAAAGGCGAGCACCGCCATGCCGAACAGGGTAAACGCGAATCCCATGTAGCTGGCGATGCGCAGGGGCACCGTGCTGAACCCGGTGATCATGTTGATGGCGTGGCGCGCCAGCTTGCGGAAGGTGTAGTTCGATTTGCCGACTGCACGCGCATCATGGCGCACCGGCGCGACGCCGAAGCGGGCCGTCCCCCATGAAAGCAGTACGTCAATCGAGACGTAAGGGCCCCCATAGGTCGCGAAGGCCTCGCGGACCTGTGTGCGAAACGCCCGGAACGCGCTCACATGGCGGGCAACATCGACGCCCATCGCCATTTTCAGCGCCAGCTTGGTCGTCTGGGATGCCAGGTCGCGCCACAGGCCGTGCTGCTCCTCCTGCGGCGGCCCATAGACCACGTCATACCCCTGATCAAGCACGGCCAGCAGGCGCGGAATCTCCTCCGGTGGGTGCTGTAAATCGTCGTCCATGGTCACGATGATCTCATAATGCGCCAGGCGGACACCGGCCAGCAGTGCGTTATGCTGGCCGTAATTGCGCATCAGGTCGACGCCGCGCACCCAGGGGCGATCGGCTGCCAGGCTCTGAACCACGTCCCAGCTTGAATCCGGGCTGCAGTCGTTGATCAGGATCAGCTCGTGGGGCAGATCCAGCGCTTCCAGAACAGGCTCGAGCCGGGTCACGAGTTCCGGCAGGATGGGGGCGCTGTTGTAAACCGGTATCACGATAGAGAGCCCGGGGCGCAGCTCAGACATGGCCTTCCCTGGTTTTACAGCTACTACGAAACAGGCCACCGCACGGGTGGCCTTCGAACAGTGCCGAGGCCCAGACTTGAACTGGGGACCCCATCATTTTCAGTGATGTGCTCTACCAACTGAGCTACCTCGGCGTGGTGCGCCCTATTATAGCGTGCTGGTGGACGCTGTCAAAAGAAAGGGCGCCCCTGTGCGGCGCCCTTTTTGACCGTATTGCGCCTACGGGCCGACGGTGATCGGCGTGCCTGGCTGGCCGATCTCGCTGTTGGCCTTGGTGCTGAATGCCCAGTAATCGACCACCGGGGTTGACCAGCGGAAGAACCACTTGGCGTTCTCGGGCAGCATGTTGACACAGCCGTTGGAATGCAGCCGCCCGTAGTCATTATGCCAGTAGCATCCGTGGGTGGCCGCCCAGCGCCGCGTGAAGTAGCTGACAAAAGGGATGCCGGGGAGATTGTAGGCGCCCGCGCCCAAGCCGCCCGTCATGCGCTGGCCGATGCGCTTGTCATGCACCCGGAAATCACCCACCGGTGTCGGTGTGCTGGGCATGCCGGTCGACACCATGAACTCCGCGACGAGGTTCTCATGCTCGTAGCAGCGGAGCCGTTGGTCTCGCAGGCTGACATAGGCCCATTTGGCCTCAGCAGGCACCTCCGGGCTGATCGGCGCCAGCTCTTCGGGTGGGATGATGCGCATGTGAGCTGCCTTGACCCAGTACTTGGTCCCGTAAATCTCCTGGACCTGGTAGTAATCGTTCTCTGCCGCCACCACCCGGTTGACCGTGCTGTAATAGAGCGGGCGGTTGCGCCACGAGTCATCGCTGGGTGCGCTGCGCATCCATGTCTTGGGGATGGTGACCTGCCCCCAGGCCCCGCCCTCGCCGATGGGCACCACCGGGTTCTCGATGTGGTTCATCGGCTGCACCCACGAGGTGTAGATGTAGCCCTCTGCCGTTTTGAGCCAGGTATGGTTGGTGCTGTAGAGGCCCAGGCCGCCGACAGCTCCCTCAATCGGGACCACATCATCGTAGTAATATGAGACACCCACCGAACCGGAGCGCCAGTTCGGTTCCTTATAGACCGTCATCACGTCGAGCAGGATGCGCCCCAGGGACGATCCATCCCAGTGAGTGACAGGATACTGGATGGGGGTTTCCTCCTGCGGCGGGGGTTCCTGGGCAATGAACGGCGCGCCTGCCGCACCGAAACCTGCCAGCCCCATCGATTTGAGGAATTCACGACGAGAAAGCTGTGCCATGCTGTCTTCCCTCACTCAGTCTTGAGTTACTTTACGACTATACCATAAACAGATCAGGCCTGCTTGTCGCTCGTCGGGATTACGCACAGAAGTCATGCATTGCCCGGGTCAGCAGGGGCGGGTAGTGGGAGGGCGAATACGAAGCGCGTCCCGACGTCTCCGGGGCCGTTCTCTACCCAGATGCGGCCAGCATGCGCCTGGATAGCGGAACGGCAGAAGGCCAGCCCGAGCCCAAAACCACGGGATGTCTCATCCCGGCCGGTCACCTGTGTGAAGCGGTCAAAGATGCGATGGCGCTGGTCCTCTGGGATGCCGGGCCCGTCGTCATCGACTGCCAGATATACTCCGTCCCCATCCGCCCATGTGGAAACCGTCACGGAACCCTCTGGGGGGGCAAACTTGAGGGCGTTATCGACCAGATTGGTGATCACCCGCTCGATCCGGTCAATATCAAAGGAGACAACAGGCAGCGGTGCTGCCGACGGCTTCATATGCAGGTGCACTCGAAACGTCGCGGCCATGGGCTGCAGCCGGTCAACAGTGGACTGAGCCAGGGCACCCAGATCAGCCATTGTGGAATCCAGGGTGATCCCACCTGTCTCGAGCCGCTCTACCTCCAGCAGCGCATCGATCAACGTGAGCATGCGCTGCACCGCACCGGTCGCCAGTGCAAGCACGTCGTGGATATTCGCCTGGGCGATATCCTTGGTGATCGACTCGATCATGGATAACGCGAAGATCACCAGGTTCAGCGGGTTGCGCAGATCGTGCACAATGAACCGCATGGTCTCAGAGCGCAGCTGCATGACTTCGGCCATGCGCGCATGCTCGGTTGACAGAGACGAGAAGTTCTCCATCAGCTTGCGTTCTGCGTTGGCGGCCCGCAGGCGGCTTTCGTCCGCCGTCAGCAGCCGGTCGATCAGCGTTTGCATCACCACGCGCCGGAATTCCTGGTTGTTATCCAGGAGGTCCCAGAACTGGTTGCGCTCAATGATATACAATGTGGTTGGTTCGACAGCCATCACCGACGCGGTGCGCGGCGAATCGTGCAGCAGGCTGATCTCCCCGATCATCTCGCCGCGATGGCGGTAGCTGAGCACCAGCGGTGACTCGGAGCGTGCCCCTTTGATGATGGCGAGCTGCCCTGAGCTGATGATGTACAGGTGATCACCGGCATCGCCCTCGTGGAACACATATTCCCCGGGCAGAAACTCGCGTGTAACCGCATAGGCTGAAAGCTGCTGTGGTGCGGACATGGGTACCTCGATGCTGGCAGTTGAGGCGCTCTTGCTGAGTGTATTGTACACTACTGAGTCCAGTCCCTATGATCAGGTGTTCTACTACTACCCTATCGGACCAGCATTTTTATGCCACGGGTGCTTCTCTACAGCACTGTGTGACCTTTGAGCTATTTGCAGGCGGCCGCCCGCGCCGTAATATCTGTGCGTTGCTGTGTTTTGGCGAGTACTGGTAGTATAAAGAGTGGAGCTATGGCTGTATATGTTCGTTGGGCTGCTGACCAGGTTATGATGCAAGGGAAGCTGAGCTCGATGGATGGGTCAACGATGGGGGATGGGAACCTCACCTGGCTGATCGTCGAGGATGATGGCGCAATACAGGCGGTGCTGGAGATGATGTGTGATCTGTGGGGAAACCCTCACATCACGCTCAAAGATGGCCGCCAGGCGATGGAATACCTGAGCCAACCGGAGCTTGCGGCGCCGCTGCCAGATATCGCGCTGATCGATATCCGTATCCCAGGCCCCTGGGGACACTTGGTCAGCGCCCGGCTGCGCCAACATCCCCAGATCAAGGATATTGGCGTCATTCTGATGACAGCCTACGAGCTGGAGGACAAAGACGAGGCGCAGTACCTCGCGGAGTCAGGCGCTGACGCGTTGATCCACAAACCACTGCCCTCGATGGATGAGCTGTATGCCCTGGCCCACCAGGTCGTTGAACAGCGGCGCGGCCAGTCGCATTGATCGCCAGGCCACCGGCCTGACCCGCAAGTGGGTTCACTGTGGAACCTCGAAAAGACTCTGCTCAGAGCATAACGTCCGATGCTCCGGCGGTGCCGCTGGGCAGCAGCCGTTTGAACGCACGTATTTTCCGCCCATACGCCGTGCTGTGGATTGTAGCAGCGGCGATCATTGGCCTGTTCGTGCTGCTGCGTGTTGTCGTAGACGGGCTTGAGAACCGCCTGGGCGCGCGCCTGGCAGACGCCTCTCAACAGGCACAGCTCGAGATTGACAGCCTGACGAGTGCTCACGCGGCCCTGCTGGAATGGATCGTTCTGGACGGAGCAGCATATGTCCGCGAGGCCGATCTGGACCCCGTTCTCGCACACCTCATGTATAACCCGACAGCCTCTGGCATTGACCGCGTGGTGCTCCTGGATCAGGACAGGCAGCTTCTGCTGGCCCTCGATGCAATGACCACGCTGCCCGGAGGGCGCATCATCGGGTATTCGCAGCTCGACAGCCTGCCGTCCGCAGACCTCAGCCTGGCGAGTTTCAGCCGTGAGACAGGGTCGGCCGGGGTGCTTTCTGCTCTGGTGGGCTCCGCAGATACCCAGCCCTACCTTGTAACCGCCCGTGCCCTGCCTGGCGGAGGCACCGCCCTGACCGCAACCACGCTGGAACGGCTTTCCACGCGGGTGAGTGAAGCCAGCGGCGTGGACCTGGTGATCTACAACGGCCCTGGCTATGCGGTGGCCTCGACTCTGCCTGGCTGGGGTGTCGAGGACCTGCGCGGCACATTTACGGTTGATGCCTGGACCTACTTCGGTGTGCTGGCTGCTCCGGCACGCAGCAATGCAAACGGCACTCTGCCTCTCGAACTGAACGGCAGGGAATATCGCGTCCGCTACGTGCCGCTTGTCGCGCAAGGCCGGACTGTAGGCCTGCTGGGCCTGATTGTGCCCGTGCGCTACGCCGTTGCCCTCGCCCTGACCGCCAGCGATACGCCGCTGTTCCTGGCGTTTGCGTTTGCAGCCAGCCTGGTCGTGTTGGGAGGCGTTTACATCACTGTGAATCTGCTGCGTCCGGTGGTTACCGCACTGTCAGAGGAATACGCGAAGTCGAGCGCCATCCTCACCAGCATCGCGGATGGCGTGATCGTGCGTGGCGCGGACGGCAGCATCGTCCTGGCAAACGAGGCAGCGCAAACACTGCTCAGCGTGGGGCATGCATTTGATCCGTCTCCATTGGACGCCTTCGCAGCGCTGTGCCCGGACGGAGAATGCGCTGAGATCGAGGTTTCCATCGGGAGCCGCGTGATCAGTGTCAGCGGTGCCCCGCTGCGCAGCCCCGAAGGCGGCGCCAGCGGCACCGTGCTGATCCTGCGCGATGTGACCGCCCGCGTGCTCACGGAGCGCACCAAGGACAGCTTCCTCAGCCAGATCGGCCACGAACTGCGCACCCCGCTGACCGGCATCCTGGGCTTCGCGGATGCGCTGACTCGCGGCGGCGAACGCCTGAACCCCGAGATGCGCGATCGCGCCGTATCCGCCATCGCCGAACAATCAAATCTGCTCGCTGAGATGATCGACCGGATCATCGATCTGGCAGCCGTCGAGAGCGGGGGGTTGAGCCTGCGCCTGGACGAACTCGATCTGGCTGAACTGGCCGGTGAGCTGCTGGCCGACTGGCGCGGGCAGCTGCTCGATGGTGGGCTGGCTGCCCACTTCAGTGCTGAACCACCCTCCATCCCACTGCGCGGTGACCGCCGCCGCCTGCGCACAGCCCTCGATCAGCTGCTCAATAATGCGCTGCGCTTCAGCCCGGACGGCGGCGACCTTTTCGTTTCCGTCACGGCCGGGGAGAGCTTCGCCACGCTGCGGGTGCAGGACTCCGGGGTAGGCATTTCCGCCGATGACCTGCCGCACGTGTTCGAACGATTCTTCCGCGGTGAGCCGCTGGACCGTCAGGGCAACCCTGTTGATGTGCGGGGCGTCGGCCAGGGATTGTATCTGGTCAGGGCGATTGTCCAGGCGCACGGCGGCACCGTCAGTGTAGAGAGCCAGCCCGGCGTGGGCAGCACATTCACGCTGCGTCTGCCGCTGGTTGGCCCATCCGCCCCCTGACGCAGCGCAGCGTATGCGCTACAATTACACCCTATGGCTAAGACACCCACACACCCATGGCCAGGGGTGGTCGCCCACTACCGGCCCTATCTCAACCTCCACCCTGAGGCCCAGCCGATCACCCTGCTGGAAGGCAATACCCCGCTGATCCCTGCCCCGCGTCTCGCGCAGGTGCTGGGAGGCGGCTTTGAGCTGTATCTTAAATATGAAGGCCTCAACCCCAGCGGATCGTTCAAAGATCGCGGGATGGCCGCGGCGATCACCCAGGCTGTTTACGATGGCGCCCGGGCGGTGATCTGCGCCAGCACAGGCAACACTGCGGCTTCGGCGGCAGCCTACGCAGCGCGCGCCGGGCTGCGCTGTATCGTGATTGTGCCGGAGGGCAAGATCGCACGCGGTAAGCTGGCGGGATCGCTGGCCTACGGTGCCGAGGTGGTCAATATCACAGGCAACTTCGACCAGGGGCTTGACCTGGTGCGGGAGGCCGCCGAACGCCTGCCGCTGACGTTGGTCAACTCGATCAACCCGTATCGCATCGAGGGCCAGAAGACGGGCGCCTTCGAGATCGTCGATGTGCTGGGCGATGCCCCCGATTGGCTGTGCCTGCCGGTCGGCAACGCGGGCAATATCACATCCTACTGGGCCGGATTCAGGCAGTATCACGCAGCCGGGCTTGCTACATCGACACCCAGGCTGCTCGGCGCACAGGCTGCCGGGGCTGCCCCGATCGTACGCGGCGAGGTCGTGCGCCAGCCCGAGACCGTCGCCACGGCCATCCGCATCGGCAACCCGGCGCGCTGGGCCGAGGCTGCGGCAGCGCTGGAAGAGTCCGATGGGCACATCCTGGCGGTGACCGACGAGGAGATCCTGGCGATGTGGCGCCAGCTCGCCACGCTGGAAGGTATCTTCGTGGAACCTGCCTCTGCAGCAGGTGTTGCAGGGCTGGCCAAGCACATCGCCGAAGGTGCGATGCAGGTGCGTGGAAAGCGGATCGTCTGCGTGGTGACAGGCCACGGCCTGAAGGACCCCGAGATCGTGCTAAAGGGTACTGCCGACCCAGTGACGCTCCAGCCAGATTTCGCGGCGTTTGAGGCGTATCTGCGCGGCAGATAATTCGCACTTCATCCCCGCCCTGCAATTAACGCTGCCTGGTCCTGCCCCCTGACGAGCGGCCGGCCGTTTTCAGCTTCCTCACATAATCCAGTACAATAAGGTTAAGCACACCCACCGCACGGAGCAGCCGTTGAGCAGGCTAGAGGATTTCGTGTACCGCGCGCTGAAAGAGATCCCGCTGTTGGAAGACACCCAGCGGCGGGAGATCAGCGCGTTAGGCCTGCCTGTTTATGAGAGCCTTGTACTGGGACATCTGCGTGCCGCCGGGGAGCTGCTGGCTCGCGATAACCTGCTAACCATTGATCTGCGTAAAGAGGCGTGGGACCGCTGGTTGGATGACCTGCGCAACGCACTCACCGGCGCCATGCGCTACCGTGAGAACGAGCCGCTGCTGATCACCGTCGGCATCTGTGCGGTGCTCTACCCTGCACTGCACCCGCGCGCAATGCTGGTCGGATTCAAAACCCTCGATGATGCGGCGGCGCTTGCTGAGTACGAACTGAACCCGCGCAGGAAGCGCGAAGGCGCACGCGGCTGGCTGCGTTTTCAGGATGTGCTGCGCCGCACCAGCGCCTGGCTCCGCCCTGATGGACGGCTCCTGCCCGCTGCCGACCTCAGCCCCGCCGATCAGCGCGCCTTATGCGAGAACGGCTGCCGCGAGGTGGGTGCTATCCTGCTGCGCTACAAGCACGCGGAGCGCGTCACTGAGATTGCGAAGTCGATACTACCCCTGGTCACACTCACCACCCATGATGGCCTGCTGCTGGCCGCTGCGCGGGGGTAGCAGCACTCATTTTGCCTCCCTGCCCGGTTCCGGTGTATCGTATGCGAACCTGTACTGGAAGCGAAGAGGAGGCAGAAGTGCCCGGCAGATTATTACGTTTGAGTGCCCCGCTCGTGATGACAGCAGCCCTGGTTGGTTGTGCGGCTGCTGGTCAAGACCCAAGCTCCGCGGAGTGGATTGCATTCCATGCGGAGGTGGGCGGAAACCTGGATATTTACGCCATCCATCCAGACGGGAGCGGCCTGGTCCAACTGACCAACGACCCCGCACACGATGGTTTCCCCGTCTATTCCCCGGATGGGACACAGATCGCCTTCCTCTCGGACCGCGCAGGTGATCTGGACGTTTGGGTAATGCGCGCAGACGGCAGCAACCAGACGCGCCTGACTGATCAGACAGGCCTGGATCGCGGGCCCGTCTGGTCACCCGATGGCAGCCAGATCGCATTTGTATCCACCCGGGATGGCACACTGGATGTATTTGTGATGGACGCCGACGGCAGTAACCAGCGCGCCCTGACCGACAGCACGGGTTGGGAAGAAGTCGTCTCCTGGTCACCTGACGGGAAATACATCGTGTACCAGTCGAACCGCAGCGGCGATGCACGCAACCCGCAGTACAGCGTCTACACGGTGGATGTGACGACGGGGGAAAGCACCCAGGTCACCAACTTCGTCAATCCATCGGTCCAGCCTGCATGGTCACCAGACGGGCAGCGCATCGCCTTTGTACTGGTGCGCAGCCTGCCCGATGACCCCGAAACACTGGTCCACGATATTCACACGATCAACCCGGACGGCAGTGACCTGGATGCACACACCGAGAATATGGGGGTGGCTGCCAACCCGGTCTGGTCACCTGATGGCACTCGGATTGCATTCACCGCTCAGCAGGAGGGGACCTCCGCGGTCTACGTGGTCGATCCGGCTACGGATGAGCGCGTGCGCATCAGCGAGAATGACCAGGAGGACAGCTTTGTTACCTGGTCACCGGATGGGACCCGGGTTGCCTATGCCGCAACGAATGTGAACGGGTCTTCGATCTATGTCGCGCAGGCCGATGGCGGCACCCTGCAGCGCCTGCAGGTGCAGAACGCCACCGAGATAGGCGCGCCTAACTGGAAGCCCGCTGGTTGATTCGCAGCAGCGCACTAGGCGCTGGGCGGGGAGGTGGATAACTTCCCCGTCCATACAGAGGGAGCGTGAGGAACATGGTCCAGTTCATCGAGCGCAGATTCCGGACAGCACTCCTGTACGCGGGGGTACTGGTCCTGGCTGGCTGCAGCGCGGCCCCGGCGTCCTCTGTAGGACCTTCTAAACCAGTTGAGCCTACCAGCACTCCGCCGGTCGAGTCTGTGCAGCCGGTGGAGCAGCCCTCCCCTGCCGGGGCAGATGTCCCTGCTCCCACAGCGCCTTCAGCCCCGGAGACCACGGCTGCACCCCCTCTGCCTGCAGCAGGTGATGAATGGATCCTGTTCGTGTTGAGCGCCGGGTACAGCACCTGGGATGAGCTGTGGGCCGTCTATCCCGATGGAAGCGGTCTGACCTCACTATCAGGTCAGGGTTATGTGGGCCCGCGTGACGATCTGCTGGCCGCGCTTCAGCCAGGCGGCACCCGGCTGGCCATGATCACCCAGAAACCCGGAGATGCTCCCTGGGAGGACCTAGCGCTGCGCGTGGTCGACCTGGCAACGGGGCGGCAGGAGGCTGCCATTGCGCTGACCAGCCCTGAGACTGCGCCTCGACCGAATGAAGATGATTTTATGCGGCTTGACGCGGTCCGCTCCATTGCTGAGATCGACAGCCTAACCTGGTCGCCTGATGGCAGCCTGCTGGCGTTCCTTGGTGCGCAGCAGGGCACTTCCTCCGATCTGTATACCTATGACCCGCTGTCCGGCACGGTCAACCGGCTGACAGACGGTCCCACCGAAGGCCTGCGGCCCGCCTGGTCCCCGGATGGTGCATACATCCTGCACTCAGGTGTTACGACACTGGGCACGGGTGCGGGCCTCGGCATGGATCGCGTGTGGGCGGCCCGTGCTGACGGCAGCGGCGTGATCGAGATGTACGAAGCCTTGCAGTCGGGTGATGAAAACTGGCTGGGCTGGGCAGATGCCCGTACCCCGATCATCGTCAGTTGGGATGCCGGCTGCGGTTACAAGGACATCCGCACGCAGAACATTGAGACAGGCGAGGGGCGCTTCCTGTGGACTGAATATGCCAGCGATGCTGCGTTCAGCCCTGAGCTGGGCCTGCTGCTCGTCTCGGTGGATGAGTGGGTTTCCGACTGCAATGACACGTATAAGCAGGGGCTGTATCTGGTCGATGTGCGCGGCGGGGCGCCGCGCCTGGTTTCGGAAGCACCTGCGTACCTCACCAATTGGGAGCCCGCCTTCAGCCGCTTTGTGGCCGGAGTTGGGGATGGCGGCCGCATGCTGGTCGCGCCAGACGGCTCCACCACGGTGCTCGAAGGCCCTGGCTTCGCCTTCACGTGGTTCTCACCTGACGGCGCCACAATTGCCTGGACGGTTGGCGCAGGGCCGGGCGACTCAACGCCCGGTGCGTGGATAGGGACCGTCGGCGGAGCCATATTCCAGATCACAGACATGCTGGTTACGCGGGCCGTCTGGTCACCCGATGGCAGCCGCCTGGCGCTGTTTGCCGAAGACGGCGTCTATGCAGCTGCAGCGCCGGACTTCAACCCGATCCGGATCGTTGACGGGGAGGCCTACGGCTTGCAGGCGCACAGCGCAGTGTGGATCGCCCGGTAACCAAAGCGCCTGCTTTTGCGTCTAAAAGTGAGTGGGTAGAAAGGAGCCCGATGGCGGACGACCGCGCCCTGCTGGAAGCCCTGCGCGCGGGCAGCACCGAAGCGCTTGCAGAGCTGTTTGAGCTGTACTCTGACAGGATGTACCGGCTTGCGGCAGGCATTCTCCACGACGAAGACGAGGCTGAGGGTGTGGTGCAGGATGTTTTTCTGCGCCTGATTGAGCACTCGGACAGGTTCGAGGGGCGCTCCTCATTGGGTACCTGGCTGTACCGCACCACTCACAACGCCTGCATCGACCGCCTGCGGCGGCGGAAACCTGTGCAGCCGCTGGCTGATGAGGCCTATACTACTGACGAGGACGCAGGCTTCATGCCCACCATTTTCGCGGACTGGGCACATGCACCGGAAGAGGTATTCGGTTCCGATGAGGCGGGCGAGGTCATCGAGGAGGCCGTGCAGAGCCTGCCTCTCGGACTGCGCGAGGTATTCATTCTGCGTGAGGTGGAGGGGCTATCCACTGCTGAGACGGCTGAAGCGCTGGGGATTAGTGAGGGGGCGGCCAAAGTCCGGCTGCATCGCGCGCGGTTGGAGCTGCGCGAGGCGCTTTCAGTGTATTTCGCGGAACAGGTGTCGGGGAGGAGCGAGTGATGAAATGCGAAGAGCTGGTAGCCTATCTGTCGGATTATATTGACGGCAACCTGGATGAGGAGCTGACAGCAGCGGCCCAGGAGCATCTAGCGACCTGCCATAACTGCCATGTGGTGCTCGATACAACACGCAAAGCCATCTATCTGTCGCGCCAGCGTGTTGCCACGGCCATGCCCGCCGAGCGCCGCGAACGGCTGTTTTCACGCCTGCAAGAGTCGATCAGGAAGCGCGACGACTGCGAATTCTGAGCAATCCTGTAACCTTTCGGGAGCTTCTGCGTCAAAACGAGTGTTAATTGACACTTCAAGACCTGCGGGTCTCATATATGATGGGGGTTACAGGAATGACACAGAATATGGGATCGGCCGACCGGATCGTGCGCATAGCGCTGGCGATTGTGCTGGCTGCGCTGGGTTTCTTCGCCCTGACCGGCGTGCTGCAAATTGTCGCCTTTGTGCTGGCAGTCGTGTTCCTGGCCACATCGGCCATCGGTTTCTGCCCGCTGTATGCGCCCTTTAAGTTCAGCACTCTGAAGAAGGCCTGATCCACGCAGTACCTTTTCAAGAGACCGGCAAGGCCCTCCTCATCACAGGCTGTTGAGGAGGGCCTTGCCCTGACTGGAGAATAGCAGTATGGTTCCACCCGTTACCTCGCGTGAATGGGAGAAGAAAGTCCTCCAATCACCTATCCCGGTCATGGTGGATGTGTGGGCACGCTGGTGCGCCCCCTGCCGCATGATCGCCCCGACTATCGATCAGGCCTCTGACCGCTACGCCGGACAGCTGCGCGTGCTCAAGCTGGACGCGGACAACAACCAGGATATCCTGGAGAAATACGGCGTTCGAGGCATCCCCACGCTGCTGATGTTCCGTGATGGGGAACTGGTCAGCCGCCACACCGGGGCGCTGCCAGAGGCCGGTATATTCAGCCTGATCGATGAGCTGCTGGCCCCGCCCGGCGAGCATAAGCGGCGCGCGCTGGACCTGACGTCACTCAGTTTGACTACCTGGCTGAGCATCGGGCTGGTGCTTGTGCTGGTGATCATCGGGATACTCCAAGCCCTTTCCTGAAGCCGGTGCCCGTTGAACCTGACGCTTCACCACTGCTCGCCTGGCCTGCTGCGCCCGGCGAGCAGTTTATGTTATCATGAGGACATCCTTGAGAACGCGCCGCGCGACCCCGCGCAGGGCGCCTGCTAGGTGGAGCGCTTCCCCTGCCCCACCAGAAAAACCCATGGTCACCAGGAGGCATTTTCTTTTGATGCGTAAAGAAGTGATCCTTGTCACTGGCGCCAGCGGCGAGATGGGCCAGGCGCTGATCGAGCGTCTCAGTGAGGAGGGCGCAAATAACATTCTTGCCCTGGACGTCAACCAGGTGCCTGATACCACCCGCGCGCGCTGCCAGCTCGCAATCCAGGGGGATATCCTGGATGCCAACCTGATCAACCGGCTGATTGCCGAGTTCGCCATCCCCCGTATCTTCCACCTGGCGGCACTGCTCTCCACCCGCGCCGAGTTCACCCCCGAGGCGGCGCACAACGTCAACGTCAACGGCACACTGGGGCTGCTACGCCTGGCTGCTGAGCAGAGCAGTTGGCTGGGCAAGCCCGTTCGCTTCATGTTCCCCAGCTCGGTGGCAGTGTACGGCCTGCCTGACCTGCAAACGAAGGCACAGGCGGGGGCGGTCAAGGAGCACCAGTGGAACATGCCGGCAACTATGTACGGCTGTAACAAGCTGTACGTTGAGCAGCTTGGCCGCTACTATGCTCGCTATTATCGCCAGCTTGCCGTAGAAGACCCCTGCTGTGGGGTGGACTTCCGTTCGATCCGCTTCCCCGGGTTGATCAGCGCCTTCACGCTGCCCACCGGCGGCACGAGCGACTATGGGCCTGAGATGCTGCACCATGCGGCCCAGGGTAAACCCTACGCCTGCTTTGTGCGTGCTGATACCACCATGCCCTTTATGGCCATGCCTGACGCGATCAAAGCGCTGATGCTGCTGGATGGCGCCCCAGCGGAACGCCTCACGTCACACGTCTACAATATCACTGCCTTCAGCCTCAGCGCTGCACAAATACGTGACCTCACGCTCTCCTTCTATCCAGACGCGCAGATCACCTTCGAGCCGCATCCCAAGCGCCAGCGCATCGTCGACTCGTGGCCGGTCGACCAGGATGACACGAAGGCGCGCGCCGACTGGGGCTGGCAGCCCGATTACGATCTCAGGCGTGCGTTTGAGGAGTATCTGGTACCCAATATCGCGCGGCGCTATGCCTGAACAGGCCGCCGCTCGCGCCTGGAAAGCCGCCACTGCTGCAGCGCAATCCCGCCGCAGGCAAAGCAGCCACCCAGGAGAAAGACGCTGCCGGTCAGCAGAGACGCCGCCAGCAGAAGCGCAGCAAGCATCAGGCGGTTAACCGCTGAGGACTGGATGTACAGCCAGCGCGGTTGCTCGGAGTGGAACACGTCCTGCGGCCCCAGGTTGCTCAGCGAGCGGTACCATACCGCGTTTTCGATGTGGCGCAGGTTGGCGATCAGCGAGCGGATCACGAAGCCGCCCAGCAGCACCGCGAAGACCTCGGGGGCGTTTTGTGCAGCGGACCAGTACCAGACCAGCACCAACAGGACGGCGCTTAACCCAAGCACGAGCAGAAAGCGCGGGTTAAACAACTTCAACTGATCCACGGGGGCCTGGAAGAACGGGGTGATCTCGTAGCTGCCCTTGATATGCAGCTTCGTATCTGTGCTGCTGGCACGGTATACCCTGGCATTGCGCAGCGTCAGGATGTAATCCAGGACGGCAACCAGCGCATACAGCCCGAGTGACACCCACAGGTTGCTGAGCAACGCGTTTTCAAGTGAGATCATGCAGGGCTCCTGATAATCGTTGGTGTTCGGAAGGTCATCCAGGCAGGCTGCGGCGCGCTTCCCATTCAGGCCGCAGCAACCCAAACAGCAGCATATCGAAGCGCTGGCCGTCGCGGTGGATGCGCTCGCGGTGAACGCCTTCATGGGTGAATCCCAGCTTCTCGAACAGGGCGATCGAGGCGATGTTGTAGCTGAATACCGTCGCGCTGATGCAATGCAGGTTCAGCTCCCTGAAGGCGAAATCCAGTGCCAGCGCGGCTGCCTCGCTGCCGTAGCCACGCCCACGCTGCGGGGTTTCGCCGATGGCGACCGCGATCCCGGCTGCCCCGTTTGCCCAGTCGATCCCGTCCAGCATCACCAGCCCGATCAGCATGCCGCTTTCCAGGAGACGCACGCCAAAGAAATAGTCACGCGGGCTGGCCAGCGCCCTCTTGAACCAGCGCGCCAGGGATGCAGTGGTGCGCGGCTGCGCCGGGCGTGTGTCAAACAGGCGCATGAACTCTGCATCGCTGAACCAGTCCCCGGCGGTGGCCGCGTCCTCGGGGGTCAGTGTGGAGAGAAAGACATGCTCGCCGCGCAGCAGAGGCTTAAACATCACGGCTCCGCTTCACCCGCAAAGTGCTTCCACTCCCACATTTCGTATGCCACCTCACGCGGCAGGCGCTGGCCTGCCTGGCCCAGCATCAGGCCGATCTCGCCGTGATGGTAAGCCTCATGCGCGATCAGGTAGCCCAGAAAGGCGGCCGGGTGCGGCTTGAAGCCCTTCACCTTGCCCTCGGCCAGCGCCCGCGTCAGCAGCGCTTCGACAGCAGCGCCCGATGCTTCAAGCGCGGCATGCAGAGCATCCCGGCTGTGCTGCGCGTCGGCAGGCAGCTTTTGCAGGCCAGCAGCCAGGTCGCGGTAGCCTTCCAGCCAGGCCACGCGGTTGTCATGAATGTGAGCATAAACGCGCCCCACGCTCCGGCCGCGCTCTGTGGGTTGGACGGTGAGCGCTTCTTCGGGGGTATTATCCAGCAGATACAGGGTAATCCGTGCCTGGATGCGCCAGGCATCGACGATCTGTGCAGCAGGTTCCATCTTAACTCCCTCTCACCTGGTATAGCCCCAGTGTACACCCGGAAGGAAGGCCAGGGAATCTCACGGCGCAGCGAACTGGTAGTGCGGGGCGGCCCCCCAGCGTGCAGGCGGCCAGTAGACGATCCAGGCTTTGCCGATGATGAGATCGAGAGGCGCTGTCCCCCAACGGCGCGAGTCACTGGAGGAGGGGCGGTTGTCACCCATCACGAAGTATTCGCCCGCCGGCACTTCCCAACTCCCGACGCCGATCGTGGCAGTGCCCGGGGGCAGGTAAGGTTCATCGAGCGGCTCTCCATTGAGGATAACCCGCTGCTCGTGAACCTCGATCACATCGCCGGGCAGCCCGATCACGCGCTTAACGAGCGGCGTCCCCTGCGGGTCCTGAGGGGGGTGGAAGATCACGATGTCACCGCGCTGTGGGGTGCTGCTCCAATAGGCAAGGCGGCTGACGAGCAGGCGCTCCCCTTCCTGGAGGGTCGGCAGCATGCTGGGCCCCAACACTTCATAAGGGGGCACCAGGCGGGTGATCAGCAGCCAGACCACCAGGGCAATCAGCCCTGTCTCGATCACGTCGCGCAGCAGCCCGCGCGCAGGGCTGCGGGTTTCTTCTGGTTCGGGTGCGTCATCCTCTGGTGCTGTAGAAGGTGCCTGTTCAGGAAGCTCTGCCATGCCGTTTATCCGATCTCGTCGTGGATCGAGCTGAAGCCCTCACCCCAGACGTCCGCGGTATTGGCGACGATCACGAAAGCAGCCGGGTCAATCCCCTGCACCAGCCGCCGCAGGGTGACTTCCTCGCTCCGGCTGATCACGACCAGCATCAGGGGGCGCGAGGCTTCAGTGTAACCACCCATTGCAGGCACGATCGTGGCGCCGCGCCCGAGTTTAGCCATCACCATATCGCGTATCTCGTGCCAGCGCGTTGAGATGATCAGGGCCATGCGCCCACGCCGCCCGCCGGAGAGCACCGCATCGACCGTCCATGCGGAGGCCGCTGCCACCAGCACCCCGTAGAGCGCTTTCTCCAACCCGAAGACTGAGGCAGCCAGGCCGATCACCAGGGCATTAGCGATGAACACAGTGCGCCCGATCGGTGCGCCGGTCAGGTGCCGCATGACCCGCCCGATGATGTCTGTGCCGCCGGTTGTGCCGCCGGCACGCAGCACGAGACCTACACCCAGTCCATCCAGCAGCCCGCCGTAGGCCACGTAGAGCAGCGGATTGCTGGTAACCGGCGTGACCAGCGGGGCAAGCAGGTCCAACCCCAGTGCCAGCACCACCACCCCATAGATCGAGCGCACCCCGGTTGCGATACCGCCGCCCCAACGCAGCCCGGCTATGAACAGCGGTACATTCAGCGCCAGGGTTACCACGCCGACCGGCCAGCCCAGCACGTGGTGTGCGATCACCCCCAGCCCGGAGATACCCCCGGCCACCACATCGTTGGCGACAAAAAAGAGATCGTAGGCCAGCGCAATCACCAACGCCCCGACCGTGATCTGTGCGTAATCAAGCAGGGTGCGCCGCATGTCCCGGGGAGAGGGCTTCAGGCGGGGATGGGCAGTTGGGACAGGGTTATCGTTCATAGGCTCTCAGGTCTTCAGGGTTCAGGCGCGCGATTATACCCTGTTTACCTGCCAGAGGCACCCGCACGGAGCCAACCGCCCATGCTTTTGCGTTGAAGGCATGCCCCTGCATCGCTATGCTCAGAAGTATCGACCGGTAGGAGGGGAAGCCATGGAAAGCACACGACCTGCTGTGAGCAGCGGCGCTCTGGTTGGGCTGCTGCTGGGAGCAGCGTCACTGGGGGTGCAGTACCCGCTGGGCATTGTGTTAAAGAGTGGGTTCGCACCTTACGATCTGTTCGGCTGGCTGTCACGGATTCTGCCTGGCGGCCTGGTGACCTTTGGGCTGGAGTCCCTGCTGGGGATGATGCGTCTGCTCGGCTTCCCGCTGGCCGAAGCCGGTAAGGCGGGCCAGGCGGTGCTGGCAATCTCGATCTACCTGGCAGGGGCGGCCCTGGTGGGCACGCTGATCTTCATGGTGCTGCGCCGGGCAGGTCGCCCGATGGGCATACCCACACGCCTTGTGCTGGGTGCGCTGGTTAGCCTGCCGCTGCTGGTGGCGATCAACGCGGTCAGCACACTCCAGGATACGACCATCCTGTACCTGCATTACGTAATTGTGCTCCTGATCAGCGTGGCCTGGATGCTGCTGCTAATTTGGAGCTATGATCGTCTGGCGGCCCTACCGCCAGCCCAGGAGGGACCTCGTGGAGAAGTCCGTTGAGCAAATCAGCCGCCGCCAGTTCCTGATCCGGCTGGGTGGCGCAACGGCTGCCATCACAGTGGTGGGGGCGGGCCTGGGCCTGCTGCTGCGCGACCGTGCGGGTACACCAGCGCCGGCTTCCCTGCCCGATGCGCCCCCTGCTGCCCCTGAGCGCCTGTACCCCGTCAGCATCCCCGAGCGCGGCAGCCTGCTGGAACCTGCACCCGGCACGCGCCCGGAGTATACACCGATCAAGGATCACTACCGGGTAGACATCAACTTCGCGCCGCCCAATATCGATGCCAGCCAGTGGCGCCTGCGCATCTCCGGGTTGGTCGACAGCCCGCTGGATCTGACGCTTGACCAGATCCGCGCGCGCTGGGAGCCGCTGCACCAGTTTGTGACCCTGTCGTGCATCTCTAACCCGGTGGGCGGCGACCTGATCGGCACTACCCTGTGGACGGGCGCTTCGCTGCAGGAGGTGCTGGCAGATGCAGGAGTCCAGCCCGGCGCCGAGCGTCTGATGATCCGCTCGCGTGACGGTTTCTACGAGACGATTGAGCTGGGGCTGGTTGACTCCGACCCACGCATCATGCTTGCCTACGCGATGGATGGCAACCTGCTAGAAGTGCCGCATGGCTTCCCCCTGCGTGTTTATATCCCCGACCGCTACGGGATGAAGCAGCCCAAGTGGATCGAGGAGATCGAGGTGATCTCCGCACCCGCGGACGGCTACTGGGTGGAGCGTGGCTGGGATCGCGAGGCGCTGGTCAGGACGACCTCGGTGATCGATACAGTGGCGAAAGATGCCATCTTCGAGCGGGGAGGCCAGATGATCGTGCCGGTCGGCGGCATCGCGTATGCGGGTGCGAAAGGCATCTCAAAGGTTGAAGTGCGTGTAGGGCGGGAAGGTGTCTGGCAGGAGGCTGCGCTGCGCCAACCAATTTCGGACCTGACCTGGGTATTATGGCGCTTTGACTGGCCCTTTGAGGAGGGCCGCCATATCTTCTTTGTGCGTGCTTATGACGGTAGCGGCCAGATCCAGATCGCAGAGGAGAACCCGCCCGCGCCCAGCGGCGCCACCGGCATCCACTGGGATGCGGTGGACTTTTAGCCTAAGGTGGATAGAGCGCCCTCAGAAGTACCATCACCGCTGGACACCGGGATCGTGATTTAGGATAGTATCAGTACTCGGACACGAGCGAGGAGCCGGTATGACCCAACGTGCGCTGATCACCGGAGCCAGCCGAGGCATTGGCCTGGAATTCGTCCGCCAACTCGCCGAGCGTGGTGCGCGGGTTTACGCGACCTGCCGTACGCCGGCGCGTGCCACAGGCCTGCAACAAATCGCAGAACGCAGCGGGGGCCGTGTCTGCATTTACGAACTCGATGTGGCAGACCCGGCCAGCATCGCCCGGCTGCGAGCCTCTCTGCACGCGGACACGGACGGCCTGGACCTGTTGATCAACAATGCAGGCGTCTACCCGCGAGGTGAACACTTCGGGAGCCTGGACCCGGACCTGATGATCAGCATCCTGCGCATCAATTCACTCGGGCCGGTGCTGGTCACGCAGGCGCTGTTGGAGCTGCTCACGGCGGGCAATGCGCCCAAGGTGATCAACATCACCTCCCAGCTCGGTTCGCTGGCACGCAAGACGGGCGGCGGCAGTTACAGCTACAGCGGCAGCAAGGCCCTGCTAAACATGTATACACGCGCCATGGCCGCCGAGCTGCGCCCGATGGGCATCATCGCCGTGCCGGTGCATCCCGGCTGGGTGCAGACCGACATGGGCGGATCGGGCGCGCCGCTCACCGTCCGGGAGTCTGTGCAGGCGCTGCTGTCTTTGATTGACCACCTTCAGATGGGGGATAGTGGGCGCTATCTGCAGTGGGACGGAAGTGAGCTGCCCTGGTAGCGAGATGCCTGCTGGTCACTCCGGCCTTAAAACACACAAAGGCCCGTGCATGTGCTACACGGGTCTCTGTGATCCCAAATGACTGTGAACCTGTTGCCCGGGATACAGAGCCCCCCTCACAAAGCCCTGTATCACCATGCTTTATTGTACTATTCTTATCCTATTTGTCAAGCACTTATAAAGGCGATTATTGTGACAAAACTGTCACATTCGATATTTGTGCAGCAGACGGGCGTTCATTCGCGAGGATGGACCACCTCGAAACGACGCGGGATGACAAGCAGCGCGGGGCAGGATTGCGGAGTGCCATCGGGGGCGCAGACCGCACAGCCGCTTGAGCAGCCCGGATCGCCGGATACGCGCAGGCGCCCCTTACGAACCCAGAAATCGATCATGCCCTGCAGCGCCGACGGTTCGATCTCCAGCGCCCGGCTGATCTGAGCCACGCTGACCGGGCCGCGAGCCTGTTCGAGTGCTTCCAGCACTTGCTGCAGCGGTGTCGTCATACCCTACCCCCGCCCCAACAACGATCCAGCCTGGTAGACCAGCGTCGAGGTGCCCCAGGCCACCACCAGGTTCATGATCACACTGAAGGCCATCCAGCGCGTGCCAAACTCACGCCGCAGTGTGTTGACCGTCACCACACAGGGTGAGGTCAGAAGCACAAACATGCAGAAGGCGACGGCGGACAGGGGTGTAAACACTCCGCGCAGTGCAGCCAGGAGCGCCGCATCATGCGCTTCCGCACTCTCTGAACCGAACAGATTGACGCCAGGCAGCAGGCTGAGCAGCCCTCGCAGGGTGTCCCACGTCGCCGCCGCGAATCCTGTGATGATCTCGCCCAGGTCGGTTAGCAGCGGCTGTGGTTCGGGCAGAGCCGAGTCGGCACCGCCAACGTAGATCGTGCTGAGCGTCGAGACGACGATCTCCTTAGCCACGAAGCCCGTCACCAGCGCGGAAGAGGGACCCCAGTCGCCAAACCCGGCGGGCGCGAAGGCGGGGGCGATGGCGCCGCCGAGTGCTGCCAGGGCGCTGTGATCGGCGTCCACATCCGCGAAGCGCGCTTCCACACCGACGGGGATAGCCAGCAGGAACCAGACGAGCACCGTCACGGCGAGCACCACCGTCCAGGCGCCCTCCACAAACGCCCGTGTGTGATCGACCGTGTGCCGCCATACATTTTTCAGCGAGGGGAGGCGATAAGGTGGCAGCTCAATGATAAACGGGGCTTCGCTCTTTTCACGGAACAGCGTCCTGCGCAGCACAAAGCCGAGCGCAATGGCGATGATCACCCCCGTGAAGTACAGGGCGAAAACCAGCAGCCCGGCACGCGGCCCGAAAAAGGCTGCCCCCAGCAGCATGTAGACGGGCAGGCGAGCTCCGCAGCTCATGAAGGGTACCAGCAGGGCAGTCAGCAGGCGATCCTGCTCATGTTCCAGCGTGCGTGTTGCGTAGATGCCGGGCACGTTGCAGCCAAATCCCAGAAGCATGGGGATGAAGCTCTTACCATGCAGGCCGATCACGTGGATGAAGCGGTCGGCCATGAAGGCTGCACGCGCCATATAGCCGCTGTCCTCGAGCACCCCCAGGAAGAAATACATAAACATCAGCACCGGCACGAAAACCAGCACACCCCCCACCCCGGCCAGCACGCCATCTGTCACCAGCGAAGCGGCCCAGGTGCCGCCGAGGCCAACCCAGCCCAGCAGGGCACCCGCCCAGCGCGCCAGCGGCCCGCTGAACAGCCCGTCGATCCAGTCAATATAGAAGCCGGATAGGTTGGCGGTGATCTCGAAAACCAGCCACATGACCAGCGCGAACAGGGGCAGGCCCCACAAGGGATGGGTGGCAATGCGATCCACGCGGTCGGAGAGCGTGATGCGCGGCGCGCTGTCGCGCACTATCACATCGCGCACCAGATCGTTGATCGCTGCATAGCGCTGCCCGGCGATCCACACATCAGGGTCTTCACCACAGGTGGAAGCGATCTCGGCACCAGCATTATGGGCAGCATCCAGCAGCCCCTCGGTGCCGGCCAGCGCAGCGACGCGCGCCTGTATGTGCTCATCACCCTCCAGCAGCTTGATGGCTAACCAGCGCGGAGCAGTACGCCCGGCCAGCCCCGGGTGTGCGCGGATCAGCTCAGCCAGCTGGGTGATATGCTGCTCGGCGGCAGGCCCGTAATCTACAAGGGGGCGTGCGACAAGATCGCTCATGCCGCTACCTCCGTCAGGGGATGGCTTTGCAGCACACGCAGGATCGCAGCCCGTAAGTTATCGACGCCTTCCCCGCGCACCGCCACCGCCTCAACGACGGGGACACCCAGCCCCGCCGCCAGCCGCCCGGTGTCGATGCGCAGGCCGCGTGCAGCGGCTGAATCCATCATGTTAAGCACAACCAGCACCGGCAGCCCCATCTCGATGATCTGGTAGGCCAGGTATAGGTTGCGCTCCAGGTTGCCCGCGTCGAGCACCACCAGCACCAGGTCCAGGTGCTCATCGAGCAGGGCATCCATGGCAATGACTTCCTCAGCGGTATAGGCGGATAGGCTGTAGGTGCCCGGCAGGTCGATAATAGTCAGGGTGTGCCCGACGATCTCGCAGGCACCCTCACGCCGCTCAACCGTCTTGCCAGGCCAGTTGCCGACCCTCTGGCGGGCCCCGGTCAGGGCGTTAAACAGCGTGGTTTTGCCTGCGTTGGGGTTGCCCGCCAGAGCGACAGCAAAACACGTCCCCGCTGGACGGGCGGGGGCGCTAGGGTGCGGGTCAATCTGGGCGCAATCAGGACAGGGCATCGATCAGCGCAGCTCCTCAACGGGACGCACCAGGATGCGCCGGGCCATCTCGCGGCCCAGTGCCATGCGGGCGTCCTCTTTGACAGCCAGGATCAGCGGGCCCCCATAGTTCTGCAGCACGCGCACCTCGCAGCCGGGTGCGATGCCCAGCTCGGCCAGACGGCGGCGCAGCCCGCGCCCACCTTCGATGCTCACCAGCCGCACACATTGATCGCATTGAGCGGCGTTCAGGCGGATGCAGCGGGCGCAGTCCATATCACATGCGGGGTAGTTTGTGGGCTCCAGGCCCCTGCCCCGGCGGCGCTGTCGGAACAACGGCACACAGGCCTCCTGGCAAAAGATAAGGGTACCCTTAAAACTTATTTCTAAGGGTACCCTTATAATCAACTTTCTGGCAAGGTTCAGATTGTCACATCGCGATGTGACCTATGTCACCTTATCAGGTCAGCTTTAACGACCATCAGCACCAGGACCAGTATAACCCAACGCGCGGAGCTGGCGGCGTTGAGCACGTGTCATGCCTGCCACGACCTGCTCGTAGGAGTGGTCGATCATCTCCAGTAGCTCGTCATCAGGGATGCTCCCATCGCTGATCACAGTGTTCCAGTGCCGTTTGTTGAGGTGGTATCCGGGCTGAACTGCCGGGTACGTATCCCGCAGCAGGCGTGCCCAGTCGGGGTGGCACTTCAGGCTGATCTTCACGGTCTGTGATTCCTGAGGGATCAACGCGAACATCTTGCCCAGCACCTTATAGACTGCGGCATCCGGGCCAAACGGGAAAGTCTCCTCGGCACCAATCCTGCTCAGGCAGTAAGCCCACAGCTCCTGTGCGTCAATCATCGTGCCCCCGGCTATTCACCGGCCTGCGCTGCTGCAGGCTGCGGCAGGTCACCGGTCATGCTGCGTACCACCAGGAACAACCCAGCACTGACCAGGCCCACCAGCCCCGTGAAAATCCACAGCATCTGCGGCACGAAGTTATCCAGCACCAGGCCGCCCAGCAGCGGCCCCAGCGCCACCGCGACCGTCCAGGCCCAGCCAAAGGCAGCCATGTAGCGCCCGCGCTTATCTTCCGGCGCCAGCGCCGCGACGATCACCTGCGAGACGGGGAATGCGATCATCTCGCCAATGGTCAGGATCACCATGGACAGCACGAACCACGGGATGTCATCCCCCAGTCCGAACATGCCCAGCCCAACCGCCACCAGCGCAGCACCAAGCGCTACAACCGGCAGCGGCGGGTGTTTGTCCGTCTCGCGGGTGATACGGAACTGGAACACCACCACCATGAAGGCGTTCATTGCCAGCAGGAAGCCGAAGCCCGATTCGGGCAGACCGTGCGTGTCACGCAGGAAGGGTGCCAGAGTCACGTTCATCTGCATGTACACGGTGCCGAGCACGGCCCAGGCCAGCAAAATGACCAGGAACACCCGGTCCTTAAGCACGGTCCCGTAGCCGCGCAGGGTCGTAAGCATGGACTCGCCCTTCGCCTCCGGCGTGCGCTCCGGGAGGGTCTCTGGCAGTAAAAAGAATGCGAACACGGCCGCGATAGAAGTCAGTACTGCATCCAGGATGAACAGGGCCATATACGAGCGCGCGGCGATCAGCCCGCCCAGCGCCGGCCCGATGGTGATCGCCAGGTTGGCTGCCACGCGGATCAACCCATAAGCGCTGCCGCGCTTCTCGGGCGGCACCAGATCGGCCACCATCGCCTGCCCCGCGGGCATACCCGCATCGCCCACCAGGGCTACCCCCACCGCCACGACAAACAGGATCGGAAACGTCGGCGCCAGCCCCATACCGATCGCGCTCAGTCCGCTGGCCAGCAAGCCGACCAGCAGCATCACCTTGCGCCCCACGCGGTCGGCCAGCGCGCCGCCTACCGTAGTACCGATGGCGCTGGAGAGGGCCATCACCCCGAAAGCCAACCCCACCGTCGTCATGCTCACGCCGTAGCGAGCAGTGACATACAGCGTGAAGAATGGGAACACAAATGCGCCACCCAGCCGGTCGATGAAGTAGGTGGCTACCAGCACCCAGAAGGGACGGCTGTATTCGTGAAGCATGCGCCGCGCATTGGCACGCTGGCGCCTCAATGGATTCAAGACCTTGTCGAACATGGGCCGTCTCCTCCCGATCAGGCCAGTGCGTGCTCCAGCGCCGCCAGCGCGTGGAGCCGCGTGGTATCCAAGACAGGCATGCCTGCCAGGGCCTCGTTTACCAGCAGCGGCAGTTCCGTGCAGCCCAGGATCACCCCCTCGGCTCCCTGAGCGGCCAACCTGGCGATCACGCGGGTGACCGCGTCGCGGGACTCCGCGCGGATCGTCCCACCTACCAGTTCGTTATAAATCACGTGGTTCACCAGGGCGCGATCCTCTTCAGGCGGGGTAATTACGCCGATCCCGCGCCGCCCTAACGCCTCGTGGTAGAAGCGCTGCTCCATAGTGAAGCGTGTTCCCAGCAGACCCACACGCGCCAAGCGGCGCGCCTCGATCGCGTCCGCGACCACATCCAGGATGCTTAACACGGGGAGGCTGACCTGTGCCCGCACCTCGTCGATGACCCGGTGCATGGTATTGGTGGCGATCACCACAAAGTCCGCCCCCGCAGACTCGAGACGCTGGGCGGCCTCACCCAGCCCCGCCGCCACCTGATCCCAGGCCCCGGCAGCAGGCCAATCGATGTAAGGCTGGAAGCTCACCGAGTAGATCACCACGGGCGGGTAGCCATGATCACCAAAGCGCTCCATGTAAGTGCGCGTGATCAGCCGGTAGTACGCCACCGTTGACTCGGGGCTCATGCCCCCCAGGATGCCAATTGTCTTCACTAGGCGACCATCCGCAATGACCCAAGTCTCAGGCCAGGAAACAAACCCGAACCAACCGGTTCGGGACTATCGACCATATGTGCGGAATTGTACCGCGCTAGGCTGCGCTCTCCAAGCCGCAGGCTGCCTGGTGGAGCAGGTTATCAGGTCTGCCCCAGCATCGACCACAGCATATGGTCTAGCTCGGGCATGATCAGCTTTTCTAGCGCCAGTCGGACGGCTGCAGACGAACCCGGCATCGAGAAGACCAGCGTGCCCCGGTAAACGCCTGCTGTGGCGCGTGAGAGCATGGCAGCCGCGCCGATCTCCTCGTATGACAGCATGCGGAACAATTCCCCAAAGCCGGGTAAGCGCTTTTCAAGCAGAGCCTCAACAGCCTCATAGGTGGTGTCGCGCGGGGTAATCCCGGTGCCGCCAGTCAACAGGATCACACGCACCTCCCCCGCCAAGCGCCGCAGCAGTGCAGCGATCTGGTCGGGCTCGTCGCGGACGATCTCATAGAACGTGATGTGGTGCCCGGCACCCTGCAAGGCCTCGACGATCAGCCTGCCGGAGCTGTCCGTGTTAAATGTGCGCGTATCGCTGACGGTGATCACCGCACAGGGCTGCGGGCCGGGCCCGTGGTCCTGTGCGTGCTTCTGATGTTCGCTGTGCCCCATGGCTTCCTCCTCAAAAAAACAACCGTATTGGCGGGCCAATACGGTTGTCAGGCTGCTGAGAAGTACAGAGCAGTCCGGTGGGTTACTCAACCGGCTCCCGCTCGATCTTGATGACGCCGTGCTTATCACCCTTGCCAATGCACTCGGTGGGCATGATGCGGAATTTCTTGCCCGGCGCTACCCAATCAAACGCGCCTTGCAGCACACCGACCGCCAGATAGCACAGGGCATCATCTGACTTGCGGCCCCAGCACATCGGGCAGCGCTTGATGATCCACATCCAGTGCTTCTCATCCTCGCTGATCCCCACCACCTGGTCACTCACCGAATTGAAGAACTTGGCGAAGAACTCCAGGCCCAGTTTGATCTTGGCCTCCAGGGTGCCCACCTTCATGGCAACCTGCGCGGCGGCGGCGACGCTCTTGAACTGCGCCAGCGAGTTTCTGAAGGTGGCTTCACCGGCACGCACCGCAAAGACGCGGGCACCACGCGGGCCGTACATCTCCCAGGTGGCACGCTGCAGCCCGGAGACATCCTCGAAGCTGAAATCCTTCTTCATGTTGTCCGGCGGGTGGTTATCAATGTACTTCTGCAGCCCGCCCATGTTCAGCAGGGCCTGCAGGCCCTTGGTGCCCATGATCTCCTCTGTGGAGGTCAGGATGCCGCGCCCCCATTTGTTGGGGTAATAATACGTCTTCCCTTCGCGCTGGGCCCGCTCAAACTCCAGATTACCTTCTTCTTCCACCGCCTTCTTGGGCGGAGCTTCAGCAGGCTTGGGTGCCGCCTCCGGTTTTTTCTCGGCCGGAGCAGGGGCGGCAGGCGGCGCCTCAGCCGGTTTGACCCCGGCAGCAGGTGGGGCGGCAGGTGCAGGCTCGGCTGGTTTAGCAGCGGGCGCCGGTACAGGTGGCCCGGCTGGTGCAGGTTCGGCTGGTTTGGCAGCGGGCGCTGGTGCGGGTTCCGCCGGTTTAGCGGCAGGCGGCGCGGAAGGCGGGGCTGCAGGGGCTCCGCTGGCGGGTTTGGGCTCCGCTGGTGCTGCAGGAGGAGTGGCAGGTGCCGGCTTGGCCTCTGCAGGGGCAGCGGGTGGTACAGGAGGTGCGCCCTCAGGTTTCTTCTCCGGTGCTGGTGTCTGATCCGCCTGGGGCTTTGGCGCCTCGGCGGGAGTAGCTGCGTTCTTTTCCTTGTCCTCAGAGCTCATGTGTTCCCCCGGTCTGCTATCGTCTGCAAGCGCCCGTGGTGTGGGCTTCCCGAGCAAGGGTCAAGATGCAAACAGCATCTGACGCGTCTTTCTAAGTTGTGTGGCAACGCCTGAAGCGCAGGCTTTACCAGCGTATGCGCCCGGTTGTACACGCACAAGTGTACGCATTTTCGACCCGTGCGCAACGCCGCACTCAAGGTCAGCAGGGAGTGCATCCCTGCGCCTTATGATACTCATAAGGGTGCGATTTGGCGAATAGGGTGCATCCCTACCCGGCCTGCTCGAGCCCTGTGCGGCACCGCAAGGCAGCACAAACAGACGCCCATGATGCAGGCGCCTGTCGTACGCGGCTACCTGCCCCAGTGAAACAACAGTCCCCGCTGTGGGGAGAACAGGAAGGCCAGCACAAAGAACCCGGTCAGGGCCAGCACAATCGCAGCACCGGAGGCAACGTTCGCGTAGTACGAGGCATACAGTCCGAGCACTGCAGCCAGCATGGCAAACAATGCACCTAACGCCATGATCAGCGGGAGGCGCCGGGCCAGCAGTGAGGCAGTCGCCGCCGGGGTCACCAGCAGCGCCAGCACCAGCACCACACCGACCGTCTGCACGGCGGTGACGATCACCAGGGCTAACAGGGCGAGCAGGCCCAGACGCACACGGTCAGGTGACAGGCCTATAGCAACCGCGTGTGCCGCATCAAAGGAGGTGGCCAGCAGCTCTTTGTAGAACGCCGCCACCGCTGCAACAACGATCACGGTCACCACCAGCATGCCCAGCAGATCAGCGCGCGATACTCCCAGGATATCCCCGAACAGGATGTGCGTGAGGTCCTGATAGCTGTTAATTGCACTCAACAGCAGAATACCCAGCGCAAAGAACCCCGTGAACATCACCCCGATAGCCGTGTCTTCCTTGAGCTGTCCCCGCCGCGAGATGGCGGCAATGCCCAGCGCTGCCAGCAGGGCTGAAACCAGCGCCCCGACGAACAGGCTGACCCCCTGCATGAAAGCCAGCACAATGCCCGGTAAGATGGCGTGTGCCATGGCATCCCCCACAAAGGACATCCCGCGCCACACGATGTACGCGCTCAACACCGCACAGGCGGCACCGGCCAGCAGGCCAGCCAGCAGGCCGCGCAGCATGAAACTGTATGTAAACGGCTCAGCCAGCCAGGCGGCCATTGAGCACCTCCCCCGGATCGGTGCACAGGCGTACTCCGTAAGCGCGCGCCAGGGTTTCCGCAGTGAGCACCTGCGCAACCGGCCCATCGGCGATCACATGTCTGTCGACAAACACTGCCCGGCTGAAGTGGATGGGCAGGATGCCCAGGTCGTGTGTACTGACGATCACCGTGCGGCCCTCCTGCGAGATTTGCTCGAGCACGTGGAAGATCAGTTCCTGCGTGGGCACATCTACATGGTTGAGCGGTTCATCGAGCAGCAGCAGGTCTGCGTTGTGAGCCAGGGTGCGCGCGAGCATGACACGCTGCTGCTGTCCCCCGGAAAGCTCGCCCACCTGTCGCTCAGCCAGGTCTGCGATCTGCAGGCGCTCTAGCGCGTTCTCCACGATCTCGCGGTCGGCGGGCGTAGGCCTCTTCAACCAACCCAGATGTACGTAGCGTCCCATCATGACCACCTCGCGCACCGTCACAGGGAAGCGCCAGTCCACACTGGTACGCTGCGGCACCAGGGCTACGCGATGCTGGCAGGCACCAGCCGGATTCCCGTATACCCTGATAGCGCCTGATGCGGGGTGCTCCAGGCCTACTACGAGCTTGATCAGCGTGGATTTGCCCGCGCCGTTCGGCCCGACCAGAGCCACGCGCTCGCCCGGCATGACCTGCAGCGAGATGTCCTCCAGCGCATCATCGACCATGTTGGGGTAGGAAAAGGAGACATGTTCAACTTCGAGTGCTGGTTTACCTACGATAGGCGGCACCGAACACGTCCGTCCGTAACTGGTCATCTCTGGCCCTTTCTGCGGCCCGCTGCCCGTTAAGGCTGCCCGCTGAGTGCTTCGCTGATGCGCTCAATGTTGGTACCCATCATGCCCAGATAGGTATCGGCAGGCGTACCCAACGCGCCTAACGAGCCCGTGTAGACAGGGACAATCCGGATGTCCTCACCTGTCTCCGCCGCGATGCGCTCACTGAGCTGTTGGACGCGCTCGCCTGCGGAACTGTCCATGAAAATAGCGCGTACTCCCGACGATTTCATCAGTTCAACCAGTGCCGCCAGCTCCCCAGCGGAGGCATCAGCGGTGGTGCTGGTGCCCGGAAGGACCGTGCCCAGTACCTTGAAGCCGTATTCTTCCGCGAAATACCCGAAGATCAGGTGATCGGTGACGATCACACGGTCCTCGGAGGGGATTTCCGATACCCGCTCACGGATCAGCGCGTCGAGCTCTTCAAGCTGCTCAATGTAGGCTGCCGCGCTCTCCGTGTAGGTGCTTGCGTTGGCGGGGTCGAGCGTGCCCAGCACGTCGGCGATGTTGCTGGCCCACACGATCACATTGTTGGGGTCCATCCAGAAATGGGGGTCTTGCGTATGAGAGTCTGCTTCAGGCTCTGGCGTCTGCGTTTCCGCTGGGGCGCTCTCTGCCCCACGTTCGAGAACGCCGATGCCTGCGGAGACCGGCACAAGCGGGCTTCGCGTGACCCCCGCGATCTCACCGATCAACGCCTCCTCCAGCCCCAGACCGTTGATGAAGACTATGTCGGCGCGCTCCACAGCGGCGAGGTCCCGTGCTACCGGTTGGTAGCTGTGCGGGTCCTGCCCTGGCCCGATCAGCACGGTCAGGTCGATCAGATCGCCTCCCACGTTACGCACGACATCGCCGATGATGTTCGTCGTTGCCACCACCGCCAGCCTGCGTCCCCCCAGTTCCAGAGCCTGCAGGGCTGGAATGACCATCTCGCCCTCTGCAGGGTTGACTTGAGGCAGGGCAGGGGTGCAGGCGGCCAGGCTCAGCGCCGCCAGTACCAACCATAAGACCGCCAGTATGCGGCCTGCATGCTGCATCCGGATCCCCTCGCATCTAATTGATACTTTGTATCATTTACCAGGGATTATAACGGCGTGCAGAGGCCGCTGCAATCGCTCAGGCACGTCCTGCCGACCGGCATTCGGCACACAGACCGTAAAACTCCAGCAGATGGCCCGTCAGGGCTACGCCGTAGCGCTGTTCCAGATCGGCGGCCAGTTCGTTGACATGGCAGTCTTCCAGCTCGATAGTCCGGCTGCAGCTTGTACAGATAATATGCGAATGGTGACCGTCAGCCGACATCAACACGTAGCTGGGGCTGCGCGACTCCACGAATGTGGGGCGGATGATGCTCAGCGAGGTAAGCAGTTCCAGGGTGCGAAACACGCTGGCACGCCCGGTCCCGGGAGCACGCACCTCCACGCGCTCCAGCACCTCCGAGGAGGTCAGGTGCCCACCCGCCTCGACCAACGCCTCGAGCACTGCGCGGCGCGCGCCGGTGATCTTGTGCCCGGCTGCACGCAGCCGCTGCAGCGCGGCCTGTTCACTCGTCATCGCAGCCTCCTAGCGGATCAGGGGGATATGCCGCCACAGCTTGAGCCCCAGAGTCAGCAGCCCCTCAAAGGCGCGGTTCATCGCCAGGGCGCTTTCGTGGCTGCGCACACCGTCATTGGTGTGATTGATCAGGATGGTTTGCGGCTGGGTGAACTGCCGGATGCCCTCAACCCCATGCCGGCGCCCAATGCCGCTGTTCTTCATGCCGCCCAGCGGCCCGCCCATCGCTCCCCAGGTGATGTAGGAAGCATCGTTGACAGCCACCGTGCCCGCTCGCAGCTTCTGTGCGAGGCGCACACCGCGCCGGCGACTGCGAGTGAATACCCCGAAGCTGAGGCCGGTATCTGTGTCATTGGCCATGCGGACGGCCTCGTCCTCGGAGCTGAACCTGTAAACCGCGATCACTGGCCCGAAGGTTTCTTCGGTGTGCAGGCTCATCTCTGGTGTGACATCCGTCAGCACCGTTGGCTCGTAAAAGCTGCGCCCCATATCCAGGCGGCGCCGGCCACCCGTGAGCATCCGCGCCCCTTTGGCGAGAGCATCCTGAACATAGGCGTCGACCCGGTCAAGGTGCGCCTCATCGATGATCGCGCCCAGGTCGCCCTGCCCATCGCCATCCCAGACCATGCGCAGGTGGCCCAGTTCTTCCATCAGGTATCCGATGTACTTATCGTACACCGCCGCGTGGACGTAAATACGTTCCCAGCACAGGCAGATCTGCCCACCGTTAGAGAAGGCACCATCAATGGTGGCGAGCGCTGCATGGCGCAGGTTGGCGTCTTCCAGCACGATCACCGAGTTCTTGCCGCCCAGTTCTACAATAAAAGGTATCAGGCGTGACGAAGCAGCCACGGCCACCTTACGACCGGTGGAGATGCTGCCGGTGAACATCATATAATCGACCACATCCACCACCGCGGCACCCGTCTGCCCTGCCCCGTGCACGATCTGCAGCAGGTCTTCGGGCAGCCCTGCCTCAATCAGCTTGGAGCGCCCCCATTCCGATGACAGGGGTACCAGTTCTGAAGGCTTGGCAACCACCGCGTTCCCAGCCAGCAGCGCCGGGATTGCATCACCAATAGTCAGCAGGATCGGAAAGTTATAGGCTCCAACCATCCCAACCACGCCGTAGGGCTGGTAGACCACCAGGCTGTGATCGCGCAGCGGAATAGTTGTCTTGACCCTGCGCGGGCGGATATGTCGCCAGCCGTGCACCGAGTAGTAGCGAGCCTCGTTGGCCATCGCGAATACTTCAATGAATGCATCACGGCGCTGCTTGCCTGCCTCGGCGCGCAGCAGGGAGATCAACTCGTCTTTATCACGCAGCATGCTATCGTGAAAGCGCTTGACGATCCGCGCGCGCTCCCTGAAGGGGCGCGCTGCCCACTCCGGTTGGGCTGCCCGGGCGCGGGCAGCCGCTTCGGCTACCCCTTGCTGGGTGGTCACCTGCACGGAGCCAACCACTTCACCGGTCACGGGGCTGGTGATTGTAATACGCTCTGCAGAGGGCTGTTGCGCTTGCGTGGCAACCTTCAACGCCATGATCTGCCGTCCCTTCCAGGCTGGCTACAATGCCCTGGTTCAGATTACAGAGTATGCACAGGTACCATTGATCATATCACGAGGCTGCCAGTTTTCACCCTGGTCTGATCTCTGCAACCCTCAATGGGCTTCTGCGTAGTATGATGTGAATTGATCGACCTGTATCTAAAGCAGTGGATGTGGAGAGAGCTGTGATGAACGAGAATCTGCCTGAGAACGAGCGCGCGCGTGCTGCAAATCGGAACAGCACCGCTCTGATTGGCGGTCTGATCCTGCTGGCGCTTGGTGCCTTTTTCCTGCTGCGCAATACTGGCGTAGTGGATTTCCTGCATTTGCCCTACCTCGGTGTGAACTGGTGGGCATTGTTCCTGATGATCCCGGGTGCGCTGTTGGTGGCCCGCGCTGTGCAGGGCTTCCAGAGTGGTCGCGGTCAGCAGCGCGAAGTGCGCAACCAGGCGGTCGGCGGTGTGCTGCTGATCCTGGTGGGTGCAACTCTGATGTTCGATTTTGGCAACTGGGACTTCGTCTGGCCGCTTTTCCTGATCGTGATCGGGGGGGCCCTACTGCTGCGCCGTGCGTAGCGGTTGGCTCCATATAGAGTCCGGTTAGTATCGTGTTCGTTCGCAAAGCAAGGGAGATTTCCTAATGAGTTCAGAACTGCCTGAGAATGAACGTGGAAAACCTGAAGGACGCAGCTGGCGCTGGAGTTCGCCCAATGCGTGGGGCGCCCTGGTGCTGATCCTGCTTGGCCTGATTTTCCTGGGCTCGAATATTGGCCTGTTCTCTGCGTTCAGGGATATGTTCAACATCCAGTTCAACTGGTGGGCGCTGTTCTTGCTGATCCCGATCGTAGGGATAGGCAGCAAACTGGTGCGCGGCCTGCAGCAGACGGGCGGGCGTGTGACCCCCGGCCTGCGCGGCAGCCTGGTTGGCTTAATGGTCATGATCCTGGTGTTTGGTGCGCTGGCCTTCAACCTAGACTGGGGCAAAATCTGGCCGTTCTTCCTGATCGCGGCGGGGATCGGCGCCCTGCTGGCTGCCATTACCAACGAGTAAACCTGCTTGATTGTGGCGTTCCAGGACCGGCGGTAAGTGCCGCCGGTCTTTGTGTTGGGCAGTGCTGCGCTTATGCATTGACAGGCGGTGATACAATGAGGGTGATTACCTACCTCGCTTGAAGGAGTTGGCCCTTGAACTTGCAGCTTGAGAATCGTATTGCGCTAGTGGCAGGCGCCAGCCAGGGCCTGGGCTACGCCACCGCCCTGCAGCTCTCGCGGGAGCGGGCGCTCGTGGCGATCTGCTCGCGAGATGAAGCTCATGTAACCGCCGCTGCCGATGCCATTACATCAGAGACAGGCTGCCCGGTTTTACCCTTGCACGCTGATGTAACCGTCAAGGAGGATATCGATCAACTGGTCGAGCGGGTTGTCGAGGAGTACGGAGGGCTCGATATCCTGGTCACTAATGCAGGCGGGCCGCCTGCAGGTTCTTTTGAGGAGCTCAGCGAAACGCAGTGGCGTGAAGCCATCGACCTGACCCTGTTGAGCGCCGTCCGGCTGATCCGGGCTTCGCTGCCGCACCTGCGGCTCTCCACCGCACCTGCCGTATTGACCATCACCTCAATTGCGGTCAAGCAGCCTATCGCCAATCTAGTGCTCAGCAACAGCATCCGCATGGCTGTGATCGGCCTCACTAAGACACTCGCCCTGGAGCTGGGCAGCGAGGGGATTCGCTTCAACAGCGTCCTGCCCGGTTGGACGGAGACAGAGCGGGTGCACGATCTGCTGGCCAACCGCGCCCTGCGCAGCGATACGACGCTGGAGGAGGAGTTCGCCAAACAGGCTGCTCAGAGTCCCTTCAAGCGCCTGGCTACCCCAGAGGAATTCGCGAATGTTGCAGCGTTCCTGTGTTCCCCCGCCGCGTCCTACCTCACCGGCGTGATGCTCCCGGTTGACGGGGGTACCTACGCGGGCGTCTTCTAAACCATCTACCTGGACCCTACATCCGAACTGGTTCGTCGGGTGCGGGGGGATTGGGTAGATCACCTTATCGCCAATTCAGGTCGAATCACGGTATATCTAACAGGGAAGGTTATTCCGTTCGGCACACGCGTGCCGGCGGTATGACGATTGGTTGATTGCAGATACTGTCTCAGTCCAGGTCGTAGCTGATACAGGCTGCCGAGTGATGGTGCCGGTCCGATTCTATGCTGAATGCCCTGTCCGGTCTTGCACTGAGTGCCCTGACTCCTCTGGCTGAGCGTCTGGCTGAAGGCGTCATCCTGGTAGACCCCTCCGGCCTGATCCTGTATGTCAACAAGGCCGGGGCCCGCCTGCACGGATACACCCCCGATCAACTGGTCGGATGCAACGTCCACGAGACGCTTGGCGAACCTGGCGAAATCCTCCATGATGACTTCAATGCATGGCTGATCTTCCGTGGTGAGCGGCTGCACCGCCATCGCGCGGGCCACCTGACCAATGTGCTTGTGGATGCGCAGCCGCTGCCCGCCAGCAGTGATCTGCCGTCCGGCGGGTATATATTGTTTATGCAGCCTGTGCCGGAGAATCCACCGTTTTACACAGCATTGGGGGTTCCGCTTGACAGCCTGTTTGCGGCCATGCTCGATCTGGTGTTCGTCTTCGATGCGGATGGCCTGATCCATGACTGCCATATCTCACCCCACATCACCGGCCTGAAGCGTGAACATCTCAAGAATAAGCATATCCGAGACCTGCTGGATCGCCCGAATATGCTGCGAGTTATGGAGATGATCCGGCAGCTCAGTGACACCGGGCACATTAAAGATCAGTTGCTGGGCCTGCCCAGCTACAGCAGCGGAACGCTCCGCTGGTTCCGCTTCTCTGCAGCGCGCATCGAGGGCTGGAAGGTGCGGCCTGCACGCTACCTAGCGGTTGCCCATGAGGTCACCGACCGCTTGCTGGCGATCCAGTCAGAGCAGCATAACCACCAGCTTGCGGAGGCGCTTCGCCAGTTAGCAGAGGTGCTCAGCAGCACACTTGATCTGGACGAGATCCTGGACCGGATTCTGGAATATGCTTGCACCATCGTGCCTCATGACGCCGCCAGCATCACCCTTCTGGAAGGCGATGTTGGGCGTATAGTACGCGCGAAGGGCTATAACGATTCGGGCCGGACCCATCTGCTGCAGGTGCGTTTCAAGGCCAGTGATACACCCACCATGCAGACCATTATTTCAACCGGCAAGCCGCTTGTCCTCGGCAACACCTATGAATATCCGGGCTGGATCGCCGTAAAAGGCCTTGAATGGATTCGTTCCTACGCGGGCGTTCCCATTTTCAGCAACGGTAAAGTCATCGGTTTTCTCAACCTCGACAGCGCCCAGAAAGATGCCTTCACACAAGAGCACATTTACGCGCTCGAGGCCATCGCTTCCCAGGTGGCTATCGCGGTCAGAAATGCGGGTCTGTACGCACAGGCGCAGGCGCGTGCCCGCGCTTTGGGTGTGCTGAACGATGTCTCGATCCGCATTACACGCGAAACAGAGCTGAACTCGACCCTCACTGCCATCGTACAGAGCGCCATCGAGCTCGTTGGCGCTCGCGGCGGTGGTCTGCTTGTGTACCGGCCTGAAGAGGAAAGTCTGGAATGGGTGCTCTCCGAAGGGAACAGCAACTTGCAACCCGGCCTGCGCGTTCGGCGTGGTGAGGGTCTGTGCGGCCGCGCATGGGAGATGGGGCGCGTTTTGTATGTAAGCAGCTACCGGAATTGGCCGCGCCGCCTTGATATACCCGAATCCGCACAGCTCAACGCGGTCATCGCTGCACCGATTACCTGGGGGGACGAGTTCTATGGGGTGCTGACCGCCAACACAGGTGACGATCAACGCCGTTTCACACGGGACGATGCCAAACTGTTTTGCCAGTTGGCGATTCAGGCATCCATCGCGATCAAGAACGCCCGGCTCTTTGATGAACTGCGTCAGCATGTGCGCGACTTGGAGGAGCGGAATAGCGAACTCGATGCCTTCAGCTACACAGTGGCCCATGACCTCAAATCACCGCTACAGGTGATCATGGGATTTGCCAATGTGCTGCGCACTACGTATGCCGACGAACTGTCCGAGGAAATCCTCCAGATGGTCCAGCACATTGAAGACTACTCTATCCAGCTCAAGGAGAACGTGGATGATCTGCTGCTGATCGCCCGTCTCCGCAACGCCGAGGCCGAGATGGTCTCGGTTAACCCTGGCGAGGTGCTCAACCGTGTCATTGCCCGGATGGAGGAGCGCCTAGAACTGCGTGGGATGCAGATAGTGGTGCCGCGCCGCATCCCCGCTGTGCGCGGTCATGAGCCCTGGCTGGATGCGATCTTCAGCAACCTGATCGACAATGCGCTCAAATATGCCGGGACTGAGAATGCCACGCCCCGACTGACCATCCGTGCACGCCGCGAAGGCCGCCTGCTGCGCCTCGAGTTTGAAGATAACGGTGTGGGCATCCCTGCAGAGCATCAGGCTCGAGTGTTTGAGATGTTTGCCCGCTTCCACCCGCGCGAGGCCCCAGGGTCCGGTTTGGGGTTGTCGATTGTCAAGCGGCTGGTCGACCGCATGGAAGGCGTGGTTGGAGTACGCAGCAAGAACGGCGAAGGCAGCACTTTCTGGCTGCTGCTGCCCCGTGCAGATACCTGATCGTGTCAGTCCTGTGTCTCCACCCAGACCACGTCAGCGCTGCTGGAAGTCAGCTCGCGCAGGCTCCCCTCAAATTCAGAGATATCATCCACGGCGAAGCGCAGCGTGAGTGTAACATCCGCAGCGAATTCCTCTGCCAGCACTTCACCATTGGTCGAGTCGACCAGACGCCGCAAGCGCTCATAGAATGCGTAGGGTACTACAACGACACCCTTTCTGCGCTCCACACGCTCGCTGCGCGGCAGTGCCTCCAGCGCTGCCTGCGCTGCCTGCGTATAGGCGCGTACAAGGCCGCCCGTCCCGAGTTTTGTGCCGCCGAAGTAGCGTGTGATCACCAGGACTACATCCCCCAGGTCAGCGCCGCGCAGCACGGACAGCGCAGGGCGCCCGGCGGTGCCTGCCGGCTCACCATCGTCGGACATGCCCTCCGTCACCGATCCAGCATAGCCTGCACGGAATGCGTAGACATTGTGCGTGGCATCCGCGAATTCCTCACGGACGGCAGCAATGAATGCCCGTGCTTCCTCCGCGCTGCGTGCTTCACCGATCGTCGCAATGAAGCGCGAGTTGATCACACGAATCTCCACGCGGATGGTCTCTGCCGGGATAGGATAACGCGTCTGAGCCATAGGCTGATGCCCTTTTATCACGGATTTCACGAAATCAGGGGAAACAAATATACCAACCGAAATGAAACCATATTATACTTGATGAAGTGCCTGATGAGTGACCACAGCATATATCTCCCTGTGCCGAAAGGTTCTGTATGCAGCCGCGCCATGTGACCTCCTGCATTCTGTCCCTATACCCGCTGGTACGGCGTGCCGTCTTTGTGGTTACAGCACTCACATTCGCTGTACTGCTGGCATCAGCCGTCCCGGCCAGCGCAGCCCCCCTGCTTGCCGTCACACCCTCTGTTTCGGTGCCCGCCTCGTTGGAAGGCATGATTGGTGAGAACCTCACCTTTACAATCAGTTTCGACAACACGGGAACCGGCGCTGAAACGGGATACGGCCCGATTATCGACCTGTACCTGCCCACCACCGGCGCAGACGGCGCAGGGGCAGCTACGGATGACGGGATCACGTTCGTCAGTGCCACCTACCTGGGTGTCACCCTGAACACGGTGCAGAGCACCTTCGGCGCTGGAGGAACAGTCAACCACCCCTGGGCAGTGGTCTATCCCACAGGCAACCCAGTCGTTGTTAGCGGCACACCGGGTGATCGCCTGGTCTCCATTGAGCTGCCGTTTGGCAGCTTCACCCCTGACCAACCCGCTGTGCAGGTCCAGGTTACCGTCAGCATCAGCAGCCTGGCAGATGCAGGGACGCCGCTGACCATGTACGCGCGGGGAGGTTTCCGGTACGGCACCACCCCGCTTAACGACTGGTGCTGTATTGAAGGCTCACTGATGTACCCGGCCAGCAACACCGCGGGGCCACCGTGGCCCCAGACGGTAGTCACCCCTACGGTGATGTCCATCTCCAAGAGTTATGATGGTCCAGAAGGCGAGACCGCCACCGGCCCCAATTTCATCCGTCACTATACCATCAAGGTGGACGTCGCCACCGGCCAACTTATCAGCGGCCTGCAGGTCACCGATATCCTGCCGCCTAATGTGCAGTTTGTCTCTGTGTCCAGCAGCAGCCCGGCGGGCACCATCAACCCGGCGTCGACTGTTGACCCTGTCACCCCGACACCCGGTGGTGCCTTGATTTTTGATTTCACCAACCCGATCACAGGGGCTGCCGGTGTGGATGCCACACTGCAGATCGAGTTCTATGTGCCGCTCAATACGGGCAGTGGACCTGTGATCGACCCAGACAGCGGTGACGCAGCGGCATCAGACAATACAAGCGATGCCACCGCGAACTGGGTACCTACTGACAGCCGCGACCTACCCGGTCCAGTCACCGCGGCCTGTGTTGGCTGCACGCACACGCTGAGCGATCGCTCAATCGCCATACAGAAAAGCGTGGCGATCGCAGCCGGCGGTGACACAGGATATGCCGGGTACTCACCGGGCGATACCGTGCAGTATACCTTGAACTTCCAGGTGTCAGACTTCTTCGCCTTCCAGGATATCGTCGTCACGGATGTGCTCTCGGACGGACACGACTACCTGGCCGGGACAGCCAGCGTCTCCGTGACCGAGCATGGCAGCACGTCAACCGCTGCGATCATCCCGACAGTAGTGGTCGATGGCGTGACCGGTGAGACAACGCTCACCTTCAATGTGTCTGCGGCGCTGGCGGCGGCACAGCCTCTGCTGGGAGGGTGTGTGCCTGCGGGGGGTACGGGCGGTGGTGCACCCGGTACACCCCCTGATTGCTCGTTCAACGGTGGGCAGACCACCGGCACGCTGACCTTCCAGGCACAGATCCGTGAGGATTACCGGATTGTCCCCCCCTCGGGTGACATCTCAGTGGATCACGGCGACACGCTCACCAACAGCACGACCATCACGGGGAATCTGCTCAACGTTGGCGACCTGACACCTAACGGGTTCTCTGAACCCGATGGCAGCAGCGCGGGCCTGACCATTGTACAGGGCACACTCACCAAGACCATCTACGCGATTAACGGTGTAGTAGGAACCTACACAAACCCGGTGGTTGCGCCTGACGATACGATCACCTACCGGCTAGAGTATGTGCTGCCCAACAGCGACACAGAACGCCTGCGCTTTGAGGATTTCTTGCCGCTGCCCGTGCTGCACGCGACAGAGATCAGTACAACCTTTGTTGATACGATCAGTGCTGCAGCACCTCCCGCGGGCCAGGCCAAGTTCGGACCTACGGATACTTTCCGCACCTATTCAGGCATCGTGCCCACGGTATCGATCAACGCCAACGGCAACTCGGTGACGTTCGACTATGGCACATTTGACCTGCCAGCAATGACCGCGACCACCAAGGTAGACATCCTGTTCACGGTTACAATGTCGGACGACCCCTTTACCGATGGTCTGTACCTCACCAACCAGGCGCGTGTCAGTGAATCAAACTCGTTTAACGAAGTCACCAACATCGATGGGATCATCCGGTTCATACTGGGCGAGCCGATCGTACGCGGCACCAAGTCCATTGTAGCCATCACCAGTTCCAACCCATCTGCAGTGATCAGCCCCGCACCCCCTGGTGGTGTGTTCAATGCGCCGGGCACCCCGGGTGTGCGCTGGACGGTGCCAGTGCTTTCCGCGAGCGATGTTGGCAACCGCAATGCAGCCAGCCTGAACGGAAATGATCTGGTAACGTTCGCCATCCTGATCCAGAACTCAGGCTCCAGCCCAATGGGTGCCTTTGACATCGAGATTTCCGACGCCTTGCAGCCCCAGTACCAGATTCCGGGTGGGCCGGGCCTGAACCTGCGCGTCTCGTATGGTGACGGCGTAGCAGTCCCGTACACGGACCTGGGCGGGGGGTTGTTCGGCACGGGCATTCGTATTGATGATCCGGGCCCGGCGCAGGGCGCCTGCGAAGCGCCTGGCCACACGGCCGGCCATGACATCATCGTGATTACCTATGACCTGCAGGTGATGCCAGGCGTGGCACCGCTCCAGCAGATCAACAACACCGCATCACTCAACAGCTACGCGGGCACGGAGGGCGGCCCCAATCACCTGGCTGCCCCGCAGACTGAATCAGCTCGCGTGACCATCGCCGGGACCTCGGGCAAGTCGGTCAACCGCACCAGCATGACCGTTGGCGAGACCTACACCCAGGCGATCGACATCACGATCCCACCCTTTACAACAGCCTACCAACGCGGCGCGACCGGGCGTACATTCGTGCGCGATACCATCCTGGATGCAGGCGCCCGCATGGTGCCCGGCTCGGCAACTTTTGCCATGACCGCCCCCTGCTCCGGCATCGATCTGTCCAGCTTTACAATCGGTTCAACACCCGGCCCAACAACTATTGTCGTCACTGAGACAGACCTTAACCCGGGAGCACGTATCGAGTGGTCACTACCAGCGCCAATCAATAACCTTGCGAACTCCGCTGCCTGTTCGTTCCGTGTGACGGTTGACCTCACCGTGGTCGATGTTGATACGTTTTCGCTGCCTACCCCGAATCTCCGTGCCTGGGCGCCGCCGGCCAACAACCTTTCGCTGGATGACAGTGCGCGCTTTGAGTACGGCACCAGCACAGGGGGCAATGTAAACGGCCCGACCAGCACCGCCGCAGTTGCCGTTGACCAGCCCTGGATCTACCTGGAGAAATCCGTGCCGCTGATCCTGGCCTACGACGGTGTCACACCGCGTACAGGCGACCTGCGCGGCGGTGACTTTGTTGTATACCTGTTCACACTGGAGAATCGCGGCGAGGCGACGGCCTATGAAGTGGGGGTCATTGATACCCTGCCCCCCTACATGAGCTATGTACCCGGCTCTGCTTTTCGTGATGATGGCTCCGGCGGCGGTGTGGCTGGTGATGGCATCCAGAACGGCAGCGAAGCCAGTCTGGCCGATCCGTCGATCAGCGGTACCCCGGCGCCCGGCGGGCAGACGCTCAGCTTTAACTACAACCTGGACATCCCGGTAGGACCTACGCAGATTGTGCCAGTGGCCTTCCGCGCCCAGGTGCTCGGCTCGATGCCACCCGGCCAGGTCTTCGTCAACGTAGCCGATGCCAACTGGTCTACTCTCGACGGGAGCCAGCCGGGCGAGCGCCTCTACGACGCCACCTACGATGCAGGCGGCAGCATGGACGGACTGGACACGCCCAACACAGAGAACCAGGACCGCGCGGAGGTCACCCTCACCGGTATCGACATCAGCCTGACGCTCGACAAGACCTTTGTCCAACCGATCATCACGGTGGGAGGCAGGTCAGACCTGCGCTTCACGGTCACCAATCCCAACGCAACCACAACCCTGACTGGGATTTCCTATGAGGACACCCTGCCCGGCGGCCTGACGGTGGCCGGGGCGGAGGTCTTCAACCCGGCTGGCTGTATGGGTCCGGGCGCCGTGCTCACTGCGCTGGTGGGCAGCAGCAGCATCACGCTGACCGACGGCACACTGGCGCCGGGGGATTCTTGCGAGATCACCGTGCCGATCAGCGGTGATGCCATCGGAGTTTACGACAACGTTTCCGGGCCGATCATCTCCAATGAGACCGGCCAGGGAGTGCCAGCTACGGCGTCCCTGGTTGTCACGGATACTCTTGCAGTGCACAAGCAGTTTACGCCGGATCGCATCCAGCAGGGTGACACCTCCACGCTCACTTTCACCCTGTTGAACCCGGCCACGGTGGGCCCAGCCGCCAATATGACCAACATCAGTTTTGTAGACACCTTGCCCGCTGCTGTGTATGTAGCCAGCGCGCCGAATGTGGTTGGCGACTGCAACGGTGGGAGCGTCACGGCGGACCCTGGCAGCAGCACGATCAGCCTGGCCGGCGGTGCCTTGGGCCCCGGGGAATCCTGCCAGATCAGCGTTGATGTGACTTCAATTGTGCCAGGCACCTATCTCAATCAGACCGAGGCCCCCACCGCCGAGGACAGCAACGAGACTGTGCTGACCGGGATGCCCAGCAACCAGGCCCCGCTGACGGTTTATGCCATCGCGGTATCGATCACCGACCCGCCGATGACCAAGACCGGGAATCCGGCCACTGCCGCCATCGGCGACGACGTGGTATGGACGATCATCCTGAATAACCCGGCGGGCACCGTATATCCCAATGCGACGGTCAGCGATCCTGTGCCCGACCAGTTCACCGTCAACAATGTGACCACCACCAAAGGCACCGTGATCGTTGACCGCCAGCTTGTGACGGTCAATGTCGGCCCGCTTGACCCCGGCGAGGTTGTCACCATCCAGATTCACACCACGGTCAATGAGCTGGCTGTGCCGGGTACGAGCTACACGAACGTAGCCTTCCTGAACGGCACACGTGCTACCGCCACGGTAGCGATCTTTCCCGGGGAGCTGCCCGCCACGGGCGTCAGGCCGCTGCTGCTGCGCTGGCCGGTCCTACTGGCCGCTGGCGCCGCGTTGATCGCTGCTCTGGGCGTGCTGGTCTGGCGGCGGCGTGCCTAATCGAGGCGCAACACAACAAAGGGCGGCACCAGCAGTGCCGCCCTTTGCTTTCCCCTATCACCCCTGTGATTCAGCCGCCGTTCTGGCGGTCGTGGGCTTTGCGCCAGCGATCCAACGTCTCCAGAGCGCGGTCCACATGCTCGGCGGGCGTGGCCGAGTCAAAGGGGTCAAAGCGGCTGAAAGTCCCCCCCGCCGAGGCGCTGACGCCCGCCCCGCGCGGATAAGGCCCTGCAACCCCGGCCAGCCAGCCCAGCCCAGCCGCCGGGTGCGGCGGAAACATGCGGAAGCGAAACACATAGAACTGCAGCACATCACCGTTCATCTGCATGCTGACGACATCCGCCAGGGCGATCTCATCCGGTGCGCGGCCCAGCTCGGTTGGATACGCCAGCCAGTTGACTAAATCGGCCTCTGCCAGAGCTGCCTGGGTGCGGTATTTGTCCGGCATCAGGTCGAGCTGCCCGGCATGCGCCAGCTGCCGGAAAGCCCAGCCACGCGTCTCCGGACTGGCAGATATTGCTTCCCATACCGCCGCAGTAACCTGTTCACCCTGCTCCAGCAGCGCACCCGCAGCAAACAGCTTGAGGCGTGGGTCGGCCATATCCAGCGCACTCTTCAGCACAGGGAGCGCCTCTGGCCTGTGGGTGCGGCCCAGCAGGTCAAGGAAGATGCCTGCCTCGCGGCGGCGCGGCGCATAATCCTCGGCCCACAGCCAGGCCACACCATCTGTCCGCTGGCGGGGCCGCAGGTGGTCGAGCACATGCTGCGCCTGGTGAATGCAGCGGGCCAGCGCAGGGTGCAGGTCCTCAGCGTGGATCAACCCTGCATCCAGGTACGCCAATGCCAGCAGCGCTAGGTCGGCAGCGATGCGGGGCAGCGCGTCGATCTCCAGCAGCGCCGGGAACAGCACATCAGCGTGGCGCGGGTTCTGCGCCAGAGGTCCAAAAGCCAGCGCCCCCAGGTCACCCCCTGGTGCGTATTCTCTCAGCAGGTCCACCAACGCGACGGCCGCTTCACGGTCTGGCAGCAGGGCCAGCAGCGTCAGCGCTGCTGCGCGGGCCTCCAGATCATAGGCTTTGAAGTGCCTGCGGATCACGTCTATGTGATCCGGGTGCGGTGACTGCAGTGCCATCTCGACCAGCGCGGCCGGGATGCCCTCAGTGGCAGGGTAGAGATCGGCAGCCGCCCGCAGGAGCTGCGCGGCATTGTCATGAGAAAGACCGGCACGGGCCATATCGCGCAGTGCGTGCAAAGCACCGGTGCGTTCCGTCTGTTCGCTCGAGCGCAGGCGCTTGAGCAGATGGGTAAGGCTGGGAAATGGCATGCTCACGTTTCCTGTTATTAAGTGTGGCCCTGTGCCATGCTGTCTGGATAAATACCCGCTGGCCAGATACTAACAAAGTCACCGCACTTGGGCCAGACCCAGGTGCGGTGACAGTGACCAATCCGTAGGATTCAATGCGGGTGGCACTCACCCATTTGCATCCGCCCAGGACGATATATCGGCGGGGCAGCTCATCACAAAGGTCGTGCCCGCATCGACATCGGTCTCAAACCAGACACGGCCTTTCAGATAACGCTCGCCCAGCAGCTTGATGCTGTAGGTGCCCAGGCCACGACCTTCACCCTTGGTTGAGAACGAGCGCTGGAATACCTGCAGCTGCACGGAAGGAGGTATGTACTGCTGGCTGTGCACGGAGAATGTCACCCCATCTGGTGTGGGGTGATAGGAGAGTGTGATGGTCTCTCCCTCAACGGATGCCTCTAGGGCGTTCTTAACCATATTCGCCAGCACGCGCGTCAGCAGGGTGCGGTCGCTCAGGATGGAAGCACTTTGCGCCTCTCCTTCGACCACGATCGAGATTCCTCTGGCGAACGTGTAGCGCCGTGACATTTCAGCAACGTCAGCCAGAATCTGCAGTGGGTTAATCATTTCTACCGTGACTACCAGCTCGCCATCCTCTGCTCGCGCAAGTATCTGCTGGCTCCTGATCTCGTCAATCAGGCGTTGGGATGCAATTGCCATCACCTGCTCAACACTGTCAAGTGTGACGAGGCGATTTTGCAGGAGTTCAATTGCTGACAAGAGTATCCCCGCTGTGTTCAGTATGTCGTGGAAAAAAACATACTCAAGTGATTTCCGGCGCTTTTCGTGGCTGATATCCTCGATGGCATACATCACGTACTGCCTGCCGTGTTCTGAGTAAGGCGTCGTCCATACTCGTAGATCGGCGGCATCACCCGACCGAAGTATAATCCGGCATTCTTCCGTCGCGGCTTTCCCTTTCAACCCGATCAGGATCGCTTTCACCGCACCGCAGGTGCTGCAGAACAGGGTTGTGCCACAGCCGCCTGCAGTCTGCGAGGCGTGGGCACAGCCCAGCACCTCCCCAACACGCCTGCCATAGACCTGGCCCTCCAGTTCGTCTGCATCTACCAGATCGTGCACAGACTGGTTGGCATAGATGATCTGGCGCTTATCATTGAGCACCACGAACATGTTGGGGATGGCCTTCAGCATCACGCTGTCATGGCGCTGCGCGAATTCGGCCACCTGCTTCCTGATCTCGTCCTCGCTGTCGCGTTCTGCAGGAGCAAACAGTGTGGATGGTGTGGGTATAGTCATGAAACTTCCCCTGGGCACATGCCGGTGATGACGCCTTCTCTCAGAGTATCGCCAGATTGGTTCATTCGGCAAGGGCAATGTTACCCAGGGTGTTCGGCCCGGCGCCTTCGCACGGATCATCCATATCCCGTGCTAAACCTTCGCCGGTCGACGGCACGCCCCTAGTCACCGGAAACCGGCAGCGTCGCCAGCCACTCCTTGATACGCAGCGTGGCGCGGCAGTCATCCTCGTTATACAGCAATACGCTCTCAAGATGCGCGGCATCCCCGCTTTCCAGCCAGCGCGTATACGCCACGATTGATTCGTCGGCTGTCGTTGTCTCGCCGCTCCATGTATGCCCGAGCCAGGGTGCAACCGACTTGAGCGAGTAACTGGGCAGCGGCAGCACCGCGCTGGTGCGCAGCAGCACCTCCAGGTCGATCATCCGTTCCAGCAGGGCTTCCGCCCGCAGATCGGCGCCGTAGCGGCCTACCAGCTCTGCGATGGCGCGGCGCTCGAAGCTCCCGTAATGGTAAACCGCGCCCCCCAGCATATCCACCCGGTCCAGAAAGCGTGCCCACATCGCTCCCTCATCGACAGGACGTGACGCCAGCTCGTGCTCGAAGTGGGTCCCTGACCCATCGTGCACCAGGAAGCCCATCAGATAATACACGTTTTCGGCAGGTGCGCTCTCGATATCAAAGTACACCTCCACATCCCCTTCGGGCAGGTCGGGACGCCCGCGCAGGATCGGCTTGCCGTGGGTGAACGCGCGTGCGTGGTCGATATACGACCGTGCTGTCTTGTCACCAACCCCTTTGATGTCCAGGATATCGCGCGGCTCGAGTGCGGCGAGCTGCCCTAACCGCCTGACACCGCGCTCACGGAGTGCCAACCATACACGGCGCTGCATGCGCGGGATCAGCGAGATGTCGGAGCTGTCCTGCACCAGCGGCACACAGACGGCTCGCCAGATGCAGCTCCCGCACTCCGATGAGAAGAAGGGCGGCGGCTCGATGCCTCCTGCGGCCGAGCGCACCTGCGCGAGGCGCGCCGTATAACGTTCCTCGTCGAATTCCACCGGGTGCTCAACGAAGCTGCCGGGCGGCGCATCCACCGGCGGCCGCAGCCACAATGCCCCCTGCGGACGCATCCCCTGGATGGCTTCCAGCATCGCAATGTAGGCCATCACCTGCAGGGCATGACCGTCACGCTGGCGGGTAGAGAGCTTGATATCCACCGGTTCGTAGGCATGATCGCCCAGCGCGGAGGGCACTTCAATGCGCCGCAGGACATCCGGGATGCCCACGAGATCGTCGTGCATCAGCACACCCTGGGCGATGACCGGCGCCCCCTCGCGCATCAGGCGCAGCGTTTCGCGGAATCCTGCCGGGAGGTCAATCACCTCGTACTCAGGGCGCACATGTAGAACGGTCTCCATCACGCTTGTCTCGTGGGCCTGCCCCTGCTGCATGATCAGCTGGTCATGCGCGGTAAGCGGCAGGCGCAGAGCCGGGTCTCCATGATGGCCCAGGTAGACCTTGCGATCACACACGATGTACTGATGAAAATCGGTGGCCCTGATCTGCGGCATGCACTGCACCTCCCGAAGGCTGTAGCCCTACACTGCGATCACTATACCGCATCCATGGCACTGAAGGTAGCGCCGCTGGCCTCTGCGCCAGGAACGTGATAGGATTTCCTTTATCACCCCGGAAGCAGGAGACACCGCGTGCGTGCTCACAGCTCTCCCCACCATCTCGCTCGAGTTGCTGCCCTGGCCGCCATACTGGCACTCGCTGCACTGGCGTTGAGCGCCTGCGTGGTCGATCCGGCCCGCCAGTTTCTTGCCGCTGCCCAGGTGTACTGTGAATCCACAGGCTACCGTTTTGAGCAGCGCACCAACGTGGAGGGCGAGGAGATCTCCGTGTGTGTGTTTCTCGACAACTTCGAGTGCGATGCCCTGGAGTTCATGAGCGGCCAGTGCTTTCCAGAGCGCACACTGTGTGCGCTGCAGGGTAACAGCGTCGAGGCGGCGGACCCACTGAACGAAGATATGCGCCACGCCAAATGCCGTTTTGCAGACGGCACCGCCTGCACCGCATTCGATTACCTGTTATATGGTGACAAATGCACGCGTGTCCGGGACGTTGCAACCTGCGTTGAGCTGCCTGGCGGCATCTGCCGCACCACCCCTACCCCGAGCCCGTGATAAGTTAAAGCTGTATCAGAAACCCCTCATTTGCTTGCATTGGCTGGTTGTGCTCGAAACAATCACAGTATGCCCTGATCCAGATGCATATCAAGCCGAGCTGTTTGTGCCCAAAGTCAGCGATGTCGTGCCAGGCGCCACGCTTACCCTGGTTGGCTTTTGCGTCCCACTGACAATGCTGACGGGCTTTTTTTATTTCTCTTTCAGCCGGGCAGGTAAGCATCGGCCTGCATGCCACGTCCAGATCGGGGAGAGATGATAATTAGCACGGGACGCTCACAACGGCGCTCTGTAATAGGTTGATGGTCATAGTAAAACATTGGAACAGGTGCACATGGACCGGTATGATCTCTTCTAGTGGTGTGTGATGTGATTTGGAATAACTGTATGCGTGATTTCAATGATAGACAGGCCCGTGGAGTGTGCGCTAACCGCTTCCACCAGGGCAGCGTGCAGACAGGTCTGGGTGGTTCGCCGCCCACGAGACGGTTAATGGATGAGAGGGTAGAGTCATCATGACGATCATGTCAGATAATGCAAGGGACATCATCAGCGGCAAGCTGAGTGGCAACGGGCACAGCAATGGCAACGGGCACAGCAATGGCAACGGGCACCGGTACGTTGAGCCGCCGACAGTCCAACCGCTGACCGAAGCAGATTACGCGGAGCGCAAGGCCGTCATTGAGGAGGCCGTGCGCGAGATCCTGATCAATGTAGGTGAGGACCCGGGACGCGACGGACTGATCCGCACACCTCACCGTGTGGCCAAGGCCTTCTTCGAGCTGCTCGAAGGGTACACGCAGAATGCCGAGCAGATCATCAACGGCGCGATGTTCGACGTGGAATATGGCGATGGGGAGATGGTGGTGGTCGCCAACATCGAGTACACCTCCCTGTGCGAGCATCACATGCTGCCGTTCGTCGGGAAAGCCCACGTAGCCTACATCCCGCGTGACCGCGTGGTCGGCCTGAGCAAGATACCGCGCATCGTGGATATGTTCGCCCGGCGCCTGCAGGTCCAAGAGCGCCTGACTAATGAGGTCGCTGATACGCTAGCCAGGCATCTCGACCCGCTGGGTGTGATGGTGGTCTTCGAGGGCCAGCACTCCTGCGCAGCCCTGCGCGGTGTGAAGAAGCACGGCGTCAACATGCTGACGACCGCCGCACGCGGCGCTTTCAAGGACGACCGCAGCCTGCGCGACGAGTTCTACCGCCTGATCGGGCGCTAGATGGGCGCCGGGATTTGTGAGGCTCCCTCTCGACCGGTTTGGATGTATCATGGGGGCAGGCATTCAGCCTGCCCTTTATGTTGAAAGGAATAGGGACGGTGGATTTGAGGGGCAAAGTGGCGCTCGTTACCGGGGCAGCGCACCGTGTGGGGCGCGGGATCGCGCTGGCACTGGCTGGTGCTGGTGCGCACATCGTCCTGCATTACGGGCGCTCGCAGGAGGAAGCCGCCCGCACCGAAGGTGACCTGCGTGCCCTGGGCGTCGGTGTACTGGCCTACTCCGCTGACCTGCGCGACCCGGATGCCATCACCGCGCTGTTCGAGGCAGCCCGGGCGCACTTCGGGCGGCTGGATGTGCTGGTCAACAGCGCGGCCAGCTTCGACCGCCAGCCATTCGATACCATCTCCGTGGAGGACTGGGAGCGCTCCCTGCAGATCAACCTGCGGGCACCCTTCCTGGCGACTCAGCAGGCTGCCCGGTTGATGCGCATCCATACGCGCCCGGAGGGCGAGTCCGCTCTGATCGTCAACATCAGCGACCTGAGCGGTATACATGTCTGGCGCGGCTACACTCAGCATGGCGTCAGTAAAGCAGGGCTGCTGCACCTGACGCGCATCACGGCCCGCGAGTTGGCCCCTGAGGTGCGCGTCAATGCTATCGTCCCCGGCCCGATCCTACCCCCGCCGGGCGCCGAGGCTGACAGCGACTCCTGGGCGCGCGCCCAGGCACGCGTGCCGCTGCGCAGGGCGGGCAGCCCGGAGCTGGTGGGGGAAGCGGTGCTGTTTCTCGCGCGAAATGACTTCATCACCGGGGCTGCCCTGCCGCTGGACGGCGGAGAGGCGCTGCTCGCCCGGCCTGTCGATTGATAGGGGAATTAGGCATGGCCCAGGACAGGATCATCATCTCCGACCTGCTCGTACGCGGTTTCATCGGCTTCCAGCCCTGGGAGTTGGAGAAGAAGCAGGACATCCTGCTCAACCTGATGCTGTTCACCGACCTGCGCCGCGCCGGTGAATCGGACCGTGAAGAGGACGCTCTGAACTACAAGACAATCACCAAGCGTGTGATCGCTTATGTGGAAGAGGGCGAGCGCCATCATGACCTGATCGAATCGATGGCAGCAGAGATCGCGCGCATCTGCCTGGAAAGCGGCGCTGAGCGGGTCATCGTGCGGGTCGAAAAGCCCGGCGCCCTGCGCTTCGCGCGCAGCGTAGGGGTGGAGATCGACCGGACGCGCGAGGATTTTGGCATCTCCTGACTGTGCATACGGTAGTACAATCTCGTATACTCTAGGCATGAATCGCAAGCGCAATCACGAAACGCCCCGCAGAGTCTTCGTGTTCATCACCCTGGGGTCGAATATCGAGCCCGAGCGGAATCTTCCGCGTGCTCTGGACCTGCTGGCGCAGCGCATCACGGTGCACCGGGTCGCACCGGTCTACCAATCATCCGCCGTCAATGCAGACGGCCTGCCCGACCCGGCTCAAGAGGCGTTCCTCAATACGGCGGTGCTCGCCGAGACCGACCTGCCCCCTGCGCGCCTCAAGTTTGACGTCCTGCGCCCCATTGAAACGGAATTAGGGCGCATCCGTGGGCCAGACAAATATGCCCCGCGCCCCATCGACCTGGACATCGCGCTCTACGGTGACGAGCGTCATGAAGACCGCGAGCACAGCCTGGTGATCCCAGACCCCGAGATCGAAACACGTGCCCATATCGCCCTGCCGCTGGCCGACCTGGCACCGGGATTTGTGCACCCGCTGTCGCGCCGCACACTGGGCGAGATCGCCGAGCGCTTCGCGGGGGCGCCGGGTATCCGCAGGCATCCCCTGATGCTGTTTGTCCCTCGCGGCAGTGACTGAATTCCTCAGGCTGCGCGCGGCCTGCCAGAACCCGAGCGCAGGCGGTCGACAGCCACACTAACCAGCGCCGCCAGCCCGAGCACTGCGCCCCAGTACAAGATGTATTCAAAGAAAGCGAATACCAGGATGGCAGCCGGCGACATATCCGCCAGGATAGGGACGCTCAGGATATCCAGCACATAAATGCCGAACAGATGCTCAAGCACGCCTTCTACACCCGCCAGCAGGAAGAATCCTGCGACCGGGTTGAGTGCCAGTTTGCGAGCCAGCCACCACATCCCCAGCGCAACCACTGCATAGAACAGCCCCGCCAGCGGGGCCAGTGTGCGTGATAAAGGCGTGTAGAAATGCTGATAGTACATCTCCCAGGTGAGGTTGAGCATGACAACAGCGAAGGTTCCCCAGCAGAGTGCGGCGCTTGCAACCAGCGGCCAGCGCAGTGACCGGAAGCGTGGGCGGGTGATCCGCCAGACCAGCAGTGCCAGCAGCAGACCATCCAGCACGACCAGCAAGGCCGTCCTGAGCAGCAAATCCATGCCGGTGACACGATCCGTCATTATGCACCTCCTGGTAATTGGAGGGTTCCATATCTCCATTATAGATTGGCTCACTGCGGTTGGGCTCGAAATGTGCAGCAGAGCACTGTATGATCAGGGTCAGACGCTGGCTTGAGGTGAGGAGACACGCATGGCAGAAACGTTCAGCGCGGCCGAGATTCAGGCGCGCCTGGCTGATCACCCTGCATGGACCCTGGGTGATGATGGTCAACTGCACCGTGAGTACACATTCAAGAATTTCAAAGAAGCCATGATGTTCGCCAATGCCGTTGCGCTGCATGCCGAGACGTCCGACCACCACCCGGACCTGCTGGTATACGGCTACAAACGGCTGCGCATCAGCGTGATGTCGCACGATGTACAGGGCATCACCGAGCGCGATTTCCGGCTGCTGCGCGCCATCGATGCGCTGCCGCCATTCAAGGCATAGGACAGCAGCGATCACCACACATCTGCCTGGACAAAGCGATGAAGCGTCGCGCGCAAAACTGCAGATGCCAGGAATACGAACACGAATAGAATCTTGAGATAACCGTGGTTCGCACATGCCAATGAGGGGGCTTCACTATGGATATCACAGACAGGATTGTGGTCATCACCGGGGCCGCCGGCGGCCTGGGCAGCGTGGTTGCACGCGAGCTGGCCGCCGCCGGGGCGCGGCTTGCACTTGTAGACCGTGACGCGAACCGTTTGCAGGTCGAGTGCGGCATGCTCGTCGATTCACGTGGTGCCCTGCTGGTCAGCGGGATTGACCTTACCCGGCCCGAGTCTGTGGCCAACATGGCTCGGCAGGTGATCGACCGCTTCGGGCGCGTCGATGCGCTGCTGAATATAGCGGGCGGCTACCGCGCCGGCACGCCGGTCCATGAAACCCCGGTGGAGACCTGGGATTTCATGCTCAGCCTCAACGCACGCACGGCATTCCTGGTGTCGCAGGCCATCCTCCCGCACATGATCGCCAATGGAAGCGGCAAGATCGTCAACGTGGCTGCGCGCTCCGGTTTGGAGGCGCGTACCAACGAAGCCGCATATGCTGCCTCCAAGGCTGCCGTGCTGCGCCTGACCGAAGGGATGGCCAAGGAATACGGGGGACACGGTATCAACGTCAATGCCGTTATCCCCGGCACCATCGACACGCAGGCCAACCGCGAGGCCATGCCCAACGCCGATTTCAGCCGCTGGGTGCAGCCCGCACAGATCGCGGCGGTGCTGCGCTTCCTGATCTCCGATGCGGCTGATGTGATCACCGGCGCAGCCATCCCCGTCAGCGGGCGCTGAGCCTCGCCTGAAGGAATGCCTTGATGGGAGCCGGGCGCCCCGCACTGTACGATAAAGCCCTCGCTCTGGCGCGCGCAGGGAGGCGGCGCCGGGCGCGGCGCGTTCTGGAGCAGTTCATGAAGGAGCACCCGCGCAGTCCCGCTGCGTGGCTGCTCATGGCGCAGCTTGTGGAGAATGACGCAGCGGCCCTCGTCTGCCTGCGTGAATATCTCAGGCTGGCCCCCGAAGACGAGCAGGCCTGGGCCGCGCTGCGCGCGCTCCAGGAGCATGCCGAGGGCGGGAGACCGCGCCTGCAGCGTTTGCAGGTACCGCGCATTCCGGGGCCTGGCTCCTCCGACCCACGCCTGGAACGGAGCCCTCTGGGGCGTTTTTTCATGCTCAGCGGCATGGGAACCATCGTACTGGTATCCTGCCTGGCGCTCTCAGCAGCAGGCCTGATCCTGCTTCCCTTTGCCCTCGGCGCGCACGTTGCGCCCGCCGCTGACTCGAGCGCCACCACTACGGCGTACCACGCTGCTGCGTCCGGCGCCCTGGGCACCATCAGCGGGGCCGCCGGGGCGCTGATTCAGCGCGTTGATGTGGCCATCTCCTACCCCGCGCTCATGGCCGACTCTGCATGGCGCAGTGACCTGCTGGCCGTGGCGCGCAGCATCGATGAGGCATACAGCGACCTGCAGCGCCTGGAAGTCCCTGAGCGCTACCGGCAGGCGCACGCGGCCGTGCTGGATGCCGCGTACGGCTGCCAGCGCAGCGCCGCCTCGCTGACCGAGGCGGTCAATTCACGCAGCACGGCGGGGCTGCGCGCCGCCGCCGGGGATCTGGCCGGCTGCGCAACGCAGGTCAGCGCAGCACAGCAAAACATAGATTCTGTGCAGCCGCGCCAGTAAACCGCACCGCACAGCCCATAGAATCGAACCGGGGTGGCCGCTCATACAGGCCACCCCGGCTGCGTGGTTCAGTGGATCAGTAACTGCGCGGGAACACAGTGGAGGTCCACCAGGTCGGGAACTCGTCGACGGGAATGGTCTCGGCAGGGTTCTCGACGTTGACCAGGAAAGCCTGTCCATCGACTCCGATATAGGCCACATAGCGCATATCCGGGCTGAAAGCCACCCGCTGATCAGGATGCGGCCCGTGTTCGATCATCGCCAGCGAACGCGGATCGCCGCCTTCGAAGGGATACATCGCGATCTCCCGTGGGCCGTTCTCGTTATCACCCTCCAGCAGGCGTGAGGCCACGATCCACTGGCCGTCCGGCGACCACTCGACGTTGGAATGAAGCTGCCGGTCGGAGATCACACGCATCCCGCGTCCGTCGGGATGGATCACAACCAGCTCACCGCAGCTGTGGTAGGCGATCCAATCCCCGTTTGGACTCCAGCTCGGGAGCACATCGTTGCAGCGCTGGATGATCGTGCTCATCGTGCCGGTCTCGGTATTGACGATGTACAGGCGGTTGTGCTCCGTCGTATTACGCAAATGCCCCGCAACAACAGCCTGGGTGCCATCTGGTGACCAGCTCGCATGCCAGGGGTCCAGCTCGAGGTTTTCCGGCCTGAAGGTGCCCATCCACATATCTTCCCGTGCAAAATCGCGGATGCACAATGCGGTGTCGTCGCCCGGGCAGCCGGCCAGCAGCCTGGCACCGGCAACCGGCCTGCCGATCAAGCTGGGCTCCCCAGCCTCGACAGGCTCTGGGATGTCGGATACACGCAGCGAGTCGCCTTCTGCCCACAGTGGGTAGGCAAACGAATTCCACCAGTGCGGGAATTCAGTCAGAGGGCGCAGAGGCCCGTCGCCATCCACAGGTGTGATCCAGGGGTCGCAGTTGGTGTCGATGCCGGCTACCATGTCACCATTCGGGTTGAAGGCCACATTGTTAATCACACACTCCTCACGGTCCTGTGTGAAGCTGGCGATCACGGGGCCCTGCGTGCCATCGACCTGGATCAACTGAATCTGTGTCTCGCGTGGCAGCTCATATTGGCAGCCAGCTACCTGCACCACAGCTGCGATCCACCGGCTGTCCGGCGACCACGCCATCCGTTCGTAACATTCCGGGCCAAGACGCAGCCGCTGCAGCCCGCTGCCATCCGGGTGGATGATCGCAAGGCCTCCATTCGAGTGGAAGGCGATCCACTGCCCGTCGGGGCTCCATTCGGGTGAAATATCGTTGCCAATGTGCGGCAGTTCCTGCAGTTCGCTGCCATCCGCGTTGATGATATACAGGGCGAATTCCGTGCTGTCCTCGCTCGGCCCTGCCGAGAAGACAATCCGCCGCCCATCAGGGCTCCAGGACCCGCGATCAGCAATCACCCCCAGCCTGTCATCGATCACGCGGCGCGTGTCCCCTAATTCGTCATCGATGCACAAGCCTGGGCCGCCCAGGCTGCCCTCCCATGCACAGGGAATAGCCCAGAGCTGCGCGGCCGGTTTCTGCGGTGTAATTGGCTCCAGATCATGGTCAATCTGCCCTTGCGCCGCCTCAGCGGGTGCGATCCGGTCAAACCCGCCCAACCCCGCGATCACAGCTGCCGCCACCGCCCCGAGCGTGACCAATGCCATCACCAGCCAAACGGCCACAGGCAGCCCACGCCTCTGATCCCGTTCGATGACGCGATCAAGACGGGGCTCGGGCACAGCGGCTACCACCATATCCGGCTCGGTGCCCTCAATGAACGTCGGTTCCTTGAAAGCACGTGAGGGGGTGGTGCTTTCCTTTACATGGCGGGTTGCCTCCTGCTCTTCGCGGTTCACAGCCTGGGCGAACGCATCCGCGAACGCACCGCAGGATGGGTAGCGGTGTTCCGGCTCGCGGGTTAGCGCCTTGAGCATCACCGCCTCCACTTCAGGGCTGAGCTCGGCGCGCAACATTGACGGCAGCGGGAGGGGATCGTGCAGATGCATATAGACAATCGCCAGCGGCGTTTCCGCGATGAATGGCGTCCGCCCGGTGATCATCTCGTACAGCACAATACCCAGTGAATACTGGTCGCTGGCCGCTGTGAGCGTCGCCCCACCCCGGCACTGTTCGGGGCTCATGTAGGCCGGGGTGCCCAGGATACCACCCCCGGTCAGGTCCATTGTGGCTTCGACGATCTTGGCGATGCCGAAATCAGTCAGGTAGGCATTGGACGCTGCGTCAAGCAGCACATTCGATGGCTTGACATCGCGGTGCAGAATGCCTGCCTGGTGCGCGTGGTCGAGTGCCATCGCCACCTGCCTGAGCAGGGCAGCCGCGTCACGCAGCGCCAGCGGCCCACCAAGCAGGCGCTCACGCAGGGTGCCGGTTGGCAGATAACGCATCACCAGGAAGGGGATGCCCGCATCCTCACCATAGGCATAAACAGGCAGGATGTTGGGATGTTCCAGCTTGGCAATGGCTTTCGCCTCGCGTTCGAAGCGTTTGAGGAATGTAGAATCGGCGGAATAGCGATCTGGCAGTACTTTGAGAGCGACATAGCGATCCATCGAGGCGTCGTAAGCCTTGTAGACGGTCGCCATTCCCCCCAGGCCGATCTGCTCAACAATGCGATAATTCCCGAGAGTCTGGCCGATCATCGGTGTTCCCCTCAAGGAGCAGTGTGCGCCTGCTGCTCCCTACGCCGCGGATTCAAGAGGCGGAGCGGCGGCCTCCGGTATGGGATGTTTACCATCCCCACATCTATACTGTAGGCTACTTTCATGTTCAGGGAAAGTGCGACCTACCATATTGCAGCCTGCCCGGAGGCCATGCTGATCTCCAGGCATTACCGCGCAGCACTTCACCGCGTGGTATACTCGCTCACAGCATACTGGTAGCGGATGAGGATGGAATGAACACTGTCTCAAGACGTGCGATTCTCAAGAGCATTGGCGTGATCGGGCTGGGCGCTGCGCATTTTGCCCTGCCTGACGCGGTCGACCGGGCGCTGGCCCATGCTGCAGCCTATCAGGGTGAACTGCCGCTTGCCCCCCATTGGAACGGCGAGCCGCTTGGCCGTATCACCGGCGAGTACATGAACGCGCGCAGCCAGCCCACCGTTGATGCAGATGTGGCTAACGTGCTCGACCAGCATTCAGTGGTGCGTGTAAGGCGTGTAGTGCCGGGCCAGACGGTCTTTCTGCATAACAACCTGTGGCTGGAAACCGAGTACGGGTATCTGTACTCCTCCTTCGTTCAGCCGATGTACTATCACCTGCCCAACCACCCTACCGCGGACCTGGGAGCCGGGCGGTGGGGTGAGGTGACCGTGCCCTTCACCGAGGCGTACTGGCAGCCCATCCCCACCCCGCAATACTGGGTCGACCGGCTGTTTTACAGCAGCATTCTGCGCATCTTCGAACTGGTCAGGGGCGAGGACGGCCGCTCGTGGTATCACGTCCAGGAGCTGTACCAGGATTATTATGTCCCGGCAACGCATGTGCGTATCATCATGCCCGAGGACCTGGCGCCCCTTTCCCCGCAGCTTGCACCCAGCGCCAAGCGCATTGAGGTTGACCTGCAGAGCCAGGTGCTCACCGCCTACGAACGCGATACGCCGGTGCTGCGCCACCGTGTCGCTACCGGTCTGCCCGACTGGGGCACACCTCCGGGCACGCATTACGTGGTCGATAAGCGGCCCTCCGAGCGCATGGTGGGCGGCCGCGCCGCCACCGAGGAAGACGAAGAAGGCTACAACCTCGGTGGCATCCCCTTCGTGTGTTACTTCACCTGGGAATGGGTAGCCACGCACGGCACCTACTGGCACAACGACTACGGCCAACCGCACAGCCACGGGTGCGTCAACGTGCCCCCTCACATCGCGCGCTGGCTGTGGCGCTGGACAACGCCCATCGCTGATTATGATGAGATGGTTGTGCGCGTCGACAACGCGCTGGATGGCACGCGTGTGATCGTGTTCTGAACCCGCAGGAGGGAAGCTGATGGCCGGGGGTGTGCGTGGCGTGGTGACCTATCATGTGATGGATGAACACGGCCTGCATGAGGAGCAGGGTATGTTCGACACGCTGGAGGAATTGTTCAACCTGTTGATGGACACCAGTGAAGCGCCCGTGAGACGCGTCCATGATGTGCGCCTGAGCGGCCCGCTGCCAGGGCGCGGGAGGCGCGCCGTCACCCTGCACTACCACTTGGTCGCCATCGACGAGCCTGCCGGTTAACCGATCACTCCGAGAAGGGCTTCGTACTGCTGATGCGCGAGCGATCGAGCGGCTTCGAGCCGGGCTCCTGCATCAGGGGGATGGCCAGCGTAAACGTGCTGCCCTCATCCGGGCCGGGGCTGGTGGCCCAGATGCGTCCACCATGCCCCTCAACAATGGCCCGTGCAATCGCCAGGCCGACCCCAAGCCCGCCCTCGCGGCGCCGCATGGTATCTCCGGCCTGATAGAACTTCTCAAAGATCGATTCCAACTCTGCTTCGGGGATGCCTATCCCGCTGTCGCGCACCGAAATCCACGCTTCACTGCCATGCGCCGCCGCCTCGAGGACGATCACACCCCCAACAGGCGTGAAGCGCACCGCGTTTTCGAGCACATTGGCGAGCGCGCGCATCATGGCACTGCGATCCACCTCCACGATGATGCGCCCCTCAGGTGCATCAAAGACGAGGATCTGTTGTTTGTTGCGAGCTTCGCGGGCCACCGCATCATGGGCCCCCTGCATGAGCTCGCGCACCGGCGCTGGCACGCGGTCCAGATCATCCGGGCGCACTTCGGCGTAGTGCAGGCTGGTCAGGCTCTCAAGCAGACGCCGCATGTGCAATGCGCTGTCCATGAGCTGGTCGACATGCTCGGTGGCTTCGCCCTCTACCAGCTCTTTGAGCACTGAGCCGTAGCCGAGGACTACCGAGAGAGGCGTGCGCAGCTCATGTGACGCGATGCTGATGAAGTCGGACTTGAGGGTGCTCAGGCGCTGCAGCTCCCCTGTGGCGCGCTGCAGCTCCCCGATCAACTGCGCATTGTCCACGGCGACCGCAGCCTGCGAGGCCAGGATGGTGATGTGCCGCACATCGTCCTGATCAAAGCCACCCTGGAGTTTATTGACAACCTCCAGCACGCCGATCAGCCGGTCGCGAATGCGCATCGGAATACCCAGCAGCGAACGCGTCTCAAAGGAAGTCTGCTCGTCCACACCCCGGAAGTGGCGCGCATCGTCCCGCACATCCTGGATGATGGTGGCTTTATCGGCCGCGATGATCGCCCCGGCGATACTGCCCTCCAGCGGCACTTTGATCCCCTTGAGCTGCGCCGCAATATCCGCGTTCGAGGCTGCCGCGAAGTACAGGTCGTTGGTATACGGCTCCACCAGCAGGATCGAAGCGCCTTCAGCGCCCGTGATCTCTGCGGCGGCCTGCATGATCGTGTCCAGCAGGGGTTCGATCTCCAACGTTGAATTCATCACCAGGCTGACTTCTACAAGCCGGTTCAGGGCTGTATAGCGCCGCCGCAGGCGCTCCAAGGCTACCTGCTGCTGGTTGAGTTCGTCGGTTTTGGTCATGCAGTCTCCCTGAGCACATCACCTGCGTGCTCCCCCTCCCCTCACTGTACATCATGAAAGAGGCCTCTGCAATGACTTCCGGTCGTGTTGACGAACAGGTGCGGCTTCGTTATGCTTGACACGGGAGTGGTTCGGTCCCGGTGGGTCGCGCGGTCTTCAAAACCGTTGGGGGGTTGCGGTGCAAGCCCCGGTGGGTTCGACTCCCATCCACTCCCGCCTGCGCTGGTCAGCTGCTGCGCTCCTGCCCCTGAGTGTTCCCCACTTCCGGAGCAATCCGCGCCTACGAAAATGACATCGGTGTGAATTCGACCCGCAGGCAGCGTCCCAGCATTGTAACCACCGGCGAAATGCCTATATCATAATAATATCTGAACCGCCGCGCTCCGCTTACAGGTTGGTCCGGGCCTGTAGGAGTAAACCCCATGGTTATCAATCCAACGGTTCTGCTCGTCGCCGATGATGTGGAGGCAGGGCAGGCATGGGCAGCCGTCCTTGCACAGAAGGGGATTACGGTCTACCAGGCTGCTACGGCACCGCAGGCAATCGAATGGCGGATCGACAATAACTGCGAGCTGATCATCGTCGACGTGACAACTCCGAGTTTCGACTATCTTGATTTGATCCGCGAGCTGCGCGTTGAGGCCACAATCCCGATCTTGCTGCTGCTGCCCGGTCCAGATGAAACCCGCGCTGTCGCCGCCTACGACGCAGGGGTCGACGAATGTGTGGAGAAGCCAATCGGGCCGCGGCTGTTCCTCGCTAAGACCAAAGCCTGGCTGCAGCGCGCGTGGGCTGTTCCCGCTGAACTGCTCGACGGGATCCAGGTGGGCAGCCTGCGTATTGACCCAGGCCAGCGCCAGTTTTACGCGTCGGACGGCCGTTCCGTTCAGCTCACCAACCTGGAATTCCGGGTAATGTACCTGCTCATGCGCAATGCAGATCAGGTGCTGCTGTCCGATCTGATCATCGACCGCGTGTGGGGCAGCGCCGGTGGAGACAGTGCACTGCTTAAGAATGTGATTTACCGCCTGCGCCGCAAGATCGAGCCCGACCCTGGCCAGCCGCGATTCATCCTGGCAGTCGCCCGGCAGGGGTACGTATTCCACGGCCAATGACACCTGCCTGGTTGTTTGCGACCGATCTGTGACTGCAAGCGGAAGTTTATGACCACCCGAGACCGTTTATTAAACCCCTTTTGTGACCGGCTTATCGTACACTTGGTGAAGACTTTGGCCGGACACATCTCACATGGTGAGCGAACCCAATCTTCCCGGGTGTTAACCGCGTCTGCGGTTTCCTGATTCCCGCACCTCTCGTTGCCATAGCCCCTTTGTGGGGGTGTCTGCCTCAATCCTGAGGGAGATTGTATACGATGAGCAAATTAGGATTCCGTATTTCGCGCAGGTTTATCATCACAGCGTCGATTGTGACGCTGTCTCTAGCACTGCCCCTGGTGGCATTCGCCGACCAGGTAGTAAACAACATCGATTCTACGATTGACCCTGCCCTTGAGACACGCACGATCACGGCAGGCGGTTCCACAGTGGTCGGGTTTTACATCCAACCATCGAATACCATTCCCACCGGTGACGCCAGCGGCTGTAATGCTACCGGTAGTGCCCCGGCAACTGTCACGCTCTCAGTGCCTGTCGGGGTAACTGCTACCCCCTCCGTATTCACCTTCACCGGCTGCGGTTCACCGTCGAATGTCCACAATGTGACCTTCTCGTCCTCGACAGCAGGATCATACACAATCAGCGTCGCCAGCGTAACGGGCGGCAAGTCCGGCAGCCTGTGGGACACTGCACCGGCAGCCTTTACCCTGAATGTAAGCCCACCCGCCGACACGACACCCCCGGTCATCACACCGAATGTCAGCGGCACAGCCGGAAGTGGAGGGTGGTACGTCAGCGATGTCACAGTGAGCTGGACTGTCACGGACCCGGAGTCAACCATCAGCTCCATGAGTGGGTGCGGGACTACCAATATCACCGCAGATACATCCGGGACAAACCTGACCTGCACAGCCACCAGCGCGGGCGGCACGAACTCGCAAACGGTCAGCATCATGCGCGATGCAACACCTCCGGCCATCGGCGGGTTGGCCTTGCCAGCCCCAAACAGCGCAGGTTGGAACAACGGCAACGTGACCGTGTCCTTCACCTGTAGCGACCTTATGTCCGGGATCGTCTCGTGTGGTCCCAACCAGACATTGAGCGGCGACGGCGCAGCCCAGTCGGTGACCGGAACCGCGGTTGACGCCGCAGGCAATAGTGCTACGGCCACCGTCAGCGGCATCAATATCGACAAAACGGCGCCGGGTATCTCCGGCTCGGCCTCGCCCGGGGCGAATGCCAACGGCTGGAATAACTCCTCCGTCGCCGTGGCGTTCAACTGCAGTGATGCACTCTCCGGGGTGGCTTCCTGCGGCCCGAATCAGCCCCTGAGCGGTGAAGGTGCAGGCCAATGGGCGACAGGCAGTGCGGTTGACAACGCAGGTAACAGTGCCACAGCTACCGTGAGCGGCATCAACATCGACCTGACGCCACCTACTATCAGCGGAGTGGCCTCGCCGGCGCCTAATGGCTACGGGTGGAACAACACGGCTGTGAATGTCGCGTTCGCCTGTGCTGATGCGCTCTCCGGGGTGGACTCCTGCGGCCCGGATCAAACGCTGACCGGCGATGGCGCGGCCCAGTCGGTGTCCGGCCTGGCGGTGGATCTGGCGGGCAACAGCACCCTGGCCACGGTGGGCGGCATCAACATTGACATGACGCCGCCCACCATCTCTGGTGCAGCCTCCCCGGCACCGAATGCGGCAGGCTGGAATAAGACGGATGTCACCGTGACATTTACCTGCGGTGACGCGCTGAGCGGTGTGGCATCCTGCGGCCCGAACCAGACCTTGAGCAGCGAGGGCACGAACCAGTCGGTGTCCGGCACCGTCTGGGATATGGCCGGGAACACCGATTCAGCGACGGTAGGCGGTATCAACATCGATAAGACCGCGCCCGTGGTGAACGTCACGGGTGTGACCAACAATGCCATGTACGTATTGGGCTCAGTCCCGGCAGCTGGCTGTGATACAGCTGACGCGCTTTCAGGGGTGGCCGTGCCCGCGACGCTGAATGTGACCGGTGGCAACGCCTATGGGATCGGCACCTTCACTGCGACCTGCAGCGGCGGCATGGACAACGCGGGCAATATGGCATCCGCGTCGGTCACCTATTCGGTCATCTACAACTGGGCCGGGTTCTTCCGGCCGGCAGATAACCTGCCGGTGGTCAACATCGTCAAGGCAGGCAGCGCGATCCCGGTCAAGTTCAGCCTGGGTGGTAACTTCGGGTTGAACATCTTCGCCAGCGGCTATCCAAGGGTGCAGGTTATGACCTGCAATGCCTTCGCACCAGCCGACCTGGTCGAAGAGACCGTCACGGCAGGCGGTAGCAGCCTTTCATTCGACCCGCTCACCAACCAGTATGTCTATGTCTGGAAGACGGATCGTTCCTGGGGCGGCCAGTGCCGCCAGCTCGTCGTGGTCCTGAATGATGGGACGTATCACCGCGCGAACTTCAACTTCACCCGTTAGGGGACTGGCTTGCCCGGCCAGATATATGGCCTGGTGAGTTTGCTTTACCGAGTCCTTCTACCCAACCTACAGGAGACCCCGTGCAGGGCTGCACGGGGTCTCCCATTGTACACACCCGCCAGGTAGACAGTCCATTCTGTGGGCAAGCTGCGGGCTATACCGCCGCCTGGATCAGCAGCAGGGCTACCGGCAGATCAATCAGGAAATGGCCTATCATCAGATAGGGCAGCAGGCGCGGCCGCCAGGCAAGCGCGGCAGCGACGAACAGCGCGAACAACAGAAACATGAGCAGCCGCCATGCGATGAAGCGCCAGTCAAATACCAATGGCAGTGTGCAGTGCTGTGCGCTGAGCCAGAACCCTGCCAAGAGCACGGCGATCCACCAGCGGCCTGTAAGGACCTTCAGGCGCGGCATCACATAAGCGAAGTAGGTAGGCAGTTCAGCAAAGGCGATGGTGATCGGGAACAGCAGGGTGAGCAGAGCCGCCCACAGCGGCAGCGCCGGGAACAGGATGCGGGTGGGTGCCTCAGGATCGCCGAACAGCAGTCCCCCCACCCACTGGTTTGGGAAGAAGGACAGTACCCCGCTGATCGCCAGCAGCCCAAGCGTAACCAGGATATCGCCGAGCATGTGCTGGCGGTCGAACGCGTACACATCACGCAGGCGGATGCCCTCAAGGCGAAATACATGCGCCAACAGCAGAATACTGGCGACGTTGGCCAGGGCGGCTACGTGCAGCCACCATCCTGCTGAGGCCCGCCATGCGGATGGCGTCCCCAACAGGGCCAGTACGGCAGCGATCAATGCCTGGAACAGCACAAAGAGCAGGGTGCGGCTGACCAGCATCAACAGTACGCGGCTCCAGTGAATTGGAGTATCTGGGTGCGGGTAGGCTGCGTGTGTAGTATCGGCAAAATAGTTTGTACCCATCAGGGTTCAGGTTTCTCCACTATCTGCGCAGGGACAATGTCAACGTCGATGCCAGTGTAAGTGTTTCCACTGGCATGCCCTAGTGTCAAACCTCATCAGCCCAATGTTACCCGGTAACCGATCCTGCTGCTCGATCTGATGGATTTCTTAGATAACTTTCTGGAACTGTTCAGGCGAACTTGCTACACTCTTGTTGGCCCTTATTGCGGGCCATCTTGTTATCGCCGACTAATGAAAGGACGACCCTGTGATGAAGCTGTTTGGGGCCAGGGCCGCCCAAGAACACCATCTTGAGGCCCCTGCTGCAATTCTCGCACCAGGAACCCCTGCGCCAGATTTCAAGCTGCCAAGCACTACCGGTGATCCGCTGCGCCTGCGCGACCTGCGCGGCCGTCCGGTGGTCCTGTTCTTCTACCCGGCTGACTGGAGCCCGGTCTGTGGCGATCAGGCTGCCCTGTACAACGACGCACGCGAACTGTTCGACCGGCATCAGGCACAACTGGTAGGCATCTCCGTCGACAGTATCTGGAGTCACACGGCGTTCGCTGGTCGCCTGGGCCTGAGCTATCCACTCCTGGCAGACTTCGAGCCGAAAGGACATGTGGCCCGCCTGTACGGCGCCTACGATCAAAGCCGTGGTGTGGCCCAACGGGCGCTCTTTGTGATTGACCCTCGCGGGATAATCCATTGGAGCCATCTGTCACCTCCGGCCGTCAACCCGGGCGCACGTGGCATTCTGCAGGCGCTGCAGGCCCTTCACCCATCTGAGTGAAAGGACACCGCACATGAACCAAAGCACGCAGCCACGACTGACGTTACAGGTCAGCGAGCAGGATCACGTGCTGGGTAATCCCCGGGCTGCCATTACGCTGGTCGAGTACGGGGACTACGAATGCCCGCACTGCGGGCAGGTCAAGCCCATCATTGAGGACCTGCGCCAGCGGCTGGGCGGCCGTTTGCGCTACGTGTACCGGCATCTCCCGCTGCGCTCGACGCACCCGCACGCCCAGCTTGCCGCCGAGGCAGCTGAGGCCGCTGCGGCTCAAGGCAAGTTCTGGGAAATGCATGATGCGATCTTCAACAACCAGGATGCCCTGGAGCTGGACGACTTTGTGCGCTATGCCTGGGAACTTGGCCTGGATGCGCATCGCTTCCGCCAGGAGCTGGAAGAGCACGTTCACCTCGAGCGCGTCCGGGAGGATTTCGTCAGCGGCATCGAGAGCGGCGCTAACGGCACGCCAACGTTCTTCGTCAACGGTGTGCGGTACGACGGCCCCTGGGACCTCGAGTCGCTGCTGGAAGCAATTGATAAACCGCTCGGCGTGCAGGTCCGCAACCTGTTCAGTGAGTTTGCACGGGTTGAGGCTTCCGGCGGCATCCTGCTGCTGCTCGCCACCCTGACCGCACTGGTCTGGGCCAACCTTCCAGCCCTCTCGGAGGCGTACTTCCATCTCTGGGAGATGGATCTCGGCGTCCAGTTTGCGCGATTCGAGCTGTCCAAGCATCTGCTGCATTGGGTCAACGATGGCCTGATGGTGATCTTCTTCTTCGTCGTTGGCCTGGAGATCAAACGCGAGGTCACAGCAGGCGAACTTGCCAGCCTCAAACGGGCAGCGCTGCCCATCGCTGCGGCGGTAGGTGGGATGGTAGTTCCGGCAGCGCTCTACCTGGCTTTCAACTGGGGTGGACCGGGCGAGCAGGGTTGGGGCGTGCCGATGGCGACCGATATCGCCTTCACGCTCGGCATCCTGACTGTGATGGGCCGCCGAGTTCCCCTCTCGCTGAAGGTCTTCTTCACAGCCCTGGCCATCGCGGATGACCTGGGCGCCGTGCTGGTGATCGCCGTCTTTTACTCATCAGGTATCAACTGGGTGATGCTGCTTGTTGGCGGCGTGGTCCTGATCATGCTGCTTGGCCTGAACCGGGCCCGGATTTACTCGCCGCTGCCTTACGCGCTGCTGGGTATCATCCTGTGGCTGGCCTTCCTCAAGTCGGGCGTGCACCCCACCATCGCGGGTGTGCTGCTTGCCATGACCATCCCCACGCGCCCACCGGCTGATCCACGCGCCATGCTGGCGCAGTGCATCACGTTGTTTGAGGATCATGAGCTGCCGCCGGGCGTCCAACCCGGTGCGCCGATGCGCCGCCAAGCTGCCATCCAAACGCTCGAGCAGATCACAGAGCGGCTCCAGTCACCTGCCCAACGCATGGAGCACAACCTGCACCCCTGGACCACCTATGTGATCCTGCCGATTTTCGCACTGGCGAACGCAGGGGTAGCGCTGGCAGCGGGCAGCGATGTCCCGTTGATCGGCCCCGTCAACCTGGGCATTGTGCTGGGCCTTGTGATCGGCAAGCCGCTGGGCATCACGCTGTTCTCATGGCTTGCTGTGCGCTTGAAGCTGGCGGAACTGCCCCCTGCGGTTGGGTGGGCGCAGTTGTTCAGCGCAAGCTGGCTGGCCGGCATCGGGTTTACGATGGCGCTCTTCATCGCCAACGCAGCGTTTGATGCGCCAGAAATCCTGGCTTCGGCCAAACTGGGCATCTTCATCGCCTCGCTGCTGGCAGGCCTGGTTGGCGCGGGGCTGCTTATCCTGACCAGCCCGCGCTATGATGTTTCCAGCGCGATGCTTGAGCCATCCCGCATCCGTTAGGCCACAGCATAAGACGGACATGGGCGCGACCTCAAAACCAGGTCGCGCCCATCATTTATCACACGAGGCGTCCTGCCGATCAACGGCCGACGGCCGCCTGCCCCATCATCTGATCCAGCTCACGCGAGCGTTCGCTGCGGAACTGCTTGGTATACAGCCGGTAGTAGTGGCCGCGTTTGCGCATCAGCTCGGCGTGCGTGCCCATCTCCTCGATGTGCCCGCCTTCGATCACCAGGATGCGATCTGCTCGCTTGATGGTTGATAGGCGGTGGGCGATCACGAAGCTTGTGCTGTCACGCATGATCTCCTCCATCGCCTGCTGAATGGCCGCTTCAGTCAGTGTGTCGACCGAGCTGGTCGCCTCGTCCATCACAAAGATCTCCGGGCGTGCCAGGATCGCGCGGGCAAGGCTCAGCAGCTGCTTCTGGCCTACCGAGAGCAGCACGCCGCCCTCACCGACCTCCGTATCGTAGCCTTTCTCCAGCTCGCTGATGAACTCATGGGCCCCCGCCTGGCGCGCCGCCGTCTCGACATCCTCGTCGCTGGCGTCCAACCGCCCGTAACGGATGTTTTCCCGAACTGAGCCGGAGAACAGGTGCGGCGTTTGCAGCACCATACCGATCCGCGAGTGGATGGCATGCAGGCTCAGCTCGGTGTAGTCGCGGCCGCCGAAACGGATCACACCCTGCGTCGGCTCGTAGAAGCGACATAACAGGTTGACGATGGTCGACTTGCCCGCGCCTGTTGCACCCACCAGTGCGATCGTCTCACCCTGACGTACAGTCAGATTGAAGTCGCGCAGCACGGGGTTGTCCGCTTCATACCAGAACGAGACATGCTCGAACTCGATGTCCCCATGGATCGTGCCGGGGTCTACCGCAGCGGGCCGATCTTTCACAGCAACCTCAGCGTCCTCTAGGGAGAAGACGCGCTCTGCCGAGGCAATGGCAAGCTGCATCTCGGCGAACACGCGCGCCATGTCCTGAATCGGCCACATCATGAACGTGATGTAGCTCACGAACGCCTGGATGCCGCCGATGGTCATGGTGCCGGTGTTGATCGCCGCCCCGCTGTAGGAGACGATCAGGCCAACCGCCAGCGAGCTGATCAACTGCACGGTCGGCAGAAACAGCGCAGAGAGCCAGGCTGCCCGGTAGCTGGCGCGGTACATGCTGCCCGTCAGCTTGCCGAATTCAGCCAGGTTCTGTTCCTCGCGCGCCAGCGCCTTGACCACGCGCACGCCGGTGATGGCCTCGTTGAAGGCGCCTGTGATCTTCGAGTTCATCTTGCGGGCCAGGCGGAACTGCACGATGATGCGGCGCCGGAACCAGATGGCGATGCCGATCAGGAACGGGATGATCGCGAAGACGATCATCGCCAGCCGGGCGTTGATCACCGTCATGAAGTACAGCGCCGTCCCGATGTTCATCAGGCCCCAGGTGATATCCAGCAGGCCCCAGGTGACCAGTTCGGCCATGCGGTCCACGTCCGAGGTTACGCGGGACATAATCCAGCCTACGGGCGTGCGGTCGTAGTAGGCCAGCGAAAGCGCCTGCAGCTTGCCAAAGAGCTTCTTGCGCATGTCGTAGCGCACGCGGTGCCCCAGCACCCCCGTCAGGTAGATGAAGGTAAACACCAGCGCCGCCTGCACGAAGATCAGCCCGCCATACTGGATAACAATGCTGCGCAGTGCATCCGTATTGCGCCCGACGATGCCCTCATCAACGATGCGCTTGCCCAGGAATGTGAAGTACGAATCCAGCGCTGAAACCGATGCGATGGCAGCCACAAAACCCATCACCCAGGGCCAGTGCGGGCGCGTCTGTGCCAGGATGCGCAGCAGCGTCCGACCGTTGAACTGGGTGTGGAAATCCTGTTCCTCTAGTTCGATTTCATCATACTCAGACACTTGCCAGCTCCCTCTCCAACTCTTCCTCGATGCGCGCCTGCATCTCATAGATGCGGCGGTACACCCCTTCCTCCGCCATCAGCGAGTCATGCGTCCCATGCTGCACGATGCGCCCCTTGTCAAACACGATGATCTGGTCAGCGCCCATCACACTCTGGACGCGGTGCGCGATGATAAACGTGGTACGCCCTTCCATCAGGCGTTCCAATGCCGCGCGGATATCGGCTTCCGTCTCCGTGTCAACCGAGGATGTTGCATCATCCAGGATCAGGATGCGCGGGTCGCGCAGCAGGGCGCGGGCGATGGCCACGCGCTGTTTCTGACCTCCGGAGAGCGTCACCCCACGCTCACCCACCAGCGTATCGTAGCCGCTGGGGAAGCTCAGGATCACATCGTGCACTGCGGCGGCGCGCGCGGCGGCTTCGACTTCTTCCTGCGATACCGGGCGGTCGACGCCCAGCGCGATGTTCTCCCGGATGGTGCGCGAGAACAGGAAGGGTTCCTGCTCCACGATCCCGATCTGCCGGCGCAGGAAGTGGCGGGCATACTGGTTCAGCTCGATCTCGTCCAGCAGGATCGAGCCTGAGTCGTACTCGTAGAAGCGCGGGATCAGGTTGACCAGCGAGGTCTTACCCGACCCGGTTGAACCCATCAGCGCGATAACCTGCCCGGGCTGTACGCTGAAACTCACTTCGCGCAGCGCGAGGCTGTCGTCGTCATACCCAAAACTGACATTGTTAAAAACCAGCTCTCCGCGCACCTTGCCACTGACCGGATAGGTGCCCATGCGCATCGGCTCGCGCTCTTCCCGGATGACGGCCATCACGCGCTCGAGGCTCACCAGTCCAACCGACATTTGCACGATGACGCGCCCCAGGTTACGCATCGGCCAGATCAGCCACAATACCATCCCCGTGTAGGCGAGGTACGTGCCAATACTGATCGTGCCGTTTAGTGCCATCAGCGTGCCGAGCACAAACCCGGCCAGCATTTGGAAGCTGCACAGGATGTCTGACGTTGGCCAGAACAGGGCATGCATCAGCAGTAATTTGCGTCCGCGCCTGTACTGTTCCCAGTTCTCCTTCTCAAACTTACCAAGCTCGTACGGCTGGCGGGCGAAGGCTTTCACCACGCGCACACCGCTCAGATTCTCCTGGAGCACGGTCGAGAGCACCGCCTCCTGTTCCTGGAAGCGCTCGTAGGCATCTGATACGCGCTTAAAGAAGAACAGGGACATCACTACCACAATCGGCACCACCACAATCGACGCCAGCGCGAGCTGCACATTCAGCGTGAGCAGCGCGATCAGGTTCACAGCAAACAGCAGCACAATACGCCCCACCATGATCGCTTCATCCGCGAAGAAGCGGCGGATGGCATCCACATCAGATGTGGAACGCTGGATCAGCTCACCCGTCTGGCTGCGGTCGTGATAGGTGAAGCTCAGATGCTGCAGATGGTCGTAAATGTAGTTGCGCAGGCGCCGGGCCACGCTCTCGGCGGTACGCGCTGCCGCTGCGTGGCTCATAAAGGTGAAGCTGCCCTCCGCCAGGGCCAGGCCTACAAATCCCGCGCCGATCCAGAACAGGTTAAGCCCTGATTGCCCTGCGCCGATCACACCATCCACGAAGTAGCGCAGCAGCAGGTAGGTCAGCGATTTGAAGGTCGCTGCCAGGCCCATCGCCACTGTGGAGCCTACATACAGCAGGTGGTAGCCGCTGGCCATCTTCCACAAACCAGCCAGCGGGCTCTCTGTCACGGTATTTTTCAGGTCGTATTCAACTGCCAACTCGAACTCTCCCGCCCGGCGCTCGGGCTGCCGCTACCATACGTCATATAGCCCCAGCGGGTTGCTGCTGGGGTGCGAGAGGGTGGGCTTGGGTTGAACTGTAAGGCTGGCCGGGCAACCAGCCCCGGGGGCACACGGGCAGTGCACCCCATGAGAAGAGCCTTATTGTGCACCAGACCTGGCGTGGAGTCAAGCCCGGGGAGGCAGCGCCGAGAGTCCTAAGACAGCCTGACTACAGAGATCACCCTACATAATACACTGATAATTACGTTTACAATGGTGTTCGAGCGAAATATGCTGCTCAGCAGGCGACCTTGTCACCCCGAGCTAAGGTGCGATGGCAGAACACTCTAAACCACCACCACCCCCTAACATGCCTCTCAAACGCCCTCTCTCACCGGTACTGCGCACCCTGATAGTGGCGCTGATTTATCTGGCTTTATCGCTGGTAGTAGAGTGGATCGCACTGGCCCGAGGGCCGGAGTATGGCAGTAACATCTGGTATGCCCCTGCCGGGTTGGCATTGGCTTATGTATTGGTAGAGGGCGTGCGCTTCACGCCGGTCACTATCCTCAGCATGTTCATCGGGCTGATGCTGTATCCCGATATGCACGATCACATGCTGACCGCAGCGCTTATATCAGTGCTGGCAGGCGCCACCTATGGGACAGCCGCAACATTACTCCGTCATGTTATCCCGGTTGACCTGCGCCTGCGGCGCCCAGTTGATGTGGTCCTGTTTCTTTTCACCGTCATCGGTGTGACGTTCCTCGCCGCGGCGCTGCTGACAGTCTTCCTGGTCGGCGCGGGTTATATGTCCATCTCATCGGCGGTTGCGCTGCTGACCAACGCATCGCTCAGCGTGGCCGCCGGATGCATGATCTTCACACCGCTGGTGCTGCATTATAAAGATACACTGCGCTGCTGGATTGATGGAACTCCACGCAGCACTGCCCAACCTCCCTGGACACGTCGAAAGACCATCGCTGCGCTGGGCCAGTCCGCTGCCGCCGCAGCCCTCATCGTGATCGCGCTGGTTACCCCGCCTGATCTGAACCTCGATCCCGCGATGCTGCTGGCGGTAGTGCTGCTTTGGAATGCTGAGGTATTCGGGATGAGCGGTGTGGTCATTGCCAACGCCGCAGTCCTGGGCGCCTTCTGGATAGCTCTCCAGTTTAACGGGCCCTCCTCGTTTGATCCCGTTTCGCTGACAGCCCTGGGCATTGGTTTGCCGTCCCTCGGCCTGTTCTTTGGCGCTGCCGTCGACGAGCGCCAGCGGGGTCAGAGAAAGTTGGGGGAGAGCGAAGCCAACCTGCTGGGGTTGATCAACAACACCAACGATCTGATCTGGTCTGTGGACAGGGATTTCCGGCTGCTCTCGATCAACACCAGCACCCAGATATGCCTTAAGCAGATGTTCGACGTGGTCATCGAGCCGGGGAACTCCTTCATCCTGTCAGTCGACCCATCTCAGCGCGAGTTCTGGCAAACGCATTTCGAACGCGCTCTGCGCGGTGAACGCGCGATCGTGGAGCGGCACATTACGGCCCACCTCAAGCCGTCACGCGTTGTGGAATTCTCGTTCAGCCCCCTCACCCTGACCGATGGCAGTATTGGCGGGGTCACTGTGTTCGGACATGATGTGAGCAGCCATAAGCAGGCCTTGGCAGCTCTGCGCGAGAGCGAGCAGCAGTTCCGTACGCTTGCGGAACTCAGCCCCTCTGCCATCTACATCGTGAGGCCCGAACACGAAACACGAACTCTGAATGTGTTATACGCGAACTCTGCTGCCGAGCAGATCAGCGGTTTCTCGCGGGAGCAGTTGAACCAGCTCAGCCGCAGTATGCGCATGCGTCCATCTTATGATGACTATGTCGCCATCAAAGCCCTGATGGACTCACAGGGTGCATCGGTCAGCCCAACCATCGAGATCCCGATTATGGCAGGTGATGGGCAGGAGCACTGGCTGAGCTACCGTGCGACTCCTATCGACTTCGAGGGGAAGCCTGCCATCCTTGCCACCGCGTACGACATTACCGCGTTGAAGAAAGCTGAAGCGCAGCTTCGCGCCAGCAACTCCCAGCTTGGCCAGCGTAATCGCGAGCTGCAGGCGCTGATTGAGATCAGCCGGAGGCTCAATGCCACACTGGACCTGCGCGAAGTGTTCTGGACGATGTTCCGTGAGGTTGGGGAGACCCTGCTCAGCTCGCCGCATTTCGCCGTAATCCTGTATGACGAAACAGCCAATGTGCTCCGGCCCCATTTCGCGATTGTTGACGGGGAGGAGATTCCGGCAGACAGCCTCCCGGTGATGCCGTTAGGTGAGGGCCCAAACAGTGAAACCATCCGCACCGGCCAGCCTCGTATTGTCGATCTGGAGGTCGAACGCAAAGAGCTGGCCAGCCAAGGGCGGTTGATTGACATCCAGAGCAGTGTATCGAATGGGAGCCAGGTTGCGTCGGCCTTGTATGTCCCGCTGTCGGTTGGTGACAGGGCTCTGGGCGTGATCAACGTCCAGCACTACCAGCGAAACGCTTATGATGCTGCCGACCTCAACCTGGTCACGGCAATCGCCAACCAGGCAGCGATCGCGATTGAGAATGCCCAGTTGGTCAGTGACATTCGCGAGCGTGAGATGTTCTTTCGCTCCACGTTTGACCAATCAGCATTCGGCCTGGCTCACCTCGACCTGAAGCTCAGAATCGAGCGGGTGAACCAGCGGTTGTGCGACATGACCGGCTACAACCCCGAGGAGCTGGTTGGACGGCCTTACCTTGATCTCATCTTCGACGCAGATCGTTCGACCAGCGAGAGCCGCTATCAGCAGGTGCTGGACGGCACACACAGTTCGGCTGTGCTTGAGAAGCGTATGGTGCACTGGGACGGCTCCCTGATCCCGGTCAGTGTGACCCTGTCGCCGATGCGCGACGCCGATGGGCAGGTCTTACGGCTGGTAACGGTGGTTGAAGACATCAGCCGCCGCAAACATGCTGAGGAATCCGAGCGCAAGCAGCGCGAGCTCGCTGAGGCGCTGCGCCAGACGGCTGCTATTGTCAACAGCACGCTTGAGCTGGATGAAGTGCTCGACCACGTGCTAAACAGCATCTCACGTGTGGTTGCCCATGATCTGGCAAACGTGATGTTATTCAATGGAAGCACCTGTGCGGTGGCGCGTTCGCGCGGGTATGAACTGTACAACCTGCAGGATTGGATCGAGCATCAGGTATTCGAGATCGACTCCTTCTCTACCTTCAACTGGATCATGCAGCACCGCTGCCCATTGTTGATCGAAGACACCCGCCAGTATCCCGGCTGGGTAGCCCTGGAGGAAACGGCCTGGATCCTATCGCACCTGGAAGTGCCAATTCTGAGCGGCGGTGAAGTGATAGGGCTGATCGTCCTAGACAGCAGTGTGAAGGGGTTTTTCAATAATGAGGACGCTGAACGCCTCCAGATGTTCGCCGAGCAGGTCGCCGCGGCGATTCGCAACGCGCGGCTGCATCAGATCGCCAGAGACCGCGCAGCGCGGCTTGAGCTGTTCGCAGGGATCGCTGCACAAACCGCCGGTATTCTGGACGTTGACCACCTCCTGGAGCACTCTGCCAATCTGATTGCCGACACCTTCGGGTACTACGCGGTCGAGATTTTGCTGCTCGAGGGGAACGGAATGCTGCTGAAAGCCACCACGAACGAGGCGGTCTCGCTGGAGTACCTTGGCAAGCAGGTCTGTCTGCAAGGCGGCTGCCCGGCTATCGGGGCCGCAGTGAGCGGCACCCCCGTTAAGATCGATGACGCGGGCGGCTACGATCTCAAATGTGAGTTCGCGAGCCATTGGAGCGCAGGATCGCTGATCGCCGCGCCGCTCAAATCTCACGGCGAAGTCTTCGGCGTTCTGGTGGTCAGTGGGGAAGCCCCGCGCGCGCTGGATCAGGCGGATTTCGATACCATCCTCACTATCGCCGACCAGCTTGCAGTCGCCATCCAGAACGCCCGTCTCTACGACCGGATTGAACTCCACGCTGCAGAGCTTGAACAGAGAGTGGCTGAACGCACTGAGGAGCTGGCCGCTGCGAACGAAGACCTTAAGCGGCTCAGCCAGGTGAAAGATGAGTTCGTCTCTAATGTTTCCCATGAGCTGCGCACGCCCATTACCAGCATCAAACTATACCATCGCCTCCTCACGATGAACCCCACGAAAACTGGCGATTACATGCAGCGCCTTGAGCGCGAGACACGCCGCCTGGAACAGATCGTCGAGGACCTGCTGCAGCTCTCCCGTATGGATCAGCAGCGCGCCCCAATGGTACAAAACAACCTGAATCTCAACGAAATCGTGGAGACTCTGGTAGCCGACCGGACTGTACTGGCGAAGGAGCGCGCTATCAAAATGACCGTGCGGGCCTGGCATGAAAACCTGATGGTGTATGGTGATGCCGCCATGCTCGGCCAGGCGATCAGTGTGTTGTTAACCAACGCGCTCAACTACACACCCTCGGGGGGGCGCATCACTGTTTTAACATTTCCGGCGGGGAATACGGTCGCCATCAGTGTGCGCGACACCGGTCCGGGTATCCCACCTGAGGAGCATGAGCGTCTGTTCGAGCGCTTCTATCGTGGCAAAGCCGGACGCGAAAGCGGAGCCTACGGCACTGGCCTGGGCCTTTCCATTGCCAGGGAGATCACGGAGCGTCATATGGGGCATATCGAAGTGGAAAGCTCTGGCATCCCCGGCAAAGGTGCCGCATTCACAATCTGGCTCCCTCTGACCACCAATGAGCATTCTGAGGATATCTAGCCCCGTTCTCAATTGCTCTCGCCTCTTCCCGTCTAGGCTTCCTCATCCTCATGGGCATCGATCAGGTCACTGCCACGCCGCACCGACTTGTCTCCAAAGCGGTCACGCAGCCGGTCCAGCGCATCGATCAAATGGCGGCGCTCCTCGGATGGTCCGCCCCACAAACCAAGCTGCACGCCTGCCTCGAAGCTGCTGATCCCTACCCCGATCAGCCGCACAGGGCGCCCGCGCGGCCAGTTGCGAATGAACAGCTCCAGTGCCGCATGGTAGATCACATCATCATCGTCCGTCGGCTGGCCGAGCGTTATCTGGCGCGACAGTGTCGTGAAGTCCGACCAGCGCAGTTTGATCTTAACCGTTGTGCCCTGCAGGCCTGCGCGCCGCAGGCGCCGCCCCACCCCATCCGAGAGGCGCCGCACCACGCGCCGCAGGGATGCCTCTTCCCCGATATCCTGCGCGAAGGTCACTTCCTTGCTGATCGACTTGGGGTCATGCTCCGTTTCAAGCGGCCGCTCGTCGATGCCCCGGGCGCGCTGGGCCAAGTCCGCGCCGTGTTTGCCGAAGGCGCGCATCAGGTCCTGAGCCGGGCGGCTGGCAATATCGCCCACACTGTGGATGTCCAGCTCGGCCAGCCGCTGCGCGGTGCGCGGTCCGACACCCCACAGCTCGCGAACAGACAGTGGGGCCAGAAAGGCTGCCTCCTGCCCTGGCGGCACCACGGTGATCGTATTAGGCGGGTGGATCCCGCCGTGCTGCGCCTTGCCCACGTTGTTGGCGATCTTGGCAACCAGCTTGTTCGCCGCCACGCCCAGCGATACCGGTAGGCTCAGCTCCTGGTTGATGCGCCCCTGCAGGTCCTGTGCCAGCTCCGACGCGCGCTCCGGGCGCAGCGTCACATCCAGAAACGCCTCGTCGATGGAGAGCTGCTCGACAACGGGGGTCAGGTCATGCACGAGGGCCATCACCTGGTCAGAGACCTGGCTGTAGACGCCGTGCCGGTGCGACACGATGATCAGGTCCGGGCACAGCCGTACGGCGGTCGCCATTGGCATGGCCGAGCGCACCCCGAACTGGCGGGCGGGGTATGAGCACGAAGCTACCACGCCGCGCTGGTCGGGCCGCCCGCCGACTGCAAAGGCCTTGCCCCGCAGGTCCGGGTTATGCAGTTCCTCGACCGCGCAGAAGAACGCGTCGAGGTCCATGTGCAGGATCTTGCGTACCGGTGCCATGTCACATTCTCAACCCTCATTCCAGTATCAGCATGAGCCCCTCTCTGTGCAAGTGGTGGGCTTTAGCACAGTACGCTATGCTGGAGCACATGGACTCAGGGAGGTGACCATGACACACATCGAACGCGGTGAGCGCATTGCCCGCACGGCACACGTGCGCCTATGCACCTCGGCCGTTATCCTCGACCCTGCCGGCACCGGGGTGCTGCTCACCCGCCGCGCCGATAACGGTCAGTGGTGCCTGCCCGGCGGCGCACTGGACCCCGGGGAGACCGCCGCTGAATGCTGCGAGCGTGAGGTTCTGGAAGAGACCGGACTGCACGTGCGCGTCACACGCCTCACCGGCGTTTACTCCGACCCGCACATGATCATGGCTTATGCCGATGGCAACCGCTGGCACATCGTGGACTTGAATTTCGCCGCCGAGGTACAGGGCGGTACCCCTGGTTTGAGCGAAGAAACAACGCAGATCGGCTACTTCACCCCTGCCGAGATCGCACAGATGGACCTGCTTGAACACCATCGCCAGCGCATCACCGATGCCCTGCTGGGTCAGCAGGTCGCTTTCATCCGTTGAACAAACACAGCGGGGCGGTCAGTGACCGCCCCGTTCCACTCGCTGTTACGCCGGATACACTTCCGGCAGCTTGGATGGCTCCCAGGTCGCCACGAACTCCTCAAGCTGTTCGAAGCTCTCCAATACCCACAGCCGCTCGTGGAAGGCATGCGGGCTGGGCTTGTACAACGCAATGTCGGTCGGATCAAACGGGCGGTGTTCAACCGCACCGGAGTACGCATACTGCAGCTCCCCGAAGGAGGACATCAGCCCAGTGCCCAGCGCGCGCACCTTGCCGCCCTCTTTAAGCAGCCCGAACTCGATGGTGTGCCACCAGATGCTGCCCAGCCCACGCCGGACATCCTTGGGGCAGTCCAGGATAATGCGTGAGAAAGCATGGATCAGGTTGCAGTAGCGCTGGCTTGCCAGGAAGGGGAGATGGCCGTAAGCATCATGCCAGATATCGGGCAGTGGTGTGTAGTCCAGATCGTCCTTGCTGCGGATATACTCGGTGATCAGCATCCGGCGTTCCCACAGGCGCTCGAACCAGTCCTGACCATCGGAGAACTGCACAGGTGTGCTTACAAGCGTCCAACCGGTGCTGGCCTGCATAATCTGGTCGATCCGCTCAAAATCAGGGATGCGCTCACCATCGATGTGGAAAATATCCAGCCCCTCACGGAACATCGCCGTGCTGCGGGCCAGGGCATTACTGTGCTGCCTCGCATAGAGCAAGGACCATACCTCGTGCTGGTCCTTGCTCCAACTAAAGAAAGGTCGCTTATCCTCCTGAGCCATGCCGTCCTCCCTTCCGTGTGAATAACCTTCCGCAATCATAGCACAGGTAAATTAGACTAGTCCAGCCTTAATTATCATTATACCGCCGATCTGCCTGCCCGGCGGTACGCCCCCATATGCTGTACCGCCGAATCGCTTGACTCCGGCCTGCTAAACCTTTACCGTGAGGTAAGCCCGGTTAATGGTCCGTCTGCTGGCCCGCGCATTCCGGTGAGCCCGGTCTTACCTCTCCGAGAGGATACCCTGCCATGTTAATCGCATCATATTGGATATTCGCCTACGCTTTTGGCTGGCTGATCGGCGTGGTCTTCAAGGAGATCGTACTTAAGAACTACTACAGCGAGGGCAAGGAGACCAGCCCCAACCACATATGGGTCATCCAGGGCACCGACACGCGCGTGCGCAGCGCCACCCAGCGCGAGGTATACGAGCACTACCAGGGGCGCGGCTCCTGGGAGCGTATGCAGGTGGAGGGCTTCGGCTGTCTCAAGCGCTGGGGTGGGGTCATCTTTGGCCTGTTTGTCGGGCTGATCGGTCTGGCGCCGGGCCTGCGCTGGTGGCCGATCGCGCCCGCTGCGATCATCACCGCCGGGATATATTATGTGTGGACCCGGGACGCTGCACTCGAGCGCCCCAAACAGCGCAGCCCTTTTGAGCTGCCTGACGGCATCCAGAAGTTTATGGATAACCCGTTTGGCTCGATCCTGTGGGTGCTGTTCGCATATGGGGTGCCGCTGATCGTCATCGTGAGCTTCCTGGTGGCGCTCCAGCAGGGGCGCGAGCCCGGCGACGTGTTCCTGTGGGCCGCCGGTGTGCTGTTAATGCCGCTGATCGCAATCGCGGCGGCCCTGCCATTTGCCGGGTTAGCCAGGCTGTTGGATGCGATCCTGGACAGCCGGAAACCGAAGAAAAAGCCTCTCTATCAGGGCCCCCTGGGTGATCTGATCCGCGCCACATCTCACAGCGGCCCCACCGGGCAGCAGGCCATGCAGCAGCTGCTTACAGAAGGCCACATCAAGGCGGGGGCGGAGCTGGTCAACGTCTATCTGACAGGTCTCGACCTCAGCAACCTGAACCTGAAAGGCATCTGCCTGCAGCAGTCCACGCTGACCAACTGCAAGCTCAACGGAACGAACCTGGAGGGCGCTGACCTGTTCGATACCAAGTTCCGCCGCTGCCAGTTCGACGGTGCATCGCTGCGGGGTGCAGACCTGCGCGAAGCCAACCTCAGCGACTGCAGCTTGAATGAGGCGGACCTGTCAAAAGCGAACCTGGGCAAGATATGGTTCTTCGGCACAGTGTATCTGAACGACGCCAACCTGCGCGGCGCCAAGTGCCGCGAGGCGCATATGGATAAAACCGATCTGCGAGGGGCAGACCTGACCGGCGCAGCCTGCCGGGGCGCCTGGCTTTCAGAAACCAGGCTGGAGGGGGCCATCCTGCGCCGTGCTGATCTGCGGGAAGCCCACATCCGCAATGCATACTTGAAGGGGGCCGACATGGCGGGCGCAGACCTGCGCAAGGCCGGATGCTGGGAATCTGATTTCACGGAAGCGAAGCTGCGCGGGGCCAGGTTCCATGGCGCCAGCCTCGGCCGTGCCCGCTTCTCCGAGAAGGGGCTGCGCGGCGCGCGTCTCAGCCGCAAGACCACCATGCCCGACTCGAAGCGATGGAACCCCAGACTCCACAAAGAGGAGTACGCCTGAGGAATAAAAGAGAGGCGGTGAATGACCGCCCCTCTCGCCCCGCAAAGCTGCCTTGCTTACCCGGCGTAGCTCCAGCCCAGGTCAGGCAGGCTGAGTCCTTCGGAAGGCTCATGCTTGCTGAACACCTGTGCAGATACCACGTCCGCGATCACCACGTCGTGGTCGCCACCCGTCTCCACCCACTGCCGCACGCGGCATTCCATTACCGCCGCGGCCCCATCGATCACTGGCAGCCCGAGCGCCTCCGAATGCGTATAGTGGGTCTGGGCCATCTTATCGGGGTTCTTGGCGCGCCCCTTGGTCAGCCCTTTGATCGCGTCCTGGTTCGCCGCGCTGAATACGTTGACCGCAAACATGCCGCTCTGCTTGATCAGCCCGTGCGAGTATGCCGTTCGCGAGAGACCAATTGCCACCATACGCGGCTCGAAGCTCACCTGGGTCAGCCAGTTCAACACCATGGCATTCTCATCATCAGCGTGCCTGCTGGTGACCGCATGGAATCCATAAGGCAGCATGCGCAGGGCCGTAGCAATCGGGTCACTGCTCGTCATCAAACATCCTTCCTTGAATCCAACATGCCGATGGCCTGATCTTAGCAGCCAGGATCAGGCATTTCATGGACGCCGTGAGCGGCATCCTCCCTACCCCGCTGCTTGAATCACCCGGCATTTAAGGGCACAATAGCATCCTGCGCTCGCTGATCAGACAGGCAGTCCATATGAGCCCGTTCAACCCACGCAGCCTGGCCCCCCTGTTTATCGGGACTATCCCTATCGACCCGCCGCTGGTGCTCGCCCCGATGGCAGGCCAGACCAACTACCCTTTCCGGGCGCTGGTACGGCGCCTGGGTGGCGCCGGGCTGGTGGTCACAGAGCTGGTCAGCAGCAACATCCTGCACAATGAGATCCGCAACCCGCAGCGCACCACCGGGCGCTTTGACTGGCGTCCCGTCGAGCATCCAATCGCCGTGCAGCTCTACGGGCATGATCCCGCCATCATGGCCGAGGCAGCCCGCATCGTCGTTGAATACGGTGCACCGATTGTGGATATCAACATGGGTTGTTGGGTCCCCAAGGTCGCCCGCAGCGGGGGCGGTGCTGCGCTGCTGCGTGACCTGCCTACAGCCGCCGCCATCGTGCGTGCCGTGGTGGATGCCGTCCCCGTCCCGGTAACGGTCAAGGTGCGCGCAGGCTGGACACGCACGGAGATCACCGCCGTTGAGTTTGCCCGCGCTGCCGAGGGCGCCGGGGCGCAGGCCGTCGCGGTCCACGCCCGCACGGCGGATCAGGGGTTTACCGGCTCAGCAGATTGGTCGGTCATCCGGCGTGTCAAACAGGCTGTGCGCTCCATCCCGGTGATCGGCAACGGTGATGTGGTCAGCCCGGCGGATGCGGCCCGCATGTTCGATGAGACCGGCTGTGACGGGGTGATGGTCGGGCGTGCCGCGCTGGGCCGCCCCTGGGCGCTGGCGCATCTGGCCCACGCGCTGCGCACTGGCGAGCTGCTCCCGGAGCCGCCCCTGCCCGACCGTGCCGCGTTGGCGTTGGAGCAGGCGCGCACCTTCTTCGCAGAGACTGCGCACTATCTCCCCGAGCATGTCAGAGCCCTGGAGCTGCGCGGCATGCTCTCGAAATACCGGCTGGACCCGCCCGGCGAGCATACTATCCGCAACCGCCTGGTCCGGGCCAGCTCATTAGAAGAGATCGAAGAACTCCTGGAGCCGCTCAGCGCAGCTTACGCCCAGATGCCTGGCCTGCCGCGCGCCTGACGTGTACCTGAGCCCGGAGCATCAGGCCCAAACCTAGCAGCATCAGTACGGCGGATCCAACCGTCCAGACGGCACGCGGCACCCACAGGGGCGGCGTGAACATGCTCGCCGCAGCGCCTGCCGCGCCCAGCATAATTCCACCCAGCGTGGTGAGCTGGCGCAGCAGGCCGGGCAGCATCTTGCGGCGGAAGTGCTGCTCCCGGTAGATATGTTCCGCTTCCAATACCTGGGCGATGGTCGCAAAACGGCGGGGGACGCTGGTCACCTGGCCTAGAAACGCCGTGCGTTCGCGTTGATGCTGTTCATACGCTTCGACGATGCCGCCCTCCGCCCGTGTGGTCCAGAAGCGCGGCGACCGGATGCGCTCGCCAATCGGTGTGCTGGTTTCCACGACACAGCCATCTTCAAACTGCGTTGTGAACTGCACCGCCGCCCCTTTGTTGTATTCCACCACTTCAGCCATCACGGTGCCGTCCTGGCCTGCCAAATACCAGGTGATGCCTGCGGCGCCTGGCATGTGCGTGCGTGTAACCCCCAGGGCCGCGAACCCCAGGCTCTCCAGGACGCTGGCTGCGTCACGCACTGGGCCGGGGACCGGTGGCGCCACTGCGCTGATGTCCTCCACCCGGCGGCGGGTCGGGTTGATCATGCTGGCGGCCCACATCACAAGCGGCGCTAAGGCGAATAACAGGATAATAGCTGCGAAGATTACCAGCAGGGTACTTAAGGAATCTGGCATGATTACCTCTTTGCGAGTGCTGTCAAAGTATGTAGACTAGTCGGGGCGGTGCGCGACTCCCCTACTCAACGCTGCCCATCCGATCATACTATAATAGAGCCTGAGCACTCAGGACATGGAGTATTGACAGCAGATGAGCCTCCCACAATTCGATACGCCTCCCAACGTTTCCCCGCGCCGGCATTCGCCGTGGACCCCCACAGTGAAGCTGGTGCTCGCCATTATCCTGATCGTCCTGGTGGGCATCGCCATCTATGCGTTTCGCATTGTGTTCATCCCGCTCGTGATCGGCGGGATCATGGCCTATGTGTTCCACCCGTTGGCGCGTGGTATCAGCAAACTCACGCGCATCCCGCACGGATGGTCTTCCGCGCTGATTTTCCTGATCGTGCTGGCGATCCTGATCCCGGTCGTCATCGCCCTTGTACCGCTGGTAGTTGACCAGGCGCTGTTCGTCCAGGACGAGTTTATTGACTTCATCGCGACGCTGGAATCCTTCAGCCCGGAGGAGCGCATTAACATCCTTGGACTGCAGCTGGACCCGACGGTCTTAGCTGACGATATCGGCAGTGCGCTGACCCAGCTGGTGACCGGGGTGGCGGCCGAGTCTGTCACGCTGGTCATGGATGCTGCCGAGATCGTGCTGCTGGTGATCTTCACGGTGATCATCGGTTTTTACATGACGCGCGATGCCGATACCATCCTTGCCTGGTTCAAAGGCCTGATGCCGCCTGTTTACCGTGATGATACGGCGCTGCTGCTGCGCCAGATCAATGAGATCTGGTCGGCGTTTTTCCGCGGCCAGATCATCCTGGTGCTGGTTGCTAGCGCCCTGCTATCTGCTATTTCTGCGGTGATTGGGCTGCCACGCCCGTTGGTGATGGGACTGCTGGGCGGCCTGATGGAGTTTTTGCCCAGCGTCGGCCACGCCTTCTGGCTGATCACCGCCCTGATCGTCGCCCTGCTGGAAGGCTCGACCTGGCTGCCTGTTTCGAATGTAGTTTTCGCATTGATCGTGGTTGCCCTGCACACGGCCTACACCCAGGTTGACCTGAACTTCCTGATCCCGCGCATCATCGGCAAACAGGTTCACCTGCACCCGATGGTGGTCATCATCGGCATTATCATCGGCTTGCAGGTCGGCGGGGTGCTGGGCGTGGTGCTGGCAGCGCCCACTATCGCGTCCCTGCGTGTAATCGGCCGCTATGTGTATGCCAACTTCTTTGATCTGGAGCCCTTCCCTGAACTGCGCGAGCCTGTAGAGCCTGACACCGCTGCGGCGGACTCCGCATCCACAGCCGGAGAGGACACAGGTGAATGATGAGATGATCGACCTCCTCGAACAGGAGGAACCTGAAGACCCTCGCAGCAGGTACCGCAGTGCCGGGTTGATCGCCCTGCTCTCTGCGATACTGCTTGCGTGCATCCTGCTAAACCTTTACCTCTGGAACGATATCCAGCAGAGCCGCGCCCAGCACGTGATCGTGCCCTCGTATACCGCCCGGCCGGTTGAGCAGCCTTCTACCCCATCAAACACCCCGCGCCCCACCCGCGCCCCCAGCCAGACAGCTTCTCCGATCCCTACCCAGGAGGCCAGCGCCACCCCTGAGCCAACGGCCACCCACCCGCCCACAGAAACACCGCGCCCGACCTCCACACCCACTCCGACCAAGACGCCGACGCCAACCCCTTCGCCCACTCCCACCGATGATCCAGCCATCAGCGTGCTGATCGAGCCGGTCTGGTACTGCCGCGAGCTGGACGGCGGGAAGTTTGAGTGGTATGAAGTCGAGCGCACATTCCTGGATGGTGTGGCCATCGCCGAGCAGGTTAAAAGCGGGCCACACACAGGACCCTGGCAGCCCGGCTGCCCACCTGCAGCCCAGCCTGGCAAGACCTGCCAGCTCAGCGGTTCGTATTGCGCGTCGCTTGGTAAGCTGTTCGACGTGTTCGCGTGCAGGTGTTACTAGCCCGGTCAGCGCGTTCGCACGGGGGGATGGGCAGAAGATGGATACACTGGAGCGCTGGGTGCGCTGGATCGGCGCGGCGGGCGCGGCTGTAACTCTGGGCGCTGTCCTGGTTGGGCTGGTACAGGCGCAGTTCCGCCAGCGCGGGCGCAGCACCGGACAGGCAGCCAGAATGCTGCGTGTACCTGTTTATCTCGTATTGGCAGTGCTTTATTTCGGCAGCATCTACCTGTTGTGGCGACCGCTGCCTGTGCTGGCTTCGAACCCGCTGCGCATCGCGGCACTGGTGCTTGGATCGCTGCTCCTGCTCCCGGGCCTGACCCTGACCCTCTGGGCGCGCCTGACGCTTGGTCGCATGTACAATGTCTCCAGCGCTGTGGGCGCCCAGCTTTACGCAGACCATCGCCTGATCACGCACGGCCCCTTCTCCGTGATCCGCCATCCCATGTATGCGGGTATCCTGGCTGCCTCGTTGGGTGGGCTGCTCGTGTACCGGACGTGGTCGCTGGTATTCACCACGATTACCTTACTGGGCCTGTCGATCCGCGCCCGCCGCGAGGAGCAGGCCCTTGCTGCTGAGTTTGGCGAGGCATGGCTTGAATACAGCCGGCGCGTGCCCGGCTGGCTGCCCCGCCTGCGCCGTCGCTGAGCGGGCCGGCCCGGCAAATACATTCTCCGACCCCAGGCTGCGCCGGGGTCGCGGTGGGATCACGGTGGCGGGATGCCCTCCAGGCTCTTGGGGCATCCCGCCTTCCCTGTGTATATTTATGGGGATTTCGCGCATGGACAGGAGGGATATGTGCAGTACGTTAACCTGGGACGCACCGGCCTCAAAGTATCACGCATCTGCCTGGGCATGATGAGCTACGGCACCCCGCAGTGGCGCGCCTGGGTGCTCGATGAAGATGCCTCGCGCCCCTTCATCCGGAGGGCGCTGGAGCTGGGCATCACCTATTTCGACACAGCGGATATGTACTCGCGGGGCGTCAGCGAGGAGATCACAGGGCGCGCCCTGCGTGATTTCGCCCGCCGCGATGAGGTCGTGATCGCCACCAAGGTATACTTCCCAATGGGCGAGCGGCCCAACCAGGGCGGACTTTCACGCAAGCATATCCTGCATTCTATCGACGACTCGCTGCGGCGCCTGGGCACGGATTATGTCGACCTGTACCAGATTCACCGTTGGGATTACCAGACGCCTATCGAGGAAACCATGGAAGCCCTGCACGATGTTGTGCGGGCTGGCAAGGCCCGGTATATCGGCGCAAGCAGCATGTATACGTGGCAGTTCGCCAAAGCCCAGCACACAGCCCAGGTTAACGGCTGGACGCGCTTCTCGACCATGCAGAACCACTATAACCTGATCTACCGCGAGGAAGAGCGCGAGATGATCCCGTTCTGTATCGATCAGGGCGTGGGTATTGTCCCCTGGAGCCCGCTGGCGCGCGGCTTTCTGGCCGGCAACCGTACAGCGGATAAAGGCGGGGCGACAGAGCGCTCGCGCATCGATGATTTCGCGCACAGCATGTACTATCAGGACGCGGATTTCCAGGTGCTGGATGCCGTTGTTGCGCTCGCACAGGCGCGCGGGGTCCAGCCTGCGCAGGTTGCGCTGGCCTGGCTGCTGCACAAACCCGGCGTCCACAGCCCGATCATCGGCGCAACAAAGATGGCACACCTTGAAGAGGCGGTGGCAGCACTGGAGATCAGCCTATCCAGCGAGGAGATCGCCGCACTTGAGGCGCCGTACGTTCCGCATCCCGTGCTGGGACATAGCTAGGGTGGGGTGAACCACGATGGCATACCCGATCTACGAATTCGGCGGCGATGGCCCACCGATCAACGTGGCGCTGGCCAACGGCTTCCCGCCCGAGGTGTACCGCCCGCTGCTCGAGCCGCTCACGACGCGCTACCGGGTTGTCTGCCTGCTGCCCCGCGCACTCTGGGAGCAGCCCGGCCCGGCCCATGCAGTGACCTCGTGGCGCCAGGTCGCGGCCGATCTGCTGGCCGGCCTGCGTGTCCACAACCTGACCGGGGTGATTGCGCTGGGCCACTCGATGGGCGGGGTGGCATCCATGCTGGCAGTGCTTCAGGAGCCGGGGCGCTTTCGCGGGTTGGCCATGCTCGATCCAACCATCCTGCCCCCCTTCGCGCTCACCTCAATCGGGATCATGGCTAGACTGGGCCTGCAGGATCGTTTTCCCCTGGTACAAGGTGCGCTGCGCCGCCGGGCGCGCTTCATCAGCACGGAGGAAGCCTACCGCTACTGGGCCAGCAAACGCCTCTTCGCAAACTGGCCGGAAGAGACGGTTCACCTTTATGCAGATGGCTTGACCCGCCCCAACCCGGAGGGCGGCGGCGTGACTCTGCGCTGGCCTCCGGCCTGGGAGGCGCAGTATTATCGCACCATCATGACAGACAGCTGGCGCGAGGCGGCCAGGTTGCGCGGGCTGCTGCCCACGCTGGTCGTCGGCGGCCAGCACACCGACACCTTCAGTGCAAAGCCCGCGCGCCGCATGCGCCGCCTGCTCCCTGAGGCCACACATGCCACCATTGCAGGGCACGGGCATCTTTTCCCGATGTCCGCACCCTCAGAAACGCGTGCCGTGCTGGAAGACTGGCTGGCTGGGCTTGAGGAGGAAGCATGACCCGGCGTATCTCTGTGCGTGTTCCCGCATCCACCGCCAACTTGGGCCCGGGTTTCGACTGCCTGGGCCTGGCTCTGTCCCTGTACAACACCGTCACCATGGAAGACACGGGCGCAGGCTTGAATGTAGAGGTGTTTGGCGAGAGCGCCGACACCATCCCACGCGGCGCAAACAATCTCGTCGTGCGTGCGCTGGACAGCGCCTTCGAGGCTGCCGGTGTGGATCGTCCCGCCACCTTGCAGATACGCTGCGAGAACGGGGTGCCGGTAGGCAGCGGCCTGGGCAGCAGCGCAGCCGCCGTCGTCGGGGGGGTAATGGCCGCCAACGCCTGGATGGACGGCCGGTTTGATCGCGCCGCCTTGCTGAACCTGGCTGTCGGGCTGGAGGGCCATCCAGACAACGTGGCAGCGGCCTTGATGGGAGGCCTGGTGCTGGTCAGTGGGGCGGAAGGCGGGCTGGTTTCCCGCTCGATCCCGATCCCTGCGGTGCGCGTCGCGATCGCTCTGCCTGTATTTGCGCTGAGCACCCATGCCATGCGTGCTGTGCTGCCTGCCCAAGTGCCGCTCTCGGACGCAGTTTCTAATATCGGCAGGGCTGCCTTGGTGATCGAAGCCCTGCGTGAGGCGGATTACGGGCTGTTGTCCCGCGTGATGCAGGACCGCCTGCATGTGCCATATCGTAAACATCTCATCCCCGGGTATGACGCAGTGGTGCTTGCCGCACATCGCGCGGGTGCCGCGGCTGTAACCCTCAGTGGAGCAGGCCCCGCGGTGGCCGCGTTTGCCCCGTACCGGCACGAGCAGATCGCTGAAGCGATGGTCGGGGCATTCCGTGGTGCAGGGCTTGATGCCCGCGCCTGGGTCCTGGATGTTGATCTGCAGGGCGCCATCCTGTCAGGTTGACCCATCAATCGAAGTCAGCAGGCCACTCCGGGTGGTCGTGCAGCTCGAACAGCCGCTCGATCTGCGACCGCGTGATCCGGCCCAGCGAGAGGTCATTGGGCAGGTCACCGCGCCTGAAAAAGCGCACTTCACCGGTCTCGATGCTGGGGCGCGGCGCGCCCCCGGTGATCTCGCAGTCGAAGAAAACCTTGTAAAGCTGGAACTCGTGGGGAGGGTGCCCGTGGCGCGGGTTGTCCCGATCATATAACGCGAGCAGCCGCACCGCGCGCACCTCGAAGCCGCTCTCCTCAAACACTTCGCGCGCAGTCGCCAGGCTGGGCGGCTCGCCGACATCTGCGTACCCACCAGGCAGGGTCCAGCGGCCGCTGTCAACCAGCTCGCGCACCATCAGCACGGAGTCATCTCGAAACACAGCCCCGCGCACATCGATTTTGGGCGTGGCGTAGCCGCGCTCGTGGCGGTACAACCCCTCTACACGTTCGAGCGGCGCGCCGCTTCCGGCAGCAGCGATCTCCGCTGCGATTGCTATAATCTGATTATAGCGTTCGCGGTCGTATACGCCTTCCGTGTAAGCCAGCCCATTCTGCGCGATTGCCTGCAGCCGCTTGACCCAGTCCAACCAGCGTGATTCCATCGGATACTCCTTGCTGTGTCGTCCTGCCAACTGTACCGCAGCCCGTCGCACAGTGCAGCAGCTGTATTGATTTTCCCGACGCGATCCCTATAATCCTTTCAAACGGCGACCGTCCCCTCTCTTCGCTGCTGAGCACCGACGGTCGCCCTTAGTCACAGGAGGAGACCCGATGACCCGCCTGCACGTGCCCCCTGTTTTGCTGTTATTGATCGCGATGATCCTGCTGTCGGCGTGCGGTGGTGCAGATGTTCCACCCACCCAGCAGGCACCAGTGGCTGTAGTGGCCACATCCGATGCCACGCCCACCACCCCCTATCGCAATATCCCTCAGATCGCGGTAGTGGTTGCCACACCAGAGGGCGGCGAGCCTACGCCGGAGGAGGCCCCAGCCGCCAGCTTGTTTGAGGCGACGGCTGCCGATCCGGGGGCCATCGCTGCAGCCTGGGCGGAGGCCCTGGCCTCTGGCGCAGAGAGTTACACCGTGGCAATCAGCGCCGACGCCCTCAGTGCTGGCCTGACTGCATCGGGCGTAGATTTACCGGAGGGTGATCTGGTCACCAGTTTCACCGATGAGGCTGTGACTCTCACCTTTGGCGAGAGCGCTGTGTCCTTCACCGCTGCAATCGCGGATGGCGTGCTCTCACTGACCGCTGGAGAGAGCGCCTTTGACGATGAGACCACCAGCGGGCTGGCCAGCGCCCTGGTTGCCGCCCTGACAGCGGGCTCCGAGGGAGCCGTTCTGAGTGGTGTGACCTTCGCCGACGGCCTGCTCGCGCTCAGTGTGGGTGCCGCGTCCTGAGTTCACCCTTCCGGACGGGGAATAATCAGCATCCCCAGCCTGTGTCCGGCTGCTGGAAACAGATACAGCTACCACGTTTACGCTGCTGCAAAGCGTGGTACAATCAGACCGCCTCGCCAAGACGGTCATCATACTATTGGAGAAACCATGCTCAACCAGCTCCCTGACTCAGCCCTTGATGCGCTCGACTGGGATTGGGCGCATTACGCACCCCATGCAGAGAAACTGGCAGCCCGCGAAGTCACTCCCGATGCCCTGCACGACTGGTTGGCCGGCTGGAGCCGCCTGCACAATCTGCTGGAGGAGGTCTTCCACCGCCTCTACGTGGATCGCACGGCCCACACCGACGATCCGGAGATCGAGGCGCGCTTCACACGCTTTCTTGATACCATCTTCCCCGAGTGGGAGAGGCTCAAACACAACCTCACTGAAAAGCTGCTGGCCAGCGGCCTTGAACCGGAGGGCTTTGCCATTCCGCTGCGCAACGCGCGCGCCGAGGCTGCCCTGTTCCGCGAGGAAAACCTCCAGTTGATCGCTGAGCACCAGAAGCTCGGCATCCACTATGAGAAGATCATCGGCGAGCAGACGGTTGAATGGCAAGGGCGTGAAGTCACCATCACCGAGCTGGCGGCGCTGGCATCCGGGGAGGATCGCCCTACCCGTGAGCGCGCCTGGAGGCTCGGGTCACAGCGCATCCTGCAAGATCGCGACGCGATCAACGCCAACTGGATTGAGCTGCTCAAACTGCGACGCCGCATCGCCCAAAACGCCGGGCTGGACAGCTACCGCGACTTCGCCTGGCAGCAGAAGTTCCGTTTTGACTACACACCTGACGACTGCAAGGCCTTTCACGCGGCCATCGAAGAGGTCGTCGTCCCGGCAACCGCCCGCACCTACGAGCGGCGGCGTGCCCTGATGGGGGTCGCCACGCTGCGTCCCTGGGACCTCAGCGCGAACCCGCTGCGCGCCACGGATGTTGTGGTCGAGCCGGTACCCGGGCGCACCCCGCTCAAACCGTTCCGCGATGTGGAGGAACTGGAGGCCGTGGGGGCACAGATTTTCACCCAGGTCGATCCACAGCTCGGCGCGTATTTCCAGCGCATGCGCGATGATCGTCTGCTCGACCTGCCCAACCGCAAGGGCAAGGCCCCTGGCGCCTACTGCATCGATTTTGCGGTGCAGAAAGTGCCCTTCATCTTCCATAATGCAGCCGGATCGCATGAGGACGTCCAGACGCTGCTGCACGAAGCAGGCCATGCCTTCCATGTCTTTGAGCGCATCAACCTGCCGTACCACCAGATGCAGGACTCGCCGATGGAGTTCAACGAGGTGGCTTCGATGGCGATGGAGCTGCTGGCTGCGCCTTACCTGATGCGCGAACAGGGCGGCTTCTACACGCAGGCTGAGGCAGCCCGTGCCCGCATCGATCACCTGACCGGGCTGCTGGTCTTCTGGCCTTATATGGCGGTGGTCGACGCGTTCCAGCACTGGGTCCACGAGAACATCGACACAGCCCTAGACCCCACCCGCTGTGATGAGAAATGGGCGGAGCTGTGGAACCGCTACATCATCGGGGTTGATTACAGCGGGTTGGAACAGGACATGATGACCGGCTGGCACCGCAAACTGCACATCCACCGTGTGCCTTTCTATTATGTGGAGTACGGCCTGGCGCAGCTCGGGGCGGTGCAGGTGTGGGCAAACGCCATCGAGGATCAGGCTGGCGCGGTGGCCAGCTACCGCCGCGCGCTGTCCCTGGGCGGCACCTCTGCCCTGCCCGATCTGTACGCAGCCGCCGGGGCGCGCTTTGCCTTCGATGCAGCCACCTTGGGCCGTGCCGTTGACCTGATCGAGCGCACTATCGAGGAGCTGGCAATCGTCGTATAAACCACGTATGAACAGGCAGCTGGCGGCGGCAGGCATATACCCGCCGCCCCGGCTTGTTCTGTTAAGGGTAGGTTAATGCCTACCTTCCCACCTCGCGGCTAGGGTGTTAGAATGGGGATGTGGTTGCTTTGAGGGGGAGCTTTGTGGAGTGTGAGCGATAATGCCATCTGACTTAAACGATAAAGGTCGGCTTCCTGACGATGATCGGCCCGTCGGTCACAAGGAAACCGGGCGGCTGCGTGGCACGCTGGGTGGCATGCCGCTGATGGGTTTTGACTCGGCAGAAGAGTCCCCGCAGGAAAGCCAGTTCCGATACAAATTAGTCCCCCTCGATGAAACTCGCCGAACCTACGATACGGCTGTCGCCCAGCCCTGGCGCATCCTGATCTCACCCGTGGGCATGACGGCTGACTGGCTGGCTCTTGAGCTGCTGGGCGACTGTATGATCGGCTCCAACCCGGAGCCAAACGCCGACCTTGATGTCAATCTGGTGGGGTACGATGGCTGGAGCCGGGGGGTCAGCCGCCGGCACGCTATGCTGCGCCCCAGCCGCAACAAGCTGTTCATCATGGATATGCGCAGCACCAACGGCACCCAGATCAACGGCCTACCCCTGGGCATCGGTTGGGCGTATGCCCTCAAAGACAACGATATGATCTCTTTGGCCAAGCTGCACCTGCGTGTGCGCATCCTGCAGCGGCCCACCCCGCCCGAGATCATCCCCCCCAATCCCTTCGACGCCGCCTACAAACGCTGATCTACCGCATCTATTCTCCTCCATAACCCGCTTGTCCCTGCCCTGCAGTTGCCATTACAATCAGGGTAGTGAGATCGTCCCCGCCAACTAAGGAGCATCCTATGGCACTGAGCAAGCAGCTCAACGATGCGCTGAATGCAGAAGTCGGGCTGGAGTTCTCTGCGCATTCGCAGTACCTGGCCATGGCCCATTTCTTTGAGAAGAAAGGGCTTGAAGGGCTGGCAGGCTTTTTCTATGACCAGGCCGAGGAGGAGAAGATGCACGGGGTCAAGATCGTGCACTTCATCAATGAGGTCGACGGCGACCTGCGCATCCCGGCAATCCCGGCACCCAAAGTCGAGTTCACGAGCGCCGTAGAGGTTGCCGAAGCCTTCCTCGCCCAGGAACAGCATGTCACACAGCAGTTCTTCAAGATGAACAAGATGGCCCTCGACGAGGGCGACTACATCACGCAGGACTTCCTGCAGTGGTTCATCACCGAGCAGCGCGAGGAGATGGCCACCGCCAGCCGCATGCTCGACCTGTTCAAGATGGCCGGAGATAACCTGCTGGCTGTCGAGATGCTGGTTGCCGGGCTGGCAGCCGGCCAGGACCTGACCGGCGGGTAGACCTCCCTTATTAGTATAGGCGCCCTCCGAAAGAGGAGGGCGCCTGTTATTGGACGAATACGCTGAGCAAGCGGACCTGTAATCCCCATTCCTTCAACAGATCGATCAGCTTGCAGGTTAACTCACCGTGCTGTTCACAGTGGTCGCGCTGGGGCTGGCCGTGGCACGCGCGCTGCAGGTGCCTGCCTGAGTTCGCGCCGCAGCGCAAACGCAAAGGGAGCCAGCGTGATGCTGGCTCCCTTGCATTCTCACCAGGGGCAGGCACATGCCTGTGCTAGGCGATGGACCCCTCGTAAATCCCCATCACCTTATCCAGGAAGCTGAGTGCGTCGGCCCACGGGCGCTGGAAGGCGTTGCGGCCGATGATCGAGCCGAAGCCGCCGCCGTCGCGGATCGCGCGGATCTCATCGAGCACTTCGGCATCGCCCTTGGCCGGGCCACCGGAGTGAATCACAATGCGCCGCCCGTTGAAAGACGAACGCAGTACGTAGTTCACGCGGTCAGCCAGCGTGCCAACCTTGATGCCATGCTTCTCGATCAGGCTCTTCGACTTGGAGTCGGCCACCTGATCGCTGGGCAGCTTGACCTTGACAATGTGCGCGCCAAGCTGGCAGGCGATCTGGGCGGCGTAGGTGATCGTGTCGACGGCAGTCTCAGCGGGGCCGTCCAGCTCTGCGCCGCGCGCATATGACCACATCACGACGACCAGCCCGGCATCCTTGGCTTCCTCGGCAATTGCCCGGGCCTGTTCGTACTGCAGGCGGCGCTCCTTGACACCGGGGTAGATCGTATATCCGATGCCTACGCAGCCCAGCCGCAGCGCATCCTTAACCGAGCCGGTCACCGCGCCCATCGGGTCAACTTCCGACTGCAGGATATCGTGGCTGTTCAGCTTGAGAATCAGCGGGATCTGCCCGGCAAAGTCCGCAGCTCCGGCCTCCAGAAAGCCCAGCGGGGCGGCATAGGCATTGCAGCCTGCCTCAATCGCCAGCCTGAAGTGGTACAACGGGTCATACGATGGCGGGTTCGGGGCGAACGAGCGCGTCGGTCCATGCTCGAAGCCCTGGTCAACCGGCAGGATCACCAGCTTGCCGGTGCCGGCCAGGCGGCCGCTGTTGAGCAGGCGGTACAGGTTGGTCAGCACGCCCGGGTTCTGGCCGTTATACCAGCTCATAATCTCCGGGATTGTGCGGGTTGTTGCTACTGCTTCCATGGCGGGTCTTCTCTCCGTGAAAGGATTACATGCGAGTAGTGGGCCCCCACGTGCGGCCCTTGACTAGTATAGCACGGGCCGTCAAGCCAGCACGTGACGAATGTCGCACGCTTGCATGTCGGTTATACCGTGTCGTCCACTATCTCTTGAAAGCCTCCGTGCAGCGCATTACACTCGAGAGCGTGAGCACCATGGATGGCCTGGACGGAGATCACGTGCCCATCATCGCAGCACACCAGCCTGCCCGGCTTACCTTACCACCGGGCGTGTACCTGTGGTGCTCCTGCGGCCGTTCCGAACGACAGCCCTGGTGTGATGACTCGCACCAGGGCACGGGGTTCCAGCCGGTGCGTGTGGTCATCGACGAGCAGCGCCGTGTCTCGATGTGCCAGTGCAAGCACTCCAGCAAAGCCCCCTTCTGCGACGGCTCGCATGGTGACCTGCCCTGAACCAATCCCGGGTGCGACACCCCAGCGATCGGGGGTCCTACCCCGCCGGGATTGCGCTAGACTGTAATCGGGTATGGCCTGCAACCTGCATCACGTCGGTGCGTAAAAGAGGATAGGATGAGCGAGACAACGGAACTTACGCAGGAAGCCGCCGCGCCTGGCGAGCTGAAACCATTCGAGACGCTGCTGGGTGTTGTCATTCGCCCGGCTCGCACGTTTGACCGTATGCGTGAGGCCCCGCGCACTTACTGGTGGATCCTGGCCGCTGTGACGGCGGTCCTGCTGGTGATTTCGCTGGCGGTTCAGGCGCCGATCACAGCCCGCACCAGCGAAGAGCAGATCCGCACCCAGCTTGACCTGGACGGCAGCGGTGACCTCGACGAGCAGGAACAGCAGATGTTCGACCAGGCCATGACCTTCAGCACAAATCCCCTGTTCATTGTGGTGATCCCCTCGATCACAGCGCTGATCGGCCTGGCGCTTGGCTATGGGGTGCGTGGCGGCGTCCTCTACCTGCTGGGCATGGCCTTAGGCGGCCGTGCTCAGTTCGGCCAGATGATCCGCATGGCGGTCTGGACCACCCTGCCAAACGCTGTCCGCGCGCTGCTTTCGGTGATCGTTGTGCTTGCCACCGGGCGCCTGCCAGCCACCGGGCTGACGGCCGCCATGACAGTCGAGGAGATCGCCAGTGCCCCTGTGCTGGCAGCGTTCCTGCAGAACATCGACCTATTCACACTCTGGAGCCTGGTCCTGATCGCACTGGGCACGGCAGCCACCGCACGGTTCAGCCGGGGCAAAGGCGCGATCGTCGCTGCAATCTGGTGGGCGCTGGTCACCCTGGTCGCGGTCGGCCTGGCAGCCGTGAGCAAGCTCCTCATCGCGCAGGCGGGGTTCGCCGGGTAGCACCCGGAGGGTTTAGCGATGGCCGGACCAGCCTTCATCCAGTTGCGCGGCCTCAAACGCCGCTATGAGCTGGGCGGGGACGTCGTCAATGCGCTCGACGGCGTCGACCTCGACATCGCGCGCGGTGAGTTCCTGTGCCTGATGGGCCCCAGCGGCTCGGGCAAGAGCACGCTGCTTAACCTGCTGGGCGGGCTGGACAGCCCCACCGGCGGTACGATCACTGTGGAAGGCAGCGAGATCACCACGTTGGACGATAACGATCTGGCGCACTACCGCCAGCGCATGGTGGGCTTTGTCTTCCAGTCCTTCAATCTGATCCCCACCATGACCGCGTTAGAGAATGTCGAGCTGCCTCTGATTTTTTCCGGTGCGCCCCCGGCAGAGCGGCGCGCCCGCGCGCTGGCCATGCTGGAGCGCGTCGGCCTGGCCGACCGGCTGAAACATCGCCCGATCGAGCTGTCCGGCGGCCAGCAGCAGCGCGTCGCCATGGCCCGCTCGCTGATCAACGAGCCCGCCATCCTGCTGGGCGACGAACCCACCGGCAACCTCGACTCGAAAACCGGCGAGGAAGTGCTCGCCATGCTGAAACAGCTTAACCAGGATGGCCAGACCGTGGTTCTGGTCACCCACGATCCGCGCGTGAGCTCCTTCGCCACGCGCACCATCCACCTGCTGGATGGGCGCATTGTCGATGAGGACATCGCGCCGTTATAGCGGCAGCGCAATATACAGGGATGAAGCGATGAGCAAAGCACTGCATGGGTTGGGTATTCTGCTCCTTGTCGGGCTGGCACTGCTGGCTCCTGCGCCTGCGGCCGCCCAGTTCGGCGACCCGGCCTTCAACGTGGATTCGTGGACGATCCAGCCGCAGGAGCTCAAGCGCGGTATGGAGTTCGACCTCACTGTGACCTTCACGAACATCGGCACCTATGGCGCCAACGATGTAATCGTCGAGATCGAGCAGAACGCCAGCTTCTATGCTCTGGGTGACAGCCAGTTCTTTGGCAACATGGGCATCGGCGATCAGCGCACAGCCACCATGCGCGTCGGCATCTCCCCCACCATTACCACAGGCTACTACAACATCCCCGTTGCGATTCGCTACCATCACGCGGCGCTGGGCGGATCACGCCTGGTTGATGTGCGCAACATCGGCGTCTATGTCACCGGACTATCGCCCTTCCAGGGCCAGGACACCGGCAGCCCGCGCCTGGTAATTGAGGACGGCCGTGTGGCCCTCGACGCGGACGGCGAGACCCTGCTCGTCACGCTGACACTCCACAACACCGGCAACCGTTCTGCAACCAATATCGTTGTCAACCTGGCCGATACAGCCAGCTTCAGTCCGGCGCAGGGCAACAGCACTGCCTTCCCGTTGGGCGAGGATATCAACCTGGGCGAAAGCAAAACGATCACCTTGCCGCTGGTGCCGGTCTCTGCGACCGGACAGCGGCTGACCCAGGCGTTCACACTGCAGTACAACAGCTACAGTGGGGGTGCGTATACCGACACGCAGTCGGTGCCGCTGCTGCTCGGCGATGCAGTTGCGCAGACCCCGCGCCTGCTGATCGACCGTTACATCACCGACCCGCCGACCGTGTCGCCCGGTGACAGCTTCACGCTTTCGATTGCGCTGTACAACGTGGGCGCAGGCGAGGCGCGCCAAGTATTTGTGAGGCTCGGCGATAACGCGCAGGCCCTCGGGCCGCTCGCGCCGCTGGGCACCAGCAACGTGCAGTTCCTGCAGACCGTGCCCGCCGGAGCACATGAGCCGGTGCGCTTCACTATGGTTGTGGATGGCAAGGCCGGGCCGGGCCTGGTGCCGCTCGATGTCAAGCTCGAATACAGTGACATCTTCGGCGCCACGCACCAGGAAACCCTCACCATCGGCATCCAGGTAGTCGCTACTGCCTTTCTGGATATCAACCTGTTCGAGCCGGTCACAGAGCCGCTCATCACCGGTGAGAGCGTGGACCTTCCCATTGAGTTGATCAACATCGGCGAGACGCGTGTGAACGTGTCGACCATTGACGTTACCAGCGATGCCATGCTGATCGAGGAGGGCACCCTGTACATCGGCCCGCTCGACGGCGGGACATCGGGCACGCTGATCGCCCGTATGACCCCACAGGCCGCTGGCCGGGCAGAGGTCACGGTTACCGTGCGCTACCTTGACGACTTCCAGCAGCCGCGCGAGCTGGTCCGTACACTGGCTTTCAATGTGGAGGGCGAAGCCCCCCCTGAGGCCAACGCCCCCGCCGCAGGCACGGAGGAACCCGGCAGGCTGACCTTCCTGCAGCGCCTGTGGCGTGCCATCCTCGGCCTGTTTGGCCTCGGCACCCAGGAGAGCCAGCCCACACCGACGCCGTCTGCAGGTGGAAGGTAGCTTATGAGCTTTCGCGACCTGCTGCGGCTGGTGCTGCTCAACCTGAACCGCATGCGCGGGCGTGTGATCATGACCGCAATGGGCGTCATGATCGGCACCGCGGCCATTGTGGTGCTGATGGCGCTGGCGGCCGGTTTGCAGCAGAGCGCCACCGGCGACCTCTCGCAGTTCGGCCCCATCAACCAGATCACGGTGTTTTCCGGCTCCGCGTTCGGCTCACTGACCGGGGGTCAAACCACCGCCGAACCCCTCACCACCGCCACGCTGGATGATTTCCGCAGCCTGGACGGTGTGTTGGCGGTAACGCCGCGCCTTAGCCTGAGTGCGCCCGGCCTGTTTAAGCTCAACCGGCTGGAGGGTTTTGCATCGGTATACGGCATCGACCCGCGCAGTGTGGAGCCGCTCGGGTTCGAGATGGCGCAGGGTTCCAGCCGCCTGGCACGCGGCGTGATCGTGATCGGCGCGCGCGTCGCCGAGGCCTTCGAGGACCCCCGGGCGCGCCGCGCCAGCCAGGACGATTCCACCCTGGACCTGTACGGCCAGACCATCCTGCTGGAGATGGCACGCACCAACGAGCAGGGCCGGACCACCACGCGCACGGTGCGCCTGCGGGTGGGCGGCGTGCTGGCCGAGCGCGGAGGCCAGGATGATTACAGCATCTATATGGCACTCAATGACATTGAGGAACTGAATGCGTGGTTTTCCGGCACCCGCCCGGACCGCCGCCGCGAAGGCTACACCGAGGTGCTGGTGATCACCGAGATGGACCCCGCTGTGGCGCTGGCCGTGGAGCGCGAGATCACCCGCGATGGTTTCTTCGCCTTCTCCGCCAGCTCTGTGCTTAGCGGCCTTAACACCACCTTTCTGATCATCCAGGCCGTGCTGGGGGGCATCGGCGCTATCGCGCTGATCGTCGCGGCCATCGGCATCGCCAACACCATGATCATGTCGGTCATGGAGCGCACCCGCGAGATCGGCGTGCTCAAGGCGGTTGGGGCTACCAACCGCGACGTGATGAGCATCTTCATCACCGAGGCGGGCACAATCGGCTTGTTAGGCGGCGTGGTAGGTGTGGGCTTCGGGGCGCTGGTCACACGGATCATCGACTTCTTCGCCGTCAATTCGATCCGCGCCCAGAACGCCGCACAGGGCATCGCCGACACAGGCGGCCCGGAGTCCATCGCCATCATCCCGGCCTGGCTGGTGCTGCTGGCCATCGGCGTGGCGGTGATCGTTGGCCTGGCTGCCGGGATCATCCCCGCGCTGCGCGCCGTGCAGCTCGACCCGGTCACTGCCCTGAAATACGAATAACCATTCAGAATTGTTGGGGAGGAGCGCTGTACAGCCCGGCTGGCCTGCGCAGTTAGGCCGGGGGCAGCCCGCGGTCCACGGGCAGACCGGCGGCTAACCAGTTGGCCAGCCCGCCCTGCAGATCGCCCACGTGGTCATAGCCCAGCCACGCCATGTAGCGTGCCACAACGTCACTGCGCACGCCGTGCGCGCAGTAGACGATCACTTCGGCCTCAGGCGGCACTTCCTGCTGCACCCGCGCCTCGACCTGGTCCATAGGGAGCCAAGTGGCCCCGCTGATGTGCCCGTCGATGCGCCATTCCAGCTCTGTGCGCACATCGAGCAGGACCACCCGCCCGGCCTGCACGTCAGCGAGGCGCCCGGCCAGATCGTGCGGGGTGATCAGGACTGGCGTCGGAAAGCCCATTTCAGGTGCGGTCATCGCGGCCCCCTCCTGCCACATATACCCACATGCCTGGAGTATAGCAGGTACGACCCGGTCCATTCACGCGCCGAAAAAGCGAAGGGGCACCTGATCAGGTGCCCCCGCTGGTTGCTGTGCCGGATGTTACGGCAGCAGCTCGTAGGTCACATAGACCTGCATCTGGACGCTCTGCTCGCCCGTGTTGATGGGAGGTGCATATCCAGCGCCTCCACCCATCCCCTCGGCAGCCATCATGTCAACCCGCTTGGGGGTGACCGGCCCGCCGATCTGGCCTTCGGTGATGTTCATCGGCTTGCCCAGCCGAACACCGAAGCCATCTGCCAGAATCTGGGCGCGGCCCGCAGCATCCTCGATCGCGGCGGCACGGGCTGAGTCAACCAGTGCCGTGCTGTCATCGATGCTGAACCACAGGTTGTTGACCCGGTTGGCGCCTGCTTCCAGCGCCGCGCCGATCACGTCACCCGTCGAGTCGATCGCGCGCACCTTCACCTGCACAGTGCTGTCGACGTGGTAGATGGTCTGGCCAACCAGATTGCCACGGTCGTCCCGGACCTCCTCCAGCCACACACTGAAGCCGCTGGTGGTGATGTCCTTCTGCTCCACCCCGGCACCTATCAGGGCATCGGTGATGTTCTGCGAGGTTTTGTTCGCCTCGTCGATCACACGGCTCAGGTCTGGTCCCTGTACACTCACGCCCAGATCAACATAGGCGATATCAGGTGTACCGGAGGCTTCGCCCGTGCCCGTCACAGTGATTGTGCGCGGCTGGGGCTCGTTCGCTGCACCTGCAGCGGCTGCGCAACCCGTCGCCAGCACCATCAGAGCCAGCAGACCTATGATTATCAGGCCCTTACGCCAGTGTGCGAGAAAGCCCTTGAAAGCCATAATCCACTCCCTCTTGATTCCTATACAGGTCACTCAGTTAGTCGCGGCAGTTTGTCGCGCCACCAGTATGACGCCGCACAGCGGCGTGGGGTTCCATCGAATTTGACATCGCACAGCACGATATTTGCCTGAGCTCAGAACTGCGGCTCCCTGCCCAGCAGCCGCAGCTCGTGCGCCAGCAACTCGCGCAGCGTGTCCTCGAGCGGGCGTGTGCTGAAGCCCAGCGTCTGGCGCGCTTTCTCGTCGCTCACGGTATAGGTCGTCCCGGCGGCCACACGTAGGGTCTCCGGATGGAAGATCACAGGCAGTGGTGCGATCCAGCTCAGCGGCGCCATCAGCGCCGCCGACAGCTTCAGCAGAGGGGGTCCCACGCGCAGCAGCGGGAGTGGTACGCCGCTGATCGCCCGGCAGCGCTCCAGCAGCTCGACCAGCGTGATCGGCGGGCCGCCTATCGAATACGATTCGCCGGGTGTGCCGTTCTGCATCGCCAGGATGTGGCCGCGCGCCACGTCATCCACATGCGCCACGCAGAAGCCAAAGCGCTTCGCGGCGAGCGGCAGCGTGCGCCGCAGGTACCATACGAGCATCGTGCGGATCGCGCTGTGGTCGCCGGGCCCCAGTACAATCCCTGGCTGCACGATGATCAGCGGCAGCCCCGCGTCGATCATCGGCTGCGCCACCTTGAAATGAGCCTCCCATTTGCTCTGGTCATAGAGGCTGAGGTGCGGCCCATCATAGTGATAGCGCTCGTCCACCAGCCGCCCCCCTGTGTTGGAGAACACCGCGTTTGTGCTGGTGTACACACCGCGCGGCACGCCCAGCTCGCGCATCAGCTCCAGCACGTTGCGCGTCCCTTCCACATTGATGCGGCGTGCCTTGTCGCGGTCAGGCGCCCCCACCACGTACCATCCGGCTGTGTGGAACACCCCATCCACACCCGCCATGGCAGCACGCATGCTCTCTTTATCGGTGATGTCCCCCCGTGCGAGGGTCGCGCCCAGGGCGGCCAGTTCGGCGCCACGTGCCGATTCGCGCACCAGCGCGATCACGTCATGCCCGTCAGCGATCAGTTGGTGGGCGATCCGCCCCCCGATGAACCCTGTTGCCCCGCTGATGAAGTATTTCATGTGGTTTCCCCTGTCCCAGGTTGAAGAACCCTGTTTACTGGCACCGCCCCGCTGCTCCAGGCTGGCTGTGCCGGATCAAGTGATTACGTGTGTTTCTGTTTATGTGCTAGGATGGATGATATCGTAAACACTCCCGCCAGTGTCAAGCAGCGAGCCGCCCAGCTCGCAAAACAGAGGGGGATCCCATGCAAACAGTCAGCAGCCTCACGGACGAGCAGATCATCGCGGCATTTGAGCAGTACGTCAGTTCTGGCAAGGTGGCAATGTACCGCCAGATGGGCCTGGCGGTGGTGCCCGGCGAACGGTCCGGAGTGCGTATCACCAGCCGTGACGGCCGCCTCTCGTTGATCAACTGCCGCTCCAGCGGGGGCGTCTTCAACCTGGGCCACCGCCCGCAGGCAATCATCGACGCGGTTACTGAGGCCATGCAAACGCTCGACATCGGCGACCACCTGCTGATGAGCGAGCCGCGCGCCCGCCTGGCCGCCCGGCTGGCCGAGCTGCTGCCCGGCGATCTGTCCTATACTACCTTCGGTGTCAGCGGTGGCGAGGCGGTCGATTTCGCCCTCAAGGTGGCGCGCGGGTTCACCGGGCGGCAGGGTGTGATCTCGCTGCAGGGCGGCTATCACGGCCATACGGGCCTGGCGCTGGCTGCCGGTGACCCCGCATTCCGCGATCCCTTCGGCCCGGCGCTGCCGGGTTTCGTCCAGGTGCCCTTCGGTGATCTCCAGGCGCTGCGCAGCGCGCTGGACAGCAGCATCGCCGCGGTGATCGTTGAAACCATCCCTGCCACCGCAGGGATTCTCATCCCCCCTGACGGCTATCTGGCTGCAGTGCGCGCGCTGTGCACCGAGCATGGCGCCCTGCTGATCGCCGACGAGGTGCAGGCCGGGCTGGGCCGCACCGGGCGGCTGTGGGCTCTCGAGGAATGGGGTGTGGTGCCCGATATGCTAGTGCTGGGAAAGGGCCTCAGCGCGGCCATCTATCCACTGACGGCCACCTGCTATACTCCGGCGGTTGACCGCTGGCTGGCGCAGGTCAATCCTTTCATCCATGTCTCCACCTTCGGCGGCTCTGATATCGGCTGTGTGGCTGCCCTCACCATGCTCGATATCATCACCGCACCCGGCTTTCTAGAGCATGTGCGAACTATGGGCGAGCGCCTGATGGGCGGCCTGCGCGATCTGGCGGCAAAGCATCCCGCGCTGGTCCGCGACGTGCGCGGGCGCGGCCTGATGATCGGCTTCGAGCTGGCCGATCCACGCCTGGGGCAGATGCTCACCGTGCTGCTGGCTCAGCATGGCGTACTGGCACTCTTCGCGAACAACCGCCCTGCCACCATGATTGTCATGCCCCCGCTGGTGATCACAGAAGCCGAGGTAGATCAGGTGATCGACGCGTTTAAGCGCAGCCTCGCCACCATGGCGCAGGCCACCACGAGCTGAGCACAGTTCTGCAGGAGGGAGGAACAAGCATGAACGAGGGGGATTTCAGCATCCTGAGGCACCCGCCGGGCTACACCGTGGACCTGGATACGCTCTGCGCGTTCGAGCGCGGACTCGACCCGGTCCATCCAGAGCACAGCGCGATCCCGGCTCGTGTGCTGGGCTATGGGGAGATCAGCACGGTTTTTGAGATCGCCCAGGACTCGATGCGCGGGCTGGCCTTCAAGCGTCTCTCGATCTTTGAGACACGGGCTGAGCTGGACGCCTATATCACCACTTATGAGGAGTACGAACGGCTGCTCGAACAGGAGATCGGCATCTGCCTACCGCCCAACGGCTATGCCGCCTTCCCGGGTGCCAACGGGCGCCCTATGTTCTATATCATCCAGGAGCAGGAACCGGCTGCATCGATTGGCAACGCACTCATCCACACGCTGTCTGAGGAGCAGTCACTGAAGCTGTTCAGCCAGCTTCTGCATGAGCTGTGTAAGGTCTGGACCTTTAATGGCAGCCAGGATCGTATCAAAGTCGGGTTCGATGGCCAGATCTCCAACTGGTCGATCCAGGGACTGGGTGGGGATGCACCCCCTGCGCTGTGTTATGTCGATACCAGTACTCCCTTGTTCCGTATTGAAGGGGCCGAACAGTTAAACCCCGTGATGTTCCTGCGCAGCGCGCCCTCCTTCCTACGCTGGGTGCTGCGCCTGTTCTTCATGGATGATGTTGTCAACCGGTACTACGACTTCCGCCGGGTGGCTGTCGATGCCATCGCGAATTTCTACAAAGAGCACAAACCGGAGCTGATCCCCGGCCTGGTGCAGGCGGCCAATGCCTTCTTCGCGGCTGAATGCAGCATCGCGAGCTTTGAGCCGATCAGCGAGCAGGAGATACTCGCCTATTATAAAGAAGACGCTTTCATCTGGAGGCTGTATCTCGGCATGCGCCGCCTGGACCGCTGGCTGCACAGGCGTCTGCTGGGCCGCCGCTACCCCTACATCCTGCCCGGCCCAATCACACGTTAAGCGGCTGGTGACGATCGGTCCCCCATCAGGTGCGCTTTGTCACTTATCTCCATACCCGCTGTGTAGATAATTAGGCTGTCTAACAATTAGACGGCTTAATTATTGTCAGGAGCCAGCTATGCCAGCCCCCGAATCACACCGTGCTGCTGCCCGCGTCATGGCCTTGTTCCCAAACCTGCTGCGAGCCGCCTTCTCTGAAGTGCGCCGCCAGTGGCATCCCTCGCATTATGTGCTGCTGGGGCTGGTGGAGCGCCGCAGCCCTACCCTCAGTGAGATTGCCGAGTACCAGGGTGTCAGCCTGCCTGCCGCGTCCAGTGCGGTCAGCACCCTGGAGGACTACGGCTGGGTCACGCGCCAGCGCGACGAAATAGACCGCCGGGTCGTCCATGTGCTGCTCACAGAGGCAGGTCAGACGGCCTACCAGCAGATGAACTTGAACATTCTGGCCCGCATCGCGGCGCACCTGGAGCAGTTGAGTCCTGAAGACCTGGAAGCTGCCCAGCGCGGAGCCGATCTGTTGATCCGTGCGCTCAGCGTCGACCCGCAGGTCAAGCTCAGAATCAAGGAGTAGCGGCAGTGCCTCGTCCAGACAGCCAGCGCCTGAACCTGATCACGCTCTTCTTCACCCTGATCGTGGTCATGATGGGCTTCGGCATGGTGATCCCGATCCTGCCCTTCTACGTCGAGAGCATGGGTGCCAGCGGGAGCGCCCTCGGCCTGCTCATGGCGACATACGCGGTCATGCAGTTCATCTTTGCGCCGATCTGGGGCCAGCTTTCCGACCGCTACGGCCGGCGTCCTATTCTGCTGCTGGGCGTGCTCGGCAATGCGATTGCGCAGGTCCTGCTGGGCCTCTCCAATCAGGTCTGGATGCTTTTTGTGGCACGTGCCCTGGCAGGCATTCTGTCTTCTGCCACGCTGCCCACGGCGATGGCCTATATCGGCGACAGCACCGCCGAACGCGATCGGGGCGCGGGCATGGGCCTGATCGGTGCGGCGATGGGCATCGGCATGGTGCTGGGACCCGGCCTGGGCGGTCTGTTTGCAGCCAGCTCGCTCTCGCTGCCCTTCTACATTGCGGGTGGCCTGTCTGTATTGGCCCTGGTCCTGATCTACATCATCCTGCCCGAATCGCTGCCCGCTGACCGGCGGATCGCACAAGGGCGTTTGCGGGGGCCGCAGGTCGCCGAGATGTGGAGTGCCCTGTTCAGCCCGATCGGCGTGCTGCTGGTGCTTGCTTTTGTTGTCAGCTTCGGGCTGACTAACTTTGAGGGTGTCTTCGGGCTGTATGTGTTGGAGAAGTTTGATTACGGCCCGCAGCGCGTCGGCGTGATCCTGATGGTGATCGGGCTTGTGTCCGCCGTCGTGCAGATGGGCTTAACCGGTCCACTCACGCGACGCTTCGGCGAGACATGGGTGATCCGCGCCACGTTGGTGATCAGCGCCGTGGGCTTCGTGCTGATGACCCAGGCTCGGGGGTTCGTTGCTGTGCTGCTGACCAGCGGCTTTTTCGTCTTTGGAAACGCCATGCTGCGCCCGGCCATCTCCTCGCTCACCAGCCGCCGGGCATCTGGCGGCCAGGGCGTGGCGATGGGGCTTAACAACGCCTTCATGAGCCTGGGGCGCATCGCCGGGCCGTCCTGGGCGGGCTTCGCGTTTGACCGCAATATGGAACTGCCGTATTTGAGCGGAGCCCTTGTCATGCTGGTCGCGTTGGGGGTCAGTGTGTTTTGGCTGGTGGCTGACCACCCCGGTGAACAGGCTCAGGTTTTCCAGGATGTATCGAGCAGCTAATCAGGCGAGTCGCTGACTGCGTTACCCGGTTTGAAAGGAATCCATGCTGTGATCTGCGCCCCCTTCCCCGCAATCCCGGCGCTCTGCACACTGAGAGTGCCCCCGCTGCTGCGCAGCAGCTCCCGCGCGATGGCCAGGCCCACACCCACACCGGGCCGCCCGCTGCGCCCGGCCTTCCCACGGTAGAAACGATCAAACAGATGCGCCTGGTCTTCCGGCGCAATACCCGGCCCGTTATCGCTGACCATGATCGCCACGCCCGGCTGGTTGGTACGCTCCGCTGCCTCGGTGTGGATGGTGATTGTGCCCCGGTCCTGGATATAGAGCAGGGCATTGGACACCAGGATTTCCAGCACACGATTGATCATCGTGGGGTCGGTAACCACAGGCGCCAGGCCCTGTTCGAGCCGCAGCAGCAGGGTGATCTCACGCTGGTCAGCCAGGGTCCTGCGATCCGCAGCCAGGATGCTGATCATTGTGTTCAGGTCTACTTGCAGATACTTGGGGTCGACCAGCCCGCGCTTGATATCGGAAATGGACAGCAGGTTCTCAATGATCGCATGCAGCCGCACAGTCTCGCGGTGCAGCGTCGCGATATACTGCTCGGATTTCTCAGGCCGTTGGGGCAGCAGTGCCAGGTACAGCCGGATGTTGGTCAGGGGAGTACGCAGCTCGTGCGAGATGTTGGCAACAAACTCATCTCGCAGGCCGCCCAGGGTGCTGAGCTTCTCATTCAGGACGCGCAGGTCTGCATCCTGCTGGTTGATGCGGTTGAGCAGGGTGCCCAGCCTGTGCACCACAATCAACGGTGTGAGTACGGCACTGACCAGGATGATCGCCTGCATCACAAGCGCCTGGATTGGCGTATATGGATGGGGTTCCAGCCAGCCGCCTGTTTGTCCAATCAGGACGTATACGCCCAGCAGCGCCGAGAGAACAGCCAGCACCAGCCCTAACTTCAGGCCGACAGCCAGGCCAGCCAGAAGGATGGGGATGATCAGTGCAGCGAAGCTGGGGGCGGTTACCACACCTGTGTATACGATGTCCCGTGCGATGATCGCCCAGGCGCTTACTGCGAGGATCACACCTGCGATCCGGTGCCGTCCGTACCCGGCCAGCAATGTACATCCGATCCCGAGCAGCAGCAGCACAACCAACAGGACATAGTCCAACAGCCCGCCGCTGACTCCCAGGATCGTGCCGGAGATGATCAGCAGGAAAGCAATGATGGTCGTCAATTGCGACGATTGATATACAAACCCGCGCTGGATGGTCGTGTAGCTGTCCTCAGCGTCAATGGGGGGAAGATAGAATATGCTGCGCAGCCAGTGCATGCTAATCGCATTTCATGCTAAAAAAGACCGAACCAGGTCTGTGCCATTTCATTGTACTTCTGTTCTCTAGTACAGACATCAGGTGAATTTCCTATAAAGACGGCGCCCCGCGATCAGCGGGGCGCGTGGACCAGTACGGTGAATGTTCAGCAGGGGATCAAACGATCAATGCGGAAATGGCCCTGTGCCACAGGATACCCGCTGCAAGCAGCAGGCCCGCCAGCACGTGCAGTGCAATCGTCGCGCTGTTGGCCGCTACCAGCTCCCGCGAGGCGTAGCGCCGTATCGCCACCAGCGTGGTGTACACAGCCAGCGGCAGCGCCAGCAGCGCCAGCAGCGCCCCAGCGGGCAGAACCTGCAGGACCACCCCGCCGATCACGATCAGAAAGGCTCCGTGCACCAGCGCTAGATAACCCCAGCGCGCGCTGCGCGTGCCCAGCACCACCACCAGGTTGCGTTTGCCTGTTGCCTCGTCCGATGGAGCATCCGGGAACTGGTTGATCCACAACACGGCGGTGATCAGCAGCCCCGCAGGCAACCCGATGAACAGGTCGGTCCAGGTCAGGGTGCCGGTCAGCGCGTAGACAGTGCCCGCCACCATCAGCGGCCCGAAGTTCAGGCCAACCAGCAGCTCGCCCAGGCCGCGCCGGGCTGCCAGCCTCAACGGCGGCGCCGTGTAGAAGTACGCGCTGAATGCCCCTACCAGCCCGAACAGGATCAGCACTGGCCCGTGCAGAATCACCAGCGCCAGCCCAGCCGCCCCTGCGGTGCCCAGCGCTGCCAGCGCCACGCGCAGCAGCCTGCGCTCGTCGATCAGCCCGAGTTCAATAGAGCGGCTTCCACCTGACAGCGGCTGGAAGTATGCGTTGTTCTCTGGGTCCGTCCCCGAGCGCCAGTCGAAATAATCGTTGAAGGTGTTCGCGGCTACATGCAGGGCAACCCCGCCCAGCATGGCCAGTGCGAAGGTCAGCCAGGGGAACGGCTCAACACCGCCGCTGGACGCCACCCACGCGGCAGCGATCAGGATCGGCACCAGGGTGGCTGTCAGGAAGGGTGCGCGGGTGATCACCAGCCAGGCGAACAGCCGGGTACCAAAGCCGATCTCAGGCATGGCCTGCTCTGCAGGGAGTTCGGGAAGCGGTGTCGTCACCCCGCAGTAGCCGATCTGCTGCCCATCTTTGAAGGTCGGTGTGATGCGGATGTCGGCAGCAAAGCGGCTGCCATCCTTGCGCACAAACACCGTCCGCCCGGTGTACTCCCCCTGCTCCCGGGCGGCCTTCAGCCACGAGCCGACATGCCCAAGAACGATCAGCCCCGGTGAGAACAGCGACACGCGCTTCTTGCCGATTACCTCCTCCGGGGCATACCCGAAGATATCCTCAGCACCCGGGTTGAACGTTTCGATGCGTCCTTCCATATCGCATGTGATCACGCTTTTAGCCTGGTGTGCTGTCTGTGTGCTCATGGGGGTCACCTCCCCTGCAACCAACCGGACGCTGCTGTCTGCCAGAACGGCGATCCGGCCAAATCGTGGTAACTTTTACAAATTACTAAAACTTATGAATGATTCTAGCGGATGCTCCTGTCCCGATCAAGCGAATCAAAGCGGGCGGCTGTGCAGGTTGTTATCTTGGCGATTCGTGTCGCTCTGCTGGGTGCTTGGAAGGAACTCCACGCATGTTTATTGAGCAGGTTGATCCCCCGCCCCGGCGCAACGTGTTCGCTTGCATCAAACAGGTTGCCGTCAGCACACGGATTTGTTAGAATGGTGGCCCACGGAGCGATGGCCGAGTGGTTGAAGGCGGCGGTCTTGAAAACCGCAGTGGCGCTTGTCGTCACCGGGGGTTCGAATCCCTCTCGCTCCGCCAGCACCTGCATAAAACTTCATACGGGGAGGTGCCAGAGTGGACGATTGGGGCCGCCTGCTAAGCGGTTTACGGGGTGACTCGTACGCAGGTTCGAATCCTGTCCTCCCCGCCACATTCAACTGGTCGATGCAGCGTATCGACCAGTTTCGTTTATTACCTGCCTATTTTCCCTGCTCCCCGGCAGTGCCGGTATGCCAGCCTGGACACAGCGTGCTATGATGGGTATAGGCAGCACCTGCCGCTTACCTCTGCTGCCCGCCTGCGAAAGTGAGCCCTCATGGCTGGCCTCAGCAGTCTCGATGTGCTGTTCATCCTGACCGCGTTCATAGTGCAGATCGCCCTCTTGGCTTTCTTCGCCCTCCGCAAATGGGCGTTTCACACTGCCCTGCGCATCGGCTGGATCGTCTACGCGCTCAGCATCCCGGCGGCGCTGGTCAGCCTCGCGCTGCTGGTCGGAGGCATGCCCTGGTATTTCTGGCTGTCCGGATTCCTCTTTCTGGCACTGGCTGCCCTGGGTTATACGGTCGAATACCGCCTGCATATCGAGTGGCGCTCGCCGCCCCGCTGGTCCGTGTTTGTGCCCTATGTGACCCTGTACCTGGCTATGCTGATGTTTTACTGGTGGCCCCTCGCTGCCCTGCTCAGGCCGCTCTGGTATGTTTACGCCGTCCTGTTCGTGATCAGCACGGTGCTCAACACCACCTCGCATCGCCAGCCCACTGGGCACGACACCCAGCAGCGCTCCGGGACGGGATAGCACTCAAAGCCCTGATCAACCGCCATCTGGCACATAACCTTGTGACATTCTGCGGGTTGATCTCGCCGGTTCCGCGCGTATACTTCACATCTGAATATTCACAGTCTGAATAAGTGAGGAACGCGGATGGCCGGCTCTCACCAGGGTGGTTTTGTCAGCTACCCCCTCGAATACCCCGCGCTGGGCCTGTTGATGGACGGCCCCCGGCACGGCTACCGGCTCTACCAGGATTTCAACGGCGCGCTGCGCGGTATCTGGAAGGCCGGTCAAGCCAAATTTTACGCTGCGCTGGCCTCGCTGGAGACAGGGGGCCTGCTCGACTCGCAGGAGGAGCCCCAGCAAGGCCGCCCGCCGCGCCGCGTCTATACGATCACCCCGGAGGGCCGCGCAGAATTCCTGGCCTGGCTGCACGCCCCGGTGCCATCCCTGCGCGCCATCCGCGTCGAGCTGATCGGCAAGCTGCGTTTCTTTGACCTGCTGGACCTGCCCGGCGCGCACACCCTGGTCGATCGCCAGGTCGCGCTGCTCGAGAACATGCTGGCGGAATGGGCCGAGCTCTCCGTTGAGCAGGGCCTCAGCGACGCCGACCCTTTCCCGGCGCTCACAGACGATTTCCGCAGGCGCCAGGCTCATTTCCTGATCGATTGGTTGCGTGCCTGGCGTGACCGTCTGCCAGACGCTCCGGCACGGCCCACAGCTCTAACCTCGTAACCGTGTATACCAATCTCACCAACCTGGAGGTCCCTGTGAAACGCTTTGCCTTGTTTACCCTGATCCTCACCTTCGCCCTGTTAGCTGTAGGATGTGCCCCAGCTCAACCGGCGGCACAACCTACCCCCGCTGAAGCGGGACGCCTGATCCTGGCCACCACCACCAGCACGCAGGACTCCGGCCTGCTTGACTACATCCTGCCGGACTTTGAGGCGCAGTCCGGGCTGGACGTCGATGTGGTTGCCGTTGGCACCGGCGAAGCGCTGGAGCTGGGTGCACGCGGCGATGCGGATGTGGTGCTCGTGCATGCCCGCGCCCGCGAGGATGCCTTCGTTGCCGAAGGCAATGGCACTGCCCGCTACGACGTGATGTACAACGACTTCGTGATCGTCGGCCCCCAATCTGACCCTGCGGGGATCGCCGGGGTCGCCAGCGCCGCTGAGGCTTTCCAACGGATCGCCGAGGCGCAGGCCCCCTTCGTCTCGCGTGGTGACGACAGCGGCACACACACGAAAGAGAAGGCGATTTGGGAGAGTGCGGGCATCACCCCGGAAGGTGACTGGTACATCTCCGCCGGGCAGGGCATGGGCGCGGTGCTCACCATGTCCGCCGAACAGGGGGCCTACACCCTTTCCGACCGCGCCACGTATATCGCCCGCGTGGCTGAGGGCCTTGATCTGGTTGTGCTTATGGAAGGCGACCCGGCGCTCTTTAACCCTTACGGTGTGATCCCGGTTAACCCCGAAAAACACCCCAACGTCAACGCCCAGGGTGCCCAGGCCTTCGTTGAGTGGATCATCTCGCTGGAGACGCAGGAGCTGATCGCCAGCTTCAAGGTCAACGATGCCCAGCTCTTTGTGCCCGACTCCGAGGCATGGCGCGCCGCCCACCCCGAGGGCTGAGTCACGTTCGATGCGCGGGCGCAGGGTGCGCAGCTCTGCGCCCGCTGGTGCCTTGACTGGACATTCATGCCATGACCACCCTGATTAACGCCCTATTTGAGGCTGTACGCCTGGTGATCACCTTAGACCCCGCCGTCGTGGAGATCGCCCTGCGCTCGTTACAGGTCTCTCTCGGTGCCCTGCTGATCAGCGCCCTGATCGGAGTGCCTGCCGGGGCCTGGCTCGCGCTGATCCGCCTGCCTGGTAAACGCCTCGCCACCGCCCTGATCTACACGGGCATGGGCCTGCCACCGGTCGTGGTCGGCCTGATCGTCTATCTGCTGCTCTCGCGCAGCGGTCCGCTAGGCGGGCTGGGCTGGCTGTTCACCATCCCGGCAATGGTGCTTGCCCAGGTGATCATCGCCCTGCCCCTGATCACCGGCGTCACCATGAGCGCCGTGCTGGCCGTCGACCCCGCCCTACGGCCCCAGCTCCGCGCCCTCGGTGCGACCCCCGCGCAGGCCACGCGCGCGCTGCTGGTCGAGGCCCGCAGCGGTGTGATCGTCGGGCTTGTGGCGGGCTTCGGCTCGATCATCTCCGAGGTTGGCGCAGTGATGCTCGTGGGCGGCAACATCGCGGGGCGCACCCGCGTCATGACCACCGCCATCGTCCTCGAGACGCGCCAGGGCCGCTTTGAGCTGGCGCTGGCGCTCGGCATGGTGCTGCTGGCGCTGGCCTTCGCCTCCAACCTGCTCGTCGTGCTGCTGCAGGGCAGGCAGCCTAACCTCCCATGAGCGGCCCACTCTATTCGCTCACGGCTGTTGAGATGTCTTACGGGGCCCGCACAGTGTTGCGCATCCCCGATCTGGCGATCCGGCGCGGCGAGGTCTTCGCGCTGGTGGGCCCCAGTGGGTGCGGCAAGTCTACACTGCTGCGCCTGCTGGCTCTGTTGGAGACACCCACGGCGGGCCGCGTACAGCTTACATTGAACGGCGCACCGGTCACAGCGCGCAGCGCATCCCTGGAGGATCGCCGCGCCATTGCGATGGTTTTCCAGACCCCCGTGCTGCTCAGCCGCTCGGTATACAGCAACGTGGCTTACGGCCTGCGTCTGCGCGGCGAGCAGGACTCCGCTGCCCGTATCGAGGCTGCCCTGCGCCAGGTGTCGCTGCTGCCCCTGGCGGGCGCCCATGCGCGCACGCTTTCCGGCGGCGAGGCGCAGCGGGCGGCTCTGGCCCGTGCCCTGGTTCTGGAGCCGTCCGTGCTGCTGCTCGATGAGCCAACCGCTAACCTCGACCCGGCCAACGGCCGCCTGATCGAGGATGCCATCCGCGCACACCACGACCGCCGGGGCGCTACCGTGCTGATCGCCACGCACAACCTGTTCCAGGCCCGCCGCCTGGCCGACCGAGTCCTGCTGCTGCTCGATGGGCAGCCTGTTGAAGTCGGCCCCACAGAGCAGTTTTTCAATGCGCCCCAGGACCCGCGCACCGCGACCTTCCTCTCTGGCGACCTGATCTATTGACACCGGTGCACAATGCCCCACCTGCATCCTCCATTCTTGGGACAGACAGGGCATTAGCAAGGACGCACCAGGCCCACTGAGAAAGCCAGAAGCCGTCCCCAGCGTCAGGATTACGCACAGTTTGCGCTGGTCAATCCTCTTTACAGCCCGCGTCTCGCACGTTATGATTGGCCATATGCGGTCGGGCCCAGTACAGTTGTTCCGTAATCGTTGGCCAGGCCGCTATCGATCACTAAGGGAGGACCCGTGAGCGATACTGCCACCTCTGTTCCCGCCCCGGTCCAGCGCCCGCGCGCGCTGCGGTTCGAGTGGCTGCTGCCTGTGCTGATCCGCCCACGTCAAGGCTTCGCCAGCATCGTTGAAGAGACACGCGGCATCTGGCTTACTCCCATCCTGCTGCTGATGGGCACATCCATCGTTCGCGTGATCGCAGCGGGGGTCACCCGCGCCCCTGGTGAACTATCCCTGCCCCCTGGCTTCGAGTATTACAGCCCGGAGCAGCAGGCTCAGTTCATGCAGGCGGCGCAGGCCACCTCCGGCCCCGTGTTTGTATATGTCTTCCCGGCTATCATCGCACTGCTCAGCGTCTGGGTAGGTTGGTTGATCGCCAGCGGCGTAGTGCACTTCGTGCTCACCATCCAGGGTGGGCGTGGAACCACCCTGCGCAGCGCCAATGTAGTGGCCTGGGCTGGCCTGCCGTTCGCTGTTCGCGACATCGTGCGCTTTGCCGCCATGCTGATCGCCGGGCAGCCCATCGCCAGCCCCGGGTTATCGGGCTTCATCACCCCCGATGCGCCGGGGATCGCACTGTTTGCAGCTTCGCTGCTTGCGTTGGTAGACCTGTACATCCTCTGGCACATCGTCCTGGTGATCGTCGGCATGCACGCCGCCGAACCGGACCTGCCGGTGCTGCGCGTCGTCGCCAGCGTCAGCCTGGTCATGCTGATCCTGCTTGCTCTGCAGGCGGGGGCAGGCTTCGCGGGGACGCAGCTCCAGCGGCTGACCGTCACCCAGCCCTTCTTCTTCTGAGTGAGCGCCGCGATGGCAGCCCAAACCACCGGCGATTTCATCAGCATCAGCGACCTGCGCAAGGTCTATGTGATGGGCCAGACTCAGGTGAAAGCCCTGGACGGCGTCGACCTGCGCATCCCGCATGCCTCGTTCACCGTCACAATGGGCCCCTCAGGCTCCGGCAAAAGCACGCTGCTCACCCTGCTGGGCGGCCTGGATCGCCCGACCGGCGGCACCATACAGGTCGCAGGCCAACGCATCGATGCCCTTGATGAGAACGAGTTGGCCATTTACCGGCGCCGTGTGGTTGGTTTCATCTTCCAGTCCTTCAACCTGGTCCCCAGCATGACGGCGTTGGAGAACGTTGCCTTCCCGATGCGCTTCGCGGGATTGCGCCGCCGCCAGCGTCAGGAGCGCGCCTTTGAGATGCTCACGCGCGTCGGCCTTGCCGACCGCGCCTATCACCGCCCCGGGGAGCTGTCCGGCGGTCAGCAGCAGCGCGTCGCCATCGCGCGGGCGCTGATCAATGACCCGCAGCTTATCCTGGCCGACGAGCCAACCGGCAACCTAGATACTGCCAGCGGGCTGAGCATCATGCAGCTTCTGTCAGAGCTGCACGCGGGCGGGCGCTCCGTGTTTGTTGTGACCCACGATCTGCGCATGCGCAGCTTTGCCACGCAGACGCTTTACCTGCTTGACGGCCGTCTGGTCGAGGATGGCGGGGAAGCTCTGCTGGCCGAAATGTTCCCCTCCGAGGAGAAGCACGCATGAACAAGGCCCTGCGATTTGCTTTGCTTATCCCGTTCCTGTTAATCGGCATGATCGCCCTGGCCAGCACTGCCACAGCCCGGCCTGCCCTGGCCCAGGCCTGTCCTACAGGTGCCAGCCTGCCCAACATTGCCAGCGTACAGCCGCCTGCCTTCTACAACGGCTCGAACGTCACTCTGACAGTTACCGGCAGCGGCTTTGAGGAGGGCGCCGTTGTGATCCTCAACGGCTTTGGTGTGCTGACTACGACCTGTGTCAACAGTGCCGTGCTCTCGGCGGTCGCCCCGGCCACCCTGCCTGGTGATCCGAACGGGCGCCTTTACACGGTGCGCGTCGTCAACCCGACTAACCCAGGTACCAACTTCGATGAGCTGGCCGATGCCGTGACAGTCTACCAGGCCCTGCCGACACTCACGCCTGGCCCCACTAACACCCCTGCACCGACAGCTTTTGTGCGCCCGCTGCTCACCGTGCAGTCTTACGGGGCCAGTTCGCGCGAGCTGATCTCCTACCAGGACATCGATTTTGAGATGACCGTGCAGAACCAGGGGCAGGTTGCCGCCAGCAACGTGACGGTGATCTTCACCCCCGGCGATCTGATCCCGCGCGCCACGGGCGGCGTGGTCGCATTGGGCACCATCACACCGGGGACGGCCAACCGCTTCTTCCAGCCCTTTACCACCGACCAGCTCTCGCCGCCTGCTGCGACGCTGGATGTCACCATCAAGTACACCGACCCGAACGGCACGGAGTACTCTGAGAGCTTCAAGCTCACCTTCCCGGTGCGCCGGGCAGCAGGCACGGCGGGCCCGACCGCGACGCCAACGCCCGCCGTGGTGAACCGCCCACAGCTTGTCATTGACAGCTACGAGGTTGACGCCGAGCAGCTCACCCCCGGCACCACCTTTAACTTGGACCTGGTGGTACACAACCTGGGCACAGCCAACGCCACTGCGATCACCATGATCGCGGGCGGCGGTTCCGTCAATGATGGGGATACGGGCACACCCACCGCGGGCGGTGTCTCTGGCGGGAGTGGGGAGTTCACCAACTTCGCACCCGTCGGGTCCTCCAATGTGCAGTTTCTGGGCAACCTCGATGCGGGCGGCGTGCTTAACCCGGACATTGCGCTGGTGGTCAATGTCACCACGAACCCCGGTGCATACCCGTTCAAGGTATCATTTGCCTACACAGGGCCGGATAACCGCCGTTACGTCGATGAGCAGGTCGTCACCCTGCTGGTCTACTCGCCAGTGCAGGTTGATGTCTCCTTCTACCGCGATCCCAACCCGGTCTTCGCCGGGCAGCCTGGCCCGCTGCCTATCCAGGTCATCAACCTGAGCAAGTCGGGGCGCGTCTTCGGCAACCTCGAGGTCACCTCAGAGGGCGCCGACCTGACCAACAACACCATCCTGGTCGGCCTGCTGGACGCGGGCGGCTTCTTTACCACCGATGCAGTGGTCACCCCCTACCAGCCCGGCCCGCTGGAGCTAACCGTCACCATCAATTACAGCGACGACTTCAACCGGCCGCAGACGATCATCCGCACCCTGACGCTCGACGTGCTGGAGTCCGCGCCTGTGGATATGCCGCCTGAGGGTGAGTTCCCCGGCGGCCCTCCGGTTCCGGCACAGGAAACGTTCTTGCAGAAGCTGTGGCGTTTCATTCGCGGCCTGCTTGGCCTGGACAGCGCGCCGCCCTCTGGCGACCAGTTTATGCCGCCATTTGAGGGTGAACCGCTGCCCGGTGAAGGGGGCGGTGGCGGCGGCGGTGTGATCGTCCCGGTCCCCCTGCCCGCCCCGCCGAAAGGATAGCGGTGATGTCGTTCTTCGAGCTGGTGGCTCTCGTTTTTGAGAACCTGGGCCGCCGCAAAGGCCGTGTGGCCCTGACGGCCATCGGCGTGATCATCGGCACGGCGGCAGTTGTCGTGCTGGTTTCGTTAGGGATCGGCCTGCAGCAGAGCGCCCAGGAGCGTCTTTATGGCATTGGCGACCTCTCGCAGATCCAGGTTTCGCCCGGGTACATAGAAGGGCCGGTCGCCGTGGCTGTCCCGGTGGGTGGCGGTGGTGGTGGCGGGGGTGGAGGGGACGGCAGCACCGTCCTGATCACCGATCAGAGCCTGGTGGATTTTGCGGCGCTGCCCGGGGTCAAGGCAGTCATCCCGCGTGACTGGTCCTACGCCGGGATGATCCTGCGTGTGGGCCGGATGGAGACCTGGGCCAGCGCCTACGGTGTCGGTGTGGACGACCTGAGCGTGCTTGGCCTCACCGCGGAACAGGGCACGCTCGCGCTCGAGCGCGGCACAGCGGTGGTCGGCTACAACGTCCCCGCCAGCTTCTACGACCCCAACCTGCGCCCCGGTCAGGACCCGCCCCCACCCCCCGATCTGCTCAATTCGCAGATCAAGCTGACCCTGGTGCGCTGGACTGAGGACGGCGAAGTGCGCAAGGATATCGCCCTGCGCGTGGTGGGCATCATTGCCGAGACACGCAGCGAGCCTGACTGGACGATCTATATGCCCATGAGCGACGTGGTGACGTACAACGAGTGGACGATTGGCCGCCGAATCAACCGCGCTGTGGATGGCTACGGGAATGTCGTCGTGGTGGCCGAAAGCCCGCGCGAGGTGCTTGAGATCACCGATACGATCACCGGTATGGGCTACCAGGCATGGGCTCCGCAGCAGACGGTGGAGGGCATCAACAACTTCTACACGATCCTGCAGGTGATCTTCGGCGGGGTCGGCGCCATTGCCCTGCTCGTCGCCGCCATCGGCATTGCTAACACGATGGCCATGGCCATCCTCGAACGCACCCGCGAGATCGGCCTGATGAAGGCCATCGGCGCCACCAACCGCGATGTGCTGGCCGTCTTCCTCGGTGAGTCGGCGGGGATCGGCCTGCTGGGCGGGCTGGGCGGTGTGCTGGTCGGCTGGAGCGCCGGGCAGGTGCTCAATGTGCTGGCGATGGCCTATTTCGCCGGGCAGGCCGCCACAACCGGGGCGCCGCCGCCGTCCGCGGCGGTGGTCACACCGGTCTGGCTGCCCATCTTCGCGCTGACCTTCTCCACACTGATCGGCGTGCTCTCCGGCCTGTTCCCGTCGCTGCGCGCGGCAACGCTGGTGCCCGTGGCCGCGCTTAAATACGAGTAAGCTTGATCCTGCCACCTTCCCCCCGGGCACACTTCACGGCACGCCGGGGGGAAGGCGATCCGCGCGACCGCTCATCACTAACACCTGACAGCTAAAGCCTTTCCCCATTGCCACCAGGAGTGACTTCATGGACCCCTACCAGCCGCGCCCGGAGCACCGCTTCACCTTTGGTCTGTGGACCGTCGGCGGCCTGGGCCGCGATCGCTTCGGCGGCCCCACCCGTGATCCGGTCAGCCCCGTGGACCTGGTCCACCTGGTTGCAGAGGCAGGCGCTTACGGCGTCAGCCTGCATGACAACGACCTGGTGCCCATCGATGCCGGCCCTGCCGAGCGTGACCGCCGCGTCCGCGAGTTCCGTCGCGCCCTCGATGAGACCGGCCTGATCGCGGCGGCAGCCACCACCAACCTCGCTGCGGACCCCGCTTTCAAGGATGGCGCCTTCACCGCCAACGACCCGCAGGTGCGCGCGTACGCCCTGCAGAAAACCCTGCGCGGCATGGACCTCGGCGCTGAGTTAGGCGCGCACATCTACATCTACTGGGGCGGGCGTGAGGGCACCGAAACCGATGTGACCCGCGATGCCGTCACAGCCCACCGCCGCATGCGTGATGCCCTCAACTTCCTATGCGAGTATGCCATCGACCAGGGCTATGATGTGCAGATCGCGCTGGAGGCCAAGCCCAACGAGCCGCGCGGGGACATTTACCTGCCCACCACCGGCGCGATGCTCGGCTTCATCGCCACGCTCGACCACCCGGGGATGGTCGGCGTTAATCCCGAGCTGGGCCACGAGCACATCGCCGGGCTGAACTTCACCCATGCAGTGGCCCAGGCGCTCGACGCGGGCAAGCTCTTCCACATCGATCTGAACGACCAGGCGTTTGGCCGCTACGACCAGGACTACCGGTTCGGCGCCTACAACCTGAAAAGCGCCTTCACCCTGGTCAAGCTGCTGGAGGATCACGGCTACGCGGGGCCGCGCCACTTCGACGCGCGTGCCTACCGCATGTCTGATTATGATGGCGTGCGTGAATTCGCACGCGGCTGTATGCGCACCTATCTGGTCCTCAGGGAGAAAGCCCGCCAGTGGAACGCCGATCCTGAAATACAAGCCCTGCTGGCTGAGATCAACGCGGATGACGGGCGCATGGACGCTTTCGCAGGCCCCTATGCACGCGAGAAGGCCGCCGCGCTCAAGGCTGCCTCTCTCGACCGCGAGTTGCTGGGCGCGCGTGCCCTGCCTTATGACCGCCTCGACCAGCTCACTATCGATCTGCTGCTGGGCCTGCGCTGACCCAATCACTGATAGGGGGTTTAGCGTGCCAACCCCCCGCGTGCGCCCAGCACCGACTACCTACTGCACCGAGCGCAGCCGTTCACCGATCTGCGCCCAGGCCGCTGCGTAGGCCCCCTGCAGCGCCGGGCGGATGCTGGCATAGGCGGCCCCTTCCAGCAGCCGCTCGATGGCATCCAGCAGCGCGATCATGCCTGTATCCTCACGCTGGCGGGCCTCTTCGCGCAGCTCGCGCACCCCTGCCAGCCACTCACCACGCTTCTCCGGCACGGCAGTCAGCACCGCGGCGGTATTGTGCGCCACCACATTGACCACCACTGCGCCGCCTACCGGGGCATCCTCGCCGCCTACCATACGGAAGGCCTCATCCGGCCCGGCCTGCCGCACCGTGCGCAGCAGGTCGCGATGCAGGATCAGCAGGTTGGCGCGCGCCCCGTCACTGACGGCCAGTGCGGCCTGGATCAGCGCATCGAAGGTGTTGTCGGCCTCCGGGGTCAGCAGCTCCGGGTGCGCGTCGAGGTAAGCGCGTGCGGCGGGCCAGTCCCCCGCGGATACAAACGCGGCGATGCTCGCCGCCAGCGCCTCGTCCGGCGGGTGCTGGATGCGTTCAAAGGCGGCATCGTAGCCCAGCTCGATGGCGCTGCGCAGCAGGTCGAGGTGCAGGCTCAGCCGGTAGGCCGTCTCCTGGTCCCCCTGGTCCAGCGCGGCGCGCGCCAGCCGTTCGAGCAGACCCTGCGCCTCCTGCGAGAGCAGCAGCGGGTGCCCCTCCAGTACGCGGCGTGATTCTTGCCAGGTGCCCGCACCTACAAAAGCCATCAGCGCCGACTGCAGCACCTCATCCGGCACGGCGACCAGCCGTGCGAACGCCGCCTCGATGCCTTCCTCGCGCACGTAGCGCAGCAGCGTGCGGTGCTGGATCAGGTGATGGGCTAACACGTCGTTGTTCTGCAGGGCAGCCGCCTCGATCAGCCCCTGCATCTGCAGGTCAACCTCAGGCTTGAGCAGGTCAGGCGTCTGCTCCAGCACGCGCCGTGACGCTTCCCAATCCGGCGCATTGAGGAACTGGCCGATCAGCGCGATCAAGTGATCATCAGGCGGCGGCGTGGGGACGGCCTGCGCAGGGGCCGGGGCGGCGCAGGCGCCGCCTGCCAGCCGGGCGCGGTAATCCTCTAGCACAGCCCGGTCGGATTCCAGGTCGGGGTGGCCGCTGCGCTCCTCCAGGGCGATCACCTGCTCCATCAGCACCATAGCAGCACGGAAGTCGCCTTCTTGGGCGCGCATGGCGGCCATGTTGTAAAGCGTCACCGCCTCGTTGAGTTGATCTCCTGCGGCGCGCTGGGCAGCCAGCGCCTCCTCGAACAGTGGGGCAGCGCCTGCAGCGTCCCCGCGCGCGGCGTAGACCTGCGCCAGCCGTCCCCGCGCACGGGCGATCAACAGCGGGTCGGCGGCAGCGGCCCGGCTGATCAGCAAGCGCAGCAGGGCTTCGGCCTCAGGCAGCGAGTCGCGGTGCAGGGCATCTTCGGCGCGCTCGAGCAGCGCCTCGGCCCCGGCGCGCGGGTCGGCGGTCGGATCATCGGGCATGCTAGAACCTCTCTGGTATGCTGCGAGTGCCGCCGATTAGACCCGATTGCCCGGCAGCCTGCAAGCGCGTGCTTTGGGAAGGTGAGGGTAAGCGCATGCCCCTTTTCGTCATGCGCCCGCAGCCACAAAACGCCTTCTTTAGGGGCTGGGTGTGCCCTCTCCATATAGCGCTGTTGGCATTGGCCCCTCCACCGTTGGCTGCGCCCCGGGGACAGATTCGGGCGTCGTAGCAGGCACCATCGTGGGCACCGCCCCGGCGGGCTCCAGCGCCAGGTCGAGCGTGAAACGCCCGAACCCCCGCCCCCCGATGGCAAGCTGGTAGGTTCCTTCCTGCCGAATCTCCCAGTACAGCGAGGTGCTGCGCCCTGATGGTAGTGTGTAGGCGACCTCGTCGTAGTTCGGGTCCAGCAGGTACGCGGAGGGCTGCAGGGACCCCGAACGCGCGGTAGCGTTCAGGATCAGCGTCTGCCCCGGGTAGGCATAAAAGACATACACTTCCTGCGAGTTGTTCAGGGCGATCACCTCACCGGATGTGAGATGGAACGACCCAGCCCCCATCTCATGGCGGCTGGGCGATTCGCCCGGGATCATGATCATACCGACCATCCAGGCATAGACAGCCCCGGCGGCCAGGGCTACCAGCACAAGCATCCAGAGCAACAAGCGCGCGCAGCCGCCCCGGCGCTGCCGGACGCGCTGCTGGGGCACCGCCTGCTGCACGGGGGTATAGACTGGCTGCTGCACCGGCGCCTGATACGCGGGCTGCTGGCGCGGAAGCTGCTGCACGGGGCGCGCCTGCGCTGCAGCACGGGCACCCTGCCCGCCGCGCAGTTCGTTGACGCGCTGGCGTGCGATCTCTACCTGGGCGATGTGATCACTGAGCTGCTCCGCCAGATCGAGGAATGTCTCGTAGTATTCGATAATCTCCGAGAGGTCCTCATTAAGCTGTTCGAGCAGGCGCGCCAGCTCGAAGTACAGGTCCGGGTTGGAGGGGTCCCGCGCGATGGCGCGCCGGTAGGTTTGGCGGGCCTCCTGCAGCCGCCCGGACTGCCACTGCGTGCGGGCTTCCTGGCCCAGGGCGGGGCCTGCCACCTGCGCGGAGTCCGGCCTGTGCTTCTGCTGCGGCGGTTCGTGCTTGGCAGCAGGCGTTTTAGCCTCCTCTCCCGATCTGCGCAGTGCATCCCTGACTACGGCCTCGGGGTCGCGTGCCAGCTCGTTCACCTGCTCGCACTTCATGTTCCAGATGGTCACCATCTTCGCGTCGATGGCTTTCGCCTGGCGGTACAGCGGGAAGATCAGCCTGCGGTACAGGTCGTTGCGGGCACTGACCTGCGGACCCAGCACCTCGTCAGGGGTGCCTGCACTGGCTAACTGGAGGATTTTCGCGTCCGGCTCGCGGGCGATCTCCTCCGCCTGCTTGCGGAACTTCTCGCGCTCGGCCATCAAGCGGTCAATCAGCACCTTGCGCTGCTCGCGGCAGGGATCGGGCGGCGTGCCACCGAACACATCTCCGACCCAATCGAAGAGCGGGGGTACCCAGTCCAGCAGTGGGGGAACAATATCGACAGGCATGTGTCTCCTCCGGAGGGGGCGCGGCGGGCTGTGGGGACGGCTGCCTGCGGAGTTTTGGGGCCCACCACTGGGGAATCTATGCAGGTATCGCCATATCTTCTAGTATACGCCCCGGGTCAACTGCATAAGAACTCATCCCGGAGCCGGATCACAGCCTGCGCAGGAGCATCCTTACTTGTCTCCATGTTGAAACGCACTATACTGGGGGTGAGAGGCTTCCGCACAATCGAACTAATGGCTGGAGATGGATGAACGATAAGACAACGCTCAGCACAGAGACGCTGGAAGACGGCCTCGTGATCGTGCGTATCAACGGCGACCTGGACTCGCTGGGGACGCACATGGTGGAGAAGGCTTTCAACCAGGCTGTCAGCGAGCGCGATACTCGCGCTCTGGTCGACCTGCACCGGGTCGGCTTCATCTCCTCGGCGGGCATGGCCATGCTGCTCGTCAAGGGTAAATCGCTGCGCCAGACCGGCGGCAATATGTACCTGGCCGGGGCCAGCAAGCGTGTGCTCGAAGTCCTGTCAATGGCGGGCTTCAACGAGCTGTTTGATATGTTCCCGACGGTCGACGAAGCGCTGGCTGCCCTGCAGGCCACCTAGACCATTATGCCTGCTCCGCCCAAGCCCACGCTGACCAGCGAGCAGCGGCCCAGCGGCCTGCTCGTGATCCATATCGAAGGCGAACTGGATACGCGCTCGACGCGCGAGATCGAGCCGGAGTTTGCGCGGGCCCTGCTGCACCGCGCGCGTGTGGCGCTGGTCGATCTGCGCGGCGTCCCTTTTCTGACCAGCGCGGCGCTGGCCCTGATCGTGGTGCACGCGCAGGCGCTGCAGCGCGGCGGGGGTGCGCTCTATCTGGCCGGGGCAACTGACCTGGTGCGCGAGGTCTTCGACCGGGCCGGGTTCTCGCTGCTGTTTCCCATCTTCCCTACGCTGGAGGAGGGCATCCGCGAGGTGGAACAGGAACTGGCCAGGCGTAAGCAGGATCCACCTGCCGCCAGCAAAGGCACGGGCTGAACCAACAGCGCCGGAGAGAACTCTCCGGCGCTGCGCTGTTTACAGGTTGGGGGATATGCCGCTAGCCCTCGCTGGTGGGCGTGGCCGACGGCAGCGGGGTGGGCGTCACCGGCCTGGGTGTGGAGGTCGGTGGGGCCTCCGGGTCGGTGCGCGGTGGTCCGTCCAGCGGGAACACCGTGTGATAGCTCTGCAGGGTCTTGCCATCCTGCATCCCGGTGCCGTACGAGCTGTTCGGCCAGTACTGCGACGGCATCTGGAAGACCAGTTTGGTGCTGTCTGGCTGGAAGTATACGCGGATGTACACCCCACACGGCACTCTGATATAGGACCTGTTGTCTTTCCCGTTGAAGTAATCACCTGCTGCCACCGGGATGGTGGCCCAGTGATACTCCAGGTATTCGCGGTCAGGGCCGCCGCTCCACATCACCAGCACCGCTCCCGACTCGGGCGCCTGGTTGGTGGTGTACAGTGGCATGTACATCTCGCAGTTGGCGAACGGCGGCGCCAGGTTGGCTGCCCCGGTCATATCAAGGGTGCGCACGATGCCGCCCACGCTCTCGGCGGTGCCGCGCCACGAGGCATTGAGCGAGCACTCGTAATGCACCTGGTCGACCATGTTGGAGGGGTTGCCGTTCTTATCGAGGTCCCACAGCTCCACCGTGTAGCGCCCGCGAAACGTCGGTGCGTTGATGCGGTGCGTCACCCAGTAGAAGGGGCTTTGATCACGGACGATGGCCTCATCCTGCACGAATCTGGGCACAGCAGGGATGGATGCCTCCCGCTCGTACACGTACAGCCGGAAGCGGTCCTCCCCCTGGTTGTTGTCCGATGTGGTCCACACCAGGGTGATGCCCAGCTCCACGGAGTTGCAGTCGGATTTGATCTTGGCGATGTGGCCGCGCAGGGCCTCCACAGGCTGGGGGCGCAGCCCCGCGGCCAACGCAGCCGCGAAGACCATCAGCGCCAGCAGCCCGTACCAGATGCGACGACGCATAATCCTCTCCTTTGACGAGAGATGTCTTCGCCATGATAACACGCTTGGCCCCGCGCTACAATGACGGATTCCCCACACGGCGGGTGCAAGGAACGCTCTGTCTCTCCGTGTGCATTGTTCCCCTGCTATAATCCCCCGCATGGCACGCACCGTGTACCGATCCGCCGACCTCTCGATCATCCTGGCCGCCGCCCTGTTGATCCGGCTGGCGCTGGCTCCCTGGACCGTCCATCCCGGTGACGTCCCGGAGCTGTCCGCCTGGGCGGATGCGCTGGCCGCGCACGGCTGGGTGGACCTCTACGCGGCGTCGAGCGCCAACTACCCGCCGCTCGGCACGCTGCTGGTGGGCCTGTCGGCGGCGCTGTTCCGGCTGGCTGCCCCAGGTGCCCCCTTCGACCCCGGCGATCCGCGCCGGGCGCGCTGGCTGGGTATTGCCGCCGCGCTGCACCCCGCCCTGCTCCTGATGAGCGCCGCCTGGGGCCAGTTGGAGAGCGTCTACGCGGCGCTGGCGCTGGGCGCCCTGATCTGCGCGTTGGAAGGAAAAGCGCTGCCCGCCGGAGCACTGATCGCCGCCGGCGCCCTGGTCAAACCGCAGGGGGCGGCCCTCGCCCCGCTGATCGCCCTGGCCGCGCTGTCCGGCCCGCACACAGAAGCCCCGCGCCGTCTTCTATATGTGATCATGGGGGCTGTGCTGCTGAGCGCCCCCCTGCTGCTGCCTTTCGCCCTGACCGGCAGGCTCCCGCTGCTGGCGGCCCGCCTGGGCGCGCTGCGGGCCGCGCCCGGCTGGTGGACCGTCAATGCGCCGAACCTGTGGTACCTGCTCAGTGCGGGGCGCGCCAACTGGGCCTTCAACGCCCCCTTGATCGCCCCCGACACGGCCCCACTGGTCACGGGCCTCTCTGCGCGTACATTAGGGATGCTGCTGCTGGGCTTGTGGAGTGTGATCACGCTGGCGGGCGCCTGGCGGGCGCGGGGCAATCCGCACGCCTGGCTGCTGGCCGGATCGCTGCTCTTTCTGGGGTTGTTTCTGTGGCCAACGCAGGCTCATGAGCGCTACCTGTTCGGCGCGCTGGTGCTGGCGCCGGGGGTCCCCGCGCTGGCAGGCAACCCCGCTTCCCTGCGGCGTGGATCGCTCTGGGCGCTGGCGCTGGGGCTGGGCGGTGCGCTGACGCTGCTGTGGGCCGCACCCGCCCTGATCGGCCTGCCCGGCCCGGGCGGCTGGCTCCCCGGGGGCCTCGCGCTCGCCGTGCTGCTGCTGATCAGCGGGGCGGCGGGCATGGCCTGGCTGTGGATATCCGGGCAGCAGCGCCGGACGGCCGGCTGAGGCGCACCGCCCCGCGCGTCACCCTTCTCCCTGCGGGCGCAGGGCCGGGGATGGCGGCGGCTCAGAACACCGGCTCGGACATCGCCCGCATACCGATCAGCAGCACGCGCGCGTTGTCGGGCTGCTTGGCGGCGTAGACCACCGCATCAGCCACCGCGTTGGGGTCGAGCATCTTCTGCAGGCGTGGCTCGCCGGGCTCGCGGCCCAGCCCGAATGCAAAGTGCGTGTTGGTCGACCCAGGCGCGATCACCGAGACCTTGACGCCCTTCTCGCGCACCTCGTTATCCAGCGCCTGGCAGAAACCGATCTGGGCGAACTTGGTGGCGACGTAGACCGCCTCGCCGCCGTAGCCGTAGAAGCCCGCCTGCGACGAGACGGTGATGATCGATCCGCTGCCGCGCGCCACCATCTCGGGCAGGAAGGCCCGTGTGCACAGGAAGGTGCTGCGCATGTTGCTGTCCATCATCCAGTCGTATTCCTCAGGCGAGGTATCGAGGATGTTGGCGTAGCGCCCCACCCCCGCATTGTTGACCAGGATATCGACCTGGCCGAAGGCAGCCAGCGCCTCCGCCTTGAGGCGCGCCACGTCGGCTTCCTGGGTCACATCGCAGGAGACGGCCAGCGCCCGGACGCCCAGCGCCTCGACTTCACCGCGCACGGCCTCCAGATCGGGCAGCGTGCGCGCAGCCAGCACTACCTGCACGCCCTCGCGGGCCAGCGCCAGGGCGGTCGCCCGCCCGATGCCCCGGCTCGCCCCTGTGACGACCGCCGACCTGCCCTGTAGTTCACCGGACATTTCTGCCTCCTGTTCAGTTGGTTGTGGCTTCGATGGTGGGATCAAGTGACCGGCACTGCCTCCAGCATACAACGGGCAGCGCCGGGGTGGCAAGGGGTGCGCGTCCACCGGTGGACGGTTAGGCCGCTCGAACGTTCACCGTCTCCGGCTACCAGAACGAACGGCCCTCTTTGGTATTTGCCCGCTTGGTTGGGCGGGAACATCCGGTACTCTTACGCCCAGCACGCGACATACATCGGTAAATGGTTGGCATTCTGACCGGTCGAAGGCGCCAGGTAGGGCGCAGCGGAACCCGTGGTGTTGTTGTGTGTGTTATCTGGTGTGTTCCTGTTGCGATTGGCGGCGCGGACGTTGTTCGTATTATTGTTCCACGAGCCGCCCCGCAACGCGCTTCCCGGTGTCCCCATATCAATCGAATGGCTTATCCATTCGGCGATAATCCAGAATTCAGAAACCAGAGCTAGCCGGCCTACGGCCGGTACGAGAGGGCGCAGCGGAAGCCGCCGCCGGGGTACGAGTTGTCGGGCGCGTTCCTGTTGCGACCGGCAGCGCGGACGCCGAGCGAACCATCGCCCCACGCGCCGCCCCGTAGCACGCGGTACTCTCCTGTATCCGGCCCCTGCGGATTGATCGCGCCATCAGCGAGCGTCCCATAGTAACCTGGCGCGTACCAATCATTGACCCATTCCCAGACGTTGCCGCTCAGATCATAAGCGCCCACCCACGAGACACCACCGGGCTTGCTGCCAACTAAGGCAGTCTCGCCCCCTACGTTCCCACCGTAGACCACATTGTCTGCAACAAAGGCATCACCCCAGGGATAAACCAACCCGTCAGGGCCTCGTGCAGCATACTCCCATTCTGCTTCGGTCGGCAGCCGTGCGCCCCGGCTTTCGCAGTGAGCCAGCGAATCGGTCCAACTGATGCAAATCCGTGGTTGATTGTCACCGCTTGACAACCAGATGCAGCCTGGGACAGCTTCTTCAACCTGCGCATTCGTTACCTCATACACATCGATCCAGAACGGCTCCTCAAAACACACTTCATGTACCGGCAATTCGTCGCTGTCTCCTTCTTGACTACCCATCTGGAAGCAGCCTGCTGGAACCAGCGCCATTAGCGCCCCGTTGATCGTTTCGGCGTAGGGTTCCCAGTCGGCACTGCGGGTCACGCCTGCTTCCGCCAGTACGCGCACCGCCTCCGCTGCGGCTGGAGGCCCCGGCTTGCCAAACACCAAATATCCCAGCACGCCCAGCGCCAGCAGCGCTGTAGCGCTGCCTGCCAGCCACAGCGGATTGTACCTGCGCCGGGGCGCCCGCTCGGCGGATAGGACCTGATCGACCTGTGCAGGGATTTCGTCCCCGGCGAGTGGGTCAATGTCGACCAGCTCAGGCAGATACGCGGGCGGAAGGGGCTGGGCGTTGTAAACCCCCCGGATGATGCTGCTCATCGCCTGGTGGGTGACACGCGCTGCACGGCAGAACTGTAGGTGCCGCAGGGGACCGTGGATGTCATCAGACGCGCGCGGCTCGACCAGCAGCGGCAGGATCGGTTTGCCGAGCCGCGCCGCCAGGGTGTACTCCCAGCGGCACCACAGCGAGCCCAGTGATGCTCGTGAGATCACGTATACAAACACATCGCACCGGGTCACCTCGCGTTCCAACCGCGCGATCCACACCTGGCCGCCCGCCAGCCCTGTTTCATCCATAAATGGGAAGAAGCCTGCAGCAAACAGGCGCTGCTGCAGGTGCCGCACAAAGCGTTTGTTCTTTCGCGAGTAGCTCAGGAAGATACGCTCGCGCCCACTGCTGCCGGGGTCTGATCTGCCGGGATTACCCGACGGTTGTTTGGAGCTGTTGTACTGGTCCCTGTTGGCCTGGTTCTTGGCGATGAAGTCGTCGCCAGCGTTTCTATAACCGGCGGTTGTGAAGTCACTGTCATCTGGCATGTGTGTTGTCCTGGGGTGTGGATGTGTCTGCACCTATTTTATGCCAACCTGGAGCGTTTGAGTAGTCAGCATCCCTCCCCTCACTTCCACGGAAGCGCCTACCCGGTATACAATGAGTCCGGGAGGCCCCGGCCCTGCCTGACTCCGCCCGGGGCGCATCAACGGAGGGGAGTGTTATGTCCGACCAAGCCGTCCCTGACCCTGATACGGAGAGGCTCTCCGTCCCTGAGGCCGCCGCACCCGCGCCGCCTGAGATGACCCCGGTGGGCCCATCGCGCTCGCTGGTCCCGGCCATCGTCCAGTTCCCGCGCCGCGCGGTGCTGCTGCTGCTCACACTGCTGCTGTCCACTGCCGTGATCTTCCTGCTGTTCCTGGTCCTGCCGCCCGGCGATCCGGCGGCTATGCTGCTCGGCGAGCGGGCCACCCCGCAGCAGATGCAGGAGCTGCGCGCCGAGCTGGGCCTGGATGATCCGCTGGCCGTGCAGTACACACGCTGGCTGAGCCGCGCCATGAGCGGCGACCTGGGGGTGTCGATCACGATGGGCAGCGAGCCGGTCAGCGCGCTGGTTAGCTCCTGGGGGGCCGCGTCGCTGCTGCTGATGGGGGTATCCTTCGTGCTGGCGCTGATCCTCGCGGCGGCAGGTGCCCTGGTCGGGTCCTGGCTCCAGCGCGCGCAGGGCGTGTTCGCCGCAGTGCTACGTTGGCTGACCCGTCTGCTGGTCGACCCGCTGGCCGCCGCACCGGCCTTCGTGCTGGGCATTGTCCTGATGTTCATCTTCGCCATCAAGTTCCGCGATTGGGGGCTGCCTGCGCTGCCAGTGGCCGGGGCGCTGCCTCCCGGCGGGCGTGGTGTGCTGGACCGCATCCCCCACCTGATCCTGCCCGCGGTGGCGCTTGCCGTGCTGCCCGCGCTGCTCGCGGCGCGGTCGGTCGCGCGCAGCGCCGGGCTGCAGTTCGAGCATGGTGGGGTGCGCCGCTGGCTGGCGGGGGCCTGCCTGCTGCTGGGCGCACTTTTCGGGCAGATCGGCGGCATGCTCAGCGCGCTGGTGCTGGTCGAATCCGTGTTCTCTTATCCAGGCCTGGGCCGCGCGGTGCTGGAGAGCGCCTTCCGGCGCGACGTGCCCGTGCTGATGGGCGTCCTGCTGGTTCTCGCGCTGCTTGTGCTGATCGGGCGGCTGGCGGCGGAGCTGTTCCGCTGGCTGGCCCGCCTGCTGGGCGGCGACCCGTCCCCCACTCAACCCGAGCCGGAGCGCCCGCCGCGCCTGAGCCGCGGCCTGCTGGTGGCGCTGCTCCTGCTGATCATCCCCCTGCTGATCGGAGGCAGCGGCCTGTTGGTCTCCGCCGACCGTGTGCGGGCGGTCGACCCCGGCGCCGCGCTCTCCGAGCCTTCCGGCGAGCACCCGCTGGGCACCGATCAACTGGGCCGCGATGTGCTGGCCCGCCTGCGGCGCGGGGCTGCCAACGATCTGCTGGTGGCAATCGGCGCGCTGGGCAGCGCTGTCCTTGCACTGCTGTGGGGTGCGCTGACCGGCGCACTCGGCGGGCACCGGGCTGCCTGGTCCGAGTCGCTGGCCGATGTGCTGCTGCTGCCCTTCGACGCCCTCGGGCTGATCCCCATCCTGCCGCTGCTGATCGGCTTCCGCTTTGCCTTCGGCCCCGCCGCGTCCCCCGAATCCAGCGGGGTGCTGCTGGCAGTCGCCGTCGCGGTTGGGCTGACACCGCGCGCCATTCGCTTCTACCAGCAGGCGTGGATCGCCGCACCCGCCGCGAAGCGCTGGCTGGTGCGCCTGGTGCCCGGCCTGATCGCGCTGGCCCTGGGCGTGCTGTATGCCGGGCTGTTGTGGGGATCGGCTTTGGGGTTCGCCGGGCTAGGCCTGCAGCCGCCCGTGCCCACACTCGGCGCCATGGTCGGGGAGGGGATGCGCGGGCTGCTGCGCGCGCCATCGCTTGTATTGTGGCCCGCCCTGACGCTGTGGGCCTGTGCTGCTGCGCTCTTTGTGGCCTGCGATGTGCTGCTTGCCAATGCCCTGCCCGGAGAGGCGCTGGCTCGCCTGAACGAGTGACCTGTACTGCTGGAGCCGGGGCGAGTTGAACGATTTGCCCCGGCTCCACTGCCGATCAGCGTACGGTCATGCAGCCAGCACCACGGGTCCGATGCAGTGGATTTTCCGTCACTTCTCGTTACAATCATACTGTCTGGCTGCCCTGTAAAGGATCAACCCCGGCTGTATCTGCCTGTTCTCCGTTCAGGAAAACGGCCTTCCCGTCCCCAGCTTGCTGGGAATTATGCTTCCCTCCCCGGTGTGGAAATCCGCCCCCACCGCGCGTAATCAGGACCTAAATACATGACCGGCTCCGTATCACATAAACTCAAGAATGCACTGGAAGGCGCACTGGCCGGCGGCGGTGATCCAGCAACCTCACCGCTGTATGTCTTTGGCCCATTTCTCAGGCTGATTGTGGTTGCCGGAGTCGCGCAGGTTACCTTCGGGGCTTCGGTCTGGATGGTTGTGGTGACCATTGGCGTTGTCTCAGCCATGTACAGACTGGTCATGCGTTGGATCACAGATGGAAGCGGCGGCAGCGGCCTCAGTGAGGAGGAGTTCGGGGGTTGGGCTGTCACGGTCAACGCTGCGATCACTTTTATCGAATACACCCTGACGTTTCTGGTCAGCATGGCGGCGATGGTCACCTTCATCGCCGACCGCATCCCGGCATTAAATGAGGTGATCCTGGGCATCCAGTATCGAACCCTGCTGGCTGTCGCACTGAGCGCTCTGATCGGGTGGCTGGTCAACCGGGGGCCAAAGATGGCCGCCCGTGTCTTTGGCCCGGCAACCGCCGGTGTGCTGCTGCTGCTGTGGGCCATGATCATTGCCACGGTCTGGCAGTACGGCTTCCAGCTCCCCACCATCGATTTGCGGGCTTTCCGTCTGGATTACCTGCACTTCACCATCAGCGGCTATGTGCGCATCCTGGCCGTGATGACCGGGATTGAGGTTTTTGCGAACCTGGTCGCGGCCTACGACGGGGACCCCGCTCAACAAAGCCGAAAAGCCTTCAACAGCCTGCTGATCATCATGGGCACGGCGGCAGCTACCATGCTGGTTGTCGGGCCTGCGATCTACCAGTTATCCGATCCCACCATCGAGCATGTATCCGTGTTTACCCAGACCATGGACCTTCTGCTGCCCGATCCACTTCCTTACCTGGGAACGCTGGTCAGCGTCGCGGTGTTGATGTCTGCCTCTGCAGCGAGCGCACAGGGACTGCAGAACCTGGCATTGGGCCTCAACGAACGCCACTACATCCCGCCGGTATATGGTAAGCGCAATGCGTTCGAAGTCGCCGATAGGCCCGTCTGGACCCAGGTCGCCATTGTGAGTGTGTGTTTCCTGCTTTTTGGCACGCACGAGGAAACCTATCTAGCGCTTTACGCCGCCGGTGTGTTCATCCTGTTAAGCCTGACGGGCTGGGCCGTGACCAAGCGTTTGCTCCGGGGCTTGAGAGAGAAGGCAGCGCCAGGTAATGCGATCCTGATCGCCGGTATGATCGCGGCTTCACTGCTCACCTCAGGTGCCACGGTGATCATCTTCGTCGAGCGGTTTATGGAAGGAGCTTGGGCTTATCTGATCTTCGTGCCGGTGCTTGTAGCCATCTTCACCTACTTCCGGAGGCAGCTCGGCGAACCCTCATCGGATATGGATTACCTGGGACTGCTGGATTCTACACAGTTGGCTGGATTTGGCTTCGGCCAGTTCGCCACGGCCACTGAAGGGGCAGGGCCTCAAACCTCACCGGCCTTTGAGATCACCTGGCAGCCAGAACCCAAAGTACAGAGCACCTGGCGTGACCAGACCGTGGAGATCCGGCATGTGGTGGTGCTGCTGGACGGCTCATCTGCGGCAGCGCAGGCGTTACCGGCTGCCAAGTCACTGTGTAAGTCAACCGGGGCAACGATGCTCCTGCTTTCATCTGTCAAAGACCATACACAGGCGCACCAGGAGCAGTTTGAGGAAACGTATCAGTTACGCGAGGAATACCTCAGCGCAGTGACACACAGGCTGAGGGTCGAGGGCTTCGAGGTGGAGTACGCCATCCGCTCCGGATATATTTCCGACGCAACTGTCCGCGAGATTGAAGCCAATGGCATTGACCTGGTGATTACATCCACCAGCGGCAAGTCCGGGGAAAAGCACTGGGTGACCGGCGGCGTTTCGAGGAAGCTTGTGCAGAGGATATCAACCCCTATTCTGCTGATCTCGGCCAACGGTGAAAGCAGCGACGACTTATCCTCAGCCTCCATCGATCGCATCGTTGTGGCGCTGGACGGCTCAATCGTCTCCGAGCGATGCCTACCCTATGCGAGATACTTTGCGAAGATATTTGACGCTGAGATCATCCTGACTTCTGTCCCGGCCGTCCCTGAAGCGAGCAAGTACCGTGCGCCGGCACGCTTTGTCGAAACGCTTCAGGAAAAAGCCAATGTGAACATGAACCGCTTCCTGAAAGCGGTCGCCAGCTCTCTGGAAGCAGATAATATCCGGGTGCGCACCATCGTAACCGGGTCTCTGCCAGCGCGGACCATCTTGTCTGTCGCGGAAGAGGAAAACGCCGACTTGATCATGCTCACGTCACGAGGGCGCGGTCAACTGGAGATCATGATCGGGAGTGTGGCCGGGCGTGTGGTAGAGACCACCGATAAGCCCGTCTTCATGATGCCCATTCCAGAAAGCAAACCCAGTGCTGACCCCACGATGCAAACAACCCAGGGATAACCGCAGCATCCGCTCTGGACGGCGACACCCGTCGGTACAACTGTCCCAACTTCTGCCGGGAATGCCAGGCTGAGTGGTCAGCAGGTCTGTTCTCAGAAGAGGGGCGGTCGCCCCAGGGTCAGAGTGACCAGCACGAACAGCATGACCAGCGAGAGGGCCAGCGCAACCCACACCGCGTTCACCAGGATGCGTGCGGCACGCTCCGGGGCTTCAGGGGTGCGGCGCGGCCTGTTGAGCATGCGCAGCTCATCCCCCTGGATGCGTTCAGAGCGCCGGTTCACCATCACCGCGGCCGAGGGGCGCGTGCGCTGCGTGGACATCTGGATGGCCTGCGGGCTGGGTGTCGCAACCTGTTCATCCAGATCAGCCGCTGCCGGTGGTGCTTCTGCCTGCCGCTGTGGGGTTTCAAGCAGCAGATAGGCAGGTGCAGGAAAAGGGGGCGTTGGCGGCTGCGCGTCCCGCTCCGCAGCATCGAGATCGAGCGGCGGTGGTGTGAGCAGCTCCTCATCCTCTATACTGCTCTCGCCCGAGCCGGTACCTGCGGCATCCCCGCCAGGGTGCCCGTTGGTGCTGCTCCCGACCGCCCCTGCCAGCGCATGGGCCAGCGCGGAAACCAGCGCCTGTGCCGCAGGGATGCGTGCTTCTGGGTCAGGATTGAGCGCCCCATCCAGCACAAACCGGGTGCCCGCCGGGAGATCGCGGCGCTCCTCAAGCAACCCCCGGATCTCCTCGGCATCCGCGCCTTCTGGCGGGCGCTGGCCGCACAGCATCTCGACAAGGATGATGCCCAGCGCATACACATCGCTGGCAGCGCTGGCGGCGGCTCCAGCCAGCAGTTCGGGCGCGCGATAAACCCCGGTGCCAGGTGGCTGCGTGCTGCTGCCCGGCTCAGCCAGGCGCCCTGCGATCCCGAAATCGGCGAGGTAAGCGTTGCCCCGTGCATCGAGCAGGATATTGCCCGGCTTGAGGTCGCGATGCACGATGCCCTCGCTGTGCAGGTAGTCGAGAGCAGCTCCTACCTGCCCGGCGACACGCGAGACCAGACTGAAAGGCAGGCCTTCGGGCGCAGCGGCGATGCGCGCAGCTAATGAGCCGCCCTCCATATAGGGCATCACAATGTAGGGCAGGTCCCCGGCATAGGCCATATCGTAGATGGGCAGGATGTGCGGGTGCTGGAGGGCGGCACAGGCACGCGCCTCTTCCTCAAAGCGCGCGCGAAAGCCCGGTCGTGCGGCGAGATCGGGCGCAATCACCTTGATGGCGACGGCGCGCTCGACGCCCGGCTGGTGCGCCCGGTAGATATCCCCCATGCCACCATGCGCGATCAGCTCGGTGAGGGTATAGCGGCCCAGCTCCCGGCCGACGAACTCCGGGGCTGCCTGAGTGCGAGAGGGGTATTTTTTCATGTTGCATCACTATAGCATGATTTCGAATTCACCCACAATCGGCAGCATATGGATTCGGTTTGGCAACTTTTCCACGCAAGGCACGTACTGATCTGTGAGAGAGGCAAGACCTCATAGAACTGGACAGACTGAGCTGATATGGGAGAGGGTTTAACGATGACTGCCGAAAAGCGCCTGGTGCGCTCCAAGAAAGACCAGATGATCGCTGGCGTGGCGGGTGGTCTGGCTGAGTATTTCGATATTGATGTTGTGCTGGTGCGGGTTGCCTTTGTGGCGCTGGCCCTGCTGGGCGGGCCTGGTGTGCTGCTCTACATCATCCTGTGGATCGTCATGCCCGAGGGCGAGGCCGCCCCGATCGAGGCGCCAGCCAGCGGCCCCGAGGCTGACAAGGCCCCTGAGACAGAGGGGTAGCTATCGGCGAGACCCCGCAGGCGCGTGGTGTTTATAGATTAATATAATAAGGCATCATAAGAACAGACAACGGAGAAGGAACATGGAGACCGAGAAACGTCTGGTGCGTTCGAGCAAAGACAAGATGGTGGCCGGGGTGGCGGCGGGGTTAGCCGAGTACTTTAACGTCGACCCTGTGCTGATGCGCATTGCCTTTGTGGTGCTGGCCCTGCTGGGCGGCCCAGGCCTGCTGCTTTACATCATCCTGTGGATCGTCATGCCCGAGAGCTAAGCTCTCAGGCTGCAGCATCTAAACAGGCCGCGCTGAACGCGGCCTGTTTGCATAATCCTACTCTGCGGTGCCGCGTGCGCCAATGCCTGCCAGGATGTGATCCCACACCTCAGCAAACGGCCCGATCACCTGCGGCTGGACCTGATCGGGGGAGTCCCCGGCCAGCAGCCGCAGGATGCCGCGCAGCAGGTCACCCAGGTTGACATCACCATGCAGGTCTGTCTGGATCAGGACTTCCTCGATTTTCGCCTGCCACTCGGCGCGGCGTTCTGGCTGCGATGTCAGCACAGCGATGGTGTTATCGGCGATGATCTGCAGGGGATCAGGGCCGCCTTGCGGGCCTCCGGTGGCCTGCTCAAACGCCCGATCCGCGCCCACGTCGCGGCAGAGAGCCAACAGGTCGCGGTGGGTGGTCAGGATGGCGACCAGTCGCAGGTCCTGCTGCGCCTGGGCCCCGTCGATCAACCGGCGCAGGGCAGCATCCGCTGGTGGTGTGAGCAGCTCCGGGTGCGCGTCCAGCACTTCGCGCGATGCACCCCAATCCCGGGCGTTGATAAACTGTGCGATGGCATCCATCAGCGGGTCGCCAGTCGACTGCCCGGTCTCTTCATGATCGTGATCGTGGCTCATGCACTGCTCCAGGCTTAAAAGACGGATGAAGCGCCGCGCTCAGGCCGTGATCCCTAGTCGTTTCAGCACGTTGGCCTTGACCTGGTCCGGGAGCGCCAGCGTGGCGGGGTCCGGCCCTGAGTAGGCGGCGTGGCGATCCTCTGCCATCCACTGCAAGCCCAATCCCACAATCACGTCCCAGTACATATCGGGGTCATTCTGGCTCAGCGGTTTGTAGGCGTGGTAGATGGCGTTGATCATCTGCTGGTTGGTGAAAGGATAAACGAGCTGAGGCTTGGTAACCTCACCCTCCTCCTCCGGCTCCATGCCCGGCAGGATCGGGTAGCGGATCACCTGGTTGACTTCAAGCAGATTTGGCTGTGCGATGCCGTTGAAAACCGCCAGTCCCTCCCATAGATCGCTGTTGTTGTAAAGACTCATCGCGATCTGGCTGAGCGACTCGTTGGGTTTCACCGTGTACTCGCCGACCTTCTGGCCCCACTCACCCAACCAGGTGCGGGCCTGGTTGAGCTCTTCCTCGTTGGTGATGTGGGGCGCCTGCACCCCTTCGAAGATCGCCTTGGCGCGCAGCAGGCGCTCGACGTCCTCCGGGACCGGATAGGCGGGCTGCTCCGGCTCGGCGATGCGCGTGGGCGGCACCAGGCATACCCGTGCGTAGTAGTTGCCGCTGGAGCCATACCCATGGTTCCAGCAGGACTCGAGGACCTCAGAGGACCAGACGAAGTAGCCCCCCTTCTCCTGCTTGTGATAGGGGTCGTGGATCAGGAAGTCGTCGCCCTCATACCCGACAGCCACCGCGAAGTGCCCGAAATAGCCGGTGGTGGTGATGGAGTTGAGGCCCGCCACAACGATCGGCCGGTAGTCGATCAACATGAGGGCGGGACGCCCCTCATCGATGAACTGGCGCAGGCCATCGAGGGTCAGCCCGCTGCTGGCGTTGTGCCGCTTGAGCGTCACGCCATAGGCTGCCGCGAGCTGTACCAGCGTCTGCACAGCAACCAGGCCTGTCTGTAACAGGTTGGCAGCCGGCCCGTTGGTGTACATGCTATCGATTGTGACATCGGTGCCAGCCGCAGCCAGCATCATCGCCACGCAGGCCGGGCCGCAGTCATTGTGCGAGTAACCCGCATTTGGCCCCACCTGCGATTTGTAAGGAACTAAGAGCTTGGTCCCCATCGCCCCCCTCCTCGTGCTTCAGCCGGGATTGGCGTTATCAGCATGTGCCGCGTCGAGCGCCAGGCGGCACTTAAATGGACACCCATTAAACACCCGTGTGCACCCCGAGTCAAACTGGCGGCCGGCTGCCCGATGTCCGGGGAAGTAGGCCAGCGCTGTTTAACCGCCCGTCACTTGACAGCGGGCCGCTGGGTCTGATAATTAAGCGCTACGGGTGCTGCATTTTCCTCATTCGCTTGCACATCAGCCGGGAGGCCCTCAATGAACACCTTCTTTGGCCTGGAGTGGGACGGGACACCGTTCAGGCTGTTTGGCCCTTCGCATCTGGCAGCCCTGGCGGCTGTGCTGGCGATCAATATCGCCCTGTTCTTCTGGAAGAACCCCGGCGAGACAGCGCGCAGGCGCGTTCGCTACGGGTTAGCGGCTGCCCTGCTGGTCGATGAGGCCATCCTGCATATCTGGTACATCGTGAACGGGGTGTGGTCCTACCAGACCATGCTGCCGTTCCACCTGTGCGCCGTGCTGATCTATGCCACCAGCCTGATGTTGGTCACAAACAACGCCACGCTACGCTACCGCATCTACGAGCTGGCCTATTTCTTCGGCATCGCGGGTGCTCTGCAGGCTCTGCTGACCCCAGATCAGGGCATCTACAACTTCCCGCACTGGCGCTACCTGTCGGTGTTCATCTCGCATGGTACGCTGGTGACATCGGCGATGTACATGACGGTCGTGGAGAAGTACCGGCCTACCTGGGGGTCGTTCAAGCGGGCCTGGCTGACGGTGCACCTCTACGCCGTTGGCGTACTGGGGCTGAACTTCGTGTTGGGCAGCAACTACCTGTTCATCAACCGGGTACCGAGCTTCCCCAGCCTGATCGATCTGCTGGTCAGCCTGCTGGGCCCCTGGCCGTGGTACCTGATCGGGTTGGAGGTGATCGCGCTGATCTTGATGCTGCTAGTCTACCTGCCCTTCGCCATCAAGGACTGGGTGAGCAGGCGCGGGGCGGCGCAGGCCGCGTCTATGTAAGGCTCAGCGTGCGCTGGCCAGCTCCTGGAGCCTTTCGCGGGCGTAGTCGGCCCGTGCATCAGGCAGATCGTACAGCTCAAGAAAGCGTGCGTAATCGGCGCTGGTGCGCGCGGCATCGCCCAGCAGGTCGTAGGTGCTGGCGCGATCATAATAGGCCAGCGCGTAGTCTGGTTTGAGTGCAATCACCGTATCGAAGTCAGCCAGCGCCTGCCCGGCACGGCCCAGCACCAGGTATGCTTCGCCCCGGCTGGCATATGCCCAGGGATACTCCGGATACAGTGCGATCACCGCGTCGTAGTCCGCCAGGGCAGCTTCCCACTGGCCCAGCGCCGCGTAGGCATCACCCCGGTTGAGGTGCGCGGCGGCGTTCAGCGGGTCCTGCGTAAGCGCTTCTCCAAAGGCCTGCACCGCCTGTTCGTAGCGCCCATTGGAATAGTGCCAGAAACCCTCGCCCAGCGCAGCATCGCTGCGAAAGGCCGGGGTGAAAGGCCGCGAGCACAGCCACGCAGCGCCGATCAGCGCCGCCAGCGCGCTGCTGCGCCACAGCCAGCGCCAGAAGCGCGGGCGGCGGTCTGCGGCCTGTGCTGCGCCGCTGGGTGAAGGCGGAAGTGTGTGTCTGCGCGCCATGCGCGGACTCTACCCGGCAGCCGCCGCACGGATCAAGGGCGGGCGGCCCACGCCCACCCTGCGTGAACCAGCACCACGGCTAGGGCGCGCTGCCCCCCAGCGCACTGATCCGCTCGCGGGCAGCCTGCTTCTCGGGTGGGGAACCCGGGTAGGTCTGGATGAACAGACTGTATGCTGCGATGGCCTGCTGCGGGTCACCCAGCGCCTCATAGATCAGCCCGCGCGTATAGTGGGCAAACGCCTCACCGAGATCAAGCGCCTGGTTTGCATCGGCCAGAGCAGCCGTGTAATCCCCGAGCCGATAGTACACGAACGCGCGGGTGTCGTACACTGATCCGATCTGAACGGGGTCCAGCGCCAGCGCACGGTTGGCGTCCTGCAGGGCACCCTGCAGATCATCCCCCACCAGCGCCCGTGCGTAGGCGCGCCCGTTGTAGCCGTCCGCATTCTGCGGGTCCAGCTCAACCGCATGGGTGTAGCTCTCTACGGCCTCCGCGTACCGCCCCAGGCCGTAGAGCGCGGTACCCATGCCCACATGCGCAGCAGACACGTCCGGGGCAAGCTGGACGGCGGTCTGGTAATCTGCGAGCGCCGCCGCGTAATCGCCCTGCCGGATGTAGATCACACCACGGTTGCGGTAGGCGCTGGTAAACCCCGGGTCGAGATCGATGGCCGTGCTGAAGGCGCCGGCCGCCGCGTCGAGGTCGCCGGCCTGGAGCCAGGCATACCCATCATAGAAGGCCGCCAGCTTGAGATTGAGGGCCTCCGCCCGATCTGGGTGAAGGTCCAGGGCCAGCGCCTCGTCAAAGCGGGCGGCTGCGGTAGCAAAATCACCCTGGTTGTAGGCGATCTGGCCCAGGCTGAACAGCATCATATACTCAAACTCGGCAGGCACACCACTGACCAGGTAGAAGTTATAGGACTCGCTGTCTGTGGCATACACCGTGCCCAGCGCGACCTGTGTGCGGATCAGGTCCTCGTTTTGCAGGATCAGGTACTTGGGCTCGATGGCAGCCGAGTCCGCGGTGCCCCAGATCACAATGGAGGCGCCAAGCTGATCCCCCAACGCAGCCGCATCGGCGCTGAGCACCGGCTGGATTTCGGGCAGGTGCTCCACGCGCACGTTTTCCAGGTCCCCTTCCGCCACGCGCTCGGCCAGCACCCCGTAGATGCGCGTGTCCGCTTCGTAGCCGTTCTCTACAAACCCGGTTACCAGCACTAAGAACTCGCCTTCGTAGGCCGGGGTGATGGCGCTGGCGGGCTGCTGCGCCCCGATGCCCAGCAGCTCCCGGATATCGACCAGGAAGAAGCTGAGCAAACCGGTGATGGTCGCCAGCACTCCGAGGACTGCCCAGACAAACCCCAGCCAGCGCCGGTAGCGCGGCCTGCCTGTCCCTGCTTCAGCATGCTGAGTTGGCCCGTGTTGATCATTCATGCCCTCCATTCAAGCAGGGATCGTCTCGCAGGTCAACCGGCTCGGTCAGACTTTGGGGTATCTCTGCCTGCCTGTTGACTGCGGGAACATATGTTCGTATACTGGACGTGCCCGACTGGTCACATAGTGAGAGAGGGGATTCTCATGGCAGCATCGATGCAGGTGGAACAGCAGGTTGGCGCGAAGCCCGCTGCTGTGTACTACGCCTTCACCAACAACACGGCCCTCAGCGAATGGCTGTGCGGCTTTGCACTGGTCCACCCCAACCCGGGCCAGAACCTGTACCTGCTGTGGCAGGATGGCTACTATGCCGCAGGCTCGTATACAGAAGTCGTCGAGAATGAGCGGCTGCGCTTCACCTGGCGCGGCAAAGACGAGCCCGCAGCATCCGAGGTGACGGTGGTGCTGGCCCCTGCTGGCGGGGGCACCCGCGTGACCGTGACGCACAGCGGCCTGCCTGACGGCAGCGCGGACGCCCAGCGCAGCCGCTGGGCATCTGCGCTGGAGAACCTGGCTTCGACGCTGGAAACGGGCATCGATCTGCGCTATGCGCGGCGCCCGATGCTGGGGGTGTTCATCGACGAGGTCAGCGAGGACCTGGCAGCGCGTGTCGGCCTGCCAGACCGGCGTGGCATCGCGCTGACGGGCGTGCTCGATGGGATGAGCGCGCAGCGGGCCGGGCTGGGCCGTGACGATGTGCTGCTGGCCATCGACGGGCAGGAGACGCCGGACTTCTTCTCCCTGGGCGCAGTAATGAGCAGCAAACAGGCCGGAGACACCGTTCGGGTGACCTACTTCAGGGATGGGGCGCGCCACACCATGCCGCTCATGCTGATGCCGCCGCCGATCCAGGAGGTGCCTGCCGCACCGGCCGATCTGGCGGCTGAGGTTGAGCGGCACTACGCTGAAGGGCTGGCGAAGCTGGAGGCGTTCCTGGATGGGGTAAGCGAGGGGGAAGCGGACTTCTTGCCGGGGGCAGGCGAGTGGAGTGTGCGCCAGACGCTGGGCCATCTGATCGCCAACGAGCGTGACAACCACCCGCGCGCCAGCATTACGGCCGCCGGGCTGCGCGAGCCGGAGGACGGCTTCTGGAACAACAGTCTGCTGCGCATTCTACCCATCTTGGAGAGCTACCCAACCCTGCCCGAGCTGGCCGCCGAGCTGCGCCGCTGCATGGCCCAGACGGTTAGCATGCTGCGCCACCTGCCGCCGGAGTTCCTGGAGCGCAAGGCCAGCTACCGGCGGCTGGCAGTTGATCTGTTGGAGTACGCGGCCCATCATATCAATGAACACTTCGACCAGATGGAACGTGCGTTGGCGGCGGCGCGCGTTGCGTAGCAGTGGATAAACCACGCGGCCCCCTCAGTTGAGGGGGCCGCGCCGTGTCGGTGGGTCTTACCCGGCGGGTGCCGGGTCCAGATCGGGATGTTCCTCGGCGAAGTTCTGCAGGTGGTATTCCGGCGACCTTTCGAAGGCGCCCTTGCAGCCGTCGCAGCAGAAGTAGTAGGTCTTGCCCTTGTACTCTGCCTGGGACGTCCACTTGCCCTTCTCTGTTGACATCCCGCACACCACATCGTACACCTTGATCGTGACTGTCATCGTACCTGACTCCTCGTGCAACCAGTTTCTATGCGATATCAGGGGTGTGAATACCCTGTGTATCACCCAGTTAGATTCTGCGGCGGCGCAGGCGCAGTGAGTTGGTCACCACGCTGACCGAGCTGAACGCCATCGCAAACGCAGCCAGGATTGGGCTGAGCTGGCGCAGCAGGTCCGGCACCCACGGGAACGGGTACAGAACGCCTGCTGCAATCGGGACCAGCAGCGTGTTGTACCCAAATGCCCAGAACAGGTTGCCCCGGATCGTGCGCACAGTCGCGCTACTCAGCCGGATCGCCCGGGGCACCTCGCGCAGGTCGCCGCGCATCAATGTGACACCCGCTGTCTCCATCGCCACATCGGTGCCGGTGCCAATCGCGATGCCCGCGTCCGCCTGGGCCAGTGCGGGCGCGTCGTTGATGCCATCGCCGACCATGCCCACCACATGCCCCTGATCCTGCAGACGCCTGACGTAGTCGGCTTTTTCAGAAGGCAGCACCTCGGCAAACACCTCATCCACGCCCACCTGGCGGGCGATTGCCTCCGCCGTAGCGCGGTTATCGCCGGTGATCATGGCGACGTGCAGCCCCAGCTTGCGCAGCGAGGCGATGGCCTCGACGCTGCCGTCTTTGATGGTGTCGGCCACTGCGATCAACGCCGCGACCTGGCCGTCGACACCCAGCCACATCACAGTCTTGGCTTCGCCCTGCAGGCGAGCTGCCTCCTCGGCAAGGCTGGATACGTCGAGGCCGCGTTCTGTCATCAATGCGGGGCTGCCCAGCAGCACACCGCGCCCGGCTACCGCTGCCTCCACACCGCGCCCCGTGATGGCCTGGAAGCCCTGTGGATCGGCCAGAGCCAGCCCGCGTGACTCCGCCTCACGGACAATGGCTTCGCCCAGCGGGTGTTCGGAGCCGCGCTCCGCGCTGGCGGCCAGCCAGAGTGCCGCATCCTCGCGGGTGGCGATGCCCTGCACGGCCTGCGCCTCGCCTGCAAATGCGCCGCCGCCTGCCTCCAGTGAGAAGGCAGGGCTGACAACCAGGTCGGTCACAGCGGGCTGGCCGCGCGTGATTGTGCCGGTCTTGTCGAGCACAACCGCCGTCAGCTTGTGAACCGTCTCCAGCGCAGCGCTGCTCTTGAACAGGATGCCCATCTCAGCGCCTTTGCCTGTGCCGACCATCACCGCGGTGGGTGTGGCGAGGCCCATCGCGCACGGGCAGGCGATCACCAGCACGGCCACCATGCGGATCAGCGCGGCGGTGAAGTCGGCGCCGGGCACCAGAAACTGCCAGATCAGGAAGGTGATCACAGCCGCCACGATCACTGCAGGCACAAACACCGCGGAGACCTTGTCCACCATCTGCTGGATGGGGGCCTTGCTGGCCTGTGCGTCCTGTACCATCTTGATGATCTGCGCGAGCGCGGTTTCACGGCCAACCGCACGCGCCTCAAAGCGGATCAGGCCGTTCTTGTTGATGGTCGCCCCGACGATCTTATCGCCGATGCCCTTTTCCACGGGCAGGCTCTCGCCCGTGATCATGCTCTCATCGACGGCACTGTGACCTTCGATCACGATGCCGTCCACCGGCACCTTCTCGCCGGGGCGCACAATCACGATATCGCCCACCTCGACGAGATCGACCGGGACGTCGACCTCCTGCCCGTCACGCAGAATGCGTGCAGTCTTGGCACGCAGGCCCATCAGCTTCTTGAGCGCCGCACTGGTGCGGCCTTTGGCCTGTGCCTCGAACAGTTTGCCCAGTACGATCAGTGTGATGATGGCCGCTGACGTCTCGAAGTAGACGTGCAGACCTGCGCTCATTGACATGCCCATTGGGTCAAGCAGCTTCTGGATGGTGACCACGATGGAGAACACGTAGGCCACCGTCGAGCCAAGCGCAACCAGCACATCCATATTGGCCGAGCCGTTGCGGATGGCTTTGAAGGCCCCCACGTAGTAATCCCAGCCCACGTAGAGCTGCACAGGGGTGGCCAGCGCCCAGAACAGCACATTGACCCAGCCTGCATGTGCCCATTCACCCAGCAGGCCGAAGTCACGGCCCATGCTGAGCAGGAACAGCGGCACGGTGAAGATGGCGCCGACGATCAGGCGTGTCCACTGGTGGCGGATCTCCGCCTCGCGCGCCTTCTGTTCGGCGTCCTCCATGTCCTCACCCATGGCCGCCTCGACCACGCCGTAGCCGGTCAGTTCAACGCGCTTGATCAGGTCGCGGCGCGTCACCTGGCCGGGCACATAGGTGACCGTGGCCTTCTCAGTAGCCAGGTTGACGGAGGCATCCAATACACCTTCAAGGCGCTTGAGGCCTTTCTCAACCGTCGCCACGCAGTTCGCACAGGTCATGCCGGTGATGGCCAGCTCGGTGGTGGCGACCGGCACATCGTAGCCAGTCAGCCGCACGCGGTCGATCAGGTCCTGCTCACGTACGCGCTCCGCGTCGTACTTGACGGTGGCGCGCTCCAGGGCCAGATTGACCTCGACCCCGGCGACGCCGTCCAGCTTTTTCAAGCCCTTCTCCACGGTGGCCACGCAGTTCGCGCAGGTCATCCCGGTAATGGGCAGCGATACCTCTCGCTCAGACATTCACTATTCCTCTCATTACCTTACGAGGCACACAGCAGAATCACGCCTGCTCGGGCAGCACCAGCTCATAGCCAGCCAGCGCCACCATCTCCGCGATCTGCGCCTCATTAACCTTCTGTTCGTCGTACTCCACGTCGGCATACTCACGGGCGTAGTTGGCAGCCGCAGACCGGACTCCTGGCAGCCGCTCGATAGCCCCTTCCACTGCCATCGTACAACCGACGCAGTGCATCCCTTTAACCTGGAAACGTTTCTTAATCATTCAGGCTGACCTCTTGCTGCTTGACAACCAGCACTCCTTCAAACATACCCATGCTGCACATATAGCGCAGCGAACCGGACCCCAGCGCAGGCAGATCAACTGCCGTGCGGCCCGAATCAGGCAGCACCTGCATGATGTTCAGGCTGGGCACGCTGAACGCCCGCGCGCAGCTGAATGTCCCGTTGGTCTCCATCCACAGACGCACCGGCAGATCGCCGCGCACATAGGCAATGTTGGGGTGGTAACCCCGGTCATCCACCGTGATGGTCAGTTCCTGGCGGTCACCTACGACAGTGGCCTCGGCGATCTGCACCTCGGGCTGGGCGAACAGTCCGGCGAGCAGGCGGCTGGGGGCGAAAGGCGCTCCCGACAGCTTGAGACCGGCGTCCAATGACCAGAAGCCCAGCACAACGATCAGCAGGGCGGCGGCTGTGGCGAAGGTCTTGCGCAGGCTGCCTGTACCAAGTTTGGTCGCGGCAAAGCCCAGCACCGCGAACGTCGGGGCAGTTCCCAGGATGAACACCCCCATGATCAGCGCGCCCAGCAGAGCGCTGCCTGAGCTGATGGCCAGCACCATCATGGCCTGTGTGGTACCGCAGGGGATCAGCACGGTCATCGCGCCCAGCAGCAGCGGGGCAAACAGGCTCTCGCTGGTGGCCTGGTTGCGCACCATGCGCGTCAAGAAGCGCGGCGGCTGGATGGCGACATAGCGGAAGATCGGGTGGACGTTCAGCATGTTCAGCGCGGTTGCCAGCAGGAACAGCCCGGCGAAAATCTGCATGGCTGCCTGCACCCCCGGCGTGATCTGTACAACCTCGCCGAGCGCTCCCAGCAGCAGCCCCAGCACAATGTAGGCCAGCAGCTTGGCCGCCAGAAAGTAGAGCACCGGACCCATATCTCTGGTGACCTGTATGGCGGTCACCGTCTGGCCTTTGCGTTTGCGCCCCTTGAGGGGCACCTCGACCTGTTTGGTCATGGCAGTCGCCAGCAGCCCCCCCTGAATGGCCAGGCAGGTGATGCCGCCGGTCGTCAGCCCGGTCAGGAATATGGCCCATAAGTTCATCGTGTGATCCGATAGCCTCCCGCCCCTGCGGGACTTCTCAGTGTGATGGACGAATACCCCAATTGTCTGCGATTTCCTGATAAACTATGTAGGCATACTGTAATTTGTAAGCACTGCCGAAAATCACGGATTTCCCGGCTGGCGAGCCGGGAAACGCGGCGCAAAAGCCTGATCAAGGTAGGGGAAAAGCAGTCCCCCTATGCCGACCCCGAAAGTCACACCGCTGATCAGCCGCATCAGTGAATTAAACGACCCGAACCCGTCCCCTGCGTAGAACCAGTCGGGGAGGATGCGGCCGGTCAGCGCGGCCAGCCAGGCATTATCATAGCGAAAGCCTGCTGTCAGGCCGGGCAGGTCACTCAGCCAGTGCGTGGTGCCATCCACCGCCATCGGCAGCAGAAACATTCCGAACGCCAGCAGGGAGAGCGGCTGTACAGGCCCCCGCCTGCGCCTGATCGCGTACCAGATGGCCACCATTAACGGTGCCGTGTACATGTAAACCATCCGATCAGACCAGGCGACTTTCCAGCCGAGGCTGCTATCACCGACGAATGCGCGCAGGGTAAGCATCTCCTGGACTGTTGTCAGCCCCTGCAGGTTGACCGGGAGCTGGGCGATTTCGTACATCTGGAAACCCAGCGGCCCAAACAGGAAGAACGATCGCTGGGCCATCTGGTGGCACAACGCGCTGTATGCCGTATAGATGCCTCGTGCCAGCGGCGTCCAGCCAGCCTCCATGAAAACCGGCGCCAGAAACGGCAGCAGGTTCAACATCACCAGCCCGGCGATGGTCAGGGTCAGCCAGTCCAGCGTGCGTGCCTTTACGGTCTCCATATCCAAACCCCTTTCACTTCCCCTGCTCAACCAGATAGGTCAGCAGGTCTTGTCCCACGGTTTCGCCGCCCAGCCGGTCGATCATCGCCAGCGCCTGTGCGCGGTGATCGGTGCCGTGGTTGAAGACGTGCAGCAGAATCGCCCCCACGTTGGACCGGCGTGCCTGGCCGCGTGTGCTCTTGTAGTCGAACTCGGCGGCCAGGTCAGCGTCAGTCAGGGACGCCAGATAGGTTCGCATGTCACCCTCGAGGGCATCCCACTGCTGGCGTAGGGCCGCGCGCGTGGGGTATTCTACAGCCCCTGGCAAGCTGGTTGGTGACTCACCATGCAGGCGGCGCAGCCAGAGCCACTCCGCCGCCATGATGTGCACCAGTTGGCTGTGCACCGATCCCCAGGAGTAGCCCATATCACGCTGGTAATCCTCGTCGCTGAGCTGCTCAGCACAGGACCATACCCGGCGGTGCGCCCAGCGCGTGTATTCAAACAGCATGTGGATCGTGGCCGTGTCCATGCTTATTGCTGCTCCTTACAGCTACTGCTCCGCAAGCACCCGCTCGATCTCGTCCCGCACGTCCTGCTCCGGGATCACCCCGAAATGGTTCCAGAGCACGTCACCCTGCGGGCTGACCAGCAGGATCGAGGGATGCCCGCGCAGGTCATAGGACTCAAAAGCTGCCTGCCCCTCCGCGCCGTCTTGGGCGTTGAGGTACTGGAACGCCAAGCGTTCCCCGTACTCACCCAGCAGCCCATCCACGATGGGCCTCATCTGCGCTCAGGGGCCTCACCCTTCTGTATAGAAGAACAAGAGGCTGGGCTGGTCCGCAGGCAGGGCCAGCGGAGCCTGCGTGCCGGCGGGCGCACAGGCGCTCAGCAGCAGTGCCCCACCGATCAGACCCAGCAGCAGCGCCCATCTCCTTTGTTGTACGTTTCTACCAGATTGCACTGCATTCTCCTTTTTAGTCCGCGTTTGGTTCAGGAGCCTGGTTGAGGTTGGCGCGAATGAACGCGCGGATCGTGGCCGAGTCGAATTCGTCCAGGCGCAGCAGGCGCCCCCAGCTGGTGAGCGCCAGGGTTGTCTCCATCCCGGAGCGCGGCATACCGATCACCTTGGCCCGCCCCTGCACCTCACGCTGCACATTGGATGCCAGCGTATCGCAGGCTGCAGCATCCAGGCTGTCGCAGTTGTACCAGACAACCACATAGCCGTGCTCCAGGCTGTGCACCAGATAGCCGTCATCGACCGGCTCACTGTAAAAACCCGCTTCAGCGGGCTCGTCGTAGTGCGGTCCGGAGGTGGGTGGATTCGTGCTGTATTCGTATTCCGTGCCCGGCTCAAAGTGATCAACACGCGGCTCAATGGGCACAGCCTCGCCCAGCGCTGTGCCGCCTCCGCGCAGAACGAGCAGGGCAACCACACCTGCGGCGATGAAGATCGCAGCACTGATCCACACCACACGCAGGATACGCTGCCTCTGGCGCTTCTGCTCCCGTGCTTCGCGCACTGCGCGTTTGCCTCCGGATGCCTGTTTCCCCATTTGCTGTCTTCCCCCTCAGGCCTGCCTTACCGTTTTGGCCGCGATTCAAACAACATGCGGATCTCACCCAGCACGCGCTCACGTTCGGCTGGATCGTCCCCCTGAACTGCATGCGTGACACAGTGATGCATATGGTCATCCAGCAGCATCACACTGACACGGTCGAGCGCGGCCTGTACCGCGTGGACCTGGTTGATCACATCGATGCAGTAGGCATCCTCCTCGACCATACGCATGATGCCGTTCAGATGGCCCGCGGCGCTCTTGAGCCGGTTCAGAACGTCTGCCTTCAGCTCAGGCGTGCGGTGCCGCAGGTGATCGCGCTGTGCAATTTGCCCTGCCATATGTACCTCCCTGCACATATCCCCTCCCCCCCTGGGGGGGGTACACACGGATTATATGCCGTTATCCCGGCCTTTTCAAGAGTGAATCCATTTTCTGACAGGATTCCTGCACAAATGTTTACGTTATTCTTATACGGTCGTGGTATATACTTGAGTGGTGCGAGGGCAGGATCGCCTGGGCCAGTCGATTCTGCCGGGGTTGGCTGCTATAATCGGGATGTTATCTCGATGTGGGAGATGGAATTATGCCGGTGTACTCGTATCACTGCAACGCATGCGGAAATGACTTCGACATCCGCCAGAGCTTCGACGACAGCGAGCTGGACACCTGCCCTCAGTGCGGCAGCGTGGGCAATGTGCGGCGCGTGTTAACCCCTGCCGGAGTGATCTTCAAAGGCAGCGGCTTCTATGTGACGGACAACGCCCGCAGCAAGAACCCTGCCAGCCCGGCGAGCAGCAATGGCAAGAGCGGCAAAGATTCGGGAAGTTCGGCTGCCAAAAGCAGCGACGCAAGCAGCGGCGAGAGCAGCACGGCGAAAGCTGCCGCCGACTAGCAGCACATCATACGAACACACAAAAGGCCCGGAATGCAGAAGCCGGGCCTTTTTGATTCCCCTGCCGGAAGCAGTGGCCTATACTGGGGGAATGCCCCATTCTGAGCGGGCCATCCCTGGAGCTTTCCCAATGTCGCCAGAGAACACGCACACCTACCCGGGATTGAACTTGCTGGTTTTTGGCGCCTTCTGCGGGCTGACCGCGCTGGGGTTCCTCAACCCGGCGCTGCTCGGTCCAAGCGTGCTGCTGGGGCTGGCGCTCCCCGTGATCTGGGCCTGGCGCACTCATGACTGGTCCCCACTGGGGCTGTCGCGTGACCGGCTGGGGCCGGGGCTGGCCTGGGGGCTGGCAGGCGGCATCCTGGCGGCGATCACTGCGACACTGGTCACGCCGCAGCCAGCCATCCCCACCGATCTGGCCGGGGAGCTGCTGATCGGCATCCCGCTCTGGCTGCTGGTCGCCAGCCCGTACCAGGAACTGTTCTTCCGGGGGTGGCTGCAGCCGCACCTGGAGCGTGCCTGGGGACGCTGGCCTGGCCTGCTGGCCGCAACCGGATTGTTCACACTGTGGCATTATGTGCTGCCGCTGGCGAGTGGATCCAGCTATCCACTCGCCACGTGGGGCGGCCTGCTGGGCGTGCTGGCGGCCGGGCTGATCTACGCCATCAGCTATCAGCAGGCACGCAGTGTGATCGCGCCCTGGCTGGCCCACGCGCTGTCGGGCATCACCTTCATCCTGCTCGGTGCCGCCGGGTTCCTGCCTGGCTAAACCGGCCCAAAAAAACAGGCGCCGCACACTGGCAGCGCCTGCCCTGATCTGGACTGCTTGATATTGTTGTGGGGCGCCCGGCCTAGAATATCTGCAGCGACCCCGACGGGCGGACGATCTTATGACGGTAACCGTCCACGAATTCGCTGAGGCGTTCGTGCAGCGACTGCCATTCACCGCTGGCCAGGATGCGGTTCATCGCCGCCAGGCTCTCGGCGATGCCACCTGCGATCACCTGCGGGCCTTCTCCGTACAAAGTGAACCAGGCCTCGGTGGGCTGCAGGCCCATATGGGTGATGCCCGGTGCAAACTCGCGCACGATGAACTCGAAGTACTCGGCGTCCATCCCCGGCTTGATGTCCCAGCTCATCAGCAGCTTGACCATCATCTTGCTCTCTCCTGCGCCACTGCACGAGTTACACCGTGCAATTCAGGTTATTCCTGTTCCTCAAGGACGATAATCTGGGTTTCCTCCTCGAAGGTGGGGCTTGACCCAATACGGAACAAACCCTCCGGTTCGATGTGGCCTGTGCCCATCTCCTTGAGGAACTTATCGAGCGGCTCCAGCCCGTTGCCGGTGCGCTCGGTGCTGTAGTTCATCGGGATCACGATGGATGGCTCGATCAGGCTGATCACCGCGCCCGCCTGCCCGCTGGACAGCCCCGGCCCACCGCCCACCGGCACCATCAATACATCGACCTGCCCCAATGCCTCGATCTGCGACTGGTTTGGCACATAGTTCAGGTTGCCCAGATGGCAGATCGTGTAGTTGCCCAGATCGAAAACGTAGATGATGGTGCGGCGTGGGTTGGGGTCTTCGCGGTTAAATGCCGCCACCCCGGTGATGAAAATGCCACCCACTTCAAACTCGCCAGGCCGCGAGATGGTGAGTGTGGCGCCCTTCACGGCATCCAGGTCACTGTAGCCTGGCACATCCCCGCTGATGGTCACAATATCAGCGCGGAAGCGCGGGTTCGTCCCATTCGACGCGTTGAACGGGTCGGTAACCAGTGCCCCCTTACCCCGTTCCATCAGGCGAAAACAATTGCGCCCATACCACGTAATATCCATACGGAAACCATCTCTCCGGCTGCTGTCCAAAACCATCCAAATACCTGCCCGATTATACCGTGCGGCGAGGGTGCCTGCTAGGCGGCAGCCGCCCGGCGGAAGAGGTGCAGGTGCGGAACCAATTCTAGACAAAGCCCGTCATATTTATATCACACACAGCAGCCAGGCTGCGAAGAGGGAGGATGTCAATGTTGAAACGGTATTTGTCTTTACTGGGGGTACTCGCTGTGCTGATTGTGCTGACCGCCTGCGGCCAGATCGCGTTTGCGGGAGACCAGGAGTCCGAGGCGGACGCGGGTGGCAGTGCCGAGCTGGACACTGCCGGCCTGATCGACGTGCTGAAGGCGGCCGGAGCCAGTGTTGAGCCGGAAGGCCAGGTTAACCAGGATTTCTTCTCGGTGACCGGCCAGACTATCCTGCTCAACGGGCAGAGTGTGCAGGTCTTCGAATACGCGGATGCTGCGCAGGCTGAGGCCGAGGCCTCCGAGATCAGCGAGGACGGCGGCAGCGTGGGCACCAGCATGATCATGTGGATAGATGCCCCGCACTTCTACCGTTCGGGCAAACTGATCGTGCTGTATGTCGGCAGCGATGCCGGGGCAACAGCAGCGCTCGAGGCAGCCCTCGGCGCGCAAATTGCAGGGCGCTAGGCTCGCCCGAAGAAGCCTCCAACAAACAGCCCGGGTATAAGTCCGGGCTGTTTGTTTTCCTCAGCCTGGTGGGGTTAGAAACAGATTTCAGTCTGGGCCAACCTCTTGACAAATCCAGCACTTTCAACGAAACTTGCGCAATGCCCGCGCCGTGGCGGGTTATTTCATATCCAGGAGGAGTTCCGGCATGAACGACATCGTCAAACAGGCACAGTCTGACAACGTCACCTTCATCGAACTGCAGTTCACCGATATCCTCGGCGCCACTAAGAGCGTCACCATCCCCGCCACGCAGCTTGAGGATGCCCTCGAGCGCGGCGTATGGTTCGACGGTTCGAGCATCCAGGGGTTCGCCCGCATCCATGAGAGTGATATGGTGCTGGCGCTCGATGCCAGCACTTACCGCGTCCTGCCCTGGACCGCAGCCGAGCGGCGGCGGGCACGCATTATCTGCGACATCCAACGCCCGGATGGCGGCCCTTTTGAGGGTGATCCGCGCTTTGCGCTGCGCCGCGCTGTCGAGCGCGCCAAGAAGATGGGGTTCAACTACAACTGCGGCCCTGAGCTGGAGTTCTTCTTGTTCCGGAAGAATAATGACGGCCAGCCGCTGACACCCATCCCGCACGACACCGGCGGCTATTTCGATTTCTCAACGGTCGGTGAGGCGGCACGCATCCGCACCGAGATCATGCTGGCGCTCGAGGCGATGGGCATGAAAGTTGAGGCGGGGCACCATGAGGTCGCCATCGGCCAGCATGAGATCGACTTCGAGTACGCCGACGCGCTGACCACCGCCGACAATGCCATGACCTTCAAGTACGTGGTCAAGGCCGTTGCAGCTCGGCATGACCTGTATGCCACCTTCATGCCCAAGCCGATCTTCGGCATCAATGGGTCGGGCATGCACGTGCACCAGAGCCTGGCGGATGCGAGTACGGGCGAAAATGCGTTCTTCGATGGTTCGGATGAATACCGTCTGTCGCCTACCGCGTACGGCTTCATCGCAGGCCAGCTCGCGCACGCACGGGCGTTTTCCTCGGTGGTTGCACCCACCGTCAACAGCTACAAGCGCCTGACGCCGGGCTATGAAGCGCCCGTTTATATCTGCTGGGCGCAGACCAACCGCTCGGCACTGATCCGCATCCCGCGCTACTCACCGGGCCGTGAGAACAGCACGCGTATTGAGCTGCGCTGCCCCGATCCGTCGTGCAACCCGTATATGGCCTTTGCCGCCATGCTCACTGCCGGGCTGGATGGCATCGAGCAGGGTATGACGCCACCGCCGCCCGCGAACGAGGACCTCTATGACCTGGAGGCCGCCGACCTGGCCCTGCGCGGCATCGACACGATGCCGGGCACGCTGGGCGAGGCGATCGGCGAGCTGGAGGCCAGCAGCGTCATCCGCGCTGCGCTTGGTGAGCATATTGCCGAATGGTATGTCCGCGCACGGCGCGCCGAGTGGGATGAATACCGCATCCAGGTCTCGCAGTGGGAGATCGACCGCTACCTGGAGCAGATTTAAGCCCCAGCGGCTGAGGCCGCCCAGGAGCAGCATACAGCGCCCCCGGTACTGCGGGGGCGCTGTTGATTCCTTGAACAGGAGTGGCAGGCTCAACCGGCGGCTTCTCCGGTCTCCGTGGGCTCTTCCACAGCGGGTTCAGGCCCTTCGATTGGTGGCAGCGCCCACGGATCATCGCAGGCCAGCCGGAAGCCCACGGAGTTATAGCGTAAATACGGGTCATTGCCTGAGCGCCAGCGGATGCGGGATGCCTCACGTACCAGGAACCAGGACCCCCCGCGATACACACGCAGGCGTGGGCTGGGATCGACGCGGTGCGGCTCGGCGAATTCGTTCTGGCACCATTCCAGGACGTTGCCGCTCATATCGAGGGCACCGCAGGCCGCCGGGGCATGCGGGTACATGCCCACAGCCAAAGAGCGCCGCAGGCCGCTTTCACGGGTGTTGGCGTACCCCGCCTGCCACAGATGGCCCCAGGTGAAAACGCGTGTCGCGGCGCCGCCCCCGGCTGCCATCTCCCATTCCCATTCGGTAGGCAGCCGCACCTCGATGCCGGTCCGGGCAGAGAGCCAGCGGCAGTAGGCGGCTGCATCGTACCAGGAGACTTCCTGCGCGGGCTGGTTGTCCCGCAGGTACACCTCGCGCTCGTATTCCGGGCGGCGGCGCAGGCCTTCCCACCAGTCAGGGCAGAGGTGGCCATCCTCCGCTTCGAGGAAGGCGCGGTACTGAGCCCACGTCACCGGGTAGCGCGCGACCCAGAAGCGGCGCACTTCGAAGGGCATGATGTAGTCGGAGACCTGTACATACCCGGCGGGCACCTCCACCCAGTCGAGATCGGGCAGGCCGCGCGCATCGAGTCCGGTGCCGGGTCGGGGATCCCCCACCTCGGCAAGCCAGTCGCCCACCGCCATGCGGCGCCGCTCAGGCATCTGCGGATTGTACAGCTCTCTGAGGAGATGATCGCGCAGCATGCGGATCAGGCGCATGCCGCCCAGTGCCGGTTCATCACCGCTGGTGGTGGCAAGGGTGCGATCCCCGCCTAACAGGGGTTCCAGGCCAGTTTGCCGAGGGGTATCGAGCATGATTCTACCGCTACGCTTCCAGCACAGGCACTCCAGGACATGCATCATTATAGCAGAACGCGGTAGTGGGGCCAGGCTTGTTGATCGGGGCGGATATGGCTATAGTAAGGACGCACAGAGACACACATGGCACAAGCGAGGAGAAGACATGGCGCAGCGTCGCACCCTCATATGGCTGATCGCCGCGCTTTCCGCACTGTCGATGCTGACGGCCTGCGGAGGCAGCCTGGCCGACCTGGTGGGACAGCTTAACACAGCCGGGACGCAGGCGGCTGGCGGTGGCGGTGGCCCTACCCCGGCACCAGTGACGCCTGAGCCAGGCGTCGCCACCGCCACCTTGACCCCCCTGCCGCTGCCCAGCGAAACGCCGGGCCAGACCAGCTTTGACCTGAGCATTGACCCCAACGTCCTGCTGGTGCAGGCCTGGGGCCAGGTGTACGCGCTGCCCTCGGGCACGGCCTTCACCGTGCGCGCCACGGAGCGCCAGGTCGGCGATTTCATCATCCAGTCCCTGCAGCTTGCCGGGTTCGATGAGTACGTGCGCGGCGGCTCGGCGGTGATCGGCAGCGGCCAGATCCGCCTGGACATGGCGCTGGTCGACGACTCAAGCGCGTTCGGCAGCGGCACGATCACGTTCCAACCCACGCTGGAAGCTGCCGGGCGGGTGCGCATCAACCCACTGGGCGGCAACTTCGGTACGCTCGCCCTGCCGGGAGACCTGTATTCATCGTTCGGTGACGAGGCGCACGCCGCACTGACCGGCGCCCCGACACCGGCCCTCTCACGCGTGGCGCTCACCCTGATCGCGCTGGACAGCGGGATCATGACGGTCAGCGGGACCGTCCGCTAGCGGCCTATGCCTGAAGCACGCCGCCCGGCAATCCCGATCAACCGCTTCGCCAGCCCGCGCCGTGCGCTGGTTGCATCCTCCACGCAGACGCTGGCCAACCTGGCCCTGTTCCTGGGATTCTACTTCGCCGGGGTGGGCCTGTGGGGCTGGCCGAGACCGCCTTTCCTGCCCGCCGAACAGGAATCTTTTCGCAGCGGCCTGCTGCTCAGTTTTGCGCTGAGTGTCGTGATCCTGTTTGCCTACCGCTGGCTGGCTCCGCGCATTGCCTTTAAACCGTACTATGACGCGCTGGTGCTGGTCCGGGCCGGGCTGCTCAGGCAGGCCGCGGATTACCTGCAGAAGCAGATCCGCCAGATTGAGGCGCACCCGGCCATCGACCTGCGCCGCTCGGTGCTGTTCCTTGATTACGCCGAGTACACCTACCTGGAGACGGCCTGGCTGACCCTGGGCTTTGTGCGCGCCCGCCTGGGCGATGAGGGCGGCGCGCGCCAGGCGTTCGAGGCGGCGCTGCGTCTCAGCTCCAACAACCTGCTGGCGCGTGAATCGCTCGATCACCTCAAGGCGGTGATGCGTGACGCCGCACGCGAGGCGGCCCAGATGAGCGAGGGCTGATGTGCCCGTGCGGTTTGTAGGGTCTGGACACACAACAGCCCATCCCTGGCGTCCCATAGTGCGCTCATTAGTCACCATACCGCTCCTGGTGAGCCTGGTGGGCTGCGGGCCCAGCGGCACTGGCCTGACGCGCTACCCCACTGCGCAGGCCCCCCCGCAGGGCGAGGCAGAGCGCGCAGACCCCTTGATCGACCTCTCCTTCTTGATGCCGCGCGGGGGGGATTCCGCAACCCCCACCCCCCTGCCCCCGGCGCTGGCACTACCCGATGCCAACGGCGATATCGCCGCATGTGCGTTCAACACACTGCGCATGCAGCTCGTTGATGAGACCGGGGCGCCGTTCGCCGCCGCGAGCCGCATTGCAGCAGCGGACACCTGGCTGTATCTGCTGGTGGATGGCAGCCTCGCCCGGCTCGACCAGGGGGCGGCGCAGCGCGGCCAGGGCCGCGTTGAGCTGCTGGTGCGGCGCGGTGATGTGATCACCGGGCGACCTGTGCAGGAGTTGGTCGACCTGGCCGCCAACCCGGACACCGGGCACATCTTCCTGCTGGACAAGGCGGGGCACATTTTCACCTACAGCGGCGTGACCGGGCGCGCCGTAATTCACTACCGGGCTGCCCCTGAGCAGGATATGGACGGGGCCTATGAGCCGCAGACAGTGGCTATCACGCTCGGCGATGACGGCAAGGTGCTGCTGCTCGACACGGCACACGGCGCAGTATGGGAGCCGGGCGGCTTCACAGACCTGGAACCGGTCAGCGAGAGCGAGGCATTGACCAGTGCTATCGATTTGACGCAGGCCGGGGGCGATCTCTACGCGCTGCGCATCGACGGGTCGGTCTGGCGGGTGGTCAGCTCGGCGCGCGCCGAGCGCTGGGGCGATGCAGCCGGGGATGGCCTGGGGCTGTCGATCAAAAGCACAGGCCATCTGGGCTCAGAGCAGCTTCTGGTGGTCGACGGGCTGCGCCGCACAGTGACCGCCTTCGAGGCGGGCGGCGATCATGCCGTAACGCGCCACCGCTTCGCCTTCGACGGGATGGGCCTGCTGCGCGATGCGGAGTTCGCGGGAGACCGCCTCTACGCCCTGGCGGATGGCGATCTATATGTGCACCCGGGTCCAGCAGGCGCAGGTGGGTCGGAGCCCTGCCCGCAGGGCCTGGCGCTGGCGACCGCGCCGCCCTCGCTGTATGGGGCCAACCTGCTGGCCGCCGCACGGACCTTCACAACGCCCATCCAGGAGATGACACTGCCCGTCTGGCCGCGCTTGTACCCCGGCGCCAGCCGCCTGTATCGCTACGGTGTGCACCAGGGCACCGATATTTACCAGTGGAACGCCCCGGAGGGCTTCGGGGTCGGATCGCCTGTGCTGGCGATGGGCCCTGGCGTGATCGCAGATGCTTCTGTGGATTACTCAGGGGTCACCGAGGAGGATTGGGACGCGATGGTCGAACAGGCCAACCAGCAGGGCCTGACCAACGATGAGCTGATGGCGCGCTTCCTGGGCCGCCGCGTGGTGATCGATCATGGGGGTGGGATCGTCAGCGTGTACGCGCACCTGGACGAGCTGGCACCGGGCATCAGGCCGGGGGTCGCCGTGCAGCCAGGCAGCATGCTTGGCACGGTCGGTGAAACAGGTACCTACGGCGAGGTGCGCCCCGGCAGTGTAGGCGGTCACCTGCACTTCGAGATCTGGGTCAACGGATACTATCTGGGCGAAGGCCTGACCATCCGGGAGACGATGTGGTGGCTGGGGCAGGTATTCCCGCAGGCTGCGCTGCCCGAGGACAGGTAGAAGCAGTCGATCAGTCCTGCCCGATCCACCGGTTCTGCTCAGCCAGCCTGACGGTTTCCTCAATGCGTTTGGCCCGCGTCGCAGGCCGTTTTGTGTTCTTGATGTGGTAGAGGATCATCTTCTTCGTCGAGTCGTTGAACGCCTCGAACCGGCGCTGCGCAACAGGGTTCGCGGCGAGTGCCGCCGCCAGGTCCTCCGGGATCAGCAGGGCTTCAATTGAGTCCAGAAAGGTCCACGAGCCATCTGCTTTGGCTGCCTCGATGGCCGCCAGCCCCGCCTCGGCCATCAGCCCCTGCGCAACCAACCGTTCGACGCGCTCCTTATTGCTTGCGGACCAGTTGCCGCCAGGTCTGCGGGGCGTGAAGACAAGCATGGTGCGATCCGCATCCAGGCTCTTTGCCTTGCTGTCGATCCAGCCGAAGCACAGGGCCTCCTCGACCGCCTCCTCGTAGGTGACCGTGACGATGCCCGCGTGCTTCTTGTGGTAGACCAGCCACACGCCCGGTGAGTCTGTATGATGCTCCGCAAGCCAGCGCCGCCATTCCTGGCGGTCGCGAACCTGTAGGCGCGGCAGGTCATCCAGTGCTGATTTCGGCATGACATCCCCCTCCACGCAGCCCGCTAGCGGACCTCCAGCGTGAGCGTGTATTCGCCCACTGACCACACCGTCACGCGGATGGTGTAGGTGTCATCGGCGGGCAGGGTGGCCTCAACCCGTGCGTTCACCCCACCTGCGCTGTCATCATTCTCGACGAGCAGTGTGCCGTTTGAACTGAACAGGGCCACGCGCGGATCAGTGCTGCCCACGCCGTCCACACGGATGGTGACCACCTGCCCTGCTTTGCCCACAAACCGGTAGTTATGGGCATCGAAAGCTTTCTCCACCTTGTCGGTGATGCTGCGTCCCGGCACGATCTCGCTGACTAATACCGTATCATGCCCGTCATAGGCGTCGCCCACCTCCACCGGCACGTAGGCCGTAGGCTGGGCTGTGCCAGCCGGGGCGGCCTCGCCGGGGGTGCCCGCGCCTGTGGGCGTGACCGACTCCGGGGAGGCACCCTCCGCCGGGGTGTCAGACGGCTGCGCCGCCACCTGCACGGTCGGCTGGGGGGTGGCACTCGGCGTGGCGGTCACGTCGGCGACCACCGCCGGGGGGCGCGGCGTCCTCAGGATCAGGGCCAGCGCCACACCGATCAGGAGGATGCCCGCAATCACCGGTAGGGCGAGGATCACGGGGACACGTCGTTCTTGCATGGCTTGCCTCTCTCTTGCTGTGGGCCAATAGTGCCCGCAGTCAATCGCCCTGGTACAATCCGAGACAGCCAGGGCCGCGTCCGATTGTACAGAGCACCGGCCCGGCTGCCAACCCGCAACCTACTATCGATTCAGGAGACCGCATGAACCCGGCACCTGATACCCGCCTTGCGACACTGCTGCGTGAACGGCGCGCCGTAGATGAGTACACACGCGGCGCGCTGGATGTACTGGCGCTGCTCGGCCTGGTTGACGTGTCCACTGCGGCGCCACCCTCTGAGCTGGCCGCCCTTGCGCTGGATGCCCTGGCCGCCCATCTGGCCGACGGGGTGCCCGCCGCGCTCGATACCGGGCTGCTGCGCCCCCCGGAAGTGCTGCGGGCAGTTGAAACAGCGCGCATGGCCCGCGTGGAGCGCCCCACGCCTTCGCGCACCGTCCGGGTGGTGGGGGCTGTGATCAAACGGCGCCGCCCCGCCGGGGATGAATACCTGATGCAGTATGACGCCCCCGCGGGCTGGTACCAGCCGCCGGGCGGCAAGGTAGAGCCGGGCGAAAGCGAGGAGGCGGCGCTGCACCGCGAGCTGGCCGAGGAGCTGGACCTGCACATCGAGCCGGCCGTGCTGGCGCGGCTGGAGCCAGCCTGGGAGACGCAGGCGCTCAGCGCCACATACGGGGTGCTCACCGCCTATGTAATGGACTTTTTCCATGTGCAGGTCTCTGTGCGGCCCATCGGGGAAGATGCCCTGACCCGCTGGCTGAACGTTGAGGAGATCGAGGCCGGGCAGGCGCAAGACGGCCGCCCGATCTCACGTGTGCTGGTCGAGGCCGTAGGCCGGGCGCGCCTTGACGCACTGGCAGACACACAGGGGGCCTGAACGGGATCAAAAAGGCACGCGCTGGCGTACCCGTCCCATCACAGAGAGCGCCGATTAGAACAGTTCATCCACAGCGAGTGAAAACCCGGGGAACACCTGGCAGGTGAGCTGGTCACCGGGGCGGAACGAGCGCTTCAGGGCATACGCGGCGCCGTCCAGATGGTAGACATGCAGGGCCTTGTGATCGGGGTCGACCAGGCAGTAGATCGGGATACCCGCTTCGGCGTACTCAGTCAGCTTGACCACCTCATCGGTGTGCCGTGTGTCGCTGGCAATCACCTCGCACACCCAGTCGGGTGCTCCATCCACGTACAGGTCAAACTCACAGGACGCGCAGTTGTGCACACTGAGGAACATCAGGTCCGGCTTGCGGATGCAGCCCGCCTTGAGCCGCACCGGCAGCTCCCCGGCGATCACCCTGCCCAGCCCTTCCTGGCGCACGTAGCGCACCACTGCGTAAGACAATGTCGCTACAGCCCGCTGGTGGCTGTGACAGGGGGACTGGGTGATGATCAGGTTGCCATTGGAAAGCTCCACCAGGCGCTGGGTCTCAGGCAGGTTAAAATAGTGGGCCTCAGTCCATTTGCCCGGTGAGGGGAACAACCACGCATTACCCGCTTCAGATGCGTCAACCGCCATCGTGCTTAACCTCCACGCCTCCCCTTAATGTGGATTATAGTAGAGGATCGCGCTTCGGGAGCCGCCGGCAGCGATAGTTGTGACATAATTCACGGAAAAAGCTGTGAGAACTGGCAGGCTGCACTATGACGTTTCTCAGGGAGTCCCCTGCTCAGCCGCGCCGCCGGAACAACAGGTGCATCTCCGTCAGCGGCGGGTCGAGGAAGCCCAGAAAGGCCAGCCACAGCGATCGCGGGGTGAGCATGCGCGGGTGCAGCCGCAGTGGTTCGAATGCCAGGTCAAGCGTGTCATCGAAGAAACGCACATAGTGGCGCATGTAGCGCAGGTTGCTGAAGGGGATCGGCGTGTTGTAACGCGTGTGGTACTCCCCAACCAGCTCCAGGTTGTGCCCGGCAGCCAGCGCGCATAACACATCGTAGGACAGGATGTGGCGGTGGTAGGGCTGGTGCAACGGATGGCGCTCCTGTTCGGGGTCGCTCAGGTCAATGTGTGCTGCGTTGGGCGTGGCGATCACCAGCAGGCCGCCGGGACGGGTTAAAGCCGTCAGGCACGCAATCATCCCGATCGGATCATCATCGTGCTCCAGCACATCCTGGGCATTGACGCAGTCATATTCACCGTGCAGCACGCGGGTGTCCTGGTAGGGTGCGTTATATTTGTCATAGCCCACCAGTTGGCGAAACCCGCGCCTGCGCAGTGCCTCCAGCATCAGGCCAACCCCGCAGCCGTAGTCCAGCACACTGTGATCGGGGCGCAGCCCGGCACGCAGCAGACGCCGCACGTACTCCCCGGCCAGCAACAGTTCAAAAGGGCCGATCACCTGCCGCAGATAGGGATAATCCTGATAGTACGCTGCCAGATCGACCGGCTCTTCCGCGTGAATGCTTCCGCAGCGGGGGCAGCGCCACAGCCCGAAGCGCTTCTGCGTGTAGGCCCGCACGTTGGAGGTAACCTGGGCGGTCTCGATGCCGTTGGCATAGGCGGGGCGGACAAAGCCGCAGAATGGGCAGGTTCGGATCACGGGTGCTCCCCTCAAACGGAATGGGAAACAGTGTAACCCGCAGGACCTTTACAGCACAAGCACAGGCCGTGCGTATTGACCTGCGCCTCAAAATCAATACAGTTAAAGATGAAGGTACCTTGAAACTGAAAGGGCCGCCCCATGTGGTTCCACCGGCAGGTCGCCGCCGACCTCTGACAGCGCGCATCTCTTGCAGTGATCTCCCGCTCGCCTATACTGGAGGGCGGCTGCGCGGACTCCGCAGGCTGTAGTGATGATAGAGGATGCCCCATGCCGAACCGCTACGCCATCGACAAGACGCTGATGATCGACGAGCTGCGGCTGCACTACCGCGATTGGGGCGGGCGCGGCTGGCCTCTGCTGCTGCTGCACGGGCTGGACAGCACCGGACATATCTGGGACCTGCTGGCCCCGCTGCTGGTGGAAGAAGCCAGGGTGATCGCGCTGGACCTGCGCGGCCACGGCCTGAGCGATAAACCGGACGCGCCTTATGATTTCCCCACTGTAGGCGGCGACGTGCTGGCAGCGATCGAGGCGCTGGAGCTGAGCCGCCCGGTGCTGGTGGGCCATGCCTACGGCGCACGCCTGGCCCTGTGGATCGCCGCCCGCCAGCCCGATCTGGTCAGCGGCATTGTGCTGATCGACGGCGCCATCGTCGAGCTGAACGTGATCTCGTGGCACCAGGCCCAGCAGCAGCTCGCCCCGCCGCCCTCTGCAGGGCTGGATGTCGAGACCTATAAGGACTCGATCCTGGCGGATATGCCCCAGGGCATCATCACCCCGGCGGTCGAGACGGCGATCATGGCCGGGATGGAGATCGACGCGGATGGCAAGGTGCACCCGCGCCTGCCGCGCGAATACTACATGCGCTACGTGCGCGCCATGTGGGAGCAGCCGCTCGGCGAGCTGTACGAGGATGTCACCTGCCCGGTTCTGATGATCCCGGTGCGCGACCGGGCGCGCGATGCCCAGACCGCCGCAGCCCGCGCGGAGCTGGGCCTTGCCCGTGCCGAGGAGGCCATCGCTGACCTGGAGGTGCAGTGGATCGAGGAGAGCATCCACGACGCCCCGCTTCAGCACCCGCACCGCCTGGCCGAGGCGATCTTGAGCTTCCTGCGCGAGCGGGTATAACCTCTGTTTATTCACCCTGTCCGCATTGAGCAGAGCCCCTACCAGACGCTATAATGCGGTGTGGAGGTGCAGCCATGAGGGGGAAGCTGGAAGCCATTCACATCTCGCGGGTGCGCGGCGCGCCCATGGAGGCGCTCAGCGCCGCCACGCTGATCACCGACCTGGGATTAGACGGTGACCGCAAGGCCAAGCCTGGCAGCAAACGCCAGGTGCTGGTCATGCCCGCCGAGGCGCTGGAAGCATTTGACCTGCAGCCTGGCGCCGTCCGCGAGAACCTGACCGTGCGCGGCGTCGATCTGTTCGGGCTGGCTCGCGGCCAGCGCGTGCGTGTGGGCAGCGCCTTACTGGAAGTCACCATGTACTGCGAACCCTGCGACTTTATGGACGAGGTGCGGCCCGGCCTGGGAGAGGCCATGCACGGCCAGCGGGGCATGTTATTCCGGGTGCTTGAGGGCGCCCCCATCCACGTAGGAGACACTGTCGAGGTGTTGTGAGGGCGCATGTTCCTTCCAAAACACTGAGGCCCTGGCTCGCCGCTGCCTGGGCCTCAATGTTTGGGAGGAGGAGAGACGCAAATGCCTTTCACTGCAACCGCCAGGGACTGGTTTAACTCCTGGCGGTGACGCTGCGTATCGTCGGGAGCAGGTCGATATCCATGCGGGCTTTGCCCACAAAAGCATCCGCCCCTGCTTCGAGCGCCGCGCGCTTATGGCGCGGCGTGTCCAACAAGGTCAGCACGATCACGGAAGGCGAGCTGCTGCGCGCCTTGATCGCGCGGGTCAGTTCGAATCCATTCATCCCAGGCATTGAGATGTCCAGCACGATCACGTGCGGGGCAAGCCTCTCCAGCGCGTCGAGTGCCTCTTTCCCTGAGGAGCAGGTCCCGACGACCTGCACCTCTCCCAGCTCGCGCAGGAAATCCTGGACGACCTCAAGAAAGAGCGGGTTGTCATCGACAAGCAGGACGCGCTGCATAAACTCACCCCCCGGTGAGGGGTTTCGCACGGTCAATGGTAGGGCCATCCTTGCCACCTTGTTACCTGAGCACGCCTTAAAATTAGCACACTCGACCGGGTGGGTGAATGGGGTTAATCCCTACTGTACTTGATCCGAGGGGTGTAAGTACGCAGTTGTTCGCAGCGCCTGAGCGCCAGTTTACTGTTCGGCCAGGGCGTCTTCATCATCCACAGCAATGATGCCGTGCAGCACCGCAAAGCGCACCAGCCCGGTCACATCGTGGATATTGAGCTTCTCCATCAGGTTGAACCGGTGCTTCTCAACGGTCTTCACGCTGATCGACAGGCGCAGGGCGATCTGGCGGTTGGTGTTGCCCTCTGCCACCAACTGCAGCACCTCGCGCTCACGCGGGGTCAGCGCATCGAGCGGCGATTCATCCTCCGGCAGCCGCAGGTAATCCTCAATCAGGTCAATGGGAAGCTGCTCGGAGAGAAAGCGATCCCCGTCGTACACCATCCGGATCGCGCGGGTCAGCTCGTCAGTCACCGAATCCTTGAGCAGATAGCCACTTGCTCCGGCCCGCAGCGCCTGCACCACATACTGGTGGCGGCGGTGCTGGGACAGGATCACGATGCGCGGCGCCAGGGGCAAATCTGCCAGGCGCGCGGTGGCTTCCAGCCCGTTCAGGTTTGGCATGGAGATGTCCATTACCACCACGTCAGGGCGCTGTGACTCCGCGAGCGAGAGGGCCTGCAGGCCGTCAGCGGCCTGGCCGACTACCTCGAACTCGCCCTGCCCTTCCAGCAGCAGGCGCAGTCCTTCACGTACCAGATGGTGGTCCTCAGCCAGCAGCACACGGATCGGCCTCATTGTCTCGTCTCCTCATTAAGCGTAAGGGGCAAAACAGCCTCAATTCGCGTGCCCGCGCCGGGCTGGCTGTCAATAGTCAAAGCTCCCCCGACCTTGAAGACGCGCTCGCGCATGCTGAGCACGCCCAGCCCCAGGTCAGGATCAGCCTCGTGGCTGAGAGCCGCGATGTCAAACCCGCGCCCGTGATCGGCAACCGACAGGTGCAGGCCGTCGTGGTCCAGGCGGGCATCGACAAAGGCTTCACTGACCTCAGCATGCCGTGCGATATTGGTCAGTGCTTCCTGCACCACCCGGTAAGCGACCAGCTCAACTTCCGGCTCCAGGCGCTCTTTACGGCCCTTGCAGCGATAGTGCACCTGCATTCCCGAGCGTTCAGAGAAGCTCTCACATAACCAGGCCACCGCCGGTTCCCAGCCCATTTCGTCAAGCAGAGGCGGGCGCAGCTCGTGCGAGAGCGCGCGCACCATCTGCAGCACCTCGTCACACAGGCTGCCCAACTGGTCAAGGCGGCTCGCCGCCTGCACGGGGTTATCCGGCAGGGCGTTCTGCACCATACGCAGGCGCATCTTCGCGGCGGTCAGCGCCTGCCCCACCTCGTCATGCAGCTCGTGAGCCAGGCGGCGCCGTTCGTCCTCGTGCGCGCGGGTAACCCGTGCTGTCAGCTCCTGCAAACGCTGGCGTGTCAGCACGTGCTGGCTGACATCGCGGGCGATGCCCTCAATCGCGATCAGCTCGCCGCGCTCGTCGAAGATCGGCGCCATACGCATCTCGACGTGTACGGTGCGCCCTTCCTTATGCTGCCAGCGAACCACGCAGTAGCGGCGCGGTCCCTCGGGGTCGGCCAGCTCACTGAAGACACTCTCATAGATCGGCAGGTCATCCAGATGGATGTTACGGTAGCTCAGGCCGGGGTCAGCATAATGCTCCTCCGGCGTATAGCCGATCACGTCCAGCGAGGCAGGGCTGACATATTCAAACCCCTTCTTGTACGACCAGCGGAAGATCATATCCGGCGCGTTTTCCGCGAGGCGCCGGAAGCGCTCCTCGCTCTCCAGCAGGGCGCGTTCCGCCAGTTTGACGCGCGTGATATCCGTGTTCGATCCAACCAGCCGGACGGGCCGCCCATCCGGCCCGATCACTGCCGACCCGCGCACGAGCAGCCAGGTAATCTCACCATCTGCACGCCGGAAGCGCACCTCGGACTCGAACGAATCGGTGTCCCCGTCTGCGCATTCCTTGAAATGCGCGCGCAGCCTTTCGCGGTCACGGGCGTCCACCGAGGCCAGCCAGTCCTCAAGCGTCTCACCCAGTTCATGTGGTTCGAAGCCCAGTGCAAAGCGCAGTCCGCGAGTCGCTGAAAGCTGCCCGCTGCCCAGGTCAAGGTCCCAGATACCAACCCCGGGACCCAGGGCACGCTGGTAATACTCCTGCAGACGCCCCTGCCCCAGCGCACCTGTGGCGCTGTCCAACAGGGGCGGAGCCAGCGCTGCCATCAGCACCCGCGCAATCGAGTCATGCAGCGCGGACAGGCCCTCCTGAGTAGCAGGCAGATAGTCACTGGCGCCTGAGCGCATCGCTGACACTGCCCGGCTGAGTGCCGCTGCCCCGTCGATCACAATCACCGGCAGAGATGGAGCCTCACGGTGCACCTGCTCGATCAGCGCCTCCGCGGACCCGGTATCTGGCCCAACCGCCAGCAGCACCAGGCGCAGCTCACCCGGCGCCTGGACACCGCTGAGCGGCTCACCGGCGGCGAGCGGCGTGCGCACAAGGGCCAGTGACGCGCCGGATGAATCCGCCAGTTCCGTCTCTATGAGGCGGGCGACGGACTCGTCAGACGGGACAAGTGCGACAGTCGTCCTGGGTTCCATAATGATCCGTTAGTTATGCGATCTGTGACTCGATTATAAGACACGGTGTGTCAGGCGCAAGCGCGGCGCTCACCCTACAGTGAGCTGCGCTGACTGGACCAACCACCGCAGGCTGTGCTACACTGCCTGCTGGGGCGATCACCCTATTTACAGGCCAGCCGCTCGGCGCTAGCTTTAGGTAGTATGGATAGCCGGGTGCGCGCTGATGGAAGTAATAGCCCTATGAATGCCACGAGTCTGCCTGATAATACTCAGGGAACAGCACGTACGACGATCCTGCTCGTCGATGATGACCCAGGTATCCTCGAAGGCGTGGCGGACCTCCTCACGTTAAGCGACTTCGACGTGCTCACCGCGCAGGATGGGCATTCGGCGCTCGGCGTGATGAATACCAGCACGCCGGACCTGATTGTCTCTGATATCATGATGCCCGACATGGACGGCTACGATTTTTACGAGGCCGTCCGCAGCAACCCCAACTGGACGACCATCCCCTTCATCTTCCTCACTGCCCGTGGACAGCGCACCGATATTAGCCGGGGTAACCGCCTCGGCGCGGACCATTACATCGTCAAACCCTTCGAGCCGGAAGACCTGCTCTCCGCCATCACCGGGCGCCTCAAACGCGTTCGCGATATCGAAATGGTTGTGCGCTCAGATGTCGAGCAGATGAAGCAGCAACTCATCACCATATTCAGCCATGAGCTGCGCACCCCGCTTACCTATATTTACGGCTACGTCAACCTGTTGCAAGATAACGGCGCCCTGGATGACCGCGAGATGGCCTCGCAAATGATCGATGGCATCCGTAAAGGCGCCGAGCGCCTGGTCAACCTGGTGGAAGACCTGATGCTGCTGGTTCGCGTTGACAGCGGCGTGGTAGGCATGGAGATCCAGCTGCGCAGCGGCTCTCACTCGCTGACCGACATCGTACAGGATGCGGTGTCAAAATGCAGCGTACTCACCAGGGAATCTCGGGTGCAGATTCATGTCGATATCCCTGAAGAGCTCCATGTTCTTTGTATGCGTGATTACGTGATGGACTCGGTCCGCAGGTTGGTGGAGAACGGCATCAAATTCGCCAAGCGGACCGGGGGTGACGTGTGGGTTCGTGCACAGCAGACGTGCGATATGGTCCGTGTTGAGGTGGAAGATAACGGCATTGGCATTGAGGCAGCTCAGTTGGCTCACATCTTTGAGCGCTTCCGCCAGATCGACCGCCCGATGATGGAGCAGCAGGGTGTCGGGCTTGGCCTGACCATCTGCCAGGCCCTGGTGCACCTGCACATGGGCGAGATGTCCGTCACCAGCCAGCCCGGTGTGGGCAGCACCTTTGCGTTTACCCTGCCGCTCGCCGAGGAAGTTGAACAGTAAACTCAGCACAGTGCCCGTCACCAGACGGTTTTCTCCAGTTCTCGTTCCAACCGCAGCGCCTATCCAGGCGCTGCGCTGCTTTTACACTGCGCAGGCCGCCCCTGGCATGGTACAATGGGGCGCAAACACGCTTCCTGAGTATGGGAGCCCGCAGCATGTCGACTGACTCCAATTCAATGCCCAAAGTGCTCCAGTTGTACCTGGAGATCACCCAGTACCCGATCCTGGGGCGGCGCATCCGCCAGCGCATGCGCGAGGAGCTGTTCCAACGGGGCATTATTACCCAGCAGGTTTTTGAAGCCGAGGTGCGCGAGAAAGCCATCCGCTCCCAGCAGCGCGAAGGCATTACCAATCCCGTCGGTGAGGAACCCCTGGAGGTTTGGGAAGAGCGCCTGCGCCTGATCCGCGACCATCTCACCGATTTCTATTTTGCGTACAACCTGCATCACGATCTGTTCCGCGAGATCGTCGCGGAGGTGCTTACGTTACGAGTGCCGGATAAGGAGGTCATCCTCTCGTTCAACCCTGAACTCGCCCCGTGGGATGTACTGTTCCAGCAGGGTGAGTTGTACGAGAATGCACCCCCTGAAAAACGCGCGATGGTGCAGCACCATCTGCAGGAAATCATCGTTGTGTTGATCAAGGCGATGATCTCCGACCAGCTCTCGTTCGTGCGTATTGCACGCAAGTACTTCACCGTCGAAGACCTGAAAACCGTCCGCAACCATCGCATCGGGCGCGGCAAGATCGGCGGCAAGGCAGCAGGCATGCTGCTGGCCTACAAGATCATCCAGCGCCACGCCGAGCAGCTCAGCCTTGACCCGGAACGCATCGCCATGCCCGAATCCTGGTACCTGGGTTCGGATGTGTACTACACATTCCACCAGACCAATGAGCTGTTCCGCTACATGAACCAGAAGTACAAGCGTCCGGAGCAGATGCGCGAGGATTACCCTGTCGCGTACAACGCATTCCTGAATGCCAAGTTCCCTGAGGATGTCGAGGAAAGCCTGCGCGAGCTGCTGGAGGAGCTGGGCAATACCCCAGTGATCGTGCGGTCTTCCAGCCTGCTGGAAGATAACTTCGATACGTCGTTTGCGGGCAAGTACGACAGCTACTTCCTGCCCAACCAGGGCACCCTGGACCAGAACCTCAAGGAGCTGACCCGCGCCATCATCCTGATCTATGCCAGTGTGATCCGTCCGGAGGCACTGATCTACCGCGATCGAATGGGCCTGATCGACTATGATGAGCGCATGGCGATCCTGATCCAGCGCGTCGAGGGTCGGGCACATGGCAAGTATTTCTTCCCAGCCTTCGCGGGTGTTGGCTTCAGCCACAACCCCTTCCGCTGGAACCGGCGCATCCGTCTGGAAGATGGCCTGCTGCGCCTGGTGGCTGGCCTGGGCACACGCGCTGTTGATCGCGTCGCCAATGACTACCCGCGCATGGTCGCACTCAGTCACCCCACCCTGCGCCCCGAAAAGAGCGCCAGCGCCGTACGTTATTATTCCCAGCACTTTATGGATGTGATCAATATGGAGGAGAACTGTGTTGAAACCCTCCCGATCACCGACGTGCTGGCGCTGGATTACAAACCCCTGGGGGCGATGGTCTCTCTGGAGAAGGACGGCTATGTGCAGCCGCTGTCGCGCCGCCCGCTCTCACTCGACCCGCGCGAGATGGTGCTGACTTTCGACCGTCTGGTGGAGAACAAGCAGTTCGTTGAGCTGATGCGCAGCGTGATGAACGTGCTCGAGGAGGGCTACGGGCGGCCAGTCGATATTGAGTTTGCCGGAGATGTGATCGCCACCTACCCCGTCCCGCAGGTGCGTGTCTCGATCCTGCAGTGCAGGCCGCTCAGCCAGCGCAAAGACGGCGACCTGTGCGACGTGCCGGATAATCTGGACGAGAACCACATCTTTTTCACCGCCCGCGACCAGATACCAACGGGGTGCGTCAAGGACATCCGCTACGTGGTCTACGTCGACCCGCGCTGCTACGCCTCGATCAAAGACCCCAATGTCCGGCTTGAGCTGGGGCATGTGGTCGGGCGCTTGAACCAGGCCCTGGTGGGGGAGCAGTTCATCTTGATGGGGCCGGGCCGCTGGGGTTCTTCCAATATCCAGCTGGGCGTCAAGGTCAACTACGCCGACATCTACAACACCCGCCTGCTGATCGAGCTGGCCTTTGAGGAGAACGGCACGGTGCCTGAGATCTCCTACGGCACCCATTTCTTCCAGGACCTTGTGGAGGCCAATATCTACCCGCTGCCGCTGTATCCCGACGACAAGGAGTGCGTGTTTAACGAGGAGTTGATCCGCAGCGCGCCCAACGCTCTGGATCGCATTCTGCCTGCCGATGTAGGCTATGCAGAGTATGTGAAGGTGATCGATCTCGAGGAAATCCTGCCCGATCACCGCCTGACAGTGGTGATGAGCAGTGAGGATGACTATGCTATAGGCTATCTGAAATCACCAAACGAGGCTGTATGCCCGATCCGCAAGCCCGGGTAACAGCCCTCCAGAGAGGACAGCTCCTGCATGGTACAACTGCGCGTCTCAACGGTTGTAATCGCCACCCTGCTGATCACTGCGCTGATCTTCGCTGTAGTAGGCTTCACCAGCGCCTCCAACAGCATGGTCGCCCCGGCCATGGTCACCACCTACATGCTGATTTCCGCTGCCTTATTCGGCATCACCGCGGTATTTGGCCTGCGCCAGAGCAAACGCTGGCAGCGTTTTCTGGGTGTTGCAGGGGTCGCTGCTGCGCTGTATATGCTTGTGATGGGTATTCTGTTTTTCCAGGTGCTGGCCACACTGGAGATTCCTGAGTTCCGCGAACCGCCCAGCGTGCGCCAGCAGGACATAGCGCCGCCCACTCTGGAGGTGCCTTAATGCCTGACCTCGCCCTCGGTGACAGCCTTGGCGGATACCGCGTCGTCAGCGAACTGGCGCGCGGCGGCATGGCGATCCTGTACCTGGCGGAGCAGCCCGCCATGGCCCGCCATGTGGTGATCAAGCTGCTCTCGCCGCAGCTGCTTTCCGACCCGACCTTCATGCAGCGCTTTGAGCGCGAGGTGCGCACCACCGCCACCTTGCAGCACCCGCACATCATCCCGATCTATGATGTAGGCCAGTTCGAGGGTCAGCCCTATCTGGTCATGGCCTATGTGGCGGGGGGCACGCTCGCCGACCGCATGGCGGGTGGGCCGGTCCCCTTCCCTGAGATGCTGCACATTGTGCGCGATATCGCCAGCGCACTGGACCTTGCGCACGGCCGTGGTATCGTGCACCGCGACATCAAGCCGCATAACATCCTGCTGGACGAGCAGGGCAACGCCGTGCTGACGGATTTCGGCATTGCGCGTGTGTTGTCTGACTCACAGGTGATCACGGTCGATAAGGTGGTGGGAACGCCTGCGTACATGGCCCCTGAGCTGATCGCCGACCGCGGCCCGATCACCCCTGCTGTGGATATCTACGCGCTGGGTATGACCCTGTACCACGCGCTGGCGGGCACGCATCCCTTCGGGGACAGGCCCACCATGCAGATGATGTGGGCACAGGTCAACGAGGTGCTGCCCACGCTGGAGGATTCACACCCGGAGCTACCCGGCGGCACCGATGCTGTGCTGCAGCGCGCACTGGCTAAAGAGCCCGTCTACCGCTACCAGAAAGCCTCGGAGATGGCTGCCGACCTGCAGCGCATCGCCGGCGGCGAGCGGCCGATTGAGTCGCCCACCCCGCCGCCGCCCAGGCCGGGCCTCTCCACGCAGTTCCGCACACTGGAGAGCGCTGTCAGCCAGGTGATCGACTCGGTGGTCAAGATTGTGCGCCCGGACGGTGGCAGCGGTTCCGGCATCCTGCTGCCTGAGGGGCGTGTGGTCACCTGCCTGCATGTGGTAGATGGGGCGCCGGGCCTGTACATCGTGACCCGCGCGGGCGGCAAAGCCGAAGCCGATGTGGTGGCCCTGGATGCCGATGTGGACCTGGCGCTGCTGACCGTGCGCAACGGCGCCGATGGGGTGCATGCTGCCGCGGTGCATCCCCCGTCCGGTGAGCCGCCCAACCCAGAGCCCGGCGAGATGATCGCCGCCATTGGCCACCCGCTGGGCCTCGACTGGGCGGTAGCCGGTGGCCATTATAACGGCCTGCGCCAGCCCGGCGACGAGGCCATCCGGCGCTTTGGCATCACGCTGGACTGCCCGGTCGTTCATGTGGATGTCGCCATCAACCCCGGCAACTCCGGCGGCCCGTTGATCGATGCTGAGGGGCGGCTGATCGGCCTGGCCGATGCCATCCTCAACCCGGCGCTGGTCAATAACGTCGGTTTCGCCATCGATGCATCGACCGTGTGGGGGTTTGTAGCGCGCAACAAGGAAGCCTCGACAGCCTGGCAGGCGTACAACGACGGGCACCATTACCCCGCCGGGCTGAGCCATTCGCCTGCAACCGGCAGGCCCATCCAGCCCGCCGAGGCCGTGCCGATGGCGCTGTTTGAAGGGAATATCGTGCGCTGCAGCAACTGCCACACGCTCTACCCCTCGCAGGAGCGCGCCTGCCCGCAGTGCGGAAAGCGCAACACCAGCGGCCAGCGCACAGGCACCAGCCCGCTCAGCCGCACACGGACCGTGGTCGCGCCGGTCAGTGAAGAGCTGGTCACCTGCTCGAACTGCCACACGGAGTACCCCGCATCCGAGACACACTGCCCACAGTGTGGCAAGCCGCGTGTGCGGCGCCGTTAGCGGGAACCCCCTTGACAACCATCGCACCTGCCTTTATGATGTAATACAGTACGGAACGGGCTGCGGCCCGTTCCGTGTTTTATTGCAGGGGCTGCGCCCCTGCTTTTTATTTTGCCTGTCGAAAGGAGCTTGTGATGGGGCAGTTTGAATACGCCAGACGCAGTGGGACGCTGCACTTTTCCGCGCCGCCAGGGCGTGTTTTCCCCCTGTTCGGCCCAGTGCGCGAGGCCGAGTGGGCGGAGGGCTGGGAGATCAGCGTGGTGCACGCGCAGAGTGAACTACTGGAGGAGAGCGGCGCCATCTTCCTGACCAGGCATCCCGGCGAGCCGGAGACCATCTGGTATATCCGCCGCTTCGACCTGCAGGCCATACGTGTCGAGTACCTGCGCATCACGCCCGGGTCGCGCTTCGGCATCGTCAGCATCCAGTGCCACGCCGGGCCATCCGGCGGCACGGACGTTGAGGTGACCTACGAGTTTCACACCCTGTCCGAACAGGGCAGCGCATATCTGGCGCTCTTCACCGAGAGCCGCTACCGGGAGATGCTGGCGCACTGGCAGCAGGCCATTGATGCCTGCCTCCGGCATGGCCTTGCTTAAAGCCCGCCCAGCAGCGCCCGCCCGGCAACCCCGGCGATATCCAGCAGGATGTGCGCCGCCACGGTCCAGCGGATTGAGCCGGAGCTTTTAGCCACCCAGCCCCACACCAGCCCCAGGGCGACCGGCATCAGCGCAAAGGCCAGCGGCCCACCGGGGCCTTCATAGGGGAACACTGCTTGGGGTGCCAGATGCCAGAAACCGAAACCGACGGACGGGTACACCACACCCAGCAGCCAGCTATCGGGAAATGCTGTGAGGTAAGCTCCGCGCCAGAGCACTTCCTCCAGGGTGCCGTTGACCAGGGCAAACAGGATGGATACAACGATTACACGCAGGCTGGCACCGCGTACCTCCGCCGGGAACATGGTGAGATAGGTCACCAGGAGCGGTGCAGCCAGCAGCGCGGCGCCCAACCAGCCGGGCCTGCCAAAAAGCGGATCCGGTGCCTGGAACATCGCCTGCAAGCCCTCAGGCCCCACCGTCAGCAGCGGCAGCAGCAGGCACCAGCAGGTCCAATAGAACAGGAATCCGACCAGGTAACCACGGGACGGCCCCAGTCTGGATGCCATCCCCTTATACATCAGGCGGGTTGTGATCAGCAGCAAAGGAGGTGCAGCCAGTAAGGCGATCTGGGCGGGTGTCAGTGCGATGTGCGGCATAAGCTAAGCTCCTTCTGGGCACGATTCTAGTGCGTACAACGGACACTGCAACCCACGCTCCGCCACCTGCCCCCCGTTGACGGCGCCCCGTTTTAATGCTAAGATTGGTTATTGCAATTCTTTGCAACAAGGGGCCTGTGATGACGCACGACTCCGTTGATTACCGCAGCCTGATCCGCGCGCAGGGCTACCGCATGACGCCCCAGCGCGAGATCATCCTGGACGCCGTGTGCGCCGGCCACGGCCACACCAGCTTTGACGAGATCAACGCGCGTGTGCAGACCGCCGCCAGCGCCATTGACACATCGACCGTGTACCGCACGCTCGATTTCCTGTGCGATGTGGGCCTGGTCAACTGCGCCCTGGTCGAGGGCCAGCGTATGTACGAGATCGCGGTGGGCCAGCCCGCCCACCACCATCTGATCTGCGAGCGCTGCGGCGCCGAGCTGACCATCGAACACGGCTTGATCCAGAGGCTGTTCGACGCCATCCAGGCGGAATACGGGTTCAGCGTGCAGCAGGAACACCTGGTGCTGCACGGCCTGTGCGCGGACTGCCGCGCTGCACAGGCACAGCAGATGCCCTGAGGAGCCCCTCCCTATGCACCCCCTTGATGCCCTGTATGCCCCACCTCCTGCACCACCGGCCATGCATGCGCCGGATGGTTTCTTCGCGCCCTGGCTGTCGATCCTGGGCTGGGTCGTCCTGGCCGTGCTGATCGCGGTCGCCCTGCGCCAAACGCGCAGCCAGCTCGGTGAGCGCCAGGTCCCGCTGATGGGCGTGCTGGCTGCGGCGATCTTCGCCGGGCAGATGCTCAACTTCACGATCCCCGGCGGCACATCCGGGCACTTGTTGGGCGGCGCGCTGGCGGCCATCCTGCTGGGCCCGTGGGCCGCGCTGCTGGTGATGACCGCCGTGATCGCCGTGCAGGGGCTGGTCTTCCAGGACGGCGGCCTGCTGGTGATGGGGCTCAACATCATCAACATGGGTGTGATCACCGCCTTTGTGGGCTACTTTGTGCACCGCCCGCTGAGCCGCCTGCTCAAAGGAACCAGCGGCACGCTGGCCAGTGCTTTTGTCGCCGCCTACCTGTCGATGGTGGTCACGGCAGCCTTTGCCGCTGTGGAATTGGCCGTGTCGGGCTCCTCGCCGCTCGGCTTTGCACTTCCCGCGATGGTCGGCGTGCACGCCATCATCGGCGTGGGTGAGGGCCTGCTGACGATCTTCGCGCTGGGCTTCATCCTGGCTGCCCGGCCTGACGTGGTGCAGGGCGCGGCCGCCCCGGGCAGGCGCAGCGCTGGCTTCGCGCTGGCCGGGCTGGCTGCGGCCCTGGCGATCACGCTGCTGGCCCCCTTCGCCTCGCCCTACCCCGATGGGCTGGAACGGGTTGCTGAGGTGGCCGCCTCCCCCGCTGAGGTGGAGATCCCCCCGGTGGGGTTCACGGTGCCTGACCAGCCGCGCTTCTTCGGCGCGCCCGGCGACGCCCCCTATGAGGTACTGCCTGATTACACGGTGCCGCTGCTGGGCCAGAGCGGGATCGGCACTATTGCCGCCGGGATGATCGGCGTGCTGGTCGTGTTCGCTGTGGCCTGGGGCGCCGCACGCCTGCTGCGCCGCACGGCACACGACGGCCACGCCCGGCCCTGAACCGGCATGCACATCCACATCGCAGATGCCTATCACGAGGCGGCCAGCCCGCTGCACCGCCTCGACGCCCGTGTGAAGGTCCCGGTCGCGCTGGCGCTGATCCTGTGCATCAGCCTGGCCCCGACCGGGGTGTTTGGCGTGTACGTGGCCTATTTCGCCTTGATTATGGCGCTTGCGGTGCTGGCCCGCCTGGAACCGGGGCTGGTGCTGCGCCGCTCGCTGGTGGCGTTGCCTTTTGCAGGCGCCGCCGCCGCGCTGATCTTCACGGTGCCGGGGCAGACGCTGGCGCGTGTGCCGCTGCTGAGTTGGGCGATCAGCGTGGAGGGGCTGCTGCGCTTCTCCAGCATCGTCTTCAAAAGCCTGCTCGCCGCGCAGGCCGCCGTGCTGCTGCTGGCGGTGACGCGCTTCACCGATACGCTATGGGCGCTCGGCGAGCTGCGTATGCCGCGCACGCTGGTGGGCATTGTCTCCTTCATGCTGCGCTACCTGTTCGTGCTGGCCGATGAGGCCGGACGCATGGCGCGTGCCCGCGAGGCGCGTTCCGCGTCGCTGGAGGACAGGCAGCGCCGCTCGATCCTGTTCGAGGCGCGCACAACGGGCCGCATGATCGGCGCGCTGATTGTGCGCAGCATTGAGCGCAGCGAGCGCGTGTACAACGCCATGCTGGCGCGCGGCTACGATGGGCGCAGCCTGGCCCTGGACGCGCCGCCTCTGCCCGTGCGAGATGTGATCGCCGGGCTGGGCGTGACACTGGCCGCCGCGGCGATCCTGGCTGTCAGCCTGCTGTGAGGCCCTATGCCGCCTGAAATCCTGATCGACGACCTCAGCTTCAGCTACCCCGGCGGCACCCGCGCACTGGACAGCATCTCCCTCTCCATCGAGCCGGCTGAGCGCGTGGCATTGGTCGGGCCGAACGGCGCAGGGAAATCGACGCTGCTGCTGCAGCTCAACGGCCTGCTGCGCCCCGCACAGGGCCGCGTGCTGATCGGCGGGCTGGCGGTCGAGGAACCGCACCTGGGCACGATCCGCGCGCGGGTGGGCATGCTATTCCAGAACCCCGACGACCAGCTTTTCAACCCGCGTGTGTTTGACGACGTGGCCTTCGGGCCGCTGCATATGGGCCTGCCCGCCGACGAGGTCCGGGCGCGTGCGGACGCCGCCCTGCAGGCGGTCGGCATGGCAGCCTATGCCGGGCACATCTCGCACCACCTCAGCCTGGGCCAGAAGAAGCGCGCGGCGATCGCCAGCGTGCTGAGCATGTCGCCCAGCCTGCTGGCCCTCGACGAGCCAACCTCCGGCCTCGACCCCCGCGCGCGCCGCCAGTTGATCGACCTGCTGGCGGGCATGTCGGTTACGCTGCTGTGCGCCACCCATGACATGCGCATGGCAGCCGAGCTGTTCGAGCGCACGGTGATCATGGACGGCGGGCGCGTCGTGGCCGACGGTCCCTCCGCGCGGCTGCTGGCCGATGAAGCACTGCTGGCGGCACACGGCCTGGAGCACCCCTGAAAGGTTCGCGAGGGCCCACGATCTCCTTCTTTACCTCCCTCAGGTGGTAGTTAGTATCCGCGAGCACCGGTACTTTCATCCCAGCTGCCGGCTGCAACACGCTGAACCCCCCTGCGTAATATCTCATGAGTTCGTATACGAGAAGCAGAGGGAATGGAAGCATGGGAACCCGTACTGAGCCAAGACACGTGCCGCTGCTGCTGTGGCCTTTCTGGGCCATCTGGCAGCTGCTGTTGTTCATCCTGAACCTGACCGGGCGGCTGATCGGCGCGATCCTGGGCCTCGTCCTGATGATCGTGGGCGTCGTGCTCTCGGTCACGGTGATCGGCGCTGTGATCGGCCTCCCGATCGCCGTGTTCGGCCTGCTGCTGGTGATCGCCTCACTGTTCTGATGCGAGCCGCCGCAGGCAGGGTAAGGCTGGACGGTTGGGAGGGCAGATAAGCAACTGCCCTCCCTTTTGCTGCGCGGCGCTGCCGGCGCTGGCACCCCCGTCGATCTGTGCTAGAGTCAGGGGAGACGGTCAGGAAGGCACAGCCGCCTGTGGAGGCCCCAGCCCGTGTTCGAGCACTCGTCCCGTCATTATGATGCGATTTACAGCTTCAAAGACTACGCTGCCGAGGCCGCGCGTGTGCGCGACTTGATCGGCACTTTCAGCCGCAGCAGCGGGCACGCCCTGCTCGATGTGGCCTGCGGCACCGGCAAACATCTGGAGCACCTGCAAGCCTGGTTCGCTGTGCAAGGACTCGACCTCGACGCAGGCCTGCTGGCCGTCGCCCGCGAGCGCCTGCCAGATGTATCGCTGTACCACGGCGACATGCGCGACTTCTCCCTGCCGGACCGCTTCGACGCAGTCACCTGCCTGTTCAGCGCCATAGGCTATCTAGCCGGCACTGCCGAGCTGAACCGTACCGCCGCCAATATGGCCCGGCATCTCAAGCCGGGCGGCGTGCTGCTGGTTGAGGGCTGGCTGCAGCCTGAGCAGGTCCGCGATAATTACCTGACCGCGGTGTTTGTGGATGAGGACGATCTCAAGCTGGCCCGCATCAGTGTGACACGGCTGGTGGGGCGCCAGACGGTGTTCGACTTCCACTACCTGGTCGGAACACCCGCCGGGGTTGAGCATTTTGTAGAGAACCATAGGCTGACCGTCTTCACCCATGAGGAGTACATGCAGGCGCTGCAGGCAGCCGGGCTGGAAGCACATTTCGAGCCGGAGGGGCTGACCGGGCGCGGCCTGTATATCGGGATAGCGGCAGGGGATTAAGAATGGCAAGGGAGCCTGCGATGCTCACTGGTAAACTGGCTCAACATTCCACACGAAGGTCAACAGCCCCGCTGATCTGGCGGGCTGCCATGCTGGCGGCTGCGAGCATCCTGCTGGGCGCCTGTGCAGGCAGCACCCCGGAGGGCGCGCAGGGTGTGGAAGGGCAGGTGCTGATCGGCCCGATGTGCCCGGTCATGGTCGAGGGCCAGCCGTGCCCCGACCAGCCCTACCAGGCGACCCTGGCCATCCTCGACACAAATGGGCGCGAGTTGATCCGCGTGGAGACGGACACCGCAGGGCGTTTCAAGGTGGCGCTCGAGCCGGGCAGCTATACCATGCAGCCGCAGCCCGGCGAGGGCATCGCCTTCGCGAGTCCCTTCGACTTCAGTGTTCAGGAGGGAACCTTCACTCAGGTGATGGTCCTTTATGACAGCGGCATTCGCTAGGGGGGCGCCATGAGCAAATCCATCAGGCCCATCCCACGCGGCCTGCGCGCCTATTGGGTGCAGCCCGGCTGCCTGATGGCGGGAGAACACCCCACCCTGGGGGTCTCCCCGCCGCTTGATCCCCACGCAGATTCAGCGCTGGGGGTCGATATGATCCGTGTGCGGCTGGCAGCGCTGCTGCGTGCGGGGGTTGGCACCTTCATCGACCTGACCGAGGAAAGCCCGGGGCGCGGCTACGCGGATGCCCTGGTTGAGCTGGACCCCGCAGCCCGCTATGAGCGCCGCCCTATCCCGGATTTTGAAGTGCCCGATACCGTCCAGATGCGCGCCATCCTCGACCGCATCGACGCGGGTCTGCAGGCGGGTGAGATCATCTATGTGCACTGTATGGCCGGGCAGGGCCGCACAGGCACGGTGATCGGGTGCTGGCTGGCGCGCCACGGCACCACCGGGGCTTCGGCACTGGAGGCTATCCGGCGGCTGCGGGGAGATGATGCATGGTCTCCCGAAACCCCGGAACAGCGCCGCATGGTCCGCGAGTGGCCGCAGGGCAGGTAACAATCCAGGCTATTTGCATGTGAATCAATAGGGGCGAACCGGCCGGTTCGCCCCTGTGTGTTGAGGATAACCTGCCCGGTCTCAGCGCCCGAGCAGTGACTCGAATTGTGCCCGCTCTGCGTCGGTCAGCTCGCGGACCTTGCAGCAGGACTCCGCGTAGGTCACCAGATCACTGATCTGCGGCCAGACCTGCCACAGCTTGATCGTGCCGTTCGAGAGCGCCGTCGCCACCAGGCCGTTATTCGGGCTGAAGGCCGCATCACGCGGCCAGCCCCCGGCCACCAGCAGGGTTAGCAGCTCCTGGCCTGTCAGAGCATCCCAGATTTTAACGGTGCCGTCACGGCTGGCCGTGATCACCCGCGCCCCATCCGGGCTGAACTCCACGCTGAAGACGATCCCGGTATGCCCGGCCAGGTTGAGCAGTTGGCGCCCGGTCGCGGCATCCCACACGCGGGCGGTGCCATCGCGGCTGGTGGTCACAATGCGGGTGCCATCCGGGCTGAAGGCCACGCTGTACAGGCTGCTGCCGTGCCCGACCAGCGTTGCCAAATTGGTGCCGGTCGCCACCTCCCATACCCGGGCGGTGTTGTCCCAGCTTGCGGTGACGATGCGCGCCCCGTCCGGGCTGAAGGCCGCATCCCGCACCCAGTCGCTGTGCTGGTCGAAGCTGGCAACCTCAAGGCCCGTGGCAAGCTGCACGATGCGCGAGACATCCTGGCCGATCGACGTGGCGATCACAAAGCGGCCGTCCGGGCTGAAGCTCACGCTCCATGCCGGGAAGTCCGCGTAAGCAGACAGCGCCTCCCCGGTCGCGGCGTCCCAGATGCGCAGGGCACCTTCTCGCGTCACGGTGACAATGCGCGTCCCGTCCGGGCTGAAGGCAGCCGCGTCGATGGTGGTCTCCGGCCCGCTGATCACCAGCAGAGGCTGCCCGCTGGCGACATCCCAGACACGCGCCGTGCCATCCGATCCGGCGCTGAGCAGGCGGGTGCCGTCCGGGCTGAAGGCGACCGTGTTGACCAGTCCTGTATGCCCGGCCAGTGTGCGCAGGGCCGAGTCTGGCCGCGCATCCCATACCCGCGCGGTGAAGTCGCGCCCGGCAGTGACGATGCGCTGCCCGTCCGGGCTGAAGCGCGCACTGACCACCCAATCCACATGCCCGCGCAGTGAGAACAGCTCGCGCACACTGCCTCCGGCATCCCACACGCGGGCGGTGCCGTCGTTGCTGGCGGTGACCACGCGCGTGCCGTCCGGGCTGAAGCGCGCGCTCTCCACCCACTCGCCGTGATTGGCGATGGTGCGCAGCTGCGCCCCGGTTGCAGTATCCCATAACAGCGCGGTGCCATCACCGCTGGCAGTCAGCAGGCGCGTCCCATCCAGGTTGAAAGCCACACTGTTGACCGTGTCCGCATGGCCGGTGAAGGCCTGCAGCTCCTCGCCGGTCGCGGCATCCCAGATGCGTGCAGCCCGATCCCCGCCGCCGCTGGCGATCTGCGAACCGTCCGGGCTGAAAGCGACGTCTGTCACGCCGCCGTTGTGCGCCGCGAGGGACAGCAGCTCGGCCCCGGTCGCGGCATCCCACACGCGCACGGTGTTATCGCGGCCTGCCGTGGCGATGCGCGTCCCATCCGCGCTGAAGGCGATCCCCTCTACACTGGCTGTGTGCCCGGCCAGCACCAGCAGTTCGGCGCCGGTCGCGGCATCCCAGACGCGTGCCGTGTTATCGGCGCTGGCCGTGGCGATGCGCGTCCCGTCCGGGCTGTAAACGACACTGGTCAGATACGTCGTATGCCCGCTGAGTGTGAGCAGTGCAGCGCCGGTTGCGGCATCCCAGACACGGGCGGTGCCGTCACGCCCGGCGGTGATCACCCGTGAGCCATCCGGGCTGAAGGCGGCGTCAAACAGGCGATCATTATGGCCGGTCAGCAGCAGACGCACCCGCACCCGCTGCACTGCGCTACCCAGGGCGCGCTCGGCCTGCGGGGTATAGGGGTAGTTCTCGAGCGCCTCCAGCCCCAGCAGCACCGCACGCTCTGGTGAAAGGCCCTCCAACTCAAGCTCAGCCTGCGCCGCCAGTGCCAGTGATCTGCTGATCGCTGCCTGCTGCAGGGCGCGGCCCTCGGCCTGCTCTGCGCTCTGCCGCGCCGACTCGGCGGTGGCCTCGGCGGACTGCGACCGGTCGCGTTCGGAGGCAACCTGCGTGGCCGCCACATTGGCATCGCGCGCGCTGCGCGTGGCCTGCAGGCCAAAGAAGGCGGCCATCAGGCCCAGGCCTGCCAGCACCACCGCGAAAATCCGCAGGCGGGTGAGCTCGCGGCGCCGGTTCGCCTCCTCCTCAAGAAGCTGGCGCTCCTGCTCGGCCAGGCTGGCGTCGACCAGCTCGCGGGCTGCGCCCTCCAGACCCAGGGTGTCCAGGTAGGGTTTGACGATGGCCATCTCGTCATCGCTGAGCAGGGTGCCATACTGGCGGTAGGACGTCACCTCGCGGGCCAGCAGTTCCTGAGCAGCCTTGCGCGCCCGAGTAACCGGGTCCAGCTCGATCTCGCCCAGCAGGTAATCGTGCGCCAGCTCATAGACGACCTCTCGGCGGTCATCGATCTCCACTTCGTCCACGCGCAGCAGGCGGCTGTCCACCAGCAGGCGCAGCACCGCGTCAAACGCGCCGCGCGGCACTTTCTGAACCGCCAGCTCGGCGGCCAGGTCATCCCCTGTGCGCAGGGCGCGACGCCCGTCGGAGGTGATCAGCGCCTCTAGCAGCAGGCGGGCCGCCTCACGCTGCTCGTTGGGCACGTTGCGGCTCAGCACGCGCTCGAGGTGACTGCGCAGGATACCCTCGGTGCGCCCCAGCGACTCGTACTGCTTCGTGGTGATCAGGTCGGCACCGCCCAGGTTCTCGTACAGCGCCGAGCAAACCAGCTGGAGCTGCGGCGGCGCGATCTCCTTCTCGCCCAGGTCAGTCACCAGGCGAGCGACCAGGCCTTCCTCGTAACGCACGCCGTACAGCGCCGCAGGCTGCACGATCACCTCGCGGGCTTCCTCGGCGCTCAGTGCGCGCAGCAGGTACTCATTGGAGAAGGGATCAGGTACGTTGGGCCGGAAGGTACCAAGCTGGGTGAACCATTCGCCGCGCAGCGCCAACAGCCAGCGCACAGGCAGGGTGGTATCGTCCAGACAGGGCGCCAGCTCGCTGACGAACTCCCCACGCGCCTCCGGGCTCTGCTGAGTGAAAAGCTCCTCGAACTGGTCGAGCAGGATCACCATCTGACCGCCGCCCAGCAGGTGTGACACCTGGCGCAGGAAATCATGCAGCGCAGCCACCCCCAGATTGGGCGCCTGCTCAAGCTGGGGCAGCAGTGCCCGCTTGATCGCGAAGGGCACAGGCGTCTGGTAAGGGCGCACATAGAGCGGCACCGCACCGTCAGCCAGCAGGCGCGGCATGACACCAGCCTTGAGCAGGCTGGTCTTGCCGGTACCGCTGTCGGCGTGCAGCACGGTCAGCGGGGCGCGTTGGATGCGGTTGAGCACGACGTTGATGGCCTGCGTGCGACCGTAGAAGATCGCGGCGTCATCGAAGTCATAAGCCAGCAGGGATTTGTAGGGCGTGCCCATGCGCGGCTGTTTGCGCACCGCCTCGACGCGCTGCTGCAGACGGCTCACATAGGAGGTCACCGCCTCGGCCAGCCGCTCGCGCTCGAACTCGGCGGCCTGGCGCGCCAGCTCGACGCTGCTCAGGGCGCGTTCGACGTTATTATAAATCACCTGGGCGCCCTCGCCGATAGCAACGGCGCTGCGCTCCACATCCCCGACGACGATCTTGTCACCGAGGACCTTATCGCCCTCAATGAAATCACCTTCGACGGATGACGAGTTCGCGTTCAATTCATCAGACATAAGCGATCCTTCACCTGTGCTGATCCGGCAGGTGTGTGCAGGTTGATCGTATTCAGGAACGCCAGAAGATCAAGTCGGGCTGCTCATTACTCATCCACCGGCAGGCCAAACTGCGCGCGTTTGATCGCCAGATGGGCGGGGCCGCGGTGAGGCCGGATGTAGATCGGTACATCGCCCGCGAGCGCCCGTAAAAAGGCGCTGCATCGTCCACGTCATAGGCGAGCAGCGCTTTATAGGGGCTTCCCTCGGCCGGGCGGCGCGCGGCGGCCTCGACCTGCTGAGCGAGCAGCGTGACATAGCCTTCGAGCGACTCGGCCAGGCGCCTGCGCTCGCGCGCCTCCGCCTGTTCCTCGAGTTCCACCTCGCTGAGGGCACGCTCGATGTTGGTGTAAATCACACGCGCGCCATCGCCAATCGCGATGGCACTGCGCTGTACGTCGCCGACAACGATCTTGTCGCCGAGGACCTTGTCTCCCCCGACCTGACTGCCGCGCGACGGGTGATCCTTTCCGGGCATCTTTGGCATGTCCCCTCCCCGGATGGTCGCCGCTCTGGATCAATCACTTGTAAGGCTATTCTAAGCCCGATCGCGTGCAGGGCAAATAGGGAGGGTGCCGGCCTGCATGAGATACGCAGGCGCCTGGCGTGAAGGGTGCGAACCACTTTCGCTGTCTGATTTACGAAAACGGCACGCCCGGAGCACTAATCCGCTGCCGCCGCCATCATATCCGCCGTATAGTTGCGCAGGCGCGGGTAGCGCCAGGCAATCAGGGCGGTGAGCAGCACTGTCGCGATGCCGCCGGTCAGGATCGCCAGCGGCGCGCCCAACAGGGAGGCCACCAGCCCGGCTTCCAGTTCACCGAGCTGCGGCCCGCCCATGAAGAACATCATATTGACGCCCACCATGCGCCCGCGCAGCCGGTCGGGGGTGACCACCTGGCGGATCGTGCCCCGGATCACCGTGGAGACGGTGTCCCCTGCCCCCGTCAGCGCCAGCAGCACAAAGGACAGCGCAGTAGAAACAGAGACGCCGAAGAGGGCCGTCGCCACCCCGTAGACCGCCACGCTGGCCAGCAGCACAATCCCCTGACGGCGGATCTCGCCGCGCAGCGAGGTGATCGCCCCAGCTACCAGCGCACCGACCGGCTGGGCCGCCGAGAGCAGCCCATAGCCGATCTCGCCGATGCCCAGCACATCCCCCGCCACAATCGGCAGCATGGTGCGCGCCGATGAGAAGAAGGTGGCGAAGAAGTCAAGCAGCATGGTGCCCCACACGATCTTCTCGCGATAAACGAAGCGGAAGCCTTCCAGAACTGCGCCGGGACCCAGGCCAGCCGGGCGCTCTGCAGCGCCGCCCCGGTAGCGCATCCGCAGCAAAGCGACCACAATCGCCACGAACGAGACCACGTTGAACGCATACACCACACCGATGTTAAGCTGCGCCAGCAGCACGCCTGCCAGCGCCGGGCCGACGATCTGGCCGATCTGCCAGCTCAGCGTGACCAGGCTCACGGCGTTGGTCATCTGTTCGCGGGGGACGATGTTAGGCACCAGCGACTGGCGTGCGGGGGTTTCGAAGGTGCCCGCTGCCGCGCCGATCGCGGTCAGCAGGTAAAGCACCCACACCGTTTCGCGCCCTATGAAGGAGAGCGCTGCCAGCAGCGCTGCCGGGATGATCTGGACCACGTTGGTGATGATCATCAGGCGGCGGCGGTCGAGTGTATCGGCCAGCAGGCCGCCTGCCAGCGCGAAGATCAGCACAGGGACGATGCGTACCAGCCCCAGGGTGCCCAATCCCAGCGCCTCCGCGCCAAGGGGGATCGCGCGGCCAAACAGCGTGATACTGTACGTCTGACCGCGCAGCAGCGCGTAGACGTGCCAGTTGATCGCCGTGAGCTGCATCTGCGTGCCCAGTGTAGAAAGCACCTGCCCGGTCCACAGCAGGCGGAAATCGTGGTTGCGCAAAGCGGCGAGGCGCGGAGTGGCTGTGCTCATGCTGCCCTCATGCAGAGGCCGCACCGTGTGGGGCGCGGCCTGGGTGATCGTTTTGATTATCGCTCGCTGCGTCGGGATGATCAACTGGGGGATGATCGCCGCAGGGGGTAACCCGCTGCAACCCTGGCAATTCACAGCACGTATATTCTTGAGAGTCTGATGGTGTGCCTGTTCGTGAGAGTTGAACGCCAATTAATAGAAGACCCGTAGCGGGGTGGAGACTGATAGCACAATGAACAGCATACCGAAGGAAACCCACGACAGGCCAATGAGCCGCTTCCTGCTGATCTGGTCGGGGCAGGCTTTCTCCCTGCTGGGCAGCAACCTGGTCGGGTTTGCGCTGGTGTGGTGGCTCACTGAGCAAACCGGCTCGGCCACCGTCCTGGCGACGGCTGCGCTGGTGGCCATGCTGCCGCAGGTGTTGTTCAGCCCGATCGCAGGGGCGCTGGTTGACCGCTGGAACCGCCGTCTGGTCATGATCGTGGCCGACAGCGCCATCGCCCTGCTGACAGCCGGGCTGGCTTACTTGTTCTTCAGCGGTCTGATCCAGGTGTGGCACATCTATGTGATCATGATGCTGCGCTCGCTGGGCGCGGCCTTCCAATGGCCTGCCATGCAGGCCTCGACCACGCTGCTGGTGCCAGAACGCCATCTGCAGCGCATCAACGGCATGAACCAGGCCTTGCAGGGTGCCATGACCGTGATGGGGCCGCCGCTGGGCGCGCTGCTGCTGGCGGTGCTGCCCGTACAGGGCGTCCTGCTGATCGACGTGGGCACGGCCGTGCTGGCAGTCGCGCCGCTGCTCGTTACCCGCATCCCACAGCCCCTCCGCGAGGATAGTGACGCGGCAGGCAAACGGCCCTCGGTGCTGGCGGATGTGAGGGAAGGCATCGCGTTCATCATGGGCTGGCCCGGCCTGGTGGCGATCATCGGCATAGCGTTGATCATCAACCTGTTGGTTAACCCGGCGATGGCCGTCTTGCCGCTGCTGGTCACCGATCATTTCGGCGGGGGCGCGCTGCAGCTCGGCTGGCTGCAGGCATCCTGGGGCGCGGGCATGCTGATCGGCGGGCTGGCCCTGAGCGTCTGGGGCGGCTTCAAGCGCGGCATCCTCACCGGCCTGCTGGGCATCACGGGCCTGGGAGTGGGGCTGGTGGTGGCCGGAATGGCGCCCTCCGATGCGCTGTGGCTGGCGATCGTGGGCTTCCTGCTGGCCAGCAGCATGAACGCGCTGGCGAACGGGGCGCTGTTCGCCCTGCTGCAGAAGGTCGTGCCGCCCGATAAGCAGGGCCGTGTGTTCACGATCCTGATCGCGGCTGTGACCATGGCGACGCCCATCGGGCTGGCGGTGGCTGGCCCGCTGGTGGATGCGTTCAGTGTCAACCTGTGGATCGTGGTCGGCGGCGTGGCCAGCGTACTGCTGGGAGTCGCCGGGCTGCTGCTGCCCGTGGTGATGAACGTTGAGGAGCAGATGTCCGGGCAGCAGGCCGCGGAAGTCCCGGTCAGCGTCCGCTAGAAGTTCGTTACAACACTGTTCGAGTATCCGGCGCCCCCGGCACTTTATGAGCTGCGGGGCGCCCGTTGATTCCAGACAGCCGGGCGCAAATCCCGAAATGCGTTTATAATCGCTTTCGTAGGCTCAGAGAGCAACGCTTCCGCGAGGATTGCCCGCATTCATGGACCAGTACCGGCCCCGCAGCCAGGGCCTCCCGCCCATCGCAGAACGCACGCGCAAGTGGATCGGCGCCGCCTGGCTGATCGCTTCGCTGGCGCTGCCGGTCATGGCAGCAGCGCTGGTGGCCCAGACTGCCAGCACGCTGGCCGAGTATGCCACCCGCGTTGAGCATGTGGTACAGCGGGGCGACACCTTGTATGGAATCGCACTGCGCTACGGCGTGACGGTTCAGGAGATCGTGCAGGCCAATGGGCTGGCCGACCCCAACCGCATCTACGCCGGGCAGGTGCTTGCTATCCCCCGTGAAGATGCCGCCACCGGGGAAGGCATTTATGTGGTCAGCCCCGGCGACTCGGTCAGCCTGATCGCGCGGCGTTACAACACCAGCGTAGATGCGATCGCCAGCGCCAACGGGCTGGCCAACCCGGATGTGATCGAGGTGGGCCAGCGCCTGCTGATCCCCGGCGCTGCCGCGGCGCTCGAAGCCGCGCCGCAGGTCCAGGCCGTCTCGGCAGATTACACCCTGCAGCGCGGTGACTCGCTCTACCGGGTCAGCCTGGTATTCGGCGTCAGTGTGGATGACCTGCTGGCAGCCAACGAGCTGGCCAGCCCCAATGCGATCTACCCCGGCCTGACCATCCGCGTGCCTGCCGCCCAGGCAGCCGCCCAGGCGGTCGGGCAGCCCCCAGGCATCCAGACGGGCGGCCTGACCTACACCGTTGCGCCCGGCGATACGCTGGCGCGCATCGCCATCGCCTACAACACCACCGTCGATGGCATTGTGGCCGCCAACGGCCTGCTGCGCGCGGATCGCATCTATGCGGGACAGGTGCTCAATATCCCGCAGGCGGGCGCCGCCGCGCGGCCTTCCACGGCAGTGAGCAGCACCACCTACACCGTGGTGCGCGGCGATACGCTGGGGGCCATCGCACTGCGCTACGGTGTCACGCTGTCCTCGCTGGCAGTCGCCAACGGCATCAGCAATGTGGCAGCGATCTACCCCGGCATGGTGCTGTCGATCCCTTCAGCCAGCGCAGGCTCGAACAGCGTGCGCTATGCGAGCGTGGGGCCCGGGCTGTGCCAGGGTGTCGAAGTAACACGCTCCGGCACCGGCTATTTCCTCGTCCCAACGCACAGCTATATAGTCACGCAGCGCTTTACTCCGTGGCACGCAGGGATCGACCTGGCCACCGACACGGGTACGCAGGTATATGCCTCGGACGGCGGCACCGTCGTCTACGTCGGATGGAACACCGCGGGCTACGGCAACCTGATCGTGCTGGATCACGGCAACGGCTGGCGCACCTATTACGCCCACCTGAGCGGATTCAGCGTCTCGTGTGGGGACTGGGTGCCGCGCGGCAGCATCGTCGGTGCGGTGGGCAGCACCGGCAACAGCACCGGCCCACACCTGCACTTCGAGATCCTGCGCTACGGCATCGCCATCAACCCCGAAGGGTACGCCCGCTTTTAGCTGAAGGCCCGCTGTGGAGGCACGCCATGATCGATCCGAGCCTGTTCAAGTATGACGTCCACCAGCCGTTTGATGTCCAGCCAGCCGCCCCACCCGCCGAGCACGCAGGCGGCGTGACGGTGCACGACACCAGCTTTGCCGCCGGAGCCGGCCGCGTCGCAGCCTACCTGGTCGAGCCGCCGCCATCCGCAGAGCCGCCTTATGCGGGCGTGCTGTGGGTGCACTGGTTCGAGCCGGAAGCACGCAGCTCCAACCGCACGCAGTTCCTCGAGGAGGCTGTCGCCCTGGCCCGGCACGGCGTGGTATCCCTGCTGCCTGATGGCTTCTGGTCGACCACGCCCGCGCGCTGGGCGGAAAACCCGCGCTACGGTTGGAAGACCGAGGTCGAGCACGACCGCGCGCTGTGCGCCCGCCAGGTGATCGAACTGCGCCGCGCCCTGGACCTGCTGGCCGCACGCTCCGATATCGATGAGAAGCGCCTGGCTTTCGTGGGCCACGACTTCGGCGCGATGTATGGTGCGATGGCGGCGGGGCTGGAGAGCCGCCTGAAGGGCTGCGTGCTGATGGCCGGCACCTTCACCTTTGGTGACTGGTTCCTGTTTGGCAAGAAGCTCGACGATGCCGCCCAGCGGGCCTACATCGAGGCGATGGACCCGCTGGCCCCGGTGCATTTCGTGAAGCAGGCCGCCCCGGCGCGGCTGCTGTTCCAGTTTGCCCACGCCGATGTGTATGTACCGGAGCGTTCGGCGAGCATCTTCTACGAGGCCGCCAGCGAGCCGAAGGAGATACTGTGGTACGAGGCCGCGCACGACCTCGACGATATGCGCAAGGATTCGAGGCGCGACCGCACGCGCTGGCTGCGTGCGCTGCTCGGCCTGCCGCCTGCAGACGAGGCGCAGACCTGATGTGGACAGGGCCCGCCCGGCGGGTATACTAGGAACAGCCCCCGGCGGGGAACCCAGGTTGATCAAGGACCTGTGCGCCGGTCCGTGCGGACCGGCGGCAGGCAGGAGATTCGATGGAGCAGCGCGTGGCGAAGCAGCGCAGAACTGCCCGGCAGGAAGGCCAGGCCCCTGCCGCCGCCCCTTTCCTCAAGTGGGCAGGCGGCAAGCGCGCCCTGCTGGACCAATACAGCCCTTTTTTCCCTGAGCGTGCCGCCACGTACTTCGAACCATTTGTGGGCAGCGGTGCCGTGTTCTTCCACCTGCGCGGGCGCGGCTTCGCCGAACATTATCTGCTCTCTGATGCAAACCACGACTTGATCAACGTGTACCGTGTTGTTCAGGATGACATCGAGACGCTGATCGAGCACCTGCGCGCGCATAGAGCCGCGCACAACGAGGATCATTACTACCGGGTGCGGGCGCAGGATCGCAACGGCTATGATCACCTCGCGGGCGTGGATCGGGCCGCGCGTATGATCTATCTCAACCGCACCTGCTACAACGGCCTGTGGCGCGTCAACCGCCAGGGTCACTTTAATGTGCCGATGGGCAAGTACCGCAACCCGCGCATTGTCAATGAGCACAGGCTGCGCGCAGCCTCAGCAGCGCTGCGGGGGGTGCGGCTGTGCGCCGAGGACTTCGCGAATGCCGTACGTGAAGCGCACCCCGGCGATTTCGTCTACTTCGACCCCCCCTACGTGCCGCTCAGCGCCACTGCCAGCTTCACCAGCTACTACGCCGACGATTTCACCATCGCGGAGCAGCGGCGGCTGGCCGACACCTTCCGTGACCTGGACCGGCGCGGGGTGCAGGCCATGCTCTCCAATTCTGATCACCCGCTGGTATGGGAGTTGTACGCTGGCTTCCGCATTGAGCGCGTCAGCGCGCGGCGGGCTATCAACCGCGATGCGGGCAAGCGTGGTCCCGTCTCCGAAGTGCTTGTGCTGAATTACTGAGGGGGCACCCCCTATGCAGCAAATCACCGGGCATCTCTGGACATTCAGCGGCCTGCGCCTGGGCCGCGTCTACCTGATCGAGGAGGGGGACGCGCTGGCCCTGGTCGATACGGGCCTGCCCGGGACAGCCCGGCAGGCTGCCGCACAGCTCCGCGCGCACGGGCGTGACCTCCGCGCGCTGACGCACATCCTGATCACCCACGAGCACCCCGATCACATCGGCGGGCTGGCGGAGATCCGGGCGCAGTGCAGCGCGCAAGTGATCTCCGCCGAGGCCGCCCGCCCGGTCATCCAGGGGGAGCAGGAACTCAGGCCGCCGCGCCTGCTGCGAGGCATCATGCCAAGCCGTTTTGACCCTGTACCGGTGGATCGCATCGTCGGCGAGGGCGATGTGATCGACGGGCTGTTGGGCGGGTTGCAGGTGATCGCCACGCCAGGCCATGCGCGCGGCCATCTCTGCTACTGGGCGCCTGAGCCGGGTGTGCTGTTCCTGGGCGATGTGCTGTTCCATTTCGCGGGCATCACAGAGCCACTGCGTGCCCTGACCCCTGACCCCGCCGAGAACCGCCGGTCGATTCAGCGCATCGCGGCACTGGATGCGCAGATCGCCTGCTTCGGGCACGGCCCGGTGCTGACACGCGGCGCAGCCCGGCGCATCCGGCGCTTTGCAGCGCATTTTGAAACCGGGAGCGCCTGACGCCGTGTCCTTGCCCCTGGATACCATCATCACCGGCGACTGTGTGGACGTGCTGGCCGGCCTGCCTGAGGGCTGCGCCGACCTGATCTTCGCCGATCCCCCCTACAACCTGCAGCTGCAGGGCGACCTGTGGCGGCCCAACCTGACGCACGTCGACGCGGTGGATGACGCCTGGGACCGCTTCGACTCGCTGGCAGCCTATGACGACTTCACCCGCGCCTGGTTGAGCGCCTGCCGCCGCGTGCTGAAGGATGAAGGCACGCTGTGGGTGATCGGCACCTACCACAACATCTTCCGCGTGGGCACCATCCTGATGGACCTGGGCTTCTGGGTGCTCAACCAGGTGACCTGGGTCAAGAGCAACCCCATGCCCAATTTCCGGGGGACGCGCTTCACCAACGCCACTGAGACGCTGATCTGGGCCCAAAAGGTGCGCGGGGCGAAATACACCTTCAACTACCATGCCATGAAGGCGCTGCACGGCGGCACGCAGATGCGCTCGGACTGGGTCCTGCCCATCGCCTCAGGCCGCGAGCGCTTGCGGGTGGCCGGTGAGAAGGCGCATTCCACGCAGAAGCCGGAGGCGCTGCTGTACCGGGTGATCCTCGCCAGCACGCGCCCCGGCGACCTGATCATCGACCCCTTCTTTGGCACCGGCACCAGCGGCGCGGTGGCCAAACGCTTGCACCGCCGCTGGATCGGCATAGAACGCGATCTCGGTTACGTGCAGATCGCCCGTGCGCGCATCGACGCAGTAGAGCCGGACCGGTACACGGCGCTCGTTTTCGACCCGCCCAGCCCACGCCGCGCCCCACGCGTGCCTTTCGGCGCGCTGCTGGAGCAGGACCTGCTGCGTCCCGGCGATGAACTGCGCCTGCGCGGCGAGGCAGAACGAGCGGCTGTCGTGCTGGCCAGCGGCGAGATCACCTGCGGCGACCTGCACGGATCGATCCACGCGGTGGGTCGGGCGCTGCTCAATGCCCCCTGCAACGGCTGGGAGCACTGGTATTACCGCGACCCGGACAGCGGCGTCTGGCAGCCCATCGACCACCTGCGGGCCGAGCTGCGCCGCCGCATGGATGCACCCGCCGACAACGATCCGGAGGCGTAATTCCACACGCGGCAAAAGGGCCGTATAATCGAGGTAGCGGCGCTGTCGCCGCGCATCACACCTGTGAGGAGAACACTATGCTCAACCACCTGCGGGCGCACAACCGCGCCATCGAGAAGGGCCTGCGCGATATTAACGGCTATCTGGAGCGCGTCAGCAAGGGCACCCAGCTGAACGATGATGGCAAGGCCCGCATCCAATACAAGGATGTTGGCGTGCATGTGCTGGCCCTGCCGGGCATCAACCTGGTCATCTTCAAGACCTTCATCAACTTCCTGCCCGATCCGACGGGGGGCAAGATCCTGGCGCTGTATTACGACCTGCTCGACAAGAATGACGCACCCGATACCGGGCTGGCCTACTTCTCCATCGTGGCCGCCGAGGAGGTGGGCGCCGAGCGCGATGTGATCAGCGTGGAGACCAAGCGCCCGCTGATCGACATGAGTTTCGAAGAATTCACCAACTGCCTGACCATCGTCGGCGAGGTGGCCAACGTACAGATGGTGCGCCTGGCCGAGGAATTCGGCGCGGACCCGGTGCCCTGAGATGAGCAGCCCTGCCGCCCGCTTCTATGATGACGGGCTGGTCTACGCGAAGCATGCCGACATCCAGCCCGGGCAGAGCGACGTCTACCTGGGCTGGTTGATTATCGAGCCGCTGCGCGCAGACGTGTTCGGGCTGGAGGGGCTGACCGAGGAGGAGGCTGCCGCGCTGGGCCGCATGGTGCGGCGCCTGGCCGGCGCACTGAAAGCCGTGCTGGATGCCGAGCACGTCTATCTGTTCGTGATGGGGCACCACCAGCCCACACTGCACGTCCATCTGGTGCCGCGCTATCCCGGCGCACCGCGCGAGTACTGGGGTATGCGCGTCGATGAATGGCCGGAGGCACCGCGCGGGGGGCCGCAGGAAGCGGCGTCCGTGTGCGCCCGGCTGCGCGACTACCTGATCAGCGAGCGCTGACTGTCACGCGCCCCCAGCCAGATCGCCAGCAGCCCCAGCGGGACCAGCAGCGGCGTCAGGTCTGCGGCAAAACGGCCGCCTGCCACCGCGCTGCATGCCGCGATGCACAGCAGCGACCCGGCCACGACCAGCAGCCCTCCGGATACTTCATATCCCCAGATCACCACAGCGCCGGTCAGCAGCAGCCCCGCCGCCAGGAAGAGCAGCAGGTCAGACAGGGTCATCAGTTCGACCGGCACGAGTGCCAGCGTCCCACCCTGAACGTGGGTGACCACTACAGCCGCTGCCAGCCCATCGATGACCACGCGCAAGCCCAGGCGCAGGATGCGCGCCCGCCCCAGTTTCTCGTTCATGCCAAGCCTCCTCACCCGCTCAACGCGAGCGGATCAGCAGCAGAGGCCGGTCAATGCGGTTGAGCACCCCAGAGGCGACACTGCCATAGAACACATGCCCCAGCCCAGATCGCCCGTGGCTGGCCATGGCGATCAGGCTGGCGTCGACCTTCTCCGCTGCCTCGATGATCGAGCCGACAACCGGGCCGTGCACCACCTCGGTTTCAACGGTCAGTCCATTCTGACGCAGTTCGCTTGCCCTGGCGTCAAGGTAGGTTTCGGCGTCCTTCATCATGCTTTGAATCTGCTCGAGATAGACGGTCGGCCAGGCTTCATAGCTGGCCACGGCAGCCGGGATGGGCTCAACGATGCGCAGCAGCACCAGGCTTGCCCCGGTGCATTTGGCCAGTTCCGTGACGTGCGCGAGAATGCCCTCCGCACGCTCCGAGCCATCCAGCGGGACGAGGATTGTCTTGTACATGAGGCTCCCTCCTGGTTGAGAGCAGTCACGCTCTGGAGGAAGTTCGGGGAAAGCGGCGCTCGTGACTGCCCTGTGACACGGCTCAGTCGATCCTGATTCCATCATAGCACGTGCTGCGCCGCACGTGAAGAGCCTGCAGGGTACGCTTGGCAGGCGGGCCGCTGGCGCTCTATACTCGGGGCGACACTTGACCGGTACAGCGAGGGACCATGACCAAACAGCTTCGTATGCGCGCCTACATCGACCAGATTGAACGCTGGCCTCCGCGCGGGCGCATTCTGCTCGCCCAGTTCGACGAGGAGACAGTGGTAGTCTACCAGGCGTACAACCCCACCATCGCCCGTCACGCCGTCGAGCATGGTGCACCAGGTGGACCCGGCTTCAGCCTGGAGCGCATGAGCTGGATCAAGCCCGGCTTCCTGTGGATGATGCACCGCTCCGGCTGGGCGACTAAGCCCGACCAACAGCATGTGCTGGCGATCTGGCTGCGCCGCAGCGCCTTTGATGAAATCCTGGCCAACGCCGTGCATACCACCTACATTGAAGAACGCTACCTGGGCAAGGATCGCTGGCAGGAGGCCCTGGAAGCCATCGATGCGCGCCTGCAGTGGGACCCCGACCATGACCCACAGGGCAGGAAGCTCGAGCGGCGCGCCATCCAGCTTGGGCTGCGCGGCGAGATGCTGCAGCGTTTCACGACGGAGTGGATCGTCCAGATTGAGGACATCACACCGCTGGTCCACCAGCTCGCCGAATACCGTGATGCGCCTGAGTTCCTGCTTACTCCGGTGGAGAAACCCTACCCGGTACACAACCGCGCCCTGGCCATCCATCTAGGCCTTGACAAATCAGGGGAGTAGCGGCCATGCCCACCGAACTCTTCCAGGGCGCCGCGCTGATCACCGGCGCATCCAGCGGCATCGGGGCAGCCTTTGCGCACGCCCTGGCCGCGCGCGGCATGGGCCTGCTGCTGACGGCGCGGCGTGCGGACCGTCTCGAGGCGCTTGCCGCTGAGCTGCGCACGACCTATGGTGTGCAGGTCGCGCTGATCCCCGCCGACCTCTCCGAGCGGGCTGACCTCGAACACGTGGCCGAGCACGCTGCAGCACACGCGCAGATCAGCATCCTGGTGAACAACGCCGGGTTCGGCGTTGCAGGTGCCTTCCCGGAAGCGGACCCTCCAGCACAGCTCGCCATGATCGCCGTGCACGCAGCGGCGCCGGTCCGGCTGGCGCGGGCGGTTCTGCCCGGCATGATCGCGCGCGGGCGCGGTGCCGTGATCAATGTGTCCTCTATCGCAGCGTTTGTGACCCAGGGGGGCTCTGCGCTCTACAGCGCCAGCAAGCTCTTTCTCAACGGCATCTCGCAGAACCTGAACGCAGAGCTGCGCGGCAGCGGGGTGGAGGTCCAGGCGCTCTGCCCCGGCTTCACGCTGACCGAGTTCCATGCGGCGGTACGCGGCGGCAGCGGGCAGCGCCCGCCGATCCCGGAGAAGCTGTGGATGACCTCCGAGCAGATCGTCGAAGCATCGCTCAAGGCACTGGGCACGGGCCGCGTGATCGTGGTGCCGGGCGCCTACTACCGCTGGATCGTTTTCGGCCTGGGTACGCCGCTCGGGCGTGCACTGGTGCTGCTGCGGCGCTGGCTGCGCCGCAGGGTCCGGCGGGGGGAGACATAGTGAAGACCATCCAGGGGGATTTCAGCGCGCCGCCCGGCGAACCCTGGCAGCGCCACCTACCGCCGGGCAGCCGCATCGAGGCGCACGGGGGCGCCTGGCGCTTTTCCAACCAGCCTGCGGATGGCTCGCGCTACACCAATGCGCAGATCGACGATTACCAGAACCTGCCCCGCAGGGCGTTCCGGTGGCAGCCTCCCTTGTCGCTGCGCGTGCGGGCGCGCTTCTCTGCCAATGCCGACGGGCTGCACGGCACGGCTGGCTTTGGCTTCTGGAACGACCCTTTCGCGATGACCGGCGGGCGTCTGCCCGCCCTGCCCCGCGCGATCTGGTTCTTCTTCGCCTCCGCGCCTTCTGATCTGCCCCTCGACATGCAGACTCCCGGCCGAGGCTGGAAAGCCGCCATGATCGACGCGCTGCGCCTGCCCTTCTTCCTGCTGGCACCCACGGCCCCGCTGGCCGTCCCGCTGATGAACATCCGGGCGTTATACCGTACCCTGTGGCCTGTGGGGCAGCGTGCTGTCGGTGTGCGCGAGGCAACACTCGAGCTCGACATGACGGTCTGGCACGATTACGAGCTGCACTGGGGACGCAGGTATGCGCGGTTCCTGGTGGATGGGTCGCCTGTATTGGAAGCAGACGACGCCCCCGGCGGGCGGCTGGGCTTCGTGATGTGGATCGATAACCAGGCGATGATCGCTACGCCGTGGGGCCGCTTCGCCTGGCGCACGCTCCCCCTGCCGCAGGAACAGTGGATGGAGGTAGCCGGGTTGGAAATCCAGGCTGGCTGACACCCTCCACAAAAAGAAACGAGCCGGGCTTGGTACCCGGCTCGCTGTGACGCGCAGTCTCAGGGGGAGAGTCTGGTTAGTCGTTGAGTGTCCACTCAAAGTCGGCGGTCAGGTCCGCACCAAAAAACTCCCAGTAGGTGCTGCCATCGCAGCCCTCTCCGCGCAGATCATACTGATTCGGCGCGATGCCAAAGACCTCCCAGCTTGAGCCTGCCGGGATCGTGTTGCCCGCCCCAAGCTGGTCATCACCCCAGTCGCTGGCAGTGGTCGGTGAGACGTACAGGTAGCACACCTCAACGCTGCTGTTGTTGATCACGAACAGCGAGGTTCCTTCGCCTGTGGGCGCATCCTGGCCGCCGCCTGCGGTGTCGGTCAATGTCCACACCATCGGGGCGCCTTCCAGGATCTTCACGCCGTACTGCTCCACAATAGTCTCGCTGCCGCAGTCCTGGGCCAGCAGGTCATAGACACCCGCAGGCACCTGGAATGTGCGTGTCTGACCGGGGTTGATCGTGTCAGTGGAGCCAAGCCGCTGGTCGACGTCCTCCCACTCGGTCTTTGTTTCCGGTGACACATACAGGAAGCACACGGTCGCGCTGGAATTGTTGGTGACGTCCAGCTCGGCCATGCCGGTCTGAGCAGGGGGCTGCTCCGCAGGCGGTTTGTCTGCTGGAGGCTGTTCTGCCGGGGGTTCCACCGCTGGGGCCTGGGTGGGTGTCACGCCGCCGCCGCAGGCCAAAGCCGCCAGAGCCAACGCTGCCACTGCAACAATAACCCATTTCATAGAGAATGATTGCCTGGGAACCATACTATCTCCTCCTAAGGTATGCTTCATCAATCCAATTTAGCCCGATATTGGCGGCAGCGCTGCATGCGCTGGCGCAGAGCAAACATTATATACGCGGCCAGTTACCGCGCAACACCGACAGCTCTGCAAGCGAGACCCGGCACGTTTGTGCCGGGTCCCAACGATCTTGCTCTGTCAGTCAACCAGCGTCCACTCAAACCCGATGCTGGCGTCCGCGTCAAAGAACTCCCAATACGTCACCTGGTCGCAGGTCTCTGCGCGCAGGTCGTAGCGGCCGGGTAGGATGTTCATGTTAAACGTTGTCCCAACCGGGATGCGGTCTCCCTGCATCTCATCAGGCCCCCAGGTGTCGTCTGTTGTCGGAGCGACGTAGACGAAGCAGATCTGGTGTGATGAGTTGTTGATCAGGGTCAGGTACGCTGCGCCGTTCGGGTCACGTTCATACCCGCCCGACTGGGCCGAGCCGGTCACGCGCCATGTGTAGCTGGAGGTGATATTCGACTCGAAGCTGTCCCACTGGCCGGATTCATCGCAGGTCTTCGCCATCAGGTCGTAAGTGCCCGGCCGCACCCAGACATCGAGCTGTTCGCCAACGTCGATCAGCTCCTCCTCGCCCAGCTCGTCCGGCCCCCAGGTCGATTCGGTGGGTGGTGAGATGTACAGGTAGCACAGTGGCACGCCCGTCTCGTTGATCACTGTCAGGCGGGCGCCCTGGCCGTTGTCCACGCGGTCAATGCGGTTAAAAATCGACCAGTTCAGCACCTGGCCGGCGGTCCCGCTGAACCCGAACGAATCATCCATCAGGCGGGCTCGCTGGCAGTCATCCGCGCGCAGGTCGTAGTCACCGGGTGGCACATTGAAGGTACGTGACTCGCCCGGCAGCATGCGTGCTCCTGACGGCAGGTACTGGTCCGTGTCCTCCCACTGCTCCTTGAAGGCAGGGGAGATATAGACGGCGCACACGTCCACGCCGCTCTCATTGGTAACCTGGAACGTCAGGTCTGTGCCGCCCTGAACCTCGGCAGTCGGTGTGTCGGTCGCCCTGCTGGGTGTAAGCGGGTTATCCGGCTGTCTGGTCGGCGGCTGCGGCGTGTCAGTTGAGACGGCACCCACATTGATGCCGAGATCGGAAAAGACGTTGGAGAACGCCGCCCCGCCCAGGGCAAAGGCTCCCACACAGATTGCGCCGACCACTACCACGCCACCCACGACACCCAGGATCGCCCCCGTGGAGCAGCCGCGCCTCCTGGGTTCCGCCGAAGGAGGCGGTGTATACGGGGCTGGCGGCGCTGTTGGCGGAGCAGGGGGCGGCGTGTAGGCCGCAGGAGGCGGCGTAGGGGCGGGTGTCGCTGCGACAGGCCGCGTGGCAGGGTGCGGCGGCGGCGTGCCTGGCGCATCGGACCAGCCTGCTTCGGTGCCCATCGCAACGGTGCCAATATCAGGCGCTTCGAGCAGCGTGGGGGCGATGCCCTGCATGGCGTCCCGCAGCTCCGAAGCAAGCTGGCTTGCCGTCGTGGGGCGCGCCTCCGGCCGCTTGGCCATGGCCCGGCGGATCACCTGAGCGACCGCCGGAGGCACATCCGGGCGCACCGCGCGCACGTCCGGTATCTCCTCGCGGGCATGCGCCAGCATAACGCGCAGCGGCGTCTCACCCTGGAAAGGCAGCCTGCCGGTCAGCATCTCGTAGAGAGTCACACCCAGCGCATAAATATCGACCGCGGTGGTCACCTCGCCCCGGTCGGCCATCTCTGGCGCCATATAGGCGGGTGTCCCGACGATGCCGCTCCCGGTGAGCTGCACCGTCGCCTCGTTGATCTTGGCAATACCGAAGTCGGCCAGGTAGGCGTTTCCGGTGCTGTCAAGCAGCACGTTGCTGGGCTTGAAGTCGCGGTGCACAACACCCTGTTTATGCGCGTGATCAAGTCCTTCGGAAATCTGCTCGAGGATGCGTGCTGCCTCATCAAGCGGCAGCGGGCCCTCCGCGATGCGATCTTGCAGAGTCCCTCCCGACAGGTAGGCCATAACAATATACGGCCGCCCCTCGAACTCGCCAAAATCGTATACAGGCAGGATGCGCGGGTGCTGCAGCCGGGCAATCACCTGGACCTCGCGCTTGAAACGTTCCAGGAAAGCGGTCTGCGTCATAAACTGGGCAGGCAGCACCTTTACGGCGACGGTGCGATCCATGGCCGCCTGGTGCGCCAGGTAAACGGTCGCCATACCGCCCTGCCCGATCATCTCACCAATTTCGTATTTCCCCAGGGTGCGCCCTGCCAGTTCGCCCCCAGGCGGTCGCAGGGTGTTGAGATCGTCATCAGACATACTAGTTCTCCTGTCGGGTTACATTTCGCCCTGCCATAGTGCACGCAGGTCGTCAGTTACAATACAGTCGCCCAACCACAGTTTGCATCAGTGCTTCAATAGGCGCAAGTTCCCCTCACAGTGCGCCCTAGCTGAAACGGGCCGGGTTGGCCGCCGTGAACTGGGCAAGCTGCCATGTTGAAAAGCCGATCACGCCCAGCCAGGCAGGGATCACCAGGCAGAACAGCAGCGGCAGCACCACGGAGAGCACCAGCCCGACGGCCAGGCCTATGAAGCCTGCCACCAGCGTGATCAGGCCGCGCCGGGTTTCCCCGGCCACGACCCAGCCCACCCCGGCAAAGCCGAACAACCCTGCCCCCACTTCAATCAACAGCAGCAGTGTGCGATCCACTCCCGTTCTAACCTGAGCCGGGGGCGCGGATGGTGCAGCAGGCGGCGGGGGGGTGGCCATGCCGGGCGGTGTGACGGATGCAGCCTGACGCGGGGGTGCAGCCGCAGGCGCGGCAGCAGACCGTGCTGCGGGTGCAGCATCCTGCCAGCCGCCCGAGTCTGCCTGCACTCTGGGCGCAGCAGCCGGGGCCTTGCTGGATTCGTCGGCCAGATCATGCTGCGTGGATGGATCATCGTCCACCTCAGCGGTGCGGAAGGTCAGGGTGATGCGCCCGACCTGTACGATGTCGCCGTTCTGGAGCTTATAGGCACCCTGCAGGCGTTCACCGTTGACCCATGTGCCGTTCGTACTCCCCGCATCGGTCAACACAAATTCATCTCCCCGGCGTGTGATGACGGCATGCCGCCCCGACGTGCGCGCGTCATCGAACACAATGTCATTTTCCTCGCGGCGGCCGATCGTGATCTCCGTGCCGCGCAGGAAGTAGACTTTGCCGGTGGATTCAACCAACCTCATACCAGGTCTCCTTCAACCACACTGACGTCTGTGCCGTGCATGCCGGAGGGCGGACATCCGTCCGCCCTCCCCTGGCTACATCCAAGGGCAGTGACTGCCCCTCAGTTTTCTATGGTCCACTCCAGCGTGCCATCGACCCGCTCGTTGAAGCGTTCCACGGCTCCCCCATCGCAGGTTTCAGCCCGCAGGTCATAGGACCCCGCGCTCACCGGGAATGTGCGCGAGGCGCCCGCTTCAAGCACGCTGCTGCCCAGGACATCCTCACCCCAGGTATCCGACGTGGTGGGTGAGATGTACAGGAAGCAGATCGAGGAGCTGCTATCATTGATCACGGTCACCTGCGCACTGCCGCCCGCCAGAGACCCCAATCCCAGGAAGGTCAACCCCCCGCCAAACACCGCGATCCCCACGACCACCAGGCAGCAAACCAGCGCCAACGCACCCACAATGATCCCCACAATCAGCAGGGTGTTGCTCTTCTTCGCCGGCTCGGCAGGCACCACCGGTGGAGGCGGGATCGAAGGTGCGGGCGTGAACGACGGGCTGGGCACGGAAGGAGCGATTTTCACAGGAGGCGGTGCCGATTTGTACCCCTCCATGGGCTCTTCCAGCAGCGTGGCAACAGCCGATGGAGGTGCAGAAGGCGCATCCACTTCGGTGAACCCCGGGTCACCCTCGACACGCAGTGTCACACGGCCTAATTGAATCGTATCCCCAGGCTTGATGCGCTCCGGTGCGCTGATGCGGCGCTCGTTGACGAGTGTCCCGTTGGTGCTGTCCAGGTCCTCGATCACGTACCCGCCGTCCCCGGTTGGCCGTATCACGGCATGCTCACTGGAGATACGGCTGTCGTTCAATACAATATCGTTGCCCGGGGCGCGGCCGATCTTCAGCTCGCGTGCGGCCAGATCAAAGGCGGCCCCCTCAGGGGTAACGAGTTTCATGGATGCCCTCCGGCAGATCACTGGGCCGTCTGGCCTGCCGGATGCCCCATTACCCGGCAGGCCAGATGGCAGCTGCTAAATTCATCACCGCAGTATGGGTCTCGCGGTCATGTGCGGTGTGTGTCTGCATTATGGGCGAATCGCTGGGGCTTGTCAATCGCGCTCAGCACCCACCGCTGCCAGCTTGGCAGGGTTTCAACCTGTCTCCCAGAGCAGCACCTGCCCAGGGGACATGCCCGCGCCAACCCCCAGCGCCAGCAGCCGCCCATCGGGGCTGTAAGTCACGGCATTGACCTCCTCAGGGAAGCCGGCCACCTGCTCCAGAGGCTGTCCTTCAGGCAGCGACCAGACGATCACCGAGCGGTCGCTGGAGGCGCTGGCCAGGCGTGTGCCATCCGGCGACCATGCCAAGCCTTCCACGCGCTCAGTATGACCGCGCAGGGCTGCCGTCACACCCCAGGTGCCCGTGTCCCACAGGTAGATCACGCCATCCGCATCGGCGGAGGCCAGGCGGGCGCCATCATGGCTGAATGCCAGGGCCCAGATCACCGATTCGTGCTCGCCCAGCGTCTGGATGCGCGCGCCCGTCTGCACGTCCCACACGATGATGCGCCGGTCGCTTCCCGCCGAAACCAGCACTTGACCATCCGGGCTGAACGCTGCCGTCCACACCCAGTTGGTATGCCCGCGCAGGGTATGCAGCGGCTCGCCCGTGGCCGCATCCCAGATGATCACCAGGTTGTCCGCCGAAGTGGTTGCCAGCAGCCGCGAATCAGGGCTCCACACGGCGGCATATACCGCGCTCGTGTGCCCTTCCAGGCGGCGCACCACATCCCCCGTGCGCGCATCGACGATCAGCGCGATCTGGTCATTGGAGGCTGAGGCAATCCAGCGCCCGTCAGGTGACCAGCGCACCATGTTGACCGTCCCCTTCGGCTCGTTGATCTGCAGAAGCGGCTCGCCATCTGCGATGTCCCACACGATAAACGCGTTATCGGAGCCGCCGCTGACAAGCTGTGCGCCGTCCGGGGAGAAATCGACACTGTTCACACCCAACTCGTGGCGCTCCAGCAGGCGCAGCCCCGCCTGCTCCATGCTGAGCACCTGCAGCGCCTGCGGCAGCTCTGCCGCCTGTTGCATTTCCTGCTGGGGCGCTGAAGCTGGCGCGGCGATCTGGCGCATCCCGAAGGCATCACCCAGCCAGAGGCCTGCCAGCAGCAGAGCGATCACTACCAGCAGCAGGACCGGCAGCGGCAGGTTGAAAGGCCTGTCCGAGCCGGGAAGCTGCACCGTCACGCGCCCTGGATTGGTGGTGGTTGGCGCTGCGACACCTGGCAGCACGCCCGTGGGCGGCCCGGACAGCGCCCCGGTGGGCGGCAGGCGCAGGCCGGAGTCCGCGCCGCGGGCAGCCGCCTCCAGCGCGGCAGCCAGTGCCCCGGCTGTGGCGAGGCGGTCCTCAGGCCGCTTGGTGAGCGCATTAGCCAGCACGACTTGCACCCCGGCAGGCAGGTCCGGGCTGATCGCCGTGATATCCGGGGGCGGCTCGATCATGTGCGCCACCAGCACCCCCATGGGCGTGTCGGCTTCAAACAGCGCACGCCCGGTCAGCATCTCAAAGAGGATCACGCCCAACGCGTAGACATCACTGCGGCCGTCAATGCTGCGCTCACCGCGCGCCTGCTCGGGGCTCATGTAGGCGGGTGTGCCGATCAGACCGGTAGCAGTTAAGGTCTGCCCATCCAGCATCTTCACGATGCCAAAATCCGCCAGGTATGGGGTGTCGTATTGGTCAAACAGGATGTTGCCCGGCTTCAGATCGCGGTGCACAATGCCCGCCCCATGCGCTCTATCGAGCGCTTGCGCGGTGCGCTGTACGATGGTCAGGCTGCGTTCCAGTGTCAGCGGCCCCCCTGCAATACGCTGTGCCAGCGTACCGTTGGGCATATAGCGCATGACAATATAAGGTTGGCCGTCCTGCTCGCCGAAATCGTAAATCGGGACGATGGCGGGGTGCTCCAGGGCGGCGATCACGCGTGCTTCGCGCTGGAAGCGATCCCGGAAGCCTTCGTCGAAGGTGAACTGGCGCGGCAGCACCTTGATGGCAACCCTGCGCTCGACAGCCGGATCGCTGGCCAGGTAGACGATCGACTGGCCGCCGCGGCCCAGTTCACGTTCGATCATGTAGCGGCCTATCTTTTCGTGCTCCATGCTCCTCATCCTGTCGGGTCGGGATGCGCCTCTCATATGCGGCGTACCTCCTGATCATATCGCTGATACTACCCTTTGACGCAACTGGTTGTGCAGAGCTTTCGCAGCAGACGCTGCTGGCGTTCACGGGCGAGCATAGTCGGTCGCAGCACGTTAAGAGGGGGCGTGGAGTATCGGGAAGTAATCCGAAACATGCCGCCGTTTGATAAAAAGGTATACTGGGCTTAGAATCAGCGTACGGTAAAGGGAGGCACAGGCAGCCGCTGCCGTGCCCAGTGCAAGACATCACTTGAAAAACGCCGGGCACAGCCCGGAGCTGGATGGGAGCCCTATGAGTCCCTCACGTCTGACAATCGACTTGTGGCCCGCCACACACCCCGGGCAGGCCGATGCCAACGAAGATGCCGTGATGGTTTACCGGCCCGCTGACCCGCGTGTGGCACGCAGCAGCGGTGTGCTGATCATCACCGCGGATGGGCAGGGCGGCGCCGAGCGCGGGCGGCTGGCCAGTTCGTATGCGGTGCGGCGCATCATGCATGCGTACTACACCAGCGACGAGCCAGACCTGGGCCTGCGCCTGCGCGAAGCAGTTGAACTGGCCAACAGCGATCTGTATGCTTATGCCCAGCAGCGGCCAGAGCTGGTCAAGCTGGGCACCACCGTGGTTGCCGCCGCCATGCGCGGCGAGGAGCTGCACATCGCCTCGGTGGGTAACAGCCGCGCCTATTTGATCCGTGACGGGCAGATCCGCCAGATCACCCGCGATCACACCCTGGTACAGCAGCTTCTGGAGGAAGGCGCCGTCACCCCCGAGGAGGCGCGCGTCCACCCCCGCCGTGAGGTGATGTTGCGCGCGCTGGGGTCTGCGGATACGGTGCAGGTGGACGTTTTCGACGTGCGCCTCAAACCTGATGACAGCGTGCTGTTATGCACCGACGGTCTGACGCGCTATCTGGACGCGGATGAGATCGCGAATATTGTGGGCGGCATGTCGCCGCGCAATGCTGCGGAGACCCTGATCCAGAAGGCCAATGACCGGGGCGGGGAGGACAACATCTCGGCTATCTCGGCGCTGGCCCGCGATGGTGCGCCGGTCACGCTGATGGACCTGCCCTATGCATGGGACGGCGGGCTGCCCTCCTTCGAGGCGATGCCGACCCTGACCATGCGCCCGCCTGAGCCTGCCCCTGCACCTGATGCAGAGGCTGCAGCCGTGAAGGGTATGCTGCCCGAGCAGCCTGCCGGGGACGAGACAGTGCGCGCACAGCGCATCACCCGCGAGCAGGCGGCACAGGCCGCTGAGGACGCGGGATGGGAGGCGGCGGGGACACAGGCGCCCCCACCGCCTCAGGCGCCGCCTTACCAGGCGACCGTACAGCCAGCGCCCCAGTACGGGGCTCCGGCACCTCAGGCTCCGCCTCCGCCGCAGCCCGGCCAGCAGCAGTATGGGCCAGCCCAGCCGCGCGGGTACCAGCCCCCGCCCGGCTATGAATACGACCCGGTAACCGGGCTGCCCCCCACCCCGATCCAGGGGCCAGGCCAGCCTTCCTATGCACAGCAGCAGCGCCCGACACGCGCGCCGCGCCAGGCCCCGAGCGGCCCGGCATACCCGCCGCGCCCACGTCGTGGCATCCCACTGGGGGTGTTCCTGCTGGTCGCCATGCTCACCGTGATTCTGGTGGTGGGCATGGTCTTCGTGCTGGTCAACCCCTTCAACTGGGACCTCGCCAACGTGGCGGGCATCTTCGGCGGCGCGGAAGCCACCCCTGATGCCACGCAGACCGCACAGGCAGTGCCGACGCAGCCCCTGGTGGAGGATATCGTCACCCCTGAGCCCGCTGAACCGACCCCCATGCCCACGCAGGAAGTGGTGGCTCCGCCCGGCATGGTGCTGGTGGACGCGGGAGGCTTCCCACGCGGCGTGGGGCAGGACGAAATTGACGAAGCGGTGCTGCGCTGCATCCAGCTCTCCGAGGACAAAACCCTGTGTTATCCCGAGTACTTCTCGGATGCTACACCGGTGCAAGAGATCACGCTCAGCCCGTTCTTCATCGATATCAACGAGGTGACCAACGCCGATTATGCGGGCTGCGTGGCTGCCGGCATCTGCACGCCGCCCAGCGACGAGACATTCTACGCGGACCCGGCCTTTGCGCTGCATCCGGTGGTCTATGTGAATTACCAGCAGGCGACCACTTACTGCAACTGGGCGGGCAAGCGTCTGCCCACCGAGGCAGAATGGGAAAAAGCCGCACGCTTCGATCCCCTGACCGGGGAGGCCTACTGGTTCCCCTGGGGCAACCAGTATGAACCGGGCCGGGCCAACACTGCTTCCGCGGGCCTGGGTGGGACCGCCGCCGTGGGGTCCTTCCCGCAGGATGCCAGCGCGTTCGGGGTGCTGGATCTGGCCGGTAATGTGAGCGAGTGGGTTTCGGACTGGTACTTCCCCGGCTATGAAGGCCTGGGCACGCTCAACCCAACCGGCCCGGCCAACCAGCCGCTGCCGGATCCGTTCCGGGTAGGTCGCGGCGGCAGCTTCCGCTCGCTGGAGCCCTATGCACGCGCCGGCCAACGTCTGGATGTGCCGCCTTCCAGCCAGGCGAACTGGCTGGGCTTCCGCTGTGTGGCGGACGTCCCTGGCGCGGCCCCGCTGCCCACGCCGACCACCGAGGCTACCGAGACGCCCGCCGGGACAGGGACGCCCACGGGCGAGGCACCGGCCGCAGATACCCCGGCCAGCCCTGCCGCTGCGTCTCCGACTGATACTCCACAGCCTTAGCAGCCGTGTCACGAACCCTGTATGGCGGCACCGGTGACCCCGGTGCCGCTTCATTTTCACCCGACTATCGCTGTACACTTTGTGCGGTTATACTGGGACCTACATCACCTATATCATCGTCGGCACACCGGGAGACTCATCCACATGGAAGACTTCATCAACGCAATCCTGGCGGGTGACCAGCCCGCCGTGGAGAAGAAGCTCAAAGAAAAACCTGCTCTCGCCAGCGCCCGCGGCGAGAGCGGTGTCAGTGTAGTGCTGCTTGCACTCTATTACGGCCATACAGAACTGGCCCGGCTGCTGGTGCACTACGGGGCTGAACTGGACATCTACGCGGCGGCCGCCCTGGGCGATCTGGCGCGCCTGGAGACGCTGATCACACACAACGCGGAGCTCGTTAACAGCTACGCCGCGGACGGCTTCCAACCGCTGGGGCTGGCGGCTTTCTTCGGCCAGCCTGAGGCAGCGACCTACCTCATCGCACAGGGCGCCCTGGCAGACACCCCGTCGAACAATGCCCAGCGTGTGCGACCGCTGCACTCTGCAGTGGCGTCGCGCCAGGTAGCAATCGCACGGCTGCTGATCCGGCATGGTGCGGATGTGAACGCCCGGCAGGTGGGGGGATTCACACCGCTGCACGGCGCTGCACAGAATGGCCAGCTTGAGATGGTCCAACTGCTGCTGGAGGCCGGTGCGAACATCAACGCGGAGGCCGATAACGGGCGCACCCCGCTGGACTACGCGCGCGAGGGTGGGCATGATGCCGTGATCAAGCTGTTAGGGGAACATGGAGCTGTTCAAAAAGCGGTCTGATCCGCGCAGCGCGCAGGCATCAGAGAAGGGGTGAGGCGTCTGATTGCCTCACCCCTTGCCGGTTGGTTACAGGTTTGCAGGCCCTCAGCGGATCAGCAGGCCGGGCGCATTCCATGCACTCGATCCCAACACCTGCAGCAGAGCTGGCGCGTAGCTCAACACCACGATGACCAGCGCGCCAACGATCCAGGTCTGCCAGCGGTCCAGCACCGCCGGAGTATGCTCCGGCCCGGAGAGCGATTCGGCCAGAGGCACGTCAACATCCACTGCACTGTTGCGCTTGGTGAGGAATGTCCCGATCACATTGACGAAATACAACGCCCCGCTGATGGTCAGCAGGACAGCACCGATGGCGGTGAGCCACATCGCGGTGCTCAAACCACCCAGGGGCCGCTGCATCGTATCCGCGATAAGCTGGGCGAAGTACGGCGCCTGCGAGAAAGGCACGCGGCGCGGCGCACCCAGCAGGCCTGCCCAGTGCATCCCTCGCCCGAAGAACACCATGCCGAAGAACCAGAACCAGGCCTGAGCCACGCCAACGGCACGGCTGAACAGCCTGCGCTTGGTCAGGTAGGGCAGCAGCCAGTAAGTAATGCCCATCAGGCTCAGCGTGGTGGCCGTGCCGACGGTCAGGTGGAAGTGGCCGGGCACCCAGGTGGTGTTATGCACCACCAGGTTGACTGTGTACGATGCGTTGATGATGCCGCTGATGCCGCCCGCGGCGAACAGGATCATGGCCAGCACCTGCGCACTGAAGCTCGGGTCACCCCACGGCAGGCGCATGATCCAGCCGCCCAGCCAGGTGCCCCCGCGCTTCTTACCGGAGTATTCCAGCGAGGCCATCACCGTGAAGGCCGTCATCAGGCTGGGCACTGTCACCGCGTAGGTCAGCACGCCGTGCACCGCCTTGAGGACCGGATTAATGCCGGGATCGGTGTACTGGTGGTGCAGGCCCACAGGCACCGAGAACAGGATAAACAGCATGAAGGCCAGGCGCGCCATCGAATCCGAGAACAACTTGCCGCCCGCCTGCTTGGGGATCATGGCATACCATGAAGTGTAGGCAGGCAGCAGCCAGAAATACACCAGCGGGTGCCCGAAGAACCAGAACAGCGTGCGTGCCAGCAGCGGGTTAGTAGCCGGGACAAAACCCAAAGACCAGGGGATCAGCAGGACCAGCATCTCGGTGGCAACGCCCAGCGTGGCGATATCCCAGACGATCCAGGTGGTCAGCGTGCCCACAGCGGCGATGGGCGTCTTGACGCCGGGGTTGGCTTTGCGCCACGCGCCCCAGGTCAGGAACAGGTTTGCTGAGTGCACCCAGGTTGCCGCAACCACCAGCGTCAGCCCGATGTAATGCAGCGGGTGCGCTTTCATGGGCGGGTAGAAGGTATACAGCACCGAGCCGTTGCCGGTCAGCATGGCCCAGCCCGCCAGCACAACGCCTCCCAGCATCATGAAGAACGACAGCCAGCTCAGCCAGGGCAGCCGCAAGGGCTGCTCCAGCGAACGGGTCAGGGTGATCATCTGGAACCCGCAGATGAAGAAGGTGGTCCACACCAGCGCGTTCAGCACACCGTGCAGGGTCAGCCCCTGGTAGTAATTACCCAGCACGGACAGCGGGTAGAAGCTGATACCCGCGTGCTCAAGGCCCTGGAAGAACCCGATCAACCCCCCCACGGCGATGGCGGCGAAGGCCACCAGCAGGAACAGGACGGCCAACGTACGCTCACCCCGGTTGTTATATGTCTGCTGCATTGTGCGCCTCCGCTACTCGCTCGCCGAGACCTGCGGGGCCTCGACCACGGTGATTGTGCCGGTCATCAGGTGGTGGCCTGAGCCGCAGTACTCGTGACAGTAAAACTGGTAGGTGCCCGGCTGATCAAATGTATAAGTCACTTCGGAAATCTGGCCGGGGATGACCATGATGTTGACATTGGTGTCGAATACCTTGAAGCCGTGGATCACATCGCGGCTGGTCAGGAAGAACGTCACCTCGGCCCCGGCAGGCACGGTGATGCTGGTGGGCCTGAACTGCCATGCCTCGACCACAAAATAGGCCACGTAGCGGCCCGGGAACACCTCGCGAACACCCGGGTTGGCGAAGCCGGGATCATCCAGCACCGCCTGCGGGTCGATCTGCTCCACGAAGCCGGGCAGGGTCACACCCAGCCCCAACGCACTGATGGCGACGGCCAGCGCAAACACGACCAACACTATGAATGCGATGCGCATGAATGCCTGCTCGTAGCGATGGACATGCATGGCCTTACCTCCGCGCCAGCAGCTCGCCGAAATACACACTGCCGAACAGCAGAGCGACGATGGCGAGGTAGACCAGGGTCAGGAAGCGGGTGCCGCGCGGCTCGAACTCCTCGTCAGAGAACTCGTGCGTCTCCGCTGGGCGCTTCTGTTCGCTCATGGCTTGCTTCTCCTCCAGGGACAGGTTCACCAGAATCAGGCTGGATGGCCGCGCCGCTAATCTGAGCAAATAGGGGCTAATAGATAAACTTGCTCAGGAACAACTCGCCGGAAGGAAGAGGCCGTCCGGCCATCCATGCCAGATTTATACAGGGGCGCACGGGCTTCGTCAAGTTTTCGTGCGCACTCCGGGCAGCCATCCGGCGGGGGCCTGGTATGCCAGGCCCCCGGGTACAAGAGTACGGGTCAAACAGCAGCACAACCGCCGCACCTGCTACGGCCGCACGCTGACGGCGATCTGCACCAGCGTCTGGCTCTCCCCCGCAGCAGCGATCACGGTCAACTGGCGCGCGTCCTGCGTGAAGCCCAAAACCCCTGTTGTTTCTGTGATGTAGGGTTCTCCAACTACCTCCCAGCCCAAAGCTGGAAGTTCAGCCTGGTAGAAGGCGAGCACTTCCTCCAGATCAGCGGCTGGCAGCTCATAGGTCATCAAGCCGGGCAGATGCTGCACATTTGCAGCACCAGACATGAGCGGCGCGCTGACCGGCGCAGGTGGGCAGCCTTCAGGCATAGGGATGGCCTGGGGCTGGTTTACCTCAAACAGGTTGTATTCGAGGGTCATCGTGCCCTCCTGGCCATCCCCGAAGTAATCGGCGCCCGCGGTGATGCTCAGCAGGTAGCGCACCACGTGGCCCCCATCCTCGGCGACCCACACACCGCCCTCGGACTTTGTGTTATCCATCAGGATCAGCGCACGCTGGTCAAAGCTGTAATGCCGGGCGGGCACCTCGTTGACCGTCTCGCTGCCCGCGTCGTCCGCACCAAACAGGCTGAGCAGCGCCGCTGCAGGCTCCCAATGCCGCGCCAGCGCATCATCATCCGTGCTGAGCGAGGCCGAGCACAGGCCGTTTTCGCCCCTGCGCTCGTAAAGCATACCGTCCATCTCAACCAGCAGCAGCGGGAAGGCCCCTGTTTCCGCAGCCTGCCCGGCCTGCTCGAAAATGACCTGGCGGGCCGCTGGCTGGCTGCTGACCAGCATCGTATACGTCTCAGCCCACTGCACAGGCTGGCCGCCGCGCACACCGTCAAAGGAAACCTGCAGCGTGGCCCGGTAGCTGGAGAAATCCGCCAGCCCCGCCAGCGGGTCAGGCAGATCGAAGGAGCCGGGGCCAACCGTTTCCACGACAGGGATAGGGATCGGGGTAGCCTGGACCTCCGCCGGGGTCGGGTCTTGTTCTGCAGGTCCTTCAGGGCTGGCCGGGCCCGGCGTTGTGCCCTGTGTAGTGCAGGCGGAGAGGGCCAACGCGATCAGAAGTGCCAGCAGGTGTAAAGCCGGTTTGAGCGGGTACTTGGCGGTCATCTGCCACCTCCCGCACCGGGCCGAGCGCCCCACAGCGCGGCCACCTCACGCCCGGTGGACGGTAGGGCGCTGACGGCTTGAGGCGTCTTGCGTTCCAGGACGATCATGAAATAGCCTGACGGCTGCATGCTGATATCACCGCCTTCTGCCGGGAAGGAGCCGCTGATCTCACCGAACTCATCACCCCCGCCGATGCAGATGCTCTGACCTCCACAGGCGCCGCAGACCCCATGCGTGATCGACTCGAAGGCGATGGTGACGTCTATCGAGGTATCGCTCATCCTGCCGCTGATGATCGCCTGGCTGGCCAGCAGGGCAGGCACCGACCACAGCGCCGAACACTCTGAGTTGTGCGCGGTCTCCGTCCACTGCAGAACGCCGGATCCGCTGAGGGTGCCATCGTCCGCCACGGCGAGCGTGACTGGGCTCATGGACCCGTGATAGGTCGCGTCGTTGATCTCCGCATCGAGCAGCACGGATACCGCCGGGTTGCAGTCGCGGATGCTCACCTGCACCGGCCCGACCCGCCAGGGGAAATTACCGTCCGAATTGGTGGCCTGCACTTCAAAAACCAGGGAGGTTGTGCCTGCCTTTTTGGCGGTGAACACAAATACGGCGCGGTTGTAGGGATCAAGTGAAGAGGTGCCCGGCTGCACCGCAGTCACCTGCGACGCAGGCAGGAACGAGCCCAGGCTGGGGTTCATCACGACCGCATCAACCCGCACCCCCGGGACCCGCCTCTCCACCTGGACGGGCCTCCCGTTGCGGATTACCTGGGCCCTACCAGCAGTGGTGACCGTGAATTCCTTCTTATCCCCAATGCAGAGGTCCAGCGGGCCTCCCGGGCCGTAGCCGACTGTGGTCACACGCGACGAGCCGCCCTCCTGGGGCAGCGGCAGAGCCAGCGCGGGGTGACTTAGGGCAGCCAGCAGCACAATCAACAGGGCCGCCGCCCACAGCCAGACGCCTGGCCTGCCGGGCACAGTGCCTCTCCTGGGCGATAACGCCGTGCACTCCTTGCGTGCTCCTGTCATGTTTCCCCCTTTGAAGTGGGTTCAAGCCATGCTTGAACGATCAGGATCAGTGTCTGTGGACGCCCCACAAACGAACCACCCAACCGGCCAGCCGCTTTGTGAGCTGGTATGGTGGGTGGAAAGCGCCTGTCGCACCGCGCAGTATCACGCAGCGGAGGCAGCTAATGCGACCATTGTAATCAGAGTAGGAGATTTGTGACAGCGCGCGCCGCAAGCAGGCGCGTGATCCGCAAGAGGCTGTGCCTGTTTCGCCGCATACAGCGGGTTTGCTCAGGCAGGTCCGTCAGTGAGTTGGAGTGACCGGACGTCAAGCGGCGGTGCTTTCTGCTCGTCCCGCACCAGGTGGATCACATGGTCCGGGCACTGCGACTCACAGACCCCGCAGCCCATGCACAGCGCTGCGTCGACCTGCGCCACGCCCGCCGCGCCGATCTGCACCGCGCGGAAGTGGCAGGCATCCGCACAGGTGCCGCAGCCTGCACAAAGCTGGTCATCCACCTGGGCAACGTAGCCCGAGGACATCACCATCGGCACGCCGCAGCGCAGCATGGATTCGATGCCGCCGCAGCAGCACGAGCAGCAGTTGCAGATGGCGTAAAAGCGGTCCAGCATGGCATCCTTGAAATAGGCCACGTGCACGTGCCCGCGTTGGTGCTCACCGGCCAGCAGTTCAAGCGCCTCGTCCTGCGTCAGGCGGCGGGTGGTGGTGGCGTGATGTTCCAGCATGAAATCGACGAAGGGCTGGCCCATCACCATGCAGACCTGGGTGGGCCGGCAGGGATGTTCACGGTTTGCGCGGCACGGGCATTCGTAGGCGGCTACCTCGAGGGGGGCGTTCAGCACCAGCCCGCGCGCCGTCTCGTAGGGGACCACCTGCTCCAGTTCGCGGTAGGGGATGCTCTGATCGACGGTGATCAGGCGGCGGGCCAGCTCATGGGGCAGCACCTTGCCGTGATACTGTGCCGCCCAGCGCGGATCGCCGTCCCCAGCAGGCTGTGTGCGCGGGAACAGCCGCTGCATGGCGCGCCCGATGTACATATCGGCGTAGCGCGCATACACGTAACCATGCCAGAAGTCATAGGTGAGCAGGGCCCGGAGACCGCCCGCCTCCTCGATCCAGGCGCGGGTCGAGGGCAGCAGCAGCGCTCCTCGCTCGCTGAAAACCCAGGCCGCCAGCAGCAGTGCTGCCAGCAGCGCCAACAATGTAGCCACCAGGACACCTAACATGGCGTGCCTCCCCTCAGCTCACGCCGGGCGGGGGAGGTCCGCCCGGCGGGCGGGCGTTGTATCCAGCATACAGATCGCAGTTGCCGGGCTGGAAGTGACAAACATCCTGAATCGAGTCTGGCCGGTCAAATCCCCCGTTGATACACGCGGTAGCGGCGCAGGTCGCGGACACCCAACTTGCGCAGGGCGTTGTTCATCGGCACGTTATCCTCCAGCACATAGTTGACCTCGACACGCACGCCGCGCGGCGCCAGCACCTCCCAGGTGCGGCGGTAGAGGAGGGCATCCACGCCTTTGCCGTGATACTCCGGCATCACCCCGAGCGCCCACAGCCGGTACTGCTTTATGCGCGGGATGCCCACCAGCAGCTTGAGCCACCCGAAAGGCAGCATGCGCCCACCCGGGATGCCGCGCAGGATCATGTTGATGTCGGGCAGCGGGATGCTGAAGCCCACAGGCGTGCCGTCCTGCGTCTCGGCGATCAGCACGGACTCGGGCAGGATGATCTGGCGCATATCACGGGCGATGGCGTGGGCTTCCTCATCCGTGACCGGGTAGAAGCCCCAGTTGCCAGCCAGCGACGTGTTGGTCACGTCGATGATCAGCGCGACGTCACGCTCCAACTGCTTCATGTCAACGCCGCGCACGCGGATGCCGTAGCGCTGCGCCACCCGGTCCGTCACCCTCAGATAGCGTTCGGGGATGCTGTATCCCTCCGCCCGGTCAGCGACATAGACCAGCAGGTCCTTGACCTTCTCGAACCCGTAGGCGCTGAGCTGATCGTTGTAGTACGGCGGGTTGTAGGGCGCCATGATCACCGGAGGCGGGGTGTAGCCTTCGATCACCAGGCCCCATTCCTGCGAGGCGAAGCTCCACGGGCCGCGCATGGCCCCCATGCCGTGATCCAGCAGCCACTCGCGGGCGGTGTCGAGCAGCAGGCGGGCCGCACCCGGATCGTCGATCACCTCGTAGGAGCCGAACAACCCGATCGGCTCGCCCCAGTGCTGCGCGGCGATGCGATCCACGAAGGCCGAGACCCGCCCGATCACCTCGCGGCCGTCCAGCAGCAGGAACAGGTCATAGTCACAGTGGTTGAGCATGGGATTGCGGTCGGGGTTGTACTGGCCCCACTGCTCCGAGCGCAGCGGGGGCACCCAGATGGGATCATCGCGGTAGTGCCGGTAGCGGAAATCAATGAAGCGCCGTAGATCGGCGCGGGTAGAGACGCGCTGGATGTGCATAGGTGGCTCTCCTTTGCGGGGCATGCGGATGACACATCCAGTGTACAGGCAGATCAACAGGGAGGGAAGCGCGGCGGGGGATTAGCGCGAGTTTTTGGTTATACACAAAGCCCCGCGCAGTGATGCCAGATCAGCACCCTGAATTGTGGAACTGGCCGGTGAGCAGGCGCGCCAGCGCCAGCCCGGAGTTGATCGGCAGCCAGTCCGTGTCGGGGGCGTCGCCGGGGTAGCGCTCGACCCACCACATAAACTCGATCATGTATTTAAGCGGCTCGCACACGCGCCCGCCTGCCGCGCGGAACTCGTACTGGGGGCTGCGGAAGTCGATCAGGTGCGCCATCTCATGGCCCCAGCGCGAGTTGAGCGCGCCGGGATAGCCCAGCAGCACGTTCGCCAGCTCATTCGGCGCCACGTAGATGACCTTCTCACCGGAGCGCGGCACCATAAACCCCTGCCCCAGCCGCTCCTGGAGCACCACACGCAACGGCCCTTCCCCACCGTCGGCATAGGTGGCGCCCAGGATCAGCAGGGCTTCCAGGTCGTTGAACAGATGCCCGGAGCGGTAGGGGATCAGCAGCGTGTCGATCACATCCTGGCGGTCGGGGCTGCTGTTGTAGCTGCTGTTGTTGAGCACCTCGCTCGAGAGGAAGCGGGCCAGCGTGTTTGCATCGACCTCCACGGCGCCATCGATCTGCGCACGCAGGAAGCGCTCGCGGCGGATATCGACCGTGCCCGAGTCGGGCAGCGCCGTGAACGGTGGGTAATCCGCATCAGGCAGATAGGCACGGATCAGGTCCCCGGTGCTTGAATCCCAGGGGATCAGATCAAGGTCGCCCCCAAAGGAGCGCGCCGCCGCCGCGTACATCGTGATGTTGCGTTCCACATAGTCAGCGCCGGTGGCATAAAAGCGATCCAGCAGGCCGATAATCGGATCGGGCAGCACACGGCCCCAGCGCCGGTAATAGGAGAACCCATAGTGATACCACTGCTCACCCTCCGGGCCGGGTTCCATGCGGATGCCAGGATTGTCGCGCACATTGAGGCGGTAGCCCGTGCTCAGCTCAACCACGTCGCCGCTGGCCGGATCGTAGTAGGCCACGGTAGTGCGCTCACCGGTTTGCGGGTCGATCACCTGGTAGGCCGCCGCCTTGACCAGCAGCCCACCAGCCACCTCCAGCCCGGTGAACTGCGCCCCGCCCAGCGCGTGGATGGCGCCGGAGCGCAGCAGTTCGATCACCCGCGCGTCGGTGTCCTGGAAGGCCGAAGCTTCGCCGTTCATGACGCGGGCCCAGCGGGCCACCAGGTCACGGTCCAGCAGAGCGATCTCCTCCCGGGTGAGCGGCCCGATGCGTGCCCGAAGGGGCTCCAGATCAGGGGTTGCAGGGTGCACTGCGAGCACAGTCACAGGGGCCACGCCCTCACTGGTGACGCGCGCCAGCACCGGCTCAACATGGGCCTGATCCCCCTCGACCTCGATGCGATGGGCCAGCACAAAGGGCGTCCCCTCAAACTGGAGGGTCTGTACGGCGTACTCGATACGATCGGGGGCGGGTGTGGTAGGCAGCGGATCGGGTACCAGCAGGTTAATATGCGTGCCGGGGGGCGCACCGAGCAACGCGCTGTACAACCAGGGCCAGTCGCCGAGCTGCAGGGTCTGGCCCCCCCAGCGCTCGAGTGCCGCCTCAAAATCCCCCAGGCCCGCTTCGACCAGCACATAGTACGTGCCAACCGGCACGTCCTCAAAAGAGAAGTACCCCTCCGGCCCGGCTTCGGCGCTGCGGGCAAGCAGTGTGCACGGATTGCCCAGCCTGGTCACGCCGCCTTCGGATTTGCACAGCGCTACATGCAGCCCGGCAGCAGTCACCATCTCGTTGACAGGCACGAGCCTGCCCGTTACATCGCGGGTGGGCGGCACAGGCAGCCCGTCCGGTTCAGGGTCGGGGACAGCAGCACAGGCAGTCAGAGCCAGCGCGGTGAGGACAACCAGCAGTCGAATGAGGCGTTTCATACCCGCATGATTGTAGTGACTCCGCTCGACTTTGTACAGCCAGGCAGGGCGATAATCCCTCAGAACGGCACAGGTGGTATGCCCGGATAGTAGGAATGTATTCTATTTAAGACCTCTTCAGCACAAATTGATAGAATGTTTACACCGCTCCCGGCGTATCTGGGTTACAATGAGGTTAATGGTTCTACCGGCTGAATGCGGGAGCATCATTGTTGCCCCTTGGCTGTACAGCATCCAGACGGTGGAACAGCGTGGTATTGGAAGGGAACGTGTGATGAGGCAACCGTATGAAGATTATTTCGAGCGGCTGCAGACGATCCTGCGCAGCATGATTCGCACGGTCGAGAACCTGCATATGGAGGACCTGGATTGGTGCCCCGGCCCCGATACGAACTCACTGTCAGTGCTGGTTGTGCATGTCGCGGGCGCTACCCGCTATTGGATCGGTGATGTGGTCGGAGACAGCCCCTCAGGGCGCGTGCGTGAGGCGGAGTTCCAGGTGCACGGCCTGGACGCGTTCGCCCTGGTTGAACATCTTGAAGATGCCCTGGCACACAGCCGGGGTGTATTGGAGAGTTTACAGCCAACGGATATGGAGGCGCTGCGGCGCTCGCCGCGCGATGGGCGTGAAGTCACTGTAGGCTGGGCCCTGCTGCATGCACTCGAACACGCCGCGCAGCATCTGGGGCATATGGATTTCACCCGCCAGTTGATGGAAACGCGGGTCGTCACATCCAAAAACAGCAAGAAGAGCTGAGCAAGAGGGCCACCCGGAACGGTGGCCCTCTTCTTACTTCTTAATACGTATACGTCTTCAACTGCGCTGGCTGCGAGCATTCTCTGCCAGGTTAATCAACACCAGCATCATGCCCGCAGTCACAGCGATCCCGACTACATCCAGTACCGCCATGTTCTTTCTCCTTGTAACCTACCAGTTTCGAGTCACTGCTGTGGATGAGAAACGCAAAGGGCCGCTCGCACGAGCGGCCCCGGCACGTTCAATTGTGCCTTTGCTTAATCAGCGCCCTCTTCTAGCGCTGCTCCGTCGCGTCTTCTTCCACGGGGACTGGCACCGGAACCGGCGCTGCCTCGCGTTTCTTCTTGAGTTCCGGGGTGAGCAGGCCAAGCAGTGCGCCGATCACCAGCGCGCCGATTGCACCTATCAGCTCAGGAATGCCGATCATAACGACCCCCTGTATCATCTTATACCACCGCACAAGCGACCCAACTGCGTGAATGGAGTGTAGCGCCAGCGTGGATCGAATGCAACCCGGCCTGTTCTCCGCATGGAAAACGCAGGCTGCACGACGCCTGTGCGGTGTACACAGGACGGCCCGCCTCAGAAGCTCGCCCCGCTGATGCGACGCGGATGGACCCGTACAAAGATCGTGCCTTCCGTGAATGTGCCATTAAATGGCTCACCATACCGCTCGTAGATCAGCGCCATCAGGCGCGCTTCCGGCCCGGCGGGTGTCTCGTTGATCTCGGCCTCCCCCTCGAACAGCACGTAGGCGGTCGGGTCGCTGGGGCTGCTGATGCAGAGGGCCACATGCGGGTTGGCGCGCAAGTTGCGTGCCTTCACCGTGGTAAGCCATGTGGTGAAGACCAGGTCCTCGCCGTCCACGACGTACCAGACCGGCACTGCATGTGGGGTGCCGTCCGGGCGCAGCGTGGCGACGATCGCATCGCGGCCCGGCTCGCGCAGCATGGCATAACACTCCTCGCGGGCGAACTCAGGCATGGCGGCTCCTTGCGTGTGCTCACTGTATTGGTCTAGCAGGGAGCAGCATACCACCGCGCCGCCGTGGCAGCCAGCAGGTGAACCGATCACCCGCCCGGCGCTGGCAGAACCGCCGTGCTGATCAGCACCCGGAAGCCGTAGATGCCCGCGCACAGTTCCTCCGGGGCGGCCTCAAAGCGGTTGGCGCCCCGCCCCTGGATGTGGCTCTGGTTGAAATCGCCGCCGCGCTGCGCACGCATGCCCTCCCCACCCGGGTCCTCCCGGCCATCCTTGGCATCATACGGATAGGGCCAGGCAAGACTGCTCGTCCATTCCCGGGCGTTGCCGCTCATGTCCAGCGCACCCACCCAGGACGCCCCACCGGGGTATGTTCCCACCGGTGCGGCCAGTGCATAGCCATCATCATACTCTGCGTTGGTCAGGAAGTAGACCTCGCAGTTCAGGTCACAGAAGTTGAGGAACCCGCCGAAGGTGTCACCCCAGGGGTACACATAGCCCTGCGAACCGCGCGCGGCATATTCCCACTGTGCCTCACTGGGCAGGGAGCCGCCCAGCCATCCGGCATAGGCCCGCGCATCACCCCAGGTGACATCCACCACCGGGTAATCAGCAAAGGCAGGGTCATTGAAAGCAGTTAGGTCCGCCGGGGGGCGGCACACCCCCTCCTCAACACAAAGCGCATACTGCCGGTTGGTTACCTCGGTCTTGCCGATCCAGTACGCCTCCAGGCACTGCGCGTGGGCTGGGCCCTCAGCCTCATACAGCGCACGCTCAGGCGGCGGGAACGGCGCGCCGCTGTAGGCCTTGCTGCTCGCCTGGAAGGCCTGCTCGATCTGCTCCTCCGTGCTGCCCATCACGAAGCAGCCGGCGGGCACAAACACCAGCGGGATCTCACGGTAGAAGCCCTCGACAGGCACCCAGCCGGACAGATCATCGGGAGGGCTGCTGGCCGGCTCAACGGGCGGGCTGGTGCTGGTTGGCTGAACTGCTTGGGGGATTTCGGTGGCTGGCTGCTGCGCTGCAGGCGCTGCACCATCCGACTGCGGGGTTTGCGCTGCAGGGCTGCAAGCGACGGCCGCAGCCGCCAGTAGGGCGACACACCCCACACTGATCACAAGGGGCTGAATCTTCACTTCGGGTACCTCCAGGGACTGGCAGCAGGCTCAATCGATGCGCACATCGGCTGCTCAGGGCCCGGGTAAGCGGGTGGTGCGCACGCGGTGCATCCTGGATAGCACGGCCCTGATCCGGCTGTTCACGGCACCCGGTATGCCCTCATTATAGGCCAGGCTGCCATCTGGCGCAGGCCGGGTCATTAGGTATTTCTAACGCGGTTCTTGTACAGCAGGGGGTGAAGCCCCCCCGTATAGCGCGTTATACTGAGTGACAGCTTATAACCACTAAGGGATGGACAGGCTATGGGACGCTTTGGGGGAGGTCGAGGTCAAGCGGGGCCGGATGGAACCCGCCCGCGCTATGACCTACCGTCGCGCAAGGATGATGTGTGGAACCCGGAACAGGCGCAGATCAACGTAGGGCGTCTGCTGCGCTACCTGCAGCCGCACATAGGGCGGCTGGCCATTGCCGTGCTGGCGCTGATCGTCACCACAAGCATTGGATTGGTTTTCCCCCTGGTCATCCAGACGCTGATCGACGGGGTGCTGAGCCAGCGTGACCTGGCCGCGCTGAACCGCATCGCCCTGGGGCTGATTGGCCTGTTTGGGCTGCGCTTCGTATTCGGCTACCTGGAAGGCTTCATGCTGGGCTATACCGGCGAGCGCATTGTGATCGACCTGCGCCGCCAGGTTTACGAACACCTGCTGGAGCTGCCCGTACAGTTCTTCAACGAGCGCCGCACCGGTGAGATCGTCTCGCGGCTGGCCAGCGATGCCACCCTGGTGCGCACGGCACTCACAAACAATGTCGCCACCCTGATCAGCCAGCTTCTGACGCTGGTGGGCGCCATTATCATCGTCGTGACCATCAACTGGCGGATGACGCTGTTCGTGCTGGGGCTGGCGCCGATCATGGCGCTGGCTGCGGCGATCTTCGGGCGCATGGTGCGCCGCATCAGCACCGAAGTACAGGACGAGCTGGCCGGGTCCTCGACCATCGTCGAGGAGGTGCTGCAGGGCATCCGCGTGGTCAAGAGCTTCGTGCGCGAGCTGTTCGAGATCCGCCGCTACAACGATTCGATGGAGCGCACGTTCCGTGCATCGCTGCGCCTGACGCGCGTGCGTTCGGCGTTCGGCCCGCTGATGTTCTCGGTGATGTTCCTGGCGATTGTGGGCGTGCTGTGGTTCGGCGGCCGCGAGGTGATCGCCGGGCGGCTCAGCGCGGGCGGCCTGACATCCTTCCTGTTCTACCTGGCCTTCATCGCCGGGTCGTTCGGGGCTTTCACCGGGCTGTACACGCAGCTTCAAGAGGCCCTGGGCGCAGCACGGCGCATCTTTGAGATACTCGACACCAGGCCGGCCATCGAGGATAAACCCGATGCCTTTGAGCTGGGCCGCGTGGAAGGCCGCATCAGCTTTGAGGATGTGTCCTTCGCCTATGATGAGCGCGTCGATGTGCTGGAACACATCAACATGGAGATCGCGCCCGGCGAGGTGCTGGCGCTGGTTGGGCCGAGCGGCGCGGGCAAGAGCACCTTCGTCAGCCTGATTCCCCGCTTCTACGACCCAGATCACGGGCGCATCCTCGTGGACGGCCACGACCTGCGTGACGTCACCCAGAAGTCGCTGCGCGAGCAGATCGCCATCGTCCCGCAGGACACGATCCTGTTTGGCGGCACCATCCGCGAGAACATCCTGTACGGGCGGCTCGATGCCAGCGAAGATGATCTGATCGCGGCTGCCAGGGCGGCCAACGCGCATGAGTTCATCACGGAGCTGCCCGACGGCTATGAGACCATTGTGGGGGAGCGCGGCATCAAACTCTCAGGCGGGCAGCGCCAGCGCGTCGCCATCGCGCGCGCCATCCTGGCAGACCCGCGCATCCTGCTGCTCGATGAGGCAACCAGCAGCCTGGACAGCGAATCCGAGGGGCTGGTGCAGGAAGCGCTCGAACGCCTGATGCAGGGGCGCACCACGATCATCATCGCCCACCGCCTGAGCACGGTGCAGGTCGCCGACCGCATCGCCGTGCTGGATCGGGGCCGCCTGGTCGAGCTGGGCTCGCACAGTGAGCTCTTGGGCAGCGACGGGTTGTATGCCAAACTCTACAAGATGCAGTTCGAGGCGGGCCTCAAGGATATGATCGAGGCCGGGCTGGACTGACCGGCAGACACATCCTCACCCCGCATTTACCAGACAGCAGACGCCTCATCCCAACCCGGATGAGGTGTTTTTCTTCCTGTGTCTCGAAACCGTAACAGCCTGTATCGAGGTTGTGACAGCATCGTAAAATGGGGGTAACAGACCTTTGCTATCAAGGAAGGTACAGGGAGATGGCTGTGAGGGGAACAAACTACAACCAGGGCAGGACAGCCAGCGCAGGGCGTATTCTGGCCGTGCTGGCAGCCGCCATGCTGGCAGCCTGCGTTCCAGCGCCCGCGCCCGTCACACTGCCGGCCCCGGCGCAGACGCACCCCGCCACGACCCTGCCGGTGACCTCCACTCCGGCAAATACACCCGAGGCAGAACCCCGCGAGACGCTGGACTTCGGTTGGCAGCGCGTCGAACCGGGCGGCGAGACGCAGTGCGCGCACGGCGACCCGTTCATGTTCTGGGCCCACGAGGGGCCCTCGGATAACCTGCTGATCTACCTGGGCGGCGGCGGGGGCTGCTGGGACGCCGATACTTGCCGCGATGATGGGCTGGTGTTCAACGGTTACTACAAGAGCCGCATCACCCCTGGCGACATGCCGATCGGGCGCAGCGGCATCCTGGACCTGGACAACCCGGAGAACCCGTTCGCCGCATATGACATCGTCGCCATCCCGGTCTGCACGGGCGATGTGCACTGGGGCAGCCAGACGCATACCTACCGCGATCCGGATGGCGATGTCACCGTACACTTCTACGGGTTCATCAATACGTCGGCGGCGCTGGCCTGGACCTATGAGCACTTTGTGCAGCCTGAGTCGGTGTTCCTGACCGGCTGCAGCGCAGGGAGCGCAGGCAGCCTGCTGCATGCCCCGTATGTGATCGAGGCTTACCCGGATACACCCGTGGTGCAGTTCGGCGACTCGCTGGCGCTGATCATGGATGGCCCGGTGGACCTGCAGAGCGACTGGGGCGCACATGACAGCTTTGCCCCCTGGATCCCCGCGCTGCAGTCTATCGAGCCGGGGGAATGGAGCATGGCACGCATGATGATCGCAACCGCCAACTATTACCCGGGTTACCGTTTCTCGGAGTTCAACAGCATCCGCGATCATGTGCAGGTGCGCTATACGTTTCCAGATGGGAGTGGCGACCCCTACCACTGGGCCGATATGCTCGACGCGCATCTTGAGGCAATCCAGGCGGCGGCACCCAACCATCGCAGCTATACGCCGGGCGGCACACTGCACTGCATCAACCCGAGCGACGAGTTCTACCGCTATGCTATCGACGGGGTGCGCGTGCGGGATTGGGTGGCCGCGCTGGCTGCCGGGCAGGACGTCCCGTCGCTGCACTGCACGGAGTGCGAGCTCCCTGAGCTGGTGCCCCTGCGCTGAGCCGGAGGGCACAAGGCGGGCGGCGGTTCAGCGTGGGCAGGCCGTCAGGCCAGCTTAATATGTCCGCGTTATTGTGTGTGGCACGAGCGTGTGGCTGTCAGGCAGCGAAACCAGGGCAGGCCAGCTCGTTGATCGCTTTGTGGGGCACAGTGTGGCGCTGTGCCCCATGCTGTTTTCAGCGCCGGGCGCTGCCCGGAACCGGGTCATAGTGAGTGAAGGGCGCGGGTGGGGCCACGGTCAGGCGCTTTAGCGCCAACAGCACGGTATCGTAGTTCACACGCCACCCGGCGAAATCACGCCAGGCCTGGTCGCGGTCCGCCTTGAGCGGCACTGCCTGCCCGGCCAGCACCTCACACACTGCGTCGAACTCCTCCCGCGTGATGCTGATCGGGTCGTCCGGCGCGGGATTATGGTTGTATTCAAACCGGAAGAAATCGGCGATATAGCGCAGGGTGATGAAGCCAGCGCGCAGCGCCATGGCCGCGCGGACATCGAAAGGCCGGTCGAGCAGCGCCAGCCGCAGCGCCGCCGCATCGAGCACCGCACCTGCCGTGTTGATCCACGATTGGCCCGGCAGCGCCGAGCGGAAGAAGACCAGCGCCGCCAGTGAGGTATGGCTTTCCTGCAGCTCGGTGAACCAGCCCTCCCAGGTCTCCCATTCATTGTCCAGCACGTCCAGGCGGTCGAGCCGGGTATAGCGCATCAGCATGGTGATCGCCGTGGGCGGTGAACCTGCCCGGACTTCCAGCATCGCCACCACCTTCTCGCGGTTGGCGAACGCGCTGTACATGGTGGGCAGGTAGGCGATCAGAGTGGCGATCAGGATCAGGCCGATGGTGGCTTCTGTGAAGCTGGCGATGGTCTGGGGGATCGTGCTGACCTGAGCAAACCCCAGCGTCAGCAGCGAGGAGCCGCTCAGCAGGAATGCTTCATAGACCGGACCCGCATGCAGCGCGATGAAGATCGCGCTGAAACCGAACTGCACCAGCATCAGATACAGGGCTGGCAGGGCTACCAGCGTCACCGGGGCATAAAAGGCCAGCACCGCGTCTTTGCCGGCGTAGTCGCGCCGCAGCGCTGCCAGAGCATCAAAGACGCGGCGCGATGCCTGGAAAATCAGGCGCGTGAGCTGGTCCGGGAGCGCGCGCGGCACCACAAAAGTGTTCAGCGCCGACAGCAGCGTACGCAGCACCACGGCTGCACCCACAAGAAACAAGACACTGTCCAGCAAAAGCCCTGTAAGACCTTCCATCCCTACATACCTTACCTAATTGTCTATGCCCGGTAGAACCCCTACGATCATAAGCACTAAGGTGACAAGATCAAGTGGCCGGAGAGATATTACAATGGATGAATTGGATTTTACCGAAGGTGAGGGACCACGCACGGTATTCCTACCCAACCCAGAGGCCGTCCCCGCATTGGAAACACCGCTGCGCACCGGTAAGGTGCGCCCGCGCTTCCATATCACCATCCGTGATGGGCGCAGCGGCCGCGCGATTGATATGCTGGCAGACTGGCCTCTGGCATCGCTGGAGGATGTCGCCCTGCAGGTCTATGAGCTGCTGGGCGGCGAGATGCCCGATCATATGGAGCAGTACTTCTGGGTATACTGGCTGGCCTGGGCTGGCAAGCTCCCGCCGGAGACTGCCAAACAGCTCCCGCTGGGGGAAGAACTGGTCCATCAGATTGGGGAGGGCGTGCCGCTGCGCGGCCCTGCACTGGAGCGTTTCGCTTACGGCTTAGGCTGGTACTATGCCAACCAGCGTGCTCAATATGGGGATGTCGATACCTGGCAGATGGGCACGCTGTCTGCCCCGCACATGAAGTCGCGCCGCGTGCTGCAGGAATACATTGATATTCGCATGCGCCAGTTGGTCGGGGAGAACTACGCTCAATTGTAATGAGCGACCGGACAAAACCGCAGCGCTGAGGTCGGGCTCAGTGCCGGCAGCCGGTTGACGCTCACTCAGTGCCAAAGAGGCCCCTGGTGGCCCGTGGTGGCTGCAGCAGGGTCTTGACAACGCCCCGGCAAACTCCCTACAGTGAAAGCAACCAGGAGGGAGCACTATGGGAGCGGAAGCGCAGCCTGCCGGGCGTGTGACGCATTTCTTCGACCGCCTCAGCGTGGCCGTGATCGAGCTGTACGGGGATCTCGCGCTGGGTGACTGGGTCCAGTTCTTCGGACCGCAGACCAACTTCGTGCAGCAGGTAACCAGTCTGCAGATCGACCGCCAGCCCATCGAGTCCGCCGGAGCCGGTGAGGAGGTCGCCCTGCAGACGGAGCAGCCAGTGCGCAAAGGCGACCACATTTACCATTACACCTAGCAGGAGACAAGACACAACGAGGCAGGCTTTAGGCCTGCCTCGCTGCTGCTCACTCCCCTGTGATGGCGCCTGCTGCTACCCCGGCGGGGCGATCACTTCCTGCCCGCGCATATAGGGGCGCAGCACCTCCGGCACCAGCACCGATCCGTCAGGCTGCTGATAGTTCTCCAGCACGGCGATCAGCACACGGGGCAGCGCCAGCCCTGATCCGTTGAGCGTGTGCGCAAAGACCGGCTTGGCCCCAACCTCAGGGCGGTAGCGCAGGTTCATGCGCCGCGCCTGGAAGTCGTGGAAGTTCGACACCGACGACACCTCCAGCCACTCACCGCAGCCGACGGCCCACACCTCAATATCGAACTTCTTGGCAGCCACGAAGCTCAGGTCACCGGTGCACATCTGCACGATGCGGTAAGGCAGCCTGAGCTGGCGGGCGATCTCCTCCGCGTTATCGAGCAGCTCCATGTGGTGGCGGTCTGAAACTTCCGGGTCGCCTTCCACCACGCGCACCAGCTCCACCTTGTCAAACTGGTGCCCGCGCTTGATGCCGCGCACGTCGCGCCCGGCGCTCATCTTCTCGCGGCGGAAGCAGGGTGTATAGGCAACGTACTTGAGCGGCACCGTGCCCGGCTCCAGGATTTCCTCGCGGTGCAGGTTGGTGACGGGCACTTCGGCGGTGGGTACCCACCAGTAATCTTCATCGTGATCGTGGTACAGGTTCTCGCCGAACTTGGGCAGGTTGCCTGTGCCGACCAGCATCTCGCCGCGCACCATGAACGGCGGGTAGATTTCGGTATAGCCGTGCTGCGTTGTGTGGATATCCAGCATCCAGGCGATCAACGCCCGCTGCAGGCGCGCCCCGGCGGCTTTCAGCACGTAGAAGCGCGACCCGGACAGCTTGGCCCCGCGCTCGAAGTCGATCACATCGAGCAAAGGCCCCAGGTCCCAGTGCGGCAGCGGCTCGAAGTCAAGCTGCGGGATCTCGCCTTCTTCGCGCACCACGACATTCTCGGCCTCATCGGCACCAACCGGCACCCCGGCGGCAGGCAGGTTGGGCACCCACAGCATCTCCTCAGCAAGTGCTTCGTCCACCTCGCGCAGTTCGATTTCGCGCTTATCGAGGCGTGCGTTCAGGCTTTTCATCTGGTCGATCTTGCTCTGGCGCTCCTGCTGGTTGCGCGTTTGGCCGATCACCTTCGAGACGCGGTTCTTCTCCTCCCGCATCGCCTCGACTGCCTGGATCAGCGCGCGGCGCTTTTCATCCAGCTCAAGGATCAGATCAATGCGCGAAAGTGCGTCCTCGTCCTGCAGATCGCGCATGGCCTGCCTGACACGTTCGGTTTGTTCACGGATCAACGTGATGTCCAGCATGATGTCTTCCGGTCTCCTTCCTCGTCAAGAATATTCCAGCAGATGTAACTATCGCGGGTTAACGGCTGCGCATGCCGCGCTGCAGGCCCATAATCAGCGACGCCCCCACACTGGACGAAAGCAGAATCAGCAGCAGCGTGATACACAGCACAGGCACGGCGATATAGGCCGCCTGCTGGCCGTCTGCCAGCCGCCCAACGGACAGGGCGGCAAAGCCCAGGATCACCAGCTCGGCGGCGCCCACCACCACACGGATGGTGAGGTAACGCTTCAGGCTGGCATGCAGCGCGCCCCAGCGGCGCGGGATATAGCGCTCCAGGTAGATGCGCTCGTAGCGCAGGTAGTCCTGCATATTCTCCAGCCTCAGCGGAGCCCCATGCAGCCGCTTGAGGTCGGCAACCTGCCTCAGGTGATGGGTGTAGGCAGCCGGTACGCTCTCGGTCACCGTATGCCCCCGGAAATCATCCTGTTCCAGCGGGGGCGGCTGCGCTCCGGGCGGCAGCCGGTAGGCTGTGAACACGTAGGCCTGATCCTCGAACATCGTCGCCAGCGTGCCCGCCAGCCGGTCCGGGCGCTGCTCCTCCACCCCGATATCGGCCATCGTGGTACGGTCAGAGGACACCAGCACCCAGGTCATAAAGTGGCTGTTGGGCAGCGCCGCGCGCGCCTCCCCCAACCGGCTGAAGCCGAGGGCAACCAGCTCCTCCATGATTTCCTGCGCCGGGCCTGTCGGGTCCAGGCCAAGCCCGCTGGCATCCTCGGAGTGTGGCAGTCCGGCCGTGTAGGCATGCTGACGTGCATCATAGGTAATGCGCTGCGCAGCCAGAATCGCCGTATAGAGCGCCACCAGGCCGAACAGTACCCACAGCACAATCCCCCACCAGGCCATATTGATCCCCTGACGTTAACAAAAGACCCCGCGTCCTGCAGATCAGGACGAGGGGTACCCCGTGGTGCCACCTGAATTCACCGGCACAGATACCGGCCTCACTGCCGCGCTAACGGGCGGGCCCGGCCCCGCATTTCCTCGGGGCGGCTGTTCGGGAGTGGATTCACGGGCCTGCCTGGATGCCTCGCACCGCCCGGCATCTCGCTGTTTGCAGGGGAACGCCCGCTACTTGGCCCCCTCAAAGTCTCTCGGATGTTCGGTTCTCTTGCAGGCAGGCTGTACAGCCTGCGCATGCAAGCTGCGCGAAGTCTATCACAGGCACGGCAGATGGTCAAGGTCTTTTCTAGCAGGTACCGGCTGGAAGCCCCGCTTGCGCCGGAATCGGAATGAGACTAGCATACGTCCACCTGCACTTACCGTGCGCATGGCAGCCCGACATAGCACACCCACAGAGGAGAAAAGACATCATGGGTAATCTTGATAACAATGCCCTCGTCAAATCAGCCGGGATTGGCGCGGGCGTCATTTTGGTCCTTACCCTGCTTCAGCAGATACCCCTGGTCGGCATTGCCTGCTGCTGTCTGGCCCTGATCGGCCTGGGCGGCGTAGGGGCGCTATATGGGTATTTCGCCAAGCAGAACGGGGCAGCAGCAGACGCCGGCTCGTTTGCCCTCGGCGGCGCCATCGCGGCGACGGTTGCCGGGTTGGTACGCGGCATCATTGGCGCGATCGTCACGGCGATCTTCGGCACTGCGGTCCTCGCGGATACGTTCGCCCAGCTTCAGTCTCAGGGTGTGGATGTGCCCCCCGAACTGATCGGTACTGGCGTGGGCGGCGGCGCGATGGCCGTAGGTGTGATCAGCGGCATCTGCCTGAGCATCGTGATTGGGGCGGCGCTCGGGGCTATCGGCGGCGCGATCTACGCCTCAACAGCCAAGGATAAAGCACCGGCCATGTAGCCGGGCTCAGCCTGACAGCAAAGGCCCCTTCCAATGGAGGGGCCTTTGTTCCGTGATCGCTGGTTGAGGTCAGCGTCCCGCTGTGCGAGTAACGCCTATTCCTCGATGATCTCGTAAGTGCTGTCAATCGGCACCACCGGCTTGAGCAGGTTGGCGACCGGGCAGTAGCGTGTCATCGAGAGTTCGATGGCGCGCTCCACAGCCTCCGCCTCCACGCCCCTGCCCCGCACCACGTAGTGCACATCAATCTGTGTGAACACTTTGGGATGTTCCTCGGCGGCGGTCCCCTTCACGCGTACTTCCAGCGCAGAGACCTGCTGGCGCTTTTTACGCAGGATGCTGATCACATCCATGCCGGTGCAGCCGCCCAGGCTGACCAGCAGCAGCGGCTTCGGCTGCACCCCCTTACCCAGGCCGCCGTACTGCGCGGCGGCGTCAAGCTGCACAACCACCTCATCACTCACTGCCCCGCTGAAATGCATGCCGTCCTGCAGGACCACGCTGGCATTAAACACCTCGCTCATGCGGCTTCCTGTCCTTTCTGTTGTTAATCTGATTTTAAAATAACCCGTTCGGCGGGGGGTGTCGCTTGAGCCAGCTCAGCACAAACCAGGCCGCCAGTGCAGCGGCTGTCGTGTCCACCACCAGGTCGAACGTTGAGTTTACCAGTTCAACCCGCATACGCAGGATCGCCTGCAGCGTCTCCTGCCCGATCCCGATCAGCAGCGCGAACGCTGCCACGAGCGCAGACATCCCGCACTGCTCTAATGACGCAGGCTGCGCCGCCCACATTACGAGCATACCCAGCAGTCCGTACCCCAATGCGTGGATGCCAGCATTGCGGGCCTGCACCGCCAGGCCTGGATCGCGGTCCGGGCCAAGCAGATGCATGGCGAATGTCGCCAGGTAGATCGCTGCTACCCAGCCTGCCGCCAGCACCCGCATCCAGGTCTTTCGTGGCTGTTGCATGGCCTTCTCCAGAGTTGGACTATACCCGATCTACCGGAGGAAGTCGCGCACAGCCGTGCAGGCTCGTGGCTGGTGCGCTATCCGAGGTTGGAATATAATCTAACCAGCTACCCGGATGGCGCAACGCGGCCGGGAGCCGCTTACCTGTGCCAGGTGAGTCTGCGTATGACTGGCCGGAGGAACCAACTGCCCCTATGACTCTGCCCGCCAGATTAAAGGACATTCAACGGTTCGTTGAAACCATTGATCTCCGCCAGATCGAGGCGGTCGTAGCCAGGGAAGCTCGTGCGCAGATCGCGATAGTTGGCCCGGTTAACTCAGGCAAGTCAACGCTCTTTAACCTGATTAAAGGCAAACAACTCTCCCGCGTTTCGGCAGTACCGGGCACTACCAAGCAGGCCATCGCCGAGGATTTCGGGCCGTTCCGGCTGGTCGACACACCGGGTTTCGGCGAGGTGGCCGGGCATGATCGGGCCGCGGTTGCCCAGCAGGCAGTCAACCAGGCCGAGGCAGCCATTCTGGTCCTGGATGCCTCCGCAGGGGTGCGCCAGCCCGATGCAGACCTGTACCAGCGTCTGCGTGCTGGCGGCCTCTCTGTGGTGGTGGCACTGAACAAGATCGACCTGGTGCCGCGCAAGGACCTACCTGCCATCGTAGCCGATGCAGAGGCCAAGCTGCGCGTCCCAGTGGTACCGATCTCAGCGAAGAACGGTACGGGCGTCGCCAAGCGCCTGATCCCGGCACTGATCGACTGCCACCCGCACATGGCAGTCACGGTAGGGCGTGCCCTGCCGCGCTACCGTAAACTGGCATCGCGCCGGATCATCCGTGAATCGGCGGCGCTGGCGGCGCTGATCGGTTTTGAGCCGCTGCCCGGCCTGTCGATCCCGGTGTTGATCGCTGTCCAGGTGCGTATGCTGCTGCGGCTGGCCGCGATCCATGGGGACCAGTTGACCGCTGCGCGTGCCCGCGAACTGATCAGCGCGATAGCGGGCGGCCTCGCCATCCGCTATGGTGCACAGGAACTGGCCAAGCTGGTGCCGGTCGCGGGGTGGCTGGTAGCCGGGGCGGCAGCTGCAACCGGCACGGCAGCCCTGGGCAATGCAGCGCTTCTGTTCTTCGAGAATCGCGGTAGGCTGACTCCCGAAGAACTGCGTGCCCTGTACAGACGCCTGCGCTGGCGCACCCGGCGCAAGCAGGAGCAACTGCTCAATGACCAAGAAACACTCGCCGGCAGCTAGACCGAGCCCCCTGCTCCGTCCTGCCGATACAGTTCCAGCGGACATTTCAACGCGCCGCCTGTGGCGTATTACGGCGATCACCTGGCTTGCCGGGGCAGCCGCGGCCATTATCCTTAATGTGGTGATCCCCGGGAAGCCGCTGACGATCATGTGGGCGGTTTCCGGTTTGGCTGCCTACCTGATTGCCGAGGCGGGCCGCGTCCGCCTGCCGGATGGCATCCTCGTTGGGCTGACCCATACTATGGTAGTGATGATCAGCCTGAGCACCGGGGTGCGCCTAGGGCTGCTGGTGATCCTGGTCGGTACGCCGCTGGCTTTCCCCCTGCTTATGCTGGTCAACCTGCGCAGCGCTACACGCACACATAACCGTCTGATCCTGCGTGATTCTCTGGTTTCTTCGGGCATTGATATGCTGTCCCTGCTGGCTGGTGGGCTGGTATTCCCGGGCTTACTCCTGCAGGGAGCGGTGCTGCCGGTGAGCGCGGGCCGCTTCCCGAACCTGTTAGGTTTCACACTGGTGTTCTTCCTGGTCGCTTCGCTTCTGTCTGCCGCCTGGCTCCGGCTGGCAGGCACCCCGATCCGGGAATACCTGAAGCGCTACGAACTGCTGCTGTTTCTCAACCGGGCTGCCGCGCTGCTGGCCGCCCCCTTTCTCGTCAGCGTGATGCGCAATATCAACGATGTGGTCATCCTGGCCGGGCTGGTGCCAGTCGTCGCGCTGGTGGTGGTGCTGCGAGCTGCCAACCTCAATCAGCTTATGTTGGGAGACCGCCTGGCTGACCTGCGCACATTGAGCGGCGTCGGGCAGGCGCTGGTCGCCAACCTGGATCTCGATACGCTGACAGAGGCGATCCGGGCGGAGATCGGCAAAATGCTCGATACGTCGGGCTTCTATCTCGCCCTGGTCGACGAAGCCGAGGGCATGCTGCACTTCCCGCTGTCATACGAGCGTGGGCAGCGCATGCCTTCTTCCTCCCGCGCGATCTCCAACGGGATCACCGAATACCTGGCGCGGACACGCGAATCCCTGGTGATCAACAGCGATTTTGAGAAAATCGCCGCAGCCCTGGGCATCAACGTGAGGGGCACGCTGCCCAGGGCTTTTCTGGGAGCCCCGATTCTCTCCGGGGATGAGGCGCTGGGCGTCATTGCCCTGCGCCAGTTCGATCAGGAAGGCGTTTACAGCAGTGCGGACCTGCGATTGATGGAGACAATCGCAGCCCAGGCAGGGGTAGCCCTGCGCAACGCGCAGCTCTACGAGCGCAGCCAGCGCCAGGCCCACGAGCTGGAAGCGCTCAACCGGGTTGCCCTGAACCTGAACCAGGACCTGCATTATGACAATGTCATTCAGACCGTCTGCAGTGCCACGATCCGCCTGATGGATGCCGACAAGGCCGCTGTGTTCCTGGCTGACGAGCAGGGCAGCACGATCGACCTGGCGGGAAGCGTCGGATTAAGCGACCGCTATCAAGCTCTTTCGACCCGCGTCCCGATTACACCCGACGGCCGCTTTGAGGCCTTCCTGAACAACAGGCCGCTGGTCATCAGCGATCTGACTGCGGAAGGGCGCTACGAAGATATGCAGCTGATGGCGAGTGAGGAAGGCTTTCGGGCTGTGCTGGAAGTACCGCTGTACACCGGCACTTCCGTGATCGGCACCCTGGCCGCCTACTACGCACGCCCCCGCACCTTCAGTGCATCTGAGGTGGACCTGATGCAGACTCTCGGCGCGCAGGTGGCCATCGCCATGCAGAACGCCCGGCTGTTCGAGTCAACCATGACGCGCAGCCGCGAACTGGAAGCTCTCTACTCGGCAGGCATTGCCATCAATGCATCACTGTCGCTGGTCAATGTGCTGCGTGCCGTGGCAAACAGTCTGCTCGATGCGCTGCCTTTTGACAGCTGCACCGCCTGGATCTCCACCGATGGCGGGGAAAGCCTGCGCGGAGCCCTGCGTTTGATTCAGGATGGCGACCTGCTGCGAGATGAGACCCTGAACGGACAGGATCCGCTGCTGCTCACGGACCTGTCTGTGCTCTACCGCGCATTCCGGATGAACGCCCCCCTGCAGATCGAGGAGATCGGGGAGGAATGGCCGGAGCAGCAGCAGATGCTCCAGGAGGCATGCGGCCTGATGGGAGGTCTGGTGCTGCCGCTGGCGATCCAGGGCGCGCCTGTGGGCATGATCGTGGCAGGCTGGCGCAACGCCACCCACCCCATTGAACCCCACCATATCAAAATCGCTGAGGCGCTGGCCAACCATGCAGCGGTAGCGCTTGATAACGCGCGTATGTTTGAACAGACCGACGTGGCCTTACAGCAGCGCCTGGATGAGCTGGCGGTGCTTGAAGGGCTGTCACACCGCATGACACGCCGTCTCGACCTGAACAGCGTCATTGAGCAGGTGGTGCTGGCTGCCGCCGATGCCACCGGTGCCGAGCTGGTGGAAGTGGCGCTCTACAACCCAGAAAGCCGTGCGCTCGAGCTTTCGGCGCGCCGTGTGCGCGGTGAATGGGAGCACGGCGGGAGCTGGGGTCCCGGAGGGCTGACTGCGCTCGCCCTTGAACAGGGCCAGCCCTTGATTATCGCCGATGTAAAGCGCGAGCCGCAGTACGTCGAGGCATTTCCCGCGACCCAGTCAGAGCTGGTGGTGCCGATCATGCTGGAAGATCAGCGGCTGGGGGTTATCAATCTGGAGAGCGAGCTGCTTGGCGGCTTCACCCGCGAGCATGCCCGCTTCATCAGCAACCTCGCCAAGCAGGCAGCCATTGCGATTGAGAATGCGCGGCTGTTCGAGCGGGTGGCGCGCCAGGCTGAGGAGTTCCGCACGCTGCGCTCGATCTCGCTGGAGCTGTTAAGCACTGCTGACCTGCGCCAGCTCCTGCAGATGATCGCCAAGCACGCCATGGATCACACCAGCGCAGAAGATGTGCACATCTACTTATACGATGAAGAAAAAGACCAGCTCGAGTTCGGTACAAGCCGCTGGCGATCCGGTGAGATCGATGTTGAGTTCTCCAAGCCGCGCGCGCAAGGCCTGACGCATACGGTAGCGCGTTCGGGGGAACGCATTATTGTACGCGATATCAACTCGCACCCCCTGTATGCCGATGTCATGGGTCAGGAATCCTGGCAGCAAAACCCCGTGCAGTCGATGATCGGCATCCCCCTGCGTATGGGCAACGAAGTGATCGGTGTGTTTAACCTGGCCTTCCGCAACCCACATACGATCACGGATGATATGCTGCACTTCATGGACCTGCTGGCCGTGGAAGCGGCCGTCGCCATCGGCAACGCCCGCTATGCGGAGCGCCTGCGCACCGCCCGCGATCGCCTGCAAGCCATCCTTGACAGCATCTATGACGCCATCGTCATGTTTGACAGCGAGGGCCGTCTGGTGATGGCGAACCAGCGCCTGGATTACCTGCTCAACGTCCGCACCGAAGACCTGATGAACAAACACTTCCTTGAGGTGCTGTCGGCGCTGACGCGCGGTCTGGGTGTGCAGCCGCCCTTCTCACGGCCTAAAGTCGCCGCCCTGCTGCGCCAGGCGCGTCAAAGCCCGCGTGCGCTCACACGCCGCAGCTACACGCTGGAAAAGCCTACCATGCGTGCCATTGAGGAGATTTCCACCGCCGTAGTGGGCGATAATGATGCGCTGATGGGCCGTCTGTTCATCCTGCGTGATGTCACCCAGCAGTACGAGCTGGAGCTGTACCGGCAGGATATGTCGCACATGCTTGTGCACGATCTCCGCAGCCCGCTTGGTGGGGTGATCACCGGCCTCCAGATGGCCCTTGATGAACTGGAGAACGGCCCCGCTGAGATGGATATCGAGATCCTGCTCAGCACCCTGCGTGTGTCCATGAAGAGCGCTTATGTGCTGCTCAACCTGATCGAGAACTTGCTCGATGTGAACCGCCTGGAGGCAGGCGAAATGCCGCTGCGTCTGGCCGAGGCCAACCTGCAGCAGATCGCATCGCTCGCATATGAACGGCTGGCGCACCTGGCGATGGACGCCGACATCGGGTTTGACATCCGCGCACCGGAGGGCCTGCCCCCGATCATCGTCGATGCAGAGAAGATCGGCCGTGTGCTGGCCAATCTGCTGGATAACGCGGTGCGCTACACACCGACGGATGGGACGATTATCGTACATATCGTCCCCGGCCCCGGGGTCCAGGAAGTGATCGTTGAGGACAGCGGGCCCGGCGTGCCCGTTGAGGACCGCGAGCGCATCTTCGAGCGCTTCGTTCAGCTCGATGTCTCCAAGCGCAAGCGCGGCAGCAAAGGCTCCGGGTTGGGCTTGACCTTCTGCCGCCTGGCAGTCGAGGCGCATGGCGGCCGCATCTGGGTGACGGACGGGGAGCTGGGTGGGGCAGCCTTTCACTTCACGCTGCCCAGCTCGCTCAAGCCCACGGACGATCTGAGCTGATGCAGCGGAGGGCCGCTGCTGTGCACGGGATTGATCTGAGACATAGAGCAGCAAGAAGCAGAACTGGACGAGTATGAACCGGGAGAATCGCACAGCCATCGTCGGCTGGCTGCTGGGCATCCTGCTCTTAATCGCAACGGTCTGGCAGTGGGGCGGCGCCTTTCGCGGTGAACAGGTTGGCCTGCCCACCCTTATATCGCTGATCGTGCTGCTGGCGCTCGTCAAAAACCTCAGTGTGCGCACGACATTCGGGACTCTGACGTTCAGCCCGGTCGTGGCGCTGATGTCGTATTTTCTGCTGGGCATCCAGGGCGCCCTGGCAATCGTCGTCTTAGGGCATCTGGCTGGTGGCATCGTCCAGGTTTATCGCGGCCTGCGAGAACCGGGTCACCAGACTTCCTGGTGGGTGCTTGCAGGCTACGAGATGGGTGTGCTGGGCGGGTTTATCGCCAGCCTGCTGGCAGCCCACTGGGCTTACCTGGCCCTGGATGGACAGATCCCCCTGCTCATGATTCACACGGAGCGCGCCGCCCTGCCGGTTATCGCCGGGGCGGTCGTCTTCCTGCTCGTGGCAAACCTGCTGCTTGCGGGCGGGCTGCTTCTGCGTGGGGTGAATGTGCTGCAGGCTATGGTTGCAAACCGCCAGATTATGTTAGGCTTGCAGCTTTTGCCTGTACCACTCGCACCGTTCGGTGCCCTTCTGTATGCAACCCTGGGTTTTTACGGGCTGCTGTTCCTTGAAGCCATGCTGGCCGCAATCGCCGTGGCCGTCTCGATGTTGGTGACGGCCCAGAGCACGCTGCAGCACCAGGTCAACCGCCTGCGGGCGCTTTCCGGGTTAAACGATGCTCTGCGTTCCACCCTGGAACTGGAGAACCTGCTGGATATCGTGTCGCGCCAGGTCGGCGCGATGCTGAACATCGAGAACATCCAGATTGTGCTGTATGATCAGAGCGGTGGGCCGGAAGGGTGGTATGTGGCGCGGACCGTCAGCGGCGGCCAGACCATCCCCGATCAGGAGCATCTATCGCTGAACAACCTGGTGCGGCATGTCCTGGCCACCCGCCAGCCGCTGGGCGCCGATCCGCTGCGCCAGGCCACCGAGCTGTATGGAGTGCGGGGCGAGCTGCCCGCCCTGCGCGCCTGGCTGGGTGTCCCACTGATCGCTTCGGGCAGGCTGCTGGGCGCGCTGACCGTCTGGCTGTACCCGGGCGAACAGCTAGGCCGCGCCCTGAATGCCGGAGACCTCGACCTACTGGCCGGGGTAGCTGCCCAGGCCGGGCTGGCTTTCCAGAACGCCCTGCTTTACGACACCGCCCGCCAGAACAACGCGCAGCTCCAGCGGCTCAACCACATCAGCAGTATGCTGAACGCCTCGCAAAACCCCGAGCGCCTGCTCGAGATGATCGCCAACGCCATCATTGACGTGGGTTCGACGGACAAGGCCGCCATCTACCTGCTTGAGACCGACGTGGAAGACCCGCGTCTGATCCTGGCCCAGGCGCGCGGGTTCACCCAGCAGTATCTTATGCGCGCGCGTGACATCGCCGTGCCGCTCACCAATGCCGAGCGCGCCTCGATCCTTGAGCAGGCCCGCGCCGTTGTGGTGCCTGATATCAACGCCACCGGCATGGAGGTCTCGGCAGCCGCGCGGCTGTTCGCCCGCGAGGAGAATTTCCGCGCATATGCCTATCTGCCGCTGCAGGCGCAGCAGCAGGTGATCGGGATGCTGGCCGTCTATTATGATCACGCACACTACTTCACCCAGCGTGAGGTAGAGATGCTCGAGACATTCGCCAACCAGGCGGCCCTGGCGGTGACCAACGCCCGCGTTTACCAGGCAGTCGATATCCAGCTGTCACGCCGCGTGGGCCAGATTGTGCGCATGGCTGATATCTCGCAGCGGCTCAGTGCCACACTCGACCTGGAGACCATCTTCTCGCTGATCATCGACTCGGCCCTGGAAGGCTGCAGCGCCGATGCCGGGATGCTGGTGCTGTCCGAGGACCCCGAATCCGGCAAGCGCGATGCGGCCGGGTATAACATGGTGGCCTGGCGCGGCCTGGACCCCTCCTCCACATCGCGCGCCCCGCATCTGATCGTGCAGCGCCTGGCAAACAGCCGCATCTTCGAGACCGGCGAGTCGATCCTCTACAGCGGTGACGACCCGGCCATGGCCGGGCCCAGCTCACATTTGAGTGTGCCGATCTTCCTGGATAACCGCGTGATCGGCGCGATTGTGCTCGAAAGCGATATCCTCAACGCGTTCAACGAAGAGGACCTGGCCTTTGTGAGCCAGCTCGCCGTGCAGGCTGCCGTGGCGATCCGCAACGCCCAGCTCTTCCGGCATGCCCAGTCCGTGCGTGACCGCCTGACCGCCATCCTCGACTCCACCCATGACGGCCTGCTGATGATCGACACCAAGTCGCGCATTGTGATGACCAACACCGCCATGAGCGATTTCTGGGACTTCGCCCGGCAGGATTTCCGTCCGCGCTCGCCGGATCAGTTTATGGCCGACCCGCTCAGCGCGCTGGGCGAGGGGCTGGGCTACCGCGAAGGGGAGTTGAATCAGCTGCTCAACCGGGGCGTGCGCAACCCGAACTTCCCCCCGCAGACAGATGTCTACGCGACGCGCTCGTCGGCCAGCCCACAGCGCTTCGTTGAGCGCACCGTCAGCCCGGTGCGTGAGGAACAGGGGAACTTCATTGGCCTCCTGCTGATCTTCCGCGATGTCACCCAGCAGAAAGAGCTCGAGCTGGCCCGCCAGAACCTGACCGAGCTGATCGTGCACGATCTGCGCGCGCCGCTCCAGGCGGTGATGGGCGGCATGCGGCTGATCGAGCAGGTAGTAGGGCACACCGACGCCGTGGTGACCCAGGCTCTGGATGTGGGCGGGCGTGCCGTCAAGAAGCTGCTGACCATGGTCAACGACCTGCTCGACCTGTCACGCATGGAGCGCGGCGAGGTGCGCGTCGATGCGACCATTGAGGGGCTGCGCCCCATCATGGAGGACGCTGCCGAAGAGCTGCGCCCGCTGGCCCAGGAGGTCGACGCGGTGCTCAAGGTGGAGGTCCCCGACGGGCTGCCCCCCGTGATGATCGACCGCGATATGATCGAGCGTGTGGTGCTCAACCTGGTCGATAACGCGCTCAAATACTCGCCGCCGGGCACCATGATCCGCCTGCGCGCCTCCGTGGCCCAGGCGGGCAGCGACCCGGTGGATGAGGCGGGCCAGATGCTGCGCATTGAAGTGATCGACCAGGGGCCGGGTGTGCCCGATGATTACAAGCAGAAAATCTGGGACCGCTTTGCGACGGTACCCGGCCTGAAAGGGCGCCGCCCGAGCGCCGGGCTGGGGCTGGCCTTCTGCCGCCTGGCCATCGAATCTCACGGCGGCCGCGCCTGGGTCGAGGACAACCCCGAGGGCGGCAGCATTTTCGCCTTCACCCTGCCAATCGCCTACCAGGCTGAAGAAGAGGTCGAGGAGTAGCACTCAGGGCAAGGCATCCAGACGGGCGGCTTGAGGCCGCCCTTTTCGTTATTTGCGCAGCCTGTGCTACAATGCTACCCCTGCCTTTTACCCGCCGACCCCTTCCGAGGCGCCATGAAACGATTCAATGCCCTGAGCACCTACTTGGTGGTTCTCGCCGTATCGAGTTTTGCCAAGCGGCTGATCTTCACCATCAACGGTGTCTATAAGGTGCAGGCGGCCGGCTTGAATCCGCTACAGCTTGTGCTGTTGGGCACCGTGCTGGAGATCGCCATCTTCCTGTTCGAAGTGCCTACCGGCGTGGTGGCCGATGTCTACAGCCGCCGTCTTTCCATGGCGATTGGCTTCGCCCTGATCGGCACGGGCTTCGTGATCGAGGGCAGCTTCCCCTCCTTCCTGCCTATCCTGGTGGCCCAGATTTTCTGGGGGGTCGGCTTCACCTTCACCAGCGGCGCCACCGAGGCCTGGATCGCCGATGAGGTGGGCGAAGGCCGCGCGGCCGATGCCTACCTGCGCGGTACGCAGTGGGCAGCGGTCGGGGCGCTGATCGGTGCACCCGTCAGTGCGCTGATCGCCACCCAGGTGCTCAACCTGCCCATCCTGCTGGGCGGCGGCCTGATCATCCTGCTCTGCCCACTGATCCTGTTGTTCGCCCCGGAGACAGGCTTCAAGCCGATCTTGCGCGAGGAGCGCGGGTCGTGGCGTGCGCTGTGGGATACCTTTAGCGGGGGGCTGGGGCTGGTGCGCCGCCAGCCTGCGCTGCGCTGGTTCTTCGCTGCGGCGCTGTTCGTGGGCCTGTACAGCGAGCCGGTCGACCGCCTGCGTGAGGCCCACTTCCTAGAGAACTTCACCCTGCCGCCGCTGGCGGGCTTCGAGCCGGTGATCTGGTTCGGGGTGCTGGGCGTGGTCAGCACGCTGCTCACTATCATCGCCACCTGGGCCACCCGGCGCCTGGTCAACGTGGCGAAAGGGCGGGTGCTGCTGGTCGGGCTGGCCATTAACCTGGCGGGGGTGGCTGGCACGCTGCTGGTCTGGGCGTTCTCACGGAATTTCGCGCTGGCCCTGGCTGCCTACTGGTCGCTCACCCTGATGCGCAGCCTGGCCGAACCGCTGGACACCGCCTGGGTCAACCAGCGTGTGGACTCGCAGGTGCGCGCCACGGTCTTCTCGATGCGCTCACTGACCGACGCGGCAGGCCAGCTCTCCGGCGGACCAGTGCTGGGCTGGATCGGCACGATTTTCGGCGTGCGCGCGGCGCTGGCCGTGGCGGCCTTCGTGCTGGCCCCCGCCGTGCCGATCTACCTGCGGCTCGCCGGCTGGCGCGGGCAGAACGAGCGGGCAAGTTAGGGCGCGCGCTGACAACCGCGCCGCACAGGGGGACGCAGGGCTTGGCTTGTGCCCTGGTTTTTTCCCACGATCCCCCTGGATGGTTTCCCTCCCGCCGTTTTCCTGTACAATCGAAGGCGTCTGATGATGATCGCGTGGATGGCCCCCGGCCCTCCCCGGGGCGCCTGCTAATCCGGCCTGTGAGCCCATAGGAGATCCAGCATGCCCGCCAGCCCGGTGATCCCTTCTGCCGCGTGGACGCGCCGCCTTGACGATGAGTTGGAAGACCCCGGCACGCCCACGCCGCTCAATCTGTTCAAGCTGTTCGACTTGATCCCCGTGATCCAGCGCCTGCGCAGGGAGACCAACCGCCTGCGCGCGCTGGGCCGCGAGCCGGTCGCCGACTTCTTCAACCCACCCAACCCCGGCCCTACGTTGGGCGCGCCGTTGGGCGGCCTCGGTTCGGGCAGCGTGACGCGCGGCTGGCGCGGCAGCTTCAACCGCTGGCACCTGCAGGCGGGCATGGTGGAATACCGGCCCGTTACCGCCGACCAGTTCTCGTTGTTTGTGCGCCGCCCCGGCGAGCGCGGGCGCGCGCAGGTGCTTAACCCCGACCCGCCCCCTGATGATCTGCTGGCCGCCTGGGGTTGGGGCATGGACCCCGCCTCGGCAACCTACCACGCGCTGTTCCCGCGCGCCTGGACCGTCTATGAGGGGCTGGCCCGTGGGCTGCGCCTGACCTGCCGCCAGGTCGCGCCCTTCATCCCGCATGATTACCAGACCAGCACCACCCCGGCGGGCGTATTCGTCTGGACCCTTGAGAACACAGGGGACGCCCCGCTGGAAGCCAGCCTGATGTTCACCTTCCAGAACGGCACCGGCGGCCCCAATGACCGCGCGGGCGGGCATCATAACGAGCTGTTCCAGCAGGACGCCGTGACGGGCGTGGTACTGCATCACGCGCACCGCCAGCGCCGCCCGCTGGATGAGCCCGTGAAAGACCAGCCGCCTGAGTATTATGAAGACCCGCTGGCCTTCGCCATCGCCGCACAGGGCAGCGAAGAGGTGGCTATCACCTACCGCACACGCTTCGCCACCAACGGGTCCGGCATGGATGTCTGGGGCGATTTCGCCCACGATGGCCGCCTCGACAACGTCACGGACCCGGCACCTGCGCCCCAGGGACGCTCGATTGGTGCCGCGCTGGCCGCAACGGTCACGGTGCCGCCCGGTGAAACACGTGAGGTGGCCTTTGCGCTGGCCTGGGATATGCCGCTGGCCCGCTTCGGGCTGGGGCGTGCCTGGTACCGACGCTACACTCGTCATTACGGGCGTGCCGGTGATGCTGCCCCGCGCATCGCCAGCGACGCACTGGCACAGGTCGCGGACTGGGAGCAGCGCATCGAGGCATGGCAGGCGCGGCTGCTCGAGGGCACGGCAGCGCCGGACTGGTTCAAGATGGCGCTGCTCAACGAGGCGTATTATCTGCTTGATGGGGGCACCCTGTGGGTCGATGCGCTGCACGAGGACTCGCGGCCTGAGGGCGATCTGCCGCCCGTTGTCGCGCTGGTCGAGGAGGACATGGGGCTGTTTGGCTACCTGGAGAGCCACGAATATCGTATGCTCAACACCTACGACGTGCACTTCTACGCGTCGTTTGCACTGGCCATGCTGTTCCCCCTGCTCGAGCTGAACGTCCAGCGCCAGTTCGCGCGTGCCCTTGACCTGGAGTACGACACCGTCCGACGGCTAACCTTCTCCAACAAAGAAGGCCCGCGCAAGGTGCGCGGCGCCATCCCACACGACATCGGCGGCCCGACCGAGGACCCCTGGTTCCTGGTCAACGTCTACAACTTCCAGGACGTCAGCCGCTGGAAGGACCTCAACCCCAAGTTCGTGCTGCAGGTCTACCGCGACGTGATCGCCACCGGCGATGACGCCTTCGCCCGCGAGATGTGGCCTGCCGTCGTCACCGCGCTGGAGTACACCCGCCAGTTCGACGTGGACGAGGACGGCCTGATCGAGAACGAGGGCTACCCCGACCAGACTTATGACGCCTGGGAGGTCGACGGCCCCAGCGCCTACAGCGGCGGGCTGTGGCTGGCCGCGCTGCGCGCGGGGGCTGCGCTCGGTGAGCGGCTGGGTGAGCTGCAGACCGCCGCGCGCTTCCGTGCCTGGCTGGACCGTGGGCGCGAGGCCTACGAGGAGCTGCTGTGGAACGGCGAATACTATGATTACGATGCCAGCCGCTCGCGTTATCACGACAGTGTGATGGCCGACCAACTGGCCGGGCACTGGTATATCCGTGCCTGCGGCCTGGAGGGCATCGTGCCGGAGGACCACGCCCGCCTGGCGCTGGAGACCATCTTCCGCTTGAACGTGCTGGCCTTCGAGGACGGCGAGCGCGGGGCGGTCAACGGCATGCGCCCGGACGGCCGTGTGGATACAAGCTGCATCCAGTCCCAGGAGGTATGGACCGGCACCAGCTATGCGCTGGCGGCCAGCCTGCTCCAGGAGGGGCTGGACGAGCAGGCCTTCCAGACGGCGGAAGGCGTGGTGCGCTCAATTTACGAGGAGCTGGGCTACTGGTTCGCCACCCCGGAGGCGTGGACCTACGACCGCCACCACCGCTCGATGGCCTATATGCGCCCGCTGGCGATCTGGGCGATGCAGTGGGCGCTGGAGCGGCGCTGAGGTCCTTATCCGGCTGCAGTCTGTCTAGAGCAGGATCGTCCGCCCGGGGCGTTCATCGAAGCGCCACAGGCCCGCCGCCTGCGCCGCCTGATAGGCCTCCCGGTATTCCTGGTGGGTGATGCGCCGGTTCAGCTCGGGGTAGCGCTCGCGGCCCACCCGCCCGGCGGGATGGTACTGTGCCATCAGGTTGATGTAGGTATCGCGCGAGACGTCCTCGGCCAGCCAGCGGGCCACCTCAGGTGTGCCGGCCGCGCCGCCGGGCATCACCAAGTGGCGCAGCAGCAGGCCGCGCCGCGCGATCCCGCGTTCGTCCAGCAGCAGGTCGCCCACCTGGCGGTGCATCTCACGGATGGCCGCGCGGGCCACCTCCGGATAATCCTCCGCCTTCAGATAGCGCTTGGCCAGTGCGGGGTCCCAGATCTTGAAATCCGGCATGTAGATGTCCACGACACCGTCGAGCAGGTGCAGGCTCTCCAGCGAGTCGTAGGCGGATGTGTTGTACACAATGGGGAGGTTGAGCCCACCCTGGGCGGCGATCTGCAGGGCCTCGAGCATCTGCGGCACCACATGCTCCGGCGTCACGAAGTTGATGTTGTGGCAGCCCTGCTCCTGTAAGTCCAGCATCATGCGGGCGATGCGCTCAGGCGTCTCGGTGCGGCCTTCGGCGCTCTGGCTGATCTCGAAGTTCTGGCAGAAAACACAGCGCAGGTTGCACCATACGAAGAAGATCGTGCCTGAGCCGCGCCAGCCGCGCAGCGGGTTCTCCTCGCCGGGATGCGGGAAGTAGCTGCTGATACGCGCGTAGCGCCCCGTCCGGCATACCCCGACCTCGTCCTCCAACCGGTTGATCCCGCACAGGCGCGGGCACACCTGGCACACTTCCAACCCGGCCAGCGCCTGCTCGACGCGGCGGGCTAGCTCGCCGCTGCCCAGCAGCGCCCGATACGCGGGGCGGTACTCCTCCGCGCGTATCACAAAGCGAGCATCGTGTGCCATGCCGTTCAGCCTTTCCACTTAACCGGCGTTGTGAGGTGCTGCACCCCCGTTTCAGGGTGTCCAGGCCGGGTTGATATCCTGGGCCTGGTTGTTAGTGATCTGCAGCAGGGCCGCCTCACAACCTTCCTCGGGGTCCCGGCAGTCACTGCGGATCAGGTACAGCTCGAAATCGCCTTCAGCCCCGCGATCCGACGCAAAGACGATGAACTTCCCGTCGGGCGCCCAATCCGGCTCCACGTCGCTGGCGGGGTCGCGCGTCACCTGCAGCGCTTCGCCGCCGTCGGCAGCCATGGCCCACAGGTCAGGTGCCCCGGCCTTGTTCGAGACGAAGACCAGCCGGGCCCCATCGTTGGACCAGCGCGCCTGGCTGTCGGAAGCCCCACTGCCCTGCAGCACAACCCGCCCGCTGCCATCCAGGGCGCTGATCGCAACACCGGAAGGCAGCCCGGCGAACTCGGCGGTGGTATAGGCAATGTGTGTGCCGCCGGGCGCAGCGTCGGGGCTGCGGTCGAAGCCGTCAGCGGTGACCGCGGTCACGCTGCCCTCGCAGGCCTCCGGGGCACTCAGGCAGGCGGTATCGAGCCGCATGATCTGTGATCCGGAGGAGGTCTCGCGCGAGAAGAGGATCGCGGAGCCATCGGCGGTCCACGCGGGGTTATGGTCCTGCGAGCCATCTGTGGTCAGCCTGCGCAGGTCAGAACCATCCGGGCGCAGCACGTAAATGTCATAGCTGCCGCCCCGGTCCGAGACGAAGGCCAGCCATGCGCCGTCCGGTGACCAGGCTGGCTCGCGGTCATCGCCGGGGTCGCTGGTGATGCGCTGCGAGACCTGCGTGGTCATGTCCAACACGTACAGCTCAAAGTTGCCATCGCGGTCGGTGGCGAAGGCGATGCGCCCCTGGGCATAGGGCGGCGCCGTGGGCCCGGCAGTCGCCGCAGGGCCCGCCCCGCCCACCTCGGTGGGCAGATCGGGGATGGCAGGCAGATCACCGGTTGGCGGCGGCGAGGCCGCCTGCTCGTTGAGCGAGGAAAGCGCCAGCGGCACAAAGATAACCAGGGCTACCACCAGCACAATCCCGAACAGGATCAGCAGTTGGCGCGGGCCGCGCCGCTCGCCGCCAATGCGCTCCAGGAAGTGTGTGGTGCGCCCTTTGACCGGCTCCCGCTCGCTGCGGATCGGCGTGATGTCGCGCAGGTCACCGATGGGCTGGGCAGGGGTCGGCGGTTCCTGCTCGAAGGCCTGCCCCACCTCGATCACCCAGTCAGCGTCGACCACCTCGTCCAGACGCGGCAGCCGGGCATACTCGCCGGTGGCATCCTCGCGGTCGGGGCGATCTGTGTCAATATCCTCCAGATAGGGCAGCAGCTCGAGAATAGGCAGCTCGGGCTCCTCGACGATCAGCGGGGCGTAGCCGCCGGTTGCCTCGTCGCGCTGCGGCTGGATGCGCACCGGGGGCTCGGAGGGCACCCCGATGAGATCACGCAGCTCGTCCAGCTTATCTGATGTCAGCGGTTCTATATCCCCGGTCACATCGCGAAAGGAGGGCGACCAATCGCGCGGAGCCTGCGGCGGGCGGTAACCAGCCTCCCACTCGCGGATCAGCGCCTCGATGCGGGCGATATTCTCATCGGTGATCGGCTCCATCTCGCCCGTCACATCCCGGAACATGGGCACCCAATCGCCGGTGCGCGGCTCCTGGCGGCGGACGGGCGGCACATCGCCGCGCTCCGCCAGCTCGCGGATCGCCTCCAGCGTGAGCGGCTTAAAGGTGTCCGGCCCGGTGCTGATCTCCGGCTGCCAGCCCTGCGGGGCGCCCTCGGGCAGCTCGCCACGCTGGTAGGCCTGCAGCACCTCCTCGATCTCCTGGATCATGTCGTCGGTGATCGGCTGCAGTTCCCCCGTCGCCGTCCTGAAAGTGGGAATCCAATCCTCGACGAGCTGGCGCTGGCGGGCCGGGGGCGGGGGTGCTATCGCGTGAATGATCTCCCGTAATGCGTCAATGCGCTCGGGGGTCAGCGGGATCTGCTCGCCGGTCGCCTTGCGGTACTCCGGCCAAAAGTCCGCCGGCAGATCGCGCGCCTCCGGGTTGACGCGGGCCGCCTGGATCACCGACTCGATCTCATCCAGCACACCGTCGGTCAGCGGCTGCAGCTCCCCCGTGTTTGTGCGGAACTTGGGCAGCATTTCGGGGGGTAAGTCGGCAGCACGGCGCAGCGTGCCTACCTGGGCTGGTTCTAGCGGGTTCTGGTATGCACCTGTCGGGGGGATAAAGGGCCGCCCGCGCAGACTGCGTCCCTCAATCAGTTCGTCGGACATCCTGGCTCCCATCCGTGCACGGCCTATGTCAGGCCAGTGAGCTACACCTAGTCTACCAAAGAAGCCTATGCCACGAAAGCGAGGCATACCCTGAGCGTTTCACCACCTACTACAGGATGGGATTCTCGAGCCAGTGTGGCAGGGCGCCGCACTTGATGTCTTTTGCGCTGCTGCGCTCGCAGTGGATGGAAAAAAATCATCCCGGCCTGAGATGGCCGGGATGATTCTGTGCGCCAGGCAGGGGTCGAACCTGCAACCTTTGGTTCCGTAGACCAACGCTCTGTCCATTGAGCTACTGGCGCATGGGTTAGGACCCATAGTTTAGCATGCGCGGCGCGTTCCGGCAAGATCGAATATGTGGCATTCCACCCCCGGAGCGTGTATGCTTGGCCGGTCAAGCATTCGTACCTGGCACCGCAGTGAGGACCCTGTTGGCACACTTCCGCACCCCCCTGCCCCTGGCTGGCAGCCTGCTGCTCAACGACCGCGAATACCGGTCGCGGCTGGTCAAGACGGCGCTGCCCATCGCCCTGCAGGCCCTGATCTCGTCGGGCCTGTACGCGCTGGGCGTGCTGCTGATCGGCCAGCTTGGCGAGGTCGCCATCGCCGCTGCAGGATTGGGCAACCAGCTTTTCTTCCTGAGCAACTTCCTGCTGTTCGGCATCACCAGCGGCACGGCACTCTTCAGCGCCCAGTTGTGGGGCAGCCGCGATCTGGCGGGCATTCACCGGGTGCTGGGCCTGACCCTGCTGGCAGGCCTGCTGGGAGCGGGGCTGTTCTTTACCGTTGCCGAGTTCTTCCCCTCCGGTGTGCTGCGCTTCTATACCGCCGACACCGAGGTGATCGCCGCAGGCAGCCTCTACCTGCGTATCATCGCCCCCAGCTTCCTGTTGATGGCGGTCGGCGGGTCCTACGCTGCCACCCTGCGCGCCACCGGTGACGTGCGCACGCCGCTGCTCGTCAGCATGATCGCGCTGAGCTTTAACATGCTGCTGGCCTACCTGCTGATCTTCGGCAGGCTGGGGCTGCCCCGGTTGGGGCTGTACGGGGCCGCCTGGGCCATGCTGGTTGCGCGGGCCCTGGAATGCGGCCTGATGCTGGCGCTGGCCAGCCGGCGGACTTCGGCGGCGGCGGCCCCCCTGCGCGAACTGGCGGGCTTTGACTTCGCATTTGCGCGGCGGGTGATGGCGCGCGCGCTGCCTGTGGCCATCAACGAGATGCTGTGGTCGCTGGGTGTCACCACCTACAACGCCATCTACGCGCATATCGGCACGGAGTCCCTCGCCGCAGTGAGCATCGCAGGCACCGTCGAGAGCATGGCCTTTGTGGCATTCATCGGCATCTCTGATGCCTGCGCGATCCTGATCGGGCACCGCATCGGGGAGGGCGACGAGGAGAAGGCCTTCCGCTATGCGGTAACCTCCCTGCTGATCGCCATGACCGGCGCACTGCTGATGGGCGGCCTGATCCTGGCAGTTTCGGGCGGCGTCCTCTCTCTGTACAAGGTCTCGCCCCAGGTGCTGCAGGTTGCCCGGCGCATCCTGTGGGTGATCGCCCTGGCCCTGTTCATCAAAGTGGGCAACATGACCATCTACGTCGGCATCCTGCGGGCGGGCGGCGATACGCGCTTTGCCATGCTGGTGGATGTGCTGGCGGTCTGGCTGGTGGGTGTCCCGCTGACGGCCTTCGGAGCTTTTGTACTGCGCCTGCCGGTTATCTGGGTCTACCCGTTGATCCTGAGCGAGGAGATCGTCAAGTGGGGCATCGGGGCCAGCCGCATCGCGTCACGGCGCTGGATTCACAACGTCACGCGCACGGACCAGGGCAAGCCGCTGCCCCAGAGCATACGCTGAGTGCTGGGCGAAGGCAGCATTTCACCGCTAGATGCTTGCTGAGGAAAACAGCCGGCGCTGCTGTTGACGCGCACCGGTATGCGCGATAAACTGCATAGATGTAGTCCTATTTATTGAACGGCTGGCAGGCCGCACCAGAGGAGAGGGTTCATGCCCCCGCTGTTTTACTTCAGGCCGTTTGATTTTCACGCCGACACGCGCGAGCCGGACAAGCGGCTGCGCTTTATGTTCATCCCGCTGCCGCTGGAGGTCGAGGACCCGGACACCGCCCGGCTGCTGCAGGCATTCATCGTGATCGTCAACCTGGCCCTGCTGCTGACCATCGCTGCCGTAGCGCTGGCTTTCCTGAGCGGTGTGATCGTCCTGCCAGGCTCCTGAGCAACCCACGCATCGGAGCGGGGCGCGGCGTGTTCAGCACGGCTGCGCCTTTTTTTCACCCGCCCCGATTGGCAAAAGGGCTTCAACACCCCGCACAGCTCGTGCTATACTTGGGTGCAGCGGCAGGCAGACCCAGGGAGGCGTCCTCTTGATCAAGGTTGTCAGCGATACAGTCCCCAATTACCCGCCGCAGGCAGCGCTGCGCAGCGGGCTGGAGTTGATCCCGGTCTACGTCACATTCGGGGGTGAGACCCTGCGTGACACGGTCGAGCTGTCCAGTGATGAGTTCTATATGCGCCTGAAGCGTGCCAGCGAGCTGCCCACCACCAGCCAGCCCTCGGTGCGCGATTTCGAGATGCTGTACCAGCGCATCGCGACGGCTGCGCCCGATGCCACCATTTTGTCCATCCATCTGAGCGCCGCCGTCAGCGGCACCATCGAATCGGCGCGCGCTGCGGCAGCCCGCCTGCCCGACGTAGATATCCGCATCTTCGATACGCGCCAGGTCGGGCTGGGCCACGGGCTGATCGCGCTGGAAGCCGCCCGCATGGCCTCCGCTGGCAGCAGCCTGGAGGCTATCGTAGAAAGCATCACCGCCATGCGCGGCGCCATGCGGCTCTACATGGTGCTGGACACCCTCGAATACCTGGAGAAGGGCGGACGCATCGGGCGGGCAGCGCGCCTGTTGGGCACCCTGCTCGATATGAAGCCGATCCTGACCCTGCGTGACGGCGTCGTGGAGGCACACGACCGCCAGCGCAGCCGGTCGCGGGCCATCGAGGTGCTGGTCGATTTGCTGGTTCAGGATGCAGGCGGTAAGCCCGGCGTGCACCTCGGCGTGATGCACGCAGCCTGCCCGAGCGAGGGCCAGGCACTCGCCATGGACCTGAGGCGGCGCCTCGATGTGGAAGTGGAGGTGTTCGCCGAGATCGGCCCGGCGCTGGGTGTGTATGTGGGGCCCGGCACCGTAGGGGCTGCCTGGTATTATCCCGGCGCACAGCCGCTGGTTTAGGCTCATCGATCTATGCACGATCCCTCCCAGAAACAGGGTACCCCACAGGGCCGCATCGAGGCGCTGCTGGGCGCCGTAGAATCCGCCCGCGCGGCGGGCCAGCCGGGGGCGGAGGCCGCCGCCCTGGGCGAGCTGTCGGGGTTCTATGCCCTTTCAGGCCAACCTGAACAGGCCATCGAGGCGGCAGAGGCCGCCCTGACGCTGTTCCGCCAGATCGGCGATCAGGACGGGCAGGCGCGGTTGCTCGGCAACCTGGGTGCGATCTACCACCAGATGCGCCAGCCCTGGCGCGCGGTGCAGTATTACGAGCTGGCCCTGAGCGCTGCACGCACAGACGGGGACCGCCGTGTTGAGGCCAGCACACTGCTCAACCTGGGCACGATCTACGCGCAGGGCGGCCAGCCTCTGCGCGCGGTGGACAGCATCAACCGGGCGCTGGCCATCCGCCGCGAGTCCGGGGACCGAGCCGGGGAGGCGAGTGCACTGGCTGCCCTGGGCAGCGCCTACTTCGCCTTACGCCAACCCGCCACGGCCGTGCCGCTTTATGAACAGGCCATCGCCATCGCCCGCGAGATCGGGGACCATGCGCTGGAAGCCGCGCAGCGGGGTAACCTGGGATCGGCCTACCACCGGCTGGGTGATCTGGAGGCTGCAGCACGCTGCTTTGAAGCGGCACTGGAGGCCGCGCGGGCTGCCTCCGAGCCCCCCACCCTGGCAGTGATGGCGCTCAACCTGGGGCTGGTGCGCGAGGCGCAGGGGCGCCCTGCCGAGGCCCTGCCGCTGGTCGAGGAGGCACGCTCCCTGCTGCCGGAGGGCAGCCCGCTGCTGCAGCACTGTGATGAGGCGCTGGCACGCCTGCGGGGAAATCCCTGATCAAACTCAAACCGGCTGTTGAGAATCGCAGCGCCGCCGGGGAATACCCGGCGGCGCTTTCGATCATGCTCCCCGCGAGATGGCTCTGCGGGAGTTATTTAGCTATTAAGTTGCTTCTCTCAGGACTTGAACACCGGCAGGCCTGCGGCCGTCCAGGCGTCGAAGCCACCCTTGACATTCTGGATGCTGGTGTAGCCGTAGGTGCGCATGATCATCGCAGCGATGTTGCCGCGCGTCCCGGCCTTGCAGAAGATCACGATCTGCGCATCCTGTGCGGGCCACTCGGCTTTGCGGGCCACCAGCTCCTCGAGCGGGATGTTGATCGCGCCCTCGATGGTGCCGTTCTCGGCGACCTCTTCGGCCTTACGCACATCGATCAGCACCAGCTCCTGGCCCTCGATCAGCGCCTCGTTCAGCGCCGCAGCCTCCAGCACGCCCCAGCCCTCGGGCAGGTTCGTGAAGGCGGTGTCGACGAGCGCCAGTGCGCGGCCGTTGGGCTTGTAGGCGTTGAGCGCCTCTGCTGCCGGGGGCACGCCCTCAACCACGGGGAAGCCTGCCTCCACCCAGCCGCCGAAGCTGCCGCCCACCATCGTCTTGACGTTGGTATAGCCCAGCAGCCCCAGGCCGGTCATCGCCAGCGTCGAGCGCCAGCCACTGCCGCAGTACACCACGATGGCGGCATCCTGCGCGGGCAGCTTGTTGATGTTCTGACCCAGCATGCGCAGCGGGATGTTGATGGCGCCCTCGATGTAGCCCTTCTCCTCCAGCTCGGACACTTCGCGCACGTCGATCAGGAACAGCTCTTCACCGGCAACAATGGCTTCGTTGACCGCCTGGGGTGTGATGGTGTTGTAGCTCTGCATCGCGCCCAGGAAGGACGCAGCGGCCTCATCCAGGTTGAAGCCCCCAACCACCGGCAGGCCCGCGTTGAGCCACGCATCCATGCCGCCCTTGACGTTCTGGATGCTGGTGTAGCCGTAGGCACGCATGATCTGTGCAGCGATGTTGCCGCGCGTCCCGGCCTTGCAGTAAATGATGACGTTCGCATCCTGTGCGGGCCACTCGGCTTTGCGTGCGATCAGCTCCTCGAGCGGGATGTTGATGGCACCCTCGATGGCGCCGTACTCCTCCAGCTCGGCGGGCTTACGCACGTCGATCAACACGAACTCCTGGCCCTCGATCAGCGCCTCGTTCAGCGCCGCCGGGTCGATGCCGCCCCAGCCCTCGGGCAGGCCGGCGAAGCCGGCGTTAACGGCCTCCAGAACCAGCGGGTCAGGTGTGAACGCATCGAGCACAGGCGCCTCAGCAGGCACACCCTCAACCACCGGGAAGCCCGCCTCCACCCAGCCACCGAAGCTGCCGCCCACCATCGTCTTGACGTTGGTGTAGCCCAGCATGCCCAGGCCGGCCATTGCCAGCGTCGAGCGCCAGCCGCTGCCGCAGTAGGCCACAATCGCGGCATCCTGCGCAGGCAGCTTGTCGATGTTCTCGCCCAGTGTGCGCAGCGGGATGTTGATGGCGCCCTCGATGTGACCCTTCTCCTCCAGCTCGGACACTTCGCGCACGTCGATCAGGAACAGCTCCTGGCCATCCACCAGCGCCTCATTGACGGCCTGCGGGGTGATGGTGTTGTAGCTCTGCATCGCACCCAGGAAGGACCCAGCAGGCGTATCCAGGTCGAGCACCGGCTCAGGCTCAGGCTCGACGGTCGGCTCGACCGCGGGCGCCTCAGCAGCGGGCTCTTCCACCACCGGCGCTTCGGCAACCGGGGCTGCAGGCGCGGGCTGGCAGGCGCCGAGCAGCATGCTCAGCATCGCCAACAGGGCCAGCATGGACCACAGACTCTTCTTGCTCATTTTGACTCCTCAGCTTTGATTACATATGCATCATCAAAGATGCGTTTGCTAACACAGTAGGTCAGCCTCAACAGGCACTCACTTACGGGAGTTCCCGCACGATGACTGACTGGTTGGCCCCCAGCTCCTCAGGGAGGACATCCCCCTCGGTGAGGAACAGCTCCGCGCTGCCATGGCAGTTGTCACATGACGAAGTCTGCGGAGTGTTGCGCTGGATGTTATGTGGCGTGGCCTCCAGCCAGGTTGGCCGCGCGCTGAAATTGGGCAGCAGGTCCGCGCCATAGAACTCGAATGACTGGGGGTCTACAGGCACATGGCGCACCAGCACGTAAGACCACGGGCGCTCCTCCGTCGGGTTGGTATTCAACCCGATCTGGAAGTCCATCCACGAAGGGTCGATGGTATAGAAGCGCACGCCATCTTCGTTCCGCTGGACATGGCAGCTCGCGCAGTTCTTGTACTCCACAGAGTGGCATACCTGGCAGGCCACCTTGTCGCCGTGCAGGGTGTGCTGCTGCACGGTTGAATCCGCACCGATAGCATCCGCATGGCAGACCTCGCACTTGGGCGTGCGCGTGCCATCGTAGCGGTGCGTCACGTTCTCCAGCCCTACGCCGTGCATCTCGTCCGCCCCGTGGCAGTCCACGCAGGCCATACGCGCCTGGGCAAAGTGCACGTCAGCGGGATAACCTTCATTGCGCCCTGTGTACTCGTTGCGCACGCGGCTGCCGTGACAGCCTGTGCAGGTGCGCGTCAGCGGCGGCTTCTGTACGAACTCATGCCCTTCGAGCAGTCCGCCGCCCGCGCTGGTCGGCTGGCTGATGTGGCATTGTCCGCACGTAGCATGGCAGTTATTGCAGTGGTTGGCCTCCATCTCCTCCAGTGCCGGATGGTTCTCCGGGATGCTCCGCATATACAGGGCTGTGTCATACCCGGCAAGCGTCATATGCAGGCTGCCGTTGGCCGCCTGCTGGATCTCACTGTGGCATGTCGAACAAACCTGGCTTGGTGCATCAGATGGGTCCACCACGATGCCTTCGTGCGCGGCTGCAAAATCGGCCACATCGCTGCCGCCGTGGCACTGCGTGCAGGGGATTGAGGCGTGAACGTCCTCGCTTACAGCGGCCTGGCTGACCAGAACACGTTCCCATGCCTCCAACGGAGGCACATCGCCACCTCAACCCTCCCCTTCGGAGAGGGACTCGGTGACCTCCTCGACAGCCAGCACTTTGAGCGTCTCCGCATCGGTGTGGCAGTCAATGCAGGCAGATTCGCTGGCGGTTTCAGGTGGGGTGTCAGCAGCAGGCGCGGGGGTTGAAGTGGGCTCATCGGCGGGCTCAGCCCCCTGTTCCGTGGGAGCCGCCTCATCTTGTGCGGCCCGCTGCATCGCCAGCGCTGTGGCGACTTCCGCCACTGTTGCGGGCGTCGGGGTCAGATCGCCGCTGGCAGATCCACAGCCAGCCAGTGCCACAGCACCGATCAGCAGGATCGCCAGCACGGTTAATCGCTGGATAGGCACGCACTCACCTCCTTTCTCCATAATGGGTAGCGGGCTTCTCGATTAGCGCTTTTTATCGATATCGATTAGCTGACCTTATGATTGTGAAAAATTTCACTTATTGATATCGACAAGTGTAGGGGGATATGGGGCAGCGTACAAGAGGGTGCGGGCGAAATGTGACAAAAATCACGGATGAATGTATGACAGCATATATGCTCATGCAGATAGGCCCGCATGAAGCGCGAGCGGGGGCTCACAAGCGAAGGGCTGGCTCTGCAAAGAGGGCCAGCCCTTATATGTCCCTGGATGCGGAACAGGGAAGCTCCCTCTGCGCTACCCCGCTCCGATCAGTGTTTTCATCTCGTTAGGAGAGGCCCAGTACTGGCCGCTTACGTACCACAGGATGCCCGACCGGTTGACCAGGATCATATGCGGCAGTGTCCGGATGCTGAACACCACCCGCAGATCATCCCCCTCAGCAGCGCGTGCGACATAGAAGGGAAAGCCCGCTTCCGCCGCCACTTCGTCGGCCTGCGTGTAGGCCAGGAATTCCCGCAGGCTCTCGGTGCTGCTGTTCTGATCCACATTGAGCGCGACCACGGCAGTACGGCCCGGGTTCTCGCGGGCGACAATGCCGAGCTGGTCCAGCACGCGCCCGCATACATCCCGGCACAGGTCTTCATAAAACAAGACCATCACCCAGCGCCCGCTGAGATCGGCCAGGTACAGGGTCTCGCCGTCCACAGTCGTATAGGCCACGTCGGGCACCGGGTAGTCCTCGCGTGCCACCGCGGGCGCGATCACCGGCGTGCGCGGCGGCGGCTCCTCGACCATCGCATCGGATGGGGTGAGCGTGGCGGGGGGAGTCTCAGGGGCGGCCTGTGCGGCTGGTGGCTCGGTGACTGTGGGCGGCTGGGCCGCCTCCTGCCCATCCAACACGGCCGGGATGGTGTCCTGGTCGACATTCAGCGAGGCCGGGCATTCCAGGCTGAGGTCCCTCGCCAGACGGTCACCCTCCATGTACTGCACGGGCTGCTGGGCCAGGGCAGTCGTCAGGCTGCTGGCAGGGTCCGGCGCATAGCTTACAAAGAACTCCCCGCTGAACTGCGACCGGGTGTCTTCGGGAAACCCGCAGTTCACGGCTGCCTGCCAGGTAATGGAGAGCTGGTATTCGCCCGGTGCCAGGCCAGTCAGCAGGTACCGGCCGCTGGAGTCAGTCAGGGTGCGGGCGGCAGCCTGGCAGGCGCCTTCCCTGCAAACCAGGAGCTCCACAAGCAGGGATCCTAGCGGCCTGCCTGTGCTGGTGTTTGTAACCGTGCCGCTGATGCCAACCGGGCCTGCGTTGGGGTTATAGGGTAGGTTGCAGGCGATCAGCGCGGCCAGCAGTGCAGCCAGTAAGAAGATGATGCGGCGCATAGTTCCATCTCTTCACCCTTTAACAGATTGTCACCATGATAGGCGATGCTGCGGGAGGGGGCAATCCGAAGTTGCAGTCCGCTGCCAGACGCGGCTACACTCGTGCGCATAGTTGGAGGGGGGTCATCATGATTATTTATCATATCGCGAAGCATAGAGACTGGGAGGCGGCGCAGGAGGCGGGGGAATACCGCACAGCGTCGCTGGATGGTGAGGGTTTTATCCACTGCTCGACGGTCGAGCAGGTGATCGACGTGGCAAACAGCTTTTACTTAGGCCAGCGGGGCCTGGTGCTGCTCAAGATCGAAGTGGCGCGCCTGGCAGCCCCCATGATCTGGGAGCCACCCGCACATCCACCGGGCAGCATGCAGCCGCGCGCCCAGTCAGGCGATCTGTTCCCGCATCTGTACGGGCCGCTCAACCTGGATGCAGTGGTCGCTGTGGCCGAGTTCACCCCTGGCCCGGATGGGAGGTTCAACCTGCCAGCAAGCACATAGCGTGCTGGTGAACCCTATTTCTTGGCGTGGGCGTAGCCGGTGCCGCCGCAGGCAGGGCAGCGCCCGAAGTACCCGGCTTCCATTGGTGCGTTGGTATCGTGCCCACCCCCGCCGCAGCGCCTACAGTGCAGGAACGGCGGCGGCACGATCACTGTGCCCACACCCCCACAGGCCCGGCAGGGCAGTTTGATACCGCGGCTGTCGGTTGCTGTCCTGTCGTGGCCGGACCCTCCACACCACTGGCAGTTGAGCGGGATCTCTCCAAAACCTAGGGGATCTATGAACTGTGACATGGCTGCCTCCAGTTGGCTGGGGTGCTGTGCGGTGGTGATAGGCTGTGATTGCAGTGACCGTGATTGGGGCACTTCACAAAAAGGGGCAGCTGGATGGTGGGCAGCCGCCAGTGCACAGCAAGAGGTATCTGGGCAATGTATAGGTACTTTATACACAAATTTTCTGCCCGTTGTCAAGCAGATACCGGCCGCCCGAGGCTGTGCACGGCTGCCCGTCCAGGGCTGCGCACATGGCGTTGATCACAGTCGTGGGTTGAGCAGTCCGTTAAGATGGCAGCCTCAGCGCCCTCCGCAGCGGGTGGATCGGCCTCGGCCGTGAGCACTTCGACAGACGGGTCAGCCGAGGTCTCACCAGCCAGCGGGAAGCCGTCACCCAGCCCGGCAGGGACGGTGATGTCCTGGGCATCCTCTGCGGCGGGACAGCTCAGCTCCAGGTCATACTGCAGTGCATCACCCTCCTGGTAGGTCACCTCCAGCGTGGCGATCGCAGTGGTGTTGCCGCTGCTGCGATCCGCCCCATACATGATCAGGAATTCCTCGTAGGTCTGGAAACTGTCGAAGCCCGCATAGCCGCAGTTTGTCCGGGTTTTCCACAGTGCGCCCAGGATGTACTCACCGGGCGGGATGGTGATCAGCGTATAGGTGCCATCGGCCAGCGTCAGCGTCTTGTCGACGGCCTGGCACTGGCTGTCGCTGTCGCAGAAGGCGACCTGCATCAGCACACCGGGCAGCGGGTTTCCGGCATCGTCGGTTACTTTGCCGCTGATGCCCACAGGCGCGGATTTGCAGGCTGAGGCAAGCAGAACAACCAGGATCAAGGGCAGGCTGAGGCGTCGCATCGTGTGCTCCCTTTGTAGGTGGGGGTATCAAGGAGATGCCCTGTAAGACTACCTGCATTGTACCATCCGTGTCCAGTACGTGAGGTGCCGAGCACCCCGCACACAAAGAATGGCGGCCGTTCGCTGAACAGCCGCCATCCGGAACAGTGCTTTTCGGTTATGCTGCCGGGGCGCCCACGAACCGACCGGGCACCCTGCAGTTCATTGGCTGTTTAGTGCGGGCCGGTGATCCAGGCCAGCACCTCCGGGATGTCCACCCGCTGTGAGTACCCCACACCGGAGCAGTTGGAGTTGGTCACATACGAGTTGACGCCCAGCACCACGTTCGTTCCGGCCAGCAGATCGGGGCCGCCGGAGTCACCGAAGCAGGTGCCGCCGGACCCGCCGCCCGGGTTGAGCGCGATCTTCAGGAACTCGGCGCTGTGCGTGAAGTTACCCGAGACCAGCTCGCTGGGGGCAAACAGGCGCACGCGCAGCCCCCTCCAGACTGGCGGCCCACCGCCGTGAAGCTGTTCCTGCACACCATAGCCGACCAGGTCCACGGCCGTCTTGTTGCGCAGTGTGTCCACCAGCCCGGCCGCAGGCAGCGCGGCATACTGGCCCACTACCCAGGCTGGGACGGGCTCGGTCAGGACCACGACGCCGACATCACGCGCTGCAAACCCCGGCAGCCCGTTCCCGCACCCGATGCAAAAGCCCGGGTTGGTGAAGGGTATCCCGTCATAGGACGTTACCCCACTGAAGGGATACTCGGGGTTGCCCTGCACGATCTCGTCGAACCAGACCCTGGCCGCGTTCGCCCCATCGGTGCAGTGCCCCGCCGTCAGCACCAGTGTTGGTGACAGCAGTGAGCCGCTGCAGCGGTGCGAAGGACGCCCGCCCACATCGAAGACGATCAACCCGACGTAGGGATGGTTGTTCCCATCCGGCTGGCCGTTGGTGATCGCCAGGGCGCTGCCGATTGTGACAGCCTGCAAAATGATGACCAGAAGCAACACAAGGGCTGCTTTCCGCATGATCAGTCCCTCCTTACGAGTCGTTTGTTTATTGTGTGCTTGTTCTTGATCAGGCCCGGATATCCCCTCCCCCCTTTCTCCGGTTGATCAGTGTAAGCAAAGTAAACAGGCCCACTGTGGGACGTCTTGCGATTTGGGTCACAAGACCAGGATGTGCTGGCGAAGCGTGAATTTGTACAAAAGTCGTCTGGTTTGAGGTGAATCCTACTATATACGAGATCGCCGCCATTGTAAATAGGTCGCACAGCCAGGGCGATCCGGTTATGCAGGGCACAGCAACTTACTACTGCCGCGCGTGTTTTCACGCGTGGGATTCGATACAATCAGCACGTTATCTGACAGGCTTGGTCTGTAACCTGTGTAAGCGGGGGATTGCTATGGCTTTAACAGAGCAGCAAAAGCTGGATGCCTACCACAAGATGCTGGTCATCCGGCGCTTTGAGGAGAAGTGCGCAGAGCTGTACGCGGCCGGGGATATCGGCGGCTTTCTGCACCTGTATATTGGGCAGGAAGCCATCGCGCTGGCAGCGCAGTACGCCCTGCGAGAGGACGACAACCTGATCACCGCCTACCGCGATCATGGCGCGGCACTGGCGCGCGGCCTTGATACCAAGCGGGTGATGGCCGAGATGCTCGGTAAGAGCACCGGCGTCAGCAAGGGCAAGGGCGGCTCGATGCACCTGGCCGACATCGATAAGCGCATGTGGGGCGGCTATGCCGTCGTCGGCGGGCACCTCGTGCTGGCCACCGGGCTGGCCCTGGCCGACCAGTATCGGGGGGATGAGCGCGTGACCATGGCCATGATGGGCGATGGCTCCACCAACATTGGCTACTTCCACGAGGCCATGAACCTCTCCGGCGTGTGGAAGCTGCCCGTCGTCTGGGTGATCGAGAACAACCAGTATGGCATGGGCACTGCCGTGACGCGCGCCTCTGCTGTGGCCGACCTGGCCAAGCGTGCTGAGGCCTACGGCATGCCCTGCTGCATCCAGGTGGACGGCATGGACCTGCTGGAGCTGTACGACACCTTCTCGTCCGGCATCGAATACGCCCGCGAGGGCAACGGCCCCTTCCTGATCGAGGCGATCACCTACCGCTACCGCGGCCACTCGATGGGTGACCCTGAGCGCTACCGGCCCGTTCACGAGGTGGAAGCCAAGAAGGCCGACGACCCGATCATCCGCTGGGGCGCCGTGCTGATGGAGGAGGGCCTGGCCAGCGAGGCCGAGCTGAAGGAGCTGGAGCAGAAGGCAGAGCAGGAGATCGCCGAGGCTGTCGAGTTCGCCAAGAACAGCCCCGATCCCGCACCGGAGGAGCTGTTTAGTGATGTCTACGTCGACTAAAGCCGAAACCAAAGTCATGACCTATCGCGAGGCCATCTCGGACGCCCTGTGGGGCGAGATGGAGCGCGACGAGAACATCTTCATCATGGGAGAGGAAGTGGGCGTGTGGGGCGGCACCTATGCCGTGACGCGCGGCTTCTACGATCACTTCGGCGAGAAGCGCGTGCGTGACACTCCGATCGCCGAGAACGTGATCATCGGCGCTGCGGTGGGCGCGGCCATGAACGGCCTGCGCCCCGTAGCCGAGATCATGACGATCAACTTCGCGCTGTACGCCTTCGATGCGATCATCAACCATGCGGCCAAGGTACGCTATATGTTCGGCGGGCAGTTCAAGGTGCCGATGGTGATCCGCACCACGACGGGCGGCGGCCGCCAGCTCGCGGCGACGCACTCGCACAGCCCCGAGGCGATCTTCGCGCACTTCCCGGGCCTGTACGTGGCCTGCCCCAGCGATCCGTACGACGCTAAGGGCATGCTGATCAGCGCCCTGCGCGATGATAACCCCGTGCTGTTCGTCGAGCACAGCACGCTCTACCAGATGCGCGCTGAGGTGCCGGTGGAGCCTTACACGGTGCCGCTGGGCAAGTCGGCGGTCAAGCGCGAGGGGAAGCATGTCACCCTGGTCAGCTACTCCAAGATGGTGCAGATCTCGCTGGAGGCCGCTGACCGGCTGGCCAAAGAAGGCATTGAGGCCGAGGTGATCGACCTGCGCAGCCTGCGCCCGCTCGACCTTGACCCGGTGGTAGAGAGCTTCAAGAAGACCAACCGCTGCGTCGTCGTCGAGGAAGGCCACCCGCGCTTCAGCGTGGCCTCAGAGGTGGCGGCCGTGCTGCAGGATCAGGCCTTCGACTGGATGGACGCGCCGGTCAAACGTGTCAACCAGGAGGATGTGCCCCTGCCTTACGCACGCGATCTGGAGCAAAGCTCCCTGCCCAACGCGGACAAGGTGATCGCGGCGGTCAGGGAGGTCCTGTAAAAGCCGCAATGCCACGCCAGAAACGGCGCATCCCCGCCTTTAATGCCTTCCAGGGCAGCGGGCGTTTCACGCCCGGCCCGGTTGTCGCGCTGCTGGTTGGCGTGGCTCTGGGCGCGGCCGGTGGGTGGCTGCTCGGTAATCTAATGCTGGGCCTGCTGATGGGCGCCAGCCTGGGATTCGGTCTTGCGCTGGGCGCCAGTGCAAGAGCTAAAATGAGCTGAAGACGGACCTAATTCTATGCCTCGCCTGATCACCATGAAATTCGGCGGCACCTCGGTAGGCAGCCCGGAGGCGATCCGGCTGGCGGCTGAGGCAGTCGCAGCCACCTTCAATCCGGCCCAGACGCGCGTCGTCGTAGTTGTCTCGGCGATGAGCGGTGTCACCGATCTGCTGCAGGAGGGCATCCTCCGGGCAACCGACGGCGCTCCTCGCCACGCGCAGATCGCTTCGGAGCTGCGGTCCAGGCACAGTGAGACCGCCTGCGCGCTGATCACCAACAAGGATGAGCGCGCCGAAGCGCACTCGAAGATCGCCGCGCTCGTCGATGACTTTGCCCGCTTCTGCGATTCGGTGCAGGTGATCGGCGAGGCCACGCCGCGCGCCCGTGACTACGTGATGAGCCTGGGCGAGCGCATGAGCGTACAGCTGATCGCCGCAGCCTTCCGTGCCAACGGCCTGCCCGCCGTGGCGGTCGAGTCCAGTGACCTGATCGTGACCGACGAGCGCTTTCAGGATGCCGCACCCGATCTGGAGCGCACACGCGCCCGCACGCGCGAGGTGGTGCTGCCGCTGCTGGAAGCAGGCCGGGTCCCGGTGATCACTGGGTTCATCGGCGCAACGCCCGGCGGCCTGATCACCACGCTGGGGCGCGGCGGCTCGGATTACAGCGCGAGCCTGATCGGCGCGTGCCTGGACAGTGACGAGGTGTGGATCTGGACCGATGTGGACGGCGTGATGAGCACCGATCCGCGCGTGGTGCCGGACGCCCGCAGCATCGAGCGGCTGACCTACCGCGAGGTGGGTGAGCTGGCCTATTTTGGGGCCAAAGTGCTGCATCCCAAGACGCTGCGCCCACTCGGGGAGACGGCCACGCCGCTGTGGGTCAAGAACACCTTTAATCCCACCCACCCCGGCACGCTGATCCTGCCCGAGCAGCCCACCAATGGGGGGCCGGTCAAGGCAGTGACGGCCATCCGCGCGGTCAGTATGATCAGCGTGGAGGGTAAGGGCATGCTGGGTGTGCCGGGCATCGCCGCGCGCACCTTTGGGGCGGTGGCGGCCACCGGCACCAGCGTGCTGCTGATCTCGCAGGCATCCTCCGAGCAGAGCATCTGCTTTGTGGTGCCGCAGAACAGCGCACCGGGTGTGGTGCGCGCGCTGGAAGCCGAGTTCGCCCGCGAGCTGGACCGGCACGATATCGAACGGATCGATTTAGAGGACGACATCACGATTGTGACGGTGGTGGGCGCGCGCATGCGCCACATCCCGGGCATCGCGGCACGCATCTTCGGGGCAACCGGGGCAGCCGGCATCAATGTGATTGCCATCGCCCAGGGTTCATCGGAATGCAGCGTCTCGATCGTGGTCAGTGAGGAGGATGGCGACGCCGCTGTGCGCGCCATTCATGCGCTGGCGTTAAGCTGGCCGGAGGGCTAAACAGTGTCAGTATTGGAAGAGCGAATCCCAGTGGGGGTGGCCGCCGCCACCGGGGCAGTGGGCCAGCGTTTTGTGAGCCTGCTGCAGGATCATCCCTGGTTTGAGGTGACGGTAGTGACCGCCTCGGAACGCAGCGCAGGCCAGACCTACCGCGATGCGGTGCGCTGGGTGATCCCCGGTGATGTGCCTGCCTCGGTGGCCGATCTGCCCGTGCGCGAGACGACCATCGACGCCTTCGACGAGGTCGCGGTGGTATTCTCGGCGCTGCCCGCCGAAGCAGCCCGCGAGCTGGAGCCGCAGTGGGCTGCGCGCGGCTATGTGGTGTGCACCAATGCCTCGGCCATGCGCATGATCGAGGATGTGCCGCTGCTGATCCCCGAGATCAACGCGGACCACATCGATTTAATCGCAGCGCAGCGCGCCCGGCGCGGCTGGGACGGCCTGATTGTGGCCAGCCCCAACTGCTCAACAACCGGCATCGTGTTCCCGATGGCGGCGCTGCACCGCGCGTTCGGGCTGGCGACGGCACATGCTGTCACCATGCAGGCCATCAGCGGGGCGGGTTATCCGGGTGTGGCGTCTATGGATATCCTCGACAACATCATCCCCTACATCGGGGGTGAGGAAGATAAACTGGAGCACGAGCCAAATAAGCTGCTCGGCACCCTGCAGGGCGACCATATCGAGATGGCGCCGTTCAAGGTCAGCGCACAGACGCACCGCGTGCCGGTCATGGATGGGCATCTGGCCGCCCTCAGCATCGGATTACGCGAGAAGCACTCGCCGGATGAGGTGCTGCAGGTCCTGCGCAGCTACCGCGCACCTGACGTGGTGGCGGATTTACCCACCGGCCTGACGCACCCGATGATCGTGCGCGACGAGGTCGACCGCCCGCAGCCGCGCCGTGACCGTGACGCGGAGGACGGCATGGCGATCACGGTGGGGCGGGTGCAGCGGTGTGCAGTGCTGGATGTCAAATTGGTATCATTAGTACATAACACGCTGCGCGGCGCCGCCAGCGGCGCGATCCTCAATGCAGAGCTGCTCGCCGCGTGCGGCTACGTGGAGTACGAGGGGGACCTGCCAGGGCTGCCCTGATGCACCCGGCGGGCCAGGAACGACAGGCCATCACAGGGAAGGAAGACAGAATGGCTGAAGTAGTCAATATGCCCAAGCTGGGCTTCGATATGCGCGAAGGACAGCTTGTCAAATGGGTAGTGAAGGTCGGCGAGAGCGTGGAACAGGGGGCCATCGTCGCCGAGATTGAATCCGACAAGGCCACGGTGGAGGTCGAGTCCTATGTGAGCGGCACGGTGCTCGAACTGCTGGTCAGCGAGGGCGACTGGGTGCCGATTGGCGCCCCGATCGCCATCGTTGGCGAGCTGGGCGAGACGTATGACAAGGCGGCGCTGGGCATCACCGGCGCTGTAGCGGAGCCTGCACCCGCCGCAGCCGCCCCCGCTCAGGTGGCAGCCGCCGCCCCCGTACCTGCTGCGGCCCCCGCTGCAGCCGAGAACGGCCACGGCCTTCCCGAGGGCGTGCGCGCGAGCCCGCTGGCCCGCCGCATGGCCCGTGACATGGGCATCGACATTGCCCGTGTGCAGGGCACCGGCCCGCTGGGCCGCGTGGTGCGTGCCGACGTGGAGGCCTTCCGCGAGGGCGCAGTCGCCGCCCCGGCCGTGAAGCCTGCAGCGGCCAGGCCCGTCGAGATGCGCTTTACCCCGGTGGCCGTCAGCGCCGAGGACGAGACCCTGGCGCTCAGCCGTATTCGCACACGCATCGCCGAGCGCATGGTCGAGAGCAAGACGACCGTGCCGCACTTCTATGTGACCACCGAGATCGACATGGAGGCTGCCCTCAACCTGCGCAAGGAGCTTAACGCGCGCAAGGAGGAGGATGACAAGCTCTCCGTCAACGACCTGATCGTCAAGGCGGCGGCGCTGGCGCTGCGCCAGTTCCCCAACATCAACGCGTCCTACAACGGGGACAGCATTGTACGCAAAGGCCATATCAACGTGGGCATCGCCGTGGCGCTGGATGACGGGTTGATCAACGTGGTGAGCCGCGACGCCGACGTGCGCCCGCTCACCCAGATGGGCCGCCTGCACCGCGAGATGATCAACCGTGCCCGCGAGGGCAAGGTCAAGCCCGATGACCTGGGCGATGAGACCTTCGCCGTCTCCAACCTCGGCCCGTTCGATGTCGACCACTTCATCGCCATCATCAACCCGCCCGCCGCGGCGATCCTGGCGGTGGGCTCGGCCAAGCAGGTGCCGGTGGTGGTGGATGGCGCCCTCACGGTCGGCTGGCGCATGAAAGGGACCATCAGCGCCGACCACCGTGTGACCGACGGCGCGGAGGCTGCCCGTTTCATGCAGGTGCTCAAGGCGCTGCTCGAGGACCCCATCCGCCTGCTGATGTAGGCGGGATGCGGTTTCGCGGGAATCACAGGGGCTGGCAATAACATACCAGCCCCATTCTTATTATCTGCTGCAGGTCAGATCAGCGTCCCGCATGCTTTTCCAACTCAACCGGTGCTGGGTAGGCTTCCTATGGAGCAGCCACCAGAGTTGGATCTTCCGGGCGTAGTTCACCTTTAAAGAAACGTCGGCGGAACGCCAGCGCCACATTAACCAGCCCGATCATCACCGGCACCTCGATCAGTGGGCCGATCACCGCCGCAAATGCAGCCCCCGAATTGATGCCAAACACTGCCACCGCTACAGCGATGGCCAGCTCAAAATTGTTGCTGGCTGCTGTGAAGGCCAGTGTGGTCGTCTGCGAATAATCAGCACCCACTCGACGCCCCATGAAGAAGCTCACCAGAAACATCAGCACGAAGTAGATCAGCAGCGGGACAGCGATGCGGACCACATCCAGTGGGATTTGGACGATCAGGTTGCCCTTCAGGCTGAACATCACCACGATGGTGAACAGCAACGCAATCAGGGTGATGGGGCTGATACGCGCCACAAACTTGTGCTCGTACCATGCCTTCCCCTTAACGCGCAGCAGGATGAAGCGTGTCAAGAAGCCGGCGACCATCGGCACACCCAGGTAAGTAAGAACGCTCTTGGCAATCTCGGCAATGGTGATCTCTACAATGCTGCCCTGCAGCCCAAACAGCGGCGGCAGTACCGTGATGAACACCCATGCATAAACACTGTAGAACAGTACCTGAAACACACTGTTGAAAGCTACCAGCCCGGCTGCATATTCTGTGTCTCCCTGTGCCAGCTCGTTCCATACGATCACCATCGCGATGCAGCGCGCCAGCCCGATCATAATCAACCCGACCATGTACTCTGGATAGCCATGCAGGAACACAACGGCCAGCACGAACATCAGCACGGGGCCAACGATCCAGTTCTGCACAAGCGAGAGCGCAAGCACACGCCAGTTGCGAAACACCTCGCCCAGCTCTTCGTATCTCACCTTGGCAAAGGGTGGGTACATCATGAGGATCAGCCCGATGGCTATCGGGATGTTGGTAGTATTCACCTGAAAGCGGTTGATGAACGCCTCTACGCCGGGAATGAAATATCCCAGACCAACACCCAGCGCCATTGCCAGGAAAATCCATAAGGTGAGAAACCGGTCTAACAGGGAGAGGCGTCTCACGACACCCTTCTGTGTTGTGGGCAGGACGGCGGCATGTTCTGACATTGGAGCAGACTCTCCTCTCGGTTTAGCGCGATCTGGCACGAGTACATGAACAGCAGATCATTCAGAGCGAAGCCTCCAGCGCCCGGCGCTGCGCGGTGTACTCCCCGTCCCGGGCCAGCAGTGGGCACTCCCCAAGCTGGCGCCGCTCCTCGATCAGCGCGAAGGCGAAGGCCATACAGGTTGCCTCACCGCACTCTTTGCAGTTGGTCTGGGGCAGCAGGGCGTACACATCCAGCGGGCGCAGGATGCGGCGCTGCTGGGTGACCCGCACCAGTTTATCGCGGTGCGTCCATGTCGCGTTGATCGCATCCTTCAAAGCGTCCAGCAGCTCGAGTCCTTCGCCTGCATCCCGCACCTGGGTGATAAACACCTGATCGTCATACAGGGTCAGGAAGCCGCGCGGCCTGCGGAAGGTCAGCGTATGGCTCTCCGGGTTGAACCCGATCACATCAGGCAGCCCGGCCAGATAGGGCAGCACCTCCGCCAGCGAACGCGAAGGTTTGCCGACCACGCGGATTTTGCCCGGCTCGGCCAGACAGACCAGGATTTCGGTCAGTGAGATCGCCTCAAGATACATGCCAGCCCCTTTGACGACACTCTATCTGCCTCAGAGCAGCCCCAGCACCCATCCGAACAGGTAGCCCGCCAGCGTGCTGAACACGGCCACCAGCGCCACGTAGGCTGCAGTGCGCTCACGGCCCATGATCCTGCCTGTCACCAGGATGCTCTGCAGCGACAGCTCCGGGTCTGCCAGCAGATAGGCCAGCAGCGGCCCGCGATGCATGCCCAGGTCCAGGAACATCCGCGCAACGGGCACCTCGACCAGCGTCGGGAAATACATCACTACCCCGAAGGCCACACCCGCCAGGTTGGCCCAGATCGTGTTGCGCCCGGCCACGCGCTCCACCCATTCGGCGGGGATCAGCGCCTTGAGCACACCTGCCGCGAACACGCCCACAACCAGCAGCGGGAAAATCTGCTTGACGAAACGCCAGCTCTCCCACAGCCACGCGGCGATCTGCTCGCGCTCAAAGCTGCGTGCGGCCAGCACCCCGACCGCGGCGATCAGCAGGGCTTCGCTCACCAGGCGCCCGGTGATGCCGACCACCAGCGACCCGGCCTCGACGTTGGGGGCAGCCAGCAGCAGGGTCAGCGCCACCAGTGTGAGGACGGCGTAGGTCCAGCGGTTGAAGCGCTCCAGCACGTGTTCCAGCCCCAGGTAAGCCACCGGGGCAATTACGACCAGCAGCAGGATCAGCAGGGCGCCCTGCGGGGCCAGGCTGGCCGCTTCGAGGGCGGCCGCCAGCCCGGCGGGCAGTGTGACCGGCAGATGCAGGGTCAGCCAGTTGGCCGTGAGCAGGTTCACCTTCAGGGTGCCCACGAGCAGCACAGCGACCAGCAGCGCGAATACGCCCCATACCGCAGGCTGCACGCGCGCGTTCTCCTCGAACATCGCCTGGGCCTGCGCCTCTCGCCCGGCCTCCTGGCTGCGAAACAGCCAGGCCATGATCACACCGATGCTGATCCCGAACAGGATCGACAGGGCGACGCGCGCCAGGGCGATATCCGCGCCGATGGCGGCCCCCGTATAGGAGATCGCCAGGATGTTAATGGCAGGCCCGACGAACAGGAAGGTCACCGCCGCGCCCAGGCCTGCCCCGCGCTTCCAGATACCCGCGAACAGCGGGAGGATGGTGCACGAACACACCGCCAGGATGAACCCCCCCAGCGCCGCCGCCGGGTAGCTGATCCAGGGGTGAGCTTTGGGGCCCAGGTAGCGCGTCACCACGCCCTGCGGGATCATCGCGCTCAGGTAGCCCGCGATCACAAAGGCGGGCACCAGGCAGAGCAGCACATGGGCGGCCAGGTAATCCAGCAGCCCGGTCCAACCGGACCACAGCAGCGTCTGGAGCGTGGGCATGGTCAGTGCTGCCCGGCTGATACTGCCTCGCGGATCCAACCTGCGATGGTCGGCACACTGGGGATTTTGCCCGCGCTGACCAGCTTTTCATTGATCACCAGCCCGGGGGTATGCAGCAGCCCGTAGTCAAGGAAGCGATCCATGTCGGTGACTTTCTCTACGGCGCCTTCCACCTCGGGCAGGTCTTCGCGCACACTCGCCAGGGCTTTTTCAGCCAGTTCGGCCAGCCGCGTACAGTTCGGGCAGCCGCTACCCAGCACTTTGATCCAGACCATCATGGGTGATTCTCCTCAGGTGAAAGGAAGGGTAAGGGTTAAACGGAGTGATTGAATCAGGTGCCCTGCGGCTGCCGGGCGGGTGCGCTGCGCTCGCGGGCCTCCAGGCAGCGCGGGCAGCAGCAGTCGAGGGAGTCCGCGGGCGGCAGGGGCGCGAAAGCCAGCGGCTCCGCAGTGCTGGCCAGTGCAGCCCTCTGGGCGCACGCCAGCAGCTCCGCGACAGCCTCGCCGACCAGCGAGTAATACACGTTCATGCCGTCGCGCCGATCACTGACCAGACCGGCATCGCGCAGGCGTGCCAGGTGCTGCGACAGCGTGGCCTGCCGGATGCCCAGCAGGGCTTCCAGGTGACAGACACAGGCCTCGCCTTCGCGCTGCAGTGCCAGCATCACGCGCAGCCTGTCCGGATGGCCCAGCGCCTTAAGCTGCGCTGCCAGATAACGGTACCCGTCCACAACAGCACCTACCTTATTCAATATTCGATATATAGCATAAGGCGCTGGTGCCAAGTGAGATAGTGTTAAAAATCACGAAGCGTGGTGACCTTTGTTGGGCAGAGACACAGCCGGGCGCAAGGCTGGATCAAACGGGCGGCGCCCTCCCTGATCATAGCAGGAAGGGCGCCGCCGTTCGATCAAGAGGCTGCTGCTAGCAGCAGCCCCCTCCCCCGCCGCCGCAGCAGGTGCCATCACCACCGCAGCAGCCCCCGTCAGAAAGATAGATGATATTGAACATCTTGCGGCTCCTTTCAAGCCTTCAAAGCCGCCAGGCAGATGCCCGGCAGCCATTACGTTACAGGATCAGGTTGGCGAGCAGGCCGAGCAGCATCGCGCCGAACAGCCCGACCGCCACATACAGGGCAAATACACGCCTGCGCACGATGCCTGCCACTGCCGCCATCGCGGGGAGCGTGGTCACCGGCCCGGCGATCAGGAAGGCGATGGCGGCCCCAGGCTGCATGCCCTGCTCCAGCAGCCCCGCAGCGATGGGCAGTGCCCCGGCGTTGCCCAGATAGAGCGGAACACCCAGCAGTGCCGCCAGCGGCACGGCGAAGGCGCTTCCGCGCCCCAGCAGCCCGGCGATGGCCTGCTGCGGCACGTAAAAGGTGATCAGCGCCTCGAGCACGAAGGCCAGTAGCAGCCAGCGGCCCAGGTCCAGCAGTTCGCGGAGCATCTCAGTGCCCACGGATCGCCACTCTATATCGCGCAGATTGTCGAGCAGGCCGGAGCGTACGGGCAGCACAGCCGGGACTGCGGCGGTGCAGCAGGTGGCAGCCGTGTCCACCACACCGATCATGCTGACCGGGATCACCGTGGAGGCTGTGGATACCGCCATCCCCTCGCTGGCCATGCCAGCAGGCGCGCAGGCAGCCCCGCAGTCCTCACTGCTGGCTGTCTCGCTCCCGCGCAGCACGCTTGTCCCCATCAACCCGGCCCGGGCCAGCGTCATGGTCAGGTAGCCCGCCGCCAGGCTGAGCAGCAGTGTTGCCCCCAGGCGGGTCAGCGCCAGCGGCCAGCCCAGCAGCCCCACACTCAACACGAAAATCTCGGGGTCCATAGTAGGCGAGGCGATCCAGAAGGCCATCACGGGGGCCAGCGGGATGCCGCTGCGCAGCAGCCCGTTGATCACCGGGACTACCGTGCAGGAGCAGAACGGGCTGAACGCGCCCACCGCCGTTGCCAGCGGCACCGCCATGCCCTCTCGCGCGGTCAGCGCGCGCCGGATCGCCTGATCCAGCTTGAGCCTGCGCACCAGCACACTCAGCGCCACGGTCAGCACGAAAACGGGCAGGAAGCGCCACACGGCATCGGATACGAATTCGAGGATGCGCCACAGCTCTGTCAGAATCATCAATTCTGGACTCCTTACATCGATAATCTTCGATGGATTTCTGCTCAATAAAAGGCCGCAGGCGGCCTTGACCTATTATATCGACAAATGTCGATAGTTCTTCTCAAAAAAAACGTGCTCAGGACTCCCCGTGTATGCCGATCTCGCTGACCGGGATCACCTGCTCGGCGAAATCCGGGGCGAAGGTGCGCACCAGCCCACCGCAGCACAGGGTGATCTGTTCCTGGTTGAGCGTGTAGAAGCGCTGGCGGCCCTCCTGGCGCACCAGCACCAGATCGACCTCCTCCAGCTTCTTGAGATGGTGGCTGACCGTCGGCTGGTTCACAAGCCCGCCCAGCTTGTCGACGATCTCCCCCACGCTCAGCCACACACAGCACAGGTGGCCCATAATTTCCTGGCGCGTTTCATCGGCCAGGGCCTTGGCAAACGCCACTGCATCGACATTCATACTCTGGATTATATCGATATTCTTCGATATGTCAAGGGGTTTCTCTGCGCTGCCACGGATTCTGGCGTAGCAGCCACGGGACGCGCTCGTAGGCCACCAGGTAGTGCAGCGCGATCAAACCGCCCAGCACAGCGGCCAGCACAGGCCTGCTGACAGCCAGCAGCGCAAGCACCGCCCCGCCGAACATGCCCGCCTCCAGCAGCAGGCGCAGGGCACCCGGAACTGCTACAGGCGCGCCGCCTGCACTGCTGGCATCCCCCGGCGTGCGGAAAATGCCCCACAGGGCAGCCGCCGCAGCGGGCACAGCCAGCATGGTCAGGATCCCAACGATACCCTGCCCCAATGTGCGTCCCCACGCACCCAGCGCGACCAGTGCGGCCACCTCGAGCAGGAAGCGCAGGCCCAGATTGGCGCTTTTGATCGATTGCATATCCATATCTCCTTCAGAAATGCAGGGGCGGGCCTGTTCGCCCACCCCTAACCATCACAAGTGCGTGTGCTACGTGATCGGCTGTTCAGCGTGGGGGGCGGCGGCCTCCCCGGCGCGCTGGCCCCGCCTTGCCATGCGGGCGCACTGTCGCTTCGGCCAGTATGCTGAACGTACCCAGGTCAACCCGCTCCTCGACCCAGGCGGCAAAGGTCGCTTCCAGGGCGGCAACTTCGTCCTGGTATTCGGCCAGCGCCTGTTCTCGCTGGGCGGCTGTATCCCAGATATCGATCACCAGATAGCGCTGCGCATGCAGCGTGTCGCGCAGCAGCGTGGTGCCCCGGAAGCCCGCGCAGCGCCCGAACAACCGGCCCCATGCGCCACCCGGGCCGAAGGCCAGCTCAAACTGACCTCTGGACTCCTCCCGCACGGTGATGACCCATACCATTTCTACCACGGAGGATTAACCTCTCAGCAGGCAGCCCACCCGCTGTAACTTGGCTTTGACCCCCACGCAGCTCCGTGCCCGTGGCTCGAAATGCCCCCCTGAAAGGGGGGCAGCGAGCACAGCCCGCCGGGCAAACAGCGGCGCTGCGCCCGGCGAGATGACTTGATTGTTGTGTCTAATCTTCCACCGGCAGCCGGGCCAGATCATACTCGGTCCAGATAAACGCGCTGCTCACCCAGCCGGTCGAGAGGTCCTCCAGCTCGACAAAGACCCAGGAGGTCGCCGCATTGCGCCCCAACAGGGTCACCACATCCCCCTGGCTGATCACGGTCACGATGCCGTGCTCGATGCCAGGGCCAGAGCGCACGTTCAGCCGCCCGGCGACGATCACAGCCTGCGGCTCGCCATCCGGCAGCGTGGCGGGAGGCCCGGTCACCGGCAAATCCTCGAACCAGGTCAGCGGGAGCGACTGGATCGGCGCGGTGTTGATCAACACCGAGGCGCCCACCCAGCCGGTCATGTCATCGTCGTAGCGCACCTCAACCCAGGTGCCGGAGAAGTTGCGCCCGATCATGGCGACAGCCTTCAAGGCAGGCAGCACGTCGATCACCTCAAAGTCAATGCCCGGGCCGCTGCGCACGTTCGCTGCCCCGGTGCCAACCACCGCATAAGGTTCGATGGTGGCATCGAGCATGGGCAGGGTTGCCAGGCGCACAGCCGACTCGACATAGAAGCTGCTCACCCAGCCTTCCAGGCCGTCTTCAGTCGCGATCATCACCCACGAGGTGTTGGGGTTGCGCCCGAGCAGGTCGACCACCTCCCCCTTGCTCACCGTGCCCAGGATGGCGAAGCCCACGCTGGGGCCGCTGCGCACATTCAGCCTGCCCGCGGTGATCACACCGGTGGGAGTCTCCACCGCCAGCGCCAGCGATGCAGTCAGCAGGCTGACCAGCACTCCGAGCGCCAGCGCAGCCAGCAGACGATGCCTTGGTTTTACGCTCTTCATTGGATCCCCCTGGATTTCTAGTCTGGAATCTCCAAAGGCGATAATGCCATACCCCCCAGTATACACGATCCTGTGGGGCGCGCTGGCAGGCTTGAATAACGCAAAAGGCGCCCACGTAGGGCGCCCTCATCCTCTCTGGGAAGGCTGCCGCTTATTTGAGCAGCGTGGCCTTCAATTCTATCGGCACGGCTTTCAGCGCATTGGAGATCGGGCAGCCCGTCTTGGCACCTTCCGCGAACTGCGAGAAGGCGGCCTCGTCAATGCCGGGTACCTTCGCCTCGGTGACCAGCGTGATCTTGATGATGCGCCAGCCCTGCTCCTGGCGCTCAAACGAAACCTCGGCCACCGTATGCACACTCGTGGCGGTGTGCCCGCCTTTCTCCAGGTCCGCCGAGAGGGCCATCGAGTAGCAGGCTGCATGTGCTGCTGCGATCATCTCCTCGGGGTTGGTCTCGGTGCCGCTTTCAAAACGAGACGCCCAGGTATACGGGCCTTCATAGTGGCCGGGGCCCAACTTGACGGTGCCCTTGCCACCGCGCAGGCCGCCCTGCCAGGTTGCTTCCGATTTGCGGATCATGCGTGCTGTCTCCTTATGCTGCAGAGGGTAAACGGGTTCTCCCAAGCTCAGATTCTAGCGGCCCCGGTATGCAATTTCCATGCGCAGCGCTGTTGACGCAGCACGCCTCAATCCAGTATGCTGGGGCATAACTGGCCTCCGCCCGCCTCTGCATGCCCCCGCCGCCATGACCCTCAACGGGCAGTCCATGTCGCGGCTTCCATAGAGAGGGGAATTCCCGTGGACACCATTATCGAGGGGATCATCGCAGCGGTGATCTCGTATGCCGTGCCCTGGGCGCTCAAGCGCGTCCTGCCTGACCGCGCACCCGGCAGCGCCTTTCCCTGGCTTGCCTGGGTGCTGGCGCTGGCCTTCGGCGGTGGGTTGGGCGGTATCATCAGCGGCCTGATCGGCCTGTCCTTCGAGGGCTTCGGCAACTGGGGCATCTTCGGCATGTGCCTGGGCATCATGGGCTGGATTGTGACCCAACGCATGGGCATCGGGCCGTGGTTCGCTGCCGCGAGCGCCCTGGGCTGGATGGTCACGCCGGTCTTTCAGTCGATGGGGCTGGGCAACGCGGCCTGGGCCATCGCCGGGCTGCTGGTAGGCCTGCTGCAGTGGCCTGCACTGCAGGGCAAGGTCCGGGGCGCTTTCTGGTGGGTTCCTGCCAGCATGGTGGCCTGGCTGGCCGGGGGGCTGCTTGGCCTGGGCGTGGGCATGGCCATCGTTGGCTCGGATTTCGTGATCGCCTGGGTGCTCGGCTGGACGGTTGTCGGCGGCGTGGGTGGGCTGGTGCTTGCCCCGGTGCTGGGCTGGCTGTGGAACCGGCCCACGCTGGCGGCGGCCGCCGGGCCGCAGGGGTAACATCGCCCGCGCCACCCTGCAGGATCACATAACCGGTCTGGCGGTTTCACGAGGCGACCGGCACGGATCGCCTCGTTTTGGTTGGCAGATCAATCCCCCGCCGGGACGCCTGCTCGCCCTCTATCACGCGCGTTATGGGCCGTCCGCACTGCCTCGACGCCGCCTGCCAGCCAGTGATAGGCCAGCAGCGCCACCAGCGACGCCCAAGCCGCGCTGGCAAAGGCGAGATGCAGCACGCGCCAGCCCACCGGAAGCAGGAACAGCACCTGGAAGGCACCCACCATCACCTGCATGGCGAAGGACGCACCCAGGTAGACCGTCCACACCAGCAGCGGGCGCGCGATGCGCCGTGCGGAGAGCATCTTCACTACCAGCGCGATCACCAGGATCGACACCGCAGCGACCGCATAGCGGTGCAGCAGTTGGATCGCGATCTGCGGGCTGGCGTCAGGGCCGGGCAGCAGCGCGTCGTAGCACAGCGGCCAGTCCGGGCAGGCAAGCTGTGCGCGCCCCCCTACCACCCACGCGCCCGTCATCAGCACGGCAAACACAGACAGCGCCGCAGCCACCAGCAGGCCGGGCACCTGCGACCGCTCACCGGGCACCTGCGCCGGACGGCCTGCCGCGATGGCCGTGACCAGCACCCCGGCAAAGATCAGCATGGCCATGCTCAGGTGAAACGCCACGATGAGCGGTTCGAGCTCGGTCAGCACCACAATGGCACCCAGCGGCACCTGCAGCACCAGCAGCAGAGCCGCGAACGTCACCGGCGCGCTCACAGGCCGCAGATGCCGGTAGCGGCGCAGCGCCACAACGGCTGTCACCACCAGCAGCACGCCGGTGACCGCAGCCACAGCGCGGTGGCTGAACTCGATCCAGGCCGCGACATCGGCGGGAGGCAGGGCCTGCCCGTGGCACAGCGGCCAGTCCGGGCAGCCCAGCCCCGAACCGGAGGTGCGCACCAGCCCCCCCACGATGATCAGGGCATAGGTCATCAGCGCGGCCGCCGCGGCCAGGCGGCGAAACTTGTGATCAGTTACAGGGGTCATCGGGTTTGCCTTGCATTGTCCGGTGGGTCACGCGGTTGATCTTACCGCAAACACAGCGGGTTGTCTGCATGGTATGATCGAGGCATCGCACCCGATTAACGGAGTACTCCCGATGGTCCATCCCCGTGCTGTCTGTATCCTGATCATCCTGGCGCTGGCCGCCTGCCGACCGGCTGCCTGCCCGCCGGTCGAGACACGCATCGCCGTGGAACGGCTGGATGGCCTGATGATGGACTGCAGCGAGGCGCGTCGGACGAACAGCACAAATCCCTGCGAGATGCGCGATGCACTGGAGGAGCTGCACGCGCGCATCACAGCGGAGGACGTGCCGGAGTGCCTGCTCGCCCTTAAGGAGGCGCAGCTCGCCCTGATCGAGGCCCGGATGGCCGAGGCAGCCCTGATCGACGAGGGGGCTGATCCGGCTCAGATCGACCAGGCCCACGCGCTCACTGAAAGGCGCACTGAGCTGTGGGCGGCGCGCCGTTTCGAGGTCACCGAGCTGCTCGCCAGCATGGATAAATAGGAAACCGGGAACCTTTCGCTGCCCGGCGGCGTCCTGTTGTTAGCACGGACAGTTGAATGGGCTTTCAGTGGTGCTATCAGCAGGAGAGAAGGCAATGGAGCACAGGTCCCGCACTTATACCCCCCGCTTGTTCCTCTTTGTTGCATGGGTGTTTCTGATGGTGGTCGCGGCGGGGTGCGCCCCGGCTGCCTCCAAGCAAGAGACGCAGGAGCCCGTCCAGCCGCCGGCGGCGGGGGAGCCCGCCCTGCTCGAATCTGAGCGCGCGGCCGCCGGGGATGAGGCCTATAACGCCGCCCCCGCCGAAGCTCCCCTGGTAGGTGGCGCGGCAGGCGCAGAGGGCGCCCCGTCTGATCTTGCGGCAGTTCCCCCGGTAGCCGCCGAGGAGCGCGCCGGTGAGGCGATCCCGATCCCTCTGCCGACCTCCGCTGCACCCCAGATGCCGGACCAGGCCTTCCAGGCCAACCTGACCGCCGGCGAAGTTAACCTGCATGAGGACTTCCAGGCGTATCTGCAGTATCGCGCCGATTATCTGCACTACGTGGGTGCGCATACTGTGCACGACCTGGACGTAAGCGAACGGCATGTGATCACAGTGCACACGCGCGGTGGGCAGCCAGTGCTCGGCGCTCAGGTGACGGTCTACAATGGCCAGAGCCTGGTCACCACGCTGCGCACTACCGCAAACGGGCGTGCCTACTTCTTCCCGCGTGCCTACCCGTCCGCAGCAGCCGCGCAGAGCTTCACCATCGAGGTGCGCAAGGGCCAGGATCGTGCTGAGGCGCAGATCACGCGCCAGTCAGCCGATATGGCCTGGGATATCACGCTCAATACGGCGCGGACCCGCTCACCGGTTAACCTGGATGTGCTGTTCCTGATTGACGCGACCGGCAGCATGGGCGACGAGATCGACGAGCTGAAGAACAACATCCTGAGCATCTCGGCCCAGATCCAGGCGCTGCCCAGCCGCCCGGATGTGCGCTTTGGCATGGTTACCTACCGTGACCTGGGCGATGTGTATGTCACGCAGACCTATGACTTCACGCCCGATGTACAGACCTTCCAGTATAACCTGCAGCAGGTCTACGCCTCAGGCGGCGGTGATACGCCCGAGTCGCTCAACGAGGCGCTGCACCGTGCGGTCAACGGGGTGAGCTGGCGCGTCGAGGACACCGTCAGCCTGATCTTCCTGGTGGCCGACGCCCCGCCGCACCTGGACTACTACCAGGATTATGATTACGCGCAGGAGATGCAGGTGGCTGCATCGCTCGGCGTCAAGATCTTCCCGATCTCCTCCGAGCTGGGCGAGGCCTACTACCAGGACCAGGCTGCCTACATCTTCAAGCAGCTTGCGGTGTGGACAGGTGGCAACTTCATCTTCCTGACTTACTCCAGCCAGCCGCAGTCAAGCGGTGAGCCGGGCCGCACCGACGTCGGTGTGCCTGAAGGTTCCTACACGGTCCAAGACCTGGACGCGCTGGTTGTCCGGCTGATCCAGGAGGAGCTGGCCGCGCTCGGTGCGCAGTAAGCCCACACGAACTTGACCCGTTGGGGCGCAGCCTGCTGCGCCCCTTTTCTTTTCACCCTGCCCATCTGGTACACCTGTGCTACAATCGGGCAGACCGCTGTCTCCCGGAGGAGCCTGCCTATGCTGCCGCTGCGCGCCGTTGAGAAGAGCCCTTCAGCCCGCCCTGCACCGGGCTACCCTTTTGACATCCCGGTGATCGCCGCCCTGCAGCGCCTGGAATTCAGCGCACCGGTCACGCTGCTGGTCGGAGAGAACGGCTCAGGTAAGTCCACACTGCTGGAGGCCATCGCAGCGGCAGCCGGGTCGATCACCGTCGGTTCGGAAAGCGTTGAGCGCGATCCCAGCCTGGGCCATGCCCGGCGGCTGGCCGGGGTGCTGCGCCTGGCCTGGTCGAAGCGCACGCGGCGCGGTTTCTTCATGCGTGCCGAGGACTTCTTCGGCTATGCCCGGCAGATGGGTCAGCTCGAGGATGAGCTGCGCAGCGAGCTTAAAGAGATCGACCAGAGTTTCGATCCCGGCGCCCGTGAGTACGCCCGCCTGCCCTATACCCGCGAGCTGCACGCGCTGCAGCAGGCCTACGGTGAGGGCCTGGATTCCCGGTCGCACGGCGAGAGCTTTCTGACCCTGTTCCGCGCGCGTTTCACAGGCGCAGGCCTCTATCTGCTCGACGAGCCGGAGGCGCCGCTCTCGCCGTCCCGCCAGCTCTCGCTGCTGGCCCTGCTCGATGCGATGGTCCACGAGGGCGGCCAGTTCATCATTGCCACGCACTCGCCCATCCTGATGGCCTTCCCTTCTGCGCAGATCCTCAGTTTCGACGGCGGGCAGATCAGCCCCGTGCGCTTCGAGGAGCTGGAGCACGTGCAGGTAATGCGCGACTTCCTGGCCGACCCGCAGCGCTTCCTGCGCCATCTGGTCAGCACCTCACCTCCTGGCGACCAGTAAGCGAGCCACAAATCCCTGTGCAAAACGGGCAGGCTCCCGCCTGCCCCCGCCAGCGGGCCCTGTGCGAGGGCCCCTATCTGGTTGACGCAGGCCGTCAGATTTGCTATGATAGGGGTGCGCCCAGAAAGTGTGTTTTGTACACTTATGGGCTTCAGTGTTTGAACACAAGGGGGTATGGCACAACCATGAGTCCGAAAAACAGGCGGCTGCTGGTCAGCCACCTGGTGCGTTATATGGATCAGCTCCAGCGGGAGTTCGCCGCCGGGCTGATCGAGCGCCCGGATTACACCGCTGCGCTGGACACCTTTCTGCAGCAGGTCTGCGAGCAGATTGAGGTGATCGATGACCCGCGCCTGGAGCGTCTGGTACATGTCAAGGGGCCGGGCGGTGAGACATGGTATATCGCCTGCGATCACTTCGGTGTAGACCTCGAGGAAGCGGAACGCAGGGAACTGTACAGGTCGCTCTCTCGCATGCTGGGCTATGTGCTGGTCACCAACTACCTGGAGTTCCACTGGTACATCAAGGGGGACCGTGCCGTAGGAGCGCGGCTCGGCCGCCGTGTGCGTCCGGGTGGGCGGCCTTCCCTGCTGCGCATCCCCGGCGGCGCTGAGGATGTTGCCCGCCTGCTGGGAGGCATCCTGCCGGCGCGCGCCAGATCACGGAAGGCGCGCCGCAATACACGCTGACCATGGCCCCCCGGCTCAATGAGCCGGGGGAGTCTGTGCGCCCCTTATCCATGCCGATCCCCGGCCTAGATCGCCAGCACGTTGCACCTCAAGGTGGTATACTGTTTTCAACTTCAATCCGCAACAGGGAGTGACTGTATGGGGACAACAGCCCGCGGCCTCACTCGCCGTGAGATCATTCTCATCCTGCTGGTACTTGCCCTGATCGCGTTCCTGATCGGCGCGTGGCAGGTGCTGGGCCGCTCGATTACCGACGCCGGGCAGCGCGCCATTGCCGAAGAGGGCGTGACGTTAATCAAGAGCTGGAATGCCTTTCCGGGCACGCAGTTGGAGGGGGAGCCGGAGCTGTCCACCGGCGAGAGCGGCCGCATCACGCTGCGCGCCGTCTTCCGGGGCAGCGAGTCGATCCTGGCCACCAACCTCCAGATCTACTGCACCACCCTGCCCGTCTCCACTGCCTGGGAGATCATTCAGTGCGGCCTGCTGGAGGACAGCACCCGCGCATACGAGGTGATCATCCAGCGCAAGTGATCAGGCCGCAGTAAACTGCCCACGTCGCTTCTGCCGCCCGCGCCCAGGTGAACAGCCTGGCGCGGGCGGTTCCTTTTTCGCGCAGGGCAGCGCGCAGCGCCTCGTCACCCGCCAGCCGCCCCAGCCCTGCTGCGATAGCGTGCACATCCAGCGGGTCGACAACCAGCGCGGCATCCCCAACCACCTCGGGCAGTGAAGCCGCGTTCGAGGCCAGCACCGGCGTGCCGCAGGCCATCGCCTCCAGCGGCGGCAGCCCAAAGCCTTCATACAGCGAGGGGTAGACCAGCCCGGCAGCCGTTCGATACAGCGCTGGCAGGTCGGCGTCCGCGACGAATCCCGGGAAGATCACCCGGCCGCCCAGCCTCAACCTGTTAACCTCTGCGTGGACCTGCTCGTACGCCCAACCCTGCCCCCCCGCGATCACCAGGCACAGGCCGGGCAAGTCAGCCTCGGCGAACGCCTGCACCAGCCGCAGGTGATTCTTACGCGGCTGCAGCGTGCTGACCGTCAGCAGGAACGGGCTGTCCCCCAGCCCGTAGCGCGCGCGCATCCGCTCGCCCTCCCCTGCTGTTCCATCTGGTGTAAAGCGTTCATCGACTCCCAACGGCACTGTTGTGACGCGGGCTGGATCCACTTTGTAGAGATCGATCAGATCGCGCCGCGTGGCTTCCGAATCGGCGATTACGTGATCGGCACGCCGCACGCTGCGCGGCACGGCTTTGCCCAGGAAATCGCGCATACCGGGCATCGTCTCGGCGGGAAACAGCTCGAAGGAAAGATCATGGATCGAGACGACCGAGGGCGTGCCGCGCCGCAGCGGCGGCAGCAGGAAGTCCATGCCGTGATACAGGTCCAGCGGCCCGGTCCACGTCTCGACCGGCAGCGGTGTGCGCAGGCGCTGCCATAGGCGGTTGAGGTTGCGCTCGCTCAGGGGGGCGCGGATCAGCGCAGCCCTGGCGGGCACTGCCCCCGTTTCGGGGAGGGCACCCAAGGCGGCGAACAGCCGCCAGTGCACTTCGGGATGGGCGGCCACCAGTGCGGCAGCGAGCTGGCGCTCGTAGCGCCCGATACCTGCGGTCTGGTGCAGCGCCGCGCTGTATTCCAGCCCGATGCGCACAGTTCCCATCTCAGCACGCCCCGGAGCGCAGGGCGGCGATCAGCGCAGGGATGGCATCTTCGGCGTCCAGGAGGCCCAATGCCTGGGCAGCAGCGGCGCGTGTGCCTTCGTCGGGGTCCTGCAGCACGGCGATCAGCGCTTCCAGCGCGGCCTCGTCCCCCGCCTGACCGAGCGCCCGCGCGGCGATACGGCGCACCACATGATCCGGGTCGGCCAGTGCATTGATCAGGCCCGGCAGCGCCAGGCTGCGGGCGTCCTGGTCACGTGCTGCGATGCGCTCCAGCGCACGGGCTGCTGCCTGGCGCACCGACGCATCGACGTGCCCAAGTGCCTGCAGCAGCACATCTACCGAGCCGACATCCTCCACGGCGCCCAGGGCAGCGCAGGCTGCCTCCTGCAGGCGTGCATCCGGCTGGTAGAGCGCATCGAGCAGGGCGGGGGCGGCACGTGGGTCCAGGATGCCGGTCTCGCCCAGCGCCCAGGCTGCCATGGCGCGCACCTCACCGTTCTCGTCCCACAGGGCGTGCAGCAGCCCATCGACCGCCCCCGGGTCGCCCAACCTGCCCAGCGCCTCGCTGGCGCTCAGCCGCAGGGCGGGGTCGGGATGGGTGAGCTGGGCTGCCAGCGGTTCGACAAGCCACTCGACCAGCAGAGCACGCCCGCCCGCCGCGCGGCCCAGCGCGTGGGCCGCCACGTCGCGCACCTCCCGGTCCGGGTCGCTGAGTGCCTTGAGCAGCATAGGCGCGACTCGCGCGCCCGTTTCGGCGTGATTGGCTGCCACCTGCCCCAGCGCGCGGATCGCCGCGCCGCGAGCATGCGCCTCCGGGGCTTCCAGCCAGCTCAGCAGCCCGTCGATCAACATGGGCAGCGGTTCGCCGTCGCGCGCGCAGCTGCTTAACGCGGCCACACCTGCTTCGCGGACCTCGGCACTGGGGTCACCGGGCAGCGCCAGCAGTGCGGGCAGGCACTCCATGGCAGCATGCGGGTCGCTGACTGCCTGGCGAGCCAAGGCCGCCGCAGCGGCGGCGCGTGCATGCGGAGCCGGATCCCCCAGGGCTGTGATTAACCCTGGCAGCGCTGCCCTCCCGATCTGGCTGAGCGCCCAGGCGGCCGCCTCGCGCACTTCTGGCTCGGGGCGGGCCAGGGCTGCCAGCAGAGGCCGCACCGTGACACCGGAACCGATCTCCCCCAGGGCCTCAGCGGCAGCACCAGCCAGCAGCGGATCAGGGTCCTCGAGCAGAAAAGCCAGATCAGGCGCGGCGATGTCCCCGATCAGCATCAGGGCTTCCAGCGCGGCGTGCGCAGCGGGGCCTCCCTCGGCGCGCAGCCGATCAATCAGGCCGGGGGAGTTGCGTGGTGGGGGCATCGCTTCTCCTTTAAGGTGAACTTTCATGGTGTTCTCAGGGCTTTCGCTGGTCCCGGCTGATACGCGCTGCCTCCCAACGGGCAACGGCAGCTTCAGCCTCCGGTGTGCCGATCGCGCGCAGCGCCCGGGCCGCCTCAAAGCGCACCAGCAGGTAGGGGTCCTCCAGTGCGGCGATCAGTGCGGGGGCCGCCAACCGGTCCGCGCGGCGTGCCAGCTCCTGCGCGGCGATATAGCGTACTTCGCGGCGCTCATCTCGCAGCGCGGCGATCAATACAGTGGCCGCACGCGGGCTGTCGATCTGCGCGGCAGCCCATGCCACACGGGCGCGCACAGCCATGTCCACCGAATCCAACGCAGTGGCAAGGGCGGGGATGGCTGCCGGGCTGGCCAGGCGGCCCAGAGCATCGGCGGCCACCCAGCGCAGGCGGCTGTCCAGCCCGGTCACGGCGTGGCTGAGCGCGGGCACTACCTCCTGGGTGCCGATCTGTCCCAGCGCCCAGGCGGCTGCACAGGCAGCCAGCCAATCGGGCTGTTCCAGCAGCGCAATCAGGTGCGGGATGGCCTGCACAGCGCGCAGCACGCCCAGCGCTTCAGCGGCATAGCGGCGCACGTCGCGGTCAGGGTGGTTCAGCGCCTCGATCAGCGCGTCGACCGCCGCCCTGTGATGCACGCGTGCGAGCGCACGCACGGCACCGGTCCGCTCGGCCGGGTCCTCGCTGGCAAGCTGGTCCCGCAGCCCCGGCACTTTGTGAGCACCGCCCAGTGCCGGTTCCAACCCGGTGATCGCAGGCCTGTACCCACCCAGGGCAGGCTCAAGCCCGTTCAATGCAACGACATCATCTTGCATGTGTGGTGCCCCCATTCCAGGCGGCAGCGCGGATTATATCTCTCAGCATACGAGAGGAAGCGCGGACAGACAAGCCCTGAAATTGAGAACAGAGCTGCGCCGCCCTGGCTGCACGGAGGCTTCAGCCTGCCCGGCGGGCGTGTTACAGACGCAGCGCGGACTCCACTGCCAGCCAGAACAGCTTCTCGCGTGAGTTGGCCCGCCCGTGCACCCAGTCGCGCGGGTCCCATTCCGCACCGCCCACGTCGTCGCCGCCATACAGGAGCTGCGCGAAGATCACGCCCCGGAACTGTGCCACCGCGAAGAACGAGGCAGCCTCCATCTCAACGGTCGCGCAGCCTTCCGCGCGGCGGCGGGCAATGCGCCCCTTCGTCTCGCGATAGATCGCGTCGGTGGTCCAGGTTTTCGCCATCTGGTAGGGCACGTCGTGCGCAGCAAGTGTGCTCTCAATAGCCTGCACCCCTGCCGGGTGCGGCGCCACTTCACGGCCGGGCGGCAGGTAGTGATAGGACGTGCCCTCGTCACGCACGGCCGATGTGGGTATGATCACAGCGCCGGGCGCAATGCTGCTGTCCAGCACGCCAGCACCCCCGCAGGCGATGAACTTGCGGCAGCCCAGCGCGATCAGCTCCTCGAGGATGCCCACCGCCAATGGGCCGCCCACGCCGCCCTGGATCGTGGTAAGCCGCTGCCCGTTGATCAGCAGTTCGTAAACGGGCAGCACGCCCATCTCGCTGCGGATCTGTGCACGCTGCACGGCCTGCTGCTCCTCGGTCACGCGCTCCAGCACCTCGCGGAAGAAGCAGATCACGCAGGCTTCGGCGACGTCTGCCGGGCGGATCACGCGGCTTGGCTCGATGTGGGCCTCAGGGTCGGAGTCAAATTCCAGGATCGGGTAGCTCATTGGCTCAATCTCCGGGTTCAGTGTACCCCCATTGTACCGCGCAATCATGCCAGGTTGAATGCCTGCGAAGGTGATGAAATGCACTTCATACGCTCCCAGGAATGTTTTACAATGAGAGACAGCGCTGTAAGCACTCCCCCCCCTTTACAGCCCGTCCGCCTTCCGGGCTGCCTACGTGCGCACATGATCCCCCTACAACAGGAGTAGCTGTCGATGAGCACCCGCCGTTTGCTGCGCGGGTTGGTTATTTGGCTGGTCATGTGCAGTGCCCTGATCCTCGCAGGCTGCGCCTCCGAGCCAACGTCCACCCCGCGCCCTCCCGTAACCTACGGTGTTGGCGACATTATCCCACCGCGCTCGGCGACGGATGCTGTCACCCCTCTATCACCAGGCCAGATGACCGAGCCGCCCCCGCCTGCCACATTGGAACCCGTGCTGTCGGGCCATATCGCCGACCTGGTTGATCAGGGCGCGATCAGCCTGCGCGCGGAGGGCAGCGGGCTTGAAACCCTGTTCATCGATTTGAAGCGCGAACTGCCTGAAACCATCGAGGTCCTGATCCCGGCAGGCACTTTCTTTGTTGCTGCTTCCGGATCCACGCAGAACATGGTCGTGCGTCGTTCGGAAACCCTTATGCTCTTTGCAGACCAGGAGGGCTGGGTATCGTTTGCCCTGTCGGTAGCCTGCGCCAACATGCACCTGGACGAGCCGGGCAGCGAGGATACGTTTACGGTCCTGGCGGGCAGCCACCAGCGCGAGCTGGAGGCGCTGGCTGCTGTGCTCTCCGAAAGCGCCGTCGACTTCGATGTTGAGCAGGCCGCCATCTGGATTGTCACGGATGACGCCAATTACAGCGACCTGGGCATCCTGGTCAGCGGGTTTGGCTTCGGATCGCGCGTGATCGACGAGACCGATACCATCCGCGCCATGCAGTTGGTGGAAATGGCCGGGATCGACATCAGCACCAGGCGCATCTGGGCTGATCGCACGCTGCTGGTGGGCGGTACCACAGACAATCAACTGCTCACCTGGCTGGGTGCGCGTGAGACGAGCGGCCCGCCTCCTACCCCGCGCCCAATCCCGACCTCGCCGACAGGCGCCACCAACCAGCCATCTGGGGCGCGCATGGTCAGCAGCATTACCCCGCGCACTGTGATCATGGAGGGGGCCGGTTTTATCGCGGTGGCCTTTGCACCCGACGGGCGCAGCCTGGCGACATTAGCCTGCATGAGCGGCGAGCCTGACCGCTGTGAGCGCGGCACGATCCGGGTGCGTGATGCAGAGACAGGTAATGTGACCTCGACCATCGCCACACTGGAGAACCCGCATCCCGCGCTGGCGTACTCGCCGGATGGCGCGCTGCTGGCCGCTGCCGTCTGTTTGAACGCGCTGGATCACGACTGCACGCAGAGTGAGATCCGCCTGTGGGACGCCGCGACGGGGGCGCAGGCAGGCGTGCTGGGCGGCTATACTGAAGAGGTTGATGTGCTGGCCTTCTCGCCTGATGGCGCAACCCTGGCAGGCCGCACCTGCGTAAGCCGCGACGCGTGGCTTTGCACGGCCCAGGAAATCTGGCTGTGGGATGTAGCCGCAAGACAGGTGCGGGCGAAGATCGGCGGCTTTGTGCACATGTTCGATACCGACCTCGACTTTTCTCCGGATGGACGACGCCTTGTGTCGCCTAACTGCATTAACCCGGATGAAGCCAACCTGTGCACGACGTGGAACATCCTGATCTGGGATACTGCAACAGGTATGCTGGTGCGCACTCTGACACCCGGGTTCGAGTGGCTGTACGATGTCAGGTTCACAGCCGATGGCTCTCAGCTTGCGGTGAGTGGGAGTATCACGCACAACCTGGACGGCCTGTGGGTGCTCGACTCAAGCAGTGGGAACGTACTTGCCCAACAATCCTTTTCAGATGAACTCCTGTGCTGGGCGTTTGATGTCGCGCCGGATGGCCGGACGGTGAGCACGGCACTCTGCGCATTTGACGAGGAATACACGCCCGCTGGCTTACAGATCAACCTGTGGTCCAGTGAAGGCCTGGAGCCGCTGTACTCGGTGGACGGCGCGCCGCTGATCTCTGCAGACAGCCTTATCTTCTCCCCTGACGGTAAGAAGCTGGCTGTGCTGGACATGTACACCAGCGGGGAGATCAGCCTGTGGGATACGTCACCGTAGTGGGTTGGGGCCTCCATCTTCTTCCACGCTGATGCGGCGGCGCAGCACCGCATCGCGGTAGGCATCGATGCGCGCCTGTGCGCCCTGGCCCACCCCCGGGTGCTGGCGGGCGATCGCCTCAGCGGCATCGCCAGCGATGCGCTGTACCGAGCGATCGGGGTCCTCGAGCAGCGCCAGCAGGCCGGGCAGCGCGCGCGGGTCGCCGATGCTCTTGAGGGTGAAAGCAGCGATCCAGCGCACATCGCGCTCCGAGTTGGACAGCGAATCGATCAGGCGCGGCACAAGGGCGTCGCTGCCGCCGCGCCCGCGCGCCAGTTGGGTCAGGCCCCAGGCGGCTGTCTGGCGGGTGCCGGAGCTGGCCAGCGGGTCGAGCAGCAGGGCCATCAGGCGTTCTATCAAATCCGCTCGCAGCACTGCGTCGGTGATCTGCGGGGCCACGCGCGCAACAGCCCACATCGCCCCCCGCGCGACCGTTTCATCTTCATCGCCCAGCAGGTCGATCAGCGCGGGCGCCGATCGCACATCGGCCAGTTTGCCCAGCGACTCGGCGGCGGTAACCCGCACGATCCACGCCGGGGAGTCCAGCATCGCCAGCAGACCCGGCACGGCGCGGCGCACCCCCAGCGCCGCCAGCCGCTTGGCCGCATCGATCCGCGCGTGGTCACTACCGTGTGTGAGGGTTTCCAGCAGGGCGCGGATGCGGAACGGCTCGCTCAGGCGATCCCACAGAATGCGCAGGGGGCGTTTGCGCTCAGGCGGGCGCGGCTCAGCATCGATCATCGTTCGTCCTCCTCAAGCCCTCCATCCGGGGCCGCAGCCGCCCCGGGTGCGTCCATGCGCAGCAGGGCATCCCGCGCCGCGCTGCGCACCAGTTCATCCGGATCGTCCAGTGCATCGGTCAGATAGGGCACACCGGCAGGATGGCCCAGCCGCCCCAGCGCGTAGATCGCCGCCAGGCGCGGCAGCAGCTCCTCTCCGCCGATCAGCTCCGCCAGCTCCGCCAGAGCCCGCAGATCACCCAGGCGGCCCAGCGCCACCGCAGTTGCCACCAGGGTCGGTCGGCTGCCGATCTGCAGGGCTTCCAGCAGGCGGTCGGCTGCCCGCTGATCGGTTTCCGCTTCCTGCAGCGCAGCGAAGGTCCACGCAGCGGAACGCACCAGCTTGCCCGTGAAGCGTTTGTCCAGGATCAACCCCAGCGCCCGCGAGGAGGCGTGGCGCACCGCAGGGTTGGGGTCGTGCATCAGGTCAAGCAGCAGAGGCACCACCCCTTTGCCCAGCCGCACCAGCGCGTCCGCTGCCGCGCGCCGCTGGTCGGCAGGCAGCTCGTCATCACGCAGGATCGAGAGCGCCAGCCCAAGCACGCGCTCCACACTGAGCGCAGGCTCGCGGCCGGTGCGCCCGGATCGATCACCGCCGAGGATGGGGGCATTTAGGGATTGCCGTGCAGCCATCAGGTTTTTAATCGCAGCTTGTCTTGAACGGACGTTGCATCTGAAAACACGCCGGGAAAGCCTGTGCCTTCCCGGCGATAAGGGTCTGTGGGCCCGGGGTTGTATATCAGAGGTGCTATTCCTTGCCCTGCAGCCGGCGAGTCATCCTTCCGCGCGCTTCAATCTCACACCGTTGCTGCCATGTCAAACCATCGTCCACAATCAGCTCATCACGCGGATCAACCGGGTTCTCCGGGTCCGGCAGGCGGAGCCTGCGCTCCAGCCTGCGTAAGCGACGCTTCACCAGCGTCTTTACCGGCCCTGCCACCCTGATCTCTGCCATCGCGCACCTCCTTTCGACGCGCGCTGAGCGCGGGAAGGAGGACAGCGGTCGCGGGATCGATCCGTGGGTGAGGGTGAGGTTCAGGAGAGGTGCCCCTTGCTGGGACCCACTCTGGGCATCGCTGAGCCTCGCCACAGGCCCTTCTATCTTTATTGTACACCAAAAAACACCGGTTTTGGGGCGGTTTCGCCGGGCAGGGTTGATCCTTAGGGGCGGGCCAGCGCCTCGTAGACTGCCCACGTCTCGCTGGCAGCGCGCGCCCACGAGAATTGGGCTGCGCGGGCCAGCCCACGCGTGCGCAGCTCGGCGCGCAGGGTGGGCTGCTCAACCAGCGCACGCAGCGCCGCGACCAGGGCGCCTGTGTCGGTGGGGTCGAAAGTCAGCGCCGCCTCACCTGCCACCTCGCCCAGGCTGGAGGTGCTGCTGCAGGCCACAGGCGTGCCGCAGGCCATCGCCTCGAGCACGGGCAGCCCGAAGCCTTCATACAGCGAGGGTTGGGCTGCGGCCAGCGCCCCAGCCAGCATGGCGGGCAGATCGGCATCCGGCACATAGCCGGGCCGGATCACGGCATCCTGCTGCCCGAAACGCGCCAGCGCCTCGAAGAACCCCCCGGTCAGCCAGCCCTCTGCGCCGATCACCACCAGCGCCAGGTCGGGGTGATTGGCACGCAGCGCAGCCAACGCCTCAACCAGGCGGGGCAAGTTCTTGCGCGGCTCGATGGTGCCCAGCGTGACCAGGTAGCGTTCGGGCAGGGCGTAGCGCGCCCGCACCCCGGCGACCGCCTCCGGCGGCTGGGGCTTGAAATGCGGCGCGGCGGCCTCGTAGATCACGCTGATCCTGGCTTCGGGCACGCCGTACAGCCGCATGATATCGGCCTTGCTCTGCTCGCTGACCGTGATGACGTGCTGCGCCCGGCGGGCGAACAGCGGCAGGGCGCGGGTCAGGTAGGCTTTGTTGAGCCCTTTGTGATGCTCTGGGAACAGCTCAAAGATCAGGTCGTGGATGGTCAGCACCGAGGGCGCCCCATGCACGGGGACCAGCAGGTGCTCGGTTGCGTGGAACAGGTCACAGGGGCCCACCCAGCGGTTGAAGGGCACATGCGCGATCTGCGCGGCATACACCCCCATGCGCCAGGGCTTGTAGCCCGCGCGCACTGTACGGATCGGCAGCCCGGCCAGCTCGGGCACCTCACGTGCGGAGCTGGTCTGGTTGGCGAAGAGGCGCACCGCGCCGGGCCGTTCAGCGGCCAGCGCCGCCGCCAGTGAGGCCGCGTAGCGGCCCAACCCGGCTTTACCGTTGATGGCGGGGGAGATGTCCAGCGTGACCTGCATAGCCTCAGTGTAGCGCAGATCGGCAGGGTCGGCGAGGCATGGGGTTCCAGGGGGCCGGAGGCTCGATATCAAGGCCTTCTGGTTGGAACTGCGCTCACGAGCGGGCCCCTTTGCTCCCTCAGCCGCCTCTGATGGTATACTGGTGCGGATTTTTGTGACGAGGAGGACTTCTGCGGTGACCGGCTCTGCCCATGACCTGCGCTACCCGCATCTGCCCGTGTTCTGGTTTCGCCTGCTGCGTGGGGTGATCTCCTTTCTGGTACACCTGCTCACACGCTTTCGCATCGAAGGCACTGAGCATATCCCCCCGGCAAACCAGCCGGTGATCTTTGTCAGCAACCACCTGCATCATCTGGATGCCCCGGCGGTGGGCATCTCTCTCCCACGCGACCGCGACATCCGGGCGCTGGCCGCCGAGCGCTACGAGCAGCACCTCTTCTTCGGGCTGATCCTCAAGGCTGCCGGGTCGATCTTCATCCAGCGCGGCGAGGTGGATCGCAAGGCCCTGCGCCAGGCGCTGAACGTGCTCGAGGATGGCAAATGCATGGCGATCGCCGTGGAGGGCACGCGCAGTAAAACCGGCGCCCTGGCCCAGGGCAAGACCGGCGCGGCCTACCTGGCGACACGCGCGAACGTGCCGCTGGTGCCCCTTGCCGTGTGGGGCAGCGAGCAGATCCTGCCTGCGTGGATGCGCCTGCGCCGCGCGGAGGTCATTGTGCGCTTTGGCGAGCCGTTCTACCTGCCCGAGGGCCGCGCACGCACCGCCGAGCTTGATGCCCACACCGAGATCATCATGACCCACATCGCCCTGCTGCTGCCCCCGGAATACCGCGGCGTCTATGCGGAGCGTGCGGAGCAGGCAGCCAACGGTATGCGCTGATGCGCGGGTATCCGTGTGTATTCGCTGAGGGGCGGTTGTTACCGGAGTGGGTGAGGCACCTGTATGGGTGCCTCTGCGATCGAGATGCCTATTTCTGCTCGCTCTCGTCCTCATCCGGCTTGAGCAGGATCGGCCTCTCGAAGGTGCCCGTGGGCGGGCGTGGGGTCGGCTGGGTGTCGTCCAGCAGCTCCAGGTCCGGGCGCTGATAGGAGGAGGTATCGCGGGATGGGGCTTCTAACCCTGCCTGGCGGCGGCGCTCACGCACATCACTCAGCGTCGATTCGTCCTTCATGACGTCGGGATGCGCCAGCTTACTTTCAATCGCGACGACACGCGCCAGCAGCAGCTCAGCCTCTTGCAAGTATCCCAGTGACTCGTACAGCTTACCCAGGTTGTAGGAGGTGAGGGCTTCACCGGCCCGGTCACCCAACCCCTGGCGCAGGCGCAGCGCCCATTCGTAGCTGGTTACGGCGCGGTCATAGTCGCGCATGGTCTGGTAGGTTACACCCAATGCGTGGCGTGTGGCTGCCTCGCCGGGCTTGTCGTGCAACGCCAGCCGGATGCGCAGCGCGGCCTGGTGGGCGCGCTCCGCCTCCCGCAGCCGACCCAGCCGCCGGTGATCGATCCCCGCCAGGTCCAGCGCGTCGGCTTCCATCGCCCGTTCGCCGATGTCCCACAGGGTGGCGATGGCTGGCTCATAATGCGCAAGCGCATCCTCATACTTCTCAAGCTGGTCGTAGATCAGTCCGCTGCAGCACAGCGCAGTGGCCTCCCCCCGGCGGTCGCTGAGCAGGCGGTACAGCCGCTCCGCCTCGCGGAAGGCATCGAGTGCCTTGTAGGGGGCACCAAGCTCGGCATAGGCCATGCCCAGGTTAATCAGGGTCAGGGCCTCTGCCGGGCGGTCATTGGAGGCCCGGTAGCCCTGCAGGGCATTCTCATAGATGTTCGCAGCATGGCCGGGGCGCCCCAGCGTGGCAAACGATGCCCCCAGCCGGGCCAGCATATCCGCACGCCCGGCGCGCAGAAAACCGTCCAGGGCATCCGGCGGGCGCAGCCCACGCGACGGCGTCGGGTCATCTTTGGGGAGCGGGGAATCCGCCATCAGCCGGTCTCCCCCTCGTAGAGCGCCTTACACTCCGGCGTGGTCGGGTAGGTCACGAACAGCCAGCCGCGCACCACCCGGCTTGAGACCAGCGTGCCGCCCGTACTGCGCAGGTTGATTGCCACCAGGTGCAGCCCCGGCGGCGCGTCCGTGGCATCGACGAAGACATCGATGCGGTCGCCGCTGTGCGCGACATCCTGGCTCACCCCCACCACCGGGAGTCCCGGGCCGTTGGCCGGTTCGATCTGCACCTCCAGCGGGCCGGGGTAGCCCGCGTTGCGCACGCTAAACGACCCGATCTGCAGGTAGCCGCCGCAGCCCGCCTCGACGATGGCCGTCATGTTATGTATTACCGCCCCAACACTGGGGCGGTATTCAAGCGGTGCGCGTTTCTGCAGTTGCTGGACGGCATAGAAGGCGGGCAGCGGGGTGCCATCATGTTTCAGGATGCCATAAAAGCGCATCTGGCTGCACAGTGGCTCATAGTTCAGGTCCTGGTACTCGTTCCAGTTGAGGTTCCACAGGAACATCGGCCCGGCCCACGGCCAGTTGCGTTCGGCAAAGCGGAAGGCCCGCGCGATGTAGCCCGCCTGGGTCTCGGAGTCGAATGCCATCCACGCGAAGTCCCTGAATTCCGCCGCATTGGTGCACTGGTTCAGGCCGTCCTCCGCCGGGTTGCGCACCCAGCCAAACTCGGTGACCCAGATCTGCTTGTCGATGATCCCGTAGCTCAGCATGAGCTGGTACATGCGCTCCGCACGCCGGAAGCTGAACGGGTTGGCATAGGGGTCCGCCTCGGGCGGCTGGTTGAAGCCGTAGGGATGGTAGCCAAACGCATCGAAGCAGGCGCCCGCCCCCGCATTCAACATACGCCGGGCATACTCGAAATCGTCCATATTGAGGCCGTCGGGTGTGCCTGCCGTCGGCGCCAGCCCGCCTGACACAATCACAAGCTGCGGATAGGCGGCCTTGATGGCCCGGTAGCTGCGGCACAGGCCCTCCGCGTACTGCTCGGGGTTGGGCGGGCCGGTGTCCCATTCCACGCCCAGGTTTGGCTCGTTGCCGATCTCGACGGCATCCACGCCCGCATCGACCAGCGTCTTGGCCAGCTGCGGCAGGTTGTTAATGAAGGCATCATCCGGCAGGCTGCGCATCTCAATGCGGTACATCACATTGATGCCGGGGTAATCGCGCGTCTGCGCGATGTCATAAATCTTGACCCAATCCATGCCGAGCTGGCCCAGCACGTCGGGGCGCGAGCGCAGGTGTGGCCCCACGTGGATGCCGTAGCCCAGATGGCGCGGGCGCAGCTCGGCGCCCTCTATCGGGGGCGGCTGGCTGGTAGCCATCAGCACAAAAGCGATCAGCGCCACGCTCACGCTGATCAGCAAGCCCATCCATCCACGCAGCGCGGCGCGCGTACGCGCATGTTCCATCAAATCAGTGCCTTTCCAGTTCCTACCAATCCACAGAGTTACATTAGCGCGTTTCAGGGGACTCTGCCAGTGCGCCGGGGTGACGGCTCAGGACCGTGACACCGCCGTCCCTGCGCGCTGCTGGGCTCACAGGTCCAGGCGCATCACATGGCGGCGCATCCCGGCGCGCCCGATCTCCCTGAAGCCTGCCGCCGTGAAGGTGTGCACAAAGCCCATGAAGCGGTAGCTGGGCGAGTCGGGATCGACCGGGTAGGCTTCGACAGCTTTCGCCCCGTGCGTGCGCGCGTGCCCCACAGCCTCCTCGATCAGCCGGGCCATCAGACCCTGCCCACGCACGCGGCGCGTCACAAAAAAGCACACCAGCGACCAGACCCCACTGTCATCCTCATCCCGCAGGTCGGTCAAACGCCGGTAGGTCGCCTTCGGGGCGATGCTGCACCAGGCCACCGGCTCGCCGTCGAGGTAGGCCAGCAGGCCCACCGGCACCCCCGCGCTGACGCGCCCCGCCAGGGCCGCCTTGCGGCTGGCGCCGTCCGTGTGACGCACCTCCTCGGGGGTGGCGCGCCACGCCATGCACCAGCAGTACTTCGGGCCGCCCCGGCTCTCGAACAGCCGCTCCAGGTCGCCCCAGCGGCTTTGATCCACCTCATAGACTACGATATCCGGTTGCTCGCCGTGAGCCATGCTGCCGTCCCCTCCGCCCTCATAGACGCCCGCTTAGCTTGTTGATCGATTGTACCCGGGGGGCCCATTTCATGAAACCGGTGAAGGCGCCCATAACCGATACCAACGGCGGCACTTCACAGATCGCCTGGTCTCCTGTATGATGGATGAGGAGCTCGTATGCCCCGACCCCACCTGTCTGGAGGGAGACAATAGATGAATGGCAAAGAAACCCTGACCCCCAAAGCCCTGTTGAAGGTCTTTGCGGAGGGACGTCCCTATGCGTGCAGCAGCGCGCTTGACCAGCTCTCGCGGCTGCCTGAAGCCGACCGCAAGAAGTTCCGGCAGCCCATCATCGAGTTTATCGTGAGCACCGAGGATAACTGGCTGCGCGCCTGGGGCCCCAGCGCCCTGGCCGCTGTCGGTGGCGACGAGTCCTTCGATTACCTGGACAGCCTGCTGGCGAAGCTCAACGCTGACGCCGTTCAGCCGACCCCCAAAGTCGAAAAGGAGGGGGATGCCGCCAGCCCGGATACCGACCCGTTCTTTGAGGGGACACTCGACGCACAGACGGCCTGGGTCACCGCTTATGAGCCGTTTATGCTGGAGGAAAGTGGGGAGCCCGCCTACGACTTCATGCGGTTCTACACGCTGCGTGCGCTGTTCATGATGCAGCAGGCCGCCCCCACCCCGGAAGCGCGCGAGGATCGCCTCAAGCGCCTGCGGGTGCACACCGACACCGTGCAGGCGCACGCGGACTGGCAGGATAAGCTGGTGCTGGCTGGCTCGTGGATCATCCGGGCCCTGCTCGACCGTGGTGACCGCGAGGCCCTGCGCGCGGTGACGGCCGGGCTGGTGCCGCTGCCTGATGATGCGTATATGTACGCCCTGCCCGATTTCCCGCCCGTGCGCGGCATCGCCCGCGCGCTGGCGCGCATCTCACAGGATGACGACGCCTACCTGGAGCACCGTCAGAAGGCCATCCGCGCATTGGGCGAGTTCACGGTCGGCGACGAGAGCTCGCGTGCCGATCAGGACGAGCACTACATGGCCGCCAACACGCTCGGCGAGATCATCACCGGGGGGTATGCCAACGAATACCTGCGCAACTCGGCGGTCAAAGCGATGGGCGATCTGCGCCATGCCAACGCCGACCGCATCCTGTACCCCGCCCTGCACGACGAGAACGCCGAGGTGCGGGTGCAGGCTGCCCGTGCTTTGCTGCGCACCTACGGGCGCGAGCGCTGCGTGCAGGCCGTGATCGCCGCCGCCTTTGAAGACAAGGCCATCGAGGACCGCCTCTCGAATATCAGCGGGGCGCTGCGCCAAGTGGACTCCGAGCGCAAGGTCACGACCGATGAGCTGAGCAAGCTGCTCGGCGGCGAGGACCGCGAGCGGGCGCGCCGCGCCGAGTTCCTGCTGGCCGACCTGGGCGGCTGGGCCGCCATGCAGCGTCTCAGCCAGCGCCGCCTGACGCTGGGCGCCCTCGATGACCTACTGCGCACCTCCGAGGAGGCGGTCAACAAGCGCTTCGAGGACACCATCAAGCGGGCGCGCAACAACTTCCTGTTCGCGATGATCGTCAACTCGCTGATCGTCTCCTTCGGCGTGATCCTGATGGGCATCTCTGTGTGGCAGCTCATCCTCGATCCGGAGAAGCTGGCCACCTGGGTAGCCCCCGGCGCCGCCGGGCTGGTCGGCGTGATCCTGACGCTGCTGTTCAACGGACCGCGCCAGAACGCCCGCGAGGACCTCGCCGCGCTGGTCAACGTCAACACGATCTATTTGGGGTACCTGCGCAAGCTCAACCAGGTCGATGCCACTTTCAAGCACCTCTTTATGGAAGAGCCGAATTTCAACATCGACATGGTGAACTCCACGCTGGAGCAGATCGACGACGCCATCAACGAGGCGCTGATCGATACACAGGTGCACCTGCTTGGCCATGATGCCCAGCCGGGGGCCTCCACACCGGCCGCGCCTGCAGCGGCAGCCCCGGCTGCTCCTGCACCCGCCGCACCGGCTCCGGCAGCGCCCACACCCGCAGCACCTGCCGCACCTGCGCCTGCAGCACCCCCGGCCCCTCCAGCCCCCGCTGCGCCTGGCGCGGATAACCACGAAGCCATCCCGCCCGCGGAGGGCATGGGTGCGGGCTGATCACGCTTTATAAGAGGAGCAGGCTTGGCCTCCTGCGCCTGACACAGACGAGCCCGCGCTGCGGGCTCGTCGCATGAATAGTGAAGGTTCTGGAGAATCGAGGCGTGTCCCGTGGGCTCCCTCAGCGCCCGCCGCCGCGCCCGCCCCACCAGGTGATGATCAGCGGGGACGCGGTCAGCAGCAGTGCCGAGAGCACAGTACTCACCGCGACGGTGATGCCGCCCACCACGCTGGCCACCTGCGCGCTGATCAGCGACCACAGCACATAGGCCAGCGTCAGGATGCCCCCTGTGACGCGCGTCAGCGCGGTCAGCTCTGGTGCGTTGAGCGTCAGGAAGCTGCGCACCTCGATGCGCAGAGTCTCCGTTTGCAGCAGGCGCACGTCGGCCACCAGCCCGCCAGGTGTGCGCCGCGTGGTCACCGAGCGCACCGCCCCGCTGCCGGGGTCGCGCGTCATCAGCACTTCCTTGTCCTGCTCGGGCCGCCAGCGCACCCCCAGGTAGGAGAACTCGACGGTCATCAGCAGCACATCGGGCTTGAGCGGCTTGGCGATGAACTCCAGGGCGATTGGCTCGCCCTCGCGGTAGAGCACCGTCTGCTGGGGCTGCGGCACCTGGAACTCGTCTTCGCGGTATTTGAGCGTCACACGGATGCCCGGCTGGCGCTTGGCCTTGTCCTGATAGGCCGGGTACCAACGGTGCACGAAGGCCAGCTCGCCGGGGCTGCGCGGCAGCGCAGCGAAGCCCGGCAGCGGCTCGGCGGGGTCCTCGTGGATGTGGCGCCCGGGCACCTCCACACGGATCACAAACGGCTGGTTCACGTAGATGCTCTGCGTGTAATCAATGGTGTAGCTGGTGCGGATGCGCTGCTCAGTGGCCTGCGGTGTGCGCTCGCGCGGGCGGGGGTCCCTCGCCGGGGATGGAGGTTCCTCAGGCAGCGGCTCAGCGGCGGGCGCGGGCGGCGGCACGTGGATCGCCGCGCCTTCTGCGGGGAGCGCCAGGTCCAGCGGCGTGCCGTCGTGCTGGAAGGCCGCCAACTCCAGGGTAACGGCGCTGAAGGCATCCTGCCCCTGCCCCGCCGCGGGCATATACTGCACATCGACGACGATCACCTGCATCTGCAGCGATTGTGCCGTGATGCTGTATGCCGCCCCCGGCTCGATGCACTGAGGTGTGCCACGCCCATGCACCTCGGCACGGCGGGCGGCGTCCTCAAAGCTCTCCGGGCTTAACAAGACAATGGTCGGGCTGCGCAGGTCTTCCTTGTCAAACAGCCACGCCTCCAGCCCGCTGACCTGCCGGTAGCCGCCCGTCTCCCGGGCCAGCGCCACCGCCACGCCCATCTCGCCGACAAAGGCGCCGGTCGGATCGTACAGCGAGTACGAGGCGTCATACTGGTCATCGCCGCGCACAAACGTGGTGATGTGCTGGGCAATAGGCGCCTGCGAAGTCACCACGCGGAAGTCGTAGCGCGGCACCGCCGCACTGATGCGCTCGCCGCGCTGGGCGGGCGTCAGGTCGGGGTCCAGGCTGTTGACATCGGGCGTGGGCCGCCGCGCGGGCGGTGGTGTGTAGCTGCCCGGGCCGGCCTGAGCCGCTCCCGGATTCCCGGCTCCGCCGCTGCCCTGCGGCGAGTCGGCGCCCGGCCCGGCCGGCAGTGCACCCATCACGGCTGCGCCCAGCGGGCGCACAGCGCCGGTGCGCACCACGCGCCGCATACGCACGGCGTTCTCCGCAGCCAGCGAGAGGAAGCCTACGAATACAACCAGGATAAACCCGCTGATGACCACAATCGACATGGGCTGGACCGATCTCTCTCAGGGCGGGACGTGCAGCCGCCCCGCCAGGATGCCCTTCTAGCATACCCGGACGGGCTGGATTTACAAGCCGGGCTGGATTGGACGTGCCCAAAACCCGAGCCTATAAACGGGCGGTGCCCCATGTCCGCAGGGCAGGCCGAACATCCCGTGCCGGGGCGGTCCTCAAGCCTCACGCTTGCGGCTAATCTTTTCTGCTTTCCGATGTATGCTCTTTCAGCACCTGCTCTGAAAACGCCGCTCCCACCCGCTCCCGGATCAGCGGGGCATCGCTGCCGCGCCGGGCAGGCCCAGGTCGCCCGCGCTTCCAGTACAGCAGCGCGCGCAGCAGCGTGGGCAGCGCCAATCTCCAGCGCCGCAGGCCTGAATAGCCCGAGCGCCCCAGCGGGCGCAGCGCGCGTTGATAAGGCACCGTGACCAGTGGTAGGCCCAAGCAGGCGATCATGCCGGGTATATGCGGGTGCTGTTCCTCAAACGCAGCCAGCCGTGCAGCCGCCTCATGCGACATCGCCAGGTAGGTGCCCGCATCGACCGGCAGGCCGGTTAGCCAGTGCATCAGGAGTTTGAACCCGCGTGAGGTGGCCCGCCTCCCGCGGTGCTGCGCTCCGCTGCGCCGCACTGCGAAAGCCGCGGCAGCCCCCTGGTCCAGCGCAGCCAGCAGCCCCGGGATGGCCTCCGGCGGGTCCTGTAGATCGGCATCCATCACGATCAACCGCCCGCCCCGTGCATGGCACAGGCCGGTCATGATCGCCCGGTGCTGCCCGGCGTTGCGCGCATGCGCGATCACGCTGACCCGCGCATCGCTGTGAGCCAGTGCCTCCAATACCTTGAAGCTGTTCTCCGGGCAGGCGTCATCGACGAACACCAGCTCAAACGGCGCTGCTTGCGCTTCCAGTGTGCGCACCAGACCCTCGTACAGATCATGCAGCGTGGCACGGTTGCGATACACCGGAAGCACCACGCTGATCAGCGGGCTGCTGGGCAGATCCACCATGGACTACGTCTCAGGGCCGCGCAGCAGGTCAATCGCCATGTCGTCCAGGGAGGAGGCTGTCCCCAGCGCCCCGATCACCCGCGCCATGCTGCGCACAGTGGGTGTGTCCCCAAAATCGCGCAGGGTTACATCGGCCTGCAGGTCCTCACGGATGCGCGCCACGATCTGCATCGCCAGGATCGAATCGCCGCCCAGGTCGGCGAAGCGATCTTGAACACCCACACGCTCAAGGCGCAGCACCTCTGCCCAGATGCCTGCCAGCCGCTGCTCCAGCTCAGTGGCCGGGGCGGTGTACTGCGCCGGGCCATCTGCGGCGGCATCCTCGTAGAAAGTCAGTCCGAGCCGCTCCGCCAGCCCAATGCGCTGAAGCTTGCCCGTCGGCCCTTTGGGGATTTCGTCCACAAATACAATCCTGCGCGGCACTTTGAACTCTGCCAGCCGGGCGGCCACGAAGTCGCGCAGCGTCCGCTCCCCGACCTGGGCGCCTGCGCGCAGCACCACTGCCGCGCCGATATCCTCACCCAGGCGCGGGTCCGGCACGGCGAAGGCCACTGCCTGTGCCACGCCTGGATGGCTCAGCAGCGCCTCATCCACCTCGCGCGGCGCGATCTTCTCTCCGCCCCGGTTGATGATCTCCTTGATACGCCCGGTCAGCGTCAGGTAGCCCTCCGCGTCCAGCATGCCCTGGTCACCGGTGCGGAACCAGCCGTCACTGAATGCCTGGGTGTTGGCCTCCGGGTTGTTCTCATAGCCGTGGGTGACGCTCGGCCCCCGGATCACCACCTCACCGGTCGACCCCACCGGCAGCAAGGCACCCGCCCCGTCCATAATAGCGATCTCCACCCCCGTCGCCCGCCCAACTGTGCCCGGCTTGCGCACCCCCGGCGGCAGTGGGTTGATCGCCATCTGGTGCGATGCCTCGGTCATACCATAGGCCTCGACCACCGGGGCGTTGAAGGCAGACTCAAGCTCATGCAGCACCTGCGGCGCCAGCGCCGACGAGGAGGAACGGATGAAGCGCAGCGGATTAGCCTCGATCATCGCGCGATTGGTCGCAGCCTGCTGCAGGATCGCCTGGTGCATGGTGGGCACGGCGGTATACCATGTCGGGTGCAGCTCCTCCATCCATGCGAAGAAGTGCGGCGCCAGGAAGCCCGGTGTACAAGCCACGCTGGCCCCGGCGGTCAGCGACGCCAGCAGCGCGCCGATCAGCCCGTGGATGTGAAACAACGGCATCACGTTCAGGCAGCGATCCTCCGGCGCCAGCCGCAGCGACTCGCGGATGGACAGCGCTGACGCGCACAGGTTAGCCTGGGTCAGCGGCACCAGCTTGGGCCGTGATGTGGTGCCGGAGGTGTGCAGCACCAACGCCACATCCTCAGGGGTGGCCAGCCCGGGCCGGGCCGCGTCGCCCGCAGGGTCTCCCTCCAGGGTGAAGAGCCCCGCCGGGTTACCAGCGCCAACCGCCAGCCGGATCACCGGGATGCCCATGCCCCCGGCCACGCTCCCCGCCAATGACTGATCGCCTTCCAGTATGATCAGCGCCCTGCACCGTGCATCACTCAGGTAGAATTCGAACTCCGAGTCCCGGTAGTGTGGGTTCAGGGGGGCCGCCGCCGCCGCTGATCCCACTGCCAGGAATAGCGAGGCAGCCTCCGGGCCGTTGGGCAGCACGATGCCCACACGGTCGCCGCGCCCGATACCAAGCTGGTTGAGCTGCTCCACGCTGCGCTCGATGTGCGCAGCCAGTCCGCTGAAGCTCAGAGGCGGGCGTCCCGGTGCCAGCAGCGCGGGGGCATCTGGTTGGCGTGCAGCTTGTGCTGCGATCAGGGTGTGAATTGTGAGGTGGTTATGTACCTGCGAAGACATTCTCTAAGTAGGCCCAGCATTTCTATACTTTGTTCTAAGTACGGTTTAGCGGTACATTGTACCAACTGATTCAGAGTTGTGCCGCAGATACGGCTGAACCCTCCAAAAGAATGGAATTTCCCCAAGTGTCTCTGCCGAGGAAGAACGTATGAGTGTGGCTAACAAGCTGATCATTCTGGGGACACACGATTTCGCGGAAGAGGTTGCAGACCTCGTCTCGCAGATCGACTCGTTGGAGCTGGTGGCGTTCATCGAGAACCAGGACCGTGATCGCTGCAGCCGGACACTGCTCGGTAAACCCATCCACTGGGTCGACGAACTGCCCCGCTTTGCCGGCTCGCACATTGCCCTGTGTGCCATTGGCACCACGCGGCGTTTCCAGTTCACCGATCAGGCAGAGGCTGCAGGGATAGAGTTCACAGTGCTTCGGCATCCCTCCGTACATATGCTGCCTTCCGCTTCGATCGGCCCCGGCACGATTTTGAGCATCGGTGTGCTGGTGGCGTCTCATACTGTGTTGGGCAGGCATGTGATCGTCAATCGCGGCGCCATGATCGGACACCATACAGTCATCGGCAGCCATGTCACCATCGCACCCGGGGCCAATATCGCCGGGCGGGTGCGTATCGGGGACCGCGCTTATATCGGTATGGGCGCCCAGATCATCAATGACATCACGATCGGCGCGGGTGCTGTGATCGGAGCCGGCTCGGTCGTCACGCGTGATGTGCCCGACCATGTCATGGTGTTGGGCTATCCGGCGGCTGTCGTCAGGCAGGGCGTGGAGGGGATGTAGTACCCCCCTTAGACCCACCTGCGCAGCAGGCGCACCAGCGCCAGCCCCATCGCGTAGGGCGCGGCGACCATGCCACCCGCGGTGGCGATGCGCAGCGGGGTATCCAGACGCAGCCATTCAGGCAGCGCCACGTGGATCAGCGGGCGCCCCAGCACCACACCCTGCAGCACCAGCAGCACGGCCAGCATGGCCAGCCCGGCGATCAGCGCTGAGCTGACCGGGTTGCGTGAGCGCAGGCCCACCCCCACACCCCAGGCTGCCGCCAGCAGGTTGATGCCCCACAACCCCACCGTCAGGGCGACGGCCAGCAGCGTCGGGGCAAAGACATCCCTGCGCCAGACCGTCAGGCCATTGAGCAGGGTGAAGAACACCTTGGTCTGCAGCGCACGGTACAGCGTGCCAATGGCGATCAGCGGCAGGACCGCCGCCAGCAGCCCCAGCAGCACGCGCACCCGGTGCAGTGCGGCCAGCACATAGCCCCACAGCATGCGCGCCGCCGGGATCGCCGACGAACGGACCAGGTCATAGTGGTTATGCGAGGCATCACGGGCAGCTAACTGCGCGGCGGCTATCGCAGTGATCAGCGGGGAACTGAAGGTCACGAACAGGGCGAAATTACGGGCATAGGTCAGCGGGCCGTTGCGCAGCTTGATCTGCCAGCGCACCCAGTTGCCCCCTGCATAGAGCTGGCGCCATTCAGCGTGCGTTACCACATCGAGCAGCGCCCACGCACTCAGCACCAGCAGGGCCACTCCGGACCCGAACGCCAGCCACAGCACCACCCGGGTGCTTGGCCCTTTGCTGCGCCGGGTCAGGCGCTTGAAGACGGGATTCTCGCCACGTAAGGCCTGCATCGGTGCCCCTGGAGCAGGTCATTCGCCCGTTCGATTAAGTATAACCTGAGTTTGCCCGCCGCCAAGCGATCTGTGCGAATCCGGTGTGTTTACGGCAGGTGACGTTCAAAATCACCCGCCTGCCGGGTGGTTCGCTGAGGCGCTCATACCGCGCGTGCTCATGGCAATCACCACGAACAGGGCCAGCACCACGCCAAGTGCCAGCCCGGTCTCCCAGGGCAGCGCCTGCGGCCCCACCTCCTGGAACAGCCGCCCGGCCAGCCATGGCAGCGTCATGCCGCCCAGGCTGGCCCCCATCACGAAGATGCTGGTCACCTGCCCGGTGATCGGGATGCGGCGGCTCGCGAATGCCATCAGCGTCGGGTAGATCGACGCAATGGCCAGCCCCAGCCCTAGTGTGCCCGCCCACAGCGCCCACAGGGCATTTGGAAAGACCAGGATCAGCGCGACACAGGCCAGTGCCAGCAGCAGATCGCCGAGCAGGAGCGTGCGCGGGCGCACCCGATCCGCCAGCGGGATCACCAGCAGACGGCCCAGCGTCAGCGCACCCCAAAAGCTCGAGTTGAGCAGCGCTGCGCCCGGCGCGTCGGCCAGGCTCTTCGTCAGCGCGTAGCTGTATACCCAGCCGCCGTAGGTGATCTCCATGCCCACGTAAAAGAAGAAGGCAGCAGCCAGCAGCAGCGTGAGCACCAGGCTGGCGCGGCCGCTTCTGCCTTCTGTGCTGGAGACAGGGGCCTGTGGCGAGGGCGAGAGCAGCACCACCACCAGGGTGGGCAGCACCAGCAGGGCCAGCGCCCAATATGATCCGCGCAGCCCACCGAACCGCAGACCTGCCTGCGCCACCACCAGCGGCGAGAGGAACGCCCCCAGCCCGAAGAAGAAATGCAGGGCGTTCATGTAGGGGCCGACACGCGGGCCGTAGCGCCACATCAGCAGGGTGTTGCCGCCAATATCAATGGAGGATTCGAAGACGCCCAGCATAAACAAAAAGGCGCCCACCAGCACCAGCAGAACCGAGACGGGCACCAGCGCCATCGTCACGGCGATGCCACCCAGCCCGGCGGCCAGCAGCAGGTGGCCGGGCAGGCGGTCGTACAGGTGCCCGCCCAGCAGCGAGCCGATCAGGTAGCCCAGCGAGCGTACAGTAAACAGGATGCCCATCTGGCCCAGGGCCGTCCCTGTCTGAGCGGCCAACGCCGGCAGCGTGGGCCCGAGCGATGCGCTCACCAGGCCGATCGCGATGAAGGCAATGAAGTACCCGGCAGTGGCCAGCCGCAGCGTGCGGGCCGCTGGCGCAGCCGGGGAGAGTGTTGGAGTCATCCAGGTACCTCAGTTGGCCGGGGAGCAGCGCTCCCCCGAAGTTGAAATCAACTGCGCGCGCTTAGTGCAGGCGGCCGTTAACTGCCAGAAGCGCATACGCATGCGGTGTGCCGATCCGGCGCAGCGAGTCAAAGGCGATCACGCGCAGCTTGGCGTCACCGGCCTGCAGGATCGCGCCCAGGCCATCCACCGCGCGGTCATCCCGGAAGCGCCCCAGCACCTTGGCTGCCATGCGGCGCACACCGTGGTTGTCATCTTCAAGATGGCCCAACAGGCCGAGCATGGCTGCCTCACCGCCGATCTGCCCCAGCGCCCGGGCAGCCAGGCTGGGCAGCATGAAGTACGAATCGGGAGCGCGGTCGCGCATCAGATCCAGCAGCAGGGGGACGGCGCGTTCATCGCCGATCTCGCCCAGGGCGCGCACCACGTGCAGGCGCGCCCCGCCGTCAATCGTCTCGAAGTTCTCCACCAGCACAGGCACCACATCGGCGCCCAGATCCAGCAGCGAATCGTACGCGGCGACGCGGGTCGCGTCGTCGTAGTGGTTCAGGTCTAGCAGCACATCAAACAGATTCAGTTCGCTCATCCCAAGCACCTAACACGAAAAATGAACCGCCCTGCCCTCTGACTGCGTGGGCAGGACGGATCATACCACGCCGGCGGCCCGCTTGCATCAAAACAGGCGCACCTCGACCAGCTCACCGGCGCTCATGCGATCGCGCCCTATCGGCACTTTGATCAGCCCGTCCGCGTTGACCAGCGTGAAGATCAGGTTGCTCTTGAACATGATCGGATCGGCGAACAGCTCGCCGCCGCGATGCACGAAACGCATCGGGATGTAATCCTCGCGCCAGGCGGCACTCTCCACGTCTCCCGCCAGCTTAAGGGTCAGGATGGCGCGCTTCGGCACAGAGCCGCCCTGCAGCCGGTACAGCGCGGGCACCCCCGACAGCAGGAACTGCACGTAGGCACTGACCGGGTTGCCCGGCAGCCCGATCAGCACGCAGCGCCCGGCCAGCCCAAAGAGGGTCGGTTTGCCGGGGCGGGTGGCCAGCCCGTGGATCAGCACGCCCGGCTCCCCCAACGCATTAAAAACGCGCGGCGTCAGGTCGCGTGCGGAAACCGAGCTGCCCGCCGACAGCACGATCATGTTGACGCCATCCTGGTACACGCGCTGGACGGCGGCCAGCATCGTCTCGTAGTGATCGGGCAGGATGCCCCAGCGGTCGGTAGTGGCCCCGGCCTCGCGTGCCAGCGCCTCGATGGTGTAGCTGTTGATGTCGCGCACCTGGCCCAGGCGCGGCGTGGCGCTGGGCGGCACCACTTCGTCCCCGGTCGAGAAGATCGCCGCGCGTGGCCGGCGCACAACCGACACGGAGGTGACGCCGACGGCCAGCAGCCCGCCGATGTCCTGCTCGCGCAGGCGGTGCCCTGCGGGCAGCAGCCGGTGCCCCTGCTTGATGTCCTCGCCCACCTGGATGATGTTCTGGTTGGGCCGGGCGGGCACCTCAAAGAAGACAGTCCCGTTCTGCTGGCTGGTTTGCTCGAGCATCACCACGGCGTCCGCGCCGTCGGGCACCATGCCGCCGGTATGCACCACAGCCGCTTCGCCTGCCTTGATCCTGAAGCGGGCCTCACTGCCCATCGGCACCTCGCCTGCCAGCCTGAGCGGCGTTGGCTGGGCTAGGCTGGCGCCTGTCAGGTCGCTTGCAAGCACGGCGTAGCCGTCCACCGTGCTGCGCCGGAACATGGGCAGTGTCATCGGCGAGGTGATCTCCTCGGCGAGGAAGCGCCCCAGCCCGCGCTCGGTGGGCAGCAGTTCCGTCTCGCTCAGCGGCTCGATCTGCGGCAGGAAGATCGCGCGCGCTTCATCCGGGGCGATCAGTTTGTCCCAGAACTCCTGCGGCATTTCACTCTCCTCCTCCTGAGCGGCCGGGATCATGCCCGGCCGGGGGCTCATCCTGGGCAACGCTGGCGGCCACGATGCGGCGCAGTGCGGATGCCACGCTGTTTTGCGGGTTATGCGCCAGGCAGTCCCGCAGATATGTATCGGCAGCCTCTGGCTCCCCCAACCGTGCGTGCGCCACTGCCAGGTTGAGCAGGGTCATCTCGGTGAAGCTGTACAGCCCCGTATCCAGCAGCAGCGCCGAGCGCCAGCGATCCGGCCCCGGCCGCCGCCTGATCTCCGCCAGCTGGCGGTCCAGCACCACGCGTGCGGCCACATCCTGCCCGGCCTGCAGCAGGCGCAGCCCGCGATAATAGCGATCAAAGGCGAGGCGTGGGGCGCTGTAGCCATATACCAGGACCAGCAGCCCACCCGCCAGCAGCGCCACAAACAGCGGCCGGGTGGGTTGGTCGGCCCAGGTCGGGCCGAACCATGCTTCGAGCAGCCCGGACGCCGCCATCAGCCGCCCAACCACCAGCGCCAGCCCCAGCCCGGCGATCAGGCGTTCGAGTGAGGTCAGGACGACGCGCCGTGCGTCCATCCCGCGATATTCAACCGGGTCCAGCGCCAGAAAGCCGGGGTCCATAACTGCTCCTTCCAGAGGTGGGCATGTGGTGCGTGACGGTCCGTGTGCCGGTGTCCGCACAGCACGCTCTACTCAGAATCAACCTGTTTCGCTGCGGTTGGGTTCCGAAACAGCCTGATCCTATGGTAACATGGTATCATCTGTTCCATTGCGTATAGACCTGTGACATAGACTGCGTCAGCACTCGCATCTACTGATTGGTGCATTTAAATGTCTCAAGTATATATCCTGGTCGTGGACGATGAGCCCGACGTGCGCCAGCTCATGCTGGATGCGCTGGAGTCCCTCGGCCTGAAGGGGCGCGCCGTAACCAATGGCCGGGAGGCTATCGAGGCCATCCAGGCAGAGCCGCCTGCGCTGGTCCTGCTCGACCTGATGATGCCCGGCATGGATGGTTTCTCGGCACTGGCGCGCCTGCAGCGCGACCGTGAGCTGCGAACCATCCCCATTGTGATCATGAGTGCGCTGGCCGATACCGACCGCCAGCTCTACGACTTCCCCGGTGTGATCGGCGTGATGCCCAAGGGCGGCTTCGACCTGCGCCGCCTGCGTATGCTGCTTAAACGTGCGGGCATCCTGGAGGACGACCCCCCGATCATCGCGTGACCGCCCGCCTCAGGTTTCCTCGATGAGCCGCACCGGCCGGAGCAGGCTCAGGTCAAAGGATGCCATATCCCCGTCGTTGTCCAGTGCCTCCAGCGCGCTGCGAACGCGCAGCGCGTCCTCGCGCAGCCTGCGGATATCCACGCCCTGGCATTCGTCGGGTAGGATGTTCAACCACTGGATGCTGCGCAGCAGCATCTTGAGCGCGCCGCGCCGGTTGCCGCGCGTCACCTGATAGTAGCTGATCCCGACCTGCAGGACGGCCCGGTACAGATCGCGAACCGCCCCCTGCTCTTCCATCCACAGCTCTTCCAGCAGGTCGTGCTGGGTATAGTAGTGCCCCGCGTTGAACTGCGCGATTGCCTCACGCGCCTGCGGCGGCAGGGCATCATGGCACCGGGCCTCGAGATGGGCGCGTGCAGAGCTGTCCTGAATACGGCTGTGTTGGCGCAGGATCACCGGCAGCTCGGTATGCAAGAAATCGAGGGGTAAGGCGAAGTCCGCCCCAGCATCGAGGCCCGCGCGGCGCCTTGCAGCGCTGACGCTGACCACGACCACCGGGACACGCCGCGTCGCTGGGCTGGCTTTGGGGGTGCTCACCCAGAATTCCCAACCGGGCTGGTCCCCATCCACGATCACCAGGGCAGCATGGTCATCCGCCAGGCGCACCACATAGCCCGCCTGGCTGTGATAGATGGCCATCGCAAACCCCGCTGCCTCGACGATACGCTCGACGCGGTCGGTCCACTCCGGCGCCCCGGTGATCACGACAATCGGCACCTGTCCCATGTCCGGATTGTAGCGAGGCTTGCCATACGGCTCAAGCACCCTGGCTCGCCCGCTGTCTCTGTAGGAGGCACGGTTCCTTGACCTTGCCGCGGTTTCCCTTTACCCTCGAAGATAAGGGATACCGTCCCAATCGGGAAGGAGGCTGATCATGATCGCCCGGCTTGCCATCCCTACCCTGCTGATCGCAGGTGCACTGATGGCCGTTCTATACGCGCTGAGCGTGCGCCCCGCGCATTACTCGCGCCGCCACGGGCCGCTCGCGTATGGGATATGCACTTCCCTACGTTTGAGTGCAGTGCTTTGCATGGGCATCGTAACCGTCTGCTATGTTTATCTGGGCCTCTTCCCACCGAGCCTGCCCATCCCGGCCCGCTTCCCCTGGCCCTGGGGTATATCGCTTGCGCTGGCCGTGCTGATCGGCGCCCCTGCGCTGTGGTTCATGCTGCGCGGCACGCTTGACGCAGGCATGGAATCGCTGATCCCGGACCCCTCCCATACCATGTTCGGGGGGATTTACCGGCGTGTCCGGCACCCGCAGGCTGTCGGGGAGCTCGGGCTGTGGTTCGCCCTTGCTATCGGGCTGAACTCGCTGTTCCTCACGCTGTTCTCGCTGATCTGGATCCCGGTCTATGTGTGGTGGAGCTTCGCCGAGGAGGCGGACCTGCTGCTGCGTTATGAGAACACCTACGAGGAGTACCGCGCGCGCACGCCCATGTTCTTCCCTACCCGAGAGCAACCTAATGGCCGCCACAAGCCCGCCTGAACTCCCCCTTCGCGAAGCCTAGCCCACGTTTTCCACCGCCGCTTTTACCCCCTGGCACACGGCCCTGAAGCCGCGCAGCACGGCACGCCGCGCCACGAGCATGGTCAGCGGCACCAGCGGCCCGTGAAACTCCTCGCGGGTGCGATACACCACCTGCCCTTCAGCGACCACTTCGAGGGTCTGGCAACGTTCACTGTGCTGCAGCCAGGCTGCGCCAAGTGTATTGCGCCAGCACAACCTGTGCGGCGGGTCAACGGCGCTGACCGTGCACCGGTTTTCCAGACGCCAGTGCGGCCCCATCTGCACCTGCATGCGTACTTCCGCCCCATCCTGTAATGTGCTCTCTACATGCGTCGTGAAGGGGTTCCATGCAGCGTAGCCTGCCAGGTCAGCCAGGACGGTCCATACGCGCTGCGCCGGGGCGTCGATCGCGATCTCCGCACTGATCACTGCATTGAACATGCTGTCTCCAGGCCGGTCCCCGGGCGCACAGGCGCCCTATCCCCCGGCCGGTCTCGCCTCGAACTCCACCTCTGGGAAGGCCTCGGATGGCCCTTCCAGCAGCGGTGAGGGTGTGCTGCGCAAGGTGGCATCGAAGAAGGCCAGTGTGTAAGCCCGCGTGATCGCGATCATGCGCTCTGATCCGACCGTGCCATAGCGAATGTTCAGGTCAGGGGCGCCCCCCTGCTCGGCGATGTAGTAGCCATCGGCAAAGTCAAAGTGCCGCGAGCCGGGGATGGTCAGCAGGTAGGTATCCGCCCGCGCGCTCTCGAAGACACCGCGCGCCTCGGCGATCTCGAACGGCTCGAGGTCCCCGGCGGCAAAGCGCAGATAGGGCACGCGCATGCCCTCGTCGATGATCTCGCCGGGCACACCGCCATCCATGCTGAGGGCAGCCGTACAGCGTGTGTCGATCTGGCAGACCGCGGCAGCAGTCCGGCCGCCGAAAGAGTGGCCCAGCAGGCCAAACTGGCTCAGATCGAGCCGCCCGGTGAAGCGCCCGGTCGGATCGGCGGCGTTCAGCTCGGCCAGGCTGTCCATCACAAAGCGGGTGTCGGGCACCCACATATCGTCCAGCTCGGCATCGAAGGGATCGCGCCCGGGCCAGGCCTGCTCAAACTGCTCCGGCCCGCCGTAGACTGCCACGACGTTTCCGGGCAGCAGTGTGGCCGCTGTGACGTAGGGGTGGGCGATGGCCACCACCACATACCCGTGGCTGGCCAGGTCTTCAGCGAGCGCCGCATACTCGAGATGCAGGGCGCTGAAACCGGGGTTGAGCAGCAGCACCGGGAAGGCCTGCTCGGCCTGAGCCAGCGGCGGCCCGCTGATCGCATGGGCCAGCGATTCGTTGATCGAGGCAGGCAGGCCAAAGGACACCGCGATACGCGGGTCCATGTAGACACCCGGCCGCGCGCCCGGCGGAGGCTGCGCCGGATACCAGATCTCAACCGAGAGCTGGCGTACATCGGCGGCAGTCTCAGTATGCGGCTCGCCGCGCCGTTCATCGACCATGAAGTACAGCGCGCGCCCCACCGGGTAAGGCCCGCCCGGCTCGGGCAGGACAATGCGCACCGGCTCGGGGGTGGCGGAAGGAATCGCCGTCGCGGTCGGTTCGAGGGTGGGTGTGGGGGTAAGGATCGCCGTGGGCGTGGTGATCACCACCGGCGTCAGCGGCGGCGACGTCGGCTCAACCGGAGTGGCCGGGGCTGCACAGGCAGCCGCCAGCAGGATGGTGCCCAGCAGGACAGCGCCCAGAAGGGCCACCCGGCTTATGGGCGTCAGGCGAGGACGCATGCCTCTCTCCTTTGCAGCATTGCGTACGGGTCTGGGCGTTGATTGTGGCATGTTCGGGCCGCTTGTGCAACGCCGGCCAGGGCGTGGTGTTGTTTACCATGCGGCATCTACTTCGCACGAGTAAAGAGAGTGCACCATAACTACAATTCCCCCCCATCGCACAAACCATAACGAGCAGCGCTGATGGCAATCACCATTGAGCCGGTCACCTCCCCCCGCCAGAAACGGGCCTTCTACAACTTCGCCTGGCGCGTCTACCGCCATGATCCGTGCTGGGTGCCCCACCTGTGGCCTGCCCGCAAAGAGTATCTGGATCGCCGTGCCGCGTTTTTCAGCTACGGCGAGGGCCAGTTCTGGCTGGCTTACCGCGATGGTGAGCTGGTTGGGACCATTGGAACCGGCATCGACCACGTACGCAACCAGCATCTTGGCGAGCAGATGGCCCTCTTTGGCTTCTTCGAGGTGCTGCCGGACTACGATGCAGCAGCCGCGATGTGGGATCACGCGGCGCACTGGGCGCGCGAACGCGGCCTGATGCGCCTGCTCGGCCCGCAGAGCTTCACCCCCAACGAGGACCCCGGCTTTCTGGTAGAGGGTTTTGAGACCGGCCCCGCCGTCCTGATGAGTCACTGCCCGCCCTACTACCATGCATTCGCCGAGCGCTACGGCTTTAAGCCCGGGTTGGAGTCGCTGGCGTACCGCATCGAGATGGCCAGCCTCGGCCCAAACCTGGAGGGGCTGCCGCCCGCCATGTTCCGTGTGGCCGAGCGCGCCCGCCAGCGCCACGGCGCGGTGATCCGCAACCCGCGCCTGGAAGATTGGGAGATCGAGATCGACCGGCTGCACGCTGTCTATAACCGGTCGCTGGCGGTGCTGCCCGAGTTCACACCCATGCCCCGCGAGGAGTTCGCCGCCCAGGCGCTGGCCCTCAAATCCCTGCTCGATCCCGATCTGGTGTTCATCGCCACCGTGGAGGGCCAGACGGCAGGCTTCGCACTTGGCTTGATCAACATTAACGAGGCGTTCAAACACGCGGGCGGGCTGCGCTATCCATGGGATTATCTGCGCCTGCTGGCGGCGCAGCGCCGTATCAAAGGGGCCAGTTTCAAAATCCTGGCCATGGACCCGGCCTACTGGGGCTGGGGCCTCGATGCGCTAATGTATGTCGAGATGGCCCGTGCGGTACAGCGCAAGGGCTTCACCTGGGTGGACGCCTCATTGACTGCGGCGGACAACCCGCAGACAAACAAACTGGCCGCGCGCGCCGGAATGCAGCCCTACCGCCGCTACCGCGCCTATTCACTGGACCTGTAAAGGGATCGGGGGAGAACATGAGCGACCACCCAGCCAGCCCGGCCAGCGAGAAGGTACCAGGCCGCCTCAAGCTCATCCTGTCCCTGGGTGAGTTCGCGCCCTCCGCCGCCGGGACCGTCATCCCCTTTTACTTCCTGTTCTTCCTGACCGATATCGCCGGGGTGCGCCCCGGGCTGGCGGGCACCCTGCTGCTGGTCGCCCGCCTGTGGGACGCCATCAACGACCCGCTGGTCGGCAATATCTCCGACCGCACGCATTCGCGCTGGGGGCGCAGGCGTCCGTTCATCCTGTTTGCCATGCTGCCGATGGGCCTGTTCTATGCCCTGCTGTGGGTCGTGCCGCCCTTCGGCCCCGGCCTGCGCGCCCTGTACTACCTGATCATCTACCTGCTGTTCGATACGGCTTTCACCTTCGTGCAGGGGCCATATGCCGCCCTGACCCCCGAGCTGACCCTCGATGCGGACGAGCGCACCTCGCTGTTCATCTGGCGCATGGCCGTCTCGATCATCACCGGGCTGGTGGCCGCGGTGGGCATGGACTTCGCCTTCAGCCTGCTGCCTAACATGCGGGTCAGCTTCGCCCTGCTGGGTGTCATGGTGGGTGCGCTGAGTGTCCTGCCCTATATCTGGATCGTCGCCGCCGTGCGCGAGCGCCCCGAGTTCCAGCGCCAGGCGGGCTTCGGGCTGGGCCAGGCCGTGCGCGTGGTGCTGCGCAGCCGCCCCTACCTGCTGTCCCTCTCCATCGAGACGCTGGCCTGGACCACCATCGCCATCGTTGAGGCGGTTTTTACCTACTACCTGATCTACTGGAGCGGCATCCCCCAGGAAGACTCGCCGGTAGTGCTTGCGCTGATCCTTGCCAGCGCCACGCTGACCCTGCCGCTGGTCAACTGGCTGGCCAACCGCTTCGATAAGAAGTGGGCCTTCGTAGCCAGCACGTCAGTGTGGGTGCTGGTGCATATAGCGCTGTGGTTTGTGCCGCAGATGGTCACCGCTCCCATCTACGTGATCGCCGGGCTGGCCGGGCTGGGCGTGGCCGCTGCCCATGTGCTGCCGGGCGCGCTCAGCGTGGATGTGCTGGAAGCGGTTGAGATGGACACCGGCCAGCGCCAGGAGGGTCTCTTCGTGGGCATCAGCGCCTTTGGGCGCAAGCTGGGCACCTCAGCGGCGCTGTTCGTGCTGGGCTGGGTGCTCGATCTGACCGGCTATGTGCCCAACGCCGCCCAGCAGACAGGCCCGGCCCTGCTCGGCATCCGCCTGATGCTGACCTGGGTGCCGATTGTCCTGCTGGGGCTGGCGATTGCCGCTGCCGCCGCGTTCCCGATCACCCGCGCCGTACATGCCGATCTGGTCGCACGCCTCGCCGAGCGCCGCGCTGCTGCCTCGGATTAGGCGCCTCAGCGGGCCGCCCTGTCTCCGGCGGCCTGCCCGGGCCCCGAATATGGCGGTTTCTTCACAATTCATTGATCTTCCCTTAAGAATGCGCATATAGTAAGGATAGTTCGAGTGCCTGCGTGAGCACGCAGCTCAAAGCCGGGAGCAGAGCCGCTGCGATCCAGTCGGGAGCCTGGACGGCTCCGCCATCGATTACGCTCACGAACGTCGCTGCCGACCAACTTATCAAGCCGCTGCCGGCTGCAGGCCGCCTGACCTGCGGCTGTGCACTGGTTGCTCGTTGGGTTCCCGGGGAAAGGGTGCTGCCATCGAGAGACTGTGAACTGCTGATTGCATCCCATGCATGACTGTGAATGCAAGAGTAAGACTGTTTGACAACCCGAGTGAGGAGGACATTCTATGAAGCACGTGTTGAAGATCGCCCTCATCCTGGCGCTGGTGTTGATGCTCGGCGTGCCTGTCGCCGCCGCAGCCCCCGGCAACCAGTCGATCGGTATCAACGTGCTGCTGAACACCCCGCTATCTGACAGCATCCTGGCGGACCTGGGCACACACGGCCGCGTGCTCGACACCATCCCGGCCATCAACGCCCTGACCATGAAGATCAAGGCTTCTGAGCTGCCCGCCATCCAGGCCCTGCCCTATGTGGCCGCCGCGGGCCCGGATGCCGAGCGCCGGGGTGCGCCGGTCGACACGGTGAGCGTGGATAACTTCGCCAACGGCCTGAGCACCTGGGACCTCGACTCGATCAATGTGACCGACTTCGGTTTTAACAACCGCCAGGTGGCCTATGATGGCACCGGTGTGTACGTCGCCGTGCTGGACACAGGCCTTGTCGATGCGTGGCGGCAGTACTTCCCGCAGGAGCGCATCGCTGTGGAGTTCGCCAAATCCTTTGGAGGCGGCGGCGGTGAGGTGGGCAACGTCTCCGAGCAGCCCAACAAGTGGGAGCACGATCAGAACAGCCACGGCACGCATGTCACCAGCACGATCCTGGGCTACAGCCTGCGCGGCACGCCGGTCAACGGCGTCGCGCCGATGGTGCGCGTGATCCCGGTCAAGGTGCTGAACCAGAACGGCTTCGGCTGGTCCTCGATGGTGGCTGCGGGCATCGTTTACATCGCCGACCTGAAGGCGAGCGGTGCGTTGGGCAGCGCCCCCGTGGTGATCAACATGAGCCTGGGCGGCCCGGTGCAGGAGCCTGTTGAGAAGGCCGCTGTGGACTATGCCCTCAGCAAAGGCGTGCTGATCGTCGCCTCGGCGGGCAACGAGGGTGTCTATGGCATGGGCTACCCCGGCGCCTACGCCCCGGTGATCTCGGTGGCGGCCTCCGGCTGGGTCGGGGAGTGGCCTATTGGCAACCGCGCCTGGTGGTATAACCTCAATGTCGCCGACCCGACCAACCCTGATCATTTCTACATCACCGACTTCTCCAGCCGCCAGCTGGCGGGGCAGGACCTGGACGTGGCCGCGCCCGGCTCGTGGGTGGTCGGGCCCTACCAGGTGAACAGCGGGCAGACCAGCTACTACTTCCTGGGCGGCACCTCGATGGCCTCGCCGCATGTGGCGGGCATCGTGGCGCTGATGCTCCAGAAGAACCCGAGGCTGACCAATGCGCAGGCGGAAGCCATCCTGGAAGGCAGCGCCATCGCCCTGCCGCCCGGGTGCCGCACTGTCATGACCCCCTGGGGATACGGCGAGGAATTCTGCTGGGGTGCGGACGCCACCGGCGCTGGCCTGGCCACCGCCGATGCAGCCCTGGCTGCCACGCCGTAACCTGTCAGTTTGCAATTAACCTGGTCGCACATAATCACCCGGCCACCTCGCATGAGGTGGCCGGGGTGATTCACCGGTTAAATGGCTCTCTGTTGTGCTTAAGTTGACATGTCATATAGATTTAGTATAGTGTAGAGATGGGTTTGGGGCACCCTTTTGGACACCGGGACGCGGCACGCTTGAAGCAGCCCGCCTGAGGGGACTTGCGGGCGCTTCATCCATCATCCGTCTCTAACCCACATCATGCTTTAAATTGAGGGAATTTTCATCTCGGGCGGCCTACGACGTCTCCCTGACCTGTTCGGTCCCGCCCACGCCGTGCCCGCATCCCCCGGGGAAAGGAGATTGCGCCTCTGCGCAATGGCTATTTTATTCTCCACATACATAACGTTAGAGGGTTGACTTAATTCAGGAGGGGTTCTTATGAAACGCACGTTGAAGCTCGCCCTGGTGCTGGCGCTGACTGTGGTCTTGTTCGCCGTGGCGGTTGCCCCGGTGGGCGCCCAGTCACCGCCGTTGTCCTATCTGGTGGTTGCCAACGGCAGCAGCCTGCCCAACAACATCGCCCAGCGCATCGCGAATGCCGGAGGCACGCTGCAGTACACCATCCCCGAGGTGGGGATCGCAGTGGCGACCTCCAGCAACCCCAGCTTCAAGACCAGCGTGAATGGAGCTACCGTTCTGCCTAACCTGCGTCTCAACTGGATCAATGACTGGGTTGGCGAGGAGGTCAGCGTCGAGACTCCGCCCAGCCCGCCCTTCACAGGTGACGACGACTTCTTCTTTGACCTGCAGTGGGGCCACACCGCCATCGGCGCGACGACCGCCTGGGCGGCCGGCCTGCGCGGCGCGGGTGTGCGTGTCGCGGTGCTTGACACCGGCTTCGATATGGATCACCCCGACCTTGCGCCCAACATCAACTATGCTCTCAGCACCAGCTTCGTGCCCGGCGAGGGCGTGGGCTATGCACTGCCCGGCCCGTTCAGCCACGGCACACACACTGCGGGCACCATTGCCGCCGCCGATAACGCCTTCGGCACCATCGGCGTGGCCCCTGAGGCCGAGCTGCTGCTGGTGAAGGTGCTCACCGACGCCGGCTCGGGCGAGTTTGACTGGGTGATCCAGGGCATCGTCTATGCCGCCAACAACGACGCCGACATCATCAGCATGAGCCTGGGCGACTACCTGTACCGCAGCGGCGGCTGCGATGACTTCGGCAACTGCTACACCGCGCGCGAGGCGCAGGAGCTGCTCAACGCGCTCAGCCGCGCCACCAACTACGCCTTCCAGATGGGCACCACCGTGATCGCCTCGGCGGGCAACGCCGGCATCGACGGCGACCACGACAAGAACCTGCTGCACATCCCGTCGGATTCGTCGCATGTGATCTCGATCTCGGCCACGGCCCCGATCGGCTGGGCCACCGACCCGGCCAACATCTTCCTCGACAACCTGGCCTCGTACAGCAACTACGGCCAGTCGGTGATCGAGTTCGGCGCACCGGGTGGGGACTTCATCTACCCCGGCAACGAGGCGTGCACCATCGCGGGCCTGACCCGCCCGTGCTGGGTGTTTGACCTGGTCTTCAGCACCGGCAGCAACCTGAACCCGGCCATCGCCAGCTACTACTGGTCGGCGGGCACCAGCATGGCCGCCCCGCATGCCGCGGGCGTGGCCGCGCTGATCATCGGCGCCAACGGCGGCGATATGCACCCGGCCCAGGTGGAAGCAGCCATGGCCCGCGCTGCCGATGACCTCGGCAAGCCCGGCAACGATGACTTCTACGGGGCGGGCCGCGTCAGCGCGGCGAACCTGGTGCAGTAGGCCGGTGTTCCGCACCCTGTAGGTTCAATACGAAAACCGCCCACCTCTGTTGAGGTGGGCGGTGTGCTTCATGTGTTATCGCATACTATCGAGGAGGCGTTGCCAATCGATAAACGCACCAACGTTATCGAAATATCGCAGATCGAAGTGCCTATTCCTGAATAGTAGCGTGTAATTCAGATCAGTTAGTGTACTCCTAATTAGGTAGTGCATAGTTGATCATCGCAACGGATTTATCCCTACGGACTCTTGCGCGTCAGCGTGCGCGGGAAGGGGATCGTCTCGCGGATGTGGTGCGTCCCGCAGATCCAGGTCACCGTGCGTTCCACGCCCAACCCGAACCCCGCGTGCGGCACCGACCCGAAGCGCCGCAGGTCCAGGTACCACGTGTAATCCCCCGGGTTCACCCCGAACTCCTCGATGCGCCGGCGCAGTAGTGCCTCATCCCAGATGCGCTCGCTGCCCCCGATGATCTCCCCGTAGCCCTCCGGGGCCAGCAGGTCCACCGAGCGACAGGCCTCCGGGCGGCCCTCCACGGGCGGCATGTAGAACGCCTTGGCCGCCGTCGGATAGTGGTAGACGAACACCGGGCGGTCGAACTGCTTGGTTAACTCGGTCTCGTGCGGCGCGCCGAAGTCCTCGCCCCAGGTGATGGCGAGCTGGTCGCGCAGCTCGGGGTCCTCCGTCTCCGCGCGGATCACCGCCAGCCGCTCGACGGCCTCGTCATAGGAGATGCGTGGGAAGGGCGGCCGGACATTCTGCAGCATGGCCGTGTCGCGGCCCAGCAGCTTCAGCTCCGGCCCGCGCTCGGCGAGCACCGTCTGCACGATGTGGCTGACGAACTGCTCCTCGACCTCCATCAGCTCTTCCAGCGAGCAGAAGGCGATCTCCGGCTCCACCATCCAGAACTCGCTGAGGTGGCGGCGCGTCTTGGATTTCTCCGCGCGGAAGGTCGGCCCGAAGCAGTACACGCGGCCAAAGGCCATGATGTTGGCCTCGTTGTAAAGCTGGCCGGTCTGCGCCAGGTAGGCAGGCTCACCGAAGTAGTCCACCTCGAACAGGCTGGTGGTGTTCTCGCCCGCGGTCGGCGTGATGATCGGCGTGTCCAGGTTCAGGTAGCCGTGATCGTCCAGCCAGCCCCGGATCGCCTTGATCACCGTGGCACGGATGCGCAACTGCGCCCACTGCAGCGACGAGCGCAGCCACAGGTGGCGCTGGTCAAGCAGGAACTCGGTGCCGTGCTCCTTGGGCGTGATCGGGTACTCGTCGGCGATCTGCACGATCTGCAGGTCCTTGACGCCCAGCTCGTAGCCGCCGGGCACGCCGGGGGCGCGCTCCTCCGCGCGCACGCTGCCGCTGAGGATCAGGGCGGACTCCTGGGTCAGCCGCCGGGCATCCTCGAAGAGCGCCTCGCTCACATCAGGGGCAAAGACCACGCACTGCACGATGCCCGTGCCATCGCGCACCTGTAAGAACTGCAGCTTGCCCTTGCCGGTTTTGTTATACAGCCAGCCGCGCAGCGTCACGTCCTCGCCCACATGCTGGCCGATCTCTTCAATGCGGATCACAGTTGCCACTGGGAAGCCTCCCTGGGTTTGGTTGGGTGGTGGCTACGAATTGTAGCGGAGGGCAAAGAGAATGGTCAAATCGAGTCTTGTTATTGTGTTTATAATAATAGTAGTAGCAGATTCAGGCTGAACCCATGCCTTTGGAGATCAGCGATGGTCTATATGCTCTCACTGCCTCTTACTTTTGGGATATTAACCCTAACGACCCTTGTTTATTACTACCTTATCGCGGCGGTTCACATCTACCTCCTCAAACAGGCGAATTGGCGCCGTGACTTTATTACGAGGCTCTGGACGCTGATCACATTTATGTGGTATGTAAGGATTTTCATCTGGCTTTTATGGGTAGCTGTGGCGGTAGTTGGCCTTTTGTTTCCAAAGCTTGGGCTGAAAAATAGGGGCTGGTGGACCCTATGGTTCGACCCGTTTGACCAATATACCAGCGCAATGGGTGAGCAGTATTTGAGGGAAGTTTATGGGAACCTCGGCTCAGAAGTATTCCAAAGGATCACCCTTGCATCTCAGGAAAGACAGCAAGCACGAGAACAGTTTTCACGGTTAGCCATTGGATTTATAACGCTGTTTATCGGAATACCAGCAGTTGGGTTGATCATTCTGGTTAGCCTGGGCGTCGCGATCGATTGGTTGTTGCTCCCAGAGTTATCTGGTATCGGAGCACAACCAACGAGCCTGGTGGTAAACAACACCCCGACGTTAGAAGAAGCACTTGATGACATATTACTAGAGGCTTTCTATGAAGAAAGAGGCTTGATCGACGAGTACTATCCTCGAATTTCTTACGATATAACTGGTGACGCCCTGGCGTTTTACGTTGTCCCTTCTCTTGCCGATCTGGATGAGGCATTTGAACTATCAACGGACCTTTTATTCTATGGTGCGCTGGCTCTCAGAGAATCGGGGGTGTCCAAACAGTGGATTACAGTCTACCAATGGGACTCTGCGGACGTCTGGGTGAGATTCTACATCGACGCGCCTTTTATGGTTCAATGGATAGAAGGCCTAGACCAAGAACCAGACTTGAGTGAGTTTTACAATCACATTCAGACAGATGCTTCGCCTATCCTCGAAGCACCTCCCCAGCAAGTGCCGACCCGGATTCCGGATGATATCTATGCAGACGGAAGACAGTGCATTTCCTACACGGTCGCTGTAAAGCATATTGGCGAATATACGTGTGTGTATGGCATCGTGACTCACACACACGATTCCTCAAATGCCTCGTTCATCGATTTTGATAGTTCCTACGACTCCTTCTACTTAGTTTCATTCACGACCAAATTTGAGGGCTGGGGCCTTGAAGGCCACTGCCTGGCCGCAGTAGGAAGCATTGAGACATATAACGGGCGCCCAGAAATGGTGATCATATACCCTGATACTCAGCTTTTTAGCTGCGATTAAATATGTGGTTGGTAAATAGCGTCTCGCTGCGCCCTACCCCGGCGCCTGCTCACGGCTGAACTGCGTCTCGTACAGCCGCGCATACAGCCCATCCACGGCCAGCAGATCGGCGTGCGTGCCGCGCTCCACAATGCGCCCACGATCCAGCACCAGGATCTGGTCGGCGGCCAGGATCGTGCTCAGCCGGTGCGCGATCACGATGCTGGTGCGCCCGGCCATCACCCGCTTGAGCGCCTCCTGGATCAGCGCCTCGGATTCGCTGTCAAGGTGGCTGGTGGCCTCATCCAGCACCAGGATGCGCGGGTTCTTGAGGATCACCCGCGCCAGCGCGATGCGCTGCTTCTCACCCCCGCTCAGCCGGTAGCCGCGTTCACCTACCACCGTGTCATAGCCATCCGGCAGCCCCATGATGAAATCGTGGATGTTGGCAGCCTGGGCTGCCGCTTCCAGCTCCTCCTGGGCGGCATCCAGCCGTGCATAGAGCAGGTTGGTGCGGATCGTGTCGTGGAACAGATGCGTCTCCTGGGTCACCATCCCGATGGCCGCCGAGAGCGATTCGAGCGTCACGGTGCGCAGGTCGTGCCCATCGATCAGGATGCGCCCGCCGGTGGGGTCATACAGGCGCGGGATCAGGTAGGTCATGGTGGTTTTGCCCGCGCCGCTCGGCCCGACCAGCGCCACGAGCTGGCCTGGCTCCACCTGGAAGCTGATCTCCTCCAGCGCCGTCTCGCGCGCCTGGCTGCGAGCTTCCTCCCCTGCCCCGTTGGAGGCCCCGCTGCGCGGCGCTTCATCACCCGAGAACACCGCCGTCACGCTGTCCATGCGCCCGTGGCGCTTTACATCGCTCAGCAGGCCTATCTCCCCGGTGTCGTAGCGGAAGGACACATCCTCAAAGGCCAGCGCCCCGCGCGGATCGGCCAGCGCCAGCGCCCCCGGCGCATCGGCAATCTCGTGCGGCAGGTCGATCACCTCGAAGACGCGCTCGAAGCTGACCATCGACGTGGCGAACTCCACCGGCGCGTTGGACAGCCCCTGCAGCGCCACGTACAGGCTGGTCAGGTAGGCGCCGAAGGCCACAATCGTGCCGACGGTGAACGCCCCCTGGATCACCAGGTAGCCGCCAATGCCGTAGACCAGCGCCGTGCCCACCGCGCTCACCAGCCCGATGATCACGAAGAAGGATACGCCCAGCACCGCGCGCTGCACACCCGTATCGCGCACCTTCGCAGCGCGATCCTCGAAGCGGCCGACTTCCTGCGGCACGCGCCCAAACAGCTTGACCAGCAACGCCCCCCCGATGTTGAGCGTCTCGTTCATCATGGCGTTCATCTGGGCGTTGTAGCGCATCTGCTCGCGGGCTACGGTGCGCAGGCGCCCGCCCAGCCGCCGCGCCACCAGGATGAACAGCGGCAGCACGATCACGCTGATCAGCGTCAGCCGCCACTCCAGGGTCAGCATCACGGCCAGCACCGCGGCCGCCTGGATCAGGTTGGTGACGATGCCGACGATCGTATTGCTGATCGCGTTCTGCGCGCCGATCACGTCGTTGTTCAGGCGGCTCATCAGCTCGCCGATCTTGGTGTGTGTGAAGAAGCGCAGTGACATGCGCTGCAGGTGGCCAAACAGCGCCACGCGCAGGTCGTAGATCACGCCCTCGCCGATGGCCGCGTTGAGCCGTCTCTGCCACACGTTGAGCAGCCCACCGGTCACCGGGATCACCAGCAGGCCCGCCGCCAGCCAGATCAGGCGCGGCACGTCGCTGTCGGGGATGGCCCGGTCGATCAGGTCTCGCAGGATCAGCGGCGTCACCAACGTCAGCGCCGCCCCCGCGCTGATCAGCGCCAGCATGATCGCGATCTGCCCGGCATACGGGCGGGCATAGCGCAGCACACGCTGGATCAGCGCCCGCGAGACGTGCGGGCGTTCCTCTTCAGCGCTGATGAAACTCCACCATCCCATGCCATGAAAACCCATTGAAGTCCCCTCTCACTCACCCAGCACCCAGAGCTTACCCGGCTCGCGGCGCTGCCACAACCGGAAAAAAGAGGGGGTGAGCGTCTGCTCACCCCCCCGTAGGTGTCATAACTTGCGCGCTACGGCCCGGCGGCCCAGATGATCACCAGCGCGTCATCTGCCGCTGACACGAGTATGGGCGCGTTGGGCGAGAAAGCCACATCGCGCACCGTGTCTGTGTGGCCTTGCAGGCGGGCCATCACGCCGCCCGCGTTGGCATCCCACACCAGCACCTCAAATCCGGACGCGGAGGCGATCCACTGCCCGTCAGCAGACCAATCCAGCGCGCGCACCCAGCCTTCGGTCCCAGTCAGCCTGCGCAGCTCCGCGCCGCTCGCCACATCATACAGCACGATCACGCCCCTCTCTCCGCCCACGGCCAGTGTGCGCCCGTCGGGGCTGAATACTGTCGCGCGCACCACCCCGCCCTGGTTGGGCAGGCTGGCTGCCTGAGCACCGCTGTCGGCATCCCACAGGATCACCGAGCCGTTGTCCGCCCCCGATGCGATCAGCGTCCCGTCAGGCGACCAGGCGGCGCAGTTCACCACGTCGAAATGCCCGCTCAGCGTGAGGAGCTGCCTGCCCTGCGCGGCGTCCCATACGATCAGCGTGGTATCCGCCGAGGCCGTGACCAGCCGGGCGCCATCGGGCGACCAGGCCACATCGTATACTTCGGCGCTGTGCCCCCCCAGCGCGCGCACGCGCTGCCCGGCCACCGCATCCCAGATCACCGTCCCGGTCGGGATCGTCGCCGCCACCTGCCGGCTGTCCGGGGCAAAGGCGATGCCGGTGATCTGCCCGCCTGACCCGGTCAGCGCAAAGTTGCGATTGCCCGTGTTGGGGTTCCAGATGCTCACCACCATGTCGGCAGCGCCTGACGCGAAGATCGAGCCGTTGGGGGCGAAGTCCACATCACGCACCTCGCGTTCATGCCCCACCCAGTGCAGCGCGGACAGCCGCCCGATCTGCCCGGCTGTAATATACGGTGCGGCAGGCTGCGGGCCTGCAGGGGGCGCTTCGGTCGGCTGTTCGGTGGGCGGCGGCGCCTGGGTGGCCGCAGGGGCCGGTTCCTGTGTGGCAACCGGCGGCGCGGCGGTGGGCTCCGGCTGAACCTGCGATACCAGCGCGGTCGCTTTCTCCGGTTCCGGTGCAGCGGTCGGATCGCTGCCCCCAAGCTGGATGGTGATGCACGCGCTCAGCGCGAACGCCACCAGCATGCAGCACAGCATACTGCCTGTCAGCCTCGGATACATGGTTTGCTCCTCTGTGCGCCGGATGGAATCGCTGCACCTGAGAGTCATTCTAAGCGGAAAAGCCTTTGCAGTACAAGCAGGTCACCTGCAACCTGCCGCCCGGCTGTGCGTACAGGATGCTGAATGTTGATTGCTACCGTGAAAGGGACTGTCGATCATGGCAAAGGTAGAACACGAACTGGCCGAGCGCTTTGTCTGTGCCAAGTGCGGGTCACATGGCGCGCACGTGGAGAAGCTGGCGATGTCGGGCACGGGCCTCTCGCGGATGCTGGAGATTCAGGCCCACCGCTATGCGTTTGTTTCCTGCCACAACTGCGGCTACTCCGAGGTGTACAATCTGCGCACGCTGGAGGGCAAAGATAATCTGGGCACACTGCTTGAGGTGCTGTTTATGGACTGATGGGTTAAGGCCGTGTGCCTGCTCATCGCCTGAACGGCTGTGCGCGAGCCCACCCGGCTGCAGCGGGTGGGCCGCTTGTCCCTTCAATGCTCTCTGCTTGCTGCCAGCTTACCCCGGCTGCATCTGTAAAAAGCCTGTAAGAACTCTTTCCCCCGGCTTGACATGCCCCTTGACTCCAACTATAATCATCTCAACTATATTGAAATCAATATAGTTTGGCTAAAGGATGCGCGCCGGGGCGCGCACACGGGAAGGAGGGTCGGCATGAGTGGACCAGAGGACTATGGGAGAAAGCGCAGGCGCGCGCGGCGCGACTTCTGGCAGGCCTGGCGCGAGGAAATGCACCGCCGCAGGGAGGAGCACGGCGGCCCCGGCGGGCCTCCCTGGCCTCACGGGCCGGGCGGCGAGCCGCCGTTCAGGCAGGGCCCTATGCACCAGGCATGGCGCGACTTCTTCCACGAGTACACAGGCGCCTGGCCCGAGGAGCACTGGGCTTTCGGCGGGCGGCGCTTCAACCCCTGGCACCAGGGCGTGGACTCCTTCAACCCGTTTGTCGCGACCCTGCTGAGCAAGGGCGGCGGCCTGCTGCCGCTGATCGTCCTGCACCTGCTGCGCGAGAGCCCGCGCTATGGCAACGAGCTGATGGACCTGATCAACGAGCGCACCGGCGGGCGCTGGGTAGCCAACCCGGGGGCTATCTACCCGCTGGTGGGCGAGCTGGAAAGGCGCGGCTTTGTTGCCGGGGAGTGGGAGGATCCGGATAAGCGCACCATCCGTCGCTACACGCTGACGGAAGCGGGCGCACAGGAGCTGTCCCGGCTCAGGGGCATTGTGCATCCCAAGCTCGTCGAGGCGGTTGAGGTGTTGGCCAAGCTGGCCCGCGGCCTCTCCGATGAGGCGGGCGGTAGTGGGGCTGATGAGGGTGGACTGGTATAAGAGACCGCCCCGCTGCGCCGTGACAGATGTTTGCTGGTAAACGGTCAAGTAGATCAAAACAGGAGTGTATTGCTGTGGACGAGAAAGTGATCCATGAAGTGAAGGTAGTCGAGACCGAGGATGGGTTCCGCATCGAGGTAAAGGGTGACAAGGAGGCCCTGCGCCGTATGGGCTTTGGCCCCTGGCGCGGCCAGCGCCCTCCGCTGGAAGACCTGGCCCTGGAGGGTGAGCCCGGCTTCGACGCTCACGGGCATGGGATGGGCGGGCCGCCTTTCGGGCCCATGCATGGCTTTCACCATGCACGGATGTGGGGCATGCGCCGCCGTATGGCACACCGGTGGGGGCGGCGCTTAGGCCGCTGGATGGCCCGGGGGATGGGCAGCCGCCCGTTCTGGGGACATGGGCACGAGCATGGCGGGCCGCACTCAGAGCCGCCTGCGCCGCCGTCAGGCCCCGAAGCCGACCAGCCGCCTGCAGTCTAAGATATCGTGGTTATGGTGCAGTCCTGTTGAAGAAGCGTGTGTGTGGGCGTTTGAGGTTCATGTGGGCCTGCGCACCCGCAGGCTTGTCTGCACCCGTTCTCGTCGTTCATGCTGTCCGGCCCCCGATCGCGCGCTGGCGCACGCGGTCTGGAGGTCACAGCATGAACGGCTTTTTTGCCTGCGCTCTATGCTGCAGGCTGCACAGGCCCTCGTTGAGGTTTGAACTAGGTCATCCGTCGCCGAAGGTCACCGGGGCGGCGAGCGCCTGGGCCAAACATTTCATATATTCCTCTTGTGACATCTCATAAGCGCCCATCTTCTCCAGGTGCGGATTGATAAACTGCGCATCGTGCAGCAAATAGCCGCGCTGCTGTAAGCGCTGGTCAAGATGGTAGAAGATCACTTTACCTGCCTCTGATTCGGAGTGGAACGTGCTCTCACCGCTGAAGAAACCGCCGAAAGCTACACCGAAAGCGCCCCCTACCAGCTTCCCGTTGCGCCAGGCTTCAACGCTGTGAGCAATCCCCATCGCATGCAACTGGATATACACATCCTGCATCCGCGCGTGCAGCCAGCCCGTCCTGTTCTCCGCACAGGCGTGTACTACTTTGTCAAAGGCCGTATTGAAACGGACTTCGAACCGCTTTTTTTTCACCAATTGCAGGGTTTTCTTTTCGTGGTGGAGCTGTCCGATGGGGAGGATGGCGCGCGTTTCGGGGATAATCCACTCGGGTCCTTTTGGGGTGAAGTCGACAGGTACCAGCCCCTGGCAGTAGTTAAGGATGAGACTCTCCGGGGTGACTTCGCGGTAGCTGGCGAGCAGTGACTTGATGGTTGCCATTCCCCCAGGCATCCTGATCAAACGGGCTGTCATCGTTTTATACACACGCTTCTGGACTTTTTGAATCACCACAGCAGGCGTATATGGCATAATACCCTCCCCTCAGGTGACCGTCTAGATTACTTAGCGAGGTGTGAAGTCCGTTCTTAAAGTATACAACAAACTGATTTAGCCTGGCTGGCCGCGCTGCCATCATGTCGCCGGCAGTGTGATCGCCGGCGCCTGATCTGAGACAAAATGCTGGTGTGTCGTTGGAGTTCCGCCGCCCGGGATTCCGGTGAGCCTACAAGCAACTCACCGTGCCTGTGCTGCGTAGAACACACTAGATGCCTCAACTCTCCACTTTCATTCGAGGCACGGTAAGCGAACAAAGGCCGCAAGATGAACCCGAACGTTTCCCCGCGCAGGCGTGTCCTGTTGATCGTCATTCTGCTTCCTCTCCTTGCATGCGGCGGCGTGCTGGCTGCTGCCGCAATCAGCAACCAGTTTCTCCCAGCGGCCCCGGAGCAGTTGGAAGCGCCGGAGCCGCTGGATCATGCCCGAGTTGAGGAGGCGTTCCATCTACGGGAAACCCTCGGCGATCGGGTCTGGCCTGGCTGGGGGAGTGCCAAGCTTCCGATTGTGCTGTGGAACGCGGAGCACCGCTTCCTGTATGGCTATGACGGCCCGCCCGCCGGATGGGAGACGCTGGAAGGCTTCGCGCTGGACGGCCGCCTGGTATACCGCCAGCCTGCCTCCCCGGATGAGCAGGCGTTCACCGAGGAACTGGTAGAGGGCACCTGGGCGGGGACGCTCTCTACCAAATGGGAGATCGACTCGTTCCTGGTCAACCAGTTTCATGACGAGGTGATCCCCGCCCCGCTCAATGCGGTGGTGCCCTACCGTCTGCTGATCCTGCCCAGCGAGCAGTACGTCACCGCCCTGCTGCACGAGACATTCCATGCCTACCAGGCCACCACCGCGCGCGCCCGCTTTGACGACGTCGAGCTGGCCTACCGCGCCGGAGATGCCTACTGGCAGGTTGACCCTGCCATGGTCGAAGGCTGGCAGCGGGAGCTTGACACGCTGATCCGCGCCCTGCGCTCTGACGACCCTGCGGAGGTGCGCTCGCTGGCTGGCGAGTTCCTGGCAGCCCGCGCGGAGCGCCGCGCGTCTGCCAACCTCAGTGAGGAGCTGGTACTGTTTGAGCGCCGCTATGAATGGCTGGAAGGGCTGGCCAAGTATGCAGAGATCGGCATCTTCGAGGCGGCGGCGGAGGATGCCGCCTACACGCCGGTCCCCGGCTTAGCCGGTGATCCGTTCTTCCAGCAGTACAACAACTTCCGGCAGCGCTTCAGCACCGAGCTGACCACCATGGGCAATCAGGCAGGCAGCGGGGGCGATTCGCGCATGTATTACACCGGCATGGCGCAGGCCCGCATCCTGGACCAGCTTATGCCGGGGTGGAAAGATCGCATCATGCAGGAAGGTGTCTGGCTGGAGGACCTGCTGGCCGAAGCGGTGGCGGCGGATTGACCGGCAGCGCACTTCCTTGAAAGCGCGCCCTACCTGCCGCATAATCAGGTGGTATCAACCAACGGAGCGCCTTGATGAGCAGTCCATTGTTCGTTCGAGAAGACCTTGCCAGCACGCCGCGCAGGAAGCTGTTCACACTGCTGGGGGTGCGCTGGGAAGCCACCCCCCGGGCCTGGCAGCATCTGGTTGGGCTGCTGGTGGTGGGCATCACCGCCGCGATCCTGATTCGGCCTGTAGACGGCCTTGTGCTGCAGATCGGAGTCGGGCTGCTGTACGGCCTGATCATCGAGGCCAGCTATGCTCTACACAACGTTGGGCATACGCTCAGCGGCCGCCTGGCCGGATCGCCCATGCAGGCCAACCTGATCACCGCCACCCGTATGGTCAACCTGTACGATGAATCCCGCGAGCAGCCGCGCCGCGTGCACCTGCTGCGCGCCCTCGGCGGCCCGCTGATCAACATCCTGGCCGGGCTGCTGATCGCGCTGGTCTGGTGGATCGCGGGGCCTAATCACTGGCTGGAGTTTGCCGCTGCAGCCAACCTTGTGTATGGGGTCGGCGCGCTGGCCCCGATCCGCTCGCTGGATGGTGGGGTGATCTTCGAGCGCTTTCTGCCCCGCCCCTAGGCAGCATTGTGATCCCTGCGCTGCTGTATTACCTCACCGGGCCTCAGCAGTAGGCAGTCAGAGGCAGCCCGGCCAGCGGCAGGCGCATCAGACGCAGTGTGGCCGCCTGATCCAGTATCTCCTTGATCAGCAGGTCTGCCGCGTTTGGCTCTACGTCACGCACCGGCGGGTAGATGCGTGTCCAGCGCTCCCCTTCGATGCGGTAGGCTGTGATCCGGAAGCCGCCCAGCACGGTGTCTGCGATCACCTCAACCCGGTACTGCTGCGCGGAACGCGGCTCCTGGAGCCACAGCTCGGCGGTCGGGCCCTGCTCTGACAGGTACGCCCTGAACCGGTGCTGGATCAGGTAGCACACCAGGTTGCTGGCCAGAAAGGTGACGGCGACCTCCTCGCCGCGCCCCTTCAGACCATCCGGCAGCTGCGCAGGTTGGCCCAGCGCCCGGTCACACAACAGCGCCGCGTAAACAGCCTGCATGCAGTAGGCACCCTGCTCGTAGACATACATGAATCCCTCGCGTGCGTCGTGATAGGCGCGCTGTTCAAACTGCGCTACGCTGGCGTTGAAAATCTCTTCGGGAGTAGCCTGGCTGAGATCGATCTCTGAGGCCGGGCGCCTTGAGCCCGAGCTGTGGCCGTTCTTGCGGGTATGCCGGTTGGCACCCTGAGAGCCGGAGAGCAACATCCCTCACCTCCACGGTATGACCTCCAAGCAGCCCTGCACAGCGTATCGGACCAGACAGATAGGATTTATGGCGTTTCATGACTGGGAGAAGTAGCGCGAAGACTGCTGGGTATTTTGAGTGAACAAAATGCCGGAACATCGGGCCGGATATTCTGGCGGTTCACTGCCCCTCTGGCATTATATGATGGATGCCGTAGATAAGCAAGCATAGGGGCTGCCTGAGCGGGCAGCCCCTGGTTTGTCTTTTTTAATACTACTGGTCAAAGACCGTCCAGACATTTACAGTGCCGTCCGATCCGCCCACCACCAGATACGCGCCGTCCGGGCTGAAGGCGAAGCTGGCGGCGAACCAGCCCGGCAGCGCCTCCCACACCAGGCTGTCATCCAGCGCTGCCAGCCATTCCCCACTGTGTGAATCCCATAGATAGACACCGGGGTCTTCGTAGGCCGAGCTAGCCAGGGTCACGCCGTCCGGGCTGAAGCCGAGCGCCACGACCCTGCTCCGGTGGCGGTCCAGCACCAGCGGCGCCGCCTGGCCCTCGATCTCCCAGATTTCCATCTTGCCGCTGGTGTACCCTACCGCGATGCGAGCGCCATCTGCGGAGAAGGCCAGCACCGAGATCTCCCCCTGGCCGGCCCTGCGCAGCGTGGTCACCGGCTCCAGCCGGTAGGGATCGTTCTTCGGGTCAACCGACCAGATGCGGATGTCCCCGACACTCACATCTGCCAGATAGCGGCCGTCCGCGGAGAAGGCGATGTTCTGGATATTTTCCCAGTGCTCCTGCAGCACCCCCACCTGCCCATCATCAGGCAGGTACCAGACCTGCACGACCGTGCCCGACACCAGCGCCGCGAGGTCCAGGTCAGGTGAGAAGGCGGCCTCCGTATAGGTGCTTCCCACCGGTCCCAGCTCCTCGAGCAGCTCGCCGCTGGCGGTATCCCACAGGCGGATGATCCCATCCGTGTCAACTGCTGCCAGCCGCGTGCCATCCCGGTTGAACCCCAGCTCAAGCGGCAGGCCGGGCTCCGCCCCGAGCGGGCGCTCTCCACCGATGGTACCGGGATCGAGCTTCCACAGCACAACCTGCGTGTCGGGCTTGCCCCCCGCCGTTGCGAAGTACCCGCCTGCCGGGCTGAAGGCCGTCTCAACCACAATGGACCGGTACACATCCTGGAGAAGTTGGATATCCAGGCTGTCCGCCGTGTCCGGGCCAATCACCGGGCGCCCGGGCCCCGCTGGGGTTGGCGGCCCACCGGGGGACGGCGCCCAGGCTGCCAGCAGATCATCCGGCATGAACTGCCAGTCCGCTACGGCACCCGCGAGCGTGTCTCCCAGGCCCCAATCGAGTGAATCCTCCACCCTGGCCGCCCTCAGTTCGGCGGTGCGGTCGTCACGCGCTTCCAGGTAGGTATACATCACATACCTACCATCCGGTGACCAGGCTGGCGCATAGGCTTCTCCCCCGGTGTCGAGGTAGCTCACACGTGTGCCGTCCGGCGTGATCACAGCGATGCGCGCGGAATCCGCAATCGAATGGAACGCGATCTGCGCACCATCAGGGGACCACTCCGGCGCGGCGTCGAGGGTGGTTGGATCCTCATAGACCGCGCGAGCATTCTGACCGTCCGCGTCCATCACCCAGATATCGTTGCTGCGCACAAAGGCGATCTGGTTCCCATCTGGCGACCAGTCCGGGGAGCCGTCATGGGTTTCTCCCTCGCCGCTCAGGATGTGCAGGTCGCTGCCGTCAGCGCTCATCACACCGATGGTGCGCTTGTCACCCAGGTAATAACCGAACGCGATCTGGGTGCCATCCGGGTGCCAGGCAGGTGATCTGTACTTCCCCTGCCCATCACTGATCTGGCGCAGATTGGTGCCCCCTACGTCCATCAGGTGAATCTGGTCATCTCGCACAAAGGCAATCTGTTGACCATCCGGCGACCAGACCGGCGAGCCGTCAAATATAGGGGCCGCGTGTGAGCTGCGCGAAGCGCGTGCGCAGGTCATACACGTAGATATCCGAGTCGCCCCCGGCATACACAACAAGCCAGTTCTCGGTAGCAGAGAGGTCGTACGTGGGGGCAGCTTCTGGGGCAGCGGGGCCTTCGTTCGCCTCGTCACCGGGTTCCGCGCCTGAGTTGGTGCCGCCCGGAAACAGATCGGTCAGGCCGCCGCACAAACAGGCCGTGGTCAGCAGCACGATGCTCACCAGGGTGATCCGAAAAGAAGATCGGTGCATGGAGGGTCTCCCTTCTGATGTCGGTAGGGGCATGTGGTAGTGTGCAGGCCGCATGCCGTTGTTCGCATTGAACGGGAGGAGGCCTCCGCTATTGTTTCATAAACGCTGCGGTCAAGTCAAGCGCTTCAGCAGGAACAACAGAAACGGCCGTGTGCCAACCGGGGCACGACGGCCGTCTTCATACGCAGCACTTAGGAAGGCTGCCGCGCTTAACCTTCTGGCTCCATGACTCCGGCTTCCACCCGCTCACGGATACCCAACAGCATCTTGCGCTCCATCAGGAAGTGCGCGGGCTCCAGCACGAGCATGACAAACGGTGAGAGCCATACATGCGGGCGGTAGTTGGCGCGCAGCCGGGCGATCAGGCGGGTTTGTTCGCCTCCCAGCGGCAGCAGCTTAAAGCTCCATGTGCCGTCCAGGTAGGCGCCGCGCGGAGCCGATCCCGGCTCATACGCTTTCGCGTTGAGCGGGTTCATAGTGGCGCGCAGCACCAGATGGCGCGGCTTATCGACCCGCTCCACACGGAACCAGCCCAGATCCGGGCCTGCGGGCAGCAGATCGTCGGGCTTCAGGTCCTGCAGCTCGGGGATGATGCGCCGCGCCGATCCCCCTTCCGCGAACTCCCCGACCCCCATCAACTGCTCGAGCCGGTCATAGCTGTACCAGCCAGCGCGCCCGTAACCCATCTGCACCAGCCACGGCCAGATGGCCTCCGGCGGCGCCGCGATGGTCACTGCGCGGGTGGTTTGCAGCAGGGGGTTCGGCACCAGATCGTCTCCAGGCATTTCATCCTGTGCTTCAACCTCGCTGGCGCCCCAGCGCTGGTGCCATGGACGCACCAGCACCCAATATCCCACCGCCCCCAGGAACATCAGCGGGCGCAGTGGAGAGCCTCTCCGTCGTCCGTTTTTCGCCATATCCAATCACCCCTTCCTCACTACACTACAATACAGCGTCAGGCCGCCCGGCTCAACGCGGCATCAGGACACCCGTGCCCTCCGGGCTTTTGCCGGGATACAGCACGTCCAGCGCCTCCGGCGCATACTCCTGGGCCAGCGCGCTGCTGATCGCATTCGCCCCTGCGATCTTGCCGTACAGTTCACCACTCCTGCGCAGCGTGCGTTCTTGCGTGTTGAAATCCACCCCATACAGCCCGAAGCGGAAGCGCGGGTCGAACCCCTCCGCCCACTCGAAATTGTCGATCAGGCTCCAGAAATAGTATCCCTGCACCGGCAGATTGTGCATAACGGCCTTCCACACGCGCTGCAGGCTTTGCAGGATGAAGGCCGGGCGCAGTTTATCCTTGTCATCGGGCACGCCGTTCTCGGTGATGTAGATCGGCATGCTGAACTGGCGCGCCAGCCGCTTGAGCAGCGCGAGCAGCGCGTCATAGTCGATCTCACCCCAGCCTTCGGGGCCTTTCAGCGCGCCGGGCCGCGCGCTGAAGTCGATGCCCAACTGGCCGAGCTTGGCCAGGTTGAAGCGCACGTCGTAGCGCTGGTAGTAGTTCAGGCCAATCCAGTCAAGCGTCCTTGCCAGCCCGCTGATCGTGCCCTTCTTGCCGATGGGGGGCCGCCATTCACCCGTGGCCAGGGCATCCAGCGTGACCGTGTTGAACGCGCTGTCCAGCAGGCGTGTCATCCGGCGGTCCAGGGGGCTTGCGCTGCGCGGCATCCAGTACACCATGTGTTTGGCCAGGCCCACGCGGGCGTTGGGCTGCCGGTCATGCAGGGTGTGATAGGCGGCGGCGTGGCCTTCCAGCAGGTGATGCAGCACCCTGAAATAGGAATTGATGTCCTGCATCCCAGGCGGCCAGTCGCCGGTGAAGTAGCTCTTGCTGGCATAGACGTTCGGCTCGTTGATGGTGCACCACAGGTCGCACAGGTCCGCCAGATAGGTCACGACCTTCTCAACAAATGCCGCAAACCAACGCGGCGAGTCCGGGTGCATCCAGCCGCCGCGCTCGGCCACCCACAGCGGGTTGGTGAAGTGATGCAGCGTGACCATCGGCTCGATGCCCGCCTTGCGCATGGCCGACAGGATGGCGCGGTAGCGGTCCAGCGCATCTGTATTGAATTTGCCCTGGCTCGGCTCGATGCGGCTCCACTCCACGGACAGGCGGTGCGCCTTCGTGTTGAGCGCCGCCATCCGCGCGATGTCTTCCTCGGCGCGGCCTTCCCACCATGCGCAGGCCGCCCCCGATTTCTGATCACGGAAGATGCGGCCTGTGCCGCTCTGCTCCCATTCCCACCAGTCGTTGTTGCGGTTGTTCCCCTCCACCTGGTGCGCCGAGGTGGCGGTGCCCCACAGGAAATTGGCGGGGAAGTGTTGTGTTGCGTCTGCCATGCATGCTCCTGGATAGTTGCCGGGTGTCCGGGTACGGGTTGGATGGCTGCCAACCGTGCAGGCTCAGCGCCTACGCTCATTATAACCGCAAAGCGCGGCCTTCCAACGCCCTGTTAACGCCTTCCTGACCTGATTCTGGCTTGCGGCAGTAGAACAATTGTGCTACTCTGATCGGGCCGGGTCGTCGGCCTCCGCGCTGTCCTGGGCTGAGTCTGGTGCAGCAGCTTCAGCCTCCCCGGCAGGCGGCTCCGGCCAGGGCTCTGCCCCGGCTGGTGCGGCGGCGGGCTCAGCAGGCTCGGCGCTGATGGCGGAAGCATCCACCTCGATCGGCTGTGGGCTGGCGCGGTAGGCTGTCGGCGGCATGGGCTGCACGCCCTCGAGCAGCATCGACTGGATGCGCCGCCACAGCTCATGGCCGGGCACAGCCTGGCCGCGCAGGCGCGCCGCCCAGGCCAGCATGTCGCCGAGCAGACCGGCCAGGAAGGCCCCGAACAGGGGCGGGTCCACGATCACATCATGCTCGCGGCGTGCCGCTTCATCGCTGTCGCGAGCCAGCTCGGAGAAGCGCAGGGCGGTGTTGCTGGCATGCGTCTTGAACAGGTAGATCGTCGCAGCATCCCCGGCCACCAGGGCCTGGTCAGGTGGGTCCTGAAAGCCCACCAGCTCCCAGTTCAGGCCCGGCTGCGGGGCGTGGTACGGCCTGAGCGCGGCGGTGAGCTGGTTCAGCGGCAGCACCAGGTCCACCCCGCCGAAGCTGGTGAAGGCGTCGTGCTGCTGCAGGGCCGTCCCGCTGTGGATCACCAGCAGATCGATGATCTCGGCGTAAGGCAGGGCGGTTTGCGGATCGAGCGGGCGGAAGGCGTCAAGCACCGGGCGCCAGGCATCTGCGACCCAGGCCATGTCGTGCAGCAGGTCGAGCGCGCGGGCTTCGCCGCTCTCCATGGCCACCTGGGCCAGCAGCTTGCTGGCCAGCGCACGGTCAATGCTGGGAACCAGGCGCGCCCCGGCCAGTTCAGCGCCCAGCGCAGTGAGCACGCGCTGGACCGCCGTGTTATCCAGGTTGCCTGCGATGGCGATCAGGCTGAGGACGTTGGCGAGGGACTGTACTTTGTCTTCGCGCGCGGGATGCTCCGCCATGGCACGGCTGCTCCTTGCTCTGCCGGTATTGTAAGGCCCTGAGGGTCAATGCGCAAAGCCGCCCCGGGGCAGATGGGATTGAGGGCATGGGCTCTGCCAGCAAATATACGCTTCCCGTGATCTGCAAGGCCTGCGGCCGCGAGACGGTCACGGCGCGCCGGGATGCCTTTCAAGTGGTGATCCGCTGCGAAACATGCGGGGCGCGCATCTTCGCCTATTACACCGATCCGGGCCGCCGGGCACAGGGAGACGCCCCTGCCCCCGAAACCGATCCGCTCTTTGAGCGCCGCGTCGAACGCGAGCTGCTCAACCAGGTCACGGCTTCCGCGCGGGCGCTGTACACCACGCTGCGCCGCTACACGCGCCAGCACGGCTACGCCCCCACCCTGCGCGAGCTCCAGCAGGTGATGGGCTGGTCCAGCGTGTCGACGGTGCGCCATCACCTGGTGCAGCTCGAGCGCATCGGCCTGATCGAGCGTGACTACGCCACCTCGCGCGGAATCCGGCTGCCGCATGCGGGCTAGCGCACCTGCGGGCCGAACACACCGTTGGTCCCCTCGCGGATCAGCCGTTCCAGCATTTCCGCCATATAGTCTGGCGGGTAGGGCATGTCATTCTCCAGCCACCAGGTCACCAGGCCCAGCATCGCGCCTGCTGCATAATTCGAAATCAGGTTAAGCGGCACGCTGGGGTCTTTGTCCAGGCCGGGCTGCAGGGCCAGCGCCCGCATACGCACCACCTCGGCGATATAATCCCGCACGCGGCGCTGCAGCGTGGGCACCGCCCGCGCACTGAGCATCACCGTGTACAGCACGTTATTCTCGGCAGCATGCTCGAACATCATCAGCGAGGCGGGGTCGGTGCCTGTACTGCCTGGCTGCGTCTGCAGGTCACGGATGCGCTTGACCAGTTCGTTGAATACCTGCTCTAGGCTGTCAAAGAGCAGGTCCTCCTTATCGCGGTAATGCAGGTAAAAGGTGGCGCGGCCCAGGTTGGCGCGGTCGGTGATATCCTGGATCACAATCGAGTCATAGCCGCGTTCCAGGATCAGCTCCATCAGGGCGTCACGCAGGAGCTGGCGGGTGCGCTGCACGCGCCGGTCAGTCTTATCCACGCAGTGCGTCCTCCTGCTCAGGAATCCAGTAATGTACAGGTTGACCAGTATTAAACATTATATACAGGGCGTCAAGCAGCGCAGGGGATGCGCCTGCACAGCGCGCCGGGCCTAACCCGTGCGGCCAGCAGGCGGATTCGCTGCTGTGCGCGCGCTATACTCCCTGATCAGGAGGAACCGGCATGACAGAAACCCCGAAACTACCCGATCAAACCCGCGTCCGCGCCCTGACGCTCACCGTACACGACCGCGCGGCGCTGACCAGCTATTACACGCACGCCCTCGGCTTCGAGGTGCTGCGCCAGGAGGGCGGCGCGGTGGTCCTGGGCGCCCCGGATGCCCCGATCCTGACCCTGGTCGAGGACCGCGCAGCGCAGCGACCGGCGCGCGCCACCGGCCTGTATCACTTCGCCGTGCTGCTGCCCACCCGCGCCGACCTGGGCCGCTGGCTGGGCTATGCCATCCGTGCCGATGTGCCCCTGCAAGGTGCATCCGACCATCTGGTCAGCGAGGCCATCTACCTGGCCGACCCTGAGGGCAACGGCATTGAGATTTACCGCGACCGTCCGCGCGACGAGTGGCCGCGCGCCAATGGCGGCGTGGCCATGGACACCCTGGCCCTCGACGCACAGGGGGTGATCGAGGCCGGCCGGGGGGTGCCCTGGACGCGCATGCCCGTCGGGACTCGGCTGGGGCACATGCACCTGCAGGTCAGCGACATCCCGGCAGCCGAAGCTTTTTATCGCGACCTGCTGGGCTTCGACCTGATGGCGCGCTATGGCACGCAGGCCAGCTTCCTGGCGGCAGGCGGCTACCACCATCACATCGGGGTCAACACGTGGGGAACGCGCGGTGCGCCGCCCGCGCCGCAGGGGTCCCTGGGCCTGCGTGATTACGTCATCATCCTGCCCGATCAGCCCGCCTGGGAGGCCCTGCGGGCGCGCATTGAGGCAGCAGAGCTGCCCACCAGCAGCCTGGATGCCCGGCGCTTCCAGGCCGCCGATCCGGCTGGCAACCGGATCGTGTTCGAAGTCGAGGGGTAGCTCTCCTCCCCGCGGCCAACTGCCCGCTCTGCCCCCAACATCCATTGTGCAATAAGAGGGGCATGGTACACCATGCCCCTCTTATTGCCTGCTGTCTGCAGCTTCGCTCACCTACCAGCCTACTCGACCCCCCGGAACAACCGCTCCCAGTACTCAGCAGCGTTACGGAACCCGTAGCGCCCGATCTCGGCGGGGTCAAGACCCGCGCAGTAGATCGTCGCCAGCAGCAGTGGCACCTGGCTGTGATCGCTGACCACCACTGGCAGCACACCCAGCTCGCGCACGCGCTCCACGTGATGCGCGCGCACAATCGCGAAGTGCCGCCCGCGCGGGGATTCACGCAGGGCCGCCGCCAGCGCCGGGTCATTGAACGAGGTCCCCAGGAAGATCAGCCGCAGGTGACGCAGCGCCATCGCCAGCACCCCACGCACATAGCCGCCGGGCGCATAGATCAGGGAGCGCGCCTGCCGCGAGATCGCCAGCCGGTGATTGCTGGGAGCTTGCTCGCGCTTGAAGGGGATATAGCTGTGCAGGTAGTAGATCGGGCGGCGGGGAGGCGCCAGCTCCGCTTTTTCAAACGGCGTCTGGATCGCCCACTGGTCGCGCAGGCCGCCGTAGCAGCCCCAACCCGCCGCGTAAAATTCGTCGATGTTGGGCGTGATCACCATGCCAATGCGCCGGTTGCGCTGGAAGCCCCAGGGCGCCTCGCCGCCCCCTCCGCAAACCTGCGCGGAGAAGCCCAGGGCCGCCTGCAGTGTGGGTGCGCCATCGAGCACATGCGTGTCGATGCACGGGCCGTCGCGCTCGATCTCGTGGTACAGCAGCGCTTCAATCTGCGAGGCGCGTGCGCTGTCCCCCATGCCGTTCTGCACGGCATCCAGCAGCCCGGCCCAATCCTCGCCATAATGAATGGCCAGCATCTCAAACGGGTGGGTCATGCTGGCCTTGTTCAGCTCGTACAACCGCTCGATCAGCCCGGTCCACGAGGTCATTGCATGGTGCGCACGGATGCCGGGTACGGGCAAGTTCACGCCGCCGCCCAGGTACAGCCCGAAGGAATCAGGGCCCGCGGTGCGGTACTGCATCTCAAGCTCGGTATACCCGCTGACATGACGCGTCATGGCTGCTTCCGTGAATGGTGGGGCCGGCCCCGGCCGGAGGAAACCTCTGCCAACCAGTATACACGAAACTGCGCCTGCGGAGTCACCCCTTCAGTCCTTCACAGGGGGCTGCCCCGCCGGGATGCAAGGCAGCTTGCTGTGAAACGTGATGTGGCATCCATGCGGCGTTTTGGAGATTTCCCCTTGACATTGACGCAGCGTCATACTTTATACTCCATGCTGAGTAGGAGTTACCGCCATGGCGTATACGGTCAAACAGCTTGCCGATCTCGCGGGGGTCAGCACCCGCACGCTGCGCTACTACGATGCAATTGGCCTGCTGCCGCCCTCGTCGGTGGAGAGCAACGGCTACCGTCGCTACGATGCGCACGCGCTGATCCGGCTGCAGCAGGTCCTGTTTTACAGGGAGCTGGGCCTGAGCCTCAAGGAGATCGGTGCCCTGCTCGACACGCCGGGCTTCGATGTGTTGGCCGCACTCGAGGTACACAGGCGCGAGCTGGAGCGCAAGGCGGGCCGTATCCTGGAGCTCCTCGACACCATCGATAACACGATCAAGCATCTCAAGGGAGAACAGATCATGAGCGATTCAGGCTTTTTCAAGGGCTTCGATGAAGCCCAGCAGGCGGAATACGAGAAGGAGGTTGTGCGGCGCTGGGGCGCGGATAACCCGGCCTATAAGCAGTCCAAACAGCGCTGGGGCAGCTACAGCGAAGCACAGAAGGCCGAGGTACTGGCCGAGGGCCAGGTGATCACGGCAGGGCTGGTCCAGGTCATCGACAGAGACCCCTCCGACCCTGCTGTGCAGGCGCTGGTGGCTCGCCAGCACCAGTGGGTCAACCGCTTCTGGGACTGCAGCGTGGAGCAGTTCGAGAAGCTCGGTGAGGGCTACGCCACCGATCCGGCCTTCGCCGCCACCTACCGGAGCTTCCATCCCGATCTGCCGGAGTTCTTCTACAAGGCGATCCAGCACTACGTCAGAGTGAACTCGTAAGCAGGTGGAGGCTCTTTCTCGCCCGCATAGTCCCTCTCCCGGCAGCCCCAAGGCTGCGCAGGGAGAGGGGCCTCATCTTCCCTGGCGGCGCCCCACATAGATCGCCGCCGCCAGCATCAGCACAGACAGCCCCAGCAGAAGCTGCATCCCACCGTCACGACCCTGCCCGATGAATCCCTGCAGCAGCGGGACCGTCATCGGGCCGGTGTTGCCGATAGCACTTAACAGGCCGGTGACCTGGCCCAGCGCGCGTGGAAATGCCGCGCTGGTGATCGCCATGTTCGAGGGGAACAGCGGCCCGGTGCCGATGCCGATCACCAGCGCGCTGATCATCAGGGCGGTCTGGCTGGCGGGTGCGGCCAGCATCAGCACGTATCCGGCGATCATCACCCCGATGGTGCCGATCAGCAGGCGTGTCGCGGGCACTCTGCGGCTGATCAGCGCGGCCAGCGCGCGGCTCGCCGTGTAGCCGATCCAGAAGATCGACGCCGTGAGGTTCGCCAGTGCCAGCGGGGCGCGGGCTGCCGTCTGTGCCTGCGTGACAATCCACGTGCCGAAGCTCACTTCCACGCCCATGTTGCAGTAGAACAGGATCACGAAAGGGACCAGCATCCGGAAGTTCGGACGGACCGGCCCGCCGCCGTCCCCCCCGGCGGGCGGCGGAGCCATGTTCACAAACGCCATTGGGATGCTGACCAGCGCCAGCGCGATACCCGCCGCCGCATAGGCCAGCCGCGCATCCCCCAGCAGGGTGCCCAGTGTCGCGAGCTGCGGCCCGACGATTGCCCCCACACCGTAGCTGAAGTTGAGAGCGTTCAGCGATCCGGCTGCGTTCTCCGGGTTCAGCCGTGTGATCAGCACGTTCGGCCCCAGCAGCACGATGCCAAAGCCAATCCCCAGGATCGCGGCGCTGACCATCCCGGCTGCGGTGTTCCGTGCCAGGTACAGCCCCACCATCGACAGCGCCAGCAGGCCTGTACCCACGGGCAGGATGGTCCGCGCATTCACGCGGTCGTACAACCTTCCCACGAAGATCGATGTGCTGACAGCACCCAACGACATCGCCGTCTGGAGCTGCCCGGCGGATTCCAGGGGTATCCCGAAGCGTGCTGCCAGCACGTGAATCGTCACGCCCAGCAGGGGGATGGTCAGGCCCAGGGTGAAGAACGAAGCATAGAATACAAGGGTGATCCGGCGTTTGTCGGTCATGCGTTAGGTTTCCAACCTGCGAATTCGCGATTAGGGATCAGGGGCGGGGCCGGATCGTACCACCCGGCCCCGCCTCTATACAAAAGGCTGCCTGATACTGCCGCCCGGGCGCACGCTGTTCTGGCTGATACCATGCGGCATGCCGGGCTGCCCCGATCAGTGGGGCCCGGCGGGCTGTACCTCGGCCTGGGGCGGCACGCTCGGCGAGCCCGGCCCGGCCAGCAGGGGCTTTTCGCGCATCAGCCGTGACCATGCGAATGGCAGCAGCGCCACAAGGATCAGCGTGCCCGCAGCGCCGGGCGCCCAGGCCCCCATTGCACCGATCAGCAGGCCGCCCAGCATCGGGGCGAGCACGCGGGTCAGGCTCTCGATGCCGGACTGCAGGCCCAGCGTGCCGCCGTACTCCTGGCGTGTCACCGCCTTGGTGATCGTGCTGCGCAGAGTCACGTTCATCACACCGCCTGCAAAGGCGATCGGCGCCAGTGAGACCAGCAGCAGCGGCACCGAGGGTGCCAGGCCCCACGCCAGCAGACCTGCTGCCATCACGATGATCGCCCCCAGGATCAGGGTGATCTCGCTGAAGCGCTTGGTCAGCGGGCCGATCAGCCCGCCCTGTACGATCACCGAGATCACCCCGACATAGGTCAGGATAAAGGCCGTCTGTTGCTCAGGCAGACCGAACTTGCGCAGGGCATACAGCGAGAAGACGGTTTGCACAATGGCAAAGGCCAGCCCGAAGAAGAACGTGACGAGCAGCAGCGTGCCCACCAGAGGGCGGACCAGCGCCTCGCGGAGCGCCTTCAGGCTGAACGAGCGCCGCTCACCTGCTGTTTGCGAGTCTGCGATAGCGCTGCGCTCCTCCTCGCCCAGTGACTCAGGCAGGAAGGCTAACACCATGAACCAGTTCACGCCAGCGATGCCCGCCGCAACAAACACCGGGACATACAGCCCTACCGTGCTGAGCAGGCCGCCCACTGCCGGCCCGATGATGAAGCCCAGCCCAAAGGCCACGCCGATGATGCCCAGGCCGCGCGCGCGGTTCTCCGCGGTGGTAATGTCGGTGATGTAGGCCTGCGCCACCGAGATGTTCCCGCCGGTCAACCCGTCAATAATGCGTGCGGCAAACAGTACCGTCACGATCAGGGTGTTGAGCAGCGCGGCGCCGCCCAATGCCCCCGCCAGGGCGCCGCCGACCTGCTCGGCCAAACCGAATACGACAAAGCCCAGCGCGGTCCCGGCGATGCTCACCAACAGGATCGGGCGCCGCCCGTAGCGGTCGGAAAGCCTGCCCAGCAGCGGCGCGCCGATCAGCTGCGCAGCCGCATAGGATGCCACCAGCAAACCGGTCACAAAATCGCTGGCACCGTAGCGTTCCGTGTAGTAGGGCACCAGCGGCAGGATCAGGCTGAAGCCCAGGATATCAATAAAGGCGATCACGAAGATGGTGATCAGACGCCGTCTGTCCAAGTCAGGAATCCTCCTATGGAACACCAACAGCGGCGAGGTTGGCCCGCCGCGTACCATGAACATAGCGCGCCTGCACCCTGATTGCACACAGCCGGCACATATGTCTCGTGCAGCGCCCTTCTCGTGGTCACTCGCCGGGCACTGCCATGCCTGTTACACTGGGCGCTGTTCAGATAGATGCCGGAGTAGCTGCCATGTTTGCCCAACCGGACCCGATCCTGCGGGATATCCCCGATCACTTCGAGACTGAGCGCCTGCTGATCCGCGTGCCGCGCGCAGGCGATGGTCCTGCGCTGCTCGAGGCCATCCAGGAATCGCTGGTGGAGCTGCGCGAGTGGATGGACTGGGCGCTCCCTGACCAGACCCTGGAGCGGGTCGAGGCGGTGGTCCGGCGCGCCCATGCCGACTTCCTGCGCCGCGATGAGATGATGCTGCTGCTGTTTCGCAAGGAGGACGGCCGGTTGATCGGGTCCAGCGGCCTGCACAACATCGACTGGCACGTGCCGCGCTTCGAGATCGGCTACTGGGCGCGCACGTCGGAATGGCGCAAGGGCTATGTCACGGAGGCAGTGCGCGGCATCACACGCTTCGCATTTGAGGTGCTGGGCGCCCAGCGCGTGGAGATCCGCTGCGACGAGCATAACACACGCAGCGCCGCTGTGGCCGAACGGGCAGGCTTCACGCTCGAAGGCAGGCTGCGCGCACAGGCGCTGGCTGCCTCGGGGGGACTGCGCGATACCCTGGTCTACGCCCTGATCCACTCTGAGTGGCAGGGGCACCCCTGACGATCCATACAGCAAACCCGCCCCCTGGGCAGGGGGCGGGTTGGGTATTCTGATCCGGGGATGCAGGCAGCCTAGCGCGCCACGATCACCCGGTACTCGAAGCGGCGCACCCCGGCGGGATAGTCTGCGATGCCATCGTTGAGCGCCTGGGTGTAATTCACCTCGGCCACAAACAGGTGATCACCCGGCGGCCAGTCGGAGAACAGGGACAGCAGCGTGTAGCATGGGCCGACCCCGCTCCGCACGCGCTGCTGGTTGAAGGTCGTCGGGTCCAGCGTCTGACCATCCAGCGTGAAGGTGATCTCGAACTTGGACCAGTTGTCTTCCAGGATGTCTGCGTCCGTGGAGCACCACAGGTAGCCGCCCAGCATATTGCGTGAACGGTTGATCGCCACGGTGTAGCTGAAGGTGCCAGCCTGGGCCAGCTCCTCATCTGAATAGGATTCGCGCGCGATGTCCTCGAAGAAGGGCACCCCGGCATTCAGCTCCTCGATCACGTCGAAGTCCGCTGTCAGGGTGGGCGGGCCGCTGGGCACCACACCGACGCCCTCCGGCTGGTCTAGCGTGTCAATGGCAAAGTCAAGCACCACATCGCGGCCGTCGAGAACCTGGGCGCGCAGGCTCTCCTCGGTAACCGGCACGCGCACATCCGGCACCACGCCCGGCCCCTCGATGATGATATTACCGTCCATATCGGTGGTCAGGCCGGTCGGGATCTGGAAGCTGTAGGTTTCGCCAGGGCCGCCGCCGGGCAGTGTGTACTGGCCGCGCCCCACTTCGCCGAAGATGCCGTTGGTGGATGAGTAGCCAATGACCTGGGTCTGCGGCAGCAGGCTCAGCGCCCAGGCCACATCCTCGCACGCGCTGGAACAGGCCGTGCTGACCAGCACCGCCAGGCGCCCGTCATAATACAGGCTGTCGTCCGGCTCGATGTAGTCTGGCGGGCGGAAGGTCTCAAGCTGGCCGGTTTTCTCGCTGTAGTAATAGGAACGCGAGATGTCGAAGCGTTCCCCGTCGTAGAAGTATCCCGCCAGCGCCGATCCGATCGGAGCACCGCCCAGGTTTTGGCGCATATCGATGATCACGCCCGGCACCTGGTTATCGATGAACACCTGGATGGCGATCTCCCACAGCCGCAGCGTCAGGAACAGGTCATCAGACAGCGAGTTGAACTTGATATAGCCGTACCCGCTGTCCAGTATTTCGTATTCCAACGGCAGGGCATTATCGTCAAACCCGGCGAAAACGCTGGTGCGGTTGAAGGTCTCCCCGCCGTCATCCACGGCGGCCAGCGTCACCGTTTGCGGTGTTCCGCCCGGGTTCTGGAAAGTGATCTCAGCCTCCGTGCCGATCGGGTCGCGCACCAGGTAGCGCAGCTGCTGCGCGCGCAGCGCCTCCGGGTTGGAGAACGGCGAGGACCAGGGCACCACCAGATCAATCGCCTCGCTGATCGGTTTGCCGTCCCATTCCATGATCTCGGCACCCCACTGCATGCCTGCCTGGGCCGCCGCGCCGTTGTCGAGCACAATGCTGGCGATCACCCGGCCATCGCTCAGCTCCTCGATGGCGAAGCCGTAGCTCCCCCCGATGTCCTGCTGGAACAGGCCGAAGTCATTGCCGCCCAGCCCCACATGCCCATCGGGTATGGCCCACGAGAAATCGCGCAGTGCCAGATAGTAGGCCAGGGCATCGTTGTCGGCCTCGGCTGCCTGGATGCGCGCATGGATGCCCTCATACAGCGCGTCCCAGTCGATGCCCTTCTCCTCGGTGAAGGGGTACTCGACCGAGGCTTTGGCGAACAGCGCGTCAAACGCCTCTGTCCAGCCCATGCTGCTCAGGTCGGTGACCTGGATGTCGCCTTCCATCAGGTTGATGACCGGGCGCGGCTCCTGGGTGAAGGTGAAGGGCGCGGCGTCCAGGTCAACCACGCTGTAGCCTGCCGGGACCGGCCCGTGCGGGTCGTCCTCGGTGAACAGCAGGCCGTCATCCCCGAAGCCGGTCGGGAACTCCTGCTCAGCATCCGGCGCCCAGATCAGCAGCTTGCCGCCGTCGATCTCGTCCTCGTTCTCCGAGTCGATGTGGGCGGACGTATATACGGTTGACCAGCCGCCTGTCTCGTTCGCGCCAAAGAAGGGGTCATCGATCAGGTTGGCATCCATCACAAGCTGCCACACCGCCAGCCCGGCATCGCCATCTCCGTCGAAGTCATGCCGCGCGGTGGGTGGTTCGACCGGCAGGTTGATCAGGTAGCTGAACGTCCCGGCTTCCTCATCAACCAGCACCGGGCCGAGTATCTGCCCTTCCAGCGGCTGCTCGTATTCAAAATCACGGGCCATGAAGCCAGTCAGGTCCTGCAAATAGACGAAGCGCTGGTTGAAGTACACCTCGACGATCAGCGCGTTGCTCACCTCGATCTCGCCCGCGATCTGCACGGGCATGTCGGCGCTGGCCACCGGCTGCACGGGCTGCTGGGTGGGCGCCTCGCTGACGGGCGCGCCCTCCTCGGTGGGTGTGGCGGTCTGCCCGTTGCAGGCCGCCAGCGCCAGCATGGCGATCAGCACCAGGCCCAGCAAGGCCCGCTTGCGTGTGTGCTGCATAGATACCCCTCCTCATCGGGTTGGATTGTGCAGGCGCGGTCAGGTCGCCGCGCTGCGCGTATCATAACCGCGTGCCCGGCGCGCGGCAAGTGTGCTTTACCCGCTGCAAGCAAGCAGACACCCCCGCGCACCGGGGCGGCGCGCAGGGGATTTTGATCAGCGGGTGCGTGTATTCTGTTCTGATATCATGCTGTGAGCTGTGCAACGATCGCGGGAATCCCGGCGCCGTCCACCACGTGGATATGCAGGTTGGCGACCTTATCCCCCTCAAAGGTCAGCTCCCCCATCACCGGTGCCAGCCGGATCACCCTGTGGGTTGCCGGGATGACCTGCATCCCCAGGCTGCTCAAGTCCAGATCGCCGTGGTGTGTGCCCGTAATCTGCGCAGAAATATGCATCATGTCCCCATGGTCATGTTCCAGGCGCATGTTGAACTGCCAGTCCGGGAACGCATTCAAAAACAGCGCACTGGCTGCTTTCCACTCCTGCATGCTCACCGGCTGGGGAAACGGCCCGCTGTAGGTGAAATTATCTGTGCAGTACATAGAAGCTGCATCCAGGTCGAATTTGTTGACTGCGGCCAGGAACGCTTCTGCGATGTCTCGCCTGTTCATAGTCCTTCCTTTGCACTAAAAACTGTATCCGGTTGATCGTAAACACTGCCTGCCAGCTAGCCTGGCAGGGCACTGGAATACTGCTCTGGTACGGCGTTGACTTATAGACGGCCTCCCCGCGCATGCCTTTACCCCAAACTTGTGAGCAAGCCGGTAATCGGGTTGGGGGCCTGCCGGGGGGATGGATGGAGAGCGGTCATTCCCGGACCATAAGGAGGAGATGAAGCAGTGGTACGCAGCAGGCGCGCGCTGTTGTGATGGACACTATAGTATAATCAGATAAAATTTGTCAATTTTACTCGGCGGGCTTCGTGACGTGTTTCAGACCGGGGCTGTCCAATGCCCACAGTCTCCATAGTGTCGCAGCGTGGGGTCTGCCAGACATCCCCCATTGGCGCCCTAGACCACCTGTGCTATACTCCCCCGCATGGCCTATGATTTTGATCGCCAGTTCAGCGAGGGCCGCTCCGGTGAGGACTTCCTGGATGCCTTTTTTACGGCGCGCGGGCACACGGTGCGCCCCGCCACCCGCGACGAGCAGCGCCAGGGCATCGACCGTGTGATCACTGTCCCGGGGGGCCGCAGCATGAAGGTCGAGTACAAAACCGACTTCCTGGCGGGCAAGACGGGCAACGCGTTTGTCGAGACCATCTCCGTGGATACGCAGGGCAAGATGGGCTGGGCGCTCACCGCACAATGCGATTACCTGATCTACTATATCCCCGACCACGCCATCTATGTGATCCCCGCCCAGTCGCTGCGCTGGGCGCTGCCCGGCTGGATGCGCGATTATCCGGCACGCCAGGCACCCAACCACGGCTACCAGACACACGGCGTGCTGGTGCCTCTGGCGCGCCTGGCCGAGTATGCAATACAGACGTTCCATTTGAACGGGGCAGGAGGTCCGGCTGATGCACCACCACGATAGACGCTTCCAGGGCATGGTCGAGCGGCTACGCAGCCCGGAACGCCTGGCACTGATGGAGGTCGACCGGGTGGTCGACCTGTGCCTGCAGCACATCCAGGCCGCCTCCCTGCTCGATGTGGGCACGGGCACGGCGGTGTGGGCCGAGGCATTCGCCGCCCGCGGGCTGGCCGTGGCCGGGGTTGATGTCAGCGCGGAGATGCTCGAACACGCCCGAAGATACGTCCCCACGGGCCGCTTTGAGCTGGCCGCTGCGGAGACGCTGCCTTTCGATGCGCAGGCGTTCGACCTCGTTTTTCTGGGCCACGTGCTGCATGAAACGGACGATCCAGTCAGGGCGCTCTCAGAGGCACGCCGCGTATCCCGCCTGCGCGTCGCCGTGCTGGAATGGCCCTACCGCCAGGAGGAGCAGGGCCCGCCGCTGGAGCACCGCCTGCGCCGCGAGCAGGTCGAGGGCTTCGCGCGGTCAGCAGGCCTGGCGGCGGTGCAGTTCACACCGCTGGACCATATGGACCTGTACCTGATGCCGATCTGATGCAGTTTGCAGCCAGCCTTAAGCGCCCGCGTGCACCCAGATCGCGCCGTCCTCAACCTTCACAGAGAAAACCGTCAGCGCATTCTCGCGGCGCACGTCACCCACTATCGGACCGGCACCGGGTGGCCAGGGCGCCCACTCTTTTACACTGCCTGTTTGCAGGTCAAAGGCAATGCGGTGCCATGGGCAGTACAGCGCACACTGCCGGTCATCGATGCGCGCCAGCTCGAGCGGCAGCCCCATGTGCGGGCAGTTGGCCTGTATTGCATACACACTCCCCCTGTGACGGATCAGGAGCACGTTGCGCCCGGCAACATTCACCATCTCACGAGCGCCTTCCGGAAGCCCGACCTGATCCAGCACCCGAACCCAGCTCATATCCAGCGTCTCCCATGTGTAACAAAGTTCACAGCCCCTGTGATGATAGCGCATCACGGCGCAAATGCACGCCACACGGCGTAAGCCAGGCGCTCGTTGCCCGGCACATCACGCAGGGTGATGCCCTCGAAGAGCGCCCACTCACTGGGAGCACCGGCCATCTGGCCGGGTGGATACAGGTACAACCAGGTCACGAGCCGCACATCGGTGCGGCTCAATGCCGCCTCCAGCCAGGACAGGTAGGCCGTCTGTGCCGCCGCCGAGACCTGCCAGGGCACCTCGAGGCCTTCGCGCATCTCGGCGGGCCAGCCCGTCTCGGTGATCGCGACAGGCAGGCCGGGGGCGTGTTCCTGCAGCGGCGCGAAATAATCGGCGGGCAGCTCGTCGGGCGACGCGGCGACCATCCACGGGTAGACGCTCAGGCCCAACACATCGATGCGGCGCAGGTCGTGTGCTTCCAGTGCGCCCCACTGCGGCTGGTCCCAGCCGTTGAGCACCCCCAGCCCGGCCAGGTGCTCATAATTAAAGACCGGCCCCACCTGTGTGGCGGGTGAGGCCGCCTTGATCACCTCGTAGGCCGCATTGTAGAAATCCACCCAGCGGGCGTAGTCAGCCGGGTCCTGTGCATAATAGAAATCGTTCTCGCTGCCCAGGAACAGGAAGGGCGGCTGGTAGGCGGCGGCCAGCTCGGCCAGCACCGCCTGGAAGCGCGAGCGCGCCGCCCCGTTCTGCCACGAGGCTGTGGGGTCCTCAGGCACGCTCAACAGCACCCGGTCACCCTCCCGCCAGCCGAGCACAATGACGGGCCGGATGCCATAATCACGGCCTGCCTCGGCCAGCAGCCGCACACTGGCGGGCACCTCGCCCGCATCAGCACCGGATGGGTCGCTGCGCCAGGGGCCGTTCCAGACCACGGCGGCACTGGGCCAGGCCGCCACCTCCTCGAAGAACCCGGGCAGAGCGGAGTAATCCGCCGGGAAGCCCTGGGGGGAGAGCGCCACCCCCTTGAACACACTGCCCGGCGGCACCGGGGTGCGCGGCGGCTCGACCGCCAGGCCGCAGCCTGCCAGGGCCAGCGCAGCAGCCACAAGAAGTATCCAACGCCGGGCCATCGTGTGCTCCTCTCAGGGGGTAGATGAGATCAGGCGGGTGTTTCGAGCAGACGTTTCGTGCACCGCGCCCGGTACCGGAACAGCAGCGGGTTACTGAGCCACAGCAGCAGCCCCAGCGGCCAGTGCAAGATGTGCTGCTTGAGCGTGGCTTCGACGACATCGTATACCTCGGTGGTGCTGCCGTCAACCTTCACGAAGTGATGGCGGTGCACCCAGGAGCCGAAAACTCCCTCGACCTGCTTGTCGGCGAAGCCCGCCACGCTCACATCGTGGATCAGCGAATCCCAGCGGATGGGAATCGGCCCCAGCCACATGGTGAAGATCACGTGATCGCCCTCACCCAGCGGCTCGGGGGCATGCCGGATGCGCAGGATGGCCGGCGGCGGTGTGATCGCCCTGAGCACTTGCGCGCTGGCGTGGAAGCGGGCTACTGCTTCCTGCGACGCGCGGACGGTGAAGCGGTGTTCGAAGCGCATGCAGTCAGCGGCTCAGCAGGTCGCGTGCCGCTTCAAAGACATCCGGGTGCTTGAATTCGAAACCCAGTTCTTGCAGGCGTTTGGGCACCACGCGCTGGCCGTCCAGCACCACCGCCGCGACCTCCCCCAGCGCCAGGCGCAGCACAAAGCCCGGCAGCGGCATGAAGGATGGGCGACCCATCGCCTTGCCGATGGCCTTCGCGACGGTCTTCTGGCGGGCAGGCTCCGGTGACACGGTGTTGATCGGCCCGCGTGCATTGGCATGTTCCAGCAGGAACTGCATGGCACGCGTCAGGTCATCGACATGGATCCAGGAATACCACTGGCTGCCGCTGCCCAGCGGGCCCCCGGCGATGATGAAGTACTTGAACGGGATCACTAGGAAGGTGAAGGCCTCACCTTCGTTGCTGAACACAATGCCGGTGCGCGTGTAGATCACACGCAGGCCCATGCCCTCCAGCTCCTTGACCGCGGCCTCCGTCTCTACCTGTACGTAGGCGGTCAGCTCGGTCTTGGAGTCCGAGATAGGGCTGTCTTCGGTGATGATGCGGTCATCAGGCTGGCTGCCGTAGATGCCGACCGCGCCCTGCTGCAGAAACGTTTTGGGCCTGTTGGCCGCCTGCTTGATGGCTTCGACCAACGCCCGGCTCGCGTCAACCCGGCTGTGCAGGATCAGCTCCTTCTGCCTGGGCGTCCAGCGCTTGGGCGGGAAGCGCCCGCCGGAGATGCTGGCTCCGGCCACATTGACCACCGCGTCCGCCCCTTCGATGTGCTGCGCCCACTCGCCGACTGTCTTACCATCCCACTGCACCAGCCGGATCTTCGGCTGTGAGAACTCCCCTTGATGGCGCTCGGGGCTGCGGCTGAGCAGGATCAGCTCGTGGCCTGCCCCGGCCAGCCGCCGGGCCAGTGCCGACCCGATCATGCCTGCACCCCCAGCAATCACGATGCGCATGGCTGCTGCCTCCTTGAACTTTCAATTCAGAATAAAAGCATTAAAAGCCACAAAGTGACTGTAGCGCATCCCACGCCCTTGTTCAACGGACCGGGTGAAGCCCCTCAAGGGCTTAATTGAAGGCCGCTTTAATTAACCGGCTTTATCGCCTGATTAATTAAAGTCTGGCGTAGTAACTTAAATAGCATTATAGTGACGCCATCGTAAGACGCATCATGGGAGCCGCCATGAACCCCGAGGAGTTCGCCAACAGCCCGGCAGGGCGCATCCAGCATGTGCAGGGACCCGGCGGGCCTTATGCTGCCTTTGTGCCCAACACGCCGCCTGCCAGCTTCGCGAAGTTGCGCCTGCCGCCCGACCTCACACTGCTGATCGCCGAGGCGGAGAACGCGCTGGGCCGCCTGGCCGGGTTTGCCCGGACACTGCCCGCCCTGCTGCCGCAGCCCGATCTGCTGATCATCCCGCAGATCAGGCTGGAGGCGGCGGCCAGCACACGCATCGAGGGCACGCTGATCTCCACCGAGGAGGTGCAGCGCTACGAGGTGATCGCCGCGCCGCAGGAGCGCCAGGAGGACTTCGCCGAGGTACAGGCCTACATCGGCGCGCTCAATCACGGCCTGCAGTTGGTCGACGGCGGTATGCCTATCTCAGTGCGGCTGGCCCGCGAGGTACACAGGGTGCTCATGCAGGGCGGTCCGGCAGGGCGCCGCAGCCGCACGCCGGGCAAGCTCCGGCGCGTGCAGAACTACATCGGGCCGCCTGGCTCAACCGTGCAGAACGCGCGCTACGTGCCGCCGCCGCCCGACCTGGTGCCGGGCCTGCTCACGGATTGGGAGCGGGCCGCAAACCGGCACGGCGTTCTGCCGCTGCTGGTGCAGGGCGCCCTGCTGCACTACCAGTTCGAGGCCATCCACCCGTTCGATGATGGCAACGGGCGCGTGGGCCGCCTGCTGTTCAAGCTGATGCTGCACGAGCGCCGCGCGCTGCCCTACCCGCTGCTCAACCTGAGCGGCTACTTCGAGCGCCATCGCAGCGAGTACCAGGACTGCCTGCTGGAGGTCAGCCGCAGCGGGGGCTGGGCGCGCTGGCTGCAGTTCTTCCTGCGCGGGTGTTCCGAGCAGAGTGAAGGCGCCTATGCCAACGCCACCGCCGCCATTGCACTGCGCGAATCCTACCGCCAGGCTCTGGAGCGCAGCAGCGCGCCTGCCTCTGCCTACAGCCTGCTCGACCTGCTGTTCCTCAACCCGACCATCACCGCACGCCATGCTGAGCAGCGCCTGGGCATCAGCCTGCCCACCGCGCTGAAGGCCATCGAGACGCTGGAGGAGCTGGGCGTGCTGATCGACGATACACCGGAGCGCCAGCGCGGCAAGGTCTACACCGCGCGCGGCATCCAGGCGCTGTATGCATAGCGGGGAGGAACGTCACGGGTTTTGTGGATGTGCGGCGGCGCGTGCATGCGCTTTCACGGCATCCCCCTCCGCTGATTCAGGCGTATAATGGGAGGCAGCATCCCGCCTACCCGGAGCGACCTGTGCAACAGAATTCCCATAAAGCGCTGCCCGTGCGCATCGCGGGTGTCGTGATACCACTGCTGTTCTCCATCGTGCTGACCTTCGCGCTGCTCGAAATCGGCTTCCGCCTGTTCCCGCAGACCATCCCGGCGGGGGCCTGCCGCCAATCCGAGATGCTGTCGGACAGCTACTGCCGCTGGTTCCACGATTTCAGTGACCCGGCGCTGGGCTACGTCTTCAAGCCGTTTTACCACTACGAAGGCATCTGGGATTCGGCCAACCCGCAGGTGGCCTATGCCGAGGAGATCACCTGCCCGCGCGACTACACGGCCGCCTTCTGGCACGAGCTGAGCGCCGACGGGCACGGCTTCGTCAACCCCTGGCCGTGGCAGGAACACTACGACATTGTGCTGACCGGCGACTCGTTCACCCAGCAGTACGCCTCCACCTACTGGCTCGACCTGGTCAGGCAGCGCACCGGTATGTCGGTGCTCAACCTGGGCATCGGCGGCTGGGGCACGCTCTCGGAGATCGCCGCCGTGCAGGAGTTCGGCCTCGACCGGTCGCCGGACTGGGTGATCCTGATGTACTACGACGGCAACGACCTGTTCAACTCGGGCCAGTATGCCGACCGCGCCGCCTCCGGCGAGGACTGGCTGAGTTACGAGATGGCGCAGTTCCCCTGGTATGAGAAGCTGGTCGTGCCGCATGTGCTGCGTTTCTGGGCAGGGCAGATCAGCGGGGCGGGCCGCCCGCATATCCCGGCCAGCGAGGAGGAGTGCCGCTACCCGATCACGGTCAACACCAACTACGGGAGCTTCGAGACACTGTTCTCGGACATCAACATCTCGCACCTCAGCCGCACGCGCGACCAGATCGAGCGCTCGCGCGAGTGGAAGCTGATCAGCCAGGGGCTGCTCGACCTGGACGCTGCGGTTGAGGCGCAGGGCGGGCGCTTCCTGATCATCTATGTGCCCTCGCGCGAGCACGTCTACTGGGGCCAGATCTGGGACCAGCGCGACCTGGAGAACTTCCTGATGGCGACCGCGCCGCAGCGCAGCTTCGACGAGTACGGCGAGACGGTGGCAGCGCAGGTTGGGCTGTTCCAGGATTTCACGGCACGGCACCACATCGAGTTCCTTGATTTGACCGGGCCGTACTGGCTGGCGGCCCGCGAGCAGGGCGCGATGTACAACTACGCGGACGATCACTGGAACGACGCAGGCAACGAGCTGGCCGCCCAACTGATCGGCGACTACCTGCTGCAGGGTCCCTGAGGTGCAGTTGGTACCCCGCACTACGTAAAAACCTGTATATCCCCCCGGCCCCTTGACCTGGAGCCTGCGGTCGATTAGGATCGTCGGCATTTAGGCGCCGCAACGCCATATCCGGGAGGGGCAGCCATGCCGGTTGAGAAGATCACCCTGGCGGAGAAGTTCGGCAAATTCAGCGAGCACTGGACCCCCAAGATCGTCGGGGAGCTGAATGACTCGTATATCAAGCTGGCCAAAGTGCAGGGAGAGTTCGTGTGGCACCATCACGCGGATGAGGACGAGCTGTTCCTGGTGGTGCAGGGGCAGCTCACCATTAAACTGCGCAACCAGCCCGACCTTGTGCTTGGCCCCGGCGAGCTGGCCGTGATCCCCAGGGGCGTTGAGCACCGCCCGGTGGCCTCCGAGGAGGTGCATCTCGTGCTGCTGGAGCCGAAGGCGACCAAGCACACGGGCAATGTGGAAACAGACCGCACCGTACATGACCTGGAATGGATCTAGCCTGTGAGCCCTGACCTGCTGGCTGTGCTGATCGGGATGGGCTCCGCCGTGGTATACGGCGGAGCCGACTTCATGGGCGGCTTCTCGGCCCGTCGAGCCGTGCCGATCATGGTTGTGATCTGCTCGCAGTGCGTCGGGGTGCTGACCCTGCTGGCGCTGTCGCCGCTGGCCGGGGAGCCGGCTCCAACTGCAGCCTGCCTGCTGTGGGCAGCGGCGGCGGGCATCAGCGGGGGGCTGGGGCTGATCGCTTTTTACCGGGGCCTGTCGCTGAGCATGGGGCTGGTCGCGCCGGTGGCATCCGTGCTGATGGCACTGGTGCCGGTGCTGGCCGCCCTGTGGATCGAGGGGGCGCCTTCAGGCACGCAGATCGCCGGGTTTGCGCTGGCGATCCCGGCCACATGGCTGGTCACCCGCACGAATACAAACGGGCAGGCCGCTGTCCGCCCACTGGGCCTGGCGGTGATCGCCGGGGTGCTGTTCGGGCTGTTTATGGTGTGCTTTGAACGGGCCAGCAGCGAGACGGTGTTCCTGCCGCTGGCGGCCGCGCGCGTGGTCTCAATTGCCACCCTGACGAGCATTGCGCTGATCACGCGGCAGGCGCAGGTGCCGCCGCGCAGTGCCTGGCCCTCGATCGCGCTTACCGGCGTGCTGGACACCGGGGGTAATGCGCTGTTCGCACTGGCAGCGCAGACGGGCCGCCTCGATGTGGCGGCGGTGCTGGCCTCGCTGGCCCCGGCCTTCACCGTCCTGCTGGCCTGGCAGGTGCTGCGCGAGCATATCTCCCCTGCGCAGTGGCTGGGCATCGTCGGGGCGCTGGCCGCCATCGCGCTGATCGCGTTGTGACGCGTGCTTCAGGACTGCCCCAGATAGACCTGATAGAGCCGTGCGAAGTGTGCTGCCGGGTCGCGGTAGTATTCCTCGGGCGTGACATCCAGGGTGAAGCGGCGCGGCGGGTCGTTGAGGACTTGCGGATGTGAGGCTGCGAAGCGCCGTATGACCTCGGTGTGCGGCTTAAGCGTGCCATCGGTGCGCAGCATCCCGAAGTGGCGCTCGTGGCGGGCCTCATCACAGGGGGGCTGGTTCCACAGGTCCGGGTGGTAGTCCGAGAAACACCACAGCATGGCGCCCGTCGCACCGGCCTGTACCAGGCGCGGGAGCACTGCCTCCATGTAAGCGGCAAACTCCTGTTCACCGGCCATGAACTGGCTGCGCGGCTTTCCGTAGGCCTCCCATGACCAGACCGCCGAGGGCAGGTCGGGGGGCATGGTCGGCCCGCCGAACTCCTCCATCAACACGGGTCTGCCGCACAGCGCGGAGGTCAGCACGCAGGAGAAAGGCACGAAGTCGGGGTCAAGCGGCTCGCGGGCCACGCTGCTGTACATGGGATAAGCGTGCATCACCGCCACATCCGTCTCGGCATACACATCATGGACGCGCAGGCCGGTATCGCTCAGCAGGTCATCGAGGTGCAGCCCGCAGGTGATGGGCTGTACGGCCCCCAGCCCACGGATCAGGGCGGCCAGCCCGGCCACCCAGGCAGACCCCGCTGCCGCGTCGGGCGGCCAGGCGAACAGGTCTGGCTCGTTGCCCAGGTTCCACAGCCCCACCCCGGGATGATCGCGCAGGGCGCTGACCACGGCCTCCACCAGCAGGCGGGCCGCCTGCCGCGCCGCACCATCGCTGAACATGTTCCGGTATCCCCCGTGCACAGGCCAGCCATCCACCACCACCTGCCGGACCGCTGGAGAGGGATAGCCATCTCCGCCGAGCAGCCAGCGCGGCGGCCAGTTAGGGCCGCTCATGTGGCCCACAAAGAAGGTCACATCCAGGCTCAGGTGATGATCGACGGCCAGGTCGCAGACCTGTTCCAGGTGGCGCAGGGCGGAGATGGAAACCCGCTCTGGCTCCGGCTGGAAGTCATCCCACAGCAGGAAGACGCGGGCTACATCCAGGCCCAGATCGTGCATCACAGCGAAATCCGCGCGGACTTCGCCGGGGTCGAAGGCGCGCCACCAGCCCATCGCCTTGCGGCCCGGCCAGTAGTTAACGCCCAGGGTAAACGGCTGCGACATGCGCGGCCTCCTTGTTACGGGGGAGATGTTCTTTCATTGTACCCGAAGCTGCCCGGCGCGGTGCACATGAATCACAAAAAAACGCAGGCTTGCACGGTCCAGGTTGAGGGGGATATGGCATGCAGGGCGCTGCGCCGGACTGCGGACAGCCTGCGAAGCGTCGCGGGCCGGGCACGTCCGACGCAGCAGGCTGCCTACCATGCATCTTCAAAGAGGGCCACGCTGGCGTTGTCCGGCCCGTACTCGCAGTAGGCGTTGACCGGCTGGCCATCCAGCACATAGGGCAGCCAGTGGCGGGCGTCGTCCCACATCTCGTCAAAGGGCAGCGCCTCGACTGGGAGCCAGACGGGCGTCACCTCGGCGCCGGGCTGCGGATCACCCTGCCAGGCGGATGCCACAAAGACATGCATGGTGTGGTTCCACTCGGGGCGCGCGGGGAAGCGGAAGACGATGCGCCCCATCGGGCGGGCGTCCTTGGGCCGCACCCACACCTTGATCTCCTCGCGCAGCTCGCGCAGGGCGGCGATCAGCGGGGCCTCGCCGCGCTCCACTTTGCCGCCGATGCCGGTCAGCCTGCCTTCCCCGAACCCACGCAGCTTGTGGCCCAGCAGCACCTCGCGTGGGCGCTCGCGCAGCAGATAGATCACGGTTGTATCCTGCATGGTTCCCTCCAGACGCGCGATTGTGGCGGATCAGCGCTGGGGCTGTCAACCCCCGGTGTTTGAACCTCCCCGGCGCATCCAGCACCCACCAGCAGGACTAAAGTACGGGTAAGACGGTGCGCACATGACGCATCCCTCTGTCAGGATTCAATGTGTCTTGAGCGTGTTTTATCAATGGAGGGAGAACCACTATGCGTAAGCCAGGCTTCGGGATCGGGGTGTTATTCGGGCTGTTGTTCACAGCAGCAGCACTGGGCGTCCTGTACCTGGGCGCCAGCTTCGGGCTGCCTTTCGTGCCCTTTGATCTGTTCGACTGGGTGACGCGCAGCCTGCCGGGGCCGGTCGTAACAGCCGGGATCGACGGGATGATCGCGGCACTGACGGCGCTGGGGATCAGCGTGGCTGACACAGCCAAGACCGCCGAGCAGGCGATGGCCGCCGCAGGCACCGGGTTGTTCGGAGCGCTGATGGGGGGGCTGTTCTTCGCGGCGCTAAGCCGCGGGTCGCAGCGCCCGACGATCGCCCCCGGCGTGCTGCTCGGTGCATTGTTCGGGGCGGCAGCGATCGCCATCCACCAGATCATCAGCCAGTCGGTGCTGCCGCTGATCCTGCGCGCCGTGTGGATCGGCGTGGTATTCCTGGCCTGGGGCGCAGCGCTCGGCCTGGCCGCCCGCAAACTGTGGCCTGACGAGGGGGTGTCCGCGGCACCGGAAGGTGAGCGCCTGACGTTGACCCAGCAGAGCCGCCGCCGCTTCTTGATCCAGGCAGGCGCCGCCGCAGCAGCGATCACCATCCTGGGCGCCGGCGTGGGTGCGGCAGTGCGCACCAGCACACGCCGCCCCGAGGAGCAGGCCTCCGGGGAGCCGCTCGACCTGAGCAGCCTGCCCAACGCCGATGACCCGGTCAAACCTGCGCCGGGCACGCGCTCGGAGGTGACGCGCGTTTCGGACCATTACCGGGTATTCATCCGCACGGAACCCAGCCGCGTGGACGGCGCCACCTGGACGCTGCCCATCGTGGGCATGGTTGACACCCCGCTGGAGCTGAGCCTGGACGACCTGCGCCAGCGCTTCGAGCCGCTGGACCAGTGGGTGACGCTGGCCTGCATCTCGAACCCGGTGGGCGGCACCTTGATCGGCACGACGCGCTGGACCGGCTGCAGCCTGCGCGATGTGCTGGCCGAGGCGGGTGTCCGGCCCGGCGCACGCTATTTGAACATCGAATCGTCGGACGGCTTCCACGAATCCCTGCAGATCAGCCTCGCGGAGATGGACCCGCAGATCATGCTGACCTATGACTGGGACGGCCAGCCGCTGCCGTTCGATCATGGCTTTCCGCTGCGCATCTACATCCCCAATCGCTACGGCATGAAGCAGCCCAAGTGGATCACGCGCATCGAGGTGAGCGACGAGCAGCGCACAGGCTACTGGGTCGAGCGCAGTTGGGATGAAAAGGCGATCATGCTGGCGACTTCGGTGATCGATACCATCGCGGTCAACGACGCCTTCGAGCAGGACGGCCAGACGCTGATCCCCGTGGGCGGCATCGCCCATGCAGGCGCGCGCGGCATCTCGCGCGTGGAAGTCAGCGTGGACGGCGGCGACTGGGTCGAGGCGCAGCTCCGCGCGCCGCTCTCGGAGACCACCTGGGTGATCTGGCGCTATGATTGGCCCTTCACGCCCGGCGAGCACACGCTGGCCGTGCGCTGCTTCGAGGCGGACGGCACACCGCAGATCGCCGAAGAACGCGATGCCCGCCCTGCCGGGGCCACAGGCCTGCACAGCCGATCTCAGTCGGTGTAGCAGGGCGGAATCTGCGAAGAAAACACTCAGAGGGGCGCGGTTAATGCGCCCCTCTGACTCGCGAACGCACTGCTGCCCATCTCTCCGGATGGGTCATCAGGCTGGCTATAAACACGTTGGGACGCTGCTGCGCCCCGGTGATGGTGGTGTAGTGATGGGTTTAGCAGGCCGGTACGGCCAGCCCGCGGGGTTCCGGTGAGAGGGTGAGTCTATTTCAGGTCAGGCGTCCAGGTCATCCCCTGACTTGCGGATGCGGTCCATCAGCTCCTGGTAGCGCTTGTGCTCGCCCTCCAGGTGCTCGACGGTGATCACATCGGCAGTTTCCACACGTTGGAACAGATCGCCCGGCTCGCACTCCAGGACCTTGCAAATCTCGTTGACCTTGCGCAGGTCTGCCTTGAGCATGTCACCGTTCTTCATGCGGTGCAGCGTGGGCAGCGAGATCCCCGCCTGGCGCGCCAGCTCCGCATAGGTCATCCGTTTACCCCGCCGCACCTGCCACTGAAAGATAGCCCGATCCACATCAAAGACAATAGGCATGACTACCGCTCCCGTCTACCAGCCATCACGATACCGGCTTACCTGCAAGGGGAATAGCCGACTCCCAGGGCAGCCGGACGTCTTGGGTCTTCTATGAATGCTTTCATTATAGCATGAATTTTTCGTCATAATCCACACAAGTGATCATTCTATATTGACAACATTATCAAATGATGATAATATCGTTCTCATACGGGAGGGATGTTGCACAGGAGATTAGGCCGGAAAAGTTGGTACTGGTAGGCAGGCACGGGAGCGCGGAATTACTGGAAGCCTGAATCCTGGCAACAACCAGAGAGGCCGGTCCTGAACAGGGGCCGGCTTTCTTTATGTCATGTCGGCATGCTGGGCCACCTGGCGGGCAAACTCGCGCACCGCCGCGCTGATCTGCGGCCAGGCGGGCTGCGCATCGCTGACCAGATCGTGATCGCAGGGCACCTCGACATAGGCCAATGGGCCGGGTAGGCGGGCCAGCAGACGGCGCGTATAGGGGACGCTGACCATGGCATCCTGCAGCCCCTGGATAACCAGCGTCGGCAGCCCGGCCTGCGGGGCGGCTTTCCAGGCAGCCTTGCCCGCCAGGCGCAGCTGGTTGAACACATGGACAGGCAGCTCCATATCGAGGATCGCTTTACGCACCTGCGGGTCATCGAAGTCCAGATCACCCACCCACCCCGCGATGCCCTCACGGATTTCCGGCCTGTCGAGGTCGAGGCGCAGCAACCTGAACGGCTTGATACGCGCCCCCAGCAAGGCCAGCACAGGCCAGATGCCCGGTAGTGCCCAGGACCCCAGCCGCCAGTAGGGCGCCGAGAGGATCAGGCCATCCGGGCCACAGCCCGCGGCCAGTGCACCGACGGCTGCACGCAGGCTCAGCGCCGATCCCATTGAGTGGCCAACCAGCAGCACCCGGCGGTGGCCGGCCCGCAGTTCCCTGAGCGCAGCGTGGATCGCCGCAGCCCATTCGTCATGGGTGCGCTCCGGCAATGTCTCGATCTCACGGGCGAAGCCGGGCAGCAGCTGCCCGTGCACAGTCCAGCCTGCCGTGTTGAGCACGCCCGCCAGCGGGCGCATCTCAGCGGGCGAGCCGGGGAACCCATGCACCAACAGGGCGGCATCTTCGCCGCCGTTCAGCACAAACGGCTCATGGGCCGGATCATGGTAGCGTTCCAGGACAGGCAGCATTGCGACTCCAGTTTGTTTTCAACAGCCAACCGGGCGGGCCATCCTGCATGGCGGCCTTGACCGGCACCATGTCCCACACTATAGTGACTTCAGGATCATATGCGGCGGCTGTGTGTCCGATGAGCGGATTATACGGAGCACTCCCGTAGAATCAACTGGACCCGGCAGCCCGCGCAAAGAAAGGCCGGATCAAACATGGGTTCTGAACCTGTCGTTGAAGAGTATCTAAACCTGCTGGACTCGCAGCGAGAGGCTGCTTTTGCAGCGCTGGATGGCCTGAGCGACGACCAGATCTGGCAGCGCCCTGCCCCTGGTGAATGGTGCATTGGTGAGATGCTCAACCACAATGTGCTGGTCATGGCCAGCGCCGTGCCCTATGTGCGCGTTGCCTGGCGCTTCCTGCGGCGCCGAGGCGAGCGGCGGCGCAGCAGACCGTACCAGACGCACATCCCCGACCTGTATCGCGACGGCAAATTCCCCATGTGGGTGGGTTTCCTGTGGACCCCTCGCCACAGGCCGCGCAAGCCCGTCCCGCTGGCGCAGCTTCAGGCCGAGCTGCGCGATCTACACACGCAGGTGCGGGAGTTGTACACCGGCAAGGACGAGGCCATCCTCGGCAACATCTACCTATATGACCCTTATTTCGGCTGGCTGAACCTGATCTGCACGCTGCGGCTGGGCATCTACCATGATCAGCTGCACTATGATGACGTGGTCAAGCTCGCCCAGGCCCTCCGCGACCAGGCACAGCCGGTGCAGGAGGTGCATCGGTCTCAGGATGCCCCGCTATAATCACATGGAATTACGACGGGATGCACCAATCCAAAGAGGGGGTAGACGATGATCAGCCGCATCTGGCATGGGTGGACCACACCCGGCAACGCAGACGCCTATGAGGCGCTGCTTAAGGAGGAAGTCTTCACCGGGATTCGCAACCGGCAGATCGCGGGATTCAGGGAAATCCAGCTTTACCGGCGCAGCCTGGGTGACGAGGTCGAATTCGTGACGGTGATGTGGTTTGATTCGCTGGACGCCGTGCGCGCGTTCGCCGGGGAGGACTACGAGGTGGCGGTGGTCCCTGCCAAGGCGCGGGCACTGCTGTCACGCTTCGACGCACGCTCGCAGCATTATGAGGTGCAGTTCACCCTGAAGGCCTGACCCCATCGCGGGCACCTGCCCCCCACCCCACAGGGAGTGAGCATGGACGAAGAGACTCTGCGCGATTTCGCCGGGCGGCTCGCGGAAGCCGAACGCCGGGCGGATGTGGCGCTGCTCGCCGGGCTGGTCAGCGAGCAGTTTGTCGGCGTGGATGCCTCGGGAGCTTTGTTCGACAGGGAGGAGCTCCTCGCGCGGTTTGGCCAGGTGCAGTTCAGCAGACACAGCGTCCAGGAGATGCATGTAGCTGTGCGGGGCAGCGTGGGGGTGATCGCCGGGGTGGTTACGCTGGAGGGCACGCTCGGGGATGCCGCTTTCTCCGGCGTATTCCGGTTTCATGATGTGTGTCTCGCAGAGCGGGGCGCCTGGCGGTTGATTGCAGCGTACAGCGCCCCACTTGAAGCCGGGGGCGCGCGCTAGCGGGCGCTCAATCAGCGGTTCCGGCGGCGCACCATGATGGCATGGGCGATGTCAAACAGCAGCAGGAAGCCGCCCTGGGCCATGATGCCCGCCCCGTGCCCGCGCTGTTCGTCACCGGGGGCCTGGCTGTCAAAAGCCAGCAGCGCCCCGGCAGTGATGTAGAGCGTATCGAATGCCGCGCTGGTCCACAGGGTGCGTTCGAGGGCATCACACTCGGCGCACATAGCCGGGTCACTGAGCGCATCGGGCTGGGCCAGGCGGATATTCGAGGCGCGCTGCGCGATGGTTGCGCCCGTGATATGCACTGCCGACCAGCCCAGGAACTGCGTGCCCAGCCCGCGCAGAAAGGGCACACGGGTGATCAGCATGACCAGCCCGCTGACTGCGCTGAACAGGCTCCACATGGCCAGTCGGCGCGTGATGGCCGCCTGGATATCCCAGATCAGCGCATGGGGTGGCAGCTGGTGGATATGGATGGAGTGCGGCGGGTACCCGATCCGCACAATGGGTTCCCCGTGGGGATGGTAGGCCATAGATCAATCCTGTGCTCTTGGTGTGGTGTTACCTGCTTCAGTGCTCGTGATTCCATCATACACTGAGTTGAACGCGTCTGACCAGCCTTTGCAGCGGATATCCCCTGCATATGCAGAGCTGCGAAACGGGTATTGACAACAAGTATCTATTAGACTATAATCTTTGTTAGATGAGTATCTAATAGACATTGGTTGTAATCTGGTTGAGGGGTAAGCCCATGTCCGTGCGAATTGAGCTGATAGTGGGACGTGACAGCAAGCCTCAAAGCAGCAGCGGCGAGGCGCCAGAACGGGCTGAGCGCAGCACGGTGGATGCTCACAGCGCACGTCCGGCCCAGCCCGATCCCCGCATGCAGGCGCGCGTTGGCCTGACGCTCAACAGCGGGGGCGAGCCGGAAGAAGACCGCTGCGTGGACGATGAAGGGAACATGTGCACCTGCCAGGAGCCGTGCGCGGCGTAGGGCAGTCAGGATAGTCGCAAACTCAGAGCGGGGCGGCGAAATCGGGTCAGCCGCCCTCCCCTGTGACCAGCGGGGAGGCCATGCGGCCTCCCCGTTTGGCGCATAGCAAGCCTGCTTTACGCTATAATGTGAGTAAGGATGCCGTCACAACACAGGGAAAGAGGCGCAGATGGGCGCTCCAACAATCGACTTCGATATAGGCACCGCCTATGATTTCTTCATCAGCCTGGACGTGCTGCACGATCCGGGCCGCTACGGGGTGCGGCCCGCCTGGGCGGCGGGCATGCGTTCGCGGCTGCCCTTCGCGGATCGCGAGACGCTGGAGCTGGCCAACCAGGTGCACCTGCTGGTGCCCTCGGTGACCTGGATCTACGAGCTGCCTGCCCCCAAAGACAGCCGCGCTGCGCTGCGCGCACTAGACGCACTGCCCGCGGACCAGCGTATCCGCGCCACGTCCTGGATCGACAAGGAGCAGGATGAGCCAATCGCCGACCTGCTGCGCGGTGTCATCGACCGCGGCTCGTGGGTGCCTGACGAGCTGGCCCAGTTGAGCGAGCTGTGGCGCGCGCACAAAGGCAAGCGTCCCCCCTCACGCAAGCAGCTCAGCATCCTGTTGGACACCTGGGCGCAGCCCGCCGAGTTCGGCGAGCGCTACCTGACCGCCATGCGTGCCTATTATGAGGTGTTCTTCGCTGAGGAGGAGGCGCGCATCCGCCCCTTCCTGGAAGATGGTCTGGCTCATGCCCGCGAGCTGGCCGCCAGGCTGGAATTCTCCGCGCTGATGGAGGAGCTTTCCCAGGGCGTGCGTTTTGAGGAACCGCCGCACGTCGAGGAAGTGGTGCTGGCCCCGTCCTTCTGGGGCAGCCCCTATATCTTCTACATGGAAGGCCCCAGGTACCATCTGTATGTGTTCGGCGCGCGCCCGGCGGAAGCCTCACTGGTGCCCGGTGAGGCAGTGCCCGACGCGCTGATCAACGGCCTGAAGGCGCTCTCAGACCCCACCCGGCTGCGCATCCTGCGCTACCTGACCAGTGAATCGCTCACCCCCACCCAGCTCGCCCGCCGCCTGCGCCTGCGCGCCCCCACGGTGATCCACCACCTGAGCATGCTGCGTGTGGCAGGCCTGGTGACGGTGACGGTCAGCAAGAAGGAGAAAATTTACGCCGCGCGGCGCGATGGTGTGGATATGGTCTGCAAGCTGCTGCAGGGCTTCGTCAGCTCCGAGCAGATCGACGAGCTGCAGGTGGATTATTCAGCGGATTGAAGCCGCCCGCCAGACGGCACAGGCGCCGGGGTATGCCCGGCGCTTTTTGCGAATGCGTGCCGCCGCCCCGTATAATGAGGCCATCTCCATCTGGAGGACCAGCCCGCAGCCAGTCCGTGAATAACCAGGGAGCCCATGTCCACCCACGACACAGCCACCATCCAATCGACGCCAGCCACGCTGGGCAGTCTGCGCAGCCAGGCACGCGACCTGCTCAACGAGTTTGACGCCGCCGATGGGCTGGCCAGCTATTATGCCCTGCACCATGACCCCCGCCGCACCACGCTGACTCTGCACCAGGGGCCTGACCGGCGCGTGGACGGCTTTCTGGTGCAGTGCATGACGGGCATTGACCTGTTCAGGCCGCTGGTCACGCTGCGCCTGCGCGGGCAGGGGGCAGCCAGCCCGCTGATCGAGACCGCGCTGGCCGCAGGCCGCCCGTACCTGCTGATCGTCCCCGAGGCGCTGGTGGAGCGCCTCAAGCCGCATCTGGCCCTGAGTGGGGCAGCCACCAACTATATCCTGCGGCTGGACCCAACCCGCTACCGCCCGGAGATCAACGCGTTGGTGGTGCGGGGCACAGATCCCGCCGGAAACCCACGCGCAGAGATCCGCGAGGGGGATGACGTCGCCGCCGCTGCCGGGGTCAACTGGCGCTCCGCGCTGTTCGCCGAGGTGTACGTGCATGTGCAGCCGGGCCGCCAGCGGCGCGGCTGGGGCCGGACACTGGTCAACGCGGTAGCCGGCGACCTGCTCAAGCTGGGGGTGACCCCCCTGTACAGCGCCGCCGCCTCGCACAGCGCCTCGCTGGAGCTGGCCGATCAGGTGGGGTTCGTTGACACGGGCGCGCGCGAGGTCGTCTGCGAGGCCACGCGCCGCTGAGCGGCAAACACACCCGGCGCATCGTCAGGGCGCGGAATCACTTTCGCTCTCCAGCGGGAGCCAGGCCAGAATCTCCCATACTTCTGCATCAAACCCCTCAAGCGCGAAGACGTCCTCGCCTGTGACCGACTGGGAATACATGACCCCATTGTTGGTAAAAACCACCCTCGCACAGTCCGGCGAGAACACAGGCATACGGATCGAGCTCGTCGTTGTCTGTGGTGAACCGTCAAGGCTGCTGATGGACCATTCCTCAAAGGCCGTTTCCATGACGATGCGATCTCCGCACGGTGAGAAGAACAGCATATAGCCGTCACCCAGCCCGATCTGGCCCGAGCCATCCGGGCTGCTGACAAAGGCCTGGGATGATTCACCCTTCCAGGCGATGCGGTTTCCCTCGGCGGTAAAGACGGTGCCTGGATCGAACGCAACCTTTCCACCCACGGGCTCCCATGCCTGCCATGCGGCATAGCGTTCCGCGTAGTCGCTGCTGAACGGCAGGTAGCCATCGGTGCGTGCGGCCAGAACCGCCTCCCCGCTCCCATCCCCCGCGATCGCGTGCAGCTCGAAGTCACAGTAAACAAAAGAGTTCTGCTTGTGGATGCCGCCCAGGTAGTAGATAAGCCCGTCATGGGCTGACCAGAAGGGGTGTGATCCATTGTCGTCTATCTGGGTCAGGCCGGAACCATCCACATTGAGCACCACCAGGTGGGCCGTGCGCTCGCAGGTCAGTTGATGCACATACTCCGGCAGGTTGGGCTCATCCACAATATCAAATGCGAGGCGCGTCCCGTCCGGGCTCCAGACCAGGTTTTCGGGCTTCCCACTGGCTCCGATGAGCGGCCCGACACACAATCCGCTGCCCTTATGTGGATCATCGCCGATATACCCGTTGAATATCTCGATACTCTCTCCGCTGGACGTATCGACCAGGTCCATGATGCAGTCACGCTGCACCACTGCGCGGATGCTGTCCGGCGCCCAGACGATCCTGTTCACCGTGGCTGGATGGCCGGTCTTGGTCTCGTACAGCGTTGACAGGGTGTCGAGCGCAGCAAAAGTGAGCAGATCGTGGTTATAGTTCCAGTAGGCGATCCTGGTCCTATCGGGGGACAGGCTGATAGGGTCTATGTGTCCTTCCGGGCCGGGCAGCCGCGCGACCTCCCCGTTGGTGACTGTATAGAGGCCGCCTTCACCTATCACGACAATCCGCCCCTGTAGCAGCTCAGCCACCGGCGCTGTCAGCGTCGGCGTGGGTGTCAGGGTGGCGGTAGGGGTGGGCTCCGGTGTGCTGTCAACAGGCGCAGCCGGGGTATCTGCAGCGCTTGGGGTCGGCATGTCCCCGGCCTGTGAACACCCTGTACCGACTATCCCTGCAAGCAGTAAAACAGCCAGATAGAGATGCCGCATAGGGACCTCCTCCTCTGCCCGGCTTGGGTGTGTGTGCGGATGCACTGTGAAGATACGGTGATTCTAGCACAGGTTTTGCTGATTACTTTCAACGTTCGGCGATATGTGCTTGTCTGGTGTCACGCTGCTCCTCCAGCGCTTTCTGCTCGGGCCTTGACACGCCCCATTTTCGTGACAGGATCGCCCCGCATATGCTACACTAGGCACTCGGAGGGGACTGGATGAGCGAACGCATAGAGCACATCATCGCGAGGCTGGAGGAGCGCGGTGCCGAGACTGTCGCGCTGTTCGAGGGGCTGACACCTGCCCAGTGGTCCACCGAGATTTACGGCGCCGAAGGCGATCACCCGACCTGGACGGCACGCGATATGTTGTGTCACTTCATCTCGGCGGAGCGCGCCTTCATCCTGCTGTTTGATGATATCCGGCAGGGCGGCGAGGGCAGCCCGCCGGGCTTTGACATCGACCTCTTCAACCGCAAAGAGGTCGCGGCGATGGCGGGCGAAGCGCCCCCGGCGCTGCTGGAGCGCTTCCGCACGACGCGCGCCGCCATGATCGAGTATGTGCGCGGCCTGGACGACGGAGACCTGGAGCGCGAGGGACGCCATCCCTTCTTCGGGGTGGATAAAGTGGAGAAGTTCCTCAAGCTGGTCTACCGGCACAACAGCATCCACGAGCGCGACCTGCGGCGCTCGCTGGGCCTGTGAGCGGCGCCGGCGGGCAGCGCAGACACGCAGTAATCGGACAACCTCAGGGAGATGACGATGGGGGAACACCGACGCAAACGCTTTGAAAGCGGCAGCTTCGTGATCCGCTGGCTGATCAACGCCGCCGCCGTCTGGGTGGCGATGCAGATTGTGCCGGGCGTGGAGCCGATCGGCGAGGGCGCGCTGCCGCTGATCATCACGGCGGCCATCTTCGGGCTGGTCAACGCGCTGATCCGCCCCCTGGTGCTGTTCCTGACCTGCCCGCTGCTGATCCTGACGCTGGGGTTGGGCACGCTGCTGGTCAACGCGGGCATGTTCGCACTGGCAGGCTGGATCGGCCAGCAGTTCGGCGTGGGTTATACGGTCGGCGGGATCGTCCCTGCGCTGCTGGGCGCGCTGGTTACCGGTGCGGTCAGCCTGGTGTTGAGCGCCCTGCTGGGCGAGCGCGACCGCGACCACGCGTAGCCCCCCTGAGACCCGGCACACCCCGGCAAGGCAGACAGCATGGAGATACGTCCCCTCAAGCTGGCAGGCACCTACGCGATCACCCTCAAGCCCATCGCGGACGAGCGCGGTTACTTCATGATGACCTACCACCGCGAGACGTTCAAGCGGCACGGGCTGGTGACGCACTGGGTGCAGGAGAACCAATCGCTCTCGGAGCGCGGCGTGCTGCGCGGCCTGCACTTCCAGATGCCGCCGTATGCTGAGACCAAGCTGGTGCGCGCCATTCACGGCGCGATCCTCGATGTGTTTGTGGATATCCGCACGGGCTCGCCCACTTACGGCCAGTGGGACAGCCTGGAGCTGAGCGATCAGAACCACACCATGGCCTACATCCCGCGCGGATTTGCGCACGGCTTCTGCGTGCTGAGCAGCGCGGCGCTGGTGGCCTACAAGGTTGATGCCTACTACGCCCCGCAGGCCGTGGCGGGCCTGCAGTGGGATGACCCGGCTATCGGGATACGCTGGCCGGTGGACGCCCCGATCCTCTCCGAGAAGGACCGTGCGCTTCCGCCGTTTGCTCGCTTTGATTCGCCCTTCAGCATGGAGTAAGTGCCGTGTCTGAGCCTGTGGTGATCGTCGAGTATAATCCGGACTGGCCGGACATGTTTGAGGCTGAAAAGACCCGCCTGCACGGCGCCATCGGTGTGTGGGCTGCCGCCATCGAGCACATAGGCAGCACGGCGGTGCCCGGGCTTGCCGCCAAGCCGATCATCGATATCATGGTGGGGCTGAACCAGCTCGCTGACGCAGCCTTCTGCATCGAACGCATGGAGCGCCTGGGCTACACCTACCACCCGGAGAAAGAGGACGAACTGCCCGAGCGCCGCTACTTCAAGCGTGGGCCCAACACCTACCACGTCCACATGGTCGAGCTGGGCAGCGCATTCTGGGAGCGCCACCTGCTGTTCCGTGATTACCTGCGCGGGCATCGCAACGATGCGCTGGCCTACGAGATGCTCAAGCGCGAGCTCGCCCAGATGCACCCACATGACCGCGAGCGCTACACCTTGGGCAAGACGCGCCTGATCCAGGAGATCGAAGCGAAGGCGCGCGCCTGGAAAGACCGCATGGGGTCCTGATGGCGCTCGTCCATACCACGCGCTTCACCCTGCGCTACTCCGACTGCGACGCCTACGCCCACCTCAACCATGCGGGCTATCTGCGCCTCATGCAGGAAGCGGCGTTCGAGGCCTCGGCGGCGGCAGGCTATGACCTGGCCCGCTATGACGGCCTGGGCCAGATCTGGCTGATCCGCGACACAGCCGTTGAGTTCCATACCCCGCTTGTATACGGCGATTCCGCACAGATCACCACCTGGGTGGCGGACTTCCAGCACGTGCGGTCGCGGCGCTCCTACCTGATCCACCGCGAATCCGATGCGGTGCTGGCGGCGCGTGCCATCACCGACTGGGCCTACCTCGACCGGGCTACCCTGCGCCCCGTGCCGATCCCCGAGGCGATGACCACAGTCTTCGAAGCGGGCGGCCCGCCCCCCGAACAGGCACCGCCCCGTGCCCGCTTCCCTGCCCCGCCCGACCCGCCCGCCGAAGTAGTCTGCAGTCCGCGCCGCGTCGAGTGGCGCGACGTGGACCCGATGGGCCATACCAACAACGCTGTGTATGCCTCCTATATGGAAGAAGCCGCCTGGGCCGCCTCCGAGCAGCACAACTGGCCGATGGCGCGCTTCCAGGAAGCCGGGCTGGGGCTGTTCCTGCAGGCCTTGCGCATCGAGTACCGGCTGCCTGCGCTGCCCGGCGATCACCTGGAGGTATACACATATCTCTCGCAGGTGCGGCGCGCCAGCGCCCTGCGCCATTACACGGTGACGCGCCCTTCCGACGGCGCGCTGCTCGCGCGCGGCCTGGCCCGTATGGCGCTGGTTGACCTGCAAACGGGCCGCCCACGCCCCTTTCCTCCGGAGATGCTGGCCGACTTCGCCGCCCATACTGCCGCTTGAGCGCCCCGCCAGGCCGCTGCCCTCCCCTGACGCCCCATCACCCATCGAGGTGATAGATCACACTTCCCCTGCACGCAAATCTCATGGAACAATGCCCAATAACTCTCGCGAATCCCCTTGACCCGAGCGAGCCCTACCCTGGAGACCCTATGAGATCGCAGTTGGTGCGGACCATTGTGCCGATCGCGCTGATCCTCGCGCTGGCCGCTTGTGCGCCGCCGGGGGCAGCACTGCCCGGGTCGGAACCGGCCGGGCAGGAGGAAGCCCCCACGGAGCAGGCAGCGCCGCCGACTCCCACAGTGGACCCCGTAGCGCGCGGGGCCGGTGGGCGCCCGCTGCTGGCAGCCGATTTTGCCGGGCAGATCGGGCGGATCGGCGCCCTCGACAGCGTGCGCGCGGGTATTTATCCCAACCCGCGAGAGGTGTTTGCCTTCGCCCCCGATGGGGAGCGCCTGGCGCTGATCACCCCCCACGAGACCATCGCTGTAGTTGAGACGGCCACATTGGAGCTGCTGACGGAGCTCCCGGCGCCCGACCTCATCTCGCGCTTCATCTTCACTCCAGACGGCCAGGCGCTGGTCCTCGTGGGCTTCGCGGACGCAGGGAACCGCTACGATAAGCCGGCCGATGTGCAGGTGATCGACCTAGCAAGCGGCACGGCACGCTGGACGGGCCAGGTCGCCGCCCCGGACGGCAGCCTGGCGATCAGCCCGGACGGGCACTGGCTGGCAGTGGGCAGCACGGCCCATGCGCCTTCTCTGTGGGAGCTTGAAAACGGCGCTAAAGGACTCCCGCTTCCGGACGAGCCCGAGGCGTCTGGCCGGGCGGTGACCTTCAGCCCGGATGGACGCTGGCTGCTGTACCATATCGATCTTCCGCTCGAGGGGGTGTGGGTACGCCGCGCGCTGGACGGCGGGGCCGAGCCGGTATCGGGCTGGGCGGCCAGCGTATCCCCCTTCGCCCCGGCTGGTGGATTGGTCCCCGCTGTATCGCATTACCGCTGGGACGCCTTTCACGATAACCCCGATTTGAACCTGTACGATATGAACAGCGGAGATCAGCTGGCGCGCTTTGGGCTCCCGGAAAACCTGATCCGGAGCGCCGCAGTCAGCCCGGCCGGTGATGTGCTGGCGACTATCGGCGTGGATACCCTGCTGTTGTGGGACGTCACCAGCCAGGACGCGCCGCGCTCGACCATCCCGGTGGGCGCCGAGGAGGCAAACTGGCGCAGGGAGGACCGCCCACTCGCCTTCAGTCCCGACGGGGGGCTGCTGGCGGTATCCAGCCCGCAGGGCCTCCTGCTGCTGGATGCGCACAGCGGCGCCGAGCTGGCCCGCCTGGAGACACCCTATGGCGCGCCGCGTTATGTCAGCTTCAGCCCGGACGGCGCCCTGCTGGCCGCCCTTGACGAGTCCGGCCTGCTGCAGGTATGGGGGGTCAGCGAGGAACCCGAACTGGCAGCGGAACCGGTCGAGCGGGTCACCGGCACATTGATCGACTGGGCTACTGCTCCGGCCATCAACGGCAGCGTGTGCTCGCTGGAGGGCGACGATGAGCGCCTGCTGGCAGTGGCCCAGGATGCGGGCTGCGTGGTCGCCTATGCGAACGGCATGAGCTGCGAGGGGGCTTTCCTGCTGTGCGGGAGCGACCTGGCGGCGGCGGCCTGGGACACGGGCTCGCGCCTGGCACTGGCCGGGCTGCCGCAGGTTGACCTGGGTGCCTCGACCCTGGCTGAAAGCGACCCGAATAATGTGAACTTCAGGGAGTGGTGTGACGGGGTGACCGCCTACGGGGCGCGCCCCGCAGCGCCGCCGCCCTGGCAGGTCTACGACGCGACGATTGGCGTGCTGCTTGACCTCGGGCCCAGCGCAGAGCCTGCATCGACCGATACCCTCGATGTGGTGGTGTGCCACAAGGAGCAGCCCGTACTGATGCAGGAGTGCGGCTACACCGGCTACAACACGCTCAAGGTATACCGCACCGACGAGCTGGTGCAGTTGGTGGACTACCGCAGCGGGACGATCTTCGCCGAGCAGTACGTCCAGGCGGAAGGCGATTACTACTGCCCCTCCATGTATAACTTTCACGGGCAGGGCATCGATGCGGAAGACCACGGCTTCCCGCCTCAGGCGTATCAGTGGATGGACTGGGCCACCGGCCAGTTGAGCGGCGGCACTGCGCGCACGGTGGTTGCAGCAGCCTCGACGGGCGCCTATGCGCAGCCGGATGCAAACTCGGCACTGCTGGCGGACCTGCCGGCCGGGACCCCGCTGAGCATCCTTGCACGCACCGAAGGCGGTGACTGGCTGGCCGTGCTGCTGCCCGACTTCACCAACGGGTGGGTCAGGCGCGCCGACCTGACCCTGTCCACATTGATCGCTGTGCAGGCGCTGCCCGTCACCAGCGCGCCCGCCTCCGAGGTGACTGTACTGCCGCTGCCCTGATCCCGATCAGGGTCTGCCTCCTACAAGGAAAAGGCCAACCGGGCTGCAAAGCGCCCCGGTTGGCCTGTATCGGTTCTGAGCACCCTCAGCGCAGCGGCGCACCTGTGGGGGACAGCAGGCCGAGCCTGGCTTCGTCGATCCGGTTAACCCCGCGCAACTGCCGGGGAGCCGGGAGCAGCCCGCTGAACCCGGAAATACTTCAGGACCAGCAGAAGGGCCGAAATGGGGCCAATGACCACCTGGCCGAACATCAGCATCCAGCCGACAAGGTCAGGGACCCACGCCAGCACAAAGCGCAGCGCGGCGGGCAGCACGTCGGCCAGATGTGTGAAGTCGAACGGGAAGCGGATCAGCAGCCACAGCGACCCGGCGGCCAGCGACAGGTTTGCAGCGGCCTCAAACAGACGGCCCGGGTTGCGCCGCCCGGTGAGCGCGCGAACCACCGGCGCGAGCATCGCCACAAAGATAGGGCCGTACAGGCAGACTTGCTCCAGTGTCCCAAACCGCGCTGTGAAAAAGCCCGTACCGGCCCGCTGGTGTGCCAACAAGAACGCGAACAGCAGCCCCATCATCGGCACAACCACCAGTTCCAGCCCGCGCTCAAATGGGCCGAGAATCTCCTTTTCTTCTCTCTTTTCGTTCGTGCTCATCGGTAGTCCCTTCCTTCTATTCTGAAAGCCTTGTGAACCAGGATGCGCTGCCCTCCATCCTGCTGGACATCGACTCAGTGACAGTCAAGAACTGGATTATCAGCGCAGTATTTCTTCACCAGTTAGTACGTAGGACAGGTTTGAGAAGTTCTAAAAAACGCTGCACTGCAGGTTCTTTAGGAAACTTTGATCATTCGTTTACGTCCTGTACATGTTCATGTTCTAAACTTTAATTAGACTTATCATGCTGGTTTTGTTCGGGCCGGGCAGCCAGCAGTTCACTTTAGTATTAAATACCCAGCAGTACACTGCCAGCCTTGAGCGGGGTGTATATGACTGCCCACCGACCTGCAGCAATCATCTGAATCAAACAGGAGTTATCAGCATGTTCAATCATCCAGGTAGAAGGCTGACGAAAGCACTCGCGCTCGGGCTGGTGCTGGCCGCGCTGATGCTGGTGTTGGGCACGGTCAAGGTGGCCCTGGCGGACTGCACCAGCCCCAGTGACCCCAACTGCGACCAGATCATCACCAACAACGGCACAACGAGCAATGACTGGGACGGCGGCAACGGCACCGACGACGCGATGATCAACAACGGGACGGTGGGCCGCGACCAGGACGGACGGGGTGGTGCTGACTACCTCGAGAACAACGGCACCGTCCAGCGCGACATGGTTGGCGGCAACGGCAATGATGTGCTCAACAACACGAGCACCGTCAACCGCAACATGAACGGCGGCAGCGGCAACGACACCATCGCCAATTCCGGCACGGTTACCGGCTCGATCCTGGGCGGCAACAACAACGATCAGATCACCAACAGCGGCGCCGTCGGCGGGAATATTGACGGCGGCGGTGGGAATGATACGATCACCACCACCGGGACTGTCGGGGGCGATGTGCTGGGTGGCAACGGCGCCGATACGCTCAATATCGCCGGGGCTGTCGGGGGTGACGTGCTGGGCGGCAGCGGCAACGATGCCGTGATCCTGCAGGACGGCGCCAGTGTGGGCGGCGAGATCAACGGCGGCAACAACACCGATTCGCTGACCTTCGCCTTCACCACCCTGGATCAGAGCCAGTACGATACATTCATAGCCGACCTCGCGCTGGTTGTTGCGTCCGGGGGCAGCATCAAGTGGGGCACCCAGACGTTCACCTGGCGCAATTTTGAGAGCCTGCTCAATTCAGTGCAGTTGATTATCCAGGACCCACCACCTGATCCCGATCCGACCCCTGATCCCACCCCTGATCCCACCCCTGATCCCACTCCGGATCCCACTCCGGATCCTCCACCCGACACAGGCTCGCAGCCCGGCGAGGGTGGCCAGGGCGCTGATCCCCTGCTGATCATCCTCTCGATCTTCCAGGGTGGGGACGACGGCCTGCTGCCGCTCACCGGCGGCGGGGTGATCGGTGATCCGCTCTGCACGTTCGAAGTCAAGGAGCACGGCCCCTACTGGCTGCAGCTCCAGAAATGCAACCTGCCCCCCGGGGGGGCCTATACCGTGTTGTGCCTGGACAGCGCCAGCACCTGGACCGGCCAGAACATCAGCCGGATGGACCTGCTGGACGAAGGCGCGACGCTGTTCTTTGAGGTTTACCAGCACGGTGTATGTGGCGTTTTCCCAACAGGATAACAGTGCTGCTGCTCCTGTGGTCAGAAACCCCGGCCCCTGTGCCGGGGTTTCTGCTTTGACAGGTGTTCCGGAAGGCGGCACAGGGCATGACAGTTGCGTGAAGAATCGGTTAAAGTTCGGCAAAAAGGCCGGGATAAGCTTGTGTTCTGCCAATCCGGTGCGATAATGTAGAGAGAGATGCTCAGTTATCATCAGGGCTGGTGGAGGGGATTAGTATGAGATTCCGATCATTCATTCAGAGGCGTATTGTGTGGGTGATAGCGGGGGGGGTGCTGCTTGCCGCGCTGACAGCGGCCTTTGCCCCTGCCCGCGCCTGGATGGGCCAGTGCACAGGGCCCAGCGACCCCAACTGCGATAATGTTTTCACCAATAACTCCCCGCTGCCCGGCAACTTCACCGGCACCAATAACCGCGATGCCATGATCAATAACAGTACGGTCGGTGACCAGATTCAAGGCCTGGACAGCGATGATTACATCCTGAACAACGGCAACGTCACCACGATCATCGACGCAGGCGCCGGGGATGATATCATCGTGAACAACGGCACCGTGAACGACGAGATCCAGGGCGGTGCGGGCAACGATGTGATCATCAACCGCAACAATGTCTGGGGTGACATCAACGGCGGCGCTAATGATGATCAGATCACCCACACCGGGTATGCCACCAACATCATCGGCGGCGATGGCAGCGACACGGTGACTATCGGGGACGGCGGCTTTGTGGATAACACCATCAACGGCGGCAATGGCTCCGACACCCTGATCTTCGATTTATCCACCGTGTGGTCCAGCGATTATTGGGCGGCCAGACAGGCCCTGCAGTCCGCAAACCCTGCCGGGGGCAGTCTGCAGTGGGAAGGCAACACGTATGTGTGGACGCTCTTCGAGTTCCTGATCAACCGCATACGGCTGATCCAGGGCCCGCTTCCTGACCTGGTCATCATCACCGACGATGGCAACGGCGACGAAGTGCCGCTGGGCACCACCCTGCTGCCTCCGCCGCGCTGCAGCTTCCTGATCAACGCGCACGGGCCCAAATGGGTCAAGCTGGACGACTGCTACATCGAGCACGGCGCCCCGCTGTACCTGCTGTGTCTGGACAGTGAGGGCAACTGGACCGATGCCTACATTCGCAACACCTCGCTGACCGAGAATGGTGATACGCTGTTCTTCGAAGTGTACCAGCACGGCTTCTGTGCTGCTTTCGGCGCGGATGAAGAAGGCTTCGACGACGGGGGCGAGTAGCGAGTAGCAGGTACGGTCCCACCCACCCTTCATATGCTCAGACCTTTGCAGCGCCCCCGGACCCCTTCACCGGGGGCGTATTGCATCTGCTGGATGGAAGGCGCAGTCAGGTCATGGCGTCGGAACAGTAGGTTAGATATCGAGAGGGGGAGCGGTATGTCACTGCCCGATTACCACGCATGGGAGGCCACCCGCAGCGCCCTGCACCAGGCCATGCAGGTGCTGCGTTCGGCGCGCCTGCTTAGCGTCAGCCCGCAGCCAAACGATGCGCACTACGGCATGTTCCCCATTCCGGCGGGTGCGGCCACCGGTCCTTTGAACTCCGGCGGCACGCTGAGCCTCGATTTTGCGCGCGGCATGCTGATCTACGAACGCGGCGGCGTGGAGACCTTCACGCTGGGACTGCGCGGCCACTCGCAGCGTTCGTTGTTTGTGGAGGCCTTCGCCGGGCTGCGTGCCGCCGGCCTGTCCGGCGAGCCTGATCGCAGCAAGATCACCCATGACGAGCCGCTGGACTTCGACCCCGAGCAGGGCGCCGAGTTCGGCGGCGTGATGTGGCGCATGGCCCTGGCGCTGATGCGGTTCAAGGCGCGCATGAGCGGGGCACAATCGCCGCTGATGCTGTGGGCGCACGGCTTCGACTATTCATCGCTCTGGTTCCCGGGGGGGATGGACGAGCGCCGCGACCCGCACATCAACGTGGGGTTTTCGCCGGGCACGCCCGATGTAGGCCAGCCGTACTTCTACCTGTATGCATGGCCTCCGCCGCAGGGGCTGCGCGAGGCGCTGCCGCCCGGCATGATCTGGATGGAGGGCTGGAGCGCCCCCGGCGGTGCGCTGCCTTACGCCCTGATCGCACGCAGCGAGGACCCCGAAGGTCTCGCCATTGATATGCTGTGGGACTTCTTCGGGGCCGCCGCCGGGGCGCTGAAGGCCCGTTAGCTAGCCATCCTTCGCCCGGGGCAGCCCCAGGAAGCGCGGCACGCTGCGCACATATGCATCGAAGGCGCTGCCGTGCCGCTCGCGCAGCCAGGGCTCCTCGGCGAAGGGCACCAGCACCAGCGGCACGATCCCGGCCAGCCCGGCGACCAGTGTCAGCCAGGAGGCTGCCAGCAAAGGCCAGCCGATCAGCATGGCGATGAAAGCCACATACTGCGGGTTCCGCGAGAAGCCGTACGGCCCGCGCCGCGTCAGCGGGCCTTCCTCGCCGGAGGTCGGCGCGAACCCCAATGTGATCACTGCCCACAGGGCCAGCGCCAGCCCGCCAAGCCACAGGGCCAACCCCGGTCCCACGCGCACCCATACAGCGAAGGGGGCGCTGTCGCGGTCCAGCACACCCAGCAGCACGCCCCCCACTCCTGAGATCGCAAACAGGGCCAGCATCACAGCCTGGCCCCAGGCGTTCGCTTGCATAGGCGGCCAGATGCGCCGGTGCGGTGCTGTGATGCTGATGATGATGGCCAGTGTGGACAGCGCCTCAGCGCCCACGGTGATCGCCAGGAGGACGGTCAGGAGCATCGGGGCGTTCATGGGGAACTCCTCATCCAGATACAGCCCAAGCTTGGGCCAACCGCCCGGCGCGGCAGCGCATGGAGGGCTGGCTCTGCTCCCTCCTGCCCGTGAGGCTGCGCTACTGCGCCATGATGTTTGCCAGCTCGAACAGGCTCAGGTCCAGTTCCTTCTTCTTGGAGACTACTTCCTCCAGCGGTGTCTTGACGATCTCACTCTTGATCTGCCCGACCAGCACGCCGTGCTCGCCCTTCGCCAGCCCCTCGACGGCGGCGGCGGCCAGCCGCGTAGCCAGCGTGCGGTCAAAGGCGCCGGGGGTGCCGCCGCGCTGCAGATGCCCCAGGATCGTCGCGCGCAGCTCGAAACCCAGGCGCTTCTCATGCTCCTTGAAGTAGTTGACCAACTGCATGGCGTTGAACTTGGCGCCCTCAGCCACCACCACCAGCGCGTGGTTCTTGCCGCGTTTGTAGGCTGCGCTGATCTGTTCGGCGAGCTGTTCGGGGGTGAAGTCCACCTCGGGGATGCACACGGCTTCCGCGCCGCCTGCGATGGCCGTCATCAGCGCCAGATAGCCGTAATCGCGGCCCATCACCTCGACCAGAAAGGCCCGCTCATGTGACGAGGCCGTCACCTTGAGCATGTCGATGCAGTTGAGCGCCACGTTCAGCGCCGTATCAACGCCGATGGTGATGTCCGATCCGTACAGGTCGTTGTCGATGGTCGAGGCTACACCCACCACCTTGAAGCCCATCTCACGCAGGGCATTCGAGCCGGTTTGCGACCCGTTGCCACCGATCACCACCAGGGCATCGAGGCCGTGCTTGTTGAAATTGCGGACGGCCTTGATGCGGCCTTCCTCGGTTTTGAACTCTGGGCAGCGCGCACTGCCCAGGATAGTGCCGCCGTGCTGGATGATCCCGCCGACGTCGCGGGCGGTCATCGGGCGGATGCGGTCATTGATGCAGCCGTGGAATCCCCCCTCGATGGCGAATACCTCCCAGTCTTTGGCCAGCCCGGCGCGCACAGCGGCACGGATCGCGGCGTTCATGCCCGGGGCGTCACCGCCGCTGGTCAGCACGCCGATGCGTTTGATGGATGTCACCTTGCTTCTCCTGCGTAAAACGGCGCGCCGCCTCACCGGGAGATGCTGCGGGCGCTGTAGGATGCCGTGAAGTGTCTCTATAGTACCACAGCTTTGTTAAGGCGGGGTGATGGGTGTGAGTGGGCTCCCCCGCGCGTGTGGGGGGGTAGCCCGCAGGGCCGGGTGGGGGTGCAGGTTACCGCCCCGCCTGCGCCGTCGCTGTGAGCGCGTCGGGGGGCGGCTGGGGGATGTCGGCGGGGTCTGGGCGCGAGAGGCCGCTGGTCCACAGCAGGACCCCCGCGGCAAACGAGAGCACGATCAGCAGGAGCAGCAGCCAGACAAAGGCGGGCACGCGGCGGCGCGCGGATGGGTTGCTCATAGCACAGTCCGGTGAATCATCAGGGTCACTGCTGCTGATTATAGCGCAGCGCGGGCCGGGCGATCACGGCCCTGCACCCTGTGATTTTCCGGCCAAGTGGAGATGCTGTATGCTGGGCGCAACGCAGCCCGCTTTGAGTGAGGGATGTCCTATGACCGACTGGCCTGAGTTCAACGACCTGTGGGATTACAATGACCCGGCAGGCAGCGAAGCCCGCTTCCGCGCGCTGCTGGCCGGGCCGGACGCGCCTGCTGAGGCGGGGGACAGGCTGCAGCTTCTCACGCAGATCGCACGCGCATTGGGCCTGCAGCGCCGCTTCGCTGAAGGGCACCGCCTGCTGGATGAGGTGGCCGCGCAGATGCAGGGCGGCGATCTGGTCGAGGTGCGCTGTCTGCTGGAGCGTGGGCGCCTGTTTAACTCCGCCCGGCAGCCTGAGCAGAGCGTGCCGCTGTTCCTGCAGGCTGCCGAGCTGGCCCAGGCTATCGGCGCGGATTTCTATGCTGTGGATGCGCTGCACATGCTCGGCATCGCCGCCCCGCAGCCTGAGCGGCTGGGGTGGAACCGCAAAGCGATTGCTCGTGCGGAAGGATCACAGCAGGCGCGGGCCAGGGGCTGGCTGGCGTCGCTGTATAACAACACAGGGTGGGCGCTCTTTGACGAGGGGCAGTATGGCGAGGCGCTCGCCCTGTTTGAGCGGGCGCTGGTGCTGCGCGAAGAGAAGGGCGACGCGGGGCCGATCCGCGTGGCGCGCTGGTGCATCGCCAGGACTCAGCGTGCGCTGGGGCGTCTGGATGAGGCGCTGGCGATCCTGCGGGCGCTGGAGGCGTCCGGGGAGTCGGACGGGTTCACCGAGGAGGAGATCGGCGAATGCCTGCTGGTGCAGGGCAAGGAGGAGGCCGCCCGCCCGTACTTCCGGGCTGCGGCAGAGAAGCTGGCACACATCGACTGGGTGGCTGAGGATACAGCACGCCTTGAGCGGCTCAAGGCGCTGGGCGGCGCTTGAGGGCAGGGCGCGCTCGACCCGCAGGCCCCTACTGGGCGCTCAACCAGCCTGCCAACCCGATCACGAAGTCGATCAGGCCGAAGAGGATCGCCCCCCAGCAGATGATATATGTGCCGCCGCTGCTCGCCATGCTGTAGGTGGCAATTGTGATGATCGTGCCCAGCAGAGCGATCGCCCCGCCGCGCAGCATGCGCCGCAGGTTCTTCTGCGCGATGACCTTGCGGCCCTCGGGGGAGCGCTTGAACGCCTCGTAAGCCTGCGAGACGCGGTCCACCAGCAGCCTGGCGTTGGCCTCTGAAAGGCCCTGCCTGGTCAGCGTTTTGACGATGACCTGCGGCCTTTTTCCTGCGATCAGATCGTTCATCACGGCGCTGGTCAGGCTGTCCAGCGCCTGCTGTTGATCAGGGGACAGATGCTCGCTCATGGCCAGCTCCTGTTCAGTCGGGTCGTGCACCAAGGGTCAAGAGGGGGTAGGCAGCGTGCGGTGTCGGGGTGCTCTCATTATAGGATAGGGTGCTCACGGGGTAAAGCGGGGAAACACCAGAGCCGGCGGGGTACCCCACCGGCTCTGCCACTTCGGATTCAACAGCCCCTTCTCATGGCAGGCCCTCAGCCGCCCCCATCAGCGCGGGCCACTGCCCGGCGCCCGGCTATGCGTGCCCCAATGGTCAGGGCTGCCCCTACTATCAGTGCCCCGGCCAGCACGCCGCTGCCCACCCCCGTCCCGAAGGTCTCCCAGGCTGCCGTTTGCAGCGCCGCGCCCGCATAGCCCCCGCCGTAGCCGCACTCGGCCAGATTCTGCGCATCGAGGTAGGCCGCCTGCGGGATCCAGCCGCGATCCAGGTAGCGCGTGGGGTTGGCCGGACAGGCCACCGCGCTGCGCCACACCAGGTTCGGGTCGGGGTCACTGAGCAGCGCCGGGTTGATGTAAACCACCCCGCCCGGCGCCTGTGACAGCGCAAAGGCGTGGATCAGGCCGAGCAGGGACAGGAAGACCAGCACCCCCCCGATGAGCTGCAGCAGCGCCCAGCGCCAGCTTGCCCGCGCGGCGCTGACCAGGTAATCGCGGATCAGCAGGGCTGCGAAGTATACCAGCGTGACCGGCAGGGCATAGACGCCCCACCCTAATAACTGCCGGTTCGAGCGCACCCACAGGAACAGCCCCCCGCCGGGGTCCGGTACAAGGAAGGGCAGGCTGTAGACCAGCACCACGGCGAGCAGCAGGATGCCCACCACCAGCCTGCGTGAGATGCGGCGGCGGGGCGGCGCGGGTGCTGGCTCCGGCTGTGTGGAGCGGGCTTTCCGGGTGCCCCTGGGCGCGCTCCCAGGCGCACTCGCCTTCGCGGCGGGGGCAGGCGCGGCCCGGGCGGCCTTACGGGGCGGCGGCTCAGACTCGTCGGGAGGGGGGCTGGCCTTGCGACGGGTCATTCACCCAGCTCCCAGGCGGTCACCACGCCGCTGGAAAGCCCCGCGGCCAGCCAGCGGCCATCGGAGGAGAAGGCCACAACCCCTGCCGCCACACCGCTGACGGGCAGGCGGGCCAGCAGCGACGCGGGGCGCACACCCCACAGCAGCACGGCGGCGTCCTCGCCGCCTGAGGCCAGATACCGGCTGTCTGCGCTGAAGGCCAGCGCCCGCACCGCTGCGCTGTGCCCCGGCAGTTCGGCCACCAGGGCGCCCGAGCCGGTCTCATAGACGCGCAGGCGCCCGCCCGCCGCCTCACCGATGGCGATCAGCGCGCCATCCGGGCTGAGGGCCAGGGCGCTGACCGCGCCGCCCGCCGTCTCGAAGCGGCGCAGCTCATTGCCGTTGAGCGTGTCACGGATCAGCACACTGCCATCCGCGCCGCCCGATGCCACCAGGATGCCGTTCTGTGCGTAGGCCAGGGCCGTCAGCGGGCCGTCATAGGTAAGCGTGTTGAAGGGCGTGCCCGCCTCGACATCCCACAGGACCAGCGTGCCATCATCGGAGGCGCTGGCCAGCGCGACACCCCCCGGCGCAAACTGTAATGCGTTGACCGGCGCCGTGTGCCCCTCGAAAATACGCTCCTCGGCAGGATCGAGCGGGTCATAGATGGCGATGCGGCCGTCCGGCAGGGCGGCTGCCGCCAGCGATGCGCCCGGCGCCAGCGCCAGCGCATCAATCGAATTGTAGGGGCCGCGCACCGCCTGCGCGGTCACGTTGGCATCCGGGCTGCCCAGCGTCCAGGCCACAGCGCGCCCGTCGGCGGCCCCGCCGAGCAGGGTCGTGTCAGCGTCCTGGAAGCCGAAACCGAGCAGCGGGGCAGCATGGCCGGTCAGCGTTTGCACCGGTCCGATGCTCAGAACAGCCTGCTCCCCGGAACCCTCGGGGCGCGGCGGGATGTAGACATCCCACACGGTCACGCCGCTGGCGTCCCCCGCCGTGAGCGGCGCCGCGCCGCCCGGCCAATCAATGGCAACGACGGGGTCATCCGGCGCACCGATCACATGCAGGAGCGCGCCCGAATCGATCTGCACAATGCGGGCCAGCCCGGCCCCATCGACGAGCAGCAGGGCGCCCTCAGGTCCAAAGGCCAGCGCGCGCACGGCGCCCGTCTCCGCCGGGGGCTGGAAGAAGCGCAGCGCCCCGCTGGCGGGTTCCCACAGGTTGATCGCACCATCCGCCAGGCCAACTGCGACCGGGCTGCCTTCCGGTGCCCAGGCAAGCGCGGTAACCGGCCCGGTCTGCGGTAGGCTGGCGGCTTCAGAGCCGCCCGGCAGGTCCCAGACAACCAGGCGGCCTGCATCCGCCCCGGCGATGCCCGCAGCGATCTGCGTGCCATCCGGGGACCAGGCCAGGCCGCGCACCGCGCCGGGCCCGCCCTCGACGCGCACAACGCGCGTGCGGGTGGCGGTATCCCAGACCGTCACCGCACCGTCGGCGCCGCCGGTGGCAAAGCGGTCACCGGCCGGGCTGAAGGCCACCGCGCCGGTCTCGCCGCTGTGAATACCCAGCCGCAGGAGCGTCTGCGCGGTCACGCTGTCCAGCAGCAGCACGGCGCCCCCGGCATCGCCAACCAGCAGAGTCGTGCCATCCGGGGCGAAATCGACGCTGCGCGGGTTGATGCCCTCCACATCGATCCAGGTGTCATCACGGAACAGGAACAGGCTGGTGTCACCCGCCAGCACTGCGCGCGGGCCTGCGTGTTCGCCCGCCACCGCGCGGATCGGCTGTGCCGCAGGCCAGTCACCCAGCGCGGCAGGCGCCGGGGAGGGCGTGGGGGTGGCCGTGGGCAGCGGGGTGGGTGTCGCGGTGGGCAGCGGCGCCACCTCAGGGGTGGGCGCCTGCGGGCTCTGCGCGGTCAGGTCAATGATCACGTAGCGGTCGGCCTGCAGCGGGGCGCAGGCCAGGGCTGCCAGAATGAGCACGGCGGCTGCGGAGGCCCAGGCAGCACGGCGGCGGATTGGCTCGGTCATCGGTCACCCTCCCCGAAGGTATGAATCGACAGGCACTGGGTCAAAGGCATGCAAGATATTACGGCTTCACAGCGACGCACCGGCTGTGGTGTGCACAGCGCGCTAGCCGCCCGGCGTAGGCGTCGGGATCGCGGCGGGCGTGGGCGTCGGAGTGGATGCAGGGACCAGGACCACCGGCTGGATGGCGGCCAGCAGTTCAGCCCAGGCAGCATCCAGATCGGCAAAGGCCACGAACGGGTTGCTGGTCAGGTTGGCCTGCACCTGGTCGAGACGCGCCAGCACCCCGCTGAGCCGTTCCTGCTCGTCCAACGGAGACGCAGCCCGGGCCAGTTCAATCGACGCGCGGGCGGCGTTGATCGCCGCAGAGGCCTGCCCGGCATTTTGTTCGCTGAGGCGGATGCGCGCTACCAGCAGTTCCTGGGCGGCGCGCAGCAGCACAAGCTGACGGTTGTACTCCACATAGGCTGCATTACCCGGCGAATCCGCGCGCAGCGCGGACAGCTCCGATTGGGCGCGGCCCAGCTCATCGCTCAGCGTGGAGAGACGCTGCGCCTGTGTGTCCAGGGTGGCCTGCGCGGCGCTTTGCGAGGTGGCAAGCGGCATCAATTGCCCTGCCTGCGCCGTGGCGATCTCGTCCAGCATGGCCTGCTGGGTAGCCAGCCCGTTATTGAAGAAGGTATCTCCCTGCTCGGCAAGGCCGCCCATATCGCTCTCGAGGCGTGTCATGCGTTGGCTGAGGTCTGCGATCTCCTGTGTGTTGCGCTCGATCGGTGAGACAACCACATCGTAGACCTGCGGAAACAGCCGGATCACGCCAATGCCAAGCAGCACGCCCAGCCCCAGGATCACCACCCAGGTGAAGATGCGGCGCACCGTCTTGGCAAACTCGCGGATCGCCCCGGCACGGGCAAGCTGCACCGCGTTGCGGCTGGCGGCTTCGCCGCTGCCGGGAGGTGGGGGCACCTGCATCTCCGGGCCTGCATCATGCTGGCCGAGGGGAAGCTCCTTCGTGTCATCACCTGGTTTGGTGTCATCCGGGTCGGATGACGCGCCTGCGTTATCCATAGCCATGTGTGCCATCCTTGTTACATTACGGTTATGAGGGGCATTATACCACCAGTCCGGCACACCGTCGGGCCCTAAATCGCAGGGGGACATCCCCGGGCGCCCCGGCCGCAGCGTGGGCTGTACGGCGGGCAAACGCACCCCAAAGGGGGCCTTTTTCCCATATCATCGCAGCCCGCGATGCCGTATCATTAGAGATGTTTGTTCGCCGGTTCACAAGACGGAGGTCAGGGCATTGGTGAAGGTGCTGGTGACGGGCGCGTTCGGCAACGTGGGCGAGAGCGCGATGATCGAGATGCTGGAGCAGGGGCTGCAGGTGCGGGCTTTCGACCTGCCTACCCGCCGCAACCGGCGGCTGGCCCGCCGCTATGGAGAACGTATTGAGACTGCCTGGGGCGATCTGCGCAGGCCCGAGGATGTGGCCCGTGCGGTACAGGGCGTGGATGCCGTCGCCCATATCGCGTTTATCATCCCCCCGCTGAGCGAGGAGCGCCCGGAGTGGGCCCGGCTGATCAATGTAGGCGGCACCGAGAACCTGGTCAGGGCGATGCAGAACCAGGCGCAGCCGCCGCGCATGGTTTTTTGTTCGTCGGTGGCGGTGCATGGTGAGCGCAGCCTGGACGACATCCCCCCGCTCAACCCCGATGATCCGCTGGAGGCCATCGATCACTACGCCGAGCACAAGATCGCCTGCGAAGCGCTGATCCGCGAGTCCGGGCTGGCGTGGGTGATCCTGCGGCTGGGGGCAGTGCCCCCACTGCGCATGGCGTGGAAGCCCGACCCGATCATGTTCCGCTTCCCGCTCGGCCAGCGCGAGGAAATGGTGCACACCCGTGACGTGGGCCTGGCCATCGCCAACGCCTGCACGCGCGAGGAGGCCGCAGGGCGCACCCTGATGATCGGCGGCGGCCCGGGCTGCCAGATCACCCACCGCGACCTGATGCGCGGCCTGCTGGGTGTGATGGGCCTGCCCATGCTCTCCGAGCGTGCTTTCAGCCCCGACCCGTTCTATCTGGACTGGATGGACACCCAGGACTCGCAGCGCATCCTGGGCTTCCAGCGCTACACGTTCAGCGATTATCTCGCGCAGATGCGCAGGAACGTGCCGGAGGCGCTGCGGCGGCTGGCGCGCCCGGTGGCGCCGCTGGTGCGCTGCATCCTGAACCGGCGCTCGCCGTACTGGCGGCGCATCAAAGACATGGAGTAAGTATCAGGCCGCCTGCCGGCTGTGCTGCAGGTAAACCTGCCCTCCGGTGGGCATCGATCGATGTCCGCCAGCGGGCGGGCGTGTCCCCTGTGCCCGGAGATTCCCCCATAAGCTGGGGCTTGACAGCTCAATATCCCCTAAACTATAATTTAGGCACCACTAAACGTTGATCGCCAGGGCCGCGTGTTCCCTGCTCTGACCCCCACGGCGCGCTGTGCGCCCTACCTCGGGAGGTAGGCCATGTCTGAGACCACTGCAAACAAGAGGCTTCGCAAACCGGTGTCCCGCATCGGTGTGCGCAATTGGATCCGCTTTGCTGGGCTTGTGATCCTCGGCCCGGTGATCCTGTTTGCCACAGCGGGCACCCTGCGCTGGTGGCAGGGCTGGGTGGCCGCCGGGATCGTGCTGCTGGGCACCGGGCTGAGCCGGGCGGTCGTCGCGCTGGTCCACCCTGACCTGCTCGCCGAGCGCGCGCGTTCATTGGATGCCGGGAACGTCAAGCCGTGGGATCGTGTGATCATGCCGGTGATCGCGCTGTTCCTGCCGCTGGTCCTGTGGGCCGTGGCAGGGCTGGATCGCCGCTTCGGGTGGTCACCCGACTTCGCCCTGTGGGTGGAGATCGGCGGGATGGCGCTGGTCCTGGTCAGCCTGGTGGGGGGCACCTGGGCCATGGTCGTCAACCGCTTCTTCTCGGGCACGGTGCGCATCCAGACGGAGCGCGAGCACAGCGTCATCTCTGATGGGCCATACCGCATCGTCCGTCACCCAGGCTATGCCTCGGCGGTGTTCTCTTACCCGGGTGTTTCTCTGCTGCTCGGCTCGCTGTGGGCGCTGATCCCCAGCGCCGTGATCGCCATCCTGCTGGTGGTGCGTACCGGGCTGGAAGATCGCACCCTGCAGGAGGAGCTGCCGGGCTACCGCGAATATGCCGCCCGCACGCGCTTCCGGCTGATCCCCGGCATCTGGTAGCGATTGAACCCTGCCTGCCGAACAGGAGGCTGGTTATGAGCACACTGAGCACAGAGCATCCCGAGCAGAGAGAGTATGTGCCGGTCTGGTCACTGCTGCTGCGTCTGCCCATCGCGATCGTGCTGATGGGGGTGGCGCTGTTCCTGCCCGCCGGCACGCTGCGCTGGCCGATGGGCTGGGCCATGTTGGGGGTCTTCACAGCCCTGATGGTGGCCGCCGTGCTGGCTGTACCGGTAGAGCGCGAGCTGGCGGGCGAGCGCACCAGCATCAAGCAGGGCGCCAAACCCTGGGATACGTGGATCGCCACAATTGCCAGCGTAATGCTGCCGTACGGCATGTTCGTGCTGGGCGGGTTGGATCACCGCTTCGGGTGGTCCCCGGAGCTGCCGCTGACGCTGCAGGTGCTGGGGGCCGTGCTGATCGTGCCCGGCTACGCGCTGATGCTGTGGGCGGCTGCTGTTAACCGCTTCTACTCACGCTACGTGCGCATCCAGACCGAGCGCGGGCACCACGTCGTCACGGATGGGCCGTACCGTGTCGTGCGGCACCCTTCCTATGTCGGCTCGATCCCGGTGGTGCTCGGGATGGCGCTGGGGCTGGGATCGCTGTGGGGGCTGGCGCTGGCCGCCGCCCTGATCGGCATGCTGATTCTGCGCACGGCGCTGGAGGATCGCGCACTGCACGATGAACTGCCGGGGTATGAGGAATACGCCCGCGAGACACGCTACCGGCTGATCCCCGGCATCTGGTAAACCGATCCAGCTTGTGACTGGCACCACATGGTGGAGGGGACATATGGGGGCACCAACACACATCACAACAGATCGCGAGGGCAGGACGGCGACTCTGGCAGGCTTCCGCGCGGAGCACCCGCCGCGCACGTGGACCATCGAGGGCATGCCCTGGCGCTATCTGGCCCTGGGCACAGGAGACCAGACGCTGGTCAGCCTGACGGGCGCGCTGGGCATCGCCGACCTGGGCTGGTACCAGCTTGAGCAGCTCGCCCAACGCTTCCGCCTGATTGCACCGGATTACCCGCCCGTGCACAGTATGGCTGCGCTGGCCGACGGGATCGCTGCGATCATGGACCATGAGGGGATCAGCCGTGCGGCGGTGCAGGGCGGGTCCTACGGCGGGATGCTGGCGCAGGTGTTGGTGCGGCGCCACCCGGCGCGTGTCGATAGGCTGATCCTGTCACATACGGGGCCGCCCGCTCCCGACAGCGGGCGCAAGCTTCAGCGCCTGCTGCCGCTGCTCAGAATCCTGCCGGGTGGCATGCTGCGCGGCTTGCTGAAACGCAGCCTGTCCCGGCTCGAGCCGCCGGAAGACGCACAGGACGTTGAGCGCTACTACGCGCCGTACCGCGAGGCCATGGACCGGATCAGCAAGCCGGACATCCTGGCGATGTACCTGCGTGCGGTGGACTATCTGACCAACTACTCCTTCACAGCGCAGGACCTGGCGGGCTGGGGCAGCAGGGTGCTGATCATGCTGGCCGAGGACGACCCGGCGACGCCGGAGCCTGTGCGCGAGGAGCTGGTACGCCTGTACCCCGGCGCGCAGGTCAAACTGTTCCAGGGCACAGGGCACGCGGCAGCGCTGCTCAAGCAGGAGGAGTACACGGCGACAATTGAGGGGTTCCTTGCCTGAGGCCGGCCGGCCTGGCCCGGCGCGGCAAGCGCGAGAATGTGGCCTTCAGCTTTCTGCTGGCTTAGCAAACGCACAGGGGCGCCACCCGTGGGATGGCGCCCCTGGTACCTTCTGATGCATGGATCAGGCAGGGGTGAGGACCGAGCCGACCTGGCCGGCCCACCCGGCGATGGCCTCCCAATCACGCAGGTCCTGGTCGGCGGCCTGCATGGCGTTGGAGATCATGCGGTCCAGGAAGGACATGCTCGCCAGCTCGATCTTCCCGGTGAAGAAGGCCTCGGCAGCCGGGGTGATCAGCGCGTGGATGGGCGCGGTATACGCCGCGCGGGCGGCCGCGCTCTCCGGGCTGTCGTCGGCATTGAGCATGTGCACGGTGAAGATCGCCACCGGCAGGGCCTGTAATTCGGCCTGGTGCCGCTTGACGAAATTGGAGGCTTCGCCCAGCCAGCTCCCCATGCGGATGGCGCTGCCCAGGATCACGGCATCGCAGCCAGCCAGGCTCTTGATTTTGCGCATGGGCCGGATATCGACTTCAATCCCCTGCTGGGTGAGCGTTTCGCCGATGGCTTGGGCCACTTCCACGGTCGATCCGCACTTGGTTGCATAACCGATCAGGACTTTCGCAGGCATAATTCCCTGTCCTCCATCATTGATGCTGTCTAAATGAATGTTTATCCCGTCCACAGGCGGGGTGTGGGCTGCCAGAGCCGCTGCCCCACCGCAGGCCAGCGTGCCTGCCCCTACGGCGGCTGCCGCTGTGCGCATGAAACTGCGCCGTGACATGCTGCTCACGTTCGCGCTCCTTTAGCTGCGGATGCCGCGTAAGGTCAGGATGCCCAGGGCAATCCCTACCACGCAGATGATGGCGAAAATGACGGTCACCACAGGGTCCACGGCCACACCAGCCAGAAGCTGCACGATGATCATCGAGATCAGCGCTGCGCCCATCGTGATGATCTTGACCAGCAGCACCGCCGCCAGCAGAAAGCCCCAGGGGCGCTGGCGCCAGAGCAGCACGGCTGTGATCAGCGCGGTGGGGACGATCACGCCCAGGTCGAGCACCTGGATCACCATGGTGGTGTACGCGTCCAACCCGGCAGGGGCGCTGCCCTGCAGACTGGGTGGAACGACCAGCCCGAGCCAGGCCAGGCTCAGGAAGCCCGCCACTAAGATCAGGAACCAGATGACCACGCGGCGCGGGAAGCGCTCCGACATGCGGTCGGCGACATCCTGCGGGTCGAGGCTGCTCAGGGCCAGGATGAAGCCAAACAGGCTGAGTGAAAACAGCGCCACATACACGATAAAAAGCGTGTTGAAGGCCGTCAGGAAGGCCATCGACGCGTAAGTGTACAGGAAGTAGCCCAGCCCGCCGGTGAGCAGCAGGTGCCCGCGCAGCGATCCGCGCCGGCTGGACAGCAGGCCCGCCAGCAGCAGGGGGATACCGACCAGCAGCGTGACGGCATCCTGGCCCAGCTCCTGCGCGGCGCCGGAAACGCTGTCATAGCGGTACAGGCCGCGCCCCTGCATCATCACGGTTTCCCCGCGCAGGGTTGTGAACTCAAAGGGCTCCCCTGAGCCCTGCCAGAGCAGGCCGGCTGCAGCGGCCGCAGCCGCCAGCAGCATAATCAATACGGTGAGTAGATAGACAGTGCGGTTCATGGGTTATGACTCCTTCCAGGAGGCGGCCTGCGTGCCGCCGACGAAGATCGAGACCAGGGCATCGAAGAGCCGCCGGGAAGGACGCTGCGGCCCGGGCGGGTCTTCGAGCATACCCTGGAACACCAGGTTGGATGCAAACAGGCCGTTGAAGGCTTCCACCAGCGCCTGCGGGGGCAGGTCCGCGCGGACTACGCCCGCCGCGATCTGGTCAGCGAAGTAGGCGGCCAGCAGAGAGGTGTTGCTCGCTGCGCCGGTCAGCATCGCTTCGTGCAGGTCAAGCACTGTCGAAGCCTCACAGAACATCAGACGCAGGCCGTTAAACCGCGCGACCATGTCCTCGATCTGCAGGTCGGCCATCATGCGGATATCCGCCAGATAGTCACCCGTCAGGTGTGCGCGGAAGCTCTGGGCAAAGCCAGCCTGGTTGAAGGCCTCCATCGAGGCTATCAGCAGGTTCTTCTTGCTGCCAAAATGGCGGAACAGCGTGACCTCGTTGACGCCTGCTGCCTCCGCGATAGCGCGGGTGGATGCGCGTGCGTAGCCCACCTCACCGAACAGGCGCAGCGCCGCGTCAATGATGCGCTGGCGGGTATCTTCGGGGCTGTTTTCCATGCCTGGCACCTCCTGTGCATGCAAGTACTTACTTACATGCACAAGGATACCGGCGCCCATTGATGCAAGCAAGTGATTACTTGCATGGTTTCCCCATGACAGGTATCATGGCCAATATGCGGAGATCAGATAAAGCAGGGGCCATGCTCTGGCCCCTGTACGCACCGTATCCAGCCTGGGAGAAGCGCAGGCGCGGTTCAGCCCAGCCGCACGTTGAGGCCCTTGCCTCCGTCACCGCCCGTGGAGGGCAGGTGCGGCACCAGCCAGGAGAGGAAGGCATCCTGCGAGCGTGTCTGCATGAAGAGGCGCCCCGGCCCGGTCAGGTCAACCACCAGACCCTCACCGCTGAACAACGTCGATTTGATGCCGCCGATGCTGCGCACCTGGAAGCCGATGCCCTCGGTGAAGGCGACCAGATGCCCGGTGTCGATGGTGACCTTCTCCCCCTGCCCCAGGCTCATGTCATGGATGGCGCCGTAGCTGGAGAGGATCAGCTGGCCGCTGCCCGATGCGCGCAGCATGATGAAGCCCTCGGATGCGAAGAAGGTTTTGGCACCGCCCCAGGCCGTATCGACTTCAACCCCCATCGCCGAGGCTACGAAGGAGCCGGACTGCACCATCAGCGCCTCGCCGCTCAGGTCGAGCACCAGCAGATCGCCCGGGAGGGCCGGGGCCAGGTGCAGGGTGCCGCCGTTGGCTGGCGCGCGGTAGGTGTTGATGAAGAAGGACTCGCCGCCCAGCGCAGCCCGCGCCAGCGACTTGAGAAAGCCGCCCTGCATCTTGGTCTCAAGCTGCATCCCGGCAGACATGGCCACCATCGACCCGGCTTCAACACGGGCCTCCTCACCCCCTGCCAGGGTGACTCTGGCCATTGAATAGGATGGTCTGTACAGAATCTCGCTTTGCATGGTTTGCTCCTGTTATGCACTGCTAGTAACTGTGGCGCATTGTAACATGAGCTTGCTTCAGCTAGAACCCTGGTTGGCGCCGTCACATCCCCAGCCACTCGATGATCAGGCGATTGACCTCGGCGGCCTCGTCGTGCTGGACCCAGTGGGTGGCCTGCTCGAAGAAGTGCAGGTCGCCCTCATCGCAGCGATCCAGGCTGGGCTGCGCCATCGCCGCATCGAGGGCGATGTCCTTGCAGCCCCACAGGATGCGCGTGGGCACCCGGACGCGTGTTCCTCCCGCCGGGCGCGGCAGGGGGACCCGCATCAGCGCACGGTACCAGTTGAACATGCCGGTGATGGCGCCTGGCTGGGCCCATGCCTCGCGATAGCGCGCGTAATCCTCCTTTGTGAATGTGCCCCGCTGCGCGCTGGCCCGCAGCGCGCGCAGGCCACCTTCCCAGTCCCGCGCACGGAAGCTCGCCTCCGGCAGCCAGGGAAGCTGGAACAGGAAGATGTACCAGCTCTTGCGAAGCTGGCTGAAGCTGCGCTGCAGGGTGCGGCGCATCACCGACGGGTGCGGCACATTGAGGATCACCATGCGGTGCAGGCGCTCGGGAACCGTCATGGCAAGATACCAGCTCACCATACCACCCCAATCATGGCCTACCAGGCGAACGCGGTCCAGCCCGTAGTGATCGGCCAGCCCGATCACGTCGGCAGCAAGCTGATCCGGCGCATAGGCGCGGATGCCGCGCGGCTTTTCGCTGAGGTTGCAGCCGCGCTGGTCGGGGGCCAGCACCCGGAAACCCGCTTCCGCCAGGGCCGGGATCTGCCGGTGCCAGCCGTACCAGAAATCGGGGAACCCGTGCAGCAGGATGACCGGGGGTCCATCGGTGGGGCCTGCACTGGCGACGTGCAGGGTGATGCCGTTGGTGTGGATGGTTTCATGCTGGATCTCGATGTTCATGGGGCGCCTCCTGTGTGCCATGAGTGTAGCGCGCGGGTGCCGGGGATCAAGGGCGGGACTGCCCGGGGCCAGCAGCAGCAGACGCCCGTCACCCTGCCCCCCACGGTTGATAGAAACCCCCTTTTGAGGTACAATTAAGTGTAGTTTCCACACTTTTCCACCGGCGGGCTGCGGCCCGCCTTAAAGCCTGACAGCAGCCTTAAAGGAGCACAGCGATGGCAGCCTCGCAGGAGCACGAACGGTTTGAGGTGGGGCATCCTGTAGTGCATCCTGGCCAGGGCGCCGGGGTGATCGCCGGGATCGTCGAGCTGTCTCTGGACGGGGAAGCGCAGCACTACTACCGCATTGAGCTGGTGAACGGTGCCGGCATGCTGCTGGTGCCTGTGGAGCAGGCAGAGCAGATCGGGCTGCGTGATGCCATCGCCGGGGCCGCCGCGATCCGCATCGTGCTGCAAAAGGAGCCGCGCGACCTGCACGATGATCACAAGGCGCGCCAGGCAGGCATCCAGAACCAGATCCGCAGCGGCGACCCCCGTGAAGTGGCGCGCGCTTTGCGCGACCTGGCCTACCGCGAGCGGTCGGATGGGCTGACCAGCCGTGACGAGCGCCTGCGCGACGAGGCCGCTGAGATGCTGACCGGCGAGCTGGCTGTGGCGGAAGGCCTGACCCTGGATGTGGCCCAGGCCCGCCTGCGGGAAATCCTCAGCACGTCAATTGATGACGAATCCGTAGTAGAGACCCCTTCCTGACGCGGCGCGTCGCGAAGGTTTCAACACAGGGACCGGCCAGTACAGCGGTCCTTTGTTGATCTCCCTGCGCCCCGGCTGCGTCAGACACCTCAAGATTGGGATAGCGCCCCGTGCGTGTCCGGCCTTACAATGGAGGTGATTGTCTGTAAACCCGTTTAGGGGAGAGTAGAAGGGTATGGAAACCATCCATCTGGGACCCGGTGTACGCTATCCGAGCAAGGTACTGTTGTGGTTGAGCTTTGTCATGATCCTCATCCTGGCATTTTGCCTGCTGATGGGCATCGGCATTGGCGCGAGCGAGGCCGGCGCGCGCGGGGCATGGACCGGCGGGCTGATCGCGCTGGGCGCGAACCTGTTGTGGTATATCCCCGGCCTGCTGCTGATCGGCCCATACTACCGCAGCCTGCACTATGCCATCGAGGACGACGAGGTGATCGTGCGCGTTGGCGTGATCACCCGCTCGGTGAAGCATGTGCCCTACCGCACCGTGACCAACCTGGAGGTCAAGCGCGACCCGTTCGACCGGCTGCTGGGCATCGGGACGCTGCGCATCCAGACGGCGGGGATGAGCGGGCAGACCGGCGCCGAGGAAAGCCTGGTGGGGCTGGATAACGTGGACGAGATTTACCAGACCGTCGCGGCGCGCCTGCGGCAGTTCCGCGCGGCGCTGCCGCCCACGCAGGCGGGCGAGGAAGGGACGCGCACAGCGGCCCCGCTGGCAGGGGACGGCGCCCTGCTGGATGCCATGCTGAGCGAACTGAAGGCGATCCGCAGGGCGTTGGAGAAGGACTGAGCTTCCCCGCACACACAGGGCGTGAATCAAACCAGGGGCGCTGCAATAGACCGCAGCGCCCCTGTCCTTTATTAATCACGCGTGCTGCCGCACCCAATCACAGCTCTTTGATCTGCACTTTCTTACCCAGCACGGTCACCGTGCCATCGGCGCCGCCGACGAACCCCCAGTCACCCGCCACCTGGCGCGCGATCCAAAAGTCGCCCCGGAAGCGCAGGTCGGCGTCGCCGGTCTGATCGGCGCGGCGGTACTGCGCGGCGCGGTTCTCGGCGGCCAGCGCCTCCACAAAGGCGCTCTCGGCGATGCCGCGCGCCGCCAGCGGTTCCCCGGCCACCAGCCCGAGGCGCAGCTCGGCCCGGCGCAGCAGGAAGCCCAGCCCCGTCGCGCCCTGGTCGGCGGCGAGGTCATACAGCAGTGCCCAGGTCAGGGCCAGCTTGAGGCCGCGCTGTTCCGCCGCCTGTTTGACGGGCTGCCAGATTTTCTCCTCCTCCACCGCGTCCTGGGCAGTGCGCATGGCGGGGTCCACGCTGGCCGTGTCGAAGGCCGCTGCAAGGTCCGCTTCATCCTTGAGGGTGGCGTCACGCGCAGTAAAGCGATCCTCGAAGGCGGCCAGCGCCCCGGCGGTGAAGCTGTGGGTGGTGTCAATATAGCGGCTGACCACGTCGGCAAGCAGCCCGGAAGCCAGCGTGAAGCCCGGGTAGCCGTGCGTGACGATGCCCTCGCCGCCCGTCTCGAAGAAGTCATAGCCCTGCGAGCCAGCCAGCGCCGCACTGACCGCGCGTGCGGCGCGGCGCAGCCGGGCCTCGTCCAGCGGCTGCTCGACCGGCACGGGGCCGGGCTCCTCCACCAGCCGGATCACCCGGCTGAAGATGCGCACCTCGCCGTTTTCGTCGCCCTCCAGCAGCCAGTCCTCGGCCTCGACGCGCGCCACCCAGAAGTCGGCACGCACCTTGAGGCCGTTGAAGCCGGTCGCAGCGGCCTGCGCGTAGTGGTCCGCCTTGCGGATCTGCACCATCTCTGCGAGAAGCTGTTCCTCGGTGATGCCGTTCTCGCCCAGGCGCGACTTGTGCGGCACGCCGAACTTCTCCTCGGCACGCGAGGCCACGCTGTGTCCCGGCCCGTAATGGATGGCGAGATCGAAGAAGAGGGCCTGGCCGAGCGGCGTCCTGACCCCGCGCGGCTGGATGCTGAAACTCTGGGCGACATCCCAGTATTTCTCGGTGGCGACGGCATCCTGGGCATTGCGCATGGCCTGTTCGGCGCCCGCCGCCTTGAGCAGATCGCGGAGTTGGGTGTCGTTGCGCAGCGAGGAATCACGGGCCAGGATGCGCCCCTGGTAGCCGCGCAGCCCGGCGGCCACATCGCTGGTGGACGCCGCGAGGTATTTCTCAACGACGCGCGACAGGCTGCCCGAGGCTAGTGTGAACTGGAACAGGCCGTAGCTGATTATCCCTGCGTCATAGTTTTGGTAGCCGTCATAGCGGCCGCCCTCAAATGCGCTGGTGATGCGAAAAGCCACATCCCGAACCCGCAGGGGGTCGGTCAACTCAGGCATAGGCGTATCCCCTCCTGTGCAGCGGAGCAGCGGCCCCGCAGCTTCCCGGCGTCAATACCATATTCATGCATCCAGACTCCGACAGATACTACCGGAAGAACGGCCTCCAACTCGCACCGTACCGGGAACCCCTCCGGGTCTTTTACCCGTCTCCCCCTTGCAAGGGGGAGGACAGACCGAGCGAAGCAAGGTCAGGAGGGGGTTTAGATGATACGATTTCGTTGATCTCTCCATAAGCATACCCGGCGCGGGGCCAGGGTCAAGTTAGCGGCGCCTGGGGCGGGCAGCGCGGAGCAGCAGCAGGGTGAGCAGCGCCACAGGCCACATCCAGGCCAGATCAACTTCCAGCGGGGGCGGTGTGGGCTGGTCGGTGGGGTCAAAGGCGATCAGCGTCAGGCGGTCCGCCTTGGCGGTGAGGTCTGCCGGGTCGTCTGGGTCGATGCCCAGCGAACGCAGGTACCCGTCCATCATCATGGCGTTGCGCGCGCGGATGGCCTCCACTGCCCGGCGCAGTTCAACCGGATCGCTGATGCGGCGTGCCCGGCAGGATTGGGCGCCGTCCTTGGTCTGGATGGTCACCAGCGGGTCCGCCTGGATGTTGCGGTACCACTGGGAACGCTCTCCCCACGCGCAGGGCGCCACCTTGATCGCGCCGAAGGGGTGCCACTCGGTGACGGTGCGGCGCGGCAGGCCGCTCTTGCGGCCTATATGCGTGATCAACACGAAGATGTGGCCCAGCAGCGGGCCGAGGCCGAGGCGCCAGAGCAGGATCGGCGCCTTGAATGCAGTCTTCAGCCAGCGTTGGGACGGGTAGAGGGCGTCCCAATCGGTGGGTGCCGGTGTGAGTGCTGCCTGGTTCATGGGAGTCTGCTCCTTCCAGGTCACGGCGAGCTGTTATCCAATGGTGACGGGCCGGGTGCCTTGCAACCCTGCGCCTAATTAACCTTATAAGGCTCGGGGTCGCCGTCATACAGGCGGCCGTCGGGCATGGTGGCGCCGTCCAGCAGGCTGGCGGAGGCGAGCTGTTGGTAAGTTACACGCGCGTCAACCAGGTTGGCGCCGGTCAGGTTAGCCCGGGTGAGGTGCGCCCCGCCCAGGTCGGCGCTCTGCAGGTTGGCCCCGGTCAGGTTGGCGCGGGTCAGCGCAGCGTAGCGCAGGTTGGCGCCTTCCAGCTTGCAGTAGCCCAGATTGGCGTAGGAAAGCGCCGCGTTCTGCAAGTTGGCCTTGCTGAGGTCGGCACGCGCAAGCTGGGCGCGGTTCAGTTCAGCTTCCTCGAGCACGGCGCGGCTCAGCTTCGCGCCGGTCAGGTCCGCCCCGGACAGGTCTGCACGGCGCAGCGGCGCATCCTTGAGGTCGATGTTGCGCAGCACGCGCCCGCTCAGGTCGAAATCAGAGAGATCGCCCTGGCGCCCGGACTCGGCCCAGTCCAGCGCCTCCTGGTACTGACGCTCCAGCGGATCGACCGGGGGGATGTCGGGCAGGTGCAGCGCCAGATCATCCTCGGTGGGCGCGGGTGCTTCGGCCTCCATGATCTCCTGCGGAAGCTCCGCCTCCTGTTCAGGAGGGGCGGCCATCTGCTCCTCCTGCGCAATAAGGCGGCCTTCCTGCATCTCGATCAGGCGGGCCAGCAGGCGGTGGATCTGGTCCAGGCGGCGCTCGAGCCGGTCGAAACGCTCCTCAAGACGGCTCATCGATGCTCTCCTCCGTGAGCTTGTGAGATGCGGGTTTATCCCAGTATACAACGTCCTGCCGGGGATGGCTCAGCCTGCCCCGGCGCGGCAGAGCAGGCTGTCTGCCAGGGTGTTCACTGCATCACAGCCCGATGATCAGGCCGGCCAGCGCGAAGTATATCAGCAGGCCCGTTGCGTCAACCAGCGTGCTCATCACTGGGCCGGAGATCACAGCCGGATCGATCTTGAAGCGGGAAGCCAGCGCGGGCAGCACCGAACCGATCGAGTTAGCCCACAGCACAATGGTAAAGAGCGACAACGCCACGGTGACGGCCAGGGTCAGCGAGGAACCCCAGGTCAGCGCGCGGACCAGGCCAACCGTCCCCATCAGGACGCCCAGCAGGAAGCCCGTGCGCGTCTCATGCCACAGCAGCCGCCATGTGTCCTTGAAGGAGACCTCACCCATGGCAATCGCGCGGATCACCGTGCTGGTAGTCTGGGAGCCAGAGTTGCCCCCGGTGCCGATCAGCAGCGGCACAAAGAACGAGAGCGCCACCACCGCCTGCAGCTCCTGCTGGAACAGGCGCATCACGGTGCCGGTCAGCATCTCAGTGACAAATAACACGAGCAGCCAGCCAGCCCGTTTGCGGAAGATCGTCCAGACCGGGGTGCTCAGGTAGTCCTCGTCAAGCGGCTGCGAGCCGCCGAAGCGCTGCACGTCCTCGGTGAACTCCTCGTGCAGCACATCGATGATGTCATCATGGGTGATGATACCCAGCAGCCTGCCCTTATCATCGATCACCGGGACAGCAAAGAAATCATACTGGCGCACCAGCCTGGCCACGTGTTCCTGATCGAACATGGCATTCACCGCGATGACCTGCCGGTCCATAAGGGTGCTGATCTTACGGTCGAGCGGGGCGGTGATCAGCGATCGGATGGGCAGCACCCCCACGAGCCGCTGGCCCTCGTCGACCACATACAGGTAAGCCAGCACATGCTCGCCGTTGAGGCGGCTGCGCAGAAACGCCAGCGCCTGGTCCACCGTCCAATCCTGGCGCAGCGTAACCACGCGGGTGGTCATCAAGCGCCCCGCCGAGTCTTCCGGATAGGTGAGCAGCGTCTTGATGCTGCCCGCTTCCTCCGGCTCCATCAGGGCGAGAATCTCCTCGGCCTGCTCTTCCTCCACATCCTCTAGGATGCCCACCGCATCATCGGGAGGCAGCACCCCCAGCAGGCCCGCGATGGTCTCGGAGGGGACGGCGTCAACCAGCTCGCGAGTCAGGCGTGCGGTACTCTCATCGAGCACATCTGCAGCGGCAGGATCAGGCAGCAGGTTAAACACCTGCACGCGCTGATCCTCGTCCAGGGCTTCCAGCAACGCGGCGATTTCGGTCGGGTGGGCTTTCTCGAGCAGGGCCCGTAGGCCAGCCAGGTTGCCTGCGGCCAGCAGATCAGCAACCTGCTGGCGATCGAGCATCATCGGGGAAAACAGAGGCGCCATCGCAGTGCTCCTTTCCGGCTGCCTGTGCAGCAGGGGCTACCGACAGGAGCACCGCGCGAGGTAAGAAGGGGTTAAGCGAGGGACTCCTGCGTGTTACCGTATGTACTTTGTCTAGGTAAGTGATCGTCCATCGCTTCACTTGTCTCTTGAAGTGCCATTCCGTAAGGCGGGGTGGATTCTACCTCGCTGTATGGGAAAGGGGGTAATTCCCGCGCCGGCTGCTGGTTGACTGCTAGGCATTCACCCCATTCCAGGGTGCCGGGGCGCTGATGTATAATGAGGCCGTCACGATGGGAGAGAAGTGCATGGCCGAGAAGAAGCTCGTCACCCAATCACGCGCCCGGCGCACCGCCCGCATCCAGATGGATGACGGGAAGTTCTGGAGCGCCCCTGTGGGCACCCCGCTGGAAACCTACTTCAAGGCAGCTTACCCGCAGTGGGTGCCGATGGTGCGCGGAGATGGGCCTATCGACCGCACGGTGGTGGCGGCTGTGGTCAATGGGTCGCTGCGCGAGCTGACTTACCGCATGCACTGGGACGCGGAAGTCAAGCCGCTGTTCCTGCAGGACAGCGACGGCCTGCGCATCTACCGGCGCTCGCTTTCGCTGCTGCTCGTTGTGGCTGCGAATGAGCTGTTCCCGGGGCGCAAGATCATGATCAGCCACTCACTGACCTTCGGCGGATACTACTGCTATGTCGAGCGGGGCAAGCCGCTGACCCCGGACGAGCTGGCGCAGATCAAGGCGCGTATGCAGGAGATCGTTGCAGCGGATGAACGCATCGTGCGCGAGCCGGTGGTGCTCGACGATGCGCGCGCGTACTTCGAAGCCAACGGCGATGACGACAAGCTGCGCCTGCTGAAGAGCCGCAAACGCAACTACGTGATCCTCTACACGCTGCGCGGCTACCGCGACTACTTCTACGGATACATGGTGCCCAGCACGGGCTATCTGACGGTGTTCGACCTGTGGAGCGACGGCGAGGGCTTTATCCTGCACTACCCCCGCAGCAAGGACCCCACCGTGCTGCAGGAACCCGCGGCGCTGCCCAAGCTGCGCGCGGTGTTCGAGGAGAGCGGGCGCTGGCTGCAGCTCCTGCGCGTGGAGGACGTGGGCGCGCTCAACGTCATCAACCGCGAGGGCCACATGGCCGAACTGATCCTGGTGGCGGAGGCGCTGCACGAGAGCCGCTACGCGGATATCGCCGATGCCATCCTGGAGCGTCAACCTGATGCGCGGCTGGTGCTGCTGGCCGGGCCGTCCTCCTCCGGCAAGACCACCAGCTCGAAGCGGCTGGCGATCCAACTCAAGACCCACGGGCTGCGGCCCTTCACGCTGGGCATGGACGATTACTTCGTGAGCCGTGACGCGACCCCGCGCGATGCCTATGGCAACTACGATTTCGAGCATATCGACGCGGTGGATGTAGACCTGTTCAACCAGCATGCGCTGCAGCTGCTCGACGGCAAGGAGGTGCAGCTCCCGCGCTTCAACTTCCTCAGCGGGGAGCGTGAGAAAGGCGAGCGCGTGCGGCTGGAGCGCGACCAGGTGCTGATCGTGGAAGGCATCCACGCATTGAACCCGGACCTGGTGCCGCGCATCCCGCGCGAGCGCATCTTCCGGTTGTATGTCTCGTGTCTCACTCAGCTCAACATCGACCGGCACAACCGGGTCCCCACCACCGATGTGCGCCTGCTGCGGCGCATCGTGCGCGACGCAGCATCCCGGGGCTACAGCGCCGTTGACACGATCGGACGCTGGGACAGCGTGCGCAACGGCGAGCGGCGCTGGATCTTCCCCTACCAGGAGAACGCCGACGTGATGTTCAACTCGGCGCTGGTCTACGAGCTGGCCGTGCTGCGCCCGCTGGCCGAGCCGCTGCTGCTGCAGGTCACCTCCGACCAGCCGCAGCACATCGAGAGCAAGCGGCTGCTGTCCTTCCTGAGCTGGGTGGAGCCTTACGAGGACCGCACGCTGGTTCCCGCCAACTCGGTGCTGCGCGAGTTCATCGGGCAGAGCATCCTGAAGGACTATGTGCCGGGCCACGCCAGCCCGCGCTGAACGCCCCCACCCGGCAGAGACGGGTGACACGAAACAGGCGAGGAGAACAGCCTATCCCCTCGCCTGTATCCCGGATATCCATGATTGCCCAGGACACCCTTTTCAGATTGTGAACAACTGGTTACTGCTGGGCCTGGAAGATCAGGCCGTTGCCGCTGTCTGCGCTGAGGGTGAGCGTCGTGCCGTCAATGCGCCACGTGCTGACCTCGGCCAGTGTTTGCAGGTACTGGTCCTCCTGATCCATCCCGACCTCGCATGCCATCATGGTTGCGATGATCTCGCTGATGGTGATGCCTGCGCCATCCACGCTCACCGTGCCGCTGTAGCTGTTGCAAGTCGCGTTCCCGGTGACCATCCCATCCGCAAAGGTGGCGGTGATGCTGGTATCAGCAAGGAGTGAAGCGACCGCGTCCCCGCCGACGATGAACGATTCCAGCGTCCAGCTTGTGCCCTCGAGCGCGACATCAGAAGGTGCAGCGGCGCGCTCAAACACCAGATACGCCGTTTCACCGAAGAACTCCAGCGTCGCCCCTTCCAGGCTCCAGCCGTTGATGTCGGCCAGCGCGTCCAGGTATTCCTGCTCCTGCTCCATCAGGCCTTCGCAGAACATCTCCGTTGAACCGATGTTGCTGAAGCTGAGGCCGTCCGGGTCGATTGTGTAATCGCCAAAGTAGCTGTTGCACATTGACCCCGTGATCTTCAACCCGTCAAAACTGGCGGTGATGGTTGAGCCTTCAACCAGGCTGTGCCCATTCAGGCTGACGAGATTCCAGTCGCCGATCAGGTCAGCCCCCACCATCTGGCTGCCCCCTGCAGAACCCTCATCCGGGGGCAGTTGATCGCCCTCACCCGAGTCAAGCGGCAGTGGTTCCCCTGGTACTGCGCCGCTGCATGCTGCCAAAACCAGCCCAGCAGCGATCACCAAGAGTAAGGCCATTTTCTTTGTAGCCATGATTTGTACTACCTCTCCTGCAAGAATTCATTCTTTCCAAATTAGCGTTCCGAGATAATAACGTCCACAGGGTGTAGTTGGTTCCATCGTGCAGGGCAGCCTCTGCAATAGACAGCACAAGCCCTGGCAGTTTATGGTGAAGGCCATGGCCACCGGTTAAGTTCTGAGAAGGAGTATTCTCATAATCTATTTTTGAGCCGGGATGTGATTTTAAACGGAAAACGGGCGGCCCGTGAGCCGCCCGCCTCCCGCGTTTGAGGATTGGGCCTTCCAGTTGGTACCGGCACGCTACCGCTAAAAGATGCGAAAACCTGCGATGGGGTAGCGCAGGTCTTGCTCCTCGCTGTCGACGAGATTCAGGGCAGGCAGAAAGCCCAGCCGCACACTGCCGGTCAGATCAACCCGTGTGGCAAGCTGGCCGTTGGCCTCGCGCGCGGCGATCAGCCGCCCCTCGACGGGGCGCGGCCCGCCCGCTGCCCCCATCATCTTGTGGGAATCCAGAAAGCGGCCTACCTGCCTCTCGTCCATCGTCGCGCCTCCCCCTGGTAATGAATGCGCTCATTCGCGCTGCACGCGCTGAATCCAGTGTATGGGAGGTGTGTGACATGCATGCAACAGGATGTGACAGTTCTGTAACATCCTGTCACCATCCGGTAACAGGCGGGGCGGGGAAACAGCTCGGGGCCGCTTACTGTGCGGCCCCGGTGCGGGTTGATGCGGTGGATGCGGCGGCTTTACGCCCGCACCACGTGGGAGGCCTGCGGGCCCTTCTCCGTCTGCTCGACGGTGAATTCAACGCGCTGGCCCTCTTCGAGCGAGCGGAAACCCTGGCCCTCGACGGCGGAGTAGTGGACGAAGACGTCTTTGCTCCCGTCATCCGGCGCTATAAAGCCAAATCCCTTAGCATTGTTGAACCACTTCACGGTTCCCTGTACACGATCTTCCATGGGGTGTTGTACTCCTTAACCCATCAGTATGCTGTAGCGCAGGGACCAGGCCGCTCAAATAAAAAGTGCCCGGCGATGCCGGGCTCTTATCTCTGACAAGACTTGTTCCTGCATACTACCTGAGGAAAGATTATAGCATCCGTGTTAGCGGCTGCAAACTTTCGATAACGGCAGAGGGCCGCGCAGCGCGCGGCCCTCTGTACGGGTTCGACCTTTGCGTGTGGCGGCCTTTTAGACCTTCATCACGCGGACGGCCTGCGGGCCCTTGGGGCTCTGCTCCACGGAGAACTCGACGCGCTGGCCCTCCTCAAGTGAGCGGAAACCCTGGCCCTCGATGGCTGAGTAGTGGACGAAGACGTCCTTCCCACCGGTGTCCGGCGTGATGAAGCCGTACCCCTTCTCGCCGTTGAACCACTTGACTGTCCCCTGAATACGCTCTTCCATGGGGTTTTTGTACTCCTTACCGTACAGTTGATTGCTAATGGCGCAGGGCAAAGGCCGTAGAAGTGATTAAAGGCCCGGCATATGCCGGGCCCTCATCTTTCTGACAAGACTTGATCCTGCATCCTACCTAGCAAGAATTGTAGCACTGGTTTTTTTGCCTGCCAAGTTTCACCCGGGCACTCACCCCCCAGCGCAGCGGGCGCGGGCGCAAACGCGGGTCTGCAGGCCGCCGTCAGGCACACCGGTTGCATGAGATTAGTATGTTCCCTAGAATGATTTTGTTCGATACGGGCACCCGGTTCGTCATATTGCCCACCCTAAACCCCGCAAGGAGGAGCCCCCAATGCAACGCGCAATACTGATACTTGTGTGCTGCACAGCACTGCTGGCAGCATGCGCAGCGCCTGCACCTGCCACCCAGGAACCGCCCGCAGAGGCTGCCACCGACATCCCCCCGCCGCCCACCAGCACATCCCCGCCGACTGAGACCCCCACCCCTGAACCCACAGCTACTCCCGAGCCAACACCAATCCCAGAAGGCCTGTTTTTCCGCGATGATTTCAGCGGGGAGCTGGCAGACGGCTGGGAGTGGATCAACGAAGAAGCCGATCGCTGGACGATCAGCGAGGACGGCTGGCTGGAGATCACTGCAGGGAACCCGGGCCTTTTCGTAGCTGAAGAAGCGCTGATCGTCCAGGTCAACCTGCTCTCCCGTGCCATGCCCGAAGGCAATGTCGATCTGATCACCCATGTGGCTGCCAACCCGGACGAAAACTTCAAGCAGGCAGCCATCTTCTTCATCCAGGACTACGGTAACTTCGTCGGCCTGAACATCGGCATGTGCACCTTCTGCAGCCCGGACAGCGAAGGCTACGGTTTTTATATGGATGCTTTCAAGGATGGTCAATCCGTCCGTGATAGTGCCATCGTGGCTCCGCGCAGTGCAGACACCATCGATGCATATCTGAAGCTCGCCTATAGGCCTGCAGCGGGCACCATCACGGGCTACTATGCGACAGCCCCGGATGCCTGGCAGGAGCTTTTTGTAGTTGAAGGGGCTCCAGTCCCCACCCTGATCGCACTGGGTGCGGCGAATGTTCCGGGACCCCCGAACGGGTCAACGCATGATCTGTTGGCGCGCTACGACTTTGTGGAACTCTGGCAGCCTGCGGACTGACCGCCTAAACCGCCGGGGAGATGCCTGCGGTCAGCGCCGGGATTTCCCCCATCTGATTTGGATTTCTTAATACCGGGTGCCCACCCTCACAGACATCCGTCGCAATGCAGCCTCACGAGGCTTCCAGCACACGCGTCTCATACAGCACAGCGGCCTGTTTCTGCGCCCTGCTGAGGGGGTAGCGCAGCAGCCCTTTCCAGCGTTCGGGGAACTGCTCGAGCGTGGGCCACTGGCGTTCGATGTGCAGGCCCAATGCCCTGATGTCCTGCGCCCCGTCGATCAACCAGTTCACAGCGGCCCCGGCGGAGGCCCAGCGCGCACGCGCCGCCGCGCTGAACGCCGCGCCGGACGCATCGAGCAGGAAGGTCGCTCCCGGCAGATGCTGGCGCAGCAGGTCCACACCCCGGCGCATCTCGCCGGGGTCGAGGAACAGCAGCACCCCCTCGGCGATCAGCAGCACATCGCGTGCATCCAGCGGCGGGAGCGCGGCGATCCAGGCGGAGTCGCCAAACCCGGCGGGGATAGGCAGCAGGCGCGGTTCAGGGGCTTCGAGTGTCGCGCGCACGGCCAGTGCATCCGGCAGATCGACCAGCGCCCAGCGTGCGTCTGGCGCCTCGATGCGATAGGGGCGTGTGCTCAACCCGGCGCCGATCTCGATGACCAGGGCTGTGGGACGCTCGGCGAGAAAAGCGCGGGTTACATCATCCATGACACGGGCACGCACGGCGAAGCCGGTTTGCAGGCCGGGTGTATAGACCGCGTCAAAAGTGGGGTCCCAGCCCAGGCGCGCCAGCCAGTCGGCGGCCAACGGATCGCGCAGCAGGCCGTCGGGGCGCGCGTGTTCATCCGCCCTGCCGCGCAGGGTGAGCAGCAGGGTGCGCTGGGAGCCTTCAAGGGAGATCATCTGGGAGGACGCCCGGTAAGAAAAAGGGGCAGGCTCTGTGACCTGGCCTGCCCCGCACATATCGCATCCAATGTCAGCCGCCGCAGCAGCTTCCCCCGCCGCAGCCGCCTGCTGCGTACGGATCGGAGCCTGCGTCCTCACCGGTACGGAACGAGTTGCCGCAGCCGCAGGTCGAGACGGCGTTGGGGTTGCGAATGGCGAAACCGCCGCCCATCAGGCTGTCGACGAAGTCAATGGTGGCCCCGGCGATATAGCGCAGGCTGACCGGATCGACCAGGAGGCTGACGCCGCCCTCTACCTCGATGCGTACGTCATCCTCCATCGGCTGGTCATCAAAGCCCATGCCGTAGCGCATCCCGGAGCAGCCGCCCCCCTGGACGAAGACGCGCAGCGCGTGATCCACAAAGCCCTTCTCGGCCTTGATGCGGGCGATCACCTCGGCCGCTGCCGGAGTGACGGTGATGAGGTTCTGGTTGGTGTCGACCTGCTGTGCCATATGCTTCCCCTTTGCGGAAATGGCGATGATTGCTGATAAAGTCAGTCTAGCTTCTCTGCGCCCCGGCGCCAGTGACGTTTGGCAGGAATTCACCGTGACGGGCGGGCCGGATCGGCGCACAAACACCAGGGGCAGGCAAACACCGCCCTGCCCCTGGTGATGATGCCACAAACCAGATCACCCGCCGCACTTGCCACCGGTCGTATCCACTTTGAAGGACCATGTGGCCGACCAGGGGCCCAGCATGCCTTCCGTCGAAACGGCGGCAACGCGCCAGTAGTAGATGGTGCAGTCTGCCAGCGGGGCGCCGGGTGCCCAGTTGGTGGTGGGGTTCCCCGTGCCGCCGCTCAGGCTGGTATCGGCGAAGCTCGAGTCGGTCGCCAGGTCGATGCGGTAGCCGGGCGGCTGACAGTTGCCCGTATAGCGCCAGTACAGGCGCGGCCAGATCTCGGTGACGATGGCGCCGTTGGTCGGCACGGCCAACTGCGGCGCATCGAACGGGCAGGCAGGCTGTGCCTGAGTCGGTGCGGGCGTGCGGAAGCTGACCGTAGGCGACCACGGGCCGTAGGTGTTGGGCTCGGCAGCGACGACGGCCACCTTCCAGTAGTAGCGGGTGTTGGGCAGCAGCGGCGCGGGCGTCCAGGCGAGCATTTCGCCGTGCGGCGCTGTGATCGTCTGCGTGGGGGATGCCAGATCGGGCGAGGTGCCCAGCAGGATGCGGTAGTTTGGCGGCGTGCACGGACTGTCGGTGCCGTAATCCCACCAGAGAGTCGGTGTTAGTGAGCTGACCGTCGCGCCATCCGGGGGATCGTAGGGATAGGGCGCGGCGAAATCCGCGGGGGTGCAGGCTGGTGGCGCCGGGGTGGTTGCGGCAGGCGCTGGCGGCGGGGTGGTGGCTGCCGCGGCGGGCGCGCTGCTGGGTGTCAGTGAGGGCAGCGGCGGCTCGCCCAGCTCCGCTTCACACGTCCCGGTGAAGTCCGTGCTGAAGCTGCGCGTGGGCGAGTACGGCCCCAGCGTCGAGCCGGTGAAGGGCGCGATGCGCCAGTAATAGGTGGTGCAGTCGGCCAGCGGATCACCGGGGAACCAGCGGCCCCAGGGGTTGCCGGTGCCGCCGCTCAGGCTGGTATCCGCGAAGGACGGATCGGTGGCGAGGTCCACGCGGTAGCTCTCGGGCAGGCAGTTCTGCGGATTATCCCAGGCCAGCAGGGGCAGGCTCTCGCTGACGGCTGCCCCGTCGGCGGGCTCGACCAGCACGGGGGCGGCGAGGCCTGCCTCCGGGCACAGCGGCCCGATGAAGAAGGTGCGCTGCCCGGAGAAGGGGCCGAGCGTCGTCCCGTTGATCGGCGCGACACGCCAGTAGTAGGTCTCACCGGGCAGCAGGGCCGAGCCCGGCGCCCAGGACGTGGAGGGGTTGCCGGTGCCGCCGCTCAGGCTGGTGTCCGCAAAGTCAAAGTCTGTCGAGAGATCGATGCGGTAGCCCTCGGGGTCGCAGTCGAGCGGATAGGTCCAGGACAGCGTGGGCAGGGTGCTGCTGAGGATCGCCAGGTCGGCGGGGTCGGATAAGGCGGGCGGCAGCAGCGAGTCGGTTGGACAGGTAGCAGGTGTCGGCGTGCCCGACGTGGGCAGCGAGCAGGCCAGCAGCGCCGCGAGCAGCGCCGCTGCAGCGATCAGCGAGCGTCTCAGGGTCATCGCGTTCCCCCTCAGGTGCAGTTGATACGGTCCATACCGCCTGCATTGTAGCATGAAGCGTGGATCGGGGCCGGGCAGCCGGGACCCGTATGCTAGATGCTGATCGGGGCGCAGCATGCTGCGCCCCTGCCCGCTATGTTTATTGGCTATAATTGTAGCTTCTTAGCTACCTTTTCTTCTCCCCTCCGCCCGAGGTCTGACCACTTCCACCCTTTGTGCCAGTATCCTGAGGGCCACCCGGCCCCCCCGTGCCAGACGTCCTTGTTCCGGACCCGTCACGACCTCCCTCGTGGGTTTGTTGTTTGTCGCCACCTTTTGGACCAGTGTCTGTTTCCTTACCAAACATTTCGGCACCTTACCCTTTCAATTACAGTACACACCCTGGATCATGGTTTCAATACGTTCAGCATCCGTATCTAGCTCTTACTGTAAATCTATATGCGTCTGCAATTCTTGTCGCGACGACTACGCTTCAGATACGCAATTGGCAGGTTAACTGCCCTGTTCCCCTTTTGAATATAGAGCGCGAAAATGCCCGCCAGAACAACAAGGCGCGGGCCTGTTGCAGCCCGTGCCTTGATATTCACCATACCGCAATTAATAACCGGACGCGGATCAGCGGCGGTCGGAGATGCGCTGCCCTTCCTCGACGACTTCCTCCAGCCGGAAGATATAGGGGGTGATCATCTCCGGCGTCAGGGTGAACGAGGCCAGCTCCTCGCCGGTCCAGATCGTCTTGCCGTACTCGGCCCACAGGTTGAAGCTGATCAGGTCACGCAGTTGGTACCGGCGGTCTGCGCGGATGGGCAGGCGATCCACCGGCAGCCCGAAGCGGTAGGTCACCCGCTCGGGTGTGAAGCTGGCCAGCCCGAAGACCACACGCTCGGCATCATGGCGGATCACCGTGAAGACACGCTCGGCAGGCCGCTGGCCCTGTTTGCCCCGGTAGTGGTTGAGATCGTCCACCGACACCGCATTGAAAAGCGCCTGGCCGTGGCGCAGCACCGCGTTGCGGCGGCGCGCCAGCAGCAGCCCGCTCAGGAACTCCGTCTGGTCGCGCTCCTGGCGTGCATGGATCATGGGCACGAAGCCCGCCATCACCAGCAGACCCATCAGCGCGCGGGCCGCCTGCGACCCGCGCAGGGGATAAGCGAAGCCCTGGCGCGTATCGTGCGTCTCGGTGAAGGCCACGCGTGGTGCATCTTGCGGCAGGATCGCCCAGTAATCGTTCAGGTAGTCGCCCAGCTCGGCGGGGCTGATCTGCCCCCCCAGCATGGCGTACAGCATCGCATAAGGGTGGTAATCGCAGGCCATCTCGTGCGCGCGCAGCCAGAGCGGGCCGTTCAGCTCGCAGAGCAGCGCAGCATCAGGACGCACAGCCAGCAGGTCGCGGCGCAGCGCATCGAGCAGCGGGGCTGTGCCCAGGTTGGTGCGGCTGGCGTGATAGGGCAGGTCGCGTGCCCAGTTGGGCTCCTTGCCGTGCGGTGCATCGACGCGGAAGCCATCAATGCCGAACTCCTCGACCCAGCGGCGCGCATAGCCGCGCACAAACTCCTGGTAGGCCGGATTGGCCCAGTCAAATGACCAGGTGTCGTCCCAGCCGTGCGAATGCATCATCTGGCCGGACTCGTCGCGGGCGAACCACTCCGGGTGCTCGCGTGGATAGGGTGCCTCCAGCGCGCAGCCCTGTGTGACCAGGTCCATCAGCACGCGCATGCCCAGGTCGTGCGCCGTGCCGATCAGATCGTGGAAGCTCTGCTCGTCGCCAAGCAGCGGGTCGAGCGCCTCGAAGTCGCAGATCGCGTAGGGGCTGCCCACCGACTCCCAGTTGCCGTCCCAGGGGACCTCTTTCTTGTTGCGGTGCGGATGCACCGGCAGCAGGTACAGCGCATCGATACCCATCTGCTGGATGCGGCGCAGCTCGTCGCTCAGCTTATCAAACCCGCCGTAGATGCCGGGGTGTACCTCGTAGATCGCCACGCACTCGGCGGCGCGGTTGGGCTCCGGATAGATGGGCGGCTGGGCGCCAGCCAGCGTCAGGGCATCGCGGTAGGCTGCGAGGGCTGCGCTGTACGGCCCAGGCACGGCCATCAGGTAGATCGTCCCGCTCTGCAGGCGCGTGCCGGGCGCCAGCCAGCCCGCCAGCCCCAGGTCGAAGCCCAGGTCGCCGCGCACGCCGTCACCGCAGACCCAGGGAGCGGCGGCTTCGCTCTCGCCCCAGTACCAGGTAGCGAAGCTCCAGGCCAGCGCCGGATTATGCACCACCAGCAGGCCGGGCCCCATATCGGGCGCATCGGCGATGGAGCGGCCCCACAGGTATGGCGCGCCCGGTGCGAAGGCCTCATCCTGCGGCAGCGCTGCGCCGAAGGCCAGCAGGCCCTCAGGGAGCGCGCGCGCCGAGGCCTGTGCCAGCGGCAGGCGTGGACGGACCAGATTGGCAGGCGCCTCGAAGCGGCACTGCGCCGGGTCACCGGGGGCGACACCCCCCACCCCGGCGCGTACGCCGGTGAGCTGCACCTCCGCGCCGGACATATTCTCGACGGTCAGTGTGCGGGCCAGCAGGCCGTTTACCAGCGTATAGCGATCCTCGATGCGCAGCGGGCCCAGCTCCAGGTGCAGCGCCAGCCAGCCGTCCCCGGCCTGGTGATCGCGCAGGGCGGGCTCGCCGGGGATGCGCTGATAAGCCAGCGCCGCCCCCAGCATGCCGGGGCGCACCGCCCCGCCGAGCAGATCAGGGCCGCCGCGTGCCAGCCCGATCAGGGTGCCGGTTCTCTCATCAAAGCGCAGGGAATAATCACCCAGCGTGATTGCCAGTTCTGCCATAGGGACCTCGTCAGAGTTCCGGGGTGCGGTCGTTCAACCTCTGTGGATGCCGGGGAAAGCAGGTTCCCGGCAAAGGTTCCAGTAACTATAGCAGGGGGGCCGTCCGCTGTCCACATATCGGGGAAGTGGCTGTCTCGCCTGCGGCCTGACAGGGCACAGCGCAGGCTCAAAGCCACGGGTCCACATCACCATCCAGGTGACAGGTATCGTTCCACAGGCGCACAAAACCGTCGCTGTCCTCACCCAGCCCCAGCATGCACAGGCCGGTGTTGCCCGTGCGGAAGATGAAGCGGCGGTGCAGCGGCAGGCCGGTCACCACGCAGGCCAGCACGGAGAGCAGGCCGCCGTGGGTCATGACCAGCACACCGCCCTCCGGGCGCGCGGTGCGCAGATCGGCCAGAAAGCCGCGTAGGCGCTCCGCGGCGTCCTCGAGAGCCTCGGCGCCCGGCGGCATGATGTTTTGATCCTTAAGCCGCTGCGCCCACAGCTCCGGGTAGGCGGCGGCGATCTCCTCGCGGGTCATGCCCTCCCACGCCCCGTAGTTCAGCTCGCGCAGGCGCGGGTCGGGGATCAGCGGGCAGGCCAGGGCTGAGGCGACAGCCTGCGCGCTCTGTAACGAACGCTGCAGGTCTGAGGTGTAAATAGTGCGCACTCCGCGCAGGCGCGGCGAGCGGGCCAGTGCCTCAGCCTGGGCGAGGCCTTTCGCGTTGAGTGGGACATCCGTCTGGCCCTGAAAACGGCCTGTCGCGTTCCAGTCGGTCTCGCCGTGGCGGGCGAGCAGCAGTGCTTCCATGCGGGCTCCTTGCGTCTCCTGGTTTGACCCTGCCGATTCTACAAGGCATCGCGCACGCCGCCAGTGACAGATATCCTCCCTGCCAGGAATCAAAACGGGCGGCGCTGTGAACGCCGCCCGCGCGTCATGCATGCCTGCGTTTATTCGGCCAGCACCGAATAGAAGTAGAGCGTCCCGGCCTGGCTGCCGGTAACCAGTGTGGCACCGTCTGGGCTGAAGGCGACCGCGTTCAGCGGACCCTGATCGCCGGGTGGGACCTGGCCGAGCGCGACACGCACCAGCGCATCGACCACCACCACGCGCCCATCGGCAGCCACTGCCGCAAAGACGGGTATCTCCGGCTCGAAGGTCAGTGCCGTGACCGGCGCTGCCGCCACGTTCAGAGCATCGCCTGCAGCGCCGCGCACCACATCATAAAAAACCACCTGGCCCAGCGTCTCTCCGGGTGCCAGCGCGATGATCAGCAGGGCGTCATCCGGGGAGAAGGCCAGCGCGGTCACCGGGTCGGAGGGCGGCACGATCTGCAGCGGCTCGCCGGACTCGACCGACCAGATCACCACGGTGCCATCCGTCGACCCGGAAGCCAGCAGCGTCCCATCGAAGGACCAGGCCAGGGCGCTGATCGGCGCCGGGTGCCCGGTCAGGCTGAGCAGCGCCTCCCCGCTGGTGCTGCTCCACACGGTGACCAGGTTGCCAGCATCACCGGAGGCCAGGCGGCGGCCATCAAAGGTGAAGGCCAGCGCGGTTACATCACTGCCGGTGCCTGCCAGGGTGATCCCCGCCCGCCCGCTGGAAGGCGTCCACAACGCGATCTCCGCGCCGGACGACGAGGCCGCAAAGCTGCCCTCCGGGCTGATGCCCGTCTGCACCGGGCTGCGCACCGGGCCGTCGGCGCTGCCTGCCGCAGCCGCCTCAGTAGGCACGCTGACACTGGCCCGCACTGCGGCCCCTGCCGCGTTTAAGGCATAAACGGTGCCGCGCGTATACGCAAGCGCTCTCACCGGTGAAGGGCCGGTGCGTACACTGGCCAACTCGGCCAGCTCCAACACATCAATGCCGAGCAGGTCGCTGCCTCCACCGCCTACTTCAGCATCCAGCTCGGCGAGGGTCCAGCGCAGCACGGTTGCCTCCGTGGCGCCTATGACCACCGCTGAGTCCGGAGTCCAGGCGACGGCCTGCACCGTGCTGGCCTGCGACTCCAGGGTGCGCACCAACGCACCCTCGCTGTCAAACAGGCTGATCGTGCCATCCGCGCGGGCTACCGCCAGCGTGCCAAGCGGCGCATACGCCATGTCCCAGACAATGAAATCCCAGCCTTCGGGGAAGCTGGCGAGCAGGTCGTCGGTGATCGGCGTGCCCTCCACCAGGATGGCAGGCGCGGGCAGCTCGGAGGGAGGCTCCTCCTCATTGAGTGCGCTGATGTCCCATACACCGACCGCTCCATCGCGCGTGCCGTAGGCCAGGCTGGTGCCCTCGGCGTTGAAGGCCACCGCCTGCGCCTCGCGTGCCGTATCCAGCGTGGCCACCTGGGCGCCGGTGGCCGCATCATAGATGTCCACCTGGCCGAACAGGCCGCCGATGCCCAGCGCGGCCGCGAAGCGCGTGCCATCCGGGCTGAAAGCCAGATCGAAGACGTCCCCCGCCTCGGGGTTGACGCTGAACAGCTTCTCACCGGTGGTGGTATCGAACACATCGATCAACCCGGCGAAGCCGCCCACAACCAGTGTGGAACCATCGGGGTTGTAAGCCAGCGCAAACACCTCGTCGCTGTACTCCAGGGCGGCCCCGGGCGAGCCGGTCTCCACGCTCCAGAACTGGACCAACCCGTTTTCATCGCCGGTGACGATCACCGAACCGTCGGGGGCAAAGGCGACGGCATTCGCGCCGCCCTGGCCGATGGTGGTGGTCCCCTCGGAGGTGATCAGGGTGATCGCGGCACCGGCAACGGCGACCGTTGAGCCATCCGGGCTGATCGCCAGGTCGCTGCCGCCCTGTTCGAGCAGCACACTGATGCCCGGCCCGAAGCGCGGCACCGGGGTGGCGGTCGGGCTTGGCTCAGGCGTCGGGCTGGGCTGTGGAGTCGCTGTGGGGGCCAGGGTGGCAGTTGGCGCTTCTGCGACCACGGTCGGCGTAGGCTCCGGCGTGGGGGTGGCCTGCGCCGGGATGCCGGGGAGTTGGAAGGGCAGTGCGGCGGCGAAGGATGGCACAAAATAGGCCGCCGCGTACAGGCCGGCCAACACAATCACGACGAGCAGCAGCATGATGATCAGGGTGCGCAGGCAGCCGCCGGAACGCGCGCGCTCGCGGCGCGGGCGCGGGGTCCCCTGCAGGCGATCCAGGCGCTCCTGGGCCCAGCGGCGGGCGCGCGGGTCCTCGCTGAGCTGCACCACGTTTTCCAGGCAGCGGATCTCCAGGTCGCGCTCGTCAACAAGCTGGGACATGATCGCCCAGGCCTCGGCGTTTTCCGGGTTGGCATCGAGGATGCGCGACACAATGCGCCCCGCCTCGGGGCGCTGACCGGATTTGGCCAGGCCAACGGCGCGCTTGAGCTCCGCGCGCTCGCGGGCAGAAGGATCCGGCGCACCGGTGTCCTCCACCTCAACCTCAATGGGCGGCGGCGTGGGCATGCTAGCCGCTGTGACCCGCTCCGGTGCAGGGGCTGCCGGTACTTCCTCCGGCTCGATCTCCAGCATATCCTCGGCTGCGGAGACCGGCTCGGGCTGATCCCCTGAGATGCCCAGCGCTGCGAACAGGTCGCGTTCCGGGGTGCGGAACACCGGCTCTTCCTCTTCGCCCTCCGCCTCCATGTCGGGCTCTCCCGGCTCCTCCATATCCGGGGGCGGTGCCCCGGCTGCTGGCGCCGGCTGGCGCATAAACGGCGGCAGCTCCGGCTCTTCGGCGGGCGGTGGAGGGAACGGCGGCTTGGGTGCTGATGGCCCCTCGTCGGGCTCACGCAGCCACTCGAGCGACCCCATGTCGAGCGACGGCTCTCCCTCTTCCTCGGCGGCGCCCGAGTCGACCAGCGGCCCTAACGAATCGAGCAGGTCATCGGCGGTGGGCAGGCCTGCCATCAGGTCTTCTGCATCCATGCCTTCCAGCCCCAGTTCGGCGAAGATGTCAAGGTCCTCGTCGTCGGGTTCCTCCGGCAGCCCAACTTCACCGGAGGGCGTGACGCCCGGCCCCGCGAACGCATCAGAGGGGGGCTCAGCCGGGCGCTCCAGGCCCAACCCGGAGAGGAAGTCGCCTTCCGGCTCCGCTTCGGGCTCAGGCTCAACCTCGGGTTCCGCATCCAACGGGGAGAAGTCGAGCGCCCCGAAGATGTCCGGCTCCTCCCCGATGGGCGGCGGCTCGGTGCGCGGCGGGCGCACGATCTCCTCCTCATCGCGTGGAGGCGGCTCAGCACCAGCCTGCAAATGGGCAAGCTGTCCTTCAGCCCATTCCTGGGTGAAGCTGTCCTCCGCGTAGCGCAGCGCACGGCGCAGGCAGTCGATCTTCTGCTCAGGCGAGTCGACGAGCTGGGACATCACGCCCCAGGCTTCGCCGTCGCGCGGATGGTCTTTCAAATACTCGGCGGCGAGCGCACGGGCCTGATCCCGCTGGCCCTGCTCCGCGAGCTCGACAGCGCGCTCGAGAATGTCTTTGCCCATGGTGCCCTCTTTATGGTGCGTTATAGTCGGCTACTTGCGATGCTATCACACGCGTTGGTTCCGGGCAAGCGCGGCGAGCCTGCCCCTCAGCCTAACGGCGGGAGCGCATCCACCAGATCGCTGCGCCGGGCGTAATATTCCACGCGCAGCAGGTCCATCATCAGGTTATCGATCATCTGGCCGTCTTTATAGCCCGCCCGGCGCATACGTACGCTCACCTGGAAGCCGAGCTTGGCGGCCAGCGTCACGGCGCGCTGGTTGCCTGAGTGCGTCCAGAGGCGCACCACGCGCAGCCCAAGCTGCTGGAACAGGAATTCCAGCAGCACCTCACAGGCCTCCTGGGCTGTGCCGCTGCCCCAGAACGGCCGCGCAACCATGATGCCGATGGTGGCCTCCCAGCGCTGCTCCAGCGCCGTGTAGGTAATGTACCCCGCGGCCGCCCCGCTCTTCCTGATCTCAATGATGAAGCGGGCATCATCCCGCCGGTAGGAGAACTCGCGCGCTTCGAAGCGGCGCATGTACATGGGCAGGGTGTAATCGGGAGGCAGGGGCATGGTCCACGCCTGGGTTTCCAGATCGTTGCGCAGGGCAACCAACAGCGGCTGGTCTTCGGCGCGTTCCTCGCGCAGCAGCAGCGTTTTACCTTCCAGCGGCATGCTCAGCCTTCCTTCTGGCGCGCGGCCCACTCATCACGCAGGATGTCCATCACCAGCATATCGTACGGGCGGCTGTCACGCAGCCCGGCATGGCGCATGTGCCCCGCTGCCTGGAAGCCCTGCGCGGTCAGGAACGCGATCCCGCCCGTGTTCCAGTCGGCCACCCAGGACGCGGCATGCACGGCAGGGGTGAAGCCAAACAGGTAGCCCAGCAGCAGTTGGAACGCCTCGCTGGCGTAGCCCTGGCGGCGCTGCTCCGGGCTGATCACGACGGCGAGATCGGGGGCCAGGCGATCCCAGCCCCAGTGCGCGAACGCGTGGCCGAGCAGCGCCAGCGTATCATTCGCCAGCACGGCCAGCGTGACGCCCTGCTCCTGCTCTGACCAGCGGGCGTACAGCCGCTCAACCGCCGCCTGGGTAACGGGCAGGGTATCGTCCAGGCCGTAGGTGTAGCGGCAGCCCGTCAGCGCGGGGTGGTTCAGATAATCCGCCAGTGCAAGCAGGTCATCCGGCTCAAACGGGCGCATGGTGATGCGCCTGCCTCGGAAGGGCGCTCGGATCATGCGAAGGGTCTCCCTTGCGCCGGATAGTCGCCCGGCGCCGCGTGTCGGGTATCATAGAGATAGGAGCACCTATAGTATACCCGAGGACCGCCGGTCCACAGCCTGTGATTGCCCGCGCACAGCCAGCGCGTGTATAATTTTGCAACTATGCGAGAAACTGGGAGATTGGAGGACGCCATGCGCCTGCCTCGCGTGTTGATCCTTGCCAGCCTGCTGGGGCTGGCGCTGCTGACTGCCTGCACAATAACACCCACGGCCACGCCTGCGCCCGGCTCTCCGCCCACAGCGGACGAGCCCACAGCCCCGCCTGCCACAGAGCCGCCCCCCCTGGCGACGCTCGTCGCGCCGACCGCCGGCCCCACGGAGGCCCCGCCTGACCCGGCGGCTGGCCCGGACGGCGCGGGCGATGCCTACTTCCCCACGCTGGGCAACGGAGGCTACGATGTGCAGCACTACACCATTGCCCTGGATGTGGAGTTCGAGCGCAACCGCATCGCCGGCACAACCACGTTGGAGGCAGTGGCGACCCAGGAACTGAGCCGCTTTAACCTGGAGTTTCGCGGCCTGACCATCAACGATCTGCTGGTTAACGATGCCCCCGCCGAGTTCACGCGCAGCGGCTCCGAGCTGATCATCACCCCGGCGGAGCGGATCAGCCGGGGTGATACCTTCAGCGTGACGGTGAGCTATCAGGGCGCCCCGGAGCAGACAGGCGCGATCACCACAGACTTCACGATTGGCTGGGTGTATTACGGTGACGGGGTGTTTGTGGCAGGCGAGCCGGCCGGGTCCTCGAACTGGTTCCCGGTCAACGAGCACCCCAGCGATAAGGCCACCTATACCTACATCATCTCGGTGGAGGAGCCGTACGTCGTCGCGGCGAACGGGGTGCTGCAGGATGTGCAGGACGAGGGAGATCGGCGCACCTTCATCTGGGAGTCGGACGATCCCATCGCCAGCTACCTGACCACGCTGGGGATCGGCCCCTTCATCGAGGAGACCGACGTCAGCGCGGGCGGCGTGCCGATCCGCAACTACTTCCACGAGGCTGTGCCCGAGGTGCAGCGCATCCACTTCGAGCGGCAGGGCGAGATGATCGACTACTTCTCGGAGATTTTCGGCCCCTACCCCTTCGACGCCTACGGTGTGGTGGTCCATAACCAGCCGTTCCGCTTCGCCCTGGAGACACAGACGCTTTCCACCTTCGGCAGCACCTTCATCAGCGAGGAGGTGGTGGTTCACGAGCTGGCGCATTCCTGGTTCGGCAACAGCGTGACCCCTGCTGCCTGGCAGCACATCTGGCTGAACGAAGGTTTTGCCACCTACGCCAGCGTGCTGTGGCTCGAATACGCTTACGGGCCGGAGGCCCTTGATGACGAGCTGGCCTACTACTATGAACTGATGGCCAACTACAACGAGATCCCGCTCAACCCGCGCCAGGCGGCCAGCGTGATCGGGCAGCTCCCGCTTTCAGGCATGTTGATCAGCGTTGACCAGGCCAGCGCCGCGCTGTCTGCCCTGCTCACGCCTGCCGTGTCCCCTGAGCAGGCACGCGCCATGGCGGAGAGCGTCGGGCGCGATCCCCTGCCCGCCGATGAGCTGGTCGTGCTGGTCCGCAACGCCGACTTCGATCAGGTGGGCGTCACCGCCGAGATGTACCGCGATTTCCTGCTGGCCATCGGGCTGACCGAGGAGGCCGAGGCGCTGGAGACCTCACACGTGATCGGCGACCCCGGGCCGGATAACCTGTTCACCGAGGATGTCTACGAGCGCGGCGCGCTGACGCTGCACGCCCTGCGCCTGCGCGTGGGCGATGACACGTTCTTCACGATCCTGCAAACCTATTACGACCGCTTCAAATATGCGAATGCGACCACCGATGATTTCATCCGCGTGGCGGAACAGGTCAGCGGGGAGCAGCTTGACGACCTGTTCAATGCGTGGCTGTTCCAGCCGGAGCTGCCGGACATCCCGGAGATGGAGTTGTACGCGGCGGATTACTGATCCGGGGAGCTCTGCCTGCACGCACTTTTCGTAGAAACCCCTTCGCCTGACGACGAGGGGGTTTCTGGCCCGGCTCCTTCTTCCACTTTTCACGCCCTGCTTCCTGCGCGGTGCTTTCCAACCCGGTTGCGGAATAAACGTATCATCATAGAATTGACCCACTCAATGAACTCGGTAGAGGGGGTGCATTATGAGCCGGGTATTCCGTGTTTTAAGCTTTGCATTCGGGCTGGCAGGGGCCGCGCTGGCAGTCGGATATTTCCTGCGGCTGCCGTGGGCCACGGCACTGTGGCCCTGGGAAGATGGGCGGCTTTCATTCATCTTCATCAGCTCGATCATGGCGGCCATTGCAGCGCCGGTATTATGGATCGGGCTCAGTGGGGAACTTGGAGCCGCTGCAGGCGGTGCGATCAACCTGGGGGTGACCTTCAGCGGGGCCGCCGTGTTCCTGTTCCAGCTTTACGGTGAGTCGAACGAGGCGCACCTGCTGCGCTTCGCCATCGGCTGCGCGGTCTTTGCCCTGTTCAACGTGGCCATCCTGGCCTGGAGCCTGCGCCAGCCGATCCGCGATACACGCCCGATGCCCACGCTGGCGAAAGTCTCGTTTGTGGCCTTTGGCGTTGTGCTCACCGGGGTGGCGATTGCCTTGCTGCTGCGCGCGCCTCGGGTCTTCCCCTGGCCGCTCGATCCGCGCTCATCGGTGCTGTTCGGCTGGATCTTCCTGGGTGCTATGACTTACTTCATCTACGCGGTCATCCGGCCAAGCTGGCATAACACCAGGGGGCAGCTCCTGGGTTTTCTGGCCTATGACCTGGTGCTGGTGGTGCCCTTTATCCAGCACTTCGCTACCGTCAAGCCCGAGCACCTGCTGAGCCTGACGATCTACCTGGCGGTGATCCTCTACAGCGGCCTGCTGGCGATCTACTACCTGCTGCTGGACAGGTCAACACGGGGCAGAACAGCCCACATGGCGAATGCAGTGCACTGACACCCTGCAGAAACACACAGGGCCGGGGATAACTGCCCCGGCCCCCATGTGCTGAACGCCGTTGATGTCAGCATGAACGACGGCTAGTCGTCATCATCGCCGTGATCGTCATCGCCGCCGCCTGAGCCGCTGTTGCTGCCGCTGTGGTCGTCCTCGTTCTCATTCGAGCTGTCGTCATTCGAGTTTGAGTCGTCATCGGACGAGTCATCATCGTTTGAGTTCGAGCTGTCATCATCGTTTGAGTTATCGTCGTTTGAGTTCGAGTCGTCCTCATTGCTGTTCGACTCGTTCTCATTTTCATCCTCTGACTCATTCTCGTTTTCGTTCTCATTCGAGTTGTCGTTGGAGTTGTCGTTCTCGTTTTCGTTCTCGTCGTCATCGTCATTCGAGTTCGAGTCATTCTCGTTGGCGCTGTTGTCGTTGGCATTGGCATTGTCGTTGCTGTTATCCGCAGCCTGGACAACCTCGATCTCCAGCACCAGCGTGTTGCCATCCTGATCCTCGACCGTGATCCTGACGGTATCACCGGCCTGCAGGCCCTGTACCAGTGTGGGGTCGCTGATCATGAACGCCTGCCCGTCAACTACCAGGGAAGTATCGCTCACCGAGTCCACGCGGCCATCCACGATCTTGTGCTCGCGGGTGGGAGCTGCCACTTCGGGCTGGCAGGCCGCCATAAACAGGGCGGCAACAATGACTACTACGACCAGCACAGGGAACTTACGATTTAAGTGCTTCATGACTGTCCCTCCTCAGGGTAACTATGAATTAGGTTGCGCTACCGAATAGATCACCGCGTATTCATCGCGGTAGACCTCGTGCAGCCAGGGATCATGCTCCGCCTGCCGCATGAAGCCGCCATGCCGCAGGTCGGAGATCACATAGGAGGCCCCGAAGTGCTCTGCGATGATCGCACCGGGCTCCTCCACGTCGCCGCGTGTGATCGCGGCCCATTCGTCGTACAGCGCCTCGTCATACTGGGTCATATAGGTCACATCGAGGCCGATGGTGTAGATGTTGTGCGTGTTGTAAAAGAACAGGCGCGGGAAGTCGTCCCAGTCCGTCTGGAAGACCAGCGAGCCGGGCTGGCTGTTCTCGACCAGCCAGGCGGAGGCATCGGCATAGGTTTCCGCGGGCTTCGCGCCCTCGAGCGCCCCGCGCGCCTCGTAGATGCTCAGGACGCCCATCACGCCGATCAGGGCAGCCAGCCCCAGCGGGACCAGCAGGCGCGCGCGGCGCCATGAGGCAGGCCAGCCCTCGAACCACTGCACCAGCAGCGGCCCAGCGCTCAGGGCGGCGAAGATCAACGCGAAGGCCGGGAAGTACTCGACGAAGCGCCGCGAGCGGAACAGCATCACGCCCGTGGCCACGGCCAGCCCGAAGGCAGCCAGCGTCTTGGCGTCGATGCGCTCGCCCCGCCAGGCCAGCGCCGCCGTCCCACCGACCATCGCCAGCAGCGCCATACCGGAGTTCTCCGCCAGGGTCCACGTCTCATACGGGTACCACTCATTGCCGACGCGCACGGCGGTGGCATCGAGCAGCTTGGGCAGCAGATGCCGCGCGATGAACTCCAGGTTCTGCGGGAAGTACGGGTTGACCAGCAGGCCCAGCGCGATACCGCCCAGCGCGAACATCAGCGGCTGCCAGGCCAGGCGCCCCTCGCGGATCAGCAGGGCGGCGAGATGCGCGCCCACGACCAGCAGCAGCAGCGGGAAGGCGTTGTACAGCCACACGTAGAAGAAGCCCAGCGGCAGCAGCCAGACGTAGCGTTCGCGCCACAGCAGGCCGAGCGCCAGCGCCAGCACCAGCAGCGACCCCGACTGGGCGCGCGGCATGCTCATGCGGAACAGGAAGGCATCCGATACGGCGAACAGCCCGAGCGCCCACAGCCACGCCCAGCGCACCTCGGCGCCGCGCAGGGCCCACCAGATCGCCGTGAAGGCCGCCGCGGGCATGATCACGCTGGCCAGCTTGGCCGCCGTGATCAGCGCAGCGGGCGTCGCCGCCGCAGCATCCGGGATGAACAGCGCCATGAAGGCGTGCCACAGGAAGTGATGGTCATAGTAGGACGCCGCATCCAGGATTGAGAGCGGCAGCCAGCGGAAGTCCAGACGCAGCCCTTCGAGGCGCATCAACTGCGCCACCTTGATATGGTAGTAGCCGTCCGTACCGGCCAGCGCAGGCGTGGCGAACTGGATCACCGCCAGCAGCAGCACGCTCGCCACGAAGACGGCGAAGCCGACTGCCGCCGGATGCGGCTCTCCCCACTTGATGCGCTGTACCTGCTCTGCCTGCATTGCTTCCCTCCAGACGATAGATTAGACGAATGAGGTCCAAAAAGGATACGGGTGGATTCTCTGAGTGTGGGAAAACGGCCGGGATGATGACGGGCATCCCCACTTATACAAGTAAAAAGGCGGCCCGGCGGGCCGCCCTCCAACAGGCGGTTTGATACTGTCTACGCGCCGGCAGGGGCCGGGCCGCGCGGCGCTGTCAGCCGCACGAAGCGCACAATCAGCGCCGCCAGGACGACCCCCGCAGCGATGGCTGCCACGGTCGCCACCAGCGGTGTGATGCCCATCTGCTTCTGGAAGATGCCGGCAAAAGCCCAGATCAGCACCAGCGAATAGGCCAGCTCACGGCGCGTGATGGTCACAAAGGCGCCAAGCAGCATGGCGATGCCCAGCATGACCACCGTCCAGGTGGCCGGGGCGATGCCGAAGCCGTTCCAGCCCAGCTCAATCAGGACGACGGCGGCGTTGGCGATGGTCGCCACGCTGATCCAGCCCAGGTAAGTGCTGAACGGCGCGCGGATCGTCCAGCTCTCGAGGGCGCTGTAGGTTTTGCGCCCGATCTCCAGGCGCACATAGCTGGCGATCAGCGACCCAAGCAGGCCCAGCATCAGGATGATGCTCAGCACAAACTGCTGGTAATGCCAGGCGAAGATCCACAGGCCGTTCAAGACGTTGCTCGCGGCGAACCAGTAGCCCAGGCGGCGCAGGGCGGGGTTCTCGCGCTGCGCGGGCAGCGCCTGGTACACGGTGAACGCAGCCAGCAGCAGGTAGATCACCCCCCAGATGGCGAAGACGTAGCCTGCCGGGGCAAACAGGTTGCGGAAGCTGTCGCTGATCTGGCCGGTCTCCAGGCCGTTCAGCGGCAGGATGTTGGCCAGCGCGTTGACCGTCACCGTGAACACAAAGGTCACGGCGCTGACAAGCTGGCGCAGGGTGTCGCGGTCCATAGTCTCTCCTCTTACTCCGTCAGATAAGCCATATCGGCAGAAATGCAGCGGTTTGCCGCTGCAGGCTGCGTTGATATGGAAGAACATGCCTGTTGATCGTGGCGTATGGGGCAGCCAATTTCAAGTATTACGGTCAGGGTGCAGCCTGCACGCGCTGGTGCCGGTGAACGTGGTTGAGGCGCAGGGATGCTCAAGCAGGCGGCTGGCTTCTCCCTGTGCGGGCTGCCGCTGCTGTCCCCCTCGACGGGTGGGCGGTGATGAGGGCCTGGCGGGTCGGCTTTCGCTTCCGAGGGCTACTCGGTGCGCTCCGTCGCCAGCACCCTGACCACCAGCCGGTTAATGGCACCCTGCCGGAGGTCATCATTGGGCGTCCAGGGGAGGATATTCGCCATGAAGCCCAGGGTCACCAGCAGGTTAAGCGTCCAGCCCACGAACCAGGCCAGGGCGCCGATGACCATGATCAGGGTAGTGGTATCCAGGTCGCCCAGGTTCCCCGGCAGGCCTCGAATCGCGCGCCCGAGGGGCGCCGAACTGATCGCGATCCAGAGCAGGGCAGGTGCCAGGGCGCTCACGACAAGGCGCCGGATCAGGCCGACCTTCGCGCTGCGGTGGATGCAGTGCTCGCACAAATACGCCGACCGGCCCTGCCCCGTCCGGCGGGCGCCGATAAAGCGGCTGCAGTTCTGGCAGAGACTGGTTGCCGGCACGTCTTCCATGAGGTTCCCCCGAGTCATGCTGCACGCCGGCTGACGGTACCCCTGTACCAGCGTCGGAAATGGCACAAGTCCCGCAGGCCGCGCTAGTGAGCTGAAGCTTGGTTGTCTGATTAGCGAAACGGATTCCCGTTTTGCATTATAGCCGGGTTTTGTTACCAGAAAAGAGGGGGCTGCCAGAGGGTTTCGCTGCCGCCCCGTCTACAGGTAGATCAGCCCCAGGCGCGACGCGCGGACCACCGCCTCGGTGCGGCTGGCGGCGTTCAACTTGGCCAGCAGTGCATTGACATGGAACTTGACGGTGTGCACGCTGATGCCCAGCGTCAGCGCGATCTCGCGGTTGGTGCGGCCCTCGGCGAGCTGGCGCAGCACATCCAGCTCACGCGGGGTGAGCGGCTCCAGAGGTTCCTTCGGGGAGTCCGGGCCAGCGTTGGCATCTTCAAAGGGGAAGCGATCCGGCGCAGGCAGCAAAGCGGGGTCGAGCACGGCCAGACCGGCGGCGCAGGCCCGCAGCGCAGCGTCGAGCCGCCCCGGGTCGCTGTCACGCGGCAGCAGGCAGCGCACGCCGCCCTCCCACAGCGCGGCAGCCGGGTCGCCGTCCGCCTCGGGCAGCAGGAGCAGCAACGGCACGCCGCCCATCTGCAGCTCATCGACACGGGCCAGCAGGGCGGCCTGGGCCGTCTCGTCGAGGTCCCAGCCCGCATCCCACAGCAGCACATCGGCGCGGAACAGGTCGAGGTCCTCGGCCAGATGCGCCCCGGCAGCGACACCCCCGGCGACTGTCCAGCCCTCAAAGCCCGCCAGCAGCGTCGCCAGCCCGGCGCGCGCCAGCGGGTCATCGGCCACGATCAGCACACGCGAGTCCACCATGATCACAGTATAACGGGCCGCGTGGTCCGCGCGGATTAGAGTTGCATAGGATTCGGAGCAGCAGCAGGCCGTACAGGTTGCTGCAGGCAGCCTTCGTTATGCTGATGAGCGGTCAGGCCTCTGCTGCCCGCATCAATCCCCGGCCAGCAGGGGGTAGATGTGTGCCTGCAGGTCGGCATCGGATGCCGGGCGCGGCACATCGCGGAACAACAGCCATTCCTCCACGTGCTCAATGACGCCGCCCGGCTCGAGGCGCGCCAGCGGCCCCAGCGTCTCGACCTCGAGGACCTCGCCGTTGACGAAAATCTCCGCCGTGCAGTTGTGATCGGGGTACGGCACGGCCTGCAGGGTGATGCGCTTGGCGAACAGGAAGCCCTCCAGCCAGCAGGCGATCCAGGGCGCAGCGGAAGCCCCGATCTTCTGGTCGGTGCGATGCGCCGGGTCTTGGGTCACCAGCAGCGCCGTCCTGCAGAATGTGTAGCGCGGGTCGCTGAGGTCGGTGTAGGCCCACAGCGCGAGCGTGCTGGCGGGCAGCAGGTGCTCCTCGTGCGAGCCGCGCGGCGGCAGCGGGATGATGCCCACGGCGCCTGGCGCCATCACCGAGAGCGCCCAGGGGGCCAGTTCAACGGGCCAGAGGGTGTGGTTGGTCAGGCGGTGTGTCACCAGCAGCGCGGCGCGTGTGGGGTTCACCGCCACCTCGATCTCCTTCTGAATGCCGGTGGCGCGCTCCATCGGCTGCACGAAGCGCGCGCCGCGCTCCGTCTCGATCACGTTCAGCGGGGTGTTATCCGGCTGGTAGGAGCGCGGGATCGCCTCGGGCGCATGCCACAGCCGGTGCCCTCCGAAGACACGCCAATCATCACCGCCCACCTGCCCCATCTGATCCGCGAACTCCTTGAACAGGTTGCGCTCGCCGCGAAAACCCACCCGGACGATGCGCGGCCCGACATCGGCGGTGGCGATCACGTCGATCAGGTCGTTGCCCAGGCGGAAGCAGTGCGGCCATCCGGCGTAGGGGATGTGTTCCACGTGTAAGGTCTCCTTATTGTCTGCAGCGGGGATCAGAACGGGCAGGCCGTGCAGCCTGCCCGCAGAGTTGTGGTCAAGACCGCTAGAGTTTCTTCTCGATCCTGCCCAGCACCTCAACCAGGCGCTCCTCGGTCGTTGGGCCGGGCGGCTCGGCAGGCGCTTCCTCTTCCTGCTTCTGCATGGCGTTCATGCCCTTGATCACGAAGAACAGCACCAGTGCAATGATCAGGAAGTTGATGATCGTATTGACGAACACCCCGTAGTTGATGGTGACAGCACCTGCCTCCTGGGCGGCTGCCAGCGATGCATACGTGCCGCCGGACAGGTTGATGTACAGATTGGAGAAATCAACGTTGCCCAGCAGGAGTCCGATGGGCGGCATCAGCACATCATTGACCAGCGAGCTGACGACGGCGCCGAACGCCCCGCCGATGATCACACCGATTGCAAGGTCGACGACGCTGCCACGCATGGCGAACTCACGGAATTCTTTGAACATCCCTCTCTTCTCCTCCTCGGGGCCCGAAGGCCGGGTCCATGCATTTATTGTAGCGTGATTACAAGCGGTCACAAGCACGCTATACTGGGGGCGGATCGAGATGGCAGCCTGTACCGACAGAAGTATTGAGGGAGGACCCACATGCGCAGGACAAATATCCCCGCTCTGGTGACCCTGCTGCTGGCGCTCGGCGCGCTGGCCTGCAACCTACCGCTCGCGGGTGTAGCACCGGCTGAGACCCCTACGCTGACCGAAGCACCCCGCGAGGATGAACCGGCCCCGGCAACTGCCACTGCCACCCCGCAGGAAGATGATCAGACGGCGGCACCGGGCACGCGCACGCCGGTTCCCTCACCGACCCCCCGGGTTACGGCGACGCCGTACCCTGATGATTGCAAGCCCGGCGCCCACTTCGTGGAAGACCTCAGCATCCCTGACGGCACGCGGATGGACCCCGGGGAGGAGTTCGAGAAGGTGTGGCTGGTCGAGAATGATGGCTGCGCACCGTGGCCGCAGGGGGTGCGCTTGGTCTACGACCGGGGCGACCGCATGGACGGCCCCCAGACGCGCACGCTGACACCTATTGAACCCGGTGAAGAGGTCGAAGTGGCCGTGTCGCTCACCGCGCCGCAGGCGGCGGGCAGCTACCGGGGCTACTGGCGCTTTGAGACGGCGGGCGGCGAGCGCTTCGGGGGCTTCGTCTATGCGGACATCGTGGTTGGCTCCGGAGGCTCAGGCCAGCTGCCTGACCTGACGGTGATCAACTACACCTACTCCGTCACGGCAGCGGGCGGCGGTGAGTACAACATCAGCGTGACGGCCACCATCAAGAACGTCGGGGCGGGTGCTGCGCCTGCCAGCAAGGCCGCCGTGGGCATCCCGGGCGGCGGCAGTGAGAGGGATGTGCCCGCGCTCGCAGCGGGCGCCAGCTACAATCTCACCGCCACCTGGCGGGTGGACGGCGGCACCTATGAAGTAACTATCATCCTGGACCCCGGCAACAGCATCCCGGAGTCCGGCGAGGGCAACAACGAGACGCGCTTCGATGTGCCCGCTAGCTGACGGGACATGCTGGGGGCGGCACAGATATAGAGCCGCTCCCCGGGCGCGTTGATTGGAATGAGGTAGGCGTTTGTATGCCAAGCCAGCCGGGTAAGCCGCAGGATCACCCCCTGTTCCGGCGCTTCCCACCGCAGGGGACACGCCGCACATCAGTGGGAGAGCTGCCAACACCCTATTACGTATACGACGGGCACGGCCTGCTGATCGGCGGGATCGCCAGGGCTGATGCCGTGCGCGGCCTGCTGCGCAAGCAGCCTCTGCACCCGCTGCTGACCAGCGCTGGGCACGCGCTGATGGCGATCTGGGCGTGCGACTTCAGCGAGGCGAGCCTGGGCCCCCACCTGGAGCTGCAGTTCTCGTTCGCTGTGACACGCCACCCTGTCCCACTGGTCGAGAGTGGCCCGCTGACTCTGCTCAAACAGATCGGTATGCAGCGCTCGACGCGCCTGCTGTGCCACGGGCTGTGGAACTCCAGCGAGACTGCCGTCGCCTACAACCGCGAGCTGCTGGCGCTGCCGGCCCGGCTGGCAGCCGGGTTGGTCAAGGAGGCCGGGACGCTCAGCACGCTGCGCTTCCGCGATGCGCTGAGCGGCGCCCCGCTGCTGGACGGCCATCTGCACGCACCGCTCAGGCAGCCCGCACGCGAGGCGCGCGCCCTGCTCTGGCAGTTCGGGCCGCTGCGCATGCTGAGGATGGCACGCAGGCCCTGGCTGCGGGCATTGATGGTCAACCCGGCGGGCGAGCTGGACTCGTATCCGTGGGATGCCCCTGCATACCTGGCCGGTGACGCGCTGGTGATCAACTTCTTCGACCCGTCGCATGACGTGCTGCACGTGCAGGCCGAGCCGTACAATACGCTGGACTTCACGCCTACCTTTGTCGAGCACATCCGGGGCATGAAATTCGTCTATCTCAACCCGGTGCGTGCGGAAGGTGACGTCTCGTGATCTACCGCGCCCGCACGCGCGTCCGGCAGGTCGACGCGCTCACACCGCAGCCGGAGGTGATCGCCCAGGCCGCCGGGGTGATCCGGCGCGGGGGACTGGTTGCCTTCCCCACCGAGACGGTCTACGGGCTGGGCGCCGCGGCCCTCGACGCGGCGGCGGTCGCCCGTATTTTCGCCGCCAAAGGCCGCCCGGCCTACGACCCCGTGATCGTGCACATCGCTGAGACGCGCCAGCTTGACGAGGTCGCCCAGGGGACACCCGCCCTCGCCTACGAACTGGCCGAGCGCTTCTGGCCGGGGCCGCTGACCCTGGTCCTGCAGAAAGCGCCCGCGGTGCCTAGCACGGTGACGGCAGGCGGCCCAACCGTGGCTGTGCGCATGCCTGCCCACCCGGTGGCGCTGGCGCTGATCCGCGCCGCCGGGCCGGTGGCTGCCCCCAGCGCCAACCGTTTCGCCCGGCCCAGCCCCACCAGCGCCGCCCATGTGCTCGAGGACCTGCGGGGCCGCGTGGACCTGGTGCTGGACGGCGGCCAGGTGCCAATCGGCGTGGAGTCTACGGTGCTGGATTTGACCGGCGACCCGCCCACTGTGCTGCGCCCGGGCGGCACACCCTTCGAGGCGCTGCAGGCGGTGATCCCCGGCGTGAGGCTGACCGCGCGGCTGGCCGGCGCAGGTGAAGCCACCCCCTCCCCCGGCATGCTGGCCAAGCACTATTCACCGCGCGCGGAGGTGCTGCTGATCGATGGGCTGCGTGACGCGGCATTGGCCCGCCTGCTGGAGGAAGCCCGCTCACAGATCGCAGCCCGGCGGCGCGTGGGCGCGCTGCTGGTCGATGAGGACCTCTCCAGTGCGCAGGGCCTGCCCATCGAAACGGCAGCGCTGGGGCCTGCTTCCGATCTGGAGGGCGTGGCGCGGGCCTTGTTCGATGCCCTGCGCGATCTCGACCGGCGCGGTGTTGATGTGATCCTGGTGCGCGGCCTGCCGCGTGAAGGCCTCGGGCTGGCCATCTGGGACCGCCTGCTGCGTGCCGCCGAGGGTCGTGTGATCCGGGTGTGAACAGGTTCACAAAGTCGGACTGGTTTTATCAGGATTTGTAAGGTAGTTGTAAGGTTTGTGGCAGGCATAACATTTGTTCACATCGTATGATATTTTCAGATGGCATGACGCGGGTGATTGAGCAGGAGAGCCACTCCTTAGCCACCGAGCACAACCCAGTCACAGGCCATTGGAGCTGCTACAAGCGTTACAAAGTACGTTTGGGCATTATCGAGAGCAACACACCCACGCACATGGGCACCCGGGCCGGGGCGCCCATGTTGCTTTTTGTGCACCCGCCGCGTATTGTCCTACGCCTGCCGTGCGCACGCTCGCCAATCCTGCCTGTGCGCTGGGACAGGCACGCTTTTTGTGGTATAGTCTTGGTGTGCGTATGACACCAGCCCCGTAGCGGCTGCACCCACGTCACACTCGCGGCAACACTGCCAATCACACATCCAGTGATGCTCCTGGCTGCTGACCATGATCCCGGGCTTTTTTTATTGCGCCCGGCGTCAGGGCGAGACAGGTTAGCATACGCACACATGTCAGAGTTCACATGGAGGCTTCGCACATCTTATAAGGAGGAAGTCGGATGAAAGTTTCGCCCGAGCGCTACCGCGCCTACACCCGCCGGAATATTCACGAGCTGCCGCAGTACAGCGCGCTGCCGCCCGAGCATCAAGAGGCCATACAGGTCGTCTCAACGGTGTTCCCATTCCGCACGAACTCCTACGTGGTCAACGAGCTGATCGACTGGAGCGACATCCCCAACGACCCGATCTTCCGCCTGACTTTCCCCGTCCGCGAGATGCTGCCTGCGGAGGATTACGCACGGGTGCGCGATCTGCTGGCCGATGGGGCGGACCAGCAGACGCTGACCGGCGCAGTCAATGCCATCCGTATGCAGCACAACCCGCACCCTGCCGGGCAGATGCAGTACAACGTGCCCCGCCTGGACGGGCAGCCCGTGCCCGGGCTGCAGCACAAGTACCACGAGACGGTGCTGTTCTTCCCGGCGCAGGGCCAGACCTGCCACGCCTTCTGTACATACTGTTTCCGCTGGGCGCAGTTTGTGGGCATTGATGAACTCAAGTTCGCAGCCAGTGACATCGATCCTGCGATCGCCTACCTGCGGCAGCACCCCGAAGTGACCGACATCCTGTTCACCGGCGGTGACCCCGGCATCATGAAAACACGTGTCTGGGACCGCTACATCAATGCGCTGCTGGATGCGAGGCTGGAGGGCCTGCAGTCGATCCGTGTCGGGACCAAGGCGCTGGCGTACTGGCCGGGCCGCTTTGTGACCGACCGCGACGCCGACGAGCTGCTGCGCGTGCTCGAGGGCGCCGTGGCACGCGGGATGCACATCGCAGTGATGGCGCACTTTTCCCACCCTGCGGAACTGCGCACAGATATCGTCCGTGAGGCCATCCGCCGCCTGCGCAGCGCCGGCTGCGAGATCCGCATGCAGGCGCCGCTGATTCGAGGGGTGAACGACGATCCGGGCGTGTGGGCAGAGCTGTGGCGCGAAGGGGTCCGGCTCGGGATGATCCCCTACTACATGTTCGTCGAGCGCGACACCGGCCCGCGCGGCGTCTTCGAGGTGCCGCTGGCCCGCGCCCAGCGCATCTTCCGGGAGGCCTTTTCCCAGGTCTCCGGCCTGGGGCGCACAGTGCGCGGCCCGGTGATGTCTGCCACACCCGGCAAGGTGCATGTGCACAGTGTCCAGGAGATCGGCGAATCGCGCTACTTCATGCTGAGCTTCTTGCAGGCGCGCGACCCCGCCTGGGTTGGCCGTCCGTTCCTGGCGGAGTTCGACAGAACCGCCACCTGGCTGCGCGACCTGACCCCGGCCTTCGGCGAGGACCGCTTCTTCTTTGAGGGTGATTACACGCGATTTGTGCGCGGCGATGAGACCTCCGGCGTGCCTGAAGCAGAGGAGAAGGCTGTCAACGAGCGCCTCTCACTCAACTAAACCCATGCGCTGTGCCTGCGTTGTACCTGGGTGGACTTGCACGCTTATAGGTTCTCGGATACGCTATGAGTGCGTACGTGTGCAGCCCGGGGCCAGGAATGGGAACACAGGCCCAGTTGCCTGCCGTGCGAAGTACGAGTAAGATGAGGCTCGTAGCCGAGGTGAGCACGGGGTTTTCCCGGAGAGGGGAGCGTCGGGTTTGCATCCCGGCAGTGCAGCGGCAGCGCGCAGGGGTGTGCCCTCCGGGGCCGGGCGCGCTGTAACCAAACTGTTCAAAGAAAGAGAGGGTTACACAATGGCGTCGGTCGAGTTTTATGATGTCAAGCTGCGCAAGAAGGTTTCGATCCCAACGGAGAAGATGACCAAGATCGAGATCAAGCAGAAGAATGGGCAGGTTCGCTATGCCTTCCGCGCAAAGACCGCTGATGGCCGCAACCTCACCAAGTTCTGCAGCAAGGCAGACTGGGACAAGATGAATGTGCCCGTCGGCAAGAAATAGCTGACGAGCGCCCCACACACGACGCAGTACGTAGCAGCCGGCGGCAGACAACCTTTGCCGCCGGCTGGCGTTATTATTCAGGGTGCCCTGCGCCCGGTACTCTTGCCAACCTCATGCGCTTACACCAGCAGGACGGCGGCCAGTACGGCTTCTGAGACCAGGCTGATCACATTCGAGGACGTCACAGATCGATCCACGAACATGCCCACCAGACGGACAAGGGCCACGATGGCGTAGGTCAGGCCCAGCAGCAGATACATGGGCTGGGCCTGTGCGGCGAACAGCAGCGGCGCCAGCCCTGCCCCCAGATAGAAGCCTCCCATCGCCGCGCGCATCTCGGTGATGCCGCGCGGGTTCTCCACTTCCAACCCGGTGAAGCCCTGCACGCGCCACGGTGCGGCGATCAGCGCCACCCCAATCAGCGCAGTCACGCCTGCCGCCGCCATTTTAAGAATCGCCAGTATGTTCATGCTGCCTCCTCGCGCTGTGGATCGGTCTTCAGAGACTATAACGAGCGGCGGCACCGGCTGTCGAGGGCTTGGCGCACGGCACAGCCCGGCGCATAATAGGAATACAGACTGGTCCCCCTGCTAATCGGCGGAGCACAGGTTATGAGCAACCGGATCCAACGCACTGCGCAAGAGGAAGCCCCGCTGACCCTGCGGCAGCGTCTGATCCCGCAGGGCGAGAACCTGATGAACTGGGCCTCGTATGCGGTGATCTTCGTCGTGCTGGTGACGTTGATCCTGGACCGCGATACCATCGGGTCGGCGCTCCGTTTCTACGGCGCTGTGCTGGCGATCAGCGCCATCCTGGTGATTAACATCTTCTGGGTGGACCTGCAGGTGCGGCTGCCTACCCGCACCCCCGGTGACTGGATCGTGATCGGCAGCGGGGCGCTGCTCACGCTGGGCGCGGCCTGGCTGACCGGCCATACAGCGACCCTGTACCTGCTGTTGATGATCGCGGCCCAGGCGTTTGCAACCCGTCCCTTTGTGCACGGCCTGCTCTTTGTGCTGACACTCTGCGCCGTCTACCTGGGCATCATGCGGATGCTGGGCGCATCCCCGCAGATGCTGGCCGGGCTCAGCCTGGGGATGCTGGTGGGGGTGGCTTTCGTGGCCACCCTGGCTGTGCTCCTCAAGCGCAACACCGAGCAAACTGAGCTGGCCCAGGGCCTGGCGGCAGACCTGCAGGCGGCCAACAATGCGCTGATCGCCGCCCACCAGCGCGAGCAGATGCTGGCCGCCGCCGAGGAGCGTGTGCGGCTGGCACGCGAGATTCATGATGGGCTGGGGCATCACCTGACCGTGCTCAATGTACAGCTTCAGGCAGCCGCCAAGCTGATCGAGCAGGACCCCCGCAAGGTCGTCGAGATCATCGCCATCTGCCGGGCCGAGGCGCAGGCTGCGCTTGAGGAGGTGCGGCGCAGCGTGGCGGTGATGCGCCACACCCCGCTGGACGGGCGCTCCCTGGAGGAGGCGCTCAGGGCGCTGGTGGCCGAGTTCGATGACCATGCGCCGCTCACGGCCCATTTCGAGATGCTGGGCAGCGCGCGGCCCTGCGGCCCGGCTGTCTCCATGACGCTGTACCGCGCCGCGCAGGAAGGCCTGACCAACGCTCAGAAGCACGCAGCCGGGGCCACGCAGGTGCGTGTGACCCTGGCCTATGCCGAGCCGGGCATCACGCTGAGCGTGGAGGATGACGGGACTCACCCGGCCTCCGACGCGCTCTCCGGCGGGTTCGGGCTGGCCGGGCTGCGCGAGCGCGCCGAACAACTGGGCGGCAGCCTTGAAACAGGGCCGGGGCCGCAGGGTGGCTTCCGGCTGGCGCTGAGCATCCCGCTCAAGGAGGAGGGACGATGATCCGCGTGATGCTGGTGGACGACCAGACCCTGATCCGGCAGGGCATCCGCATCCTGTTGGATGCCGAGCCGGATATCGAGGTCGTCGGTGAGGCTTCTGACGGGCGGGAGGCGCTCGAACGCGCGGCGGCTCTGAAACCCGCTGTGATCCTGATGGACATCCGCATGCCGGAGATGGACGGGGTGACGGCCACGCGTGAGCTTTCTGCACGCCAGCCCGGCATTGCAGTGATCATCCTGACTACCTTTGACGACGATGAGTACATCTTCGAAGGGCTCAAGGCCGGGGCGCGCGGCTATCTGCTCAAGGACATCAGCAGCGAGGAGATGGCTGCCGCCGTGCGCACGGTAGCAGCGGGCGGCGCGCTGATCCAGCCGAGCATCACCCGGCGTGTGGTGGCCGAGTTCTCGCGGCTGGCCTCCGGCCCGGGGAACATCCCGGCGGGCCTGGCCGAGCCGCTCACCGAGCGCGAGCTGGAGGTGCTGCGCGGCATCGCCCGGGGCCTTTCCAACCGCGAGATCGCCGACTGGCTGGTGATCACTGAAGGCACGGTCAAGAACCACGTGTCGAACCTGTTAGGCAAGCTGGAGGTGCGCGACCGCACGCAGGCGGTGCTCAAGGCGCAGGAATTGGGGCTGATCTGAGGCCGCTCTGCGCGCACGCAGCTTTCCAAAGAGAGGGGGATAACATGGCACGCATCGCAGAAGTAGCCCTGTTCACGGATCGCGTGGATGAAATGGCGGCTTTTTACGCGGCGGTGTTGGGCGTTGAGCCGCTGCAGCGGGGCAGCGATATAGCGATCTTTGACGCGGACGGCATCACGGTGCTGATCCACAGCCGGGCAGCTACCTCCCCCAGCAGGCCGCCCAATCAAAACCACATTGCACTGGCTGTGGGCGACGTCGATGCCGCATGCGGCACCCTGGCATCGCAGGGGCTGGTCATCCTGCTGCCGCCCCGCGAGTACGACTGGGGGCGGTCTGCGTACCTGCGTGACCCGGATGGGCACCTGGTGGAGCTGCAGAGCGGCGAATAAGCCGCCCGAAGCTGGATAGCGGATCACCCCCTTGCCTCCCCACCCCGAATGCCCTTATGATGGGGCATCGCAAATGAGTGAAACCGAGGCCCTGTCATGGCCCCACACATGACCCCCTCCCTGTACGAGCGCCTGGCCGCCCGCCTGGATGCCATCCCCAGCGGGTATACCCGCACTCAGAGCGGCGTCGAGCTGCGCATCCTAGAGAAGCTGTTCACCCCCGAGCAGGCGGCGCTGGCCGTCGTCATGCGCCTGCTGTGCGACCCGCCGGAACGCATCGCGCAGCGTGCGGGCGTCGATCCCGAGGAGGCGCGCGCGTTGCTCACCCAGATGGTGCAGGACGGGTTGATCCGCGCCGAGCACGGCAAGCAGGGGCTTGTCTACGGCTTGATCCCCTTTGTGGTCGGCGTTTACGAGTTGAACCTGCACCGCCTCGATGCGGAGCTGGCCGCCCTGATGGAGCAGTACATGCAGGAAGCGGGCCGCACCAGCGCCATTTACCAGGCGCCCTCCGTGCACCGCGTGATCCCCATCGAGGAGAGCATCCCCTTCACGCTGGCCGTGCACCCCTACGAGAACGCCACCGCCATGATCGAAGCGGCCGGCGCGTGGGCGGTGCGCGACTGTATCTGCCGGGTGCAGAAGAAGCTGGTCGGCGAGGGCTGTGACCACCCGGTTGAGGTGTGCATCACTTTCTCGCAGACGCCGGGCGCCTTTGAGTCTGACCCCGCCGCCCGCCCGATCAGCAAACAGGAAGCGCTTGACCTGCTGCACACAGCCCGCGCAGCGGGTCTGGTGCATACCACGGGCAACTACCGCGACGGCCACAACTACATCTGCAACTGCTGCACCTGCTCGTGCGGAGTCCTGCGCGGGCTGGCCGAGTTCGACGTACCGACCGCCATCGCCCACTCGGACTTCCAGGCGGTGGTCAGCGACGATGACTGCGCCGGGTGCGGGGACTGCGCTGAGCGCTGCCAGTTCGATGCGATCAGCCTGCCCGGCGGTGTGGCGGTGGTCAACACGGCGCACTGCCTGGGCTGCGGCCAGTGCGCGTCGATCTGCCCGACGGGCGCGCTGAGCATGGAGCGCCGCCCGCGCAGCGACCGCGAGCCGCTGCCTGCCAACATCACGGCGTGGATGCTGCGGCGCGGCGTCAAACGCGGCATGGGTTTTCTGGACGTGATTTAGCGGCGCCATTGGTCATAGTGCGATCTCTATCTCCGGTCATGGATCAGGTTCTATCCGGGTTCTATCCTGCGGCACTTCAGGCGCAGCCCCTGCGCGCTGTATGCTTGTGTCATAGCGTGCAAGAAAGCACACAAACATACACAAAAAGGAGTACGACGATGGAGACTCGGATCAATGAAGTTGGAACCACGAGTGCAGATCGCAAGCGCAGCCTGACCGCAGGCATCATCCTGGTGGCGGTTGGCCTGCTGTTCCTGGTGACCCAGCTGCTCGACTTCGGTGTGCTGCTGTTCGTCATCCCGGGTGTGGTCCTGCTGGCAGCGGGTGCGGTGCGCCGCAGCGCGGGCCTGATCATCCCCGGTGGCATCCTGGGCGGGCTCGCCGCAGCCGCCCTGATCGCCGAGGGGTTCGTGGTCTTTCCGGGCACCGACGAGGGCGCGCAGTTTCTGCTCGCCCTGGCAGGAGGCTTTGCCCTGATACCCCTGTTCACTGCCCTGTTCACCGAGCGCGTGATGGTCTGGCCGCTCATCCCCGTGGGGATCATGGCCGCCATCGCGGGGGCCCTCCTGCTGGGCACCCCGGCCCTGACGGTGCTGGAAGCCCTCGGCAGGTGGTGGCCTGCCATCCTGATCATCGCGGGTGTGTCCGTGCTGGCCGGGTCGCTGGTGAAGCGCGCGCAGTAACAGCAGGCTCCACAAGCCTCACAAACAAAGGGGGCGCCCGGGTTGGGCAGCCCCCCCTTGTGCTTTTAACAGCACAGTATGTCTACAGCAGCACCAGCGCCACCCCGAACAACCCGGCCAGGATGCCGATCAGCCAGAAACGCTGCACGATCTGCGTCTCCGACCAGCCCAGCTTCTCGAAGTGGTGGTGGATGGGCGTGCGCAAAAACGGCCGGATGTCCCGGCCCAGGTAGCGCCTGCTGAGCTGCGACGAGGCCACCTGAATGATCACCGAGAGCGCTTCCGCCACCGGGATAATGGCAACGATGGGCAGCACCAGCCACTGCCCCGTCATCAGCGCGACGGTGCCCAGCGCCGCCCCCAGCGCCAGCGACCCGGTATCCCCCATAAAGAGCTGCGCCGGGAGCGCGTTATACCACAGGAAGGCGAAGCAGGCCCCCACAATCGTGAAGCAGAACTGCAGCAGGTAGACCTGCCCCTGCAGGAAGGCGATCATGCCGTAGGCGGCGAACGCGCTGGCCGTGATGATGCCCGCCAACCCGTCCAACCCGTCGGTCAGGTTGACGGCGTTCGAGAAGCCGACGATCACCACGACCGCAATCGGCAGGTAGAGCAGCTTCAGGTCAAACCGGAAGGGGATGCCGGGGATGGCCACTGAATGCACGTCCAGCGCAAAATACAGCACCAGCGCTGTGCCCAGCGCCCCGACCACCTGCAGCGTGAACTTGACCCGCGCTGACAGCCCTTCGCCGAGCGCGCGCAGCCCGCGGATGCCCTCCCAGTCGTCGAGCGCCCCCAGCCCGCCGAAGTAGATCAGGACCGCCAGCGGCACCAGGATCGAGCGGCCTGAGAGGCTGGGCACCACCAGGTTGGCGATGTTGAGGCCCAACGTGACCAGCAGCACCGGGATCAGGATCAGCAGGCCGCCCATGGTGGGCGTGCCGACCTTCTCGCTGTGCACATCGGCGATCTCGGCGCGCACCTTCTTACCCGCGCCCAGGCGGCGCAGCACTTCGACAAATGGGCCGCCCCAGATCACCGTGACGACAAATGTGAATGCGCCGATGGTCAGCGCGAATGCGGCATCTCGCATGATCCCCTCCGCGCCTAGGCGCCTTGAGCGCCGAGCAGGCCCTGCACGACGCGCTCCATCCCCACCGCCCGCGAGCCTTTGATCAGCACCGCATCACCTGCGTCCAGGTCAGGGACGAGGCAGGCAGCGGCCTCGTCGGCGCTGTCGAATGAGCGCACGCACTCCGGGGCCAGCCCGGCGCGGCGCGCTGCATCGGCGATCACCAGCCCGCGCTCACCCACGGTCAGCAGCATGTCAACGATGGCCGCTGCATGGCGGCCCACGCGCATATGCCCTTCCACCTCGTAATCCCCCAGCTCCAGCATATCGCCCAGCACGGCCACACGGCGCCCCGCCCGCAGGTCACCGAGCAGGTCGAGCGCTGCGACCACCGAATCCGGGCTGGCGTTGTAGGTGTCATCGAGGATGGTCGACCCGCGCGGCCCGTCCAGCACCACCAGGCGGATCGATTCGCGCGGCTTCTCCAGCCCGCGCACGATCTCGTCCCAGGTCATGTCCTCCACAAAACCGGCTGCCGCCGCTGCCAGGGCGGTCATCACCTGGAAGCGTCCCGGCTGCGGCACATGCACAGGGCGGCTCTCCCCCCGGTAGTTCAGCGTGAAGCGCACCCCCTCCAGCGCCAGCGATTCAACGCCGGTGGCCCGCACGTTGACATGATCGCCCAGCCCGAAGGTGATCACGCGGGCGCGGGTGCGGTTGGCCATCCCCAGCACGTTGGCGTCATCGCCGTTGAGCACGGCGGCGCCGTCCGGCCCCAGCGCCTCAACCAGCTCGGCCTTGGCGTCGATGATGGCCTGCAGCGTCCCGGCACGCTCGAGGTGCACAGGCGCCACCAGCGTCACGATGCCGATATCCGGGGGTGTGATGCCGCACAGCATGCGGATCTCGCCGGGGTAGTACATGCTCATCTCGATCACGGCGCGCTCGTGCTGCGGGGTCAGGCGCAGCGCGGTCAGCGGCACGCCGATCTCGTTGTTGTAGCTTTTATCGCTCTTGAGCACCAGATAGCGCTCGGCCAGCAGGGCCGCGGCGGCCTCCTTGGTCGTCGTCTTGCCCACCGAGCCGGTGATGGCGATGCTGCGGTGCTGCGGCGAGGAAGCCCAGCTCGCATAATAGACCTGCGCGATCCACTGCAGGGCCGCCAACGGGTCATCGACCACCAGCAGCAGCGGGCCTTCCGGCAGCGAGGTGGGCAGTGTGGCGCTGCTGTGCAGGTCCAGCGCGGGCCAACCGCCCTCGACGGGCTGGCGCACCAGCGCCGCCCGCGCACCGCGCGTGAAGGCATCGGCCACATAGGTATGACCGTCGGCGTGCTCGCCGGGCAGGGCCACAAACAGGGCGCCCGGGGTCACATCGCGCGAGTCGATGGCGACCGCCGTCACAGGGGTTTCCCCCGCGAGGTGCTGGCCGCTCAGGTCGCGAATGATCGATTGCAGAGTCAGCATGATGCTCAGCCCGTGTGGTATTTGGATCGCTATGCCGTGCAGACTGCCTGCATTATAGCCCATGTTGCGCAGGGGCAAGAAATGCAGTGGCACAGCGTACAGCGCCCGCCCTGCAGCAGCAGAGAACTGCCGCATCCGATGATCTGGTGCCGGGCGGCGCAGCATGCGTTATGATCGGTGCACGACCCTACCCCAAGGAGCCTGCCATGCAATCCCTGCGCTTCACAACAATCGCCGCCCTGGTGCTGGTCGGGCTGGGCGTCTATAACGCGATCACGGGGGACCTGCTCGACGGCGCGGTCTGGGCGCTGCTGGGCATCGCCGTGGGGCTGTTCCAGCCGGTCACAGATGAGAAGGGCCGCCCCCTCCGCTACGAGCGCAACGCCCGGACAATCGCCGGGGCTGCGGCGGCGGTGATCGCCACGATCCTGCTGGTCTACCAGATAGTCACCCGCCTGGGTCGCTGATCGCCAGGGCGGTCAGCGCTGAGCCGCCAGAGTGCGCGTGATCTGGTCGATGTGCGCCTCCCCGTGTGCGGCGTAGGTCTCCAGCAGGCTCTGCAGCGTGACCTCGCCGGATTCCGGGTGGAAGGCCGTGCGGGCGAAGTCGGCGTCAGCCAGCCCCTCCCAGAAATGCACCCAGCGCCCGTGCAGCCCGCGCAGGATCGCCAGCGAGGTGCTGACATCGGCGCTGGCTGCGTCAGGGATTTCCGCCCAGTCCTCCTGGTTATACGGCTTGAGCGTGGGATGATCTTCGGTCAGGACCAACCGGCAGCGCACGTAGCTGTTGATGTGCGAATCGGCCAGGTGGTGCACGTTCTGAGCGACGCTCCACTCACCGGCCAGCGGGTGCGCGGTGAGCTGCTCAGGCGTCAGCCCGGCCACCAGTTCCTCGATCTGGCCGGGCAGCGCGGCGATCTTGTTGATTAACGTCTGGCGTTGTGCGGCATTCACAGTGTGTCTCCTCTGCAGTAGCACCGGTCGTTCAAGAACAGCCGGACCTTAGTTGCTTGGTATTTGCACATCCTGCCCGGCAGCAATTGTGCGTGTGATCTGGTCGATATGCGCCTCCCCGTGCATCGAGTACAGGCGCAGCACCGTCTCAAGGGTGATCTCCCCCTCCTCAGGATGCTGGCCTCTGCGCCCCCAGCCCGTCTCGTCCAGGCTCTCCCAGAAGGCGGCCCAGCGCTGGTGCAGCGCGCGGATCAGCGCCAGCGAGGCGGCCACATCGGTGGAGCGGGCGTCGGGGGTCTCGGCGTAGCGCTCCGGGTCGTAGGCGCTCAGGTCCGGGTTGTCCTCGGTGAGCATCAGCTTGCAGCGCGCAAAGCTGACCATATGCGTATCCGCGAGATGGTGGATGTTCTGAGCGACGCTCCATTCCCCTTCGAGCGGGTGCGCGCCGAGCTGTTCGGGCGTCAGCCCGGCAACGAGCGCCTCGAGGCGGTCAGCCAGGCTGAGCATGCGGTCGATCAGGTTCTTGCGGCGGGCTTCGTTCATGGTGGGTGCTCCTTGCTGTGGATGGTGGTGTAGTGGTTGCAGTAGATCGTAGCCGCTGAGTGGGCACCAGGCAACAAAAGGGGCATCCCGGTTGCAGGATGCCCCTGAGTTCATATCCACGGGAAGATGCTAGTCGTCCGGCTTACCGTTGCCGTTGCCATTCCCGCGCCCGTTGCCGTTGCCACGGCCGTTCCCGTTGCCGTTGCCACGGCCGTTGTTGTTCCCGGGTCCGCGCGGTGGTTCGGACGGCGGGCCGTTGGACCGCTGGTTGTTAGGCAGCAGGTCGTCCTGGTCCTGATCGTCCGGGTCCTCCTGATCTTCGTCATTGTTACGGTTGCGGCCCTGGCCGATCAGCCCCAGTTCCTGCTTGACGCGGCCCCATCCGCCCAGCTCCTCGCGCATGGCGAAGATCTCGTCTACGGGCGGTGCGTCTTCATTCTCTGCGGCGGCCAGTGCCAGTGCGATCTCGCCAAAACCGTAACGGTCCTGGCAGAACCAGCCCATGATGGTCTCGTAGTCGACATCGAAGCTTTCGGCCAGCGCACTACCCACCGGATGCCGGTCATCCGTGGTGCAGTAGTGGCCCTGCCCGGTGTATGCCGGGTCCTGATCCTCGTCCTGGTCCTGGTCTTGATCCTGATCGTCGGTGTCCTCGTTGGTATTGTCCTGGTCGTCCTCGGGCGGCTGCTCGTCCAGCGCCGCATCGTCTTCCACGCCCAGGTCCTCCGCCAGGAGCGCCATCAGCGCGGCGAGCGTCTCCTCGTTGCCCGCGATGCCTTCCTCCAGGAGCGCTTCGGCATCCTCGCGTCCAATGCCATCAGGCCCGTTGACGGCGCGCGCCACCGCCGAGACCAGCTGCCCATAATTGCTGAAGGCGATCCGCGCGCCCTCTAGGTCGCCTGCCTCGGCCAGTTCCTCGGCTTCTGCCAGGCGCTCCTCTGCGAAGCGCAGCTCCATTTCAGCACGACGGGCGGGGTTGGCCACCATACTGACGCGGAGTTCTTCCAGACTGAGGTCGAGATCGTACAGTGCATCGCCGGGTGCGGCCTGATCGGCGGCGTAGACGACGCCTCCGGTTGCAGCCAGCACAACGGCGATAAGCGCGGCCAGTGCTGCGATCATGCTCCCATCCTTTCTTTCAAGATAACCTCTGCCCCTTGTTCCGGCCCCGCCGCCAATCAGCGACTCGCGGCGAGCCGCACGTCGTCGGGCGGGATCTCCATCAGCACCGCCAGGCGCTTGACGAAGTAGCCGAACACCGGCGCCGCCGTCTGCGACCCCCACGGCGAGACGGTCGGCCTGTCGAGCTTGACCAGCACCACAAACTGCGGGTCTCCAATCGGGCCGTAGCCTACAAAGCTGGCGATGGTCAGCTCAGGGTCGTAGCCCCCGGGCAGCGGAATCTGTGCGGTGCCGGTCTTCCCGGCGATGCGGTAGCCATCGACCAGCGCCGCCGACGCCTCGCTCTCCAGGGCGTTGGCCAGCATGCGGGTCAGCTCGCGGGAGGTCTCCGGGGAGATCGCGCGGCCGACGACCGTCGGCTCGAAGGCAACCTGTGTCCCGTCCGGCTCCACGCGCATGCGCACCATGTGGGGCTGCATGAGCAGGCCGTCGTTCGCCAGCGCACCGAACGCCACGACAAGCTGCATGGGCGTCACCGCCAGCCCCTGCCCGAAGGCGTTGGTGCCCAGGTCGGATTCAAACCAGTTGCTGTTGCCGGGGCGCCGCACCGATCCGGGCACCTCGCCCTGCAGATCAATGCCGGTGGGCTTACCCAGCCCGAAAGCGTCCAGCCCGGCATAGAAGCGCGTCGGGCCCAGCATCAGGCTGAGCGTGGCTGCGCCCACGTTCAGTGACTTTCCCAGCAGGGTGGTCATGCTGGTGGTGCCGTGCGAGGCGCGGTCCCAGTTGTAGATGGGCAGGCCGCCCACCTCGATCACCCCGTTATCCTGGTACGTGCTGTCCGGCTCCACAACGCCGTTTTCCAGCGCAATGGCCATGGTCAGCGCCTTGAGTGTCGAGCCAGGTTCGAACTGCTCGCTGATGGCCGGGTTGACGAAGGACTGCGCCGACTGGTTGAAGAACGTGTTCGGGTCGAAGCGCGGCTCGTTGGCCATCGCCAGGATCTCGCCGGTCTGGGGCTGATAGACGATCAGCGTGCCGCCCTTCGCCCCCGATTCACGGATGGCCTGAGCCAGCGTATCCTCGGCCAGAAACTGGACCTCGCTGTCAATGGTCAGATAGAGATTGGCGCCGTTGCGCCAGGCATCACCCGCCGTCGCCTCGAAGGGGATGCGGCTCTCATCACCGATGCCCGCCTGGCCGCCGAGCATGGCGTTGTAATAGCCCTCCACCCCGTAGAACCCGTCCCCGTCGTAGTTGACGAAGCCCATCACGTGTGAGGCCATGCTGCCGTGCGGGTAATAGCGCCGGGGGATCGGCGAGATGCTGACCCCATCGAGGTCCATTTCCAGCAGGCGCTGCCCGATGGTCGCCGGGGCAGGCCGCATCAGCAGCACATACGGCTCCGGGCTGGACATGTCTTCCATCAAATCAGCCTCGCTGAAGCCCAGCACCTCGGCAAGCTGGCGCGCCGTGGTCTCACGGTCGAGGATCAGCACCGGGGAGATGCCGATCTCGTATTCGAGCGTGTTGGTGGCCAGCAGCACCCCGTTGCGGTCGTACAGCTCACCGCGCGGCGGGCGCACCGTCACCTGGTAGCGGTACTCAGTCAGGGCGCGCTCGGCAAAATAGGCGGTATCCACCCCGAACTGCAGCGAGATCAGCCGGTAGGTGATCAGCGCCGTCAGGATCACCAGCACGGCGCCCACCACACGCAGGCGGTTGAGATGGTTGGCGTGGGTCATTGCGGCTCCTCCTCGACGCCCCGCGCTCCGAACGTGCTGCGTGCAAACTCGGCCAGCGCCTCGCGGAACGCTTCCGTGCGCGCAGCCAGCCAGCCCGGCAGGGTCTCATCGTAAGCGGGCACCGGCTCGGGCACAAATGCGGCGTCCAGCGCCGGGATGCCCGTTCTCTGCGCCGGGTTGCGGGGCGGCGGCGCCGGGATATCCAGCGTCATGTAATCAACCTGATCCACGCTGGCAACCTGGTAGCCCAGCTTCTCGGCCTCGGCGATCAGGCGCGGCACCGAACGCAGGGCAGCGATCTCCGCGCGGAGCTGGGCGTTGGTCTGCTCCAAAACCTGGCGCTCGGCCTCAAGCGACTGCACGCGGCGGCCCGCGGCGGCGGTGCGGCTGGCCTGCGCCAGATACAGCGCCCCGATCAGCGCTACGACGACCACCACGGCCAGCACCAGCGAGGTTGCCTGTGTCTCGGTGCGCCAGGGCGCCTGCCGCAGGGCATGTTGAAGCCAGGTGTCTCGATCAGGAGGGGTGGACATATATGTCCTCTATCAACAACTCGTCTATGTTCCAATGCCCGGCAGTCCCCTGCCGGGTTCAGCTTCCCTTATTATACCCTTTCCGCGACTCGCAGTTTGGCGCTGCGGGCGCGCGGATTGGCGGCGATCTCCTCATCGGCGGCAGTGATGGGCTTCTTGGTGACCAGCCGCAGTGCTGGTTCTACAGGGCGGCCCCCACGCGGATCGGCCGGGTCGGGCAGCCAGTCTCGCGCGGCATCGCGCAGGAAGTTCTTAACGAGCCGGTCCTCCAGCGAGTGGAAGCTGATCACCGCCAGCCGCCCGCCGGGCCTGAGCAGGTCAAGCGCCTGCGGCAGCACGGCCTCCAGATGCGCCAGCTCCTCGTTTACGGCGATGCGCAGCGCCTGAAATGTGCGCGTGGCCGGATGGATGCGCTCACGCCCCGCGCCGGGCACGGCGGCTGCGATCACGTCGGCGAGCTGGCGCGTGGTCTCCAGCGGGCGCGCGGCTACAATCGCACGGGCGATGCGGCGGCTGTGGCGATCCTCACCATACTCGTAGATCAGGTCGGCCAGCTCGGCCTCCGGCCAGCCGTTGAGGATGTCGGCCGCAGTCAGGCCGCTGGCCGGATCGTAGCGCATATCGAGCGGGCCCGCGTGGCGAAATGCGAACCCGCGCGCGGGGTCATCGACCTGCAGCGACGAGAAGCCCAGGTCGAGCAGGACCCCATCTACACGGGCAAAACCCAGCGCCGGGGCGATCTGCCCCATCTGCATGTAGGAAGCATGTGCCGTAGCCAGCCGCTCGCCGTAGGGGGCCAGCCTTACACGGGCTGCCTCCAGCGCCGATCCGTCGCGGTCGAAGCCCAGCAGGCGCCCGCCGGGCGCGCTGGCATCCAGCAGGGCCTGTGCGTGGCCCCCTGCCCCCAGCGTCCCATCAATGAAATCGCGGCCTGGCGCCGGGCGCAGTGCCTCGATCACTTCGGCCAGCAGCACGGGGACATGCTGCGCCGGGCCGGTAAGTCCCTGGTCTTCCATGCGCCCATCATACCGCCCGCACCGGGGCGAAGCAAAGCCAGGCACGGGCTGCGTGGCAGGAGCGCCTCAGGGGGCCTATATGCCGCGCAGGTAAGATGCGGTGTAGGGTTTTACCCCATCGACAAGGCGCCGGCTGCAGCACTACGATGAGCGTATCAACGTCAGCACTGGGTTTGTCATGGTGCCTCCTTTTAGTGTGTGTCTCCTAGTTGGCCGCGCGGGCCCCTTTGAACGGGCCCGCGTGTGCCGTTATATTCAGGTTGGGGTGTCGGGTTGTTCTACACTTGAGCCTGAAAATGCATCCTGATACCGGGGAGAGATTCTTATGTACGCGTTCCTGTTGATCGTGCACTCCTGGCTGCGCTGGGTTGTGCTGATCGCGGGGCTAACGGCCTTCGTCGGTGCGGTGATCGGAATGGTCGATAAGCGCCCGTTCAGCACGCTGAACAACCGGGCCGGGCTGATCTTCACCGTGACATTTGACCTGCAGCTGCTGATCGGGCTGCTGCTCTACTTCGTGTTCAGCCCGCTGGTGCGTGTGGTGCTGCAGGATTTCGGCGGTGCGATGGGCAGCAGCGCGCTGCGCTTCTTCGCCCTCGAGCATTCCCTGATGATGCTGGCTGCGCTGGTGCTGGCCCACATCGGGCGCGCGCGCATCCGGCAGGCCAGCAGCGACAGCCAGAAGCACCGGCGCGGCCTGATCTTTTATGGCACGGCTGTGCTGCTGCTGATCGCCGCCATCCCCTGGCCGTTCCTTGAATGGGGGCGGGTCCTGTTCCGCTTCGGGTTGGGCTGACCACCCCGCACAAAGACACAGCGCACCCATCCGGGTGCGCTGTTCGGTGCACAGGCCTGTGCTGCGCAGCTCAGCCCTGGCGGGCCTTTTCCAGCGCCGCACGGCTGAGCGCCGCCTCAGCCTCCAGGTTGATCGCCTCAAGCGTGCCCAGCGACTGTTCCAGCAGGGGGACTGCGCGCTCCCGCTCGCCCTGCTGGAGCAGCATCTCCGCGTAGCAGCGCTGCACAATTGCGATGTCACGCTGCTCCTCATCCTCGTCCTCGAGGATTTTCAACGCGCCCTCGAAATGCTCGGCAGATGGCGCGTACTCGCCGCAGGCACCTTCGATGCGAGCCAGGCACTGTAAGGTGTAGGCCTGGCTGTAGGCGCGGTCGACCCGCTGGGCTGCCTCCACAGCACGGCGTGCCTGCTCAAGGGCGCGTGTCTGCTCGCCCTGCGCCAGATAGGCCAACGCGAGGTCGGCCATGGCGCCGAACACCCCATAGACGGTGCCGGTGCGTTCCAGGAGTTCAGCAGCCTGGGTCAGGTCCTCTACGGCTTCGCTGACCCGCCCCAGCATCAGGTAGGTATACCCGCGCACGGAGCGCACATACCCGTCGCTGTCCAGGGCGCCGATCTGGCGCACGATCTCATGGGCCCGGTTCAGATAGGGGAGCGTCTCGTCAAACCGGCGCAGGATGTTCAGATCATCCGCCATGTTGGTAAGGACGATCAAGAGCATCTCAACGTGGTTCACGCGGTCCAGCACCTCCAGCCCTTTCTGATAGGCCGGGATGGACAGATCGAAGTGGTTCACATTGCCGTACAGGATCGCCAGGTCGTTGTATGCCTCGCCGACTGCCTTATCCAGGGCTTTCTTGCGTGGCAGCGCTTCGGCAGCGGCCAGCGCTTCGGTCAGACTGTCGATGCCCTGCTGGCTCTGCCCGTTGCGACCGAGTGCCAGCGCCTCGCTGTCGCGCAGTTGGAGCAGCAGAACCCCTTGCGTGATCCCTGCCCCCGCCAGGATCGCCAGGCCCCGGCGGGCGTGGTCCAGCATCCGCTCATAATCGCCCAGCTCATCGGCGTTGATGGCGGAATAGAAGTAGATATCCGCGAATTTCTCCGCGGGCAGTTCAAGCTCGGCAGCCAGCTCCAGCGCGGAGTCGGCTGCTTCCTCCGCAGCATTGAAGTCGCCATACCGGTAGTTGGTTGTGGCCAGCGCTGCGTACAGGTCGCAGCGCAGCCGGTTGATCGCAGGGCTCTCCGGGTAGTCCTGCAGTGCCGCCAACCCGAACTCGCACCAGCGGCGCGCTTCGGTCCATAAAAAGCGTGCCTGCTCCGCCTCGGCAGCCATGATCGCGAAGCGGGCTGCCTTGTTAGGCACCTTCGCCTCCTGGAAGTGGCGGGCAAGCTGGGCCGCTACCGGGCCGAGATCGTCCTCGCACAGCTTCTCCAGTGTCTCGCCAACCAGCCGGTGCATCTCGCGGCGCTCGCCGGGCTCCAGCATGTGATTGTACACATGCTCGCGGAAGAAGCGGTGGGCGAATCCGTACAGGTCGAACAGCACAAAGCCGAGCTGCTGCGTGCCGCGCTGGTCGATCAGCGCGTGCTGCTCGCGGAGCTGGCGCAGGTCATCAAAGGCCTTGAGCGTCTCCAGCCGCGTCAGGGTGATCAGCGTCTGGGCTGTGAACTCCTCGCCCTCCACCGAGGCATGCCGCAGCACGCCTCGCAGCTCATCGCTCAGGCGGCGGATGCGCTCGGTCAGCACCGCTTCGAGCTTCTCAGGCAGCTCGATCTCACCAACCTGGACGCCCGCCTTCAACACCCACACGGGCGTGTTGTCCGCTGCCGGCACTGTGTGGATCAAGCCCTGGTCCTCCCAGTTGTGGAACACCTGATCAAGGAAGAAAGGATGCCCGCCGGTGCGCCGGTCCACCCGCTCGATCAGCTCGCCGGGCAGGTGATTGTGAGGGTAGCGACGGCGCACATACTCGGCAGTGTCGATGCAGCGCGTCAGTTCCATCTTGTGGGCGCCCTCGCGCTGCAGGTTCGCCTCCACCTCGCCCAGCAGTGCGCGGCGCTGCTCATCGCCGATGCCCCGGAATGGGCGGTAGGTGACCACCAGCAGCACCGGGCAGTCCTTCAGGTGCGTTTTCATGTGGAACAGCAGCCGCACGGAACCTTCGTCCGCCCAGTGCAGATTGTCGACAAACAGCAGCGCGGGACGCTTCTCGGTGAGTTTTGCCAGCGAGTTGGTGAACTGCCCGTAGATGCTCTCCTGGCTGAAGACGGTCTCGGTGGGCTTGGCCAGTTTGCGGACCTCGTCATAGGTGGTCTTAAGCGCCCCGGGGATGCCGAACCCGGCCACGTCCAGCCAGGCTGGGGCCACCTCGGCAATGAACTCGGCCAGCTTCTTCGCGTTGATCTGCCACTGCAGCCCCTTCTCGGTCAGCGAGAGGAACAGCTCGCGGAACGGCTCCAGGCCGCCGCGGTCATCCTCCATCGTGCAGTCGCCTACTCCAACCATCAGCTTTTCGGCGCTGTACTTCTCCGCCGCCTCGCTCAGAAAGCGGTTGACCAGTGTGGTTTTGCCCAGGCCGTAATCGCCCTCGATCAGGATGAACTGGGGGACGCGCGTGCTGATCGCACGCCGCAGGTACTCGTGCAGTTCGCGCAGCTCCTCTTCCCGGCTGATGCAGAGGACCGGGACTGCTGAGTCTGTATTCGCCATGGTAGTATTACTCCCGGTTGTCAGTGGCAGGCATGCATGTGATCATTATATGTCTGTTTTCATGAATTCAGGAGGTGAAAACATGGATGCTGCACAGCGCGAGATGCCCGCACCACGCGCCGGACTGTCTGGTGCATGGGACCGCTTCATCGGGCCGGGCGCCACACCCGCCGAGCAGGCGTTGGGCTGGATCGGCGCCCTGGGGGTGAGCCTGGCTGTGCTAGCCTACGCACTGCTGGCGAACCCCGGCTGGAGCCTGCTGCAGGTAATTGTGCTGGAGGTGATCGCCTTCGATATCGGCGGCGGGGTGGTGGTCAACGCAACGGGGGCGGCCAAGCGCTGGTACCATCGGCCCGGCCAGGGGATGGCACAGCACCTCGGCTTTGTGGCGCTGCACCTGCACCCCTTTGTGATCGCCTGGCTATTCCGTGATGGCGCATGGCTGTGGGCGGCGGGAATTTACGGCTGGCTGATCGCCTCCACCGTGCTGATCGGGCTGGTGCCAACAGCCATCAAGCGGCCCCTGGCTCTGCTCCTGGCCCTGGTGGGCATCCTGGCTGACGCCCTGCTGGCGGCCCCGCTGGCCGGGTTGGGCTGGTTTGTGCCTCTGCTGGGGATCAAGCTGCTGGTCTCCCATCTGGTGCCCGAGGAACCCTACGGGCCGGTCGGGGCGCGCTGAGCGGCACAACAACCGGGCCGGGGAGAACCCGGCCCGGTTAGTACATATTGTCTGGCGGCTGTCTAGTGGTGGTGCCCATGCTGGTGCACGTGGCCATGCGCCAGCTCCTCGGGCGTGGGGCTGCGCAGCCCTGTCACCTCGACTTCAAAGCGCAGTGCCTCGCCCGCGAGTGGGTGGTTGAAATCCAGCGTGATGGTCTCGTCGGTCACCTCGACGATCTCGGCCACCGTCTCGCCGCCGTCATCGTCGATGATCTGGAGCAGCATGCCCTCCTCGGGCTCCAGGTCGGGCGGAAGCTGGGCCCGGTCAAGCACCTCAACGCCCTCCGAGTCGTATTCGCCATAGGCGTCTTCGGCGCTCAGGCGCACCGTCTTGCGGTCGCCCACCTTGAGGCCTTCCAGGGCGCGCTCCAACCCGGTGATGATGTTGTCGTGGCCATGCAGGTATACCATCGGATCGTCTGAATCCGATTCCTCGATCAACGTGTTCTCGTCATCCAGCCACAGTTTGTACTGCACGCTCACGACGACGTTTTTGGCGACCTTGTCAGGCATATCCTACTCCTGTTTCTTCACAATATGAGGCGCGCGGCCGGAGCCGCGCGCCCTCAGCAATGCACAGAGTATACCCCGCCGGCACGGTTTGCACACTATCCCGCGTGTGCCCGGCCTGTGCCCGGCAGCATTGTGGGGCGCTGCCCGCACTGATACACGGCAGCGCCCCACCCCCATGTGCTACTACCACTAAGATCGCCTGACCTGGTTGCATACCGCTGAAGAACTACTGATAGACTGAGTGTAGCACAATTGTTCTATGGCGTCAAGTCCATTCTGACGCTGTTGGGGTACAATAGGTACTCTACGTTGATTGTTAGTTGCAGCTCTTTGCCATCAGCCTCACCCCCAAACCTCCCTGTGGTCGGTTTTTCCCCTCTCCCCTGTGGAGAGGGGGACAGCGAGACGCTTTTAGCGTCGACGCAGGGGGTGAGGCTCACACCTGAGAGCTTATTTGGGTTAAACCCCCTGACTAACAATCAAGGTAGGTACTCTGTGAGTCATTCCCAGCAAAGCGAGGCAGCCATGTCCTTTCTGATCACCCTGTACGTGCGCGAGGGCATCGTGATGGCCTCCGACAGCCGCCTGCAGCTCGCCGCACGCCGCATGGAAGGCGAGCGCGAGATCCACCAGCTCGGCGTCGGCCAGAGCGACTCGATCTACAAGACCTTCCTGACCTACAACGACATCGGCATCTCGACCTTCGGGGCGCCTGATATCGGCGGGGTGCCGATCACCGGCTACATCGAATCCTTCATCGCCGACGAGATCAACCGGCAGGCGCTGGCCGTCGATGAGGTGCCCCAGGCGCTGATCGACTACTTCGGGCGCGAGGACCTCTCCCCTGACACCGGATTCCTGGTGGCAGGTTACAAGCCGGGCCCGGAGCGCGCCGAGCAGCACGTGTGGGAGGCGCTGGTCAAGCCGGGTGTGGTGCGCCGCCTGAACGAGCCAAATAAGTGGGGGGCCGCCTGGCGCGGCGTCACCGATGTGCTGGCCCGGCTGCTGGCACCCGTGCAGATCCAGGAGCCCGGCGGCGAGCTGAAACCCCTGCCGCATTTCCCGATCCAATGGGCGTACTTCACCCTGCAGGACGCCATCGACTATGCCAAGTACGCCGTGCAGGTGACGGCGGATACGATCCGCTTCCAGCCCAGGGCCAAGGCGGTCGGCGGACCGGTCGATATCCTGGTGATCAAGCCCGGCCAGGCGTTCTGGGTCAAATACAAGGACCTGGTGGGGTAGCCCGTCGGGGGTGTGCCTGCGCGCTTATCAGGCAGGCCATACGGGTCGAAGGTCTGCCCACGCAGCGGCGCGCTGGGTGCGTCAGCCACCTGCCGAGCCGAGCCCAGCCGCCCCTCTTGCACAAATCCCCGCTCAAGGTTACCCTGAAAAGGACTCACGCTGAACATCCGCCTGCAGCGGCACGCACACAGACGAGAACCCTGATGCACATCCTGATCTCCGGCGGCGGCACCGGGGGCGGCGTGTACCCTGCCCTGGCCGTCGTCAAAGCGCTCAAAGCCCTGCACCCCGCCGCTGAGTTCCGCTGGCTGGGCAGCCGTTATGGTATCGAAGGCCCCATGATCGCACGCGAGGGCCTCCCCTTCGATGCCCTGCCCGGCGGCCCGCTGGTCGGCGTCGGGCTGCGCGCCATTCCCAACGCCCTGCGCGTGCTTGCTGCCGTCGTGCGCGCCTATCGTATTGTGGGCCACTTCAGGCCTTCCGCCCTGCTGATCACCGGTGGATGGCCCACCATCGCCCCCACGCTGGCCTGCTGGCTGCGCCGCGTTCCCATCCTGATCTACCTGCCCGACCGCGAGCCTTCCGGCGCGATCCGCGCCCTGGCCCGCTTCGCCCGCCGCGTCGCCGTCAACGACGCCGACTCCCTGCGCTACTTCCGGCCCGGCCAGGCCGTTGTGACGGGCTACCCGCTGCGCCCGTCTGTGCTCGAGGCTGCCGGGTATGACCCGCTCGGCCAGCCCACGGGACGCCGCGATGCCGTCCACGAGATCGCCCGCCGTCACTTCCGGCTGCAGCCGGGCGTCCCCACCCTGCTGGTCTTCGGGGGCAGCCGGGGTGCTCGCTCGCTCAACACCGCGCTGATCGCTGCCCTGCCCGATCTGCTGCCCGCCGCCCAGATCATCCACATCAGCGGCGAGCTGGATCACGCGCAGGTGGCCGCCGACAGCGCCGGTCTGCCTGCCGAGCTGCGCCCGCGCTACCACCTGTTCGCCTACCTGCACAGCGAGGATATGGCGCTGGCCCTCGCCGCCGCCGATCTGGTCGTCTCGCGCGCCGGGGCCAGCACGCTGGGTGAGTTTCCCATCTTCCGGCTGCCTGCTATACTGGTGCCATACCCGCACGCGTGGCGCTACCAGAAAACCAACGCCGATTTCCTGGCGGGGCAGGGTGCCGCGCTGCGCCTGAACGATGAGGACCTGTCCCGGGAGCTGGGTCCAAGCGCCCTCTCCCTGATCAACGACCCGGCGCGCCGCGCCCGCATGGCCGAGGCCGCCGGCGCTCTGGGCCAGCCCGCCGCCGCCGCGCGCATCGCCGCCGAGCTGCTCGCGCTGGCAGACCCGGCAGGCGCTGCCCTTCCTGATCCTGGCTCTGCTCTGGGGGAGTAGGATGATCCGCACACGACCCTTTGCCCTGCTCTTTGTGATTGTGCTGGCCGCGTCCGCGCTGGCCTGTGGCCTGCTGCCCGGGCAGCAGGCCGTCGATATTGATGCCACCGTGGATGCGGGCATCGCGGCCACCGAGAAGGCCGTGGCAGGCGTCCAGATGACCGTCGATGCGGCGCTGGCTGCGACCCAGGCCGCGCAGGCAGGCACCTCCGTCGAGCCGCCGCCCCCGGCAGGCGACCAGCCCCCGGCGGGTGATCAGCCGCCCGCGCAGGCGGGCCTGGAGACCAACGAGCGCGGCTATCCGCTGCTCAGCGATGAGGCCGGGCATGTCATGGTGCGCATCCCGGCGGGCGCCTTCAACATGGGCAACGATTCACAGTACGCCGAGCCCGACGAGCTCCCGGTGCACCAGGTCACCATCAGCCGTGATTTCTGGATGGATGTCTACGAGGTGACCAACGCCCAGTTTGCGGCCTACCTGAACGCCACGGGCTGGCGTCCGGGCCGCGGCCTGAACTATTACAACACCGCCGATAATGACGCACGCATCCTGCTGCAAGGGGACCAGTGGGTTGTGCGGAGCGGCTATGCCGATCACCCCGTCACCTTTGTGCCCTGGGCGGGGGCCGTGGCCTACTGCGAGTACCGCGGCACACGCCTGCCCACCGAAGCCGAGTGGGAATATGCCGCACGTGGCAGCAATCCCGGCTATTTCCCCTGGGGGTCTGCCGGGGCCACCGCGACGCTGGCCAATTACAACGGTGACCGCGGCGATACCGCCCCGGTCGGCAGCTACCCGGCAGGCGCCAGCTTCTTCGGCCTGCAGGACATGGCGGGCAACGTCTGGGAGTGGAACAGCGACTGGTATCAGGCGTCGTACCAGGGCCTGCCCTCCGTCGATCCGCAGGGCCCGTCGAGCGGCACCCACCGCCTGACGCGCGGCGGCGCCTGGGACAGCCTGGTCGCGCAGGTCCGCGCCACGCAGCGCAATGGCCTCAAACCCGAATGGACGTATAATAATCTTGGCTTTCGCTGTGTGCGCAGCGACTGAGCGCCGCTCAGCCCCTGGGGTGGATGTTCGCCGCAGGCTGCCCCCTGCTTCAGGGCGGTGGGGCGAGGCCCGTTCGATGAGCAGCTAGGACAGAACCCGTGATCGAGCTATCCGCAGTCTTCTGGTTATTGGTCCTCCTGTTCGGCATCATCGGCCTGATGCGCGGCTGGGTCCGCGAGATTCAGGCCACGGCTGCCGCCGTCCTCGCCCTGTTCATCATCGAGCAGATCAGCCCCTTTGTGTGGACGGTGCTCGTGCAGCGCACCTCCGCCGAGCTGCTGCAGGCCGATCCACTGGGCACGCTGCGCCGCCTGGTCATGCTCAAGTCGGCCATCCTGCTGATCGTCGTCTTCTTCGGCTACCAGGGCCCGGTGCTGGTGCAGCTGGCTGCGGGCGGGCGCACCGGCGCCAACAAGGCCCGCGACACCATCCAGGAGGGCGTGCTCGGCCTGCTGGTGGGCCTGATCAACGGCTACCTGATCATCGGGTCGCTGTGGTGGTTCCTGCACGTGGCGCAGTACCCCTTCGACTGGCTGATCGACCCCCGCAACTTCCCCGAGTCGGCCAGCGCGGCCTTCATCAAGTTCCTGCCCCTCGCCTGGATGGCCTCCCCCTGGCTGGAGATCCTGGTGGTGGTCTTCTTCCTGATTGTCATTGTGGCGGTGATATAGGGGGTTGCCTTTTCGCGATTACGTCCAACGGCTCAGCGTAGCTGCGCCGTTGTTCTAACTCGCGATTACTAAGGTGTACAACTAAGGTAATTATCCCTACACATCTAAGAAAGTGGATAACTCTACATATTACTAGTATCATAAGACTGGATTGATAACAAAACCACTCAACCGGTGTCTTCGCAAGATGATTTTCTCCTAGGGCAGTGCCAGAAAAGATCGAAATGGACTCTGGAACCAGTACAGAAGACCGTATAAGGTCACAGTGGCCACACATTATCCAGATCGCCCACACAAAGCTCGGACTAACTGGTGTGCAATATGAATATGCACAGAAAAGCCATATGGCAGGAGTAAAGGATGGAAGAGTTACCATAGCGGTCGATACCCCTTCTTAGAAATTGATGTTGCAGGGGGATGCAGCCGTGTTAATCGAGACTGCGATTTTCCGCGTGACCGGGGAACAATACCGGATTACTGTTGAACTAACCCCGCCAGTAAAAGCCAACAACCATTCTGGTGATAATCCCCCAATAGACCATACCAGCGCGAGGCACGAGACAATGACGCAAATTCAATGCCCTAACTGCGGCGGTTACAAAACTGACCTGCACAGTAAAAAGGTAAATCAAAGTGATGGAAGTGACGCTTGGGGTAAATCGGCTCTCGGTTACCTTCTATATATTGGGTGGTTCTTATTGGCGGGTCCAGTAGTGGCGCTTTGTAGTTCGCTATTCGGACAGCAAGCTGGTATTGTGATCGGTACAGGCTTAGTCATAATTGGTTTTGTAGTACTAACTAAACGGATTAGAAGACACGAACGAACAGTCAAGACTGTATATTTCCGCACATGTCAATTGTGTGGTTACTCCTGGGAACCCCAAAAGGAGCAAACACCACCGAATGTTACAGTGCGTCCGGATTTGATTGAAAAAGGCAACCGTTTGTTAGAAGAGCAGGAAAGGCGACGTCGTCTTCTCGACGACTAGTGGTGTGTTGCCTCTTTCTAGTAGAGTCACAGCCAACGTTCTGCAAAACCCTTAACCCTGGGGCGCCCCCTCCCCCTCACTCCGCTTGCACCCGACCGCGCCCCGGGGTAGAGTGGTCCCCAGCGTCCATTCTCAGCACACGGAGCATCCACCCATGGCCGATCAACCTGCCTCTGCCGAGGTCAAAGCGCCTGCCTACCCGCCCCTGCCCGCCGAGCCGGTGACCACGCAGCACACGCTCAAGGTGGGCCGCCGCACCCTCGAATACAGCGCCACCGCGGGCACCCTGCCCGTCAAAATTGAGGGCGTCGATGACCCCGCCGAAGTTTTCTACATCGCCTACACGCTCGATGCCAAACCGGCGGCCCGCCGCGCCCGCCCCCTGCTGATCGCCTTCAACGGCGGCCCCGGCTCCGCGTCGATCTGGCTGCACATGGGCGCGCTCGGCCCCTACCGCGTCCAGCTCCACGACCAGGGCTGGATGCCCGCCCCACCCTACCGGCTGGAGCCCAACCCGCATACCTGGCTGGCCTTCGCCGATCTGCTGTTCATCGACCCGGTGGGCACGGGCTACAGCCGCGCCAAAGACGCCGACGCCAACAAGAAGTTCTGGGGCGTGGAGGCCGACCTGCAGGCCGTCAGCGAGTTCATCCGCCTGTACCTGACGCGCTCAGGGCGCTGGTCCTCGCCGCTGTTCCTGGCCGGCGAGAGCTACGGCACCACCCGCGCGGCGGGCCTCTCCGGCCACCTGATCGAGATGGGCATCGCGCTCTCCGGTGTTGTGCTCGTCTCCACCATCCTCAACTTCCAGACGGCGCACTTTGACCAGGGCAACGATCTGCCCTATGCGCTGTTCCTGCCCACCTACGCCGCCACGGCGCGCTACCACAAGCGCGTGCCCGCCGACCTGCAGAAGAAGCCGCTCGGCGAGTTCCTGGCCGAGGTGGAAGCCTGGGCCGAGACCGAGTACATGAGTGCGCTGGCCCTCGGTGACCGGCTGCCCGCGAAGCGCCGCGCGGCGGCCATCGAGACGCTGGCCCGCTATAGTGGCCTGCGCCCGGAGTACCTCGACCTGGCCGACCTGCGCCCGGAGATCATGCGCTTCTGCAAGGAGCTGCTGCGCGATCAGCGCCGCACGGTGGGCCGCCTTGACACGCGCTTCCAGGGCATCGACGCGACCCCGGTCACCGATGCCCCCGACTTCGACCCGTCCTACGCGGCGATCCTGCCGCCCTACACCATGCTGCTCAACGACTACGTGCGCAGCCAGCTTGGCTACGAGACCGACCGCGTCTACGAGACGCTCAACGGCGATGTGTACGCCAACTGGGAATGGCCCAAGGGCCTCTACACGGATACCTCGGCGGCGCTGCGCGCGGCCTTTCACCAGAACCCGCACATGAAGCTGCTGGTGACCTGCGGCTACTACGACCTGGCCACGCCCTACTTCGCGGCGCGCTACACGCTGGAGCACATGGGCCTGGATGCAGCACTGCGCGACAGCATCCGCTGGACGTACTACAAGGCCGGGCACATGTTCTACATCGAGACCAGGTCGCTCAAGCGGCTCACCGCGGATGTGAAGAAGTTCATCGGGTGGGCGCTGGGCGAGGCCGAGGAGTAGCATGGGCCGGGAGATCGAGGCGCCCGCAGCAGGACGCCGCCTGGTTCCCGCCCTGTGGATCGGCGGGGTGGCGCTGGCGCTGTATACCTATCAGGCGCTGCTGGTGCGCCCGCTGGGCCTGCCCGACGGCCCCGGCGGCGAGCGCGCCTCGACGCTGTTCTTCATGCTGTTCAGCCTGCTGCATGCCTCGTACACGCTGAGCTGGCGCAGCACGCTGATCTTCTTCGCGCTCAGCGCGAGCATCTCCTGGGCGTTCGAGCAGGTCGGCGTCGCCACCGGATTGATCTACGGGGCCTACCACTACTCGGATGTGCTCGGCCCCCGGCTGGGCCACGTCCCCCTGCTGATCCCCCTGGCCTGGTTCATGATGATCTACCCGTCTTACCTGCTCGCCAACCTGATCGCGCAGGGCGAGCCGCTGGCCCCCGCCCGGAACCTGCGCCACGCTGCCGGGCTGGCGCTGCTCAGCGCGGCCATCATGACAGCCTGGGACCTGCTGGTCGACCCGCTGATGTCCGGCCCGGTCGGCGCCTGGACCTGGGAGCAGGGTGGGCTGTACTTCGGGGTACCCCTGCACAACTACGTGGGCTGGCTGCTGACCACTTTCACCATCTACCTGATCTACCGGCTGGTCGAGCAGCGCCTGGGGCCGCGCCCGCAGGGGCCCCTCACACGCGGGATCAGCCTGCTGGCCGTGGCTGCCTACCTGCTGATCCTGGTCCCCTACCTGTTCTCGACGCTGCCCGGCGGCGTCAAGTGGATCGGCGGGGCTGCGATGGCCGTCCCGGCGGCCTGGGCGCTGTTCCGGCTGCCGGGGCAGGGAACGGGCCAGCCAGCCAGCGAAGGCCAGCCCTGAGCGCTGCCTCATAAGCGGCCTGTTTTTTACAGGGATTTTACAGGTGTGCATCGATCTGGTAACAACCTGCCTCTATGCTGGGTGCATGATGATTGGTATCCCTGTCGAGGAGGTTGGAACCCGATGAACCGTAAACTGCTTCTCCCTCTGCTGATCGGAGCGCTGGCCCTGCTGCTGAGCGCCTGCTCGGTTGACATCGCCCGCAACAGCGACGGCTCGCTGACGGCAGCCGCCACCATGGGCCTGGCTGACCTGGAGAGCGAGCTCGAGGGTGCCTTCAGCTACCACAACACCCAGGTGCGCAATGTCGATGTGTCTGCGCAGGGCGGCGCGCTGGCGGTGACCATGGAGCGCGAGCGCGCGGCCCAGCCCGGCACGTTTGACACGCTCAGCTACCTGATGACCCCCGGCATTGAGGACGGCGGCCTGGTGATCACGTTGAGTGATGTGCTGGTGAACGGTCAGCCCGCCGACCCGGAGAAGGTATCGGAGTGGCAGGAGCGCATCACCGAGCGGCTGGCAGGCCGCCGCGAGAACCGCCCCAATGCCACCCTGCAGTCTGTGTCGGTCACCGAGGATGGGTTGGAGATGGTCTACCGCATCGAGGCGCGCCGCAGCCAGGGCGGCTAGCGGCCCGCTGTGCTGTGCCGGTTTGGAAAAGAGCCATCCCGTTGAAGGATGGCTCCTCTGCTCTTTTTCTGGCTGTTCCCCCTGCCGGGCGGCTGCCCACGGCCAGGAGTCCGGCGCGTTTCGCTCACAGGCGCTCCCGCAGGAAAGTGAGCGTGCGGTCCCAGGCCAGCGCAGCGGCCTCTGGCTGATAGGCGTCACTCACATCGGATTCGAAGAACCAGTGCCTGGTGCCGGGGTACGTGTGGAAAGTGACCTCACAGCCCTGCCCGACCAGCTTATCGCGGAGTTTGCTGACCTTCGCCGGGCCTGCGCCCCAGTCATCCTTTTCGGCGTAGTGACCCAGGTACGACGCCCGCGTCCTGCTGAAGGTGCCCGCCCCTACCCCATAGAAGGCGACCACCGCCGCGACGTCCGCGGGGCAGTTATCCGACAGCCAGTAGGCGTAGTGCGCGCCCAGCGAACAGCCCAGCACGCCGATTCTATCGCCAGCGGCAGCATCCTGCCCTGTGAGATAGCGGACGGCCCCTTTCAACTGCTTGTTGACCACGCTGCGATCCAGCGACTGCTTCAGCGCCTGGGCCCCCTCAATCGTGGCGGCAGCCTCCCCGGCATACAGATCAGGCGCAAAGGCCACAAACCCTGCCCCGGCGAGGCGATCACACAGGCTCTTGAAAAAGGCGTTCAGTCCCCACCACGCATGGCACACCAGCACCGCGTGCCCGGCCCCGCCGGGCGGCAGCGCCAGATAGCCCGGGGCGCTCCCGCCCTGATACTGGAACTTTGTGTCCATCCTCGGTCCTTTACCTGGCTTCGTCGATGGCTGCCTGGTGGGCTGCAAACGGCGTGAGGCGGTCCGGCGCCATATGGCTGACGCAGCGGCCCTTATTTCGCCGTCACCTGCCGCGAGACATCGTCCAGCGCCTGAATCTCGTTGGCGGTCAGCGTAAAGCCCAGCGCGCCGACATTCTGCTCCGCATGGTGCTTCTTGGTTGCGCCGGGGATGGCTACCACCGTATCCCCATGGGCCGTGACCACCCAGTTGAGCGCCACCTGGGCAGGCGTGGCCCCGTGCGCCTCGGCGATGCTGCGCAGCAGGTCGATCAGCGGCTTGCTGCGCGCCAGCCCCCGGCGCTGGAACTTGGGGAGCAGGCGGCGCGGCCCGGGCCTCTGGCTGATCAGCTCCGGGTTTTCATGGAACTTCCCGGTCAGCAGGCCCTGTTCCAGCGGTGAATAGGCGATGATGGTGACGCCCAGCTCTTTGGCGGCGGCCAGCACCCCGTTATCCTCGATGCGCCGGTCCAGCAGGCTGTATTTGACCTGGTTGGCAACCAGCCGGTAGCCCCGGCGGCGCAGCGCATAATCGGCGCGGTGCATCTCGCCCGCCAGGTAGTTGCTGACGCCCACCGCGCGGATCAGCCCCGCATCCAGCAGGTCGGCCATTGCCTCCATCTGCGAGGTGTTGCCGGAGAAGCTGGCCGGGTTGTGCACCTGGTGCAGGTCGATGGGGAAGGGTGCCAGACATTCAAGACGCTGGCCGATCGTGCTGCGGATCGACCCGGCGAAGCGGCCCGCGGGCTGCCACTTGGTGGCGATCACCACGTCACCGGGCTGTTTGCCCAGCCTGACCAGCGCCCGGGCCAGCGCCCGTTCTGACGCACCCCACCCGTAGGCCTCGGCGGTGTCAAACCAGTTCATGCCGCCCGCCAGCGATACCTGGATGATCTCCGTGATCAGGCCGTCGTCCAGCACCGGCCAGAAGCCGCTGGCGATCCCACTGCCCTGCAGGAACTGCCAGCAGCCCAAGCCCAGCGGGGTGATCTTAATATCAGTCGTGCCTAATCTGCGCTTGTCCATAGGTCCTTACCGATACATGCTGCGGATCAAGGAGATGAAACTAATACACGCAAGAGTGCAGGCTAACCGCGCACGGCCCGCCGATCTGCGCCGCAGGTCCTGCGCAGCCGATTTACTCGCGCTGTGGGCGTACGCGCGCCACGCCGCTGGAGCGGCGCCTGCGCGCAACCGGCGTGCGCGAAGGCAGGGTGATCTCGGGGATCACACGCAGGCGCGCGGGCTGTTCCGGCAGCTTGCGCCGCGAGATGCTCATCAGCAGGCCAACAGCCGTCAGCACCACCACCAGGTTTGATCCGCCGTAGCTGATGAACGGTAGCGGCACCCCCGTGAAGGGGATCACGGCGGTCATCACGGCGATGTTGAGCAGCGCCTCGAAGGAGATCCACGCGCCGATGCCTGCCGCCAGCAGCGATCCGAACGGGTCGCGTGCATCCGCCGAGACGCGGAAGGCGCGCCATACAAAGACCACAAACAGCGCCACCACCACCAGGCAGCCGAACAGCCCCAGCTCCTCGCCGATGATCGCGAAGATGCTGTCCGTATGCGGCGCGGGCAGAAAGCCGAACTTCTGGCGGGACTGCCCCAACCCCACACCGAACCAGTTCGGGCTGAAGGTGCTTCCGGGGCGGCTGCCCGGCGCCGTGAAGGCGATGATCGCCTGCTGCACATGCCAGGAGGCCGTGGTCAGGTCCTGCAGCGCCGCGAAGTGCTGGGCCAGACGCGTGCGCGCGTAATCAAACTGCGTGCTGAGCACCCAGCCCACCCCGACCGCCCCCGCGCCTGCCAGCAGGATTTGAATAATGTTGGCCCCGGCGACAAAGAACATGGTCCAGGCCGTCAGCACGATGATTGCTGCCGTGCTCAGGTCTGGCTGCAGCACGATCAGGCCACCTACGGCACCGACCAGGATCGAGAAGGGCAGCAGGCCAAAGCCGATGCGCTGGAGCTGCTCGCGCCGTGAGGACAGCCACGCGCCGAAGTAGATGATCACCGCCAGTTTGGCAGCCTCACCGGGCTGCACTGACCCGTTGAAGAACGAGCGCTGCGCGTTGAAGACCACGTTGTTGCGCAGGATCAGCAGGATGCCCAGCGCGGCGATGGTCGCCAACATGATGCCCGTCGCCACCGCGCGGCGCTGCAAAATGCGGTAGTCGAAGCGCCACACCAGCAGCATGATCGCAATGCCGATCACCAGCGAGCGCACCTGTTTCAGGAAGATGCGCACCGGCGAGCCGAACTCCAGGTAGCTCCAGTCGAAGGTCGTGCTGTAGACCATCAGCAGGCCGAGCGCCAGCAGCGCCGCGACAACGAGCATCAGGTAGATGTCCACATCGAACACGTTGGGCGCTGGTGCCGCCACAGGGCTGTCGTCGCCGGGTTGGACCTGTTCAGGGGTAGTGACTGCCATAGAGTTTGTCACCGTTAACCAGTGAAAAGTGTGTGTCCTTATCTTAATGCATCCACCCGGTTTCGCCAACCGGCGCGCCTCTCCGGGAAAAGGCTGCGTCCCCGCTGGCAAGTGGCCGCACCAGCAGGGACGCATGGGTCGGGTTAGAGGGCTGAAGGACTGCTACCCCTCACCCTCTCCCTCTGCCGCATCGTGTTCGTATCCTTCGTCCTCAAAAAAGGCTTCCTCACCCTCATCAGCCTCCTCGTCGGACATCCCCACGTCTTCCATATCCTCAACCGGGACGTCCTCGAGAACTTCATCCTGCTCATCCTCATCATCGCCCTCGTTTGGCTCGGCGATCGTGTCGTCGCCGGCCTCGACCAGGGCAGGGTTAGCGTCGGCAGCCCCAGCCGCTCCCGCCGCCTGGCTCTGCGCGGTCTCCAATAACCTCTCGATCTCGGTATCTTCTGGATTGAGGACAAACTCCTCACCGTACATTGGTCTTCTCTCCTTCACTGGTTGAGGGACGAACACGCTGCGATCTCACCCTAAGGCACGTGTATTAAGCGCACATAAACCCGTGATTAAGCCGCGTTGATAGACGGGTTAACCTGCGTTTAAACAGCGCTGTTGAGCCGCATCCGCCGGGCTGCGGCCCGCCTCGTGACCAGGTTTGGGAGATGGACGGGGACAATGCTGTAGGTCGGAGCGCGACCGCCGCAGGCGCGCTGTCCAGAGTGGGGCCGCTGAGCAGATCAGCGCACAGGCAGCCCGCAGCGGGCCGCCAGGGCTTTGCGCTGGCGCGGTGTGGCGGCGCGATCCAGCAGGCTGTCACTATCACAGACCCCGGCTGCGTTGAGCGCGAGGCGCGCTTCAGGGGAGATGCCTGCGAAATGCTCAAGCTCGTAGCGCATGGGAACCTCCAGGGGATGAGAAGGGGTGCCAATCCCATCTTATCACAGGTGGAGGGTCGGCCTGCTCCCTGCCATCACGCCGGGGGCGTACGATCCGCGCGGGCCAGCGCTGTATAGGCCAGCAGCCACGCAGCGCCGGGCCACAGACGCCAGCGCCGCTTGCTGTGGCGCCGTGCGTGCGCCATCTCGGCATTACAGTAGGGCGAGGTGACCGAGTCCGGCGTGATCACAAAGATGAAGTTATCCGCAGCTTCAATGCCTTCCTCGATCTCCTCCCACCACTCCGATGCATCAGGGATGCCGACCAGCGGGTCCTTCCGGCGGTCAAACCAGGGTTCCTTGCCATTGGCAATCAGCGCTTCGGCCTTGCGCTCGACAAAGTCCAGGTTGCGGCGGGAATAGGCGATGAATGCGTCAGTCATCGCAGCCTCCTTGCTGACTTGTGCCTGGGGCCTGTTCGCATGCCGCTCAATACGGGACTGTAAGGATTGTATTACAACCGCGCCACCAGCGCCCGGAAGTGCTCGCCGCGCGCCTCGAAGTCTCTGTACTGGTCGAAGCTGGTGCAGCCGGGGCTGAGCAGCACCACGTCGCCCGGCAGGGCCAGCTCGTTGGCGATGTCCAGCGCGTCTTCCAGCGTGAGGGCCTGTTCGATGGGAGTGGCGTACGCGCCTGCCAGGCGCGCCTCGTCAGCCCTGGCGACGATCATCGACCCCGCCTCGCCAAAGGCGATGATCGCCCGCGACTGGGCCACCGCCCGCCGCATCAGGTCCTCCCAGGGCAGCTTCTTATCGCGGCCGCCCAGCAGCAGCACGACCCGCTGATCGTGGTAGGCGTCCAGCGCAGCCAGCACGCGCTCCGGCGCGGTGGCGATGCTGTCGTTGACGAAGACCACCCCGTCGATCTCGCGCACGACCTCCAGACGGTGCGCCACCGGCTGGAAGCCTAGCACGGCCTTGCGCATCGCCTCGACGGGGACGCCCGCCGCCCCCGCGATGGCGCAGGCAGCCAGCACGTTCATGACATTGTGCTGCCCGCGCAGGGGGACCTCTGCGACCGCACAGACGGCCTCCATCGGCTTGGAGAAAGCGGGGCGGCACACGATGCGCTCGCCAACCAGCCACGCGCCCACGTCCACGGGCACGCGCCCGCTGAACAGCGCGATCTCGTGCTGCACGCGCTCCAGCAGGCCGTAGCTGTTCGGGTCGTCGCGGTTGAGTACGGCCACATCGCTGACAAGCTGGTTCTCCAGGATGCGGGCTTTGGCGTTGGTGTAGTTCTGCATGGTGCCGTGCCGGTCGAGGTGGTTGGGCGTGATGTTCAGCACGGCGGCGATGTGCGGGCTGGAGGTCATGATCTCCAATTGAAACGAGGACAGCTCGATCACCGCCACGTCATCGGGCTTGATGTAGGGCAGGTCGCTGATCAACGGGTTGCCGATATTGCCCCCCACCCAGGCCAGCATCCCGGCGGCGTCGATCATCGCCCCCACCAGGGACGTGGTGGTCGTCTTGCCCGCCGAGCCGGTGATGCCGATCACGTGGCAGGGGCAGCGCTCCATGAAAAGCTGCGCGTCATTGCTCAGGCGGATCTCGCGGCGCACGGCCTCCTGCACAATCGGGATGTCGAACGGCACCCCCCCGGAGAGGCAGACCAGCTCGGCGCCGCTCAGGATGTGCTCGGGGTGGCCCCCCAGCGCATAGGTGATCGGCAGCCCCTTGAGTGCCTCCATCTCGTCGGCCAGGGCTTCCGCGCTGCGCGTGTCGCTGATCACCACGCGGGCGCCGATCTCGCACAGCCAGCGGGCCAGCGCCAGCCCCTGGCGGGCCAGCCCGAGGATCACGACACGTTTACCGCTGAGAGGGTCGCTCATGGATACTCCTTTGTTGGGAGTGGGGTAGTGGATCGTTTCTATTGTAGCAGGTTCGCGGGCAAAATGGGGCGGCTGTCCTGTGTGGAGGCCGCCGGTTGTACCGGCGCGACCTCGATCTATCCGGCGGCGACAGGGCGCTGGCCGGTATGGCGTGCAGCAGGGATTTTCTTATTGTAGACTTACTTTATCAACAATCGAACGAGAATGAGGTCCTGCTTGGCGGTAGAGCAGTACACCAGCCCGAGCCCGTGGCTGGGAGTGCATTCACTTCCGCGAAGCCACGTTGCATAACCCTGCGGGGCAGCAGCGCACAGCCCACCCGGCATACAATGCCCTGAGAGGAGGCTCAATGGACAGCGACCGGCCATCTCGACCGACAGAGGCCTGGACCGACGGGACCGCCTATGAACCGTTTATGGGCCGCTGGAGCCGCCTGGCAGCTCAGGCATTCCTGCAGTGGCTCAACATACCGCCGGCCAACCGGTGGCTTGACGTTGGCTGTGGGACGGGAGTGCTGAGCCAGACCATCCTTCAGTCGTCCGCGCCGGTCCGCATCCAGGGGGTGGACCGTTCGGCAAGCTACCTGCCGTTCGCGCGAGGCGCAGTGATAGATGACCGGGTCGCCTTTGCTATCGGCGATGCCCAGGCTCTGCCTGTGGGTGACGCATCTTTCGATGTGGTGGTATCTGGGCTGATGCTCAACTTTGTGCCCCGGCCGCAGCAAGCCCTTGAGGAAATGGCCCGCACGGTCAGGCCGCAGGGGGTTGTAGCCCTTTACGTTTGGGATTACGCCGCGAAAATGCAGCCTCTGCGCCATTTCTGGAATGCGGCAGCCGCCCTCGACCCCGGCGCGTTCCCTCTCGATGAAGGCCGCCGCTTCCCCCTCTGCAATCCTCAGACGCTCACCGAACTCTTTCAGGCCGCCCGGCTGGAGGCCGTTGAGGTGCGCGCCATCGATGTGGCCACAGATTTCCGGGATTTCGACGATTACTGGCTGCCGTTTCTCCGTGGAGCAACTCCGGCCTCAAGTTACGTCACATCCTTGCCAGAACCCCACCGCACGGACCTGCGCGAGCGTCTTCGAGCCGCTCTGCCCGCCGCCCTGGACGGTTCTATCCCGCTGGTGGCTCGCGCGTGGGCGGTCCGTGGCCGGCGCCAGGCTGAGCACCTGACCTGATCGCGCAGAGTAATGGCACGCATACCGAGCACGTGGCCTGCAGCGCGCCGGGCGTGGAGCGCTTCCTGCCCCTCACCCGAGCCGCGTGGAGGCGAACCCGGTCAGTGCGGCTTATGCGCTGCCACCATGATGTTTTCCGGGAACAAGGCAGCCCGGGCGGCCTTCGCCGTGCGCAGCCGCCGCCGGTGGTCGCCGATGCTTGCCAGCGCGCCTTCCAGCCAGATCAGGTATCCCAGATACACCCGGCTGGTGAAGGACTTGAAGGGCAGCCGCGCGCGCAGCGACTTGGGGAACCGGAACGCCGCGCTCACCGTGAACCCGGCCCCCCGCAGCGGGGTCGCCAGCTCCCGGTAGGTGTACTCCTTGAGGTGCATGCCCAGCGGATCGGCATGGCCAAATACGCGCGTAATATCGCTGGGGCCGGAGGCTTTGTGCGGCGTGGTGAGGACGTAGCGCCCGCCCGGCTTGAGGATTTTGAACGCGTGTATGCAGTGCGCCTGCACATCGTCCGGGTGCATGTGCTCGACAACATGCCGGGAGATCAGGACGTCATACGATTCTTCGGGCTCGAACTGTGCCAGGTGGATGCCGTCCGAGTTCCCCCAGGTGAGATTAGCCGTGCTGGACGCCCATTTTTCACCGCGCTCCCGGGTGATCTCAGTGGCCTTGCACGCGAAGCCCTGTTCGGCAAGATAGCTCACCAGCTCCCCTTTGCCTGAGCCAACCTCGTAAATATGCTGGGGCGGCTCGCCGATGATCTGGTGCCACACACTGAAATCGGCCGTGTGATCTTCTCCGACATCTGCCAGTTCGTTCAGCCAGCCCAGCTCCTGGTACAGCCGGGTATAGGCTTCCTCAAAGACTTCCCAGCGGTTCTCCGGGGTGGATTCCAGCAGTGAATGCCGCAGCTGTTTCTCCAGCTCCCAGTGATGCAGGATCATGTCCTCTGTGACGTGGGCATCCTCAGGAATACCGTAGTTGGCTCGATAGCGGGCGATGAGTTCTTCACCACGGGGTTCTGTTACTGACATGGTCCACCTTCCAGCGCACTCAGGGGCGTACGACGAGGGGAAGATGGGAAACCTTTTCAGCCTGGCGATTAGCGAGTGTCGAGAAGATGAAAGGTTGGTTGTGCTCGGCCAGGCAGGGAAGAGCTCTTCCCCTACCAATCTTGGCAGCGCGGCATTATAGCACGGCAGCGCAGGCCGCCGCAAAACGCCCGAGGCGGCTTGGGGCGTGCCCCGGCCTTGGGATGCGCTTCACAAACTTATGCTATACTGGGCCTGTAGCTGGTTGGCCCTCACCCAACCTGGAGGTAATCCCAGATGAAGATCCGACGCCCGCACGGCCCCGCCTGGGCTGCTGCCCTGTTGATTCTGCTCCTGCTGGGCGGGTGTGCTGCCCTGCTGGGCGGCGGGGGCGGCGCACCCACCGTCACGATCACCGCGCCCCCCAACGGCTCCACAGTTGCCGTCGGCGAAGGCGTCACCGTGGCCATCTCCGCCGAAGACCCCAGCGGCCCCGGCATCACCCGTATTGAGCTGTTTGTGAACGGCGCCTCGCTGCGCGTCGATGACGCCCCCGGCGGCGGGCAGGCGCTCTACCAGATCGCGCCGATCTGGATGCCTGAGGCCGAAGGCGAGGCGCGCCTGATGGCCATCGCCTATCGCGGCGATGGCACGGCCAGTGCCCCGGCATCCATTGTGCTGACGGTGGTTGGGCTGTCACCCGATCCGTCCCAGGGTGGCGACGGCGAAGTGCCCACCGAGGAAGCCCCCACACAGGAGGGACCGCCCCCCACCCCGGTGCCCGAAGGCACCCAATGGGAGCAGGGGCGGGTGACGACGGGCGGTGCGGCGATCCGCTCCGGCCCGGGGCCGTTCTGCGACATCATCGGCAGCGCCAACCGCGATGATACGCTCAACCTGATGGAATACAGCGCCGACGAGCTGTGGCTGATGACCGATTACCTCGGCCCGGACGAGATCGGTTGGATCTGGATCGAAAACATCATCGTGATCGGCGATGACTCGAAAATCCCGCGCGGCAACAAGCTGGGCTGCCTGGGCTGCGGCGATGGAGTCTGCACGGGCGCCATCGGGGAGGATTGTGCCACCTGTGCCGAGGACTGCGGCGCCTGCTGCGGGAACCGCACCTGTGAGCCGGGCCGCGGCGAGGACTGCGCCACCTGCCCGACCGACTGCGGCGCCTGCTGCGGCAACCGCACCTGCGAGCCGGGTCGCGGCGAGGACTGCGCCACCTGCCCGACCGACTGCGGCGCCTGCTGCGGTAACGGCACCTGCGAGCTGACCCGTGGGGAAACCTGCCTGACCTGCGCCACCGACTGCGGCGCCTGCTGCGGCAACGGCGTGTGCGACCCCGTGTTCGGGGAGACCTGTACCACCTGCCCGCGTGACTGCGGCTCGTGCTGCGGCAACGGCATCTGCGAGCCAGCCCTGGGGGAGAGCTTCAGCACATGCCCGGCAGACTGCCTCGGATAGCATCCCTGGCAGCAGGATACTCTGCGTTGTACACAGGGGCGCGGCACCGCTGCGCCCCTCGCTGTGTGGCTCTGGCACAGGACAGCATCACGGCACTGCCCGCATTCGACAGGCGCGTGGCAACCCGCTACCATTGGACCACAACGCCTGCCCAACTGTCCTGCAAGAGGAACATCCATGCAGCGCTGGACCCTGATCGCGACGCTTGCCGCCCTGCTGACCGCCTGCGCCCCGGCGGTGAGTGTCAACGGAACCTGTGTGACCTACGATTCGAACCTGAACCGCTTCAAGACGCTGGCGGTGGCCATCGCGGAGGCATTAGAAGCAGGTGAGTGAGCACCCTTGTCCTTCAAGCTGCGCCCGCCTTGCCGGGCAGTTTATAGCTGTGATTGACTAATAAAGGATTGCAAGCATGGAAACAACCGGGTTGATCAGGGCAGCAGCGCGCTGGATCGCGCGCGGCGTGGGTGGGTTGATGGTGGTCCTGCTGCTGGTCTTCTTCATCGGGGAGGGGCTGGCCGGCGCACTGCCGCGCCTGACGCTGGCCGAGAGCCTGGAGATCGCTGCCTGCGGCCTGATGGCTGCCGGGGCCGTGCTGGGCTGGTGGCGCGAGCGCGCAGGAGGCATCCTGTGCATCGCCGGAGGCGCGGCCTTTATTATCGTCGAGTCCGTGTCACACGGCGTGCTTGACCTGGTGTGGTTCCCGCTCGTGTTCGCCGGGGCGGGTGCGCTGTTTGTGATCAGCGGGGTGCTGGGCCAGGCATCAGCGGGCACACCGCAGCGCAGGGCATCCTGACCGGGGATACCCGCTAACCGCTGCGACCTCGAGAAGGCCTGCCCGCGCTGGCTGAGGCAGGCTGTCACAAACCCTTCCCCGGCCTGTACTACCCATCCACTCCCCAGACCACTGCCTGCCACCTGTGAGCCTGACAAGCAGCGTAATGTTCACATCGTACACCTGGAGGAAGGCAGCTATGGACTGGATCAACAGCATCCTGGAGAAGGTTCTGTACGACCCCACGCTCAGCAAGATCGCAGCGGCAGTTGTCGGAGCCCTGTTGATCTTTGCGGCGGTGCGCCTGCTGCGCCGGTTTGTAATCAACCGACACGTCAAGCAGACCACACTGCGCAACCAGCTGCGCACGGCAACCAACCTGCTGGGGTACCTGCTGGTATTCCTGTATATCTACAGTGTGTTCAGCAACAGCCTGGGCCAGCTGACCGTGCTGTTCGGGGTGCTGGGCGCAGGCATTACCTTTGCCCTGCAGGAGGTGATCACCAGCATCGCAGGCTGGGTGGCGCTGTCGCTGGGCAACTTCTACCGGATCGGCGACCGCGTCCAGCTTGGCGGTATCAAAGGGGACGTGCTTGATATCGGGCTGCTGCGCACCACCGTGATCGAGCTGGGCGACTGGGTCAAAGGCGACCAGTACAACGGGCGCACGGTGCGCATCGCCAACAGCTTCGTGTTCAAAGAGCCGGTGTTCAACTACTCCGCGGAATTCCCCTTCCTGTGGGACGAGATCCTCATCCCCGTCCGGCACGGGTCGGAGCGCGCGCTGGCACGCGCGATCATCCTGCGCGTGCTCAATGAGGCCACAGCGGATTATATTCCTCTGGCCAGGGAAGCATGGCAGACCATGACCAACCGCTACGCGATTGAGGCCGCCAGCGTCGAGCCGATCATCAGCATGGTTGCCAACGATAACTGGCTTGCCTACACAGCACGCTACGTCGTCGACTATAAAAAGCGGCGCAGCACGAAAGATATGCTGTACAATCGAATCCTGGATGAGTTCGACGCGACAGAGGGACGCGTGGCCTTTGCATCCGCAACCTTTGAGGTCACCAGTGTGCCAGCGCTGCGCGTGCGCGTCGAACAATGATAGCGCCTTTTGAGAGGACGGATAAAGAGTGTCTCCCATGAACGATCATGATGTAAATGACCAGACATCCCCGGCGGGCACACAGGCGGGCAGCCAGACCGGCATCACCCCGCCCAAAGTGCCGCCGTCCGCACCCCCGGCCAGCGCCAAACCGCCCAAACAGAAGCGGGGCGGCGGCTGGTTCCGCAGGCTGCTCTTCATCTTCCTGCTGCTGGTGGTCCTGGCCGGGCTGGTGGTCAGCGCCCTGCTGCTGCGTATGCGGCTCAACGCCGTGCTGAGCGACGTGGACAGCCTGGACGCCCGGCTGTCCGAGACACAGGCCGAGCTCGAAACGACGCGCAGCGAGCTGGAGAACACCCGCCAAACCTTGCGGAAACTGGCTGAAGAGAGCGCCGCCGCGCGCGCCGAGTTGGAGGCGAATCTGCGCTACAGGCTGCTGATGCAGCAGGCGGAAGCCGAGGCCGCCAAAGCCCTGCTCAGCCTGAATATTGACGACATCGGGCAGGCGCGGCGCGAGATCGGCGCGCTGCGGGCTTCGCTGGTGGCAGCGACGGCGCTGGCCAGCGAGGAGGATATGGCCACGCTGTCTGACCTGGAGACGCGGGCCAGCCGCGCCGAGGCAGACCTGAGCAGCAACGCCTTTGCCTCGCAGCAGACGCTCGAGGTGATCTGGCGCGACCTGAATGAGCTGAACGCCACGCTGCTTGAGAAGTAGGTGGGTAAAACAACGGGGCGCAGCATGCTGCGCCCCGGCTTAACAAGAGAGCCAAGCAGAGCTACCCGGCAGTCAGTTCCTCCAACCGGTCAACATAGCCCGCCATCACCTTGAAGGCAGCCTCAACCGGCTCGGGATGGCTGAGGTCCACGCCTGCCGCGCGCAGCACATCGAGTGCGTACGCGGACGCCCCCGCTTTGAGAAAACCCAGGTAGTGCTCCGCTGCCCCGGGGTCCCCATCGAGAACCTGCGCGGCCAGTGCGTGCGCCCCGGCGATGCCGGTTGCGTACTGGTAGGGATAGTACGCGACATACAGGTGCTGGAAAGTCGCCCAGGTGATGCCCTCGCGCTCACGCTCGAATTCCATCTCCTCCCCGTAGCCTTCGGCGAACAGGTCGGCGCACAGGGCGATCAGGTCGTCGGCGCCGAGGCCCCGCCCCTGCTCGACACGGGTGTGCACCTCCAGCTCAAAGCGGGCCAGCGTGGGCATGATGAAGAAGTAACGGTGGAAATTGGACATGGCCTCCTCGATCAGCGCCCGCTGGAGCAGGGGATCGTCCTGGGTGCGCAGCAGGTAATTCCGCAGCATGGCCTGGTTGAAGTTCGAAGCGACTTCCGCCAGGAACAGGGAATAGCGGCTGTAAACCCAGGGCTGCGAACGCGTGGAATAATGCGAGTGCAGGGAGTGGCCCAGTTCGTGGGCCAGGGTGCTCATTGAGAAGACGTCATCCGCGTAGCTCATCATGATGAAGGGGTAGGTATCGTAGGTGCCGAAGCTGAACGCCCCCTGGCGCTTGCCCTGGTTGGGGGCGCGATCCACCCAGCGCTGCTCCAGGCAGCCGCGCGTGAGCGTCGTCACATAGGCGTCACCCAGCGGGGCCAGCGCTTCGCCAATCCAGGCAACGGCCTGTTCGAAGGAGACCGGATGGGCGGGCCTGCCAAGCGGCGCCCAGATATCATAGGGGTAAAGCGCATCGACGCCCAGGGTGCGGCGGCGCACCGCCCAGTAGCGATGCCAGATTGGCAGGTGGCGCCGGAAGGTGTCGATCAGGTTGTGAAAGACCTCCACAGGGATATTGTGCGGGAAAAGCGCCGCGTGCAGCGCGGACTCAAAACCACGCACACGCGCACTGAATACGTCCTGTTTGACGGAGGTCAGCAGGGTAACCGCCAGGGTGTTTTTATGAGCCAGGTATTCCCCAGTATAGCTCTCATAGGCGCTGCGGCGTGCAGCGCGATCGGGGCCGGTCAGGATGCGGCGCAGCGTGCCCTGGGCGACCGTAAGTGTGCTGTCATCCTCGGCGACTGCATCGGGAAACTGCATATCGGCGTTGCTGAGCATGGCGTGGATCTGGGTAGGGCCGCGAAACGCATCGGCGGCTAGGCCCAGCACTTCCTCAACTTCGGCGGAGCGCACATGGGGGGCCTGGCGCAGCAGGTCCTCGGCATAGTGGGCATAGATCGCCAGACGCGGCTCGGACGCGATCCAGGCGCGCAGTGTTCGCATACCCAGGGCCAGCAGTTCCGGCTCGGCAAAGGCCACCGCAGCGGCAAACTGGCTGGCCAGCCCCCCTGCACGCACCGACCGGCTGGCCGCGCTCTGGTCTGTCGTATCCACAGCGGCGCTCATCGTGGCGTAGAAGTTGAGCTTGGCCACGCGGCGGGCCAGCGCCTCATGTTCGGCTACAAACCCCGCCAGCACATTAGGACCTTCCGCGAGGCGGCCTTTATAGGCTGCCAGCGCAGAAAGTGCCACCGTCACTGCATCGAACTCGGTGTCCCAGTCGGCGGGTGTCGCGAAGACGCTTTCGGCGTTCCATGTGTGCTGCGGCGCGACGGCGCTGCGCGGGGGCAGGGTCATGCTCATGGGAATGGCTCCTTGTGTCTCGATAACGCGCGAGGCTGGTACCGCTTCATAATAGCGCATCGCGGCGAACTGAAAAAGCAGGCAGCAGCCTCTGCCGCAGGGGCAGGTAGGGTAATACCCTAGAGACACGCTGTAGGGGTCGAGCTATAGTATGAGCGTCAGGCGTATATTTGCCGCAGCACAGGCAACTGCGGCGCCAATGTCTCTCTTCTTTGTACGATGCGCGTTAAGCGCAGTGTGTCGGGTTGTAAGTACGATCCACAGTCTCCCTCTACCGCGCGCGCCCGCTCTCCCCTCAGCGGGCGCGCGGCCTTTTTAATACTCCCTTTAATTTTCTCTGCACATTTGTAAAAGTTTAATTAAATCCCCTCGTAAAGGGCCTCTTATCTATTGCATCAGGGCGGGTTACCGATTATGATAGCTACATAGTTATAGTTTCATTCGGTTTATTAACTGTGCACTAATCAAGGAGTGGGTCTTATGTTGTTCACACCGCGTGAAGAGGGCCAGGGTCTCGTCGAGTATGCACTGATCCTCGTCCTGGTAGCCGTTGTCGTCATCGTCATCCTGGCGCTGCTGGGCCCGGCGATCGGCAACGTGTTCAGCAATATCATCCGCGCCATCTAGTATTTCATCACCTTAGCGCAAAAAGGCCGCCTGACCGGGCGGCCTTTTTGTTCCACCCACCGGCCAGCCCCCCGCCCCAGATCATCGGGATGCCCTGCTCCATTCACAATTGTGAAATATTTCACATGACGTGCATACCCTCTGTGGATGACATATGGCACTGCCCAGCCCCCTGAGGATTATTTACACTATATGACGAATAAGGTCCGGAATTGGCCGGGCCGGACATCTTGTGAGCCGGAAGGCAGAAACCTATGGCTGCACCTACCAAAGCGGCCCCCAGCGCGCCCCGCATGAAGTTCGTTCCCCCTGCGGATGATACGCGCTACAAGGCTGTTGATCGCGCGATGGAACGCTTCAATCACGAAAAAGATGCTTTGCTGGAGGTGCTGAACATCGGGCAGGAATCGTTTGGCTACCTCCCCGAGGAGCTGCTGTACTATATCTCCGATCAGCTCGGCGTGCCGCTGGCGCAGGTTTTTGGCGTGGCAACCTTCTATCACATGTTCTCCTTCGAGCCGCTGGGCGAGCACAACTGCGTGGTATGCCTGGGCACCGCCTGCTACGTGAAAGGCGCGGAGAGCATCATCGATGCGCTCTCGAAAGAATTTGGGATTGCCCAGGGCCAGACCACCCCGGATAACAAGTTCAGCCTGACCACCGCACGCTGCCTGGGGAGCTGCGGCCTCGCGCCGGTCGTCGTGATGGACGGCCAGGTGATTGGCAAGGAGACGCCTGAGGGCGCCATTCAGGTTGCACGGGCGGCTCTCAACGGTGGTGACCACGCATGAGCGTCGCGGATCCCCGCCCGCAGGCTGAGCACACCTGCGTGGTGTGTGTGGGCAGCGCGTGCTATGACCAGGGCGCAGACGTGATCGCGACAGCCCTGGCCGACGAATTCGGCATTATCCGGGGCAAAACCACGCCCGACAGGCGTCTCAGCGTGACCAAAGTGCACTGCCTGGGCAACTGCGAACTGGCCCCGGTCATCGAGATGGACGGGCAACTGCGGGGCCATGAGACGCCCGACGGGGCGATCCGGGTGGCGTGGGCAGCCCTGAAAGGGAAGGGTGACGTATGAGCGACGTTGATCTGCACGCACTGGGTGAGCAGGAGCGCCAGCGCCAGGCAGTCTTCGCAACCCGCGTGTTCTGCTGTACCAGCACCGCCTGCATGTCGTCCGGGGCCGGGCCGACGCGCGAAGCTTGCGAGCGTGCGCTGGCCGCAATCGGCCTGCCCGACGATGAGGCGGAGATCGTGCCAACCGGCTGCATGGGGCTGTGCAGCGCCGGGCCGCTGGTGCGTGTGGACACACGAGACGGCACGGAGACGCTCTACCGGGGCGTGAAGCCTGAGGTGGGTGAGCAAATTGTGCAGCACCACCTCGACCCGAAGGTCGACCACAGCGCGGCGCTGGAGCCGCACCTGCTGCCTGCCGACGCGCCGTTCTACGCCAAGCAGGTGAAGGTGGTGCTGCAGGAGGCGGGGCACATCAACCCTGAGAAGCTGGAGGATTACCTGGCGCACGGGGGCTACCGGGCGCTGGAGAAAGTGCTCCAGACGATGAGCCCTGAGCAGGTCTGTGATGAGGTTTTCAACAGCGGCCTGCGCGGGCGCGGTGGCGCTGGCTATCGCACCGGCCTGAAGTGGCGGCAGGTTCGCGCTGAACAAAATGCCGTGAAATATGTCATCGTCAACGGCGATGAGGGCGACCCCGGCGCGTATATGGACCGCACCGTGATGGAGGATGAGCCGCACCGTGTGCTGGAGGGGTTGATCATCGCCGCATACGCTGTGGGTGCAACCTTCGGCTATGTCTATGTGCGCGGTGAATACCCGGTGGCTGTGCAGCGCATGCGCCGCGCGATCCGCGCAGCCCGGCGGCGCGGCCTGCTGGGCAAGTCGATTATGGGCACGGAGTTTGCCTTCGATGCCGATGTGCGCATCGGCGCGGGGGCGTTTGTGTGCGGTGAGGAAACCGCGCTGATGCACTCCATCGAGGGCAAGCGCGGGATGCCGCGCATGCGCCCACCCTATCCGTCCACGTCCGGGCTGTGGGGTAAGCCCACGTTGATCAACAACGTGGAGACCATGGCGAACATCCCCTCGGTGATCCTGCTGGGCGCGGAGGCCTTCGCGTCCACCGGCACGGAGAAGAGCAAGGGCACCAAGGTGTTCGCGCTGGCCGGTCAACTGCGCAACACGGGGCTGATCGAGGTGCCGATGGGCATCACGCTGCGCGAGATCGTCTACGACATTGGCGGCGGCATCCCCGGCGACCGGGCCTTCAAGGCCGTGCAGACGGGCGGCCCCAGCGGCGGCTGCATCCCCGTGGAGTACCTGGACACCCCGGTTGACTACGAGAGCCTGACGCGGCTCGGGTCGATCATGGGATCGGGCGGCCTGATCGTGGTCGATGAGACCAGCAGCATGCCCGAAGTGGCGCGCTTCTTCATGGAGTTCTGCATGGATGAGAGCTGCGGCAAATGCGTGCCGTGCCGCGTGGGCACCGTGCAGATCTACAAGCTGCTGGACAAGATCATTGAAGGGCACGGCACCCTGGAGGACCTGGACCGCCTGGAGAAGCTGTGCATGATGGTCAAGACGACCAGCCTGTGCGGCCTGGGCCAGTCGGCGCCCAACCCGGTGCTGAGCACCCTGAAGTACTTCCGGCACGAATACGAGGCGCTGGTGAGCGCCAGCGATAGCCCAGAAGCGGCGGCTGATTAGCCCCGCCGATTCCCCGGCCCCCCTGCCCCCTGGAGGCAGCGGCGGCGTTGGTGTGAGCAGCAGGCGGCAAGCCTGATGGATGAGGGAACCTATTGATGATCAAGTTCACGATAGACGGCAAAGAGATTCAGGTGGAGCCGGGTACGACGGTGCTCGAGGCCGCGCTGGCCAACGGCATCGACATCCCGCGCCTGTGCTACCACCCTGAGCTGAGCGTCTCCGGCGGGTGCCGCCTGTGCCTTGTCGAGGTGGCTGGCTGGAACAAGCCGGTGCCAAGCTGCGGCCTGCAGCCCAGCGAGGGCATGGCGATCAGCACGCACACAGACCAACTGACCGATCTGCGCCGCGAGGCGATTGACCTGTTCGTTTCCGATCACCCGCTGGAGTGCGTCACCTGTGAGAAGGCAGGGGCCTGCCAGCTTCAGAAATACGCCTACGAGTTCGGGGTGACCGGCACCAGCTACATCTTCGAGACATCGCGCACCCTGTACCAGGATGACAACCCCTTCTTCATCCGCGACCATCGCATGTGCATCCTGTGCGGGCGCTGCGTGCGGGTGTGCGATGAGGTCGTGGGGGCCCACGCCATCGATATTGTGGGGCGCGGGTTCCACGCACATATCGCCACGCCCTTCGACGGCCCGATGATCGACAGCTCGTGCGTGTTCTGCGGGTCCTGCGTGCAGGTGTGCCCCACCGCCGCGCTGATGCCCGTCTCGCGCAAGGGCATGGGCCGCGAATGGGAGTTGGAGCGCGTGCAGAGCACCTGCGGCTACTGCGGCGTCGGCTGCACCATCGAATATGCGCTGCGTGACGGGCAGATCGCCTATGCGCAGGGCCTGCCCTCCGGCGCGGTGAACGGGGAGTTCCTGTGCACCAAAGGCCGCTACGGCTGGGACTTCGCGACCAGCCCCGACCGCCTGACCAAGCCGCTGCTGCGCAAGGACCTGGCGCACCAGATGGGCCTGTATCCCGATGAATGGTCGCTCCCGGAGGAGTCGCCGCTCAAGGCGCGCGGCAGCAAGCCCGAGGACAGCTTCATCGAGATCGAGTGGGAGCAGGCGATAGACATCGCCGCTGCCCGGCTGGCCGATACGGTGAAAGCCCACGGCCCCGATGCCGTGATGGGCCTCTCATCGGCGCGCTGCACCAACGAGGAGAACTACCTCTTCCAGAAGTTCATACGCGCCGCGATAGGCACCAACAACATAGACCACTGCGCCCGTCTTTGACACAGCTCAACAGTTGCAGGCCTCGGGCAGGCCTACGGTTCTGGTGCAATGACGAACTCGATCCGCGAGTTTCGTGATACGGACTGCTTCCTGATCACAGGCTCCAACACCGCGGAGTCACATCCGGTGATCAGCTATGAGGTGGTGCGCGCGGCCAACGCGGGCGCCAACCTGATCATCCTCGACCCCCGGCGCATCCCGCTGGTCAAGCACGCCACGCTGCATCTGCAGGCGAAACCCGGCACGGATATTTACATCCTGCTGGCCATGATGCATGTGATCGTGCGCGAGGGCTGGGCTGATACGGCGTTCGTTGAGGAGCGCACGGAGGGCTTTGAGGAGTTCGCCGCGATGCTCGAGGAGTACACCCCGGAGCACGCCGCGCTGCTGTCGGGCGTGCCCGCCGAGCAGATCGAGCTGGCGGCCCGGCTGTATGCCAACGGCGCGCGCGCGCATGGCACATCGCGGTATGACGGGCGCGGCCATTCGGCCATCCTCTACGCGATGGGCATCACGCAGCGCAGCAACGGCACCGATCTGGTCAAGACGCTGGCGAACCTGGCCATGCTGTGCGGGCAGGTCGGCAAGCGCTCTGCAGGCGTTAACCCGTTGCGCGGCCAGTCCAACGTGCAGGGCGCCTGCGACGTGGGATGTCTGGTCAACGTGCTGCCGGGCTACCAGCCTGTCACCGACGAGGCGGCCCGCGCACGTGTCGCGCCGAAGTGGGGCGTCGACACGCTGCCGGACAAGGTCGGCCTGACCGTCGTCGAGGCGATCAACGCCGCTGCCGAGGGCACGGTGCGCGCCCTGTATGTGATGGGTGAGAACCCCCTGCTCTCTGACCCCGACACGCAGCACGTCGAGCATGGGCTGCGCACCCTGGACTTTCTGCTGGTGCAGGATATCTTCCTCAGTGAGACCGCACAGCTCGCGCACCTGGTGCTGCCTGCGGCAGCCTCCCTGGAGAAGGACGGCACCTTCACCAACACCGAGCGCCGCGTGCAGATGGTGCGCCCGGTGCTGGAAGCCCCCGGCGAGGCGCTGCCCGACTGGGTGATCACCGGGCGGCTGGCGGCCCGCTACGATGAGATAATGGGCATCCGGCGCGACCAGGCGGCCTGGCTGTACCCATCAACGGCGGCGATCATGGAGGAGCTGGCCTCGGTCACGCCGATCTACGGCGGTGTGAGCCATGCCCGGCTGGGGAACCACGGCCTGCAGTGGCCGTGCCCGACAGCCGATCACCCCGGCACTGCGATCCTGCACGTCGAGAAGTTCTCGCGCGGCAGGGGTAAGTTCTTCGCAGTGCGCGCGTCTGATCCGGTCGAGCTGCCGGACGAGGAGTACCCGCTGATCCTGACCACCGGGCGCGTTCTGTACCACTACCACACCGGCACACAGACGCGGCGCTCCGGCCCGCTCTCCTGGGTGGAGCCGCGCGGCTACGTGGAGATTCACCCGGCGGACGCCGAGGCAGTGGGCCTGGAGGATGGCGCCGCCGTGGTCGTGGAGAGCCGCCGGGGCACGATCCGCACCAAGGCGCATCTCACCGAGGATGTGCCGCAGGGCACGATCTTCCTGGCCTTCCACTGGCGCGAGGCACCGGCCAACATGCTGACGCATACCATCAAGCTGGACCCCGTCGCCAAAATCCCGGAATATAAGGTGTGCGCGGTGAAGATCGTCAACCCGCGTGCCCGGCTCAAGGAGAAAGCCAGCGCAGACTGAGCCTGTTCACCTGCTGACTGAGCACTGGACCCCCTCCTCTATGCGTTACAGACGGAGGGGTTTTTTTTTGCCTCGCATGTCCTGGTGAGCATCGTGTTTGCGGTTCCCCCCTCTAGACGCCGCGCAGTTCACAAGTATACTGGAAGTAGGCACACACCCGTGTGCCTCCCCTGGGGGAGCAGGCGGCACGATAGGGAGACACCATGAAACTCTATTTCTTCCGGCACGGCGATGCCGAGCCCGGCACGCGGGAGGACTTCAACCGGCGGCTGACTGCACGCGGTATCACACGGACACGGGCAGCGGGCCAGGCGCTCATACGCATGGAGGTGCAGCCCACGCACCTGTTCAGCAGCCCGCGCATCCGCGCGCGTGAGACGGCGGATATCCTCGCGGAGGCACTGGGGGTGCCCGTGCTGGTCGACTCGGCGCTTGATATGGATTTCCATGTGGACGGGCTGCTGCGCCTGATCACCGGGCTGGACATCGACGCCGAGGTGCTGATGGTGGGCCACGAGCCCGGGCTGAGCACGGTGATCGGCGCCGTGACCGGGGCGCGTGTTAACATGAAGAAAGGCGGCCTGGCACGCGTCGAGTTGTATTCACTGGCCCCACCCACGGGCGAGCTGGACTGGGTGCTGGTGCCCAGGATGTTTGACCTGCTGGCAGGCTGAGCGGCTGCACGCACCTCGCGCAGGTAGTCTCATTCGCAGGATGTCACACACATACTAGGTTGTACGGCGAAGCTGCGCTTCTGTCACCCGGAAGCAGTGCCTGGCGGGGGCCCGGCTTCAGGCAGCCAGACGGTAAAGGAGACACCGGGGCCTTTCATATGGCGCGTCACCTCGATGCTGCCTCCGTGCCGCACAACGATCTCGTGGGCGATGGCCAGGCCTAACCCGGTGCCCGCCGCCCCTGTTGCGCGTGCCGCCGACCCACGGAAGAAGCGCTCAAACAGATGTGGCAGTTCGTCCGTGCTGATGCCGCGCCCGGTATCGCTCACGGTAACCCCGGCTTCGCGCCACCCGTCGCGTTCGCGCTGGTGCAGACGCAGGACGATCTCGCCGCCGTGACCAGTGTAGTTGAGCGCGTTTGTCAGCAGCACGCCGATCGCCTGCTCGATCAGGCCGGCGTCCGCCTGCACCGGTGGGGGCACTTCTCCCGGCTCAAAACGCAGCGCCACACCCCGGCTGGAGGCCACCAGCGCGCGATCATGCACATAGTCCTCCACCACACGCGCAAGGTCCACCGCACCCAGGCGCAGCGGGATGCGGTCCTGATCGATGCGCGAGAGGGTAAGCAGGTCCTCGATCACGCGGGAGAGGCGCTCCGTCTCACGTTCAAGCCCTTTTAGGTACCGCTCGTACCTGTCAGGGCGCTCGCCAAGCAGCCGATGATAGAGCTTGAGGCTGGTCAGCGGGGTGCGCAGCTCGTGTGAGACATTGGAGACAAACTCATCCTTGAGGCGGGAGAGCGCCAGCAGTCGGCTGTTCGCCTCCTCCAATTCGGTGGTGCGCTCCAGAACCAGCTCTTCCAGGCGGTCGCGGTGCCGCTCCAGTTCCTCCTGCGCTTTGAGGAGCTGGTTGATATCCCGGCTGAAGATCGCCACGCCGGTCAGCCGGTCTCCGGCCGGGCTGATCACCGGGTAGAGTGATGTCTCAAAAAAGCCCCGCACCCCCTGATCTACATAACGATACGGCCTGCGCTCAGAGATGACCTGTTCCAGGACCTGGCGCCGCTTCTCCCTGTTGGACACGTCTGTAATCTCAAACAGGTCCTGGCCCAGCAGCTCCTCGCGCGTCCCTCCCAGGACGGTGGCTGCGGTCGTGTTGAGGTCGATCAGGCGGCTCTGCGGATCGATCAGCACGACAAAATCATTGGTGGCATCCAGCAGGGCGCGGATCGTGCGCTCACTCTGCTCAAGCTTGCGGTGCGCCGCAATCCGCTCACGGATATCCCGCACAACAAGCTGCACTGCTGGCTGCCCGTCAAACGCAATGACTGAGCCGGCCATCTCGATAGGCACGCGCTCGCCGTCCCGCCGGAAGCAGGCTTCCTCAAGCGGGGAAAACGACACGTTGCTTTCAACGCCGCGTTGTGTGCGCCCGGTGACGGCCTCGTGATACTCGGGGCAGAGATAGTCAAACCAGTTGCAGCCCACCAGCGCCCCGGGGCTTTCGAACCCCAGCAGGTGAGCAGCCGCGGCATTGGCGTACAGGATGCCCCCATCCTGGTGCACGAGAACGGCATCGGGAGAGGTTTCAACGAGCTGGCGGTAGCGCTCTTCGCTTTCGCGCAGGGCGGCTTCCGCCTGGATGCGCTCTGTGATGTCCTCGCCTGAGCACAGCAAGCCAATCGTCTGCCCTTGGGAGTTCTTGAGCAGGGAGGTTCGCCAGCCGATCACGCGGCGCCGGTCCGTGCGGGTGATGATCGCACCCTGGTGATAGGGAACAGGTTCGTCCTGGCCCGTCATGGATTCGGCAAACAGCCCGCTGAATATCTCCTGCTGGTCCTCAGGCAGGAATTGTTCGGCCCAGTTCAGGCCGATCAACGGCTCGTCACCACATTCCAGAATCTGGCGGCCCTGGCGGTTGATCGCCATGATGCGCTGGCCGCGATTGAGGACGATCATCATCACCCCGGCAGTGTCCAGATACTCCTGCGCAAGGTTGCGCTCTTGAACCAGCGCCAGCTCTGCTTCTTTGCGGTCGGTGATGTCAAAAACCATGCCGAGCACGCCTGTGATCTCCCCGCTGGCACTGCGCAGCGGGACATACTGGCTGGTAGCCCAGCCCGCACGGCTGCTGTGGGGCAGCTCATAGCGGTAGTCGGGGGTGGTCACCACCTCGCCGGCCAGCGCCCGTTCCAGCAGGGGGTAGACGCCCTCCTCCTCGAGAAAGGGCACGGGGTCCGTGGGTCCCTGTCCGATCACCGCACTGGCAGGCAGCCCGCTGATCTCCTCCATAAAGGGATTCCAACTGATCACACGCAGGTCCCGGCCGCATACCAGGATACCCTCTGTGGCGCTGGTGATGATCTGCTCGTTCAGATCATGGGCTTCATGCAGGGCCTGTTCGGCCTGCCTGCGCTCGGTGACGTCCAATGCCAGCACCAGCCGGGCCGGCATGCCCCCGAAGTCGAGGGCATGCGACATGACCTCCACATCGATCGGCGTCCCGTCTTTACGGGTATGCTGCCATATGCCGGATTTCTGCAGGACGTCCGTGCTGTGTTCGATGTTGTCCAGCAGGGGTGCCACCTCCTGCGGGGGCCGGATGTCCTTGATGGTCATACTCAGGAACTCGGCCTCGGAGTACCCGTAGCGGCTCACTGCTGCTTTGTTCACAGCCAGGAAGGCCAGGCTTTCCAGGTCATACACCCACATGGGGTGTGGGCTGTTCATGAACAGCAGCCGGTAGCGCTGCTCCCTTTCACGCAGCAGGACCTCATTCTGACTGCGTGCGGTGATATCGTGCAGGATCACCATGATCAAAGCCACGGAGCTGCTGCGTACTGCGCTGAACTCGACATAAGCAGGGCTGCCATTGGCGGCCAGCATAGTGACTTCGCCAGACGCGCTGCCGCGCGTACGGATGGCATGCCAGGCGTTAACCAGCGTGCGGCGATCCTGCCTGGTTGCCAGGCTCCAGGCAGGGCGGCCAACCAGCTCTGCATAGGAAAAACCGAGGAGCTGGCTACCTGCGCGGTTCACATCAACAATGCGGCCTGTCTCATCGAGGAACAGGACTGTGTCCAGGGCGTGTTCAAAGAGCAGCTTGAAACGCGACTGGTTTGCTTCCACCGCCTGGGGAGTACTGTGCTCCAGCTCAGCGAGGCGAGCTTGTAGCGCCTCCAGCTCCTCGATTAATTGGGCTTTGGTCCTGCGTGACGCAGTCAAACAGGTTGGCTCCCGACTTACAGCACAGTGCGTTACTCAAAGTATAACGATACACACAAGACGCCCCCATAGGGTGATCCCATACCTGCATCGACCCCGTGCAGGGACGCCCTACACGTCAGTGCATGCCGCTAGGGCACAGGTTCGATCCAGTAGCCCTGGTCTGCGTATCCCTCGGAGATCCAGCCTGTGAACCCGTCATCCAGCGCCACGAACCACGTGTTCAGATGCCCGCCCTGTGCCTCGACGCAGACCGGGCCGTTGAGCACTTCAAACTCGGTGCCGCCGGGCAGACGGGCCAGCTCCGGCGCGTGGTTCGGCTCGGCCCACAGCCGGGATTCACCGCCTGCCACCACTCGGGCCTGCATGCCGGGCGCCAGCCGGGTTGCGATGGCGCCGGGGCAGGGGTCGGCAGTGGGTGGCGGCACAGTGGGCGAAGGCTGGGTGGACGGGTTATCATGCTCGGCAGGTGGGTCAGTGGGTGCGAGCGGCGGCGCGCTGCGCTGCGAGGTCGAGGGCGTCTCGCTCTTGTCGACCTGCGGCTCCATTTCATCCTGCACATCACTGCGCGGTGCGGCACCTGCACCGAGATCGACACTGCAGGCCAGTGAAGCCGCCAGGAGGGCTGCCAGGGCCAGGAGGGGGATGATGCGGTGCGGACTCATCAGGGACTCCAAGTATAAACGCAGGGGCAGGCGTACAGAGTCAAATGCCAGCGGGTGGCCCCCTGCCCCATAGGGTAGGCCAATTCACAGGGCTATGCAACCGGTCACCGGCCCATGCCTGCACATCTCGTGGGCCGCAGCGCCCGACGCGGGCCGACCTCTCGCCATGATCCATCGGGCATGCGGTGCTACAATTGAGAGAGGGACGCCCTGGAGTTGACGACACAAAGGACAGCATGAGCGAACAAGACAGCAGCACCCGGCACAACGACGCGCACCCCGCACCCCGGCGTAATCCCGGCTATGCCGCCCTCTCGGTGATGGGCTGGATCGAGCTGGGCGTCAGCGTGGTCCTGTTCTTCGCAGATATCTACCCGGCGGCGATGGTCTTTGCCTTTGCGTCGATCCTGCTCGGATTCATCGCCAACCAGGTGCGCTTCAACAAAGTGGATTACCGGGGTCACGTGCCGCGCCCACGCGCGGACAGCGCCCCGGCGGACCCGCAGCAGGCCCGGCGCAGCCGCCTGTACCATGCGCTGCTGCTGGCGCTGAGCGGCGGGCTGCTGCTCTTGAGCGGCTTCTTTATCCTCAACCGCGCGGGGATGCAGGCCTTTCTGGCGGCTCTGTGGGCCGTCGCGCTGGCCGTGCTTGCCGCGCGCTTTCGCGATCGGACGCTGTGATGCCCATCCCTAGTCATGCCCTTGAAGCCCTGCGCGCCGCGTTCGGCGCGCGCCTGCTGATCGACGAGCCCTTAGCCCGCCACACATCGGCGCGCATCGGCGGGCCTGCGGATGCCTTTCTGGCCGCCAGCAGCCTGGAGGACCTGCGCACGGCAGCCCGCCTGGCCTGGGACCACGGCGTGCCGCTGCACGTGCTGGGCGGCGGCTCGAACATCCTGATCAGCGACCGGGGGGTGCGCGGGCTGGTGGTGCACAACCGCACCGACCGCATGCAGTTCAGCGTGGACCTGATCCGCGCTAACTCCGGCGCCGGGACGATGGCGCTGGCCCGGCGCTGCGCCTCGCGCGGGTTGGCCGGGCTGGAGTGGGCCATCGGCGTGCCGGGCACACTGGGCGGCGCGGTTTACGGCAATGCGGGCGCGCATGGCTCAGATATGAAGGCCATCGTCAGCGCGGTGGAGGTGATCACGCCGCAGGGTGAGGCCGTGTTGAACGGCGCCGACCTGGGCTTCGAATACCGTTCTTCGCTGCTCAAGCGGGCAGGGCATGACGCGGTGATCCTCGATGTGCTGCTGGCGCTGACCCCGGATGACCCCGCAGCCATCCGGGCACGCGCGGACGAGTTCAACGCCTACCGCAAGCGCACCCAGCCGCCCGGCGCGACCATCGGCAGCACCTTCAAGAACCCGCCGGGTGACTTCGCCGGGCGCCTGATCGACGCCGCCGGGCTGAAGGGCACGCGGGTCGGTGGGGCGCAGATCAGCGATATCCATGCCAACTTCTTCCTCAACGTGCAGAACGCCCGCGCCGCCGACGTGCTGGCCTTGGTCGACCGCGCCCGCGAGGCGGTGCTGCGCCAGTTCGGCGTCACGCTGGAGCTGGAGATCGAGCTGGTGGGGGAGTGGGACCGTCCGGCAGAGAAGTAATGGTATGGCGGCGCACTACTAGCGAACCCTCAAAGGTAAACAGGTGTGCTCGCACCTATTCCTGATGGACTCAGGCTGCTTGATATGTGTTGCTGGGTTGTAGGTCAAGTCAACTGATATTGGTTGACTAGCCTGCTGCCTGCTGAAAGCTTATCCAACTCATTCTTATTTTTCCCTATCCATCCCTTCCGGACATCTTCCCTTTGATACGCCTTCCAGGTGCCAGGAGGGCGCCTTCGCACGCACCGGTAATGGTATAATGGGGACGATGCAGTTCGTGCGGCCTTCCACCTCACCTGGAAAGGCCGCCGCCGGGGCCATCCCTGCCGCTGCAGACTGCGGGTTTCGTGGGCGCCTGCTGCCTGAGGCCGTGGGTACTCCGGTGCGAATCAGGGCTGCATCTGGCTGTTGCCTGAACCCTAAGGAAAACCCAATGACTGTCAAAATCAATAACACCCTCACCGGACTGCGCTGGCAGCCCGGGCGCGATACATTGGTCGCGTTACTTTCCTATGTGCTTGTGGTGGGCGGGTTGTACCTGGCTTTTCAGGTGATCACCACCGACCGCACCGCCGCGAACTTTATTCTGTTTGGCCCGATTTCGATGGCCCTGCTGGGCGTAGCCCTGCCGGTGCTGTACATGGCGCTGGTTCGCCACCGCCCGGTGCGCGATCTGGGGATCACGCTGGAGCACATCATCCCCAGCCTGGCACTGAGCCTGCTGCTGGGGTGGGACACCTACCAGAATACGCTCGCCACCCTGGATATCGCCTGGAACCGCGACATGATTGCGCTGATCGCGATGGTCATCGCGGTCGGGCTTTTCGAATCGATCTTTTTCCGTGGCTGGCTGCAGCTGCGTTTCGAGGAGGCCTTCGGCGTTATCCCGGGCCTGCTGCTGGGTGCAGTGTGCTACGCCCTGTACCACATCGGCTATGGCATGGAACGCGGCGAGCTGGTGTTCCTGTTCTTCCTCGGCCTGACTTTCGGCGCCATGTTCCGGCTGACCAGGAATATCACGGTGCTGTGGCCCTTCTACACGCCGATAGGCAGCCTGTTCACCAACATCAGTGAAGGCCGTGCGGCCATCATCCCGTTTGAGGCAACCTACGGCTTCGTGCTCACCCTGGGCCTGATGATCGCAGCGATTGTGACTGCCATCATCATGCGGGCGCGCCAGCCCGGCGCAGCGGATCAAACCAGCCCGCAGCCTGCTTGACCCCATACTCCAACGCCCACGCTGCGACACAGGGCCAGGGCACTATCCCCGGCCCTGTGGGTGGCAGCCTGGCAGAATGCAAGTTTCCGCAGGCGTGTCCCACTTCTTGCCCCCTTTTTCAAGAATCGCACTATAATCAGGAAGATGGCCGCAGCCACCGCGCGGAGCCGCGCCGTGGGCCATCGCAACGTAAATGAGTTGATGACCCTTGCGGGTCAGGAGGTTTATGCTTGACGTTGAGCCCTGTAGACAGATCGTATCCCCCCACCCCCTGGAGTTTGCCGGGTCGCCTCGCATCCCCGGCTTGACCTACCGGACCTACCGCGGTCCGGAGGACCTGCCGCTGCTCTACGCGACCCAGCGAGCGGACGTAGAGGGTGCCGGCGGCGAATACACAGCCTCGCTCGAAGATTTTATCCACTTTTATACGCACCTGGAGCACTGCGACCTGCAGCGCGACTGCGTGATCGCCGAGGTAGAGGGCGAGATCGCTGCATTTGCGCGCTGGTTCTGGAAGTACGAGGCCAAGGAGCGCCAGGTGGCCTATTTCCCCATGGTCTGGGTGCTGCCGCGCTGGTGGCGACACGGCCTGGGCACGGCGCTGCTGCGCCATGCCGAGGAGCAGCTGCGCTGCATCGCCAGCGGCCACGGTTTCAGCGACCCGCGCGTGTTCAGCGTGGGCGTAGAGAGCAACCAGGCCGGGCGCATCGCGGTGTTGGAAGCAGCCGGGTACACCCCGGTGACGCACTACAACCTGATGGTGCGCTCCCTGCTGGAGAATGATCTCCCGGAGGTCCCCCTGCCCGAAGGCTACGAGGTGCGGCCCGCCACGCCGGATCATTACCGGCCGGTCTTTGATGCTGACCTGCGTGCCTTCCTGGACGATCATGGCTATGACCCGCCCAATACGGAGCAGCGCTACCTCGAATGGGTCGAGGGGCGGCTGTTCCAGCCGGAGCGCTGGGTTGTGGCCTGGCATAACGGCCAGGTTGCCGGGCAGGTGCTCTGCTTCATTGACGCGCTGGAGAACAAGAAATACCGGCGCCAGCGCGGCTGGACGGAGGATATCTCCGTGCAGGCCGAGCATCGTGGGCGCGGGCTGGCGCGGGCCCTGCTGGCGCGCGCCATGCGCAATCTCAAGGAGGAAGGGATGCACGAGGCGGCGCTGCGCGTCTACTCGGAGAACCCCTTCGGCGCCTATAGCTTCTACGAGAGCATGGGCTACCGGGTTATTCACTACGGGATGGTACTGCGCAAACCGCTGGAGACGGCGTGATGTGACTGCCGCGCTGCGCAGTGGGATGCCTGTGCCGTGCGGTCCCTACAACTGCATACAGAATCACGGAGGCACGGGCTTTCCCGTGCCTCCGGCTTTGCTACACCCATGCGAGGGGCTACTTCTTCTTGCCCGTCGATCCGGCCGCCTCACCGGGCACGGTCACCTTCTTTTTCTTCTTCTTTTCCTTGCCCTTGTCTTTGCCTTTATCTCTGGACTTTCCCATCGGGCGTGGCCTCCTCTCTAGTGGTGTTGTGTACTCAGCATAACACAGCCTGTGCAAAGTGCAATACCCTTATCTCCGGGGGTTTGGGCGCGCCGGAGGTCAGGGGCGCCATGCGGCCGCCCCTGAATCGGGCAGCACAGCACAATACAGCGTGCGGGACGCTGGTTATGGGCATCGCCGGGTGTCAGGATCAAGCCAGACAGGCCAATGGGAGCCTGCCGCGTGAAGGCTTTCGTTTAATCCAGCATCGCGAGCAGCTTATCGATGCGCGCCAGCAGATCGCTATAGTCACCACCGCCTTCGACCAGGATGCGCAGGTCCAGCAGGTCGGCGCGCAGGGCTTCCTCACGCTGCTTCTGAGGGGTGATGTCCACCGCAAAGGCGATCACCCCGGCGATGTCGCCGTTCGCATCGCGGAAGGGCATCTTGCTGGTTTCCAGCCACACAGTCTCCCCGGTCAGGGGGCTGGTATGCTGCTCGATGATCCCGGTCTTCGCCTGCCCGGTGAGGATCACCTCCTGGTCATCGGCGTGGAATGCTTCGGCCTGCTCCTGGGGGTACAGATCGAAGTGGGAGCAGCCTTCGATGGCTGTCACGGGCAGACCTTCCAGGGCCGCCGCCGGGCGGTTGACACGCAGGTGGACGCCCTCGCGATTCTTATACCAGACCAAGATCGGGCTTGAATCCAGGATGGTGCGGTATTCCTCAATTTGCCGCTGGAGTTCTTCCAGGGACTCGACCATGCTGTCACCTCCTCTTACCACCCATCAGTATAGGATACCTGTCCTCACCGGTCGAGTAGGAGATTCCCGCAGAGCAAACCAAACGCGCGAGCTTGCAAGCTCGCGCGCAGTGTGTGTCATTCAGGCCGCCTCAAGTTTATGCGGTGCGCCGGCCTTGTCTGGATGGGGACGCTCAGACCAGCCTCAGTGCCCGGGCGATCCAGGTGATGGCGGTAGTCGTGGCGATGCCCATCAGGATGGGCAGCACGGTAGCGACCACCGTCCATTTGAGCGACTTAGTTTCCTGATAAATGGTCAGGATGGTGGTGCTGCACGGGTTATGCATCAGGCTGAACAGCATCAGGTTGATGCCGGTCAGCAGCGTCCAGCCGCCGATGCCCACCAGCACCTCAGCAGTCTGGCGCGCAGTATCAAATTCCACCATCACGCCCGGCTGCCCCGCCGCTGTGCCGCCCACCATCAGGGTCAGCATCAGCACAGTGGGGATCACGATCTCGTTGGCGGGGATGGCCAGCACGTAGGCCAGCAGGATCACGCCGTTGAGGCCGATGAACCAGCCGATCGGGTCCAGCGCGTTGACCACGTGTGCCGCGATGTTCGCGTCGCCCACGGTGATGTTTGAGAGCGTCCAGAGGATGGCCCCCGCCGGGGCGGCCATCACGACAGCGCGCCATAGCACGATCAGCGTGCGGTCGATCACCGAGGTGTAGAGCGTCTGCAGGATGCGCGGTGGGCGGTAGGGTGGCAGTTCCAGGTAGAAGCTGGACGCCTCGCCCTTGAGCAGGGTTTTGCTCAAGCCCCAGGAGACGCCAAAGCTGAGCGTCACGCCCAGCACGGCCACGCCCAGCACGGCCAGCATCGAGGCGGTGCCGGACAGTGCCGGGGGCACCAGCGCGCCGATGAAGATCGTGGCGATCAGGATCTGGGTGGGCCAACGTCCGTTGCACAGCGAGAAGTTGTTGGTGATGATGGCGATCAGCCGCTCGCGCGGGCTGTCGATCACGCGGGTGGCGATCACACCTGCTGCGTTGCAGCCGAAGCCCATCGTCATGGTCAGGGCCTGCTTGCCGTGCGCACCGGCCTTCGCGAAGACGCGGTCCAGATTGAAGGCCACGCGCGGCAGATAGCCGAAGTCCTCCAGCAGTGTGAACAGCGGGAAGAAGATGGCCATCGGCGGCAGCATCACCGAGATAACCCAGGCGGTGGCCATGTACACGCCATCGACCAGGAAGCCGGTGATCCACCAGGGTGCGCTGATCGCCGCGAAGAGTTGGTGCAGCCAGGTATAGACCACACCCAGCAGCAGGTCCGCCAGCAGCCCCGAGGGCACGTTGGCCCCGGTGATGGTCACCCACAGGACCAGGCCAAGCAGGGCGATCATGATCGGGAAGCCCCAGGTGCGGCTGGTCAGAATGCGGTCCAGGGTCTCATCGAAGGTCTTGCGCGCGTGGGTGCCCTGTGCCACCACGTGGTCGGCGATGCGCGCCGCGTCCTCGTACAGCCCTTCGACCAGTGCGTCATTGAAGTCGCCGATCTGCTCGTGGTATCCCTGCGCCCGCTTGAGCAGGTCGTCCACAGCCGGGTTCTGCTCGCTCATGCGCTTGCCAGCTCCAGCGCGCCCGGCCCCCCCATCTGGCCGGACTGTGCGGCGATCAGGTCGGCGAGCTCGCCGCTGCGCACGGCCTCAACCATGCGCGGATCGTTGTCCATCAGGCGCAGGGCCACCCAGCGGGCATTGGGGAGCCCCGGGTACATCTTCTGCAGGTCGCTTGCCAGATCGCTCACGGCGCGCACGAGGTGCGGGTCCTTGAGCAGCAGCCGGTGCGGGTGCCGGGCGTAGCGGGACGCCGCGACATCGGCGATGGTTGCCACCAGGTCCATGATGCCCTCGCCCTGCCGGGCCGCGGTCGGCACGACCGGCACGCCCAGTTCGCGGGCCAACCGGCGGTGATCGATGTCCAGCCCGTGACGGCGCGCCTCATCCATCAGGTTGAGGCAGACGACCGCGCGGTCGGTGATCTCGAGCACCTGCAGCGCCAGGTTCAGGTTGCGTTCCAGGCGCGTGGCATCCACCACGACGACGGTCACGTGAGGCTGCCCAAACAGGATGAAGTCGCGCGCCACTTCCTCGTCTTCGCTGGTGGCCAGCAGCGAGTAGGTGCCGGGCAGATCGACCAGCTTGTAGGCCTTGTCCCCATAGCGGAACATGCCCTCCATGCGGGTGACGGTCTTCCCGGGCCAGTTGCCGGTATGCTGGCGCAGCCCGGTCAGTGCATTGAAAACGGTGCTCTTGCCGGTGTTCGGGTTGCCTGCCAGCGCCACCACGTAATCGGCATTCGAGGTATCGATGCCCACCCGCTGCAGGTGTGCAGCCGGGCAGGTGGCGCAGGCCGAGCCGTGGCTCAGCGGTATCTGGGTATGTTCGTTCACGGTCATCAGTCAGTCTCCTCGGTCATCACGATGCGGGCAGCCTGAGCGTTGCGCAGCGCGATCAGCGCGCCGCGCACCAGGTAAGCACGCGGGTCGCCCATCGGTGAATCGAGCTCAGCCCGGATGGCGGTACCCGGCACGATACCCAGGTCCAACAGGCGGCGGCGCTGCAACCCCTCGAACTCGATGCGCGCCACCACTGCGCCTGCGCCGGGCTTCAGCTCGGAGAGCGGGAAGGTTCGCGGTGCGCCGGGTGCACTCTGGCTCATTGGCTGCCTTTCTTCGCTGTCACTTAACCGGATTCGCTGCTTGTCCATATCCATAATTTAGGTTTGGCTAAATATTATCACCGTTCATCCCAAAATGCAAGCCCCAATCTTGTTTATCCTGCACCGTGCGCCGCATCAGGGGCCCGCGCCGGGAGTTGTGCGGGGCTGTCCCAGGATTACAATACAGAGCACACGGTACGATTCACGTCATCATGAGGGGGGATTCATGGCTGCGCAACACAGCGTGGGGGGCTTCGTCCCTTCACAGAACGGGTTACACTTCCCCAACCGCTTCCCCGGCGTGCCGCTGCCGGGGCCGCTGGCTCAGGTGATCGACACGTCTAAATCGGTGCATGGGCTGTGCGGGGGGATGTGCTTCACGGTGATCGATCATTTCAAAGCCGGGCGGCCCGTGCCCCTAGTCGACGCGGTGCCCGACGGCGCGACGCCGCTCTATGAGTACCTGTCGAAGCGCCAGTGGGAATCATGGGGCCTGTTGGGCACAGAGGTGCTGCGCTATGTGCAGTGGATGACCTACTCGGACAAGAAGGCGGGCGCGGAATCCTTCGAGTCCTGGGAGCTGCTCAAAGGGCGCCTGGACGCAGACGAACTGACGGTGATCGGGCTGGTCTACAACGACATCCGCGAGACGCTGCGCGTGTGGGACAACCACCAGGTGCTCGCGCATGGCTATACAGTGCAGGATAACGGGGCGATCCACATCCACGTCTACGATCCCAACTACCCCAACCTCGACACCGTGCGCATCGAGGCAACACCGGTGCGCTTCCGGCGCTGGTTCACGCTGCGCACCGGGCTGATCAGCGCGCAGTATGTGGGGCAGAAGAAGGTGCACGACATCCACGGCTGGATGGTTGTGCCCTATGATTACAGCCCGCCGCCGGATGATCTGGGGTTCGGGTAGGTCAAAGAACGCTTACGGCAGCACGACCACGCGGCCTGTCGTGCGGCGCTCCAGCACAGCCTGCAGGGCATCAACCGTGCGCTCCAGCGGGTAAGTCGCCGAGACGCGCGGGTGCAGGCTGCCCTGGGCGTGCCAGGCCAGAAGCTGCCGGAAGGATTCGCCGATCCACGGGGAGCGGCGCCGCATATAGGTGCCCCACTCCACGCCCACCAGCGCGAAGTTGTAGATCAGCAGGCGGTTGACGCTGACCTCGGGGATCTCGCCGCTGGCGAAGCCCACCACCAGATAGCGGCCTTCCCAGGCCATCGCGCGGTAGGCCTGCCTGAACATCTCCCCGCCAACCGGGTCGAAGCACACGTCCACGCCATCACCATTGGTGATCTCGCGCAGCCGCCCGCGCAGGGACTCCGTGCGGTAGTCGATGGTGTGTGTGGCGCCGTGCTGGTGGGCAATCTCCAGCTTCTCAGCAGAGCCAGCGGCAGCGATCACCTCGGCGCCCAGCAGCGCCCCGATCTCCACGGCAGCCAGGCCCACGCCGCCTGCCGCGCCCAGCACCAGCAGGCGCTCGGCAGGTCGGATGCTCGCGCGGTGGGCCAGCGCAAGATGGGCCGTGCTGTAGGTGGCCGGGAACGCTGCCGCGCTGACATCATCCATGCTGTCCGGCAGGGGGATCACCGCCTCGGCGGGGATGACGGCCTGCTCGGCGAAGCCTCCATGATAGGCAATCGCGGCGACGCGCTGGCCCGCCGCCAGGTTCCCCACACCCTGGCCCACGGCCAGCACCTCCCCGGCCATCTCCATGCCGGGGCTGAAGGGCAGTTCGGGCCGGAACTGGTAGGTCCCGGCCACCATCAGCGTGTCGGCGAAGTTGACGCCGCACGCACGCACGCGGATCAGCACTTCGCCGGGGCCGGGCTGCGGGGGTGCAACTTCGGCCAGCTCCAGGGTATCGATGGGGCCCCAATCTCGGGCAAGGATGGCGCGCATCGGGTTTCCTCCAGGATGATCGGTATGCATGGATGCTACCACAGCCAGGCGTCAGGCGCAGGAAACCAAACAGGCAGGGTCAAGCGGCGCAGCTTGAACACGATCAGCGCTGGGGCGAGCACCTCACCCTTGTGGGTTCCCGCTGGCAAACCGATCCCTTTTTCTTATGCGGCTCTAAGGGAACCGCTGCACCCCGGCCGCTATACTCCACGTAGAGAGTCTTGGATAGGCTGAGACATTCTGCAGATTTACTGGAGAGCAATCATGGACCGCCGTTTACCGTCACTGCCCACATCAATGCCGACCCTGCGCGAGCTGCGCCAGCATATGCCCATGCTGCACCCGCATGCCGCACTGGCCCTGACGCTGGACCTGATGGCCCAGCGCGGCGAGGTGACCTCGGAGGAGTACCTGAAGTACACGGCCCACCTGATCCAGGCACAGGGCCGCCCATTGTTCAACCTGAACTGAGCGCTGCCGGTCTATTTAGAATTTTCGACTCGGGGCCGCCCACATGGGCGGCCTTTGCGATTCTCGGGCGTCCTGCGCAGGCCTGCCGGATGGCCGTACCCAAGCGCGCCATTCCGGGTTATGATCTACCAACCAACCTGGATCCACCTTCACTAAAGGAAACGCCATGACACGCGCGGATATCATCGGCCTGGTGGCCTCCTATGTGTATGCCTTCGCCCTGCTGCTGGTCGTCGAGGGCACCGGGCGGGCGCTCAAGTGGCCGCAGCATATCACCCGCAAGATCGTCCACGTAGGGGCCGGTATGTGGGTCTGGGGCATCCTGGCCCTGTTCGATCACTGGTATTACGGCGTGATCCCCTTTGCGACGTTCATCATCATGAACTGGGTGTTCTACCGCTTCCGGCTGTTCCAGCAGATGGACAGCGAGGAGTCATCGCCGGGCACGGTCTACTTCGCCCTATCGATCACGGTGCTGTTCCTGCTGTTCTGGCGCACAGAGAACGCTGTGGACCGCGTGCCGATTGCCGCCGCGGCAGTGATGGCGATGACCTGGGGCGATGCGCTGGCCCACGTCATCGGGCGGGCCATCGGCACCAACAAGTACACCTTGTTCAATCACACGCGCTCGTGGCAGGGCACGGCGACCATGGTCGTGGTCAGCTTCGTGGCCATGTTCTTGACCCTGTGGCTGCTGCCCGGCTCGACCCTCAGCCCAAACAGCGTCGTGATCGGCCCCGTCTCCGCAGCGATCATGGCCTTCTTCACTGCGCTGGTCGCATCAATGGCCGAGGGTGCCTCGCCGTTGGGCCTCGATAACCTGACCGTGCCGCTGCTCTCCGCGGCATCACTGTTCCTGCTGTACCAGTTATAAGGATCGCACCGGGTTTCAGTCGCGCCGCGCAGCGAGGTCCAGCCCCAGGATGGCATAGGGCCGGAGGATGTCGGGGAAATAGTGCGGCTCCAGCAGGGTGACCCAGCCGCGCCGCTGGTACATGCGCATCGCGGGGGTTTCGGCGGACAGCGTTGACAACACCGCGCAGCAGTGCGGCAGCCCACGCAGCAGGACATCGTGCAGGCGGTTGCCGATGCCGCGTCCCTGGTACTCCGGGGGCACAGCGATCTCCACCAGTTGGAAGCTGTCATCCAGCCAGCGCGCGGCGTCCTCTGCAGACAGGGCGGGCCGCACACTGAGCTGCCACCACTGATCCGGCAGGCTCGTGTACCCGTAGGCGAAGCCAACCAGGGTGCCGCTCATCCCTGCCTCGGCCGCCACCATGCGGAAACCGGCACGCTGCATGTGCTCATGCAGTGCCGCCACAAACTCATCCAGTTCGGCGTCACCCTTGAAGTACGGGGCGCAGGAGAATGCCTCGCGGTAGATCGTCACTACCTGCGCCTCAAGCGCACCGAGTTCGCTGCCAGCCCGCTCGATGAACGAAAGCACCTTTTCTTCCCCCTGATGGTGCGTGACACCTACCTAGCAGTATAGCACTAAAAGAAACACCAGGGCGGCGGGCTCTGGTGTGTCTATGTGGGGATGCCGGGTGCTCAATTTGACCGGGGACTGCTCAGCGCATGTGCAGGCCCCGCAGGTACACCGCGAGGAGCTGCCGGTAGCTCGCGTCGCGGTCCAGCGCCAGCCCGAACCCCCCGGAGATCTCCAGGTCGGCGAAACCATGCAGCAGGCTGCGCAGGCCGCGCACCACATGCAGAGCCTCGTCCTCGCTGAAACCATAGGGCTCGAGGACGGCCAGCACGACATCAAGCACCTCCTGCGCCGCAGCAGCCAGGTCGGGCTCATCCGGGGTGGCCGCACGCAGGGTGGCCGTGTAAATGCCCGGATGGGCCAGGGCAAATGACCGGTAGGCGTGGGCGATGCTGAAGATCGCATCCTCCCCTGCCACGCCGGTGGCGCCGCGCCGGAGCTGGTCGCCAAGCTCGCGCAGCCCCCAGAGAGTCAACTCATGCCGCAGACCCGGCAGGCCTGCGACATGGTTGTAGAGCGATGGGATGCGGATGCCGAGCTGTTCGGCCACCCCTGCCAGGGTCACGGCTTCGAAGCCGAGCTGGTCAGCCAGGGCGATGCTGACCTCCAGCACCCGTTCCAGGTTAATACGCTTTCTGTACGGAATGAGCTTCCCTCCCTACCCTGCGCTTCGCCTCGGCGATGGCCTGCTCCATCGCGGCGGCAGGCTGTTCCAGTGTGCGGCCGTGCCCGACGGCCAGGCGTGCGGGCTGCAGGCTGCACAGCACTTCCGCACTGTGGATCGACGTCGGCTTGTGCCAGGTCGCCATGGCGGGGAACGGGAACAGCACACGGAGCGTGCCGCCCGTTGAGATACCTGCCTTGGTGCTGTAGGCATCCCCGGCGATCAGCGTGCGGTCGCGGTGGTCAAAGAACGCGATGTGGCCGGGCGTGTGCCCCGGGCTGGCGATCACCTCCAGCGAGCCGATCCGGTCCCCTGCGCCCAGCAGGCGCATTGGCTGTGTGCTGCAAACCACGTAGCCGCCGCGCAGGGGAACCTGTGGTTCCTCTGCATCCAGGCTGTTATCGCCGCGCAGGAAGCGCGCATCGCGTGCGGAGATCGCCACCTCGGCGTCCGGCAGCAGCCCGTGCAGCTCGTCGAGCGAAGCCACATGGTCAAGGTGCGCGTGGGTCAGCAGGATGCGCCGGATCGGCGCGCCGAGGTCGCGGGCGGCCTGGACAATGGCCTGCCCGGAATCCTTCAGGCCGGTGTCGATCAGAGTAAATCCGTCGGACTCGCGCACAAGAAAGCAGTTGAAGGCCGTATAGCGTGTGAGCTGGACAAGATACTCGCCGTGAGTCGTGATACGCATGGTGTTTTCCCCTCAAAAAACTAATGTGTTTAGAATATAAACTAATCATATTAGTTTGTCAAGGGTTTTGCGTTAACTGGCTTGGCTGAGCACCGCCCGCGTATGGTCCGTGTACTCTCCTCGAGGGCTGTCGATCAGTCCCCTGAGGTGGCCCGGGCGGGCTGCAGCTGGCGCGAGTTGACAATGGCGACGCTGCCGATGATCAGCGCGGCGGAGACCGCCAGCGACCAGCTCAGCTCCTCGCGCAGCACAATCACCCCCAGCAGGACGCCCACCACCGGGATCACGTACGTGACCAGCGTGGCCCGCGTCGCGCCGATGCTCTGGATCAGGCTGTAGTAGAGCAAATAGGCACCGCAGGTGCCCAGCAGACCCATGAAGGCCAGGCCGATCCAGACTGGCCCGCTCACCGGAAAATGGACAGGCGCCTCGGCCAGCGGCACCAGCGCCCACATCAGCGAGGCCCCTACCGAGACGGTGACCGTGGAGAAGACGACGGGCCGCATATCGCGCAGAACCTTGCGCGCCACGACGGCCGCGATGGCGTAGCAGAGGGCGGCCACTACCACCGCCAGCCCACCCAGCACGCTGCCCTGGACGCCCTGCACGCCCAGGTCACGCCCCACCAGCAGCACGATCCCTCCGAAGCCCACCAGCAGCCCCGCGGCGCGCGGCAGCGTGATGCGCTCGTCATCCAGCGCGAAATGTGCGATGACCAGGGTGAACAGGGGCACCGTGGCATTCAGGATCGAAGCCACGCCCGAGTCAATGTACTGCTCGCCCCAGGTGATCAGGAAGAATGGGGCAGCCGGGTTCAGCGCCCCCAGCAAAGCAACGCTCAGCCATATGCGCGGCGCGCGCGGGAGCGGCGGGCGGCGAATCGCCAGTGCGGCGCCCAGGCCCAGCGCACCCAACGTCAGCCGGATTGCCACCAGGGTAATCGGCCCCAGCTCGGTGAGCACGATCTTGATCCATAGGAATGACGAGCCCCAAAACAGGCAGATCAGGGCGAAGCCGATGATGTCCTTCGCGCGCATGGAGTCCCCCTCTGCTAGAATAAGCGCGGATTATCATCCCGGGCAGCAGGTTTTGCAAGGTTGTTCACGGATTCCAGATGCCGGGCTCGAGCTCTGCCAGGCACGGCGGATGGATTCCGGGTGTAGAATGGGGGGTATTCACACGTCCGTTTTCCAGATAGCATCGACCGCCTACAAGGTGACCTGATCCGGCATCGGCGCAGGCCGTGGGGAGGGGAATCTGTATGCCGCTGTTCGGCCCAAACATTGAGAAGATGCGGGCAAGCGAGGATACATCCGGGCTGCTGGCCGTGCTGTCCAAGCACAGCGATCCGGGGATGCGCCAGCAGGCTGCAGACGCCCTGGCCGCCCTGCAAACCGACGCCGCCCTTGAAGGGCTGGTGAGACTGCTGCACGAGGAGGATGCGGAGGCGATCCGCCTGGCGGCGCAGACTCTGGCGCGCTGTGATGGCCTCCACGTGGCGCAGGCGCTCTGGACCGGCGCGGTCTATCCGGAGCAGGCACACGAGGCGGTGGTCTGGCTGGTAGCGCAGATCGGCCCACAGGCGCAGCCCTCGCTGTTGGCGGTGTTGGAGGCAGGTAAACCCTACGGGCTTGTGATGCTGGCCGCCCGCTGCCTGGAACAGGTGGGCGACGCGCGCGCGGTGGAGCCGCTGGCGCTGGCGATCGATGCCTGGCGCCGTAAGCTGAAGCTCATGCCAGGCGTGCCCGAAGCCGCCGACACTGCGCTGCTGGCGCTGCGGGCTCGTGGTGTGCCCATAGAACCTCGTGCGGCGGTCATGTGGGGCGCGCACATGAACCGCTGGGACGTGATCGAGGAGCAGGGTGCTCAGGCAGCCGGGCCGCTGCTGGCCTTCCTGATCTCAAGCGGCCTCCCCCTGGGCCCGCAGGCGGCGGCCCTCCTGGCCCGCCACCCGGCCCCCGGCGCCGAGGATTACCTGCGCGACCGGCTCCGTTCCGGGGCACCCGATGAGATCAGACAGGCGCTGCTGGCGCTGGGTGGGCTGGGCGCTGCCAGCGCAGTGCAGGCGATCCTGGGGCTGGTCAGTCCTGCGCTGAACGCGGCGGTCTCCGCTGCGCTGGCTGCCATCCTGGGTGCGTCCGCGGCACAGGTGAGCGACGAGGATCTGCGCGCCATCAGCGGTCTGCAGGACGAGTCGACCAGCACGCGGCGCGAGCGGGTGGTCAGTGTGCTGGGCGAAACCGAGACCGTGGAGGAGACCACCGTCATCGCCGATTTTGCACAGGCCCGAGAGCTAGCCCAGCGCGAGCTGGCGCGGCGCGGATCACGCCCGGCTTGACAGGCATAGATTTCCACACCGACATGGCACGGCTGATCAAGGGCATCGAGGCACGCCGGGCGGCTGAGCCTTTGCCGCTTGCGCCGTTTATCCCTCGCCCACACTTCCCGGCATGCGGCAGGTGTTGGATACCGCGAGGGGTTCTATGGACCCTGGGTCCTTATGGGCGCGCATGCAGCCGTCTATTATGGTCCGCGTGAACCGGCACGCGCGGTGCTGTAACTGCCCGGGGCAATTTGCATTCACCCGGATAAGGGGCCACAACCTCTCTGGCGTGCCTGCACACAGAGAGGTTGTTGTCATGAGAGCATTATCTCGGTTACGATTACGCCTTTGAACTGCCAAGCATACAAAACCGGGGCACGCTAACCTTTGCGCCGCGCCCTGACGAGGAGCCATGACCGCTTACCTGGGCCACATCGCCGCCCTGGCGACCTCCGTCGCCTGGACGTTCACCTCCGTGCTTTTCACGCTCTCGGTGCAGAAGGTCGGTGCTTCTGTGGTCAACCGCATGCGCCTGTTGCTGGGGCTGGCATTCGCGCTGATCATGCACCTGATCCTGGAGGGCAGCCTCATCCCGCAGGCGGAGCCGTTTCGCTGGGGCTGGTTGGCCGCATCGGGCTTCATCGGCTACGTGCTGGGTGACGGTGCGCTGTTCCTGGCCTTCGAGCGTCTCGGCGCACGCCTGGGTATGCTGCTTATGGCGCTGGCCCCTGTGCTGAGCACGCTGCTGGCCTGGGTTGTGCTGGGCGAGGTGCTGACCCCGCTGGAGCTGCTCGGCATCGGCCTGGCGGTGAGCGGCGTGGCGATGGTGGTGGCCGGCCCGCGCAACGGCGGGAGCAGCGGCACGGCCATCCCTGAGGGCACCGACCCAGGCCGCTACTATCTGGTGGGGGTGCTGTTCGGGCTGGGCGCGGCGCTGGGCCAGGCCGTCGGGCTGCTCTCCTCGCGCATGGGCCTGCAGGGGGATTTCTCGGCGCTCTCCGGCAACGTGATCCGCCTGAGTGCCGCCACGCTGTCGATCTGGGTGATCGCGCTGGCCCGGCGGCAGATCGCGTCTGGCATCCGTGCCCTGCGCGAGAAACCCCAGGCGATGCGCACCATCGCAGGCGGGGCCGTGTTCGGGCCTTTTGTGGGTGTCTGGCTTTCGCTGATCGCCGTGCAGCTCGCGCCGCTCGGCATCGCTTCCACGCTGACCAGCCTGGCACCGGTCTTTCTGCTGCCGGTGAGCTACTTCCTGTTCAAGGAGCGCTTCGGTGTTCTGGCGATCCTGGGCACCCTGGTGGCGGTGGCGGGTACCGCGCTCCTGTTCCTGTAGCGATGCAGTGGTATGGTACAATAGCAGCCCGTTGACCGGCTGCACCCGTACGGAGCGCACGCACATCTATGAGCCTCCCACTTCAGCTTGCACTGGGCATTGTCTTGAGCGGCCTGATCGCCTTCGCCGCCTATAAGCGCGGCTCGCTGTCGCGCTCCGGGGTGCTGGGCGCCATGATCGTTGGCACGGCCATCTTTGGTTTCGGCGGCTGGGCCTGGGGCCTGGTGCTGATCACCTTCTTTGTGCTTTCCAGCCTGCTTTCCAAGTACAAAGAGGCCCTCAAGGAACAGGTGGCCGCGGAGAAGTTCGACAAGGGCAGCCAGCGCGATCTGGGCCAGGCGCTGGCCAACGCGGGCGCAGGTGCCTTGATCGCGGTGCTCTTTTATTTCATCCCTGATACCCGTCTGCTGGCCGCCTTCGTGGGCGCGATGGCGACCGTCAATGCCGACACCTGGGCCACGGAGATCGGGGTGCTCAGCAAGCAGTCCCCGCGCCTGATCACCACCTGGCAGCGCGTCGAGCCGGGCACCTCGGGCGGCGTCTCCGTGCAGGGGACGCTGGCGACGCTGGCCGGGGGGCTGGTCATCGGGCTGGCGGCGTTCGGGTTAATCGCGCTGGAGGGAGTACTCGGCGGGGCAGGCTTCGCGCGGTACGGCGGCTCGATCGGCTCGCTGGCGCTGCCGCTGCTGGGGATCGCTGCACTGGGCGGGCTGGCCGGGTCGCTTTTTGACAGCCTGCTGGGCGCGACGCTGCAGGCTATTTACTGGTCTGAGCCGCGCCAGAAGGAAACCGAGAAGCGCATCGACCCCGACGGCACCCCTAACAGGCTGCTGCGCGGCTTCCGCTGGCTGAACAACGACCTGGTCAACTTCACCAGCTCAGCATTTGGCGGGCTGGTGGCTGCGCTGGTCTGGATGCTGGCAGCATCCTAAGCCCAGACCAGACATAGCCCTGCGCACTGAAGGAACGCCTTGAAGGCAGGCTGGCATGCTGCGTTTGATCCATCGCATTGTCTCCAACCCCTGGATTTATGATCTCAGCCAGGTGATCGCCGGGAGGCGTACCACCAGACGGGCCCTCGCCGCCTGCCTGCCAACTGCCCGCAGGGACCAGTTTGTGCTGGATCTGGGCGGCGGCACCGGCGCCTATCGCATGCTGTGGCCGGAGGACGGCCAGTTCATCTGCCTCGACCTCGAGATGCCCAAGCTGCACGGGTTCAGGGCCCGCTACCCGGCGGATCATGCGCTGCTGGCCGACGGCACACGCCTGCCGCTGCCGGATCACTGCATGGATGTGGTGCAGATGATCTTTGTGGCCCATCACCTGACAGACCCGCAGCTTGATGCTGCGCTGGAAGAAAGCCGCCGCGTGCTCAAACCAGACGGGCACCTGGTTCTCATGGACCCCCTATGGGTGCCGCGCCGCCTGCGTGGACGGCTGCTGTGGGCGCTCGACCGGGGCAGCTACCCGCGCACAGATGACGCGCTGCGCGCGCATATCGCATTGCACTTCAACATCAGTTTCGTATACGCTCTCTCGATCCATCATGCCTATGGCATCTATATAGGAGTACCCCGGGGTGAATAAGCGAGAACTGGAAATCCCCTGGCTGGTGGGTGGCCTGCTGGTCGGGCTGGCAGCCAGCGCCGCACCGCTGCTGCCCCATCTGGCGGCGCGCCTGCCGGGTGATCCGGTCCAGGCGGCGGCGGCGCTGTGGCATCTGTGGTGGCCGCTGTTCGGCCTGACCTCCTCGGATGCCCTATCCTTTGGTCTCCCGCTCACCCTGTACCAGGGTGGGCCGTGGCTGTCCAACCATCTGGTGACGCTGCCGGTCCTGGCGTCGATCCCCTTCACGCTGCTGCGTGCCATCAGCGGAAATGCGGTGCTGTCCTTCAACCTGACGCTGCTGCTGGGGCAGGTCGCGGCCCAGGGCACCCTCTATGGCTACCTGCGCGCTCGGAAAGCCGCCGCGCCGCTGGCGGCGCTGGGCTCGCTGGCCTTTGCGCTCTCCCCCTGGATGATCGACGGGCTGGGCGCCCCCGATATCCTGCGCAGCGGGCTGTGGGCCCTGCCGCTGGCGCTGTGGCTGTGGGACCGCCTGATCGACGCCCCCTCCCCCGCGCGGGCGGTGTTCGCCGGGGCAGCGGCCTGGCTGGCCCTGCCCGCCGGGCTGGAGAACACGGCCTGGCTGTGGGGCCTGTGGCTGCCCTACGCGGTTGTGACGGGCTGGCAGGCGCTGCACGCGCAGCCGGTCGATCAGCGCGGCGCCCTGCGCGATGCCCTGTTGATCGCGGCGGGGGCCTTCACGCTGCTGGCGCTGATCTACCCGGCCCATGCCCTGGTGCGCGCGCTGCAGGGGGCCGAGCCGCCCTTTGCCAGCGCAAACCCGGACCTGCTGGTGCAGACACCCGCGCGTTCCTTCCTGATCTCGCTGCTGCGCTCCGCCCCCGCGATCTGGGCTGCGGCGCTGGCAGGCCTGCTGCTGGCCCGCGAAGGCGATGCACTGCGCGGGCGCGGCTGGCTGGCCCTGGGTGCAGTCAACCTGCTCTTCGCGTTCGGGCTGCTGCCCGCCCCCGCCCGCATGTTCAGCGGGATGCTGGCACTGCCCTGGCTGCCCACCCACAGCTCGCTGGCCTATTTTGGAACCGCCGCCTTTGCGCTGCTGGTCTTTGCCGTCGAAAACCTCGCCCCGCGCTGGGAAGGCCTGTCCGCGCGCTGGCGCTGGATCGCCGGGGGCGCCGCCCTGCTGCTGATCGGCGCAGGCGCGGCCATCGGGCTGCGCGGCTTCACCACGCATCCTGTCAGCGTGCCCGCCTTCTACACGGAGATCGCTGCCGAACCGGAGGACTACTTCCTGTTGGAGGTCCCGTTCGGGCTGGCGAACACCCAGGATGGCGGGCTGACCGGCTCGGCGGAAGGCGCCGCGCTTGTGCGCTATGCCGCGTGGCACGGCAAGCGCACGCTCAGCGGGGCGGCCTATTACTTCACGCCCGACCAGCACGCGCGGCTGGCGGGGCTGGCCTGGTTGTTCCCCCAGGCCCTGGGGGAGGACGGCATCCAGGCCGCCGCGCCTGATCTGGCCGAGGCGGTGAACACCTGGCGTTTTGGCTACGTGATCGTGCATCCTGACCTGCTCGACGCGCAGGCGCTGCAGGCCATCGACGCGCTGGCGGAACACTCCGAGGCGCTGTGCCCGGCACAGCACCGTGACGGGCTGATCATTTACCGCGCGCTCTGGCAGCCCGGCGGCTGCGGGGGATGACAGGTTGGAGAGATCATACGACCCAAAGTGGTACGGGCATTAGGTTGGAGCGAAGATGAGCAGCCACGATAATTCACAGGAAGCCCGCGAGATCGCCCTGGTGCTGGCGCTGCTGGCCCTGACCGTGCTGGGCGCCTTCGTCGGCGTGGACGGCGGCAACATGTGGGGCGTTGATGAATGGCCGCACACCTATGCAGCCTCGCGGGGCGCGATTAGCTACCACACAGGCCGCCTGCTGGCCATCCTGCCTGTCTTCCTGGGGTATCAAATCGCCGATAACGCCCCCCTGCCGGGTTTCATGCTGACCCTGGCGCTGCGTGTGGCGCTGGCCCTGCTGGTTTACCTGCTGCTGCGTGAATACGCCCCGCGCCGGCGCCTGTTCGCCTACGCCAGCGCCGCCTTCACGCTGGCCTTCCTGGTGCGCGATTTCTTCCTGCTGTGGGCCTTCAGCGCGGTGGGTAACCTGTATGGCAAGACGGTGCTGGCCCTGCTGGCGCTCTATCTGCAGGCCCGCCATGCACACGGCGGCAGGCCCGCCTATCTGCTCGGCAGCCTTGCGGTGATGCTGATCACGGCCCTCAGCTACGAGGGCTCCGTACCGCTGCTGCTCGGCATCCCCTGGCTGGCGCTGCTGCTCGAAGGCGATCTCTCCCGGCGGCGGATCGCCGTCACAGGCATCTGGAGTGCGGCGCTGATTGCCGTTTCCGCCTGGTACGCCCTGTCCCTGTTCGGCCTGGGTGGCAGCACCTACCAGTCCAGTGTGTTCACAGGGCTGGACCCTGCCCGTTTGCTGCGCAGCACGATCACACAGCTCCGCGTTTTCGATGACCTGCCATTCACGAAAATCGAGCAGTTCCGTACGTTCTGGCCTGCACTCCCGCTGGGGGCGGCGGTGACCGTGGGCTGCTGCCTGGCGGCTGGACACCACCTGCGCGATGACACACCGCCCGGCGAGACGACCGCCGCCCGTGTGCGCCGCGCCTTGCTCTGGCTGGGAATTGGGCTGGTGATCACCTTCTTGGGTTTCGCGGCCTATCTCCCCACCACATACGGCCAGTCTATTGAACGGGTCTATATCCTGGCTGCGCCGGGTGCGGGCATCCTGCTGGCGGCGCTGGTCTGGCTGGCCGGGAGCTTCTTTTCAACGCGGGCCAGCCCACGCATTACACGAACAATCGCTTTCGCGTTTCTCGTGATGGTCGGCCTGTACAACATCAACGCCATGCAGGCTGTCAACGAGGAATACGCTGCCGTCTGGGACAGCCAGGCAGTATACCTGCGGCGGTTGGCACACCTAATCCCCGCTGCGGAGCCGAACACCCTGCTGGTGCGTGTAGTTGACGATCCGGATACCCCGCTGCCCTTCAACTACGGTTACGCCTTCCAGTACGCCGTGCGCTACCTGTACGAAGATTCGGTGCTGGCTGCGGTGACCCAGGGGCCGCTGATCGGCCATGATCTGGTCGTGGACGACAGCGGTCTGCAGGTCGTATTAAGGGCGAATATGCAGCCTGACAACCCGCTGTCCCATCCCTCCCGGCACGGCTGGGACGAGGTGATCTTCCTGCGCCAGGATGAGCACGGCCGCCCGGTGATCCTCGACACCCTGCCTGAGCAGTACGCAACCCCGGCACGTGAGGCACTGTATAATCCGCAGGCGCGGATCATCCGCAGCGCCCCGCTGCCCCCGCGCGTGCTCAGCCTGCTGCCCCCGCTGCAGAGTATCCCGGCAGCGCCAGGTATGTGAAGGACAAACCTATGGCCGAGGCCTCTGCAAATCACAGCCCAATTCACACCCGCGAGATCGCCCTGGTGCTGGCGCTGCTGGCCCTGACCGTGCTGGGCGCCTTCGTCGGCGTGGACGGCGGCAACATGTGGGGTGTCGATGAGTGGCCGACTTCCTATGCAGCCTCGCGGTCGGCGCTTTCCTACTACGTAAACCGCCCGCTGGCCATCCTGCCCATCTACCTGGGCTACCAGGTCGCCGGGAACGCCCCCCTGCCCGGCCTGGCCGTCACACTCCTCTACCGGGTGGCGCTGGCCCTGCTGGTTTATCTGCTGCTGCGCGAATACGCCCCGCGCCAGCGCCTGTTCGCCTACGCGAGCGCCGCTTTCACGCTGGCCTTCCTGGTGCGCGATTTCTTCCTGCTGTGGGCCTTCACCCTGGTCGGCAACCTGTATGGCGTCAGCGTGCTGGCGCTGCTGGCGCTCTACCTGCAGGTGCGCCACGTGCGCAGCGGCAGGCTCGCCTATCTGCTGGGCGGCATCGCTGTGCTGCTGGTGGCAGTGCTGGTCTACGAGGCGGTGGTGCCGCTGCTGCTCGGCGTGCCCTGGCTGGCGCTCGTGCTCGAACGCGATTTTTCGCGGCGGCGGCTGGTCAATGCGGGCGTCTGGAGCGCGGCGGTCGTTGCGGTCTCGGCCTGGTATGCGCTGCCGCTGCTCGGCTTGAGGGAGGCCAGCTACGGCTCTACTCTGTTCACCGGGTTGAGCCCCGCTGTTCTGCTGGGCAACACGATCACGCAGTTCCGGGCCTTTGAAGACCTGCCGCTGATCACCGTCGAGCAGCTCCGGTCATTCTGGCCTGCGCTGCCGCTGGGGGCAGCCGTGGTGGTTGCGGGCTACCTGATCGCGGCGCGGTATCTGCCGGAGCCTGCAGCAGAGGCCCCTGTACGCCGGCGGGTGAGCCAGGCGCTGCTCTGGCTGGTAGTCGGGCTGGTGACCACCTTCCTGGGCTTCGCGGCCTACCTGCCGACCCTGTACGGCGCGCTGGTCGAACGCATCCACGTCACCGCCGCGCCGGGCGAGGGTGTGCTGCTGGCTTCCCTGGCCTGGCTGGCCGGCAGCTTTTTCCCTGCGCGGGCGACCAGGCGCACCGCCCGTGCGCTGATCTTTGCGCTGATCGCGGTCGTCGGCCTTTACAACATCAATGCCATGCAGGCTGTCAACGACAGCTATCAAGGCATCTGGGACAGCGATGCGGTATTCCTGCGGGGGCTGGCGCATCTGATCCCGGCTGCAGAGCCGAACACCCTGCTCGTGCTGGTCGTGGATGACCCCGCCGCAGATCCGCCGCCGTTCACCAACGGATTCGCCTTCCAGTACGCCGTGCGCTACCTGTACGAGGACTCGGTGCTGGCCGCGGTGACCCAGGGCGGCCTGATCGCCCACGAGCTGATCGTCGATGACAGCGGCCTGCAGATGATCCTGGCCCCCGGCTTCCCGCCCGCTAACCCCATGGCGCACCCCTCCCAACACGCTTGGGACGAGGTGATCTTCCTGCGCCAGGACGAGCACGGCCGCCCTGTGATTCTCGATACCCTGCCTGAACAGTACGCTGCCCCGGGGCGTGAGGCGCTGTATGACCCGCAGGCGCGGATCATCCGCAGCGCCCCGCTGCCGCCGCGTGTGCTCAGACTGCTGCCACCGCTGCAGAGCACCACTGCAGCGCCAGACGCCTGAAGGAGAGATGATGATCACCCGTTTCTTGTATTCACGGCTGCCGTTCATCTGGTCCGCGCTCAGCAGCATCGGGATGCACCCACTCCTCCTCCGCCTGGGCCCCCGGCACCGCGTGCTGCCCCCACGCAACAAGGTCAGCGAGCGGGCTGACCTGCGCATCCCAACCGTGCTGGATACCTACACCGATATCGTACGCCGTCAGCGTGATGAGCGGGCGATGGTCCGTGTGGCGGCTGACTGCGCCCTGCCCGGCGAATTAGCCGCCCTCGAAGCGGCTTACTGGGGCCGCGTCAGCCACAACGGCCCAACGGGCGCCAGCCGCCGCCTGTGGCCGGAGGGCCGCTGGGAGTATGCCTGGGTGGCTGCACACCTGGATCTCACAGCGGGCATGACCGTGCTGGACGTGGGCACTGAGAATTCGTTCCTGCCGCTGTATCTGGCAGCCCAGGGCTGCGATGTGACCGGCATTGACGCCTGGTTCGGGTCCTATGGCGAGTATTTCCGCGAGCAGGTGTTGGCGCGCTGCGTGGATGGCCGCTTCCAGCTCGAGGTGCGCGGCCCAGGCGGCGCTGTGGGGCGTGTCAGCTATCTTCAACAGGATGCCATGCAGCTGACCCTGCCCGGCGCCTCGTTTGACCGTGTCGTTTCGATCTCGGTGATCGAACATATCCCGGACGACTCGGCGGCGATCCGCGAGATGGCACGCGTATTGAAGCCCGGCGGCCTGCTGGCGTTGACCACCCCATTCGGCCCGGCTTTCCATCAGACGGGCGAGGTGCACCACAAGGACCGGTCAGGCAGGTGGACCGGTGATATGGACCGCGTGTATACGCCCCAGGCGCTCCAGGAGAGGCTGATTGGCCCATCGGGCCTGGCCCTGTTCGACGAACCCGCCTGGGAGATCGATTGGCGCCAGATCAGGAAGCGCCAGATGGTCGGTGAGCCGACCGAACACGCGACTGTGGCGCTGTTTCTGCACAAGGGTTGAGGCGCAGCTCGGCCCGCACATCGGCCCCTGTGTGCCGTGCTATCTGGTGGCAGTCGATCAATTATAGTGTTACATCGCTGCCCGGCGTGGGTGCGCCGCGTTCTCTGGCGGCCAGATCTCGTGCATGTGCAACAGCATCCTGCACGGTATGGTAGACGCCCGCGCTGAACGCATCGAACAGCTCCAGCAGGTGGGCAGCATCCTCGTTGCTTGGCACCGCATGGCCCAGCACGATCAACGTGACGATGCGCGGATCGCTGGCTGTGCCCGGCAGAGCCAGCATTTCCTGGTCGGTGAATTCTGCGATCCGCTCAGGGTGTCGGGTGATGGCACGCAGGTCCATGATGCGGTAGATGTGACCGGACACCTCTGAGCAGGCTGCTATAACGGCATCGGCTACTAGTTGTGGTAAGTGAGGGGGTGTCAATTCACCGGCATCTTGCAGTGCCACGATGACAATCGGCTCACCGGGCAAACGCCGCACTTTGAAGCTCATGACATTCCTATCCTCAGGTACCGCAGGGCTATAGATCAGGCTGCGCTGTGAAGCGCAAGCCTCAGGGTAATTCACATTTTCTAAGTGATTATCTTACAACATTAGTGACGATCAACACTGATTGTACAGCACTCTGTCAGATCGCGCTCTCGGGCACCACGGGCTTCGTCCGGCCGGTTGAATATGTCAGGACAGGATCGTGAATAATCGCCGCGTGCTGCTGACCCTGTGAGGCCTTCGGGCAGGCTGCCCGGCTGCAACCCGCAGCGCACTTGCTGCGTAGTATTCCTTGCAAGCTAACGGTGCGATACAATAAGTATAGAGATTCTAACTTGGTGAGGTAGGGAAGGAGGAGCGACGATGCCGGAAAGTAGAACGCCAAACCGCTTCCTGGTGCTGGCGCTGCGTGGTCTGATCGCCGCTGCCCTGGCGATCGCCGTAGTGATCACCCGCGTCATGCGCCGCCCGGCGCTTAGCGAAATCTGAGGCCACGCGGGGCTGGCGCCTCTGCCGGATGCGCATCACGCCCCACGCATTACAATATCCCCGGCAACACTGCCCCGCATGGTGTTACGTTCCATGCGGGGTTTTTTCACGCCCTGCAGTTCGAGCGCTGCCTGGTTATCGAGAAACTGGTTGCCGGTGACCGTGATGGTATGCGGGGCCGGGGCCTCTCCCTCACGCAGGTAGGGGGCCATCCCGTGATCCTGGTTGGCGGCGATGCGCAGGCCCACGCGGTTGTGCACGATCTCGTTCTCCTCGATCTGCCACGCGCGGCAGGTATCGTACGCGGGGGTGACCCGGGCCAGCGCAGGCACTGCTTTGGACCACAGCAGCAGGCCGCAGGCATTCGCACGCAGCGCGTTGCGCTGCACCTGGAAGTCGATGCCGTTCTCCACGGCGATGCCCGCCCCCCAGTTGCGTTCTATAGCGTTGCCTTCCACCGTTACATCGCCGGAGAAGCCCAGCCAGAACCCGTAATGGCACTGGTTAGCACGGTTGGAGCGAAACACGTTGCCCGCGCTGAACGTGGCCTCAAAGCCGATGTTCGGGCTGTAAGATGCATCGTTGCCCTCGAACAGATTCTCGTTGCAGGGGCGGTGCTCGTAGTGTGGGTTCAGGCCCGCCAGGAAGAAGCCATCCCCGCCCAGGCGCGCCATGTTGCGCCGGAAGATGTTACGTGAAGACCCCGCAACGATCAGGAAGCCTGCGGCATCGGCACCCATGTGACCTGCGCCCTCGCCGCGCGGATGATAGCGGCAGCAGTAATCGGCGTGGTTGTCTGCGAATGTGCTGTCCGTGGTGCCGTACAGGTGAAACCCGAAGCCTGAGCAGTAGCTGGCGTTGCAGGCGCTGACCTGTAGATCGCGGCACGCGTAGCTCAGCAGGCCGCACATCTGGTGCTGGAGGTCACACCCGGAGACCTGCCCGCCGCGTACCTGATCGAGCAGGATGCCGCCGCCATACGCCGACTGCGGGCCGCGCCAGATGTCAAGGAAGGGGCCGTTCGCGGGCTCTTCGGCTGTGGCCGTGATGCTGCAGCCCGCGATGTGCAGGTCCGTGCACTGTCTGGCCGCGATGCCGTGGTAGTACTCGCGCAGGTGCAGGTTGCGCACGCTGACACCCGTGCATCCTTCGACGATCAGCCCGTGCCCGCGGCGCCCTGACCCCACCAGCACGGCGCCGCCCCCATCCAGCGTCACCCCGTTTGCGGCGATGCGCAGCCCGTCCGGCAGGTGATAAACGCCTGGTTTGAGCGTCACATCGCCGTGAATCAGCATATTGTTGGTCGGCTGCTGCATCTTTTATATCTCCTTTACAGGCCTTTTATGATTCTTTCATGTTACTCCGACAGTTCCCGTCTATAATGGAAGCAGGTGTGTTGCACTCGTGGAAACGGGTAGATTACCCCATTCCTTCGAGCGCAGCTCTAACGTATTATTAACAAAGCGCGTGCTTGTGATGGTGGCCAAGCAGTGCCCTATCCCAGGATCCATGACGGCCGGGGGTCGCTTATCATCTATCATCCCTCCCTCTGGTGCTGTCCCTGGGTAGCTCGAAAAGGAGTGGCCTTATGTTCTTTGTTCCCGGTAAGGAGGGCCAGGGGCTTGTAGAGTACGCATTTATACTCCTGCTGGTCGCCCTGGCAGTCATTCTGACCGTGACCATTTTTGGTCAGTCGATTGGTAACGTCTTTAGCAATTTCATCAATCTGATCTGAAGACCGCCATCATCCGATCACGCCAGCTAGTTTGACAGAGGCCCGCACAGTCGCAGCGGGCCTCACTGTTTGTGTGCGGAACAGCGCCCCTCAGCGCAGGGCAGCGCGTTTGGCCGCGTATATCTCCTCGAAGTGCTCCTTCTCGTGGTCCTCGATGCCGGTGATATAGGCAAGGACGGAGTTCATGCGCCCCGACCCGTAGTGGGAGAGCATCTCCCCGGCCAGCTGCTCGTCTCCCAGGCGCCAGATGGCAGTTTCCAGGTCCGCGCGCACCACGAACCAGCGCGATACGACCAGCTCCCAGGGCAGCAGACAGTCTCGTTCGTAGCAGCGCTGGTTGAAGGCGTCGCTGTCGTCGAGGTCAAAATCGAGGATGCCGTAGGTCTCACCGCGCCTGAGTGCGCGCAGTGCATGCACCGTCTCGAGCTCCCAGGCGCTGATGTGCGCGATCAGGTCTTTGACCGTCCAGCCGGAATCCGGGTGGACCACCAGGTGCGGGTCAATGCCCTGGATGGCGGTGATGTGGGCCTCGCGCGAGGCGCTGATTTGCGCGATGATCTCGGACCGGGTGAGTGTCATAGGGCGCCCTTTGCCGCTTGGTGAGCCGTGATGATCTGTTCGATATGCTCGCGCTCGTGGCGCAGGATGCCCCGTACAAAGCGCGCCACCGGCGCGAGCTGGGCCGACCCGAACGGCGAGCGCATTTGCCCTGCAACCTGTGTATCGCTGAGCGCGCTGAGCGCCTCGGTCTGGGCCACGTGCACGGCCATCCAGCGCTCTTCAACCTGGGCGGCGGTCAACTCCAGTGACTCGGCACGCATCTGGTGGTTGAAGCTGTCGCCATCGTCCGGGTCAAGGCCGGGCACGATGTAATCCGCGCCGTGAGCCAGGGCGCGCAGCGCCTCCACCAGCACAGACTCCCACATGGTGATATGGGCGATCACGTCTTTGACGGTCCAGCCGCTGGCAGGGTGTACCACACTGCCCCAGGGGATGCCCTGGATGGCAAGTGCATTCGTGGCCCGGGCTTCGTGGATCTCGTGCAGCAGATCGTCTTTGAGGGGCATGGCGCCTCCGGGGGTCATGCATGTTTGGAGATTAGCTTACCACAAACAGCGACGGGTATCACCCCGGAGCGGCGCACCGTGCACGCTGCAAGCCGGGCGGGCCGTCCGCCGCATGCTGTTTCCGCTCCTGACACGCCAGGCCAGTACCATAGTGCCACTTGCCGCGCTGCATCCCCGGAGTATCATAGCGAACGACGGCAGGTGCACCGCTTACAGGCTGCACCCTATCCAAGACTTCCAGGGGGAACATGGCGATGAAGCTCAAGCACCTCGGAATTCTGGCTCTGATGGTCATCCTGCTGGCGCTGGCGATTGTGCCACCCGCGCAGGCGCAGGCCAACCGGCAGGTCTGGGTGATGTACATGGGGTTCTGGGGCGGCGGGCCGTCCTGGGACTGGCAGGCTGATGTGCTCAGCGACTATCCGCAGATCGGCAAGTACGACTCGCGCGATCCGGGCGTGGTCGCCGCGCAGATCGAGCAGGCCCAGAGCGCGGGCATTGATGCCTTCCTGGTCACCTGGTTCGGCGCGGGCGAGACCCTCACCACCACGCCGGTGCTCAACAATGTGCTGGACCGTGCCGCCGAGCGCGGGTTCCACGCGGCGGCGGTGGTCGACATCTTCAACCCCTCCTTCAACCGCTCGCGTGACGAGATCGTCCAGTCACTGCGCTACTTGATCAACGACCGGGCTAACCACCCCGGCTATTTGCGATACAACGGCAAGCCGGTGATCTTCTTCGCCTTCCAAAACCGCGCCGGGTTCAGCGACGGCCAGTGGCAGTCCATCCGCAGCGAAGTGGACCCCGGGCGCAGCACCATCTGGATCGCAGAGGGGCTCAACGGATGCTGCCTGTACGGCGGCGCGATGGACGGCATGTACGCCTTCAACCTGGCCTGGGCCAACGGCAGCGCCGCGCGCTTCCAGACCGAGCGCAACGCCGTCACCTCGCGCGGCGGCACGCTGTACATCCCCACGGTGCACCCCGGCTGGAACGAGGACCGCATCGCCGCACGGGAGGGGCGCCCTAACCCGACGTCCCCACGTGACCGGGCCGGCGGCCAGTTCCTGGCTAACTCGTGGAACGGCGCCGTGGCCGCGGGTACCGATGTGATCCTGGTCGTGAGCTGGAACGAATTCCTGGAGAACTCGCATATCGAGCCGAGCCAGGTGTACGGCACGCAGTCACTGGACGTGCTGCGCCCGCTGGTCGCGGCCTGGAAGACCGGCGCCGGACCGGCGCCCGCGCCAGCCCCCGCCCCGGCGCCAGCCCCTGCCCCGAGTGGGCAGACTCTCCAGTCGAACGTCTCCGGGTTGAACGTGCGCTCCGGGCCGGGCACTAACTACGGCGTGATCGGGCGCATCAGCCCAGGCAGCTTCTATGCGGTAACCGGCTCGCAGAATGGTTGGTACTCGATTAACTATAATGGGCAGACCGGCTGGGTGGCCGGCTGGTTGGTCACGGTGGGCGGCGGCGGTGGGGGTGGCAGCCCGGCGCCTGCCCCGGCTCCTGCGCCCTCACCAGGCGGGCAGTCGCTGCAGTCGAACGTCCCGGCGCTGAACGTGCGCTCCGGGCCGGGCACCAGCTACGCGATCCTCGGCCAGATCAGCGCGGGCACGCCCTACGCCATCACTGGTTCGCAGAACGGCTGGTACTCGATCAACTTCAACGGGCGCACCGGCTGGGTGGCCGGCTGGCTGGTGACGGTGGGCAGCGGCGGCGGCGGGGGCAGCCCGGCACCGACCGATGGGCGCTCGCTGCAGGCCCGCGTGGTCGGGCTGAACGTGCGCTCCGGGCCGGGCACCAACAACCCGCGCATCGGGCAGATCAACCCCGGCACCTGGTTCAAGATCGTTGGGGAACAGGGCGGCTGGTACGCGATCAGCTTCAATGGGCAGACCGGCTGGGTGGCTGGCTGGTTGGTGCTTGTCAGCGGGTAATCCGCGATCCCTTCAAAGCATCCAAACGCCCCCGGTTGGGGGCGTTCGTGTTTTGTAGGTGAGATTTCACTGCTTCTCACGCGCCTCGCAAATCCGGCGTGCCAGCGGCTCCCCATACAGGCGGATTGCCAGCAGCAGACGCAGCTCGGCAGGGCTGGCTGTGGGATGCTCCTGGCGCAGCCTGCCTACCAGCAGCGCGCGGGCCAGCGCGTTCAGGTCATCGAGCAGCGCCAGCTTACGCCAGGCGGGCATCTCCCGCAGCCGCTCGTTCAGCAGCCGCTGGATCTCGGGACGGGTGTCATGCGGAGCAGCCATGCCACCATTGTAGCAGGAACCTGCCTGCCATGCCGGACGCGCCCCCGTGACTCGCGCGGGGACGCCGTCCATGCTAGGATGACTCTATTCAGGAGGGGATTATGGACTATTAAGGGCCGGTTCATCAGTTATCAGGAGGGAGCGCATGAACAGGAGCTTCAAGATCGGGTTGGGGATCGCCCTGGCCGTGGTGCTGGTGGCAGTGCTGGCCAGCGCCGTCAGCGCGCGGGCGGTCTCGGTATGGGTCGGGCGCTGGCAGTCGATGGATATCCCCGGTGATGGCAGCACGAACACGCTGGTTATCTCGGGTGGCCCGCATGGGCGCCACCGGCTGGTCTGGCGCGAGACCTACTTCTCCGTTTGCGCCGGGGCTCCGGGCATCGGGATAGGGAGCGGGCAGGAGGGGATAGGAACCCCCACCCTGGATGTCTCCATGACGTTCCGCTGCGTTGGCCTGGACCCGCAGTACTTCGATCTCCAGTTCACCTACGACTCCGCCACAGACACTTTCTACGACGGTATGAATACCTGGCACCGCCTGACTCCACCACCGTTCTGATCCCATCTTTCAAGAACATACAGGGGGTACGCTGAGCGTGCCCCCTGGCTTTTTCTGCCCGCGCGCAGACGCTTCTCTGCACCCCTTTCCCCACCCCGCCCAGGGACGGTACAATAGCGGCATCTCCGCACCCACGAAAGGTGAGCGATGAACGAACCCCTGCGGCCCGGCATGCGCGTGCACATCATGGGCATCGGCGGCGCGGGCATGAGCGCCATCGCCCGCGTGATGCACGGGCAGGGCTACCGCGTCTCGGGCTGTGACAGCAGCCATTCCGAGCTGGTCGCGCCGCTGGAAGCGCTGGGCATCCCCGTGCAGATCGGGCACGACCCCGCGCACCTGGCGGAGTTCACCCCCGACGCGCTGGCTATCTCCTCCGCGATCCCCGACGACAACGCCGAGCTGCGCGCCGCGCAGGCGGTAGGCATCCCGGTTTACAAGCGCCGCGATATCCTCGGCGCGCTGATGGCCGGGCGCACCGGCATCGCTGTAGCCGGGACACACGGCAAGACCACCACCACCTCGATGATCGCGCACGTGCTGGCCGAGTGTGGGCTGGACCCCGGCTACATCGTGGGCGGCGTGCTGGCCGACAGCGGCACCAACGCACAGGCCGGGACGGGCGCCCCCTTCGTGATCGAAGCCGATGAGTACGACCGCATGTTCATGGGGCTGCGCCCGCGCATCACCGTGCTGACCACGCTGGAGCTGGATCACCCCGACCAGTTCGCCGATATGCAGGCGGTGCGCGCGCTGTTCAACGAGTTCGTCGCGCTGCTGCCCCCTGACGGCCTGCTGATCGCCGGAGATGATAATGGCGAGACGCGCGCCATCGCGCAGGCGCGCCAGGCAGCCGGGCTGCCCGCCCTGACCTACGGCACGGGCGATCTGACCTGGGGCCTGACGGGCTGGCAGGCGCACCACATCGAGGCCAGCGCGGGGGGCGGCATGCGCTTCACCGCCGACCGCATCACCACGCTGGATGACGCCGAGCTGGAGATCGACTCCTGGGATGGCACCATCGCGCTGCCGGGCGCGCACAATGTGGTCAACGGGCTGGCGGCGCTGGCCGTGGCCGGTGCACTGGGCGTTGAGATCGAGCGGGCGCTGGCCGCGCTGGCCAGCTTTCACGGCGTGGGGCGCCGCTTCGAGGTGAAGGGCACCGCAGGCGGCGTGACCGTGATCGACGATTACGCGCACCACCCCACCGCCATCCGCGTGACTCTGGACGCCGCGCGCGACCGCTACGGTTCGCGTCCCGTGTGGGCTGTCTGGCAGCCGCACACCTTCAACCGCACCCGCCAGCTTCTGGACGAGTTTGCCGCGTGTTTCACACGGGCCGATCACGTGATCATCGCCGATGTATACCGCTCGCGCGACCGCGAGGACTACGGCGTCAGCCCGCAGAGTGTGCTGGAGCGCATGGCGCACCCTGACGCGCGGCACATCGGGCCGCTGGATGCGATCACGGAGTATCTGGCCGAGCACGTCGAGCCGGACGCGGTGGTGATCGTGATGAGCGCGGGCGACGCCACCCGTGTCTGTACGGACCTGCTGCACCGGCTGCAGGATGTCAAGCGGGCGGACTAGCTGTCCGCCCGCTTGGTAGGCACGGTCGTCCCCTCCCCACCCTCTCGCACTTTTGCCCGTTGTTCGTGCGGCCCTGCCGCAGCAGGGTCACGAAGAAGGGACGACCGGGTACCCCGTTGGGATGCGCCGCCGGATCAGGCCAGCGGCTTGTGGTAGATGATGGTCTCGTCGATCACGGCATAGCCCATGCCTTCGTACAGGCGGTAAGCCCCGGTCGGGTTCTGCGTGTGCACAAAGAGCGTCGTCTCGGTCATGCCAGCGGCATGCAGCCGCCTGATCGCGCGGGCGAGCATGGCGCGGGCCAGGCCGCGCCGCCGGTACTCCTTGACGACCGAGATATCCTCGGTGTAACCGCGCAGACGCCCGTACTTCTCGTTCTCCTCCTGGTCGATGAAGCTCAGGATGCTCCCCGCGATGCGGTCGCCATCCCAGGCCACGATCCACATTTCGGGCTGCCAGAAGCGGCTGGATACCCAGCGCTGAATGTCTTCTTCCGTAGGCTCGCGGAAGCCCGGGTGTTCGCGGAAGGCCTCGAAGTGCGCGTCGATCAGGGCCCGCCAGTGCTCGCGGTGCGCCGGGCGGATCTCGATGCCCTCCGGCAGCGGCAGGTCGGGCACGTGGGCGGCATCCGGGCGCAGCATCTGTACGCTGCGAGACCGGACCGTGTAGCCTTGCGCCTCGAGCAGCGCGATCGTGCCCGTCTGCTTGTGATTGGCGAAGTCCTGGAAGAAGCGCGCCCCGCTGTGGCCGTGCTCCTCTGACACCCGGCGAATACGCTCCTCTATGATGCGCAGCATGGCCGTCCCGATGCCCCGGCGGCGGTGCTCAGGCACCAGGCAGCCGAAGTGGTTGTACAGATAGGTGCCTGTCGCCGCTTCCTGCGCCCACTCGGTGCGCGCATAGCCGATCACCCGGCCCTCAACCTCCGCGACCAACAGGTCGCGCTGCAGGTCGCAGTGCACCAGGTGGCTGTAGTAATGCGTGAAATCCTGGAGCGTGCTGCCGCTCTCGATGCCATCCGCGCTGCTGCTGGCCATATTCGCCGCATACAGCGCCGGGAGGTCCTCCACGCCCCGGCAGGCGCGCAGGCGCAGCCCTGCGAACTGCGGCAGGCCGGGCAGCTCCGTGGCGATCCCCGCGACACCCTCTTTTATGCCCTGCATGGTTGTTTGCTCCGTTTAAGAGGCTGGCTGCAGGCCCTGACCTCTGGAGAGGTCCCGGCAAGCCAGCCGCTGCAACTCAGTCTGACTCGATGGCCTGCGTGGTCAGCTCGTCGCCGTCACGCAGCACCAGCTCGTAGGTGAACTCCACCTGATCGGCGTGCATGCCCGCCTTCTCGTAGAGGCGCAGCGCGCCGGTCAGGTTCTGGGCATCGACGCCCAGGCCGCCCCAGGTGCACCCGCGCGCGTAAAATCCGGCGAGGCAGTGGCGCAGCAGCGCCATGCCCAGGCCGCGCCCGCGCCACGGGCGGCGCACACCCAGGTTCCAGACCCAGCCCATGCCGGGATGCTCCGGCATGCGGGGGAAGGTGGTCGCCACGCCCGCCACCCGATCGCCCTCCCAAGCCAGGTAGAACATGGTTGGATCGTAATCCGGGTCGGCCTGGACGCGCTTGAGCCAGCGCGGGAAGCCTTCCTTGACCGGCTCCTCGATGAAGCCCCAGTGATCGCGGAAGGTGTCCTGGACCGCCTGGTAGACCTCGCGTTCCTGGCCGGGGGTTATCGGGCGGATCTGGATGCCCTCCGGCAGCTCTGCTGCGGGGGGCGGCCCGTCGAACTCGGTCACCATGCGGTAGAAGCGCCGCACGACGTGGAAGCCGCGCGACTCGAACAGACCGCGTGACCAATCGTTGCGCTCGTCGGCCCAGCTTTGCAGCACAACCCGCGCGCCTTCCGGCGCGAGCCCCACCCGCGCGCGTGCCCGCTCCAACCCCCAGTCGAGCAGGCGTTCGCCCAGCCCGGACTCAAACAGAGCGGGATCGACCGCTATCATGAGGTGCTTGCGAACATGGGGCGCGCGGTAATCCGACAGTTCCACCGCGCCCATTGCGCGGCCCTCTCCGTTGAAGGCCATCTGGGTATTGTGCTCGATATCCATGCCCTCCTGGTCCCACCATTTGCGGACCAGCGGGCCGGTGTGCGGCTCCTCGCCGATAAAGTGGCGGTCAAAACGGTTGCCCAGGTCCGCCGACGCCTCAGCATCTGCCAGGGTGGCCGGACGGTACGTCAGAGTCAATGGTTGATGTGCCATCACGATATGCTGTCCCCATTCGTTGTAAGCGTGCGTGTGCTCAGGTCCGTGCCGGGACGCAGCTCAAGCTCAAGCTGGGTGCGCCTGAGATGGATGTGCATCCCGGCGCGCTCGTAAAGACGGGTGGCGCCGGTCAGGTTTTGCCCGTCCACCAGCAGCCCGACCCGGCGGCAGCCGTGCCCGTACAGGTCATGGAAGCTGTGTGTGAGCAGCGCCATGCCCACGCCGCGCCCGCGCCAGGCTCTGCGCACCCCCAGGATGCCTACCCAGCCCATCTCGCTGTCCTCGACGGTATGCGGCTCGCAGAGCGAGTAGCCCACGACCTCGTCGTCGATCACCGCGACGTAGAGGGTCTCGGGCGTGTAGAACTGCCACTGGCGGCGGTCCGCCCAGAAGCGCGGGAACTCCTGCTCCGGGTCGCCCTCAACGAAGCCCCAGTGATCGCGGAACGCGTCATGGTGCGCCTCGTAGACGGCGCGCTCCTCGTCGGGCCGCATCACGCGCACCTGCAGCCCGTCTGACAAGCGGGGCGCGGCGGGCGGCTCAGCCAGCTCGATCTGCATATCGTAGAACGTGCGCACAGGCTGGAACCCGGCACGCTCCAGTACCTCACGCGAGAGCCTATCGCGCTCGTAGATCATGCTGCGCAGGGTGATGCGCGCCCCCTCAGGCGAGCGGTCGAAGCGGGCGCGGGCCTCGTCGATGCACCAGCGCAGCAGCTCATCCTCGATGCCGCGCCCGTAGATGTCGGGGTCCACCCCCAGCCAGACGTACTTGCTGACGTGGGGCGCGCGCGTATCCCACAGCTCGATGGCAGCCACAGGGTGCCCATCAAGGGCAGCGATGCGGCTGTCGCGTTCCAGGCTGAAGCCTCCCGCGCGCCATGAGGCGGCGATCTCCTCCTCGTTGAGGATGTCCACACCTGCAGCCTCGCGCAGCATGCGGTTCGAGAACTCCGCAATAGGTCCGGCATCCTCCAGCGTGGCAGGCCGGTAGCAGACACCGGTATGGATCTCAGTGGTCATATTGACACCTCCTCGAGGCCCTCATCCTCCGCGGCATCCTCTGAATCCAACGTCAGTGCACCCAGCCCGCTCGCGGGCTGCGCGTCCAGCGTCTGGTGCAGGGGAGCCGTCTGCGGCTTGCTGGCCAGGCGCTGCTGCGCCGGGTCGGGCCGCGTGGGGCGCTCCTTCTCTTTTTTCTTGGGTGTTTTGTCGTGCAAATCCAGTCTCAGTAACACAGCCCACCTCACAATCCGAACAAAAAAACTCCGGCACCGCTGCGGGTGCCGGAGTGCGCCTTGTGGGCTCCTTTGCTTGCCCAGACGGGCAAACAAAACGGCCACAGGGGGTCGCCTGTGGCCGTTGCGAAAACTCGACAGAGTTTGTCTACAACATGGTCACGAGGCGCACTCCGGCCATCGACGGGGCAACGCCGCCCGCATCGAGCTTGCTGATGGTGGAGATGATGCAGAATTGATACATCATGGCCCTTTGCGCCTCCTTTCTTAAGGCTTGGTTCAGTCTACAACAGGTCCGGGCGGGTGTCAACCCCTGCGTCCATGATTAGATAAAGATTTAAGAAAATTTTAAGGTTGGGCACTGCATCCCACACAAGACGCCGCCAAACCCGCTGAACGGTACCCAAATTCAGGTAAAGTGGCAGTCCCCCCTTCCCCGTGATTCGCAGTATAATCAGCACGTACGTTTGATCCACCGAAGTATGTAGAAAGTATCATGGACGATTACCCCAGTCATAACTTAAGCCGCGCACGCCTGCGAGCGTGCACAGCACCCCGCCCCATCGCAGGGGCCTCCCCCGTTTAGAACGCTCCCCCGGTGAGCGCTTCTGGTCCGGAGGCCCTGCGAGCAGGCAGGGACTCTCAGAGGATCAGAAAGGAGGGCGCTCACCATGCGGCATCACGCCTTCATCTCTGTTCTCGCCAGGCTGGCCCAGCCGCCCGCTTTCGGGGCGGCCTGTTGCGCTTGGGTGCTGCCCGAGGCTCAGGCCAGCCGGTGCAGGTATGCACCGCGCAAGGTCCCCTTATCTCCCTGCTGGGTTGGATGTGTGGTATCCGGGTAAGGAGTTGGTATCAGAAAGGGAGAGCACGATGATCACGATCTTCAAGAGCACCGATCTCGGCCTCGAGCCGATGGAGGCCCTGGCCGATGGCAGCTGGGTGCATATGGTGAACCCGGGCGCGGAGGACATCGCCCACCTGCACGAGCAGTTCAGCATCCCGACCGACTACATCACCTCGCCGCTGGACGTCCACGAGCGTGCCCGCACCGAGCGCGAGGATGGCTGTATGCTGATCGTGCTGCGCATCCCCTACTTCGAGGGCGATCAGGCAGACATCCCCTATATCACGGTGCCGCTGGGCATCATCTTGACCGAGCGGGTGATCCTGACCGTCTGCAAGTTCAAGACCCCGGTGATCGACAGCCTGGCCGGAGGCCGTGTGCGCGGCCTGAGCACCACGCGGCGCACGCGCTTTGTGCTGCAGCTTCTGATGGCGGTCGCCACGCTGTACCTGAGCTACCTGCGCAATATCAATGACCGTGTGGAATGGTTGGAGGACAAGCTGCAGCGCTCACTGCAGAACAAAGAGGTGCTGGAACTGCTCAAATACCAGAAAAGCCTGACCTACTTCACCACCGCGCTCAAGTCCAACGACCTGATGCTGGGGCGCCTGCAGAAGATGCGGCTGTTCAGGCAGGACGAGGAGGATGAGGACCTGTTGGACGACGTGATGACCGAGATCGAGCAGGCCATCGAGATGACTAAGATCTCAAGCGACATCCTCTCCCAGATGATGGATGCCTTCGCGTCGATCATCTCCAACAATCTGAACGTGGTGATGAAGTTCCTGGCTTCCTTCACCATCGTGCTGGCGCTGCCCTCGGTGATCGCCAGCATCTACGGCATGAACGTTGATCTGCCCTTCCAGGAGCACCGGTACGCGTTCCTGATCACGATGGGGGCTGCGCTGCTGGTCTCGCTGGTGACGGTGTACGTCTTCTGGAGGAAGGACTGGCTCTAGCGCAGGCCGCGTCAGAAGGGACCCCATCCAACTGGGCCGGTCATGCAAAACGCGGCGGGCGGATGCCGCTGCACCCGCCCGCGCACTCTCTCTCCTCTTCTTCTCGCCCCTCCTGCGAGGGGTGCGCCCTGCTGCACTCTGCGGTGAGTGCCGGGCACTCTCCGCTAAAGATACCACCAGGGTTCTCCAGGCACAAATACTACCTGGCGCTGCGGCTAGAAGTCGCCCATGTCACCCATGCCGCCCGCGCCGGGCATGGGGGCCTTCTCCTTCTCAGGGATGTCGGTGATGAGGGCCTCAGTAGTGAGGATCATCCCGGCGATGCTGGCGGCGTTCTCGAGCGCGCCCTTGGTGACCTTGGCGGGGTCGATGATGCCCGCCTTGATCA